>Ga0207710_10000003_pt1 | contig 1071597 bp, 864 predicted proteins | sample KBSS24metaG_FD_184400 | JGI IMG/M metagenome (GOLD analysis project Ga0207710, IMG submission 184400) | Switchgrass rhizosphere microbial communities from Kellogg Biological Station, Michigan, USA - KBS S2-4 metaG (SPAdes) (version 2) | ecosystem: Host-associated > Plants > Roots >...
AAACGTGTGACAACTGCCGCCCTTAACTATCCGAGCCTTGCGAAGTGCGCCTCTAACTGCGGCCTGTGTTGCGCGGTCGGAAAGATGATGCCTTTGCTCCTTTCCGCCGCGCGGATCAATCGATCGCTTAGCCGCGGGAAACACATACTGCCATCCCCACTGCTTCGGCGCGTTCGGATATTTGCGCGCCAGGGCATACGGCAAATAGACTTCACCGTATCCAGCCGCGAGATCTTCTTCATGGAGCATCTTTACTTTTTGCAAATGCCGCATGAGCGGTTGCTTCAGTTTTGCGGCCAACATTGTGACGCGATCCTTTTCACCCTTCCCCTCCCTAATGGTTAATTGCCCGTATGTGAAGTCGATATCCTTCACCCGGAGTCGTAGACATTCCATTAAGCGCAGACCCGAGCCGTAGAGCAGACCGGCGATTAGCCAATGCGTGCCTTCGAGGTTTGCAAGGATGCGCTTGGTCTCGTCGCGAGTTCACCCCGTGAGATAACTTCGCAATCGATTCTTGATGTATCTCTTTCCCCAGCTTGACTTGAGATATTTCTCTCGTTGAGTTGCGTCTGCTTGGTTGATACAACCTTCCCAGTAGACTAATTCCAAGGGTACGCGCGTTTTGGTAGAGGGAACCAAGCCCCTGTTGTGATCGTCGATTCTCCGCAGCAGATTCCTGGTGTACCCGACATAGAACATGTGGTCCTTTAGGGATCTTAGGACATATACGTAGCAATAGCGGTTCATGGTTTGTATCTCACGGGGTAAACACGACCGGCAAGCGCTTGGGCTTCCGAGCGCGCTCAATGTTGTTGACGTACGGAAGCTCCTGCTTGAGCACGTCGCGGTAGAGAAAGAGCAAAGCACTGAGTGCGACTGTCTGAGTCGAGGCGCTTATCTCGCCTTCAACCGCGAGATGAGAAATGAATTGCCGAATCTCGGCTTCGCCCATCTCGCGTGGATGGCGTTTCTGATGAAAGAAAATGTATCGCTTGATCCAACTGAGATACGCCCGCTCGGTGCGCAAGCTGAGATGGCGCATGCGCGCAACGGCACGGACTTCATCGAAGAGCCGAGGCTTGTTCGCTGTGGGAGGCGCAGACATGGCCGATCCGATTTGAGCGCGCCGAAATGTACTGCAAAAGATGATGAAAGAAAAGAGGAACGGAGAGGAGTTCCGAATCAGAAATATCGAATTACAGATTCAAGAATCAGAAGCAACAACGGTGAATGCGCTGCCGGGGAAAGAGCAGGCGAGGACGCCTGCGTACCCAAGGCGCACAGGATGCGCGCGGCGCCCGCAGGCGGGCGTAGTCGATCGGATATTCAGGATTCCAAATTCCCAGACTTGAAATTCAAGTACCCCCTGTTAAATCTGCCAGTTAACTCGGCGACGAACTCGAACCTAGACTTCCGACAGTTGGTTATCAATTCTTCAATACTCTGCCGCAGCTCGCGGCGACGAGACCACTCATGAGTTGGCTTCGGCGGTATCGCATCCGACTGTACCTGCGCAACTCGATTTGGGTGTGGCCGGCGATCAGCATCGTCGCGGCCCTGATTAGCGTCGCGGTGCTGGTGCGTGTGGAATGGCGGCTTGGCTGGCAGATGCGGATCAATCCCGATACCGCGCGCGCGATTATGGCCACCGTTGCGGGTTCAACTTTTACGCTGGTCGTGTTGGTCTCTTCCACGGTTTTAGTCGCGGTCCAGTTGGCGAGCGCGCAACTGACGCCACGAATCATCGCGATGATCTATCGCAGTCCTTATCGCAAACTGGCGCTGGCCCTCTTCGTCTTTACTTTCACTTTTTCGGTGGCCGTGCTGGTGCGCATCGAAGATCGCGTGCCGTTGATTGCCAGTTACATCGCCGCTTACGGCTTTCTGGTCAACCTCGCACTCTTTCTGTTGTTCGTCGACGGAATGGGAAAGACGCTGCGACCGAGCGCCGCGTTTCGCGTCGTCGGATTGACGGCGCGCGATGTTATTCGACAAGTTTATCCGTCGCCGCTGACCGAAGCTTCCAGGTTTCCCGAACCCGTTGAGCTTCACAATAACGGCCAGCCGCGCACAGTGACGTGCGCGATTGACGGAGCCGTGCTGGCTTTCGATAAGAAGGGCCTGATCGCGTTGGCGACAGAGTCCGACTGCCTGATCGAAATGACACCAGAGGTGGGCGACTTCATCGTGAACGACGATCCTCTGTTTCGCATTTACCAGGGTGGAAGTGACTTGTCAGATGAGCAGTTGCAAGACATGGTCGCGATCGGCCACGAACGTACGCTGGAACAAGACCCACTCTTTGCCTTTCGCATCATCGTGGACATTGCGAGCAAAGCTCTATCACCGGCCGTAAACGATCCGACGACGGCCGTGCTGGCCATCGATCACATCCATCATCTGCTGCGCGACATTGGCAAGCGTTACCTGGCTGAAGGACACGAACGCGACGCTGCGGGAAAGTTGCGACTGATTTATCGCACGCCGAACTGGGAGGATTTTGTGAGGCTGGGAACAACCGAGATTCGCCAGTACGGCGCGGAGAGCATACAGGTGCAAAGGCGTCTGCGCGCGATGCTGGAGAATTTGATCGAGACGCTGCCCGAACGACGCGTGCCGATTCTGCGACAGGAGCTGGTGCTGCTCACAACGTCTTCGAAGCGTTCATTTCCGGATTTGGCGGATCAGACTTTGGCTGAAGCGGGCGACCTGCAAGGCATCGGCGGAAGCTATGAAGAGATTGATGAAGATGTGCCTGCGGTCAGTGAGCAGTGAGCAGTAAGCAGTGAGCAGTAAGCAGTGAGCAGTGAGCGGGCGGCAGGCGGAAGGCGCACTATGACCGATAAACTATTACCCGCGGTCTTCATCCTTCATCCTTCATCCTTCCGTCTTCATCATTACTATTCCCTTTCCCCTGTCAAATCTGACAGTTACCTCGATAAGGACACGAAACCTAGACTCAGTAACTGAGGTGTCAGGCGCGCTGCGCCCGAAAACCGCTTAAAGCAGGAAGTGAATTCATGCGAACAAGAATCTATTCGCTCACGCTGGTTTTGATCGTTTCCCTCTCGTTGGTTTCGCTTCGGCCGAACGCATCACACGCGCAAAGGTCGAAGTCCACGCGTCCATCATCATTGCAATCCATTGATGCCGGCTGGCCGCGTGCGTACAACCTGCCGAGCGAAGCCCAAATCGTCATCTTTCAACCACAGGTGATGAACTGGGACGGACAGAAGCACATGGTCGCGATGTCGGCTGTCTCGTACGTGGCGAAAGGTGAAGACAAGCCGGCGATGGGCACCATCAAGTTGGAAGCCGACACTTCGGTGGCGCTGACAGAACGGCTGGTGAAGTTTTCGACGGTGAAGGTCACTGAAACTAATTTTCAAACTCTTTCGAAAGAGCAGACGCAGGAGATCGTCGCACAGGTCGAGCAAACGCTCCCGAAAGAAGATCGTCTGATCGGACTAGACCGCGTCCTGACGCAAGTCGATAAGAGTCTGGTGGCGCCAAAGAATGTAGAAGGACTCAAAGCCGATCCGCCGCAAATCTTTATGAGCAGGACGCCGGCGATTCTGGTGAGTTTCGACGGCCGGCCGATTTGGAGTCCAATCAAGGACAATGACCTCAAGTTTGCGGTGAATACTAACTGGGATTTCTTCGAGTACGCACCGACCAAAACCTATTACCTGCGTGACGATGCGAGTTGGTTGAAAGCGCCGGCCGTGAACGGCCCGTGGACGCCCGCCGGAAAGTTACCGGAGAGCTTCAAGAAGTTATCGGCCGAAGATGAGAACTGGAAAGAGGTGGTGCTGAATCTGCCGGGCAAACCCATCACAAAACCGCCTAAAGTGAACGTGACGACAAAGCCCGCAGAATTAATTCTGATGGACGGCGAACCGAAATATGTGCCGGTGCCAGGAACAAGTCTTCTGTGGATCAGCAACACAGAGAGCGACCTGTTTCGGCTGGGACAAAGCGGGCCGATATTTTATCTGGTAGCAGGCCGGTGGTTTCGCGCACCTAACATCAACGGCGGGGACTGGCGGTTTGCAACGCCTGAGTTACCGGAAGACTTCAAGAAAATTTCGCTGGAGCATCCGCGTTCGCGCGTGCTCGCGTCTGTACCGGGAACGGATCAAGCCGCCGAAGCTGTCTTGTTAGCCCAGGTGCCACAGATCGCTCGCGTCAACAAAAAAGAGATTCGAGCGCCTGAAGTGATGTACCAGGGCGAACCTCAATTCCAACCGGTCGACGGGACGACACTTCATCGCGCCGTCAACACCGACAAAGAGATCATCAAAGCCGGCGACAGTTATTACTTGTGTTACCAGGGTGTCTGGTTTGTCTCGACCGGTCCTGCGGGCGCATGGTCATTGGCGACTTCAATTCCGGAAGAGATTTACAAAATTCCGCCGAGCTCGCCGGTTTACGACGTCACGTACGTCACACTCGAACCTGATGACAACGCAGGTGACGATTGGGTGACTTATGCAGCGACCGCGGGCTACACCGGAACAATGATCGGCTGGGGCTGCACGATGTGGGGCACCGGTTGGTACTACGATCCGTATTACTGGTATGGCGGTTACTATCCGATTTATTACCCGTACTGGCGAACGTACGGCTACGGCGCCTGGTACAACCCCTACACCGGAATTTACGGAACTGCCGGAAGAATCTATGGACCATACGGGGGCGTCGGTTTCGGCGCGCGTTACAACCCGGCAACCGGAACGTACGCGCGTGGCGCATTCGCTTATGGACCCTACGGCGCGCGCGGCGCGGCGCAAGCGTACAACCCGCGCACGGGCACTTATGCGCAGACACGACAAGGCTCCGGCGTTTACGGAAGCTGGGGATCGACGCAAGTGCAACGCGGAGACAACTGGGCGAGCACGAAACGATTTACCAGCAGCGCGGGCAACACGACGCGAATAACCCAAGGAAGCGGTGGCGGAACGTTGGTCAATCGTCGTGGTGAGGGCTTTGTCGGATCGAAAGGCGACAACGTTTACGCCGGGCGCGATGGCAACGCGTATCGCCGGGATGCGAACGGCAACTGGAACAAGTGGGACAACGGCCAATGGAACCAGGTGCAGAAGCCCGACGGCAGCGTCCGCGACAGCATGATGAGTCAGGAAGGCCGGCAGCGGGATCGGCTTTCGAACCGCGACAATGCCACAGGCGATCGGGCCGGGGACCGTGGCAACCGTCCCAGCCAGATGGATCAATCGACACGACAGAATCTTGACCGCGACGCAAGGGCCCGGCGTGAGGGCGCACAACGCACGCGAGACCTCGGAACTTATCAAAACCGCAGCGTTTCAAGGCCTTCTAACCCGGGCAGTTACCGCGGTGGTGGGTTTGGCGGCGGCGGTATGCGCGGTGGCGGCATGCGCGGAGGTGGTGGAAGACGTAGATAATTTGACTCCCATGGCCGCTGCAAATTTCCTTTCCAAATGTGAATCACATCATGTACGATGGCGCATAGAAGGTATAAACTGCTCTGCAGTTGCACATCGCGCTTGGAAGCCGTTGAATAGCGCGGCCTCCCTCCTGAATCAAAGTCTCGCCCAAATATCTCGCTACGGAATACCGTGGGAGGTCAGTGTCTCGGAAGTAGGGTAAAGCAATGCGTCTCCCCGAACGTACCAGTGAGACTGGCGGAGGCTATCCTCAAAGGATCAGCGCGCGATTCTTCGGAGATCGCGTTGTACTAGCGAAGCTCGTAGACAAGGTCGTCCATGGGCTGACGGCCTTCGTCGCCAGTAAAAGGAATCGTGCCTCCTACGTAGCCTGGCCCCTCCTTGCCGTTCTCCTGTTCCTCTCAACACCAGCGACCGTGCGATTCGTCGTTGTCGCACAATCCGACGTTGCGAACGCAACCCTCGAGGGTGTGATCGAAGATCAACAAGGCGCCGGCTTGAGTGACGCTACAGTCACCGTGACAAGTGCCGAACGCGGATTCGTGCGCACTGCCAGGACGAACGATGAAGGACGTTACCGAGTGCAATTACTGCAACCGGGAGTTTACGAACTACGCGTTGATGCGCCCGGATTTCAGTCGCAGATTTTGCAGAAGATCACTCTCAACGTCGGACAAATACAGTTGCAGGATATCCGGCTAGAGGTTAGTCAAATCAACGAAACGGTACGCGTTGTCGCAGCGCCGGCGCTCGTTGATATCGAGCGCACACAGCAATCCGCGACGATCGAACGACAGCTGATTGATACGCTTCCGAATCTGTCCCGGAATTTCACGTCATACATTTTCATTCAGCCAGGTATTACTGATGTGGCGGCTGCCCGCGTGCAGCAGACACGCGTGGCGCCAACGCCTAACTCTGGCTTTTCCGTCGGCGGCGGTAATGGACGATTCAATTACGTTTCAATCGATGGCGGCGAAAACGATTCGGGCGCGGGCAACCTCAGAATCCGCAACCTGAGCATCGAGGCGGTGCAAGAATTTCAGGTTAACCAGAATGCTTATGCTGCTGAGTACGGCTTCTCTGCCGGCAGTGCGATCAATGTCATCACCCGCAGTGGCGCCAACACTTTCCATGGTTCAGGTTATTTGTTTTATCGATCGGAAAAGACCGCCGCGCGCGATCCCCTAAATACGACTGACAAAAAAGCACCAGAGCAGCGAGTACTGCCGGGTTTCACCTTCGATGGTCCGCTGGTCAAGAATCGGGCTTTCTTCTTCACGTCGTTTGAAGCGCTTAAATACGACATCACGCGACTGCGTTCGTATAGCTCCAACGGCGCGCTACTTCTGCCGACCGCGGCGCAGTCGGCGTACCTGCAAACACTTTCTTCGGGGCCGAACGCAACCGATGTCACGCGGGAGATCGCGTCTCGATTGCAGTCCGCACTAACCACGACAAATTATCCAACGACGCTGGAATTGCTGCACAACAGTGAAGGGCGATTCAGCGCGCCGAGCCGGACCTACAATTGGTCCACGCGTTTGGACTACAACCGTGGCCCTCACGATTTCTTCAACGGCCGATTCACCTGGGCCAAGGAAGATAACAACCTCCTGCCCGCTGACAATGTGGCGGCGCCAACGAATGCGATTATTGAAGTGCTCGCGGACTACACGGCCGTCGGATCGTGGGGTCACATTTTCCAGAACAACCTCATCAACCAGCTCCGCTTTCAGTTTGCCGATGACGACTACAGCCAGGTGTCGGCAGCCCCCGAAAGCACTCTGGTCCGCATTGCCGGGCTGCTGGATTACGGCCGCGTGCTGCCGATCCCCTCGGTGACGAAGCAGAAACGTTATCAATTTGACGACGTCTTGATCTGGAGCGTCGGCGCGCGAGAATTTAAATTCGGCGCGTCCTATCGTCCGGTGGACGCGCATCTTGATAACCCACTCGCCTTTGGTGGAATTTTTACGTTTTCCGCCGGTCAAACATTGACGCGCGCGGCCGCGCCAGCGGATTTGGCAATACTCGTGGGTGCCTTGGCGCCCCCAGCAGATACGATTCTCACTTCGCTTCAAGCTTTAGATCTGGGCGTGCCGGCGAATTGGCAACAAGGTTTCGGAACGGCAAGCTTTCAGGCTTGGCAACATAATTTCGGCGGCTTCGGAGAGGTTTCATGGCGGATAAGTCCGCGGCTGACTTTGAACCTCGGCGCACGTTTGAATTTCGACGGCGAGCCCCAGCCCTTGGACCGCAACGTCAGCCTATCCCCTCGCGCCGGCTTTGCGTGGGATCCATTTGGCAAAGGCAAGACCGTGATCCGCGGCGGATTTGGCACGTTCTATGGTTCCGTTTCACTTCAGGTTCTGGACGCAGCGACTTTGCAGGTCGACAGCGGCGAGTTCATCAATCTTCAATCGCGGACGCTGGCCGATGGCGCACAGTCGACACAAGCACTCTGGGCTTACGGCGTCAGTCTCGGCAAACTGCCTTTCACCGCGCTCAGCGAGGCTGATGTTCGCGCGTTTGGAATAGTCCCGCTTCCGGGTCAACCTAACCGGCGAATCGCCGAAGCTGCGGCTGACTACGACAGTCCTTACACGGTCCAGGCGAGCTTCGGTATCTCGCAAGACCTTGGTCACCGTTTAGTGCTCGAGGTCGCCGGGCAGATGTTTCATGGCGTCCACCTGCCGATCGCGATCGAGGGAAATTACCGCGAGAACGGTCAGTTAGTTCCGGTGACCGGTTTGCCCGGAAGCGACTTATTCGGCCCCCAACTCATCCGTATCGATCCTTCTATCTCACAAAAGATTGTTCATTCATCAGAAGGCAACTCGATCTATTACGGAATGACCTCTTCCCTGCTCAAGCAGTTCAGCGAGGGATTCCAGTTCCGGGCCAGTTACACCTACAGCAAAGCGATTGACGACGTGCTCGATTTCTCAGGCGCCTCGACCCCCTACCTGCCGACACGCCGACGCGTGGATCGCGGACGCTCAGGTTACGACCTTCGTCATAGTTTTGTTTTGAGCGGAACGTACCAAACTCCGTTCAATGGAAGCGAAGGAACCTGGGTGGCGCGAACGTTCGCTAATATTACGGTCGGTCCCATCGTCACCTTACGCAGTGGCTTTCCATTTAATCTTTACATCGGACGCGATGTTAACGGCGATCTAAATACCACGGATCGTCCGTTTCACGCGCCCCGAAACTCAGGTCTGGGTGAGAACTATTACAGTCTGGATGTCAGATTCACCAAGTCCTTCCACCTTCGTTCTATTTCAGAAGCAGCCAAACTCGATCTCATTGTCGAAGCGACTAACTTGCTTAACCGCGCGAATTTCTTACGCGTGAACGACGTGGTTTGTGGGACGACATCCCAACCGGGATTCATCAATGGTTGTGACCCGAAATTCCTGTATGGGCCATTCGACTTCAAGGGAATCAGCAACCTTCCACCAACTGCGCCACTGGCATTCGTGAGCGCGGCGCCTGCTCGCCAATTTCAATTCGGATTGAAGCTGGAACTTTAGAGTCTATGCAAACGAACCCCTTTGCACTGACCACAAAATTGACGCGCGCGGCTTTGTTCGCAGTGGCGATGACACTCTTTGCCGCGACCTCCGCGCCGGCCCAGACTGCGCAACCAACCAGGCGAGTGCTGATGGTCTTCTCGCATCAGGCCGACAATCCAGCTCAAGCTGTCGTCGAGCACGGGTTACGTTCCACGCTTGAAAAGAATTCGCCGGCGCCCGTCGAAACGTATTCGGAATATCTCGATGCGGTGCGAACGCCAATAGATGGTTATGAGAAGGAATTGGTCGATCAGCTACAGCGCAAATACGCCGGAAAGAACTTCGACCTTATTTTTGCCCTCAATCCGCCCGCTTTGAAATTGCTCACGAAAAATCGCGCAGCACTGTTCCCCAACACTCCCATTGTTTTCCTTGTCCTTGATCAACAAAACCTCAAAGACATAGATATCGGACCGAACATAACCGGTATCTGGGGTGAGGTTGACTACAAAGCGACGGCCGACGTTGCGCTCGGTCTGCATCCTGGTACGAAGCAGCTAGTGGTGATCTCGGGAACGGGCGAGTGGGACGACTACTGGCGCTCGATTGTGCAGGGGCAATTGCGCCCCTTCGAATCGCGTATCCGGATCTCTTACCTTACCGGCCTGACGATTCCAGAACTGCAAAAGGCGGTCGCCAATTTGCAATCCCAAACCGTAGTTCTGTTCGTCTCGAGCACGCGCGACCGCGCAGGTAATACTCCCGGAAATTTGGAAGTCGTTCGTCAAATTTGCGCCGTCTCAAATGCGCCAGTTTATGGCAGCAGCGAGTCCCAGGTCGGATTGGGAATTGTGGGCGGCCGAGTGATCAATTTTGACGCTCTGGGACTCGAAGGCGGGAACATTGGCTTGCGGGTGATGAACGGAGAAAAGCCAGAGACGATTGCGCCTCACGGTGTTCTCAGCGTTCCAACATTTGACGCGCGCGAGCTTAAACATTGGGGCATCAGCGAAAGAAGTCTTCCTGCGGGCTCGATCGTCAAATTCACCGACACCTCACTCTGGACGCAGTACAAATGGATCATCATTGGCCTGATTGTCGCAGTCATTGTCGAGGGAGTGCTCATCGCGCAAATGCTTTACGCGGACAAAAAGCGGCGCCAAGCCGAACAAAAGACCCGGCGAGCTGATCAGCGCGTGCGTGAAATTGTTTCCAACGTCCCGGGGATCGTCTGGGAAACCATAATCGATCCGAAAACAAAAGAGAGAAAGACGACTTTCATCAGCGACTATGTGAAAACGATGCTGGGCTATACGCCCAAGGAATGGCTGGCACAGCCACTGGGTTTCGGAGCACGCATAATGCCCGAGGAAGATCGCGAGCGCGTCCTCCAGGAAAGCGAGCAAGCAGTGGCCACCGGCAAAGATGTCGTGTCGCAATTCCGCTGGCGGGCTAAAGACGGGCGTCTGGTGTGGGTCGAAACCTACCTGCACCCCGTAACGAATCAAAATGGCAAAGTCGAGGGTCTGCGTGGTGTCTCTCTGGACATAACGAACCGAAAGCTAACAGAAGAAAAATCGCACGCCCTGCTGGAAGCTGTTCCAGACTTGATGTTCCTGCACTCGCGAGACGGAGTTTATCTGGACTACCACTGCAAAGATCCTCGAGACCTCTTTGTTAGTCCCGACAAATTTCTCGGCAAAAATGTTCGTGATGTGCTGCCGCCAGAATTGGTTCGCGAGATCCTCGCCGGTCTCAAGCGGGCTGTTAACGGGGCCGAACCTTACGTATTCGAGTACGAGTTGCCGATTGGCGGGAAGAATCGTTGGTACGAAGCGCGGATGGTATCGTCCGGCGAGAACGTTTTGACCGTCGTTCGCGATATCACCGAGCGGAAGACGACGGAGAACGCGCTGCGAGAGAGCGAAGAGCGATCGCGCAGAGCGCAGCAGGCTGCGCGAGTAGGCACCTGGGAATGGGACATCACAACCGGAACGTCCGTGTGGTCAGACATGATCTGGCATTTGCTCGGACTTAAGAAGACAGCAGATCCGACCACGGTAGAAAGATTCGTTGACAGCATCCATCCCGACGACCGCGAACGAGTGATGCAGAAAATAAAGACAGTGTTAGCCAGCGACAGCAGCGAATACTACGACGAGTTTCGGATGGTCCATCCTGATGGAAAGGTGGTTTGGCTATCGTCAAGCGGGCTCCTGACGCGCGCGCCCGACGGCACGCCTGAGCGAATGATCGGCGTGAACATCGACATTACTAAGCGAAGGCTGGCCGAACAGACGGCGCGCGAAACCCAGGAAAAAGAGATAGCGATCCTTAACGCAATTCCCGACCTCATGTTTCTGCAGACAAGGGACGGTGTCTATCTCGATTATCACGCCAGCGAAAAAGAGCAGTTGTTGATTCCGCCCGAACAATACCTGGGCAAGAACATGCGGGATATTCTGCCGCCAGATCTCGCCGAGAAATTTGCCGACTATTTTCAACGAGCAGACGAAACGGGCGAAATCCAAATCGTCGAATACGCCCTGCCGATGCGTGATGGCGAGCATTGGTACGAGTCCCGGCTGGTAACCAGCGGCGAAAACATTCTTAGCGTCGTGCGCGACATCACTGAGCGCAAGCAGGCAGTTGATTACTTGCGCCAGAGCGAGGAGCGATTCGGGAAAGCGTTTCGCTCGAATCCACAGCCAATGTCCATCACCACACTGGCCGACGGCATATACATCGACGTGAACGACAGCTTTCTCGAAGTGAGCGGATATTCGAGGAAAGAGGTTATCGGCCACAGCTCTCTTGCGCTTGGTGTCTGGGTTGAGCCGGAAAAACGGGCAGACTTCATGGGCCAGTTGATGCAGCGCGGATCACTGTCGAATGTGGAAACTGCCCTCCGGACGAAAGAAGGTAAGGAGCGAATCTTGCTGTCATCAGCAGAACGAGTCGAAATCGGAGGCCAGGACTGCGTGTTAATTACCTCCAGCGATATTACTGAGCGCACGGCTGCGCAAAAAGCTCTGCGCGAAAGCGAGGCGCGCTATCGCGAGATGGCTGAGACGGCTGCCCGCGCCCACGAAGAGCTGGTCATAACTCACGAAGAAGTGCAGCGGCTGAAGGATCAACTGGAAGTAGAAAACATTTATCTGCAGGAAGAGATTCGGCTGGCCAAGAACGTCGGCGAGATGGTAGGCGAAAGCGATGCAATTAAATATGTCATGTTCAAAGTCAGCCACGTCGCAGTCACAGACTCGACCGTTCTGATTACCGGCGAAACGGGGACCGGAAAGGAACTGGTGGCCCGCGCCATTCATAGCTCCAGCACTCGCAGCGATCGTGCCTTGATCACCGTAAACTGTGCCGCGCTGCCATCAACGCTAATCGAAAGCGAATTGTTTGGTCACGAAAAGGGCGCGTTCACCGGCGCTGCCACCAAGAAACCGGGCCGCTTTGAGCTTGCCGATGGCGGCACGATCTTCCTGGATGAAGTCGGCGAACTGCCCATCGAATCTCAAGTCAAACTTTTGCGAGTCATTCAGGAAGGCGAGGTGCATAGGCTCGGTGGTGGTAAACCAATCAAAGTAGATGTGCGCATCATTGCCGCAACTAACCGTAACTTAAAGCGCGAAATTGAACTTGGCACTTTTCGCGAGGACCTCTGGTATCGACTGAACGTATTCCCCATCACCGTGCCGCCGCTGCGACAGAGAACAGAAGACATTCCGCTGTTGGTCGAGCATTTCGTAGCAATCTACGCCAGCAAGTTTGGCAAGACGATCAGCGAAATCACACCGCAAACAATGCAGAGGCTCAAGGAACATTCGTGGCCCGGCAACATTCGCGAACTGGCTAATGTGATCGAACGGGCAGTGATTTATACGCAGGGAAACGTGCTCAATGTCGTCGACGTGTTCGAGCAAACGAAGGAACCAATGTCCGCAGCAATGAGGAGTCTCGAGCAAGTAGAGCGGGAATACATTATGCACATACTCGAGCACACGTCCTGGCGCATTGAAGGGCCACGCGGCGCCGCGAAACTCCTCGGCCTAAATCCCAGCACGTTGCGGACTCGAATGATCAAGCTCGGCATCCACAAGAATAATGTCGCAGCCGGTAACTAACAGCTCTCCTTTCTACACCGGCTTTGCCTCAAAAGTCCTTCGACTGGTTCTCTGGAAGATGTCAACTGAGTCATCGCCGCAGAGCGGCGAGATGTTTATAGCTATGCGGCTCCTCTTAGGATCTCTGCAAAAGTGAAATGTCTGCCATTTCGCTCTTTGCAGAAAAAGTGAAAGGCCGTCCACTTTCTATAAACATTGCGTGCCTACGGCATGTTTGTGTGCCGATTTGATCGAGCGATTACTTGAGGCAAAGCCTCCCACACAGGAGTTCAAATTACTGCCTGTCAGAACTGACAGTACCCCAACAGCCCCATGCAAGATTACATGTCCGGTTGTCCGGTCCGCGAACAAGTGTGTCGGTAGCATTCGGGAAGCGGTGGGCAAAAAAGCCTCAGCCGCAGCCCGAACAAAAACAAGTGAGGTGTGGCAATGGAAGATGATTTCAGCATAACGCAAAAAGCTTCGGCAGAGTTTCTTGGTACATTGTGGTTGGTTCTGGGTGGTTGCGGCAGCGCCGTGTTGGCCGCAGCGTTTCCTCAAGTGGGCATCGGACTGTTGGGAGTTTCGTTCGCCTTCGGCCTTTCAGTGCTGACGATGGCTTACGCCGTCGGTCACGTCTCGGGCGGCCATTTCAATCCGGCAGTTACGGTTGGGCTGTTCGTTGCCGGACGTGTTCCGGGCCGGCACATCATTCCGTATATCGTGGCCCAAGTGGTAGGCGCGATTGCGGGCGCGGGGATTCTGTTCTTGATTGCGCGAGGCAAAGCGGGCTTTGACGTGAGCGCTGGGTTTGCTTCGAACGGATATGATGCGCACTCACCGGGGGGTTATACGTTGATCGCTGCCGTCGTTACCGAAGTCGTGATGACATTCTTCTTCCTGATTGTAATTCTGGGGGCGACTGACGAACGCGCGCCGCAAGGTCTGGCGCCGATCGCGATCGGTCTCGCCTTAACGTTGATTCACCTCGTCAGCATTCCGGTGACCAACACCTCCGTGAACCCGGCGCGTAGCACCGGGCCGGCTTTATTTGTGGGGGGCTGGGCGACAAAACAACTTTGGTTGTTTTGGGTAGCGCCGATCGTCGGGGCGTTTTTGGCGGGTTCAGTGCATCGCTTCGTCCTACGGGAAGGCGAAGAGACGCGACTGAACCCGGCTCTGGCTCGGACCGTGACACCTTAGCCCGCTGGCCCGGGGCTTGTACCAAGTCAGCCAGAAATCAGAAACTCATACGAAGTTGCGCGCCAGTTGCAATAACTCGATCAAATCGCGCAGTTGCCACTTGAGCGCGAAGAAGGTTGCGCCTGCTTCACGACAAGCGCTTTTCAATTCCGGACCATTGTCCGCCGTAAACACAACGATGATTGGCCTCTGATCGAGTTTCCGAATGGTTCTTAACAGACCCATCCCGCGCTGTTGGGGGGCGATGACATTCAACAGCACCACATCCGGCGCCTCGGACAGAACCAGACTAAGTCCTTCGTCGCCTCCGGCAGCCACACCGACTAATTGACAGCCTTCGGCTTCTGAAAAAGCGACCCGGAGGCCGTCTCTGATAACTTCCGAGCTTTCAATAACTACGATCCGAAGATCTTTTACTTCCTGCGAATCCATTAATATAAAACCTGCTGAATCATGTAAGTGCAGTGTGAGGTTTCCGTTCGCGGCGGACAATCATGGGCAAAATGATTCTTGCGTAGAAATAGTTCGACAGTGAGAACTCGAAGTGAATCGGGAAACGAAAAGAAGGATGCGGTTAGTTCGTGAGTTTGTTTTGGACCGCGTATTTCACCAGGTCGGCGGTTGTGCGCAGGTGCATCTTATCCAAAATTCGCGCGCGATAAGTGCTGACTGTTGGCGGGCTGAGCGTCAGCGTGGCGGCAATTTCCTTCGGCGTTTTCCCCTGCCCGAACAGGCAAAGTATTTGAAACTCACGATCCGAGAGTTTGTCGTGCAGGTGAGAATGCTGCTGGTCACCCAGCCTCTGCAAAAGAAGATCGGCAGTTCGATCGCTGATATGAACAGCGCCCTGCAGAATCTTGCGAATGGTTTTTCCCAATTGTTCCGGTGCCGCATCTTTCGAGAGAAATCCGGACGCGCCGGCTTTCAAGACGCGAACCGCGAATTGATCTTCTGGATAAATACTCAGCACCAGTACGCGCGACCGTTTATACAGACGCCGGATCTCTTTCAATAATTCGAGTCCAGATAGTCCCGGCAGATCTAAATCCAGAATGACTAAGTCAAACGATTGCTCTCTCATCAGTTGCCGCGCCGCACAACCGTCCGAAGCTTCAGTCACATGCAGGTCCCTCTCAGCGCTGAGAATCTCTTTGAGACCGCGCCTCACGATTGGATGATCGTCTACGATTAGTACTTCAGTCATCGCCATTAACTCGGGATTTTTTCTGACTGGCTGAGTTCGTGCGCACACAAACGACCGTTCCCTTTCGCGGTGTGCCGTCTATGGAAAGAGTGGCGCCGACCGATTCCGCTCGCTCGCGCATTCCCAGAAGCCCGAGTGAGTCGGGCGCGTCTATCTCTTCAGGTGTGATACCTCTCCCATCGTCGCTTATCGTCAATGACGCGCCGTGCCTACCGGCGCGCAGCGAAATCTTGACGGCGGTTGCCTTCGCGTGTCGCGAAACATTTGCCAGCGCCTCCTGCAAAATGCGAAACAGCGCTGTCGAAGACTCGGCCGGCAAGTTCAGTTCAGTTCGCGGCGCTTTGAATTCGCACGCCAGACCCGACCGGCGAGAAAACTCGCGGCACTGCCAGTCAATGGCCGCGGCGAGCCCAAACTTGTCCAGCACTCCCGGCCTGAGCTCGGTCGCGATTGCTTTCATCGCCGCAATCGTTTCGCTCAATTGTTCGCCTATTTCAGTGAATCGCTCTTTTACATGGCCGTTGTTGCCAGGAGTTTTTTGTGAGAGATCTTTTTGAACTACTGACAATCCGATTTTGATGCTGGTTAACGACTGGCCGAGACTGTCGTGCAGCTCTCGCGCCAGGTCCGTTCGTTCTTTTTCCCGCACCGCCTGCAAGTGACCCGATAACAATCTCAACTGCTGATGCGACCGCTCTAAGGCCTTCGTGATAGCGCGCTGTTCAGTCTCGTCCGTGTGGACTCCCCAGGCGCGCAACACCATGCCGTTAACCACAATTCCCAGGAGACTGGTTGATAGACACCGTTGTCCGTGGCGAGCATCGGTGATGTCGGCTGTCCAGCTTCGCAACCGATAATTACTTGAAACCCATTCGCGGAGGGCCGCAGGCGTCGTCGGGCTCGCTACTTCGGCCAACTCACCGAAGCGCGCGCCCATGATGTCGTCGGCGCGGTCGTGGCCATACATTCGGGCTAACGCGTCGTTACACTCGGCGAGATAGCCGTACTTGTACAAACGATCTACCTGATCGTCGACGGGCAACGTTGTATCGATCGGCTCCTCAATTTCCAACCGCCAGATCCCTTCGGAACTGTTCGCTACAAACGAACGGTATCGCTCTTCGCTGGTGCGTAGAGCTTGTTGAGAATGCTTGCGATCAGTAATGTCCTCGACCATCGCCAAGCCATAAACGGGCTGACCGGCCTTATTGCGTACTAGTACCGCCGTAAGGTCCAACCACGCCTCTGTGCCTTGCTTCGTCATAAATCGCTTTTCCAAACGGTACGAAGGAATCTCACCGCGGAAGAGTTGGTCGGCTAATGCGCGATCTCTCGGCACATCATCTGGGTGAGTAATCTCGGTGAACTTACGCTTGAGGAGCTCGTCCGCTTCGTAGCCGAGTGCCTTACATAGCGCCTTATTGACGCGCCGCAGCCGGTAATCGAAATCGACAATCGCCATACCCATGGGTGAATTCTCAAAGGCGAGTTGAAAGCGTCCCTCACTGACTTTCGATGTTCGTTTCGGCATCTGCGATTTCAACCATTGCCTCGCAGCGTCGCCGTACTGGTAGTTTGATTGAGTCCAGTACCGGCCGACTCCCAGGCGCACCTTCAGTTCGTTAACGGGCGATTAAAAACTGGTAGTTCTTTTTCACGACAACCGGAACTGTTAATTCTTACAGTCTGCCGCCGGCTCTGCTGACTGAGGTCGCGGTATTTCGTGGCTGCCACGACATACAGCGGATTTCACGCCTAGGTATGCCCCTAAGGCATAGGTTATTACCGCTCTAAACCACTGAGAAATAACAGTGACTTACGGCCGTTTAAACATTTACAGCGCTACTGCACACTGTTTGCAATAGTGTAATTGCCCGTATAAACGTCGCCTGCTTCGCGACTGAGGTCAGTCAAATCCGGCAACAACTCGCCCCCCCTTTCTCCGCAAGATGTGCGGTTTGCCGGGCAGTCCGCAGTTACAAGGTGAGAGAGATGGTTCTAAATACATCGAGCATTACGGTTTATCCGGAGAAGAGGGCGGAATTCTTTCAGACAATGACGCAGCTGCTTGAACCGCTTAACAGCACAGCCGGCTGCAAGGCATTCAAGCTCTACATCGATGTGGCCGACGAAAACTCTTCGCTGATTATCAGCGAATGGGAGACTGAAACAGACTTGAACAACTACCTGAATTCTACCGACCACGCGATTCTGCACGGCGCCATTACCGTGTTGAGCAAACGTAGCAGTGAACTAAAAGCCGTGATCAATTGATCGCGGAGGCCCGAAAGTTTCCCCGAGGATGAGCGAGCGGATCGTAAAACCGCAAGAGGAAGAAATGTTCCCCGTTCCCCTAAATTCGAGCGGCCGATTGTCAGCGAACGCCATTAGGCTCGCGGGCACCGCGGTGGCAACCGCGCGCGCCGGTGATGAACGGCCTGAAGTCTCCGAAAAATTCCTGCAGGACCTGGTCGAGGCTTGTGCTTCAAACATCGCGCTGCTTGATGAATCAGGTGCAATTCTCTACGCGAGCCGCGCCTGGACCATCTTCGAACAAAATCATCGCTTCACCAGAAGCCGCAATCAACCGCCAATCTATTTTGGGTTCTATCGAGGAGATCAGGACGCAGGTTCAGATTCCACAAATCGCTTCGCGCGGCCAACATTGAGCGAAGACCTCGGCCAACTGTTAGTTGACACCGTCAAAGAAATCAATGGGAAGTACAACTACTCCGGTATCACCGGCGCACATTCGCTGCTGGTGCATGCCGCGCGTCTTGATCTGCCTCAATCGCGTTTCCGAATTCTTGTCAGCCACGACGATCTGGTCACGCCTAAAGAAGCCCTGCGCCGGAGCGAAGAGCGACTGAGTCAGTTGCTTGAAACCACCAACATCGTGGCGTGGGAAGCCGATCCGGAAACCTGGAGATTCACGTACGTGAGCGCGCAGGCGCGAGAGTTCCTTGGTTACTCGATGCCCGCCTGGTACGCGCCGGATTTTTTGGTCTCGAACATTCATGCAGACGACCGCGACCGCGTTATCGAAGTCTGTACATCGCAGTCGCAAGCAGCTGACAGTTTCGACATTACGTTTCGCATGCTGGCAAGCGACGGCACGGTGATGTGGATACACAATCTGGTGAGTATTACTCGCGCGGCGGGCCGGACCGTTGGCGTGCACGGCTTCATGATCGATATTACGGAACAAAAGCGGATTCAGGAGGTTCTGCGCGATCTCGGAAGTCGCTTAATCGCTGCTCAGGAGAAAGAGCGCAGCCGTGTTGCGCGCGAGCTTCACGATGACTTGAATCAACGGATGGCGCTGCTGTCGATCGAGCTGGAACAATTGACTGCTGACGCCAAGAGTCCACGCGCGTTGCGTAGACACGTTCACAAACTTCAGGACAGTGTGCAAGAAATTGCAGCCGACATTCATCGGCTTTCTTATCGTCTACATCCATCAAAGCTGGACCATTTGGGGTTGGCGCCCGCGGTCGAGAGTCTGTGCAAGGAACTCTCGAGTGACAAGCTCACGGTGATTTTTCATCAGACAGGTTTCCCCGCGCCGCTTTCGCAGGATGTGACACTCTGCCTGTTCCGCATTGCCCAGGAAGCTCTGCGCAATACAGTCAAACATAGCGACGCACCGGTCGCCAGGGTGGATTTGGAAAGATCAGAACAGGAAGTACGTCTTTCAATTACAGACGATGGATGCGGTTTCGACATGGAATCCACCGCCATGCGTCAGGGTCTGGGATTTACCAGTATGCGAGAGCGCTTGCGGCTCTTGGACGGACGAATTGAAATTAAGTCCCGGCCCGGGCAGGGCGCGTCAATCAAAGTTTCTGTTCCCCTGGGCAGCTCGCAATAACGCAACTGTCCAATGAATGAAAGATGCCTGGCCGTCAGAACTCTCCGGCAAGACACCGGGCTTTAGATGACATGGAGGGATTATGTTAAGCACCCGCGTAGTACTCGCAGACGACCACAGGTTGATATTGGATGCGCTCAAAAAACTTCTTGAACCCGAATTCGCCGTCGTCGGCGAATTCGAAGACGGTCATGAGCTATTGAGCGCTGCTTCCGGATTGAATCCCCACGTAATCGTGCTGGATATTGGCATGCCAACAATGAACGGACTCATTGCCGGACAACGACTCAAGCAGTTGATGCCTACGGTGAAGCTAATTTACTTGACGATGAATCAGGATCAGGACATGGTGGCTGAGGCCTTCCGCCTCGGAGCCAACGGCTATTTGCTGAAGTCCTCGGCCGGCTCAGAGCTAGTATCGGCTATCCGCACGGTGGTTCGCGGCGGTTCGTACATCACGCCGAGAATGACTGAGGACGTAATCGGGTCTTCCATCAATTATTTCAAGAACCTTAAGAGTTCGAACCATCTGACTCTGAGGCAGAAGGAAGTGTTGCAGCTCCTCGCCGAGGGGCGCTCGATGAAGGAAGCGGCATTCATCCTGAATGTTTCGCCGCGCACGGTGGCGTTTCACAAATACACCATGATGGAGCACCTCCACATTAAGAACACTGCGGAGTTGGTCCAGTATGCAATGAATAGTCATCTGGTGGCAGTTTGAAATTCATGCGCGCGCGGCCCGGGGCCGCGTTCGGTTTTCGAAGTTTGAGCCTGGCTGGATTTTCACCGAGATCCAGCCAGATCCAATTCTTACGCAACCGGGTTTGCTGAAGCGCGAAACCGTTGCGACACTTCAATCTCCGCGACCAAGCCAATCGCCGCTAGTGCCTGTTAGTTTTGCCAGTGTTTAGCCGCCCATCCCTGACATAAGCTTGCTCTTACCTATTGGGTAGATCACTCGGCTTTTGTCACTTGCATTTTGCATTCATCTTCAACTGGAGAGGCCATGAAGCGGCCGCGCGTTCTTTTGGCAGACGATCATAAAGAGATGCGCGATCGTGTGAAGCGACATCTGGAAGTTGAATTCGATGTCATTGAAGTGGTCGAAGACGGTCGTACGCTTCTCGACGCGGCATCGAGGCTGAACCCGGACGTTTGCCTACTCGACATTTCGATGCCGGCGATGAACGGAATTGAGACCGCTGAGCAATTGAAACAGAGCGGCTCGAAAGCCAAAGTTCTCTTTCTCACCATTCACGAAGACGTCGATTTTTTGGAAGCAGCACTGCGCACAGGAGCATCGGGCTACGTTCTCAAACGCCGCATGGCTTCAGATTTGCGGCCGGCGATTAGAGACGCATTGGCAGGAAAAACATTCATCTCGGCATCCGTAGTCCTCAGTGCGCGGACTCCTCACGATATCAAATAGCACCCGCCAATTGAAAAGAGTTCGATCCCCGGTACGTTCAGTTTGCAAAGTGGCCCGGACGTCCCGCGGTGAAACCACTCGCATAGAATGTACACACAAGTAGAGTCGAGCCGCTGCTCCGCGGGAAACTTGCGGTAACTCCCTGAAAATCAATTACAATTGACTCGATGATCGTCGTGTTGATGGGTGTAACCGGCTCCGGCAAAACGACAGTGGGCCAGGCGTTGGCCGAAAACCTTGGTTGGAAATATCTTGACGCGGACGATTTCCATCCAGCGACAAACGTTGCCAAAATGCGGGCCGGCACGCCATTGGACGACGACGACAGACAGCCGTGGCTTGAGACTCTGGTCCACCTTATCAGCGACAAGATTCAAGCCGGCGATTCAGCCGTGTTGGCGTGTTCCGCGCTGAAACAGAACTATCGCGATACGCTTTCAATTAGCGATGAAGTTCAATTTGTTTATCTGAATGGCGATCGTGAAACTATCGCGGAACGGCTGCGCTCTCGGCGCGACCATTACATGAATCCAAATCTGTTAGACAGCCAGTTTGAAACTCTCGAAGAGCCCAAAGACGCGCTCGAGATTGATACCACGTTACCTGTGGTTGCGATTATTCAGAGAATCAGAACGGCGCTCGAGATTTAGACCGGGAGCAAGATGCCGGCAACTAATCCGCATCTGCAGTTATGGTTGAAGAGCGCCCAAGTCCAATGTCGATCCGCGCACGCTGGGCTGGTTGATGAACAGGCGGTTTGACGACGCAGACAGAGATGGTGGACAGTTTGGAGTTAGCATGAACGACGCGCGACGCGGCCACGGCCGTTTTCTTTGTCTGCGAGTCGATTGTTATATGAACGAGATCGCACAGAACTCTGGCAATACGTTCAACAGTGAAATCGACGGTAGCGAATAAATGAACACATCAACAGTGGGCATCAACTGCGAACCATTCGGCACCACGCTGGACGGCGAAGAGGTGCAATTGTTCTCGCTTGAAAACGATTGCGGGATGCGCCTCAAGATCATCAATTATGGCGGGATTATTACTAACATCGACGTCCCGGATCGCCGCGGCACGATCGACGATGTCGTCCTCGGACACGACACCCTCGAAGGCTATCTAACTCGTTCGAGATACTTCGGCGCGCTCATCGGCCGTTACGCCAATCGCATCGCGAAAGGTCGGTTCGTCCTGAACGGCGTCGAATATTCGCTCGCCATCAATAACGGCGCAAACCACCTGCACGGTGGCTTGAAAGGATTCGACAAAGTTCTTTGGGAAGCATGCGAAATCGACAATGGCATTCACTTGAGCTATCTCAGCAAAGATGGCGAAGAGAATTATCCGGGAAACCTGAACGCGTCTGTCACCTACTCGCTCAACGACGCGAACGAACTGCGTATCGAATATTTCGCGACGACCGACAAAGACACAGTCATCAATCTGACTAACCATTCGTATTTCAATCTCGCGGGCGCCGGCACAATCCTTGATCACGAATTAACGATCTATGCGGACGCGTTTACCCCGGTTGACACCGGGTTGATTCCAACCGGCGAGATCAGATCGGTAAGCGGGACGCCGATGGATTTCACGTCAACAACCGCAATCGGCGCGCACATCGACAGTGAATACGAACAAGTGCGGATTGCCGGCGGTTACGATCACAATTTTGTGCTGCGCGGTGAGCTGGGTGAATTGCGCACCGCAGCAACTCTTCACGATCCAAAGAGTGGACGCGTGATGGAAGTCGCGACCACGCAACCCGGAATGCAATTCTATTCAGGTAACTTCCTGGACGGCAGTTTGGTCGGAAAAGGAGGCCGCGCTTACGAAAAGCATTCCGCTTGCTGCTTTGAGACGCAGCATTTTCCCGATTCCCCCAACCATCCGAGTTTCCCGTCGACTGTGTTGAGAGCGGGGGAAGAATATCGGCAGACGACTGTCTTCAGGTTTTCGGTGACATGAACCCCTCTGTGTCTGTGATTCGTGTGTGTCTGTAGTGCCGACTGGCCGATCGCGAGCGGCGACGGATCTGGTAGGCACGAGCGGACTCGAACCGCTGACCCCTACCGTGTCAAGGTAGTGCTCTACCAACTGAGCTACGTGCCTAAAAGGTGAAACTCGCGCCAGATGTGAACATTTTCGCGAGACCGCGAAAGTAACAAAGCGGTGATCGCGTGTCAAGCGGGTCACCTGGCATCAAGTTCAGTCACCGACTCTGCTGATTTCCGTCCTTTGATGACAAAGATCGTTGCCAAGCCCGGGGTCCGCGCCGCTATTTTCGCTTCGTCGTGGCCAGAGCGCGCTCGGCTCGTTCCCATTCATCGTACAACTCAGCCAATCGCCCCTGCGTGCTTTCGTACTCCTCATTGACCGAGACGAGTTTTGTGATGTCCCGAGCGACTTCGGGTTTCGACATGTCTTCGGAAAGTTCCGCGAGCCGCTTTTCACCAGCGGTAATATCGGCTTCGATGATGTCGGTGCTGCGGGCTTTCTTGACGACTTTGACTCGCTTGGACTCCCCCGCTGACGTGGACAGTTTCTTTGAAGCCTTGTCTGGCGATTGGGTTACCGACCCGCCTCCGGTTCTCGAAGCGCGGCTTGGTGATCGCGTTTCTGACCGACCGTCTTGAGATTCACCCGCGATCGCGGCCGGTGCTGACCGCGAAGCCCTCCAGTCATGATATTCCGTGTAGTCACCGTTGTAGTGCTCAACAGTGCCTTCGCCATCAAGCGCGAGAATCTGGGTCGCGACCTTATCCAAAAAGAATCGATCGTGGCTGATCGTGACGATGGTTCCTTCGTAAGCAGCCAAAGCTTCTTCCAAAGCTTCGCGTGACGGAATGTCGAGATGATTTGTTGGCTCATCCAACACCAGCACATTCACGCCTGAGTAAATCAGTTTGGCTAGGGCAAGTCTTCCCTTCTCTCCGCCCGACAAATCGCGCACATGCTTATAAACGTCATCGCCGAGGAACAGAAACTTCGCCAGAAATGAACGAAGTTCACCGGACGTCGCGGCCGGCGGCGCCACGCGACGAAGCTCCATAATGATTTCATTCCGTTCGTCAAGATCTTCAAGTTGTTGCGCGTAGTAGCCAATTTCAACCTTGCTGCCCCAGCGGAAATCTCCCGTAATCGGCGGAGTCTGCCCAAGAATTGTTTTGAGCAGAGTCGTTTTTCCCGAACCATTCGGACCGATGACGCCGAGGCATTCCCCTCGCCGCAAAATCAGCGAAATGTCACGCGCCAGCACATTGTCTCCATAACCAATCGACGCCTCTGTAATCGTCAGCACATGCGTTCCCGCGCGTTCAATATCCTGCAAACGAAAATCGCCGGCAGACTGATCGGCCCGAACGGCATCGACGCGTTCAAGTCTCTGCAGCATCGTGCGACGTGACTTCGCCTGCTTCGTCTTCTGTCCGGCCAGATTCTTGCGAATGAACTCTTCGGTCTTGGCGATCAGACGCTGTTGGTTCTCGTACGCGCGCTGCTGAATTTCCCGCCGCTCTTCGCGTTCGACAAGGTAGTGCGAGTAATTTCCTTTGTAGCTTGCTGCTTGTCCGTTTTCGACTTCGATGATGCGGCGGCAGGCCCGATCGAGAAAGTAACGATCATGGGAAATTATGACAAACGCGCTGGGATAACCTTGCAGAAACTGCTCGAGCCACTCGACGGCGCCGACATCCAAATGGTTTGTTGGTTCGTCCAGCAACAAAACGTCCGGATCGGACAACAGCAAACATGCGAGTCCGAGCCGGTTCTGTTGCCCGCCCGACAGCTTGTCTGTTTCCAACTGCCAGGTGTCACGATCAAATCCGAGACCCTGCAAGATCGCCTCGGCTTTAGCCGAATACTCGAAGCCACCTTCGCGTTCGAACTCGTGCTGAAGGTCGCTGTAACGCTCGAGAACTTTTTCGAGGTCATCGCTGGTGTCCGCCATGCGATGCTCAAGTTCGTGCATCTCGTGCTCGATCTGCTGGAGTTTTCCGAATGCAGCAAGCGCCGATTCGTGAACTGTAGAGCCAGTTTTGAAATGGACATGCTGCGCCAACAGGCCGAGTTTCAGCGCCCGCGCTCGCGCGACTTCGCCCGCGTCAGCGGTCTCTTCACCGGTGACTAAGCGAAAAATCGTCGTCTTGCCTGCCCCGTTCCGACCGACCAGGCCGACATGCTCGCCCGGATTAATTTGGAAGCTTACGCCGCGCAGCACATCCTGTGCGGCGTAAGATTTGTGAACGTCTGAGAGTCGAAACAACATTCGGAGTGCTGCGGCTTGACGCAGCTTTCGTCTTCACAAAACTAATGGCGCGGTCGTCTAACGCACCGCGCCACTTATAGTCGCGACGCACGAGTGCGTCGTCTAAACTGGAGAATATTATTTCTTAGCAGGCGAAGCCGACGCTGCCGGTGAAGCTGTCGCACCGGGCGTTGGCGTTGCGCGAGCCGCCGCCTTCGCCGGATCATAGCCAGCCGGACGCAGGCCGAGGTTACTCGGATTGTTTAGGATGCCGGCTGCTAAGTTATTGACGACCTTGGCTTCAGCCATCGCCGTCCTCAGCAACGCGCCGTCCAAAATCTGTTTACGCTGATTTGTTAATTCGACGGTGATTTGTTGGCGCACGCCCTGGCTCTCCAACGTCAGGTTTTCCGTCTGCAGATTCCTTGACTGCAGCTTGAAGATATACCACTTGTTGTTGAGCAGCTTCGGTTCAGTGATGCCGCCGACGGCCATCGGCCCCATGAAGTTGTCAATCATTTCCTTCGGAAAACCGGATTGACGCATCTGGTCTTCGCTGAAAAATCCGATGTCGCCGCCCTTCAGAAGACTCTGGGCATCTTCACTCTGGGCTCTGGCAACGGCCGCGAAATCGCTGGCGCCGCTTTTCAGTCCCGAATAGATGCCGTCGACTTTTGTCTTCGCGGCCGCGTCGCCCTTGGCGTCATTCTGAGTGATTCCCTGCTGCGAGTTGTCAGCCGGATCGACAATGATCACAGCCAACTGCGCGCCACGAGCGTTAACAAATGAACTCTGGTTCGCTGTGTAGAAGTCTTCGACTTCGCGATCACTAATTGTGATTTTCCCAGCGTACTTGTCGGAAAGCTTATTGATCGCGAGATCTTTCTTCGCCTCTTCGCGCAGCGCTTCCATCGTCATATTCTGAGTTTTCAGCTGACGCTGGAACTCTTCGTCGGTCATTCCGCTCTGCTGCTTTTGTGTGTTGATAGTGTTGGTAATCTCATCTTCAGTCGGCAAAAGCTTTTCCTGTTCTGCTCTTTGGAAAAGTACTTCCCGCTTGATCAAGTCATCGAGAACTTGCAGCCGCGCCTGCGCCAGGTCATGAGCAGACATTTGCGCCTCTTTACCTTCCGCCTGCTTATGAATAATTCGTTCGACTTCCTCTGACATGATTTTTCTGCCGTTGACGGTTGCCGCCACAGTGCTCTCAGCCGGAGTGCTCGATGACGAACAGGCAGCGCTAAAAACCGCGATGACACTGACAATCAGGGACAGGAGAAAAGGGGTAGAGATTTTATTCACTTCGTTGCTCCTAACAAATAGAACAGGCTGCCGCCTGTTCTGTTGATCAAGGGGACAGGCCAACAGCCTGTCAAGCTAGGCGGCCTTTGCGATTTTGCCGCCCTTGATGCACTTTGCGCACACACGCACGCGTCGCGCCGATCCGTTCGGAAGCTGCACGCGCACCTGTTGCAGATTCGGATTAAATACTCGCGGGGTTCGGTTATTCGCGTGCGATACGTTATTGCCAAATTGCGGGCCTTTGCCGCAAACCTCACATCGTTTTGCCATTTCGTAACCTCTTAAGAAACCGGCGGTCAAACGCCCGCCCTAATGTCACTCGACGATGGCGATTGCATCGATCTCGACTCTTGCATCGCGCGGCAAACGCGCGGCCTGAACTGTTGCGCGCGCCGGCGGATTCTCGCCAAAGAAACGGCCATAGACTTCATTCATCGCCGTAAAATCGTCCATGTCCGCCAAAAAAACCGTTGTTTTCACAACCCGACTCAAACTTGATTTGCCGGAGCTCAGGACGGCGGAAAGATTACGCAGCACCTGCTCAGTTTGCTCGGCAACGCCGCCTGAAACAAATTCTCCAGTCGCAGGATCGATAGGAATCTGACCCGAGCAGAACAAAAGATTGCCTGCTCGAATCGCCTGGGAATATGGCCCAATGGCGCGTGGGGCCTGGTCAGTGGCAATGATATCTCTCACAGAACTACACAGACAGCGTCAGGGTGTCAAAACAAAACCTGTACTTTAACAGACGATTGCATAAAATGTGAAACCGCCACGTACTGTTCAGTTTGAGGTGGCACGCGCATCTTGCGCGTGATTTTCACGGACCGGACGCCCGTGCCACTTTGCAAACTGAACCAGTACCAACCGCCAAAAGCACTTGAGTAAGAGTCTTCCGATCTCTGCTACGAAAGGCCGTTTATGAAAAAGAAAATTGGTGTATCGCTGGCGTTAGTTGTTTGCACCCTGACATTTGCAGGCTTCCGCCTGCGCGAACGCAAGCAGCCGGCGGCCAAGGACGATCGGATGAATGGCAGCTATCGCTTCGAGCGCAATGGCTGGGTTTTTGTCCACCTCGAGGGCGCCCCGGAGCAGATCGGCTATCAGCATGGCAAGCTGCTCGCAAAAGAGATTGAGGATCTGCTGCGCGTGCTGAAGCCTTTCCTGCAACACGAATCAAAGAAGGATTGGAACTTCTACCGCAAGGCTTCGCAGGAAATTCTCTGGCCAAAGATCGACGATGAATATCAACGCGAACTCGACGGCATCGTCAGCGGTTTAAATGACAACGGCGTGAAAGTAGATCGCTGGGATGTCGTGGCACTGAATGCTTTGGAAGAATTGCCGTATTACTACGTGCCGTGGCTCGATCGACAACAGGGGCGGGTTCCCACCATGCACGCGCCGGGAAATTGCAGCGCCATCGTTGCGACTGGGCGTTACACCAAAGACGGCCGCATTGTCATGAGTCACAACACGTGGACCGATTACGTGAAGGGTTCGCGCTGGAACATTATCTTCGACATTAAACCAGCCAAAGGTTATCGCATCTTGATGGATGGATTGCCGGGCGTGATTGTGAGCGACGATGACTTTGGTATCAACTCAGCCGGAATCATGATTACGGAAACGACAATCACCGGATTCACTTTGTTCGATCCAAATGGTTCTCCCGAGTTTTTCCGCGCACGCAAAGCGCTTCAGTACAGCAACTCGATCGACGACTATGTTCGCATCATGCTCGATCAAAACAACGGCGGGTATGCAAATGATTGGCTGCTGGGAGACAACAAGACGGGTGAAATTGCTCTGTTTGAGTTAGGACTGAAAGAACATAGCGTCAGGCGTACTAAGGATGGTTATTATGTCGGGTCCAATTTCCCGGTGGATGAAAAACTCGTGCGTCTGGAAACGAATTTTGATTTCAGCAATCTCGGCGGCTCCCCGTTGGCGCGAAAGACACGCTGGGAGCAAGTGGTCGAGCAGCACAAAGGAAGCATCACCGTCGAAACGCTCAAACAATTTGAGGCCGACAAGTACGACGCGTTCGAGAAGAAGGATGGTCCCAACGAACGCAGCCTTTGCGGCGTCGTCGATCGTTCACCGCGCGGTATTCCCGAATGGGATTGGGGCAAGTTCTATCCAGGCGGTACCGTCCAGGCAAAAGCCGTCGACGCTTCGGCAGCCGAAAAGATGCAATTTTGGGCGGCCATGGGTCACCCGTGTGCGTCTGATTTCATTGCCGAAAAATTCTTGAACGAGCATGCCGAATATGGCTGGATGCGCGGACTGCTGCGAGACATGAAGACAGAGCCGTGGACGATGTTCGCATCCGGCGGGAAATAAAAGACCGCCCGGCGTTCAACCGGGCGGTCATCACAGGAGGAACCGAGTGTTATTGGGTGCCGATCAGCTCAACGAAGTCGGCCGCTTATTTGCGGCTCTTTGTCGGCACGGTCTGAATAACCTCAAATACTCTGATGAGAAATTTGCGGAGCGCGTTTCCTCGATCCTCACCGGCAGAAAAATCAGGTCGAAGAGCCCACGGAACTCGGCGCTGCTCGGGCGATGTTATACTCTGACGACTCAAGAAGTTTCAGCCAAATGAGTCTATCAACAAAACGCAATGGCGATTCCCCAGTGACGCTCGCCGCTTCGAGCGAAAGGCGTACCGAAATAAAGCAAAATCCTGATGCCGACTGCCCGCACTGTTTTGGGACGGGCATGGAAGTCGTCCCCGGCGAAGGCGCCCGCAGGTGTCGGTGCCAGACGCTGGACCAACGCGACCGTTTGCTGAGAAGCGCGCGCATTCCACCACGCTACCAACACTGCACGATCCAGGGTTACGACGCTGCCAACGATGAACTGTCGAAGTGGGCGGCGAAGATGGAAGCGCAAATCGTTATCGATGATTACTTAACGATTGATGGACGTGGCGTTCTTTTCACGGGACCTGTGGGGGTCGGCAAGACCCACCTGGCCGTCGCGATCCTGCGCGAGTTGATTGCGCGGTATCAGGTGCGTGGCTTGTTCTATCAGTTTGGCGCGCTCTTGCGACAGATTCAGGATTCATACAATCCGGTTTCTCAAAGTTCTGAACTTAAAGTGTTGCAACCGGTGTTTGAGGCCGAGGTGCTGGTGCTCGATGAGTTGGGGGCATCGAAGCCGACAGATTGGGTACGCGATACGATGATGCAAATCATCAACAACCGCTACAACGAGAAACGCCTGACGATCTTCACCACAAATTATTCCGATTCAAGAAAGACTGAGAAGGACGGAGAGATTCTCGAAGACCGCATTGGCGTCGCTTTGCGTTCGCGTCTGTATGAGATGTGCAAGACGGTTGGGATCGAAGGTGAAGACTACCGCAAACGATCCCCCGCAGTCTGAAAAGTTACTTCCGACTTTAGCTACTCCTCCCGCGCTCACTAAAACGCTCTTTACATTCGATGACAATCGATCGCGCATTCTCGGCATTCTGCCAACCCAGGACGCGCGTGCTTTTCGCTTCCAATTCTTTGTAGACAGTGAAGAAGTGCTCAATCTCGAGGAGGAGATGTGGGTATAGTTGCTCGTAGTCCCGCACCTCGCGCAGCACAGGATTATTTATCCCTACCCCGAGCACTTTCTCGTCCTCTTTGCCCTGATCGATCATTTTCAACACGCCGATTGGCCGCACTGCCATCAAGCATCCGGGAAAACTCGGCGCATCAACCAGCACTAAGACATCGAGAGGATCGCCGTCGAGACTCAAAGTACTCGGGATGAATCCATAGTCGCCCGGGTAGTGCACGGGCGAATGCAAATTCCGATCGAGGCGAAAGACGTTAAGCTGCTTGTCGTATTCGTATTTGTTAGTTGTGCCCCGAGGAATCTCGATGACGGCGTTCACTTCGTCGGGTGCGCCGTCGCCGATTGGTAGTGAAAGATAGTTGGTCACGAGAATTAGTCAGTACCACCCGCGTCAGCGGGTGGGTTTAGGGCTCGACTTGCGTTCGTAACCCATCCGCTAACGCGGATGGTACTGACGCGAGTCCTTCTCAGAGCGTCGGGCGCTCTAATCTGTGATTGTTTTCAAGCCCTTCCTGACAAGCAGCGTCATAACGCGCGGTCGGCACGGCTTCCAGACGGCGTTCATCGATTGGCTTGTTGCACTTGACGCACAAACCGTACGAGCCTTCTTTCATGCGCAGCAACGCTTGATCGATGTCGGCCACCATTTGCGATTCGCGCTCGCCGAGTTTCAGAGAAAGCTCGTTGATGACGTCGCGCGAGGCGAGATCAGCGCTCTCTTTCGCTTCGTCAGAAGCAATATCTACCGCATTCCCTTGTTCGTCACTCACGTGGCGCGCGTGACGCCGCAACTCTGCCAGCAAGAGTTCTCTAAAGTGTTCCAGCTTAGCTGTATTCATAGTGGAGTTGTTGTTATCGATCTCGAAGTCTTCGGGGGGATTTCGGATTATAGCCTCGCGGCCGCGAGGCGGCAAAAACGGGTCGACCGTTTTGCAAGCATTAGTGTCGTGTGTTTGAATCTGTTCTTTCCGGGCGAGGCATGACACTTACAGTCACATTGCTGATCGCGGCGTTGATCTTCATCGTCGCAGTGCTCTATTCAACCGTCGGGCATGCGGGAGCCTCAGGCTATTTGGCGGCGATGGCGCTTTTTGGACTGACGCAGCCAGTCATGAAACCGACGGCGTTGACGCTCAACATCATCGTGGCCACCGTTGGCACAATCAGATTCCTGCGCGCCGGATTTTTTTCGTGGCGAACGTTCTGGCCTTTTGCAATCGCCTCGATCCCTGCAGCATTTATCGGTGGAGGACTGAAGCTTCCGGAAGTTGTCTACAAAGGAATAGTGGGCGCCGTCTTGTTGTACAGCGCCGTCAGAATTTTCTTCAGCGCCAAAACGGCCGACGATCAGCCCACCCGCAAACCGCCGATCGCGATTGCCTTAGTCCTGGGCGCAGCGATTGGTTTGTTGTCCGGTTTGACCGGCGTAGGGGGTGGAATATTTCTGAGCCCGTTGCTGCTGCTGTTGCATTGGGCTAAGACGAAAGAGACATCTGCTGTCTCAGTCACTTTCATCCTGGTGAATTCAGTTGCGGGTTTGCTCGGTCACGGACTGGTGGCTCACGTCAACGCGATGTCGACGTTGCCGCACGCGGCGTTGGCGTGGGGGCCGGCGGCGCTGATTGGTGGAGTGATCGGGACTGAATTAGGAACGCGACGGCTGCCGATTGCCGGAATTCGCCGCTGGCTTTCGGTCGTGCTGGTTGTTGCCGGACTGAAACTTCTGTACGAAGTTATTGGGCTGCTGCTCCACAGATGAGTTCGGCGGCGAGCAACGGAATCGTTAGTTCATGATGCCCGGTGATGGCGTAGCCTCTGCCGGCGCCGTCAGCCGTAGGACGTCGCACAACGTTCGTGAGCGGACGGTACGATTGAATGAAATCAAAATTCGCAGTCGTGATATCGCGTAATTCGTGACCAAGGTTCCGCACCAAAGTCACGCACTTCAAAAACACTTCCGGCAACGTTACCGCCGATCCCACGTTGAGATAAACGCCGCCATCGTTCATTTGCCGCACGATCTCACCCAGAAGGCGGAAGTCTGTGTGAGAAGTCGCGCCGAGCGCTCCCCCATCGACTCCGGGATGAAAATGCGCGATATCGCCGCCGATCGTGATGAACGCCGTGAACGGCACTTTCGCCGCATAAGCCGCGCACAGCAAAGAATGTTCGTGGTGTTTTGGGTTGATTGATGTCAGGGAACGTCCGACTGCTTCACCGAGCCCGATTCCCTCACTCGCGCCCGTGCGCGCGGCATCGTTTAAAAGCTTTCCTGTCTCGTCCGCACCACCAAAAACGCCTTCACCCAATGTAGCGTCAACGTCTTCCGAGGTTGAACCAACCATCGCAATCTCTGCATCGTGCACCAGAACTGATCCGTTGGCGGCGATGGCGGTGACGAAACCGCGATTCATCAAATCGATGATGACGGGAGCCAGACCTGTCTTGATCACGTGGCCACCGATGCCCCAGATGATCGGTTTCTGCAAGTCACGCGCGCGGCACATTTGATTTGCCAGCTCGCGCAGATTTTGGACCGCCAGAATATTCGACAACGAGGCGAGATAGTCTTTGATTGACGACGTGTCGCTGATCGGCTTCGCAAAATCGTCGACAGTTACTTTGCTCGGACGTGAAGCGAGCGGATAGGTGCGAACTTTGTCGAGGCTGATTGGCGTGGCGTCGTAGATTGACATGAAATGTAGAGCAGGCCGCCAGTCTGCGCGCGCAAGCTAGACAGCTTGCGCTACTTCGGAAACATCTCTGACTCGATCAATTCACACAAAATGTGGCCCACCAAATTGTGCGTCTCTTGAATTCGTTGCGTATCGTGGCTGGGAACAATTAAAGCCAGGTCGCATAAGGCGGCAACTTTTCCGCCGTCACGTCCCAGCAAGCCAACGACTTTGATTCCCTGCGAGCGCGCCTGTTCACAAGCGGCAACGATGTTTGGCGATTGTCCTGATGTTGAGATCGCCAGGCAAACATCGTCTTTGTTTCCCAGCGCTTCGATCTGTCGCGCAAACACCTTTTCGAATCCAGTGTCGTTGGCGATGCAGGTCAACACGCCGCCATCAGTCGTTAGCGAGATTGCCGGCAACGCTCGCCGTTCCTGCAGAAACCGATTTACCAATTCGCCGGCGATGTGTTGCGCGTCGGCGGCTGAGCCGCCATTGCCGAAAACAAGAAGCTTGCCGCCGGTTTTCAGCGCATCGGAGATCATACCGGCTGATTGCTCTACATCAGCAGCATGAAGATCGAAAAACCGTCTCTTGACCTCAAGACTAGCTGTTACGATTGATGAGATGCGGTCGGTCACTATAGCCCAGTCGTCGGAGGTTTGTCTGGAGTCTGCCCGTCCTCGCCCGTGTTTCGATATTTACTGACATTCACGATCTCGAAGAACGAGCGGTCGAGGCGCGGGCATGAGTCTTTGTCATATCCCCATTCCTTTTGTCGCATCAGTTCCATCGCGTAGAGTCGCTCTTGCGGCGTACAGGAGTGCCAGTAGATCCTGTCGCCTGTTCCTGATTCGACAACTCGCCGAATCTCTTCAGCTTTTGCATCGTCTATCGACATTGCGATTTAGAATTATATCACGCGACTTTCTTCGTTTCTTCACCAATTTCCGTGGATGACGTCGCACGTTTGACGTGTCGCTTTCCATTGCCGTTCAGCAGCGGCTTGAGCACCTGACCCGTATGAGAGCGTCGCACAGCCGCAACTTCCTCCGGAGTGCCACACGCGACTACGCGCCCGCCATGCGCGCCGCCCTCCGGACCAAGATCGATGATGAAGTCCGCGCTCTTGATGATGTCCAGGTTGTGCTCAATCACGATTACCGTGTTGCCGAGCGTGACGAGTCGCTGCAACACGTCGAGCAGTTTGTGCACGTCCGCGAAATGCAGACCAGTAGTCGGCTCGTCAAGAATGTAAACCGTGCGGCCGGTGGCGCGCTTTGACAGCTCTTTCGCCAATTTGATCCGTTGGGCTTCACCGCCGGACAGTGTGGTCGCTGATTGCCCAAGCTTGATGTAACCCAAACCAACGTCGAGCAGCGTCTGCAACTTCTGTTTGATCTGCGGGTGATTTTCGAGAATCGGCAGGGCCTCTTCGACCGTCGTATCGAGCAACTCCGCAATCGACTTGCCTTTGTATTTCACTGAAAGGGTCTCGCGGTTATAACGCGCGCCGCGGCAAACGTCGCACAGGACATAGACGTCCGGTAAAAAATTCATCTCAATGCGCTTGAGCCCTTCGCCCTCGCACTCTTCGCAGCGGCCGCCTTTTACGTTGAATGAGAAGCGTCCCGGTTTGTAACCGCGTTCGCGAGATTCCGGCAACATGGCATATAACTCGCGGATGGGCGTGAACAGTCCGGTGTACGTTGCCGGATTCGATCTGGGCGTGCGACCGATCGGTGATTGATCGATTTCAATTACTTTGTCGAGATGCTCCAGACCTTCAATCGCGCCGTGCGCTCCCGGATCACCCAGCGAACCGTAAAGCTCTTTCGCCAGCGCGCGATACAAAATATCTTCCACGAGTGTCGATTTTCCGGAACCGGAGACGCCCGTCACCACGGTTAACAACCCCAGCGGAAAGGTCACGTCGATTTCTTTTAAGTTGTGATAACGAGCGCCGCGGATGGTTACTACTTTTCCGTTCGGTAAGCGCCGGGCATCGGGGACCGGGATCTTTCGTTCGCCGCTGATGTAAAGACCCGTAATTGACTTGGCGTCATGTGCGACGTCATCGGGTGTACCTCGCGCAACCACGAAGCCGCCGTGGGTTCCGGCGCCTGGGCCAAGGTCGACCACATAATCGGCGCGGCGAATTGTTTCTTCGTCATGTTCGACGACGAGAACGGTATTGCCAAGATCGCGCAGCGCTGCGAGTGTGTCGAGCAGACGGCGATTGTCGCGCGGGTGCAGACCGATCGACGGCTCGTCCAAAACGTAGAGGACGCCGCGAAGTTGCGACCCGATTTGCGTAGCCAGACGGATGCGCTGCCCTTCGCCGCCGGACAAACTTGCTGACGGGCGATCCAACGTGATGTATCCCAGCCCGACAGTTTCCAGGAATCGCAGGCGACTGCGAATCTCTTCCAGGACTAGTCCCGCAATTTTTGCGGAGCGCGCGTCGAGTTTGACTTGATCGAATGCAGCGATCGCATCATCGATCGTCATGTTCGTGTAATCGCCAATGCCCCGGCCGCCCACGCGCACCGCGAGTGAATCCGCACGCAACCTCCGGCCGCCGCAAACGGAACAAACTACCGGCGAAACCATCTCTTCCAGAGCGAGCCGAACTTTTTCGCTGGGCGGTTCTTCCATGCGTTCGCGCAGCCACGGCAACGCGCCTTTCCATGGCCCTTTGTACGTGTAGAGTCCCTGCCGAAACTTAATCTGTCCCGTAATGCCATTGAAGAATCCTGCGCGAATCGCTTCAGGCTGATCTTTGAAAAGCGTTTTTGCGTCGCCTTTGAAATGCGCGATCACCGCGATCAATGCGCTGCGCAGATACGCCGAACCAGACTTGTCGGATTCCGCAAAAGGAATTTCATCGGGCCGGAGATCAGGATGTGGAATGAGCTTTGCCGGATCGACTTCGAGAATTGTGCCGAGACCATGACAGTTGCGACACGCGCCATAAGCTGAGTTGAACGAAAACGAACGCGGCTCGAGCGGCGGCACGTTAATTCCACAATTCACGCACGCCATCTTTTCGGAATACAGCTTCTCTTCCCCGTCGACCACGGAAACCAGGACAGCGCCGCTGGTCAACTTCAACGCCGTGCGAATAGATTCTCCGAGCCGTTCGTTGATGCCGGGCTTGATCAATAGCCGATCGATGACCGCTTCGATGGTGTGATTGCGCCGCTTGTCGAGGCGAATATCTTCGTCAAGGGCGCGCAACTCGCCATCCACGCGGGCCCGAATGAAACCGTCGCGAGCCAGCTTTGCCAGTTCCTTCTTAAACTCGCCTTTGCGGCCGCGAACGATTGGCGCCAGCACCATTACGCGTTCGCCTTCCGGCAGTTCGAGCACATCGTGAAGAATCTGATCGACGCTCTGCCGCGTAATCGGCGCGCCACAGTTGGGACAATGCGGGACTCCAATTGAGGAAAACAACAGACGCAGATAATCGTAGATTTCTGTCACTGTGCCGACCGTTGAACGCGGACTTCGCGCAACTGTTTTCTGTTCGATCGAGATTGCCGGCGACAGTCCTTCGACCGAATCGACATCAGGCTTTTCCAGTTGATCGAGAAATTGGCGGGCATATGCCGACAACGATTCGACGTAGCGGCGTTGCCCTTCGGCATAAATCGTGTCGAATGCCAGCGACGACTTTCCGGACCCCGAAAGCCCGGTAATTACGGTCAATTTGTCGCGTGGGATGTCGACGTCGATGTTCTTGAGATTGTGCTGGCGAGCTCCCCGGACGCTGATTCTATCAATTGCCATAGCCGTGAAAACAAAGTCGCGCGCCACAGACGAGAATTTTGCGTGACGCAGAACCGAGCATTGTAAACGACCGGTTCAGAGGCAGCAAGCGCATCGCTTGACGGCGAAGCAGCGCAAACCTAGACTGCGATTGTTGTGAATCTTCCGAATGCGCTAACGCTGTCTCGAATTTTTATCGTGCCGCTGCTCGTGGTTGTCTTGCTGACGCCACTTAGCAATAGCCTCGGCATCCCGCCTCACATCCTGGGGGTGGCGATATTCGCGGTGGCCGCATTGACAGACTTTTTTGACGGCAGAATTGCTCGCAGTCGGAAGCAAGTTTCAAAACTTGGCAAGCTGCTCGATCCAATCGCCGATAAGCTTTTGATTTCGGCTGCGCTGATTGCTTTGGTGGAAAATCATCTCGCGCCGGCGTGGGCCGTCGTAATCATCGTCGGTAGAGAGTTCGCGGTCACCGGATTAAGATCGGTTGCGGCGAGCGAAGGCGTGATCATCTCGGCATCGAGCATGGGCAAATTCAAAATGGTTGCGCAGGTGATCACCGTCGGCCTGCTGATTCTTTCTCTGCCTCCATGGGGTGGAACCGCTCCAGTTTCAAATTTCGGCAAACCGTTTCCCGCCATCAAGTTTTGGACTGTGCCAGAGTTGCAAACTGCCTGGGCGCATCTGACCGGGGCCGGCACCACAACGTGGGTCGACTGGCAAGTTCTTCTTTATACGATGGGCCGCGCGATGCTCTGGGTAGTCGTGTTGTCGGCCATCTATTCGATGTGGGGATATTTTCGTGTCTTCTTCTCTGAAGTCATTCGCGGTGAGCGCCCGGAGACGAAAGTCTCGGCCGCGGCTTCGGCAATCCAAAAGCCGGTCTAACGAGAGATACAGAACCGCGAACAGTAGTGAGCGGGTTAAAGGCGCAGGTCGAGCCGGCACGACAATCACTTCGAAGCACACTTGACGCTTTATCCCGCTCGCTATCGCTCGCGGTTCTGTAAAAGGAGCGCTGGCATTTGCCATCCACCCAGCGCTTCCTCAATTATCGCTGCCGCTGCCAACACAGACAGTTCTTCAAACGGCCGTCCAATCACCTGCACTCCGATTGGCAATCCACGAGAAGTTTTTCCGGCGGGCACAACCACGCTCGGTAATCCAAATACATTGAATGTCTGCGAGTAGCTGAAAGCGCGAAAGACGTTGACGTACGTGCCGTTCACATCCACTCGGTGACGGCCGTGCTCAAACGCCGTTGTCGCGCCGACTGGCGCGAGGATCAGCGGCGTGTTACGCATCCAGTGCAGTAAGGCCTCGCGGCGTTGTTCGCGCTCTAAGACTGCTGAAGCTAACTTTTCTGCGTTGTCGATCCGATCTTCAAATTGAGCAGGCTCGTCAGCGGTTTGGTGTAGCAAACGCGAGACGAGCGGCCCGGCTTCGTCTTCACGCCCACGATACAAAGCCGCGATTTCGATGTTCGCAGCTCGCGAGAAGAGATCGATCCAAAGTTGCTGCCCTTTTGAAACACCCGGCGGTGTCGCTTCAAAAGTTTCGAGACCGGCGGCCGCCAGCGCGCGTGCGGCAGATTCGACGGCGCTCTTCACTTCGTTCGTTACCGGAACGATTCTGTCATCCACGTACCAGGCGACTCGCGCGCCTTGCAGTGTTTTTCGATCAAAGGTCCCGCTGTGATCTGACTGCGTTTCGAATTGAGTGGGATCGGCCAGCACCCGGAACAACAGCGCAAGATCTTTCACACATCGCGCCATTGGACCAATACAAGCGCCGAGTCCCACAACGCCCGGAGCCGCCGGTGTGTGACCTTCCATCGGTACACGTCCGGAAGTTGGCTTCAACGCGGCAATACCGCAAAAGCTTGCCGGCACGCGAATCGAACCGGAAAGGTCGCTGCCGATCCCCGCAGGTGACAGACCAGCAGCAATCGCGGCTGCCTCGCCACCACTTGAGCCGCCTGCGGTGTAATCCAGGTCGTACGGATTGCTTGTTCGCCCGAACAGCGGATTGTCTGTCTCGTAAGGAATTGCCATCTCGGGCACGTTTGTCTTGCCAAGAACGATCGCGCCGGCGGCTTTCAAACGCGCGACCGCAGCGGCGTCGTTGCTCGGAACGTTTTGACTGCGAATGCGGGAACCACTGGTCGTGCGCAATCCGGCCGTATCGATCGTGTCCTTGATTGTGATCGGCAGGCCGTGCAGCGGCAATTTCTCCTTGCCCGCCATCAACGCTTTTTCCGCCGCCAGCACTCGTTCGCGCACGTCGTCGGCAATGGTAACGATGGCATTAACGGAAGGATTGAGGCGCTCGATGGCGCGCAAGTGCGCCTCGACTACTTCGACGGGCGAGACTTCTCGCGCGCTCATGAGCGCCACGAGTTCGGTTGCAGATTTAATTGTTAGCTCGTTAGACAAGCAACTCAGTCCTTAAGCGAAACAGCACCGTCGGAGCCGAATATTTATAACAGCGAAGCTTCCCATTTGTAATTATCTCTGCGGTCAGCTGAAATCGCGTGTCCGCTTCGCCGCAAGACCACTTTGAAAATATGAAACGTTTGAACTATAAACATTGGGCGCCTCCGGCGCTCTCAAAAAATCAGACTAACAGTGGCACAGACTTAAGTCTGTGGCTGAGCAACGTCGGTGATTAGGATCACAGACTAAAGTACGTGCCACGGGAGAGGATCGTATTCATGGGAACACGAAATAAAATCACAGTTGTAGGCGCGGGAAACGTAGGCGCCACCGCAGCCCACTGGCTGGCTGCGAAAGAACTCGGCGATGTCGTCCTGGTCGATATTGTCGAAGGCGTGCCGCAAGGCAAGGCGCTGGATTTGGCTGAGGCCGCGCCGGTTGAAGGCTTTGACGTTCGCTTAACGGGCAGCAATGATTACGACGAGACGAATGATTCCGATGTCGTGATCATCACTGCTGGTTTAGCGCGCAAGCCGGGCATGAGCCGCGACGATCTTTTGAAGACCAATGCGGACATCGTCGGTAAAGTCGTCGACGAAGTCGTGAAACGTTCGCCGAACACCATTCTGATCATCGTCTCGAATCCGCTCGATGCGATGTGCCAGGTCGCTCTGCGTCGCTCAGGCTTTCCGAAACATCGCGTGATCGGAATGGCGGGCGTGCTTGATTCAGCACGCATGCGCTGCTTCCTCGCGGAAGCGCTGGATGTTTCGGTGGAAAACGTTACAGCGTTCGTGCTCGGCGGACACGGCGACACGATGGTACCACTGCCGCGTTACTCAACCTGCGCCGGAATTCCGATCACTGAGTTACTGCCCAAGGATCAGATCGACGCAATCGTGAAGCGCACAGCCGGAGGCGGCGCGGAGATTGTCGCGCTGCTGAAAACCGGCTCGGCTTATTACGCACCGTCGGCGGCGGCCGTCGAAATGACAGAGTCAATCCTGAAAGACAAGAAAAAAATTCTGCCTTGCGCGGCTTATCTCGAAGGCGAGTACGGCGTCAACGGTTTGTATGTCGGTGTGCCGTGCAAGCTGGGCGCGAAAGGCCTCGAACAAGTGATCGAGATTACGCTCACTTCCGAAGAGCGGATTGCTTTGCAAAAGAGCGCCGCCGCCGTGCAGGAACTCGTGGACGTGATCGGAATTTAGCTTCGGGTGAAAATGACGATTGGTCTTTCCTGGCATGCATGCGCCCTGCTGCCGCTGTTACTTCTGTGGCAGGGCTCTTCGTGCCATTCGACAAACTCAAATTCAATAAATACGAACGAAAGAAACGCAAATCGAAACGCAGTGAGCGCACCGATCTCAGGTTCGTGGGGAGGGCCCGATATTGCTCTCGAAGTAACGACCGAGGGCATCGAACTGAACTTTGACTGCGGACATGGCTATATCGACAAAGGAATTGCACCTGATTCTGACGGAAAGTTTTCGGTGAATGGGACCTATGTCCGGGAACACGGCGGGGCGATGCGTAGCGACGAGAATCCGGATTCGCGCGCCGCGGGTTACAAAGGGCAGGTGACAGGAGAGAAGATGACCTTAACCGTGACCTTTCCGGACGGAACCCAGGACATTGGGCCTTTCAATCTTGAGCGCGGAAAACCTGGCCGCATTCACAAATGTATGTAAGAGATCGTCAGAACCAGGTTGACAAAAAAAGAGGCGCGAGCGATTTGCCCGCGCCTCTCATGCTTTTTGCAGCAACTACTATTTCTGCGTTTCGCGCGTAGAAACAGTTCGCACGCGCTTTTTCTTGCGAGTCGGTGAAGTACGGCCTGTCTGGACATTCAAGTACGGAATATAAACTACCGATCCGCCTTTTCCTGTCGAGCTATTCCCTGTTCCCGCCGAGGTTGTGCCCAGAGGATTCGTCGAATCAACGGGCGCGCCTATCTTGGACTGACTCTTCGGGACCACCACGGTCGTGGTTCGCACCACTGAGTGGCCGGCCGGATCCGTGCAGGTAACGGTTATCGTATAGACGCGACCGCTGCCTTTGCCCGAACGCTCGCTGCGCAGCATTACATGATGCGCATCGACGATCTGCCAATCCGGAGCTGTGTCGCCATCGCCAAGCCCGTTGATTGGTTCGTTGCTCGTGACAGTCAACGTGCAGCCAACCGAACAATTGTCGGTCGCCGTGTAGTTCACCGTCACTGCGACCATCTGGTGTTCAGGTGGCCACAGCACATTAGGACTCGCCGTCGCCGAGCTGACGATTGGCGGTTGCGTGTCAACGACTGTGACCGTGAACGTGCAGGAGTCGGTCCCCTCGCTGTTCGTGGCCGTGGCCGTCACCGTCGTAGTCCCGACCGCGAAACTGCCCGAGTCAGGTGAATAAGTGATGGTAGGAACCGGGTATCCGATTGCCGTGGCAGCATGTGCGCCGGTGAAGCTGATCGTGGTCGAACACAACCCGTCATCGGCATCCGCACTGAAGCTCGCCGGACACGTGATTTCAGGAGCTTGAAGCACCGTCAACGTGTTCGTAGCCGAGGCTGCCGCGTAGACATTATCGCCGGCGAAGCTGGCACCCACTCCCGTCGGATAGAGCCCTCCATTGATTCCGGCAAGGCTGGCATTCGACAGTGTGGCGACACCATTACTATCAGTGACTCCAGAACCGACACTGTTGCCATTGAGCGTGAAACTAACGGTCTTCCCGGTTACGGGATTGCCTCCGGAACTCAATGTCGCCGACAAGTTTACCGTTCCACCAAACGATCCCGTCGCTGCATCAACACACAGATTCGTCGGCAGCGGATTAAGCGGACCCAAAGTCAACGGCCAAGCATATGCACCGCGGCTGCGAGTCCACAGCGAAAGTGTCGTGTTGCCGCGATCGATCGACATACTCCAGATCATCACGTTGGGTATGCCAGCCGTAAAGCGCTGCCAAACGGGAGTAACCGCAGTGATGTCGTCAGTGTAGTAGAGACCAAAGTCAGTTCCCGCAAAAACCTGTTGCGGGAAATTAGGATTAACGATGATCGAGTCGACCGGAATGTCCGGCAGGTTGCTTGACTTGTCGATCCACGTGGATGACGCGCAATTCACGTTGCAGACCACGCGAAAGACGTGTCCCGGTGTCCCTGGCGTGTTCGCGTTAAAGCCGCCCACCGCTGCGTATCCGATGATTGGATTCGCGACCGTGTTATCACTAAGAGGATCGAGCGCGGCATCCAGGATGGGCCGGTTGGGAAGAACAGTGTTTCCACCGGTTAGATTGACAGCGGTGCCGAGTACGCCTGAAGCGCCGCCGAGTCCGTAGAGCGCCTGCACGTTGCCATCGTTCGTCGCCACGATCGCCAGCGTCTGATTGGCCGGCGAATAGTGGAGGTTATTAATGAACGAACGATTGCCAAGCGATCCTTTGGTCAAGTTGGCCGTGCGTGCTGTCCACGTAGTTCCAGTATCGGCCGCGATGTTCTCCCAAACACGATTACTGCCGACGATAATATGGTTGCATCGAGCGCCGCACTCTGCATTGCCCGAACCGCCGGATTTGCCTCGGAAAAGATCAAACGGCTCGACGAATGACTGCGTGTCGCTGCGCATTGTCGCGTTTCTCAGATCACCACCGAACACAGCGCCTGTGTTTGCACAATTGGCGGTACAACGGTGCAGCGCACCATTATTGTTACTGGCATAGAAGAAACCACCCTTGCCATCGATGCGGACAAAGAAGCCGTCACCGCCGACGTTGCCTTGCCATTGCACGGGGCCTGTTGGAGTTGCCCCGAAATAGACGAAGCTGTCCATGTTGTCTTGTGCGCCGCCGCCCGCTTTAGGAGCCGCGTCGGTGGCAAAGTTCGCGCTGATGTCTCCGTTGTAGAACTCGATGGTGTTAAAGCCGGTATCCATGTTGAACCACGTCGGCCTCGTCGTGTTCAGGACCGCAGCATTGGCGTTAATGGTTCCGTGAACGCCGCCGTCGTTACCCGCCAACAGTATGTCGGATCGGCCTGGCACAAATGCCAGCGCGTGCTGGTCCACGTGTACCGGGTGGGGGCTCGGGCCAGCATAGCCGCAGGTTACGTCGTACCATGCAGAGCCGGTGCGGGTCGCCAGCCAAACCTCGTAGGTATCGAAGAAAACTCGGTCGGCGTTGTTAGGATCAACCGCGATGCCCTGATCGTACCAGTTCTGCGGATAGTCGCCGGCTCCGGATGAGCCCGCGCCCGACGAGGCGCAAGCAAGCATACTGTTGCCCGCCGTGCCGGTCATGAAAGTCCATGAGGTGCCCCCATTGGTACTGACCCACGCGCCTAGTTGGCAGCCATTCGCTCCAGCGCAGCCACCCGAGGCGCCACCGCTGTTGCTATTTGGAGTGATCGACTGCACTTGAGCGTACACGACATTGGGGTTGCTCGGCGCTACTGCGATATCAACCCGCCCGAGTTGATTACCGGTAGTCGAGTTGACATAAGCCGCGCCGCTGCCGGCGTTCATATTTGCATTCGCCGGATAGGTCGCGGCTGCGCCATAGATAAAGCCATTCGCGTTGCCGGCGATCGAAGTAAAGTTAGGACAGCCGCTGGCCGGCATCGTGGCACTATAAATTCCGTTCGCTCCGTTGTTACCCAGATCGTATTGAACGGTTGTGGCAAAGCCGCGCGTACCGATCGCGGCTATGATTCGCGTTACGCCTCCGCCCATGTTTGTTAGTTCGAGCCCGGTCGTGTCCTGCCTTTGAGTGCTAAAGGCGTTGGTAGTGCACGGCCCCGTCCAGTTCACTCCGCCGTCGTACGAAAGGAAAAGTCCCTTCTTGGTTCCGGCCACAACCTTGTTGCTGTCATTTGGATCGACTCTGACTTTGCCAACCGCATCGTACTGGGGAAACTGTCCTGCAGGTTCAGAGTAACCAGCGCCGAATACGTTTGCTCCGAGCACGGTCCAGGTGGCGCCGCCATTCATGGTCTTCAGAATTCCCTGACTGCCCATCGAAAACGATCCGAAGTTCAGATCTCCCGTGCCGGCATAGACGACATTGTGGTTGTTCGGATCGATGGCGAGGGTGTCGATACTCAAGGTCGAAATGAGAGGATCGTCGGTCGTGACTGCCCAGGTTGTTGCGGCGCTGCAGCAATTAGTCGTCTTCCAAACGCCGCCGCCGACGCTTGCTGCGTAAGCGACAATACTGCCGTTGGTAGTCGTCGTGGGATCGATCACGATTGCGTTGATGCGACCCGCCGTAGTTGTGTAGTCAAAACAGCCGGAGCACCCAGTCATCCTTTCCGGCTTTGGTCCCAGCGCGGTGAACGCGTTCGGATTCAACGCCAGCGGCGATGGTTGATTCGCACCGTTCTTGTTTTTAACGCCCCCCGGCACTCCGCGAACAACCTTTGAGTCATCGGCGGCTGCTTTTCGCAACCAGTCGGGACTGAAGTTTCCCGTCGGGTAAGTCAGACGATGCATCCAGTAACTCTCTTGATCAATCAGGCGTTCTCCGTCAGTCAACGGATCCGTGCCCGAAAACTCAGTTTCTGCTGAGCCACCCGACGTACTTCCCGTCCCGACTACCAGGTATGACGCAATGCCGCCCCCGGTCGCGGAGGAGTTAGCCTTACGCTTTTCAGGCCGAGAGAATTTGTTTCCTTCAACTTCGTTGTTAGGCATGACGCCCGAAACGCTAAACGCACCTTTGCTGTCAGCGGTTGTCTGGATCGTTGCAGTCTCTTGCCCGTCGCTGCTGATGACGATGGTTATCGCCTCACCCGGGGCCCAATTTGCGCCAGAGAACACGATCGTCTCGCCAGGCAAATACGTGCTCTTGTCGGTTCCAATCGTGGGATCTCCTGAGCGACTACTCGACCGCGATATTCTGGTGGAGAACTGAGCGGCGGCGACGACGGCGACCAGAATCATGACGAAATACACGTAGACGCGTGGATGTCCGGGGTTAAGTTTGCGATCCATTTTTCGTACCTCTCTCGAGAAAAGACTGACGGTTGCTTGGAAGAGCCAGCCGGAAATGCCCAGATGGCCCGAATTAGCGTCGACTGTTCGCGGCACTTACAAGGTGACGTATTCGCGTCGGGGGCGTGCGACGGTGCTAAACTTTCACGAACAATTCCACAAGTGTGGGACGGACGTGCGTATGAGCGGAAAACGAGCGCGTACAATACTATCGACCGCCGTTGATTTCAACCAATTTGTTTTAGAAACGAGAAGTTATTTTAGCGAGTCGTACTCTCTCTTTGCTGTTACCAGCAGCGGGATATCCGCATCAGCGTCCTTCCAGAGCGAAAAGAAAGTTTGATAAGCATTGCGCGCTGCGGCGGCGTCGCCCTTCAAGACGTCAGCACGCGCGAGTCCCAAATACGCGGGTGCATACAGCGGCGAGCGCGGCGACCAACCACGGTGATTCGTGATGCTTTGAAATTCAGCGGCGGCCTCGGTCCCCTTGTTCAATTTAAGCAGTGCCTGGCCGCGAAAATATTCGGGCCAGTAACTGCCGACGATCTGGTAACGGCGCGCTGACTCGAGTGTCTGCGCGGATCGGGCGGCATCACCGTCGTGCAGTGCGAGCAGTGCGCGATTCAATGGCCAGTAGACGACATTCAGCAGAGTGTCGTTCGGAAATTTCTTTGCCAGCTCGTCCATCAACGTTTCCGTCTGTCCCGTATCGCCACATACGGCGAACGCAGCTGAGGCAGCTTGCACGACTGCCGTAACCCGCGAAGTCTTGAAAGCGCGATCCGCCAAACCTTTGACCCGTTCGCAGTTTTCAAAGACGCTTTCAAGCTGCATTTGCGTCGTCAAAACGGCCGCTGCTCCATCGTTTTGCTGGTGCGCGATCGCCGCGTCCGCAGTCCGTTCGTTCAACTCGCGCGCTTTTTTCAGCTGTCCGGAAAAGGCTGCGACTTCTGCCTGCCAAGCCAGCGCGTTGTATTCACCCGGCTTGCCGTTCCACCAGTCGAGCTGCTGCTTCATGCCAGGGGCGTCATTCTGCACGAAAGCAATCGAATACAAATTAGCTCGAAAGAAAATCGAATCCAGTTTCTGATCCAACGCTTGCTGATAGACCTGCTTCGCTTCATCGAAACGATTCAACTCCATCAACGCGGTGGCCAAATTGTCGCGGGGCGGCGCCACATTCGGATTCAGCCGAATCGCTTCGCGTGCTTCTTCCATCGCCTTGTCGAGTGCGCCCGCGTCGGCAATATACAAGTTCGACAGTTGAATGTGCGGAATGGGATCGTTGGGATAAGTCCGCTTCCAAAGCTCAAGGGTCTCGATGTACTTCTCGCGCTCGCGCGTTACCAGCCCGTAGTAGCTGACCGCGGTAATGTAAAACTTCTCACGCTCGCTTACGCGGTCGCGCAACTCAAATGCTTTCTGCGCGGCGGCCGTCGCGAGATCGCGCTGCCCGGTGTTCGCGTACGCCGTCGCCAGCCGCGCATACGCAATTGCGAAGTTCTGATCGAGCTCGATCGCATGCTTAAAAAATGGTATTGCGTCTGAGTAGCTGCCCTTCAAATGGTTGTCGAGCCCGATTGAGTACGCTTTGAACGCCTCCAGCGAAGGCGTGGTCGCCTGCTCGATCGGCGCGTCGAATTTCTGGATTGACGACAACGACTCGCCTAACTTTTCTCGCAGCCGAGTCGTAACTTCACCCAGCCGCTTAATCACCAGCTCCTTGCTTTCGGCTTCGACTTGTTCGCGCGCAATCGCATCTCCAGTCTGCGCGTTTACCGCCTCAACCGTGATGAGATAGTGAGTCCCCACACTGGAAATCGTGCCGCTGAGAAACGCCTTTAATCCCTGTCGCAAACAAATCTCGCGGGCAAGATCGCGCGTGATTCTGTCGGTGGGTGAACGGTCAAGGAACCGCAGGGCATCACGGACGCGCTGGTCGCCGAAGATATTCAAAAAAGGCGACTGTCCGAGTTGCGCGGCCAAGGCTTGCTTCAACGTGCCATCGAAAACTGCGTCTCCAGTCTCGTTGACGAAGTCGGCGATCAGAATCGTGTCTTTGTCGGTCAGCGGGGCCGCCTTTTTGATGAACGCGAAATATCCGACAGTAGCTGCGAGCGCAATTACGCCCAGTGCGACTGCGATTGCCGCAAATCGGTGCTGCCGCAACTCGCCACCCAGATAGCTGGCTGTCAGTCCGCGCGTGGAAACACCGGAAATCGTGCTCGACGATAACGCCGGATTGTCAGCGGCGCCATGGCCAACTTCGCTCAGCGTGGAAACCAGTCCCGTGGAGTGAAGCGTGGAAGCCTCGGCGATTTCGCGGCGTAATTCTTTCAATTCGATCGCGACGTCTTTAATCGATTGATAGCGGTCTTCTGGATCTTTTTCCAGACAGCGCCGCACAATCTTTTGTAACTCGATTGGCGCTTCCGGATTAAGATCCGTGATCGGTGGCACTGCTTCGCGAATGATCTTGTTCAGTCGCTCGATTCGATCTTTGCCCTCGAACGCTTTTCGCCCCGTAACTGCTTCAAACAGAATGCAGCCAAAGGCAAAGATGTCCGATCGTTGATCGATTGCCGAGGTCCGGCCCTGCGCCTGTTCCGGCGACATGTACCCGGCAGTGCCAAGCACGACGCCAACAGTTGAATGTGAATCGGAAAGATCCATCGTGTCGAATTCGCGTTCGGCGCTACTCAATAAAGCGCCGCGCGATGCTTCGACTAGCTTGGCCAGCCCGAAATCCAGAATCTTAACCTGCCCATCGCGCGTGACCATGATGTTTTCCGGCTTCAGATCGCGATGGACAATCCCAGCCGCGTGAGCTTTTGCCAAGCCTTCGGCGACATACTGAAACCAGCGCAGCATCTTGCGCAGGTCCGGCGGCACATCCGCCAGGCAGTGACGCAGCGTCTTGCCATCGATGTACTCCAGCGCGATGTAATTCAGGTCGCGCTCGTTTCCGATTTCGTAAATTTGGGCGATGTTCGGATGGTTTAGTGCTGCGGTGGCTTTCGCTTCCTGGACAAAGCGACGCATGCGATCCTCGTTGTCAGCGAGTTTCTCGGGAAGGATTTTCAGCGCGACTCTGCGATCCAGGCGAGTATCAATGGCGAGATAAACTTCACCCATGCCCCCCACGCCGAGCTGCGTGCCAATTTCGTACCGGCCAAAGCGTGTTCCGGGCGGAATCGCCATGCATTCTCCCAACCTTGCTGGCCGCGCAGTCTATCATCCGCGTTTCGGATTTACCACGGATTGGAGAATGGATGGTTTGAGGCGCGCGGGATTTACTTCTTTAACCAGCCAAGCAGGCCGTGCAGCACGGTCTCGCGATTTTCTTCGTAGATGGCTTTAGTAAGTGGAATATTCATCGGACAGGCTTTGACGCAGTTCTGCGCGTTGCCGCAGTTGGTGATGCCGTCTTCGCCCATCAATGCCTCGAGTCGTTCGTCGCGATCCATTGCGCCGCTGGGATGCATGTTGAAAAGACGAACTTGTGCGATGGCCTGTGGCCCGATGTAGTGATCTTCGTCGTACTGCGGACAAGCTTCGAGACAACAACCGCACGTCATGCACCGCGAGTAGGCGTAGCGCTCCATGACGTCTTCCTGATCCATGCGCGGCCCGGGACCGAGGTCGTGACTGCCGTCGAGTTCGACCCACGCGTGGACTCGTTTCAGATGATTGAACATCTGCGAGCGGTCGACTTGCAGGTCGCGCACGTTCGGGAACTTCGACATAGGCTCTAGCTTGATCGGCTGCTCCAAGTTGTCGACCAGCGCCGAACATGACTGGCGCACGCGGCCGTTGATGACCATCGTGCAGATGCCGCAAACCTGCTCGAGACAATTCATGTCCCAGGACGGCGGCGTCGTTGGCTTTCCGTGTCTGGTAACTGGGTTCTTGCGAATTTCCATCAAACACGAAATGACATTGAGGTTCGGACGGTAAGGGATTTCGAATTCTTCCCAACGCTGTGGCGCGTCAGGATTGTCTCGGCGTTTGATGTGAATTTCGACTGTGTTCATTGATCAGTTAGCCGCGAAAAGGCACAAAAAGCACAAAACAAGTATTTGTCATCGTCGCGTATTCGTGCTTTGTCCTTCCTTGTCGTTCTTCCTTTTTGTGACTTTCGTGCCGTTTGTGGCCATTTCTAATTAACCTTTACATCACCAGCCGCCCCACTCAGGTTCGCCGGCTTCTGCTGCATCTCGCTGGTTGGCACCTGTGGGCCGCCGCCTTTTTGCGGCGAGCCAGAAGCGGTGGCTGTCTCTTTCTTCTCGTGCGAATAATCGCGCTTGCGCGGCTCGATCAAAGAGATGTCCACTGGATCGAACGAGAAGACCGGCCCTTCGCCTGAGTACTCGGCGATGGTCGTCTTCAGCCAGTTCGCGTCATCACGATTCGGGAAATCCGGTTTGTAGTGAGCGCCGCGTGATTCGTTGCGGTTGAGCGCGCCGAGTGTGATGACCCGTGCCAGCTCGAGCATGTTGTCGAGATGCCTTGCATGCGGCAGCGCCATCGTCGCCCACAGATTCGAATCGTTGATCGAGATGCGGCGGTAGCGATCCATTAACTCCAGCAACTTCTCGTCCGTCGACTTCAAACGATCGTTGTAGCGAACGACTGTGACATTGTCAGTCATCCACTTGCCCATTTCCTCGTGAAGCTTGTACTGATTCTCGTTGCCGCTCTGTTTGATCAGCGCGTCGTTGATTTCCTGCTGCCGCTTCGTCTCATCATCGTAGAGACGTGAGCCGTTGGCGCCGTTGCGTTGCACGTTCTTCGCCCACTCAATAGCCGCCGGCGCCGCGATAAATCCGCCGTACACGCAACTGACCAGCGAATTCGCGCCCAAACGATTCGCGCCGTGAATCGAGTAATCGCATTCACCCGCTGCCAACAAACCGGGAATGTTCGTGCGCTGTTCGAAGTCAACCCAAAGGCCACCCATCGAATAATGCACGCCGGGGAAGATGCGCATCGGCACATGCTTCGGATCGTCGCCGACGAACATCTCGTAGATTTCGAGGATAGCGCCGAGCTTTCGTTCCAACGTCTCAGCCGGAATGTGAGTGAGATCAAGATAGACCTGGTTCTCGCCGTTCACGCCGAGTCCGTCGAGACACACCTGAAAGATTTCGCGCGTGGCAATGTCGCGCGGCACAAGATTGCCGTAGGCCGGATATTTTTCTTCCAGGAAGTAGAGACGTTCTTTTTCCGGAATCGATGACGGCGAGCGATTGTCTTTCTTAGCCCGGGGTACCCATACGCGGCCACCTTCGCCGCGTGCCGATTCGCTCATCAAACGAAGCTTGTCTTCACCGGGAATCGAAGTCGGATGGACCTGAATGAATTCACCGTTGGCGTACTTCGCTCCCTGCTGATAACAAGCTGACACGGCGCTGCCGGTGCATACCATCGAGTTCGTCGACTTGCCGAAGATGAGGCCGGGACCGCCGGTCGCGACGATGACTGCGTCTGCCGGAAAAGCTTTCAACTCCAGCGAGTGCAGATTCATCGCTACCAGTCCGCGACAAACTTGATGATCGTCGAGCACGAGCGACATCATCTCCCAGCCTTCGTATTTTTTTACCTTGCCGCCGACTTCGAAGCGGCGCACTTGCTCGTCGAGCGCGTATAGCAGTTGTTGCCCGGTCGATGCTCCAGCGAATGCAGTACGGTGATGCTTTGTGCCGCCGAAACGGCGAAAATCGAGCAGCCCTTCGTTTGTCCGCGAGAACGGCACGCCCATGCGATCGAATAAGTAGATGATCGATGGCGCCATTTCGCACATCGCTTTCGCGGGTGGCTGATTTGCCAGAAAGTCGCCGCCGTAAACTGTGTCGTCGAAGTGCTCCCAGGTCGAATCGCCTTCGCCTTTCGTGTTCACCGCGCCGTTGATGCCGCCTTGCGCGCACACTGAGTGAGAACGTTTCACCGGCACTACGGAAAACAGATCGACCTCGTGACCCGCTTCCGCAATCTTCATCGCCGCAGCCAAACCCGCGAGCCCGCCGCCAACGATTGCGATTTTGATTGGAGTAGCCATTGATCTTGTCGACAAACTTCAGTTTGTCGCTAGTTTCTTGATCGTCGATCGCGTCGACAAGCTAAAGCTTATCGGACTACAAAATTCCCGGAATCAATCCGCCGGGACGAATAAAAGCGACGGCCGCGTTAATGCCAACCGCCAGCAGCAACAACCCAATGGCGATGCACGCATAGCCTGTCAGCCGCTGCGCGCGCTCGCCAATCGTGATGCCCCAATCAACCATGAAAAGCCAGATGCCGTTGGCCAGGTGCCACACCGTCGCGGTGATGCCGATGACGTACACGATGAAAATCTTCCAGTTGCCGAATTCACGCGCTACCGTTTCGAAAGCAACATCCGGATGGTGCGCTACTGAAACGGTGTTCAATCCCGGTACGAGACCAAACCTGAAATTCAGCACGTGGAACGTGATAAAGAAGAATAGGATAATGCCCGTGACGCGCTGAATGATGTAAAACCAGTTGCGCGGATATGGATAAGCCAAATTGTTCGGTCGAGCTTCCGCGGTGATCACCAGGCCGTATACCGCGTGATAAATCAGGGGAATGAAAATACCGAGAGTCTCAACGAAAAGGATGTATGGAATTGACTGGAGATCTTTGACGGCGTTGTTGAAATCGGCCGGGCCGCTGAGCGCCTTGGAATTCGTGTAGAAGTGCTCCAGCAAAAAGAAGCCGAGCGGCATGATGCCGGTCAGTTGATGCAGCTTCCGCAAGACGAAAGTCCGGCTCAGACGAATCGCCAAAGGAAATCTCCTTTTCGGGTTTGCTCAACCAAGGTCAGCGAACTCAGCGGGAATTTGAAGTGCAATAACAAATGAAATTATAAGGCGACGAACGACAAATGCAAAACGCGCCGTTTGGAGTGCGGCGACTTGACGCCGCTTTTAGTTTTTAGTTCGTTCGCGGCTCTTCAGCAATGATAAAGCGCCGTCAAGCCGGCGCACTCCAAATCCAATGTCAGACGAAGACTACAACCCATTTCCTGAACCCGTTGTGATTGAAATCACAGACGTCTTCGATCTGCACACAATTCCGCCGAAGCAGGTCAAAGCCGTCATCGAAGAATATCTGCGCGAAGCCTACGCCAAAGGCTTTCCTGTCGTACGAATAATTCACGGCAAAGGAATCGGCGTGCAACGCGAGATTGTGCGGACTATTCTGGAGCGAACTGATTTCGTTTTGGATTGGACCGACGCGCCACCGGATGCGGGCGGACTGGGAGCGACGATTGTGCGACTGAAACAAACCGCAGATTACGCAGATTCCACAGATTAGAACCCGCGATAACCAGTTATCCGCCGATGATGGTAATGAGTTCGCGGATCTACTGCCTACTTCTTTCTGATTTCTGGTGCCCCCGGCGCGATTCCAACGCGCGACCTTCCGCTTAGGAGGCGGACGCTCTATGCAACTGAGCTACGGGAGCACATCCACTCGTGAATAGTAAGTCGTAAATGGTAAATAGTGAATACGAGGTTATGACTGATACTTGATGAGCGAGCGCACGTCGTATCCTTCCAACTTCTTCCGTCCCGCCAGAAACTCAAGTTCGACGACAAAGACCAAGCCTTCGACTTTGCCGCCGAGGCCCGTGACCAGATCGCAGACAGCTTTCGCAGTGCCGCCGGTTGCGAGCAAATCATCGGCGATGATGACGCGATGACCGTCACCGATCGCGTCGCGGTGAATCTGTAACGTGTCCTTGCCATATTCAAGATCATAAGAAATCGAAGCCGTTTCGGCCGGCAGTTTCTTCGGCTTGCGGACGGGCACGAAACCGGCGCCGAGGTGATAGGCCAGCGCCGGCGCGAAGATAAAGCCCCGCGCTTCAACGCCCACGACCGTGTCGATCTGCGCGCCTTCGTATTCCGCCGCCAGCGCATCGACAGTTTTGCGCAAACCTTCCGGGTGCTTCAACAAAGTCGTAATGTCGTAAAAGTTGATGCCGGGCTTGGGAAAGTCCGGCACCTCGCGAATTAGTTTTTTCAGATCGTCCATAGTCGTCGTTGTGTCCGACAAACTTGAGCTTGTCGATAGGCCCGCGAGAAGCTGAAGCTTGTCTGACTCAGAGCGCGCCATGATAACATGCGCGCGATTTTCTCCGGCAGTTCAAGTCTTGTTTGCGAGGTTCACCCGATATGAAACGTCGCGACTTTATGATTAGCAGCGCGGTCGCCGGGGCGGCGATGGCTTCCAAACGCACAGTCGCCAGGGCGCCGACGATGCTGATTCCAGCTGCGGTCAAGCCGCTGGTAATCGCTTCGGCCAACGGCAACCATTTCAAGAACGGTGGCGATGTCACCTGCGTGCAGAAAGCATTTCAGATGATCACGCACGGCAGTGACGTCCTGGAAGCAGTCGTCGCCGGCGTGAACATCGTCGAATTGGATCCGCTGGATGACAGCGTCGGTTATGGCGGCTTACCGAGCGCGGAAGGCGTCGTGCAACTCGATTCGTCGGTGATGCACGGCCCGAAAAAACAAGCCGGCGCCGTCGCCGCGATCGAAGGTGTGCGCACTCCTTCGTTGGTGGCCAAAGCCGTGTCGGAGCAAACCGACCATCATTTGATCGTGGGCAAAGGCGCTCAGGAATTTGCGCGGAGTATGGGTTTCCGTGTTGAAGACGACCTGAACACGCCGCACTCGCGCGAGCTGTGGCTGGAATGGAAGCGGCGCATCGATCCTTCACACTATCTGGATCCGAAGAAGCGGGCGGCCGCGGGTTTCGCAGCCGCAGAACAGATGGTCGCGGAAGGCTTGCTGCGTCCGGAGAATCTACACGGCACTATCAACTGCGACGGCATCAACTCGAAAGGCGAGATTTGTGGCGTGACCACAACCAGCGGTTTGTCCTGGAAGATTCCCGGGCGCGTAGGCGACTCGCCGATTCTGGGCGCCGGTTTGTATGTGGATGGAGCAGTCGGCGCGGCGGGCTCGACCGGTCGCGGCGAAGCGAATCTCTTCAATCTCTGTTCATTTCTCATCGTGGAAGAGATGCGGCGCGGCGCGCATCCGAAGGATGCCGGGATGACTGCGCTCAAGCGGATTCAGGCAAACACAGTTGAGAAACGCCTGCTGAATAGTCGCGGCCTGCCGAACTTCTACGTCAATTTTTACATTTTGAATGCGGCGGGAGAGTACGCGGGCGTGACGATGTATCAGGAATCAAAGGCGCAGTTTGCGATCTGCAACGAGCATGGACCGCAGACTCTACTGTGTGACGGATTGTTGCCGGGGAAACAGGACTGAGAGAGGAATTGCAAAGGGCAAATTAGTAAATGAAAAGTTCAAATTGCCCGCTGCTGAAAGCGTCATTTTGCTCGTGGCCTTTTCGATCAGGATTTCAAGAGCGATGAATTTTCATTTTGCACTTTTCATTTTTCCGTTTTCAATTCAGTTCTTACACAAACTGATTGGCCGGGCATCCTCGCCCACCCGCTGACGCAGTGACTCTGGCTTAATCATCTACAGGCTCAGTGACAATTTGCTTCTTCTCTTTGGCGCGCACGACTGAGAAAGTGTGTTTCTCTTTCTTGTTGAACGGGTACATGTAAGTCCATGTGCCTCGTCCCACCGGGCGGCCGTCAATCGATTCGATGACGTCTCCTTCTTTCAATCCGGCTTTCGCGGCGGCGCTTTCAGACTCGACGGACACGACTAAAATCCCTGAAACGCCCCACTGCGAAACAGACTTCGACGATAGCGTGTAAGCCTCGACACCGAGATTCTTCAAACCGCCCATTTTCAGCTTGGGCATCTCAGGCAGGTCGAATTTCCATTCGAAAGACGGCTGAAACGCACCGCCGAGTTTCAGTTCAAAGGTCAGCGGCGCTTTCACGTTTGGCCGTTCGACCGTGAACTTCACGTCCTCGCCCATGCCGACATCAGTCAGCATTTGCGAGAAGCCTTCGGCGCCCTTCACGTCCTTGCCGTTGACGCGCACGATGATATCGCCCGGATGCAGGTTCGCGAATGCCGCCGGCGTGCCCGGCATCACCGAAGTCAAGACGATGCCGATCTGTTTCTCGAACAGTTGCTGCAATTCTTTCTCGTTCCAGCCGAATGACAACATCGAATTCTTGGCATTCCAATCGACCTCTTCACCGCGAATTCCGAGCAGCGGCCGCGGCACACTCGCCTGACGTTCGAGCACCCGGCGAGCAGCGGCCCGCATCGCATCGGCACTTACTAGTTTCGCGTTCGTGCCTTCAACTTCGTCCACAATCCCGATCGTCTGACCCGATTGATCACAGGCAACTCCACCCAGCGCACTCTGTGAAATCTTCGCGGATCGAAGCATTACGCGGTCAGCGTCGGCTTTTGTTTTGGCCTTGGCAATCTTCGCGTCAGTCTTTCCAATCTTCACGCGAATCTCGTACGGCGTGTCCGCCGCCACTTGTTCAGGCGCAAACACCCGAACGTTTTCACCTTCTGAGATTTTCCGAGCTAGTGAATCCGAAAGATCCGTCAGCTGTTGAGTGAGTTGCAGTACGGACAAGCCCGTCTGTCCGTCGATGCCCACATAGCGAGCACGAAAACTCTTGCCGTCCTGTGTCAGCACGGTTAAATCAGGCTGAATACGCGGTGCGCGGGGCATCCGACGCACTGACGCGTGGTTGTCCTGATCTGGCGGCTCGGGCGCATTAGGAACGACGACAGTCATGCGGTTCATTTCCATTTCGCCGGCCAGTTGCGGCAGGCGGACGAGCACCGTCCGTCCGTCTTCGAGCGCGAGTCCGGCAATGATGGTCGCATGCACCTCTGTGGTGGTCGCGTCAGGATTTATTGTGACAGTGCCCGGCTCGCCGGATTCGCGCACCGCCCTCCGCAACAGTGTTAAGCCATTCATGCGATGGACGACGGTCACGACCTGAGGTGACACGAGTTCTTGATCTTTCACCATCATGACGCGAGCCTGACGCGGCTGTGGTGTTGTTGGTCGCCGGCCTTTGTCAGTCTTCGGCTTCACCACCGGCGCAGGAGTCTGCGGTTGCGGCGGCATCGCCGGCACGCTCTCGGGCGTCTGGCCAAAAGCGGTCGCCGCGTAAAGCGAAGTGATCGCCAAGACAAAGCTGAATAACAGAATTGATTTGAAACGACTTCTCATTTTGCGTACTACCACACTCGACTGCTTGGGGAGTAGCTCACATTCGTCCGATTGTTTCCGACCAGATTCTGCGCGCCAAAACTAACTGCGGGCAGAGAAATTCGACGCGTCTTTCCGTTCTCATCCTGCAAAGCAAATTCAACGGGACGGCTCGGGACATAAGCCTGGTCCGTATCGGTTTGTTCGATTATGCGAGCGCTGCTCACGTTATAGTCTTCAGACCTCGCGCCGTGTGAGCCGTGCGTCCGATTAATGACTTTCGGCGGGTTATTCACAGCCACACTATATCCGTCATCCGTTGCTGCCGGCTCATGGTTAATTGCTTGATTCACGGGCGCCGGAGCCATAGGCTTAGGATTGTTGTTAGCGATTTCAGTGTTACTGGGCGGCGTTGGCGTGACGGGTCTGCGTGAGATCCAGAAGACGGAGCCCGCGACGATCACGAATAATGCCGCAGCTGCTAGTGCCGGCGTGCTAATCAGTCGCGCAAAAAATGGCTGCCGGCGCTCGCGGTATTTTTCAGCCGCGATGCGAGCGCGCAGACGCATGTCAAAGTCGGGCGGAGCGACTACCGGCTCAAGGCTGCCAACCAACTCCCGCAGCGACGTGCGCTCGGCGTGGAACGTCCGGCAAGCAACACACAGGCTCAAGTGCGTCGTAGCATCCGCACTCGGCCGGTGACCCAATTCCATCTCATCAATTTCTCGCCGCGTGTCGCGGCAATCAAAACTTTTCATGATTACACCACCTGAACATAATTCTGCATTTTGTCGCGCAGAAAATTTCGTGCGCGATTGATCCGCGACTTGACTGTACCTTCGCTCGTGGAAAGGATCGCGGCAATCTCGTCATAACTCTTTCCTTCCACGTCGCGCAGCACCAGCGGCGCGCGATATCTTTCGGGGAGGGTGCTGATTGCCCGCTTCACGACGGCTCGTCGCTCAGCATCTACGAGGGCCACATCCTGCAAGGGCTGATCGTCCGGCGGATTGAAGTCAATGGCTTCTTCGCCGTCGTTTCCCCCCAGCAAACCTGTCAAAGAAACCAACCGCCGGCGCTTCCGCTTGCGCAGCTCGCTAATCGCGAGGTTAGTCGCGATCCGATAAATGTAAGTCGAAAACGCATGCGTCGTCTGGTAGCGGCCGGCCGCGCGAAACACCCGTATGAAAGTCTCCTGCGCCAAATCTACTGCCGTGTCGTAATCGCCCACAATTCGGTAAACGTAGCTCGTAATCTGATTTCGATAGCGCGCGACCAGTTCAGCGAAAGCGTCCTCGTCGCCGGCCAACGTTCCTTGCAACAGGGCGTGATCGGTAACTGGCTGCATGACTACCGCCGTGGCTCGCCCGGCGGCGAAATCAAATTGCTCAACTGAACTTAGCGCCCTCATCGGCAGGCAGGCTCTTTCGGGTTTCTGTTAGCGCAAATCGCTGAATGCGCCCGATTTCTTGCGAGCAGACATTATACACGGCTGCCTGCGACGCTCATTGGTGACACGCTGAGGCTGGGTTTAGGTTCCAAAAGGTGGGGAAAAGACCATTTTCCAAGGTCGTTGGACATTTTTCATTTGCCATTTGTCATCGACATTTAATGTTGGCCCTTGCCTGGACTGCGATGGTTGAGCTGAAGCTGCTGCCCTAACTCTTGCCAGGTTGGCTCAAAGTCGAACTCGCGCTGGTCGGCTTCAGCCCCCAATCGTGACTGATTCTCTGACCCGAAGCCCTGGAGACTGGCCGCGCGGCGCGATGACAAATGTCCGATGTCAAATGACAAATGGAAAATTGATCTTCTGTGAATCTTAGAAGTGAGACTACTCGTTTCCGCTCGTCGCTTCCGGCGTCTGGAAGAGTGAGTCTTCCATCTTCACGCCGTACGTGACTGTGAGAATGCGCGTCTCAAGCGTCTGTTTGCCGTCGACCATCAGGACTGTGCGATACGGCACCAACGTGTTCTGCGCGTAGCGATAATCGTAGAACCGCTTGACGTACTTAATAGGAGTTGAAGAATCCGGCGGCGTGTCCTCATATTCCAGCCACAGCACGCGGAAGTATTTTGCGCTGATGAAATAGCGAGTCTTGTGATTGGCTTTGTCCGTGAGGTCGAGGACATACATGTCGATTCCCTGCTGTTTGTCCTTGCCGGCCGAAGCCAATTTTGAATCGTTCTCTTTGTAGCGAAGCAATGCCTCAATGCTGTGCGTCTGCTGTGAAAGAAACTCAGCGGCGGTGTCGGCGCGAGGCGTAAACGGCGAGCCATTGATGATTCCGAAAATGTGCTCTTCGTTCTTAATGATCGAGTATTCCGCCTGCGGCGTCTTCTGATCGAGTCGAATCTTGTCCTTCTCAATTTTGTCGCCGTGCATGAAACGCAGTTGGTACCGCACTTCTTCCGGTTGGCCATTGTCCTTCATGCGCGACATGCGACCGTTCTCAACGCCGGTCTTGCGAATCTGCGCGAGCGCCGGCCGCGTTCCGGCAAAAAGAATTACCGTCTCGGCGATTTGTTCCGCGGTAAACTCTTTCTGTTGTTCCGCCTCCGTCGGAGACGCAAAAAAAGTCGCGCCCACGATCAGCGCGAGTACAGCCGTGAAAATGGTTACTGCGGAAAACTTCCTAAACTTCATATTGAGGGTGCTGATTCCAACTCCGTTTCCGGTTTTGCGCCGCGGATTGTAACACAGCCCAGCATCTGACACGGATCGGCGACAATCAATAGATGCAGCCCGTCTTTCCGGGGGATGTCTCGCGTTTGACTTTGTCCGCGCCTGACGATAGCTTGGATTCGCTTCCGAAAAATCAAAAATTCACGAACAGGCGGCGCAATCGACGGTCTAGCTGCGCGCGCGTTCAAAATTTGGAGTTGACCATTTCATGAAACGTGTAGGCATTCTGGTGGGCCGGGAAAAGACGTTTCCCGAAGCTCTGATCCGCAACGTCAACGAGCGCGGCAATGGCGAGGTCACCGCTGAATATCTCGTGCTGGGCGGCATCCGTCACGACGAGCCGCCCCGGTACAATCTGGTAATCGACCGCATCTCGCACGAAGTGCCCTTCTATCGCGCGACGCTGAAGCGCATGGCGCTCGAAGGCACGATCATCGTCAACAATCCGTTCTGGTGGTCGGCCGATGACAAGTTCTTTAACTATTCATTGGCGATGAAACTCGGCGTGGCCGTGCCCAAGACCGTGCTGTTGCCGCAGAAGGACTACATTCCCGGTATCGTCAGCGAGAGTCTGCGCAATCTTCAGTTCCCGCTCGACTGGAAAGCGATTGCCGACTACATCGGCTTTCCCGCGTTTCTGAAACCGTTCGACGGCGGCGGCTGGAAGAACGTTTCAAAAGTGAACACGCTCGAGGAACTGATTCACGAATACGATCAGACGGGAACGCTCTGCATGACTCTGCAAGCTTCAGTCGAATTCGATCAGTTTGTGCGCTGCTACTGCATCGGGCAGGAAGACGTGATGATCATGCCGTACGATCCGCGCAAGCCTTACCTGTCAGGCGAGCAGTACATCTACGATCCGAATTACCTTTCGCCGGAACTCAACGCGCGGGTGACGCACGATGTGCGCACGCTGTGCTCGGCGCTGGGCTACGACATCAACACTTGCGAGTTTGCGATCAAAGGTGGGATTCCCTACGCCATCGACTTCATGAATCCGGCGCCGGATGCGGAACTGCAATCAGTTGGCGAGTTCTATCACAATTGGGTCAGCGAAGCGGTGACAAAACTCATCTTCAAACGCCTGGGCCAGCCTGCACGTAAGCCGGAGTATCGTTGGGACGCTCTGTTGAATCCGCTACCCGAAAGACTCAACGCAGTCGCGTCGGTCAGCGAACAAGCCAATCGCACTGTAAAGCCGAAGCCAGCGGCCGAAAAGAAATCGACAAAAGCACGTGGCGCTGAGAAATAAGCGGAGAGTTTATGGTGCGGCGTTTTCCATTCCGCGACGCCGCGACAAGAACTTTCTTAGCAGGAGCGAGCCCGACCATCCGATGATCGAAGACGAAGCAACCGCCCACCCGACTCCGGCGACGATCTGATCTACAAACGAACCGGCGAGCGCGATAAACAAAGCTGCGAAGCTGACCCGTGCGGAAAACTGCTGCACGCGACCGGCGCCTTCCAACCAGTTCATGCGGCGCAACTCCGCGGACAAATAATCGTCATCATCGTTAAGACGCGCGTAGTAATCAGCTTCGCGGCGCGCCATCCGCGCTGAGGCCGCATCCGTCGCGACACTCGCCGCGTCGCGGTAGTGATGAATGACGTGCGCCAGCTTTCCTTCACTGAGCGCGATCTCTGCCAGCAGCGTCGAAGCGCGAAATGAATCGCGATTGAGATCCAGCGCGTGTCGCAGCATCTTCGCGGCACGTCGAGGTTGTCCAAACTCGAAAAAGCTCTCGCCCACGCGAGCCAGCAGCCGGGGATCATCGCTGCCACGCAGGGACGCGAGCCGCAACGCGGCGGAGGCGCGAGAAAGCAAACGAGCATCGCTAAAAGCCGACGCTTGAGAGCGCAGCAGACGAGCGTATTGCCACAGGAGCCATGGATTGCGGGGCATCAAGTGCAGCGCGCGCCGAAATGCTTCGGCAGATTCACGCAGACGGCCGGCGACCCGCAGGCGATTGCCCAACTCTGCCAGCATCTTCGCGCGTTCATCATCTTCCTCTGACGAAACAATCCGTGCGTTGCGGAGTCGCTCGCGCGTACGATCATTCATTCCATCGAGCACGTCATCGTTGGGAATCCCGGACGCACTGAGTTGCCGGCGCAGCTCCTTCACATCGCAGAGGTAGTCACGCAACTCGATGGCGCGCGCGTCCAACTTTTCTTCAGCGATCTTCGGCAAGAGGGCGTGTGCCATTTGCCGAAATTTCTTACCGCCCGAGGCGAATACAAACGTATGGTGATTGCCGTTGACTTCGATTGAGTAGCGATATCGCACCGTGCTACCGCGCCGCAATGTGCGCACCGTCGCCACTTCAACCGATTCAATGTCGTTGAGGGACAACTGCGATTGCCCTCGGAAAAGCCGCACAACCAGAGGGAAGAACCCCGAGCGGAACAGCCTGCCGCCGTCAAAGTACAAGCGATCGCTGGCAACGATGATCGGGGTGAGGATCCAGGTCGCGGTCACCAGCACGAGCGCTCCGAGGTCATGGTTCGTGCGCAAAAGGATGACTGAAACGAATGTCAGCAGCGCCGCGAGCGCAAAGTAGCCAGCAGGCGAAACGCGAACGCTGATGGTTGCAGCGCGGTGGCGCACAGCGCTTTGTGCGCGCGGCGTCTCGCGCAGGCCCTGCAACAATCGATTTTGCGTTGATTCGTTCACGATTTACTTAGACGGACATTCCACCGGCACATTGAGGGAAAAAGTCCCGCGACTTGCGCCAGGTTTAGTGTATCGCAGGTCGGACATTTGCACGATTGTCTCGCTGACGCAGTCCTGCTGCGGGATGTGCGCGATCGGAAACCTCGCAAAATCGAGCAGGAGGCGCGCGCGCCGATCTTGTGAAGCCACGGAGGCGATCTCCGCATTTCGATCGCTCGGCTTCGCATAACGCTCTATCGCTTCGGGCGCATCCGTCTGATAACCATCGACGATCTTTAATGAATCATAGGATGCTCGGTCGCCAAGTTCGACGTTGAACCGGTAGATCGCCTGATCAGTTTCAGCCACACAAAACCAGCGCGCCGGGTTCGCCAAAGTTGGCATGGCAACGACCCGAAAGACGCGTTCATTGGCTTGCGATGCCGCGCGATTCGCGACCGACGTCGCCGCTTTCAACGCACTGCGATGCGCCAGCGCTAAGCCTCCCCAATAAACAACGACCAGCGCAAGTGCGGCTGCCGCAATTATCTTTTCGCGACCACGCGCGATTCGAGTTATGCGAACGACAACGAATACCAGGATGCCCACGAGCAGAGTCATTCGCGCTATGGATGCACCTTGCGGGTTTGGATCGCGAGCTCCAGCAACAATGAAACTCAAGGTCACGAACGCCGCGGCTAACAGCCCCCACAAAGTTATCTTTGGCCACGCGTTACTGGTCGCCAAAAACGCCGCGCCGCCAACCACGAGCAGGATAAAAGGGTCGACGATAAAAACCAGATCGCCATAAAACCATCGCCCGCTCCACGGCAGCAGCGGCCGGACACCGTAATTGTTCGTCCAATCCATTAACGGATGCGTTGCCGTCGCAATCGCCGAAGCCAGCAGCAAACCGCGATAGTGCGATGTCGCCTTGCGGCCACGCAGCATCGCCCAGCCACTTTCCGCCAGCCACACTAACGTCGGAATAATGACGGCAAGAGCAACTACGCCGACAATCGAATGCGTAATTCCGCGATGATGATGAAGATAATTCCAGCGATCAGTCGTGAGACCGACAACGATATCTGAATCAGGACTGTTCGCCGCCAGCACACACACTGTCGTCGCCAGCGGCGACAGGCGCTCGAGTCCTGCCTTGGCCGCAGTCAGACCAACCAGACTGTGCGTAAACGGATCCATGACTGTGTCAGTCTACGCGGAACCGATTAATGACGTGGAGCTTAAAGTGATAAGTCAGCGGGCGGAGGCGCCGGCAATTGCTTGTGACGTTCCGGATCGAGCTTCAACAGTTCCTGAGTCGCGTCGCGAGAAGCGGCCGATTCGGGTATCGGCTTCCCATCTTTGTCCTTCGCGGCACGGGCTGCGGACACCAGGTTGAAAAGGAGGTCAGCGGCTTCTTTGTTCTTGCCCTGCTTTTCGTAAACTTTAGCGAGCCGCAGATTGGCACTTTCGGCGCTGACAATCTTCGCGTTCATTTTCGCGATCTCGCTGTAAAGCGCCGCGGCTTCATCCAGCTTGCCGTCAGACTCTTTCGCTTGGGCCAGCGCAAACTTCGCGAGCACGGCGGTTTCTCCGCTGCCAGTGCTCAGTGACTGCAGCTCAGCGACACCCTTGTCGTGATCGGTAACGAGGAGGCTGCGCGCAATGAAAAGTTTGGCTTCCGACCGATATGGGTCGCCGTATTTCGCGGCGACTTTCTGGAACTCTTCAATCGTCCGTTGGGCGCGCGCTTCCTCGGTCGGAAACACCGGGTCCTTTGAGGTCGCTGGCGGATTTGGGTTGATTTCGGCGCGGGCGATGGCGATGGCCCGGCCCATGGCCGCTTCGGCTTCCTGTGACTTCTTGTGCCACCAGCGGTAAATGCCGTAACCAGCAGCAGCCACGACGACCACGGCCAACAGGATGTACAGAATCTGACGGCCCCGACCCGAAACCCGGTCAGCCATGCGGTCGGCAAGCAACATCGTCGTGTCGCGGAACTTGTCGTGCTTCAGTTCACGCGCGCGCTTCTTTTTGTATTTAGCCAAGGGACTTCCTTTGCAAGTACGCACGGTGACGTGCGTTCAAAATCGTGTATGATCGCAGAAACAGCGAATTTAACGGCGGGTCTGGAGGATGTCAAGCAGGCAGCCATCGCAACTAACACCCGCCACGGGACATCGAAGTAACCGGATGAATTTTCCAATTTCTGTATGTTTGGCCGGGAACAAATCGCGAATCGTAGATGTCTAAACGGACGTCGGCCCGAGAAGCAGTCGCGGTCGAACGGTTTTGAGCTTCTCGTGGAGAGCCGTCCCAAAGGGGGCGCAGCGTGAGCTACGGAGAGCAAATCGCCCTTCGCACCCAGGCGGAGTTAAACGAAGTTGCCTCGGCGGCTTTAGTCGGTGTCCGTTCGACTGCGGAAGACCTGTTCTTAGAAAGAACCGAGGATCAGTTCCTTGAAAAATTGAAGCGCCACGATGCGGCAGCTTTCGAGCAGCTGGTGGCGGAGCGGACCGGCGATATTTACGCCCTGCTTTTCCGGCTGACGAGCGATGCCGAAGAGGCCCGCGACTTAACCCAGGAAACTTTTCTGCGAGCGTTTCAGGCGATCGAAAAGTTTCGCGGCGATGCGGATCTAAAAACGTGGCTGTATCGGATCGCCGTCAATCAGGCGCGCAACCGTTGGCGCTGGTGGCGCCGGCGAAGACGCGATGTGACTGTATCATTGGACGCGCCCATCGGTGAGCGCGAACAAACAGTGGCGACGCGTTTGGAAGATGCGAATGCGCGTGATCCCGAGCAGGACACGCTGGCGCGCGAACGCGAGAGCCAGTTGCGCGAAGCGCTTCAGCAGTTGCGCAGCGCGTATCGAGAAGCGGTTGTGTTACGCGATATTGAAGGCCTGACGTATGAAGAGATCGCGGCGACGCTTCAGATCAATATTGGAACGGTTAAGTCGCGGTTGGCGCGCGGACGATTGGAACTGCGACGAAAACTTGAAAGCTCTTTGTAAATTGAAGTGAATGGTTGGCCTGCCCCGGCTTCACGGAAAACTCGGTGCCAAAAGGGTCGAAGTGACGGCTTGCGCAGAATGGACGGTGAGAAGATCACGCGAGTGAGTTTGAAAAACGTGCCAGCAACAACACGTAAGGTTCACTCAGATGATTGACGAACCATTAAGCCCCAATCTTTCGAGCCGGCGTTGCTCCAGGGAAGAGCGGCCGGGGTTGGCCAGCCATTCACGAGTACTGCCGATTGTCGATTGCCGATTTCCGATTGGAAGTTGGCTGATGACGGAGACCCCAATCGGCAATCGGAAATTGGAAATTGGCAATGAGTTGTGACGAAATCCAGGAATTGCTTTCGCTCTATTGCGACGACGGTTTAGCCAAACACGAGCGTGCCTGTTGCGATAGTCATCTGGAAGTGTGCCCGGTTTGTCGAGCCGAAGTTGCGCAGTTGCGCGCGTTGCGTTTGCGACTGGCAACGATGGAGTCTCCTGTCGCCTCTGCAAATCTAATTTCGACAATCCAGCATGCAGTTCGCGCGGAGGTTGCCGTGGAACGGGCGCGGCGACGAGCACCCAAGAGCGAAGTCTTCATCGATTTTATTTCTGTCTGGCTGACACCCCGCCCGATGCGTTACGCGTTCAGTTCGATCATGTCGATTCTCCTCTTCGCCACGGTCTTTCTCGCCCTGCGTCCGCACATGATTGCGCTCCATGAAGCGGCCAGCGCCTTTGACGCATTCAATCTCGCCACCACACCAGGTGCCGGCGGCTACAACATCAACGAGCCAATATCGTCGAGTAATTACGCGGCTTTGCGCACGCCTTTCAACTCTGAGTCTCCCAGTCTCGATCCGAAGGGCGGAATCGCGACGCTCAACCTGAGCGACGATTACTTGCAGAGCGGCCAAAATGACGACATGGTTGTGGTTGCGGACGTCTTTAGCAACGGCGCGGCCTCGCTGGCGAATGTGATGCACGCACCGCGCGACCGGCGGATGCTGGATGATTTTCAGGCCGCTCTCAGAACCAATACGGGGTTCGTTCCAGCGGCAATGGATCGCCGACCAGAGACGATGCGGGTGGTGTTTTCTATTCAGCGAGTGGAAGTGCGTGATCGGAACTACTGACAACAGAAGTCAGAGGTCAGACATCATCGGTGCATGATTACTTACGTCGTTTGATGTGCGACTTCTGATTTCTGATCTCTGACTTTTGACTTCTGATATCTGACGTCTGGTTTCTGATCTCCGGCTTCTGATTTCTGACTCCTGACTTGAATCTCGCCTCAATAATTCCCTTCCGGTTCTTCTTCCCATTTTTTGCGGTCATTGCGGGATAGGTCTCGGTAACTGCAGGAAGATTCTGAGCGGCTATCATTTTCTCGACGCGCTTAATGTCTTTTTCCGATGCTTCAATCTCCATGAACAGACCGTACGGCAACTCGTCAATAACGACCATCGCGTTGCCGACGTCCCAACGCGTGCGCCGCTTTTCGTAAACCAGCGCCGGCACAAAGCCGATGCCGCGCAAGATCGCATCAGTCGCGTCCGCGTTGTGCACCCGCGTCTCATTTTCCATCTGGTGCTTGATGGGCGATTTGGTCGGAATGCGTTCTTTGAAGGTTAAGATCGCTTCGCCTTTCACCCGGCGCAGGCGTAAAGCGCGCACACCAAATCCGAGATTGCCGCCGCGGTAGATCGTGTTCTCTTCGTGCTCGAGTGGCTTGGGCTGCGAACCAATCTCGCGCAAACGTTTTTCGATCGCGCGGCGCTCAGCCGCCGTCAGCCGATACTTCTTTTCGATCTCAATGGGCATGATTTGCGGCGAAGAGCTAAGGGCTAAGCGCAAAGAGCAACGAGTCTTTTTCGCTTTTACATTTTCCCCCTTGCCCTTTGCTCTTACCTCTTTGCGACTATTCTTGTCTGACCCAGCGCCAAACTTCCGGCAGTGTAGCTTTCTTTCCTGTCATGAGCATGCCGACGCGATAGATGCGTGATGCCAGCCAAATCAATCCGACCGCGGTCGCGATGCCGATGCCAAGTGAAAGCAGAATCTGCCAGAGCGGCGGCGTCTCAGTTACCACCCGCACCAGCATGGTAATGGGCGCGAAAAATGGAAACATCGAAGCCCAGAATGCCAGCGGAGAATTTGGGCTGCGAATGATATTGAACGAAACGAAAAGCGCCGCTACCAGAAACAGAACCACCGGCATTGCCAACTGTCCGCCTTCTTGCGTCGTGGTCACCATTGAGCCAACGACGGCATAAACGGTCGCATAGATAAAGAAGCCCATCAAAAAGAAAACTGCGAAATAGATGAAGATGAACGGCGAAATATGTGGAATCGAAGACGATATGCCTGCCGCCCAAGCCGACACCGCGACGAAAGTCACCGCCCAAATTCCCAGCTGCGTCAGCGCGACGAGCGAGACCCCGATCAGTTTTCCCATCATCAAGGGAAACGAACGCATCGAGGAAAACAAGATTTCGGCAATCCGCGTTTCTTTCTCTTCAATGACCGCGCCCAGAACCACCTGGCCATATAACAACACGCTCATATAGATCAGCATCGCTGCGCCAAATACGAGAAAAAAGCCCACCTCACCTTTACTCTCTTCGCCCCCGACGCCCCTCGCTTTCAGGTGAATCGGCTTCGACAATTCGTCGAGCCGCCTTTCGTCGATGCCGTTCTCGACCAGGCGCTGCGATCTCACGGCTTGGCTAATCGACCGCTGAAGTTGTTCCTTCGTGATCATGTCTGCGGTGTTCCGCGCGTGATATTCCGGCTCGCCTCCGTTCAGCAGATTGGGCGGAAGGATTAGATAAGCGTCCAAGTCACGACTGGCAACTCTCCGGTCCAGGCTGGCCTTCACTTCGTCCAACGTTCGACCGTTGAGATCGACACGCTCAAGCGCGTAATCGGGCTTGACCATTTTGGCTGTCTGCTGCGCTCGCTCGCGGGCCCCGGCCGCACCAGGTGGAGTCATGGTTGGCGTCGCTGTTTGTGGCCGCTCTTCGTTGTCGCTGATTTCGCTCGCCACACGTTCATACATGTTGCCGGTCTGATCGACGATCGCGATGCGCGGCGGGGCGCCTGTCTTTAGTCCAATCATCAACGCCGGGACCACGGTGAACCCAATCGACACCAAAGGACCCAGAATTGTCGCCACGACGAAGAACCTTGTGCGCACTCGCTGGACATATTCGCGTTTTACGACCGCAAAGAATTTGTTCATGCGGATTCCTTAACCTTCGCCACGAAGATGTCGTGCAAGGTCGGCTCGACGAGTTCGAATTTGGTGATTTTCACGTTCGCATCCACCAGCCGTTTCAGCAGAATTTGCGGACTGGCGTCTGCCGTCAACAGCACCTCTGTGTCATCACCATTCTGGCGAACATTTGTGATGAGTTCCGGGTCGTCCAGCAATCCGTCCGCGCCTTCAGTTCGCAACGCCACCACGTTCTGCGCGAAGCTGCGACGAACTTCGCGCAAATGCCCATCAAAAACCTTCCGAGACTTGTTGATCATGCAGATGTCGTCGCAAAGTTTTTCCGCAATCTCCATTTGGTGCGTCGACAGAATGATTGTCTTGCCGGAAGTCTTCTGCTCGAGGATCGTTTCTTTCATCAAGTCGACACTAACGGGATCGAGCCCGGAAAACGGCTCATCGAGAATCAGCAGATCCGGCTCATGAATTACCGACGCGATGAATTGAACCTTCTGCTGCATTCCCTTCGAAAGATCCTTCGCGCGCTTATCCTTCCAGCTACTCAATTCCAGCTTTTTCAGCCACGCGTCAATGCGCTTGTCGGCTTCTCGCCCGGACAGATTTTTCAACTCAGCAAAGAAACGAAGCTGCTCGCCAACTTTCATCTTGCGGTACAGCCCGCGCTCTTCCGGCAAATAGCCGATGCGATCCTGCAAACTCGTTTCCATCGGCTGGCCAAACAATTCGATTCGTCCCGAATCCGGAATCGTAATGTTGACGATCATGCGAATCGTGGTGGTCTTGCCTGCACCGTTTGGCCCGATCAAACCAAAGACACGACCCGGTCGTACTTGCACACTGAGATCGTTGACGGCCGTAAACTCGCCGAATCGCTTAGTTACGTGTTCGAGGATGAGGGTGGGTTTTGTTTCGTCGATCATTAGGGGCGAGTCGCGGCAGTTCAGTGTTCGATGCGAAATGAAGAATACGTTCCCGAAGGGTCTAAGTTCAATTCTTCAACGTGATCGACGCGTCCGAATCGCGGACCGGTCGCCAGATCATGTTTGAAGGCCTCAACTTCCGCGGGCAGGCCCTCGGCCAAAGTTTCGACGCGGCCATCCGGAAGATTCTTAACATAGCCGACGACCTGATGCCGCGCCGCCGCGCGTTGCGCGAAGAAACGATAGCCGACACCTTGCACATCGCCGCTGATGTAAAAGCGGCGCGCGACCCGGTGAGAATTCGCAAAAGCATCTAAAGGCATTTGAAAACTTTTCCCGCAGCGCCCCGGGTTAATTGATAGGTCCCAATTACCGTTTTTGAGTTTTCCAGAGTCACGGTCAGCGTCATCTTTTTCCCGTCAGTCCAGCCCGTGTATTTTACCGACTCGCCCTGTGATTGCTCGTCGCTCCGCACCGGGCCACCGTGTTCACGAGTATGACGACCCCTCAACTCAAATCGTCCGCGGCTGTCGATTTTCAAAGGCCCTTCAATCGAGCCATTCGCGCAATCGTACTCGATCGTCGCCGAACCATTCGCGACCGTGAGCTGAATGTGCTGGCCACCCCAACTGCCATTCGCGATTGTGCGTGCTTTCTTTGCCTGGGCGATCGTTGTGAATGCGACACTGAGCAATGCGCTCACTGCAACTAAGGTTACTTTCCTAAACATCTTTTTGCACTCCCGAGATTAGTATTACCGCAAAAACGGGAGAGTTAGTCTAATCGTAAGATTCACGCCGGCGCATGCACGTGGCCTATCTCAATTCCACCACAGCAATGCCGCCGGCGGGAATCGTAAGTTGAACGGCCGTATCATTGACAACTTGCAGCTTTGAATCAGTGGTCCATTCGGTCGCCGACGATATTTTTTGATTTCGCAAACCAATCGTCACATTCGCTGCCGCCGATCGATCGACCTGCGCCAGCCCCTGCTGCGGCTTGTAGACTCCATTGTCGTTGAAGAGCGTAACCACCCATCCATTCGCATTTCGATTGATCAGGTATTCGACGTCGCCTTCGACTCGAACCGGCGTGGCGTCGCTCGCCAGATGCGCGAGCAGATGCGCGACAAATGGCGGCATGCGTTCGTCTTCGCCGAGCAAATCTGAAACAGCGACGAATATCAATTTGCCGCGGCCGATCTTATTCACGGTAACCAGCGGGTCAGGTTGATCTGCTGTCGTGACCATCATAGTCTGCGCGGCTGTAAGATCGACGCGCTCATACCGGAAGATTTGACCGTCAAGATCTGCCGTTGAATTGCCGGGCACTAAACAGAGTGCGTTATGCGCTTCACCGCTCTCGCCTTTTGGGCGCACGCCGAGCAAAGACATCGGAAGTCCCTTCGTCTGTCCGGCGTTTAGCACCACTACGCCGCCGCTGCGAACATAGTCTTCCAGTTTTTTCGCCCACGCCGGCGTCCAATTTACTTCACCGCCAATTACGACCGCGCGATAAGAATCGATGGCGTCTTTGCGCGCATCATCAGCAACCAGGACATCGAAAATATTTCCAAAGAGTCCCGGCACAAATGCCTGCCGCTCGCCGCTCGCCGGCTCGCCCTCGCGTACGAGCCCCGGGTAATAAGCCGCGCCGAACAACTCTCGCAGCGCGCGATCGCTTCGATTGATTGGCGAAGCGCCAAAAGCCCATTGCGGATAGTCGGTCATGTCCCACCCGTGCGCGGGATCGAGCAGAAATGCAATCGGCGTGTAAGGCGTGCCGCGATCGGGATGCTTTTCAGCGAAGCGGACGAACTCTTCGGTGATGCGGCCGAGTGGATTCAACTGAAACGGATGTTCGCCGGGACCTGGCTTGAAGAACTGATCGTAGCCCTGCTCGAGATAAATCGCCGACGCGCCCGACATGTAATAGAGGTAGTAACTCTTGCGATACCATGACAGCGACGGGCCCATAGTTGCGCCGTATCGCGAGTGGAAAAAATTGTCGGGCCCGGCAAAGTTCTGTGACTTGGTAAATGTGGTCGCCGTGTCACCGAAATTCGGCGCGTGATAATACAGAAAACCGCCACCGAACTGGCGCGCCGCGCCGCGAGTGAACGCGATCCGCATCGCCGTCATCGGTTGCACTGCGGCCGTCTCCATCCCCAGAAGTCGCACGCCCCACTTTGCCAGTGCGTGGGCCATCGCCGTGCTTGAAGTCGATTGCGCGGGAATCAATTCCGGCCACATCGCATCCGTTTGTGTTTTGAAGGTTGCTGTCCACTTTCGCGCCAGCGCTTCACCATAAAAGACGCGCAGCGCTTCAAGCATCTGCGCGCGCGTCATGTCCGGCGTGAGCCGCAAATACTTTGGCGACTCGTTCCAGACATAACCGACACTCTCTCCGGAAATCCAACCAAGAAACTGTCCGTGCAACTCACCGCGCAGCACCGTCAAAGCCGCCTGTGCTTCGGCGTCGGAGGCAAAGTTCGCCGCGCCATAGTTAATGAGCACTGCGAACGGCACGTGTGTTTCGTTCAGGTATCTTCGAAATGAGCTGCCGTTGCGGAGCAGCTCAGGCAGGTCGTTGAGGTAAACGACAGGCACGATCAATTTCGAATCAAAGATCGGAACTTCACGCTTTCCCGAATATGTTTTTACAAACTCGTCGATGGGTTCCGCGTTGAAGGGGTAAAGCGGACGCTGGTCGGCGGGTTTGTCGTAGAGCGTCCAGAACTCTTTCGTGATGTTCCACGGCATCACAAAATCGCGCCCGGCCACTTTTGGTTGAGTCAATAACGTGGGAAGCTTCGCAGCGGTGGATTGATCGAGCAGCGGCGTGAGCTCTGGGCGATTTTTCGCGAACTCGCGCAGGTAACGCGCGGCCGCGAATTCAGGTTTTTCTCTTCCCCGCGGAACGTACGTGGAGTCGTTTGTGATGACGAAACAATCGACTTGTCGTGACGCTTGGGCCGGCTTGCGAATTTCGATCGAAACTCGCGCAGGTCCTTTCGCCAGCGTAGCGGGGGCGCCATCCCACGCAAACGCCCACTGCCAATACATTTTGATCTCGTCGTGGGCATCGACGAACTCCTTTGCGCCGAACTCATGCGTGAAGACTTCGCGATCCTGCTGCACGATTGTGACCGTAAAGTTCTCAGTCTTGTTCGCCCAATCCGCATAGCGCACCCACACCTTGTAATCTCCCGCGCGAGGCACTTCGATGTCCTGCCAAATCTTTCCGCGAGTCTCATCGGCGCTGGCGTTAACTGAATTCCATTCGCTTTCGCCGCCTTGCGACCACTCGGCTGAGACGCCCGGCCCGTTAATTCCCCACCCCGGCGCTTTGCTCGCCGGCAGCTGCATCCAGGACGGATTCTGCACCGGCTCGTTCTGCGCAGTCGCACTGATGCCGCGCATGTTTTCGGCTTCATACCAGAGATACTCTGCCGCCGAAGGAGACGCGGAGACGCGGTGACGCGGTGACGCGGCGACAACACCAACGGCTATTGCCACCGCCGCAAAGAGCCATCGACAATAAAAACAACTCCCGCTCAATATGGTCTCCCCTTCTTCGGCATTCGTATGATCCAGTCTTCGGTGTGATCAATCATATGGACAAGCTGAGCAAGAATCCCATCATAGGTCGAGTCAAGTTGCTCAGTCTCGTCGCGGGAAATGTAGCCGCACCGAAGGGCGAGTTCGAGCCAGACTCGTGTTTCCTCAGACTCTCCTTCAGAGTCGCTTAATTTGCTCGCAAAATGAGCTGGATACCGGCGCTTTCGCCACGCCTCACCAATGTTCGCACATACTGATCGTGAGCAACGGCGCATCTGATCCACCATTGAAAACCGCTCCTCCGCCGGGAAGTGCTTTGTAATTTCGAAGATACGCATCGCGGCGTCCATCGCGGACTGATACACGCGCAATTCTTTGTAGCTCCTGATGTTTTGCATTTGTGGAAGTTCCTCCTGAGATCTAATTCTCATGCAATTATTTCTTTCCCCGTGTCTCCGCGTCCCGTCTCCCCATCTCCCCGTCTCCCCATCTCCCCGCGTCTCCGTGTCTCCGTGTCCCCGTCTCCCCGCCCCTCCCGCGTCTCCTTCTTCAGTGCCCCAATTGCCAACTCTTAATCACATCAAACGGATGAACCAGCATGATGATTTCCAAAATCAGACTGTCGCGAATCCAAAACGCTAGAACGATCTCAGTGGCAATGAAGATGGGCAACGATCGTAACCAGCCGAGCTTGCGGGCGATCAAAACTCCCAAACCACAGCAAAGGATATCGCCAAGAGAATTAAGGACCGTGTCGCCATGATAACCGAGAAACGCGGTCGTCGCGCGGTATCGATCGATGACGGCGTTAGTGTTTTCAAGAATTTCCCACGCCGCCTCAGCTACCAGCGCAATCACGAGACGCCAACCGGTCGCGACGTTTTGCTTTACGACATAACGAAACAGCAGGAGCAGGACTCCCGCAAACATGAAGCCGTGCATCAGGTGCGTGAAGCTGTACGGATCGAAAAAGGTTTGCGACGTCAGTGATCCCCAAGCGTTAGCGGTCCACAAAAATGGTCTGCAGCCGCACCACCAGAAACGACCCTGACGATGCAGTTGCCACGCGGCGGCTATGAAGATCAGCACGATCATCACGACCGGCCAAATCTTTTTCTGCGTGCGATTATTCAAAAGGAAGGTTAGAGACGAGTGTCAGCCGAGCGCGTCGAGACACTCAACCAAACTGCGCCGGCGGCAGGTAAACATCGGCGTGTTGCGCAGGGTGAAGCCACTGGCCTTGGTTTCGCGCAATTCCTGAAACATGTCGAGGAAATCGGAAGGCTTGTCGGTCTCGAAAGTCACTACAAACTCCTGATCGTCCAAGCCGAACGAATATGTCGTATGCAGCTTCACCGATCGATACTTCGATCCGATGCGCTGGTATTCGTCCATCATTTCCTGCCGTTGTTCTTGCGAGCGCGAATACCACTCGTGCGTTCGTTGCACCGGACAGACGAACAAATATTCAGCCTGCCCCGGAATGACGTGCGTGCGATCTTCTTCGTGATCTGAACAGTCTTTCTCGATGAACATGCTGCGTTTCGTCATTGAGAGAAACGATGCCGTCGCATCAACATACTTCGCCATCTGCGTGCCGTTCAGCAGACCGGTCATTTCCTGAAACGGATCAAGACGGTCGCCGATGCGCCAGATCATGAAATCGGCGTTCGTGCGCCAGCCGACGGTGGAATATGTATTGATGAGAAGGGCGCGGCGAAAATCGTCAACCGCCTCGACGAACCGTTGTTTGCAATGCTGCTTGTCGGCCTCGTCAAGCATGCGCCATTCAGCACGAGCTCGATAAAAAATAAAATTTACGAATTGACGTGGAAGTTTGCGTTTGTGCTCTTCCAGATCCTCGACGTTCGGCGCCAGACGCAAAGCTCCGCGCGGCGCATTATTTGGTGACTCGTTTTCAGTGCTCATATTGACGAATCAAATCGATTGAGACGGGCCAGCATCCCGAAGCAACAGCAAACGTCGAAGCAAAGAGCAGGCCTATTCTGCTGTGAGTCAGTGAGCTTTGCAACTTGAGCTGCCATGCGGGATTAACTTCGAAATTGAAAGGCGGCGCAGGCTCTTCGTCGCCGCTTGCATGTTATACTGCCTGCTGTTCCACGAAATCATCCGGGAGTCTTCACATGAAGTTTCGTAGCACGGCGCTTCTGATCACCGCTGTCGCTTTATTCGGCGCGGGCTGCAGCAAACAAACAACTACCACTTCGAACGCCAATACAAATAATGTGACGAAAGCTGAGGCGACGCCCGATCCTTTTGCAGCAACGCGTGGAGTATTTGCGAAAAACTGTCAGTCCTGTCACGGGACGGACGGCAAAGGTGGCCCAGTTAAGCTGGATGACGGTACGCGTCTCAAAGTTCCGAGTTTGCGCGAAGGCCACGCGGTGCGACATCCGGACTCCGATTTTCGCAAACAAATCATGGCGGGTGGTGATGGAATGCCTGCGTTCAAGGACAAACTCAACCAGCAGCAAATCGATGATTTGATTAAATTTATTCGTCAGGAGTTTGAAGGCGGTGCGACGCCTCCACCGGAAAAATCTAGCGGCAAAGACACGAAGATGTAGCAGCGAACTTGAAACTTTAAGCTTGAAACTTGAAACTACGCATGTGCACCCATAGCTCAGTTGGATAGAGCGTTTGACTTCGAATCAAAAGGCCGGAGGTTCGAGTCCTCCTGGGTGCACTATCCATCACTGGTTCTTCCACGCGCGTCAAAGCTATTGCATGATAGCGCTGTCTGGATGATGCCACATACTCTCAGTCGGACGCCGCCTTCACGGTTAATTCAACCAACTCAGGGTACCCGCGCAAGAGCGGCACGTCTTCAGCCGCGACGATCAACTCCGGATCGTTTCGGGAGAATCTGTATACCTGACGCCGAAAAACACCCTCGACCTCTATGGAGGATTCGCCGGTGTAGCGGAACACGGCAGTACCGTTGGATTGAACTAAGTTGCTCGGCGGCGTGTCGTCAATTTGTTTCACGCTCGCCTGTGTATCCGCAAACGAAGAAACGAGAGCTTGTCTTCTTTTTCCGCAGCAACCCATTCGATTTAATCCTCCCCGGAAGTCTTTTCATCCCCTATCAGCAGCCGCTGAATGATAATCGCGGTCGCAGACAGTGCCAGCCAATAGAGGATCTTTTCGAGCCACGTGATGCCGAGATACAACCCGAGCGGTAGCGCCACCCAAAGCGACAGGCAGTAGAAACAATCCATCAGCGAACCAAGAAGGCCGCTTCCCAGGGCTTTTCTGATTCTAAAAATCAGATCGAACGGCCCATCTTCTGCCTGCAGCAAATGAGTGACGCGCCAAACCGCGAGTGCCGATAAGAGAAAAATAAAGTATCGAATGGTTACGGTATTCTCTCTACGGCGATCTGGGTACCGACGTTGTAGTAGCCAGAGTAGCCGGTGTTGTAACCATTCGTTTCCCGTTTCACGGCCGACAGGCCAATGAAGTACACCGTGTAGCTCTCCGCATTCTCCAACCATTTCTTCGTCGGAACAGGTGATGGCGAATAGGTGATCTCATGCGAATTGAGATCGCCGAACTTGCTCAATTCAGCAGTGCCGCGATAGCCGGGACAGTTGTTGGCATCTGTGTTTCCGGGATTGCTCCCCTCTGAGATGCCAGGAATACTTTCCACGACATCGAAATCAGCTCCGCACTTCGTCAGGTCGAGATCGTAATTGTCAAGGAAACCCCACTGGTCATTCGCCTTGAAGATGATGTGCATCGGCGTATTCAAATACGCGTCTTTCATGCGATACAGATTGCACTCAGCCTTGATGATGTTGACACCGTCATCAGGAAACCAGACGTTATCCAACGAGAAGCCAAGTGGGTTGTTGTCGATAAACAGGGCGATCAGGTCCTTTGCTCCGGGTACGAGATTGCCTCCGCTGTCATAGCCTTCGACCTTGAAAAACACTCTTCCTGGCGTTCCCGCCTGGTAGATCGACGAAGCCAACTGCATGTAACGGTCGAGGTTGGTGAACTCCCAATCAACGCCGTCATGGAACACCTCAGCCTGAATGTTCTTGTAAGCGGGCACGTTTGCTGTGGCACTTCCGTCAACATTCAAGGTCATCGGGAAAGGTCCCACCAGGTCGCCGTTGTAATTGGGAAGGAAGCGTTTCGAAAAGATTGGATGGAGGTATGACTGGCTGACGAATTGCCAATTCACGCCGTCTTTCGAATATCGAATCGTGTAGTGCCGAATGATCGGATCCCCGGAACTTCGTTGCAGGTTGTACATACAACCCTTGACATCGATCAGACCGGCCCAGCACGCGCAGTCGACAGCAAACCCGGCTTGTGAGTTGTGCACGGTAATCTCGCCGTTCGAGCGCAAATGATTGTTGTATCCGTTCCGATCCAGCGCGGCCGCGCTGGTGCTCCCCGCGGTGTTTTGACTACCGCCGACAAACACGTTGCCCAGCGAACCGATCAGATTGCCGTTGAAACAGATCGAAGTCTTGGGTACTTCCGATTCCGGCAGGCAGAGATCCAGACGATACAGATTCGGGACGTTGTAATACGGGGCGCTTTCGAAAAGCACTCCGGTGGCCGGGCTTGTATTCGGCACACTAACGATTAGATCCGGCCGGTATTGCACAAATACGTTTTCCCCGAGCGCGACGTCGTTGAAAATCTCGTTGACCAGCTCGGAGAAGGACTGATGGAAACGGAAAATATAGTTTCCATTAACATCGGTGATGACGCTACCCAGAGGTACGCGCGGTCCTGTTCCAGTGTACGGGCCGCCGGCCAATTCTGAAGCACTCCGATCGTACTCCTGAAAATTCAGAGTAAGGTTGGGAGCGGGACTGGTGTAACAGGCCCAGGAAATGTGATCGACTAGCTTGGCGATGGCGACCGAATTCTGACTGATTGCCGCCGCCGGCTGCGAATTGGCCAAGGTTGCCGATCTCTCGAACCTGAGATTCGAAGCCGACTGCTCCGGCACAGCCGCAGCTTTTCCACGCTTCGTGGTCTCTGTCGCAGTCTCGGCTTCCACTCTGCTGAAAATGTTTGCGACCCTCGTGTTTGACTGCGCGCTGCCGCCCAGATCGATCATCAGCGGAACGAACGGCGCAGGATCGGGTGGATTTGGATTGACGATAATCGGAGGTATCCGCTCTGGGTAATATTTCTTAATGATATCCGCCAGCAATGCGTTTTGGAGTGCTGCCTTAAGCGACACTGCTGTGTCAATTACCAACCAGCCCCGGTAACACGGGTTGTAGTAGCACCGCGTCGGATAGGTCGAAACATTTCCATAGATCAGATACTCGCTGGGATCAGCGGGCGTCGAACACGTCAAGATTAGGTCGTCCCAGTCGACGAAGTTGGGATCATCGTTTGTTTCGATGTCGAATTTGTAATTGCCACCCGACACCACCGGGAATTTCAGCCGCGTATCCGACTGCTGAAAACCCGCGCCTGAGTTGAACTGCGTGGCGATAGTCCACAGGTTTCCTGTGACCGTCACAGGAGACATGCCCACGCTGGCGTTATGGATTCCATTTCCAGTGGCGGCGCCGCTGATTACAAAGCGCCGCTGATAATCCGATTCCATCTCTTTGACACGTATGGTCCAAGTTCCTTGCATTGAAATAAACATGAGGTCCTCCTAAGGTTCGGCTGCGTTGAGATCAAAGAACCACTTCGATGTGGTTGCGCTGAGGGCGAGCTCAAATGGCGTCTTTACGCCTGATGGTTGGGCTAAGTGGGCGCATGATGCATCGCTCGGTTCTTCTTGTCAAGGTCTTGCGCCGGATTATTGCAGGACGAGCGAACTATTACTTAGTCAACATCTTGGACTTTGTCATTTGGCGGGAAATAACTGGATCTCGGTCGCCTCCGCAACGCCTGAAACAGAGCCAATCAGAAGGCTCGGCTGGAATCAACGCTGATCAAAAGCAAAAGGCCGGAGATTGACTCCGGCCTTTAGCTTCGAACTTTGGATAAACTGTTATTTGTCGGAAGACTTAGTGTCCGACTTCACCTCGGACTTCGCAGTTGTCTTTTTCTCGGTTGGGTTGGCGGCGACCATACCTCCCGTCAATCGAACATTGCCGTTGATGCCGCTAATCGTTATCGGCGAACCGCCGCTGCCGATTTTTGCCGAGTAGTGCGAGCCATAGTTGTCCTTGTCCACGGTAACGTTCGAAATCTCTGAACGGACGTTTCCGTTCATTCCTTTCGCCGTGAGGTCTGCGTTTAGATCATTACCAAGACGCAACTCTATGTTGCCATTGACTCCGCTAACGCGCGCTCCGACATTCCCAAGCTTGTTCAATCCAATTGAAATGTTGCCATTGATGCCACTGATTTCCGCCGAATCGTTTGCGGCACCCAGTTCAACCTTACCGTTGATTCCTTTGGCTTCAATCGCACCGTCGACGTCCCCGCTGGTGACGCGACCGTTGACGCCGCGAATCGCCAGCACGATGGCGCGCGGCGCTTTGATGGTCACATTTTCGCTCGCTTTAGTACCGAAAAGGTGCTCCCAAAAGCCGTGACTAACCTGCTTGCCTTTTACGATCAGCCCGGTAGTTGTCTGTTCGACCGTAATTTCGCGGCGGTTCAAACTGTCGCGACTGCCAGCCGTCCGCAGCACGTAAACTTCGGCGGTTTTCGTGTCAGAGGTTTCGACCTCGACATTGCCGTTAATGCCGGAAATCTCAAGACGAGTGCCAGGCTGCAACTCAAAGCTCTTGCGAATCTCTTCCTTGACTTCAGCCTGTTGGTCCTGGCTGGCCGCACCGACGACACGGCTGAAACCCTGCCGAACGCCACCGCTCGATCGCCAAAGACCCAGGACAGCCGCAGCCAAAACCAGAATCACGACAATTGCCACACGTTTCATCGCAAATCCTCCGATTGCTAAACCGAACTCTGTTGGGAGAACGAATAGGTACCCCCCAAGGTTCCGGGAGACTGTCAAATCACCCTAAATATTGAGACGTTCGGCCGATTGAAAGCGTTAACAAGAAAAAGCGGGCTGAAGATTCTTCTCCAGCCCGCCAACATGTCGCAACCCCAAGACTAGAACTGCCAGCGCAAAGCAAACTGCATAACGCGTCCCGCCTTAGTCTCGCCCAGGGGTTTTTGGGTTGTGGTGAATGAACCAAACGTAACCGGAGCCGACGTGATCGCAGGTAGCCCGAATTGCCCTTGCATAAACGGATCGATAGGACTAACACCCGCTACGTTTGTCGCAGTGAACCCGAGCCTTTGAGTGTTCGTCACATTAAAGGTCTCCCAGCGGAACGTTATGCTCTGGCGTTCTCCGATCTTGAAAGTCTTGAAGAGACCGGTATCAATGTCGAAGTAACCAGGCAGCCGCAGTACGTTGCGATCACCGCCCTCTCCCGGCATTGCATCGCGAAAACTTAAATAAGCGGCGAGCGGATCCGGGAAAAGGTTGGGGCCGCCGGGCGTCGTCATATTCTGGGTGGTTTCGACCGGGCGGACACGAACCATGGTTGAAGAAATCTGCCAGTTAGTTGGCCACCGTCCGGACCCGAACGGGGAAGCCACGGGCAAGCCGGAGTTCCAGCGGAAGATGCCGTTGAGCTGCCAGCCACCGATGATTCCGTTTACCACTTTGTTGGCACCTGAAAAGAATGTCTTGCCGCGACCGAACGGCAGGCCCACCAACCAATCGGAGTTAATGATGTGACGGACGTCAAAATCGGAATCGGCGTACTGGCTGTCCGGATCGAACGGGTTGAAAATCAGCGCGGCCGTGGAATAGTTACCCGCGTTTTGCAGACCCGAAGCATTATCAAGTGAATGTCCGTAGGTGTAGTTGATGTCAAACGAGATGTCCCTGCGCAAGCGCTGAGTTAGAGACAACTGGAACGAGTTATAGTTCGATTTCGCGAGTGTCGTCCAGGTCGTGAGCGCCGCGTACTGTGGATGGATGAAGAGGTTGTTAAAGGCCGCGATGGGCGTGTCATCCCATTGCGCTTGGCGCGTGGTGTAATCGGCAAACCCACCGGTTATGCCACCCACGCTGGGATAGGCAATCCGCTGGTAAGCGCGTTGTGTCGCAGTCAAAGCTCGTGTTACACCGAGTACCGAGAAATTGCCGGCCAATCCGGGAATCAGGTTTTCAAAGAACGGCAGCGGCTGGACCGAGGTCACCGCCGTGCCGGCGTAGCGAAGATTTATTAAGACTCGCATAGCCTCATAAAAAGTCTGGCCAGATTTCGGATCCCGGATGTTGTTGAATGTGGCAACATCGCGCTGGGCCAGGAGATTGCGCGCAAACCTACCTACGTAGGCCCCCTGTAACTTCAGCCCTTTGCCAAATTCGCGTTCATAAGAGATCGCGACGTTGTAGTTGTAGGGAGTGGTGATCGAGCTATCCAAAGATGTCTCGATTCTCTGCGCCTGATTCGAGGGCTGCGTCAGCGGAAACGTCAGCGTGTTACTGAAATTGCCCGCGATAAATTGGAACGTTCGTACGTCCGGAATTCCACCGGTGTACTGTGGCGCGAGTCGCGTCGAGATGTTGTAGGTATTGACCGGAATGCTCAACGCCGACGCGAAACCAAGTACATTTGACCCGTCAAAATTCACCGCCAATTGTTCGCCGATGTGATCGTACGTGACGCGGAAGCCGCCGCGCAGAACGCTTTTGCCGTCACGGCCGATAAGTTTGCCGAGCCAGTTGTTGAAATTTGGCTGCCACGCGATGGCGATAGATGGAGCGAAATTGTTCCAATCCTGCGGATAGAATCCTGGCTTGCCATAGAACTTCCCGCCTTTATCCAATGTGATCGGATCATTATAGGGAACTCCCTGAAACGCTCCGTTAACGCGATTTTGGAAGAACTGGCCCAGCGGAGTGGTGGGTACGATCTCAAAGCCGTTTGCTTCGTACACCGGCGTCGATGTTCCCCAACGCAACCCGTAGGTCATTGTCAGATTCTGTCTCATTCGCCAAATATCCTGGCCGTAGAAATCATATTCCTGAGTTGAGAATGTGCGTTTTGCGCTGGTGCCACCCGGCAGAATTTTTCCATCCGCGTCGTACAGGAAGTTTGCCGTATAAGCTGAGAATCTCCCGATGAACGCGGACAACGCATTGCGCAGACTCACCTCGAAGTTCGGATCGACGTTAGGAAATATCTGAGCGCCACTGGCGCCGAACTGTGTAAGCACAGCACCAGATAAGTCGTAGCCTGATGGATTCGTCTGCATGAAGTCGTACGCGCTGCCAAAAGAATCCCGCGTGTTGGCGATCACGCGGATGTTTGTGCCGAACTGAATACTGTGATTGCCTTTGAGCCAGGTCACGTCGTCAACGAAGTTGTGAACAGGTGTAAGTCGGCTGGAGGTCCGAGTCGGAGTGGGAGTGAAAACGTTTCGGAAGCTGATTTGGTTTTCCGAGGAGTCACCAAGCGTACTCACAGACAGACGGGTGAGACCGTACCTAAAGCTGTTGACCCAGTGATTATTCAACGTCCACGTGTGGCCGGCGGCAAAACCCTTCGGGTGATACCAGGTCGACGGCGCCGGCATGTCGGGGAATTGCGGAGCCTGTCCGATCAAATCATCCTGGTAAGTTCCGCGTAGAAACAACTCTTGCCGACTTGTTAGGTTGAAATCAACCTTCGCGATGTAGACGTTGTCATTTGTCGGGGTACTCGCATTAAACCGATAGCCCGCCGTATTTGTCAGATCGCCCGTAGTAGTGTCATTCGCCCGATACCGGCGAGCCGCATCTTGCAGGAGCGCGACGGCGGACGTACTGATACCCGGAGTGACACCATTGGCCGCTGTATAGAACGAATTGATCTGAGCGGGTGTCATCGAAAGACACTTGCGTCCTGGCTTGGCCGCAGTCGGACAAGCAAATCCGGAGGCGCTTGTGGTCTCGTACCAAATCACGCCCTGACCAAGTGATTCAAATTTCGGCACCGTTCGTACGACGCTGGTGGCCGTTGCCTCTCTGAAACCTTCGTAGTTAAAGAAGAAGAAAGCTTTATCTTTCTTAATCGGACCGCTGACATCGCCACCAAAAATGTTTCGTAGCAGCGCTGGCCGTGGCACGCCCGCGGCGTTGTTGAAGAAATCGTTCGCGGTCGTAATCGTGTTACGGTGGTATTCGTAGAGTAAGCCGTGCCAGTCGTTCGAACCCGATTTTGTGACCAACGAAACCTGGGCGCCCGAAGAGCGGCCGGCGTCTGCATTCGGGTTAGTCGTAGTGACTCGGAATTCCTGAACAGAATCAGGCGTGACGCGCAGCACGCTGGAAAACGCGCCGTTGGTTACCACGTCGAGGCCCCTTTGTTGCTCGTTTACGTCAACGCCATCGAGGGTCACGTTCGCCTGGTCCGCGCGACCACCATTGACGTAACCACTCTGAGTTACTCCCGGTTGCAGCGACAACAAACCAACGACATTGCGGGCGTTCAACGGAAGTTCAGAAATCCTGCGGCTATCAAACGTGTTGCCAATGGTAGCGTCAGTCGTATTAATGGGCGCCTCAGCAGCAGAAGTGATGTTAACTGTTTCCGCTACGCTGCCGACCTCTAGTTGAACATCGACATCGGTTGGCGTATCGACCAGTGCCTGAACCGACGAGATCAGGTACTTCTTGAAACCGTTCATTTCAACTTCGAGGTGATAAGTCCCTGGGGGAACCGGCCTAAAAAGATATGCACCATCGGTATTAGTCACCTGGGTGCGAGTAAAATTCTTTGCCGGGCTGGATAAAGTTACCGTGGCCCCGGCAATCGGACTACCTTTTGGATCGGTAACGACACCGCGGACGGATGACGAACCGCTTTGGGCATTGGCTGATATCGCCAATAGCAAGCAGGCGGCGATGAGTACGAAGGGTTTCTTCATCGTGGGTTCCTCCTAGTCGAATACGGTTAAACTACGAAATTGCGGAGCCCGAGCGCAGACCAAAGCGCACATCGGGAATCGCAAAACGAATCCAGGAACTATTCAATTGCCTTTGAACGTTTGCTCGAATCGTCCGGCCGCGCGCCGACTATCGAGCAAGTTGCGGTTTTCAGTTTTGCTGGAGGCAGTTATCGTTCCAGCAACACCAAAATTCTATTAAGCCGAAAATTGGCGCGGTTTCGAGATGGGCCACACTTTCTAAGAAAATGACGGTGCGGCATTTATACAAAACCTCGGGCGGGCAATCAGAAATTTGGATAATTTTGCCTTGCTCCCTGGTCAAGGCTTGGCTGTTGGGCCGGCACTCTTCGGCGTTAGCGACCCGACCAGAATATCCGACAGACGCGACATTAAGAGATAACCGGGATTGTCGACCGACCAAATTACTTCCGGCATTTCATCGACGGTAATTGCCATCGCGATCTTGCCTTGCTTTGTGTAGAGAATCGCGACACAGCTTCGCAGCGCATCGAGCGCGCCGTACTTACTCGCAATCGGAACGTTTGGCATCGAGCGCCCGATGGAATTGCGCCCCTGTTCGCGCTTCATCAAATCGATCATCTGCTTTGAAGCTTCTTTGCTAATGATTTCTCCGTGCTCGAGTTTTTCCATGATTTGGACCATCTCGTGCGGACTCGTAGCTCCCAATCCAAATCGTTTGAGATTGTCGTCCAGCTTCCCTTCCTTGCTCTCGCCGCCGCCACCGACGCGCCGCATGATGCGCGTGGCTTTGAAGCCGAGCGAGTTCATGCGCTCGTTCACTGCATCGGTGGTCAGATAATCCAGAACCATGTTCGTCGCGGTGTTGTCACTTAGCAGCATCATCAGGCGCACGCAATCCTGCAAACTCAGCTTCAAACCGTCGCTCAGTTCCGGCAGAATTCCCGAACCGGCATACCGCGCCGCCTTTGTCAGCATGAGTTCATCGGTCCATTTGGCTTTGCCTTCGGCGACGCGCGCAAACGCTTCAATCATCACCGCGATTTTGATCGTGCTGGCGGTGCGGACGCGTTCGTCGCCGTTGAATGAGTACGTTTCGCCTGTGTCGAGATTCTTGGCGTAAAGAAATACCTTGCCTTTGAAAGGAGCAATTTCGGCACGAACACGGGAATCGAGCGAGTTGGGTTGGGCGCTGATTGAAGAAGCAACAAACAGGAATGCGGCGGTCAGGAGCAAGAAACGCGAAATGATTTTCATGGCCGGGCGGGTATAACAAAAATGGCGCAGGCTGACAACTGACAAAAGGACAGCCGGGGTAAACGACCGTTCCTCACCTTGAGATTCCTTTGAGGAAACCTGTCAGGTCAGGAAGGGTTGTCTACCCCCGCTCTTGATATTCAGGGAAAGTCTAATACCTCACTCTGACGCGGTAGCTCAACGTCGCCTCACCGTCTTTTGCGACCGGCACGTTGAACTGCGCCGCAAACGCGGCCGTCTTCTTAGCTTCAAAGGTTGACGAGACCATTTCCCAGTCACCACCGATGGGTTCGTTCACGATCACCGTGACTGGACCATCTTTGTGATTGCGAATCTTGATTTCGTATGCGTACTCATAAAGATGACCTGACACCAGCACTTTGTAATCTGTCTGCTTGCGCTCGGCGATAATGTCGAACGCGTCGCCCACCTTCACGCGCACGTCTTCGTCTTTCGGAGTGTGATCGATTTTGTCTTCGCCGATGAATTGCTGATTACCAGTCGTATCTTTTTTGTAAAGCCGAACCGTGCCGGCCGGCAGAGGCATGCCCAGCTTGTTCTGCTGCGAGTTGCGAAACTGCATGTACACGCCGACCTTCTCTTTAATCGTCTGCCCAGGATTGTTGTAATTCGAGTAGTAATAACGCTGGCCGTTGATGACGAATTCTTTCTTCACGTCGAAACCGGCAGCCTCCAAGAGTGAAACCTGTTTGGTTTCGTTGTCCCGAATCGTCGTCGGCCGTTGCAGTGTGTACAGGTGATACTCGAAGAATCCCTGTTCCTGAAATTGTGATTCGCTCTCAGCCCTCTTGTCAGCCATCGCACCGGCTAAAGCGTAATTACGTTCTTCGGAAACTCGGTTCACATCGCCGGCGACCAACTGCAACCTCGCCTCTTCAAACGTCGCGCCGCTTCCATTTGTTAAGGTCACCCAGCCCTGCAGATCACCTTTCGTGTCGTCCGCGTTCACCACCAGAACGTAATCCGCGCGCCAGTTCAATCCGTTTGTCAGGTAACTCGCTTCGATGGTTTGCGGACCCGCTTCACGGTTCTCCACGTCCCAAACCAACGTCGGCGTCGCGACCAGATTCTTAGGCACGTCGGGGAAACGCATCTCAACGATGTTGGTCGGGTTAATGACGATCTGCCCATTAATACGCCACACCTGGCCGGCATTGTTCGACAGCAGCGTCGCTTGCACGGGTTCGAAGATCTCGGAGTTATTCTGATAACGGCGCAACACGAGCGTGATTTCCTTACCGACAAATTTGTCGATCAGCTTGGCCGGATTCAGCAGATCGTACTGATAGTTCTGTTCAAGAATGCGCAGCGCTGCTGGCGACAACAGGGACGCCAGATGCACGGTCTCGGGCCGAATCTGCGCAGTCACATCGGCGAATCTTAAGGAGACCCGACCGGCCGGCAAATCTAACCGGCGCGTCTCACGCACAAGACCTAAATTCGAGTTGTAAACGGTGATGTTAACTGACTGTCGATCGCGAGCGGTCGTGGTTTGCTCTGATGTCTGCGCCATGGCGGCAGTGCCCGTCACGATGCAGAGAAGCAACCCGAGCGCGACGCTGGAAAAGTATCTCATTGTTAAGGACCTCCACATGTCTGTTCCACGCACAATTTGAGTACGCATTGATTGAACGTCGAAAATGGGAACGCTTGCGCAGAATATCAGAAGCCGTTCCAACTGCTTGCGCCGGATGATCGCAATTGGTAGGTTTGTCGCGTCAAATGGAGCAGCGGAACAGACGACGCGTTGTTATCACGACTTCGGGCGAACACACTCGCCGCGTCGCACCATCGCGAAGAGTTCAGAAACCGGGTCCGCGCGAGTGGGTATTGGCGCTCATCATCGTCGGCGCTGCGGCGCTCGCCACGTCTCTCGCATTGTTCCTAACCAGCCGGCCTTACGATCCGATGTCCTCGACGGTCGAGCCGCAACAGTCTGTGCCCCAGGGGCAGCTACAATTACAACCGACACCCACGCCCACCCCGACGCAAATGCCAACGGCCAACGCAACGGCCTCCGTTTCTCCGGAGTCCGCGGCAACTCCTTCGCAGCCGCGCGATGACGCAGCGATTCAAGAAGATATCGAACGAACACTGCGTTCTGACTCAGCGCTTGCGGATTTGGACATCAGCACGATCGTGGAAGGCGGCCGAGTGACGATCGTGGGCTCAGTACGATCGCCGGAATTAAAGCAACGAGTTGCGCGCGAAGTTCGGGCAATTAAAGGCGTCGCAGCGATCGATAATCAGCTGGTCGTGATTGAAGGAACGCCGTAGTAAAGAAATCCACGTCCAAAGTCCAAAGTCGGTGTCACGGGCCTAGATATCCAAAAATGCGGACGATGGACTTTGGACTTGGCCAGATCTGTGAGACGTCAAAAGAATTCCGACATTGGGCCTTGGACTTTGGCTTAGCCACTCCGTCCAACCACTGCTAAGATAACCGCATCGAAATCGACTGAGTTTTTAAGGTTTTCATTGATGCTGAAGAGATTATTCACAAGTTTTCTGGCCATAATTGCCACATTTCTCCTTTTTGCCTCGACCGCCGCCGTGCGGGCGCAAGGGCCAGCCGCCGAGACGATTGTGGTCTTCCCGTTCGAGAATCTTTCGAATCATCCCGAGTACAACTGGATTGGTGAAAGCTTCTCTGACTCGCTTTCCAGTTTGCTCAACAAGCCGGGTCTGATCGTCATTACCAGCGACGAGAGGGCCGTAGCTTTTCAACGGCTGCATCTGCCGTTGACCGTGCTGCCTTCGCGGGCAACCGCAATCAAGATTGGCCGCGAACTGAACGCCACCATGATCGTGATCGGGAACTTCAATGTCACTTTGCCGACACCGCCGGCAGACAAGCCCAACTCGCCAGTCGATACAAAGCTGGCGACGATTGCCGGCGAAGCGCGCGTAGTGCGGATCAACGAAGGGCGTATGGCCGGTGACGTCTTCGATGGATCGTGGGCGCCCCGTGTCTATGATTTCGGAGGCACCGTGACCGATTTGCAGAAGATGAATGGCGAACTCGCTTACCAGGTGCTTTCGCAACGCGATAAGGCGCTCTCGTTTTCACGAAACCAATTGGTGCAGGAAGCGACCCGTGTTCCGCCGCAGGCATTCGAGGCTTTCATGAAAGGGTTGTTGACCGCTACGAACGATCCCACTCGTGAAGTCTATTTGAAAAACGCGATGAAGCTTTACGCGAAGGCGAATGGCGGCGCCGTCTATTCGCAAGCGGCATTCGAGCTGGGCCAGTTTTACTTCGCGCAGCGGCAACTTAAAGAAGCTGCTGAGTACTTCACCATGGTGCAGAAGAAAGAAGCCCACTATGGCGAAGCGCAGTTCTATGCGGGACTCGCGTACTGGAAAATGGGCGACATCAAAAAAGCGCTCGACGTGCTCGTGCCTCTGGCTGACGAGAAAGTGATGCCGCTCGTCGCCGTTTACAACAATGCCGGCGCTGTTTCAATCGAAGCGGCCCGATCGGAAAAAAAACCGGAAGAGAGAACGCGCCTGTTATCCCAGGCGATTACGTTGCTGTCGCGCGCCGCTGATTCTTCGCCGGACGACATTACGGTCCTGTTCAACTACGGATATGCGCTGTTTCTCAGCGAAAAGTATTCCGAAGCTGCCGATAAACTCGAACACGTTATCGGTGCAAATCCGCGCGATGGAGAGTCTTACTTCCTGCTCGCAAAGACGCAAGAACGCTCCGGGAAAAGTGAGCCGGCAAATGCTGCCGACAATCAGGCTCGCCTGTGGATGCAAGCCAGCTACGCGAAGTGGCAAACCGAATGGCAGAAGTCGCAAACCATGGACAAGCTGATGACGCGCTCGCGCGACGTTTTGAACCAGATCGATGTGGCGAACATTGATCGCATTAATCTGATCGATCAGGCAAAGGCCGAAAATACCGAACAGATACTGAACAAGATTCGGGACCTGTATCAACAGGGTCGTGACGATGAAGCATTGGCTGAGATTCCAAAATTGTTCGCCATCGACCCGACCAACGCGGAAGCGTTCTTACTGCGTGGCAAGATTCTGCAGCGTCGCGGAGAACAGGAACTAGCTATCGCCGCGTTGAAGACGGCGATCTTTTGGGAAAACAATCATCCGTTAATTGAAGCGCATGTACTGCTCGGACGCATCTTCCTTGAACGCGGAGATCTGGGTGAGGCGCGCAAGTATGCCGCCAGCGCAATGGCCATCGACCCGAACAATCAAGAAGCGATCGCGCTGCAAAGAGCGGTAACTTTGGGAAGACCGTAGCGGCGCAGAGCAAAGCGGCAAGAGCAAAGGGCAAAGCGTCAGAGGCTTTGTCCTTTTCGTTTTGAGTGCGGCCCGGCGCGGGTTTTCTCCCGCTGCTTTGCCCTTAGCGCTTTGCTCTTTGCTCCTCGGCGCCGCCGCTTGGCACGGCAAGTGCTGAAGACGAGGACGGCAAGCACGATGAAGTTAAACGTGCCCCCGCCGCCATCACTTCTCTGAGCGCTGCAAGCCGCTGCGCCAGCCGCCCGCCGAGCGATCCTTCAGTTTAATCCCCCCAATCTAAGAGCCGGTCAGCAATGACCGGCTCCCCGCATTTTTGGGGCATTGTTAAGCGCATTTGGTTTCAAACAGAATCTCGCCCAGAAAGCGCATTCGCCAAGAAAACGCGGCCGCCCCACCTCTCTAAATTGGCTAGTGGGCACGTTCGGTCAACACGACGGAATTTGTCACTTTGACTGTGACGCAATTTGTCGAAACAAGCCTCAAAGTCTACCAATCGTTCGCCTTCTGGAAGTCATCCGAAAAATTATTTCGAGCGCGGGCGAATGTCAGAAATGAGTTCCAGAAAGTGCCGGTTCAGAGTTCAAGCTTCAGCGTGTCTTTGTCGCCAGTTGTCGCAACCTGAAGATTGAACTCTGAACTTTGCTAAACTGCGGCACATGAGCGAAGCACCCCCAGCGACGGCGCTGAATACAGCGCGTCGACCGGCTGTCCTCACATTCGTTCGCGAAAGTATGCCGGCGCGGATTGAATTATTGCTGGCCGTGCTGTCCGCAATTCTGCTGGTTCTCGCGTTTCCAAATTTCGAGTTTTGGTGGCTCGCCTGGATCGGTTTGGCCCCGCTGCTGTTTGCCGTCGCCACGACTTCCAGAAAACGCATCGCGTTTGTCCTCGGCCTCATTTGGGGAACGGTCTTCTTTTACGGCACGTGCTGGTGGCTGACGTTCCCGATGATTCACTACGCCGGTATCTCGACATGGCTGGCGTATCCGCTGGTGTTGCTGCCGGTAATTTTCGTTTCGCTGTTTCCGGCATTTGCCTGCCTGAGCATTTCGCTAGTCGTAAACCGATTTGGTTCCACCGCGATTTTCGCTGCGCCGATAATTTGGGTTGCGTTTGATTGGCTGCGTGGAGTTGTGACGGGACTGGATTGGAATGCGCTCGGATATTCGCAAGCGTTTCATCCCATGATGACTTGGTCAGCTCAGCCAGCGATGATTCAGCTCGCGAAGTTCGGCGGAGTCCACGCCGTCACGTTTTTGATCGTCTTAACTTGTGCCGCAATCACTTTCGCGCTGGTGCGACGACGACGTCGCTCCCTGATAGTGAGCGCGCTGGTTGTCGCAGCTGTCGTGCTGATCATTCTCCTGTCAAACCCGCGAGTTCACCAAGCCAAGCCAATGATTGATTTGACGAAAGACATGCTCATCATCGCCGTGCAGCCAAATGTTCCAATGGCCGCCGTCGGCGACAGTGGCTATCGCGAACTGCTGAAGCGTCATCTGCAGTTAAGCGAGACAGCCCTTGCTAATGATTACGCGAAGAGATTTGAGCACCGCCTGGTCATCTGGCCTGAGTCGCCGATGAACTTTGCGTACTCGCGCGATCCGCAACTGCAAAAAGTAATCGCGAACTTCGCGCAGACGAATCACACTTCAGTGTTGCTCAACTCGCTTGAGCCGGCCCCGAATGGCGGCTCGTACAATTCTGCGATTCTCGTAAATGAGCAGGGTCAGAAAATCGCGCAGTATGATAAGATTCGCCTGATGCCGTTTGGCGAGTACGTGCCGCTGCCCCGCTGGCTACCGGGCTCGGGTTCGGTGCGTGGAATCGTCGGCGAATTTACGCCCGGCAGTTCGTATACGCTGATGCCCCTCGGCGCGCTTCGCGCCGGGGTTTTTATTTGTATCGAGGCCGCGCATCCGGAAATCGCGCGCAGCTTCACGAACGAAGGCGCTGACGTGCTGATCAATATTTCGAACGATGGTTATCTTGGGCCCACGGCTGTGATGCGTCAGCATCTGGCGAATGCGGTGTTCAGAGCCGTAGAAAACGATCGGGACATCGTGCGCGTGACGAACAGCGGCATCACCGCCTCCATCAATTCGAATGGCGTAGTTTCAGATACGACGCCGCCGTTTCAGGAAGCTGTACGAACGTGGACCATTAGCAAGACGGGATCCGGCTCGACCTTTTATTCGCGCCACGGCGATCTGTTTGCTTGCGGGTGCGGACTTATTACTTTGGGATTCATTTCAGCGACGTTTATGACAAGGAGAAGAAGTCAGTACCGGGATCGGTAGCGACCGGGTGATCCGACCTTAGCGACCCCGCTACTGCTCCGGGTACTGACCTCAATTAGCGATGAGCGACCTATCAATTCAGGAATTACGAGATTCATACGACGGTCTTAAGAAGCGAGTAGAACAGCTCGGGAGGTTTCTTTGATGTCCCGACGAAACGGATTGAGTTAAGCGCAATCGAATCACTGGCTGCGGCGCCGGACTTTTGGTCGAACCAGGAAGAGGCGCAGAAGCTCTTACAGAAACGCAGCCGGCTGGAACGCGTGAGCCAGCGGCAGGAAAAGTTCGAGACTGAGATTTCCGACGCGCAAGTACTCTTTGAATTTGCGGAAGAAGACGAAGCGTCGCTGAAAGAGCTGCGCCAGTTGCTCAATCGGCTCGAAAACGAAATCGCCGAAGCGGAAACCGAAATGCTCTTGTCTGGCGAGAACGATGCGCGTAATGCGATCTGCACGATTCATCCGGGCGCGGGCGGAACAGAATCGCAGGACTGGGCTGAGATGTTGCTTCGTATGTATTTGAAATGGGCTGAACGGCGCGGTTTCAAAACTGAAATCATCGACTATCAGCCGGGTGAGGAAGCGGGGATCAAGAGCGTGACTTTCAAAGTCGAGGGCGAATACGCATACGGACTTTTGACTGCCGAAGCCGGGGTGCATCGCCTCGTGCGCATCTCACCGTTCGATCAAAACGCAAGGCGGCATACTTCGTTTGCGTCGTTGTTCGTCTATCCGGAGATCGACGACGAGATCGAAGTCGAAATCAACGAGAAAGATTTGCGCGTGGATACTTATCGTTCGAGCGGCGCCGGTGGACAGCACATCAACGTGACGGATTCCGCCGTGCGCATCACGCATCTGCCGACGGGCATCGTCGTCTCGTGCCAAAACCAACGCTCGCAACATCAGAATCGCGCGGTGGCGATGCAAGTGTTGCGCTCGCGCTTGTATGAACTCGAATTAGAGAAGCGTCAGGAAGAGACGGCACAACTTGAAGCGAGCAAGCAGGACATTTCGTTCGGCTCACAAATTCGGAACTATGTGCTCGCTCCCTATCGTTTAGTGAAAGACGCGCGGACGAAATTAGAAAAAGGTGATGTCGATTCGGTGCTCGACGGAAACATCGACGAATTCATTAAAGAGTACTTGCTCTCGAAGAGAGCCGCTTAACGTCCGACAAACTTTAGTTTGTCGATATTGAGATTCGATCGAGTAAGAAGCGACAAACTGAAGTTTGTCGAACAAAAGAATGGCTGCAATTCCAACTGATATCGAAGTCGAACCAGCGCGCGAGCGTTCGCGCTTCAACGAAATAATTGTCATCGCGCTCGCGGCAGTGGCGCTGCTGCTCGGCCTTTGTCTCGTCTCGTACCATCCGAACGATCCTTCATGGAATGCGGCGGGCGAGAGCGGCGCGCAAAATTGGATCGGCGCTATCGGTGCCAACGTTGCAGCCGGTCTGTTTCAAACCATCGGCCTGGCGGCCTACTTGATTCCGGTTTTGATCGTCGCCGCAGCCTGGCGACGCTTTCGCTCACAAAGGATCAATACGCCAATTCTTCAACTCGTTGGCTTGATTGTCGTCGTATTCTCCGCCGCGGCGTTGTTGAGTCTTGCTCATCTGCGACCGATGTTCGATTCAAGCGTGAACGCGGGCGGCCTGGCCGGAGTGATGATTTCGCGGGCGCTTGTGAGCGGCCTCAACACGATTGGCGCTGCGATTCTTCTCGTGGCCGTCGCGGCAGTGGGTGTTTTACTCGCGACTAACTTCTCGTTTGCTACCGCCGGTCAGTCATTAGGCGATCGATTCGGATCGCTGAGAACTATCCCTGTCCGTTTTCGAGCATGGCGTCTGGCGCGCCGCGCCAACCGCGAATTGAAGCGACAGCAAAAGCTTGAGACCGCAGCGGCAAACGGAAATGGCGAAGGGACTGGCCCGCAAGTCATTAACGCCGAGGGCGTCAACGTGCGATCGGCTGCGCCCGAAAGCTCCGAGATTGATTCTGCGTTCGAGTCATTTGCCGCGGCCACCAGCGGCAAAGCCATGGCTGCCGCGGCCGGGCTTGCGACCGTGCCGACGAAGAAGTCGCTCTTCCCAACGCGTGGCAAAGCCACGCCTGCCGCCGAAACCGCGAAGGTGCAGGAAATGTTGCGCGAAGCAGCGGTGAAGCGGAAGACCGAATCAGCTGAGAGTGGCAGCCTGCCGTTTGAAGGTCGCAGAGTCACCAGCAAACCGCCCACGGATTATCAACTTCCATCGCTCGATTTTCTGAATGAAGCGCAGATGCGCGGCGAACAGGCGGATGACGAACTGCTCGGGATGGCGACGAAGCTCGCCGAGAAGTGCCGCGAGTTCAACGTCACCGGCCAAATCAAATTCATCTGCCCCGGTCCCGTCGTCACGACTTATGAGTTCAAGCCCGATCCCGGCGTGAAGTATTCGCGCGTCACCGGACTGGTTGACGATCTCTGTCTCGCTTTGAAGGCCGAATCGATTCGCATCGATCGCATGCCGGGCAAGCCGCACGTCGGCATCGAAGTCCCAAATCCGCGCCGCGAAACGATCTTCCTGCGCGAAGTCATCGAGTCACGAGCGTTTCGCGAATCGACTTCCAAACTAACGATCGCCCTCGGCAAGACAATTGACGGGCTGAATTACGTCAGCGACCTCGCGCGCATGCCGCACCTTTTGATCGCAGGCACGACCGGCGCCGGCAAATCCGTCGGCGTTAATTCGCTGCTGGTTTCAATTCTCTACCGCGCCCGGCCGGATGAAGTGAAGCTGATTCTGATCGATCCGAAGCGCCTCGAACTCGGTCTGTACGAAGACATCCCGCATTTGGCGACGCCGATTATCGTCGATCCAAAACAAGCGTCGCGCGCGCTGCGCTGGGCCGTGGCTGAGATGGAGCGGCGATACAAACAGCTTGCCGGCTGGGGCGTACGCAACATCGACGGCTATAACACTGAGATTGCGCGTCGCAACGCGGCAAAGGATTTCGATGAGAGTGGCGAGCCGTGGAAGCCCCTGCCGTACATCGTGATTATTATCGACGAACTCGCCGACTTGATGATGGCTTCCGGCCATGAAGTCGAAGAGTCAATCACGCGCCTGGCGCAGATGGCGCGCGCCATCGGCATCCATCTGGTGCTCGCGACCCAGCGGCCGTCGGTCGATGTCATCACCGGATTGATCAAAGCGAACTTCCCTTCCCGCATCGCGTATCGCGTCGCTTCGAAGATCGATTCGCGCACGATTCTCGACACGAACGGCGCAGAGCATCTACTTGGTCGCGGCGACATGCTGTTTCTGCCGCCGGGGTCATCGCGTCTGCTGCGTGTGCACGGCGCTTTTATCGACGAGTCTGAAATCAACAAAATCGTCGCGCACATCAAGTCGCAATGGCAGCCCGATTACGACGAATCGATCACGCAGTCAGATGAAGAGGCGATGGGCTTGGAAGATTCGGGCGGCGAGCGCGATGAGTTGTTCGAAGATGCTCTGCGCATCTGCGTGGAGATGAAGCGCGCCTCAACTTCGGTTCTGCAACGCCGGTTGCGCATCGGGTATGGCCGCGCCGCCGCGGTGCTCGATCAGATGGAACGCGAAGGATTGATCGGCCAGGCCGACGGCGCGCGCCCACGTCCAGTGCTCGCTCGCGCTTTCGAGTTGATTGCCGAGTGGGACGAGCAGGAAGAGATGGCGTAAACGTACGACAGGCTGCTAGCCTGTCATCTCTTTCGCCAAGATCGGCGACGCTGGCAGCGTGTCGTACTCATTCCAAAACTTTTGCGGCTTCCATAATCTGCTGAGGCGTCGCCCGCCGCCAATAATTCTCCGTTAACATCCGCCAACGCACAGTTCCTGACGAATCCAAGAGAAATTCTGCGGGCCGCGAAATATCTTCGCCATGCTCCCCGCCGCCTTTGTGCACCAGGTCATAGCGCGTGATCGTTTCTCTTTTCTGATCCGACAAGAATGTGAAGGTGTAGCCAGCTGACTGAGTCAGCTTTAGCGATTGTTCAGGGGTGTCCACGCTGATCGCGACAGGATGGATGCCGGCCTGCTGAAACGTCGCCAGGTTTTTTTGGATGCTCCGCAACTCGGAGTTGCAGATTGGTCACCAGTAGCCACGATAGAAAATGAGCAGCACACCTTTCGGCGGTTTGTTATTGACCTGCTGCGTGAGTAAGTCAGCGAGCGCGACGGGCCGGTTGTTCGTGTCAGCGATTGAGAACTCCGGTGCCTTCTGGCCGACTTGCGGCGCCCCGGCTGACGCCGGCAAACGTCGAGCTTCGATGAACGCGGCAAAAATGAACAATGCGATCACCAACACGCTCAGTAGTGCGACCACCGGCGCGAAAATTTTTGAAATCAAACGCCGGCCTGGCTGAAATGCGCGGCGCACGCCTACAAACAAAAGCACCAACGCGCTTGCGAACATGATCAGATTCAACCAGGGGAAATCGCGCAGAATGGGATAGTCGACGAAGATGAAGGGATAACTGAGAAATGAAAATATTGTGAGCAAGAATCCCGCCCATGTCTGCCAGTTGAACCTTTTCATGCCGCCTCTCATATCACATTTTTGTGGCGTTCAAGCACAAAACGCGCGTTTTTGCTGACGTCGCCGCGGCTTCGAGTTTCGGGCCTCCAAAAAACGTTGAGCTTTCGCGCTGCGGAGTGTATCTTCCTCAGAGTTTCTGTCAGCCGCGCTGCTTTGGTTGTTTAGATCGTCAGAGGATTTGATATGCAGTTAGTTCGGAATAATTTCGCACGAAAATTCATCGGCATCATCATCGCAACCTTCGCGTTTGCGGCAATCTGCGCGGCACAAGAGACGCCACAGAAAGCTGCCTTCATCAAGATCAAGAATTTTGGCCAGATGGACGATCGCTTTTATCGCGGCGCGCAGCCAAAAGAAACTGACTACAAGGACCTCGCGGCGCTCGGCATTAAGACAGTCATCGATCTAACCGAAGATCCGAAGCCCTACGAAAAGGCAGATGTGGAATCGCTCGGCATGCGCTATGTCAACATTCCGATGATTGACAAGCAGTATCCGACCGCCGAAGCCACCTCAGCGTTTCTAAAAACGGTGGCCGATCCAAAGACGGGCAAGTTCTTTGTGCATTGCGCCGGTGGCCGCCATCGTACGGGAGCGATGGGCGCGGTCTATCGATACGAGTACTACGGGTGGAATTTCGATCAGGTTTATAAAGAGATGAAGGATTATGACTTCTATACTTCACGGGGACACGGCGGCTTTAAAGACTTTGTGAAGGACTACTACGAACACAAGCACGCGAACACGACTGTGACCACCGATTCGAATCAGACGAAGATGGACAAGCAATAGTTCCCTTCTCATCCAAAGCTAAAGGCCGCTTCGGAAAACCGGAGCGGCCTTTTCGTTTTGTAGGACTGACTGGAGCGCAACCGTCTCGGTTGCAGAAGATCGCAAGCGGGGACGCTTGCGCTCCAGTCAGCTTGTCCGAGTTCTGACAGGCTTGCAGCCTCTCGCACTAGTAGACGAATCAGCCTTCGTCGTACTTTTTCTTCGCGTCTACACTCACAAACTGATCACTCTCGATGATGTAAGCCGTCAGCTGATAGCCGTAGACGCAACCCGTGTCCAAGCCAATTGCTTTGGGTCCGCGACGCGGTTCTTTCGCCGGCCAGTGCCCAAACAGAACTGTCTTTTCGCCGTTGTAGACGTAGTACCACGGAGTGCCTTCCTGACTTTCGCGATCCGGCCCGAGTGTTCTCAGTCGAGTCAAATCGCCCGTTGTCTGCGAATGCAACTCCACGTTAGGTCGCAGTCCCGCGTGCACTACCAAATGCGTGTCGAGGTCGATCGTGAATGGCAGCGAACTCAAAAACTGCATGTAAGCATCCTTTTCCCCCTTCAACTCTTTGTGCGCTTCCTTTTGTGCTTGTTTGAGCTCAACGTCCTCGCCGTACCAATGGCGGCGCAGAATCAGATCATGATTGCCGATGACCGTTGAAAACCTATCATCGCTCATGAAGAGTTCAAGCACTTCGCGGCTTTTCGGCCCCTTCGTAATCAGATCGCCAACCGAGATCAGGCGATCCGTTTTCTTTAGCTTGACCTTGTCGATGAGTTCGACAAGTTCGTCGTAGCAGCCGTGGATGTCGCCCACGACGATAGTGCGTCCATCAGATTGAGCCATCTTGTTATCTATTCTACCTTAGGTAATGGAAAGAATTGAGGGTGCTAGGGAGTTTCTTTCAGGCTTTGTGTGCGGCCTTTCATTCCGTCCTTCTTCAGTTTCTTCGGGGTCATGCGCCACTTCAGTTTTCCTTTGCCGCCTTTGGGCGCTGTCCATTTCTCGATGTCCAACTCGATACAAGTAAGTGACGCTGTGGGGACTTTTTTTGCTGCACCTGTGAGCCGCTCACACAGATCTTCAAAACCGGGATTGTGTCCGATGAGCAGAACGGTTTCGTAATCGTCATCAAACCCGGCTAATACCTGAAGTAACCTGCGAGCACTCGCTTCATAAATTCGCTCGTCGTACGCCGGTGTATTTTTGATGCCGGCTGCAGCAATGAATAGTTCAGTGGTGCTTTTGGCACGGGTTGCCGGAGAACTCAAAACCAGATCGGGTTTAACCTTCTGTCGCCGGGCATATTTGCCGCTGAGCTTAGTGTCGTCAACGCCGCGCTCGCTCAAGGGCCGGTCAAAGTCCTCCTGGCTGGGGTCATCCCAGCTGGACTTTCCATGTCTCAGCAACAGCAGAGTCTTCATATTGCCTTTCGTCAGCGGAAAATGGTTTAGTAACATACCGTAGTTACTTAAGCCTTATCAAACGAAGCCCGGTCGCCGGATTCATGCGCATTTAACATGACCATGACACAATCGCGACGAATGATCTCATACGGCCATCACCGCTACCCCGGGCGGCTGTTCGTAGTCGAAGGAACTGATGGCAGTGGCAAGTCCACCCAACTCGCATTGCTTTATCAATGGCTCAAGTCGGAAGGCTATTCGGTTTTCTTCTCTGAATGGAATTCGTCGCCCCTGGTAAAAGACACGACGCGACGTGCCAAGAAGCGGCGGCTATTCACACCTACGACTTTTTCGCTTTTACACGCGACTGACTTTGCCGATCGCACCGAGCGCGACATCATCCCACCGCTGAAAGCGGGAGCGATAGTGCTGGCCGACCGTTACATCTACACGGCTTTCGCGCGCGACGTCGCCCGAGGCTGCGATCGCGCGTGGGTGCGCGATCTTTACAAGTTCGCAGTCAAACCAACCGCGGCCTTTTATTTTCGCGCGCCCTTAAGCGTCGCGACGGAACGCATTGCTTCGGCGCGCCCCCAGTTGAAGTTCTATGAAGCCGGGATGGACATGGGCTGGTCGGACGATGAAGAAGACAGTTTCAAAATTTTTCAGGGAAAGATTCTCGACGAGTACGACAGCATGCGCACCGAATTCGGGTTGACGCTGATCGATGCGACGCAACCAATTCACACTCAGCAGCGACAGATGCGCGACATCGTTAGCCGCTATCTAAAAGAAAAACTGAAAGAAAAGGCGGTGCCTGAACAATGAAGGAAATGAAATTCTATGGCACCGCACTGCCCGGCATTGAGGTCGAGCCCTACCCAGGAAAGCTGATTGTGATTGAAGGTACGGATGGCGTGGGGCGCTCGACGCATGTCGCGCTGCTGCGCACGTGGCTGGAGTCCGCGGGGTATGCGGTGCTCGACACAGGCATGACGCGTTCAGTTTTAGCCGGGCGAGGCATCAAGAACGCCCGCACCGGCCACACGTTGGGCGGACTCACGATGCAGCTCTACTACGCGACCGATTTTGCCGACCGTCTTGAGAATCGAATTCTTCCGGCGCTGCGCGCAGGATTCATCGTTTTGACGGATCGGTACATCTACTCGGCGATAGTCCGCGGTCACGTCCGTGGCGCGGATCCTGAATGGATTCGCAAACTTTACGGGATTGCGCTCGTGCCTGACGCGGTTTTCTATCTGCGTATGCCGTCGGCCGAGGCGCTTGCACGACGCGTGCTCGCTTCCGGTCGCGGATTCGATTACTGGGAGTCCGGCATGGACCTCGGTCTGGCCAACGATTACTACGACAGTTTCATTGCGTATCAAAAACTGCTGCTCAAGGAATTCGATCGCATGAGCGGCGAGTACGGATTTCATGTGCTGGACGCGTCGCGCCCGCTCAAGAGAATCGCGGCCGCCCTGCGCCGTTCGATTGCGCGGCTGATTCAAGAGGCGCCGCCACAGATCGCGGAAGTTGCAAAGCCAGTGAACGTGAGTACCATCGCCCGGATTCCCGCCTCCGGGACGGCCCCCAGCGACGAGCAAAGCGCTGAAGCCGAACTGCGCGAAAAATCTGCATGAAGATCGCGGCCATCGACGTCGGCTCGAACTCGATCAAGCTCGTAGTGGTCGACGCGGCGGCCAGTGACTCGTTCGCCGTGCTGGCGCGCGAAAAAGATTCAGTGCGGCTGGGCCACGAAACGCTCCGGCAGGGACGTATTGCTCCTGAAGCACTCGCACGCGCGGTTGAATGCATCAAGCGCTTTCGCGCGATTGCCGAAGCACGCGGCGCAGAAAGAATTTTTGGCGTCGCCACCGCATCCGTCCGTGAGGCGAAGAACGCGCCGCAATTCATCAAAGAGGTCGAGCGTAAAGCCGGCGTCGAACTCGAAGTTCTCTCACCCATTGAAGAAGCGCGTTTGATTGGACTTGCGGTGGCCCAGGGCAGTGGCTATGCGACGGCGTCAGTGCTCAACATCGACATCGGCGGCGGCTCTACGGAAATTTCTCTGTTGCGCGAGGGCGTGCCGGAGCAACTCTTTTCGATGAGACTCGGCGCCGTCGGACTCACCGAACAATATCTCGCTAGTGACCCGCCGAAGAATAAGGAAATCAAAGCTCTCAAAGGCGAGGTTCAGGCCGCATTCGAACGGCCTGCGCGCGAGTTGAAAGGTGCGCGCTGGCAACATGCCACGGGAACGTCGGGCACGATTCTCGCGATTGGCAACGCGCTGCGACTGCGCGCCTTGAGCCAGGGCCGACAAGTCGAGGGCGCTCAGCCCGCCGGCGATGAGATCAAGCTCGGCAAGTTAATGAACTTCAACTCCCGCATGCTGGAGATGAACTACTCCGAACGCCGGACGATGCCGGGCATCAGCAATCAGAGATCCGAAATCATTGTCGCCGGCGGGCATATTCTCGAAGGGGCGATGCAGGCGCTGAAGATCGAGGCGCTGCGGACGTGCAGTTGGGCATTGCGTGAAGGTGTCATCATCGATCGGCTGCGCGAGATCGAAGCTGAATCGCGGCCTCCGGTTCCCGATTTTGCCGACCATCGCTTGCGGAGCGTGCATGCTGTCGGGCGACGCTTTGGCTACGAAGAGGCGCATGCGCACCAAGTCGCGCGCCTGGCGGAAAGAATCTTCGATTACTTGCTGCGTTCTGATTTGGCCGCGATGAACCGCCATCACCGCACGCTGCTGTCGGCCGCCGCGCTGCTGCATGATGCGGGTTACCACATTGCGCACGAATCTCATCACAAGCATTCTCTCTATCTGATTAGAAACTCCGAGTTGACGGGATTCTCGGAAGCCGAGCGCGACGTGATCGCGAACGTCGCCCGCTATCATCGCGGACCCGAACCGAAAGAGCGGCATGAAGAATTTGCCGCGCTGGATGAAACGGATCGTGAAACCGTCAGGTCTCTGGCCGCCATTCTTCGCATCGCAGACGCACTCGACCGGCGGCACGATTCGCGCGTCGGCGACTTGCGATGTTTTCGTAACGGCCGTGTCGTGCAGATCGAATTGCAAACGTCGGCCAATTGCGATCGCGAGATTTTTGCCGCTGAACAAAAGTGCGGGCTGTTCGAAGAAGTGTTTAATTGCCGGTTGACGTTCAGCCGTCGCGCGGTCGCGAAGCGGGCGTGAGTTTGTCAGTACCGGCAGCGGCAGCGACCGGATTGTCTTTTTAATTCGTGTAACAGAGCCGGTCGCTACCGCTCCCCCTACTGACGTGATCCATCATGGCGAGAGCTAAGATTCGCGGGCTCGATTGTGCAGCTCCGGCCGACAAGATGATTCCGCTGGTGCTGCGCGCGCAACTCAACGCGATGTGTCGCCATCGCGAGGCCGCGCTCAACTGGAAAGATCCCGAAGGCGTTCACGACATGCGTGTGCTGTCGCGGCGGCTGCGCAGTTCGATAAATGATTTCCGTCCCTACGTTCGCAAAGCAAATGTGCCGCGTCCGAAGCTGCGCGCGCTGGCCAGCCACCTCGGCGAAGTGCGTGACATTGATGTCGCCCTCATCTCGCTGCAACAGTTGCGGACTAAGACGAAAGGCGACGCCGCTGCCGGCATCAAACTACTTGCGGCTGAATTGAGAGCGCGCCGCAAAACCGCGCGGGCGAAGCTCACGAATGCACTTCAGGAACAAACCATCGAACAGTTCCGCAAACAATTCATCGCCGGCCTTCGAACTTTATCGATCGTGGTTCCCACTACAATCTCGACTGACCCTGCTGCTCCCGCTATCGCTCGATCATTCGCCTCGTTGGGCGCAGAAATAATTGATGCGCGGCTGAAAGACTTTGTCGCGGCCGGCCCCTGGCTTTATCAACCCTACCAAATCAAGAAACTGCACGAGCTGCGCATTCTGGCGAAGCGACTGCGTTATTCGCTGGAGCTGTTCGCGCTCTGCTGGGGGAAAGATTGGGAAGCGCCAGCGAAGGAGGTGGCGCAGATGCAGACGTCGCTCGGCGAGCTTCACGATTGCGACGTTTGGATTCAGGACTTGGGCACGCGATTGAAGCGAAGCGCACGGAAGACCGCGATCGAATCCCATGATTTGCAGATCAAAGCTGGAGCTACCTGGCTGTTGAAGCATTTTACAACTGCCCGAACCGAACATTATCGTGACGCGTTAAGTCGTTGGGAACAGTGGCAGGCGGACGGCTTTCTTGAACACCTCGCTGAACAAAGCAAACATTAGAAGCGCCGCGCGAAAGCCAGTACCTGCGGAAAAATCGGGCTGCTCGGATCACTCACGGAAAGTTTTTTTCAATTTGAGATCTCAAGCAAAAGAAAGGCCCCTCCGGAAACAAGTCCCGGAGAGGCCCATCGCGCTGGGGTGAAACTGCTGCCTGCCTACGTCACGGCTTGATTAGCTGTGATTTCAAACTATTCAGCAGAGGATTGTAAGTAATCGTATAAACCAGGTTCGTCACGGTCGCCGTTGGATCGCCTCCTGACGATCCGCCGCCCGCGCTCGACGACTGGCTCGACCGAGCGAGGTTCCCAATCACATTGAACGTGACCGTGAACGACTCTTTGTTCGGGTTCTTGAACTTGAGACTCCGTGCCGCGGAACTTTCACCTGCGGTTAGCGCGTTATCAGCTCCAATGAACGTGCTGTAGTCCCAAGCAGCGCCGGCGCCGCTGCGGCCGTTGTCGGCATTGGCCACGGTGACCCGGCCGCTCGCTGAAGTGATGCTGGCGACCTCGATTCGCAAAGGCGCAAAGATCGTCTGCGTCGATGTGTTCTTAATCACCATGTTGTACGAGCTGACACCGTTCACAGTCGTCGCGCCGCTCGGCTGTAACGCCACCATCGAGTTCACGTTCTGCTCGATGAACTGCGAGCAAGCGACGTTGCCGGCAATCATGTAGGTCGCCGCCGGATAACTGTTATCCGTCTGCGCCTTTACGAACGTGTGATCGATGAACAGGTTCGACCGCTCGAGTTTGCTCTCCGGCGTTCCCGGCACATCCGCGGTGAATGTGCGTCCATTGACCGCGCCGAGCAGATCGCCCGGCTGCGGATTTCCCACGGCAGATTTCGGGATGATAATCGTGATCGTGCCGTCGGCGTTGTAACCGCTTCCCGCCAACGCGTCGCCACGCTTGGTTTCCGAAATCGCATAGACTGCAGGCAGTCCCGCATCAGCCAGCGTGCCCCACTCGAAAGTCGGCCCGCCGCTCGGTCCCGTCGTCATGCCTACGTAGAACTGCTGCGCGTCGGGATCGATACCTTCCGCCGCAAACGAATCCCAGGAGATCCGCCAACGACTGTTCTGCGGAATGCTCGCCAGGCTGTTGACCTTCATCTTGAGCATCAGATTGTCGCCGCCCGGAGGTTCAGCGACTGCCACGTAATCAATCAGCAGCGATGCCGGCGTGTTCAATCCGAGATTGGCTTCGGGATGCGTCGGCTCGTTGCGATGAATGATCAGACCGTTGCACGTGTCGCCGACGTACGGCGCGGCCGTTTCGTTGGTAGCGCACGACGTTCCCACTGCGTTCACGGCAAGCACGGTGTAGTAATACGTCTTGCTCGTGTCGGTCGCGGTCGTGTCATCGTAACGGGTCACATTTCCGGCCACAGTCGCCAGCAGACTTTCGCCGCCACTCGTCGTGCCGCGCATGATCTTGTAACTGGTAATCGGCGAGTTGCCGGTGTCGGCCTCCGACCAACCCAGATGCACGATGTCACCCACGCGGCGTTGAGTGACTGACGGAACGCCGGGTTTCGACATTGCGCTGAGTGGATCCTTCGCCGCGATTAAGCGACGGCCACTCGATTGGCGAGCGATGGTCGCTGCGGCTGTGTACGCGTTGCCTTTCGCAGTGTGCGAAGCTTGGGCGCAGGGGCCGCCCTCGCAACCGTTGACGTAGCCAACGAGTACGCGGCCGTCTCGATCGACGGTCATGTCGAAAAAGTCGAGCAAGTTGCGACAGACATTCGCGCCGCCCTTGGCCCAAATGCAGCCACGTTGCATCGGCGCGTTCGGTGTCGCATCCGCCGTCGTCCAGGTCACGCCGCCGTCGAAAGTGTTGGCGATGTAAAGGTGCCATTCGCCATCGAAAGTGGGTTGCAACGCATCGCCCGGCGTCGTCGTTCCGTAGAATGCGACTGACGCGCGGCCATCGTCCCCGGCAATCGCGGCCGGGTAACGCACGTTCTTCAGTCCATATGCCGCGCCGACATCGCCGAGGTTTTGCCACGTCGCGCCGTGATCAGTTGAAGTGAGCACGGCTGCGGCTGAATCGGCATCAGCGATGACGTAGTACACGCGACCACTCGCGTCGATCGCGACCGCCGGATCCTGGAAGCTGAGTGATGGCCTCGTCTGCCAGCCGGCACTCTGCACCTGGTGTGCGGTCCACGTGACACCGTTGTCGAGCGACACGATTACGCTGCCAACTCCATTGCAATAGTTGACCGGCAGATAAACCGCGCCGTCTTTCGGCGAAACCTTCACGTGACCGTGCAGGCCGCTGCATCCGGTGACCGCCGGAGTCGACACCGGTACCGAAGGACCAAAGGTCAGTCCGCCGTCATCACTGCGCGAGCAGAAGCCGGAGTCGTCCTGGGTGTCCTGCGAGCAGTAGTAAACCGCGTTCGGATAAACGCCCGGCACATCCGTCGGTCGCGTTAGCGGCGCCGCGAACGGGCCGCCACCGATAGTCTGGTGGTCGACGCCGGACGCGATGCCGCTGCCCTGCGTGGGCGTCCAATGCAAGCCATCGTCATCAGTAAACGAAGTCTTGCAGCTCGGGGAGAGCAAAGTCAGCTCGCCCGCGAATGTGCGGCCGGTTTGCCGATCGGTGAAGCCAATCGGATCAGAGTTCACCGCCTGTGAAGTCGGCGCCTGTCGATTAACCCAAGTCGAAGACTGGCCGTTCGTCGGGCAACTGTCGTCGAAGGTCACGAAAAGAGTTTGCAAGTCAGTCTGGAATGCAGTCACACCGGTCTTCCAGTTGTTACCGATTGAAGGCTCGCCGGCGTTTCGGCCTTGATACTCGACCGAGTTTGGCTGTTGGCCTGCTGAAGTAACGAGCGTTGTCAGCAGCACACCTGGCGCGGTGAAGTTCTCGAAACCAACCTTCGGGCCGTTGTCCTGCGCCGCAGGCGGGATCGCCCCACTCAGTGTCGGGGTTGGTGTTGGCGTTGGACTGACCGTTGGAGTCGGCGTCGGACTCGGTGATGGGCCGGGCTCCGGATCATTCGCGGCAAACATGCGCCGGCCGCCACTTTGTCGCGCAATCACACCTTTCGAGGTGTTGCCGTTTGGACCCGCTTGCACGCATGCGCCCATGCAACCGTCGTTATAGGCAACCAGCACGCGTCCCTCTTTGTCGATGGTCGCGTCAAAGAAGTCGAGCAGGTTCCGCGGCACCGAACATCCCTGGAAGCCGCGAGTGCAGATGCCGTCACGCTGAATCGGATCTCCCGGTGTAGCGTTGACGGTGGTCCAAGTCTGACCGCCATCGAAGGTCGAAGAAATATAGAGATACCAGGTGCCTCTGAAGTCAACCGAGTCCTGATCGCCCGCGGTCGACGAGCCATAAAACGCGAACGCTGCCCGGTTCGGATCGCCGGCGACAACCGCAGGGAAAATCCCGCTCTTGACGTCGACTTGGGTGCCGACGTTTTGGTGATTAGCCCAGGTCAGTCCTTTGTCGTGCGAAACGGCGATCCATGGCGAACCATCCGCTGCCTGGTAACCCAGATAGATCGTTCCATCGGTGGAAATTCCGATCGACGCATCACTTGATCCAACGCTTGAGTTCGGAATTGTGCGCGCTTGCCAGGTGATGCCGTTGTCTTCGGAAAGAACCAGGCCGGCACCATCGCCGCACTTGCGGTTCGGCAAATAGGCAGTGCCGTCGGGCGCCACTTTCAAGTGACCATGCAACGGGAAACATGAATTGACTGCGTTGACGACATAGACCGGAACTGATGGTCCAAACGTCAGTCCTCCGTCAACGCTCAACGCGCAATTCGCTATGCCGTTGTTGCTGGCATTCAGCGCATCCTGAGCGCAGTAATAGACGGCGTTCTTATAAACGGCGCCCTGCGGCACTGGCGCATGGAAGGGACCGACACCGATCGTCTGGTGATCGATTCCCGAGCCGATGCCAAAGCCGGCCGTTGGCAAGTACGTGTCGCCGTCGTTGTCGGAAACATCCATCGTCTGTGTCGGCGTCAGACCCTCGAGCTGCGAGGCAAACGTGCGACCTGTGTCTTTGTCGACAACTAAGATCGGATCGCCCGCCGCCCTGGGCAGACCCGCAGTAAGTAGTGGCGTCTGTTTCCACTGCACTGACGCCGGCGATGAGCTGTCGTTAAAGCTCGCTTTGAGAGCGTAAGTACTCAGTCCGCCATAAGTCATGATGTTGCCGGTGATCCAATTCGCGCCGATGGACGGCTCACCCCAACTATCTGCCGTTCCCGCCGGCGGATAGTAGTTTGTGTAGCTTGGTGTATTGGGCGGAACTGGAGTGGGTGTCGCGGTCGGCGACGAAGCCGGTGTTGGCGTCGGAGTCGGCGAAGGCCCTCCACCGCTGTTCGGATCGACGACCGGCATCGTAACCGTCGAGTCACACGGGCCAGCCGTCTGACCCGGACACGGCAGAGTCGAATCGAAATAAACCTTCGTATTCTCCTGCGTGTCGAGATAGACCGGATCGATCACGAGTACAAATCGATCCTGCGCGGTGATATTGGCCGGAATATTGACCGTTGCGTTAAGCAATGACGGCACGTTCGGCGTGCCCGGCGTTGGCCCGACCAGATGTTGGGTGAACACATTCGCGCCATCTGCCCAAATCGTCACGTCCCACTCAGCTTCGAACAATCCGGGCGAGCACACACCACACTGTGCCCAGAAATTTATGTTGACGTCTCCCCGCAGCGTCGTTGGCCCATTGACCTTCCAAACCCAGTTGGGATCGACGCTGCTTCGTTCGATATCTTGATTCAATGCAGAGGTCGCATGCCAGACGGCCGCGGGCGCCGTCGCTTGCGGTCCTGCGCCCTTCAGGAACGGACCGCCGCAACCTTGCACATCGGCCGGCGATTGACCGCTGCAAGGCGCGCCTGCGTCGCCGTCGTCCACGCTGCCGTGGAAATGCAACAAGGTCGGGCCAAAGGCGGACGCGGCTTCTGATCGCGGCATCAGCGATGCCATAGCAATTGCCGAGAGGCATAACACAGCAGCGACTACTAAAGTCAGCTTGCTGTTGGTCGGGTAATGAGCATCTCGTGACTTGCTGAACATTTCGTTTCCTCCGTTTAATGGCAATCGTGTGACACTGCTCGTTACTGCTTAAAGACCGAGAACCTTGATCGTGATCGAATTCAGCAGCGGGTTGTAAGTCACTTGCAGCACGATGTTGGTCGCACTCTGAATCGAGGGCGCACTGCTGCCAGTGCTATCAACTCCGCCACCGCTTGAAGAACCATTCGCCCCGCAGCAACTTGGGCCGCTGTAGACGACATTGCCGATCACGTTGAAATTGACGGTGAACGACTCGTTGTTCGGATTGCGGAACTTCAACTGTCGCACGCCCGACACTTCGGCCGGCGATAGGACGTTGTCCGCGCCCACTAGATTGCTGTAGCTCCAGCTCGCGCCCGCGCCGGTCTGCCCGTTGTCTGCGTTGTAAACAGTCACGTGGCCGGATGCCGAAGTGATTTGGCCAACCTCAACTCGCAAAGGCGTGTAAATGGTTTGTGTGGACGTGTCCTTGATTGCGAGGTTGTAGGAACTGACGCCGGCGGTGGTGCCCTGATTCGTGATTTGCAGAGCCACGAGCGGGTTCACGTTCTGCTCGACGAATGGTTTGGGATCGAACGCAGCGAATAGTCCGAGACCAACCGACTGGCGCGCGATCGTCGCCTTATGCGCGTAATCGTTGTGCGTGAAGTCATTCGGCCCGGCATTGATGCAGGCTTGCGAGATGCAGCCATCCGCATACGCGACTTCAACTCGCCCGTAGTGATCGATAGTCGCGTCGATAAAGTCGAGCAGATTGCGATCGTCAGGTGTATGGCTGCAAATGACTGTGCCCGAATTGCAGATCGAACCGCGTTGCACCGGATCATTTGGCGTCGCGTCGACGGTCGTCCAAGTAACGCCGCCGTCATAAGTGAACGCGACGTACACATGCCAAACTCCCTGGAAGCCGGTCGCGGCATTCGGGTTCGTCGGATCCTGGTAGTACCCACCGGTTGGCGTTCCGAGGAACGCGAACGCGGCGCGGTTGTCGTCGCCGGCGACTACGGCTGGGAACGTGGCGTTCTTGATTCCGAACGTCGCGCCGACATCCTGGCTCGGACTCCAGACGATCTTGTGATTGACCTTGTCGAGGTGGCCGACGGCAACCGACGGCGCGCCATTGCTGTTCGCATAACCGTAGTAGATCGTTCCGTTCGCGCCGATGCCGATCGATGGATCGACGATGCCGGGCGCGGGATTGCTGTCGGGAATCTGCTGCGGTTGCGACCAGGTCGCACCGTTATCTTCGGAAAAGACCAGGGCCTGCTTCGCGCTCGCCGTCGGAAAGTCAGTAATCGTTTCCTTTCCCGCCGACGAACAATCGCTGTTCGGCACATAGACGGTTCCGTCCGGCGCGACCTTCACGTGACCGTGAATGCCGAAACAGCTAACGGTGTAGATCGGGACCGCTGGTCCGAATGTCAGACCTCCGTCGAGACTCAGTGCGCACGAGGCCGCTTGCGTTCCGTACTGCGAGCAGTAGTAAACGCTGTTCGGATAGGCCACGCCCGTCGTCAGTGGCGCATGTAACGGACCACCACCGAACGTCTGGTGATCGACGCCCGCCGGCACGCCGCAACCCTGGCTGGGCACCCAGTTATCTCCGTCGTTGAATGGCGCTGCGGTGTCGGTGTAAGCAGACTTGCTGCACGCACCCGCGAGTTGCGAAGTGAACGTGCGACCAGTCTGACGATCGGTAAACAGAATTGGATCGAGTGTCAGAGTTGAATTCGGCGCGCTCTTCGTTTCCCACAAAGCAGTCGCCGGCGACGTGCGATCGTCAAAGCTGACGCGCAACATCGTCGTGCTCGCCTGGAACATCGTGCGGCCTTGCGGATATTGCGCCGTCGGCAACGCGACGCCGATTGAAGGCTCGCCCGAGCTGTTGCCCATCGTTCCCGGCGCCTGATAATTCGTGAAGGCCGGCGCGATACCGCCGCCTTGCGCCGCCGGTCCAACTTTTTGTTCAAGCGAAGCTTTGCCCGTGTAACTGTCGCCCAGCGGAATCGTCGGCGACACGCGTAAGAGATATCGACCGGACACGGCGGAGATAGTCACTACGTCAGGATTGACCGCGAAGAAATTTGCCGCCTGAAGTTTTCCGATCGAGCCGTCCTGGCCGACTGTGTACACAAACAGATCGAACTGCGCGAACGGGTTCGTCCAGTTGACCTGTACCTTCACGTAATGCTGATCGTCATAGCCTGCGGGCACGTTGACATCGATGAGCGTGTCGCTGCAGGGCAGAGCCGCGTTGCACGTTGGCACGCCATCGACTTGATCAGTCGGGTTCGGAATAAAGAATGGCCCGCCACTGAAAGTTACCGGCGCACCTCCGACAGAAAGCGTCGGAGCCGGAGTTGGCGTAGGGGTCGCGGTTGGTGACGGTGTCGGTGACGGAGAACCGGTTGGCGTTGGCGTCGGAGTTGGTGTCGGAGATCCACTGGTGCTCGGACCAGTCGTGAATGTTCCGGTGTAGGTGAACGGCGAAAGCTGCGGTATGCCAAACGTATTCGGCGTCTGACAGACTTGCACCTGGTATTCACCGGCGACCACCCCGCCGTCTGGCTGGTAGACCAGATTCTCTGACGAAGTCCCGGTGTCTTCTGTTTGAATCGTTGCGCCATCCGGGCCAATCAGAGTCACGCTGATGTCGTTCGTCTGAATCGTCGCGGTCACATGAATGACGATCGCTGTCTTGCCTGACGGGACGATGAAGCGATGGCGAACTGAAGCGCATGGAAATGAGTGCGGATCGTAAGTCCCCTGAAACATCGTCGTGCCGTCGCCTGATTGTGGCGTCGGAGTTGGAGTGGGACTCGCTTCCGGTGTCGGTGACGCTTCGGCTGTCGGCGTGGGCGTTGGTGTCGGCGACGAAGAGCCGGTTGGAATCTCCCACAAGCCGCGGCCGTGCGTCGCGATGCGCAAAATGTTGTAAGGCCCTTGCACGGCCAGATCGAAAACAGCGACGCGCGGCAGACCCGTGCCGAATGGTTGCCAGGTCTGACCAGCATCGGTCGAGCGATAGACGCCGATGTCAGTTCCGGCGTACAGGATGTTTGAATCATCTGGATCGACGGCGAACGCATCGACCGGCACGTCGGGAATGCCGTTGCCGGCAGCAGTCCAGGTCACTGCCGCGGCCGTCGGGCTGGTATCGAGGTTCGTCGTCTTCCAGATGTGTTGGCCGTCAGGAACGCCATAACCAACTAAGGTCACGTAAGCAGTTTTCTTGTCTTTAGGATCGATGACTGCTCGGCCAATGAAGCGCCGTGTTGAAACCGGGGGCGTTACTTCAGAGAGCAGCGGAGCGCCAACGGTAGTTGCGAAAACGCGGCCGCTGCTAATACCAACGATGCGCACGTTGTCGTCTTGAGGCGAGATACCGATGGCGCTCACCGTGGTATTCGTGGGGAGCGCTGGTGGCGTCGGGGTATTGGTTTCAAAAATCTGACTTGCGGCAACCATCGTCGTCCCTTTGTCGGTCGAGCGATAAAGATGGTCGGTGCCGAAATAAATCGTGTTTGGATTGCCGGGGCCCTGGGCCATCGGCGCGTAGAACAATGTGTCATCCGTGCATTGAATGCCGTTGAAGGTCACCGGCACCGCGCCGCTGACAGCGACGCAGCCAAGAAATCCTGATGACCATCCGTTGGGATTGAGATCGCTCGCGCCTTCCGCGCGTTCAAATCCGATCTGACTGAGTTTCGCGTTGTAGTAAGTGTGATAGGCAACGACGGACGAACCCGTGTCAGTCGCATTGTTATCGATCAGCGCGTAGCCGCCATCACCAAACGCGCCCATCTTCCAGGAGGCATTCGGTTGCAAAAACGGAGTGCCGTTATCCTGCGTGCCACCGATGCTGAAGTTCCGATCCGTCGGATGCAAAGCGAGGCTCACGAACTGGGTCGCGTTCAAACCCGTGGTGTTGATGCTCGTCCACGTCTCGCCACCATTCACGGATTTGAACATGCCGCCATCGCTGCCCTGATAAATGATCGATGGATTGGACGGAGCAACGACGAGCGCGTGCGTGTCTGGATGCAGACCGTTGGCTTTCTTAACAAACGTCGAGCCACCGTCGGTTGATTTCTTAAAAGCACTTTGGACTGCGTCGTAATCACCGCCGCCACCGACAAACACTCTGTTCGGATCAGTCGGATCGACGGCGATCGGCATGTCGTACCAGCATTGGCCGGCGCAGAAACCTTGCGACGAGGCGGTCGGCGTGGTCCACGTCAGCCCACCATCAGTTGATTTGCGAACTCCGCCGGAAGTACCCGCGGCGCCGGTGGCATCGACAGTTCCGTCGTCTTCAGTCGCGGCGTAGACAGTTAACGCGTTGCCGGTTTTTTGAATCGCCAGCATCACGTTCGTGAACGCTGCTGTTTGCAGGGTGCGTGTAAACGCGATGTCGGAGGGATTCGCCGTCAGTGCATTCGTGGTGCGATAAATCCCATTCGTGCCGCCCGCAATTGAGTCGTCAAGACCAGCCAACAGCACATTCGGATTGCCCGGTTCAAAGACGACGTCTCGAACTGCGGTATTGATCCCTCCGTTCGGTCCATTGATGTTCAGTTTCGTGCACGAAGGCGCGCCGCTCATCACGTTGTCGCAGCGAAACAGTCCGCGCGCTGACGCATTCGGTCCCAAACCAGCGCCGCCATTGATGCCGCCGATACCTGAACCGGTCGCTACGAAAATCGTGTTGTCGTTGTTGGGATTGACGGCAATCCTGGTTACCGAACGACTGTTCGCCATGAAGTGATCAGGGGTGTTCGTCGCGGAGTTGTAAGGACCGATTAGCTGCGGCGTGCTGTCGGCGTGCTTGATAACGTAGAAGCCTACGCCGAAAAAACAGTCATTACAGAAGTTCCCTTCGCCGGTGCCGACGAATAGCGTCGTCGGATCGAGCGGATCAATCGTGACTGCGCCGACCGAAAGACTGAGCGCGTCGTCCATCAAAGGCGTCCACGACTGGCCACCGTTCAGCGTGCGATAAAGTCCGCCTTGCGCCGTTCCCACGTAAACGATGTCAGGATTTGTCGGATGGACCGCAATCGCCAGCACACGTCCGCTGACCGGATTCCGAGTTGTGTCGACCCAATTTGTTTGCCCATCCGGAATCGGCGCCGGGCCAACCGGTGTCCACGTTGCTGTTGATGAAGAGCTGGAATTGGCTGTAGAAGTTTGAGCTGCTGCACTACTCTCCGGCCGGCCCACAAGCATGCCCTGCTGTTCTTCCAGCGTGCGGATCGCTTGTGTCCGCAGATTGAGCGCCTCAGGATTCGGAAGTCCGCGAAGCAGGGCCGTCATCTGTTCACGCCGTTGCAAGTAATCGCGGAAACTCAAATTGCCGCGCCCCATCCGGCCGGCATCGACGTCGCCATCCCGCTCACTCGCCGCCTCGGCTTCTTCTGCTTCTTCAGCTTCGTGTTTCTCAAGCCGCACTTTAGTGATCAGTTCGCTGAACACACTAGGTACTGAAGCGAAGACGACGAGCCCGAGACTGATTGCAAAGCAGATCGCCACCGCCAACAAGCGCGTGTTGCGAAGAACCATCGAAATCCACTTTGCGCGAGCTATCGGTCGGAACATCGGCGTTCTCCTTTTCTCAACCTCGGTTTCGTCGTCGCGGGTTTACTACCGCCGTGCGAAATTCAATGTGCCAAGTGGAGCCAGACAGATATCGGTCTCTGCCTGGCTCGAAATAATTAACGCGTGATGCTGACTGTCTTGGTCAGCGGGTTGAACGTGAACGACAGCGTCTGCAGTGGCGACACACCCGACAGCGTCGGCAATGTGGAACTGCCAGAGCCACTGTCACTCGGCTGCGTGCCCGCTGGAAAATATTGCTTGCTGACGATGTTGACTTGCGTTGGACCACTCACGAATCCGGTGACGCGATAGAAGTAGGTCTTGCCCGGAGTAATCGCGCCGCTGACGAATTCCTTCGGCCCAAGATTGCCCGAGGACGACAGCACGTGACCTTCGCCATCTCGTAACTGAAGATCGAGATCGGGGAGCGCCCCGACCGAGACTGGGAACGTGTCCATCGCACCGTCAACGCCAAACGAATTCGGTTTCGCGACAAACGGGATGTCCACATAATCGACGCCGCTCAGGGCCGCCTGGCCGCCAGATCCGGCCACCACGATTCCGGAAACGGTTTCGCTCCAGGTCGCGAAGCGCACATCCGCCGGCGGCAAGCCTGTGCCGGCGCCGTCGCCGGGCTGACTGCCGTTGGCCGCAATGGTCGCAGTGCGCACGCGCGCCGAAATCGTGGCGGTGAAAGTGAACATCCGCGATTGCGGATCGCTGAACTTCAGGTGACGAGCAGTTGACGTCGCGCCCGTCGCAAGATTTCCGCTGTACGTGAAGACCGCCGGATTAGTCTGGCCATCGCCACCGTTATCCGCGTTGATGACTTTGACCGTCGGATCGGAGATCCCCACGATGCGGAAAGTGATGGGGCCATAAATGATCCCGTCCGGTGACGAGATGCCGTTGTTCTTCAGCACTTGATCGAGTTCGAAAACACCGCCCGCGAGCGACGGATTCGAAATCATGGCGGACATCGATGACGTCACGTCCTGAACCTGGCTGTTCGCCGCAGTACCCGCGCTCAGATCCGAGACTCCGATCTCCCGATTCGGGTTGATTGAAAGCGCGCGCACCGCGTATTCCGTGTTCAGAACCTGATCTGACGGAATGCCCGCATAGCCAAAGAACTCTGCGGTGAATCCTTTGTCTTCGTAGCTGGAGGTCGGCGCCAGGACGTAGGCCTGATGACTCCAGCCGTTGGTCGACTGATCGCCATCCATGTAGGTGTGCAGCGGAGCGCCGGCAAACTGACGTTGCCCGACTGTTCCGACTTTACGTTTGAAGATTTCGTAACCAAGCGCGCCGCTTACCGGTTGCCATGAAACTCGCAAAGAGTTCGACGAAGCAGGTTCGACCGTGATCCCCTGCGGAGCGGTCACGTGAGCTTGATCCGCAGCGAACTGCGACACGCGCGTCGAGATCGTCTGCCGGCCGCCAACGATCGAATCAGCATTGATGCCCATCTCGTGCGACGCGAACACCTGCCAAATCAGAGCTTCATGCTGTCCGGGCGCATCGAGGTTCGAAGGATCGGTCGAGTAGAGAATCCGATCGGCTTCGATCACGGCATCTCGGAACTTGATGAAAGTGTCGGGCGCAGTCAGTCCCATCAGATAAATCGAACCGAGGTGCAGCCGTTCCCAACTATCCTGACCTTGCGGAATCTTGCGAGCAGTCGGTCCGGTGGCGAGACCATCGAAGAACCCCGGCCGCGTAAAATTGAGTTGCGGCTCGGCGGCCTTCATCAGGTAGCGCAGGTCCCACATCGTCGCCACATAGATTTCGCCGTCCCGGTGCTCTTCAAAGGCGTTGCCGCCGCGTGTGCCAAATTGTGAATACTTCAGGGTGTTGTGAACTGAACGAATCCAGGCAAGCAACTCCGGATTGCAGCCGGTGTCTGCGGCAAACAATTCGCAATTGCGAACTGCCTGGCGCGCGCGCGATCCTTTGGCGAGGTATTCGCCGATCGCCTCTGCGTCGGTGATGGTGTAAGCCCAGAGGTCAGCTTGAGCTTCATTCAGCGGACTTCCTTCGTTGCCCTCCAAGCCGGCGATGGGTGTTGATAGCGAGTGTGTGCCTTCGTGATAAACGACCGCGCCATCCTTGCCGAGGTCGTTGAACAAATAACCGTGACCATAGACAGTCGGATTGACGACGATTTTCTGCGGGCCAGCGGGTGTATCGACCGTCTCGGTTACCGGCACCGAAAACGCGTTATCGAGTCCGAGCAGCGAATGCAGAATCGTGTCCGGGCTGGTGGTGTCGAGGCCGCCTCCGATTGCTACGCCGCCATCACTTGGGAAGTGCGGCAGACCGACGAGCGGCCGGTCGCTGTTCTGATAAGTATCCGGAAAATCTCCCTGGCCGATCCGGTTGTGCAGCGCGTCATCGCGCTTATGAATATCGTCAAAGTATTCGAGCAGGTAGTTAATGAAGAAATAGATATTCGCGTCGTCGAGATGTTCGGCCGGTTCGGCCCAGTCATCGGCTTCGTTGGGCTGCGCTTCGAGCGGCGCATTGTTCGCGCGGAAATGCCAGGTGCCTGCCGCGGCTTGGGCGAACGGTTGCTGCAACGCAAACACGTTCTTGATGAGCGCATGCTGACCCGTCATCAGGCCGCCGACGCCGGTCGCATTTGTCCCTTCGTTGTAATTCCTGAGGTTGACGCGGACCAGTCCTTCGGGCTCGCCTTGCGCGTCGAGTTTCAGCTGATCCGTATCGGGATTTTGAATAACCGGATGATTCGGATAGATGTCAGCCGTGTAAGGCAGCGGCGCGCTTTGCGCGAGCATCTTGTTCTCGCGCGAAAGAATTTGACCGTTCGCCGCGTCCACTTGCGTGATGAACAACCCCAGAGGGTTCGCGGAAAAACTAATCACGTTCCAGGCCAGTTTGTAACCGGTCGCTGTCGGGAAGATGTTCAGCCGTGGCGCGCGCAGAACCGGGGCTAGTTCCTGCTGCAAAGCATTAATTGCTGGGGTGAGATATTGATCGGATCCCGCCGGGCGCGTGATTGCGTATTGCGCAATAGCTGACTGCGCGGTTGTGGCTGCGGTGTCGGCGCTTAGTGATGGCGCGGCGGCGACGTTGACGTCGCGAAACGCCGGGCCCATCACCATGCGGACCTCTTTGTTCGGACCCAGGACGAAACCCAATCCGCCGTTGACAACATCGATGCCGCCGTATTGCTGTTTGAACTTGATGAGGTAGCCGCCGAGCGCTTGTTTCGAATCAACGAGGACGAGCGACGAAGGATCGACGCCAAACAGAGTCGAGTTCGCCGCCACAAACGACCGCGCCACGTTGTCCGGCGAATCGCCTGACGGGGTGGTGTGAAAGCCCATCATTACGTCCGGCGATCCGGCGAAGGCATTCCAACGAACCGTCGCGTTTGAGTAACCGCTCTTGAATTCGTTGAGCGCCGCGGTTTGGGCGTCAGTCGCTTTGCGCACCGCCGCCGCCGTCGCGTTGACGTCAATGTTCGGCACTGAGTCTTTGTAGAAATCGATGCTGCGCGCGCCGGAGCCTGCCGCGTCGCTGGCGGAATAACTGAGCGACATCCCGAAAGCGCCAACTATCACAACGATCGACAGCGCCAAAACTTTTGTCCTCTGTGTTTTGCTCTTCATTTCTTCTTCATCCTCGTCTCGTCTGCATGGACAAATCGAAGGGCTGCCAGGCAGAGATCACTCTCTGCCTGGCCCCGCGTGGGTCGCTCGTTACTTCAAGCTAACGAGCTGGACAATTACTGACTTGGTTAGTGGGTTGTAGGTGAAGCGCAGGACCGCTTTGCCGGATGTCAGCAAGCCGGTGATGCCGCCGGTGCCGCCGCTCGATTGTGTTCCTGAACTGCCCGAACTCGAGCTGGAACTCGAAGACGATCCAGCGCTGCCCTGGTAAGCCGTCACAGCGGCATCGAAGGTGAATTGCTCCTGCGCCGGGTTGCTGAAGTTAAGCGTGCGCTGACCCGTCTCTTCCTGGCTACTGAACAACTCGTCAGATCCAAGTTGGCGCGAATAATCGAACAGCGCGGCGTTGGTAGCGTCTTTTCCCGTCCGGCCGTTGTCTGCGTTAGTCAGTACGACTCCGCCACTGAGCGACGAAATTCGCACGACCTTCATTTCCAGCAACGGCAGATAGACCTGGGACGCATTGTTCTTCAGCGTCACGTTCATCGTCGGAGCAGAACCGAACGTCCCACCGACGATCTTCACCTGCACGAGGTTGGTGATGTCCACTTGAGTTCGCGCGGCCACGACGATGCTGCCGGCGGCGCTACCCGGGGTGACATACTTTCCGATCACTCCGGCGGTGATTGCGTGTACCCGGAAAAAGTATCGGCCATCGGCGAGACCAGTTACGTTGTAGCTGGTGGTGCTGCCGTTGACATCGCCGAGGATGGTCCACGTTTTTTGGTCATCCGGAATAACGTTGCCGGCCTGATCTTTGTAGTCCGTCGACTTTTCAACTTCGTACCCCTGGTCGCCATCGCGATGGCCCCAGCTCAGCGTAACGTTGCCGTCGAAATCGATTTGATCCCCGGCCGCATTCACAAAGTCACCGGTCAAAGCTGACAACGTGGGTGGCTGCGGACCCGAGAACAGGCTGCCGGCAATCGTGTATTGCACGGGCCCGTTCGTGTATCCCTCAACCCGGAACTTGTAGGTGCCGGGCTGACTGACTGCCGCGCTGAACTGTTCTGGCCCGCCGAAGATGGCCGAGTGCGTGACTTCGTTTCCATCTGGTCCAATCAGATAGAAGTCTACGTCCAGGGCTTCTTGAGCCGTCCAGTCCAGCCGCGCATCGATTCGATAGACACTCGCACTGACATCAAATGAATGCTCGATGCGAGTGACACCACCGACGGCCGTTGCACCGCCTGCGCCCGCGGGCAGAATGCCGGAAAAGTTTTGTGGCGTGACACTCGAGGTTGCTGCCGCCGAAGGAACTGGCCGCAGATAAAACGGCATGCGCAGTTTTTCGCCGCCGTCGGAACGAGTAGCCGTCACGTACCACTGCATTTGCAGCTGATGCGTGATGAAGTTCACCGAAGTGCAGTTCGTCACTGACGACTCAGACATCGTCGTGTCGCGCACGACATTGCCATCGATCGAAGCAGTGACTGTAAAAGTCGCGGTGCCGTTCGCGGGCACGTTGACGGAAGTAGTGCTGAGCGAAGCGCCGATGCCTGCTTGCTGCAGGTCGCGACTATTCGACAGATTCAGGTTGTAAGTCCCCCCTTGTCCCGAGATGTCGCGAATCGTCACCGTCACGGGAATAGCGTTCGTGATGCGGTTGTTGACTACCGGGACGGCGCCGAATGAATGGCTACCGAGAATCGTCGGCGTCGTGCGTTTGCAATCGCTGTCGTTCGCGGCGCACGAACCTTCGACTCCCATCAGCGCCTGGGCATGGATCGCTTCGTAAACATCGATCAATCCAGCGCCCTGATCGTTGACGTCTTCAGTTCCGAGGCCATCAGCTTTCGGCGCGCCGTTGCTGTCGCGCATGTTGGTTGCCGTGTTCATCAAAGCGGTGCGTATCCAGTCCGGCGACCAGTTCTGGTGCGCGTGTTTGATCAAAGCGACCGCGCCAGTTACGTGCGGTGTCGCCATCGAAGTGCCATTGAGCGATCCGTATTCGCCCTGCGACAGCGCGCCGAGCAAACTCGCCGGTGGCACTGCCGCCAGGACATTCGCACCTGGCGCAGAGACGTCCGGCTTCACCTGGCCATAACCTTGGACCGGCCCGCGCGAGCTGAAGTCCGTGGTGTCGCCAACGAATGGCAGACGCAGGTCATTGATCATGCGTAGCGGGAAGCTTGAGAGCGCGCCGTTCTCATGACTCGGCATCGCGTTGACCAGCCGCGCGGCGTCTGCCGGCAAAATGTTGGCCGCGGGAATCGAGCACTTGACCGCGGTGGGACTGGTCACATCGCTGTTGAGTAAAACGGCGACGGCGCCGGCGTTCACACCGGAATTACAGATGTCGGCGAAAGTAGCTGATGCGACACCTGAGTTATTGACCAGCGCGATACGTCCGGCGACTGATGCCGGCCAGGTAACGGTCGGGTCGTCAACGAGCGCGTAGTACTGCGCCATCGCGCCATCGGGCGGCGTGGGCGTGCCGGCCATTGCAAATACCTTGATTCGGTCGATGCACGACTGCATGCCGAAATTCGCTGCAGGAGAAACAACACCGGTTTGGCTCGACGGGAAAGAATTTGAGTCCAGCGCATCGACTGCCCAACTGTAGTGCGAACCCGGATCGGTGTTCGCGGCCACCGCAATCACGCGTGTGCCTGCGGCCGGTGAACCCAAAGTCGCTTCGCCAGGTCCGGAGTTTCCGGCGGCGGCCACGACGGTCACGCCATCAAGCACCGCATTGTCTGAAGCAACTGCTGTCGGTTCGTCCGGGCCGCCACCGCCGCCGAGGCTCATGTTGATGACGTCGGCTTTGGGTTTCGCAAATCCCGTAACTGTGAATTGCTTTGTCGCATCGTCAATCGCCATGACGATATTCGAAGTATCGCAACCGCCAATCACCGGAAGCCCAACGCCGGCCACTGACGCGACCGTGCTGCCGACGTCACTACAAACTTTGTAAGACATCAGCTTGGCAGCCGGGGCCACACCGTGGATCGCAATCTCGTCGCCGGTCAGCGGCAGGCCGTCCGGGCCGGGAGCGTTCGCGAGAAAACCCGCGACCGTTGAGGCGACGTGGGTGCCATGACCAAAACCGTCTTCCACGGCGATATCGGCAAGAGGCAGCGAGTAAACAACTTTCTGGTTCGTGTGCACGCTGGCTGTGTCTGGAGGCGCAACGCCCAGACGCGGCGGCGTCGGATCGCCACCGAACATCGCGTGTCGCCAATCAATTCCGGTATCGATAATCGCGACGTAAGTGCTCTGACCTTCATTTCCGTCTAAAGCGGAATTGGGCGTGAAGCGGTTGTTATTGCTGCCGTAAGTGCGATCATCCGCGCCGATGTACGGGACGCTGTGATCCAATGTCGTGTACAAGCGGGTGTTTGGATGAACGGCTTTAACTCCCGGCATCGCTTTGATCGTCGCCAGCGAAGTTGGCGGGACGCTAACGGCGAATCCGTTGTAAACGTGCGAGTACCGCAAAGCGACGTTTACGTTCGCGATTGTCACGGATTGCAACTGAGCCAGCGTGCCCGAGGCAGTCATCTGCGCGAGCAAATTGTCCTGCTTGGCTTTCAGGCCCTGCTCGTAAGCATTGATCTGGTCGGTGCTGATCGCTGCCCCTTGATCTCGCAGTTTCGCGGCGTAAACCGCGCCGGGATCATCCTTTAATTCGACGATCACCGTGACATTGGTGCTTTCGGCTCTAGTGCCCGAAAGCAGGTAGGGCATTGCTATCAATCCGGCAACGATCGCGATACCGGCGACAATTCTTAGAAAGCGAAACATTTTCGAGCCTCCTCAGGTTTCAACAGAAAGTCGAACCGAATGTGCCGAGATTAAAAAAGGAGGCTTGAGAAATCCTTGAGGGCACACTTGAGGAATCAACCTCAAGTGCGGTCATAATCGGAATGCAATGTTTTTAAAATCTAACTGCTGGAAAGGTGAGGGACTTTACCGGATTGAGCTCGTTTATCGACTCGAGACTTTGAATGAGTCGAAGAAACTCTCACATTTCTGGGCGGCTGCGGGGCCTTCGTCCGTTTTAACCACCATGCATTGCAGCACATAAACTCGCAGCGCGATGTCGTAAAACCTCGCCCGATTAATAAAGTCAGTGCCGTCTTCAGTGCGTCCGGCGAATCTCACTTGCCTGCCAGGCGCGCCATCGAGGCTTATTGATTGTTCATCGAGTAATGTTCCTTTAGCGCTCTCGACCATTCCGTTGCGCGCTTTGTCGAGATTGAAAGTGATGCCGGCCGGATAGTCAAAATAGCCGACCATCAGCAACGCTCCGCCGCCAAACGACATCGCCATGTATTGGACCGCCTCGTCACCGGTGGCCATCGTAATGTTTTGCGTGCTGAGTTTCGGTTCGGACGGAAATAACACGCTGTACCGTCCCGCGTCCGAGACGTATCTCTGAGGCTGCGGCTTTGTTCGTGCCGGATCTGATTCCGCCCCCGTGTGTTCCTGCGCGGACGCGATAGCCGGAAGGAAAAGCAACGACACGGCGATAAGAATTATTTGTTTCATGTGCCTTTACAAAGTGCTTACAAGCTTTATCAATATCTCGGGTCGAATAATAGCAAACGTGGCAAACCTCGAACAGAGTAATTATCGACGCTGTGTTAGTATCTCGGCCATTACTCGAATAGAGGTTTGCTGGATGAAAAGAGCAATAGTTATTTGCCTTGCCATCGTCGCCGCCACGCTCTGCCTGGGCGCAGCGTCATTGGCAACAGTCTCGGCGCAAGTTCCGCAGACCACCGCCACAAAAACAGAAGTACAGCTTGCCGGACTGCGTGCACCAGTCACGATTCGACGTGATGAACGGGGCGTCCCCTACATCGAAGCCAGTAACGATGAGGACGTGTATTTCGCGCAGGGTTATGTGACCGCGAGCGACCGCCTGTGGCAAATGGATTTGCAACGTCGCACCGTACGCGGCCAACTGTCTGAAATCTTTGGCGCCGCCACCCTGGCGCAAGACAAAGTTCATCTCAGATTCGGTTTCGGACGCATGATTGACGAAGCGGCAGCACATCTCGATCCGAACTTAGACGTGGCCGTCAGGGCTTATACGAAAGGCGTCAACGCTTTCATTGCGTCGCTCACCGATCAATCAATCCCGTCGGAGTTTCGCATCCTGCAATACAAGCCGGCGGAATGGAAACCGGCAGATTGCCTTGCCGTGGGCGCGTTGATGGCCGAGTACCTGTCAAACACCTGGCAGCTCGACGTCCTTCGCGAGTCGATGGCGTCAATCCCAAAAGAAAAACGCGAGGCGCTGCTGCCGGATACTTCCCCACTCGACGTTATCGTTGTCGGGAATGATCGCGCGCGCGCCGGGAACGCGGGCATCTTGCCCGCAAAATCACGTCCAGCTTCACTCAACGCCGAAATCCTTGCTCAACTCGACCGACTTATCGAAGCCGAACGTCAATCTTTCGAACTTCTCGGATTTTCTCCTCGCTCCTTCGAAACACTGCAAGCGAGCAACAACTGGGTCGTTTCCGGTAAACACACTGCGAGCGGCAAACCGCTGCTGGCCAACGATCCGCACATTCCGGCTTCCGCGCCGAACGTCTGGTATCAGATAGAGCTCATCGCGCCGAACACCCATGTAGCAGGCGTGACCTTTCCGGGACTGCCCGGGATCATCGTCGGCCACAACGATCGGATCGCGTGGGGCGTAACGAATCTTGGTCCTGATGTCCAGGACCTTTACCTCGAAAAGTTTGATAAAGACAATCCGACGAGATATCAAACACCGTCGGGTTGGCGCGAAGCGGAAGTGCGTCATGAGCAAATCAACGTGCGCAAGAACCTTGTCGATCCCAAGAGTATCGAGCCACAGGCATTCGACGTAGTTGTCACTCGTCACGGCCCCATCATTTTGGAAAAGGACAATATGCGTTACGCGTTGCATTGGACGATGGTCGATCCAGCCACGCTGGAAACACAGGGAATATTCGCGTTGAATCGCGCGCGTAACTGGAAAGAATTTACCGCAGGCCTTTCGACTTACAACGGGCCGACGCAGAATTTTGTCTACGCCGATATTGACGGACATATCGGTTATTACGGCGCCGGCCGCATCCCGATTCGCAAAGACGGCGACGGTAGCGTGCCTTACGATGGCTCAACTGATGATGGCGAATGGACGGGCTTCATTCCTTTCGACAAGCTGCCGCATGTCTATGATCCCCCCTCAGGAATTATCGTCACCGCGAACCAACGCGTCGTCGGATCAGATTATCCATTTTTTGTAAGCCACGTTTGGGCAGCGCCCTATCGTGCCAGGCGCATCTTCGATCTGCTTTCGGCGAAGCCAAAGTTGACGATCGACGATTTCCGCAGAATTCAAGGCGATGTCTATTCGATTGGAAATGTGCAGTTCGCTCGCGCCGCCGCAAAGCTTTTGTCAGAACCGCCTGCGTCAGCGGGCGGGTCATCGCCTGCGTCAGCGGGCGGGTCACCGGCTACGTCAGGAGCTGTAGCGACCGAATCGATTGCTCGAGTAGCAAGCGATCTCGAGTCCTGGGACGGGCTGATGACTGCCGATTCCCGCGTGGCCTTGCTCGTCTCGCAGATGCGCAATGCGTTCAAGCAGCGCATCGTCAATGCCGCGCTTGGGTCTTTGGGGTCCAGCTACTTCTGGCCCGAGTCGGACGTGCTCATCGATAGAATAATTACCGAGCAGCCGCGCGATTGGCTGCCGAAAGAATTTGCAAGTTATGCCGATCTACTCAAAGCAACGTACGACGACGCGCACCAAACTTTGACGAAATCACTCGGCGCTGACGAAACCAAATGGACTTGGGGCGCGCAAGCAAAAGCGCGCTTCAATCATCCTTTGGCGCAAGTCCCTTTCATTGGCGCGCCCTTTGTTATCGAACCGTTTCCACAAAGCGGCACCGGCGGATCGGGCGCGACTGTCAACGTCGGCTCCAGTGTTTCAATGCGATTCATCGGGGATCCCAGCGACTGGGACAAGAGTCAGAACGGAATTCCGCTCGGCGAATCGGGCTCGCCGAAAAGTTCGCATTGGAAAGATCAATTGGATGATTGGCGCAATGTCACACCGCGTCCGTTTCCGTTCAGTAAAGCGGCCATCGAAACGGCTACAAAGGAGACGTTGGTTCTGGCCCCGAAGCCGTGAAGAGAACTGTCCGCAGATTCGCGGATTACTCCGAATAAAGATCCGGTCACCGCCGGCCAATTTGAATTATTTTCTGTGGAATCTGAGTAATCTGTGGATAGCTTCCGCACATTTGTCGCGATCGAACTCCCCGCGGACGTACGCCACGTTGTCGTCAAACACATCGAACGCCTGCGTTCTGAACTTCCCGACATACGCGCGAGCTGGCTACGCGAAGACAACCTGCATCTCACTTTGAAATTTCTCGGCAACGTTTCGATCGCGAAAATTGCCGATCTGTCCAGCGCAGTCCAACAGGCGACGAACGCAATCAAACCATTCGAACTGCTTCTTTCCGATTGCGGCGCCTTCCCTCCGCGTGGGCGGCCGAACGTCTTGTGGATTGGAGTTGGTACCCGCGCCTCCAGCGTGTCTTCTTCCGGTTCCCCTTTACCCCTTTCCCCTTCTCCGTTATCGGTCCTTCATTCCGCGATTGAAGACAACTGCGCAGATTCCGGTTTTCCGCGGGAGCAGCGTCCCTTTCATCCTCATCTGACAATCGCGCGAATGCGCCAGCCCCGCGGTGGCCGCGAGCTTTCAGAGCGTCACCAGAGCCTGGGATTCGCCGAGCAGCGATTCATGGTTTCCGAAGTAGTGGTGTTCAGGAGTGAGCTCCTTCGCGAGGGTTCAAAGCACACGGCACTTTCGCGACACGCGTTATCAAAGTAACCCCTCCAAAACAAAAACGGCTGCCGATGCAGCCGCTTCTTTAATAAATGGTCGGGGCGAGAGGATTCGAACCTCCGACCTCACGGTCCCGAACCGTGCGCTCTACCAGGCTGAGCCACGCCCCGAAATAACGAACTGGATGATAACACAGCGGAAGGCGGTAAGCAGAAAGCCGACGCCAGAAAGCAGACAGCAGTAATTCTTTTCGACTTTTACTTCTGACTTCTCAGTTCCGTTCTAAGCGCCTCTCACCGCCCGTAATCTTAGCTCTTAGCTCTTAGCTCTTAGCTCTTCACGCTTTGCATGGCGTAGATGACGCCAAATCCACCACGTGGCCGCCAGCACAATCACGATTCCAATCACGAAATCGAATCGATGAAAGAGCGTTTTTAACCGCGGATCTGTCTCCCACCGCTCACCGAGTTTTTGGCCGACGTACGCCAAGCCGAGACACCACGGAAACGATCCCGCAAACGTGTAGATTATGAATTTCTTGAGATTCATCCGAGCGACGCCGGCGGGAAACGCAATGAAGGTTCGGATTGCCGGAAGCAGCCGGCTGACGAACACAATGATCTCTCCAAACCGATCGAACCAGCGATCGGCGAGATCGAGATCGTGTTTCGAAACAAGCACAAACTTTCCGTACTTCTCGATCAACGGACGTCCGCCATACATCCCTACCCAATAAGCGACGAGCGAACCGACTACGCATCCGAACGCTCCGGCAATGCTCACCAACCAAATATTGAACCGACCGGTGTACACGAGGTATCCGGAAAACGGCATGATGATTTCCGACGGCAGAGGGATACATGCAGATTCGATCGCCATCAGCAGAACGATTCCGCCGTATCCCAGCGTCGAGATCGTGCCGACGACGAAAACCGTTAACGCTGCGATTATTTTTCCAATCATTGAAATTTAGTGGGCGGCGAGCTTGTTATAGTGAGCAGTGAGGCGTGAACAGTTGTTACCGGATTGCGTTGACGATTCACACGTCGTCAGTCAGCTTAAGTCCAGCAATAGCGGCCCACTGCTTTCTGCTTTCTGCTTTCTGCTTTCTGCTTTCTGCTTTCTGCTCACTACGCCTTCCATCCATGTTGGCCAATTAATGGCACGAATGCGCACGAGCCGTGTTCCTCAATCTTGTGCGCCGTCTCTGTCTTAATCACGCGAACTAATCGCTGGCTCTCGCGACTTTCCCCGATGGGAATTACCAGGCGGCCTCCTACTGTCAATTGCCCGATCAGTGGTTCAGGAATCATAGGACCGCCCGCCGCAACGAGAATTGCGTCATAAGGCGAGTGCGCTCTCCAACCCAATGTTCCGTCGAACGCCTTGACGGTCGCGTTGTATATGCCCAGCGCCCGAACGCGCGCTTGCGCCTCGCGCGCCAACTCACCGATACGCTCGATCGCGTATACCTGCGACGCAAGCTGCGCCAGTACTGTCGTTTGATAGCCTGATCCGGCGCCGATTTCCAGCACGCGACTCCGCTTGTCGAGTTCCAGCAGTTCGGTCATGCGGGCGACGATGTAGGGCTGCGAAATCGTCTGATTGAAATTAATCGGCAGCGCATTGTCATCATAAGCACGTCCGCGCAAAGCCTCGGTGACAAAGAAATGCCGAGGTACTGAGCGCATGGCATCCAGGACCTTTTGATCTTTAATTCCGTAATGATCACGCAAGCGCTCAACCATGCGCTCGCGCGGGATTCGAAGTTCAGCTTGTAAGGGTGTCGACTGTGACGGTGTGAAACTCAATTGTTTGCGATGACGCAGTTAGCTGTGAACTACTTCCAGAGATGCCAGATAATTCCATGACTCTAAAGACGACAGAAGAGCGTGGTCGGTCATGTCACTCTTCAAAGGAGTGATCGAAACATAGCCTTCTTCGATGGCTCGATAGTCCGTGCCGTCTTCGGCATTCGAGCGAAAATACTGTTCGCCAATCCAAAAGTAAGGCTTGCCGCGCGGATCGATGTGCTCAGTGATCACGGGACGGGCATTCTTGATTCCCTGCCGCGTAACCTGGACGCCTTTGATTTCACCTTGCGGCACGTTCATGTTGAGCAGGGTGCCCTCTGGCAAACCCTCGCTCAGAATTTTTTTCGTACCCAGGACCGCGAAGCGTGCGGCTTCGGTGAAGTCGAAGTGCTCGCGGGCGACGAGGCTAACTGCCAAACCTGGCACGCCCAGAATCGTCGCCTCCAAGGCGCCGGCGACGGTGCCGGAATACGTCGCGTCGTCACCGAGATTGCCTCCATGATTGATACCCGAAACACAAACGTGCGGCCGCTCATCCTCTTCCAAGATCTTGTGCAAGGCCAGTGTCACACAGTCAGTCGGCGTCCCGTCGACGGTCCAATGACGATCGTCGATTTGGCGAATGCGGAGAGGTCGCGCGAGAGTGAGACTGTGTGACGCGCCACTCATTTCCGCCGCCGGCGCGACCACGTAAACGTCACCCAATTCGCGAAGGGCCCGCTCCAGCGTGATGAGCCCATCCGAATGAATGCCGTCGTCGTTTGTTAATAGAATTCGCGTCATGCGGACCTATGATTTTATACCAGTTCGCGTGCGCAGACTCGCCCCGGACGTTTTATTCAAACGCAGCGAGCCAGCCTGGTTTTCGATTGATCAAATTGGGGAAGTCTCGCTTCGAAAACGTCGGACTTAAGTCGTCGGACGGGGACGCGGGCGCGCTTTCTTCTTGTTGCGCTTGCGAGCGAGAGCTGATTTCAGCTTAGCCTTTTGGCCCGGCGGCATGAAAAAAGCGTGCTTCTTGGCGTCTTTGATGATCTCTTCAGTCATCACCTTACGCTTGAAACGCCGCAGCGCGCTCTCGATCGATTCGCCCGGGTTTATGTTCACTACTGCCATTTAATCCTTCACTTCCTTTGCGGTGGACGTTTGCGAAACTCTATTTAACACGCGACAAACTACAACGGTCAAGCGGACAAGCGAAACCCCGCGAACTGCGACGAGCACGCGGGGTCCCGATGTCAGTGGCACTTAGACCGCAACTACGGCCGCGCTCTTCCTGCCGTTCAGGCCTTGGATCTGCACGGGCTTGTCGCCGTTGTCAGAAGTAATTTGCTGCTGCTTCAGCACCATTTCCTGGTACAGCTTCCGCATCGCAACGACTTCTTCGTGAGCAGTCTTCGGACCTTCCATGTGCGGCTTGTTCGGACGCGCCAAGTCGGTTTCGTTGAGTATTAAGTTGTGCGTCTTCTCGGACAGGTCCACTTCCTTGCCGCGCGCAAAGATCTCGTGACGGCCGTGCTCTTCATACCATTTGGCGACCGTCGCATTCTGGTGCATGTGCTCGATGATATTGCGCCAGCCGATTCCTGTGTTGTACGCGCAGAAACTGATTTCACCTTCCTGCGTGCCGTAAGGAATAATGCACATCTCGGTGCGGCGGAAGTCGTAATTGAAGAGATCCTGGAACCACATACCTGCGATGAACAGGAAGTTCCAACGGTCGGAGCGACGCTTCTGGATATCTTCTGTGCTGCGATTGCCGTCGACCTTTCCGTAATCCTTGCCGGTCAGACCGAAGGACTTATCGAATTTCTTAAACAGCTCGTACAAATTGAACTGTGACGGCGCATTGAATGGGCGGTAGTGCTTCAAGAGAGCCAGCCCCATCATAATATTTGACGCCCATTTGCCGCGTGCTGCGTCCGTGATCTTCCGCATGTCTTTCACGAGTCCCGGAATGTCGAGGAACGCCGGAACTGGACTCATCTCTTTCGTCTCTTTATCGATCATCACGGCCGTGCCGACGCCACAGTTCGGGTGACATCCGCAGGAGACTTGTCCCCACTCGGACTCTGGGCCATGGACCAGATCCGCAAAATCAGCGAACGCACCCATCAATGAAAGCGGAAACCAATCGCGTGTCGGTTCGGTAATGCCAACCTGATTTTTCACATCATGCGCGAGGTGCGAAAGGGTATACCGTTGCTGTAACCGCCGTTCTGCGGTAATCGCTTCGTCCCGACCGGTAAATGAGACCGGCTGGAATGATAAAAACGCGATCTTCTTGGGATTATCGAGCGCAAAGCGAATGATCGATCCTACCTGATCATTGTTGATGCCGTTAACCAATGTCGTTACCAGAACGATTTCAACGCCGGCCTCGTGCAGGTTATTGATGGCGCGCAACTTTACATCAAACAAGTTGCCAACCTGACGGTGGCTGTTTGCGTCGTTACCAATGCCGTCGAACTGAAAATAAACGTAACGAAGACCCGCTTCCGCGGCCTGGTGACAGAATTCTTTGCTCTTAGCGAATTCGATGCCGTTGGTAGCGGCCTGAACCGAGTTGTAACCGACCTTACGCGAGTACTTGATTGCTTCGATGAAGTGCGGCGAAATAGTCGGCTCGCCTCCCGAGAACTGCACGGACATCTGACGCCGCGGCTTGATTGAAATCGCGTTGTCTAAGATTTCTTTGATGTCGTCCATGCTCAACTCATGAACAAAGCCAACCTGATTCGCATCCATGAAGCACGGGTCACACATCATGTTGCAACGATTAGTCAGATCAACCGTCAACACCGCACCGCGGCCATATTTCACTGTACTTGATCCATGGTTATGGAGCTTTTCGTCATTGTGGGCCTCGATGTCTCGACCGGGAAACATTGTCTCGATGTGCGTCAGGAACTTCGCATCGATGGCCATGACGTCTTCGAAGTGCCCGTGTGTCGGACAGTCTTTAACCATCCAAATTTCGCCGTCGCGCTCGATAATCTGCGCCTTGATCTCTCCAACCTTCTCATTCACCAAGACGGCGACGTCCTTTTTCCCGTCCAGAATGGCTTCACGGGCTTCGATGACGCAGTTCGGGCAAAGCGAGTCAGTCGTTCTAGGCCAGCCCAACGTTGGCTTCGTCTTCTGCCAGGATTTCAAAAGGGGTTTATCGGACCACTTCGGGATGAACGACGGATTCGGTTTGTATTTGTTGACGACTTGAATCGCGTTGAACAAGCCGCCAGCTGCTAAGGTAAGACCACGTTCTGCGTATTTGATTGCTTTCATCTCAATATCAAGCTCCGTTGAGGGATACACAACTGCGCTCCCAAGTTCTGCAATGCTTGTGCCCAAAGGCATTGTTATCATCTATCCCGTTGCAAACGCGTTACTTACGGCTACACGTGACCTCCTGAAGGCTCTTGTCCTCGTGCGCCATGTCGATACTCCGCAGCGCCTTCGGGGCTTTCTGACACGTGCAGCGTACCCCTCCCCCATGGCAGAGTTTTCCGTTCGCCCGCTGTACGCCAATTTAAGCGCTTAATCGCTGTTAGTTTATGTAAACGTTGAAGTTACGTTGCTAAATCGTTGTGGGAAAATGGTGTTGCGCTGTTTGCGGGCCACTGTTAAATTCGCTCCACTTGCGCGTAAACCATTGTGACGCAAGGAATTGGCGGCTCAGACACACAGGATATTGCGGCGAACGCCCCGTTTGAGCCCATTATATAGTACAAAACGCGGTTTTAAGCAGATGTCGTCAGGTAAACACCAATGACTTCAAAACCGAAAACCCAGAGCAGAAATGACCGTTCCCTGGGGCGCGTGACGCTTCGTCGCAAAATGGCGTCCCTTCGTGTCAGTAACCAGCGTCGGCAATTTCGCATAAGCGTCAGTCGCCGCCAATCGTCAACAAGGTCCCTCGTAACCACTGGAAAATTCGCAATCGATTGAAATCTATCGGAGGTGGCTCTTGAATCGCGTCCCAAATACCTATCGCTTTAGCGCTCGTCCCATCAACCGTGTGGCAGTACCTCAACTCGGCGGAGCCTCGGTCCTGCGCACTCAGACAACGACGTTCGATGGAATTGCCCGTGGAGCAATTACGTTTGTTCCGTCCTGGATTTATCTGGCGATGATCTTAATGGCGGCGTCGGCAATCTGCATTACCGTAAATTTGCGAGGCCGGACAGAAGCTAGCTCAGCAGTAATGCAATTTAATCAGCTTTCATCCGATATCGAGGCCATGCGAAGGTCAAACTCGCAGTTGGAACTCGAGGTGCGGCAGATTACTAGTGAACCTGGAATCATCGAGTCGGCGGCGCGCGCACGACTTGGAATGGTGCGCCCGACCGATATCGTGGTGCCTATTAAATCTCAATCAGGAACGAGTCTGACAACGTTATCTCTTGTCCGCTAACTTTCCTGCTTTACCCTGCTGTTTCTATCCACGATTTCGGGTCCTGCCAGAACCGCGCGGCTGCTGAAGATCGCAGCCGCGCATCTTCTTTTTTAGCCTTAATAGATCTTTGATCGGTTTGACAGTCAATATTGCATTAACTACCATCGAATTCTCGTTGAGCATATTTCAGAAATGGCCACTACCGACATCCCTACCGTAGCCGAGAACACGTCATCTACTACTTCTTCGGGACGCAAAGAGCGAAAAGCAAGTTTCCGCACGGTCTCACTCGAGGAGATCAATAGCCTCTATGCACCGGACGATATCCGTGACGTGGATGCCGAAAACGATATTGGCACGCCCGGAGAATTTCCCTACACGCGCGGTATTCATGCAACCGGCTACCGAGGCAAGCTTTGGACAATGCGGCAGTTCGCCGGTTTCAGCACGCCCGAAGAAACTAACCAGCGATTCAAATATCTTCTGAAGGAAGGCCAAACGGGTCTCTCCGTCGCATATGACTTGCCGACCTTGATGGGCTATGACGCTGACTCGGTCCTGTCCGAAGGCGAAGTGGGTAAGTGCGGAGTAGCAGTTTCCTCTCTCGCGGATTTGGAGACGCTCTTCGACGGCATCGATCTCGAAAAGGTTACCGTCTCTCAGACTATTAATGCTCCGGCATCCGTGCTGCTGGCAATGTACCTGGTCGTTGCTGAAAAGCAGGGCGCCGACTGGCGCAAGATATCGGGCACGCTGCAGAACGATATTCTGAAAGAGTACATCGCGCAGAAAGAGTGGATTTATCCGATTCGTCCGGCGATGAAGCTGGTGATCGATACTTTCGAGTTTTGCACTGCACAGGTTCCCAGGTACAACCCGATTTCCGTCAGCGGCTATCACATTCGCGAAGCGGGTGCTACTGCTCTGCAGGAATTGGCGTTCACACTGCGTGACGGAATTGAATACGTAGAATGGGGAGTTCGCGCCGGTCTCGATATCGAACAGTTTGTCCCGCGTATCTCATTCTTCTTCAACGCGCACAACGATTTCTTTGAAGAGATTGCGAAGTACCGTGCCGCGCGCAGACTCTGGGCGAGAACGATGCGCGATCGTTTTGGCGCTGTTAACGAGCGCACGCTCCAACTTCGTTTTCACACGCAGACCGCTGGAGTTTCGCTCACCGTGCAGCAACCGCTGAACAATGTCGTGCGCGTAGCGATCCAGGCACTGGCCGGCGTACTCGGAGGTACAAACTCGCTGCACACGGATTCGTACGACGAAGCGCTTGCGCTGCCCACGGATCGCGCCGCGCTGCTCGCTTTGCGCACGCAGCAAATCATTGCTGAGGAAAGCGGGGTCGCGAACACTGTAGATCCGCTGGGTGGTTCGTACTTCGTCGAAGCGCTGACGGAGAAGATGGAAGCAGGCGCGCGAGACTATTTCGACCGGATTGATGCAATGGGCGGAATGGTCGAAGCCATCGAAAAGGGTTTTCCGCAAAGAGAAATTCAGGATTCGGCATACCAATACCAGAAGGCGCTCGAGGCCGGCGACCAGACGATCGTAGGCGTCAACAAGTACCAGATGAAAGAAGAAGCGACTGGAGTACCGATTTTGGTAATAGACGAGTCAGTCCGCCATCACCAAATTGAGAGGTTGGAGCAGACCCGCGCGCGTCGTGACGAGGGCGCAGTGACAAAAGCTTTAGATAAAATTCGCAAGGCCGCTCAGACGGCCGAGAACACGATGCCCGCTACGATTGAAGCTGTTCGCGAATACGCGACGCTTGGTGAAATTTGTTCGGCACTACGCGACGTGTATGGCATCTACGAGGAACCGGCGATCTAACTTCATCGACATTGCAGCGGAATGACCCAATTGGACAGAAAGATTCGAGTACTCGTTGCCAAGCCTGGTCTCGATGGTCACGACCGGGGCGCGAAGGTGATTGCCCGCGCGTTGCGGGATGCAGGTATGGAAGTGATTTACACGGGCTTGCGCCAAACTCCTGAAATGATTGCGGCCGCCGCATTGCAGGAAGATGTTGACGCAGTCGGAGTTTCTATTCTCAGCGGAGCACACAACACTCTGTGTCCGCGCATCGTCTCGCTTCTCCGCCAACAAGGAATGAATGACACCTTGGTGATACTTGGGGGAATCGTTCCTCAGGAAGACATTCCCAAACTCAAAGAACAGGGAATTTCCGAAGTCTTCTTACCGGGCACTTCAACGCAGGACATTGCGAAATTCATTCGTGAGAACGTCCAACCGCGCGACTAAACATCGCTCATCTTCTTCTTTAGCCAACTGCCTTTTTAAGGAATCGCGCAATGCCCTTACGGCAATCGTCCGTCATGCGCGCAGTCGCGTTCACATCGACACCGGCGGCAAGTGCATCTTCGAAGGCCATCGCCTCGGTCGAATAGAAGAGAGACTTCGATAAGCTCACTGCTGAGCGGCTCAACTTGTTGAAACTTCGCGCGAAGTTCTCGACTTCTGTTTCAAAGCTCTCAGTCGCGAACACGTGATTAATCAGGCCGAGACGATTGGCTTCGCTGGCCGGGACTTCTTGACCGGTGGTGAGCAGCTCGAACGCAACTTTCTCTGAGGCAGTGCGCCGAAGAATTGCCATCACCATCGCCGGCACGAACCCGATCTTAACTTCCGGGAACCCGAATCTTGCGGATGTATCCGCGAGCACGATGTCGCAAGCCAGCGCCAACCCACATCCACCGGCAAGTGCTCGCCCGCGCACCGCGGCGATGACTGGCACCGGGATCTGACGCATCATCAAAAATAACTCGGCTAGTGATTGTGCGTCTGCCAGGTTTTCGGCGACCGACGCTTGCGAAATTTTCTGAAGTGCTGAAAGGTCGGCTCCAGAGCAGAAATCTGAGCCTGCCCCCCGCAACACGACGCAACGAACTTCGTCGTTCGCAGCAGCACTGCTCAATGCGCTTTTCAAATCCGCGATCAGCTCGTCATTCAGCGCATTACGTTTGGTGGGACGATTCAGCGTCAAAAACGCAACGCTGTCGCGGATGTCCGACAAAACTGTTTCGTCCCGCGCCATATACTCAGTTCAGTCCCAGTCGCGCTGCTTCTTCGTCAGATACTTCAATTTCCATTCGGAGCAGTGCCGTAGAAAAAGTCTTGCCTTGAGCGTCTGTCATTAGCGATAGCGTGCCGCCGCCGCCGAGACTTTCGTACAGTAAGAAATTAAGTGCGCCAAGATTCGGCAACTCGAATCGTTCAACGTCCCCTTTGCATATCCCCTGGAAGTGCTGCTTCACTCGGTCAGCAGTCACCTCACGAACGAGCACAGGATAGAACTCGTCACGCAGCGCGATGACGCCGACGTTTGCGGTGTCGCCTTTGTCGCCTGACCGTGCATGCGCCAGTTTAGTAAGCTTGATCTGCAAAAGTTTCTCCGTCTAATTCGCCAGCAATTTTACGCGTGCGGTGATTTCGCTCTTCGGAATCAGTGCCGGCCAGTACGCGACGATCTCTTCGACTTTGGGTCTGCCGCCAGCGAACCCTGTAACGGCGGGTGGCCCCGTGAGAATCAGTGGCGCGATCTCTTTCGTGAAACGTTCGACCGCTGCCCGATCGTTTGCGCGCACGCCGACGCGTAATTGCACTTCTGCGAGGTCGCTCGAAGGCTCCCCCGAGAGCCGGCCGTGCGTGGCGTTGACTCCCACGAATTCGGTCAATATCTGCTCAAATTTCAAGCCCAGCCGCGCCAGGCGCGCGCGTAGGATTTGATCTGCGGCCTGCGCTTTCTGGTAGGCGTCCGGCCACGCATATACCAGCGTGCCGACTGCTTTGAATCCGGACGAATAGCTGATTGATACTTTCAAAGAGTCAGTCGCCGGCCGGCCTTTAATGCCAAACACGCGGACGCGATTGGCGCCGTCACCCGCCAAATGAATCGTGGTGAAGTCAGCCACGCAATCGGGAGTGATGTATTCATGCGGATCGCCCATTTCGTAGAGCAGTTGTTCCTTGACCGACGGAACATTGACGCACCCGCCCGTGCCTTCATGTTTCGTAATCACGAAAGTCCCATCGGGTGACGCTTCAGCAATCGGAAATCCGACGTTTGCGAGGTCGGGAATATTCTGCCAATCGTATTGACAGTTTCCTCCGGAGCACTGCGCGCCACATTCGATGATGTGTCCGGCGATCGTTCCCGCAGCCAGCCGGTCCCAGTCGTCAGCTGGCCAACCGAATTCATGGATCAGCGGGCCCAGCGTTAAGCCAGTGTCCGTCGCTCGACCTGTAATCACGACATTAGCGCCCTGCTCCAGCGCAGCCACGATTGGCGCTGCACCGAGATAAGCATTCGCACTTTGGATTCGATTCCGCACTAGGGCGAGAGGCTCGTCAGTGTCCATGTTGCGCAGTTCGATGCCTCTGCCCAGCAACTCGTCGATGCGATCCAAAATGTCATCGCCGGTAACGATGCCGATACGGACATTGTCACTTAGTCCTAATTCCGCAGCGACCTCATGGACAGCAGCGGCACAGCCGGGCACGTTGACACCTCCCGCGTTGGCGATGACTTTGATGTCGCGGTCAACACATGTCGGAAGTATCTCTTTCATCAACGCGACAAAGTCGCGAGCATATCCGGCGTTTGGATTACGCGCCTTCTGCTTCTGCATAATCGACATGGTGACCTCGGCCAGGTAGTCGAGCATCAAATAGTCGATCGGGCCGCCTTGCACCTGACGCACGGGGGCGTCGGGCAAATCACCCCAGAAGCCCTGACCTGCCGCAATGCGAACTTTCTCTTTCATGAATTACCGATGATCACATGAACAAACACGGAGCCGAGGCGTAAACAAGACCACCACGCGCCGCCAGCCAGCGGCGGCAAAGGGAAATTGATTCGCCCAGCTCCGTGCGATTAGGTCGGGTCCGCGCAACTATTCTTGCGGCGGATTCGTCGTGGTCGCGGCCGGCGCGGCCGGCTTAGACGTCTTGTGACGCCGCGGACGACGCATGCCGCCACCGGTCGTGAACATCATTTGTTCCGGCTCGCCAGGCACACTCATAAGTGTTAAGCCATTGCCCATTCTCTTCGCGCGCAAAGAATGCGCATGGTTGGCGCCTTCGGGCATGACTGTTACTGCAGTGTATCCGCAGGTGGTAACCGCGACGATGCGCCCCGAATGAGTATCGCTGCCGGCGTTCATCGTAAAGTTGTTGCCGGTGATGGTGAGCGTCGCGTCCATCGCTGGATCGTCGCCGTGCTTCATCTTGCCCGTGTACGTCCCGGAAAGATCGGTCTGCTCCTGCTCATCCGGATTGCAACGACCTGTGCGACGCTTCGGGGCCGCAGTCGTTTCGGCCATCGCGCTCGTATCCGCAGTAGTGTCCGCAGCAGGACTCGGCTTCGGCCGCGGCTTGTGGCGATGTGGTTTGGACGTGTTGGCATTGGCTGGAGCCATCGTCGTCGACGAGTTCGAATTCTGCGCTGAGACGACCAATCCGGTGCTCGCCAAAGCGCCCAAGATGGCGACCGCCACTGCCAGAACAAAATAGGTGGTGCTCTTTCTCACGGTTGTTCTCCTTTGCATTAGTCACTTAGCCACGCAAGTGGCTCACGTTAATGATGCTGGTACAACAAACTGCCCAAGATGGGGCCCTGAATAATTCAAACTCACGCGCAACGCAAGCTCCACGGCGGACCGCGTCTCTTCCGGCGCAATCACGGCATCGACAAACCCACGGGCCGCGGCATACTTCGCGTCCAGTTCGCGTTCGTAAGTCTCGCGCACTTTGCGCATTTCTATCTCCAACTCCGCTGACGGTTCCTGTCCATTCTTTTTCAAACGATCCAGTTCGCTGCCGAAGACCGCTTGCACTGCGGACTCGCCTTCCATCACGCCCATGCGACCGCTGGGCCAGCTAAAAATGAAATCCGGATCGAACCCCTGTCCCGCCATCGCATAGTAACCGGCGCCCGACGCGTGATTAATCGTCAAGACAATCTTCGGGACGATCGCCGTAGCCATCGCTTCCACAAATCGCGCGCCGGCACGAATGATTCCCGAATGCTCCGCCTCTGGTCCGACCATGAATCCAGAAACGTCCTGCACGAACAGCAGTGGGGTGTCGTGACGATTGCACGTATCGATGAAGTACGCGACCTTTTCAGCAGATTCCGTGTAGATAATCCCGCCGAACCGCGGCGCGCCGCCGGCTGGATCGCGAAACATTCCGCGCGCGTTCGCAATTACACCAACCTGAATTCCCGCGATGCTCGCGTGGCCGGTAATGATCTCTTTCGCATAGTCGGCCTGAAATTCGTCCAGATCTCCGTCGTCCAAAATGCAATCGAGCAGTGCGCGAGTGTCGTACGGTTGACGGTGGTCTTCGGGAACGATTTCGTAGACTTTGTCGGTCGCAACTTTGGGATTCGTTTTTCCTGACCTCTGATCTCTGGCCGGTGACCTCTGATTCGGCAGTTCCGTTATGAATTCTCTGATTTTCGCGATCGCTTCTTCGTCATTCTTGATTCGATAATGGGCTACGCCGGATAGTTCGTTGTGCGCGCGCGCGCCACCGAGAGTTTCGTTATCGATGGTTTGACCGGTTGCACCCTTTACTAAGTTCGCACCGCCCAAACCCATGAACGACGTGCCCTCGACCATGATGATGACATCCGAGAGAGCCGGAAGGTATGCACCGCCGGCGATGCACGGTCCCATCACCGCGGAAATCTGCGGCACCTTCAAATAGCGTCGCATGATCGAGTTGTAATAAAAAATCCGCGAGGCGCCGTACTGTCCCGGAAAGACGCCGCCCTGGTATGGAAGATTCACCCCCGCGGAGTCAACGAGGTAGATGATCGGAATGCGCGAACGCATGGCGATCTCCTGCGCGCGCAGAATTTTCTTGATCGTTTCCGGCCACCAGGAACCGGCTTTGACCGTCGCATCGTTGGCGACAATGACAACTTCCCTTCCTGAAACCCGACCGATCGTTGTGACCACTCCAGCTGCTGGAGCCCCACCGTCATATTGGTCATGCGCAACCAACAATCCAATTTCCTGACTGAACGAATTCTTGTCCAACAACAAATCGATTCGTTCGCGCGCCGTCAGTTTGCCCTGCTTGTGCTGCTTCTCGATTCGTTGAGCACCACCGGCCAGTTGCAGTTTTGCTTCCAACTCTCGCAATTCACTGGTGAGTTCACGCAGTCTGGATTTTTTGGACAGTTTCTCTGTTGACGAATCGGCTGACGCTTTTTCGGTCGCACTCGTCAGTACTGCCTTCTGCTCACTGCCTTCTGCCTTCTGTCGCGTGAGCGGGCGCACCTTGAATCCCGAAGTGGACACGACTTCAGACTCTCTTTTAGCCATTCTGGATCTCGGGGAACGATTACTGCCGAAAAAATAGCATAGTCCGCGCGCGTTCCGCCAACATGGCCTTATCGACCCCACGCGAGGCGCGCGAGTGCACGACTGTTGGCGGTTGCTGGAATTCCTTCCAACACCAGAACGCGATTGCCCCGAATTTCAACCGTGACGTTGCCCTCGGACGTGCGCGCTGCCCAGGCCACCGGACGCTCGGACGTCACGCGCGCATCGGCATAACGCATCTTCAGACGCTTTGCGTACGCTTCAAAGAATTCGCGCGCGTCTTTTGGCGTGTCCCACGCGGATAGTGAGACGTAGAGGTTGTCACCGCCGGCATTTTCGTACGTCGCGTACCGATCGCCCGCCCAGCCTGCAGCCGCTTGTTTGGAAGCCGTGGCCGACTTTAGGAATTCATCGAGAATCAGATAAAAACTCCACTCACCATTCACGTCAGAGTCAATTCGCCGCCACCCGCGTCCCAATGAAAGATGCAGATCGGCAAGCGACACCTTCACCGGCGCTTCATGAATAAAGTATTTCGGCGGATGAAGAATCTGCTCAGTCGACTGCGGCAGTGTCTTGAACGCGCGCGAGACGGTCGCCCATCCGCCGTTCTGATAAAGTGCGCGCGTCCAAATCAATCCTTCCTGATATGGAAATAGCAGAGTCTCGCGCAAAGCACGCGGCGCTTTCTCGAGTTCCTGACTCGAAGTATCCGCCGCCATGAACGACCTCAGGAATGTCAGAGCGCGCGCCGGATTCTGCGCAACGTAAAGCGTCATTGCCAGCGTGGCGTCGCCTTCGATCAGGGCGTGCGCCGCAAGCTCTGCGTCCGAATCTCCCTTGGGCCACTGCTCGAATCGCCGCAAGTCAAAGTGCTGGTCCTGAAGCGCATGCGTCAGTTCATGCGCCATCACCGGCTTCTGGCCATCCACATCGATCCAATCGGCCAGATGGAATTGCTGTTCTTTCGGATCGTAGTAACCGGCCACCTGCTCCGTAAGCAATCGCACAATCAAAGGGCGCAAACTGAAGTTCGGAGGCGCCAGCCCCAGCCGCTTTAGAGTCACTTCTGACGCATGCATGTCGGCGGCAGTCGTGTCCCGATCGAGATTCGCAACAATCATGCGCTCGATTTCAGCGCGTGATTGCGCGGAACTCTGGACCGGGCGGAGAATTGACAACTCGCGCAGTTGACTCGTCTCTTCCAGCACCTCGTTTGTCGCGGCTACGAGCGCCGCATTGCGCGCGGTAGTGCTTGCGCTTTCGGTTCCGGTCGCCGGTCGCTGGGCCGATGTCCGGTTAACAGCAACCGCCGAAATCGCCAGAATACAGAACAAAATCGTGCTGAGAATGAGTCCTGCTTCCGTCTTTACAGATTTGTGCCGAACGGCACAAGTTGAACTTTTCTTTGACATCACCGTGATTCGCTCTTATAGTCCGCTAAAGATCCAACTTAGACAATTGACGAGTGTAACTCACCAGCCGCCGCTGGTGGTAAAGGTGTTTTGGGAGAATCAGTTTTGATCAATCCTGCACCCGACGACGACTTCGATCACTGGCACGAAGCCTCTCTCCGCGTCCGTTATGCCGAAACCGACAAGATGGGTGTCGTGTATCACGCCAACTATCTGGTCTGGTTCGAGATTGGTCGCACCGAGTATTGTCGCGCGCGCGGATTTTCCTACCGCGACATGGAAGAAAGCGAAAACGCTTTTCTGGTGGTGGCCGAAAGTTACTGCCGCTACAAAGCACCCGCCTATTACGATGACGTGCTGATTGTGAGAACTCACATCACAGAGCTTCGCCGCCGTTCACTGCGCTTTGGCTATGAGATTATTCGCGAATCGGACGGAGTGGTGATTGCTGAAGGTGAAACCGGCCACGTCGTCACCGACGCCGACGGCCGCGTGCGTTCTATGCCGACGGGGTTTGCCGAGATGCTGCTCGCACCCCCTCTGCAACCGGATGAGGACGAAGGCGAACTCGTCCCGGAGATCTCGCCGGAATGACGTTAGTAAGAGTGGGGCAGTGTGCGGTGAGGATGGCTTCGGCACGTGAGAATAGAGAATTCATTCACTCGTGATTCACCAACATCTCTCTGAAATAAGCTGGCGGCCATTTAACGCCGAAGGCGTTCGCCAATTCGAGCCCAGGGCAACGCCCTGGGGATGCACGCAGCATAAATACTGAACTCTGAAAGAGTTCGCATATTGCAAGACAATAAAGGAGCTTCTTCCATGGCTCAATCACTCTCCAGAATTTGGATTCACCTCATTTTCTCAACGAAAGATCGATTCCCATTTTTGTCAGACCCAAAGCTTCGGCAAAATATGCACGCGTATCTTGCAACCGTTCTGCGCTCTCACGATTGCGAGACGTTAGTAGTCGATGGCACGGCCGATCATGTACACGCGCTGTTTGCCCTGTCGCGAAAGTTCTCGGTGTCGACAATAGTCAAAGAAAGCAAACGCACGTCGTCGAGCTGGATCAAGGAACTCTCGCCGCCGATCGCAAAATTCCATTGGCAAAATGGATACGGAGCATTTTCGGTCAGCCAATCAAATCTCGGTCGGGTAAGCCAATACATTGAGGAGCAAGAACGCCATCATCAGAGAAAGACTTTTGAGAGCGAGTACCGAGCGTTTTTGAAGAAATATCAAATCAAATACGACGAAAGGTACGTTTGGGATTAACTGGCAAACTCTTTCAGAGTTCGATTTTATTCGCGAATACTATTTCCCCAGGGTAGAAACCCTGGGCTGGAATTAGCCAACGCCTGCGGCGTTATTTGACTGCGAATCGATGGCTCTAGCGCCGCGGCGCATTTCTTTTCACGGCTCGTGGCTCAGATTAATCCTCTTTATCGAGCGCGCCTTACCCGTTTCTTCGTCCACATCCACGATCGCGCCGCAGATCCGGACTTCGCTTTTTGAGTGATCAGGTTTGCGATGAATGGGTGACATAAAACGGTGAATGATGTCGCCCTTCTTCATGCCGATGACGCCGCCGTAGCTTCCCGTCATCCCAATGTCGGTGATGAACGCACTCCCTTCGTGCAGGATTCGCTCGTCGGCCGTTTGCACGTGAGTGTGAGTTCCATAGACGACCGAGACTCTGCCGTCTAGATGCCATCCCATCGCACTTTTTTCCGACGTCGCTTCCGCGTGCATGTCCACGATCCGAACTTTCACGCTGTCATCGAGCGAGCTGAGTAATTCGTTCGCAATTCGAAACGGATCATCTGCGGGCGCCATGAATATTCGACCCAACAAATTAATGACCGCAACGCGAGTTCCCTTCACATCGCCAACCCAGATTCCATTTCCGGGTGTATCCGGCGGGTAATTCGCCGGTCGCAAGAGCCTGGGCTGCTTTTTTATGTACTCGATCACTTCGTGCTTATCAAAAATATGGTTGCCGGAAGTCATCACGTCGACTCCGGACGCGAAAAGCAAATCGGCAATCGCCGCGGTAATCGAAAAACCACCGGCGATGTTCTCAGCGTTGATAATGGTGAAGTCGATCTCATGCTGCTCTTTCAAATCCTGCAAACGATCGAGCAAGGCCGCGCGACCTGGTTTGCCGACAACATCACCGATGAGCAGAAGCTTCATAAGGAAGTGAATAGTAAATGGTGAATCGTGAATAGACAAAAGCCGTAACTGCTAAAGGTGACACGCAAATGGCCAGTCCATTTACGATTTACCATTTACCATTTACGGCTCTTAATTGGCAGAAGGAGCACCGCCGGACCGTTCCGAAGTCGTAATTGAACCTGAGTGATCAGGTGGGTGGCCTGTTTGTCACCGCATGCTGTCGGCTTATCCTAACGTTGAGGACAAGCACTAGCTCGCGATGTCGGCCTCCCTTTTTAACGACGTTGGCTCAACCATCGTAAATCGGTGACGAACCCCGCAGAAAGTTTCCCTCTGCCGAACGCATCCTATCACACGCGCGGCGTCGCGGGTTAGTAAGTAACTGAATTTTCTTTTCGGAACTTGACCCTCAATCACTGTTGAGGACGGCCAACATCCAGATGAGAAAGATCGCTCCTCCGATTCCTGCGATGATTCCAATTTTTGCGCCAGTTGAAAGGTTGTTCCGGCTGCCCGGTTGGGGAAACTGTGCCGCGGGGACTTTCGCGCGCGGATTCTTTGCGTCCGCCACCATTTTCAAAACGTCCGCTCGCAGTTTCTCATTCGCTTTCGTCTTTGTTTCAGGCGCGGGCACCGTGGATTTAGGTGAAGGCTCTTTCGGATCGGAATCGCCCTTACCAAGTACCGAAGTGGCCGCGAGACAGCACACCAAGGCAGCGACTGTTGTCAGGGATATCAGTCTTTTCACAACGTTTTCCTCCTCAATGACTGAACGGCTACAAAACGCAACGCGACTTGCAATCGTATTTAAAGCTCTTGACCGCGATTATGACTACGACGACGATCACAATCCCGGCAACAATCGCGATTTTTGCCGTCTTTGAGAGGCTATTGCTTTGTGGTGGCGGGAACTGCGGGGCACGCGGAGCACCGGTCCTGCCGGCTTTTGCCTCCGCGATCATTTTGCCGACTTCGGCCCTTACTTTTTCGGAGTGTTTCTCAGCGAGGCTGCCACTCCTGGCCTGAGAACGGACCTCGTTATCGAAGCTAAATCTCGGCGATTGCGCGCGAACACCCAGCGAGAAAACACACACCGCGACCGCCAGCGCAATGCAAGACTTGCAGCGCTTGAGACCCATAACGAACCTCCTTTGCCAGTCGAAGTTATTGGGAAGCTGTCGCTCGTTCGAGATTTCGCTGTGGCTTCAGCAGCCGATCCAGCATCTCTGAGCATTCGGAGCTGCGCATCGCCAGTTGCTCGTCTGCTTGCTCGCTCATTTTACGGAGCTGGTGTAATTCGTCGGCGATGTAGAGTGCTGCAAGAATTGCGACCTTGCGCGAATCCACGGTCAAAGTGCCGGATGAAATCTCGCGCATGCGCTGATCGACGTAGTCCGCCAGTTGTTTAAGATATTCCGGATCGCCGTCTGAGCGAACCGTGTACGCCTGGTCATAAATTTCGACCTTAATCGTCGGTGAAGACGCGGCCTCGTGGTTGCGATCAAGACCAAAAGAATCTGAGCTCATGAACGGGCAGCCTCCGCGATTTCCGGATCGATGGCGGCAATCGCATCCAGGATTTTTTCTACTTTCGCGCGAACCAGATCGCGCTCAGCTTGCAGTCGCTGAACTTCGGCGGCAAGTTCTTCATCGCTACCGCTTCCACCTTTATTCTTGGCAAGCTGCCGCTCGAGTTCCTCTTTTTCTTGACGTAGTGTCTTCGTCAATTCGATCGTGCGATAAATTTTATCTTCGAGATGTGAGAATTTTTCGAGTCCGTTCCAGGCTACCATTTGGTGACTCCGCTTTGGAGGCGTTCAAATCGTCGTGATTATCCGCTGTGACGAGCGCGAGCGCAAGAGAGAACTTGTCGTTGTTCAGCGTCGGGCCAAGCGACCGTGCGGGTGTTAGCCGCGCCTAAACAATTCATTATCGGATCTCGGCATTGAACTTCTGTTTCAATGCTTCGATAACAGGCAAGTGAATTTCATCGACTTCTTCGTCGCGCAAAGTACGATCGTCGGCGCGATATTCAATCCGAATAGTTATTGAGCGCTTGTCGTCCGAAATTCCCTCGCCTTCGTAGGTGCCGACAAATTCGGTACTCACGAAGTGACGTGGTTGCTGTTCAGCCACCGCGCCGACTATTTCGGCGACGGATAAGCTCCGAGCGACCAGCAGAGAAACATCTCGCACGATTGAAGGAAACCGCGGCAAAGGCGAATAGAGCACAGGCTGTTGGCCAGAGTCGAGCAAGGCTGTCAGATCAACTTCCGCGACAAACAAGGGCTGCCGGAACTTGTATTCGCCGGCCACAGAATCCGCGAGCCTTCCGATTGAACCGACGGGCGCGCCATTACTGAAAATTAATGCCGACTGGCCGGTCCGCAGATGTTTTATTTCGGTGGCCTGGAAATCGAGCCGCGGCAAATTCATCGCCTCGACGGCGGATTCAAGCGCACCTTTCAAATCGTAAAAATCCAGCTCTCGCTCAGGTTGCGCGCGGTTAGCCAATAACAGACCACCCGTCGCTACCAGAGCCAAAGCCTCTCGTTCGGCGGGTAATTCCCCTGGCTGAACGGCGGCGAAAACTCGGCCAGCCTCAAACAAGCAGACGTTCCGATTGCCATGATTGATATTGTGCTGGATCGCCTTCAAAAGACCGGGAAGCAGCGTCTGGCGCATCTGCGAAGCTTCCTCGATAATCGGATTCTTCAGCACAACTGAGGATTCATCAGTCGTTGCTCGCAACGAAGGGAGCAGCGCAAAATCATCAGTCCGCTCGATGAAGCTGAAATTGATAGCTTCGTCGTATCCACACGCGGCGAGCGACCGGCGCAACTCGCGCTTGCCCGACTCAGTTGAATGATATTCACCGGCGCTGCTGGCGGACGGCAACGCCGTCTGGATTTGATTGTAGCCGGTATGACGCGCGACTTCCTCGACCAGGTCTTCCTCGATCGCAACATCGTGACGCCATGAAGGCACCGTGAATCTGGGCGTGTCCTGTTGATTCAGCGCAAAGCCGAGCGCCGTCAAGATTCGCAGCATCTCTTCAGTCGCGACCTGCAAACTTGTGATTGCTTCAACGCGCGGCGGCCGCAGAGTTACTGTTCGCGGTTTGAACGGCTGAGGGTAAACGTCTACCACATCCTCCGTTGCCGTGCCGCCGGCGAGTTCACAAATCAGTCCCACGCAACGCTCCTGCGCGCGGATGACGCCTTCAGGATCAGTGCCGCGCTCGAACCGGTGTGACGCTTCAGTATTAAGGCCGAGCACTTTCGCGGTGCGCCGCACTGATGCCGGATTGAAATACGCGCTCTCAATCAAAATGTCAGTCGTGGCGCTCGAAATCTCTGACTCCTCGCCCCCCATCACGCCACCGATCGCGACCGGCCGCGCGGCATCCGCAATCACGAGCATCTGCTCGTCGAGACTCCGTTCGACCCCATCGAGTGTTTTGATTTTCTCGCCACGACGCGCGCGCCGCACCACAATTCTCTTCTCGGCGAGCTTCGTGAGGTCAAACGCGTGCAGCGGCTGGCCCAGTTCATGAAGCACGAAGTTGGTAACGTCCGCGACGTTGTTAATCGGACGCTGCCCAATCGCCTCAAGTTTCTTCGTCAGCCATTCCGGTGAGGGCGCGATTCTCGCGCCGCGGACGATTCGGGCAGCGTATCGCGGACACAAATCCGGATCGTCAATCGCGACCGACGTGAAATCGCTTGTTTTGCCGTCTGGGTTTTGGACTTCGGACTTTGGACTTTCGACTTTGGACTTTTCTATGACCGCCACTTCGCGCGCGATGCCAACGTGCGACAGACAATCGCCGCGATTCGAAGGAACTTCAACGTCGAGCACAAAGTCATCGCCGCGCGCCTCAACCGCATCAACGGCCAGACCGACATTAGTCAGCCGTTCCCGAAGTTCTTCGGGCGATAGCTTCGTCGCCGTTAATTCGCGCAACCAGTTGTAAGAAACAAACATGTGATGAGCGATGAGTGATGAGTGATGAGTTGTAAGTGGAGCGACAAGTTGTTTTTACTCATCACTCATGACTCATCACTCTTCACTTCATCTGAACTGTTCCAGGAACCTCACATCATTTTCGAACAGCAATCGAATATCATCGAGCTGATAGATTCTGGCGCACGTGCGATCAATGCCGAGACCGAATGCGAAGCCGGTGAACTCGTCTGGATCGACGTTCGCCGTCCGCAAGACATTTGGATGCACCATGCCCGACCCGCCCAGCTCAATCCAACCGGACGACTTACAAATGCGACAGCCCTTGCCACCGCAATTGAAGCAACTGTAATCCACTTCCGCGCTCGGCTCGGTGAACGGAAAGTACGAAGGACGAAAGCGCGTCTTCGTCTCAGGTCCAAACAGGCGATGCACAAACTCAGCGAGCGTACCCTTCAAATGCGCCATTGTGATGCCGCGATCAACGCACAGGCCTTCGACCTGATAGAACATCGGATTATGTGTCGGGTCGGGTGTGTCGCGACGGAAGACGCGGCCCGGTGCGATCATCCGCACTGGCGCGCCGCGCCGCTGCATCGCATGAATTTGCACCGTCGAAGTTTGCGAGCGCAGGGCGAAGCCTTCGGTCGTGTAGAACGTGTCCTGCGGATCGCGCGCCGGATGCCCTTCGGGAATGTTCAGGGCATCAAAGTTGTAGAAGTCCGTTTCGATTTCGCGATCGTCTTCAACCGCATAACCGAGCGAAACAAAAATGTCTTCGATGCGCTGGCGCATCAGAGTAATCGGATGCAAATGCCCGGGACGCGGGCGGCGACCCGGAATCGTGACGTCGATGGTCTCGCGGGCGGTCCGCGCGACTTTAATAATCGAGTTTAGCGACTGCTCCGCTTGCGCGATTGAATTGGCGATCTCTGCTTCAGTTTGTTGAACCAACTGCCCAAACGAGGCCCGATCCTCAGGCGGAACGCGGCCAATCAATTTCTTGGCGCCGGCGATTGCGCTTTTCTTTCCGAGATGGCGCGTGCGTAGTTCATTCAGCGCGCGCAATTCGGCCTCGGCGTCCAAATGAGAACGTACTTCGCCTGAAGCACTTTCGAGAGACGCGAAGTGCTTGAAGTCGCGGTCAAAAGCGCTTTTGGCCTCGTCAACTTGTTGTCGTGGATCGTTGGCTGACATGACAACTGCAATTCGTCCGGCGCAGCGGGCGATTGAAAATAGCCCAGCACTTCAGTGCTGGGTCGTTAACCGATTAGAAATTCAAAAGCCCGCGAAGCGGGCGACAGATACAGAACCGCGAGCAGTAGCGAGCGGGTGAGGGACTCAAGTTGATTCTCTGATCCGCTCACTATCGTTCGCGGTTCTGTAACGCGCTCTGTCGTCCGCTTCGCGGACTTGGCATCCATTATGTTAACGCGATCCCGCCGATGAATTGGGGGGCTACTTTCAAATGTCCGCTTCGCGGACGACTCTCGCTCATTTTTTCCGCACTGCTACCCACTTGCCTTGCAACTGACCCGCATAATCGTAATCCCCGGACAGCTTTCCATCGATCATCGTAGCAACTAAAGCGATCTGTCCGTTGTCGCCGTTAAGGACCACCGCGAGCTTGCCGTCCTTCCAACTCCCTGACGAAATGTTGGAAGTGCCAAGTTGTGAACTGCTCGAGCCGGTGACTTTATCGCCATCAAGTTTCAGCACCAGCGCGAACGGAAACGGTTGGCCTTGTGCGTCGGCGACTGCATCCCACTCGCCCGAGATGTCGTCAGCGATGACCTTATGAAGCTCCACGGTTAGGTTTTTGCCGCCATCTGAGAACGCAGCGGTTATGTTGCCTCCGTTTTGTCGGACAGTTATTGGTCCGCTACCACCGCCAGGTCGCTCAATTTCCAAAGTCAGCGACCCGTCCACCACTTGGCCTTTAAGAATCTTAAACGCACCCCGCGACGTCGTGAGTGTGCCGGAAAACTTACCGGCTGCCTCAATTATGTCGAGCGTCATTTTCGTCTCGCCGGTTTCATCCTTCACGGTGCCCTCATATTTACCAGCGAACGAGGAGGCTTCCACTTTCTGACCGGCAGTTGATGCAGGCTGCGCGACGACGCCAGCAGCCGCCAACAACAAAGCGGTGACAACACCCATCCCACCGGCCCAAGCTTTAATTAAGAATCTCATAGTGAGCTTCCTTTCGTCTGCCACTCTACGCCGCCGCGCGCGCCTCCGGTTTGTTTTCCAAAGCCGTCTTCGCCTGTGTTGCCAGCGCGGCAAAGGCGTCCGGCTGTTTCGCGGCAAAGTCCGCCAGGACTTTTCGGTCGAGTTCGATTCCCGCCAGCTTCAGGCCGTGCATGAACTGTGAATAGTTCAGCCCGTTCAAACGCGCGGCCGCGCCGATGCGTACAATCCACAGAGAGCGAAAGTCTCGCTTTTTCAGTTTGCGGCCGGTGTAAGCGAAGTTCAGTCCGCGCTCAACCGATTCTTTTGCGGATCGATAAAGCTTCGACTTAGTGCCGCGATATCCTTTGGCTAACTTTAAAATTTTCTTCCGGCTTTGCAGCCGCTTATTTCCACGTTTTGCTCTTGGCATGATAAACCTCCAAAAATTGCCTCATTGATTCATCGGTTCATTGAATCAATGAAAAAATGATCCAATGAATCAATCGCGTCCGTACGGCAGCATCCGCTCCACGCGTTTCTGATCGCCTTCAGAAACCAGCACGTCGATATCCAAATGCCGTTTACGCTTGTTCGTCTTCTTCGTCAAAATGTGGCGCGCATGCGAATGGCCACGCTTGATCTTGCCCGAGGCCGTCAAGCGAAAACGCTTCGCCGCGCCTTTGTGTGTTTTCAGTTTTGGCATAACTCTCTCCTAAGTAAATCGTCAATGGTAAATGGTAAATAGAAACAAGAGCTTCTGATTCCCCTACTGGCTCTGCGGATTTTGGTTGCTGCCTCCCGCATCCTGCGGTCCGCCACCTGCCGCCTGCTGTCCGCCACCTGCCTCCGGCTGCCTGCCGCCTGCCTCCTGCTTTCTGCTGTCTGCCGTCTGTTGTTTCGCCGGCTTATGCCGTTTCGGCGCAAAGATGGTGAACATTTGGTTCCCTTCCATGCGCGGCCGCATCTCAACATCTCCGACGTCAACTAAATCTTTTTCGAGCTGCTCCAGGATTCGCGCTCCCAGTTCGCGGTGCGTCATCTCGCGCCCGCGAAACCAGATCGTCGCCTTCACCTTGTCGCCTCCCTCCAGCCACTCGCGCGCGTGCTTCATGCGATAGCTGTAGTCATGCACGTCCGTACCTGGACGAAACTTAACTTCTTTGACAGTGACGACGACCTGTTTCTTCTTCGCCTCGTTTGCTTTCTTCTTCGCTTCGTACTGGAACTTGCCGAAGTCGATAATCTTGCAAACTGGCGGCTCGGCGTTAGGCGAAACTTCCACCAAATCCAAGCCACGACTGCGCGCCTCGCGAATCGCTTCGCGCGTGTCCATCACGCCGAATTGTTCGCCATCGTCACCGATTACGCGCACCTGGGGCACGCGAATCCGTTCGTTAATCCGAGTTACCGGCCCACGGCGGAAGTCCGGGCGTCCGCGGCCTCGAAAACCTGTAGCTATGTGTGCACCTCCTGCGAATTAGTCCAAAGTCTCGAGTCCAAAGTCCAAAGTTACGACATTGGACATTGGACGTTGGACTTTGGACTCAGTCATTTTTGAGCGCTCGCGTCTTTACTAGACGCGTCGCCATCTCTCTGAATTCATCCAGCGACATCGCGCCGATGTCACCCCTGGTTCGTTCGCGCACGGCGACTTTACCATCTTCCATTTCTCGATCGCCGAGCACCAGCATGAAAGGGACCTTCTGCAATTGAGCGTCCCGAATCTTCGCACCAATCTTGTCGCTGCGCACGTTCGTTTCTACGCGCAAGCCGACGTTGCGCAGCTCTCGGGCAACTTTCTCCGCGTATTCGTTGATGCGATCCGTGATCGGCAGCACCGCCACTTGCACGGGCGCCAGCCACAGCGGAAACGCACCGGCGTAATGTTCGATGAGCACGCCGAAAAACCTTTCAATCGATCCGAAAAGCGCGCGGTGCACCATGACGGGCCGATGCGGCTTGTTGTCTTCGCCGATGTATTCAAGCTGAAAGCGCTCGGGCAAATTGAAATCCCGCTGCACCGTGCCCAACTGCCAGAGTCGACCAATCGCATCTTCGACCTTGAAATCGATCTTCGGTCCGTAAAACGCAGCCTCGCCTTCAATGCGCTCATAATCAATTCCACGGGCATCCAGGCCCGCGGCCATCTCGGCCTCAGCTTTTTGCCAATCGTCTTCGGATCCAAGATAAAGCTTATTCGTGTCGCTGCCCTTCACCGAAAGCTCGAATTTGATCTTGTCAAAGCCGAACGTCTTCAAGACTTCATAGGCGAAATCGACGCAATCGAAAATCTCCTGTTGTACCTGCTCGGGAGTACAAAACAAGTGTGCATCGTCCACGCTGAAACCGCGCACCCGCATCAAGCCGTGCAGCGTGCCCGACAATTCTGCGCGATAGACCGTGCCCATCTCCGAATACCGCTGTGGCAAATCACGATACGAACGCTGCTGCGATTTGTAGATGCCGATGTGAAACGGACAGTTCATCGGCTTCAGGCGAAATTCGGTTTCTTCGAGTTTAGTCGGCGCAAACATCGAGTCGCCGTAGTTCTGCTCGTGACCACTCGTTTGCCAAAGCTCGCGTTTGGCGATGTGCGGCGTATAAACAAAACTGTAGTTGCGCCTGGCTAATTCTTCTCGCAGATAATCTTCCATCTGCTGGCGGACAATTCCGCCTTTCGGATGCCAGAACACCAAGCCCTGTCCGTAGTCTTCCTGAATCGAAAACAGGTCGAGTTCGCGCCCGAGCTTCCGATGATCGCGCTTCTCAGCTTCTTCGCGCTGCTTCAGCCACGCTTCAAGCTCTTCCTGCGTGAAGTACGCCGTCCCGTAGATACGCTGCATCTGCGGGCGTTCGGCGTCGCCTTTCCAGTAGGCGCCGGCCAGCGAAAGCAATTTGAAAGCTTTCAGCTTGTTAGTGTTGGGCACATGCGGCCCGAGACAAAAATCGATGAACGGCGAGCCGTCGATGTAATAAACGCTGACCGTCTCGCCGGCCTTCTCGTCGATCAACTCGCATTTCAGCGGCTCGTCGCGCTCTTTGAAAATGCGCAGCGCTTCCGCTTTCGAGATCTCATCGCGGCGATAAGGCATGTTGCGCTTCGCAATGTCGCGCATCTTCTTTTCAATTACCGGCAGATCAGCTTCGGTCAAAGCTCGTGGCGCAATCACGTCGTAGAAAAATCCATAGCGCGGATCTTCCAACAATGCCGGGCCGATTCCGAGCTTCGTTCCGGGAAACAGATCGAGCACCGCTGCCGCCAACAAATGCGCGGTCGAGTGCCGCAGCACGTCCAGCCCTTCGAGCGTCGCCGGCAGCACCGGCTCAATTTTCACCGCGTCGCCATTCGCCTGCGTATCAATCGTGTGGGCGAGATCGACTTCACGGCCGTTCACGCGCGCAGCCAGCGCCTGTTTCGCCAAATCGCGGTCCAGCTTCTTCAGAGCTTCGGCAACCGTGACCGGCGCAGGCATTTGCGCGCTCGGGCCGTTATTCAGTTGGACGCTAATCTCGCTCATTTACTTCTTCGCTCCTGAGGAGCGAAATATTTATAGAACTGTAAACCCACCCACGATCTCTGAGCTCCTCTAGGAGCGACATATTAAATGACAATTTCGCTCCTAAAGGAGCTTAAAAACAATTAGCAACCGGAAGCCATAAATATTTCGCGCCTACGGCGCTGACGTTAGCCTCGCCGCACATCGAGCGGCAAAGCCGCACAAAGCTGGAACACCGAAAAACCTGGCGCCCTTCCTCACGATTTACGATTCACGATTTACTAACTGCGAATGATCGGTTTCGATAGGAGCGCCCTCGTCGCCAATCCCACATGCGGAATTGGCAATCAAAATGTGAATCGTGTTGTGACGGTACGATTCATGACGAAGGTCTTTCGGAGCATCCTATCAAAAGTTCGAACCAGACAAGCTTTACGCCGTCCGTCGTAATAATTACGAATCTGGATAATAACAAAGCCTTTTCCAACGGCGCAAGCGCGTATGAGCCTGCCAGTTATCGCAATTTGGTTTTACTCTGTGCCTCCGTGGATCTCGGTGCCTCTGTGGTGTGCTCTTCGTAAGTATTTGTTCACCACAGAGACACGGAGATTGCACAGAGACACCGAGGAAGAATGGACATTAGGACAAGCAGGAGCAACTGGGAGAAGCTGGCTTCCCCATGATTTTGCGCTAGTATATGCGCCCATTAGGCCAGCAAGTGCTGAAGGGAGCCCCCGCATGTCGTCATTCCGCCGCTTGTCGATCTTCGCGGTCGCGATCGGACTATTAATTCCAACCGCGTTCGAGTTTCGCACTTCAGCCCAAAAACAGAAGAGCGCCGTCGCTTCTGTTGACACCACCGTTGATAACGGCGCAAGCGAGATGCGGCCGATCATCGAGTACTACATCGCCGATCGCGGCAGTCTGCAACGCTCATTCTTCGTCAACAATTCGCCGGCGCGACGCGAGCGATTTCGCAAGTTCTATCAAGACGCGTTGGATCGAATCCAGAAACTCAATTTTGACGCGATGAGTCAGGAAGGAAAGGTCGACTACATCCTGTTTCGCAATCATCTCGAGCACGAATTGCGCCAACTGGATATCGAAGAGAAACAACAAACCGAAATCGCGCCACTGATTCCCTTTGGCAAAACGATCGTCGATTTCGAAGAAGCGCGCCGCCGCATGGAACCCATCGACTCTGCGAAAACGGCAGCCGCGCTAAACTCACTCAAAAAACAGGTCGAGGACACGCGCAGGCAAGTGGAAGCGGGCCTGCGCGGTGGCGACAGTGCCGACGCGATCAAAGTAAAAAAGACCGTCGGGTTTCGCGCCGTCAACGCCGTCAATTCACTACGCGGCAATCTGCGCAATTGGTACACGTTCTATAACGGCTACGATCCGATTTTCACCTGGTGGAATGAGCAACCGGAGAAAGAACTCGACGACGCGTTAACCGCGTACGCAACCTTTCTTAATGAACGAATCGTCGGCGTGCGCAGCAGCGCGCCGCCGGCAACACAAGGACCACAAGGTGGTGGTCAAAGAAGCGGCGCGGGTCCGGGCGCAGGTCCAGGCCAAGGCGGCGGAGGTCCTCAACGTCCGGGTGCTGCGCAGGCGCGCGCCGGAGACAACAGCGACATCATCGGCGATCCCATCGGCCGCGACGCGCTCATCAGCGAACTGCAATACGAGATGATTCCCTACACTCCCGAAGAGCTGATTGAATTCGCGAACAAAGAGTTCGCCTGGTGCGAGAACGAAATGAAGAAAGCCTCGCGCGAGCTCGGCTACGGCGATGACTGGAAGAAAGCTCTCGAGCACGTGAAGAACACTTACGTCGAGCCCGGAAAGCAGCCCGAGATGATTCGCGACCTGGCCCTCGAAGCAATCAAGTACGTCGACGACCACGACTTGATCACAGTGCCTCAGCTAGCGCGCGACACGTGGCGGATGGAAATGATGACTCCCGAACGTCAGCTTGTCAGTCCGTTCTTTCTCGGCGGCGAAACGATTCTGGTTTCTTATCCGACGAACACGATGTCGCACGAACAAAAGATGATGTCGATGCGGGGCAACAACCCGAACTTTTCACGTGCCACCGTTTTCCACGAACTGATTCCCGGTCATCATCTGCAAGGCTTTATGACCGCGCGCTACAAACCTTATCGCGGTTTGTTCGGAACACCGTTCTGGACAGAAGGCGGCGCGTTGTACTGGGAACTTCTGTTTTGGGACATGGGATTTCCGAAGACTCCGGAGCAAAAAATCGGAATGTTGTTCTGGCACATGCATCGGTGCGCGCGCATCATCTTCTCCCTCAGTTTCCATCTCGAAAAAATGACGCCCCAGCAATGTATAGATTTCCTGGTCGATCGCGTCGGCCATGAGCGCGACAACGCCACAGCCGAAGTGCGGCGTTCATTCGATGGCAGCTACGGCCCGCTTTATCAGATCGCATATCTAATCGGCGCGAAGCAGCTCTATGCACTGCATCACGAACTGGTCGATTCCGGGAAGATGAAGAACCGCGAATATCATGATTGGATTTACAAGGAGAACCGTATTCCCGTCGAGATGGTGCGTGCGATTCTGACGAACCAGAAACTGACGCGAGACTTCAAGACGAGTTGGCGGTTTCTGCCGAATTGAGGTTGTGATCAGTGTCACAAAGTAGCGAAAAATGCTCAGCCAAATGACAAAACTATGACAATACGTTTTCACGGCTGAATAAAATGTGGGCGTGCTGGAGAATCTCATAGTTCTGCACCACTCAAAGAAAGCCGGCGAGACCTGGCCCGTCGCCATCAACGGGCTCGAATGGCAGACCTGCCTGCGACGAATTGTTCTCCTGCACAAATCAGAAAGCACTGCACTAATCCCTACGTTGCCGGATGGCGCTGAAATCTACCAAGCGCAAGCCGCGTACAATTTCCTGCTCGAAGTCGTGTGCGGCCTTCGCTCACCGCTGGTCGCGGAAACGGCAGTGATGGGCCAGTTCAAAGAATTCTGTGCGACTGCGCGTTTCCCAATGAACGAATGGGGCGCGTTTCTGCGGCGTCTGACTTCAGATCTGCTGGTGGATGCGAAGCGAGTGCGGTCGCATCACCTGGAAGGACTCGGCAGTCAATCGTACGGCGGGCTGGTGCGACAGCATTTGAAAGGCGTTCCGTCGGTCGTGGTCCTGGGCGCCGGACAATTGGCCGATGAGATCCTGCCGTGGATCGTCGGCAAGAATGAGGTGACTGTTTGTGCGCGGAATCTCAATCGCGCGAAAGCGTTGACTGAAACGTTTGCGGATATTCGTCTAACGCAGTTCGGCCTCGGCGACGCGATTGACGAAACGCGGGAAACGGCAGTCGTCATCGCCGCTCCTATTAGAGCAATCGATGCGACCGCATGGATGAGCGCGCAAGCGACTCCGTTTGTGAAAGTGATTGATCTGCGCGGTGAAGCTGAGTCAGATCCGATTGATGACTCATTGCCCGTGATCAGACTGTCGGAAATGTTTGCTGCCCTGAAAGACGAACGTCCAAAACTCATCGCGCGCGTCGCCGCCGCCCACGACGAAATCAAGAAAGCGGCGCAGAGGCTGATCGAGCAGGCGCAGTTCCGCCCCTTCGGTTGGGAAGATTTATGCGCCTAGTTCTCGCTGCGCGTCGCAGCGACTTGGCGCGCATTCAGGCATTTCAGGTCGGACGCAGCCTTCAAAACGCACACCCGCAAATCGAAATCGAGTACTCCTTCCACGAGTCTCTCGGCGATAAGAATCAAAACGATCCATTGTGGCAGATGCCTGAGAAAGGGGTCTTCACACAGGATCTGCGTGCAGATTTGCTCGCGGCGCGATATGACCTGGCGGTTCATTCGTGGAAAGACCTGGCGATTGAAGACGACCGCGAAACTGAAATCGTCGCGACGCTGCCCCGCGCGGACATGCGGGACCTATTGCTAGTTCGCAGGGATCGTTGGGAAGAAATCCAACGCAGCGGTCGCATCACGATTCTGACTTCTTCGCCCCGGCGCAGCTACAACCTCCAGACATTTTTGCCGGCTGCTCTTCCCGCAAAAATCAACGAACTGATTTTCGAGCCGGTGCGTGGCAATGTGCCGACGCGCGTGCGCAAGATGTGGAACCCAGGCGCTGACGGACTGATTGTTGCGAAGGCTGCGCTGGACCGTTTGCTGGAAGCGCCCGAAGAAGAATTCGCGGCAATGAAAGCCGAGTTGCGAGAGCTGCTGTCGCAATGTCGCTGGATGGTTTTGCCTTTGAGTGCTAACCCAACCGCCGCAGCGCAGGGCGCGCTGGCCGTTGAAGTTAAGAGTGGCCGCACTGAGCTGCGCGAGTTCTTCAAAGTGATCAATTGCGCTGACGCATTCGAAACGACGAAGCGCGAACGCGAAATCCTGCGCAGCTATGGCGGCGGCTGTCATCAAAAGATCGGAACGAGCGTTCTGAGACGGCCTTACGGAGAAATCACTTTTCTGCGCGGACTGACTGACGCGGGCGAACGTCTGAGCGAATGTCGCTTATTCGCCCCACAAGCGCGCCCCCAAAAGATTCCAAAAGACTTGCTGTGGCCGCTTCGGCCGGCAGACTCTGACTGGTTCAAACGCGAGGCCATTCCTGCGACAATACCGAATTCTCCGTTATGGATTGCCAAAGCTGACGCCGTGCCTGAAGATTTAGCGGTTTCAGATTCGCAGTTGGTCTGGACCAGCGGATCAAAGACCTGGCTGAAACTTGCCAGTCGGGGTATTTGGGTGAACGGTTCGGCGGACGGCTTGGGCGAACAAGAGGACCCCCGCATCGAAACACTCGCGGGCGGCGGCGCAGTAAATTGGACAAAGCTTACGCACGCGGACGCACCGAGCGAAAACGCGATGCCATCACTGGCGACCTATCGGCTGATTCCGAAAGATGAGTCGCCGAACCTCGATGGGAAGCAGTGCTTTTTCTGGACGAGCGGTTCGGCTTTTGAACGAGCAGTCGGCTTGAATTCGCGGCTGAAATCGATGACTCATTTTTGCGGACCCGGCAACACGCAGAAGACCTTGGAACGAAATGGTGTCGAGCCGCACATATTCTTGAGTCACGAGCAATGGCTAAGAGAGATGTGTCAGAACCCCGAGCGGTAGCGACGGGATCAAAGCACAACTTGAACTGTAGATCCCATCGCTACCGCTCCGGGTTCTGACAATGAGCAATGGCTATCGGAGATGAGTTTATGAGACGCCTCATGCGCCTGCGCGCGACGCAACATCTGCGCGACCTGTGCGCGGAAACAGAATTCAATCGAGCGCAGTTGATTCAACCTTTCTTTGTTGTCGAAGGCTTGCAGCAAGACGAGCCGATTGCCGGTTTACGCGGCAATGTTCGTCTCAGTATTTCGTCTGCCCTCCGGCAGATTGAAAGCGACGTAAAAGATGGCGTCACACACTTTCTTCTGTTCCCCGTGCCCGGCGAAAAGCGCGAAAGCAACTTTGATCACGCGTTCGAGCGCGAGGTCATCTCGCAAATCAAGAAACAGTTTGGTTCGGAGCTCTGTCTCTGGATAGACACATGTCTGTGCGCTTACACGACGCATGGCCACTGCGCAGTGTTGAATCAGAAAGGAATTGATCTTTCCACGACGCTGAATGAACTCGCGAATTCTGCTCTGGCGTTTGTCGAAGCCGGCGCTGACGGAATCAGTCCCAGCGACATGATGGACGGCCGAGTCGGCCGAATTCGGCAGAGGCTGGATGAAAACGGATTCGATATCGTGCCGGTGATGAGTTATAGCACCAAGTTCGCCAGCAACTTCTACGGGCCATTTCGGAATGCGGCCGATTCAGCGCCGCAGTTTGGTGATCGCAAAGCTTACCAACTCGACGTGCGCAATCGTTCCGACGCGGTTGCCTGCAGCGTGAGATGTGCCGAAGAGGGCGCAGACATTCTGATGGTGAAGCCCGGACTGACTTCGCTTGATTTAATCCGACCAATCAAAGACGCGACTTCGCTTCAGGTTGGGGCTTATCAGGTCAGCGGCGAGTACGCAGGACTCTCTTTGTTGGCGGATAATGGACTGATAGATTTCGAGCGTGGGCTGATGGAAACCTGGCATGTGTTTAAGCGCGCCGGCGCGCAATTCATCATTACGTATGGGGCGCGCTATGCGAAGAAGTTGGGAATTTGATTAGGACTCCCTCTCACTTTGGGAGAGGGCTGGGGGTGCGGACGTAGTCCGCGAAGCGGACGAACGAAAATAGCCCAGCGATTTATCGCTGGGACAAGAAGGCGATGATGGAGCCGAGTCCGCGAAGCGGACGACAGACTTTGCGATGGTGGATCTAACAAGACATATCTTCTGTCGCCCGTTTCACGGGCTCTGAATTAATTTATCTCGCCGATCCCAGCACTGAAGTGCTGGGCTATTCTCAAAACGTCCGCTTCGCGGACGGATCTGCACGGCTTGATGTAAACGAGGATGGCTACACCAGTAATTACTGCTGCTAATTCCGTTGAACTATTCGAACGCGCGCAACGTCTCTCTCCCGGCGGCGTCCACAGTCCCGTCCGCGCGTTCAAGGGCGTCGGCGGCACTCCAGTCTTCTTTCGCAGCGCGCAAGGCGCGATCCTGACATCGGTCGAAGGCCGCGATTACATCGACTTCTGCCAGAGCTTCGGACCACTCATGCTGGGCCATCGCGACCCTGACGTAAGCGAAGTGGTGCGCGAAGCAATCGATACAGCTTGGAGTTTTGGCGCTTGCGAACCTTACTCGCTGGAACTCGCGGAATGGATTACCTCGCGCGTGCCGTGGGTTGAGATGCTGCGTTTCGTTTCATCCGGCACCGAAGCCGTCATGAGCGCGTTGCGCGTGGCGCGCGCAGCGACCGGTCGATCGCGGATTCTAAAGTTTGAAGGTTGCTATCATGGCCACGCCGATTCGCTTCTGGTCAAAGCCGGCAGTGGTTTGGCTGGAAAATCAGCTAGTTCGAGCGCGGGCGTTTCGGAAAATGTGGCCGGTGAAACCCTAGTCGCATCACTCGACGATGAAAACAGTGTTCGCGCAGTTTTTTCGAAACACGGTTCAGAAATCGCCGCAGTGATCCTCGAACCGCAGCCGGCGAATTATGGCCTGCTGCTCCAGCGACGTGAGTTCATCGAAGAGACCGTCAATGCCGCGCGAGAGCACGGCGCGCTGGTTATTTTCGATGAAGTAATCTCAGGTTTCCGCATCGCGATGGGCGGCATGGCTGAAGTGCTCGGCATTCGCCCGGATCTGGTTACGTACGGCAAAGTAATCGGAGGCGGCTTTCCGGTTGGCGCTTACGGCGGACGACGCGATTTAATGGAAATGGTTGCGCCGTCGGGGCCGGTTTATCAGGCAGGAACATTGAGCGCGAATCCTGTAGGAATGCGAGCGGGTTTGGCCACGCTCGAAAAGATTGAACGCGTTGACGCTTTTGCGACGCTGGAGAATCGCACCACGAATTTTTGCGACGCGTTGAATGCCGCATTTGGCGAAAAGGGATTGCCGCTGCAAATCACGCGGGCAGCTTCGCTGTTTTGGCTGCACGCGAAAACGGATAAAGTCATTCGTCGGCTCGAAGATATTCCGCCCGGTCACGCGGAGCAGTTCGCCCAAATCTTTCACCAGGCGCTTAAGCGTGGTGTTTACTTTGCGCCGAGCGGTTACGAAGTCAGTTTCATATCGCTTGCCCACACTGACGAGTTGCTGCAGAAAGCCAGCGCTGCGATTCTCGACGCGGCTTCCGAGGCGCTTCGCTAACATTTCGTCAACGAAAGGAGTTCTTTTCATGCCGGCAAAAAGATTACGCCTCCAACAACTCACGCCGCTCATCATCGGGTTTGCCGTACTCTTGATGAGCGCTGCTATCCAAGTCCGCGCACAAACTGGTCCAGAGACCGACCGGGCGCGGGCGTTGCGACTCCTGCATGAAGGTAAATTCGCGGACGCCCAACAACTCCTTGAGAAACTAGCAGTCGCGAATCCTTCGGATGGAGACCTTCAGTTCGCGCTCGGATTTTCGCTTCTCGCCACTTCGAAAAATATTACGGATGAATCAGCCCGCCGCCGCGAGCGCGTTCGCGCGCGCAACCTATTCCTGCGCGCCAAACAAATAGGTGTTTCTGAGACTTACGCCGATTTGCTGGACTCGAGCTTGGCGTCGGTACCGCCCGACGGCGGTGATCCGTTGAGATTCTCCAGTAATCCGGAAGCCGACAAAGCGATGCAGGAAGGCGAAGCTGCTTTTACGCGCGAGGACTACGACAAAGCTATCGCGGCTTATCAGAAGGCGTTGACGCTCGATCCAAAGCTCTATCACGCGGCCGTCTTCCTCGGAGACATGTACTTTCAGAAGCGACAGATCGACAAAGCCGGCGAATGGTACCAACGGGCAATTGCGATTGATCCCGACAAAGAAACTGCCTACCGGTACTGGAGTGACGTGCTGCTGAAGAACGGCCGGGCCGAAGAAGCGCGCACGCAAGCCATCGAAGCGATCGTTGCCGAGCCGTACAACCGCACCGCTTACAACGGACTGGTCCAGTGGGCGCGGGCGGCAAATGCATCATTGCAGCATCCGCGAATTGACCAGCCTCCGCGCACGATGAATTCGTCCACGCAAGGCAACCAGACAACCATTAACATCGATCCCAACGCATTCCCGAAAGAAGGTCCGGCACACTATTGGGCCTTTTATGATCTTACGCGGGCGGCCTATCCTGCGAAATTCAAAACTGACTATCCGACCGAGCAGGCTTATCGCCACAGTTTGAAAGAGGAAGCCTCTGCTTTGCGGGTGGTTGCGGAAATGCTGGCTAGTGATCTCAAGAGTGGCAAGCTAAAGTCAGTCGATGATCCATCGTTGGCGAATCTGTCAAAACTGCATCAGGCCGACCTGATCGAAGCTTACGTGTTGTTCGCCCGTCCCGATGATGGCATCGCGCGCGATTACGACACGTATCGTAAAACCAATCGAGCGAAACTGCGACGGTATTGGGCTGAGTTCGTCATCGGCAACTAGAAATGAAGCAAGGTCGCGACCGAATCAAAATTTTGCTGGTGGCTCTTTGGGTCACTTTCACCGTCACGCTCGCAGTGTGGTGGATGATCTTCGGATTGCGGCAGCTGGACCTGCTCAGCCAGTTTCATGTCGAACAATCAGATCAACTTCAGGGGCATTATCGGATGCTCCTATGGGAAGGCGGCATTCTGATCGCATCGCTCGTCGGCGGAGGCTTGGCGCTTTATTACTATGCGAGGCGCGAGCAGAAGCGGCACCAACAGGTTGAAGAGTTCTTCGCGGCGTTTACCCATGACGCGAAAACGGCGCTTACCAGTTTGCGTTTGCAAGCCGAAAGTCTCAAAGAAGATCTCGGCGCAACGCCGAATCCGTTGCTCGACCGGTTGCTTCAGGACACCTTGCGTTTGCAGCTTCAGCTCGAAAACTCTCTGCTCCTGGTGAACTTGCCGACGGGCCGCCTCCTCAATGAGCCGGTGCGCATAGGTCACATCGTCGATGCGCTGCGTTACCACTGGCCGGACCTGACGATCATTCAACGCGGCGACGGCACGGTCCGCGGCGACAGTCGGGCGCTTGAAAGCGTCATGATGAATTTGATTCACAACGCCGTGAAGCACGGGGACGCTTCGGAAATTCGCATTACCACGGCGCCCGGCGAAAGCGGCCGCATGAATTTATTGGTAGCCGACAACGGCCAGGGGTTTCAGGGGGACTTCAAACAATTAGGCTTGCTCTTTGTGCGGCACGCCCGCGGAAGCGGCAGCGGAGTCGGCCTTTACATTTCCAGCCAACTCGCAAAGCGCATGAATGCGACCTTGAGTTTCGCACCGGGCGCAGAGGGAGGCTTTGTCGCGCAATTGGATTTATCAGCAGTCCCTGAGGGGGTATTACTTAAACAGCAAGCGCAGAAGCTGGCATGAAATCGATCCTGCTCGTCGAAGATGATCGCTCGCTCGGCGCAACCTTGCGTGACCGGCTCGTGCGCGAAGGCTATGAAGTCTCGTGGGTCGAAACGAAGCAACTCGCGCTCGCGAAGTTTGCTGAGCGGTTGTGGGACTTGATCGTTTTGGATGTGAGTCTGCCGGATGGATCCGGTTTTGAAATCGCGCGCGAGATCAAAATGAAATCAGCCGTTCCCATCATGTTTATGACTGCCCTCGGCACAGCGGAGAATCGTCTGGAAGGGTTTGAGATTGGCGCCGAGGAATTCATTCCCAAGCCGTTTCACCTGCGTGAGCTGCTGCTGCGGGTACAGCACGTCTTCGAGCGGCATCCGGTTCGTCATCAAATCGTTTGCAACGGCCGCACCGTCGAACTCGACAGTCGCACGATCGTGCAGCCTGACGGGCAGCGCGAATTCTTGCCGGCGCGCGACTTCGAACTGCTTGAATTGCTGATTACGAGCGCGCCCCGGGCGGTCAGCCGCAACGAAATCCTCGATAAGCTTTGGGGCGAAGATAAGCTGGGAAACCAACGAACCGTAGACAATATGATCGTGCACCTGCGGCAATCGATCGGCGACGCGAATAGCGAAGTCATTCGCTCAGTGCGGGGAGTTGGTTATCAATGGAATGCGGTGGCAGAGACGCCTGCAGTAACGGGCGGCTGAATTTGGAGTGCGGAGGCTTGCCGCCGCCTTGGAAAAAGTGACGACTACACTGGAAGAAATGATAATCCAAAGCGCCGTCGAAGCCGGCGCGATCCAAATCGGAAACACTTGTTTTCAAAACGCGCTGCGTCGCAGTCCACAAGCCATACCTCCAATCTGGCTTATGCGACAGGCGGGTCGCTATCATCGTCACTATCAGGATCTACGCCGGCAATTCTCGTTCATGGACTTGTGCAAACAGCCGGCGCTGGCCGCGCAAGTCGCGCTCGGCCCCGTTTTGGACTTTGATTTCGACGCGGCCATTCTCTTCAGCGATCTGCTTTTTCCCCTGGAGGCGCTGGGCATGGGCTTGGAATATACGGACGCGGGTCCGCGGCTTGGCTGGAATTTGAAACGCGACAACATCTCGGACCTCAGACGCGTCGAAGACGCCTGGCCGAATCTCTTGTTTCAGGGCAAGGCCATGCGCGCGACTCGTCAGGTGCTACCGAAAGACAAGAGCCTGATCGGTTTTGTCGGTGGCCCATGGACTTTGTTTGTGTATGCCGTCGAAGGAACGCACAAACACGTCGATCAAGCCGTCAAAGAGTTGTCGCTTTTTGAAAAGTTCTGCGAAACGATGGTACCGCTGCTCAAGCGCAACATCGAGCTTCAGATTGAGAACGGCGCTGAAGTTGTGATGATCTTCGATACCGCAGCCGGTGAACTCGATCCGAAGACCTTCCGGAGCGCGATTGTGCCGCAGCTCGAAACGCTCGCTGGTTCATTTCCGTCGCGGCTTGGCTACTATTCGAAAGCGACCCGACGCGAACACCTCGATCATCCGCTCTTCACCAATGGCAGTTTCGCCGGCATTGGTGTCGATCACAACTGGGATTTGCGCGACGCGTTCGACATGTTTCGGGGCGGTTTCATTCAGGGAAACTTCGATCAGAATCTGCTGCGCGACAGCAGCGTGGACGAATTAAGCCAACACCTGAGTGAATTTCTAAGTCCATTATTGAAGTGCGACCGCACCGGTTGGATTTGCGGTTTGGGCCATGGCGTACTGCCGCAGACACCAGAAGAAAATGTGCGACTATTTGTGAATACCGTAAGAGAGGTTGTGCAGTGAACGATCTTTTTGCCAAGTACGACGTCCCGGCGCCGCGTTATACGAGCTACCCCACCGTTCCCTTCTGGAGCGACATGCCAACTACTGAGGAGTGGCTGAACGAACTCGAGAAAGCCTTCAACGATCAATCTGCGACTTGGTCGCTCTACTTTCATCTTCCCTTTTGTGAATCGCTCTGCACCTTCTGCGCCTGCAACACGGTGATTACGCGCAATCACGGTCGCGAAGAAGGCTACAAAGGTCTTCTGCGCAAAGAGTGGAGCTACTACGTTGAACGCATTCCGAAAATGCGGGAGCGGCCGCTGCTTGGTGTCCATCTCGGCGGCGGCACACCCACATTTTTCGAGCCGGACAATCTGCGTCAAATTCTTCAGCCGATTCTGTCGCAAGCGAACATCGATCACGACAGGTTCGAGGCTTCAGTTGAAGTCCATCCGGGCCACACCACGCGTGAGCACTTAGCCACTTTGCGCGAACTTGGGTTCACGCGCATTTCCATCGGCGTGCAGGATTTCGATCCCGAAGTGCAGCGCATCGTCAATCGCCATCAGCCTTATGAGGTGACGAAGACCTGCACGGACATGGCCCGGGAACTCGGTTACACCTCCGTTAATTACGATCTGATTTACGGTTTGCCGAAACAGACGCTTGATCGTTTCGCGGAGAGCGTCGACAAAGTAATCGAGCTGCGACCGGATCGAATTGCTCTCTACAGCTTTGCGCTCGTGCCTTGGATCAAGCCCGCGCAGCGTAGTTACACCGACGAAGACATTCCCAAGGCAGGCGAGAAGCGCGCGCTCTACGAAATGGCCCGGCGAAAGCTGGAGAACGCTGGGTACGTTGAAATCGGCATGGACCACTTCGCGCTGCCGCACGACGGCATGGCTAAGGCACAACGCGAAGGAACTCTGCACCGGAATTTTCAGGGTTATACCGAAACCCGCACGAGCGTTCTGCTTGGTCTGGGCGTCAGTGCGATTTCCGAAGCGCCGACGTGTTTCCATCAAAACGAAAAAGCATTCCCCGTTTACGAGCGGCGTGTTCTTCAAGGTGAGATTCCAACTTTTCGCGGCCACTTGCTGTCGGAGGAAGACCGCGAGTTGCGCGAACAGATCCTGAAGTTCATGACGCAATTCGAAGTCGAGCTGCATGACAATCAACCTGAAGAGGCAGAACAATTCCTCTCGTCTCTAATCGATGACCGTTTGGTGGAAGTGCGAGATCAAAGACTAACGCTCACTGAACGAGGCCGGCCGTTTCTCCGTAATGCCTGCATGTTTTTTGATTATCGTCTGCGGCGACAGCAGCCGCAGGCGAAGACCTTTTCGCAGGCCCTCTGACCATACCGTGAAACCCATCACCGTTGTCGGCGCAGGTTTTTCCGGACTCGTAACTGCTTACCTGCTCACGAAAGCCGGACGCGAGGTCCGCGTCGTCGAGAAGAAATCACGCGCCGGCGGACTCATCCGAACGATTCGCACGGAACATGGCCTCGTCGAAACCGCGGCTAACGGAATTCTGAATTCAGCACGTGTCGAAGCGATGTGTGCTGATATCGGCGTGCCGCTGCTCCAAACGAAGCGCGACGCGCGCAAGCGATTTATCTTTCGCGGCAAGCCGCGGCAACTGCCACTAAATCCACTTGAGGCCTTGCGAATTCCCTTTGGCGTCACGGCCAATGCTATGCGATTGAGACCACAACCGTGCGAAACAATTTCCGAGTGGGGCAGACGCGTCGTCGGCAAAGGAGCCACCGATTACCTTCTCGCTCCGGCACTGGGCGGCATTTATGCCGGCGATCCCGAACGCCTAAGCGCGAGTTTGATTTTCGGCAGTGCCAAGTTGCCTGCGCATTTGCAAACCTACCGACCGGCGAAAGCGAAGGCGCGCGGAACTGTCGCGCCGCCACAAGGCATGCAGCAATTGATTGATGGGCTTCGTAATTGTCTGGAAACCAGAGGAGTGGAAATCGCCTTCGAAAGCGAAGTAGAAACTAACAGCTCAGACCCAACAATCATATGTCTTTCTGCAAGCGCTGCTTCTGAATATCTTCGGGAGAGTGCTGGCGAGGTTGCCGCTCAACTGGCGCGCGTCGAGATGCTCTCGCTTCTCACAGTTACCTGCTTTTTCGATCAAGAGGTTACGCAACTGAAAGGGTTCGGCTGTTTATTTCCACGCGATCAGGGCTTTCGCTCGCGCGGCGTTCTCTTCAATGATTCCATTTTCGAAGGTCGCGGACCCGCCCACGCTGAGACATGGATTTTCGGCGGCGCGCTTGACGGCGATATTGTCAATCTCAGCGACGACCAAATTCGCGAGACGCTGCTGGCCGATCGCGAACGGTTTTACGGAAGGACTCGAGCGCCGCTGGCTACTCATGTCACGCGTTGGCCACACGCGCTGCCGCACTACTCCGTTGATCTTGAACGGACACTTTCGCAAGTGCCGGCGCCACCGGCAAATCTTGCTCTCGTGGGCAATTACCTCGGTCGGATCGGACTGGCAAAGATATTGGAAAGGGCTGCGTACGTCGGAGAAAACGTGGTCAAAGGTTGGGGCTAGAGTTGTTAAATCTTGTGAATTCGTACGATTCGCGTCATAACTCTATTGACACACTGGATCGTCGCAAATAAACTTGCGGCAGTCCTGAGGGTATGGCAATGACGCTGGTCAAACTCATCGTTATCACGATAGTAATCATCCTCAGCATCCTGTGGTTCGGCCGCTTCCTGTTTTAGCGACCTGCGGATGATTCAACGCAAGCCGGTCTCGCAACCTGCTCTCCGCTTCGTCGTAGTCCGACACCTCTTTTTCTCTTCAATCGTTCTTGTTGCGATGGCGTGTCTGAGCTCGCCGCCGCGCGCGCAAACGTCTCAGCAGCCTGAGGACGACGAAGTGCTGCGCGTTAGCACCGACCTGATTCTTTTTCCCGCACGCATCCGCGATCGTAGAGGCGAGCGGCCGAACGGTTTGACCACTCGCGATCTCAACTTGAAAGACCCGGACAAAGCCACGACCGGTTTGTACCTGGCGGCTGGTGTCGATCGCGTCGCGCTCATCTTTGCACTCGATCAGTCCGGGAGCTTGCGAGACATCATTAACGAGCAACGAGACGCGGCGCTCAAACTCTACGAACGATTCGGCAGTAGATCGAGTATTGCCGTCTTGCATTTCGCCGAGACGCCACACGTGGCGGCGCCATTTTCCCGCGACGCCGCTGACGCGCGATCGGCTTTTGAGCTTAGTGCGCGGCCAAATCAGCACACGGCGATCTTTGACGCGGCCGCCACAGCCATTCAGATGTTCAGTACTCTCCCGCGCATTCGCAGCGAACGTCGCATCGTTATCGTCATCAGCGACGGCCTGGATAATTTCAGCAAGACGAAATCAGGCACAGTAATCGAAGCGGCCCGCGAAGCGAATGTTTCTTTTTATGTAATTCATCTGCCATTGTTTGAGCCTCGCGACGGAGCCTTAGTTGTTCGTTCTCCGGCGAAAGGATTTCGCGACCTCGCCGCGCAAACTGGTGGCAAATACTTTCTGGCGCGCGCCGCGCCGCTCGCTGCCCATGACAAGATTGATCTGACGTCGATTTTTCAAGCGATTGAAGAAGACTTGAGAAGCCAATATCTAATAGGCTTTTATGTTTCTAACAAAGCTCATGACGGCAAGATTCACAAATTGTCATTGAGCCTGTCGAACGGACTCGAGTATCAAGTCGGTGATCGCGGCTTCGCGAATAGCCACAAATTTGTAGTCCGTTAAATTGAATTGCGTACTTGCGTGCAGTCGGCGATTCAAGGAAGATAGCTCCCGCACTTCCTAACAACCACATGACCGAACAAATTGATGCGGGACTGCGCAAGATTCGGCGTGCGCTAATCAGTGTCTCTGACAAAACAGGCATTGTAGATTTCTCGCAGGAATTGAAAAGCTTCGGTGTGGAAATCATCAGCACCGGTGGCACGGCCAGGGCCTTGCGCGAAGCAGGAATCGATGTTCGCGACGTCGCCGACGTGACCGGTTTTCCGGAAATGATGGACGGCCGCGTGAAGACTCTGCATCCGAAAATTCACGGCGCGCTGCTCGGTGTGCGAGACAACGCTCAGCATGTGATGGCGATGGAAGAGTATGCAATCAAGCCGATCGACATGGTCGTGATCAATCTGTACCCCTTCGAACAGACCATCGCGCGCGAAGACATCAGGTTGGAGGAAGCGATCGAACAGATCGACATCGGCGGCCCCGCCATGATTCGATCAGCCGCGAAGAACTATCGCGACGTCGCCGTCGTTACGTCGCCCGATTTATATCGTCAAATCAGGACCGAGATGATTCTGGATGATGGCGCGCTGACGCTGGCGACGCGCGAGCAACTGGCGCGACTGGCGTTCATGCGCACGGCATTTTACGACTCGGCGATCTTTCCTTACTTGAGCGCGAACCTCAACGGAGCCAGGGGTTCGAAGATGTTTCCGCCAGTTGGTGAAATCATCGAGCGCATGTCTACGTACATGAACTTGTTCTCGACGGCGATGAAGTCTCTGCATGGCGACGAATTGACCGCCGCAGAGGACCACGGAAAGTTCCCGGCGCATCAACAACTTTCGCTCAACAAAATTTCGGACTTGCGATATGGCGAGAACCCACATCAGGCTGCGGCAATGTATGAAGTTGGCGCTCGAGGCACCGGCGATCTCTCCGCGGGCGTAGCAGCGGCCGAACAGCTTGGCGGCAAAGAGATGTCGTTCAACAATTATGTTGACGCGGACGCTGCTTTGCACCTCGTGAACGATTTCGATGAGATAGCCTGCGCAATAATTAAGCACACGAATCCGGCCGGTGCAGCAATCGGAGCAAATCCGGAAGAAGCCTATCGCCGCGCGCTGGCGTGCGATCCTATTTCAGCGTTCGGAGGCATTGTGGCGTTCAATCGGACTGTCGACGCAGCCGCTGCCCGGGCACTCTCCGAAATCTTTATTGAGGTCGTGATTGCTCCCGATTTTGACGATGCAGCGATCCAGGTTTTGACTGCGAAAAAGAACCTGCGGGTGTTGCGGGTAGGACAACCGCAGAGCGCCAACGGTTTTGAATATAAACAAATCTCCGGGGGCATGCTGGTGCAAGATCGCGACACACACAAATTGAATCGCGACGGTTTGAAATTTGTGACGACGCGGACGCCTTCTGAAAAAGAAATTGAAGACCTGACGTTCGCATGGACAGTCTGCAAACACACGAAATCGAACGCGATCGTTTACGCGCGAGATAAGCAAACAGTCGGCGTCGGCGCCGGCCAAATGTCGCGCGTCGATTCGGTAAAAATCGGGGCAGCGCGCGCGCAACTGCCGGTGGCCGGGTCGGTCCTGGCGTCCGACGCTTTCTTTCCGTTTCGTGATGGAATTGACGAAGCCGCCAAACACGGAATCACCGCGGTCATTCAACCCGGCGGGTCCGTCCGTGATGAGGAGGTCATCGCAGCAGCGAACGAACATAACCTGGCAATGGCCTTTACAGGCGTCAGGCATTTCAAACACTGAACATCGCGCGAGCCAGGGTTGCGGTTTCTGGTTCGATTCTTAATACTGCGCGGGTGTAGCGCGCTTCAGGAGACTTAGAAATGAAATCGGTCGCACCTTTGGTCTTGCTTATCATTTTCGTGGCTTCTTCACCCGCTCAAAACCAGAAGAAGCCGGAGCCGTGCGCCGACGCGCAGAGCCAGGCGGAAATGACTATCTGTTGGGGCAAGGAATACAAAGCGGCGGACGCACAACTCAACAAGACCTACCAGGGTTTCATGTCCAAGCTCGACGATTCGGAAAAAGCGCAGCTCAAGAATGCACAGCTCGCTTGGCTGAAATATCGTGACGCCGACTGTGATTTCGTTGCCGATCAGTACAAGGGCGGCACGATGCGTCCAATGATCGCGGCGATTTGTCTTACTGATGTAACCAACGAGCGTGTTACAGAACTCAGATCACAAATGAAGGATCGAGAACCGTAAACATGAGCGACGGTTGGCAGCCTGTCGTACAAACTGAACACTATGCTTAAAGACAAAAACGGAATTATTTTTGGCGTTGCTAATAAGCGATCGATTGCCTGGGCCACGGCTCAAGCGCTGCACGAGGCAGGCGCGCGTCTGGCGTTCGCTTACCAGGGCGAACGTTTGAAAGAAAACGTCGAGAAGCTGACGCAGGAAGAGATGCCTGACTCGCCGCTTTACTCCTGCGATGTCACGAAGCAGGACGAAGTTGACGCGACGTTCGCGCGCCTCAAAGAGGATTTCGGGCGGCTCGACTTTTTGGTTCACAGCATCGCATTCGCGCCTCGCGAAGCGCTCGAAGGCGAATATATGAAGGTCGACCGCGACGGTTTCCTGTCGGCGTTGGAAGTCAGCGCGTATTCGTTAACGCAACTCGCGCGCGCCGCCGCGCCCTTGATGACTGAAGGCGGCAGCATCGTGACCATGACCTTTCACGGTGCGGAGAAGGTCTATCAGGGTTACAACGTGATGGGCGTTGCGAAAGCCGCCCTGGAATCGAGTGTTCGGTATTTAGCTTCAGACCTCGGACCTAATAATATTCGCGTGAATGCGATTAGCGCCGGCCCAATTCAGACGCTGGCGGCTCGTGGCGTCTCCGGGTTATCCACGATGCTGAAGCATCACGCCGAGCGCGCGCCTTTGAAGCGCAACGTCGAAGTGCGCGAAGTCGGCAACACGGCGCTATTTCTTTGCAGCTCTCTTTCGTCTGGCATCACCGGCGAGACGATTTTTGTGGACTGTGGTTTCAACGTAATGGGTTTGTAATGGCTGATGATAATTACAGGAAGGTCCCGGGCGGCACTCACGACGAGCGTCTACTGGAAACACCGCGGCCCGATGAGTTTCTCCATACCGATACCTGGCGCGTATTTCGCATCATGGGCGAATTCGTTCAGGGTTTCGAAGATCTCGCCCACATCAGCAACGGCGTGGCGATTTTTGGTTCGGCGCGCACCTCGCCCGACGATCCTGTCTATCAGGCAGCGCGCGAAACGGCCGGACTCTTCGCGAAAGCCGGCTTTTCAGTGATCACCGGCGGCGGCCCAGGGATTATGGAAGCAGCGAACCGCGGCGCGTTCGAAGCGGGCGGGACTTCTGTCGGTTGCAACATCGAATTGCCGCACGAACAGAGATCAAATGAGTACCTCACGCTGTCGCTAAAGTTTAAATACTTCTTTGTGCGCAAGATGATGTTCGTTAAATACAGCGATGCCTTCATTATCTTTCCCGGCGGTTTCGGCACCCTCGACGAATTATTCGAATCGCTGACCTTGATTCAAACACACAAGATTCACAATTTTCCCGTGGTGCTCTATGGCAGAGAATATTGGATCGGAATGTTGGATTGGCTAAAAGGTCCGATGCTAGAGGAAAAGAAAATTATTGATGAGGACTTTCGACGGCTTCACGTCACCGATTCCCCTGCTGAGATTGTAAAGATTGTTTCTGATTACAAGGCTGCATTGGAATCTCGCGGCAACGCCTAATCACCACCGACACTTTCAATCAACCAAGCGCGATACGGCTCCGAAACTTCTGACATCGGCACGGCGACGATTTCAGGCGTCTCATAACTGTGCATCTCACGGACTGCTTCCTCTAATTGGGAGAATCGGTCCGCCGTCGTCTTCGCAAGCATCAGCACTTCTTTCTCGCGCTGAATCTCGCCCTGCCAACGATAAACCGATTCCATTTCAGAAATGAGTTGGACACAAGCAGCCAGACGCGTTTCGACCAGATGATCGGCGATGCGTCGTGCTTCGCCAATGCTCGCCGCGGTCATAAAGACGACAATCGGGTCGCTCATTCAGCTTCCGTGTCGTCGTCGTCTTCATCGGCTGGACCGGTGAGCGGTGAGGTGTCATCACCGAAGAACGACGCGTAAAGTTCCTTCGCGCGATCGAGATCGCGTTCATCGACCAACACCGCGGCGCCGGGCGATACCGCCGAAAACACGGGCGAGAAGGCGTCGTTGCCCCCGGATTGCACGACGGAACGGATGTCGTTTTGCCGGAGCAGGTCCGTCACCATTTCAGCTTCGACCGGTGACGACAAGGTATGCAGAACCACAAATTTCGCGTCGCTGTCATCCGTCGCGCCGCTTTCGGGTGAGAGGCGCTCGACCAGCTCAGCATCGTCATCAGGGCACTTTGTGATTCCAGGTTGGTATTCAGATTCGCAGACGGGACAGAACATGATTCTCCAATCTTAAGGTGTTAAGCGGTTTGATAAATGCGATCTGATTTTACAGAGTTACTCAGCACTTCTTCCAGTTGCCGCCACACTTTTACCGGCGACATGGATTCAAAACACGCTGGTTTGAAATTGCTTTTCGTAAACGAGCAGTCGGTTTCATGACAACCGACGCATTCGAAATCAGCTGATATGTGAGTTTGGTTCGGGCCAATTGCGCCGCACAGATTCGGGTCAGTCGCTCCGTAAAGCGTGACTGAGGGAACATTCAAAGCGGCCGCGATGTGACTCAGGCCGGTATCAAGGCCAACAGTCGCCACCGCGGCATTGATGATTGAAGCCTTCGCCGCAATTGACAGCTGCGGCAACACGACCACGTTCGAGCGCTGAGCGGCAATCTCGATCGACCTTTCACGTTCTGCTTCACTTCCCCAGGGCAGCGCGACGGCGTATCCGGCACCGGTCACAGAGCCGGCTAATTCGCGCCAATATTCCTGTGGCCAATTCTTTGACGCCCAACTGGTGCTGTGAATGAAGACCACGTAAGGACGATCGATTGAGATGGAAGATGGCGGCAGACGATCGCGGTCGATGCCGTAGTCCATTAGTTTTTCGTCGTAAGAATAGTCGAGCGCACGGGACAGAAGCTTTCGCATGCGCGTCATCGAATGCTCGCCCTTCGCTATGTTAACTTTTCTATTGTATGTCGTCTGCGCGCCCCACTCGCGCGCGGAAGCGCCGTCATATCCGTAGCGCGTGCCTTTTGCCAGGCGGGCGACGAATGCGCTCTTGAACTCGCCCTGCAGGTCGACAATCGCGTCGTAGTATTCGCTGCGCATCTCTTTCAAAGAGCCTTTAACTTCGGAACGGCCAGCGGACGATGACAAACTCGCGCGCCAGCGGCGTAGATCAACGGGAAATACTCTTTCCACGGATGAATGCCACGCGGGAATGTCCGCAAACTTTTCGTCGACCGCCCAGTCAAATCGAATCGCCGGAATTGCACGCGAGGCATCCGTCAAAGCGGGCAACGTGTGGACGACGTCGCCCATGGATGAAAGCCTGACGATTAGAACGCGCATCGAAAATAGGATACCCGAAAAGTCATGAAGCCGCAGCAGTTTGGGATGTGACGGATCGAGCTAGCCGGCTTGTGCTGCTCGTTCGAAAGGAATCTCTTCGAAATGAGTAAATCGCTTGAATTCGCGGAATCGCTGGTTGATTTCCTCGTGCGTCAACCGTTGCACGCGTTCGGTGCCGAATTCTTCGACGTTGAATGACGCCATCACGGAGCCGAAAATCATGGCGCGACGAAGTGCCGCTTCGTCGAGCTTTTCCTGGCTCGCGAGATAGCCCATTAAACCTCCGGCGAATGTGTCACCTGCTCCAGTTGGATCGAAAACGGACTCGAGCGGATAAGCCGGGATCGCGAAGTACTCATCTTTGGTGAACATCGCGGCGCCATACTCGCCGCGCTTGACGATCAAAGTATGCGGACCCCAGGAGAGAATTTTGCGCGCAGCTTTGATGAGATTCGGCTCTTCGGCGAGCTGTCGAGCTTCGGCATCATTCACGATGAGCAGATCAACTACCTCGATCGTTTTTTGCAGACTCTCTCGCGTGGTGTCGATCCAAAGATTCATCGTGTCAAGCGCCACCAACTCAGCGTTCGGCACCTGCTGGCGCACACCGCGTTGCAAATCCGGCTGAATGTTTCCCAGAAATACGAGACGCGACTGCTTAGATGAATCAGAGAGTTTCGGCTGGAAACCGGCGAAAACATTCAGATGCGTGTCGAGCGTATGCGCCACATTAAGATCGTATTCGTAGCGACCAAACCAGCGAAACGTCTTGCCGTCGGGCACGATTTCTAAGTCCGACGTATCTACATTGTGCCGCTCGAACACCATGCGTTCGTCGGCGCCAAAGTCTCCGCCCACGACGGCCACGACCCGCACATTCGTAAAGAAGCTCGCGGAAATCGAGAAGTGCGACGCAGAGCCTCCCAGCATCTGCTCGCGTTTGCCAAATGGCGTTTCGACGGAATCAAAGGCTACGGAACCAACGACAAGAAGTGACATAGTTGAATTTGGAGTTTGAGATCGGGATCTTCAATATCGAATCTGAGTGCGATTGCGTTTACGCGGAACCGTACTGACTGCTCACTGTTCACTGTTCACGGCCCACTCTTTGGCTTCGCTCCGCCCAGCGGACGCAAAGTATCTTCCGCCTGGTTGCGAAAACTACTCTCGGGATAGCTGTTCACGAGTTGCGATAAGTAATCGCGGGCCAAGTCTCGAAACTGATCCGGAGTCAAAGTCCGCTTGTTGTCGCCATCGTGAATGACATACAACGACGACTGTTGTTTTCCTTTGCCTTCGGCCAAATGCAGACTGCTCTCGCCCGCCATGAACAATACTTCATCAATCTTCGAAAACGCGGGATTAGCAGCCATGATTTCTTCACAGCGTTGCAGTGCCGCGACATATGCTTTCCTCAGTTTGAAATAGTGCCGCGCAACTTCGAGGTTGTGCAGCGAATCCTGTTCAAGATCCGCATCACGCGTCACTTGTGGCGCTTGCTTCGAGCCGGTCTGAGCGCACACTACCGACGACACCAGAAAAAGCGACGCCGCGGCAAACATCAACAATAGGAACTTCTTCATAATTACTCCAAACTTGAAATCCGCAACCTGAATCTCATTTCCGGTACTTTCCAATGATGGCTGCGAGCTTGCGGGTGGTTGCTTCCGGCCACAGATCCGGGGCGGTGAAAATAGCGTTCTGCAGCGCGCTTCCGCACTTGCAGTCCCGCGACGCGCCCGCCAGACGCTTGACTGCGTCGCGAATTATCAATTGGGCGTTGCGCACATTTTGAGTCAGGTAATTGATCACCATTTCGACGGTTACCGAATCGTGCCCTTCATGCCAGCAGTCGTAATCCGTCACCAGAGCAAGTGTCGCGTAACAAATCTCAGCCTCGCGCGCCAGCTTCGCCTCCTGCAAATTCGTCATGCCGATAACATCCATGCCCCACGAGCGATAGACGTTAGATTCGGCAACGGTCGAAAATGCCGGGCCTTCCATGCAGATGTAAGTTCCACCGCGATGTGCGTTGACGTTGATGCCGCGGCACGATGCTTCGAGCGCATCGCCCAACGCCGAGCAGACCGGATGCGCGAATGCGATGTGTGCGACGATCCCTTCGCCAAAGAACGTTGACTCGCGCACTCGCCCGCGCGTGCGATCAAAAAACTGATCGGGAATGACCATGTCGAGCGGCGCGTACTTCTCTTGCAATGAGCCCACCGCAGAAGCAGATAAAATTCTTTCGACGCCGAGCAATTTCATCGCATAGATGTTCGCGCGAAAAGGAACCTCGGTCGGCGTGAACCGGTGGCCAACGCCGTGGCGCGGAAGAAAAGCGACGCGCTCGCCTTCCAGCGTGCCAAGAATGAATTTGTCGGAGGGCTTTCCGAATGGAGTCTGCACCTCCATCTCTTCGATGTCGGTGAGCTCCGGCATCTGATAGAGGCCGCTGCCGCCGATGATTCCAATCTTTGCTGCTGTCATTTTGCGTTACGAAAGTGGTTCTGCTGTGAACTTTGCGTCTCTTTCGATTATCCGGGCAAGCGGCCGCTCCGGATCGTGATAGAACAAGCACGTCCAGTTTTCGCGTGCTGCCTGCGGTATTAATTTCTTTTTCGCCTCGACAGTCTCGACTGGGTAGAGGTCGTAACCCATCACCCAGGCGAATGGCACGTGGGCGCGCATCGGCACAAGATCCGCGAACCCGAACAACGTTTGCCCGTTCGCTCGCAGACGCCAACACTGCATCGAACGGTTGTGACCCGGCTGCGTTTCCATCGTCAGGCCGGGCACGGCTTCGTAACTGTTCGGCTTCAATTCCAATTGGCCACTGTCTTTCAGAGGCCGCCAGTTCTCGGGAAAGTAGCTTGCTTTGTCACGATCGGTCGGTGACTCCGCATGTTCGTACTCGGCCTGAGAAATGAAATACCGCGCGTTCGGAAACTGCGGCCGAACATTTCCCGATTCGTCACGGACTGTATTGCCACCGGCGTGATCAAAATGCAGATGCGTGTTCACGACGATCGTCACATCTTCCGGCGCGACTCCGCCAATTGCCTGGACTGACTCAGCGAGCGGCCGCTTCCGATCAATGCCGTACATCGCGCGATGCTTATCGGACCATTTGTCGCCGATCCCCGTTTCGATCAGCACGCGCTCAGTCCCGGTATCGATGAACACACAATTCATGTTCATGCGAATGCGATTCTGCTCGTCCGGTGGGCAGAGCTTCGACCAGAGATTGCGCGGCACAACTCCGAACATTGCGCCGCCATCAAGTCGAAACTCGCAATCAGGTACGATCTCGACGCGATAGTCTCCGAACTTCATCGACGCTAAATTAGTGCTTCTTGGCCGGTGAACTCTTGCCCTTGGGCGCAGCTGGGGCCTCAGCCGGTGGCGGTTGCGTCGCAAACGGCAATCCCTGCTGCATCTGCTGTTGCGGCGGCGGCTGGACCGCGAAGTTGTCGGCAATCGTGATATGGCTGCTCTGACGTTTCACGATCTCCTCGATTAGCTTCTTCTCTTTGTCCTGCTCAACTTGCTGAGCCGCGGCCTGCGGGTCGCCATTGCGGCGGCCTTCAACTTTGATGATGTGAAAGCCAAACGGCGACTCAACGATCTCGCTTACCTGTCCCGGCTGCAGAGCAAAAGCAGCTTTTTCAAACTCCGGGACCATGCGACCTTTCCCAAACCATCCCAGGTCACCGCCACTTTCTTTACTGCCAGGATCCGTGGAGTACTCTTTCGCTAAAGACTCAAAATTCTCGCCTGCTTTTACACGCTTCAGAACTTCCTCGGCCTTCGCGCGTGCTTGCGGCTTATCGAGGCCCTCTTCCGTCGGCGCATCCGCTGATTTCACCGCGATAAGAATGTGGCGCGCATGCACCTGCTCTTCGGGGTGCGATTTCATGTACTCATCAATTTCAGGCTGCGACGCCTTTACCGATTTTGACAGGCTCTCCTCTTCGTACATCGACGCGAGCAAACGCGCCTGCTGAAGCATTATTTGCACCTGCGTCTTGCGCTGCTTGTCCACGCCCGACTCGGTTGCGCGACGCTCAGCCAACAGCACCTGCCCAAACTGTTGACGGATCTCTTTCATCTGATCCGGCGGAATGTCTTGTCCTTTCATTGTCGGATTGCGCGCTTGCGCGTCCGCGATGAATTGCTTCAGTCGATCTTCCTGACCAGGTTCTTTGAAAAAGTTGTCGACCTCAGCATCCGAAAACGGGGCCGCATTCTGGGTCGTGGAATAATTTTGCGAAATGATGAAAGCGCGCATCAGATCGAGTTGGCGTTTCACTTCAGGCCGATTCGCAAACCCTTTGGCGCGCGCTTCTTCAGCAACCGCGAACAACTCGCGCACGTTCTTGGCGAATTCGCGACGCGCGGTGTCGTCTGAAGACAAGCGCATGCGAATCTGTGGCGCTTGATCGGCCGCAATCAAAGACATGTCGTCAGCGCTCAGATTGATGGGGGCAGCGTGACTCGCGCGCACCTGCCAAACAATAATTCCGAGTGAAAACAGAATGCCGACACCAGCGGCAATCCAGGCTTTAGTAATTGAATTCAAAACAAGGTCCTTTCAAATAAAACTAGATCCGATTCGGATCTTCTACGAGCTCAAGTAGCACGCCTCCGGTCGATGATGGATGAATGAAGGCGACAAGGCAACCGGCCGCACCGATCCGTGGTTCTTCGTCAATCAGCCGCACGCCTTTGGCTTTCAGGCCCTGCAAAGCCGAACGAATGTCTTCGACGCTGACGGCGATGTGATGGATGCCACCACCCCGTTTATCGAGAAACTTTGAAATCGGGGAGTCCTGGGACATCGGCTCGAGCAATTCCAAACGGGATTCGCCGACAGGCAACATGCAGACGCGTACCTTTTGGCTTGCTACTTCTTCAGTGTGCGCGGTCTGCAATCCGAGCAGATCGTCCCAAACGCTTGCTGCCGCTTCCAGTTCAGTCGTGGCGATTCCAATGTGATGAATCTTCATAAAAACAGACGTAACAGATCAGATGTCAGACATCAGCGGTCAGAACTCGGTAGATATTTTTACGTGTTGACATCTGATGTCTGACTTCTGACGTCTGCTTTCATCAACTCTTCTGCCGCTGAATATGGATCACGCCGTTTCGTCGCAACTTCCGCTGCGAGTCGATCCAATAATTCAACAGCACCGTTATCATCCAAGGCACGCTTCACGAGTTGTTCCCGCAACAACTCCAGAATGCGCCAGCGCGCAATCGCGCGGCGCCGCTCGCTTGTTTCCGGCCGCGAGCGCTGAAATTCTCGAGACTGTCCGATCGCCGCCGCCAGTTCTTCGATGCCCTTGCTCTCAGTCGCCACGGTTTTCACGATTGGCGGCTGCCATGCGTCTTCACGAACTGCCAACGTGAGAAGGGCTTGCAACTCTTTCTCAGCGCGCAACGCTCCTTCGCGATCAGCTTTGTTCAGCACGAGCACATCGCCAATCTCCATGATGCCGGCTTTCATCGTCTGCACGTCATCGCCCATGCCCGGCACCAGAACGACCACGCAAACGTCAGCCGTCTTCACAATCTCAACTTCGTCCTGGCCGACGCCGACGGTCTCGACCAAAATCTTTTGATAACCGGCCGCATCAAGAATGGCCACCGCGTCGACGGTTCCGCGCGCCAGGCCCCCGAGGTTTCCGCGCGTCGCCATTGATCTAATAAAGACGTTCTTATCAAGCGATAACGCCTGCATCCGAATACGATCGCCCAGGATCGCACCGCCCGAAAATGGACTTGAGGGATCGACAGCGATAATGCCGACGCGCTCACCGTGGGCGCGATAGAAAGCGGCGAGTTTATCAACGATTGTCGATTTGCCCGCGCCCGGCGAGCCGGTAATTCCCACAACTAACGCTCTCCCCGCCCGCGCAAAAACATCTTTCATCAAGTCTGACGAGTCCGCGGCGCCATCTTCCACGCGCGAAATCGCGCGAGCTACAGCCTTGGCCTCGCCGGCGCTAATGCGATCAATAAGCGTGCTCATGGGAATGTTAGACTTGTTTCAGAATCTCGCGCGCAATGATCATGCGTTGAATTTCGGAAGTGCCTTCGCCGATGGTGCAAAGCTTCGAATCGCGCCAATATTTTTCTGCCGGATAATCTTTCGTATAGCCGTACCCGCCGTGAATCTGAATCGCTTCTTCGCAGACTTTCACGCTGATTTCTGACGCGTACAGCTTCGCCATTGAAGATTCTTTCGTAGTCTTCTTTCCCTGGTCTTTCATCCACGCCGCGCGATACATCAACAGCCGCGCAGCATCAATCTGCATGGCCATGTCGGCTAGCTTGAACTGAATCGCCTGAAATTCGCGAATCGGTTTGCCAAACTGTTGTCGCTCACCGGAGTAACGGACGGCCGACTCGTATGCGCCTTGTGCAATGCCAACAGCGAGCGCCGCAATCGAGATACGGCCGCCATCGAGAATCTCCATCGCATTCACGAAACCCATGCCTTCTTCGCCGATACGGTTCTCGTCAGGCACGAAACAATCTTCGAAAATCACGCTGGCGGTCTCTGATGCGCGCAATCCAAGCTTGTTCTCCTTCTTCGAGGGCGAAAATCCCTTCATGCCTTTCTCGAAAATAAAACCTGTGATTCCTTTGCTGCGTTTTGAGCGATCGCTCGAAGCGAAAGCGACACAAGTGTCCGCGTGAATCGCGTGTGTGATGAAATTCTTAGCGCCATTGATGACCCAGCCTCCGTCTTGCCGCACCGCAGTTGTGCGCGTGCCGGAAGCGTCTGAACCGGCGCCCGGCTCAGTCAATCCCCACGCGCCGAGATGTTCGCCGGTGGCCAGGGGCGTCAGATACTTCTGCTTCTGAGCTTCGTTCCCGTGTTGAAAAATGTGATTCGAGCAAAGCGAAGTGTGCGCGGCAACCGAGATTCCCACCGATCCATCAACGCGCGACAGCTCTTCAATCACGGTTGCGTACTCGATGTAGCCAAGGCCGGCACCGCCAAATTCTTCGGGGAAAAGAACGCCGAGCAGTCCAAGTTCCGCGAGCTTTGGCTTTAGCTCAATGGGAAAGTGTTGGGTTTCGTCCCACTCCATCACATGCGGCGCAATTTCGCTTTGGGCGAACTCACGCACGCTCATTTTCATCTGTTGTTGCTCTTCAGTTAATTCGAATTCCATATTCTTACAGAACCGCGACCGGTAGGGAGCGGGTCAAAGTCTCAATCTGAGTGGATGATGCCGTCGCTATCGCACTGGGCTGACATCCCTTGACACTGAAACGACAGGCTCCTGTCGCCTGTCGCGGTGTCAATCGAACCTGTCATTGTAACCTAACGCGAGGAAAGTCGCAGTTCGCGGCGAGTGGGCTTCGATCGACTTGTAGAAGAACCTGTACGATAGAACTTCTTCACTTCGAGTGGTGTCAGCAAACGCCACTGGCCCGACTTCAACTTCAAACCGTCAAGCGGGCCAATGCGCACCCGCGAAAGTTTCAGAACCGAGTGTCCGATTGCGTCAAACATGCGGCGGATCTGCTGATTGCGTCCTTCGTGCAGCGTCACTGCAAACCACGCGTTCGTCTTCGTTTCTTCCAAGCGCTCAATCTCCGCGGGCGCCGCACGCTTTTGATCGTCCAAACGAATGCCTCTCCGGAGACGCTGAATTGCGTACTCAGTGGGAACACCTTTGACTTTCACTTTGTAGACTTTGGGAATCTGGTTGCGCGGGGACGTGACGTAATTCGTGAACTCGCCGTCATTCGTCAACAAGATCAATCCTTCGGTGTTGAAATCGAGGCGGCCGACCGGATGCACCCGGCCTAAAGCACTCGGGATTAGATCGGTAACCAACGGCCTGCCCTCCGGATCCGACAAGCTGCTCAAATACCCTTTAGGTTTATTAAGTACGACATAGACCTTGTCCTGCGGCCGCAGCAGTGGCTTGATTAGCTTGCCATTGACCTTAATATGATCGGTTTTCGGATCGGCTTTAGCGCCGAGCGTGTTTACGACCTTTCCATTAACACTCACTCGGCCCGAGGTAATCAGTTCTTCGGCGTGGCGGCGTGAGGCGATGCCTGCTGCGGCAATCAACTTTTGTAGACGTTCCAGCATGTCTATTGCCGATGAAAAACCATTTTGGCGAAACCCAACTGTCGTTCGTACATTTTGTTGGTTAGCGCCAAGCCCTCCAATTGATCACCAATGATCGAAAGTTCCATCAGCATGAATCCGCAATGGTTTGCGTGGGGAATCGCCACCCAGTATTTGAAATAGAAATAGTCGCCTGAGATGTTGACCAGTTCTATAAAGGAATTCAATGTGACGTTTCTCTCGATTGCGCGAACGATGAAATCACCGCTGATTACCTGTTGTCGCCGTTCCAGATTCAGCACAGTTTCATAGGTGTGCCTTGTCTTGTATTCGAGTATCTCGGGAATCTCGATATCAAAACCTTCACCCTTCCACGATCCTAACAACCGTTCGCCCTGGTTGAGGTCAACCAATGCTCCGCCCTTTCCTCGCATCCGCGTGTTTGCGGCGTACTCTTTTTCAAACTCGCGGACCTCATCGGCAATCCGCGAAAAATCTCGCGTCGGGGCGGTGATATTCAGGGCCTTCGCAATGCTGCGATAGAGTCTTTCCAAATCACGCGCGCAATTCGCTTCAATCCCATTCCAGGCAATATAGGGCACGGGCAGGTCACTGACCTGAAGTCCTGAGTGGCAGACTGGCACAATTGGAATATGTTTGAGCCACGCAGCGCCCACCTCAAAATTGACCCATGGTCTTGTAATCGAAACACGGCTAGATAAAATCAATTCGAAGCTAGCATTCGCCAGAGCTGTTTCAATACTCCTGAGCCATTCATCACCCGCGGTGATGCTTTCAAGATCCGACGAGACGAATACGCTAACAGATTCCCCGAAATCGCTGGTCAGGTACCTCTTCAGAATTAACGCGAGTGCTTGCTCTTCAGAGATGTGGCTAATGAATATGCTGGCGACATTGCTCATGGGATTTGTTTTGCGCGACGACGAAGCAGTTTAGCTCTCGGCGCCCGCGAGGTCCTGAAAGTCTTCGATGCTCGGGAGTTCTGATAGGTCCTTAAGGCCGAATTGAATCAAAAACTCTTTCGATGTGCCGTACATCATCGGCCGGCCGACAGTTTCTTTGCGGCCCTTCGCGACGATTAATCGCTTATCGAGCAAAGTCTTGATCGCCGAAGGAGATTGCACCCCGCGAATTTCCAGAATCTCCGGCACGGTGACCGGCTGTTTGTAGGCGATCACTGCCAGCGTTTCCAGCGACGCCAGCGACAACTTCGCGCTGGGCTTACTCTTCAGATAAGCCCGCACATATTCGTGATGCTCGGCCCGAGTCGAAATCTGCCAGCCGCCGGCAATCTCGCGCAACTGCAAGCCGCCGGCCCGATCGCCGTAATCTTCAACCAGCGATTGAATTGCTTCATCGACCGCCGGCTGCTCAACGCGAAGAACCTTCGCGATGAATTTCGAATCAATCGGCTCGTCCGCGACGAAGATGAGCGATTCGGTAATGCCCTTCAACTCAGTCGCGGAAATCTCGCGCGTGCCTTCGACCTCATCGGCTTCAATGGGCTCAGCAGCCTCCGGCTCCAATTCGACAGCTGCTCTTGCTTGGTCAGTCATAGGTTTTAATTCTTGCGCGCTACCTCACGGTCGGCTACCGCCTGGTCGTTAGGCGGGCGAGGCGGCCCGCGCCGTAATCTCGCCAAAAGTCTCGCGCTGCGTCAATGAAATTTCGGCCATTCGCACCAACTCCAGGACTGAAAGAAAGGCAACGACCAGTTCCCGGCGAGACTTTGCGCTTTCAAAAAACTTCATGAGGTTTACCTCACCCGCGGATCTCACCATGTTGCGCAGTCGTTCGATCATTTCGGCCATGCTTACTTCCTCGCGCTCGATCTCCATCATCACTTCTTCTTTGTGACGCGCGAGAATCTTTTGAAAGACGGTGAGCAGGTCGAACAGTCCGACGGCTACTTCGGGATTGTTCTTGTCCGTTTCGATTTCAGCCCGCATGAAAACAGCTTGTTCGACCGTCGCACGCGACCAGAGCATCTGCGCAGCCGCCTTGAACTTTTCGTGCTCGAGCAAACGGTTAACAAGTTCGGCGCGTGGATCTTCAACTTCTTCTTCGACTGCGAGTGGATCGCGCGGCAGAAGCATGCGCGACTTCAACTCGACAAGTTGCGCAGCCATAACCAGGAAGTCACCGGCTACCGCCAGATCCAGCTCCTGCATCAGCTTCAGGTAACGGAGATACTCGTCGGTTATACGCGCGACTGGAATGTCGTAAATGTTGACTTGATCCTGACGAATCAGGTACAGCAAGAGGTCGAGTGGCCCTTCGAATTCACCGAGCGTCACCTTCAGTTGATCGGATTCATGATCTGAGGCGATCGCCGGAGTAGCACCGGCAACACTTATTGACGGCGCAGTCTTCGTCTCAGTCGCGCTTGGTTTTTCGATGGTTTGTGAGTCGTCCGTCATTTCCGCGCGCCCACTAGACCCATTTTCGCCTTTGCATCGGAAAGCGTTTCTTGAGCAATGCCCTGCGCATGTGCCGCACCGCGTTCCAGGATCGCGTTCAGTTTATCATCATCAATCGCTTTCACGCGCTCTTGAATCGGCTTGAGAAACTCGATCGTCACGTCCGCCAGCTCGCTCTTCAATTTCGCATAGCCCTGCCCGCTGAAATGCTGCTCGATTTCCTCTGATGGCTTACTAGTGAGCAAGTGATAAATCGTCAGAAGATTATTGATGGCGGGTCGGTTTGGATCGAAACGAATCTCAGTCCCGGAATCTGTGACCGCGCGTTTGAATTTCCGCGCCACGGCGTCGTCAGAATCGAGCAACATCACACAGCCCGCTTCGCTCTCCTCGTCAGATTTCGACATCTTCTTCGTCGGGTCCGCGAGCGACATAATCCGCGCGCCAACCTTGGGAATGAAAGGATCCGGCACGCGAAAGGTTTCGCCGTAGTCGCGATTAAATCGAATTGCGATATCGCGCGTCAGCTCGAGATGCTGCTTCTGATCTTCACCTACAGGCACGAGATCGGTTTGATACAAAAGAATATCCGAGGCCATCAGTACCGGATAATCGAACAAGCCAACGCCCACATTCTCTTCCTGCTTGCGCGCTTTGTCTTTGAACTGCGTCATGCGTTCCAGTTCGGACATACGCGTCACGCAGTTCAGCAGCCAGGTGAGGTCGGTGTGCTCGTGCACGTCAGACTGCACGAATACGGTCGAGACGTCCGGATCAATTCCCACCGCCAGGTAAATGCGGGCGAGATCACGGGTCTTTTCGATGAGGGTCTTGGGGTCCTGCGGAAGCGTGACCGCATGCAGGTTCACGATGCAGAAGAAACTTTCGTACTCGTGCTGGAGCGCGACCCAGTTGCGTAATGCGCCCAGATAATTTCCGAGGTGAACGTTGCCGGTGGGTTGCGCGCCGCTAAAAATTCTTTTCATAGGTTAAGTGCCGATGAGCACAAGTTTAATGCCCAGGGGCATCACAATTCTAAATATGACGCCGAAGACGCCCGTTAGCATCGCAACCATGAGCAGCAAGTAGCCGAAGCGTTCCAGCGCATCGAAGCCGGCTTCAAAACCAGAGGGCAGGATGCTTTGCAGCACCTTGCTCCCGTCGAGCGGCGGAATCGGAATCAAGTTGAAAACACCCAGCGCCAAGTTCAAGGAAAAGAAGATTGAGAGCAAGAGTCCCGCTCCCTCTGCAATTAGCGAAGCACTATGTGGGATAACGTAGAGACGATAGCCATTGGTCGCCAGCTCTACTACGTTCGCTTCAAACAGCAATCTGATTGCTATCCCGGCAATGATGGCCATTAAGAAATTGCAGATCACCCCCGCTGCAGACACCCAAAAATTTGCGACTCGCTTATTTCGCCAACGCAGCGGATTCACCGGCGTCGGCTTTGCCCAGCCAATCACTGGAATGTTCGTGAAAAAGGCGATCGCCGGAAGCAGTAAAGTCCCGATGGGATCGACATGCGCCGCGGGGTTTAATGAGATGCGGCCTTGAAGTCTTGCAAGATCGTCACCGAATCGATTCGACATCCACGCGTGCGCAGACTCGTGCACCGACAGCGAAAAAATCAGCGCCACCATTTGAAGCAAAAACTGGCCGATTACGCTACCGTCGATGCCGCCCATTTAATGTCAGTCAACAGTTGAATTAGCAAGAACTCCGCGAAAGTAGCATCACGTTCTGGCACGCGTCAAAAATCCCCAATTCTAACGGCCGAGTAGCAGACCCTGAACGCCAATTTTCAAACGGTATACCGAATCATTAGTGGCCACCACCAGGTCGTCATCGGGACCGAAAGCCAAGCCGACTACATTCATGCCCGCGACTACGAGTTCCGCGTCCTTGCCGTCCGGCGAAATTCGCACGATACCGCGCCGGCCACGAAGCGATGCGGCGACATACAAATTACCGTCAATATCGAATGCAAGTCCTTGCGGCCGTCCCAGCCCGTGAAAAAACACTTCGCTCGCGCCCACTTTGTCGAATCTCGTGATCGCGTCAAAGCTCGAAACCGTTGGGCCGGTAACATACAAACCTTCATCAGGACCAAATGCCAAATGAAACGCGGAAACCGACGGCTCGTGCTGCGCCCATTCCGTCGCTTCGCCAATTTCATTGACACGGAAAATCGTGCCCGTGCGATCTCCAACAAACATATCGCCGTCCGCGTTGAAGGCCAGTCCGGTCGCGATGCCGAGCTCACTCACGAATACGGAGCAGTCATTCAACTCAGACACGCGATAAACCGTGCCATCCAGACGGCTCGTCACGAACATTTGTCCGCGCGGCGAAAACGCAATTGCGGTGGGATTGGTGATATCGCCCGAGAATTCTTCAATCGCACCCTCGGCATTGATTTTGTAGATAGAAACCGGCACGTGCTCGCCGCGCGACCCCGAGCGAGTCACGTACAAAGATCCGTCACCAGGATCGAATGCAGGGTTCGCGACCGGGTGAAGATCTCCAGCGAGCTTCGTGCCCACAATGACGCTCGCAGCAGGAAGCGTTTTAGGAATCCGCCGCTCGCCATCGACCAGGACTTCAGCCGTTGGGCTGTGAATGTCGTGCGGAACGAGGGCCAGAAGTCGCCGGCGCGAACTCGCAACGATTTGCGCTTCGGTGCCGTCGATCGTAACGCTGGTAGGATGCGAGTGGGATGCCGCGAGATCAATAGCAATCTCACCTCCGGGAATCGCGGCGCGCGGCAATATCCGTTCAATGATTCGGTTGTTGTCCATCGGAAACGAAAGCTCATGGTAGCGGCGGTTAGTAGCATTGTCGAACTGCGGCGCTTAGAAATCGGGGCGTGCCCGGATAAAATGAATTCAGTTAGATGAGGAGCCTGCACGGAAACACTCACGGTCTGAAACCAAATCAATTGCGGCGCATTCAAAAGCTGTACGAGCGACGCATCAGTCCCACTCAAATTGTGACGCCCGAGTTCGCGCGTCAGCTGACCGAACTTTCGCACGAGACCAACCGTCAGATTGGCGTGCTCATAGACCGCAAGGGCTATGTCGAATACGTCATCGTCGGAGATGCCCGGCGAATCGAGTTGCCCGACTTTAAGCGTGTGCGCGTTGCGTCCGATCGTTTTCGTGGGCTGCGTTGCGTGCACACCCACCTGCGCGGCGAAGACCTTACCCGCGACGACCTGACGGATTTGGCTTTGCTGCGACTCGATCTGATGGCCGCGATCGACGTTGAACTCGGTACCGGATTGCCCGGCGTAGTCCGCGCTGCTCACATATTGCCGAGCGCTCCGACAAACGACGGCAACGGAAACGGCGATCAGTTCGCGTTTCTTGCCCCTACAATTCCCAGTCAGCTTCAAATCGATTTTCTTGCGCTCATGGAGGCGCTCGAAGCTGAGATGGCCCGGAATCGCCGCACGGTGCGCCGAACCGGCACCGGTGACGCAGCGATTCTTATCAACGTCACAACCGGCGCAGTGAGCGAAGCTGAAGATTCAATGGCCGAGCTGCGCGAACTCGCTTTCTCGGCAGGCGTGACAGTCGTCGACGAAATCATTCAACGTCGCCAGGCTATCGATCCGCGCACGGTGATGGGCAAAGGGAAGCTGGACGAGCTACTGATTCGCGCCATGCAAATTGGCGCGGACGCGGTGATTTTCGATCGTGAGTTACAACCGGCTCAGGTGCGATCGATTTCAGACGCGGCTGACTTGAAAGTGATTGATCGTTCGCAGTTGATTCTCGACATCTTTGCGCAGCGGGCGCAGTCGCGTGAGGGCAAAATTCAGGTCGAGCTGGCGCAGCTTAAATACATGCTGCCGCGTCTCATAGTGGGACAAGACTCAGCCTTCTCCCGTCTTGCCGGTGGCATCGGCGGGCGCGGGCCGGGCGAAACGAAACTCGAAACTGATCGTCGTCGAGTGCGAGATCGGATTCACCGGCTGGAGAAAGAACTTGCGACGCAGCGCGGTCATCGCGAACAGCGGCGCAAAGAAAGGCTGCGACATCAAGTCCCAATCGTTTCGATCGTTGGCTACACGAATGCGGGCAAATCGACGCTGCTTAATGTTCTGACTGCCAGCCACGTGGTCGCTGAGAAACGCATGTTCGCGACACTCGATCCGACGACGCGGCGTCTGCGCCTGCCACGTGAACGCGAAATAATTATCAATGACACGGTGGGCTTCATTCGCGATTTGCCACCGGATTTGTTGGCCGCCTTCAGATCGACGATTGAGGAGATTGCGGACAGCTCTCTCCTGATTCATCTCGTCGATGCGTCGAATCCGCGTTGGGAACAACAAATCGCCTCTGTAGACCGCACGCTGGCAGAACTCAAGCTGGCAGAGCTTCCCAGGCTGCTTGTTTTCAACAAGGCCGACCTGCTCGATGCGCAAACTTTGGATGCTATGGAGCGCGAGATGCAAACCCGGAATGGCTCGCCGACATTGCGAGTGTCAGCTATCGACCCCTCAACTCTTCGCGGCTTGCTCGAAAAGATCGAAGCAACAACGAACACCGCCCGCGCGGGCACTCTTAGAAAAGATTTTTGAGCTTGCGGAAGGTCGTTTGCAGGTCCTCCGACAAAACGCGCGTATCGCTCACCGTGGAAATGAAACTCGTGTCGCCCGTCCAGCGCGGCATTATGTGCAGATGGAAGTGATCTGCGACGCCGGCGCCTGCGGCGCGTCCCAGGTTCATCCCGATATTGAAGCCATCCGGTTTGTAAACTTCGCCCAGCGCCGCCTGACACCGCTTGGCAAGGTCCATCATTTCGTCAGTCGTGGTCTTGGGCGCGGCAGCGAATTCGGCAAGGTGCGCGTTCGGCGCGATCATCAAGTGGCCGCTGATGTAGGGATACCGGTTGAGGATTATGAAATTATTTGCGCCGCGATGAAGGACGAAATTCTTTTCGTCGTCGGCAGGATTTCGCTCGGCGACACAGAAGATACACTCCTTCTTGGTAGACATTGATCCGGCGGTGGAAATGTATTCGTGCCTCCACGGGCTCCAGAGTCGATCCACAGCCGTCAGGTGAGTTAATCGATCGCGTTGTCGCTATCCGCTGAAGGCGTCGATCCTGAGTTCTGATTGATCAGTTCCTTGAGCTCCTTGCCGGCTTTAAAATAAGGAACCTGCTTGGCAGGAATGTTTACCGGCTCGCCCGTCTTCGGATTACGGCCGCGGCGGGCGCCGCGCCCACGAACCCGAAAACTTCCAAATCCGCGAAGCTCAATCTTTTCCCCCTTGTTCAAGCTCTGGATGATGCTGTCGAAGACAATTTCCACCAGCCGTTCGGCATCCTTCTTGGTGAGTTCCGCAGCGTTTGCTACATCGTCAACGAGATCAGCTTTAGTCATGCGAGTACCCCGTTAGAAAACTGCTGCAAGCGAAAAGGCAATTCTGGGGTGGACATACGTTCGGTCTTTGCGATTTAGGTTACCAAACGAGCGGTATTCCGGCAAGAGTGAAAAGCTTGCACCGCAACAGCTTACGGCACTTACGGCGCTGGCTGAATTACGATTCGTCGGATTCGTTCGTGGTCTTATTGCCTGTGCCGAAATCGGCCAATTCCGCAAGCGAAGCCATGCCACCTTTAGCTTCCGAGGTGTACACCTTGGTTTCGACAATTGGCTCGTCGTTACCGGCCGCGCGGGCCGACAATCCGATCTTGCGGTTCTCAGCATCGATCCGAAGAATCTTGAAATCCATCTCCTGACCAATCTGAACCGCATCTTCCGGCTTATTAACACGTTCATCGGATAACTCAGACACGTGGCAGAGGCCTTCGAGGTTATCGCCCAACTCCACAAAAGCTCCGAAGCTGGCAAAGCGGGCAATCTTACCTTTGACGACGTCTCCAGGCTTGTGCGAAGCGACGAAGTCGTTCCACGCATTCGGCTCGAGGTCTTTGATTGAGAGCGACATGCGCCGGTTTTCAGGATCGATGGCCGTGATTACCGCGTCCACAGCCTGTCCTTTTTTCAGCAGCTCGCCCGGGTGTTTGATCCGACGCGACCAGGAAATGTCCGAGACATGCACTAAACCGTCGACGCCATCCTCAACCTCAACGAAAGCTCCGAAGTCCGTCAGGTTGCGCACCCGTCCGTGGACACGATCGCCGACCTGATAACGCTCAGCAAGTGTGCGCCAGGGATTGTCCTGGACCTGCTTCATCCCAAGGCTAATGCGACGAGCTTTAGGATCGATGCTCAGCACTTCTACTTCGACTGTATCCCCCGGCCCAACCAACTTGCTCGGGTGTTTGACCCGCTTGGACCAACTCATCTCCGAGACGTGCACAAGTCCTTCGACGCCCGGTTCGAGTTCGACGAACGCGCCATAATCGGTGACGCTCGCTATGCGTCCATTGATGCGAGTGTTCGGCGGAAAACGCTCTTCAATCGTCTCCCACGGGTCGGGCAGAAGTTGTTTATAACCAAGTGAAACGCGTTCGCGGTCACGATCAAAACGAAGCACCTTCACCTGAACATTGTCGCCGACCTTGAACATCTCCGCCGGGTTCTGCAGGCGGCCCCACGACATGTCAGTTACATGGAGCAATCCGTCGATGCCACCGAGATCGACGAATGCGCCGTAATCGGTCAGATTCTTTATCTGACCTTCAACAATAATGTCTTCTTCAATTTGTCCGAGGGTTTGATCTTTTTTATCGGAATTGCGCTCTTCCAGCACTGCTTTGCGCGAGAGCACGACGTTCGAACGTTTGCGGTTAAGTTTGATTATCTTCGCTTCAATCTCTTTACCGCGGAGTGAATCCAGATTACGAATCGGCCGCGTGTCTACTTGTGAACCCGGCAGGAACGCGGCGATGCCATCGACGTCGACGCGCAAGCCGCCTTTGATGCGTTCCATGACGCGACCTTTGATCGGAGTGCCCTCGTTGAATGCCTTTTCCACGTCGTCCCAGGCTCGCAGACGCACAGCATCCGCGCGGGAAAGCACCGGAAAACCCTCGCTGGTTTCCATCGCCTTAACCAGCACGTCGACTTCGTCGCCACGTTTGACGGCGAGTTCGCCATTCTCCATGAATTCGGCGGGATTGACGATGCCTTCGGACTTGTAGCCAAAATCGATAAGCACACCGCGCTCGGTTATCCCGACGACGGTGCCTCGCACGACTTCGCCTTCCTGCAAGGCTGACTGCTCCTGCTCAAATCGATCGAGCAGTTGGCCGAAGTCCTCCATTGAAGTGCGTCGTTCGTCTTCTTCGCGTGACTCGTCGGCTGGTGCGGGCGCAGCAGATTCTTCTACTGGCTGATTCGTTGGTGCAGTGGCGACCTCAGTCGCCTCGTTGGTGTTTTCAGTTGAAGGATTGGAAGGCTCCTGGGCCTCGCCAACCGCGTTGGTTTCGTCAGTGGACATGAACACTCCTACTACGCTCTCTGGTGCCGGTGCAGCGCGTTAAACTCCAGCCACTATTTCTAGCGGCGCGTTTTCTTGGTGTTAGTCGGAGTGATTTGAGAGGCGAGCGTTAAGAAGTTGGAAAGAGGTGTTAACAGTTTCGATTTCCGTCGTGCCCGTAGTCTCCCGCTTGGTCCGACTAACACCGATCGCGTGACCGGATGTTTCGGAATGTACACGTCGCCCTGACTGAGTGTCAAGGCGACTGCAAACCGTTTATGCGGCAAAACTTTAAAGGAATGTTAACGAAGTGAATTGAGCGATGCTTCGGTGCCGCGCGAGACAACGTAGACTCCAGCGGAATGAGAACCGACGAAGAGAGTGTTTTGATCGCGCGGATCGAGGGCCAACGCCCAGATGCGCATGCTCGGCAAGCGCAGATCACGCGTGTCAATCCGTTGCCAGGTCATGCCGCCGTCGGCAGAACGAAAGACGCCGCCGCCTTTGTCGCTGGTTTGATATGCATTACCGGCGAACACCTCGTTCGGGTTGCGCGGATTGATTAGGATGCTGGTGAAATCGCCGTAAGGCAGATCGCCTCCGCGGCGCGACCAGTGCTCGCCACCATCGTGCGACAAATAAAACGCCTGCTTCGTCCCCACGTAAATGTATGTTGAACGAGTCGGATCCTGGGCAATGATATTTATCGGCGAGGTCGTGGGAAGCCCGCTCATCTGTTGCCACGTTTCGCCACCGTCACGCGAAACCAATACTCCGCTGCTGGCGGTGCCGACGAGCATAACTTGAGGATTCTGGGGACTAATCGAGACGGCATTTGTTCGCACATCGAATCCCCGGCCGTAATTGACGCGGTCCCAGCCCTGCGACGGATCGAATGTCCGATACATCCCCGCGTTGGTAGCTGCCAGGATGCCGGGCTTTCCATTCGCGTCAGCAAAAGCCGCGAGCGCGTTGACTGGTTCGGTCAAAGAAATCACGTGCGCGAGCATGTTTGCCGCCACACTACCCAAGCCCAAAGCGCCGATCGTCGTTTCATCCAAATCGCCCGTCACCGGCAAGTACCTGTCTGATTGAAATCGCTTAAGTGCGGCGACTGTGCGCTGACCCATGCGCCCGTCCGGAGTGCCAATGTCATAGCCCGCACGATCGAGAGCTTCCTGCGCCTTGCGCACAACATCATCGGACGCCTTAGGCGCAACCACGATGCGCTCACCCGGATTGGTGGGACGCTGCGGCGTGCCAGCGGGTGTAGTGCTGCGCGCGGTTGAACTGCCCCGTGCCGCGGGCTTGCGCGCTGGCCGCTTCGGCGGCGCGGGTTTCTTGCCAACCAAAGTCGACCACGAGGCCCCGCGATCGAGCGACCGATAGATGCCGAGATTTGTGCCGAGATAAATTGTGTTTGGATTGCGCTCGTCCTGCAGAAGGGCATATCCAATCAAACGGGGTGGCATGTTCCGCATCGATGGCTGCCAGGTGCTGCCGCCATCGTTACTCACAAAGAAAAATCCGCCGCCGGTTGTAGTGTTGATAGTGGTCGCGTACACGCGATTCGGTTGTTCGCGATCAGGCACGATCGTGTTCACAAACCGGCCGCTGAAACCAGAGTTAGTTGGAACGAAGTTTCTGCCGCCGTCGCGCGAAACCATGACGCCATAGTTGTTGGTAGCGATGTACACCGTGTCCGGGTTTCGGGGGTGAACAGCGATGGAATTGATTTCGAGTTGCCGCGAAGTCGTAACCATCCACGAATTATTTTCTCCGCCCTTGGCCGAACGCCAAAAACCTTCGGTCGTGCCGGCGAAAACCAATCCGGGAATTGTTGGGTGCTGCATGATCGCGCGTGTGCGTCGTGACTGCGACGGAATGCCCTGAACTTTGTGCCAATTCTCGCCCGCGTCGTTCGTTTCGTAGATGCCACTGCACGCCGAAGCGATGATGTGATTCGGATCTCGCGGATCCAAATTGATGGCAAAGATATCCGAATCATCAATGATCCCGTTTTTGATGATGCGCCAGGTCTGACCACCGTCTGTCGATTTGTACGGCAAGTACCATGTGCCGGCATAAATAATATTCGCGTTCCGTGGGTCAATCGCGAGCGATTCCACGTGCACGAGGCCTGGTGTGCTTTGCGTCGGCAACGCACTCCATGTTTCACCCGAATCGACGGACTTATAAATTCCATTGAACGTCCCGGCAATCAGCAAATCAGGATTTTTATCTGATTGCGTTAGTGAGTGGACGGCTTCGTTGTGCATCTCCGGCGACTCGCGCCAGGTCATACCGCCATCGGTAGACTTGAAGAAGCCCCCGGGGTCCTTGTGACGGTGCGCCGCGACAAAGAGGACTTTCGAATTACGCGGGTCGACGATGATGTGATCTACGAACAGCCGCGGCCGGTTGAGGTTCACCAACAGACGCCAGCTGCGCGCGCCATCGGTCGATGTATAAATCTGCCCATCGAGCGTCCCGAAATAAAACCGGTCAGGATCGCTCGGGTCAACTACCAGCGAGCGCGCGTCTCCGCCACTCGGTCCGGTGATACGCCAGTCGGTCGAATAAGGAACTGCGCTGTCACCGTGCGCGCTCACTGTTTTGTTAAGGGATGAATGCGCGACCGCGAAGACCGCGACCACTGCCGTAATAAGACTGAGGGTAAATCGCTTCATTGGCTCATTGCTCTTTCGATTTTTGCGTTACAAATCTGGGAAGGGGGCCCACGCTCCGCATTATAAACATTTGGCGAACTCTTTACGATACCGCGATGGAGATTTTCGCTGCCTGAGTCGGGAATATGTCGCGCAGATGTATCCAAAAAGCGAAATGGGCGATGCCCTTTCGAGCATCGCCCATATTCGGAAGAAGGTCGCAGCCCGGTTAAGAGCGGCGAACGTTCAAGTTACTCTTCACCGCGGCGTCCGCGACGGCCCTTCGGTGTTTTCTTGCAATCGGGACAAGGTGAAACCACGCCCGTTGCATCGCCAGTCGTGAAGGTCGCACCTTGCGGCACGATCCAGAGCTGTACTTCAAGTTCTGGCAAGCAGCCACCGTCGATTACATCGATGCGTCCGGCATCGATGCCACGCGTATTCACGAGGTAGTCCTTGGCGCGTTGTGCGCGCTTCTGGCCTTCCTCATCGCAACTGCCATAGCCGACGATTGCTCCACGCGAACCAGGCTCGTTCTGCAACGCAATTGCGTAGTTGTCGAGTCTGGCTTTCTCGTCGTTGAACCGGATGTTGCCATACGTGTCGAACTTCTTTGGAATGACAATCGGTTTAATCGGCGTAGTACACGAAGCCGTGCGGTTGCATGTCGGGTCGACACCGCCGATTTCCACGGTGGCCGTTACTGACTGGCCGCCGAGGCCCTTCGTATCAACCGTGATCGAGCTGGTGCCCTGACCACTGGTGATCGTTCCGGCCGAAACCGTCCAGTTGTAGGTTTCCGAAACTGTCGGCGTACCCTGGTTGAACTGGGCCGTGAACGTGATCGGCTGACCTTCGTCTGCCGTGTCCGCGCATGTGACCGAAACTGTCGGGCACACCAAATTCGGGACGCAATCACCGCAGTCTGCGATGGTGACTGTCGTCGAAGAGAAGCTGATGCAGCCGCAGCCGTCATCAACTTCCACCGACGCCGTGTAGGTCCCCGGAGCCAATCCGCTCAGATCCCAAGTGACGCTCGCGCCGTCACCGGTGATACGTCCGCCCGTCGTGCTGTAGGTATAAAGGAGCGTATCGCCATCAGGATCGCTCGCTGTCGTTGTCAGACCGACTGAGTTGGTTACAGTCGTCGGGCAAGCGTTTGAAGCCGAGTGGTAACCTTCGCGACACGGCATTGTGATCGTCGAAGTTGACGCGGCAAACGAGCTGATTACCGGCGCCTGGTTCGGCAACACGTCCGGTTCGCGACTGTTGCGATGTCCGGCCCAGAATTGGACTCCGAATCCGTTGGCATCATCAGAGAAGTTGAAGCCACGCGGGAATCCACCGGCTGTTGCGGCGCGAGTGGTTCCTGGAACCACCACCAACCCACGGCCGGGCACGTTAACATTGGTTACCTGCTGGATGGGAATATTGAAATCGTTGCCATCAAACAAGGACCTGTCTTGCTGGTTGAAGTGCATCCGGTACCAGAGACCGAATCCAAACCAGCGGCGCGGATAGAACTTCGCACCAGCCAAACCCTCAACCGGGCTGTTCTCTAAAGCATTGGGCGTACGACCGCCGACATATTGGGTCGAACGCAGTTCGAGGATTGGCTGAAAGTGCTTATTAATCGGGAAGTCAAACCCTAAACCGGCGATAAACTCGTCGGGCCGGTCGAGAAGAACGAAATCGCCGGCACCCTTCGGATTGCTGTTCAGGATGTAACCGCCGTTGACCGACACATTCACGGATCGACTTAGACGCGCATCGAGGAAACCAACCAGGCCGAAGTCACCCATATCGCCGCCCGGCCCAGAGCCGCGCTGCATTTGGTTGAAGCCGCTGAAGTCGTCACCCCTATCCATCCACCAACGCCAGAACGGAATCACGCCGACTCCCAGCGGATTGCCGGGTGACGTGAATCTGATCTTCGCGCCGAAGACCATATTGTTAAAGTTCGACTCGCCATAGAGCCGATTAATAAACGGCGCGTCGGGCAGATAACTCGGCGCAATCGTAAACGTCACTGGAACAGTGATGGGGTTGGTCAACGCAGTAGCCGGCAGCGTTTCGGTCGCCAACACGATGCCCGGAAGAATTCCGCCGACTGTCGAGCCTATGCCCGGGAAAGTGTCTGCCGGGCCAAAGGTGCCGCTATTCGGCGAGGTAAACGCCCCCATGGTTGGGTTTGGAGCCGCGACGCAGCCTGCGCTTCCGCTTCCATTCGTAATAGCGAGTCCCAGCGTCGAAGCCGGGCCGCCCACAAACGGGTATTGCACAAACGGCTGACTAAATGCCGGCCGAAACACCGCCGTCCCAGCGATGCTGGCGCAGCCCGCAGGTAAATTATTCGGCGCCAAAATGATCGCCGCTCCGCTTCCCAACGCCGGAAACTTCAACTGCGAGTTTGGCAGGTAGAAGCTCGACAGGTTAGCCGGATTGTTAACTTTTACGCCGCGGTACCCCTCAGTCTTGAACCACAGTTCAACGTGATCATTCAATCCAATATTGAAGCTCAACGGGACCGAAACGATGTCAACGTCACCCGGATCACGATCATAATTGCTGTACGCAATGCTGAACGTGTATTCCCCGCGACGGATTGTTTGACCGTCGTAGATCGTAAAGAGTCCCGTGGGGCCGCCTTCGGGCCCGCCGGTTCCTACGGACGGCGAAAGATTTCTAGGATCATTTTCCTGCCTGAGCCTCTGAGCCGAGGCCACAGCTGACAATACAAAAATTGCGAGTGCAGAAACGAGCACTCTCTTCGCGAGTCTCATCGCGTTCCTCCTGCCATTTGGTGAAAAATTTCTCGGGGCCGAATCCTTCGTGAGCGACTGAGCGGCCACTACTTGGAGTGATTTGTCTGCTCGAAGCATCACGCCGCCAGTCAACCCAGGGGACACGGACGCTCGAACTGCAGCGTCAACGAGAAACGTTAACTAAAGTGCCAACCTCAAAATGCGCGTATGCGCTTGAGGTAAATTGAGAGTAAGCGAAGTCGCTATCTCTCGTAACTGTTAATACCGAATAATCTAGCGCTACTTTATAAGGAAACCAAGCGCTTGTGTCAACTACGATTTCCGCAGGCTACGGCGCCCTCGGTGTCAGGAACTTTTTGGGTGACCGCGTCTTATCAGAAATACCGTCGAAGCCTACCATTGCCAATCCCCGAAATCAAGAGTTTTTCACGACTTAGGGGCGATTTTAATATGTTTTTTCAGTCACACGCGGTTGGCAAACTCCACAATTACCGGGGCGGCGCGAGCGCGTCGATTCAAACTGCGGTCGCCCGACCCCTTATGACAAGTCGCGTCACCGAATTCACGCCACCGGAAGTCATGAGCCTCTTGACAAGGAGGTACTCAAAACACGCTATGCGTAAATGCCACGCATGCGAGTGTCGTACGCGACTCGGTCAATCGCCAGCATATACGCAGCGGTGCGGGTATCGACGGCGTGGGTGTCGGCATACCGACAGAGGTCGTTGAAGCTGGCCACCATCGTGTCTTGCAGGCGCTCGTTGACCACGTCTTCCCGCCAGAAATAGCCCATGCGGTCCTGCACCCACTCGAAGTACGAAACCGTCACTCCGCCGGCATTGGCTAGAATATCCGGAATCACAAAAATCCCTTTCTGATAAAGCGCTTCGTCAGCCGCGGCGGTCGTGGGTCCGTTAGCACCTTCTGCGAGGATCTTGCATTTAAGCCGTTCACAATTCTGGGAGGTGATTTGATTTTCCGTGGCCGCCGGCACTAGCACATCGCAATCAAGCTCGAGCAACTCAGAGTTAGAAACGCGCTCCGCGCCGGGAAATCCTTCGAATGATTTGGTGTTTTGCAAGTGCTTCATTGCCGCCGGCATATCGAGGCCCGCCGCATTGTAAACCCCGCCATGAACATCAGAGATCGCGACGACCTTGAATCCTGCTTCGTGCATCAGCAATGCGCCGATACCGCCCACGTTGCCACTTCCCTGCACCACGATACGCGTGTTCGCGGGATCCATTTTGAATCGTTTGCACGCCTCTTGAACAACGATGAGGATTCCGCGTCCGGTTGCTTCACGACGACCGCGCGAACCGCCGAGATCGATCGGCTTCCCAGTAACGACCGCGTTGACCGTATGACGTGCATGCATGGAGTAGGTGTCCATGATCCACGCCATCGTCTGCTCGTTAGTGTTCATGTCAGGAGCCGGCACGTCCTTTTCCGGTCCGATGAAGTCAAGCAGCTCAGCTGCGTACCTGCGCGTCATGCGCTCGAGTTCACCCTGCGACATCTGGATCGGATCGCAAATGATTCCGCCTTTCGCGCCGCCAAATGGAACATTGACTACGGCACATTTCCAAGTCATCCACGCGGCCAGAGCCCGCACTTCGTCGAGCGAAACGTCCGGGGCATAACGAATACCGCCTTTGGCCGGCCCGCGCGCGAAGTTATGCTGAACGCGAAACCCTTCAAACACCTGGATCCTTCCTGAGTCCATGCGCGTTGGTATGTAAACCTTCAGTTCGCGATTAGGGACGCGCATAACCGCGTAGAGATCCGGATCCAATTGCAGTAACTGGGCCGCGCGATCAAAGCGCGACATCATCGACTCAAAGGGGTTCGCTTCTTTTATTTCTTTGATGTCGTCGACTAAGGCGTTAGGCATATTGATGCTCCGCTAAGGAAAGTATTCGGCAAAGCTTGAAGGGGTTCTAAGTCGCGGATGTTAACTCATGGAATTAGAGCGCGCAACCGAAGGACGCAACGTATAACAGCATGCTAACATCGAAGCGAAACGAGCGGTCAGCCACTCTCCACGCCTAATGAAGAAGCTTTCGCAACGGTGGTTCTGGGTCGGGACGATGTTCGTTGTGTGTGCGCTTGGCAGCGGTTTGTCGGCCACGGCACAAACAAATCCAGACCAGGATGATCCTGTGAAGCTGTTTGAGCGCGGCCAGGACGCCCACTCAAAGAGTGATTTCAAAACCGCCATCGAATTTTACGACGCAGCGATTCGATTGAAGCCCGAATTTCCGGAAGCTGAATTCCAACGCGCGCTCGCGCTTTTGTTTTCGAACCAAAAAGAAGAAGCATTGAAAGGATTCAATCGCGCGGTTGAGTTGCGACCTGACTGGGCCTTTGCATACGCGCGTTTCGGATCGCAGTTGTCGGCGTACTTCAATGACGACAAGAATGCCGAGCCCATCCTTCGCAAAGCCATCGAACTGCAACCTGACAATGAAGAGGCGTTAGTCGCGCTGGCGGATCTTCGCGCGCGCGCCGGCGATCGAAACGAGGCGCTGGTGTTGAGTCGTCGCGCGACATCGGCGAAACAGGCAACCGCGTCAACATGGCGCAAGCGCGCGATGATCGAAATCGCCGCGGGCGATCGCACCGCCGCGCTAGCCAGTCTGGATCGAGCAGTGATCCTCGAACCGAACAATCTAGGGGCAATCGATCAGCGCGCAAAACTCTTACTCGACCTGGGCGACAAAGCGCGGGCAATCGAAGATCTGCGCGCGCTGGAAAAAGCCGGTCACGCGAGCAATCTTCCCGGCGCTTTTGAACTGGCCCAACTCTATGAACGCGCCGGTCATAACGAAGATGCACTCCGCATCATCGAGGCGTTACCAGACAAGGATCGCAAAGCTCCGGAAGTTGTCGCGCTGCTGGCCGAGCTTACCGGCGGTAACGGTTCTACCGCCGAAGAGCGTGCGGCACTTGAACAGTTGCTGGAACGCGACCCCAAAAATGCGACACTGCTGGCCCGGCTCGGCGCCGCGTATCGGCTGATCGATCCGTTAAAGTCTCAGGACTATTACTACCGCGCGTCGCAAATTGAGCCGACCAATACAAAGTTCGCTATTGGCTATGCTGCGGCTTTGATTCAAAGTCGGCGATTTCCGGAAGCCATCTCGATTCTGCGGCGCGTAATTGCGAAGTCGCCGGACGAATACACGGCGCACACAAATCTCGCGTTGGCGCTCTTCGAATCAAAGGACTTCCGCGGCGCGATTGCTGAGTACGAATGGATTTTGGGAACACGCCCCGACGTCTCAGTGACCTACTTTTTTCTGGCGATCGCGCATGATAATCTCCAGGAGTATCAGGAAGCTTTGGATGCTTACGAGAAATTCCTGGCGCGCGCCAATCCCGCGTCGAACCAATTGGAGATTGACAAAGTAAACTTGCGGCTGCCGGTCTTGCGCGATCAAATTAAGCGCGGCCAGAGCAAACGAAAAACCTTTTGATGTCTTAATCTTGGCGAACATGCGATTTCATCTCGCTCATATTTCGTCATTTCTATCAGTCGCGGCTGCAACCTTCATACTGTCCACGAGTGCACACGCTCAGCCTGAATTGCCGCAGCTTTCCTCGCCGCCTCCGATGCGTTACGTCGCACCAGACGATCGAACTCAGCTGACGGCAACCAAAGATCCGAAGGCGCGCATCCGTCTGACGATCGACCTGGCAGCCGCGCGGCTGACGAGAATGGAACAACTGACTTCGCAAAAAAGTTTCGCTGAGGCTTCTGAAACGCTCGGCAATTATTTGGGTCTAATTGAAGACGCAATGCACTTTGTGGCGGGCATGAGCCAGGACAAGAACGGTACGCGCGATCTTTACCGAAAACTCGACATTGCCTTACGCGCCCAGATCCCGCGACTCGCAGTTATGCGCCGGGATACGCCGGCGGAGTATTCCATCCACCTGAAAACCGCGGAAGAATTTGTGCGGAACACGCGCAGCGATGCACTCGAATCATTTTACGGTCACACGGTTTTGCGTGAACCACCAAACACCGATGCGAAGATCGCGGCGCCGGACAACAAACGTCCGCAATGAATCATGGCAAACAAAACCACCCTCCGTCGCCTGATTGATAAAATCGCCAAGCACCTGCTCCTGTTTGCGGCCGTGCTCAGTCTGCCGCTGTTCGTGACCTCCGCCGGCGCCCAAACTCGTGACCACTTAACTGATCCTGAGAGCGAGTTAATTCGGTTCCATCAGGAACTCGACAAACGAATCGATGTGTTTATTAAAGCCATTGATCGTCGCTTTGCAATCATCAATGGCACTGAGCAACCAAAGATCAAGAAAGTCGCGAAGGAAGAACCGGATTGGGGCGACGCTCCCAAAGGAACGCGCGCCGAACTGCTGGGCGACATTGCCGGAATTTTGGACGAGGCGATTACGAATATTGACGATGTCAGCCGCCGCGACGAAAAGAGTCCGCTCATTTCCCGAGCGCTGCGCAAACTCACCGCTTCCGCCACGAACTACGCGACGCAATTGAACGCGATGATCAAACAAACAAAGGACGGCGAAGAACTCGCCGCTATTGAGCGGGCATTGGACAACGCCAACGAAATAATTGAAGTCGGGACCAAACTGCCACCGCCCGAGACCGACAAAAAGAAGAGCAAGCCGTAATTTGATTTAACTTCGAACAATCATTGGAGATTTCATGAACCCACATCCCCGCTTTTTCGCCTGGTCAATTTTTAGAAATGTCCGAGCGTTCCTCGTCGCGTCCTTGATTACGGTCGCGATTCCGGCCGTTTTGTTCGCGCAGGCGACCAAAGTCACTTCGACCACTGGACACTATAGCGCGATCTTTCCGGCGCCCGCCGAACAGAACGTCGAACCGCCCAAGACCGAAAACGGGCTCACGTATTCGATTGAAACGTACAGAGCGACACTCGACGATCAAATGTTCGTCACAGTGTCGACTAGCTATACCGGCGCCACCGTGAACACGCAGAAAGAACTACAGGCAAATGTCGATAACTTCGTGAACGGTATCAAGGCAAAGTTGACCTCGAACAAGCCGACCACATATTCAACGCCATGGAGCAGCATTGCGGGGCTCGAATTCAGCGCCGAGACGGACGCCCTAACATTCCAGGGAAGATTTTTTGTTCAAGGCAACGATGTGTGGGGCATCCTTTACGGCGCGCGCAAAGAGGCCGTCTCGGAAGCTATGAAGGATCAGTTTTTTCGCAGTCTCGAGATCAATGCCGCTCGTCCAAAGGGCGAGCACGGGCCAGAGTAGCGCTGCCCGAAGTTACTCAGCGCGCTTCAAAACTTCCGTCGCCCGTTTGATCGCCTCAACAATTCGTTCCAATCCTGCTTTCAGGTTGGTTGAGTTCCGATCGTCCAGCGCCTGCCGAAAGTCGGTGAGCGGCTGCGCGGCATAGCCGGTAAAGATTCCCGGTGCGTAGATTTCGTGCTTGTACCACGGCCGTCCATTCAACCCACGTTCATCGACAAAAGCGCGCTCGGCCAGAATCAGCGCATCGTTCAGTCGGCGCAGTTTCGCTGACGAAGATTTTTCATTGGCGGCGATTAGTTGCTGCCGTTCCCTCTCGACGCGCGTCGCTTCGTCAGAGAAATTCCTGATCGCATCGTTCATCGCCTTCTCATCGATTGCTGAATCCAACTTGCGACGCTTGGCCAACTTCGTCGCTTCGTCAAAGTAGTCGCGAATTGCATCGGCATAATCGCGATAGTTGAGCTGCAATCCATCGGCATCAGCCAGACGCAATGCCATCGTTCCCCATAACTGCGCCGCCGCCACGTGATACGTGAAATCGGGATCGCCAAATTTCGTCATCCAGGTGAACGAGTCGAACGCCGAGTGATATACGCCGTAGTCGCCGCCAAATCCCATGTCGGTCGAAGCGATGCCGAGGTGCTGCAAAAACGGCGTGTAGTCTGAACCTGATCCGAGCGGACTAATGCGAGCTTCGGCGTCGTAATCGGGATCGGTTTCGCTTCTCTGTTCACGCGCGTGATCCTGCCACTGCTGATAAACCGTCTTGCCCGTTTTCGGATCATTGATTTCGCGCGTCGCTTCACGAATCAATCTCCAAAGCGACGGCACGGACGATGCGGAATAGTTTGGCCCGTTTACCGCCACATCAACGTTCAAATAAGCGACTGCATTTTGTTTCAGTTCCGCGGCATGCTCTTCGGCCCATTCAGTCGACCCGATCAAGCCGTATTCTTCGGCATCCCAACTGCACAGAATGATCGTCCGCCGCGGTTGCCAGCCATTCTTGAGAAGCGTTCCGAATGCGCGCGCGGTTTCCAACATCGTGGCGGTGCCGCTGTTCGGATCGACCGCGCCAAAAACCCACGCGTCGCGATGATTACCCATCACGATCCAGCGATCCTTCTCGACGGCGCCATCGATGCGCGCAACGACGTCCCAAATCTTGCGCGACTGATAGTCCATGTCCGTTTTCAAATGGAGACGCACGTCATTCGTGCCGCCGACGTGATAAGCAAAAGGAAAGGCGCCCTGAAAACCTCTCGGGCGCACCGGGCCTCGCAAAGGCTCGATCAACTTGCGCGCTTCGTCGTAGGCCAGGGGCTGCACCGGAATGCGCGGAATGTCCTGGTAAGCCTGTTCCAAACTTATGCGCGGCGTGCCCGGAGTTGACGGCGCGCCGGGCGTCAAAGGATCGCCGGGATACTGAAAGAGAAATTGCACTGAGCCGCGCTGGCCGGCTGTCACCGGACGCCAGGGACCTTTCGGATAAACGTCGCCCTGCGCGTAACCATCGTCAGCCGGATCGGAATAGATGATGCAGCCGACGGCGCCGTGATCCTGTGCGACTTTCGCTTTCACGCCGCGAAACGAATTCCCGTAACGCACGATGACAATCTTGCCTTTGACGTCGACGCCGGCTTTCTCGAGCGCTTCGTAATCCGGCGGCAAACCATAGTTCGCATACACCACCGGCGCCGTCACATCGCCCGTCGCGGCGTAACCGTTGAAGAGCGGCGTGATCTTCTTGTTCGCAGACGTTGCGTCTTCCTTGATAATCGCTTCGCGCACGGAAAGCCGCTCGCGCCGCGGTGCCACCAATTCCACGATTGGATCAGTCTTCGGATAGTTCAGCCAAACCTGATATTCGGCGAGCTCGGCGTTCAGTCCGTACGAGCGCATTTGATCTCGCACGTAAACTGCGGTGTCGTAATCTTCTTTGGTGCCGGCGACGTGCGGTTCAGCCGTCAGCCGGCGCAGATGCTCGCGCGCGGAGTTGGGAGACGGAACGGCGCGAAACTGTTCTTCGAGGCGTCTTTCTGCACCGGATGTTTGTGCCGAGAAGCCGTCGATACCTGGCGACTGTGCGAAGGCGACAGCTCCATTGATGATGAAAAAAACCGAGATGATGGTGGCGACGAATTGGCGAGCTATCATGAACTACTCCGTGTCTTCAGCCTTTGTGGCAATTATTTTGAACTACGACAAAGTTCCTCACGTAGAATGAGCTGAGGAGAATTTATGGAAAGCCGTTACTATCCCGGGGTCGAAGCCGACACAGTAAAACTTATGGTCGAACTGCGCGATCTTTTCGATGAAGATTTCGAAGTCCAAACGATGCAAGTTTCTTCGACCGCTGTGATGCAAGCGCGTAAGTCTAGCACGTTGCGCGACCTCACCGGACTGTCAGCCGCGCTCACGATTAAAGTCACGCCCGAATCAGGCGGCACCCGCGTCGAGATCGGAATGCAGAAGTGGTTCGACAAAGCTGCGGTTGCAGCAGTAGCGCTCGCGTTGTCAGCCGGATTGTTGGTGGCGCTGCCGGCGCTCGGCGCTTACTGGCAGTACAAACTCACCCAGGACGCGTGGCAGAAGATCGAAGCTCACATCACGCGCAAAGCGGGCGGCTATGTTCCGCCGCTGCCGGGACGCTGCGGCACCTGCGGCTCAGCCAACACCGCCGGCGCGGCTTACTGCTCTTCGTGCGGAGCGAATCTTCGTATGGGACTCTCATGTCCGCATTGCAATGCGATGCAGAAAGATGCGGCAGCGCGGTTTTGTAATTCGTGTGGAAAGTCACTGACGATTTGAGGTCAGTACCCGGACCAGTAGCGACGGGGTCAGAACGCTAACAACCTGGTCGCTACCGCTCCCGGTACTGACTTCCTAGTCATGCCGCAACGCACGCACGGGATCGATGCGCGCCGCGCGTGAAGCAGGATATAACGCGGCCAGAATCGAGACGCCCAACGCGAAAAGGATCGCGCCCAGCCACAACCATGGGGGCAAAGAGAAGAAGTCGACAAACGAGGCGCCCTGCGGCTTCAGAATAAATCGGTAAGCCAGACGATTCGCCAGCGCATCAATTCCCCATGCGGCCAGACAGCCGAGGATGCCTCCAGTCAAGCCAATCACCGCCGCTTCGAAAAAGAAAATCATTCTGATTTCCCGATCTTCGGCACCAATCGCTTTCATGATGCCGATTTCGCGCGTGCGCTCGAGGATGGACATGATCATCGTGTTCGCGATGCCGAAACTTGCTACCAGCAAGGAAATGCCGCCGAGTAATCCGAGCACCGAATCGATAATCAAAAACACCGTGCGAATCTGATCGAGCTGATCGACGATAGAAAAACTGCGAAAGCCCATATCGTTGATTCGCTTGCGCGCTTCCGTCAACGCCACCGGATCACTGACGCGCACAACCGCTGATCCATAGCCTTCGTTTTGCGATTCATCGAGCTGGCCACTTTGTTTGGCGAGGGCGATTGCAACTTCGCTCATGGGATTGCGATGCTTTCTCTGCCAATCGCGCGCAATCGGCAGAGGCACATACACCGCTGCATTCATCATCAAGCCGGCAGGTCCGCCTTGCGCCGCGCCCTCTCTTTTCTCGTGGCCGAGGACGCCGGCAATTTTCAGCGTTCGTCCCGAGAGCGCATTGGCCGGCGGCGCGTTATTCTCCTCGATCGGCAATCCGAAGAAACTAAAACCGCTGTCTTCATCCGGCGGTTTATCAGCTTCTTTCTTCGCTGACTTATCCTCATCGTTCAGTTCGCCGCGCGTTGTGAGAAGCTCGATGCTTTGCCCGATCGCATCAGCAGGTTTCGCGAAGCCACAAGTCTCCGCCACGGCATCATCGATGACTGCCTCATCGCTATCCGTACTGTTCAACATTTTTCCGGCGGCAAAGATCTTGAAGCGCGATGAGGCGTTCGGCACCGACGCCCCCGAGACCGTCTGCGGCGCCACTCGGCCGTTACAGCGGACATAAACATTGAAGTTGATGTCCGGCTCAACGTAGGCAACCCCGGGGATTTTCTGGATTTCGGCGACGGCCGCATCGTCGAGAATTCGCGTCGGCGCTTCGTTGGTTCTGAACGCGGGGCCACGACGATCGCCGGGATTCTCATCGCGCCGCAACTTCGGATCGACGTTCGTCATCGCCATGGTGAAAACGCTCTTGCCGAAGACGCGAATTTCATTGAAAAGATCGAGCGCCCGAAATCGGGAGAGCATGTTGCGCTGTAATCCGAGACCAAACGAAACCATGGTGACAATTACTGCCACCCCCACGATGACGCCCATTGAAGTCAGCGTCGCGCGCAGTTTGGCTTCGCGCAGGTTCCGCAGAGACAACCGTAATAAATCAGCAAATGACATGACGCAAATCGTGGAAAACTCGCACAGAATAACCTATTTCGGCAACTCATAGAATGTCCGATTTTACGCCCATTTTTGACCGATCTTTGTTCGCAAAATTTTTCGAGCAGCGCGTCGTTGATACAACTCAGCTGGGTATCTTCGAATCAAAGATTTGTCTTTGATAACACTCCCGACTCGGGTTCGAAACAAGAGCGAGACAAAACCCTCAAGGAAGTACAAAGCCCTCACACGGCGAACCGCACTTGAAGCCGTCTTGCGTAGCCACCAGATCGCTGGTAGAAAAACGGAGATTTACGAAGATGAAAAACCCCAGAACTATCTTTGCGAAGATCAGTGCGGTCTTAGCAATCCTCCTCGCAGTCGGTACGGCGGCAGTTGCTAAAAAGAACTCAGACAGCGCATTTGCGAATATCAAGATTGGCAACTTTGGCCAGATGGACGAACGGTTCTATCGTGGTTCGCGGCCGAAAGAGAAAGACTTTCAAGCTCTCAAAGATTTGGGCATTACAACCATTATTGATTTGACCGATAACACGCCTGAAGAACGTGGTTACGCCGAAGCTGTAGGACTGAAATACGTCAACATCGCGATTCCTGACAAACATGATCCGAGTGATGCGCAGGTGGCCGAGTTTCTCAAGATCGTCAACAACCCTGCGACCGGAAAGTTCTACGTGCACTGCGCCGGTGGCCGTCACCGCACAGGCGTGATGGGAGCGATTTACCGGTTCAATAATTACCACTGGAATTTCGACCAGGTTTACAACGAGATGCTGAAGTTCGACTTCTACACCTCGAACGGACACGGTGGACAAAAAACATACGTCGAAAACTACGCGCGCCGGATGCAGTCCGAAAGTGCTACACCGATCGCCACCCAGGGCAGTAAGTAAGTTCAACCGTTCATTTTCCTGAACGACCGTCCAAAGAGAGTCGCCGCACATCGCGGCGGCTCTTTTTTTGTCTTTCGCAGCGCCTTCTTGCGGCAATCTAAAACTTTTGTTGCGAAAACCTATTGCGTAGATTCAAGCCATGGGAGTTGCTGCGTTATTGGCGATTCCCTGCGCACAGCCGCGCCGGCTGGATTAGTCAGCATCCTCTCCCGATTTGAGGAACCTATGCGATCGCTAAAAAAGACCCGCGTGCTCGCCGTCATCGCGAGCGTTCTAATCATCGTTGCATCACTGGAAGTCTTCTCGACCGTCAAAGCCCAAAAGAAGACAGACAAAGAGGCGAAAGGCACGCCGGTGCTCTGGCGCGATCCCGGCAATATGCGCAAACGCGATTTGTACTACGGGCCAGGTTCGGAAGCTCTAGCGCCAAAGCCACCGTTTCACTTTGTCAAAGAAGTTAAAGAAGGCGGCATGCCAAAGTTTGATGTCGAAGATGCGCGTGGGGTGAAGTGGCGGGTAAAGCTCGGCGAAGAAGCGCAGGCGGAAACCGCGGCGTCTCGTCTGGTGTGGGCGGCCGGTTACAACGCCGAAGAGTCTTATTACATGCACCGCGCGCAGATCGATGGCTTGAAGAAGCTTTCTCGCGGACAGAAATACGTGCAGGGCAACTCAGTTGTCGGCGCGCGCTTTGAGCCTCGCCGTGAAAACATCAAGCGCGGCAAAGAATGGAGTTGGCGCGACAATCCTTTCAAGAACACGCGCGAACTAAACGGCCTGAAGACGATGATGGTTCTGGTGAACAACTGGGACACGTTCAAAAAGAACAATAAGGTGCTGCACGACAAAGACACTAACGAAGCTCGCTACACCGTCACGGATCTCGGTGCCACGATGGGTAAGGCGGCAGGCGCGGGCGCCGGGCGATCGAAAAACAATGTGCGCGACTACACGCGCGCGCGATTTGTGAAGAAGGTTGATGGCGACAACGTGAAGTTCGCTTACGACGTGAACCCGAAGAAGCTGGGACTATTCAGCGTCTTCTATCCGCCGTATTTCATTCGCCAGCACAAAGCGACGAATACCATGCATAAAGTTCCGGTGAGCGATGCCGCGTGGATCGGACAGAAGCTGGCCCAATTGTCGGATGACCAGCTACGCGATGCGTTTCGGGCTGCCGGTTACGATCGTTCGACGCAGGACGCTTACGCTACGGCGTTGCGAAATCGGATTAATGAACTGAATCGATTACGGGGTGCGCAACTAGCGAGTCGACCTCGTCGAGCGCATTAGCGTCAAACAGATCAATCCGGCCGCCGGCCTAGGGGTTTGGTTCTTCCTTCGGGTCTGCTGGCTCGTTCGGTCTGCCGCGCCCTTTCGTGAACACGTGGTACGTAACCGCGTCCCAGGCGTTGTGAATCCCGACGAACAGAAGTAACAGCGTAGCTGCGCCGAGAAAGAACATCGCTGATCGGGTGCGTCGCTGGGTGATGAGGGCCGCAACCGCCAACATAACGTAGGCCGCCAATGGCAACAGCAGAAAGAACAGCCAATCTTCCAGCACCGGCGTGTAAGCCTTCTGACTTTTCATGCGACGCGCCACGGCAACGCTGTAGATAATTCCAACCACTCCAAGCATTCCCCAAAGCGCGGCGACTGGGCCGATTGTTTGCCAGGGCGCACTCACGAGCGCCGCTAACAAGAGCACAACGCCAAAATGAACAACACTCGGCGTGGCGAAAGCTGCGCTCGCTTCAGCGACACGTGTCGATGGTCTTTCCGCGATGAGCGTCAATACGACAAACTGCAAGCCAATTAGCGCGCCGGCAGACGACCCGACGATGACGTAAAAGGTTTCCCATTCACTGAGCTCAGCCATGCTATCGATCAATTTGCGCCATGCGCTGCGGAGTGTAACGCGGACCGGAGATCTTTTCAGGCGCGAGTGCGTCATCGAGCTGCGCCATCTCTTCAGCGGTGAGCGACACTTTCATTGCGCCAGCATTGTCTTCGAGGTGATGGCGTTGTTTGGTGCCGGGTATCGGAACGACGTCATCGCCTTTATGCAGTAGCCAGGCAAGAGCAATCTGACCCGGTGTCGCGCCGTGTTTAGTCGCCATGTCGCGCACAACTGAAGCCGCACGCATGTTGGCATCAAAATTTTCGCCCTCATAGCGCGGATCGGTGTGACGATAATCCTCAGGCGGATATTCTTCGGCCCGTTTGACGTTGCCAGTGAGAAAGCCACGCCCAAGCGGCGCGAATGGGACGATGCCGATGCCGAGTTCGCGACAGAGAGGAATGATTTGCGGCTCGAGATTACGCTCCCAAAGTGAGTATTCACTTTGGAGAGCAGCGACGGGATGAACTGCATGCGCCCGGCGGATGTTTTCTTCGCCCGCTTCGGACAAACCGAAGAAACGCACTTTTCCCGCAGTCACCAGGTCGCTGACAGCGCCGGCAACATCTTCCATCGGCACATTCGAATCGACCCGATGCTGATAAAGCAGATCGATGTGATCGGTCTTTAGTCGTTTCAGCGAGCCGTCCGCGGCTTCACGAATGCGTTTGGGACTGCTGTCGACGCCAACCATATTGCCGTTCTCGAGCTTGAAGCCGAACTTCGTGGCGATGACGACCTCGTCACGTCTGCCGGCGAGCGCGCGCGCCAACAACTCTTCATTCGTGTAGGGCCCATAAACTTCGGCCGTATCGAAGAAGTTCACACCCAGCTCAATCGCGCGATGGATCGTAGCGATGGATTCGCTTTCGTCGCGTTCTTCGACGGCGCCGTAAGCGAAGCTCATGCCCATACAGCCGAGACCAATCGCCGAAACTTCCAGTCCCCCACTTCCAAGTTTGCGTTTCTGCATTGCCTCTCCTCGGCTATTGCGATTTCAGCGAAGCCATATCGATCGTAAATCGATACTTCACATCGCCTTTCAACATGCGCTCGTAGGCTTCGTTGACCTTCTGAATCGGAATTACTTCCACGTCGGAGCTGATGTCATGCGCGCCGCAAAAGTCGAGCATCTCCTGGGTCTCGGCAATGCCGCCGATCGCGGAGCCCGACAAACTGTGACGGCCACCGATGAGCGCAAAGGCCGCCACTCCCATCGGCTCGGGCGGTGCACCCACCAGCGTTAAATTTCCATCGCGCGCGAGCAGCCCGAGATACGCGTTGATGTCATGCTTGGCCGAGACGGTGTCGAGAATGAAATTGAAAGTGCCGGCGTGCTTCTCCATCTCGTTCGCGTTGCGAGAAAGAACTACTTCGTCAGCGCCGAGTCGCATTGCATCTTCTTTCTTATCCGGCGAAGTTGTGAAAACCGCGACGTGCGCGCCGAAGGCATGCGCCAGCTTCACGCACATGTGCCCGAGTCCGCCGAGGCCGACCACTCCAACCTTCTGACCAGCCTTCACACCCCAATGACGCAGCGGCGAAAAAGTCGTAATACCGGCGCAGAGCAACGGCGCGGCACTCGCAAGATCGAGATTCGTCGGAATGCGTAAGATGAAGCGTTCATCGACGATGATCTTTTCTGAGTAGCCGCCCAGCGTCACGCCACCGAGATGTTTGTCCGGCGAGTTGTAAGTGAGAATCCTTTCGGGACAAAACTGTTCCAGGCCTTCTTTGCAGTTCTCGCAGGTGCCGTCGGAATCGACCAAACATCCAACGCCGACGATGTCGCCTTTCTTAAATTTCGTAACACCTGAACCTACGTTCGTGATGCGGCCGATAATCTCGTGGCCCGGCACAATTGGATATTGAGTCTCAGCGAACTCGCTCCATTCGTTCCGGACAGAGTGAAGATCAGAATGGCAGATGCCGCAAAAAAGAATTTCCATCTCAACATCGTTTTCAGTTGGATCTCGGCGCGGAATGGTTGCCGGCGACAACGGCGACTTGGCGCTCGTCGCTGAGTAGGCTTTCACATTGTCCATTGTCGAGCTCCCTGATTTGATACAGGTCAAACCGTCGATACTTCTCTTGGGGCATCTTCTTCGCGTCGGAATTGCAGTTCGTAAAGCCGTGAATACAGTCCGCCGCGCTCAAGAAGTTCCTGATGAGTCCCCTGCTCTGCTACGCGCCCGCCATCGACGACGAAAATCACATCGGCACGGCTGACGGTCGCCAGCCGATGCGCGATTACGATCGAAGTTCGATTGGTCATCAACTTCGAAAGCGCATCGAAGACCAGCTCCTCGGACGCGGCGTCCAGTCCCGACGAAGGCTCATCCATCACCAGAATTGGCGCATCGCGAATAATCGCCCGCGCGATCGTGATGCGTTGACGTTGTCCGCCAGAAAGCGTGACGCCGCGCTCGCCAACCATCGTGTCGTAGCCGTCAGGCATGCGCAGAATGAACTCTTCGGCGTTTGCCATTTGCGCCGCGCGGACAATCTCTTCGCGGGTAGCCTCAGGTTTGCCGTACGCGATGTTCTGCCAGATCGTGGCGCGAAAAAGCATCGACTCCTGCAAAACAAAACTGATTTGCCGGCGCAGCGACTTGATCTTGAAATTCCGGATGTCCTGACCGTCAATCTTGATTGTGCCCGAGGTCAGATCATAAAACCGTGGCAGCAAACTCACGATTGTGGTTTTTCCGGCGCCGGTTGGACCAACCAAAGCCGCCAATTGTCCGGCTTTGATGTTCATGTTCAGGTCTTTCAGCAGCGGCTGCTCCGCGTTGTACGAAAACGCCACGTGTTCGTATTCGATGTCGCCACGGAAAGGTGGCGCTTTCTTCGCCCCGGGACGGTTCCGCACGCGCTGCTCATTCTCCAGGACTTCGCGAATGCGCTCCCAACCTACGTCGGCTTTCGAAACGGTGTCAGTCATCTTCGAGAGTTCGCGCATCGGCTTGTACATCTTGCCGAGGTACAAGAGAAACACGAGCAAGTCGCCTGACGTCAGCGCGCCACTCACCACCAGGCGCGCGCCCCACCAAAGCACGAGACACGTGCCGCACGCGACGATCACTTCCACCAGCGGCGACAGCTTTGCTTTCAGACTGCGCGCGGCTAACGCTCGTTCGACACTTTCCAGGCTGCGCTGCTCAAATCGTTCCTGTTCGTAGTCTTCACGGGCAAAAGCTTTGACGACGCGAATTGACGACAACACCTCTTCCAAAACCGAGACGACTTCGCCCTCTTTCTTACGCACATCGCGCGACGCTTCCTTGATGCGGCGCGTGTAGTGATAGACGACCCAGAACAACCCGGGCGCGACGACCATCGCGATCAGCGTGAACTGCCAATTTAGATAGAACATCACGCCGAGCATTCCGATCAACGTCAGCACGTTCACCAGCATGCCCAACAGCACGTTCGAGATCAGATTCTGCACCGCGTCGATGTCGCTGGTGACCCGGCTGATCAAATCTCCCGTGCGTTTTTGATCGTGATAAGAGAGCGAAAGTTTGTGAATGTGGCCGTAGAGAACGCGACGCAGGTCATGCATCACCCACTGGCCGACGCTGGTGGTCAGATATTTCTCGGCGTAGGAACTGATGGCTCCGAAGATCGCAATCACGATCACTGCGACAGCGGCAAAATTCAGGATCGAAAGCTTGTCCGATCCAATCAGGCCGACGATCGAAGCCAGCCAGTCGGGCATGTGCTTCGAGCCGAAGACATAATCGAAGACAACTTTCAGCGGCCACGGCTCGAGCAAGTCCGTGACACTTTCTCCGAGGACAGCAATGAAAGCGAACGTCAGGCTCGGCCAGTGAGGGAACAGCAGATCGGTGATGCGAATCTTCTTCTGCTTCATTGTTTAGTGCATACAGTAAGCCGGAAGGAATTTTCTGTCGAGAAGGGACTCTAACGCCAAAGGCGTTCATGACCTCCAGCCCAGGGTTGACGCGCGTAGCGCGGCTACCCTGGGAATGAGCGAACATGAAGTCGCAACCCTGAAGGGGTTGCCAAAGGTAGTGCCAACCGGTTGAATTGGTGGGCACAAATCTGAATCGTTTGCGCCGAACCTATTCACCAACCCTTTCAGGGTTGGGACCTGTTTTGTACTTGATTACCCAGGGTAGCGCGCTGACGCGCGCAACCCTGGGCTGAAGGTCGTAAACGCCAAAGGCGTTTGGTCATCCAGAGTCTCACAAGTCCGTCGCGTTAAAAGTGTCGCCCCTTCTTACATCGCCGGTTTCAAAGCCGCTACGAAACCAGTGTGACCTCTGCTCGGAAGTGCCGTGTGTGAATGAGTCGGGAACCACGTAGCCCTGAGATTCCATTTCCAGGCGGTCGTCGCCAACCGCGCTGGCGGCGCCCAGTGCTTCGTCGATGTCGCCCGGTTCGACGATGCCGCGGCCGCGGGCATAATGCGCCCACACGCCCGCATAGAAGTCAGCCTGCAATTCCATTCGCACAGACAATCCATTCGCTCCTTCTTCATTTTGATAGCGCCGCGCTGAATTCACACGATCGCTCGTGCCGAGCAGTTTCTGCACGTGGTGGCCAACTTCGTGTGCGACGACATAAGCGATGGCGAAATCACCCGGCGCGCGAAACCGCGTGCGCAGTTCGCGAAAGAAGGAAAGGTCGATATACAGCTTCTCGTCCGCCGGACAATAGAACGGTCCCACGGCAGCTCCGGCAACACCACAAGCTGAATCCACCCGGTCAGTGAAAAGCACGAGCGTCGGTTTGCGATACTCTTTACCTGCTTGTCGAAAGATGTCGCTCCACGCGTCCTCTGTTTCCGCCAGGACGACGGCGACGAATTGCTTAAGTTCTTCCTCTTCCGGATTCGTTGGCCGCGAAGTCTGGACACCGTTGTCACCGCTCGGCAATTGCTCAAACAGCTGACGGGGATCTGCGCCGAACAGCAGCGCCAGAATTAGAACGGCAATTCCGCCCAAACCGCCTAGTGCGACTCTGCCACCAGTTATGCCGCGCCGATCTTCGATATTGTCGCTTTGACGTCGATCTCTCCACTGCATTTCATGACCTCCCTCGCGCACGAAGTCGCGCTACGGCATTGCGGGTGAGACGCGAATTGTTGGGGAAAAGAACGACAGGTTCACAGGCGTCAAATATTCGGGTCGATTCCTTCGAAGTACATCTGGCTGTCGAATGACTCTTCGTCATCCATCCGGACACGCTGATACGAACCGTCGGGTTGAAGCTCGCGCGCGTTGGTATTGTCGCGGAGGTAAACGTCGAGCACATCCTCTTTCAAATATTTTTTCAACCGCGGATGTTCGATGGGCGTAACCACTTCGACGCGCCGGTTCAGGTTGCGCACCATCCAGTCCGCGCTGCCGAGATAGACTTCTTCCGCGCCGTCATTCAAGAAATAGAGCACGCGACTGTGTTCGAGGAAGCGGCCCACGATGCTGCGCACACGAATGTTCTCTGACAATCCGGCAACACCCGGGCGCAACATACAGATGCCGCGAATAATTAAATCGATCGAGACGCCCGCCTGAGAAGCCTCGTAAAGCGATTCGATAATTCGTTCGTCGGCCAGCCGATTCAGTTTCGCAACGATGCGAGCCGGTCGTCCCGATTTGGCGTGGGCTGTTTCGCGCTCGATGAGTTGCGTAATTCGCTCGCGCAAATTCACCGGCGAGACCATCAACTTGCGATATTCTTTTTGCCTCGAGTGACCGGTCAGAAAATTAAAAAACTCCGTCGCGTCTTCGCCCGTCTGCTCATCGGCCGTGAGAATGCCGAAGTCCGTGTAGGTCGAAGACGACGTCGGGTTGTAGTTTCCGGTGGCGATGTGCACGTAGCGGCGCAGCGACGGTCCTTCGCGCCGCACGACCAGCGTCAATTTGCAGTGGGTCTTCAGACCGATGAGACCATAGACCACATGGACGCCGGCTTGTTCTAACCGTTGCGCCCATTCAATGTTGTTCTCTTCGTCGAATCGCGCTTTCAACTCGATCAGCGCAGTCACCTGCTTGCCCATCTCGCCCGCCTGCCTCAACACTTCAGCAATTTCAGATTGCGATCCCGTCCGGTACAAGCAGATTTTTATGGCCAGCACATTGGGATCAGAAGCCGCCGCACGGATGAAATCGATCACCACTGAATAATCGGTGTAAGGATGATGCAGCAGCACGTCCTGTCGCTTAATTGCGTCGAAAATTGATTTGCGCTCTTTGAGCGGCGCCGGAATGATCGTTTGTAGCGGTCGATGTTTTAATTGCGGCCGATCCAGCTCATAGAGTTCATTCAGGTCCTGAATGTTCAGCGGACCATCAACCACGTACACGTCGTCAGGTTCCACTCCGATCGATTCCATGAGATAGCCTGCCATCCCGTCCGGCATGTCCGTTGAGATTTCCAGACGGACCGGCGCGCCAAAGCGTCGCTTGCGCAGCTCCTGTTGGAGCGCGCGCAGCAAATCCTCGGCCTCGTCTTCGCGGACGTCGATGTCGGCGTCGCGCGTGACACGAAACGTGTGCGCTTCCAACACCTCCATTCCAGGGAAGAGCGCGCCGAGATTCGCTCGAATGATTTCGCTCAGGAATGTGTATTTCGCATGCGGCCCAACCTGGATCAATCCAGGCAACGTCTGTGGAACCTTCAAACGAACAAACGAAGGCTTTTCTTCAGGGGCGTCGGCCGGCCGCACCATAATTCCAAAGTTGAGGCTCAATCCCGAGATGTACGGAAAAGGATGTACGGGATCGACGGCGAGCGGCGTCAGTACCGGAAACACGTGATGCGCAAAGTACTCGTCGGCGTGTTCTCGCTCAACGCGTGACAGCGCTGAATAAGACGCGACTTCTAACCCGTGGCGCGACAAGCCGGGAAGAATCTCCTGGTTTAGCACGCGGACCGCGTCGGCCATCATCGGCGTCAGGCGATCGCGGATCTCCCGGAGCTGTTCTCCCGCAGTCAAGCCGTCCGGCGATGGATGCCGGTAGCCATGCTCGACCTCTTCCTTCAGTCCCGAAACGCGCACCATGAAGAACTCATCGACGATGTAGGTAAAGATCGTGACGAACCGCAGCCGCTCAAGCAGAGGGTTTCGTTCATCATGCGCCTCGTCGAGCACTTGACGAAAGAACTCGATCAAACTGAGTTCGCGGTTGAGCAGATGCTTTTCCATCGGCGTCGCGATACTGAGTCTAGAGCGCGCAGGTTCAGCCGCGGACAGACGTTCTTTTAGCGATGTAATTGGTTGCATGATTACTTTCCGGGGAGAACTGATTACTGAAGTCGCCAACTAAGCTGCGTATGAAATCGAGCGACAGCAACAGTTTGCAAATTCAGCAAGTTGTGTTCCGTGAACGATCTTGTGAAGCAAGTGAGGCTGAGTTCGTTGTTCCATTCGCGCAGCGGCAGCCAAGAACAAGCGACTTACAAAGTCGGTGCAACTAAATCGTATGATTTGTGGGATCGAAGGCGAACAACAGCAAACCCAGAGGAAGGATTGATTGGAGATTCGTCGCGCTGTCGATGGATCGCGGTCAAAGTTTAGTTGAAAACTAAACGCACGGCATCCGCGTTCCAATCGGCGAGACTCTTTGTCACCACGTCGGCTCCGGCAGCCCGCAGCGATGATTCGCTGACCGTATTCGTTACTGCGAGTGTTCGCATATCCGCCGCAACCCCCGCCTTAACTCCCGGCGGAGCATCTTCGATAACCAGACATTCAGCGGGAAGAAGTGGCATTTTTCGATCGCCGCGGCGCGCAGTGTTGAGCATTTCCAGCGCGCGGCGATAACAATCGGGCGCGGGCTTGTAATTGAGACCCGGCGCTGCTGTCACAATCACGGAAAAGTGTTGAAGGAGATTTGCGGGGTTCAGGACATGTTCGATCTCGGACTTCTCGGCCATGCTGACGATGCCGAGATCGAATTCTCGCGCAGCTTCTTTCACAAACGTGATGATGCCGGGAGTGAATGGCACTTCCGCTTCAATGATCGAGCGGTGCAGCTCATGTTCACGATCGATGATGGCGCGCGTGGTTTCGTCATCGACTTCACGCCCCACCCGCTCGAACGCCGCGCGAGTGAAGGCAACGTCGTCCATGCCGAGGCACTTAAAATAATCATCGTCCGCAAGTTCGACGTCGTGCGTTTGCAGCACTTCGCGATACGCGCGCAGATGAATGCGCTCGTCGTCGATGATGACGCCGTTGAAATCAAAGAAGATTGCCTGGACCGACATATTTTGTATAAGACGCTTTAGATCCTCTTTAATTACTCAACTACTTCTCTGGTGATTTGGGAACGGGGCCAAACTCTTCCACAATGTCTTTGAGTTTCGGCGAGTATTTAACTTCGTACGACTGGATAAGCGATTTTGCCGGAAGGCAATCCGCACCAGAGTAGCCACAGGGTTCGTGACTCTTGCCGCCAAAGACCACAAAATCCATCGTCATTTTCCCCGTTGTCGAATTCACTACCAGGAATTCCGGATGCTTGATAGTCAAGAAAGCCGGTGCTGAAACTTCGAGCGAATACATGCCCGGAATCAGTGTGATTTCAAAACAGCCTTCCGTATCTGAGGCGCCGACGAACGAATGGCCCTTCTGGTCAACCGCCCTGATTTGACTGCTGGTAACGACAGCTCCGTTCGGATCAAAGATCGTGCCCGTGATCTTAATGTTCTGCGAAAACGCATAAGGAGCCACTACAAAAATAAAAAAAAGCGCGATGAAGTATTTCATTTAATTTCTCCGACGCATCCGGAAACTCATTGGTTCAATGATTCAATGATGCGATGCATGACCTGCTACCGATGCCGGTGCCTTTACTTCCACCAATCGCTCGTTCTGCTGCGCGAACAAGAGCGGCAGCCGTTCGCTCTCCAAGACGTCGAGTCGTCTCAAGACTTCGGCGAGCGCAATTTCATTTTTTAGATTAACCTGAAAATCCAAATCCGCGCGCAGGCGATCCTTCGAGCCCTGCCGGTTTTGCGACATCATAATGATTGGCGCTTGCAAGCCGGCAATGATGCCCATCACCAGATTCAGCATTTGATAAGGCGCCGCGTCGAATCCCTTCACTAAGATGTAAGAGTTGAAGATTATCCAGGCGATGATGATTCCAATTGCCGTGATAATAAACTTCCAACTGCCGCCAAATTCAGCAATGGCATCGGCCGCGCGATCCGCGATCGTCATTCGCTTGGCTTGCTCTTCGTTGACATTGCGCGAGACGCGCTGCTGCAACATCTTGTCCGTGTGGCGCAAACGCTGAAAGACCGCGCTCAACATTTCGAGGGCCACTCCGGGATTGGTGTTGATGAATCTCAAAAAGTTTTCGCGGGACAGCATCAACAAATGCGCGTCCTCAATCACCGTTGCTCCGGCCGCGCGCTGCTTGCCGTCGATTAGGGCCATCTCGCCGAAGAAGTCTCCCTGTGCCAGCTCAGCTAAAACAATCTCGTGACCGTCCTCATCATCGACGGAAATTCGCACGCGTCCGCTCTGAATCAGATACATCGAGTCGCCCTTATCGCCCGCGCGAAAAAGCGGCGTGCCGGATAGGACGTCACGTCCCTGCAACAGTGTGAGCAACTCCTGGGCGGCTTCGTCATGAAGCGAACCAAATAGCGGCACGGAACGAATCGCTTCGACCGTCATGACTTGGGGAATTGGTGTTGACATAGCGTTCACTTTCGAATCATCCGTTGGTTCAACTGTCCTTGCTTCAACGGATCAATTCACAATTTCTCCATCCTTCATCGTGATGATGCGATCGGCAAAGCTCGCCGCCAATTCGCGATCGTGAGTCACCAGCAGCACGGTCAAGCGGTCCGTTCCAACCATATCTCGCAATAGCGCCAACAACTCTTTCGCGCGTGTCGAGTCTAAATTTCCGGTCGGCTCATCCGCAAGCAACACGCGTGGACGATTGGCGAGAGCTCGCGCGATGGCCACCCGCTGTTGCTCTCCGCCCGACAATTCAGACGGACGATGCGGCATTCGATCGGACAGGCCGACGCGCTCGAGCAACTCCGCGGCACGGTGGCGCCGCTCAACGCCGCGCACGCCGCCGAAGGCAAGCGCGAGACGAACATTTTCGACGGCCGTCATCGTGGGGATCAGATTGAAATTCTGAAAAATCATGCCCACGGAAAACCGGCGGTAGCGCGCCATCTGTTTTTTTGTGCGGGGCCCGAGGGGTTCGGAATCGAACAAGACGTCCCCGGTCGTCGGACGATCGAGACCGCCCAAAAGATTTAGGAGGGTGGACTTGCCTGATCCCGATGTGCCCTGAATCGCGACGAACTCACCCTCGTTGGCGTTCATTGTCACGCGATTGAGCGCCACAACTTCATTGGCGCCCATTTGATAGACGCGGGTGACTTCGCGAGTTTCGATTATCGGCATAGCATTCTAACCACAGAGGACACAGAGAGGACGAGTCAAGGCACAAAGGGCAAAAGAATCGACATTTTTCGTTCTGCTCATAAGATTCTAGCTTTGCGCTTGACTGTTTGCCTTAGCCTTCTTTTCCTCTGAGTCCTCTGTGGTTAATTTCCGACCGCCGTAGCGCCGCGCGCGACGCGCCACAGTTCAAACTGCTCGTCATCAAATCCTTTCAGCGGAATCTTGAATTGTGTCGCGCGCAGTCCGGCGGGACATTCCTGCAGAAGTTCGCGCACTTCGGGATCAGCATAAACGGCAGTTGAGATTACTACATCCCCGCCGGTCGATTGTCCCTCCAGGCGCGCGGCAAGATTGACGGTCGAGCCAAAGTAATCCAAACGATCGTTGAGCGTGACCGCGATGCACGGCCCGGTGTGCATTCCGGCTTTCAAAGTCAGTGGCAACATTCCATCCGGCGGGTTCGCCAGTTGCTCCTGCGCTTCGAGCATCGCCCGCAATGCATTCGCCGGTTGCCGAAAGACGGCCATCACCGCATCGCCGATGGTCTTTACCAGCGCGCCATCCTGCTCGGCGATCTTCTGCTTCAACACATCGAAGTGATTCATGACGCGGCCGAACGCCGTGGCATCCCCAATCTCGCGATAGAGTCGCGTCGAGTTCTTCAAGTCGGTAAACAAGACCGTCAGCGTGCCGACGGAAATCTGCTCCCCGGGGCGCAATGCTTCCCGCGCAAAAAGATCGCGGAACATTTGCACCGCAGTCACTTCGGCGGCCGTGGCTGCATCGTCCGACCATTCGGTGCGTTCGAGAATGAAGAGCTGCTCACTTGGCATCGAGTTCTCGAGATGCACCTCACAATTCTTCGAGATTTCGATTTCGTCGGTTGACCATCCTTCGATTGTCGCGCGCAGAGCGACGTCGCAATTACCAGCGTCACTCACGCGCAGATGTTGCCAGCCAGAAACATTGGCGGTGCGCAGACGATAACGACCGTGTTCGAGCCTGATACCGATCGATCTTTGGGAATTGGGAGCCAGCAATTGCTGCGCAACAATGTGCGGAGTCACTTGCGGTCCACCAACACAAAAAGTCTCGACATTCACGCGCCGTATCGAGGCATTCGGATGAAACGTCAGCTCGACCGATTGTTCGAAGTTCGCGTCGAACTCGATGTTACAGCCCTCGCAATGCACCTTGCGCGATAGTTCGTTCAGCGAATCCTTAGCTTCGCCACCTCGGCACATCGGACAAATCAGATTCCACTGCAAATCCAAAATGCCTACGCGAGTCGCCTGAAAACATAACTCCAGGACATCGCGTCGCGGCTTCTGCCATCGCCGCGCCAGCTCGTACGGGCGAATGCGCGAGAGCGCGAAGTCGTCGCCATTTTCGATGTGTTCGATCAGTAGCGCGACTTGTTCCGGATCGCAGTGGTCTTCAGCGAGTCGCGCGCCAAGTTCCATCAGTCGCGCTTTACCACCCGGAGTGAATTCGATCTCGGAAGCGCGAGCTGCAGCGAATTGCGCCTGACGTGCAGCCAAAAGGTCGTAATCGCGGAAAGTCCGGGCAAAGCGGCGTCGGCTGATGATGCCGATTTGAATTGGAATCGCCAGACGACCGAGAAAATTGTTTGGCTTCGCCCAGACTTCATAAATGAGCTTTGTTCCTCGGCCACCGATCGTCTCTTGCTTCGCCGTCAACGTTGCGAGGACGCGCAACTCCGCGATCGGCCCTTTGGAATACTTACGCACGACCCCGAATCTTTCTGGCCTCACCCACTCAAACGGCTGCTCTTCCCACTCGATTGGAATGCCCAACGTCGTGAGCCGCAACCGGCGCGAGTTAACGCGACTCTCGCCAACTGCTTCGACAGTCGGAACGCCAGTGTCGCGATTGAAGCGGTTTGTATTTGAAATCAGCGGCCAGAGCTGTTCGGGGGAGCTTTGGAGATCAAAAACCCATCGATAATGAAACTCGCGGAAAGGCATAGAAGGCAGGCGGAAGTCAGTACCATCCGCGTCAGCGGATGGGATAATTACTCAAATTCCGGAAGATCGCCACCCTGACCGTTAATAACATAATCAACGGCAATTGAGACACTACGTTCGTTCCACCAGCACCTTTTACTCCCTCGGTCGGCCCAGGGACTATGCGGCCTTATCCACTTGCCGTCCGCGCGCAAGCGCCTGGTCGCGTAAGCCTTGAAGGCATTAAGGGCACGCTCCGGCTTGATTCCACCGGTTGAAACGACAAGATGAACGTGGTTCGTCCGTACGCTAAGGCGTGCAAAGACCACCCTCGACAATCGCAAACCTCACGCAGTGCGCTTTCAACACTCTTCCGTTGAGGTGCGTCGAGGACGACCGGTGCAAACTTTGACAGACGTTTACAAATACTCTGCCGTCGATCGTTGGGTGCGAGGTGAGGCGCCTTGTAACGATTGTGAAAGCGATCCGTTGAGCCTCGGTCATCGCCATGTAACCACGTTCCGTAACAGCGAAATGTTATGAGGTAACCGAGTGGGGTGTCGGTGTTATTCCACATGCTCTTTGTTCCATCCGCTTACGCGGATGGTACTGACTTGTTGCTGCTCACCGGCTGATCTTTTCACAGCACCTTGTATTCCGAATCCACGTCTTCATCTGAAAATGCCACGCGATAATTCTTGGACTGCACCTGCTTGGTGATCAGCAGATCGTCTTTCGTCTTCAGCAAGTCCGCGCGGTTGTAAACAGACAGCTCGAAATTGTAGCCGTGAGTAATCGCATCCTTGGGGCAGGCCTCAACGCAGAAACCGCAAAAGATACATCTGCCGTAATCGATGTTGTAGACCTTCGCGAAACGCTCATCGACGCCCGTGCGTTCTTCGGCCGGGCGCGGATCGTCGGCGGCTTCGATGTAGATGCACTCAGAAGGACACGCCGCCGCGCACAGAAAGCACGCGACGCATTTCTCGCGGCCGAGCTCGTCGACGTGCAGCAGATGCTGTCCGCGATAACGGGGCTGCACAGTGATCGGCTCATCTGGATACTCGACTGTCTGTTTGCGCTTGGGGATGTAGGACAGCGTCACGCCCATGCCTTGAATGATGGCGCGAGTCGAATCGATTACTTCTGATATCAAAGACATGCGTTCATTTTACACGAACGGTTCGCGACCCCGTAGCCTGCCAACGGCCGTCGCGCCAAACGAAGTCGTCCGTAAAACTGTAGACCTCGTTGGCGTCCGCCGTTTGCTGCCGCAAATAGCCGGTCGCGGTAGCGCGGTCGCCACTGAGGTCGACGCTGACGTCTTCCAGGTTCCAGGATTTAACTGCGCTGTCCGGCTTCAGCTCATCGATATATTGCTGTTTTGAATGGGGCGGATCGCCGCTGCTGTATTCCTCCGCCAGAATCTGCTGGAGCGCGTTCTTGTCGCCGTCGATGTTGGCTTGCGTCCAACGCTTTTCCAGGTCGGTCAGTTGCGTTAACACGACGTCTTCGTCGGTTGGCGCCTCAGTTGGCGACGCCGACTCTTCGGGCGAAGGTGTCGGCATCCCGGAAGGTTCCGGAGTAGGCACATCGATCACAACATGCCGGTTCGTGTTCGAATTCTTGATGACTCGAAATGCGACCGCGGCAACAACAATGATGACCACGAATAGAAAAAGAACTACGAGACCGCCCAGGACCCACGGCCACACGCGACGTTTCGACGGCGCGCTGACTACAGCGCCAGCCGGTTGATATTGCGCGAACTGCGTCGGCGGAGGCTGAGGCTGTGGCGGCGGTGGCGCAGGTGAAACCAATGTCGCGTCTGAGTCCGGCCGCGTTTCTGAAACTAGCGGGCTGCCATCCTCGAGACAGTAAGTCAACGAGTCTTCGAATTCACGCTTGCAAGTGGGACAACGTTTCATAGAGAGTGCGGCTTAGTGACCAGCGGCAGTCGCCACGCCAATCATCACAAGATAAAAGATGCCAAGACCACCACAGACTACCAGTGCCACGCTGCCGGTAACAACGCCAGTGATGGCGAAAGGCTTCGAGCCGGCGATGTTCGGATCCTTCTTAATCTGGGATAACGCGACGCCGCCCAAAATCACGGCCACGATCCCGAGCACCGGTCCCATACATATCAAACTGGCGATGCCCGTAATCATTGAAGCGATGGCCAGACCGTTGTTCTGCGGTGGTGCGTAAAGCGGCGGCGGCGGTGGCTGCCAGACAGACTCGAACTGTGGTCCCGCATATTGTGGCTGATAGCCGCCTGCTAAACCGCGGTCGGGCTGTTCCGGCGCCTGCACGCGTTCAGCCATGATCGTCGGAGGAGGTTCCGATCGCACTTCGTCCGGGCTCAGAGTGGTGCCGTCCTGAGGACAGAAACTCAGCCACTCTTCCTCGAATGTTTGGTTACAGGTTGGACAGCGCTTCATTTGTGCGCAGTGTTCAGTGATTCAGACTTCCCATGAAGATCGCGAAGCCATAAAACGCGAAAATGAGAATCCAGAAAAGCACGTACAAGCTGCCCAGGACAATTCCAATGATGGAAAGCGGCTTGCCCGTGTTCTTGGCCGGATCGTTTTTAATCTGTACTAACGAAACGCTGCCCAGGATTATCGCCACCGGTGCCGTCAGCAAACCCATGCTGCAACACCAGCCAATCGTGATGCTGAAGATTCCCAGGACGAGGGAAGCAATGGCCAGACCTTGTTGCTGACCGGTCTGCGCGCGAACAGGAGGAGGAGGCGGAGGCTGCCAAACAGGCGCGACCGGTGGCGGCGGATTGTAACTGCCAGGTAGATCGAATTGCTTTTGCGCCTCTGCGGGAGTGGTGTCCATCGCAGGCGGAATCCAGACCGTCGGTGGCGGTTCACTTGGTAGTTGCGCGCTCTGCGTCTCGACGAGCGTCGTGCCGTCCTCAGTGCAGAACGACAACCATTCGTCATCAAAAGTGCGATTACAAGTGGGACAGCGTTTCATAATCGAAAACCGATCTTTAGTCGTAGTACTCCGTGAACCTGAGTGAGATTCAACCCCCGAGGTCACGACAAAGTACAGAGTTCAAAGCGCAAAGTACAGAAAAAAACTTACAGGATTTCGAGTCGACTGAAGAAATAGGCAATTTCGATTGCGGCGTTTTCGTCGGAATCCGATCCATGCGTGGCGTTCTCACCAACCGATGAGCCGAATTGTTTGCGAATCGTTCCTTCATCGGCTTTCGCCGGATCGGTTGCGCCCATCAGGTCGCGCCAGGCTTTCACGGCGCCTTCTTTTTCGAGCACCATGACGACGCAGGGACCGCTCGACATGAATTCAGTCAAGCCATCGTAGAAAGGTTTGCCGCGATGCACTTCGTAAAAGCCTTCCGCTTGTTTGCGGGTCTGATGAATGAGTTTCATCGCACGCAAGCGAAAGCCGCCGCCGATAATGCGATCGATTATTTTTCCGGTGTGACCTGCCGCGACTGCGTCAGGTTTGATGATTGCGAATGTTTGATTATTCATGAATGGTCTGAAGGATCTCTGTTTCTAAAAACCGACGGACACGCCCAATGCCTCCATCATCGCCGCGCCAATATCGGCAGGTGATTTGACGACGTGGATGCCGGCTTCTTCGAGCGCTTTCATTTTTTCCGCGGCGGTGCCCTTCCCGCCCGCGATGATTGCTCCGGCGTGGCCCATGCGGCGTCCCGGCGGCGCGGTTTGTCCGGCGATGAAGGCGACGATTGGTTTGGTGACGTGCTCTTTCGCGAAGGCCGCAGCTTCTTCTTCCGCCGTGCCACCGATTTCGCCGATCATTACGATTCCGTCAGTCTCTTCGTCTTCCTGAAACAGCTTAAGAGCATCAACATGCGTCGTGCCGACAATCGGATCGCCGCCGATGCCAATCGCAGTTGATTGTCCAAGTCCGAGTGAGGTTAATTGACCAACTGCTTCGTACGTCAGCGTGCCTGAGCGCGACACCACACCGACGCGCCCTTCGCGATGGATGTGTCCCGGCATAATTCCGATTTTGCATTTGCCGGGGCTGATTATTCCCGGACAGTTCGGACCGATCAGTCGAGTGTGCTTATCGCGCAAATATTCTTTGACCTTCACCATGTCGAGCGTGGGAATGCCTTCAGTGATGCAAACGGCGACTGGAATTCCGGCGTCGGCAGCTTCCATGATCGCGTCGGCCGCAAACGCCGGCGGAACGTAGATTACTGATGCGTTAGCGCCCGCTTCTTTGACGGCATCGGCGACAGTATTGAAGACCGGAATACCTTCGTGTTTGGTTCCGCCTTTGCCCGGAGTGACTCCACCGACGACATTAGTTCCATACTCGACCATTTGCTTCGTATGAAACGTGCCTTCCTTGCCGGTGATGCCCTGCACGACCAGGCGCGTAGATTTATTAACAAGAACGCTCATGGAGTCAGAACCGCCTGCGTCAGAGCGCGGGCGATTACTTTCAGTCAGACGAAAAACTTAAAATTGCGAGCGCGAAGTATAGCAACTCGAATTTGCGAATCCAAAGCGCGCGTGATCACACGAGTTCGACTCGCTCGCCATACTGCGGCACTTCAATGTCCCAACCAAACCGTTCGCGAATGTGTTGCGCCATCGCGTCTGCGGCTTCGCCCTCGCCATGGATTACAAAAACTTTTTTGGGTGGTGTCGCCATGTCCTGCAACCAACGCAGAATTTCTTTCCAGTCCGCGTGCGCGGAAAAGCCGCCAATCTTTTCAATTTTGCACTGGACGGGAATCCACTGACCGAGCACCTTCACGTGTTTCTCGCCATCGGAAACGCGCCGCCCGAGCGTGCCTGCGGCTTGATAGCCGACAAACACTACGGTCGCATTCGCGTCGGGTAACAAACGCAACGCATGATGCAGAACGCGCCCGCCGTTCATCATTCCTGACGCGCTGATGATGATCCGCGCGCCTTCCATTTTGTTGATGCGTTTCGATTCATCGCGCGTGCTGCACGCCAGCATCGAACGCGTCTGCATCGGTGTCGGCGTGCGCTTCAAAGCCAGCACGTACTCTTCATCCTGCTCGTCCTTGTCACCAGCGTAGGCGCGGGTCGCGGCCGCCGCCATCGGCGAATCCACGCAAACCGGCAACACGGGAATTCTCTTTTCGTCCTCCAATTCACGAATCAGATAGACGATCTCCTGAGCGCGACCAACGGCGAACGCCGGAATCAGCACCGCGCCGCCGTGTTGGGCCGCGTCGTTAATGATGCGCTCGAGCGCAATCTTCGGTTCTTCCGGATCATGCAGACGATCGCCATAGGTCGATTCGATCAAGAGATAGTCGCACGCAGGCGGAGTCGCGGGATCGCGAATGATTGGCTGATCGTATTTTCCGAGGTCACCGGAAAAAAGTATGCGCCGGCTTCTACCTTGGGAGTTTACGGTTACCAGCACGTGGCTTGAGCCGAGGATGTGACCCGCAATCCGAAATTCAGCGGTGATGTCCTTTGAAATCGAAATAGCAGTACCGTCGTTCGGCACGACTTGCAGCAGCTTAAGAGTTTCCCGCGCGTCATCTTCGGTGTAGAGCGGCAATGCCGGCGTGAACTTGGTGATCTTGTGACGATTGCGATAGTCGGCTTCTTCTTCCTGCAGTCTGGCCGAATCGGGCAACAGTATGCGCAACAGGTCAGCAGAGCCTTTCGAGCAATAGACCGGCCCGCGAAATCCGTGGCGCACCAGCCGCGGCAAGTATCCCGTGTGATCGATGTGCGCATGCGTGAGCAAAACCGCATTCACGGACGCAGCATTGAATGGCGGTTCCTGCCAGTTGCGGTCGCGCAATTCGCGCTGTCCCTGAAACAAGCCGCAGTCGATCAGCAATCGGCCGTGATCGGATTCAATCAGATACTTTGACCCGGTGACAGTTCCCGCCGCGCCCCAGAAAGAAAGAGATGGCATGCGCGAGATAGTAGCGGATCAAGTGTCAGGACAGAAGGAGGCTTCTGCTCTCTGCTCCCATGGTTGACGGACTTGCGGACGGAGTCAGTAACGGGAGCAATAGCGACCGGGCCGTGTTGTTCTGAGCAAGATGAGTTGTCACGTTCGTTGAAACCCGGTCGCTATCGCTTCCGGTACTGACTTCACTGCTGTACGCCACTAACCCTCTCCGCGAGTGAGAAGAAAAAATCACTTCTCAGTTTTGCCGCGCTCGCTTATGATGGCGCGCTGAACTTTTCAGGAGTAATCAATGAACCCTACACGAGTCATTTCGCTGCTCGCACTCTTCGTTGGAATGTTTTTCTCGATCGTCGCCGGTCAAAAAAGCACGGCAACCTCCATTCATGACACGACTGATCACACCGGCGTAGCCGTCGCTCAATTCGACGATCCCTATTCAGATTTTCGCAACGTTCGTTATTCGAATGCGGGACTGTTGAGCGAAAAGGACGAGATGAAACTTGGCGCGCAATTGCATCGCGAAGTCACCAAGAAATACAACTTAACCGACGTCGGGCTCGAACGCATCGAGCGGCTGGGTCAACGTTGCGCACGAGCGAGCGTGCGGCCGAACATCCTCTACAAGTTTCACGTCGTGCAGATGAAAGAGATAAACGGATTCTCTCTGCCGGGCGGCCACATTTACATCACGACTGCGCTGCTGAAGATGGCAAATGACAACGAGCTGGCGTCGGTGCTTTGTCACGAAGTGGGCCACATCGCCGCGCGTCACAGCTTGAAGACGCTCAAGAAACGGCGGGAGTACAACGACATCGCGAAATCAATCGGTGAAATTACCGGAGTCGTCGGTGACATCGGCAGGGACGTCGGGGTCGCGCTTGCCCAGATGGCTGGCGAAGGAATCTTGACCTTTCACTCGCAGGACGAAGAGCGCGAAGCAGATTTTCTCGGGGTGCGCTGCATGTCCAAAGCGGGCTTTGATCCGCAAGGCATGATCACGATGTTTCAAAAGTTGCAGCGGATCGAGAATCAGAATCCGGATCTGCTCGGCAGCCTGTTTTCAGATCACCCGGACGTGCAGGAACGAATCGATAATACCAAGTACGAGATTGACCGGATGAGGCGAAGGTAGTGTCAGAAGCCCGACCGCAAGGGAGGGCCACTTTCAACAACGGCGCCCTTGCTGACGCGCGGGTTTCTGACTCGCGCACCAAAGAAAACAATCAGCGCCGGAATCAGCAAACCCAAATTCCGCAGCGCCGTCTTTACTCCCAACTGACTGCCGATGATGTTGCCGAAACAGCCGCACTCGAGCGCTTCTCCGTGCAATCCGTACGTGTAGTAGAGCGCGAACGCGCTGAAGCCGATCAACAAGAGGCCCGCCGCGGCTGCTCCCAGACGCACCGTGCGGGGCACGAGTAGCAAGATCGCCGCGATGATCTCAATTGAGATTACCGCGATCGTCGCCGGCCACTGCCAACGTTCGTAGTTGAATTTCATCGAAGCAAGTAGTTCTCCGACTTTGCCGACGAACTCGCGAAGGATCCAAAGCTTTGCGCCCGCCGTAAAAAGAAAAAGAGCCGCCAAACCAAAGCGGCAAATGCGGAATATCCATTTCGCGGCTGACGGGGGGAAGCGGCGACGGGGTGAACCGGAGAACTTCGCCCCCACACCCCGTCTCCCTATCTCCGCATCAGTTTCCTGCATCACGCTGCGAGCGCCACCACTTTCTCCGCCGCATCCTTCATTCCAGTTGCGACCGTGAAATTGAGGCCTGAATCGCGAATCACTCGCTGGCCTTCTTCGACGTTCGTACCCTCGAGCCGCACGACCACGGGAATATCGATCCCCAAAGTTTTCGCCGCGCCCACAACTCCGCGCGCCACCATGTCGCAGCGCACGATGCCGCCGAAGATGTTTATCAGCACGGCTTTCACGTGTTCATCCGCCAGCAGAATCTTGAATGCCGCTTCCACTCGCTCCTGCGAAGCGCCGCCACCGACATCGAGGAAGTTCGCCGGCTCTCCGCCCGCAAGCTTGATAATGTCCATCGTGGCCATGGCCAGTCCGGCGCCGTTCACCATGCAGCCGATCGTGCCGTCCAGCTTGATGTAGTTGAGATCGAACTTGGACGCTTCGATCTCCAGCGGCTCTTCCTCGTTCAAGTCGCGCAGCTCTTTGTAATCCGGGTGCCGGAACATTGCGTTGTCGTCGAAATTGACTTTCGCGTCCAGCGCGATCAGACGATTGTCCTTCGTCAATAGAAACGGATTTATTTCCAGGAGCGACGCATCCATCGCTTCAAACGCTGTGTAGAGCGATTGCATGAACTTTGCTGCTTGCGACACCAGCTCGTTCGGCAGCCCGAGTGCAAACGCTAGCTTGCGCGCCTGGAAAGATCGAAACCCGACCGAAGGATCGACCGTCTCTTTGAAAATCTGCTCCGGCGTTTTCGCGGCGACTTCTTCGATGTCCATACCGCCGGCTGCTGATGCCATAAACACTGGCCGGCCGCTGGCGCGATCCAAAACAATGCCGAGATAAAACTCGCGATCGATTGGCAGGCCTTCTTCAATCAAGAGCACGCGCACTTCTCTTCCCTCGGGCCCAGTCTGATGCGTGACGAGATTCATGCCGAGCATCTTTTGCGCAATCTCACGCGCCTCGTCAGCCGACTTCGCCAGCTTAACGCCGCCGCCTTTGCCGCGACCGCCCGCATGAATCTGTGCTTTGACAACGACCGGCGTCGTTCCCAATTCATTGGCTGCCTGAAACGCTTCATCCGCCGTATGCGCGACGATTCCGCGCGGCACCGGTACGCCGAACTTTTTTAATAACTCTTTGCCCTGGTATTCGTGTATCTTCATGGCTTCAATTGCGCAGTCCTGGTGACTATGATTATTTCAGATTCCTTCTCTCGGAATCGGTTTGGTCTCCGGTTAGTTTTTGGAAAGCCGCTTGAGTGTACTAATCACTTAAGTCAGTCGCAAGCGACTCCTTTGCGCGAACATGGCGAACACGCCTCTCACGCGTCGCGCGTTTCTGCAAGCCGCTGCGGTGGCCGGATTTAGTCTGCCGCTGGCCGGTCACGCTCAAGAAATCGTTGAGCGCGGCTTGTTCACCGAACGTGACGTTCCTTTCGCCTGCGACGAACTGCTAAAGCTGCTCAACGACGAGCGCCGCGCGGCCGGACTTAACGTCCTCGAATTAGATCCGCTAGCCTGCAAAGTCGCCGCTGAGCACGCACGCGACATGGCCACGGGGCACTTCATCAGTCACTGGGGCAGCGACGGCCGCAAACCTTATCATCGTTACTCGTTCGCCGGCGGTGTTGATGCAGTTCAGGAAAATGCCTCGGCGACAGACGGTGTGCAATCGCTGGCGGTTCCCGGAATACTCGCCGAGTTGCGCGAGAGGCATCAATCGATGCTAGCCGAAGTTCCGCCCCACGACGGCCACCGGAAAACTATTCTCGATCCCTACCACACTCACGTTGGTTTCGGGATTGCGTTGAATGGCCGCAGCCTCAGACTTGATGAACTTTACCTGGCGCGATACATCCACCTGGCGCCATTCACAAACGCGGCAAAGCCCAGGTCAACGGTCGTTTTAGAAGGGCGATTGCTTAACGCGCAGCACTTTCTCCATCAGGTAGACGTTTTTTACGAACCGCTGCCGACGCCGCCGAGCTTGGAATGGTTGAACACCTGGCGATCGGTTGGGTTGCCGGATGAGCATAAGACGCTACGGCCCAAGGTCCCGCCCGGCACGTATTACACGGACGGCAGTTTGGGAGATTTCGATTGGAGCCGCAACGGCACTTTTAAGGTCAAGGTGAAGATGTTTCGCGACGAACCAGGGATCTACACCGCGTTATTTTGGGTTAGGCGGGACCCGACAGACAAAGGCTTCCCCGGCGCCGAGGTCTGTATCCTGAGTCAATGATTCGAATGATAAAGAAATATTTCGCAGTTCTTTTCTGTCTTTATTGTTTGCCGAACCTCGTGTGTGGGCAGCAACGCAATCGGCCGAAGCTTGCCGCGGAAGTGCGCGCCGAGTTTTTGCACGCATGGAACGGCTACAAAAAATATTGTTGGGGCCATGACGATCTGAAGCCTTTGACGAAGACTTGTCACGATTGGTACAGCGAGCCGCTTTTGATGACGCCCGTCGATGCTCTCGACACAATGATCTTGATGGGCTTGAAACAAGAGGCGAATTCGACGCGCGAGTACATCGCCACACATCTCTCGTTCGACAAAGACATCTCAGTTCAAAATTTCGAGATTACGATTCGGCTGCTGGGCGGCTTGTTGTCGAGTTACGAACTAACCGGCGACAAGCGGCTGCTGAATCTGGCCGAAGATTTGGGGAATCGCTTGCTGCCGGTTTTCGATTCACCCACCGGCTTGCCGTATCGATTTGTGAACCTGAAAACCGGAAAAGTACGAGGCGAAGTCACGAATCCAGCGGAAGCAGGAACGCTTCTGATCGAGTTCGGCACGCTCGCGAAGTACACGCACAAAAGGATTTTCTACGAGAAAGCAAAGCGCGCGCTCGTCGAAATCTACAAACGGCGTTCTCCGATTGGTCTGGTGGGCACATGGATCAACGTCGAGACCGGCAAATGGACTGACACTGACAGCCACATTAGCGGTGCCATCGATAGTTACTACGAATACCTTCTGAAGTGCGCGATTCTGTTTGGCGACAAAGACTGTCGCAAGATGTGGGACGACAGCATCATCGCCATTAACAAGTATCTCGAGGCCAAAGTTGAACGCAAGTTCACATTCGATGCCGGTGAGACCACGGAATTGTGGTACGGCCACGCTGACATGAATACTGGCAAGCGCACCGGAACCACCTACGGAGCGCTCGACGCATTCTTCCCGGCGGTGCTTGCTCTCTCGGGCGATCGTGATCGCGCCGGGCGACTACAGTATTCGTCCTTCCAGATGTGGTCCCTGTATCACATAGAACCCGAAGAGCTGAACTATGATTCATTGACGGTGGTCTCCGCAGGTTATCCACTCAGGCCTGAAATTGTGGAATCAACATATTATCTTTCTCAAACGGACCCGAGGTATTTTGTGATGGGAGAGAAGATGTGGCGCGACTTCGTGAAGTACTGCCGCACCGACGAAGGATATGCGGCGTTAAAGAGCGTCGTGACGAAAGAAAAATCAGACTCGATGCAGAGCTTTCTCTTCGCCGAAACTTTCAAATACTTCCATCTCCTGTTCGCGCCGCCAAAGACTTTGAATTTCGACAAAGTTATCTTCAACACTGAAGCCCATCCGGTAAGGCGAAGATGAATACAAAACCGTAAGCGGTAGCGAGCGGGTTAAAGAGCATCGAGTATTCAGTCCGTACCAAGTCTAAAGACTTCGACTTGCATTATTATCCCACTCGCTACCGCTCGCGGTTCTGTAACAGAGTTGCGCCTCAGTCAGCGCGGTTGACTGTCAACTCCTTTTCTCGTACAAAGCGACTGCGTCACATGCCGGCGCGTCTGTTCCGTTCAACAATTCAGGAGACCAACTAATGCCCCTGCACAGAATTTGCACCGCCAATCTGATTTCTTTATTCGTGGTTACCGGTGCTTGCTTTCTTTTCGGATGCAGCAAGAGCGGTGGCGGCAACGATCTGCACGTAAAGTCGGCGGCGGCCGGCGACAAGGACGTGGCGATCAGATCCGTCTTTGCCGATCCAGTAACGAAAACGTTTACCGACACGTCTGGCAAAATGACCACGGCGGTGGTCTACAACATCCATGCCGCGAATTATGATTTGAACGGCGAAAGATTCGGCGCGAGCCTCAACAACGCAATGCCATCCGACGACAGCATCCGCGTCATGTTCAGTCTCGTCGGTGAAGAGGGCACGAAAGAAAACTCGCCCCTGAAAGCTGGTACGTACTCTGCCAAGGCGGACAAGTACATGAAAGTCGAAGCAGTCGGCATTGTCACGCGCAAGAACGGAACTGAAATCAAAAGTTGGTTCGACCGCAGCACCCTCAACGGCGAAGTGAAAGTCACCTCCGTTTCCGGCGACGGAGCCAGCGGTGACATCGATGTGACCGCCGGCGACAACACGATCAAAGGATCCTTCACCGCCAAGATCCTGACGCGAAAATAGTCGGCGCCTCTTCGCACCTCGTATTTTTTCCAGCTCCCGGCGGGAAACTTTCGTGTACAATCGCGGGCAATGAGTGAGACCCTCGGGAAAGCCACCGATCAGACTGTGGCGGAAGAGATTGCCAACAGCATCAGCCACGGCATCGGACTCCTGCTGGCCATCACGGCTGCGCCGATTCTGATTATTGCCGCGGCTCGCGCCGGAACGGCCTGGAACATTGTGGGCGTCAGCGTTTTCGCCGCGTCGATGATCCTGCTCTATCTCGCTTCAACTCTTTATCACGCTATTCCACACGACCGCGCCAAGCGCTTCTTTCGAGTGCTCGATCATGGAGCAATCTTTCTGTTGATTGCCGGCACTTACACGCCGTTTACGCTCGGCGTCATGCGCGGGCCGTGGGGCTGGACGATCTTTGGCATCGTGTGGTCGCTGGCAGTATTCGGCCTGACGATGAAAACGATTTTCGGCTCGCAGCACAAGTGGCTAACCGTTCCGCTCTATCTAGTGATGGGATGGACGGTCGTCATCGCTGCGCCGCACATACTCTTCAGCATGCCGGTCGCGGCAATCGCCTGGATTTTGGCCGGCGGCGTCGCGTATTCGGGCGGCGTCATTTTCTTCCGCGCACATTCTCTTCGATACAGTCACTTCGCGTGGCACCTTTTCGTCATCGCGGGGACGACCTGCCATTTCTTCGCGGTGCTTTGGTATTCCGCATAGCAAACGGAAACCCGACCGTCAGGGAGGCTGCAGCGACGTGCGGGATGCGTTAAATGCACCCGACCGTCAGGAAGGCTGCCGCGACGTGCGGGATGGTTTAATCCACCCTCCCTAACGGTCGGGTTTCTGCATTTGCCTGTGCTATCATCTCGCCATTCAAAATGTTTGAGAGCCAGCCACTTCATCTGAGACCTCTCGACGACCGCGCAGACCTTTTCGCGGATTAGTAAACCCATCGACAATTTCGCTTCTTTGTATAGGACAGGCTGCCCGCCTGTTCTGAAAGTATCGGAAACAACTGCACAGGCTGACAGCCCGTGATAGCAAGGAGCAGGAATGATGGCCACCGCAATCGCAGCAAGAAGACCTGAAATCAAAACAGAGCTTCCCGGTCCGAAGGGTCGCGCAATCGTGGAAGCCGACGCGCAATTCGTCAATCCGGCATATCCGCGTCCGGACTTCAAATTAATCGCCGAACGCGGCGAGGGCGTCTGGGTGACCGACGTGGACGGCAATGTGTTTCTCGACTGCAATGCGGGCGTTGCGGTTTGCTCGACCGGGCATTGCCATCCTGAAGTAGTGCAGGCAATTCAGGATCAAGCCGCGCAACTGATTCACATGTGCGGCACAGACTACTACTACTCATCGATGCCGGAATTGGCGGAGAAGATCGGCGGGCTGGTTCCGATCAGCGGGCCGACACGCACACACTTTGCGAACAGTGGAACGGAAGCAGTCGAATGCGCGCTGAAAATAGCCATGCATGCGACTGGGCGCGAAAAGTTCATCTCGTTTTTTGGCAGCTTCCATGGCCGGACTCTCGGTTCACTCTCTTTGACTTCGTCGAAGGCGGCGCAACGCCTCGGCTTTAAACGTCAGGCGCTTGATGTGATTCACGTGCCTTATCCGAACGAGTACCGCAATCCCTTCACGGCTGAGATGTGTGGCCGCGGCGGCGCGGCTGAAGGCGCGCTCAATTGGATCGAGAATCTGCTCTTCAAGACGACGACGCCGGCTGACGAAGTAGCGGCCATCGTGGTCGAACCAATTCAGGGCGAAGGCGGTTACGTACCCGCGCCGGAAGGGTTTCTCAAGGGGCTACGCCGCATTTGCGACGAACATGGCATTGTTCTGGTTGTCGATGAGGTCCAAAGCGGCATGGGTCGCACGGGCAAAATGTTTGCCACCCAGCATTACGATGTTGATGCCGACATCGTCTGCATCGCGAAAGGGGTCGCGTCGGGACTGCCGCTCGGCTTGTGCGTGGCGCGCGCTGATTTGATGGATTGGAAAAAAGGCGCGCACGCGTCGACCTTCGGCGGTAATCCGGTTTGCATCGCGGCGGCTTTGAAGACGATCGAATTACTCGAGCGCGAACTAGTTTCGAATGCGGCGGAGGTCGGTGACTATCTGAAGAGCGGCTTGCAGAAACTGATGGCGAAGCACGAATGCATCGGCGATGTCCGCGGCAAGGGATTCATGCTCGGGGTCGAATTCGTCAAAGACAAGACGAGTCGTGAAGCTGACGCTGAACTCCGCGATCGAGTCGAAATGGCTTGCTACGAACGCGGCTTAATTTTGCTGGGCTGTGGCGCCAACTCGATTCGCTGGTCGCCACCGCTGATCCTGACTAAAGAAAATGTCGACGTCGCGCTGGAGATTTTTGATGACGCGATCACGGCGTCTGTGTAATTTGGAGTGCGGTGGCAAAGCGGAGTGCGACACCGCTGTGGATTTATTACTCCGAAGTCAAACTAGCTACAACCAAAGCGCCGTCGCCGCAACGCTCTGCCGGCGCACTCCATAGGGAGAACTTATGTTCGAAGGCAAAGTAATCTCAATCAACATCACGCCGGTTGCGGAAGCCCCGATGGAATCTGTCGACGAAGTGCGCGCCATTCCCGGACGCGGCCTCGAAGGCGATCGCTATTTCGATAACAAAGGGCGCGAGCAGGAGCCGCGTCGCGAACTCACTTTAATTGAGGCGGAAGCCATTGAGGCGCTGAAAGCCGAACTCGATGTCGATTACGCTCTGAGCGACAGTCGTCGCAACGTGGTGACGCGAGGTGTGCCGCTCAATCATCTGGTCGGCAAGGAATTCTGGGTCGGCGAAGTGAAAGCGCGCGGCATCATGCTGTGCGAGCCCTGCGCGCATTTGCAGAAACTGACCATCAAACAGGTGCTGCCCGGCTTGATTCATCGCGGTGGTTTGCGCGCTCAAATTCTGACAGAAGGAACCATTCGCGTGGGGGAGACGATCAAAGTGGCGGACTAGTTCCTCTGTGGCACGGGCGTCCCCGCCCGTGTATCACGCGCAAGATGCGCGTGCCACTGATTAGTTTGCTTTCGCCGCAACCATCTGCGCTTCAATTGTTCCCTTGCCCTGGTAACCATCAGGGACAATCGCGCCGCCCGTATCGAGATCCAGAGTCAACCTGTTCGTTTCGACAAACTTTCCCTTAACGCGCAAGTCACCAGTCGGCGGATCGACCAGCGAACCTCGGCTCATCCGTGGAATCGCAAACGAGTTTTCTGTAATCACGCCAGTGGCCACGTCGCGTAGCGACCGCTCCCGTGTCGTCCCGGTGCCAACCACCGCGAAGCCCACCGTTATCAGGTTTCCCAGCCGCGTAATCTGAAGCTTGCCGGTCAACGGATAGGTTTCAGTGCGGCCCGCAAAGCCTCCAGAGATCGTAAAGCTGCCTTTATCAATTCGATAAAGTTGCGCGGACTGCTTGAACGCATCGCTGGTCGAAATCGAAATTGGGGCCGTCCCTTCAATTGGCACCGAGACGATCTTGAAAGGCGCAGTAATCATCTGCGGCACCATTACATCCTTGCCTGGCGCGGTTTCAGAAACTCGAATTTCACCGTTGGCGCTCTGCGCTATCTCAACACTGTAGCCACCGGTATTGCGTTGGCCGAGAAATGCTGCGACTACGACATTCGTTTTGAAATCGATGTCGCCTTTCGGAAGTTTCGGATCCAGCTTCATAAGCTCAGCATAAGTGTCCTTATCGCGGATTACCGCAACGAACGGCTCGGTAATCGTCGAATGAAAGCCCTGCGCGATGACTTTCAGATTGCCTGAATTCTGGTTTTCGCTCTCGACGGGGCTGGCTTTTTGTCCGGATGAACTCTGCGACTGTCTCGGCGGCACATTCAAGTTCTTCGTGCGGCATCCGCCCGCGCCGCCGCTGAACAGCAACGAAAGAATCGTGGCGATGATTAAGGTTTGCATGGTCATACAACTCCCCGTCATAAGAACGCTGACGCCGTCAAGAATTGCTCATTTTCGATTGCGGCTGAAATCTTCTCTCTGTGTCTCAGTGGATTCTCGGTGTCTCTGAGGTGGATCTTTTCTTTCCATTTTCACCACGGAGGCACTGAGGACGCACAGAGACACTGAGGAAGGTTCAAACCAAAACCCAGCGCGCGCTCTCACAAACGGTAGCGCACTCGCTTCCGCAATTCGGCATCTTCTACTTCGATGTTCTGCAGGCGCAGCATCACGTCGGCATTCAGGTCCCAACCCGCGCGTTCACCAGCTTGCAACTTGACCGTTCCGGCAGCCGCGATCATGGCCGCATTGTCGGTAGATAAATGCGGCGAAGGAAAATAGACGGGAATCCCCATCCGGCCTGATGCTTCGCGACAAGCTTCGCGCAAGGCGCCGTTGCACGCCACGCCGCCGGCGACGATCAATGTCTTCGGATGATATTCGCTCGCAACCTTTTCCGTGGTGGAAACCAACGAACGAATGACCGTACTTTGAAAACTGGCGGCGAGATCCTTTATGCCTTGCGACGGTGGTTCGCCGTTAGTCACTGGTTGCAAGCCCGATTCGCGCACGTACTTCTGCACAGCAGTTTTCAATCCGCTGAAACTGAAGTCGGGACGATTGTCTCCCATGCGCGGAATCGCAAACTTCACGGCTTTTGGATTCCCTTCCCGGGCCAGCTTCTCAATTATGGGACCACCGGGATAACTAAGGCCGAGGAGCTTCGCAACTTTATCGAATGCTTCGCCCGCGGCATCGTCGCGTGTGCGCCCGACAACTTTGTATTTACCCGGTTCAGGAACAAAAAATAGATTCGTGTGGCCGCCGGAAACAATCAGCGCTAGCGCCGGATGTTCGACGGGCGGGTTCTCGAAACAGACGGAATAGATGTGGCCTTCGATGTGATTCACGCCGACTAGCGGTTTATTCAGCGCGTAGGCCATGGCCTTTGCGTACGACACGCCAACCAGAAGTGACCCGACCAACCCCGGTCCGTTGGTGACGGCTATTCCATCAATCTGTTCCTTCGTTAGAGTTGCGCGAGACAACGCTTCTTCGACGATCGGCACAATCTTGTCGAGGTGCTCGCGCGAAGCAAGTTCAGGCACGACGCCGCCAAATTTTTCGTGCGTTTTGATTTGCGACGAAATGACCGAGGAAATGATTTCCCGGCCATCGCGAGTTACGGCAGCGGCAGTTTCATCACAGGATGTTTCAATTCCGAGAACTAGCATTGAAGAGAATTCTACTGAATGTAAGCACGCGCCGGAAAGTTGGGATCGCGGACGCCCTCGTCCGCATTCTGCTCAAAGCAGATCTCAGAAGAAAAGCAAATATGCGGGCGGGGGCGCCCGTGTTCCCAGCCTAAGTCGCCTCGTAAAAACTTAACACGGAATCGCCCTGCTTCAAGGTGCGGTAACGTTTCAACACTCCGAGCACATCAGGCAAGTCTCTCTTTTTGTGATGCTCAACGATGACGATGCCGTCCTTTGACAGCAGTTTCATCGTATCGTCGCCGAGCAAATTCAGCACAACTTCGTAATCCGTGGCATACGGCGGATCGAAGAAAATGATGTCGAGCGGCCTTCGTTCTTTCTTCGTGTGGCGCCTCAGGTATTCGGCTGCGTCCGCATTTGCAATTTCGAACCCCTTCTCGTCGAGCCGAAGCGCATTCACGTTCTGTTCAATCAACTCGCACATCTGGCGCGACTGATCGACAAATATCACGTGTTGCGCGCCGCGCGACAGCGCTTCAATTCCCACCGCGCCGGTACCAGCACAAAGATCAAGAAACCGCGCAGCTTCAACGCGCGGCGCGAGCACATTAAATAACGTCTCGCGTAGACGATCGGAAGTCGGCCGCGTGCGATCCGAAGGCGGAGTCTTCAAGCGGCGTCCACGATACTTGCCGGCAATGATTCGCATGAGTCGTTACAGAACCGCGAGCAGTGGCGACCGGGCTAATGGTTCAACTCCCATATCCGCGTCGAGTTCTTAACCCGCTCGCTACCGCTCGCGGTTCTGTAACAATTCACCCCACCGCAGCCAGCTTAAGTCGCGCATCGTTCTGTACGCGTTTGATTAGCTCCGCGGTATCACGAGAAGTCGCTCGCGCGTTGACGTAGAACTCCGCCTCCTCCCGCGCTGCCTGTAACAGATCAAGATCGCGCACGAGATTCGCCACGCGAAACTCAGGCAGTCCGGCCTGGCGAGTGCCCATCACTTCGCCGGGCCCGCGAATCTCCAAGTCCTTTTCGGCGATCTTAAAACCATCGTTGGTTTCTTCCATGATGCCGAGGCGTTCGCGCGCCACTTCAGTCTGTTTGTCCGCAGCTAGTAGCACGCAGTAACTCTGTTCCGCGCCGCGGCCGACGCGTCCGCGCAATTGATGAAGCTGTGAAAGGCCGAACCGCTCAGCATGTTCGATCACCATCACCGAGGCATTCGGCACATCGACGCCGACCTCGATGACTGTGGTGGAAACCAGAATCTGGATTTCGCCGCTGACGAACCCGTGCATCACTTTTTCTTTTTCTTCCGGTTTCATGCGGCCGTGAAGCAGACCAACCGAAAACTTTGAAAAGACCTGATCGCGCAGGTACTCGTAGCGACGCGTGGCATCCCGCAGGTCGAGCTTCTCGGATTCCTCGACCAGCGGATAGACGATGTACAGCTGACGACCTTTGCGGAGTTCCTGCGTCAGCAGTTGCTTCACCGCCTTTCGATCATCGGCATTGTCGGCAAACACCTTAGTCACGATCGGCGTGCGACCCGGCGGCATTTCATCGATAACCGAAACGTCGAGATCGCCATAGACCGTCATCGCCAGCGAACGCGGAATTGGTGTCGCGGTCATCACTAGCACATCAGGATTCAATCCTCGCTCGCGCAGAGACGCGCGCTGCATCACCCCAAAGCGATGCTGCTCATCGATAATTGCAAGGCCGAGGTTTTTGAAAGAGACGCTTTCCTGAATCAGCGCGTGCGTGCCAATGCAGGCGTGGACTTCCGCGTTCGCGATGGCCGCGTGAATCTGTCGCTTCTGTGTCGATTTCAACGCGCCCGTCAGAAGTTCGACGCGATAAGGTGATTTCGCGAGAATCCGTTTGATGTTGCGCGCGTGCTGTTCGGCGAGAATCTCAGTCGGCGCCATGAGCGCGGTTTGATAACCGTTCTCCATCGCGGCCAGCATCGAGATCAGGGCCACGATCGTTTTGCCGCTGCCGACATCGCCTTGCAGCAGCCGGTTCATCGGCGCGTCGGATTTCATATCGCGGAAAATTTCCTTGACGACCCGCCGCTGCGCTTCAGTGAGTTTGAATGGAAGTACCGATGCGATGCGACGCTTCATCGCATCGTCGATCTTGATCGGCGTCTCCTTCGTTTGCTGGATTCGCTGGCCGCGCTTCACTCCTAAAGCGAGTGCCAGCCAAAATAACTCTTCAAAAATCAGCCGGCGATGCGCGGGACTGCGCGCGTTTTCGTAATCCGCAAGCGAGACGTTTTCCGGCGGAAAGTGAATCTCACGCAGTGCGAGCTGCCGCGCGATTAACTTCTGCCGCCGCCGCAGGTCGTTCGGCAGGTTCTCGGGAATCGCCGTTTCCGGCAAAGCCGCGAGCACGCGATGCAGGATCTCGCGCACTTGCTTGGGGCGAATGTCGCTGATCTTTCGATAGACCGGAACGCAACGGCCGACGTGAATAGCGGCAAGTGTTGGGTCGCTCTCCGCTTCGTTGTCAGCAAGGACTTCAAGCTCGTCAGGTTTGCTGACTTTCAAAAGGTAAAAGCCGAGTTTTCCCTGCTGCCACGTTCCGAATGCAATGAAGCGCGTCCCGCGAACAAATCTGTTGGTGTGATACTCAATAATCTGTTTCGCGCGCGGACCGGAAACAAACCATTCGATCAAAACTTGCGGGCCAGTATTGTTCTGGTCGCTGGCGGAAACCGTGAAAATGAATCGACTGCGGCCGATGTAACGCGCTTTCGCCAGACGCACCGTCAGATCCAGCGATGCTTCGAGACCGTCACGAAGATCGCGAATCGCGATCATTCGAGATCGATCTTCGTAACGCATCGGCAAATAGAGCAGGAGGTCTTCGACTGTAACTGAATTGATGTCTTTGCCAGCCGAGGTTTCGGCGAGGCCAAGTGCCAGTTTCCTCGCTCCTTGCGCACCAAGCCGGGCAATATTTGGGGGCAAATCTAGTATACGGGTATCGAGGGAGACGAAAGATCTCAACGCCATTGGGCGAATCATAGCACAAGGGCATTTGCCATTATTGGCACAGAAAACCGGGCTGTGAACGCGATCGGAGCGGCGACGATTTGATTAACTAGCGGAGGATGAAGGCTTGAATGGGGAGACTTCAGTTTTACTCCGCGCAATGCTGCTCGAAAGCATTGATCAGCTCTGAAGAGATCTCAGCCGGCCCTTTTCCTTCGATTTGCCAACGCTCCATCATGTAAACCAACTTACCGTCCCTCAGAATTCCAATGGACGGGGACGAAGGCGCATAGCCCGTAAAGTAGCTGCGCGCTCTGGCAGTTGCTTCTAGATCGCCACCGGCGAAAACTGTTGCCACTCGATCAGGCCGTACTTCGTGTTTCAACGCCTGCGCCACTCCCGGACGCGCCTTGCCCGCGGCACATCCGCAAACCGAATTAACCACAATCATCAGCGTGCCGGCGGAATTCTGGACTGCCGCATCAACGGCTTCGGACGTCCTCAACTCTTCGACCCCAAGCCGCGTGAGCTCTTCTCGGAACGGCTGAATAAACTCTTCGGGATATTGCATCATTAGTTCTCCTTGTTCCCAGCTATTCTAAACTATTTATTGAGATTGTTCGCGGCGCGTCGCCGTCGCCAGAAATTGAAATGCGCCATGCGCCCGGCGGCAAAGGATAACGGCCCATGCGTTCAGCCCATTCAATCACCATCACGGCGTGCTCGTCGGAAAGAAGTTCATCGAGATCGACTGCGTGCGCCGCTGACGCCCCTTCGTCGAGCCGATAAAGGTCAATGTGATACAAGCGCAAGCGTCCATCGTACGGATTCACCAGAGTGAACGAAGGGCTGCTCACGTCGTCTTCATCCACGCCGAGCGCGTGGGCCATGCCTTTGACAAGCAAAGTCTTGCCCGCGCCCAATGGGCCACTCAACAAAATGATTTCACCGCCGGCAAGGTGTTTGCCGATCTCGAAACCAACGTCGAACGTCTCCCGTTCGCTGCGCGAGATGAAATCGCCGGTAGGGATTGAGTGGGTTGCTGTCGCCATCGAGACTCGAGTCGACGCGCGTTCTGCGCTTAGCGTTCCTTGTGACTTCGTGCCTGTGTCTGAAATCTATCTCACGCCAAGACGCAAAGGCGCAAAGTCACGCAAAGAACTTAAGGATGTTCGCCACGTGGATCCAGCGAACAAATTGCCACGCTCAGATGTTCGCGAATATCTGAGGCGACCATCGAACGCATCCCGCGTTCGCGTGCAGCCAAATCACCTGCGAGGCCGCTAACATAAAGCGCGGCAATGACGGTTTCGACTGTGCTGACTAGTTTGGAAGCACCTGCAGCCTGAGCCAAAAAGCCCGTGATGACACCCGTCAAAGTGTCACCGGCGCCGGCCGTGCCCAGTCCCGCATTGCCGGTTGAATTAATGAATACGCGGCCATCCGGCGCGGCGATCAGTGAGCGGCCACCTTTCAGCAACAGAATGACTTGATGTTGCATCGCGAATTGTCGCGCCACTGCAACTCGATCACTCAAAGCCGATTTGTCAGTGGCGCCCATTAGCCTCAGCATCTCTCCCGGATGCGGTGTCAGAACAATTGGCAGCTCATTCGAGCCCCGCAACTCATCAGGCCAGGGCGAAAGACAGTTCAATCCATCTGCGTCGATCACTACTGGAGTGCGACGTTGCGCAACGGCCTTGCGCACGAACGCGCGCGTCCGATCGTCTTCGGAAGAAAGTCCGGGACCTATCGTTACGACATCCGCACGCTCGCCGAACTTCGAAAAGTAATCGAAAGCTTCATCGCTGATTGCGCCTCGATCAGTTTCCGCCAGCACAGCCGTCATCACTTCCGGCATTACTTGCGTCGCTACCAGCGATTGTGCTGATGCAGACGTCGCCACCGTGACGAGCCCGGCACCCGCGCGCATTGCAGCATTCGCGCAGAGCGCGGCGGCGCCCGTAAATCCGCGCGATCCGGCGACGATCACAGCATGACCATGAGTATTCTTGTGGGAATCCGGCGCGTAACGCGTAGCGACTAACCAACCCTTCGCATCATTTTCATCTGTAAGAAAGAGATTGGATTTCGTCTCGGCCAGAAGTTGCGACGGCGATCCAATGTCCGCGACGATCAAACGGCCGTTGTAATTCGACGCCGGCGCCAGGACATTCGCGAGCTTCGGCGCCGTCATTGTGATCGTGATATTTGCGTGGACTGTAGCGCCAATCAGCTGAGCATTTTCAGAATTTAATCCGGAAGGAATATCGATCGAGACAACGAGCGGATTTCGCATGCCGCTTTCACGCAACGCGTTCACTCGCTGGACGACGTCGCGGTAGATGCCTTCGAGTGGCCGCGACAACCCAGTTCCAAACAACGCATCGACAACCACGTCGACTGATTGCGACAAACATTCTTCCACTGTGCGCAATGCATCATCATCGCTTCCCGTTTGAACAAATCGAATTGATCCTGCGATTGGCTCTCTTGACTCAGCCAGAGCAGCCAGCGCTTCAAAATTTGTGCGTGCATCGCCTTTCGTTTCGCCGCCCTCTCTAAAAAGGATTGCTGAGACATTCGCGCCGGCATGAACCAACAGACGCGCCACGGCTGCGCCATCGCCACCATTGTTTCCTCGCCCGCAAAGGACAAGCGCCGTCTTGCCCGCTAAGTCACTCCCGAATGCCGAGGCAATGACACGTACGACGGCCGACGCTGCGTTCTCCATCAACACGAGTGAAGGAACGCCGTAGCGCTCAGTCGTGAGCCGATCGATGTCGCGCATTTGCGCGGACGTGATTACGGGATGCACGGCGCGATGATAAGAAGAAGATTAGATGAGGGTCAATGCAGCCAGTCTGGTCTTTTATGGAATGTGGTTGCGGGACTTCCAAAAAAGAAAGCGCGGCTTGAGGATTTTCCCCGCCGCTGCCGCTGCACCAAACCGATCCGTCTTTAGGGATATCTGGGTAAAGTCCTAATCCCAGGCGTCCTCCAGAAAAGTTTTCGTAGCGACAAATTATTTTTGAACTCAACACAATCGAGTCTGATTGACCGATTGTCGTTGCTACCGTTTGAAGCCGAACATGCGCAGGCCGCGCCCGATAACTGCGTTCGCCTCGCTGATGCGGAGCGCGGAGGCCACCGCGAAATACGCCAACCCGTAGGGAACCAGAACCAGAGCGGCGACAACGATGGGATGCAATCGCGGAATCACAAGCTTGATTCCCCATCCGAGAAGCGCGCCACCCAACGCCGCCAGCCAAAGCTTCACAACAAAACTGGAACTCAGCCCGGTCGTTCCAATTTTTCGATTCAAACTGCGTCGCAGCAGAACGAACTCTACCCAACCCGCAATCCCCGCCGAGGCGGTCAATCCAGCTGCACCCCATTTCGGATCAATGCCGATCAGACGCGGGAGAGGAATCGCGAAGAGGTAACCGAGCCCGGTCGTCAATGACACCCGCACGACTGCATACCGCAACGGCGTGCGCGTGTCGTGGAGGGCGTAGTAAGTCGATGCATACAGCCGGCCCAGCGTCGATGCCAGGAGCCCGATAGTCGATCCCGCCAAAATCCCCCAAACGTATCGTGAATCTGCTCGGCCAAATTTTCCGGTTTGATACAGCGCGCCGGTCATCACATCGCCAAACGCCATCATGGCCATGACCGACGGGACGATGAAAAACGCAATCCGCTGCAAACCTGAATCCAGCCGGTGGCGCAATTGATCGGCGATTTGATCGCGCGATCCAAGCGCGCTGGACATCGCCGGCAATTCCGCGGCGGAGACAGACATGCCAAAGAGGCTGACCGGAAGCGTGTACAGGCTTTGTGCGTACGTGAGCGCGGCGACAGCTTGCTCGCTGATTAGTCCTGCCAGCATGGCATCCACAAAGGCGGAGATTTGTACGACACCGCGGCTCATGAAGACTGGAAAGAAATTCCGCAGCACGGTCCGCACGTTTTCGCTCGCCACATCAAAGACCGGACGTAGGCGCGGAATCAGTCGCAGAACCGTCGGCATTTGGACGAGAAATTGCAGCGCGCTGCCGACCACTGAACCCCAGGCGGCCAGTGTGGCCAGATGAAATTGATCTGCCCGCCGGCCAAACCAAATTAACGTGGCGATGATTGCGAGGTTCCAAACAACGGGTGCCGTGTATGAAAGGAAGAACTTTCGATGACTGTTCAGAACGCCTAAACACCAGGCCGACCAAACGAGCAGGCCTGCGCCCGGGAAAAAGATTTTGACCAGCTCGCCTGTTAGCTGTTTCGACGCTGGATTGAAGTTGTGGGCAAAGAGTTTGACAAAAATCGGCGTGGTCAACACGCCAATCAGCACGATGAGCGACGTGGTCAACGCCAGCAGAGTGAAAACGGCATCGGCAACACGCGAAGCTTCTTTCTCGTCGCCCCGCGCCAGAAGGTTCGCATACACTGGAATGAACGACGCCGAAAGCGCGCCTTCGCCAAATACGTTCTGCAGGAAATTAGGAATGCGAAACGCAGCGCTGAACGCACCGGCTGCGTCCGATGTGCCGAGATAGTAAGCAAAAACCCTTTGCCGGATGACGCCGATGATGCGGCTGATGAGAATGCCCGCGCCGACCATGAATGCCGATCGGCCCGTGCTTTCGCCATCATGCTTGTCGCCTGAGTCAACGCGAGGAAAACGGCCGGTGCTCTCGCCGACCACCTCAAAAGTTTCGCCCGCTACTTCAGATGCGTTGCGGCGCGCTCGGAACGATTCACGCTCGTTGCCGGCATTAGGGCGTGCGGCTTGAGAGGTGTCTTCTGATTTGGAATCAGGGAGTGGAGACTCTGGCTTCTGCTCCGGCGTGTCGTTCATTAGTTTGGAGTCGCGGCGCTCCGAAGGAGCCGAATGTTTATAGATGTAAGATCCACGAACTAACCACAGCTCCTTCCGGAGCGGCATATCGCGCTCCTAAACGAGCCACGATTAAAAAAGAAAACGGTTGGACTACAAACATTCCGTCCCTACGGGACAAAGATGAAACGCAAAACCGCCGCAACTCTCTGTTCTCGAAATGCGGTTCAGAGATTGTACTCTTTTATTTTCGTCAGCAGCGTCTTGTAACTCACGCCCAGCGCCTCCGCCGCATTCGCTTTATTTCCATCGTTGGCCGCAAGGGCTTCAGCAATCTTATGTCGCTCGACCAGTTCCACGACGCGTTCGGTCGCTTCGGCCAGACTGCCCGACAAGTTCAGCCCGAGCGTCGCCGCATCTGTCCTTTCATCCTCTGTCAGGCCCAAATCACGCGACTCGAGTTGCGCGCCGTCCGAAAGAATACACGCGCGCTCGATGGCGTTTTCCAACTCGCGCACGTTGCCGGGCCACTTGTGCGCCTGAATGGCCGCCAAGCTCGCTTCGCTGAGCGTCGCTTCCCTTTTCCGTAATTCTTTGCCGAGTTGTGCTGCGAAATGTCGCGCGAGCAGGACGACATCATTGCCGCGCTCACGAAGGGGCGGAATCTCGATCGGGAAGACAGCCAGTCGAAAGAAAAGATCGCCGCGGAACTCGCCGCGGTCAACTGCTGATCGCAGATCTTTGTTGGTCGCCGCAACGACGCGCACGTCGACCGGAATCGCGGCCTTGCCGCCAATGCGATCGACGGCTTTCTCCTCAATTGCGCGCAACAGTTTGCCTTGCACGGCGAGCGGCATTTCGCCGATTTCGTCGAGAAATACTGTACCGCCGGCTGCCAACTCGAATTTGCCGAGGCGTCGTTCGGCGGCGCCGGTGAATGCGCCACGCTCGTGTCCGAACAATTCGTTTTCAATCAGGGTTTCGGGAATTGCAGCGCAGTTGATGGCGACAAAAGGTTTATCTCGGCGGTTCGACAAGTGGTGAATCGCCCGCGCGAATAACTCCTTGCCGGTTCCCGACTCTCCCAGCAGGAGGACCGTCGCGTCGGTTGGCGCGACGCGCTGTGTCTCTGCCACTGCCCGTTTGATAGCTTCCGATTCGCCAATGATGCGCGGGAAACCATAATGCTTTGACCATTCTTCGCGGAGTAAAATGTTTTCCGTGCGCAGGCGCGACTGCTCCAGGGCGCGCTCAACCAGCAACAAGAGATGATTTGAATCGACCGGCTTCTGGAGAAAATCGTGCGCCCCGTCCTTCATCGCCTGCACGGCTTCATCAATCGAGCCGTAAGCCGTCATGACAATCACCGGCACTTCACCATCGGCGCTCCTGGCTGCGCGCAGCACGTCAATGCCGGAACCATTCGGCATTCGCAAATCGGTGAGCACGATTTTGTGCGGCACGCGCGCGATTTCTTCCATCGCGACGCGCGCATCCGCTGCCTCAGTCACTGAGTAACCAGCCGCTTCCAGCGTCAGGCGCAACACGCGGCGCAAGCTCTCTTTGTCTTCAACCAGAAGAATGTCAGGCATGAAAGGTTAGAATGCGAACTCGAAGGCAAATTGCATAATCGTCGGCGTGCAGAAGGGTGTCAAGGTGATTATTGCGGTGAGCGTTACTCACATCATCGCTTGCAACAAAAGCGGCATAGCATTCAGTCAAAGTTCTTCGCAAGATGACGTGCTTGACGCGTCAAATTAATCGTTGAAACTCTGCACCAAACTCAATAGACTGAATTCGGAACAATGGGAGGTCACCTACATGACAGTTTCGCGTCGCCTTTTTTTAAAGGCTGTCAGCGGCGCTGCCCTCATCACCAGCTTGCCCTACGCATTCACTAGCGTTTTCGGACAGAACAAGAAAAACTCAATCCAGGACGAAAAGATAAGCGGCGGTATTTATGGTATTCCAACCGCCAGCGATCCGCTTTCTTACTACAACAGCGAGACGTTTACTTCATACGTTGGTTCAATCTTTCGCATCTGGATATCGAGTCGCCAGTTCATCGATCTGAAGCTTGTCGACGTGTCGCAACTGGCAAATCCGGTCCAGGGCAAAGAGGGATTCTCGCTGCTGTTTGTTGATTCGCGAGTAAACCGTTTACCAGGACGGCTCTACGAAGTCGAGCATGCCGCGCTCGGCAAATTCTTATTGACGATCAATGGAGTGAATCGCGGTGGCAACGAATACGAAGCGGTTATCAACCGGCAATATCCGTAGTTTGGTTTGATCAGCCGAAGCGTTTAATTTCGCGGTTCGTACTCGCCGCGGGCTTTTGCGGATTCGTAGTCTGAAGTTGCCAGACGCATTTCGAGCTGCACAGGCTTGTATGCGAAAGGCGCCGCACCGCCGAAGGCCGTTTGGATCGCGGAAACGATCGCGTCCTGGTTACCCCGAAACGAATTCACATTTCCGCGCTGGTTGAAAATCACGAATAGCACGACCCGGCCGCTCTTGGTGTTCATCTGACCGACCAGCGCGCTCGCGCCGCCGTCTGTCCGAACTAGCGTTCCGGTTTTTGCCACCACACTGCCTCGCTCTGCCACATCAGTGTAACGATCTTCGAGAGTTCCCGGATCGACGCCCGCCACCGGCAAAATATCCGACAGTTTTAGGTTGCTTTTGCGGAGCTCGTCACGCAATCCGCGCAGGATCAGCATCATGGCGCGCGGCGTGACGCGGTTCACGCCAAGGCCGCTGGTCGACGCCAGAGATACTTCGTCGCCATTAATCTTGAGTGAACTGATTAGCAGTGCGCGGACTGAATCGGGACCGCCGAGTGATTCGCCGATGCGCTCGGCCATGAAATTATTCGAATAGCACAGGAGTACTTTCAGAATATCGACGAGCTTGCTCGATCGGCGCGTCAACAACGGCGTGGCTTGCGGCGGCGCCGGGCCAATCACCACGTCGCCGGCGACCGTGACACCCGGAACTGAACTGAGACCCTGCTGATCACCGAGCAATAACCGCTCATCCAGCCAGGCACGCGTTGCACTCGCGGGCCGCATTAGCGAATCCATCGCGGCGCGCAACTCTTCGCCCGACCGTTGTGACGACCAATCGAAATTCATCGTGAAGCCGGGCGCGATGATCAGATTCCCCGTGACGTTCTTGATGCCGAGGTTATTCAACTGCCGCGCAAACATCACGGCGTGCTCGTAACGAAACGATGGGTCGCGGCCGCTAATTACCAGATCGCCATTCAGCGTACCCGTGGCCGCATCAACGGTTCCGTTCGACCAAACCGATGTCAAAAACCGGTGGTTGGGTCCGAAGTTTTTCAGCGCGGCAAACGCCGTCGCCAGTTTGACCGCGGATGCAGGATTGAATTTTTCGTCGGCGGACTGCGATGCGATGATGGTGCCATCGAGCGTTTCTGCCAGCACGCCCTGATAGCCATGTACCGCGGTTAATGATTCGGGCAGCGCGATTCCGCGCGCAATGTTCGCGACTGAGGAATTCGCAGCTGTGTTCTGAACGCTGTCACCTGTTTGAGGAGTTACACTAGACGGGTTCGTCTGCGCCCAGGCGCTGGAAGAGAACCAGAAGGCAACACAAAAGGCCGCCACGAGCATGCGGATCGCGCGATTCCCGGTCGATTCGTTTTTGCCTCTCGTGCTCATCGCCAATAAAAATATAACACGACTATTCCCGCGCCTTCGGCCAAAATGAAAACGCCAATTTTTGATGCGGACCGCCGTGCGACGGATGCTCAAAATTGAATGGTGCGCCGGCGGCCAACTTTATTGACAGTCATCTGGCGCACTCCTAGAATCCAGACAGACTCGCCCTTCGGTTCGGAAGCAAGAATGCGAGACAAGGAACCGGTCACAATCGATCGATTGCGTGCAACGCATGCCACTCGGCGCAGTGAGATCCGCGCGCGCCTCGGTGAATTCGATCGCGTTTGGAGCCGAAAATCAGATGACCTGCTGTGGGAAGAGATGGTTTACTGCATCTTTACGGCGGGTTCGTCTGCCGCATCGGGAATGACGGCCGTCAAAGCGGTGAAGCCATTGCTGAATAAAGGTAGTCGCGCTGCCATCACTCGCGCGCTTAAAAAACCACCGGCATATCGTTTTCACAACGTGAGGGCAGAGCATGTAGTCGCGACGCGCAAATTTCTGCGCCAAAATTTGTCGATGCGCCTGGGCGACAAGCTGGAAAGCTTCATGGACGCGGACGAACGGCGAGACTGGCTGGCGCGGACACCGGGCATCAAGGGGCTCGGCTACAAAGAAGCGAGCCACTTTTTGCGGAACGTTGGCTTCAAAGGATATGGCATTCTGGACAAACACATTATTCGTTGCCTGGCTGAACTTGGCGTGATTGATTGTGCCAAACCACCGACGACGCGTTCGAGATATCTCGAAACGGAACTCCGGATGAAAGCATTTGCAGACGATATCGGCATCAACTTTGAGGAATTAGATTTAGCACTCTGGTCAATCAAGACGGGCAAGATTCTGAAATAGCAGTCATTGAAGGGTCGTGCAATATGCAGTCTTTTCTAACCCCCCAATTGTCGCGCGGCTGGCTTAAATCAGTTTTCCGCCTCAGCGTTCTCGCCAGCCTCTTCGTATTAATCCCGTACTCCGCCTTAGGCAACAATCAAAAAACGCTGCGACAAGCGCAAAAGGCCCTGCGGTCCGGAGATTTCGCGCGCGCCGAAATGTTGTATCGCGAAATCCTGCAAAAAGATGATGGAGTACTCGAGGCGCATCTCGGGTTGAGCAAAACGCTGCTGAAACAACTTCGCTTGCGAGAATCATTCGATCATGCGGCAAAGGTAATTGCCGCGAACCCGCTTTCTGCGGAAGCGCACGCAGTGCTCGGTTACACGATTCTGGCGACGGGCGATTTTCGCTTATCGCTGGAAGAATTTCGCACGGCCCTTAACCTCGACGACGGGCAGGCGCTGGCGGTCGCCGGACTCGCCATGATCGACTTCTACGAAAACCGCACGACCAACGCCGTCGAAAAACTGCGCCGTGCGGTGGCGATGGACGGCGACGAGCCCGACTACATTTTCAGTTTGGGCCAGGCCGCGGCCCGGGCGGAAAGGTACAAAGAAGCTGCCGATGCCTACGAACGCTTTTTGGACATTGCGCCGCGCACGGATGCCGACCGGCGTGCGCGCATTCGCGGGTTGATCGATTTTCTTCGCTACCTCGGTCATCAACAGTCTCTCTACGACGTTAGCGGTCCGGAACGGACGGTGTTGACATTCGAATCGATCGACAATCGTCCCATTGTGAAGGTGCGACTGAATGGCGCGAAGACTCCGCTGCGATTTGTGCTCGATACCGGATCGGGAATGTCGGTCGTGTCGGAAGAAACCGCGCGCAAAATTGGCTTGCGACCCGTGGCGCGTGGCGGCATGGCGCGGGCGATTGGCGGTGGCGGTCGCTTTGAGATCGTCTACGGCTATCTCAACTCGATGGATCTGGGAGAGATGCACATCGAAAACGTCCCGATTTACATCCGTCATTTTTACGACGCAGTCACACCGGTTGATGGATATCTGGGAATCGCGGCGCTGGTACGCCTGGTGACGGCGGTCGATTACGGGACGCGCCGCATGACCTTGGTGCGACAACGCAACCCCGCGGACCTCAGTTCGCTCATCGACCGCATCGCCACCGGTACATCTCCGAGTGTTGCGGCGCGTCCTGGTTTTGAAATTCCGGTGCGCACTACATCGAGTGGATTTCTCAGCGGCGAGGTCACGGTTGACGGCGTCCCAAAATCGATGAATTTCATCATCGATACAGGAGCCACCGTAAGCGTGATTTCGCAACGCGCCGCGGAACTGAACGCCTTCGCCGAATTTATCCAGCCCGATCGGATGCGCGTATTTGGCGCGGCGGGCGTCGCCGAAGATGTAAAAATGGCGTTGCTGCCGAAGGTCGCGATTGGCAGTTGTGCGCGAGAGAAAATCAACGCCGCTGTTCTGGATCTCGATCCAATTAACGAAACGGCGGGCTTTCAACAGAATGGAATTCTCGGTGGAAACTTCCTGCGACACTTTCGAGTAGTGTTTGATTTTCAGCGCGGGATTCTGCGGTTTGAGCCAAACGACGCCGCCAAAGCGAACAGCGCCGCCGCGCAGGAAACATCCGGACTATGAAACCAAGCGCATACCTTGAAACCTCGGTGATTGGCGCGTATCTCGACAATGGCGAACCATTTCGACGCGACCTGACGATTCGCTGGTGGGAGCATGAGCTGTCGCAGTATCGCGCAGTCATCTCGCCGCTGGTCATCCGCGAGCTGGAACGATTGGAAGAGCCACATCGATCGGCCTACCTGAAATTAGTTAGTCCTCTCGAGCAAGTTGAACTATCTGAAGAATGCGCGATCCTCGCTGACGGTTATGTGTCGCGAGGAATCTTTCATCGCAAATACATCGCCGACGCACTGCACGTAGCAGTTGCTTCGTTTCACAAAATCGATTATCTAGTTACATGGAACTTCGGACATCTCGCGAACGTGCGACGGCAAGCGCGAATTCGTTTGTTCAATACCGCGGCCGGATTTTTTGTTCCGATGATCGTCACACCGGAGTTCCTGGTTTCGGAAGCAACTGAAAAACAGACGGCGTAAACTGAATGTATCGTCGACCAAAATTTCTAAACGAGTTGATTCGGATTCGCGAGATCATGTCGCGCGAAGCCGATTATGACGTTGACCTGTTTGCCGAGATGGTTCGTTCGGGCGAACAACCTAAACAAGGTAAGGTGCGAAACATTCGCGGTTTCCGAAAAACCGCGCCGCGCGACGATCGCGAAGAAAATGAGACTGCGCCGAAGCGGGCGGCGAGATAGTTATGGACGCTACTTTTGAAACAATTGGCCTCGAGGTGCCGAGCGAAAAAGCCATCAACTTTCTCGCGGAAAGGGCCGAAAATCAGGGCGAAGCGAGCCAATTGACGCGCCGCGGCGCGGTGTTGCACGGGCGCTGCTGGAAACTAGGCGAAGGTCTGGAGGTTTGGACGGTCCTTTATGAATCCGGTACTGGCGACGTCTTTTACGCGAACTGCCGCCCAGGTTTTCGCGCTCGTTACGCGCAATGCATCGCGCCGTGGGCGCTGACCGAATATGACGAGGAAGGCGAAGCAGTCATCCACGGTTACTGCGAGGGCACCGACACCGAAGTCCTCTTCGAATTGCAGAATCTCACCGAAGTCGGCGCTGAGGGTTTTCGCGCGCCGGCTCTGCACGTCGGGTTGTGCGGCCTGGCATATCGGGCTCGCGTCTGTGCGCGCGAGATGGACGCACGCTGGTTGCCTTTGGAGCGCGCCGCTCCCTCGCGTGCGGCGCACGAAAATGATTGGATCGTTCGCGGTCGGGTGATCGCTTTCAAACCGCTCATCAATCCTCTGTCCGGAAGCGATCTCTATTGGCTCTATCTCGATCTCGGTCGATTGAAACTTGAAGTGCTGGTGAATGCGCGCGCCCTTACCGGAGCGCGCCTGCAAATTGGCGCGACGATTTCTGCTGAAGTATGGCTGCAAGGTCATGTTTTCGATTCGCGCGCATTGCGCCGGCAGTACGAGGGTGTCGATCAAACCTGCTCCACCGCCGACTTGTGGTCACACTTCCTGCGACATAATTAAAGTCAAGAGAGCGACCCTGATTTGAATGAAGCGTTTCATCATCATTGCTCTCACGCTCCTTGTCCTCGCCGTTGTTGCCTACGTTCTCGATCAATACTGGATTCATCGTTATGACTCGCTGATTCAGGCGGAAGCTACCCGTTCGCACGTCGATCCGGATCTGGTTTGGAGTATCGTCTACGAAGAGACTTATTTCAGTCCCTGGAAGAAAGGCGAGAAGGGCGAGATCGGGTTGATGCAAGTTACCCCGACCGTCGCGCGGCGTTGGGCCACGGAAAGTGGGGCATCGTCAACGGCCGGCGATCCGGTTCCGCTGCTGCAAGAAGCTCAGCACAACGTGGAGATTGGGTGCTGGTATCTGGGAATCTTCAGCGACGAATACCGCAACGTGCCCGATCGGGAAGCACGAATGCTCGCCGCCTACAACGCCGGGGACAGCCGCGTAATCGAATGGAACAGAGTGCCGCAGGGCGCGCCGCCGCTAACTGAGCAACAGTTCATCGATCGCATCGACATCGCTTCCACCCGCGCTTACGTTACTTCAATCCTCAAGCGTTACCGGCATGTGAAATCTGCCAAGGCCCAATGATCCAATCGTGAATCCGTCACATGACTGCCATCTACTCTGCCCGCTGGGTCCTTCCAATCATATCGCCGCCGATCGAATCCGGCGCTGTCGCGATTGACGGCGAACGGATCGTTGCGGTCGGTGAAGCCGCGGACATTGCCTCACGCTTTCCGCAATTTCCAATAACGGACTTTGGGATGAGTGCCATCCTGCCCGGACTCGTCAACGCCCATTCGCATCTTGAATTGACCGTAATGCGGGGGTTCCTCGAGCGCGAGGAACATGATTTTTTTGCCTGGCTGCGAAAGCTGACTATTGCGCGTATGGCGATGACTGAAGACGACTTCTTCGTTTCGGCTGCTTGCGGTGTGATCGAGGCCGCCCGCGCGGGAATCACCTGCGTGGGGGATTCAAGCTCTGTCGGCACACGAACGATGCCGGCGTTGTCTGAGATTGGCTTGCGCGGGATCGTCTATCAGGAATCGTTTGGGCCGGATCCGAATCTCGCTGAACAGAATGTTTCCGCGTTGCTGCGCGAGCTCGAGGCAATGCGTGCGATGGAAAGCGCGACCGTGCGCGCGGGCGTCTCGCCGCATGCGCCTTACACCGTCAGCGCACCCCAACTGGAGTTGATCGCTCGACTTGCAATCGACGACAAGGTGCCTTTGATGATGCACGCCGCGGAATCTCAAGCTGAAAAGTCACTGCTTCTGAACGGCACCGGAGCATTCGCCGAAGGCTTGCGCAAACGAAACATTGAATGGCGAGCGCCGGGACTCTCGACGATCCAATATCTTGCGCGGCACGGCATCATGGACACCAAACCGTTGCTCGCACACTGCATCAACGTTGACGACGAGGACATCGAAACAATTCGCGTCGCCGGAGCAAGTGTCGCCCATTGTCCAAAATCAAACGCGAAGCTTGGGCAGGGCCGCGCGCCCTTTGCCAGGTTTATAGGCGCCCACTTGAAACTCGGTCTGGGCAGTGATTCGGTAGCCAGCAACAATAACTGCGACATTCTGGAAGAGTCGCGATTCGCAACCTTGATGGCGCGTGTGTCAGAAGCCCGACCGCCAGGGAGGGCAACTCACGTTAACAGTAACGTAGAGCGGAACACGTCAGTCCGCGACACCTCCATGGTGGCCCTCCCTGGCGGTCGGGCTCCACACATGATCACCGCCACCGATGCACTCCTCGCCGCCACCCTTGGCGGCGCGCGCGCCCTAGGCTTGGATCACGAAATCGGGTCGCTGCGAGAGGGAATGCAGGCCGACGTGATAGTTGTGAGTCTCGATGGCGCGCATCAACAGCCGATTACAAATCCGGTCGATGCGCTGGTTTTCTCTTCTGCGGGTCGCGATGTGCGGATGACGATGGTGGGTGGCAAGGAAATCTACCGCAGTGGCCAACTAGTCGCGGCTGACGAACAGGCATTCATATCGCGGCTAATGACGGTGCGAAAAAAAATTGAGGCAGCGACTGGTACGCCTGAATTCTCGGCACCCGGAAAAAGCAAATGAGCAGTCTGCGTTGTCAGCCGACTGCTCCCTGCTTACTGCTTACCTTCTTGTTTTCTCGGCCGCGTCACGCGCGGCCCAAATTTGGCCTTATCAACCTTCTATGACGCTCATCGCGCTTACCGCTCGTTTCTCGTAAGCCGCGATGGTCGTCAGGTTCTGTTTCTCAACCGCACTCAACGATGCCTCGTTGAATTTCGGATCTGGCTTGTACCAGTCAAAGCTGGCGAAGTACTTCTGCGTCCACTCGTTCTTAAATACTTTGCCATGACGCGCATAAATCTCGTCGCGCATCTTGCGCACGTCTTCGACGAACAAACCTTCCAGCAAGGTCCGCGTGATTGGCTTGGTGCCGATTTGATTATGCAGCTTGTTCTCGTAAGCGACGATCGTTTCGACGTTGGTTTTGTCGGCGCCCGTTAGTTCTTCATCCTTGAATTCATCGTTCGGATCGTACCAGGGCTGGCCGCCGAAATACTGCTGCAACCAAAGCGTTTTAAAGACGCGGCCATGACGAGCGTAGATCTCGTTTCTCAGCAGCCGCAGTTCGTGCAGGCTTAATCCCCGCAGCATTGCTTCGGCGATGAGTTTGTTTTCGAAAAGCTCCATGTCGCCCGGAGCAATTGCAACTTTTCTCTGCTGGCGCCGAATCGTGTCGATGAGCTGAAGGTTTTTCTGCTCAATCGGCGTGAGAGTCTTCGGGTTGTAATGATCGGCAGGTCGATACCAGTAGCGCTCGTCGAAATATTGCTGCAGCCACGGCTCATCATCGAAGCGCTTGCCGCGGATGGCTTCGACTTCCGCCGCCAGGACCGTCCACTCGGCGTTTGTGTGCGTACCGAGTTTCTTCCGCGACAGCGCTTTATTTTGATAAAGCCGCATGTCGCCAGGCTCAACCGTTTCGTGCTGCGCGGCTTCCGTGAGACGAATCACATCGAGGTTATCGCGCTCGGTGTCGTTCAGCGCCGAATTCTTGAATTCGGTGTCCGGCTTGTACCAGGTGCGGGATTGCAGGTAACGCTTTATGTCAGGATCTTTGAAGACGCGGCCGTGCTTTCCAAAGACGACGCCGCGCACAAGTTTGAGATCGTAAAGCGTCAGCGCGCTCAGGTCCTTTGCGGAAATATTCCGACTGCCATAGTCAAAATTTTCCCAAGGTTTCATTTCCGGGTATTCGTCCTGGGCGAAGACGGAAGCGAAACTGCTCAAGAAAACCAACAACAAGAGAGCAGGAATTATTCGGTAGGGTGTGACAGGGGATTTCATGTGTGCGCCTTTCGGTAAGTAGGACGACCGAAGTGTTATGTTTTGCGGCAAGATACCAGCACGGGTAATTAACTAAACGGAATCGCAGGCTTGCAACCTGCGCTACTCAGCCAAAGATATCCCGCACCTTATCCGACAACTTCTTATCTTCCAAATCCTTGGTTTCGACCCGTTCAAGCTGCTCGAGCAGTTTGCGCTGCTCGCGCGTGAGCATCGTGGGCGTCACGACTGAAACCGAGACGAACAAGTCGCCGCGGCCGCGGCCGCCGAGAACCGGCATTCCATGGCCGCGCAAGCGAAACACTGTGCCGGTTTGGGTCCCGGCCGGAACCTTCAAGCTGTCATCGCCGCTGAGAGTCTTGACGCTGACTTCCGCGCCCAGTGCCGCCTGCGCAAATGTGATCGGGACTGACGCGTAAAGATTGTTTCCCTGCCGCTCAAACAAGTCGTGTTCGGCAACATGAATCACCACGTAGAGGTCGCCCGCCGGGCCGCCGTAGGCGCCCGACTCACCTTCGCGTTGCAAACGCAGGCGCGATCCGGTTTCCACACCGGCCGGAATCTTTACTTCGATCTGTTTTTCCCGTTCGACGCGTCCCTGGCCCTGGCAACTTTCACATGGTGAAGTAATCACCTGACCGGTGCCGCGACAGTTGCCGCACGTACGCGAGACCGAAAAGAACCCTTGTTGAAAACGAACCTGCCCTGCCCCGCCGCATGTCTGACATGTCTCTGGTCGAGTTCCCGCAGCCGTGCCGGCCCCGTTGCAGGTCTCGCAGGTCTCCAACTTCGGAATGCGCAGTTGTGCAGTCATTCCCGTGGCAGCCTGTTCCAGCGAAATCTCGAGGTCGTAACGCAAATCGGCGCCGCGTTGCTGTCCCGATCTCCGTGAAGCACCCCGCGCTCCTCCGCCGAACACGTCACCGAAGCCGAACAGATCTCCGAGAATGTCTTCGATGCCGCCAAATCCCGGCGCGCCCCAATTCGCCGAGGCAGCGCTCGACACGCCCGCGTGGCCGAATCGATCGTAACGGCTGCGTTGCTCAGCGTTTGAAAGAACGCCATAAGCCTCGGCGGCCTCTTTGAATTTTTCCTCGGCTTCCGGGCTCGGGCTCGCCTGGTTTTTGTCGGGATGGTACTGATGCGCCAGTTTTCGATAGGCGCTCTTCAACTCTTGCTCGGTCGCCGTGCGGGCAACACCCAGAACTTCGTAATAATCTCGTTTAGCCATAAACCTTCTATCAAAGCGAGCGGCCAGCAGATGTGCCGGCGTTCCGGCAAGCTACTGACCGCTGGTCAAATTTTATCCGAACTGCGTTAGTTGCTCAATCCGACTTCTTGGTTTCTTCAGTTGCCTGCTTCATCATCAAGTTCGTCAATTGCCGTCCCAGCCGCTCCACCGCGTCCAGCGCCATTCGTATCTCGCCCACTTCATCAGCTTTCGCGCCCGCCTCCCCGTCAGTCAGGACTCTCTGGCCAGCGTCCTGCTGATCGGCCTCGAGCAAGCCACCGAATTCCAGAAAGGTCCGCTGAGTGTTCTTTACCAAGCTGGCCAACTTGTTCCGCAAGGCAATCTTCTCCGTCTCAGACCGGTCGGTGTCTGCCATTGAATCGGCCTCTCTAATGATCTTGTCGATCTGTTCAGGAGAAAGACCCGACGTCGGCGTGATCCGCATCTGCTGTTCCCGGCCTGTAGTTTTGTCGGCCGCAGAGACCGAGACGATTCCGTTGGCGTCAACTTCAAACGAAACCTCAATTTGCGGGACCCCCCGCGGCGCGGGCGGAATGCCGACTAATTCGAACTTGCCGAGACTGCGATTACCGAGGGCGACCTCTCGCTCACCCTGCATGACGTGAATTTCGACAGAGGACTGGTTGTCCACGACGGTAGTGAAATTCAAGCTGTTTCGCAGTGGGATGGTGGAATTCCGCTCAATAATTTTGGTAAACAAACCGCCGCGTGTTTCGAGTCCGAGGCTCAAAGGCAACACATCGAGGAGGACGATATCTTTGACGTCGCCACTCAAGACACCGCCTTGGATCGCAGCGCCCATGGCGACGACTTCATCAGGATTGATTTCCGCGGACGGTTTCTTATCAAAGATCTTTTCCACCGTCCGCTCGACGATGGGCGACCGCGTCTGGCCGCCGACCAAAATCACCTTGTCGATTTGGTTGGCTCGCAGTTTCGCGTCGCGCAAAGCCCGCTCGCAGGGCTCGATCGTTTGATCAACTAAGCCGCTGATCAGGTTTTCGAATTCATCGCGTGTCAGCGTTTTGTTCAGGTGTTTCGGGCCCGTCGCATCGGAGGCGATGAATGGCAAGTTGAAACTTGTTTCGGTCGCCGAAGACAGTTCGCATTTGGCGCGCTCGGCGGCTTCCTTCAAGCGCTGCAGGGCCAGCCGATCTTTTCGCAGATCGATGCCCGTGTCCTCCATGAATTGGTCAGCCATCCAATTCATGATGGCTTCGTCAAAATCTTCGCCGCCGAGGAACGTGTTACCAGAAGTCGACAAGACTTCGAAAACGCCTTCGTGCATTTCCAGAATCGAAATGTCGAAAGTGCCGCCACCCAAGTCGTAGACAGCTATCTTCTCGGAGTCCGATTTGCCGAGACCGTAGGCCAGGGCGGCCGCCGTTGGCTCATTGATAATGCGACTGACCTGGAGGCCGGCGATTTTACCGGCATCTTTCGTGGCCTGGCGCTGGGTATCGTCAAAATATGCAGGGACAGTTACGATCGCGTCCGTTACCGCTTCCCCGAGAAAATCTTCGGCGGCTGCTTTCAAACGCTGCAACAGGATCCCTGACAACTCCGGCGGACTGTAAATCTTTTCCTGCACGCGCACGTGTGCGTCGCCATTCGACGAATTGACGACTTCAAACGGCACGGCGTCTCGCATTCGTTTGGCTTCCGGCGAATCGAACTTTCGTCCGATCAGCCGCTTCACCGCGTACACGGTGTTGGCGGCGTTCGTGACTGCCTGGCGCTTGGCGATCTGTCCGACGAGTCGTTCGCCCTTGTCTGTAAAACCGACGACGCTGGGCGTGGTGCGCCCGCCTTCCTTGTTGAACACGATTTGCACGGCGCCGCCCTCAAGCACAGCGACGCAGCAATTCGTCGTTCCGAGATCTATCCCGATTATTTTTCCCATACCAGGTGCGGTCAGTTACCGGACTTGGGCGCCGATACTTTGACCATGGCCGGCCGCAACAAGCGATCACCAATGCGATAACCGCGGGCAAGCTCTTCGACTACGGTGTCTGGTTCGTGTTCGTCGGAAGGCTCCGTAACGACTGCTTCGTGGATATGAGGATCGAAGCGTTCGCCGACGGCCGCGATGGGTTGGACGCCAAACGATTCAAGGACCTCCGAAAGTTGTTTACTGATTAGTTGGACTCCGTGAAGAAAGTGACGGAATTCGGCTGACTCGCTGCTCTCGATCGATCTCTCAGCGTCGAGCGCACGCGAAAGGTTGTCCATCACCGGTATCAGTTTCTGCGCTGCTTCAGCGACGACTCGATTGTAGGTATCCGTGCGCTCGCGCTCGACACGCTTGCGATAATTCTCAAAGTCAGCCTGCCGGCGCAAAACCGCGTCTTGCGCTTCAGCCAAAGCGGTTTGCAGGCGTTTGAGTTCGGCGCGCGACGCCACCAGCTCAGCCGTCATGGGCCCGCCGCCCGGCGCGTCGCCCGGCGCATCGGTTTCAGTGATTGCTTCGTCTTCCGCGGCGCCATTTCCTTCGAGTGACGGCTCCTCGCCGAGCGGGTCGTCGTCAAAGTGAATTGGTATCCGGTTGGCAGCTTGCGATTTTCGGTCTCCCACAATAAACCTTCGAAAAATATTCTGATTTTAGGGGTTATCGAAACGGAAAGCGTCTCAATGCAGCGACGCTTCATTCGACAGTGCACGCTCGATGAAGCGTGCAAGATAGTTTACCACAGCCATCGTGCGGCCATACTCGATTCTCGTAGGGCCGACGACACCGATTGTGCCTGAGACGTCGGCGCTCAATTGGTAGGATGCGGTGATGACGGTGCACTTCTTCATCGACGGAACGGTAATCTCGTTCCCAATGACAACCTTCACTTCGCCCTGGGCTCGATCGCCGTCGAGACATTCGTTCAGTATCTTGACGAGACGCTTCTTCTCTTCGAGTGTTTGCAACAGTTCGCGCAACTTTTCTCGATTGGCAAATTCGGGCTGGGTCAGGATGTTGAAAGCGCCCTCAATATAAACTTCACCCGCCGCACTTTCTTCATCTTCCAGGCTACGCTCGCAAAGGAGGATAGCGTTGCGCAACAGCCGGTCGTAGAGCGCTTTCTCTTCTTTGATGCGCGCCAGCATCTGGCGTCGAATCGAGCGCAGGCTCTTTCCGTAAAACTCCGCATTAAGATAACGCGCGATAGCATCCAGATCGTCCTGGCTGAAATGCTCGTCGAGCCGGATCACTTTGTCGTGCACAATGTTGGTCGTCGAAACCAGTGCCACGAGGACGCGATGGTCAGGAAGATTCAGAAAGCTGATGTGCTGCAATGAATTCTCGGCCAGCGAAGGCCACACCACAATTCCGACATTTCTTGACAACTCCGAAAGCACGTGCGACGCCCGCCCCATCATCCGATCGGGCCGCATCGTGACTTCGGCCACTTCACCAATCTCTTCGATTGCTTTGAGATCCGATTTGGAAAGACGAGTGTCGCTGATCACGTTGTCGACGTAATAGCGATAACCTCGATCCGTGGGAATGCGGCCGGCTGAAGTGTGCGGTTGCTCGAGCAGGCCGAACTCATCCAACTCTGCCATCACGTTGCGAATCGTGGCGGAACTCCAACCGGAAGCGTGCGCAAATTGGTGGGCGACTGTATGTGATCCGACTGGCTCGCCCGATAGCAAATGCTCCTCGATAATCGTTGTCAGCACAGCCTGCCGACGAGAATCGGGACTGGGACGCGAAGATGTTGTCGAAGTCGAGGGGCGCCTGGTCATAGACAATGCCTGGAAGTTTACCTCACTTAACGGGTGCGAGGTCAGTATAGCCAATTCGAAAAATCGCCGCAAAACCTTTATTCATCGACATTTTTTCGTCACCGCTTCCCACCGGCAAGATAGTTGGCAAAGCGGTGCTCGCTTGTTAACTCATTCTGACCCATTAATTTACGCCGCCCGTCATCGTTCTCGCGGGTTCGCTTTCGTTCAGCAGCGACTGAACTTTGAGGTTTCTCAGGGATTTTCGCTGGTTTCGGTGGCCCATTTGACCGCGGCCGCGGCCGCCCATAAGATTCGACCGTCAGGCACTCCGGTTATGCCCCAGAACAATCTGCACCTGCAGAGAGTCTTTAGCGATGCGTTTCGCCACCTCGACCCGAAAGGTCGACGATTTCGGCTGAGTGTCGCTGACATCGAGGTGCGTTTCTATCCTTACGCGGGCCTTCATCACACAATCCGGGTACGGTCGGGTCGCGTGTATGTGCGGCTCTCCGACATCTTTGATGCGGCGCCGCCCGAAGTCATTCGCGCGTTGGCATTTCTGCTGGTCGCAAGACTGTTATCGCGCAAAGCCCCACCCGCGCACGAAAAAATTTACCGAAGTTACGCCTTCACTCCGGATGTTTTGCGCGCCTCAGACATCGCACGGCAAAAACGTGGTCGCAAAGTAATCTCAACGGCCCGCGGGAAGGTGTACGACCTTGAGGAATTGTTTGCGCGACTCAACCGCAAGTACTTCGATGATGAACTCGAGAAGCCGGTGCTGACGTGGTCCAAGCGCCGCGCCAAACGAATTCTTGGGCATCACGATTCAGTCCACGAAACGATCACAATCAGCAAAGCACTTGATTCGCGCGACGTGCCTGAATGGTTCGTCGAATATATCCTTTATCACGAAATGCTGCACATCAAGCATCCCGCCAAAATTATCAACGGCCGCCGCTACTATCACACGCCGGCATTTCGCTCTGAAGAACAGCGTTTTCCCCGCTATCAGGCGTCGCAAGACTGGCTTGATCGAGTCGTTCGAAAGAATCGCGAACTGCGGGCGCGAGCTGCGTAGGGTAAAGCGCAGAGAGCTAAGGGCTAAGAGCAAAGAGTCTGTTGCCCGGCCTCGCTGTTAGCACCTGGCTCTTGCCGTTCCAGTCTTTCGGGAACTTTAGTTCAGAGCTGTCGTTTACACATTCAGGTAGGTGGGCTCCTCCTGAGAGCGGGCAATCGAAGCGAACACAGTTGACGAGACGTGCTTCGCAACGGTTGCTCGCTCTATTTCTGTAAGTACTGGTTCATTTTGGAAAGTGGTAATGGGGTCCCACCTGTGCACCACGCGCAAGATGCGCGTGCTACTTCTGTAACCCGTCGCTGGACAATCATGCAACTGGCTCGTTAGACTACACGGTTTGCAAAGGCCGCGGATCGTTGTCTGTGCGGGCCGCAATCAAAGTTTAAGGAGCGTCGAGTAGTTAGTAATGGCAATTCCAGCAACCCAAATTCGTCGCGGTATGGTCATCGTTTTCGAAGGCCAACCGTGCAAAGTCGTTGAATTTCGTCACCACACACCCGGAAACCTGCGCGCAATGATTCAGACCAAGCTGCGGAATATCCGCACGGGTTCCTCGTTTGAACACAGGTTTCGCTCGGCTGACACAATTGAGCGCGCCTCGATGGAGCAGCATGAGATGGAGTACTTGTATTCCGATGGTTCGCACCATCACTTCATGAACACTGAGTCATACGAGCAGGTGGCTTTGAGTGACGACGAGCTGGGGGATGCGGCGCAATGGCTGAGCCCCGGGCTGAAAATTCAAGCGGAATTTTATGAAGGTGCCCCCATCGGAATTGATTTGCCGCCTTCGCTGGAACTGACTGTGACTCAGACTGAGCCGTCCTTGAAGGGCGCCACTGTTTCTAACGTTAACAAGCCGGCGACTCTGGAAAACGGCGCAATAATTCAGGTTCCGCCGTTCGTCAACGAGGGCGACCGCATTCGCGTCGACCCAATCGAAAGCCGCTACATAGAACGCGCCAAGTAGACAGCCGTTCAGAGTCCACCTTTAAGTTGCGTCCGAAACGACAGTCACACTAAAGTTTGGACTCTAAACCCGTGTATCTTCTCTATAGTCTTCTTCTGACGCTTGGCTTTGTCCTTCTACTTCCGCGATTTGCCCTCGATGCCTTGCGCCAGGGCAAATACATAACGGGACTGCGCCAGCGTCTCGGCAACATTCCCGCACTCAACACTAATGGCCGTCGCGTCGTTTGGCTGCACTGTGTTTCGGTCGGCGAAGCACAGGCCGCGCAATCGCTTGTTCGTCAACTGAAAGAAGCGCTGCCCAATGTGTCACTGGTAGTTTCCACAACGACAGTCACAGGTCAGCGGCTGGCGCGAACGATTTTTCGCGAACAGGCTGCGGCGGTTTTTTACTTTCCGATTGATTGGGCTTGGACTGTTCGCCGCGTCCTCAGAAGACTTAACCCGGCGGCGATCTTGATCATGGAGACTGAATTGTGGCCGAACCTCTTTCGCATCGCCCGGAAAAGAAACATCCCTGTCGCGGTGCTCAACGGTCGCATCTCCGACAAGTCCTTTGGTCGTTATAAAAAGGTTCGGTCATTTATCGCGCGCGTCCTTAACGATCTAACCGTAGCCGCAATGCAGAGCGATCAGGACGCAAGTCGAATTCGCGAGTTGGGGCTGAACGACGATCGGGTGGTAGTCACAGGGAATGTGAAATTCGACAACGCGGAAAGCGTTGCGGACGAAAAATTGACGAACACGATTCGCGATCGGTTCGCTTTCGGTGACGGAAGACCGTTGCTAGTCGCGGCCAGCACTCACGATCCAGAGGAAGGTATCGTGATCGAGGCGTTCCGAAAGGTTCGTGCATTGCACAATCAAACTCGGCTTTTGATCGCGCCTCGGCATCCGGAACGCTTCAGAGAGGTCGCGTCATTGCTGGCCAATTCCGAATTCTCGATCGCACTCCGCTCTGCTGCGCCAAACAGCAACGATGCTCTCGCCGACATGGTTCTTCTGGATTCCATCGGCGAGCTCGGCGCGGTTTATCGCCTTGCTGATATTGCTTTTGTCGGCGGCAGCATCGCGGAACATGGCGGGCACAACCTCATCGAACCGGCCGCGCACGGAGTCTGCACTATCACTGGACCGCACACATCGAACTTCGCTGCCATTACGAAAGCGTTGTTAGCCGAAGGCGCATTAGTCCAACTGGATAACGCAAACGAGCCTGCCGCCGAACTCGCGCAGGCGATTACCCAACTCTTGTCTGATGAAGCACGTCGCCTGCACATCGGAGAACGCGCTCAAACAGTTTGCGAGAGCAACCGCGGAGCGACGAATCGGACCCTGAACTTACTAATCCCAATTCTGAGCGCTGCTCAACCAAGCGATCGCAACACTCGCCTCTCGACAATTCAAACTGTCACTGCCAAATGAATCGCGCCGCCACAATTGCGCTCGCCCCACTCAGCGCTTTGTATAGCGCAGCGGTAAAGGCACGTTCTGCCGGCTACCAAAGCCAATTTTTGAAGACGTTCAGTGTTCGCGTCCCCGTTGTCAGTGTGGGCAACATTACTGTGGGCGGCACGGGAAAAACGCCGCTGGTGCAGGCGTTGGCCAGCCATCTCGCGCAAGGCGGCCGCCGCGTTTGCATACTGACCCGCGGTTATCGCCGCGAAGGTGGGAAGCAGCGGGTCGTGGTCTCGGACGACGAGCGAATTCTCTCCGACGTGGCGCACGCGGGAGACGAAGCCTTGATGCTGGCACAAGCACTTTTGGGGAAAGCCAGCGTCGTGTGCGACACCGATCGCGTAGCCGGCGCGCGATGGGCGATCAATAATTTGAATGTCGAAGTGCTACTGCTCGATGATGGATTTCAGCACCGTCGTCTGTCCCGCGATTTAGACATTGTGACCATCGATTCGTCCAATCCGTTCGGAAACGGAAGGCTTTTGCCCGCGGGTATTTTGCGTGAACCAGTCAACAGCTTGAGACGTGCTGACTGCATAGTCCTCACGCGAGTCTCGGACGAAGCATCGCCCGATTTGATCGAACAGATTCGCGCGGTAACCGCTGCTCCGCTGGTTACATCGCGAACAATCATCGAGCGCGTTAGCCAGTTGAACGGAAACGAAGTCGACGGCAACTTCGTCAAACAGCAACCGCTGGTCGCCTTCTGTGGCATTGGAAACGCCCGGGCTTTCTTCGAGCAGTTACGCGCAGCACATTTCGATGTGCGTCATGAAGTTGCATTTAGCGATCATCATAAGTACTCGCAAACTGACGTCGATCGAATAACTGAACAGGCAGAGGCACACGGCGCACAAGCGCTTATCACCACGGCGAAGGATGCGGTAAAGCTGCAATCTCTCCGGTTCGGACTTGCCTGTTACGTCTCGCAAATTGAAGTGGAAATCTCCGACGCCTCGACACTACACGCATTGATCGAACGAGCAATCGCGAAGAAAGCAAATTAGCCTCTTACTCGCTTACTGCTCACTGCTCACTGCTTACTGCTTACTGCTCACTGCTCACTGCTTACTGATTAGGACTAGCTACAGGCTCGGGAGTCGCTTTCGGCACTGTTCGAATCGTCGGCGAAGGCTTTGGTGGCGGTGGCGGCGGTTCGCTCTCTTCCGGGGTCGGTTGGCTAGAGCGATTTGAGTTTCGATTACCGCCGCGATTGCTGTTTTCGTTGCTGCCAAAGTTCCCGTTAACAGTCGCCGGAACCTCGGTTGCCGCCGGCGTCGGTCGAGTGGTCGGCGTGGCTGTTGGGCTAGGCACGGTTACCGATTGAATGTTGCTCTCACTCTGACCGGTGGGTGTTCCGGTTGGCTGTACAGCCTGGCTGTTCGGATCAGCTTGGAGTCCCGGCTGGCTCTGCGTCTGATCGACTGGAGTGTTACTGCGCGTCAAAAAAAAGACAACGCCAAAAACAGCGACCAGAACTATTACGGCGGGAATCATAACTCGCCACGGATTGAACCGGTCCGCCGTCAGTGCGGGTGGGGCGGTATTACGCGTCACCTGAGCAATCTCCGGTCGCGGCCGCACGACAGTGGCTTCATCGGCGTCGTCAATGACCGGCGTATTCGGAACGGTTTGCGCCGCGGCGACAGCGGCAAGCGCAGGATTGCTCGAACTTTCGATTGACGCGGCCTTCAGCAAGTCCGCGGACAATTCGCCGGCTGATTGATAGCGATCGATTGGTTGTTTCGCGAGCGCTCGCTGAATTACACCATTGACTGCTACGGGAAGGTCTGGCCGCGATGACAAGACTGACGGGACCGGATCCTGCACCTGCTTCATCATGATCACCGTCGCCGAGTCACCAGCGAAAGGCACATGTCCTGCCAACATTTCGTAGAGGATGATTCCCAGCGAATAAACATCAGAACGCGCATCGAGCGCGCCGGACTGCGAACACTGTTCCGGCGACATGTATTGGGGAGTGCCGACGACGAGATTCGCATGAGTAATATCAGACTCAACCGAACCTTTTGGCTGTCGAATCTTAGCGATGCCGAAGTCGAGCACTTTCGACCATTCGTCACCATCGTGGCGTACCAGCATGATGTTCTCGCTCTTCAAATCGCGGTGAATCACCCCTTGGGCATGCGCCGCATCCAGCGCGCCGGCCACTTGTCGCACAAAATTTACTGCCCGATCCAGCTTCAGCGGACCATCCGACGCAATCACTTCTTTAAGCGTGCGACCGTCGAGGTATTCCATCACCAGAAAGACGATGCCGTTCTCAGCTTCGCCGAAGTCGGTGACTGAGACCGCGTGCGGATGCGAAATCTTCGAAGCAGCCTTGGCCTCGCGTGAGAATCGCGCGACTACATCATCATCGCCCGCAAGCGATGGCCTCAGCACTTTGATCGCGACGGTTTTGTCCATCAGCACGTGCTTGCCGCGATACACAGCGCCCATCCCGCCCTGCTTAATCAGCTTTTCTACTTTGTATTTGCCGGCGAGCGTCTGGCCGATGAGAGGATCTTCGAGGTGCTTCAAGACGGCCGCTTCTGCCGAACACAGGGTCATTGTGTCAGGATATTTTCGATTACAAACGGGACAAATTTTCATTTAGTTGTGTGTTCGAGGAGATGCGTAGCCTATCAGATGCGCCGAGCCTCAGCAAAGATAGTACCCACGAGCAAAGATAGTACCCGTGCGTTGATTCGCATGCGGGCACAAAAAAGCGAGCGAAGGCAAAAAGCTCCGCTCGCTTTTGGAACGATACGAATCGTTTTCAGTCGTTAGACCTTCACGAAAACGATCAGCAAGGCAAACAGCACGAGTGATTCGATTAGCGCGAGACCGAGAATCATCATCGTCTGAATACGTCCGGCAGCGCCGGGATTGCGCGCTGCGCCTTCGCACGCCGCGGCGCCAATCCGTGACTGGCCGAGCGCGCCGCCGAAAACCGCGATGGCAAAACCAACGCCGGCGGCAATAGCTTTCAGTCCGGCGGCACTGGCAGCGGCGGTATCAGTCGCGGCAGTGGCAGGTTGCGCCAATGCTGAGCCCGCGGCCAGCATTATCGCCGCCAGGCTCATCAGGAAAAATGTAATCTTTCTCATTTATGTTTCTCCGAAAGTAGAACAGGCTTGTGGTCTGTTCCGACAAATTGAACAGGCCCGCACCTGTTTGCACATCAGCGAAACTCGAAATGCAGCCGGTATGATTTCGCCCGCATCCGGTATCCACCGCCCCTCTTACAACGGCGCTCCTGCGATACAGACTATGACTTGGAAAGTATTTGCTGCTGCTGATTCAGTTCGCTGAACTACCTTGCGCTTCAACGTGTGCAGCGCGGCACCGCATCGCTCGAATGCGCATTCATAAAAACCATTTAAGTAAGAACCGGCGCGATGATCTCCATCCCGTCTTCTTCATGAGCATGATGACTGTCATGCGGTGGATGCGAGACCTCGCTGATATAAAGCTGTGAAAGCAGAACGAAAACAAACGTCTGAATGAAGGCGACGAACAAGCTCAACGGCATCAGGAAGACCGGCACGCCCCAATAAGTAATGCCGGGAACCAGATGCGCAATCGTGTCGAGCACTTTCTCATCGGCAAACATGTTCGCGAAAAGACGTATGCCCAACGTGAACGGCCGAATCAAGTTGCTGATCAACTCAATCGAAAAGATCAACGGCGCCATCAGCGGAATTGGGCCCGCGAGATGCTTCAGATGTCCAAAGATGCCATTCTCTTTGATCCCGATGTAGTTGTAGTAGATGAATGACGAGAGCCCGAGCGCGAAGGTGACGCTGGTCGCGGCCGTCGGCGTCATGAACAATGGGAAGAATCCCATCAGATTCGAAACCAGAATCAGTACCGCAAACGTCATCACGACCGGGAAGTACTGCAAGCCGTGCGGGCCGACAATGTCTTCCAACATGCTGCGCACGGCGAGAACGCCTGCTTCCAAAGTCTGCTGACCACCGCCCGGCTCGTCTTCAGAAAGTCTGCCCTTCATGATCCAAATCAGAGCGACCGTGATGATGCATGCCAGGAGGAACATGACCGTGTACCAGGGGATCGCGTTTTCGGGTGTGTAAGGACCGAACGCAGCTTCGGGCGTCGAACCGAACTTCGCGAGCAGCCATTTCCACTTCGGATACGTGTACTGCATCTCGAACTTGTACGCCCACTCACCGAAATAATGATTGACTATCTGGGCGAGAATCGGCACATGCTCGGCGCTCTGTTCGGCGCCGTGTGCGGCTTCTGCGGCGTGGGCCGCTTCCTCACCGTGTTGCAGCAAAAAGAACATCAAAAGGATTCCTCTCGACGAATAATTGCGAAGTAGAACTGCCTGAAAGCTTCAACGAACAGCGCGACAACGAACGAACAAAGTCCCGCGATCGTGGCCGGCAGCGAAATAATATTCAGCGCGAATGCTACAAACACTGCGCCCCCGATGACAACGTACCGGAAGACTTGTTTCCAGAGACTCATGCGCGGCTTGGCGCCACCTTCCTGCACGTCCAAAAGCGCCGCGACCGATCCATGCAACCAGCGATAATTCAAAAGCGAAAGCCCACCGCCGAGTAGAACTCCGGTCGTAACTCGCCACGGTGCGGCAATCGCGCAGACGATCACGGCCACGACAACTGCAACCGCCATCGAGCGAAAGATACGCGCTTCGACGTCGTCCGGCCGAGTGAGTTCGCCAGTCACACTGTTAGTTGTCTCGCTCACAAATTAAGCGAAGGATTTTACATGGGGGTGGTGGGAATTGCCAACTGGCAATTCGTGCAGTTTCTAGGTGGCACGCGCATCTTGCGCGTGATGTGCGGGCAGGATGCCCGCGACCCGCAGGCAGGGATGCCTGCGCTCCCTTTTATCGCAACTGCCGCGGTGGCGGTGGATTCTTCGAATCGTCCGACGAAGTTGTCCTGCCAGTCTCAGCAAACATCTCTTTAATCGTGCCGACGGCGGAAAGCATTGTCGAAGTTTCCACCGGCATAAAGATCACTTTCGCGTTGTTGCTCTTGGTCATGTCACGCAAACTCTCAATGTAGCGCGTCGTGATCAGATACTGAGCCGGGTTGCCATGTTCGTGCATCGCGTCGGCAACTTGTGAGATGGCCTGCGCTTCCGCTTCAGCCTGTCGCAGACGCGCCTGCGCCAAACCTTCAGCCTGCAGGATTGCCGATTGCTTTTCGCCTTCTGAACGCGTGACGGCGGCTTGCTTCTCGCCTTCCGCGCGAGTGACGGCCGCTTGTCGTTCGCCTTCGGCTTGCAGTACCAGGGCGCGGCGATTTCGTTCGGCAGTCATCTGTTTTTCCATCGTGACGCGCACGTCTTCAGGCGGATTGATGTTCTTCACGTCAACGCGCGTTACTTTCACGCCCCACTTGTCGGTGGCTTCATCAAGAATAATCCGCAGCTTTGAATTGATCTGATCGCGCTGCGACAAAGTGTGATCGAGATCCATGTCACCCATGACCGCACGCATGCCGGTGATCGTCAACTGCACGATGCCGCCGACGAGGTCGTTCATTTCATAGACCGCTTTGATGGGATCGATGATTTGCCAATACACGACGGAATCGACGTGAATCGTTACGTTGTCGCGCGTGATGACGGGTTGCGGTGGCAGGTCGATGTACTGCTCGCGCAAGTCGATCGACGTCAGGCCGGGCCGTGTGTTCGTCCAGAAAACGGCGCGGGGACGATCGAAGAACGGCACGATGATGTTAAGGCCGCTGGACGCGACCCGACTGAAACGGCCGAGCCGCTCAATCAACATCACGGTCGCTTGCGGAACAATTTTGATCGTCTTGGCGGCAACGATCAGCAGGAAGATACCGAGGACAAAGAGAACGAACAGCAACAAAAAGCCGCCCACAACGCCTTCGGCCTGGAGCAGCAGCAGATGGGTAAATGACATGAGACCTCCGGGGTTCAGACTCGCGTCAAAATTCTAATCAAAGTTCGTGGATTATTTGAAGTGGCACGCGCATCCTTGCGCGTGATGTCACGGGCGAGATGCCCGGGCAACTCTTTCAATTAATTAGCGGGCGACGGTCGCCGCCCGCTAACGCAGGTATTGCAAATCAAAGCTGCGGTGTCGGCGACGGCTGCGGCTGTGCATTCGGATCTCTGCGCAGAGTCGGCGGCGCCGGCTTATTCGCATCCGGTTTCGCGGTGCCATCCGGGTTCGTCGTCGTCGAATCATCCGGCGTCGGATTGCGCCGCTTCAGCGTCGGACGTCCGGGTGTTCCGTCATCGCTACCCGCAATCGCACCAGCTGAACTCGCGCGCGCATTCGACAACCGCAACATACGGTTCTTAACTCGCTGAAACTCTGAACTGCTGATTACGTATTCGTCGCGTTCAGGGAAACGTGCCGCAAGCGCGATAGCTGAGGCGCGTCGATCCGGCGGCGCGGGATGCGTGGCAAAAAGCTTCGCGATCGTTCCCGGCTTCTTCTTGTTTTTGGCCTCGAGCTTTTCAAACATCGTGGCCATGGCATTCGGATCGTAGCCCGCTGCCCACATGTACTGGACGCCAAGCTTGTCGGCCTCTTCCTCTGCGCCACGCGAGAACTTCAAAAAGCTCAGGCCTTCAATCAGTCCGCCAGCGTTATAAAGGACATTGCCGATGACGCCGCCACCCAGCAGAACTCCAGCAAGCAAACCGTAATCGATGATCTGCATTTTGCGCTGGTTTTCCATGGCGTGCCGCGCCGCCACGTGTGCGATCTCGTGAGCCATCACGCCGGCAAGTTCGGCTTCATTATCGGCCGCGAGAATCAGGCCCTTGTTCACAAAGAAAAAACCACCGGGTAGAGCAAACGCGTTCACTTCGTCAGAATCGATAACCTTGATGGTAAATGGAATTTTAGCGTCCGAATGGAGAACGATATTCTGGCCAACACGATTTACGTATTCCGTAATAATCGGATCGTCGACGAATTTGGCTTCCCGTTCGACTTCAGCTGCGAGCTGGCGTCCCAGCTTCACTTCGCTTTCCGTACCGCCGGCCATCTTTCCCCAGATGCCCTTGTTAATATTGCGCTTCCCGATCATGGTCGGGTCTTCGTTGGTCGGCAGCGACTTGTTGTTTGACGGCTGAGTCGTCTGCGGATCGGTTTTCGCGGTTTTGTCTTTGTCTTGAGTCGTGGAAGCCGGCTTTTGATCTTGACCATGCCGAGGCGCGGCCAACGCGGCAAAGCTCGTCATCCAAAGACTACCGGCGATGCCGAGAGCCACTAAGGCGCGAGAGAGGCGAGTATTCATTTCTATTCCTCCAGAGCCCGAGAGAAGATCTCTCGGACGACCGCTTCTGTCTGTGCGGCCGAATTTTTTCTGCCAGGCACAGCGCCTGAGGCATCGGCACTGTTGAATAAAGGCATCGCTTGGATGCGCTGCCCCAAAACGGGGTTGCGCTAGGTCTTAACGTTTCTTTCCGCCTGCTTCCTGTTAACCCGCGTCGCCATTATAGACGACACGCCCAGAAATACCATGCAATTGCCGCGCTCTTGACCCCATGGTAGAGTCCGGACAACAACGACATCGTGTGAAAGAAGCAAATGCCGACGCCTTCTCGACCGTCGCGAAAAGAATCTAAGCCCGCCCGAGCGCCGCGCTCAACCAACAGAAGGCTGCGAGTGTCGATTGTTGGAGCGGGACGTCTGGGCACGGCGTTAGGCCTGGCCTTGCGTCGCGCGGGACACAAAATCGAAGTCGCCGCGACCGCACACGCGGCCACCGCTCGTCATGCTGCTAAGGCCATTGGGAATGAGACATTACCCTCGACAGCCATACAACTTCAGGACACGCGATCCGAGGCGCACGGTCGGCTTCTCGAAAGCGACTTAGTTATTATCGCAACGCCTGACACCACCATTCAGAACGTCGCAAATGACTTAGCTCAAGCTCTCCCAAAAAGAAATCACATCTCTAGAAAACCAGTGCGAACCGTGCTTCACACCAGCGGCGCCATGTCGTCAGAGCTCCTTGCTCCTTTGCGAGGACGCGGCTTTGCCACTGGCTCCCTGCATCCGGTCGTTTCAGTTGCCGAACCAGAGTCGGGCGCGGAAGTTTTTCGCGATGTTTACTTTTGCGTGGAAGGCGATGCGAGCGCTGTACGCATCGCGCGAATGCTGGTGGCTCAACTTGGCGGACGCAGTTTCACTATCAAGTCCGAATCAAAACCGCTCTATCATGCTTCCGCGGTGATGGCGTCAGGTCACGTTGTGGCGCTGTTTGATCTCGCGATGACGATGCTGCACGAGTGCGGTCTATCTACCTCAGAAGCTCGACGCGTTCTCCTTCCTCTATTGAGCAGCACAGCGGACAATCTTCGAAACGAGCCTCCCTCAAGAGCGTTGACAGGTCCTTACATGCGCGGCGATCTCACAACCGTTCAAAAACATCTGAAGAGCTTACGGGCATCGAAGCTGGCGGAAGCGAACGAGACTTACAAGGTCCTCGCGCGACATGCGGCCGCCCTAGGGAAAACCCTTAACCAGGACAAGAATCTCGAGCGCATCGCCGAACTGCTCGAACCTGAAAATAAGCGCTGACGGGAACTGTCACCGATCTTATTACGCTCTTGTAAAAATTTCGTGGAACCAATTGGGCACCATCAGCGTCTTTCTAATGTCACCCAGCGTCGCTTTTCTTTTCTTAACATTTCTTAACGACAAGGGGAGCTTTCACTTTTCATGAGTACAGCAAAAGCAGCACTCGTTGAATCAATTAACAAACGTCACTTACGTGGACTTCCATCGCGTGGACGTACGCACCACACTGCAGAACGCCTGAAAAAAATTCGCGAGATGGCGTCGGATTTGATCGAAGAAGCGTCAGCGCTCGAACACGAAACCGAGCTGGCGGACGCGAACGCCACCATTGCGGGTCTTGGGATAAACGGGGCGATTGACTTCTTTTCCGAAGTGCAGAAATTCGAGGTTAAGCTGATCAAGCGCGCCCTCGAATTGGCGGATGGGAATCAGGCGCGGGCCGCTAAAATTCTCGGCCTCGGAACCACCACTCTAAATTATAAGATTAAGACTTACGCCTTGTTGTGAGGCTTGGTTAGTTCACTGCGTCGGAGGTTTCTTCAGCCGGCGCAAGAAACTGCTGATCGGAAACGACTAGTCCGCGCTCCTCGAAGAGGTTCGAATCGACGAGCGTCTGCACCCAATACTCCCCCGCAACGGGAAACGTCACGTTCACAAAAAAACTGATGTTGTCGGCCGACCCCTGGTTGATTTCAAACCGGGCCGGTTGTGAGACGACCAGCGCTTGCTGGCGATCGGGCATGAGGATTCGGACTTCGGACAGATGAGTTCCCTCACCTCGCCAGTGGTTGACGACCGCCAACTTTGGGAGCCAAACGGGCAACTGCGGCACGATGATGCTTTGGAAAACCCCCATGTACGAGAGCTTGTTACCCACCTCGAGGCGCACGTCGTCGCATAAGAGTGTGTAACCCAATTCCAGTTTCGGTTCAGTCTTTTGTTGTTCGGTAGCCGGCATGTGAAATCAGTGTAGACTCTTGCCACGTGAGCGCGCAATGCGTGTTAGGAAAGCATTTTTCGAAATTCAGCTTCGTCGATGACTTTCACTCCAAGCTGCGTCGCTTTATCGAATTTCGATCCGGGTTCAGCGCCAGCCAGCACGAAATCTGTTTTCTTACTGACTGATGAAGTCACGCGGCCACCCCGAGCTTCGATAAAGCCGGTAGCCTCGTCCCGAGTCATCGCCGGTAGAGTCCCGGTAAGCACAAAGATTTTGCCTGCGAGCGTCTGCGCCTCCTCTTTCGGTGCTCCCTTTTCCAATTCCGTGCGCACACCGGCGGCGTGAAGCCGCTCACACAAACGCGCGTTGCCTTCGTCCGCGAACCAGTCATGGATGCTTTCGGCCATCGTAAGACCAATCTCGTGGACATTGTCGAGTTCCTCGACCGATGCCTGAGACAATCGTTCGAGTGAGCCAAATTCGCGCGCCAGAATTCCCGCCGTGCGTTCGCCAACGTGACGAATTCCGAGCCCATAAACCAGATTCGACAAGTCGCGCGCTTTGCTCGCTTCAATTTGATTCAACACGTTCGTCGCGGATTTCTTTGCCATGCGCTCGAGCGAAACGAGATTCTCCAGCGTCAAGCTGTAAATGTCGGCGACGTCGCGGACCAACTTCTTTTCGATTAGCTGATCGGCCAGCGCGAAACCGAGTCCCTCGATTCGCATCGCACGACGCGACGCGAAATGCAGCAGCCGTCCAATCAATTGAGCGCCGCAGTCGGCCGCCACGCACCGCGAGACCGCCTCGCCTTCGGGGCGCGATACACGGCCGCCGCAAACCGGACATTGCGTCGGCATCTTGAAACGCTTCTCTTTTCCGGTGCGCTTCGACTCAATCACCTTAAGGACTTTCGGGATGACGTCGCCGCCTCGCTCGATCAAAACCCAGTCACCAATTCTCAGACCGAGGCGGCCAATCTCGTCTTCATTGTGCAAAGTCGAACGCGACACAGTGACGCCGCCGAGCGGCACCGGCTCAAGCATCGCTACTGGCGTTAGCGCGCCCGTGCGGCCGACTGAAACCACGATGTCGTTCACCCGCGTGGTTGCCTGGCGCGCCGGATACTTGTACGCGATCGCCCAGCGCGGTGCTTTGCCGGTTGCTCCGAAATCTTCCTGCATCGCGGTGGAATTGATTTTCACAACGACGCCATCGATCTCGTAGTCCAGTTTTTCGCGCTGCGCTTCCATCTCGTTGCAAAAGTCGATCACTCCATCGATCGAATCGCACAGCGCGCGATTCGGATTCACGCGCAAGCCCGCAGTTTCCAGCCAGTCCAGCGCTTCCCAGTGCGTAGCAAACGCTTTTCGATCGCCGGCGAGCACGTCATATGCAAACATGCCGAGTCTTCGTCGCGCCGTAATCGCCGGATCGAGTTGGCGCAAAGTTCCAGCCGCCGCATTACGCGGATTCGCGAAGCGCGGTTCGTCAGCGTCTTCGCGTTCACGATTAATCTTTTCAAAGACTTTCCGCGACAGATATGCTTCGCCGCGTACCTCGATTTCCGGCGCGACTCTCTTCGCTTCGTCGCGAAGTTTCAGAGGAATTGCGCGAATCGTCCGCACATTCGTGGTGACATCTTCGCCGCGGGTTCCATCGCCGCGCGTCACGCCGCGCACGAACGTGCCATTTTCGTAATGCACTGACAGCGACAGGCCATCGATCTTCAATTCAGCGACATACTGAATCGGCCGATCGCCGGCCAGCTTTTGACAGCGCACGTCGAATGCGCGCAGTTCGTCGATGTTGTAGCTATTGTCGAGCGACAACATGGGGCGCCGATGAACGAACTCAGGGAATCCTTCGGCAGGCCGTCCGCCGACACGCTGTGTCGGACTGTCTGAAGCGATCAGCTCGGGATGCTGCTTTTCGAGTTTACGTAATTTCTCGAGGAGCGCGTCGTACTCTTCATCGGAAATTTCCGGATTGTCTTCGAGGTAATAGAGGTCTTCATGACGACGAATCTCGGCGCGAAGCGAGTTGATTTGTTTTTCGATTAACGGTTTGGCCACTGAAGATATTTTGCCATGAGACGCAAAGAGGTCAGTACCGGGAGCAGTAGCGACCAGGTTTCTTTCTTACCCCGTCGCTACCGCTCCGGGTACTGACCTCACGGCGCCGTACTTACCGATCTTCTCTGTAGAGCAGATATTTTGGCCGCTTCTCATCCCGTTCAAATGCACCGCAGACCAGCCCCGCTGCGAAAGCCCGCAGGAACTCTTCGCGAATTCGCAGCGCTTCAGCTTTGGCAGCCGCGGGATCAGACTTCAACAAGCCTGCGAAGTCATTCGGGATTTCAATTACATCATTGGCTTTGCTGACGGAAACTTCGCGTCGTTGCGACAGGGCTTCGACGCGGGGCGAATTCAACTCCCATGAAGCGAACAAACGATCGCTGTCCATTTCTGGCAAACCGCCGGGATGGTCTGCAGGATCCTGTCCATAGTCAGTGCCGTAAAAATTCACCGCGTAGGATCGGACGACCACACCCAAACGATTCAGATTAAAGTGCGCGTTGCGAGCTTTGACAGGTTCGAACGTCCACTTGATAAAGTCGCGCCCTTCGGACAAGGCGCGCGCGCGTTGCGCCCATTTCAGTTGCGCGCCCACGCCTTTGTTTTGAAAATCTCCGGCCACGGCCATCATGTGCGAGTAACCGAAAATATCGCTCCCGCGCACCGCCGCGAGGTGGTGGACAAACCCCACCAGTCTCTCGTTTAGAAACGCCCCCAACGTCCAGCCACCAGCCTGCTCGGAAACGATCAGGTGGCGACGAGGTGAAATCTCTAAATCGGGCAGACCAAACACATCCCGCTGCAAAAGCACACACGCGTTGTACTCTTCGATGGTCTTAACTTGACGGATTTCTACTGATTGAGACACGGACGCAGAGTTGCTCGTTGAAGTTGTTCTAACGAGGTCATCATATCACGCCTGTTTGCACGAATGAGGAAGCTTAGGAGCCTGGACGAATTGGAAAATGAATGCGAAGTTCGGCACCTTCGTCTAGGTTCCGCGCTGACAACGTTCCGCCGAGCAATTCTAAACACTGTCGCGCGATTGCCAGGCCAAGTTCACCCGTGCCGGAGTTATCGTCCGGCCCGATGATTCCAATTCGAGACGGATCTTGAAACCGATCGCCAGTATCGCGGACTAGAATCGCCAGACCATCAGTTGCCGTCTCAACGCGAATCGCAATGGTTGATCTTTCAGGGCTGCGATAAATCGCGTAGGCAAAAACGTTGTAAAGCGCCTGGCGCACGCGTCCCGCGTCGGAGGTCAGAAGAGGCAACTCGTCGCTGGGAGCTAACTCCAATTTGAGTCGCTTTTTCTCAGCGCCACGAGCCAGCGCCGGCAAGACATCGGCGATCGTCTCAGCGATGGAAATCTCTTCGGACGATAACTGCGCCTGTCCCGCTTCCAGCCGCGCCAAATCTGACAACTGATTCAGACTGGCCTGAAGTTGCTGTGCCGAGCTTTGGATTCGCTGGCAGAAGCCGCGTTGCGCGCCGCTGAGCTTCTCCTGGCTCAACATTATTTCCGAGAAACCCAGAATAGATGTCAGCGGCGTCCGCAACTCATGAGCAAGACGCGAGAGAAACAGCGAACGATACTGGCTGGTTCGTCGCAGCTCCTGAATTTCCTTCTGTAATGATTCGCTGTCGGATGAAGAACGCGCCGAGACATCAGCAGCTTTCGCCGCCAAGCCGTTGTCCGTGTCTGCTTTTGCTAACCCCATTTCTTAATCGCTCACGATCGCGGAATCGCGTCGGCAACAGCCTGCGCCTCGCCCTGAATCGCTGAGGTCACCGCCGCGTCCTGCGTTTCCTGTTTCTCAGATGCTGACGACTGCGTGATCGGCGATGGGTTTCCTGTCTTGAGTAAACGGAATTCCAATTTAACCTCCGCTTTCCCCGCATCGGCCGAGCCCACACCGGTTGCGCGGCCAAACAAACCGCCGATCTTTTTGCCAGCCGAAGGCGCCTTCAGTGTGGCGATGTCGGTGTAGAGCACGTACGAGCAACGTTTCGCCTGGGCTTCTACCGCAGCCTCGCTCGGCGAACTCGCGTTCAGCGCAACGGCGTCGATTCCCTTTGCTGAAAGCGCGGCTACCAATTGAGCGCGTAATGAATCGGCCTCGACGGAAGTCTTGGTTTTATTGTTGAATTCGACCACGCCGACGCGAATTTTTTCGGCGGGCGCCTGCGACTGATTCGCTTGTCCCGGCCGCCGTGACGACATCATGTCAGCCGTCGATTGCCCGCTCATGATGTCAGCCATCGATGTGGAGTACATCTCCTGCTGCGTCTTGGCTTCAGTGTAGCCGGCGGGAACATCGAACAAAGCGGCGTCCAAAGGTTGGCGCGATAACTCGACGACTTGTTTGGTCATCGTGAAACCAGTTGCGCCGTACTCGGGGCCAAACATTGTCGTGCTTTCCATCAACGGATACCCCAGAGTCGCCGGGCCGTTAGTTTTAGTGACATAACGATCGCGGCAGCCGCCGCTGGTTGTGCGTCGAGTTTGCGGCGGCCGATTTGAAGGACAACTCAAACCGTATTCGAGATTGATGTACCAGCCATCCGTCTCGACTTTCATGCGCTGCTGATTACATGCATCGGGCGAGGGCTCGGTGACCGTGGTTCTCTTCAGATGTCGCGCCGCGAACCCGAACATCTCTTTGCGCTCGCCGGTGTCAACCGTGGTGACGGTCAAATTCACGACGCCGCCGCGTTGGGCAGCCGATGTTGGTGGCGCGCCGACCGTGGAAGTATCGTCGGTGGACGAACTGTCCGAATCCATTGGCGTGATGAAGTATTTGCGCGCGGTGTCATTGACCTGAATGGTCCGGCGCATGTCGCACTGGATGATGTTGACGCTGGTCGCGCCCATTGCGCCTGGATTGCTGGTTTCAGTCCGCTCGCGCGTCCCTTTGATCATCTCAGTACTTTGCGTTGAGTGTCCGGCAACCTCTGTCCGCACGGTGATCTTGAAATCGCCGGTGATGGATTTGTCGTCAGCAGGTTTGCGTTGAGCCGAAGTAATTGCTGAAACCAACAAGACTGCGGATAGGAGAATTGCAAACAGAAGAATGCGTGATTTCATTATGACTCCCTGGGTTCTAAATTGTTTGGGGAACGACGAGGAAACTATCAAAAAGTCATGGGTTACTCAAGAATTTCTTTGCGGCGCTTAGCGGCTTTGCGCCTTGGCGTGAACATCGCGCGCAAGCTCACAACCCACCGTTCGAAAGCAGCAAACAGCGTGCTCAGGGTCGAATGACTACCACCGGCTTCCAGTGATTCAGAAACCCCACGAGGTCCTTCGTCATCATCTTCCGCGCCGCTTCAAACTCGCCTTTGCTGCTGCTGTAGATGACGTGGCCGCTGCCATTAAGCAGCACCACCGTCGGCACGCCGTAATCCATCGTCGTCTCGTACTTCGTCACCAGGTCAAGGTTCTTGTTTCCCTCACCGATATCGACGTGCACCAGCAGGAATGCTTCGCGGACGATCTTGCCTGCGTCGCCTTCATGCAGCGCCTGGTCAAGCACATGACAGTCGTAACACCAGTTGCCGCCGAAGATCAGCATTACGCGCTTGTTTGAATCGGCGGCGATCTTGAGCGCGTCCTCGATTTCCTTTTTCAGGTCAGCGTTTGCTGGATAGAGATCGGTTTTCGTCGTGACCGGCTTAAGAACGTCGCCTTCATCCGGACGCTGTGCCATGCAAAGTGTCGTCGAAAACAAACCAACGAGTATTGCTACCGCCAATTTGACTGCTGTTTTCATATTTGCCGATTCGGTTTCCTGCGCTGACCCTCAATGAATTCTTTGTACTGTTCCCGCAAATCCGGATTAAGTTTGAATGCCTGATCGAAGTCGCGCATCGCTTCAGTCTTCTTGCCTAGCAAGATCTCAACAACGCCGCGGTTGGCCAGGGCCTCAGCGTGCGTGGGTTCAAGCTCGATTACTTTTGAATAGTCGGCGAGCGCGTTGTTCAAATCCTTCGCTTCCTGACGCACGGCCGCGCGCGAATAATAAATCGTCCAGTCGTCCGGCTTTAGTTTGATTGCAGCCGTGAAGTCCGCGATGGCCGCGTCGAAATTCTTTTTCGCCTGATACACCAGGCCGCGATTCACGTAAGCGTCGACGAACTCGGGATTCAAAGCAATAGCGGCGGAATCATCCTTGATCGCTTCGTCGAGTTCGTTCTTGAGATGATGTGCCGCGCCGCGATTGTAGAACGCTTCGGCATACTTCGGGATCAATTCGACGGCTTTGGTGTAGTCGGCAATTGCGCCCTCGAGATCTCCCTTCCCGCGCCGCGCATTCGCGCGATTGTTGTAAGCCACGGGCGACCGCGGCTGAATCTCAATGGCCCTGGAAAAATCAGCGATCGCGTGATCGTAGTCGGCCAGCGTCAGATATGCGACGCCGCGATTGAAATACATGTCGGGATCGCCGGATTGAATTCCGATCGCTTTCGAATAGTCCTTAATCGCTCCTTCCCAATCGTTTTTCGCGGCGAGAGCGTTGGCGCGATTGTAATAAAGCGCGGCCACCAACGGCGGTTGGCCGCCTCGACCTATTCCTGCTGTAAAGTCTGCGATGGCGCCATCAATGTCGCCCTGGTTCTGTCGCTGCAGACCGCGATTGTTGAACTGTTCGCCAGTTCTTGGCTCCTGCGCCGCGGCGTGAACGGTCACGAGAAATAACATGCAAGCGATTGCGGAAGCTCTCTTCATCTCTCGTGCGCACTCAAACATCTCTGTGACTCAGTGAGAACTCTGTGCCTCCGTGGTGGATATAGGCGAGCGAAGATTCAACCACAGAGACACGGAGTCTTTACAAAGACACAGAGAAAACCGAAAGCACCGCGAACTCATCTCCAGCGAATTCGCGTACGCGGCATTGTTATGTAAAATGTTTCGACCTTGTAACGCAAGTTGTTAACTTGCGGATTACCCTGCCATTGAGGAGCGCAGGTTGTAAATCCGGCAGTTACGATGCGCGCCGCGCAAGTTATCAACTTGCGCTACCTTAGATGCCAAAGCGCACTGACATCCACAAAATTCTGATCATTGGTTCCGGCCCCATCGTTATCGGGCAGGCATGCGAGTTCGATTACTCGGGCACCCAAGCATGCAAAGCTCTGCGGCAGGAAGGCTATCAAGTCGTCCTCGTCAACTCGAATCCGGCAACGATCATGACGGATCCGGTGATGGCCGACAGCACTTACATCGAACCGCTTACCGTCGAATCAGTCACTGCCATCATCCAGAAAGAAAAACCGGACGCGCTACTGCCGACGGTCGGCGGACAGACCGCGCTGAACTTGGCGATCGCCCTGGACGATGCCGGCGTGCTTGAAGAGCACGGCGTCGAGATGATTGGCGCCAAGCGTCAAGCGATCAAAGTCGCGGAGGACCGCATGCTGTTCAAGGAGGCGATGGACGAAGCGGGCCTGCAAATGCCGCGGGGCGGGTTCGCGAAATCGTGGGCCGAAGCTGAAGCCATCGTAAAGATCACCGACTATCCCGCAATTATTCGACCGTCGTTTACTCTCGGCGGCACCGGCGGCGGTACGGCTTTCAATCCGGAAGAATTCGAAGAAATCGTACGCTCGGGACTTGCTGCCTCACCGATCCATGAAGTGCTGATCGAAGAATCGATTCTCGGCTGGAAAGAATTCGAGTTGGAAGTGATGCGCGACCTCGCCGATAACGTGGTGATCATCTGTTCGATCGAGAATTTCGATCCGATGGGCGTGCACACCGGCGATTCAATCACCGTCGCGCCCGCACAGACGCTGACGGATCGCGAGTATCAGACGCTCCGCGATATGTCGATCAAGATCATCCGGAAAGTAGGCGTCGAGACCGGCGGCTCGAATATTCAATTCGCCGTCAGTCCCGAGAACGGCGATATTCGCGTCATCGAAATGAATCCGCGCGTGTCGCGTTCGTCGGCGTTGGCTTCGAAAGCCACGGGGTTTCCGATCGCAAAGATTGCGGCGAAGTTAGCGGTTGGCTACACGCTTGACGAGATTCCCAACGACATCACGAAGAAAACGCCTGCGTCGTTTGAGCCAACCATCGACTACGTCGTCACGAAGATTCCCAAATGGAATTTCGAAAAGTTTCAGGAAGCGGAAGACGTGCTGGGCACGCAGATGAAATCTGTCGGCGAAGTGATGGCGATTGGGCGCACTTTCAAGGAGTCGCTGTTCAAGGGATTGCGTTCGTTGGAAGCGGTAAAGCCTCTGCGGCTTGAAGACGTGCCGAACGATGAGTTGCAGAGAAAGCTAGCGCGACCCAACTCGCAACGCTTCTCGTACATCACGTACGCGCTGGAGCACGGCTGGGCTATTGATGAAATATATCGACTGTCCCGAATCGATCCCTGGTTCCTGGATCAGTTACAGCAGGTGATGGAGATTCAGGAGCAAGTTGAGGCAATCGTGTCGGGGCGCGATGTGTCAGTACCCGGAGCGGTAGCGACGGGATCGAGAGACACCGGCGAATCGCTTGATCCGGTCGCTACCGCTCTCGGTACTGACACTCTGCCGGCGGCGCTGGAGAGAATCCCCATCGATTTGCTTCGCTCGTTCAAAGAAGCGGCCCTCTCCGACCGCCGCCTCGCTTATCTGACCAAACGCAGTGAAGACGAAGTACGCGCGTATCGGAAGTCGCTCGGGCTGCTTCCTGTCTACAAACGCGTCGACACCTGCGGCGCGGAGTTCGAATCGCACACACCCTATCTCTACTCGACTTACGAAGAAGAGGATGAGGCGCAACCAACCGATAAGCGCAAGATCATGATTCTCGGATCCGGCCCTAACCGCATCGGCCAAGGCATCGAGTTCGACTATTGCTGCGTGCACGCGTCGTACGCGCTGCACGAGGCCGGTTACGAAACGATCATGGTCAACTGTAATCCCGAGACGGTTTCGACGGATTACGACACTTCGGATCGTTTGTACTTTGAGCCGCTCACATTCGAAGACGTGATGAACATCGTCGATGTCGAGAAGCCAACCGGTGTCATCGTGCAGTTCGGCGGCCAGACGCCTTTGAATCTGGCAATGCGTCTGCACGAGGCGGGCGTGCCAATCATCGGCACGTCGCCCGATTCGATTGATCTTGCGGAAGATCGAAAGCGCTTTGGCACGTTATTGCGCGAGCTCGGCATTCCACAACCGGAAAACGGCACGGCAACTTCAATCGAAGAAGCGAGAGAGATCGCGGAGCGCATCGGCTATCCGGTGCTCGTGCGGCCGAGTTACGTGCTGGGCGGCCGCGCGATGGCCATCGTTTATGACGAAGAGACGCTCGACCGCTACATGAGAACGGCGGTTGATTTTTCGCACGAGCGACCGGTCTTGATCGACAAGTTTCTTGAACAGGCCGCGGAGTTCGACGTGGACGCGTTGGCTGATGAAACCGCGTGTATCGTGGCGGGGATTCAGGAACATATCGAAGAGGCGGGGATCCATTCGGGCGATTCATCGTGCGTGCTGCCGCCGGTGCGCATCGCGGAAGAGCATCTCGAAACGATGCGGCACTACACGCGGAAGCTCGCGTCGGCGTTAACCGTGAAGGGCTTGATGAACATTCAGTTCGCGATCCAGCACGATCGCGTCTATGTTCTGGAAGTGAATCCGCGCGCGTCACGCACCGTGCCGTTCGTGTCCAAGGCGACGGGCGTTCCCCTCGCGCGCATCGGCGCGCTGGTGATGGCGGGCCGAAAATTGAAAGAATTTGATTTGCCCGCGGACTTGACCGTCGATCGTTACTACGTGAAGTCGCCGGTGTTTCCGTTCGCAAAATTTCCGGGCGTTGATCCAATTCTCGGCCCGGAGATGCACTCAACCGGCGAAGTCATGGGGATCGGCGAGACGTTCGGCGAAGCTTACGGCAAAGCGATGACTGCCGCGGGACTGCGTCTGCCCGAGCGCGGCACGGCTTTCATTAGCGTCAATGAACTCGACAAAGGCCCGGCGGTATTGCTGGCGCGCAGGCTGACTCGGCTGGGGTTCGAGATCATTGCCACGCTCGGCACCGCTGACCGTTTGCGCGAAGTTGGCTTGCAAGCCGAAACGGTTTTTAAAGTAAATGAAGGACGGCCCAACATAGTCGACCTCATCAAGAAGGGCGAAATCGCGTTGGTTATCAACACGCCGCTCGGCCGCGTTTCACACTATGACGAGCAAGCAATTCGCCGCGCCGCCTTGCAATACAACGTGCCGTGCGTAACGACGATGACGGGCGCACATGCTTTGGTCGAAGCCTTGGGTTCGAGTGCCGTGCGGGGCGAAATCGTTGTTCACGCTTTGCAGGAGTTGCATGCCAACGCGGCGATCGGAGCTTGAATCATGGAGCACATGATTTGGTTTTATGCGTTCATGGGTATCCTGCTCATCCTCGCGTCGGTGCCTATGATAATCGGGACTGTGCCTCCTAACAGATGGTACGGGTTCCGCACGCCGCGCACTCAATCTGATCCAAAGGTTTGGTATCCGGCAAACCGAATAGCCGGACAGTATCTGGCGTTTGCGGGTTTGTTGATTGTGCTTGCGACCTTGGGCGTTATGTTGCTCCAAAAGCAGACAACACCGGCCACCGGCGCGACCGTTTTGCTCATAGTCACCATCGGGTCAATTACCGCCGCAACTGTTTTGTCCTTTGTTGCTCTGCGCCGAATTTAGCGCCAAAGAGCAAGGGGCAAAGAGCTAAGGGTTCTAACCGTTCTTTCTTTGTGCTTTGCTCTTAGCTCTTAGCCCTTTGCTCTTTGCCCTTTGCTCTTTGCCCTTTGCCCTTAGCTCTATGCCGACTTCCATCCATGCTGTAGTCATCACCGCATCCGACGCCTGCGCGCGTGGTGAGCGTGAAGACAAATCGGGCGAGCTTCTGGTCGAGCTGCTAACGGCAATCGGCGCCCACATCGTGGCGAAGGAAATTCTGGCAGACGATCTCGAACCGCTGGCAGACAAACTGCGCGAATACGCGGATCGGCCCGATGTGAATCTGATCATCACGACGGGTGGTACCGGATTCGGCATGCGCGATAACACGCCGGAAGCCACGCTGCGCGTTATCGAAAAAGCCGCGCCCGGGCTGGTTGAAGCGATGCGAATGGAAACGTTAAATCACACACCGATGGCGATGATTTCGCGCGGGGTCTCGGGGATTCGTTCAAACGCATTGATTATTAATTTGCCCGGATCGCCGAAGGCCGTGCGCGAGAGCTTCGAGGTAATTGAGCCGGTTTTGCATCACGCGATTGCGTTGCTCGAGGGAAAATCTCAGTCACACCATGAATGAGTTTAATGAGTTGTCGAGGAGAAAACGCTGATGAAGAGTTTGTTGTCGCTCGGATTGATTGCGCTAGCGTTGTTGTTTTGCAGCCTGCTGGGAAAACGCAACAACAACAATTCGAATGTAAACGCGCGGCCTGGCACTGTGAGCGAACGCAACGCCAACGAGAATTCAAACGTGGAGATCATCGAAGCGCCCCCACCACCTGAATCTGTAAAACCACAACAGCGCAACTCAAATGCCGGCGTGCCGCAGATGGAAAATCCATCGCTCACCGCCCCGATCGCGAAGCCTTCACCGAAAATTCCGAAGGCTCCGATTTCGGGTGGCGTACTCAACGGCAAGGCGATCAAGTTAGTGCAGCCACCGTATCCTGCAATCGCGCGCGCCGCACATGCTTCGGGACAGGTGACTGTGCAAGTCATCATAGATGAGCAAGGGAACGTGATCTCGGCGACACCGGTGTCCGGCCATCCGCTTTTACAAGGAGCTGCTGTCGCGGCCGCGCGCGCTTCAAAATTTACGCCCACCACGCTGTCGGGCGTACCGGTTAAAGTCAGCGGCATTCTGATTTACCACTTTACCGAGAAGTAAACTTTGGAGTGCGGCGGCTTGACGCCGCTTTCGTGTTTTAGTTACTGCCCTTAGATCTTAAGCCCACAGGTCTGAAAGAGTGATAAACTCGCGCGCCTATGAACTCCCGACGCTTCACCGGAAGGAAGAACTCGAAGACGCGGAAGAGGCGGCGAAGAATTGGTGATACGCGTAGCCAAGTTACAGAACCGCGAGCGGTAGCGAGCGGGATAAGGATTCAACAGGCGAATTGCAATGCGACGCTTGCGCAGGGGATTTCTTTAACCCGCTCGCTACTGCTCGCGGTTCTGTCTCTGTCGCCCGCTTCGCGGGCTTAGTTTTGTTGTTGCTCTGGTTCCCAGCACTGAAGTGCTGGGCTACTATCAGTCGTCCGCGAGGCGGACAATCTAGTCGTCCGCTACGCGGATAATCCAAAGCGCCGTCAAGGCGGCGCACTCCAAATAAACACTGCGCAACTCCTTCATTGACTTTGATCTCACGCGCCACTTATAGTTTCGGCGTTCGCGGAGCGAGTTGATCGGTAGCCACTTGTAAGATTTTATTTTAGAAGCGTGATGCTCTTGTTACAGGCAGCGACGACGACAGCACACACCATCGGAGCACCATCGACGGCGTATTTGCCGGTGATGGTCTTTTTTGTTTTTGCGATTGCGTTTCCGGTTCTGCCGCTGGTCCTGGGTCGTTTTCTGCGTCCCTGGAAATACGGGAAGGACAAGATGCGGCCGTACGAGTGCGGCATCGATCCGGAAACGGGCGCGCACGATCGCTTCACGGTGCGTTATTACATCGTGGCCATGCTGTTCCTGATTTTCGACGTCGAGACGATCTTCTTGTTACCGTGGGCGATCATTTTCATGGGCAAGGATTTCTCGTTCACTAAGTTCGCGTTGATCGAGATGTTTGTCTTTATCGGCATCCTGGTCGTTGGTTACTACTACGCGTGGCGCAAAGGCGCCCTCGAATGGGCCTAAGAACCGTAAATGGTAAATCGTAAATCGTGAATAGAAAGAACCACCTATTTACGATTCACGATTTACGATTCACTAGTTATGGCTGAACACGACGAAGGATTTGTCCTAACGACGGTCGATTCGATCACTAATTTCGTGCGACATAAGATCGCCGCGCCGGTGATCGATTCAAAGCCCGTGCAGTTCGGCGTCAATTGGGCCCGCAAGTCCGCGATCTGGCCGATGACTTTCGGGCTCGCTTGTTGCGCGATCGAGATGATGGCCACAGGCGCCAGTCGCTTTGACATCGACCGGTTCGGCGCCGGCGTATTTCGTCCCAGCCCCCGCCAGAGCGACCTGATCATCATTGCCGGCACCGTCACCTTAAAGATGGGTCCGGTCGTCCGCCGCGTTTTCGATCAAATGCCCGAACCAAAGTGGGCGATTGCGATGGGTGCATGCGCTTCGACTGGTGGGCCTTTCGATTCGTACTCGACGATGCAAGGTGTCGATCGCACTATTCCTGTCGATGTTTATATTCCCGGTTGTCCCCCGCGTCCCGAAGCTCTTCTTTACGGCCTGATGCGTTTGCAGGACATCATCATGCGCGAGGCGCCTTCGGCTTACATATTTGAATCGGACGGGACGGTTCATCGCCGGCGCACCTTCGACGAAGACGAAGCCGCTGCTTAGTTTTAGGTGGCACGCGCATCTTGCGCGTGAAATTCACCGGCGAGACGCCGGTGCCACGTCTTCAATGGCTTAGTGGAATCCAGCCCCCTGACCCGCTATCATATCCCCGAATAAGCTCTCCTGAATTTGTCGGTTCGGTTTTGAATCCCGATCTCGGGGTTCAAGGAGGTTCACCATGAAATCCGTCTATTCAAAAACTGTCTTGCTTGCATTGGCTTGTGTTCTGGCTTCGCCGCTAATCATTTCGGGCCAGACTCGGAAGCCGCGTCTCCGTCGCGCCGCTACCACACCACGCGTTGTGCCACTCGTGCCCGTCGGAACCGATTTGAAAGTTCGTCTCAACGACACGTTGTCGAGCAAAGAGTCGCGGGCGGGCGACAAGTTCACCGCAACCGTGATTAATCCTTCGCGATTCGACGAAGGAAGGGTCTATGGCCACATTAAATCGATCGTGAAATCGGGTCGAATAAAAGGCCGCACGACAATGAATCTCGCGTTCGACTCGATCACTTTGAGTGACGGCCGCACTGGCGCTTTACATGGTTACGTCACGCACGTTTACGGCGACAAAGGCCGCACGGATCAAGAAGGCGGCGTGCAATCTGAGAGTCGTGGCCGGCAGACAATCAAGCGCAGCGGAATCGGCGCGGGCGCCGGCGCCATCATCGGAGCGATTGCCGGTGGCGGCAAAGGAGCGGCGATCGGACTGATTCTTGGCGGCGCTGCCGGAGCAGGCTCACTGGCGATGGGTGGCGGCAAGGAACTGAAGATCGAGAACGGCACAGAGATGCTGGTCCACGTGACGCGTTGAAGCATCTTCCCTTTCACTTGATGCCATTGTGCTTTGCAGGGGTTCTAGCGCTGTCGAGTTGTAGTGCGCATCCGCAAGGCTCAAGTGGCGCAAGTGGAACACGCATCAAAGTCGGGACTGCTCCATCGGCGGTTGAACTTGCTGATTTCAACCGCGACGGTAAGCTGGACGCCGCCGTTGCTAATTCTGAAAGTGACAACGTGACGATTCTTCTCGGCGACGGCGGTGGAGGGTTCAAACAGGCGGCCGGTTCACCCTTCGCGGCGGGAAATGAACCTAACGATCTTGCCATCGGCGATGTAAACAATGACAGGAACTTGGATCTTGCGTTCGCGAATCACGACACAACGTACCTCACGGTCTTGGTTGGCGACGGAAAAGGCGGCTTCAAACCGGCAACAGGCTCACCCGTTACCGTCCAAAGCAAACCGCACCCTCACGGCGTTGTAATCGCGGACTTCAACGGTGACGGATGGGCTGACCTGGCAACCGACGACTGGGGAAACAATCGCGTCACAGTCGTTTTCAACGACAAGAAAGGTGGCTTCATTTCTCCGGGCGTCTCGTTCCCCGTCGGAAAGATGCCGTATCAGAAATTGCGCGCCGCCGATCTCAATAAAGACGGCAAAGCCGACATCGTCACTACGAACTTCGAAGGCGGAAACGTCAGCGTGCTGTTGGCGGATGGTAAAAGCGGATTTCATGAGACAGCAGGTTCGCCCTTCGATTCGAATAAACAACCGTTCGCCATTGCGATCGGAGACTTAAATGGCGACGGCAATCTCGATTTAGCTGTGGGCCATTACTCCGGACAGATCACCGACACCAGCGGCGATCGAATGACGATCATGCTCGGGGCGGGCGACGGGGCTTTTCGGCAAGAGTGGTCACAACTCGTTCCCGGCAAAGCGCCAACCCGAGTAGCGATTGGTGACGTAAATGGCGACGGGATTGATGACGCGGTGTTTGGTAACTATGGAAGTAACAGCGTCACAGTCGTGCCTGGCTCGCGGAGCAATTTCACCACGGCGGCCGGCTGGACAACGGGAGTCGGTAGATTGCCCACCGGCGTAGCCATCGGAGACTTGAACGGCGATGGCAAAGGCGACATCGTGACATCAAATTACGATGACAACGATATTTCAGTGGTGCTGACGCGATAGCAGTTAATTGACCTATGGCCCCGGCGTCATTGTTACGGAGGCCGGCGGTACCAAAGCCATGAGAAAGCTCGCAAAAATTTTGAAATGGATCGCCATCGTGCTGGTCGTCGTGTTCGTCGGCATTCAGTTCTATCGTCCCGCGCGTACTAATCCCGCGATCGATCCGGCGCAAACAATCGAAGCCCACACACAGATGACCCCGGAGGTGGCTTCAATTTTCGATCGCTCATGTCGAGATTGTCATTCAAACAAAACGGTTTGGCCGTGGTACACGCAGGTGGCGCCGGTTTCATGGTGGCTCGTCAATCACGTCAATGACGGCCGGCACAATTTGAATATTTCGGAATGGGGCAAACTGCCGCGGGACCGCCAGGATCGTAAGTTGCGGCAAATCTGCGACGAGGTTGAAGACGGCCAGATGCCGCTCTCGTCGTATTTGCCGATGCACCCTGCCGCTCGGCTTTCGGATCAGGACAAGAAGACTCTTTGCGATTGGACCGCCGGACAACGCGAGCAACTGAACGCTTCGAAGTGAACGATCCTGTCTCGAAGTTTGCCGCCTCGTTGGAATTCGTATAACTTTTCTGTTCGGTAGCGGACACTGACGAATTATGTCATTTTGCTAAATTAGGACTTGAGTCGGGGCATTGGGGACTGCTATATTCAGCTTGGCGCATCTGCCAGTGCGCTCATATCCTAACCCCCTTCTCGCCTCGAGGACATGGTAATGCCGGACAAAGACAACGGGAAGATGGGCCAAGCTCACACAACTGATGCCGCAGGACTAGCTGTTGCGCCTGCGCAAGCAACCTCACTTCTGATCATTGAAGACGACGAAAACATTTCGAGCGCCATTCAGGAATACTTTTCCCGCGCCGGTTATAGCGTCAGCACTGCTGGCGACGGACTGGCCGGCGTTGAACAGGCCGGTAAGGCCAGACCTGATGTGGTGGTGCTCGATTTGATGTTGCCGAAAATGGATGGCCTCGCCGTGTGCAAAGAGCTCCGGATCAAAGCTCCGCAGATGCCAATCCTGATGCTGACGGCAAAGGACGATGTGGTCGATAAGGTGCTCGGGCTCGAAATGGGCGCCGACGATTACATCACCAAGCCGTTCAGTTTGCGTGAGCTGGAAGCGCGTATTAAATCCGTGCTTCGGAGGTCACGCGCAGGAGCCCCGACTGATGGGCAGGACGAAGCGCCCATTCAGCGAGGTAATTTGCGGATCGATCCAATCCGTCGCGAAGTAACCATCGGCGATAAACAGGTCGAATTAACTCCGAAAGAGTTTGACTTGTTACGCTTGTTCGCTTCGAATCCCGGCCGCGTCTTTCCGCGAAAGTATTTGCTCGAAAAAATCTGGGACTACTCGTACGAAGGGTATGACCGAACGATTGATTCCCACATCAACCGCCTGCGAGCAAAAGTTGAACAGAACCCTGACAATCCCCAGTTGGTGCTCACGGTTTGGGGGATTGGTTACAAATTTACTGACGGCGACTAGCCAGCGTCGTCCCGAAACTCCTCATTAACTTGCCCTACGTCGGAACTTTCCGCGCGCGCTCGAACTAACTTCCGAGAGAAAGTCCAACCACTATGAAAGCACTTCACAGTCTTGATTGGGATCGTCGCGCACTGCGCGCCCTGAGCCTCGTCTTTTCCTGCGTCACCCTTTGCACGACCGTGGCCGCTCAAGCCGCCGAAGAACGTCCGCCTGAGGACGACTGGTTCACAGCCTATTTCGTGGAAGGTTACGGGTTCCTGGTCGTATTCGTCGTAGGCATCATCACTTTGCTCGTCTTTCGCAAGCTGCGATCGAATCGTGCCGGTGATCCGTTTATGGCCAAAGCTCCGCCGGCACGAGTTAAGGCAAAACCGCAGCCGATAGAACCAGAATCCGAATCGCGCAAAGGGGCAACCGCCACCCGCGAAACCGAAGCCAAGACGCGGACCGCCATCGCGCGAGAAACAGCGACAGCCGATCATTCGCATTCAGCTTTTGGCGCTTATCGAATCGATCAGGAAGTTGGCAAGCTCGTGCTGGGCAAGGCACATCGAATGGACGTGCTCGGTTCGCGTGTTCCCGAAGATCGTCGCGCTATCGAAGCATCGCTGGTCAAATCGTTGGGGTCATCCGAAGTGGACAGCCAGGGCCGCGAACGAGCGCGGCGCGCGCTTGAAGATTATGGGTTCGTCGCGCGGCAGGGCGCACTGCTGCTTGAAGGTCGCGACGCCTGGGAACGGTCATCAGCCGCTCGCGTGCTTGGCCAAATCGGTTCATCTTCGTCGCTGCCCGCCTTGATCGAAGCGCTGCACGATGGCGACTCAATCGTTCGCAATCAGGCGGTGACCAGTCTTGGCCAATTAAAGCAGCCTGCGGCGATTGGCGCATTGCTGGATGTCGGCCGGCGCTATTCCGACATTCCGCCGTCGGTCTTGAGCGAAAGCTTGAGCGCCTGTTCAGTCGAAGGACTTGGCTTCCTCGATAACGCGCCGTTTGATCTTAACGAGCCGATGAGTGGGACAGACGCAGCAGCAGCCGGACTCGAACCACTCGCCACGTGGGAACAACTGCCAAGTGGCGATGAAGATGACACGCTGTTGGGCCTGCTGACGCGTCTCGAAAGTTCCGATTCCGCCGAGCGAACACAGATCGCGCGCGAACTGGGAATGCATCGCGCCGAACGATCAGTTGCGGCATTGTGCGCGGCTGCATCACAGGACGCCGACACCGCTGTGCGTTCGGCGGCTGTTACCGCGCTGGGCGTAATCGATCACGAGTCGGTGTTCGCGCCGGTTTTGATCGCACTGGCCGACGACACGCGCGAGGTGCGTGCCGCCGCGGCCCGGGCCCTGTCAGGGCTGCATTTTGATCGCGCGCAAGCCTACGCGCGCGTCGAAAAGACTGCGGCTCCCGAAATGCTTCACAAGTTCGCTGAGGCGTGCGTGAAGACTGGAATCGCCGGTCAGGCCGCCGATCGACTGGCGAGTGAAGATCGGCGCCAGGCGCACGAAGCATTCGCCTTGTTCTCACTGCTTACGAAAGCCGGCGAGTTTCAGCCGGTGTTTGACCTCATCGAAAATCACGAGGATGTCAGAACGCGACTCGCCGCGGTGCGAATACTGAGTTCATTCGCAACCGCCGATGCGGTGCCGAAACTCCGCGATGTGGTTGGCATCCCAGGCATGCCCGAAGATGTTCGCACCGGTTTGTTGGAGGTCCTGTACAAACTCGACAGCACACCTGCCGTTGTCTAAATCACCAGTGACAACCTTTACCTGACGTTGCATAATCCACCCGGAAACGCTTTTCGTTTCACGATTGATGCCGCCCCAACCCATGATTAGACACCACCAATCCCCTCACCTTCGGATTCTTGCTTATGCGTTTGCCTGTGCTGCCGTTCTCTCGGTTGGCGCCACGGGCAGCGCGCCGCAAAGTCGGATATATGCGCCTCAGCGGCCGGCAAACTCAAACACAACTGTAAAGCGACCGCGAGTCACCACGCTGCGCGCCAGCGATTCCACCGAAGGATCACGCGTTGCGGTCAGTGGCGATCAATCTCTCAATGACTACGAAGCGTACCGCCGCGGTGATCGCTTTTACGTCAAGCTTCCGCCGGCAGACGTTCCCCGCCCTGAAGCAGTCCGCGGCCGCGCATTCTCTGACGTGAAGGTGCAACGCGGAGCTGATGGCACCGTTGTTTCCTTCCGTTTGCAGCCAGGCGCGACCGCTCGTGTCGAGCCGCACGGTAATAAGCTCGACGTTGTTTTCTCGATGCCGGGAGCACGTTCGTCATCATCGCCCTCAAGTCGCGACGTTGCTCGCAACGATGCGGGACCTGCTCCGCCGGGAACTGATTGGAAGCGGCAATCTTCGCGAAACGCGAATAATTCGATTGGCGCGAACACACTCGGCACGGCCGCTCGAAATGCGAACGAGCGAAGTTCATCAGCTACCGCCAAGCCAACGCCGACGCCTAAAGCAACTCCATCACCAAAATCGTCTCCAACGCCGGCTGCAACAGCGCCCGCGCAAATGTCGCCGACCCCAAAAGGTTCGCCGGCAATCGCGCAGCAGAGAAGCACAGCTTCTCCTTCGTACGGTGCGAGTCCGGCGCAGGCGACCAGCCAGACGAACACCTGGAGCAACATCAAGCAGCGCGTTCGTTACTGGATTCTGCTGGCGCAACTGAATCCGGTTCCAGTTGCTATCGGCGCTGCGGTTCTCTTGTTTCTGATTGGACTGTTGATTCTGCAGAGACGGCGAGCACGCGCCACGCGTCGCGCCCGCTTGCGAAAATCACCGAAGAAAGTCGAGCCAATTCAAGCTGAGGCGAAACCGGTCATCGCGGGCGAAACTGAAACTGTCGTTCGCGATGTGGTAGTACCAGGTGAAGCGGCAGCTCTTGCGACTGCGGCAACGGCGAAACCGGAACCGCCGGTCGAAACGCCATCGTCTCCGCGACAGGGGCGGGTAGAGGCCGTGTCCGACGAAGTCAAAAAGCTGATGGCGGGCGGCGACTACGATGAAAACGTGCTCGCGTCAGACGATCGAGAGACACGACAATTGGTCGGAGCTGAGCTTTTGTCGGCGCTCGTCGGCCGCAATCTGCAACGTCGCGAACGAGCGCGCGCTGCGTTCATGAAGCACGGTTACTTTGATGATGCGACGCGCGACTTGCGCATCGGCGATTCGGCGAACGAACGCGCAGCCGCGGCGCGTCGCTTGAGTTTTGTTCACGAGCGCGAAGCAACTCCACACTTGATCGCTGCGCTTGACGATTCGTCACCTGACGTTCGTCGGGCTGCCGTAGAAGCGTTGATGGATTTGCGCGACCCGGCCGCCATCGCGCCTCTGAACTCGCTCATGCAAAATGAGAATGATCGCAGAGTGCCGCAGGCATTAATCAAACACGCCATCGAATCGTGCGCGACCAGCACTGACGGCGAACCCGTCGCGCCACCCGCTAGTTCCCTGCCCTCGGCTACGCCACCGCCGTTTCCCTCGGCCGCTGAAACTGAACGTGAGGTAATCGAGATATGACCCCGCGCGAACTCCTCGTGCAACTGCGCGAAAAAGGTGTTGAGATTAAATCGAATGGCGACCGCCTCGTAATCGATGCCCCGAAAGGTGCGATTACCCCGGACGTTCGTGACGCGCTCGCTGCCAACAAAGCGGAACTCTTAAAGATTCTGAACACGCCGCCACCGACGGAACGACCTGTCTCGCCGGCGCCCACTCAAGAACCTCCAGCACCAACACGGGTCGAAGATCCAGTCGTAACTACGTCAACTGCTGCGCCGCCAGCGCGCGCGCAATCGGTCGCACCACCTGCGTCGGCGCCAGTCCGCCCGGCTCCGCCCGCACCTTTGCCGGCTGCGTCGCAACAGGAACCGCCGCGCGCGCCATCGACCATTGGCGAAGAAATAAACCAACTCGAAGCCGAGTTGTCGCGCCTGCGAAATGAAGAAAATACGCGACGTGCTGAGTTCGAGACTTCGCGTCTCGCCGCGGAACACGCGTTCCATCAGGAATCCACTCGCTGGCGACAAGAGCAGGAACAGGCGGCTTTGCGACGTGCAGAGCAGGAGAAGCTGCGGATCGAGGCGGAAGCGCGCGAATACGCGGCCGAAGAAACGCGGCGACGCATTGCTGAAGAAGAATTGAAGCGGGTCGAAGAAGAACTGCGTCGCATGCACGCGATGGAAAACGCGCGCCGCGCCGAGCTTGAAGCTCAGTTTCAGTCGGGAGCCGCCGCACACCAGGCCGAACTTGAGCAGATAAGGAAGTTCGAAGCCGAGCAGGCGCGCATTCGTACCGAAGAAGAGCGTCGCTTCCTCGACAACGAAGCGCGAAAACGCGCGCAGGAAGATGAAATCCGGCGGCGCGCGCAAATGCGCATCGCGGCGGTTGAAGAAGAAATTCTGCGACTCCGTTTGCGCGCGGATGCGATGGTGAAGTCAGCCCAAGAGACCCGGATGCTGGCTGAAGAAACTCAGCGTCGTCGCGTCGAAGAGGAAGCGCGGCGCCAGGCGGAAGCTGAAGCTTTGCAGCGCGCCGATCACGAAGCGCGACTGCGGGCTGAGATCGAAGCGCAGATGCGCGCAGAGGTTGAAGCGAAGCGGCGCGCTGAAGAAGACGCGCGTAAACACATCGAAGACGATGCGCGGCGTCGAGCTCAGGAAGAGGCCGAGCGACTAGCGGCTGAACAAGCCCGGCGGACCGCCGAAGAGCAAGCGCGGCGCCGAGCAGAAGAAGCAGAACGGCGCCGGCTTGAAGAAGAGGCCCGTCGGCGCGCCGCCGAAGAAGCCCAAAAGCGCGCTGAAGAAGATGCGCGACTGCGAGCCGAGCGGGATGTCCGTCAACGTGAAGAAGCTGAACGGCGGCAGCGCGCAGAACTTGAAGCTCGGATCCGAGCTGAAGTCGAAGAGAAACTGCGCGCCGAGGAAGCTCAACGTCAACGCGCGATCGATCTGGATTCGCGCGGCGACGCAGAATTCGCCCGGATGAGCGATGAATGGTTCCGCGGCGGCGAAGAATCAGAATTTCAGCCGGTCAGTCTTCCCGATTCGGAAGATACAATTGCATCACCCACGGCGAAATCATTTGCGCTCGACAGCGTCAATCCCAAGGACCGCGCTGCGGCCGTCCGCGAACTCGCGGGCCACGGCAGCGAAAATGCTTTTACGGGAATTAACGAGGCGTTTGACGATCCGGCTCCGGAAGTTCGCAACGCCGCTGCGCGCGCGCTGTTCGATTTTCAGGAAGATCGCGCCGCCGCTTTCACGCGCGCGTTGCGCGATTCGCCGGCCGATCGGCGAGCGCGGATCGGCGCGGCAATCGCTGAATCGGGTCTCGCCGATCAGGCGATAAACAATCTCACCGGCGAAAGCCGCGACCGAACGTATGATGCTTTCTCGCTGCTGTTCCTGATGTCGAAATCCGGAGAACTCAATCCGCTGCTGCGCGCGATCGAAGAACATCCGAGCACCGAAGCGCGTCTCGCAGTCGTGAAGCTGCTCGCGTTAAGCGGCCAGCCAGAGGTTCTGCCGGCATTTCGTCGGATGGCCGTGCGGGGATCGCTGCCATCCGAAGTTCGGTCAGCAGTGATGGAAGCGATTTATCAGATCAGCAGCCAAACGGCGGGCGAAAGTCAGCCGGCAAAATAGTTTTCTATTCAACCTGATTTCGGGAAAGGCGCGGAGCAACTAACTCTGCGCCTTTTGATTTTCAGGCCCGCAAATTCTCACCGGCGATTTCGTCAGGATGATCGGTGCATGTTAGTGTCAACAATTTCATGGATTATCGATTTCAAGTAAACCTAAACGGAATTATCGAACTGCTGTCCAAACATACGTACAGCAGTCCCAAAGTTTTCGTCCGCGAGCTGCTGCAGAATGCGTCGGACGCAATTCTGGCTCGCACGTATCTGGATCCGGACCATCGGGGAGAAGTTCGGATCGAGCTGGTGCAGGCGAATTCAGCGCCGCCGAGTTTGATATTTCGGGACAACGGCATCGGCTTAACCGAAGACGAAGTTCATCTGTTCCTGGCAACTATCGGGCAAACATCGAAGCGCGACGAAGCGTTTGCGCAACGAAACGATTTCATCGGGCAGTTCGGCATCGGCCTCTTGTCATGTTTTCTCGTGAGCGATGAAGTAGTGGTACTCACGCGATCAGCCCGCGACAACGCAAAGACTTTCGAGTGGCGCGGCCGAACGGACGGAACGTATTCGCTGGCCGTGCTCGATCGGGAGATAGAACCGGGAACTGAGGTGCATTTGAGCTGCAAGGCCGGCAGCGAACAATACTTTGAGCCTGAAAGCGTGCGAAATTCCGCTCATCATTACGGCAGCTTGCTCAAGTTTCCCATTACGTTTATCGACGGCGAGCAAAGCTCGTTGATTAATGACGAGCGACCGCCGTGGGAACGGGAGTTTTTCGACGCACAAGCCGAGCGCGCGGCGTACATGCAATACGGGAAAAATCTTTTCGAGATGGACTTCTTCGACTACGTGCCTTTGCATTCCGAGGCCGGTGACGTTCGTGGCATCGCTTACGTCTTGCCCTATTCGCCGAGTTTGGCGATGAAGAAAACACACCGCGTGTATTTGAAGAACATGCTGCTGGCGGAACAGACCGAAGGCTTGTTGCCCGACTGGGCATTCTTCGTCAAGTGCGTCGTCAACGCCCGCGACCTGCGTCCCACGGCTTCGCGCGAGGCTTTCTACGAAGATCACATTCTGGAAAAGGCGCGCCTCGATCTTGGGGCGCAGTTGCGGCAATACTTGATCGATCTCTCAGAGAACAGTCCCACAGTTCTGCGCACGCTGATCAAGTTACACCATGTCTCATTCAAAGCCCTGGCCGTCGATGATCAGGAATTCTTTCGCATCTTCATGAAATGGCTTCCCTTTGAGACAAACATGGGGCCCCTGACGCTGACTGAATACATCGCGAACCACAAGGTTGTTCGCTACGTTTCGTCATGGGAAGAATTCAAACAAACGTCCGCGGTCGCAGCGGCGCAGTCGCTCTGCGTGCTCAACGGCGGGTACACGTACGACGGGCCCCTAATCCTCCAACTCGAAAACTTCTTCCCCGACATCCAATTGGTCCACGTTGACGCAAATAAGCTGGTACTTGGCTTCAAGCATTTGACGCTCGATGAACAGGACGAAGTCAGAGCATTTCTCACCTTGGCGGCCAGAGTGCTTCAGCCATTTGAGTGCACGCCTGAGATTCGAAGTTTTCTTCCGGCCGAATTGGCCGCGCTGTACAACGCGGATACCGAGACGTTGTTCAAGCGCTCGATCAGCGAAACTAAAGAGGTAGTTGACGGATTCTGGTCCTCGGTGTTGGACGAGATGTCATACGGGCTGGCAGAGTCTAACGCGCGACTTTGTTTCAACTACCGCAATGCTGTGGTGCACAAAATCGTGCGCATCAACGACGACAAATTAATGCGACACGCAATTGAACTGCTCTATGTCCATGCGGTGCTGTTCAGCCATCGGCCATTGAATGCAAGGGAAATGACGTTGCTCAACGACGGAGTCCTGGGCTTTCTCGGCTGGGGAATCGACACCTTCGAAGGGTGGGTGCAATGAGCGACCATTTCGAGCGCGCCGCCGACTTGCTCGTGAACTCGCTGGATGCAGAAGACGGTGACGAAAGAATCGCGACCGCGAACGAGGCTGTGACCGCAGCTGATCTCAGCGGTGATTACACCCTGCAGTTTTACACGCGAGAGCAGTTGGTGCGCGCGAGCACCTTTGGCGGCGAGCCGGAAAAAGCACTGGTCGCCTTTTCGTGGTTGTTGGCGCACTTCGATAAAAGACCTGACGAGGTGTCGGAATGGAGCATTCTGTGGAAATACAAATGGATCATCAGTGGGATTCACGAGTTTCCACATATTTCGAAAGCTCGCATCCTCGAAATGTTCGATGATTTCGAAGCACGCGCGACCCGTGCCGGCTTTGGGCTGAAGGCCGCTTATAACTTTCGCTACCGGTTCGAAAGATTTTGCGGCAACCGCGAACGCGCGGTCCACTTTTTTCGGAGAATGGATGAGATGCCTGAAGACGACCTGAGTAACTGTGCGGCCTGCCTGTTGGACGAGCAGGTGAGCTATACCGTCTATTCAGGTGATAACGATCGCGCCGTCGCGCTGGCCGCTCCAATCCTGCAAGGCGATTTGACCTGCAAAAGTGTGCCGCATCGGACATACGCGAAGCTTCTGCTTCCCCTCGTTCGGCTCGGTCGAGACATAGACGCGCAGAATTACCATCGCGCCGGTTACCGCTTGGTTCGCCAGAATAAGACTTATCTGGATCGCGTGGCGCAACACATGATTTTTCTGGCCGCTACGAACCAAACGGAAAAGGGTCTCACTCTGTTTAAGAAGCACGTCGGATGGCTGGAGAAGACCCGCAACGTCTACCATCATTTTCTTTTCTCGCTCGCGGCCTGGCTACTTTTTGAAGCGCTCGCCGAAAACGGAAGTGAACCTCTCAAGATCGGCATGCCTAAGACCCTTCCGATTCCAACAGCCGACGGCAATTACGATCCGTACGTAGTGGGAGGATGGTTCAAAGCCAAAGCAATCGAGTTAGCATCTGACTTTGATCGCCGGAACGAGACGAATCACTTTCATGAGTTTCTTTGCAAAATCGATTTGAGTAACGCGCGCGACTTGTTCGTTACCCTCTAAAAAGACGACTCGCTTTGCCCTTCAAACGATCCGCGACCTAAGCGATGCTTCCGGTCCAAATGTCGGTCTTCCTTTGACGGATCACTGAGTGTCGGCAGGTTGATCGCGTTTCCAGTCGTCCTGAATCCTCGTGGCTTCTTCGCCAATGTCACTTAACCAGCCGAAACCTGCGTACCCCATCGTTTCCTCAATGTTCCAATTCAAGTGCCACACGCGGCCCCAGGCATCCTTGCTCGAAGGTCGATGCCACGCTTGCCAACTGGGACCTCCGCGCCGCAAAGAGTCTCTGATCTCTTCCTGACTCATGTCGATCGGCGTGCTGAGTTTCCCGGACCACGCCGCATTCGCATTTAAAAGAATCTCCAGCGCGGGCCGCGCACGTTCATTCCATGTCTCCGGTTCGCGGGGTTCCAGACGCCAAATCAACTCCCAGACCTTCGTACCTTCGTAGCTGCTCGCGGCCAGATGGCGTCCGTCAGGTGTCATATCGATCGAGGTTACCCAGTCGGCGAATTCGAATTCCTTAATGCACGAGCCGTCATCGAGATTCCATATCTTGACGGCCTTGTCCCAACTGCCAGATACGGCAAATCTCCCGTCGAGCATGAAGCAGAGTCCCGTGATGTTTCCGTCGTGAGCTGCAATGGTCCGCAGACACTCTCCGGTCCGCGAATCCCAAAGCTTCATAATGCCGCCTCGATCAGCCGACAAGATTTGAGTCGCATCGAGACTGAAAGAAACCTTTGAGATGACGTCTTCGTGTCCGCGTAGCTCACGTGTGCATTCAGCGCTAAACGTTTCCCACAACCTGACGGTTTTGTCTTCGCTCCCGGAAGCGATCACGCTCACATCCACCGCAGGACATAAGCACGTTACTCGTCCAGTGTGTCCTTTGAATTCACGCAAGAGAACTCCGGTCCAAAGATTCCAGACTCCGAAATTGTTTCCGAGCCCGTTTGCCAGGCCAACGCTGCCGTCAGAACTAATCAATACCTCTGTAACCGGCGAAGTGAACGCCGTCCACATGCTGCGTACCCCGTGGCCCGGCGCGATGATTTCTTCGATCCAACTTTCATCATCCTCGACTCCCAGCTTGGCCTTGATCCGGTATGGGTGGATGCCTCCGGTCGCGATTGCATCTGAAACATTAATTTGTTCCGCAAACCCGTCCCGAGCCACGAAGGTTGTCGTTTGCGCCGGCAGGTAGCCTTCTATTTCGTCGTGCTCGATTGTGATGGTCTGGTACTTCTTCACGCGAACGATCTCCTGTTCGCGCTTCTCGGCGAGCTCGTTTTCACGAAGAATCTGTTCCGCTTGCGCGGGCGGGTATTCCTCGCGAACCTCTTGGATATATCCCGGCGAATGCGCCCACTCAAAAGTGCGCGCCGGTAGAATTTCGCCGGCAATCGGGTTCGCGTCAAATTCCTTTCGATCAATTTCCGACTCCTGCTCCGGCTGAAACCCCACGACTTCACCTCTTACGGTGTAGTACTTAGCATTCTTGTATTCTGATTTCTCGTATGTGCCGGCACGCGCCAAACGAGCCTTTCGATAAGTTTCAAAGCGAGTCGTCGACCAGCGAATCCCTTCAGCCTCTGAGATAAAAGGATAGGAAATCAGGACATGCGAACCGTCCCGGCTGATCGACGAGGCCTGCATTGGCAGTTCGTGCTCACGCGCATGAATTAATTCACCGGTCTCCAGGTCCCAGAATTTCAGCCAGTATCTGCCCCTCGAGAGCACGCCCCACTCGTCGCCGAGCCAGGTGCTTCGATATTTTGCGAATTGGATCGATTCGGCGCCGGTCACTGTCGTTTCATTGATTCGTTGTCGAGCGGCATCATCGGACCTAAGCCTGGCCAATAACTCTTCAGCATTGACCGCAGCCTCGGGAAAATCGTGTCGGAGAATCGCGGCATCGAGCGTGACCTTTGGCCAGAGGGCGTAAAGCTCGGCTATTAATTCTCTCTGCCAGGAAGTTTGGCGGTATTTCTCGTCATCGAGCGGTTGAGGAATCAGGTGATAGAGCTCGCGCAAGAGTTCAAATCGCACCCCCTCTTTGCTGTACCAAAAATTATGCGCGGGCGAAACTGATAATTTGACCGCCGTAGGAATATCGCCGGCATCCAGCGCTGCCCGAGCCGCAGCGATGTCCTGCTCAAACGCCGCTCTTTCGTGTTCGAATCCTTTTTCGTTGCGAGGCATGTTCCGAGTCGCGCGCGAAGCGTTGAGGATAACGCGGGGTCTGCATTTGGCCTAACGACCGCCAACAACTTACTATTGCGGGTTATGCCTTTCGTTCTGAAATCTGATTATCGTCTCTGTGGCGACCAGCCGCAGGCAGTTGAGGCGTTGTCGCGCGGCGTGCGCGACGGCGCAAGAGACCAGGTGCTGCTGGGCATTACCGGCAGCGGTAAGACATTTACAGTCGCCAGCGTTATCGAAGAGACGCAGCGGCCGACGCTGGTTATCGCGCACAATAAGACGCTCGCTGCGCAGCTTTATCAGGAATTCCGTTCGCTATTTCCTGAGAATGCCGTCGAATATTTCGTCTCTTATTACGATTACTATCAGCCTGAGGCCTACGTTCCGGCGTCGGACACGTACATCGAAAAAGACGCGATCGTTAACGAAGACATCGATCGTCTGCGAATGTCGGCAACTCGCGCGCTGTTCGAGCGCCGCGACGTAATCGTCGTGGCCAGCGTCTCGTGCATCTACGGCCTCGGCGATCCGGACGCGTATTACGGCATGCTGGTTTTTCTCGAACCCGGGATGCGCATCGCGCGCGACATGCTGTTGCAGCGTCTGGTCGAGCTTCAGTACGAACGCAATGATATCGATTTCAAGCGCGGCAGCTTTCGCGTGCGCGGCGACGTCGTTGAAGTCTATCCGAGCTATCAGGATGAAGCGTACCGAGTGGAATTGTGGGGCGACGAGATCGACTCAATCTCAACCATCGATCCGCTGCTGGGCGAGGTAAAACAGAAGCACACTGCGCGCGTGCCGCTCTATCCAAAGTCGCACTACGTGATGCCGCGCACGACTCTGAAACGCGCAATCAAATCGATTAAAGAAGAACTCGAGTGGTGGGAGCCGAAGCTGATCGAAGAGGGCAAGCTGCTCGAAGCGCAGCGTCTGCATCAGCGCACGATGTTCGACCTCGAGATGCTCAAAGAGATGGGCTTTTGTCGCGGCGTCGAAAACTATTCGCGCCATCTCACCGGGAAAAAACCGGGTGAGCCGCCACCGACGCTGCTCGATTATTTGCCGCGCGACACTCTGGTCGTCATCGACGAATCGCACCAGACAATTCCGCAGGTGCGCGGGATGTTTTTTGGCGACCAATCGCGAAAGCGGACGCTGGTCGAATATGGATTTCGTCTGCCTTCGGCGCTCGATAATCGCCCGCTCAATTTTGAAGAGTTCGAAGAACGCGTCAGCCAACGTATCTACGTGTCTGCCACGCCCGGTCCCTACGAGCTGACCAAATCGAGCGGCGAAGTAATTGAACAGATCATCAGACCGACGGGATTGATGGATCCTGAAGTCGAAGTGCGACCGGTCAAGGGTCAAATCGATCATCTGCTGGGCGAGTGCCGTCTCCGCGCCGAGCGGAACGAGCGCGTCCTGGTCACGACGTTAACCAAGAAGATGTCCGAAGATTTGACTGAATATTTCACCGAAGTGGATGTGCGGGTGCGTTATCTGCACTCCGACATCGAAACGCTGGAACGCATCAAGATTTTGCGAGACTTGCGTCGGGGCGAATTCGATGTGCTGGTGGGAATTAATCTTTTGCGTGAGGGCCTGGACCTGCCCGAAGTTTCTCTGGTGGCAATTCTCGACGCCGACAAAGAGGGCTTTCTTCGTTCTCAGTCATCTCTGATTCAAACCATTGGCCGGGCCGCGCGCAACGCGAATGGCAAAGCGATTCTCTACGCCGATCGCGTGACTGAATCGATGAAATATGCGATCGACGAGACGCGACGGCGGCGCGAATTGCAGGAAGTCTACAATCGGGAACACGGCATCACCCCAAAGACGATCATCAAGCCGATCGAAGCGACGCTGGTGACAGCGGCCGAAGCTGACTACTTCAAAATACCTTTGGAACTTGAAGACATCGAGGGCTACAGCCCCGATCAAATTGAAGCAACAATTGCGCGTCTCGAATTTGAAATGCGCGAACACGCCAAGAGATTTGAATTCGAGAAGGCGGCCGAGCTGCGCGATCGGATCAAATATCTACGCGAGCGGGAATTGGTGGTGGCGTAAAGAATATTAACCACAGAGGACACGGAGGAAAGCAAAAGAATCAGCCACAAAAATGCACAAAAGGCACAAATGGGAAAAAAGGGGCGTGTTTGCTTGGGCTGATATTCTTTTGTGCTGCTTGTGCCTTTTTGTGCCTGATTGTTCTTCTCTGTGTCCTCTGTGGTTAGACCGATGCTGACGAAAAGCGAACCAGACGAAATCCAGGATTACCTCTCTGACGCGAGTTTCGTGCGCGGCGGAAATGCTGCAAATGTTGTCTTCCCGGAAACCGCGAAAGAAGTTGCCTCAATTCTCCGCGACGCGACTAACACCCGAACGCCGGTAACAATTTCAGGAGCGGGGACCGGAACCGTCGCCGGTCGCGTGCCCTTCGGCGGAATCGTGCTCGCGACAGACAAACTGAATAGAATCGGAGATGTTGTGCGCGTTAATGACGGCGGCCATGTAACAGCCGAAGCTGGTGTCCGCTTGATCGATCTGCAACGCGCCGTCGATTCGCAAAATCTGATCTACCCACCCGACCCAACTGAACGCACCTGTTTCATTGGTGGCAACATCGCGACCAACGCGTCCGGCGCGCGCACTTTCAAATACGGTGCGACGCGCAAGTATGTTGAAGCCCTGAAAATCGTGCTGGCTACAGGCGATTTGATTACTCTTCGCCGCGGTGAACTACGCGCAGATGACAACGGAAGAATTAATTTGGAGTTGCCTTCGGGCTACGTCATCGAAACCCAGTTGCCTTCTTATCAAATGCCACGCGTGCGCAAACACGCTTCAGGATATTTCGTCGCGCCGGAAATGGACGTTATCGATCTCTTTATCGGCAGCGAAGGAACGCTGGGCGTCATTGTCGAAGCGGAACTGAAACTCCTGCCGAAACCGGAAGGTCTCTTGAGTGGCGTTGTCTTTTTCGATTCCGAAGACAGCCTAATCAATTTTGTCCGCGAGGCACGGGAACGATCGTTGGGCGCACGGGGCGGAAATCCCAACGTTCGGGACGGTGCGGGTTTGGATGCGCGCGCGCTTGAATATTTTGACGTCGAATCGCTCCACTTCCTGCGCGAAAAATATCAGTCGGTCCCGGACAAAGCGGTGGGCGCGGTCTTCTTCGAACAAGAAACGACGCCCTCTACTGAAGAATCGCTGATTAGTAACTGGCTCAAGCTGATCGAAGATCATCACGCACTTGCGGATCAGTCATGGTTCGCGACAAGCGAACCGGACCATGCGAAGCTCCGAGAGTTTCGTCATGCCTTGCCGGTGCTGATGAACGAGTGGTTCGGGAAATACAAGCAACGCAAAGTTTCGACTGACATGTCTGTGCCGGACGATGCCTTTCCCGAGATGTTGAAGTTCTATCGAGACGCGCTCAAGGGCGGCGATTTGCGCTACACCATCTTTGGCCACATTGGCGACAATCACGTGCACGTGAACATCTTGCCGCGCGATGATCAAGAAGCAGCCAGGGCGTGGGAGATCTATCGCGGCTTTATTCATCGCGCCGTCGACTTGGGCGGCACCATCTCGGCTGAACACGGTATTGGCAAACTAAAGCGCGATTACCTGCGCGAGCTTTACGGCGACGAGCATCTGCGGGAAATGGCGGCTTTGAAGCGAGCATTCGATCCGGCCGGCATTTTGGGACGTGGCAATATGTTTGGTGAAGATTTTCTGTAGGGGGCAGCCCTGGTGGCTGCCCCTGCCACGGGCAGGGACGAGCCCTGCCCCTACACAAAACCCTCGCTTTTACTATTCACGATTTACCATTTACGATTCACGACTCATGTTCCGCTTTACCACCGCCGGCGAATCACACGGGAAAGCGCTCGTCGCGATCGTCGAAGGTCTGCCCGCCGGTCTGACCATCGATATTGATCAAGTCAATCACGAGTTGTGGCGGCGCCAACAGGGTTACGGTCGCGGCGGGCGCATGAAGATTGAGGAGGACCGCGTTGAGATCCTCAGCGGAATTCGTCATGGCTTGACGCTTGGCTCGCCGGTAGCTCTGACGATTGAAAACAAAGATTGGGAAAACTGGCAGGAGGTAATGTCAACCAGCGCAACTGAAGTTGCGCCCGACAAGTCGCGTCTTGTGAAACGGCCGCGGCCCGGCCACGCCGACCTGGCCGCTGGTTTGAAACATGACGCGCGAGATTTGCGCAACGTTTTGGAGCGCGCGTCAGCGCGTGAGACTGCGGCGCGCGTCGCCTGTGGGGCGCTGGCGAAACAGCTACTGGCCCAGTTCGACATCGAGATTCGCAGTCACGTGATTCAGCTTGGAGGCATTCCCGATCAACCACTCGAGCTGACTTTCGAACAGATCGCCGCGGTGCCCGAAGATGCGCCGCTACGTTGCGCCGAGCCGACGGCCCAACAGCGCATGATCGAACTAATCGACCAAACGAAACGCGAAGGCGACACGTTGGGTGGAATTTTCGAAGTCGTCGCTCGCGGAATTTCGCCGGGACTCGGGTCGCACACGGCGTGGGATTTGAAATTAGATGGACGCTTGGCGCAAGCGGTCATGTCGATCCACGCGGTGAAAGCAGTGGCGATTGGCGCCGGCTTCGAAGCCACTTCCCTGCCCGGCTCGGAAGTGCACGATGAGATTTCTTACGACGAGGAGACAAGAGAATTTAGTCGCGCGACTAACCGGGCGGGCGGCCTCGAAGGCGGTGTGACGAACGGCGAAGAGATTCGCGTGCGTGGTCACTTGAAACCGATTTCGACGTTGCGCCGCGCCCTGCGTTCCGTTGACATCGACACCAAACAGGAAGAAAAAGCCGCCTTCGAACGCTCCGACATCACCGTCGTGCCGGCAGCCGGGGTCATCGGCGAAGCGATGGTGGCGCTGACCCTGGCGAGCGCGATGCGCGAAAAATTCGGCGGCGATAGCTTGAGTGAGATGAAACGGAATTTCGAAGGCTATCGACAACAGCTGCACCAGTATTGATTAACCACAGAGGACACAGAGGAAGGCATAAACCAGAAAGACAGAATTCCCAGCCCCACTAAAGAGTCCCCTTTCCTAGCTTTCTATTTCTTGTTTTTGTATTCCTCTGTGTCCTCTGTGGTTGAAGCGAACTAGCGAAACCGCATCCTTCATCGTAAAATTGCGTTCGATCCAAAAACAGATAACCGAGGAACTTTACGTCTACGAATGGCCCTTCTGAAAATTGTTGCCTGGCCTGAGCCAGTGCTCACCACCCCTGCGGAACCAGTCACGAAATTCGACGAAGAGCTGAAGAAGCTTGCCGAAGAAATGTTCGAAACCATGTACGCGGCGCCCGGCGTCGGCCTGGCCGGGACGCAAGTCGGAATTGCCAAGCGTCTGTTCGTAATGGATTGTTCCGGCGGAAAAAACAAATCCGAGCGCTATTTCATGGCGAATCCGCAAATCATTGTTCAGGAAGGCAAGCAGGACGGCGAGGAAGGCTGTCTTTCGATCCCGGGCATCTACTCAAAAGTCTCGCGCAGCATGCGTGTGATCGCGCGAGGCCATGACTTGAACGGCAAGGAATACGAAATCGACGGAACGGAATTGACCGCGCGGGCCTTGTTGCACGAGACCGATCACTGCGACGGAATTCTTTACGTCAACCGGGTGACGCCACTGAAGCGCGAACTGGTACTGCGCAAAGTCAGGAAGCTGCAGCGTAACGGGGAGTGGCCAACATAACCTCAGTGTCTCTGTGATATCTCTGTGCCTCTGTGGTGTACTACGCCAACAGAATTCGTCAACCACAGAGACACGGAGTTCTCACTGAGTCACAGAGGAAATAGATTATGCCAACAGAATTTCGCAACGAACCATTTATTGATTTCAGCAAAGAAGAAAATGCCGCGGCCATGCGCGCCGCGCTTGATAAAGTCAAAGGCGAACTCGGCCGCGAGTACCCGCTGGTGATTGGCGGCGAACGCATCAAGACGGGCGACACGCTCGAGACCATCAATCCGGCAAACCGCACGCAAGTCATCGGCAAGTTTCACAAAGCCACGAAGGAACTAGCCAATAAAGCAGTCGAAACTGCTGCTGAGACTTTCAAAACCTGGCGCAACGTTCCGGCACAAGAGCGCGCTGATTTGTTGTTCCGCGTCGCGGGGTTGATGCGTGAGCGCAAGCACGAATTCTCTGCCTGGATGATTTACGAAGTCGCCAAGACTTGGCCGGAAGCCGACGGCGATACGGCCGAAGCGATCGACTTTCTCGAGTTTTACGGGCGCGAGATGTTGCGCTACGCAGACAAACATCCGCTGGTGGAGTTGAAGGGCGAAGACAATCAACTCGACTACATTCCACTCGGCGTCGGCGCGGTGATTCCGCCCTGGAATTTTCCTTGCGCGATTATGGCGGGGATGACTGCCGCGGCGATTGTCACCGGCAACACGGTCGTGCTCAAACCTTCTTCCGATGCCCCTGCAATTGCGTACAAATTCTTTGAGTTGTTGGAAGAAGCCGGCCTGCCGCCCGGAGTCGTGAACTTTATGACCGGCTCGGGGGCAGAAGTCGGGGATGTCGTTGTCGATCATCCAAAGACGCGGTTCATCGCGTTCACTGGATCGAAAGAAGTTGGATTGCGCGTCAACGAACGCGCGGCGAAAACTCAACCTGGTCAGCTTTGGATTAAGCGCGTGGTTGCTGAAATGGGCGGCAAAGATGCGATAGTCGTTGCCGACGACGCCGATCTCGATGAGGCAGCCACTGGAATCGTGCAATCAGCATTCGGCTTTCAAGGACAGAAGTGTTCGGCGTGCTCGCGCGCCATTATCGACGCCCGCGTTTATGATCCGATGATTGAGAAGATCGCCGAACGAACCGCGAAGATCAAAGTCGGCGCTCCGACCGACAACGCGACGACCATGAGTGCGGTAATTAATGAGAAGGCTTTCAAATCGATCAACGGTTACGTCGAGAAAGGTAAAGCCGAAGGCGGCCGCATCGTCGCTGGCGGTGGCTCAGACGGCGAACAGGGATTCTTCATCGAGCCGACAGTGATCGCGGACGTGAAACCGGGCGACACCATTGAGCAGGAAGAGATCTTCGGTCCGGTACTCGCTGTGATCAAGGCGAATGATTACGACCACGCCCTGCAAATCGCCAATGACACTCAGTTTGGTTTGACCGGCGCAGTCTATTCGACAGACGAAGCAAAGCTCGATCGCGCGCGCAACGAATTTCACGTCGGCAACCTTTACTTGAATCGAAAATGTACGGGTGCGCTGGTCGGCGTGCATCCGTTTGGCGGCTTCAACATGTCGGGCACCGATTCGAAGGCCGGCGGCCGCGACTATCTCTTGCTGTTCATGCAGGCGAAGCTGTCGTCGGAAAAAGTTGGTGCTACAAGAAAGCGAGCGGAAGCCGGCACTGCAATTTGAGTTTGCGGCAGCGTCGTTGCTGTAGGGGCAGGCCTTGTGCCTGCCCATTTCTTTTGAGATAAACGGGCGGGGACAAGCCCCGCCCTACAATTTCATGCGCATCGTTTTCATGGGTACACCTGAATCTGCCGTGCCGTCCCTGCGACGGCTGGTCGATGATGGTCATGAGATCGTCGCGGTCTGGACGCAGCCTGACAAGCCGGCGGGTCGCGGAAAGAAGCTTCATCAATCACCCGTGAAAGAGTTCGCGCTCGAACACAACCTCACAATTCATCAACCGCAGAAAATCAAGAACGATGAAGCGAAGAAGTTGTTCGCTTCACACCAGGCCGACGTCGCGGTTGTCGTCGCTTATGGAAAGATGTTGCCGGCCGAGTTTCTTAATGCTCCAAAAAACGGCTGCATCAACGTGCACTTCTCTCTGCTGCCGAAGTATCGCGGAGCGGCGCCGGTGAATTGGGCCATCGTCAACGGCGAAGAACAAACGGGCGTCACGACTATGCAGATTGTCGAGGAACTCGATGCCGGACCGGTTCTGCTGCAAACGGCGACAAAGATAGATGAACGTGAAACTGCGCCTGAACTTCTGCATCGCCTCGCAGCAAGCGGGGCAGAGCTAATCAGTCAAACGCTGGGCAACCTCGATCAAATCAAACCAAAGCATCAAACCGAATCACAAGTCTCGTTCGCGCCAGTTCTGAAACGAGAAGATGGTTTGATCGATTGGTCGATGGATGCGTTTGCGGTTGAACGCCGCGTGCGTGGCCTGCAGCCGTGGCCGGCAACATACACGACATACAGATCGCACCGCCTGATAGTTTGGGCGGCGGTGCCCGAATGGATCGAGCAACTACAATTTCCGCCGGGACAAATCATTGAAGCCATCCGTGATCGATTGATCGTGGCCTGCGGCGATGGCACAGCTCTACGTATTTTGGAGGTCCAACCTCAGAATTCGCGACGAATGGCTGCTCGCGATTTTCTTAACGGTTCGGCTCTGAGGGTTGGCGAAATACTCGGTAACAGCTAGTCGTTCTGCATTACAATACGCCGGTTTCCCACCATTTGCTGGTTTCTTCCGGAATCAGCTCGCCGACGAATACAGACTATGTCGATCAAAATATCGATGACAGGAGACAACTAACTCTATGATCGCATTGATGCTCGTTGTGGGTGTTTTTGTCGTGCTCATTGGCTCGGTTGTTCTATTGATTCAAAAGATCGTGTTGAAGCACAGAATGCGCCGCGGGTTAGGACGAAAGGTCGAAGATCGCGAGCTCACCAGCATCAATAGTTGGATGAAAGCGGCATCGCCTTCTGATGACTCTCGCAGCCAATCCGCGAAGCGAGACAATGGCCTAACATATGAAAGTGTGCCGCAGGCGTCCAAATCCCTTCCAGCCGATAAAACAAAGATTGCGCCCGCGTCTTTGAAAGAGTTTGCCGCGCACGCAGCCCAAAGAACCAGCGGCTACGCATACTATCGGGTTGGATATGAATTCGCTGCATGGTCGGTGCTGACCGTATACGCAGGCTCATCCCTTTTGTTGATTTACTTCCTTGTGCCGGCCAGTAAGATCCTCATTCCTCTCGGTTTGTTCGTGACGATTTTGCTGTTCAAATACCTGAGAGGAAAAGCGAAGAGATATGCGATTGACACTGCGCAGGCCATCAGGCGTGACGAACGCGTTCCGATTCTGTATCTCCGGTCGTTCGAGCACGACGCCGGCAAAGCTTCCTGGTCGGCAGCGTCATGGAAGCCGCGGCAGTCTTTCGAACAGCCCTACACCAAGGCGACGGAACTGCAGCTGACGTCCGCCCTGGCGCCGATTGGACCGGTGGTGGTAGTCGGCGAACCGGGCGAAGAATTACCTGGAGTCGGCGGCTTAAGGCTCTACTTTGCTAGTGACGAGTGGCGTGAAAAGGTACAGGAGCTGATGCGCATCTCCCGGTTTGTCATTATCCATCCCGGCAAGACCGACGGAGTCGCTTGGGAAATGACCACCGCGAAACAAACGCTCGATCCCAAGCGCTTAGTTTTTGTTTTTGCGTCGTGGCACTCACTGAAACGGTACGGGCGGCAAATTGAGTACGACATCTTTGCCAGCCAGTTGCGGCACATCTTTGACATCTCGCTGCCTGAGAAATTCAATGGCGCGTACTTCTTGTACTTCACCAGTGATTGGAGTCCGCGCTTCGCATTTCCAATTTGGTACAAGCGCTGGTTGTTCAGAGGGCGTTCTAAGCACGCGCTGCGAACCTCGCTAAATCGAATTGTGAAAGATGCAAACAACACGGTCGCGGCTTCCCTCTCCTAAACGCCGAGGGCTAATCCCACGTTATTAGCCGCAATCGATCAATCCATCTCGCGTTCTCGTCCATGGTCGGCCGAAATGCCTCGCGCGGCGCGACTGTTTCTACATGCATGTTGTCGTCGGTGTTGATGGTCGCGCCCGCGACAGCGGGACCCAGCCGCGTTTCGTCGCAGACAAACCACTCGCGTACATCTTCGGCAGAAGCTAATCCGATGCGCTTTAATTCCGCTTGAGAACCGCCGTCATTGAGCCGCTCGGTTATCCGATTCAGATCAATTGGCTGCCGGCTGCCGAGCAAGATCAGATCTTTTCCTTTCGCGGCGCCTCCGACGCGAAACACTGCGACATGCGGAAACGCTTGGTGAAAAGTCGCCAGAACCGATCGCAGACTTTCATTCGACAGTTGATAAATCTGCAGCCACTGAACAAACATTCCGTCGTCCTGAAGTCGCTCCCGGCCGATGGCAAAGAATTCGCGAGTGAAAAGATTTGCGACGCCCGGAACCCAGGGGTGGCTGGGCTCACTGATGATCAAATCATATTTTTTCGGATTAACCCGCAAGTACGTGCGCGCGTCATCAACGATCATGCGCAAACGCGAATCGCTCAGAGGATGATTGTTGACATGGTCGAAGAAGCGCGCTGAAGAAATTGCGGCGGGCTCAAGCTCGACGCATTCGACTGCCTGCACCGGCGACCGCAAAACCGCTCCGGCAGTCACGCCAGTAGCAAAACCGACTATTAAAGCCGTGTCCGTCCGGGGTGAAACGAGAACTCCAAGTTGTCCGAGCATGATCTGTGTCGGCATGTCATCGGCGTCAGAAGCGTTGGTGCGGCCGTTGATGGCAACCGAAGTAATGCCCCAATCGCGACGCACAGAAACCGTCGCGGTCCGGCCTTCCTCATACATCAGCAGTTGATGGTCATTCGGACCATTCGGTTGATTGGGAACGCTCCGCGATTGAGCAAGAACGCGAACAAAACTATCGTACGCGCCAATCGACAACTCGTTCAGGTTCAACCGTGGCCACATGAATACTCCGGCAATAATAATCACCGTAGCGACGCCGATCGAAAGACTGCGAACGAGTGCGACATCGACGTTCGGCTTCTGCGGCCGATATGCGACCGCGGCGATCACGAGCGAAATTGCGACCATCGCGAAAACGGCGAGGCGCGTCGTCGCGGTGGGTATCAACACAAAGGTCGTGACGATGGCGCCACTGATTGCGCCGACCGTGTTCAGCGCGTAAGCGTGGCCCACCAGTTTTTCAGTCGCATATCCCGCTCTGGCGCCGGCAGTCCACACCAACACCAGCGGCATAATCATTCCCATCAACGTCGCGGGAAGCAGCACCAGCAGCATTGCCGCTAAAGCCTGCAGTGCCAGCAGTCCGTGCCAGGAATTGATTGCGAGTGCAAATCCCAGCCGTATCAACAACCCGGGAACTGAATTCGTGAAGAGAAAACTCAGAAAGAGACTGAACACAATCAGAAGCTGCACGACGAAAACGAAGCGTCGCAGGGATGGGGTCTCCGTCTTCTTCCGAAAGCCAACAATCCACGCGCCAATGGCGAGTCCGGTGAGAAACAATGCCAGCACCATCGTGAAGGCATAGGTGCTCGAACCGATAATCATCGACAAAATTCGCGACCAAATCACCTGCATGCCAATCGTCACGAATCCCGACGCGAACGCGCAGCTAAACCACAAAGCCCTACCATCTGGATCGGACGCGCCGGATGCTTCAGGACCTTGCCGCGTTTTGCTGTCGTCGTTTTCACTCGGAGTGGGACTTGGCATCGGCCTGCGTCGCGAAACGATCAACGCAACGATTCCAATCAGCAGATTTGTCGCTGCCGCCAACCAAGCGGTCGCGCGCATGCCGAATGTCGGCAGCAACAGAAATCCGCCGACCAGTGTGCCACCGATCGCCCCCAGCAAATTCACTCCGTAAAAACGGCTGATCATGCGCGGAGCGACGGCGCCGTACTGGCGGATTGCCGCGACGATGACGGGGAGCGTCGCACCCATCAACGCTGTGGGAATCAGCAAGACGATCGCTGCCAGTACAAATCGCAGTAACGCAAAGCTGAACGGCCCGGGATGAATCTGTTGCCACAGAGCCGCATCAAGACGATCGAGCGCGCGAAAAGCAATCGGCACAGCCAGCGCATACAGACCGATCATGATTTCGATCCACGCGTAAGTCCGTAGCGGCCGGGCCATTCTTCCAGCAACTTTGCCGCCCACCGCGCTGCCTAACGCCAGCCCACCCATGAACGCCGCGAGAACCACACTCACTGCAATCGTCGTCGCGCCGAACACGAGGCCGAGCATGCGCATCCAGAGCACTTCGTAAATCAGTCCCGCCGCGCCCGACAAAGTGAAGCAGAGCGATATCAGCAGCAACGCTTGACTCGATTTCCTGACAATCGAATTTGATTGTGAGACGGGTGCGGATGCGGCCATTAAGTTTCGTGGACGAGTAGATTAGTTAATTAGAGAAAGACGACATAGCCGCGCCGCCACACGTTTGGCGGAATATTTCCGCGCGCCGATGCGGAAAGAATGATCAGGTAGTTCGTGTCGCCGCCACGGCCGTCCCGCATAGTCGCAGCATCGACCAACCGCTCCAGCTCCCGATCATTCGTCGGCTTACGATCCGGTTGGACCAGGGCGAGTCTGCGGAGGCACGTGTACAAATGTTCCAGCCCGGTGCCGAACGGCGTCACCTCGCCGCCGGCGGCCAGCGAAACTTCGGCGCGTTCATCGATGAAGTGTTTCACGAGAGATGCCGCCTGGACCACGCCGTTCTCGAACCTGATCCGAAAGTTCTCCTGGTCGATGTCTTCGGTCAGACGCGTGTCCAGCAGAATCGTTATGCGCCGCTCGTCCTCGGCGGTGAACTCGCGCACAGTAAGCCGGCGCGCCCGGGCAGTCGCCTTCCAATCGACGTGTCGCAGATCGTCACGCTGGTGATAGTCGCGCAACAACAACAAATCGTGTCCAAAGCCGCGTCGAAAAGACGGCGTCTGGCCGGTGAACAGAGGCAGCAAATGCAGCTCGTCAGCAACGGGTTGGGGCTTTGGATAGACAACAATGTCCACTTCGCGCGAGCGCAAGCGTCGTCGATGACGAAAGAAGCCGAACGGAAATCGAGTCGAAAGCTCGAAGCCCGTCACCAACACGTGCCCCCGCTTGCGAAAGAGCTGCTCGATCGTTTGCTCGGCCGCTGCTCGATGCGGAATGTAGGTGAAGTAAGCGAGTGTACGTTTCAGGAAGCGATTGCGCCGCGTCGCCTTGCGCAACTTGCGATCGGCAGGGCCGCGGGCTTCAACCAAAATCGAAAATGATGGCAGCACCCGCTTCTCGTTTTTGATCGTCACCAAAACTTCCGTGGGCTCTCCGGCGAAAATATGATCCGGAAACCGGGCGGCGACCGTTAGTTCGCGCAGAGTCAGTCTGGCGGCGGCCCACGAAACGAACAGCGTGGATAGCATAATCGAGAACACGAGAAACAAAAGATTGTTGCCGGTGTTCCAGGCAGCCAGAGCCACGACGACGAGAATGATGACAAAGATCACACCCCCGGCTGTGACTTCCAGCGGCAGGCCTCGACTCGAAACTTCAACGTAAGCCGACCGCGCGAGCGGCGGCACCACCAGGATCGTAATCAGCAGCGCAAACAGGAGCGAGGCGATGGCGCCCGTGCCGGCGAGACTCGGCTCGCCGAAGTGACGCGCGAAGATTGTGAAAAATGCCGTGGCAACTCCACCCAGAACCAGGAGCGTCCCCAGGATCGTGTTGCGCCAGCGCGAAAACAAGGATGAAGGATGAAGGATGAGGGATGAAGGCGGGCTGTTTTTGTGTTCGTGCTCTAGCTCTGCACCCCGGTCAGTCGCCAAAAGACCGGAAGGACTTTGTTGAGATGGTTTCATCCTTCATCCTTCCGCCTTCATCCTTACTCACAGCGGCACGCTAACCGTTTTGAGGATTTCATTGAGCACGGCCTCGGCCTCTTCGCTGCGCCGCATCGCCGAGGAATAACGGGAGCTGACCGTCAGCCGGTGAGCGAACACCGGAATCACCAGCCGCTTAACGTCATCAGGAATGCAGTAGTCGCGTTCTTCAGTTAGCGCGAGGGCCTGGGCAGCGCGAAACAACGCCAGCGTGCCGCGCGGACTGACACCCAGGTCGAGCATCTCTGACGAGCGCGTCGAAGCAACGATGCGCATCAGATAATCGACGATCGCATCGTCAACCGAAACTTCCGAGACCGCGCGCTGAAGATCGAGAATGTCTTCACCCGTCATCGTCGTCTGCACGTCATCAAGCGGCTCCGCGTGCTCGCGATCGCGCAGCATCTGCTTCTCGTCAGCCGCGCCGGGGTAACCGATTCGCAAGCGCAACATGAAACGATCCAGTTGCGACTCAGGCAGCGGATAGGTGCCGTGATGCTCGATCGGGTTCTGGGTGGCCATCACGATGAAAGGCTGCGGCAAAGAGTGCGTCAGACCTTCGACCGTCACGTGCCGTTCGGCCATCGCTTCGAGCAGGGCCGACTGGGTCTTCGGCGTCGTGCGGTTGATCTCATCTGCCAGAATGACGTTGGCGAAGATCGGCCCCGGCCGCCACTCGAAAGCCGATGAATTCTGATCGTAAACCGAGAGGCCGAGAACGTCTGACGGCAACAAATCTGACGTAAATTGAATTCGCTGGAACGAACAATCAAGGGCCCGCGCCAAAGCATGGGCCAGCGTCGTCTTGCCAACGCCGGGCACGTCCTCGACCAACAGATGGCCGCCGGCCAGTAGCGTCACGATTGCAAGCCGCACTGCCTCAGGCTTGCCACGGATGACCCGCTCGATCTCAGTTTGCAGGAGGGCTATTTTTTCGGCTGAGTTAACGCGCGGCGCGTCGGCGGTGCGGAGTTGCCTCATATAAACGCATTTTACATGTAACGGATGGCTGGGGCTATCAGGAGTTGAGATGGCTCGGGTCTGGCACGTGGATGCTACCCGATGGTAAGATTTGCCCGTTGAAACCAATCCCACTCCGGTTCTTTTGGGAACTCGTGAGTTAGCGCGGCGTTTTTAGCAAAGGAACTTCCAATGAATAACACCCTGAAAACCCAACGTAACCAGCGCGGCTTCACCCTGATCGAATTGATGATCGTGATCGCGATCATCGGCATTTTGATCGGCGCCGCGGTGATCGGCTTTAGAGTCGCGATGAAATCAGGTAACGAAGCGGCCACGGTCCAAAACCTGAAGACGATCGCCGCAGTACAGATCCAATATCACAGCACGCATGGCCGGACCTTTGCGACGTTTGAGCAACTGACCAAAGAGGAATACCTCCAGACTTCGAAATTCGGGGGGAACCCGCCGGTCACTGACGGCTACGTGTTTACTCTGAAAGTCGTTCCCAAAACTGCTAACTCGAATTCTTCATACACTTTGAATGCGGACCCGGTAGACGCCAGCTCGGGCACCAACCATTTCTTTATCGATAACAACGACAGCAGTATTCATTTCAACGCGACCCAGCCGGCGAGTGTCAGCGATCCTGTGCAGTAAGCAAGTGACGGTGGCACAGACTTCAGTCTGGATTAACCTTGGGAGTTAGAACGGCGGGCTCGCCTCTTTATCCAGTAGAACCGTATTGAAAATCCAATCGGACTGGCTTTGCCTCAAGAGCCATCGCTCCACCGAATCGCGACAGAAGCGTGCGTAGGCAGGCAATGTTTATAGAAAGTGCACGGCCTTGTTCAGGAAGTCGAACTTAGTGCGGCTTGGTCGAACCGCACCGGTTCCAGCTTCGGCGCCAGCAATTGAATGATCGCCAAGGCCACGAGATACGTGCTGCCGGCGATGATAAAGATCGGAACATAGCTGCCGGTCGATTGCAGAATCCAGCCGACGGTTTTCGAAATCAGCATCCCACCAATCGCTCCGGCCATGCCGCCAATGCCGACAACCGAACCGACTGCCTGGCGCGGGAACATGTCCGAAGTCGTCGTGAAAATATTAGCCGACCAACCCTGATGCGCGCCCGCCGCGATCCCGACTAACAGTACGGCAATCCAAACATTCGATGCTTTCGCCGCGAACACAACTGGCACGACGGCCAGAGCGCAAATCAACATCGCTGTTTTGCGCGCGCGATTTACCGAGACACCACGCTTGATCATCGAAGACGATAACCAGCCACCCGCCACACTTCCCGCATCAGCAATCAGGTAGACGATCACCAGTGGCAGTCCCACGCTTTTCAGATCGATGCCATAACTCTTCTTCAGAAAGTCCGGCAGCCAAAAAAGGTAGATCCACCAAATCGGATCCGTCATGAACTTACCTATGGCGAACGCCCATGTTTGTCGATAAGGAAGCAGGCGCCGCCACGGAATTTTTGTCATCGGCTCGGCTGGATCGCTGCGGATGTAATTCATTTCGGCCTGAGATAGCCGCTTGTGTTCTTCAGGTCGTCGATATAACCAGACCCACAAAGCCAGCCAAACAAATCCCGTCAGCCCGGTGACCACGAATGTCCAGCGCCAACCATACGACAGCGTCAACCACGGCACGGTCACCGCCGCGACCAAAACTCCGACGTTCGTGCCGGCGTTGAAAATTCCGGTCGCCAGCGCGCGCTCTTTTTTCGGAAACCATTCCGCAACCGTCTTGATGCAAGCGGGGAAATTGCCGGCTTCGCCCAGACCCAGCGCGAACCGCGCCACCGCGAATCCGCCGACGGTAGTCACCAGCGCGTGGCCCATCGCCGCGAGGCTCCAAAGCAAAACTGAAAGCGAAAAGCCCTTGCGCGTACCGAGCCAATCCATCACCCGACCCGCAATCAGCAATCCCACTGCGTACGCGGTTTGAAAAGCAAAGACTACCCACGCGTATCCGTTTTCGTCCCAGATGTGTGCCTGCTGCAGAGTGTCTTTGAGAGTCGCGATGACCTGGCGATCGAGATAGTTGATGGTCGCCGCAAAGAAAAGCAGCGCGCAAATCGTCCAACGAAAATTTCCGACGCGCGTGTTCACATGTGCGGCGGCATCAGCTGCTCCCAACGCGCTCGCGCCGGCCGACTGAGGCGGTGATACGTCCGACTGCGACTTAGGTAAGGCCGTAGCTTCTACAGCTTTGCTGATTTGATCCATCGGATTTCCTTTTCGATTGCGCCAGCTGCGCCGTTCAGATTGTCGGGTGTTCGTTTCTTCTCAGCCGATGTTTAGGTGGGACGCTCGTTCACGGCGCAGGGATAATACATCAGAAAGCAGTGCGCGATAAGTGGGATCGGGAGCGGATGACTTACGGTCGATCGCGAAACAATGATTCAAGTTCCTTTGACGCTTTCTCGACTGCGCGCTCGGCATCCTCGAGGGCCTTCTGCGCCCGCGCTGCTTCGCGCGCCAGATTCGCGCCACGCACCGCCGCCGCTACCGAGACGGCGCTCGCTTCCTTGAAGGCCTGCTCCGCTTCGCGCTTCTGTTTCTCAGCATTCTTCACTTCACCGTCAGCCTGCTTATGCTCAGCCGCCACAGTTTGAGCTCTGGCTCGCGCGGCAAGCAGCGTTTTCTTTGCCTCCTGAACTGACGCTTTCGCGGCTGCCTGTTGTGCCTTTCGCGTGTCTTCAGCCCGTGACGCTGCCTTCGTCTTCGTCACAGTTTGCTGCGTCTTACCAGCCGCGCTCACTGACTTACTTACCGGTGCGATTCGCGTGCGCTCATCCGGCCGCCGCGTCGTGGGCACGGCGCGGATGAATGGTGCGAGCGACTCGAAACCTGGCGGGTCAAGATCTTTAGTCAAACATCCGACCGCTTGATCCTCGGGCAGCACGGCGTACGCGGAAAGCGCTTCGAGCGTGGATGCGATCCGTCGCATGGTATCCAATCCGGGATTGTGGCCGCCGTTCCGCAGCAACTCACTCGCAAAATCCGAAAGAACATTGATCGCCTCGCGTCGTGCTTCAAGCGCTTCATTCAACTCATCCGCTTTTCCGCTGCGAGAAGTATGTGCTCGGCGAAATCGCTGCCCGGCGGCGAGCAACCGCTCGAATTCGTTTCGATGACGCCAATAGAGTTGATTCACCGCCCAGACGGAGATCGACGGCTTCGCCAAAGCATTCACCCGCTTCGCTTCATCAGCCCGTCCTTCTTTTTTTAAACGGTTGGCGAGCGTCTTACGCGCGCCGATGAATTCCGCCAGCGGCAGCTTGAAGAGCGAGTTAATGTCCTCGTCAATCGACTTTCCTAGTTGTTTAGTTGTCACTCTTCGCAGAGTTTCTCACAGAGGAGCCGCTGTGCGCAGCCCTGCTTTACGAGAAAGGTGTGTTGTGTAAACCGCCTTTGCTTATTTACGTGCCCGCTTGGCTCGGCAATAGAGGCGACGCTGGTACGAATTGCCTTGCCGGTTCATCCGCCGACCAGCTTGCGAACTCAGAAGCGCGGGAGTGGGTACGCTTTTCCTGCCGAGCGACGTGCAGGACGCGTGCCCCGTTTCGATTGTCTGATTTCAGCAAGTGCCGCAGGTTTACTCGTGCTCGATGAAGCTGTGACTCCCAAAACACCTAGTAGTTTTGCCAGTTTAGCAATGCTGTAAACGGAATAGACTAGTCGCGTTTAGCCACAGAACCGCGTGCCGCGAAAGGTGTCTGTCTGAATGAGCTGGTAATAAAGCAAATCAGGCTAACCGAGTCATTGACACGGTTCGCAGCCGACCGAATTTCAAAGAAAGTGAGCAGGTGCACCATGTCAAATAAAGAAAAGTTTGACGACAAACTGAGCTCGACAGAGAAGCCCGGTGAAGTCGTTCCGGAAGATCCGCTAGCCGATACCAGCGGATTGCTCTCTCAAGAAATTCCCCCTGGCGTGGATCGCCGGAACTTCCTGATCCGAAGCGCAGTAGGCGGTGCCGCCGCCGTGATGATGGGTCGATTTGTTTCGGCACACGAGAGAACAACAAAGGCCCTCGCCACGCTGCCGGTGTTGCCGCAGGCGGGATCGACGCCGCCGCTGGACAAAAACCTGAACGTGGTCAAGAAGGGGGAGGGGCCGGTGCTGACGTTGGCCGACGAGTTCTACAAAGTGGGCCCGGGCCCGTCGAGCTCGCACACCATTGGCCCGATGCGCATCACTTATGACTTTTACCAGCGAGCTGAAAAGCTCCCTGCCGACAAACTCGCCAAAGCGACAAAACTTCAGGTCAACTTGTTCGGCAGCCTTAGTGCCACCGGCAAGGGCCACGGCACGGAACGGGCGGCGCTGGCGGGACTGGTTGGGAAAGAGCCGGCCACCGTGGACCCGAAGTTTCTCGATGGCCTCAAGGATAATCCGGACCAGACCTTCCCGGTCAAGCTCGGCGACAAGTCGATTAATGTGAGCCTGAAGGACATCATTTACGACGCGACCAAAGGCGACTTTCATCACCCGAACCAGATGACCGCTAAACTTCTGGCCGGAGACGAAGTTTTACTCGAACAGGAGTACTACTCAGTGGGCGGCGGATTCATCGAGTGGAAGGGTTACACACCGCCGAAGAAGAACGCGCCGAAGTATCCGTTCCGATTGATGAAAGAGCTGCGGGCCCACGCCGACAAAAATAAGATCTCGATCGCCAAGGTCATTCTGGCCAACGAGATGTCGATCGCGGGCCGGTCGGAAGAAGACGTATACACTTTCATCGACAAGATCATCAACGCCATGGTGGCGACAGTAAAATCGGGGCTTTCGATGTCGGAGGATGACGTGCTGCCGGGGCCGATCAAACTGCACAGCAAGGCGGCGACCGTTTACAAGCGGGCCATGGATGAGCAGTATGCGGCGGACAAAGGCATCGGATCGCTCTCAGCCTTCGCGATTGCGGCATCTGAAGAAAACGCGCGCGGCCACCTGGTGATCACGGCTCCGACCGGCGGTTCGGCCGGCGTAATGCCGTCGCTGGTCTATGCGCTCCTGGAGGTCCGGAAGATCGATCGGCAGAAGGTCCGTGATGGGATGCTGGCCGCTTTGGCGATCGGTTACCTCTGCAAGCACCATGCGACGCTGGCTGCGGCAGAGGGCGGCTGCCAGGCAGAAATAGGTGTGGCCTCGTCAATGGCTGCCGCACTGTTGGCTACGGCGCACGATGCCGAATCGCTGGTGGTCGAGAATGCAGCGGAATCGGCTCTGGAGCATCACCTGGGCATGACTTGCGACCCGGTCGCCGGTTACGTGCAGGTTCCATGCGTCGAGCGCTGCGCTTTCGGCGCCGTCAAGGCCTGGACGGCTTTCGAGATCGCCAGCAACGAGATCGCTTCCCGGCACCGGGTCGATCTCGACGCCACCGTGATGGCCCTGGCCCAGACCGCGAGAGACATGAACAGCAAGTACAAGGAAACCAGCGAGGCCGGCCTCGCCCAGTCCGTAACGCTTTGCTGATCGAATGGCGCTCCTGGATGGAACTCTGATTCCGGATCGTTCCACGTGGAGCTTCCTGCTTACCAGCGATGGCTCGCCAGGTCATGGAAGAACTTCCGTGGCCTGGTGAGTTGTCGCAATTCATTAGGTCGATCATTTCAGCATGGCATCGAGAGAGGGGCTAGCATGTTGGCACAGCGTAGGCATATCAAACTCTCAGTCGTATTGGCGTTGACTTCAGTTGCGTTGTTCACGACTTCTGCTGCGGGACAGTCTCCGGCAAACAAGCCAAACAGTACTGATAAGGCAATCGCCGCAGCCTCTCAGGAACCCCGGCTGGGAAATTCGGAAAATAAAGTCACCCCCGCTGAACCCAACGCGGGCAGCGCGGAGAACAAAGTTGTGGCGGAGAAGCCTAAGCGAGACGATCTGAAGGATGAAATCGATGCCGTGAAGGCTGAGAACGCTGCGGTTCGCGACCAACTTCGCAAGATGGAGGAGCAGCAGAAGATTCTGCTTGAATACGTGGAGCGTTTGCAGCGACGGCTTGACGGGAACACGGCAACGGATGTGTCGATGGCCAAGCCGACAACGGCTGATGCCTCGGCACCGACAGCGAATGCGAATACCTCACCGGCGGTGACAAATCCGTCAAGTAGTTCCACCCAACCGGCAACCGCTGCCGCACCACAGCCAAACAACGAGCGTTACGGACAGGGGATCGTACTCGTGCAAACTCCCGACGACGCTAAGGTGCCTCTTCTGGTGAACTTCAACGTCAATACCCAACTCCGGTATCTCAACACCCTTAATAGCAAAGAAACGTTTACCGACCATCTGGGCGTGGTCCGCGAGGTTCATACACGCAACGACATAACGGTAAATCGCGCGATGTTCATCTTGGGCGGCTACATTTTCGATAAGAGGCTGCGATATAGCTTCACCGTCTGGACGTCCGCCGGAGCCGCCTCGATCGTCGTGGCCGGGAACATTGGCTGGGTATTCAATAAACACCTCATGCTCATGGCAGGCTACACGGGTGTCCCCGGGAGCCGATCGCTGGTTAACACGTTCCCCTATTACACCGCCACCGACAGGAGCATGGCCGACAACTTCTTCCGCCCCGGCTTCACTCAGGGCGTATGGGCGACCGGGGAGCTATCGAAGGGGCTGAACTATCAGGCGTTTGTCGGCAATGGTCTCAATACGCTGAGTATCTCTGCAGCCAAGATCGACACGAAACTGCTTTTCTCCGGGAGTCTCTGGTGGGAGCCGCTGGGACACTACGCGCCACCGGGCAAATCGGTCAACATGTACGATGATTATTTCGCCGAGAAAAAGGTCCGCATTCGACTTGGTACCTCGTTCACCAGATCTCCGGAAGACCGTTTTTCAAATCTCGATCAATCAAGTCCTGAGAACACTGCGCTATACAATTCGGACGGCGTCCTTACGTTCTCAACCGGAGCGTTTGCGCCGGGTGTGACCGTCGACAAAGCTCTCTACAACATGTGGGCGGTCGACTGGGGCCTCAAATACAACGGGCTGGCGATCAACGGGCAATACTTCAGTCGTTGGCTAAGCAAATTCGTAGCTGACGGGCCGATTCCGGTCACCTCGACGTTCGATCACGGCTATGAATTGTCGGCGAGCTATTTTGTCGTTCCCAAGAAGGTGCTCCTGTATGGCAAAAGCTCCCAGGTCTTCGGACAGTTTGGCAACTCGTACGAATACGCTGGCGGCGTCAAATGGCATTTCCTTCCGACCGAGCGTCTGTGGCTCAACGTAGAGCTGATGCGGGTTAGCAAAGCACCTTATAGCGGGGCGTTTACTCCATATACCGCGGGTATGAACGGTTGGGTGCCGATGGTGCAGACGATCCTGGCTTTTTGACGATCGATACTTGACTCAGTGGTCGTTGGCTGCGGAAACCAATTGCGACGCAGCTTGGTGACTGTCCACGCGGCCTTGATTGAGTTCAAGTAGCTTTTATTGATCGAACCCATAACACCATCGCTCGATCCCTGCATTCGATCCAGGCAAACCCTCAAATGATCACGATTAAATCGAGGGCTCTCGTTCGATGGTGTGACACACCATTGAAACACCAAACACGAAGAGCGAGATTCCTGGCTGTAATTCGAGCGCCCGATGCAAGCAATTGGGAACTCTAACTCTTGGGTTGAGCCCGGTTAGCCGCCATCATTCCGGCCAAGAAAACCTGTAAGTTTTGCCAGTTCTTCACCTTCCCTGGCCCGCTTACGATTCAAGCATCGCGTTCATCCAGACGGAGCTTTCCATCCGAAGGAGGCCAATATGAAGATTAGTCATCGACCTGAGCCAGTCACAAGTGCTGGCTTAATTCTCGCTGTAATGGCTTTGATTTTGGTTCCAGCACACTCGCTGGTGGCGCAGTCCGCGGGACCGCAAAAGCCGACGTCCGAAGTTCAACAACTTCTGGATCGGCTACAGCAACTCGAGCAGACGGTTGAAGGACTCAAGGCACAACTCAAGGCAATTGAGGAGGCCAAGAAGACTTCCACCGGAGAAGCGACGGGCGAAAAGGTGGCTGCTTCGACAAGCACGGGAGCTCCAACGACCGACGCCACAACGACTGCGTCGGCGACTCCTGCCAGGTCGAGTGACCCCCAGGGTGAGAGCACTTTTCAGATCTACGGCTTCGCAATGCTCGATGCGGGCTATCAATTCAAGCAGGCAGATCCGAAATGGTTCGACACGGTGCGCCCGGTCAAGCTGCCGGCCTTCAGGGACGAATTCGCGCCTAACGGAAACTTTTATCAGAGCGTCAGGCAAACTCGTTTTGGGGTTAAGTCCACCACGCCAACTAAATACGGCGAGCTCAAAACCATATTTGAATTCGAACTATTCGGCACCGGTGGGGATGCCGGGCAAACTACTTTTCGCCTGAGACACGCCTACGGAGAAATGGGCCACTTCGGCGGCGGCCAGTATTGGAGCGTTTTTGTGGATCCCGATGTCTTCCCGAACACGAACGAGTACTGGGGTCCGAACGGAATTCCCTGGTTTCGCAACGTGCAGTTTCGCTGGATGCCGTTCAAGGGTAAGAACTCGCTCACTATTGGCCTTGAGCGCCCGGGCGCCAGCGCGGACCTTGGTAGCGCCGCCGACCGTATCGAGTTGCAGGGCGTGAGGCCAAGGTTCCCGCTTCCCGATCTCACGGTGAACGCAAGGATGGACCGCAGTTGGGGCCACTTCCAGGTTTCCGGCATCGTGCGCGCGATCAAATGGGTGGACACCGTCGCTGACAACTTCGACTTGGGTGGCAGCGCAACCGGTGCCGGTATCAGCTTCAACTCGGGCCTGAATGCCGGCAAGAACAACGTCGTCAAGCTCTCGTTTACTTATGGCACGGGCATCGAGAACTACATGAACGATGCGCCGGTCGACGTCGGTATCGAACTGAATCCGGGAGGTGATCCGCGCGTTCCGATTAAAGGCGTCGCGTTGCCGGTGACCGCCGTAATGGCCTATCTCGACCATAAGTGGAGCGACCGTTTCAGCAGCTCGATAGGCTACTCAATGCTGAACATCTCGAACTCTAACGGGCAGACGCCGGACGCGTTTCGTCGCGGTCATTATGCTTCCGGCAATTTCCTGTTCTACCCGGTCAGCAACGTGATGATTGGGAGCGAGGTGATCTGGGGCAGACGAGACAACTTCCTCGACGGTTTCTCGTCTGAAGACGTCCATCTCCAATTCTCGTTCAAATACAACTTCTCGAAAGAGTTCAAGTTCTGAAAACCAATGTGAAGTGATTTCAAATTGGAAGTTAGCCAGAGCCGATCAGGAGACTTGAATGAAAATGAAAGTACTACGAGCAAACAGCGCGCTAACAATAGGTCGCTGCATCGGGCTCATCACCTGCGCGGCTCTGCTCCTCAGTGGAACGCCCTTGATGCGCACCGGATATGCGCAGTCAGGTGTGAAGCCAGGTGGCGATCAGCAGGAACCAAAGCAAGCCGACGATGAGCAAGCAGTGAAGATACCCGCAGAGCAACTCGATGCGCTGGTCGCGCCGATTGCGCTCTATCCGGATCCATTGTTGGCCCAGACGCTGGCGGCATCGACTTATCCGCTCGAGCTCATTCAGTTGCGGCAGTGGCTCGACAAGAACCCGGAGCTCGCCAAAGACCAGACAAAACTGGTCGAGGCGGTTAAGAAACAACCGTGGGATCCGAGCATTCAGGCGATGGCGGCTTTGCCCGACGTGGTGAAACGTCTGGCCGACGACATTCAATGGACTACCGATCTCGGTAACGCGTTTCTGGCGCAGGAAACCGATGTGATGGACTCCATCCAGCGGATGCGCGCGAAGGCAAAGGGCGCTGGAGCTTTGACCTCGAATGCACAGCAGAAGGTCGAAGAAGAGATGGTTGAGAACAAGCAGGTGATCGTAATCGAACAAGCGAATCCGCAGGTGGTCTATGTGCCTTCCTACAATCCGGCTTATGTTTGGGGAACAATGGGTTATCCGTATCCACCTATCTGGTATCCGCCATATTACGGGACCGGCGCAATCCTTGCGGCCGGCGCAATTACGTTTGGCGTTGGCCTGGCAATCGGCGCCGCCTGGGGCGGCGGCTGGGGCTGGGGGTGCGGCTGGGGTGGCGGCAGCATCAACATAAACAGAACTAACAACTTCGTTCGTGCTGGTGGTGTTGGCGGTGTCGGTGGTGTCGGTGGCGTCGGCGGTGTTGGTGGAGTCGGCGGTGTTGGCCGTCCCGGTGGCGTCGGCGGTGTTGGTGGAGTGGGCGGTGTTGGCCGTCCCGGTGGCGTCGGCGGTGTTGGTGGAGTGGGCGGTGTTGGCCGTCCCGGCGGCGTCGGCGGTGTGGGTGGAGTGGGCGGTGCTGGCCGTCCCGGCGGCGTCGGCGGTGTGGGTGGAGTCGGTGGTGTTGGTGGTCCCGGCGGCGCTGGACGTGTGGGTGGAGTCGGTGGTGTTGGCGGTCCCGGTGGTGCCGGCAACAAGTGGCAACACAATCCGACCCATCGAGGTGGTGCGCCTTATGGTGATCGCGGTACCGCAAACAAGTTCGGCGGCACGACGCGTGGTGATTCATTAAACAATCGCCAGCGATCCGCGCAACGAAACGTTGGCCGACAAGGCGGAAATCTCGGAAGCACGACGCGCCCTGGCGGAGTTGGCGGTGCCGGTGGTGTTGGTAATCGCGGTGGGGTTGGCGGCGCCGGCGGCGTTGGTAATCGCGGCGGGGTTGGCGGCGCAGGTGGCGTTGGTAATCGCGGCGGGGTTGGCGGTGCCAGTGGTAATCGCGTCGGCAATCGCAGTGTTGGCAACACCTCTTCTATGGGTAATCGCGGCGGATTTGGCGGCGGGTCAGGCGGCTACAACGGGGCCGGTGCTCGTTCCAGCAGCAGTCGCGGCGCATCCAGCATGGGAGGTTTCGGTGGCAGTCGAGGCGGGGGCGGATTTGGTGGCGGCAGCAGAGGCGGTGGTGGTATGCGCGGCGGCGGTATGCGCGGCGGCGGGGGCCGCAGAAGGTAAACATCATGAACATAAAAAGAGGCATCGTGAATTCCACGACTTCGAATTTGCTTTGGCACAGACTTCAGGGCGCTGTCGTGACAGCAGCGCTGCTGCTCGCCTTAGTGCTGATCTTCGTGGCTCCTGCCGCCGCACAGACAACTCCTGGAAGTAAGGCCTTTGCGACACCTCAGGACGCTGCCAATTCACTTATTGAGGCGGCCGAAAAGTATGACGAGGCCGCGCTGACCGAAGTCCTGGGGCCTAACAGCTACGACATCATCCACACCGGCGAGCCCGCGCGCGACAGCGAGAAATGCAAGGAGTTCGCCGCGCAAGCGCGAGCCAAGATGAGCGTTGAAGTTAATAAAACAAAGACCCGCGCGACCATGGTCGTCGGCGAAGAGGATTGGCCCTTCCCTGTGCCGATCGTCAAAGTGGGTAAGAGCTGGTTCTTTGATACCAAGACCGGCCGGCGGGAAATTCTGCTTAGGCGGATTGGACAGAACGAGTTGGACGCGATTCAGATCTGTCGCGGCTATGTCGAGGCCCAGCATGAATATGCGTTGAGGAAACGCGAGGGCTACGAAGTGAACCAGTACGCCCAAAGAATCATCAGCACCGAGGGCCAACAGGATGGCCTGGCCTGGAAAAAAGCTGACGGAACCTGGGATGGACCAATCGGCGAGAAGGTCGCGGCCGCAATTGCTCAGGGCTACAGCAGTCGCACCGAACCGTATCACGGTTACTTCTTCAAAGTTCTGAAAGGTCAGGGGCCGGCCGCGCCGCTGGGCCAACTCGACTACGTCATCAAGGGTGTGATGATTGGCGGGTTCGCGCTGATCGCTTCGCCGGCCCAATACCGGAACACCGGAGTTAAATCGTTCATCGTGAGCCAGGACGGCGTCGTCTATGAAAAAGATCTCGGGCCACAAACGCTCGAATTCTTCAAAGGCATAGATCGCTTTAATCCGGATCGGAGCTGGAAGCCGGTGTCGGAACCATTGGACTACAAAGTGAAACCGGGGGAGTAAATCGCTTTCAGCAGGAATGAAGGTCATTATCAAATCCCGCGCAGATTGATTCCCACCTTACTCCACGCCAATCGGCAACGCTCAGGTGTCGCCCTTTGAATAGAACGCGCTCCAATTTGGCCCTGCTGATTTCGGGCCTGTTTCTTTTGGTGGCGATCCTAAGTGAAACTCGGACGATAAGAGCGCAAGAGCCCACGACGCGCGACGAGTTTTGGCCCGGGATCGAGGTCTATATCAACGTTAAGCCGAAGGTTAGAATCTATTTAACCGGCAGCGTCAGCAAGACCATCGAGGATGGAGAGCTTTTTAACGCTCAGAGTTACGAAGCCCAAGTCGGGGCGCACGTTGATTACCTCCCAAACGAGAACGTGATCCTACGCGCCGGTTATCGCTACGGGAGGGCAGTAGGTAACAACGACAGTGGCTTCAAAGAGCACCGGTTACTGGCCGACCAAATCCTGCGAAAGCTCCTGCCGGGTGAGATCGTATTGAGCGATCGCAACCGGGAAGAATTTCGCTTTATTAACGGAGACTTCTCGTTTCGCTACCGCAACCGCATCACGATTGAGCGCGAGTTTCAGCTCAAGGTACCTTTACTCAGGCGTCGGACGGTTAGTCCGTACGTATCAGGAGAGATGTTTTATGATACGCGTTTCGGCGTCTGGAACCGGAATCGTTATGCTGTCGGAGTAGTCCAATCGTTGCGACGTGGACCTATCCGAAGGTATCTCCTGCCCAAACGTCAGGTCAATCTGGACCTTTACTTGATGCGCCAAAACGACAGCCGCTCCAGCCCTCCGCATGTAAATGCCGTTGGAGCTGCGCTGATCTTCTACTTTTGAGGCTGAAGATGCTCTTCGACGGCCGAAGCGTAAAAGCCGGAATACTGATTCTCTTCCCTGGCCGCGGTCGCAGATGCTCGGACAGGCTCACCTGAAATTGAGCACCTCGGCCGTCGATTGCTAACGGTTCTTCTCTGAGAATGCCGGCCCTCTCAGCGCGCGTTCCAGACAAACGGTTACTTTCTCAGTTTTGATGTTTTTCTCTGGGTTTTCTCGCGTTCTCTGCTTCTGTATGTCGCATGATACCTGTCGGAAATGACAGGTACCAGCGACCATTTTGGGAGGTAAGCTCCCTTACAGATTGTTTCCCTGGAGAGGGGCAGGTCCTTCTGCATACGGATCGCACTATGATAATCGAGTCGGCCTTAGACCTGATTTTTCGTGATTTGTTTTATCGTCTTCCGGCATTCGCCGGAAGTCACGACGTGTTTCTAAAATTGGAAGGTTTCAACGTTACCGGCTCGATTAAGATCAAGACTGCGATAGAGCTGGTTGAGGATCTGGAACAGAGAGGTATTGCCCGGCCACACGAAACCGTCTTAGTCGAATCCTCATCCGGAAATCTTGGACTGGCACTAAGTTTGGTATGCGCGGTCAAGGGCTACGAGTTCATTTGCGTCACGGATCCAAACGCTAATCGCTCTGCGATAAGAGGCATAGAACTCTATGGCGGCAGGGTGTTAGTGGTCGAAGAGCGCGATCCTGCTAATGGATTTCTGGGAAGCAGGCTAAAGAAGATCGATCAAATACTACGGTCGGATCCAAACGCGGTCTGGCTCAATCAATACGCAAACCTCGCCAACAAGAATGCTCACGCCAAGCAAACCGGGAACGAGATCGCACGCGAATTCGATAGGGTCGATTGGATTTTTGTGGGGACGGGCACGACCGGCACGCTCGCCGGAGTCGCGGAGCGGCTTCGTGCGAAATTCCCGGACATCATAGTTGTCGCTGTCGAGCCGGTAGGCTCTGTCACATTCGGGGGCGCGCCCGCCAAAAGAAACATCCCCGGTATTGGCACGAGCGTCAGACCAAAACTCGCGGACCTGGCCAAGCCGGACAGAATCGTCGAGGTGAGCGAGGAGAAAACGGTTGAAGCTTGCCTTTCGTTCGTTCGAGACTATCACTTACTTGTTGGGGGAAGCAGCGGGACCGTTCTGGCAGCTGTACAACAACTCGCCCCGGAGTTCCGGTCTGGCGACACAATCGTCGCGATATCCGCGGATCTCGGTGAAAAGTACCTGGATACTGTCTACGATCCAATCTGGGTAGACCAGGTACTCAGGTCCGAAGATGCTGAAGATCCTGAATGGGTCGAGCTAGAGCAAACTTATGCGCGGCTGGCTGACGCGCCGAAAAGACAATTGACGGCCCAATGACCAGTCACTGATCGAGAGGATCAGCGGCATCGACATTCTGAGTCGGGCTTAAAAGATGAGAAGAACAACTTGTCACGCGCTCCGACATTTTATGTTGTCCCTGGCCCCGCAGTTAAACGCGTAATTGACGGCAATAAGAAACAAGTCTTCGATGCCGTGGAGGCGGCCTACCGCCTCCATGACTCAGGAAGCACGCTAAATCCCGACAGTTACTTTCTCCGATATCCAGGTAATCCCAGCGCTCGCATCATCGCTTTACCCGCGCATCTCGGCGGTAACGTTCAAAAAAGCGGTATCAAATGGATCTCGAGTTTCCCGGCAAACAGAGCCACCAACTTAGCCCGAGCGTCCGCCGTCCTAATTCTGAACGATGCCTCGACAGGTTATCCACTGGCGTGTCTTGAGGCATCGTTAATTAGTGCGACGCGCACTGCCGCTTCTGCCGCGTTGGCAGCAGAACATATTTCTCCAAATCCCTTTGCCGGAACTCTTGCCGTAATCGGAACCGGGATAATCGCGCGCACAACCGTCGAGTGGCTCTTATTTCGAAATTGGGAGTTTCGCAAAATCAATTTGTACGACGTGGACCACAATGAAGCGGAGCACTTCAGTAAGTGGCTTCGCGATCAGTGCAATCTACAAGCACACATTCAAGATTGTTTGGAGGATGCTGCCACTGACTCGTCTCTGATACTTTTCACGACGACGGCGCTGGATCCTTATTTGGCTGACAAAGAGCTGTTCGCTCAGTCTCCTACTGTCCTGCATCTGTCGCTCCGCGACATTTGCGTAAATGTGATTCTCGCATCGCAAAACATCGTCGATGATGTCGATCATTGCCTGAAGGCTAAAACGTCGCTCCATCTAACCGAAATTGAAACGGGCAACAGGAACTTTGTCTCGGGTAGTTTGGTGGATGTTCTTGAGAAGAGGTTCAAACTAGATCATCAGAGGCCTCGCATATTTTCTCCATTTGGCCTGGGCGTGCTTGATGTTGCCGTCGGCAATTTTGTTCTCGAGGCAGCAAAGTCTTCCGGCGAGGCTATTGAGCTACCGGACTTCTTTAGCAATTCTGCACGATGGTGACCAACATGACAGATTTTTCGAATCAAAATACGTCAACGTTAACCGCCGAGCACCCAAGCCTGGAGTGGTCAATAAGAAGCGAGAATGTGATTGGCACTCAGAAATCACCAGGAGAAGCACCGCCCATATCACGGGTATGGAGCTGTAACGAGTGGGATCCATTGGAAGAGGTTATTGTAGGCAATCCTCTGAATGCGCGGTTTCCCTTCCCCGACCGCAGCACTCAAGTCGCCGAATATCCTGATCGTTCATTGACCGAAATTCCGCGCGGCCTTTTTCCACAACAGATTATCGAAGAGACGGAAGAGGACTTAAATGGATTTGTCGAAATCCTGGAAAGCTGTGGCGTGACCGTCAAACGTCCGGACACGTGGCCGCACGAGGCTAAATTTTCCACTATCCACTGGGAGTCTCAGGGTTACTACAACTATTGTCCCCGCGATGTCCTGCTGGTCATTGGTGACCAGATCATCGAAACACCAAATGTCATTCGGAGCCGCGCTCAGGAGACGTTCAGCTATCGCACCCTGTTGATTGACTATTGGAAGTCAGGCGCGAAATGGATCAGCGCGCCGAAGCCCATGCTCCTGGACTCGCTCTTCGAAGGAGTTGATCTGGACAAACCCACGCCGCGCAACGATGAGCCGGCCTTTGACGCCGCCAACGTCCTGCGTTTTGGCCACGATTTGATCTATCTGGTCAGCGCCACCGGTAACGAAATGGGTGGGCACTGGCTGCAATCGGTTCTGGGCGACAGGTATCGCGTCCATTTCCTCAAAGATGTTTATTTCGGCAGCCATATCGACTCGACTCTGGTGGCCTTACGCCCTGGCCTGGTGCTGGCCAATCCGGCTCGGCTCAATGATGACACGCTGCCGAAAATCTTGAAGCAATGGAAAGTCATTTACAGCCCGCCGATGGAAAACACCGACCGCTACGATCCTGACTACTTATCCAGGTGCATTGGCAGTGACTGGATCGACATGAACTCATTCAGCATCGGCCCAAATTTGGTCGTCGTCGATCGTAATCAACCGACGCTAATGAAGCTCTTAGAGAAAGAAGGTCTGGATGTGATTCCGCTTAAACTGCGGCACTCCAAGCTGCTTGGTGGTGGGCCGCATTGCGTGACTCTGGACGTCCGCCGAAAAGGAACGTTGGAAAGGTATTTCGACTGAACCCATTCACTTGAAATGAAACTCAGCAGCCGGAGAAGAGGGATATCGCATGCTCGATCGCGACCCCGAAAAGAATTTCGAAGAGTTTTGGCAGACCTTTAACAACAGGTATCCATTTTTCGAAGTGAGGAATGTCGACTGGAGGAAGCAGTATGAAACCTACAGAGCTAAAGTCACGAGCGACACCGGCGATGATGAGCTGTTCGATATTTTGTGCGAGATGCTCGCGCCGTTGAACGATGGGCATGTGAGTCTAATTGCCAAAACAAGTGAGGATCGCAAAAGACACTTCACGCCAGAGAAGAAACCCAGATTCTGGCAGGAATTCACCAGCCAGCAGCAGATCAAGCAGTTATTCCAAGCGACCGCGAAGACTTTAGTCGCCAATGGTTTTAGTCAACCCAAAGCTTCTGAGGCGTGGATTCTTCACTACGGTAGGTCGCAGGCATTTGGGTATTTAAGAATTCTCGAGCTGGAAGGCATTAACAGGCCGACACTAACGGACGCGCTGGACAAGGTTGGCCGTGATTTCAAAGATTTCGACGGCGTGATCATTGACATCCGTGACTGCCCAGGCGGAGACGATGACACCGCCATCACGATCATCAATCGGTTTTGCGACCGCAGGCGAGTTGCCTTTCACCGCCGGACAAAATTTGGTCCCGGCGAAGATGACCTCACCCCTTTAAAGACCTGGCACATCGAACCGGAAGGTGACGCTCAATTTACCGGACCGATCGTGCTGTTGACGTGTGATTCTGTTTTTAGCGGTGGTGAGGCCTTTGCGCTGGCAATCAAGCAGTTGCCTCATGTCACGATCGTTGGCGATCACACGAACGGCATATTCTCGTATGAACTGGAGAAGAGTCTTCCGAATGGCTGGCGCTACACTTTGTCGTATCAGAAGTACTTTTCGGCTGAGATGGTCTGCTACGAAGGCAGAGGCGTACCGGCGGACATCGAGGTCTTCAACACAAAGTCGGACATTGAAGCCGGTACCGATCCGTTGATTACGCGTGCAATCGAAGTGTTGCGGTCCAGGAAACCGCCGTGACTGGAGCGCAAGCGTCCCGCTTGCCGCGTCAGAGCCGGTACATCCAGGCAAGCAACCGGGACGGTTGCGCTCCAGTCATTCAATAGTCACGAGCTCGTGAGGAAAAGTATTGGCAGCAATCATTGTCACAACGGCCGTCGCGGTTTTTTTGGTGCTGACGTTTGTCGCGTGGAGACGGTACCTTTGGGCGGCGGAGCAGGAGCCACTCGCGAAAGCGGATACCTGCCCATACAGCTTGACGGATGTCTTTGACGAGCGCCACCTCCTCAACGTACCTCATCAGAAAGGGATCCGGTGGCTCACAGAAGTCTTCAGTCGTTCCGCTGAGAGATTTCCGGATCTCATTGCCTTACAGATTCCGCACACTGGAGAGTCTTTGACCTTCGCGCAGCTCGACGCGCGCGCGGAAGACATCGCCGCAGCTCTTGCCTGTTTCCTCACTGGCCCAGATCAAGTGGTGGCCGTGGCCATGTCACAGGACAATTGGCAAATCGTCGCTGCTCATCTTGGCACTCTCAAGGCGGGCGGTACCTTGATGTTCCTCGACACGGCCCTGCCCGAAGCACTGATCACACACATGCTCAACGACGCACAGCCAGTCGTCGTCTTAACGCGGGGACAAGACAAGTTTCGCGACCTGCCCACGCTCAATGTTTTGGCTTTGCCCGCTGGAGTGTTCCGAAGAAAAATGCCCACGTGGCTGGACGATCCGACACAGCGTCTGGCAACAATCTTCTACACCAGTGGCACGACTGGAATGCCCAGGGGGGTGGAGTGCCCACATGCAGGTTACGTGAACCTGGCCCTCAGCTATGCCGACTATTTTGATCTGATCCCGGGAATGGATGCGACGTCGCTTACTTCGTCGTTGGGATATGACGGCAGCATTTCCGAAATGTACAGCGCATGGGTTTCGGGCTGTGCGGTGGTTATGTTGACCAAGGAACAAATTCGATCCGGGCCCGATTTGGTTCCGGTCCTGCGTGAAGCTGAAGTCACTGTGCTCTTCTGTCCCCCGGTGCTGCTTACGACTCTGACCGCAACTCCCGAAGTGGATCTGCCCTATCCGCTGTGTCGCTACATCGTGCCCGCCGGTGAAGCTTTCCCCAGCGCGCTGGTTGAGCCATGGACCAGGGGCCGCAGACAAATCATCAACACCTACGGTCCCACGGAGGCGAGCACCGACACGAGTCGCCAGAGTTTGCGTCCGGGCGAGCCCATCACCATCGGTCCACCGTTCGCCAATGTCACTTACGTCATCCTGGCGATCGATCAACTGCATCCATTGCCCCACGGGGAAGTTGGAGAACTCTGCATCGGAGGCGTCCATGTTGCGCGTGGGTACCGCAACTTGCCGGAACAGACCGCGCAGAAATTCATTACCCACCCGCAGTTCGGTCGTCTGTACCGCACTGGTGACAAATGCAGGATCGACATCAAAACTCAGCGCGTCTACTTCCTCGGCCGAATCGACGCTCAGCTCAAGGTGCGCGGACACCGCGTTGAGGCACAACCTGTTGAGGATATCCTGCAAACGCAGTTCAGCGAGATCGAAGCCGCAGTTCTCGACTATCAGAACGAGTCGCTGGTCGCTTTTGTCGCCGCACCTTCAATCCGCGAAGGAGAAATCTCCTCGGTCGCGCCAGCGCCGGCGGCGTGGGCCGAGCGGGTGACGTCGACGCTGGCAACGCAACTTCCCGCACCTTCAGTTCCGTCAAAAATTTTTCTGGTAGAAAAGTTTGTAATGAAGCCGGTGTCCGGAAAGATTGATCGCAAGCGCCTGCCGAATCTGGCCCACCTGCTGAGAAGCGGCGAATCCCCTGCTGCCCCGGCGAGCGCGCCCGGTCACCTGAGTCCGGAAGACAAGTCTAATGGTGACGCGATCATCGATTCCGACTGTGAGCAAGTGTTGGCAATTTGCAGGTCCGTATTCGAAGCGCCGCTTCAGCTGGACGATGAATTCTCAGACGCCGGCGGACACTCGATCGTCATCGCGCGTTTGGCGCAGCAGCTACAAGCTGCCGGATGGATAGTGCCGGTTCGGGCATTGCTGACGGACTGCAATACGGCACGACAGATTGCGCGCCGTCCGCGGTTACTAAAGGAAGCTCCGGACGCGGCGGTTGACCAGGTCGTGGTAAACAGCGCGACGCGTGATGAGGCTGCGGCAGAGGTGCTCTCGATCCGCTACTTCACTTTCCTGCAGCTCCTCCTGGCAGCGTTACTGTATTCACCAGGCTTAGTGGCAATCCTAATCTTGTTTTCTGTGGCAGAAGACGCGACGCCTTTCAGGACTGCGAGCGTGCGCGAGTACATCGCCGTCAGCTTCTTCCTTTACTTGCTGGTCCTGCTCGTGCCTTTTATCAATCTGCTTTGGGTTGTAACCATCAAGCTTCTCCTGAGTGGTAGTGTCTACCGAAACAAGGTAACCCCGGGCATCTACCCTAAGTGGAGCAGAATGCATCTGCGAATCTGGTTCAGCGGCCAGATGCAGAAGTTCAGCCTCGTCCCACTGGATACTGTGTATCGCAGCGCACCGCTTAGAGCTTTCGCGTTGAAGCGGCTCGGCGCAAAAGTGGGAAAGAACCTTCAGTGTGCTCATGATGCTTACTTTACCGGGCCGTTTGATTTGATCACTATCGAGAACGACGTCGCTATCCAATCCGGCGCCTACATTCAAACAATTAGTTGGTCGGGCCAGCATCTGCGGGTTGGTCCGATCCACCTCCAGCGCGGTTGCAAGATCGGCATGCGTGCCGCCGTGGCGAACAGTGTGACCGTGGGCCACGGCTCCTGGATCACCCCCTTCACTGCGATACTCAGCGACGTCGGTTCGCAGGAGATTTGGGAAGGAGCTCCGGCACGCCTTAGTGGCCGCTGCATTGAGTTGAACCGCACGGCAAACACGTGCCATTACACGTATCCGATGTGGGTACTTGAGACTGTAAACATCCTGATGCAGCAATTCGTCTTCTTCTGGATCAGCGCGGTTCCCATCGCAGTGATCCTCTGGTTCGCCAGCAGCTTCATCTTTAAAGGCGGGACGTTGACTGCCGATACGGATTTGGGAGTGAAGTCGTTGTTTCAGATTGCCTGGCCGCTGACCCTCGACGCGTTCATTACCACCTGGGTCACCCTGGTAGTCACCTCTTTGCTGGCCTGTCTCTTCATCCGCTTCACGGCCTCATCGCCGGGGCTATACCCCTCGCGCGGGTTTAGGGGCGCTCTGCTCATGTATCGGGTGAACAGGATGAACTCCGTCCAGAGACTGTGGACCTGGACCATCACGGGACAGTACCTGAGGGCCCTCGCTGGCTTGCGTTTTCCGCACGTCGGCGCGTCGGAGTGCGACGTAATGTACAACCTGGTGCCTGAGGTGGCTACGGCTGACACACAGGTGTTTTGGTCCAACGGATCATTTACCAACATGCTCGACTGTGGCGCCGAGCACTTCAAGCTGCGCCGGCTGGATATGCCTCGGAATTTCTTCAGCGGTAACAATTGCGTAGCCGAGTATGGGCAATTTCCGTCCAACTTCCTCCTCGGCGTCTCCTCGCCGGGAAGTGAAATACAGTTTCGTCGACAGATGCGCTCGCGTTTGGGCGAGTCAATTACCGTGGCGGGAAACCCACCCGTGAAATTTTCCAGCGCGTCATTTGAAGAAGAGCATGAGAGCCAGGGACGGCCGAGCTTTCTTCTCTTTCTGACTCGGGTCTTGCTGAACGATCTATTCAGTATCGGAATGCTACCGGTCGCTGAAGGGCTCGTCTTCATGATGCTCTACCTTTCTCTCGTGCGATTGGACATAAACTCGATCGCCAGCGCATTGCTAGCTTTGATCTTCACGGAAGTCACTCTAGTTTTAGTGTGCGGCGCCATCAAGAAACTGCTGATTGGGCGGAAATGGGGAATCGATCACGCGACGCCGTTCTGGTCCTGGAAGCACTTCGCCTACTTCTTCGCACAGGACTGCTTCTTTGTCTGGTGCCGAACGCCGCTGGCATTCTGCGCCGGAACGATCCTCGCGAATCCAATTCTACGGTTGATGGGATGCCGGATCGGCAGGCGAACCATTGTGGCCCAACCAATGCAGTGCTTCGACTGGAACGCGGTGAGCTTCGGCAATGATTGTTATGTCGACGGTTTCCTGCAGCTCCACACCCTCGAGAACATGATGCTCAAGGTGAAAAGAACTCACCTTGAGGATGGTTGCGCGGTGAACACCGGCGCGACGTTGATGGGCGGCGCGGTGATTGAGCGGGACACTAACCTCTACCCGTTGTCGCTGGTTCTCAAGGAGATGAACCTGACAACCGGAACATACGAAGGAAGCCCGGCGCAGCCTGCTCTGAGCGTCGACAAAGGATTTAAGCCGGAAGACTACGTAGCTGCCTCTGCCCGAAGCCCACACTGCGTTGACACCACTGACTGGCTGAAGACCGTCGCAATCATCCTGGTCCTGGTTGACCACTTTGGCTATTTCTTCGTTGACAACGATCACTGGTGGGCCGTCTTCGGGCGATTAGCAGCGCCCACGTTCTTTTTCCTTCTGGGCTATGCAAAGAGCCGCGGGGTGCCGCTCAAGTGGATTGGGCTCGCTCTGATCCTTACCATGCTCGACAGTTGGAACCACGACTGGGATTGGGTGGCGCCGAACATTCTTTTGAGCTTCGTACTTATCCGCCTCGGGCGTCCCTATGCACAAATCTTTTTGCAACGTTATGGCTGGGTTGGCTTCGCTCTACTCGCCGCCGGGCTTTTCGCATTGCTTCCGGTGACGGCGCAAATCGTTGATTACGGCGCCGAGGGTTGGCTGTGGGCGCTCTTCGGCTTGTCACAACGCATCTATGTAGATCACAAATCCAATTTAAACGGGAGCGTTCAAATCTCGGCGCCGTTCCCGCATCCGACGAGAAAAACCTGGGGCCTCATGCGACTGCTGGCCTGCCTTATCGCCACGGCGGCTTACGTCTGGCGGGAGCAAGTAGAATTCTCGTTTTCTCGACCCCAGTTCGTCGTCTTCATTGTCATCCTGGGCATTTTGTCCCTGCAACTATGTCTTTTCCTGCGTGGTCCGACACGCATTCAACCGCCAGGAAAGATAGCGGGTGCGCTGGGCTTCATCGGCCGGCACACTCTGGAGATTTATGCCGTCGAGCTTATCGGTTTCGAACTGATCGCAAGGGCGTTGGACCTCGACTTCTGATGCTGGTTCCTTTTTCAAGTCACGGTACATATGACGCGAAACGATAGTGCATGGGTCAATGAGATGTTCTCCGAACGAGCGCGCGATGTAACACCGGTGGCGGCGCGGTATGCAGCCTGTGTTTTCTATGCCTCGGTCTCGTCGGATCCTGAGGCTTCAAGCCGTTGTGCATCGGTTCTGTCGGATGCTGAGCGGAAGAGGTCGAAACGCTTTGTGACAGAGGAACTCAAGGCTCACTTTGAACAGCGGCGTGCGTTTCGTCGCTATTGTGGCGCACTCGCGCTTGGATCGACGTCGTCTTTATCGCAGATCATCTTCGACGAAACTGAGAATGGACGCCCGTACCTTCGCGATCAGTCGGATCTATGGTTTAGCTTTTCCTCTTGCCGGTCAGGGTTCATCGGCGCATGGTCTGCGACCCACGGACTCGGGGTCGATCTCGAAGCCCGGCCTATCGAGCGGGAAGTGGCAGACCTCGCTCAAATGTACTTCACAGAATCTGAGGCACGAACTGTCGCAGAGGGAGGTCCCGCACGGCTCCGAACCTTCCTGCAGCTTTGGAGTCTCAAGGAAGCCGCGCTGAAATCGATTGGTCAGGGATTGCCGTTTGGCCTTCACGTGTTCGAGTTCGAGCTGGAGCGGAGTTTGCGCGTCGTTGATGCTCCCGAAGATCACGGCGGTCCGGACCTGTTCAGGGCGCATCTGTTCGATCAAGCGGACGTCTGTGGTGCTCTTGTCCTGCGGATTCTGTAATCGGTTTTATTAAGTGCGCTTCCGATCCTGTAACTTTTGCCAGTTACGGCGGTCTTTGCTTTCCGCTCAAATTGGATGGTAACCGATCAACAAGACGGAGACTGTCCATAGGATGCCGCTGCCCCGAAAATATCCATATCTCGCGAACGTCCTTCTCGTCATCGCCCTTTTCTCAATCCACGCCGCGGCACAAGACAAGAACATCTGGCAGGAATACCGGCCGAGCATCATCCTTGCTATGCCTGTTAACGAGAAGGTGATCCTATTTCAATACAACGTGATCATCTACGCCCCGGAAAAAAAACTAACTACGCTTGGCGTCACACTGCCGGGGGTTACCTACAGGCCGCTGGCCAAGAACGGCAAGGGCACCTGGTTAGAACTGTGGGCCGGGACGCTCTTTGCCTGGACCGACAACTACCACTCGACAAACAGCTTTGAGACTCGTCCCGTTGTGGGCGTCAGGACGTACGTGCCGAACCTAAAGAAAGTGAACGTCATCAACTTTGGGCGGTACGAGTACAGGGCTTTTAAAGAGGGCGACAAAAAGACATCCCAGCCGCGATTTCGCGACCGCGTCTCACTGGAGGTCCCGCTGGCAAAGGGTGACAAGAGGTGGGCGGCTAAAACGTACTATACGGCCGTTGACGTAGAACCGTTCTGGCGGCTCGATGACAGTTTCATGGAAAAGGTCAGGTTGCGTGGCACGTTGGGTTACATAGTCAAAAAAAGATTGGCTGTTGAGTTCATTTACCACGCCGAGTGGGCGGGCTCAAAAGGCGCGCCTAAACAATTCGTCGGCAACATCTGGCGTGTGAGTATCAAGTTCCTGTTCCCGAGAGGGAAAGGCATTTTCCCCAGGATCGATATTGACGATTAGGGACTCACCCGGAAACCGTCATGCCGATCCCATCGCAGACACTCGACATTGGACGTGACATTCAACGAGCCGCGGGCAGCGGTCAGAATTAACATTGGTGGCACGGCCACTGTGGGCCGTGCGGGCAGCAAATGTCTAAAAGAAAACCGTGGTTGGAGGTGCAGAAATCGCAGACAACGTAGAACTAAAACTGGCCGATAGGCTCGCGGTTGAACGAACAGTGCTGGCCGCGGACCGAAGTATGCTGGCCGGGGTGCGAACCTCTTTAAATTTTATTGGCTTTGGATTCGCAATTTACCAGGTGCTGCGGTACTTGCAGGAGAATTCTTCGGTGACATTCATGCGACCTCAGACACCGAGGAATTTCGGTATGTTCATGTTTCTGGCGGGAACCGCTCCGTTGGTGGTCATGATGATTCAGTACTACCGAACACTGGAGCGAATAGGCACGAAATTAAATGTACTTAGTAACCCTTATTTCCAAATGGCCCTTGCAGCTGCTTTGCTTGGAACCGTTCTCCTGACCACGTTCACGGTGAATATTCTTCTGCGCTGAACGTTTTGCAGTATACGGCCAAGCAGACCGTCAGAATGTCGGCCGCACTTTTTCAGGTTTTTGCCGCTACATGGGCCACTTCAGCAGCTTCGTTTTGTAACCCTGCCGGATCCGAGTCTGGACTCTCGGTGACCCACCCCATGAAGATTTGATGCCCCAGCGCGAACAACGTCGCGCCGACAAACATTCCTACGATCCCGCCGCTCGCCATGCCGCCTAACGCGCCAAGCAACATCACCGGCATTGGTACGTCGACGCCGCGACCCAGCATTAGTGGCTTCAAAACGTTGTCCGCGAGGCCAACCACCAGCAGGATGATCGTATGTGTGATCGCCGCCGTGGTGCTGTATTGACCGCTCGACCAGATGTAAATGATGGCCGGAAGCGTGACAATCACGGCGGGCAATTGTGCAATAGCCAGCACGAGAACAATAACCGCCAAAACGCCTGCCGCCGGTACGCCGGCGAGCAGCAGCGCCAAGCCGACGAGTACCGCCTGCATGAAAGCGACACCGATAACCCCTAACGCGACCGCGCGGATGGTTGAGGTGGTGAGTTTGAAGAAGGCCTCGCCTCTGGTGGGGCCGGCAACACGAATAAAGATCCCTCGACTGGTGCCCGCAGCTGGTTCGCCGTATGCCATCAGAATGCCGGCGACGATAAATGAGGCCAGGAACAACAACAGGGTCTTGGCAAGGCCGGCGACCATAGCGAGTGCTTTCCCGGCCAGGTCGCCAATCTTCGGCTGCATGCTCTGCACAAACGCCGGCAGGTCACTATGAGCTTTCGACCAGCCCCCGTAGATCTTCTTGCCGACCAGCGGCCATTTCTGAACGCTTTCTCGCGGCGGAGGAATTTGCAGGGTGTTTTGCTGCACGGCGCCGATGAAATTCCGAGTGGTGTCGGCAAACGAATTCACCAGCCACGCCACCGGAATGACGATCAACAACAGGCCGATGATTATCACAAATGTCGAGGCGAGCCATTGCTTCCTGCCGAGCCTCGCGGCGAGCCGTTGATGCAGCGGATACAACGTGACCGCCAGGATGATTGACCAGACCGCCAGCGACAGGAATGGTGAAAAAATCTGGTAACACAGCACCGCCAGTGCGCCAATCAACGTAATTCGAATCAACACATCCATCAGAGGGGTGGATGCCCTCGTCTCAGGGGGTTCCGTCGCGGCCGATGTTACAGACGCCACTCTTCGCACAGCTTCCATTTTGGTTCACCCTTCCGCAAGAATAAATTAGACCCGGGCACCGCCTCAGGAGGTCGTCGTGCAGTGCTTACTATGGCATTCTGAATGATATGGCCGTGCGGGGGGCTGATAACCTGTCAGAAATGACAGCGTGAAGTTACTTCTATTCCGAGCAACCAAACTTTGCTCAATCGAGTGATCATCTAGTGATCTTCATTGATGAGTTGCACCTTGCCGGTATGCGATATCCCACCGAAGTCGACTTTGACGATCGCCGAGAGGAACTCGAACTCTTTGCCTTCGATCAGTGGCACATTCGGTACTCTTTTCGTATCTACGCAGACTGTCTGCTGCGTTCCACGGCAACTCTCAACAGAGCCGCTTGAATCACGCTGTAGAAACCATGCTAGAACTTGAAGCCCACGCCCACGATCGGCCCACGTTGGTTCGTGTCGTAAAGAAAATTGTTCCTGTCATAGTTGACGTCCAGGACGCGATAACCACCCACCAGGGCAACCTTTTCAGTGATGTTGTAGCCAAGGCCCCCGAACAACTGGTAAGTGAACTTTGACCCGCCTCCGCCCACATCAAATCTGCCGAGGAAGAAAACTTTCTCTGACAGAGCCGCTTTGCCGCGCAGTCCGACAACCCCATCCACCCAGCTTCGGCTATCCCTAATCTGGACTGCCGGCAGGACTCCGGCGTTAAAGGTGAGATCGGTACTGATGTGCCAGATGCGCGTGCCGCCCAACACTTGAACAAACGAGCCTTTATCCGGGTCGTTGTAAATCTTGTATCCCGCTTCGGGAGTAAAAACGAACGTCTTGATCTTTGCGTTGGCGCTTGAGAACAGTGGACCCGGCGTGGCTCGATCATCGTCGAGACTTACGAATTCCAAGTCTGTTTGCATCGCCCATTTGCCTTTGTGAGCCTCAAACACTCCCATGAAGGCGAACTTCAATGCATGAAAGATGTCGCCGAAACTCTCATCAACATGGATCGTGCGGTTTGGACCTCCAGTAGTGCCGTGCAGGCCGGCCATCCAGAAATACGGACTAAACACAAAGTGCCACTTGTCGTCGGAGGTTGGTTGGGGGCGCGGCGCGCTTCCGGTTTCCCTCCGCGCTTCCTTAGTGGTGCTCGGCGCACTCGCGCCGCGCGTAACATTTGGGTTCGTCTCAATGCTGGCATCTGCGGTCTTGTCCGGCAGCGCGGTGGTCTCAGCTGAAGCAGTGGATGATTTCACTGCTTCCACTTTCTTCGGCTCATTTGTCGATTCGGCTCTTAGAATCGTACTTGTTGGATAGCTGCCGGTAGCAGTTTGCGTCTGCGCCGAAACTCTAATCGCGCTGGACGCGGCTAGGATGAAGAGCACGCCGAGCGCGGTCTGCAATTTTGGAAGGAATAGCATTAGCTTTGTTTTCCTTTCGGTAAGAGCTGTCTGTCGCCCACTTCTTCGGCTCGAAGCAGCATGAATCGAATCTCAGTTAGGGATGACCGATGACATACACCGTGCTGCCACCGTATATTTGCGGCTTGTAATAAACGCCGCCGACCGTGTAGTAGCGCACACCGGAAACTGTGACGGCCCGATAACCACCGGGCAGCGTGGCTACCATTAACCGACACCCACATCCTCCGGCGCAGCGTGTAAATCAAATCACCCTGGAGCGACATGATTGGTTTCTGTTCACGCCTTGAGCCGCCGAAAAAATTCCGGTTGGGGGGTGAACATCCACAACCCACCAGCAAAATCCATTGTCCAACGTCCCTTCGGTTTCGATAATCCGAGTTCCGGCTTAAAGGCCCAACGGTTCGAGCCCAGCGTAACCAGGCGGCGAGGATCGGCGATGTGTGCAGAGCGGGTCATCAACTGATAAATTTCACTCGACCAGATTCGATTTCGTAGATCGCGCCGACGATTTTGACTCGGCCTTCAGCCCGGCGTCTCTGACCTTCGGGCGTTTCGGAAATCTGTTTCACAGTCCAACGGACATTGCTTTCGACCGCCTCTGTCAGTCGCGTTGATTGCGAAAGGCTTCGATCAAGCGGTGGCAGCGCGGGCAGGATCTTCTCGACCAGCAATTGAATCCGCGAGAGTTGTAATTCGCCATCGTCTCTCGTTTTCAGCGCCGCACTGACCGCGCCGCATCCCTCATGGCCGAGCACGACGAACAGCAGCGTGTTGAGATGTGCGCCCGCGTACTGCAAACTGCCGGCGATTTCCGGAGAAAAGACATTGCCCGCGACGCGGATCACGAACAAGTCGCCGAGTCCTGCATCAAAAATCATTTCCGGCGGCACGCGTGAATCGCTGCAACCGAGAATCGTTGCGAACGGACGCTGACCCACCACCATTTCGCGCAGCGACTCTTTTTCCAGGCCGGCAAAGCTCATTTCGCCGGAGACAAACCTTTCATTTCCAGCAATCAATCGACGCAGCGCTTCGTCTGCCGGGATATTTGACAGGTCAACCATCGTTGTCGGTTTACTCAGTCGACTGCTTCGTTCTATTTCCGCGCGGTGGCTGTGATTTCAATACGTCCCGGTCCCAGCAGCCCGGCGACTACCACAGTTGTCCGAGTCGGCCGTGGGTCCTGAAAATAAGATCGATACACGGAGTTCATCCGCTGAAAGGTCGCTTTATCGGTCAGGTAAACCTGTACGCTCACCACATCGGCGGGCGACATGCCGGCGGATTTCAACACCGAGCCGATGTTGTCGAAGCTCTGTTTCACTTCGGCCTCAAAGTCATCCGGTATTTTTCCATTTGCATCTTCACCTCCCATGCCGGAAATGTAGAGTGTTCCATCCACGAGGATTCCGTGACTCCAATTTCCCGACGGCGTGGCTCCCGTCGGCAGAATGATTTTCTTTTTGGTCTGCAAGGTTGGAGCGGACAAGGAGATGACCAGGATTAGAATAGAGAGAATTAATTTAGGCATTGAGACTTCCTTTCGATTGGCGTAATCGTGAAATCGTCAGTCGGTTTTGAATGCGGGCATTCAAGCTCTGACAACGACGCCGGCCAAGACAATTAAAGGTTTGCTTCGTTGATCTTCATAACCTTCTTCCTCAGAAATCCCGCTAACCGTATCGAGGCTATCGTCCGGCAACTTGATTGCTACCTAGTAGTTCTTACAGGAAGGTGAGATTAGAAAAACGCCTGGACATCGTCGGTGTCGGCACGGAGCTACTCAGCTTTTCTTAAGACGGCGTGCCTCACACACGAACAGTCAGTCAAACACTTTGCAAAGACCACCATCCTCAGCGAGATTGCGCCCGGCAAACCTGTAAGAAATACTAGTGTTGAGGACGCTCTCGCGCCCCTATCAGGACTTCTTTGCGTTCTGGAAAGATGCGCCGACAACGACATTCGGCGTTGGATGAGTGCTGTTGGCCACTGCTCATTCTCCTGTCCTATTCGATTGCGCGGGCATTCACGAGTCGTGCTACCCGGGTAAGGGATGAAGAGACCGGTCTGACTGAAGTAATTCAAGCGGTCTTTTTTCTTAGCGCTCCCCTTTGGAGAAATGTGGATCTCAAAGTTCAGCAGCAACAGAAAATGCAGAGACCGCTGAGACGCAGGCATGATCTACTGGCTCATTCTCAGGCCCCGATCAGAAACAAACTAGCGCGATTTTTTATGGCAAGAGAGTTGGTGTAACCATGGTGCGGGTAGGTGTTGATGTGTAGCCAGATGGATTGATTCTTTACGACCGCTAAGCGCAGTAAGGGCTGGCTAATATCGTTTCATCAGGTTACGTGGTGGCGTCCCAACTTGCTAACAGATTCGTTTTGGGCGTGATTTCAACACAACCGCGAACCCTAGAACTCGAGGAGTGCCCATACCGCTGGCGCAAGTAGTTGGAAATCATTTAAAATGTCGCCCACACGCGGAGTTTGGAAGCTAACATCATCGTTCAAGGTCCGCGTTACCCATTGAAGTGCAATGGTCGGAAGCCCGCTTGGCTCAGTAATTGGGGCGACGCTCGTAAGCGGTCGCCTTTTCTTATGCTTACGGGCACCTCCAAAATCCGTTGGGCACTTATTGGCCTTTTCTATCAGTCGTCTCATAACCGACTTGCGTTATATACGCAAAGTGAAAATTCGACGACAAGCATCGGTTTGACTTCAACTAGCTCGTAGCGCAATCACGCCCGGTGGCCCGAGTGGTCTTCGCGTTGGAGATTTTCTTTTTTCCTCCATCGAAGACTGCATCAGCCCCGCCGTGCTAGTTTAGCCCGCCGCCAAAGGCGACTGCCGACGTTGGCCGCCGGGACGGCTCAGGATCCGCATTACTTCTCTGGCGACGCGATCAGCCCTCGCGTTCAGACGCATCGCCTGGGTTACTAACGGTAAGCTTGGCTTGAATATGATTGGTCGTAAGCAGACGATTGTGGGAGGAGTTGCCGAGCGTCTGTTGCAATCGATACCCCGGCCCTCGTGGATGCGTGGAAGCCGCTGCCGTCCTGGCAACCGATCGACTCGTGCTGTTTGAACTGCGACGTTGAGTGGCGATCTTCAATCCCATACTCACGCAACCTTCTTGACACTCGAATTTGTAAGGATCACTCGACGCAATTTTACACCCGATTGGTTTAGACGACACACACCCACTTCAATCCCCAGGAACATCGCCCCGGTTATGACGCTTAGCGATGATAGACAACTACAAGTCAGAATTTTGTTGGCGGCTAATGCGCCGCCGGCGACACCGCGTCAGTTGACTGAATCATCATTTCCTTCCCTCGATGTCATATTCCTGACCTCCGGGATGGCGGGTCAGAATGCCCTCGCAAACTCTACACGCGATCCAGGTGCCGTCTTGGTCGCGCATCTGATTCTGGTTGTTTAATTCGCGGTGCGCCTGCTGATGTTTGTCAGTGCGGAGTGCGCACAAGTTATCTGTACTTTCTGCGCCACCAAGGAAGAGAGGATGCGCGTGGTGCGCGTCATACAGAGCGTTGGGATCGTCGTCGTCCTTGAAGCAGGGCTTTGGCACCCTGGCATCTTTCGCGCCTGCTCTATGGCGTATCAATTCGCGGCGGATTTCCTGCTGGAATTCGCGCTGCGGGTAGCTGCGCGCATCCGGTTGGAAATAAGGGTCGCCTGAAGGCGTGCGGACCAGCTCATCACCTCCGGATGGCAGCGGCATGATTGTTGGCCACAGAATCGGCAATGGTAAGTAGCAGGAGTCATCCTTATCCCGGCATCTCTTACGCTTTCTATCCTTGTCCGCGTCCGGCTCAGTCTGCGGCGTGGGAACCACATCAGTGGTTGGGGTCGTCTTCGGCGTTGGCTTCGGCGCAGTTGTTGGCTTCGGTGTAGGCGTTGGGGTCGGCGCGGGCGTGGGCTTCGGTGTAGGCGTTGGCGTTGGCTCCGGTGTCGGCGTTGGCTTCGGTGTAGGCGTTGGGGTCGGCGCGGGCGTTGGCTTCGGTGTAGGCGTTGGCGTTGGCTCCGGTGTCGGCGTGGGCCTCGGTGTCGGCGTTGGCCTCGGTGTTGGCCTCGGCACTGGCCGTGGCGAAGGCATCGGCGGAGGCGGGGATGGTCTTGGCCGGGTGGGCGTGACGGGCTGTGGCTCCATGGTGATGGGTCTGGGCTTCACCTCCTCAGCCTTTTCCAATTTATCTGCAATCCTCGTAATCCATTTCCACAATAAATATAAGAGGGCTGCCAATGCCGCAGCCGTGACAACAATGATGAGTGCTCCGTATACGCTCCCCGCAAGGGCAGCCATCGCCGCCGCAAATGCTGCCAATGCCTCAGCCCCGAAGACTATCACTTCCGCAGAAAAACGCTGCGCTCTCCCCCAGGGCAGATACGGCACTAGTCCTTCCAAATACCGGGGCAGCAATCCGCGAATCGATGCCACGGCGATGTTAATCTCCAGCACATCCTCGGGTGGCAGTTTGACTTCTTTCTTCCCTCGAAGCACATCAGCAATTACTTCAAGCCGATGTTTAAGCTTTTTCCCACTGTCTTCGACTTCGCGTCCAATCATGCCACCTATAATTTCGCCGGTACCGCCGCCGATTACGACACCTCCTATTACATCACCTATTATTTCGCCTGGTGAAAAGTCGCCTAGTTGCCTTTGAATCGCAGGGGCAGGCAAGCGGTTATCCACTGCGGGTGATCCACTCCTATCTTGTGAAGCGCCCTGTTGGATAACGTGAGTAAGCTCATGCGAGATAAGTTTTTTTCCTGCCGCGTGTTCTGGCTGGTACTGCCCTTCGCCAAAGTAAATATGCTTCCCAATGGTGAAAGCGCGAGCAGTCATGTCGTGTGCTGTCTGCGCAGCACTTGCATCGGTATGCACCCTCACCCCGGAAAAGTCGTGAACAAAGCGCGTCTCAAAAAAAGCCCGGGCCGTTTCAGGTAAGGGCCGGCCTCCGCTTCTGATGTTGTCGATGTGCGACTCGAACCCGCTGCTCACTTCCGGCGCAGCCAACGCGTTTGCCGTTTTGGCCTGAACGATTTTCTTTTCTTCGTCAGGCATCGGTTGCGGCTTGAGATTCTCTTCGCACTTCGAGCATTTTCGCTGAATACTCGGGGGAGTACGTTGAACGGCCAGACCGGGCTGCGGCTCCGGCATGCGCATGACTTGATCTGCGACGCGATCCGCTTCGTGTTCGGATGCATCGCCGGGATTGCTGATGGTAAGTTTTGCCTGGATATGATTAGTCGTAAGCAGACGACTCGTGGCGGAGTTACCGATAGTCCTTTGAAGATGATAGCCAGTCGGGCGGACTCGAGTTGAGGCCGTCCGTGCAGTCGACCGGTTGAGTCTATTTGTGCTGCGTTGTTGAGTAGCGATCTTGAAGCTCATGATTAATTGACCCTTCTAGACGCGCCCGACCCTTTGAGAACCACCGAGGCATTCTACCCCTGATTGATCAGCAACGCAGTCGCATTGAGGTGGCCCTGCCAGAATCACTTGCAGCCGTCATAGTCAACCATCTCGTAGAACGGATCCCAATGGTCCGATTCATCGTTCGCCTTCTTCTCGCGCGCCGCTGCCTCGTCGTCGAAAATCCTCCGCGCTTCGTCGTCAAGATCGCTCTTCGCCCCATCTTTTCCACAGCCGAGGCCCTCGACCGAATGTTTGGTCGTGCCGCTGTAAGTCTCGTAACCGTCCTTGTGCTTCTGTTCGTGCGGGCCCAACACATTCTTGAAGAAGGCGGTGACACGGTCTTGCTTACACTTCGAGAGGCCCTTCGGCATAGGCGGCATAGTGATCTTCACCGTGACCTTGTACGTAATTTCCAGTGTCCCCGTCGCTTTCATACACAACTGGCTCGTAGCGCAATCACATCCGGTGGCCCGAGTAGTCTTCACGTTGGAGATCTTCTTTTTTCCTCCATCGAAGACTGCATCAGCCCGGCCGTGTAGGTTTGGTCCCCCGCCAAAGGCGACTGCGGAAGTTGGCCCCTTGGACTGTTCGCTCATCCGCATCACCTCACCGGCCGCGCGGTTGGCTTCGTGTTGAACCGGATCCCCGGGCGTCTTGCTTCGTAGCTTCCCTTGAAAACGATTCGTCGCTAGGAGGCGACTCGTCGCCGAGTTGCCGATAGCAGTTTGAAGGTCAAATCCCGGCGGTCGGGATCGTGTTGAGGACGTCCTCCTCGCGCTCGTTGGACTTGTACGATTTGAGCTATGTCGTTGAGAGGCGGTCTTGAAACCCATGATGACACAAGTTCTTTTGTTGGATCCAAGTTCCGATGTTGCTCTAAGAGCACCTCGTTGCTCGTAGGAAAGAAGCCGATCCACCAGCCCTCGGAGTTGCTTGACCTTCTCTAGTGAATACAAGTGAATCACTCGCGGGTCGAGCCATTCGGTCCCTCTCGCCTGACCAGATCTCTTGGGTAAAAGATGTTGTCGGCAAAGGCGCTGTCGTCAATTTTGAGCATCTTCACAAACGCGGCTAGTTCGAAGCACCAGTAGCCAAAGAAGCCCGCGTCCTCTCCAAGATGGGAATCGTGCCAATAAGTTCGTTTCATTCCCTTGTAGTAGTTTTTGAGAAATTTATTTATCAAGCTTGCCTGCTGTTCGCCGCGACCATCGAGTGCTTCCAGGAGTGGCTGATAAGGATTGGGATACATCAGCGTTAAAGCCTGCGGCCGACCAAGCAGGCGCTGAGCGACAAGGCGATCAAATAGCGCATCACGTCGTTCGTTGTTTACTTCGTGCAGCAACGCATTGAAGTGCGAATCGTCAACATCCAGGAGTATGGCGAGCGCGACAAGCCACAGCGCTATAACATAAGCATCAATCTCTTCGAACTTGAGAGGCGTGTGTTCCTCAACCGAATGGTACGCCGCCAGCGCGGAAATGATTTTGGGGAAATCCTGAGCTAAGGCAGATATTGTTTCACCTTGAGAGTACCGCGTGATTAACAGTTCAAGACGCTTCCGAAACACCGTATCGAGAAGCCGCCTACGGTGCTCGGGTGTCGTCTCAGGATCGGCGATAGCTGCTTCAAACTTTTCGATCCACTCCTGCCTTGATTGAGCTTTGCCATCAAAATACGACTGCTCTTTGAATGTCTCACGTTTCGACAATAGCTGTGGGGACATTTACAGATCCTTCTCCCGTATCGGCGTGACAAATCCTCACTCCCATCTTACCAAGTGATCTTCTTAGATGTTACCTTGCCTGCGGCGTCAACCCGCAATTCCCATCGTTCGTAACCTTCGACACGTATCTTATTCGCCATTTCCTCACCAACAGCATGATCCAAACGAGCATCCGTCCAAGGTTCGCTCAGTTGTTTGCCGCTGGCGGTCTTCCCATATCCCGATTCACCGTACTTGGCCTCCCCTACTACCCACTTCGGCGGAGGATTGGTTTTTTCGTAAACGCCATCTATGCCCTGTGGTTTCGCTTTGCCGCCACCAGGCCCTGGCATGTCGTGCGACCCGCGCTTGATAAACCCCTTCTCTGCCATGTAGGCGTCGGCCTGTTGTTCACCGAATTTTCCTTTTTGGAGGTTCGTCAGCTCGCCTTCGAGAGGCTCGGTCGGAGTGACCTTAGTCTCAACGTTTTTAAAGGTCTTGGTCTCAGGGTCGTAGACCCTCTCGGGCAATTTGGGACCTTCCGCGCGAAGAGGGTTGCGGCGATAGGCCGGCTTTCCATTGACTTCTGCCCAATGGTAGCCGGGTTCGGCCTCGGGATAGCCCAACTTCCTTGCCAGGGAAGAACCTTTTGTTTCCTCCTTTGCCAAAGCCGACATCTGCCCTAACGCTTCCTTCTCTGCCGCCTCTTTGGTTGCGGTCGTTTCCGCGCCAGACAGCGCTCTCTTGGCAGCTGTATCCGTCAGTTCTTGTTTGAGTCCTTTCTCGGCAGCTGCAAGAGCTTTAGCACCTTGCTTTGCGCCCGTCAGCATGGCTTTGGCCCCGTAAAGATCCAGGAACACGCCTACTGTTTGGACGAGCGCGTCCACCAACTGCGCATTAACTTCTCCCTTGGAAATTAGCGTCAACTCTTCTTTGACCTTGGCGTCTCCCACAGTTGACATATCCAAGTATTTCTCCCAACTGATCCCAGCCTGTGCCGCACCGATACCGATACCGAAACCAACCAGGAAGGCCGCGCTGGCACCCCCGGTAAATGGGGCAGCAATTAACGCCGCCGCTGCCACCGCGGTCAACCCCAGGTTTGCCCAGAACTCCTCGGACGCATGACCCTCGATGTCATCATTGGCGATGTCCTGGTAGTAGGATTGATTCCAGGGATATCTGGGTATGTAGGTGATTTTGGGAGAACCACTGAATAGCTGGTTTTGGATTATCTTCAAGTCGTAGTACGTAATGTCCGCGGTCGCAATCTTCGTGTCCGCCTCATCGATCTTCTCACCAGTCTTTTGCAGTGTCTCCAGAATGACCGCCTGAGCTTTAGCCGCATCACCCGCTTCGGACAGCTTCTCAAGCTTGTCTTGTTGGATCAGGAGGTAGATGGAAGGATAATGACTAGCGAAAGCGGAAATGAGGGCGCTGGTGCGGTCATACTGGACTTTTACTTCCGTCCATTTTGGCCATGCCGGGGATTCGGTCCCCTCAGGCTCCATCATGGGTTTGCGCTCGGGATTGAACGTACTTGGATGTTTGCAATCGCCAGCCATGCAATCGCTCATCTTGTAGTAGCCGACGTTAATCCGTTTCAGTTCCTCCAGGTAATTCTTGAGTTTCACTACACCTGGCACCATAGACTGAACTTCAGCCAAATAGTCCTTGCGGGTTGGCGTGATGCTTTTTCCACCTTCGAGATCTATCCCGTAACGATTTGCCTCAGCAAAGAGCTCTTTCTTGTTTACTGCCAGGTATGCCCTGGCTAAACCTGTCACGTCGTTGCTGAAGGAATCTGTTATTGGCTTTACGTGAGCGACCAGTTGATCGCTCTCCCAGAGCGACTTTTTCCAGAGGTCTCGGTTTTCTTCCGCCACCTTTGGCAGCCCTGGTTCGAAGCTGATCCAAAGATTGGCAATCGCGCCTTCCTCCTCGTCAGTGACGATGCCGGTTACCATAAACCCCACAAATTTTATGCGGAGCCAACCTGGTATGCTCGCAATATTTCCTGTGAGAGTTATCTCATAGGCAACATCATCCTGGTCGCTATCGGGAAGCAGATTGAAAACCTGGTTAACAAAAGTACTTTGAGCCGGTAGCCGTGTTGCCAAATCCTCTCCGAGTTTCTTTTCGTCCAAGTCACCCAGGAAGTTTGTATAACTAGCGATAAGCTCTGCCGGTGTCTTTGCCGGAACAGCCTCGGCCTCATCACGTTGTATTAAAGCTGCGCTGCCAGCGTTCGGCCTGGGCGGGCCGAGACTTGACGGGTGCGCCACGTTGTTAGGCAGTTGCTGCACGAAAGTTTTTGCGGTTTCAGAAGCAGCCTGTTTATAAGGATCTGAAGGATCACTGATGGATAAGCCTGCACTTATCGCTGGTCTGGAAACCGGCAGCGCATTTTGTTGCACGACGTGAGTTAGCTCGTGGGCGAGAATGTGCTTTCCCTTTTCGGTCGTAGGTGGGTATTCGCCCGCGTTAAAGTAAATGTGCTCCTGGTGGGTAAAGGCCCGGGCGTTTATTTCCCGGTTCATCTGAATAGCCGGGCTATCGGCGTGTACCCGCACATTGCTGAAATCGCGGCCGAACCTGTTTTCGAAAAACTTCCGCGTCGGTTCCGGCAGCCGTTCGCCACCGCCGCTCGTGCTGCCAATGCGCGATTCGACTTTTGCTACGCCAGCATCTGTTCCTCCGCCGCCTTCCTTTGTCTGGATATGTTCTTCTTCCTCACAACTCGTACAGCCTTCCGCTCCTTTTCCTTTCAGCTTGCGCTGCAGGTGGCCCTCATCATCGGCCGGTTTTACCTGCGCGGCTTTGTCTTCTGGCGGCGATTTGCGGTCTGGTTCAATTAACGGCTCACGCTGCAACTCTTTCTGGCCCTGCGAGTATTCACGCTGAGCGATCGGTATGAGCGAGATCTGTGGGGACGAAGTTTCAGCACTCATCGAGCGACGAGACGGCATGCCCATGACTTGATCGGCAATGCGGTCGGCTTCGAGTTCATATTCGTCGCCGCGGTGGCTGACTGTGAGTTTCGGCTGGATCGAATGAGGGCGCGCTGATTCAAGTTGGGGGAGTTCAGTCGAGTTGCCAGACTCGCGCTTCCTCGATAAAAGTTTTTCGTCGTTGGATTCGGGTTGCGCTTTGTGTTGCAGCTCATCCTCACAGTGTTCACAGGTGCGGTTGATGTGCGTCGCGTCGGCGACGGACGGGGATTCCAACTTTGCTTGCAGAAATCCGACTTCTTCCTCTTCCGGAAGAGTATCTTTTGCAAATTCGGGTTTGCGCTGCAGCTCGTCTTCACATTCGGTACACATCCGCTGGATCTGCACCGGTGAGCGTTGCAGTGCTGAACCCGATGCGGGTTCCGGCATCCGCATCACCTGATCGGCGACGCGATCGGCTTCGCGTTCGGACTCGTCTTCAGGATGGCTGACGGTTAGTTTGGGTTGGATGTGGCCGGACTTGAACAGCCGCGCCGTCGCTGCATTGCCGATTGCCTGTTGAAGGCGATGGCCTGGCGAACGCGACGAAAGCGAGGATGTCGACATTTTGCCAGTCGGCGCCAGGACACGCTCTGCGCTACGTTGTTGAGGGGCGGCCTTCATCTCATAACGACCTAACCTTCATGATCGTTGGTTCGTGAGAATCACTTAAACCAATCAGTGAATTCAGCACCCCCCACCTTCGAGGGGATACGTCGAGGATCGGTGTCTCTCGACTCGCCTTCACCGTCAGCGGCGGAGGCTGCCCGTCTGCGCCGTCCGGTGCGCGCGTCGTCAGGGACCAATCCGGGTTGTGCTCCTGACTGCAGGCGGCGTCTCGAACTTTAAGGGCTTCGAACGGGACTCTTTTAGTGCTTCATCCTCCTGAGGCTTTTTCTCGGCTGCTTCCGCCATCATCTGTTTACCATGTAACCAAGCATTCACTTGCGAGATGATGCTCTCACTCCTGGACATCCGCTTCTCGACGGGCTTCTGCAACACGATCAGCAGTTCGAGAACAGATGTCGCCAGCGCGATCCACCCGATGAAGCTGACCGCCTCGAGTGCTATCTCTGCTGTGACTATCAATCCTTCCGCCGCGCTCCATCTGGCGGCACACCAAATCCGTCCCTTCTTGATCGCCTCATCGCTAAGTTTATCTTTCATATAATCGAGGCCTTCAGACTGTACATAGTTACTAAGCTCCTCAACTGTTTCTTTCCTCGTGCTCTCTTCTTTGGGAGGGGGACCCGGCACCCACTTCCAATCCGCAACGTTCTTACCCTTTCCGGTTTTTGTGATGTCCATCACGCTGAGAATCGCTTCGTACGCCTCGTTATGGCTCGGTTTCACGCGAAGATCGAGGTCTCTGAGACCGTGGGGAGTCCAAATATTCGTGGCCGGACTAAAAGTCTTGAGGTACGCATCCGCGAGAGCGTGGGCGGCGGCTCCGTTAGCTTCTTCCATCAGATCATGCTTTTCGAGCAAGTTATGGAATGCCTGCTGGTCAATCTGCATAATTATGTTTCCGGGCGGCTGCGTTGCCACAGTCGTTTTGCTGGGCTGTGTCGCCTGCGTTTTCTTGTGCGCTCCCTGCCTCTGCACAGGTTGGTCGGCGCTGCGCCTCATCACCTCAGCTCCGGCTGCATTCGTGTGGTGGTTTCCGGCGCGTTCAGCCATCTGGTCAAGGAGTGGGCCGGCCTGTTTTCCATTCACTACTCGGTCGGCCACGGCATCTGCCTGCCGCTCATACGCGTCGCCGCCTTGTCCCAGTCCGCCGGACAACTGCACGCCGCCACGCTGCTGCACCACATGCGCTGCTTCGTGCGCCGCTGTGTGCAGGTCAGGAGTGCCGACGAACGCGACATGGTTGCCTATGGTGTAACCCACTGCGTCTAACGCGCGGTTGGAGGCGGTGGCCTGCGGGCCAGTGTGCGCCTCCACTCTGGAGACATCATGGTTGCCGAAGGACCGTTGGATGGCATCGAGATGTGGCAAGAATGTCGCTGGTCCAGCGACCCCTTTTGTTGCTACCTCGCGCAAATCGGGTTTCCGCTGCACTTCTTCTTCGAAGGCATCGCAGGCGCGCCCGATCGCCGGCTGGGTATGCAAGACTGTCGAACTCGATTGCGGATCGGGCATCCGCATCACTTGATCGGCGACGCGGTCGGCTTCGCGTTCGGATTCGCCCTGCGGGTGGCTGACGGTGAGCTTTGGTTGGATGGTCCGCGATGGCGGACGCGCGCGCGGTTGCAGCAGACGGTGGATGGCACGATTTCCGACACTTCGCTGGAGACGGGAAATCGACGATTTCTCACAGCACGCGTCGACCTGCGACCCACGATGGAGGGGCGAACGCTGCGGGTCCGCGCGCTGCCGGTGTGCGGTTTGCCGAGTCGCGACGGGTACACCCATTGAGCATTTACCTCATGTGACCGAGGGTTTGGGCGTCGGCGGTGTTCTTTTCTTCGAACTGAGTCTCGTTCTGAGTGCGGCCGTGCGGGGCGGCGTCGGTTTCACCGGTTTGTTCGGGTCCGTCACCAACTTCTCCAGTTCGGTGAGTTCGTCTTTGTAAGCCAGATGGTTCACGCCCGCGGCCATAAGGTTCGCAGTCGGGTGATCTCCCAGACTCGAGTGCACTTCACCCAATTCATGGGACATGTCTTTCGGTCTCAGCCGGGAGAAGAGCCAATTCAATAAGCGCGGGCTTATCACATAACGCCGGCAGTCACATTCAGTCTTTCTCTCCACGGTTTTCTTTTCACAATTGATGGTGAGCACGGCAAGACCAACGGCGCTTTCGCAGCAACCGCAATCCTCGCAAGGCAAGGGTAAGTCAATACAATCTTTGGCTTCGGGCGGCGGCATAGGGCCTTGATTCTTGGGCATGTCATCGCGTGGCGGGTTCAGAGGAGGTTGCACTCGGTACGCAGCAGCCATCTCCTTATGCTCACCCGCCTCACGCAGGATTGTTAGCAAGTCGCGCTCATCCTGATCCTTGCGAGGGCAGGGGCACTTGTCCCAAAGCTCGATGCAGAAGCCTTCCTGAACTTTTGAGGCGCTGCATTTGGACTTCCCGCCGGCCGGTTCGCAATCGGTGTCCGGCGTCAACACTGGTTCAGGATCAGTTTCCCTTTCCATGTAACGCAGCACCAAATATTTCTTGATTCCATAATCGTTTCCCGCGGGCGGTGGTTGGCGCGGTGGACAGTCTGACCCGAACTCTTTCTCGCATTCTTTGGAGAGATCCAGCGTAATGCATTTGCACACTTCGATAAGGTTGCCGCAACAGTCAATCGCCACGCCTGGATTGATCTTGACGCACAGATCTTTAATCTCGACCGTCAGGCCGCAGACAATGCCTGAGCCCCAAAGGTGTCGATTGACACGCTTGAGCGCTTCGCGGTGATAGTCCTGTTCCGCACGGAGATGCTCGTCGGTCAACAGCATGCCGTGGAAGAACCGCGGTCGAGTAGCCGTCTCGTAGTAGCACAGGGTGGTTTCGCATTCAGTGTTGGTCTTATTGATCATGAGCTTGCCTCTTCTTTTTTTTTGTCGCCGCCGGCTCTTACCAGATCGATCGAATATCACGGGCCCACGGTGAAGTAAGTTATGAATTCTCCTCCCGCAACGCCGTTGCCGGTTGGGAAGTTGCCGATCAGTTCCGCGTCCAGAGCGCGACCCTCCTTATTGAGGATCATGCTACCGTGCAGCACGAGTTCGACCTCGGCTGCCTTTTTGAGTTTCCGGCACGACGTGCGCAGCTCGTGCTCGATGCAATTGGAGTCGAAGTAATACAGCGCGGTGTAGCTGTCGTACTCGATACGCTCCACTGGAATCAGGTACTGCACCGGGCAGGTACCGTCGCCGATCGAGATAAAGACCGACAGGCGAAGGCTTCTCAGGTTTTTCACTGTGTGAGGGCTCATCTCCTGATCGAACGTGACTTCGAGGTGTTCATGGAGCAGATGGAGAAACCTATCGACGTCGTAGTGAGAGTCTGTCCAGCTGATTTTTTTGATGTGCGCCAATCTGGGATGAAAACAACGGATCAGGCCTGCGAGCGCGTCGTTTGTGTACACAACCCTGCGATACTTCCAGTAGTCTTCATCCAACTGTACTTGAGGTCCTTGTCCCGCTGTGATCTTCAACGTTCCGGTCGCCAGCAAGACACATTCGCATTCCTTGCACTTGTGACATGCGTGCGATCGTTCAACCAGTACTTTGTGGATTGACGCGGCGTGTTCGACGTCCTCGTAGGGACAGCAGTCGTCGTTATGATCTACCGGGCAAGCGTCCTCCAGACGGCGAATGCTTAGCCGGTAATGGTCGCGGATGCGGTTATACTCCTGACCACGTTCCGTTTGATTGCAGGATGAAGGAACTTTGACGGGTTCGGACTTGCACTCTTGATATTCAAGACACAGGGCCCAGGCAATTGGTTCATAGTGGCCGTCAGTTTCAACGCCTAAAGGTTTGGCAAATGTTTTCGCGTGTAATGCTTCCCGCTCGCAAACCAGCAACTCATTTCCACAACAGTCCAGCGCCAGTCCGGCCTTGACGACCAGGCAAGGGCCCTCAAGGGCAACCTCGAGGCCGCAGACGATCCCCCAGCCGTGGATCATGCGATTAATTAAGCGGCGTTTCTCGTTAAAGTATTCCTGCTCCTGGCGGAGGTCGCGGGCGCTCAGCATCTTGCCGTGGAAATAGTTGTTTCTCTCGAAAGAGCGAACACTACAAACACCGCATTGACAGGATTCTTTTGACTCGTGTTCGTACATCATTATTCTCCATAGAAAACGGCGGCCGCCCCGTTCGAGGCGCAAGCGTCGCCGGCCAGCGTGGCATCGATTCCTAATTCGGGTCCGTATCGAAATCCGCTCAAGACCGAACGCCCGAGGGTCGAGTGTCCGAGATACAGAGGCTGGGGATCTTCGACTCTAGAGTTGACTTCGAGGGCCATACCTGGCCCCATGCCCATTCCGGAAACGAGCCGTATGTCGTAGCCGACATGAGCAGGAGAATTCTCGCGGAGAATTCGGCGCAAGCTTCGCTCATGCCGCTGATACTCCTGCAACGATAAGTCGAGCAACAAATTGAAATGGTGCGCCCCCGCACGAAATGGATTCACCGAAATTTGCGTGGTGTTGCGGAGACGTGATGTTCCCAGCTGAGAAAGACCAAGAACGGTGCGCTGATCGCTCGGTACCTCTGCAGTCGGACGGTGTGAGACTCGCATTCCAAAACCAAGGTAAGAACTCTCGCCGAGGACAAACGGTCGTTCGGTTTCAAAGGACTCTTGAATCACTGGCCGTTTGGCGGTCACAATCTCAATGAACTCAGCCAAGCCATCCGGCCTTCCTTTCTTTTGATAAAGCGAGGCCGCCTGTCGGATGAGCCGGCTCTTCACCTCAGACGACCAGTCTTCTTCCATCCCCAGGTTGAGCCATTGCGCCAGCCAATCGAGAAACTCTTTGGGAGTATGCTCAGGATCAAACAGCTCAGGAATTCTTTCGACCGTGGCCTCCAGCCCGCTGAACACGGTTTCAAACATCGACAGGAAGCGTTGGAGAAATTCGCGACTCGCCGGGTCCTCCTGATAGACCGCAGGGAGGTAGCGTAAGTACGATAGCCGCGGATAGTAGACACGCATCTCGCGAACTGCTGCTTTTGCGCCCGGCGCCAGCCCGGAGAGCTTGAGCTTGAGCCACAGGTAACGTTTGGTCTGCTTACGGAAGAGCACGCTATGCGTCGTGCGTTCGCGAAAGTCACCGTGCGAGGCCGCGGCTTCCGCGGTTTCAGTGGCAGAGAACGTCTGCAGCTCATCGGGGCCTTCCCAGCGATCGCCCAGTAGAACTTCGATCGCGTCTACTTTTTCCGACGCAGGTGCATTTCGCTCGATGACGGCGTTAACGGCTGCGGAAAGAGCGGGGTCATCATCCGAAGCGTAGAAAACATCGACGGCTCCGCCGGCATCGAGGTCCGCGATAAGGTCAAGCCGATGCCAACAGTCGCTTCCGTCGCCGCCGCTATCCAATGTGCCGCTGTAGAACTCACCTGGCTTCCCTGCGAGTCCCGTTTTATCTGCCAACCGCGCGATTCCTTCGGGCGCTCCGACATACAGGTCACCACTCGGACTGAATGTCATTCCCCGGACTCTGGTGAACGGGCTGATTTCATCGGTGCTGCCAATGTAACCACCATCGGGGGAAAACTCATGAATGATTGGATTTCGTTTCCCTTCGCAGATGAAGAGATTTCCGCCTGGGTTTACCCCCAGCAGTCGTGGCCTAAAGTCGGCAGCCACGTCGTCGAAGTTGCCAATCTCATCTTGAAAAGAGCCATCCGTTCTAAAGCGCCGGAAGCTTCTCCGGCAAGCATCAATTACATAGATCCATTCCCCGCGCGGATCGGCGCACAACGCAACCGGGCTTTCAAGATGTTCGCGACGAGGCGGGCTGAGCACCCTGCCATTCACGTCGTAAGCAGCGATCCCGTTACGATCAAGTGAATACAAACGGCCAGCACCCCACGCGATATCGATCGGGTGTGACAGCGGGATCTCGCCAATGATCTGAAACGTGTCGGTGCGCAGCGAGATCAGCCGAGAGCCCTTCCGATCGAGAATCCACAGTCGACGTTCCATGCTGAGGATTCGCCGGAACGACTGCTTCTTCCGCGCACTCTCTTCTGCAAGCGAGATCATCGCCTCGACCGCTCCGTTAATTGGGTCGTAACGGTAGAGCCAATAGCTCTGCGGATGGATCCAGAAAATGCGACCACAGGGATCAATGGCGAAATATCGGACGCCGCGGGCCTGGGCCGATTGGATCACCCAGTCGGTGAATATGGGCCGCGAGAAAAGCTCTACGCCTCCGCCGTCAAGAGGTTTAAGTTTGCTGCGCAATCCGTGATTCCATTGAGCGGAGTCGCGGAATATCTGGCGGCGAAAATCTACCGGGTTCATCCGTTCCTCCCTGGCTCAGTTTCCGCGGTGAGATCGTGTGGACCCGCATAAACAAGCCCAGCCGGAGGAAGTGGAATCGCTCCGGCCTCGGTTGTCTTAATTGGAGCGTCACCTCTCGAGGCGCTCAACATTAGGTTGGAAGCGAAGTCCACTCCCGGCACGGCGTCGAGGACCGCGTACACCTCGGAAGGAAACACTCGCCGCCCAAACGGCCATCGAGTGAAACAAGGCGATTGAGTCGATGCATTACGAACCGAGTCCCGGTCCGACAAAAGTTTTTGGTCAGCCGGTTCCAACTCGCCGCGAAGAAAGCGATCCAGAGCCTCGCGTGCCCGCTCAATCACGCTTAGAGGCGCCGCGCCTCTCTCGATCCTCAAGTGCGCCGAGACTTTTACTTCGATATACACGGGACCGATAACGCGTAGCGAATCGCAAAGCAGGCGGCTTCTTTGCAAATGTCGATGGACCATTTCCAAAAAGAGTTTTGATGGTTCTTTGGGTGGTCCTTTGCGACCGGGACGGATCTTTGGGACAGCGACGACAGTAATACTCTCCGGCACCGGACAATCAGTAATCGCCTTGGCCCTGGCCACGCGGGCGTGCGGAGTCGAGAGCGTCAAAAGTTCCAGGTCACTGAGGGTCACTGCTCGCTGAGGACGGCTCAACAGCGCCTGGGCGCGAAGCTCCATTTGATCGAGGGGCTCAGGGTCTGTGCCGCCGGCCGCCGGTTCCGGATTCGTCAAAGTTACTCCCGGTATTCCGGTGTTGCGGAACCTCCAGCGCAGTTCCTTCGAAACATTTCCTGAGACGCCGTGGGAGGCTTGATACCAGACCGCCCGCACTGCTTGGCCAGGCATCGGAATTTGGCCGTTCAGTCCATTGCCGAACTCCACGGTTCCTTGTTCGCTGTCGAAAACATAATGCTTACTGGTGGGATCGGATTTCTCAAACGAGAGCACCGGCCGCCATGGTTCATCAGCGACGGCGATAACAATCGGCGTGCTTCCTACGAGGTGGTCTAGTTCAGGAGTCTTGTCTACACTTTGATCGCGTGTCGGACTCTCATTTTGATTGTCAGCCGCAGCGGACAACACTCGGTTTAGTTCTTTAATTCGTTCGTATTCGAAAAGACTATTTTCGGCAGGGAGTGCTCGCAAATTGTCGAATTTTTCCGCGCGCGCCGGAGGGAGTTGCTGTATTTCTTTGACGAGATACTCCCAATTAGCGACATCGCTGCTGACAATCTCGGCGCGCGATCCCGCTTCCCGCACCAGGATTGGAGTCTTCGCCAACTTAAATGTTTGGTTTGGTCGGCCCGTGACCGGACCGAGCTCTTCATTAAGGACGGTTTCCACCTGAGCACAAGGCAGAACGTTTAGGCTAATGCTCCGCAGTCTGGGCTCGATGTCGTAGTCACGCTGACGAATTCGCGCCCGAATCCAAAACATCTTGGCGTCTTCCGGCACGGCGTCTTTGGGGACGGCAAGAGTGATCGCACCGTTGCGAGTAAAGGCGCCGGTTTCATCTTTGAACTCCAGCGGCAACCAATGATTTCCCGCAGCCAAATACTCCCAAACAATATCGACAAAGGGACCTGGGAGGTTCTGATCTTCCGTTTGTTCAGTGGGAACATTGAGGCTACACGGTCCGACTAAATCGTCGGTGAAGACACTTGCGGTGAGACGGATTGTCGGTTCGTTAGCCGGATAGAAGGCATCGAAGCCAAGTCTGAGCTCCGCGTCTTTCTGCGCGTTTTCGCCGAAGGCAAGGAACACTATTCCCAGCTTGTCGTTAGCTTTTGTTTGATCAATTCGATCGGTTCCGGCAACTGTAATCACGCGTTGCAGCTGACTTTGGCTAAGAAATATGTCCTTCTGTGTCTCGAATATGATCTCCTCGCCTTCCAACGGAGAAAGTTGGGTGCCGGCGGGCAAAAAAATTCCTGCGTTCAGTTTGCCTTCAACCCAGACATCAACCTGTGCCGGCTTGCGCAATCTGCGCTTGACGCCAACGAGTTGGCTAAAGACTTCGCGGTGTCTCTGGCCCACGCGATTGAGTTGATAGAGTTGCATTTCGGCGAGCCAGGCAAACAGCTCGATAAAAGTGATTCCCGGATCGTGAGCATTGTGATCGGTCCAAAGAGGAGCCACGCGCGGAATCAGCGAGCGCGCTTCTTCCACGAGATCCGCCCAGCGCCGGTCGTCCAGATTTGGGATTTCAAGAGACATTCTTAGGCCTTCTTGATCGCCAACGTATGCTCACCACTAGCCAGCAATTCATTTGGTCCGATCGCAACCACATCAGAATTCTTCTGGCCCCGAAATTGGAAACTCAAATTCTCAACTCGATCGACATCAGGAATTCGTTCCAGCACCGCAAACACGTCAGATTTGGAAATTGGCCGGCCAAAGTCCCATCCGGTGCCATCCGGACCACCGCGAATCGGATGGAGAAACTCCGTCAACTTGTTTCGTGCATTCGACTCGGCTGCCGCCGCCCGCTCAAGTGTGGTCACGAAGATGTCGGCCTCTACGCCCACCGTCACATAGTCGGGAGGCCTTACGACAATTCGTTCGTCGCCGGCGAGAGCGCTCGGGGCTCGCTCACGAAGGTAGTCCTTTACCGAGCGACGGAGTTCGAGAGAAGGACAAGGTTGAAGTTCGTTCGAGTCGGGCACAATAATCAGGCTTACGCGCCCGCGCTCTGCGAGTGCCTGGTGAAGCTGACCCGGATCGCAGGGATCCGCTTTGCCAACGCCGCTGAGCGCTAGATTCGTCGTAGCCAAACAGCGAACCTTTGCGACCTGGCGCGATGCTTCGTAAGCGAGTTCTTCGAAGTCCTCTACCGAGACGGCGCGATCGAGGTGACTGATGCGCCGTGGGCCGATAGTGAGCATCGCATTCGTATCAGCTTTGTCGGAGCCTCCTCCGGCAGGAGACGGATTGAACACTGATTCAATGCCATCGACTGCCGTAGCAAGTGACTGTATTTTGTTCGCCGGTACGTTTCCGAGAGAGCCCCCTCCGGTGCGATAGCGGAAAGCCCTAATGTTGTCGACGCCGGCGGGCGGAATGCGGCCATGCTCACCATCGCCGAATCGGAGAGAGCCGGTGGCGCGGTCGATCTCGTAGCGGCGGTCTTGAGGGCCGGAATCGAACAAGGCTTTCGTTGCTTTCCAGCGCACCCACGTTCCCCCCAGATCTTCGCGATCCGTTACGCTTTCTTTGCCGAGCTCACGTTCAATTCGCTCTCGCTCTTCAAATGACAAAACTTCCTGGACGCGGACGTCTTCATCTTTAAGCACGTCGCCATGTTGGAACTTGTGAGTTTGGTTTTGCTCGCCGTCGCCCGAGCCGATGATCTCTTCCGTAACCGTCTCACCTTGAGTTGCCCAGACAGTATTCGGAAAGACACCGCGCAATAAAGCGGTGCCCACTACGGCCTGTGACGCATTGATAGTTTGGGTCTGAAATCCCGCGCACGGGTCTTCCAATGAGACGGCTTTTGCGGCACAGGAGCACGAGCAGGCGCAGGAGCACGGAGCTTGGGCCTTTGCTTTTGTTTCGCTCGACGGGATTTCTGCGGCAACGCTTTCAGTTCCCTTCTCAGGCGAACCGCGGTCGGACCGCAACGATCCCTTGATCCAGAAGAGGGACTGACCGAAGCGCGTCTCTCGCGTGAGTTCTTCAGACGCCGACAAGGTGACAATGCCCTGACGGGTTAGAGCCACGCTTCCGTCTTCGGCATCGAGCGGTTTCCACTGTCGATCTCTACGAAAGCTCCACTTGAGTTCCGGCGGCTTACTCTCATCAAAGTTTCGTTCAGCAGCGTCGAGCAGTAATCTGACTGGTCCGGTTTTGAAGGTCTTATCGAATCCAAAGAAGAGAGTAAGTGACAAATCCTCAAGTGTCTCAAATGGCCGGAAGTGGGAGCCTGCGGTCTGGCACGCTGCGGTCTGGTCGATGTAGTCCAGGTTGTTGACGGTCAGGCAAGCTTCGGGCACGACCGGGTTGGCCTGGTAAGAAATGCGAAGGTTGCGCACCTTCGGCGGACGCAGACTGCTTTTTTCCGAGACGATCGTGGTGCCGACAATCTTGAACGTTTCGTGTCCGTAATCGCCGCCAACGAGCCGCGCGCGAATCCAGAAGTTATCCTGACCCGCGACATCGGTGGACTCGATTGATTTCGGAAGCTTGTCAATCCTGACGGCGCCGTTGGACAGGAGACTCCGAGTGCCGTCTGCGACTGAAAGAGATAGCCAGCCAGTACCATTCCAGTATTCCCAGGAAAGGTCCGGCACGGAACCAGCGTCTTCGGAGGTAGGGAATTCCGTCCCGCCGCTTTTCAGTTCCGAATAAAGGACATAGTCCCCGTTTGCGGGAACAGCGCCCGCTACCTTGATCATTCCGGTCAATCGGCTGTAGAAATCGAAAGGAACAAAATCAAGCACATTGGGAAATAGGGCGTCTCTGATTCGAAGGTTGAGCGGTTCGGCCTTGAAAGTATCCGTGGTAGGAATGGCGTTATGAACCGCGAAAATCTCGTTGACATCAGCTTGGGCAAGGCCCACGTTTTCTGCGACAACCTGACATTCGGACGTGCCATCCAGCGGTGTGGTAAACGCCGGAGCCACCCGAGCGAGTCTGAGCGCTCCGTCGTAAGCGATGATGGTTCTGGATTGACCGTTACCAGTACCGTTGATGATTGTGAGAATTTTGTTTAGGTACTCTCCGTCCTTGCTTGATGCTTGATTAGCGTCGAACTGCACACCCAGATCGACAGCGTTTGCTTTGGTTACGGCGTTAATTTGAGCTTCAAAAACCCAGCTGACCATCGAGTTTCGGCCGCTCGCGGAGAAGACATGAATCCTATTGGTGGTAGCGTCGACAGGCTCGAGATGCACCACCGGCGAGTCACGGAGCTCAGGGTCAACAGACCGGCTGCGAAGCTCCCAACGCGGCACGTTAAGGGAAACCTCGCCGTCCAACCGTTCCCACAGTCGGTTGTCAGCGCCACGCAGGAAGATGTGCTTTCCCTCTACATCCAGGTCGTTCTTGGCCGGGTTTTCCAGGTACCCGTGCGGTAGCGGCACTTCGCCTTCGGTGCTGATTCCCGCGGGTGGCTGCTTCAGATCGACCCAGGCGAATTCGCCACTCACCGGGGCGCTAGTATCGCACTCGAACAACTTCCGGGTATTAACCCCGGGTTCAGAACTTACGACAAAGACCTTCGCATTTCCTGCCCCAAAAACCTGGGCAAATGGCCGGGAAGCCGCTTTGAACTGGGTTCCGCTTGTTGGCGTGAGAGCCAACCAAACCATGTTGAGCGAAGGAGCAAGCGTCCCTTGGTAAACTACGCCGTCCTCGCCTGTTATGAATACAAGGATGTTTGGAGCAGCGACGACGACGAACGGTGATGAAGCCCACTTCGGTCCGCCTGCCGCATCATGCAGGGTCCAGGGCCCCTGCGGCTTCCCCGTGCCAAGTATCTCTTTTGAATACAGCTTGCTGTCGCTACCCACAACAAAGACGCGGGCGAATACGGTTACAGGCCAACCGTTTGGCAATACAACGGCCGCTGGATTGAAGTTCACACGCTTCTTGCCTGTAGAAGGAGGAGCGTCCAGATCGAACCAATCTGGATTTGCGCCGCTGCTTAGATGGAAGTGAACCCAGAGTCGGCCGGCCCGGTTATTTGGTTCTTCATCGAGCGCGTCTTCAGTCTTGACGAACACATAGATCGAGCCGCTGCCTTTATCAGCGATCGCGGACGGAATCGAGTCCTCCACGGGAAAATGTCGTGATCCTTGCGGACGGCCGGGAAGAAGCGGAGTATCGAAGGGACTGCCCAGGATGTTCCAGGTACTACCACCACCAGCGAGGGTCAAGTCGAGTTCGTATAATCTTCGGCGCAGCCCGACGGAATAGACCCGTAGACCCTTGGTAAGCTCGACCACAGAAGGTCCAGCCAGAGTCTGCAAGTCGAGTTGAAAATCCAGAGTGACTTCCGCTTCACGTTTTGAGAAAGCTTCCTTGCTTCCGATGTAGAACTGATCGAATACGCGAGGCTCAGTTCCGAACGGGAGAAAACCAATATCCGGTTTGACCTTAAGATCGAGCGGAGTCGAGTTGTAAAAGCCCTGGTCTGCCTCGATGCCCGGCAGTTCACCCGCAGGCACGATAGCCTTGGTGTTGGCGCTTATCTTGATCGTCGCAATTTCGGGAAGGGTCCACTCACCAACCGGTAGTTTCTTCTTGAGTCGGGCCCGAATCCATCGGCTCTGGTTTGCGCCAACCTGTCGCGGTTTGATCTCAAGACCAGCCTTTTTCAGCAGCACAATCTCGCCACTGAGAGCTAAACCCAATGTCTTATCGGTCTTAACCTCGAGCTGTTCCCAGTGTTCTTCTTCCTCGGGTATTGCTTCCTCATTCTTCGTCCAGAACTCCCAAACCAGGTCGCGAGGTTCAAAGCCTTCCACCGGATCCTTCACTTTGATGTCGAGTTTGATCTCGACTCCCTCTTTCACAGTCAGGAGGCTGGCGTGGCCGATGTACAGGACGTGTTCCTGAACATCGATACCGTCGAAGACTTCGAAATTCTTAATGGGCAGGACGCGTGTCTCGGCTGGAAAGGTCTGGCTGACTGGCTCGTATAGAGTTATGAAACCGCCTTCGTCTTTCTTCTTAACTATGCGTTTCTCCGTACATCCAATCAGGACATACGACCCCGGCTCAAGCTCGCTGTTATCGTCTAATTGAAGGCGGTTCGAGTTCGCGGAGACGAGCGACTGGAGCTTGTAGCTGAGTTCGCTGGGCTGGCGAGACTCCTGTTTCAGAAAGCCTGGGGGTGGGCCAAAAATAGTATCGTGCAACGGATCGACGCCATACGCCGCAGTGAGAACGCCGGGTATCGCGACGAGCTCGCCAGTCGTTTCAAAGGGGATATCATCGTCTTTGCCCGGCGCAGTGACGCGTGTTCCAAATGGCACTCGGACGCTTTCCTGCAAACCCGTGGCGAGCCGAAAGGTCACCGCGGCGCGTGCGGAGCGCGCCGGCAGTAAAGTAACTCCGAGATGATCGAGAAAAGCGACAAAGTGTTTCTGGGGAGCCTGGTCCAGACGCACCGACACTATTTCTGCAAGCTGAGCGAAGATTCTCATCAGGGCCACACCCGCGCCTTGCTCGTCTGAAAGATTCAGGTCGGGCGTGTAGTGAAGGGCGTACCGCTTCAGCTCCTGAAAGAAGCTTTCAAGCCGTCGCCCATCAACTGGTGGCGCCGAAATCACCTCTAGGCACGCTCCTTAATGTAGAACGGATAGACCAGGTTCAACTGATTGTTCGTTCCGCGTATCACGTAATCGATCGAGATCCGCAACTGCCCATCGATTCCGTTACCTGATAAAGCGCTGACCTTCGTCACGTCGATGCGCGGCTCAAATGTCGCCAGGGCGTCCTGGACGCGCGTCTCAAGCTCCGCAAGTGTCGTCGTGTTGATGACCTCGAAGACGAGGTCGTGAATCCCGCAGCCAAAATCCGGCCGCATCACTCGTTCCCCCTTCGCCGTCGAGAGAATGATCCAAATTGACTCCTGGATGTCGCGCTCGTGCTCGGACAAGGAGATAGTCGCTTCTTTCTCATGAAGGCGGACCGGGAAGCTCCAACCGCGGCCGAGATAGCTTTTTGGATCCAGCAGCATACGTTTCCACTTTCAGCCGATTAACACAGTTACCTCGCCGAGAATGATCGTGTTTGGCGGGGCCTCAGCAACAAAATCACCTTGCCGCGCGGCCGGAAGATTGTTAATAAGCACCGTCGGACTGCCTATACCGACTACGCCACCCACGTGTGGCACGGGTCCGTTGAAAAGCGGACACGCATGAAAGTCTGAACCGACACGCCAGGCCGGCTTGTTTCCGATCAGAACGTCCACACTGCCCGGACCTGGAGCCAGCGGGGTTCCGTGGCTCGTAGGGTCGCCAATTCGCGCTGCCGGTTGGCCCATCAATCCTCCTAGTTGATCTTCACGAGCGCTCCCTGAATCGTCAGAGTTCCGGTGGCCTGAAGCGTCATCGAAGCGTCAGCCTTAATGTCGATGATGTTCGACTGAATCGAAAGTTTCGACTTGCTCTTGATAGTGATCGTTCCCGGCAACGATTTGATCTCGATCTCGTTTCCACTATCGTCTTTAATCACAATGCCGTCGGGATCCAGAAGGACCTGGCGCTTTTTGTCCTTCAAATGAATGTCAATGCGACCCTGCGACCCGTCATCGAAAATGATTTCGTGTCCGCTGCGCGAGCGAATTTTTCGGATATCGTTGCGTCCGTCGGAATTCGTTTCCGGGGGCGGCTCTTTCCCGTTCCACAGGGCGCCGAGTATGTAGGGATGCTCGATCCGTTCCGCATCGCAGGCCACCAGCACTTCGTCTCCAACTTCGGGCAGGAACCAGGTGCCCCGTTCTTTCCCTGCCATCAGCACAGCGATCCGGGCCCAATGACTTTCATCAGGATTCTCGTGCCACGGAAATCTGATCTTCACGCGGCCCAAACCTTCGGGGTCCTGGTTCTGAGACACCACGCCCACAGAGACGCCGCGAATGATGCCCGGCTCCCGCACATCGCCAGTGTCGCCCTCAAGTAGCCCGTTCATATCGTCACGTCCTTGACCTGGAATGAAGTTCGATACCCTGACGAGTCAACTGTGTGCGTGGTTTGTTGGACATAAAAAGTGGTGTCGAAAACTTTGCCCAGTCCGCCCAACTTGATGTTCACGTTGGGCTGGAGTTCGGGAATGCCAAGGCTCTCACCTCGGCCTCCGACGAATCCCTCAGCCCGCCGTTTTAGGATCGCCACGGCCCGCTTGTCAGCTTGTTGTTGGCTGAAAACCGGTTCGCGTATTCGCAGCGTTGCCTGTTCTTTCTTACAAATCTTCTCTAAATACTCAGCGCCGCTGGATCGGCCCTGATCGCGACCGGGTTCATCGCCGCGTTTGGCTTTTCCGACAATCGATTTCTTGGTTTGAATGTTCCAGCCATGCACTTCGACCTGGGCGACTTGTTCTGACAAGTTGAGTTCCGGCGAGAAGCTCAACAAGCCGCGGCCCCATTCCAACTCGATTGCTCCCGCCTTATCGTTGGCCGGCTTTCGAAAAAAGAGTTGTTTCTCGGTCGCGAAAACCTCGAAGCCATTGCGTTCGGCAAGTCGCTTAAGGAAGCGCGCCGCGCTTTCCTGGCTCCTTTCAATTGCCGGCCAAATACCCTCGGTATTTTGAACTTCTGGTTTAAGGCCGTGGTCCTTCGCGACCAGACGCACCACATCGCTGTCCCTCTTGTTCTCATATTTCTTTGAGCCGGTTCCTTTTGTCAGACCAAACATAAAGTCGTAACCACTGATCGTGAGTTGGGGGAGACCCGAGGAAGGAAAGCTCGTCTGCAACTCCGTTACGATGCCTTTGAATATGAGATCCAGGCGGTCGCCATAGCCCATGTGGATCGTCACCGTTGCACCAGGTTCAAAAAACTCAGGCAGACTCTTGTTGCCGGCGAAGAGGAATTCCCGTTTGGAAATATCGAAACCATTATTAATGACGAATGAAAACCGATCTGCTCCTTCGAGGGTCTGGTCCACCTGCACACTGGTAAGTTCGAGATGTAGATCTCGGACCACGTCTTTCCCGTCAACCAGAACCTGGGCGGCTGGAGCATAAAAGTCCTGCCGGGCTTTCTCGATCTGCAGAATCTTCAAGGCCATTCGTTTACCTCAAGGGCGGCAATCTGATTTCTCGCCCCGGCTCAAGCACTCTTGGGTTGTCGATGTCATTGGCGTCAGCAATGCCGCGCCAGACCGCAGGGTCACCATATTCGACCGCCGCAATGAGACTAAGGCGATCGCGTTCTCCAATAACGCGACGCTTGGTCCAATCGGAGGACTGTTTCGGCTTCTTATCGATTTGATCTGCGATCGTCCGATACTCTTTAAAAGTTACGTTGAGAGTAGCTCTCACGGGCACGCCATTTTCGAGGAACATCGTGAAGCGCTGCGTGAGGCGTTCGATCACGGCGCAGAAATTGAGTCCTCCCCAAACGAACCTGACCGGCGGTGGCGCGTGAAGGGTCGGATCGATCTCTAAATACCGGGCGATCAGGTTCGTCTTAGTACGAACATCGAGGCCGCGCTGGTCGGTATAGGTATCGAAGAAAAGTTCCATCGTCAGTACGTCGGCGTCGCCGTTGACGAACGACAAGACCGGATTCGACAGGCCCGGTAAAGGAGCGCTGGCGAATTGATTGCCTTTCTCCAGCGAATACTCTGCCGGATTAAAGATCACTTCTGCCACTTCGTCTTTGTACGAACCAAGCAGAGCCTGGATGTATGCCGTTGCGCGTTCCATAGGTTCCTCTACAGGCCTCGCCGCTCTCGCTCAACGCGAATCTTTTTCTGAATATGCCGGTAGACTTCATCGCTGAGCCGGCCGAGATCGAGCTGGGGCTGCGCAGGCTGAACCACAGCGGGAAGACGCGAGATAGATGTTTGCTCCTGTGGTTCGGAAGAACGTGCCGCAGCGCCAGCCGCGGGCGGACTAGCCAAATTCAATGAGGCGGATTGCGCGAAGAGACGAGATCGCACGTCCGGTAACGAGTTCTGGCCGGCCCCTACTGCTCGCTCAGCATGAATGAGCTGGGATTGCCCGGAAACAGAAACGCGAGGTGTCATGTCGACGTTCCTGTGGAAGGACCGCGAGATTTTGCTTCGCGGCAGGGTGGCTGGTTGAAGAGCAGTATCGTCTTCGAGCGGAGACGACCATGCGCCACCCGCCCAATTCCTCTTTGGTATGTATGCGAGCTCGCCGCTGCGCGCCGCAGACGTAACAAGAACATTTCGCTCGGCAACCAACGTATGCAGCCGCTTTCTGAAGACTTTTTCGCTGAACCGGCGAAAGGTCTTCGCGCTAATCGTTTTTCGCCTTGGACCTGCGTGCGAGAGTTCGTCATGAAGCGCCGGAGTCATCTGTGAAGAAACGTCGGGGGGCAACGTGACGGTGCGTTCAAGTGAAAACGCCGACGCAGCGCGCGCCTGTGCATCGCGCGCGACGGAGATTGTCTCTGCGGCACCACGCACCTGAGCTGACGGCCGCGTAATTACGTCTGCCAGCCGATCGGAGCTGTTTGTGTGAACCGGGTCGAGCCACGCCTGTAGCAGTTCTCTAGTCACCGCTCGACTGAAGATGGATCTTTCGATCAGTGTTTGCCGTCGAGTCTCTTTGTTGATCGACTGCTGCCAGAGCAACTGAAAGTTGAGTGTCAAAGGGTAGTGCGCAACGGTTGGACCTGGGCGGCGCTGAGCCTGTCGATCCGTATTGGGGGACCAGATGCGAAAGAGAACCAGCGGCACGCGAGGTCTCAGCAAAGAGCCTCTGAATTTATATCGCTCGAGGATACGCTTCCATAATGGCCGTGGTGCTGGTCGCAGTCTTTGATTGCCGTGCTTCATCCTTTTTTGATCCCGTTGTGAGCGAACTCCACGTTTTCGACAAAGACGGCACTGCTGGTCGCATTAAGTTCGGCGCCTGACCATTTCACGGGATACGCATCCGCAAAAATCCAACGCCATTTGTCTTTGCCGAGGGAGTCGGTCAGCACAATAGTCACTGCCCGGCGCTCGATCTTTCCGTTGATGACGTCCTGGTGCCACAGCCAAAGCTCAGTCGCGTCGCAGATGCCTCGCTTCAAACTCAAGTTCTGATACTTCGTCACCGTCGCAAGCTTGTGGGTGTGATCATTCAGCCCGCCTTCACGAAAGTCTTCGAGCTGAACCTCTCGATCCAGACCGGAAATCTGTGTGAAACCGCCGACCTGTATACCCAGGATCTCGACGCGAAACTGAAATCCTGAATAGGGGTCAATGTCTCTCATCCCTTTTCTCGCTAGACGTCAAAAACGTTCTTTGGCTCGCCGTTAAGATTGCGATTGATCTTCGAGATTTCCGCACACCACCGCCGCCGCTCGTCGTGGGGCAGATCCATAATCTCGGTCCAGGGCCAGTGAAAGTAATAAGCGACGAAGGCCATCTCCTGGTAAAGCTCATCCAGGGGATAGCCTTTCATTCCCCCAACTCATCAAACCTCATCTCGAAACTGTGTTCACACTTGGGACAAACAATCGCTGCCTTGTGAGAACCGTCGCCGTTCAGCTCCTGGTAAACCGATTGCAAGTACGACAGGTCCGACGCGTAAAGCCCCTCGACCACGCCAGGGTGGACGTCCGCCAGACTGCCGAGCTTACTGATCACCCGCGACAACAGAATGACCGTCAGGTAAGCAGGATTCTGTTGTACCCTGGGATCTTTCAAAGGGAGGATTTCATCGGCAGCTGTTGCCAGCCGCATCACTCCTTCCTTGTGAAGAGTTCCCTCGGCGCACATGTATCCCTTGGGAAGCGTGAACTGAATTTCTGTTTGAAATGCCATGAATCCTATGCCTCACCTATTCGAAATGATCGTCACGCCGTCCGCTCAACGCCTTCGTTGACTAATTCCATTGTCTCGATTGAAACGTCGTTTCCTTTGGCGCTGAGATCCATTGGGTCGTATTTGTTGGGCCAGGCGTCGGAGATTTGAAAACGCGCCTTGTCCTTGCCCTCTTCGTCGAGGACGACAATCGCCACGGTCTGGCGTTTGATCTTCCCGGCGACGACGTCCTTGTGCCAGTTGTACAAGTCCATCGAATCCGTAATGCCGCGTTTGAGCGTGACGTTGCCGAACTTGTTCAGACCGGGAAGCTTTCGCACGTGCGTTGGCTCATCACCCTCGCGATAATCGATTGCGTCGGTCGTAATATCGAAGCCTGAAACCTCGCTGAAGTGCGCTTCGCTGATACCTCCGATTTCGAGACGGAACCGAAAGTTTCTTAAGGGATCTTTTCTCACTTTATGTCTACCTCCGTTCTTTCCCGCTAATCAAAGGTCAGAGTTGGACCGAAGTCGCGCTGCTGGTTAATTGCGCGATTCGGAAGATTACGAATTCAGCCGGCCGGGTCGGCGCGATACCGACCACTACGATTAGTCGACCGTTGTTGATGTCGTCGTCGGTCATCGTGCTGCGATCGACCCTGACGAAAAAGGCCTCTTCTTCTGTCGCACCCAGGAGAGCGCCGAGTCGCCATTGCGTGCGCAAGAACTCGGTAATGGTCTGCTTGACTCGTCCCCACAACCGCTCGTTGTTCGGCTCAAAGACAACCCACTGCGTGCCCCGGAAGATCGACGCTTCGATAAAGATGAAGAGTCGGCGCACGTTGATGTATTTCCAGAGACTGTTGTCTGAGAGTGTCCGTGCTCCCCAAATGCGCCGACCGCGGCCGGGGAAAGCGCGAATCGCGTTGACACCCCGCGGATTGAGGATGCCCTGGCCGCCATCGGTGACTTCGAACTCGAGCTCTAGGGCGCCGCGGACAACTTCGTTGGCCGGCGCTTTGAAGACACCACGTTCAATATCAGTGCGAGCATAGATGCCCGCCATGTGACCGCCTGGCGGTACCAGTTTCTGAGCGCCGCTGTCGGCGTCGAAGACTTTGATCCAGGGGTAGTAAAAGGCCGCGAATTGACTCGGACGGGCGTTCCTGGGATCGATGTTGGCGATTTGCGCCGATCCCCTAGCCGAATCCAGAATCAGAAATCGATACTTATTGTTCTCACAATGCGTCATCAGTTCTTCGCCGAGGCCCGGTTCGTCGGCGATGTTCGGCGCATACATGATCGCAACATCCTCGAACGGCGGTTCATTAAGCGCGGCAATACCGCTTCGCTTCTGGCCGGTCAATGGGTTGGCCTCAACGCGTCCCTTGTAGTCGTCCACGTCGATATCCGCGCCGTTGACGCCGCCCGCGAGGAATGTGAGTGCGCCGGGAGGCGGGGGAGCAGTGGCGCCCACCACATGCTTCAGCTCGATGAGCGACGACAATCCATTAGCGACGCGTTTCTCGACATAATTCGGCGACGTCTCATCGAGCACGAGGTCGTCGAAATCCTCCGAGAGCTGAGGGGCCTTTTGCGCGCGCAACTGAGTGCGAGTTGCCTCGAGCTCTGCCGCCGTGGAGGGAAGCGGATCGACAGGATTGGCCGGCAGATCAGCGGCCTTCCAATAATGGACCTGGAGACGGAAGCCGTTCTTCTCGGATGATGCGGCTTTGACGCGGAACGCCACTCGAACGCCCCACAAACCTTCGCCAACAGCCGAAATAATCACTGAGCCGAGGTCAGCTTGTGCCGACGCGGCGCCCTCCTTATCAACGATGCGTGCAATGAATGCTCGCTTGCCGCCGTTAAGGAAAAAGCCATCCACGCCATAAGGCAGATACCTTTCCTGGTCGTTGTTAGGGCCGCCCCTGAAAAATCCTCCGAAGAGCCGTTTGTATTCCGGGAAGCTGGTGACTAGTTGTGGATAGGTGGGACCTCGCTCGGTCTCGCCGAGGAAAGCCGCGGTGCTGGTAGACACCCCCTCGATAGGTTTGGCGCCTATCTCGAACTCTTCAATATATACTCCGGGAGTTAGATACTCTGGCATTATGATCCCTCCTTACTTACCGCTGGTAGCGGGTTTGCATTCCACGTTGTTGAGTTGGCTCTTAATCACATCTTCAAGAGCCGCCGTATCGGCTTGCACTTTATTTTTGATGAATTCCAAGTTGCGGTTTGCTTCGTCGACTCTGCCGCTCGCTTCCTGAGCCTTTTCTTTCTGTTCACGAACAAGGTCCCAGGCACAGCAAATCAGTTTTGTAAGCTTCTTGTCTTTAATCACCGAAGGATGCCAGTCGCCTGGCTGACATCCGATGTGGTATGTCGGGTGTTGCCGGGATTGATACTGTTGGTCAGAACCGTCCTCCTTCTCCTTGCAACAAATCGCGATCGGGAACCTCCTGCAGAGCTTGGGCACGAACTTCCAATAGAACAGGTAGAACGCCCATTTGTGTTTCTGCGGGTCGCAGTCGTTTAGCGCCGCGAGGATTTCAGTTTTCAATCCCTCCAGCTCGGTGAACTTGTCGCCAATCCACTTCGCCAGGTCCTGGATGATCTTAAAAGCGGCCTCCGCCTTTTTCAGATCATCGTCCGCTTGCTTCTGCTCCCAAATGAGCTTAGTAACTCTTGTCAGCTTTCCTTCCAGATTCTTCTGACAGCACTTCTCCCGCTCGAGTCTGCAAAGCTCCGCGTTGATGGCGTCCCGCAGTTGCTCCAGGCATCCTTCCGGAAACTTGTACCTGTCCTGGAAGACGGTCGACATGTCACGGTAAAACCCCTTCAAGCAGTCTTCCCTGCTGATTAGGTTTTGACGTTCGCTCTTATACTTCTCGAGAATTCCATCGAAGGTCGCCACCAGCGCCGTCAACTCCTTCTCGCGCTCTTGTCTAGCCTTGATGTCAGCCTCAATTTTTGCTTTTTCGCCTTGTTGTGAAGAGATGCAGTGCTGAAGTGCGTCCAGCTGGCGGCGCAAGTCGGCAGCGGTGCAATCATCGCGGCCCGGGTCGTCGCATCCACCGGTCGGATCGCCTTCTGGAAGGAGACCCTCACAAGGCTTGCAAGGCACACAGCCACCCTGTGGGTAGCAACCGCAATCCCATTCCTCGCAGTTACAGTCGTCGTTGGAAGAGTGGCACTTGCACTCGATCTTGGTCCAATTCCCTCCGCACGAAGAGGCCCTGACGCAAGGATCATCGACCTCATCCCAGGTGCAGGGACTGGGTTGACCATCGGGACAACATTGGCGGTCATCCGGACAACATTCGGGCCTGATCCCCGGAGGGCCCCACGGAGGTTCGTGATCGCAGGGATCCGGGCAAGGCCGCGGAGGCGGCGGATCGCAATCGTCGTCTTTGTGCCTGCTTGGGTGTCCCCCTTGATAATATGGTGTCTCTTCCTTTTGGTCGCTCATTCGTCTTCTCCTATCTTCTTCAGCAGCTCAGGGCTGATGTCAGGCGTTCTTGAAGGTTATGTCCCTGGAAATTTGATATCGTTTACCGATTTCGTGGTCCCCTCTTTAACCGTTTCCTCGGCGGTCGAGTGAGGCGTATGTCCTATGATTTCGAATTTAAGGTTGAATTTGAGATCCTTGAGGCCAGCCGCCGGGTCCTCCTCGGGTTGTGTAGGTGGAAAAAAAATAACGAACTCTCCGCGCGTGTCGGTTTGTCCGCGCAGGCCCTGATCGACGGAGTCGAGGATCAGAGAAACCCGCGCAGCCTCTATGGGCGAGTCATCACTCGTTTTCAACAACCGTCCTCGGACCAGTGTCGCCTGACCGTCGAATGGGTATGCCGGTCTCGGCAGCAGATTTACGGCCACCGGGTTCCGCTTTAATGGCTGCGCCGGTGCTGGAACCGCGAGCGTGAATTTTTCTTCAGCGTTAAAGAAACGATCACTATTTGCGGCTAGCGGTCGAACCTGCACGATGTAATCAGCCGGCGCCAGGTTCAGGTCAGTGAAGCAGTAGACACCAGAGCGTGCCGCGAGCGGCTCTGCAGCTACGTCCTTGAGTTGTACTTGCAGTGGAGTTCGCACCCGGGCTCCGGTGACAAAGTCTCGCGGGTCAACCACGACCCAAACCGAACGTCCGAGATTGTCCGAGGCAAAAAACGCTTTTCCTGAAATAGGGACAGCCATAGCTTTAGGTCGTCATGCTGGTAGTTCTGCTCCGCGTTGCCCTTGTTCGTGAATTTGGTCGACAACCGGCGCGGTTCCCAACTGTCTGGCCGATTCGATCTCAACTGGAGTCACCAGGTAGGTGACTGAAATCTCGTAAGGAGTGTCCGGAAAGACGCTCCAGATGCGCGTCATGTCTTCCATCGTGATCGGGTTCAGGGTCACGCGGAGAACCGACTTCTCCGTCAAGCCGGTCGTAGCATCGACAGTGTGCAAGAGCGATCCGCGGAGAATGCCATTGTCATAGAGCACTCGCATAGCGCGGCTGAGCGCTTTGTGCGCCTCAAACATCCCGTTCGCTCCGTGTGAGTGCGCCGTCAAGAGGTAGTAAAGATCAACGGTCAGTGGCGCCTGTTGCTCAATCACTCGTCCGTTGAGGTCGGTGGTCTGGGTCGAGCTTTCGGCGTTCTTCAGATAGGCATTCTCGATCACCTTGTATAAGAAGAGTGTAAGGCGCTTAGGACTTGCACTCTTTGGGGACGACAGTTCGGCGTCGATGCCGGTTGTCTTAATCAGATCCAGCAAAGTCTGGCTGACGTCCTGTATTGTTTGGTCGCGTATTCCTGCCATTTTTTACTAAGCCGCCGAAGCTCTGGCCTCCGGCTCTACAAAATCGTCATCGTTGTACTGCTGGCCGAGCTTTTGCATCTCTCGTTTCGCGGCGTGCATAAAATGCTTCATCGCAATCTCACCGCCGGGCGTGTATGCAAGTGAGGCGGCTCCAACACAGACGTTCATAATTGATCCACCCGAAAAGCGCAGCCGCTTGGCCAACATCTGCAAGTCGACACCCCTGTCCAGACGAATTTTTGCCGGCAGCGACCCTTTCCAGATCTGCAGCCGTTGCCTGTACTCAGGCATAGGAAACTCGATGCTGTGGCGGATGCGACGGACGAAGGCCTCATCCATGTTGGCCTTTAAGTTGGTGGCGAGGATGGTGACCCCGAGTCGTTCCTCCATTTTTTGCAGAAGGTAGGCGATCTCGATGTTGGCGTACCGATCGTGCGCGTCCTTGATAGCCGAACGTTTGCCGAAAAGTGCATCGGCTTCGTCGAAGAAGAGCATTGCGTTCGAGTCTTCAGCTTGCTCGAAGATGCGATCCAGATTCTTCTCGGTCTCACCGATGTACTTGCTAACCACTCGGGACAAATCGATCTTGTATAGGTCCAATCCGAGTTCCCGAGCGAGAATGCCCGCGGCCATTGTCTTTCCAGTGCCGCTCGGTCCCGAAAACAAGGCAGTGGTGCCGCGTCCGTAAGGCAAACGTGACGCAAAGTCCCATTCCTGAAGCACTCCACTTGAATTCTTAATGGAGGTTTCCAGTTCTCGCAGTTGACTGAGCTGCTTCTCTGGCAGAACCAGATTGTCCCAGCCAAGCTCGCTTGCGACCTTGCTCGCCAGCTTTGCGAGGCGGTGACCGGATTGCTGCCGGCAGCCGCGGTAGAGATCGTCCAGACTTAGTTGCGGAGTTCCAGTCTGCCAGAGGGTTTCTGTAAGTGCCGAGGCTACGGCATCATGAATCTGTCCCGGCGAAAGAGAGAAACTTGCCGCCAGCTGATCAGCAGCCTTTATCGGACCGCCCACTTCCGCCTTAAGAACCTCCCGCGAGAGTTCCTTAGACCAAATCCTTCGTGCCTCATCGCGGTTCGGCAAGGTAAGGGCGACGCGCTGAAATACGCCGTCGCGAAATACTCCTTCCGGCGACCACGGGCGTTCCCCGGTTAGGAAGATCACCGAGGATGGCAGCTGCAGGGCTGCGACTATGTTCCTCAGACCGTGTGGTTGAGGAACTTCTTCGTCTACCAACTGATCGACGTTTTCGAGGCAGATGGATGTTGGCTGCAAAATCAATTCGCGCGATAGCTGTTGCAGCAAGTCTTCGAACATTGGAGCCGGTAGTCCCGCTAGTTTTCCCGCATCCACCCGCAAGAGGCGCAATTTCTGTTTTTCGCAGACAGTCGTAATCAAAGATCTTCGCCCGGTGCCATAACGTCCATGCACTTGGAAAACCAAATGCATCGGCGCACCTGCAGAGAACTTTCTTACATCGTCGATGAGCCTGTTGAGTTGGTCCCGCAGTTCGCTTGGCGGCGACACGCGCAACGACTCTGCTTCCCAAACTTGACTGGTTGCGACACCCTCCAGTTGTGGCCCCAGATCCTCCAACTGCAGCAGGTATCGAGCAATCCTGTCGTCAAGTTCGAGCCGCCGGTTGAAGGGCGTTGACGATTCTCCCTCTTCTCGTTGCGGTAAGCGCAGCAAGTTCCAGCGGCGCAATGGACGGGAGGTATCAAACGCCCTCGCTGTTTCCCATCTTTGGGTCTCGCCGGGGCCTTCGTACAATCGCAAGAGAAGCTCTAACGACGGATTCTTTCGGGTCGCGTCGTCCTGAAGAAACGCGTAAGTCTTGCCATAGGTATTACGATCGAGTTCAACCGCAAGGGTCGCAGTGACGCAGAACTGTTCGAACGGCTTGAGATCAAACTTTTCGATTAAACGCACGAAAGGAGGTGCGTTAGGCTGGCCTAGTGACGCCGTAATTCTTTGTTGGAGCCGGTTCGCCAACCGATCGCGCCGACGTTTTGGTTCCTCTCCCTGCCGTTCGTGAGAGGGAAAACGATCCCTTTGAAGTAAGGCACGAACTTCATCCGGTGAGATCGCCAAGCCCTGGAGCCGCTGAACGTTTTCATCCCAGATCGTGGATTCGAAGGCTCCGACTTCGGCTAGTAATGCGAGATTCAGGAAACGGAGTTGATCGTCAAGACATTCGGAGTTGGATGAATATGGTTTGATGGTTTCGTCATCGACCTCATCCTCAGACCGGCGAACAAGTTCGATGACGTTACGTGCGTCGGGGTCGCCGCGGCTGAGATGGGCGCTACGCATAACTGAGGTCAGTTGCGCCACGCCCGCATTGGGGATGCAAACAGTTGCTTCGCGCCCGTCTCGGGCTAATCCAACCACTAAGGGAGGGTTTTGCTCATCTGCAGAGAAAAGTTCTTTGCAGATCTGGGGCAACTCCTGTGGCCCGATTTCACAGATTAGGATTTCCGCTTTTCGCTCGGCGATGGATTTCTTCAAGTTGGCATTGTCGAGTTGGCCAACGAATTCCATGTCAGGCTGCAGCAGGGTGATCTGAACTAGAATGTCTTCGAGGATCGGGGACTTTACGTCGCCAATCGCAACTCGGATCCGAGTCATTGAATCTCCTTGCCCGCTTCCAACTGGACGAGCCCGAATGATGTCATGACTCTCAGTTAATTTTCGTGAGCACTCCGATTCATTTTTTGGCGGGCGGAGGACCTGAATCCAAGGGAGAGATTCAGGCAGGATAGATCTAGGCCAAACTGTCTAGTTCAACTCGCTTCGAGAAAAAACTCGTGTTTCGCGACCCTCGCAGCGGCCTGGCTTCGGCTTTGCACACGAAGTTTTTCCAGGACGGAATGAACATGATTCTTAACGGTGGATACCGAGATTCCGAACTCTCGTGCGATCTCTTTGTTGGAAAGCCCTTGGGATATCAGACGTAAGGTTTGGATTTCCCGGGTTGTCAGTTGTTCCCCCACCTGGGCTCTGTCCGGACGAAGCCGCAGTTCTCGTAACAGCCATCCAGTAATTCTTGGCGAGCAGCGCACTTCTCCGCGCATGGCGGCTAGGATGGCGGCGTAGAGCTGCGCGAGCGATGCATGACGAGGCACGTAGGCAGAGATGCCAGCTTCCGCCCAGGAGATTACCTCTGTTTCCGTTTCTGAGAGAGCTGTGGCAACGATTCGTACTTCGGTAAAACGTGAGGCAATCCGACGTACATCAGCTGCCGCTTCCTTCTCCGAGGCATCGCAGAGAATGAGGTCTACAGGTGTCGCTTCGAGCAACTTCGTGATCTCGTCAAAGTTGCGCGCAATTCCGCTGACTGACACATCGCCGCGCCTATTAAGATATTCAGCCAGACCCTCAGCATAAAGACGTACAACGCTTAGAATTGCGATTCTCACTTCCATCGTTACACTGTCTTTGATGAACCTCTGGATCTGGGCTATCGCAACTGATTGGCGAAGTGATTGCCAGCCCTCGAAACGGGTTTGGCTCGCGTTTTATTCGCGAAACACGAACACAGCCTGCCGCCGAAATAATGCGCAAACAGGTGAATCCTCACCGCCCCGCGAAGAGTATTAAGCTGTCGCACTATAGCTGGCCGTGGAGCCGTTTCGGGAGCGGCGGTCGGGAGACAACTTGGCGTTTGTTTTATACTCTTTCGCTGATCGAACCTGGTGTTTTCAGAAGATAGGTATCACTGTGAGTGAGACGGGCTTCTGGACCCGCAGACTAAGAATACAAATCTGGGATCTGGACGACTCAGAACCGATTGCCAGCCGGACTATCAGCCAAGTATGCGCATCCTACGCCATTCCAGCGTGGACTTCAATAGAAGAAACCACAAGGGTTTGACACAATTGCTATTTTCTGGGATACCCATCTGGCAAATCATCCAGCAGGCGCGTTAGGCCGAAAACCATCCGGTCGCCCGGCACCTTCGCCCGACAAAACAGAGCTGCTGCGTTAAGGTATTTCGATGTTTGCCCCACCACTGGCGCAGGCGGGCAATGATCGTATAAGATGCCAATGTTTACCGGGGTTCAACTCAATATCGCGGATTCAGTAGTCCGCGTAAGTGATTGATTCTACAAGACTTGTCGCCCGCTTGGCTCAGCGGTAGAGCACTCGCTTCACACGCGAGGGGTCAGTAGTTCGAATCTACTAGCGGGCACCATGTTTTTCATAAGTTACGGGCGACCCATTTAATCTTGGCGTCGCCCGTTTTGCGTTGCCCACACTTTTGCGCACACTTTGAAGTCAGGATGGGTCAAGAAATCTCACGAAATTGATCTTTTTTGAGCTGGTCTTCCCGATGAAGTTTTTAAGGTGATATCGCGAGTGAGCGCTGGAAGTTCTTAGCGGTCCGAATGAGATTCAATCCTTGGGTCGGCGCGGGTCGGCATTCATTTTTTGTATTTTGATCAAGCAGAGCTGCCCGTCGCTTGATGCACGATAGATCTGCACTGTCACTCGATACCGAGCTCAAGAGACGCGTGTTATGATGCGTCGCGTTGCAATCTTTCGTTTCTCAATCATTTGTTCCTCGAACGGTCATGACAAGATCATAAGACCGGGCATTTCCCAGCGCGGAGAGTGATCCCAATAGCAAGAACTCGACACTCGGGCGACTGAGGCCCTATGAAGACTCTACGCGACATACTAATAGCTCTCGGTAGCCTGATCTTCGGTGTATTTACCTTCATCTATACTATCAGTGAAGTCAGCCCTGCGTTTAAGCGTATTTCGCTCGCGTTGGCAGTGGTGGGCGTGGCCCTTGGTCTCGGTGGCATCGCATTATTTCTAAAGACAAGAGAAAGTCTGCGCTCCTTCATAGTTCTCAGTAAAGCCGAGTTACTGCAGCCTATCGTCTCGGGCACCGTTCCAGTCGCCAAAATAACAATTCATAATACAGGGCAAGTTCCCGCTGATAATCTGCGAGTGAGTGTCAGCGGCGAATTGCTTGGCGGTGAAGAACGTAAGAAGGTTCAGAAAGGAAAACTGCCGCAAGGTAAACTCATCGAAACCGATCCTGCTGAAAGTCTTGATGCCGGTAAAAAAGGTGTTTTTAATGCGGCGCCAGCAAACAATAGCCTCAGCGGTTCTCATATATCATCTGTGCAGCAAAACACACTAACTTTTTATGCTTGGGGCGAGGTTCTTTATGACGACCTGTATGGCAAAGATCGCTCTTGTAAGTTTTGTGCATTTACAAATGACATAAATTCTACAAACCTAACCCGCTGTTCTAAAGGCAATGTCGCACGCTAGGAAGAAGATCAGCTCTTCCACAAGCCATCGAGAACCGGCAAAGTCTTCAATTCTGCGTGGGACTCACACCGCCGCGATCAATGGCAATTCCGCAATAGCCGTAATCTAGAGAACCCGCAAGAACACTCTAGCGGCTCGCGGCGAACGGCCGCGACGCCTGCTACTTCTTCTTGCGAGACTTCGCGCCGGAACCTCCGTGACTCGCCCACGCCCTGATCTGACGTTCTCCTTTCGTGGAGCCAGGGTCTTAGCTTGTCCGCGTGGTCGCGGCGCCTTGCGCTCGCAGTTGTTCAAGAACTCAGTCAAATGCTCGGCGCAGTAGAGAACTCGGGTCCCGATGCGAAAGAATCGAATGCGCCCGGCTTCACGCGCGCGAAGAAGGGTAATGCGAGCGATGCCTAAACGCTTCGCCGCTTGTTTCTCGCAAGGTAAACTCAGGTAATTTTGTGTCGTTCCACGGACGACGAGGATCACAAATCGCATACGCGTAAATGTGTTCTCGACACAAAGAGAACTCCTGATAACTGGAGTTACCGCCGTCGCTACTTACTTCCGCGTGGAATTGGCAGCCCCTGCGAACTTACACGATGCCGGCAATGAGATCGCGGTTGGCGCGATCTTCAACGGCGTCAGCTTGCTATTCGTAAGAAAGGTGTTGAAGCCGGCGACGTCCGTCGAGAGCATCGCCTTCCACGAATTGGCTGTCGCGATGAATTCGTTACAGCCGGTTTCCCAAGTGTCGATCGCAGCTTTTGTGGGCGGCATGTCGATGCCGTTCTGCGTCAGCGGACCAAGCACGGTGTTGTAGAGATTGTTAATCGCGACGAAGGTCAACAAGGTGCCGGGAAGGCGAGCCGCTCCGCCGAAGCCACCACCACCGCCGCGTCCTCCGCGCTGAACGCCACCCGCCGTCGCGAGTTTCGCATCGAGCGCGGTCGCCGCGGCGGCGACGTCTGGCGGCAACGATCCCTTCCTCAGTGTCGCCAACTGAGCACGCAGAGCCGCAACTTCCTCGTTCGCGGCATAGCTGTCCTTCATCCCTTGAACCGCAGCCATCGCGAGTTTCATCTGGGCCCGCAACGTCGCCATCGTTGCCGGGCTCTCGCCCAGGCGCGGATCGTTGTGCACGACCAGCGTTTGTGTGTACATCTGGCCGTCAACGATCAGCTTCACGGTGTACGTGCCCGGCAACGCCAGCGGGCCATGCGGCGCCGGAGTCACTGACCCGGGCGACGAATTCATCTGGTTATTGATGTCGGGATTGAAGCCTGGCGGATCGTCATAACGCAGGTCCCAGTTGATGCGATTCGTCCCGACGTTCGTCGACAGAGCGCGTTCAGACGAAGGCATCAGCCAGTAATCTGGATATGGAGGCCGAGGATACATGGCCGGCTGTGTGCTTGTGATCGTACGCACGAGTTTGTTCGTCGAGTCGAAAATCTGCAGCTTGATTTCGCCCGCCGGTTTCTTACTCAGGTGATAGTAAATCAGCGCCCCGTAAGGAGGATTCGGCGCGTGCGGCAACTCCGGGTTCATCGGTTGGTCCCAGTTCGCGCTGGCGCGCGCGCGAATAGCATCGCCCGGTTTGAAAAGATACGCCGGCGCTGATGCAATCTGCTGCGCCTTCGCCGCGATCTCGCGCAGCGGACTCATATCGTCGAGCACCCAGAAGCCACGGCCATAGGTGCAGATAACCAGATCGTTCATGTTGTAATCCGTGTGAAAGACCATGTCACGGATCGACGTGCTCGGCAGATTCAGCCGCAGCGATTGCCAGTGATCGCCGTCGTCGAACGACACGTAGACAGTTGTCTCAGTCCCGGCAAAGAGTAAGCCCTTCTGTTTCGGATCTTCGCGAATGACATGAACCTGCGTTCCGGTGCGCTCATCGGTTGGCAGGCCGTTGACTATGCGCGTCCAGGTCTTGCCGCCGTCGTGCGTGCGATAGATGTAGTGCTGTTGCGCGCCCACTGCCGGAGCACGACTAAACCCCATGTTGGCGAGCACATAGGCCGTGTTGAGATCGTTGTGTCCGGCTTCAACAGTAACGAAGCTCGTACCCGCCGGAAGATCGGTGAAGTTCGTGACGTTGTTCCACGTCTTGCCGCCGTCGAAGGTGTTGTAGATCTGTCCGTTGGCGCTTCCCGACCACACGACGCCCTGCTTAACTGTCGAAATCGAGAAATCTGAGATCGAAGGGCGGAACGCAAATGGATTCTGATTTGCTCCGGGACTCGGTGTCGGAGTAGGAGTAGGCGCCACTCCGCACGGTACCATCGGCTGACCTTTCGGCGTAGTGAGATCGGGACTGAACGCTTTCCACGTCTGCGCGCCGTCACGCGTTACCAGAATGCAGTTGTAACCAACGTAAAGCGCCTTGGGATCAAACGTCGTATCAAACCGCTTCCAGAAATCAAAAGACTCAGCATAGAGGTTTCGATCCGTGCCGAAGTTCGGCGCTACGTTGCCCCATTGCCCGGTGGCAAGATCGATCTTGATGAGGCCATTCCCCTGGCCGATGCCATAGCCGACACCATAGACAGTCGTCGGTTTGAGCGGATCGGGAACTACAGTCCCGAACTCGGATGATGGAAGCGGCAGCCAATCGACTTCGGTGACTTGCCCCCAGTCGCCGCGGCTACGCGTCATGATCGCGCCCGTGTCCTGCTGTGAACCCATCACCCAATACGGATATTGATTGTCGGTCGAGAGGTGATAGATCTGCGCGATGGGGATCTGATAGTAGCCGCTCCAGGTCTGTCCGCCATCGAGCGTAATCGCCGGGCCCTGATCAAAGCCGAAGAAGATCCGTTTGTTGTCGGTCGGATCGAGCCAGGCAACGTGTGGGTCTTCACCGCCGGGAGCTCCCTTGAACGCGCTAAAAGTCTTTCCGCCGTCCGTCGATCGATAGATCGTCGTCGCGATCGTGTAAATGGTGTCGGGGTTTTCCGAGTCGACCCAAACACCTGAGCTGTAGTTGCCCTGGCCGTTCGAGATACGCGTCTCATCGCCGGCCATATGTTGCCAAGTCTGACCGCCGTCGTCTGATCGAGACAGACCCGAGGCGCCTTGCAGCGGAGTGCCAATCACATACACGCGTTTGCCGTCGGTGTGCATCGCGATTGCGACGCTGATGCGACCGTTGTACTGCGGCAACGTGTCAACCTTCTTCCAGGTCTTGCCTGCATCAGTCGACTTATAAAGCGCGGTCCCGTTCGGTCCTTGCGACGCGGCACCTCCGCCGCCTCCGCCGCCGAAGCCGCCGCCCGCGCCCTGTGACGTTGCGAAAATCACGTTCGGATGATCGAATGCGTACTCGACATCGCGCGTGCCATTCGCGTTCTCCGGTCGTAACGTATTCTCCCAAGTCTTGCCACCGTCGGTCGTGCGGTAGATGCCGCGGCCGTTGTGCGTTGCATCGCCCTGCGTCGACACCACGACGTGATTGGGATCCTTCGGATCGATCACCATCTTGTTGATCTTGGTGGTTTCCTCGAGGCCGATGTGCGTCCACGTCTTGCCGGCGTCAGTCGATTTGTACATGCCATCGCCTGCCGAACCTTGCACTGAGTCACCGGTGCCCAGATAGACGATGTTGGGATCGGATGGGGCGACTTGAATTGCTCCGACGCTGTCAACGTTCGTGAACTGATCAAAGATCGGGTACCAGGAAACGCCGGCGTTGGTCGTCTTCCAAGCGCCTCCGAGTGGCGCGCCCAAATAGAACGTGCCTGGCTGACCAATCGCGCCGCTGACCGCAGAAACACGGCCGCCGTGAAATGGACCGATGTTGCGCCAGCGAAGGCCCGCAAACAGATCTTCGGAAGGAGTTGCGTCGGCCGCGACGCGCGTGATCGCTGCATAACTACACAGCGCGACTCCAGCCAGAACCACAGCGACAACCAACAGAAGGCGATGATTTGATTTCATTTAGAAGTTGACCTCTCGGAATGAGATACGCGCGCTCTTCGGTACGAGATACGCACGCCTCCCGGTATGAGTTACGGCTTGGATGAGAGAAATCGCTCGATTTGTGCAAGAACGGGCAAGATGGCGTGCTACCGGCGGCGGTGATTTGAGCGAGCAGAACAATGCGATGGCAGTAAGCAGTGACGGCTAATTCATAGACTAGATCGTCAAACGGATCAATGGCTCAATGACCCACCACCAGTCACCGCTAGCGCTTACTGCTTACTTGGCACTCTTCGTCAAACGCAGGAACACCTGTTCCAGAGTCTGCCGCTCGGGCGTGATCTCTCTAATCTCAAATCCTTTTTCTACGAGGAGCGAAACTATCGGCGGGATTTCTTCTTCTCCGATTTCCAGATGCAGCGACTCATCGCCGTTGCGGCGTACTGCGAGATCGCTTTGGCTCGCCAGCAGGTCGAGCGCGTCATCGATGCGATTCACTTTTAGTCTCACGACTTGATGCTGCTGAATCAGGTCAACAGTCGGCCCCTGATACAGCAGCCTTCCCGCATCGATAATCGCCACGCGATTGCAGATTTGTTCGACTTCGTGCAGCAGGTGACTCGACAGAACGATGGTCAGACCGAGTTCGTCGCGCAGGCGCCTAATCAGGCTACGCACTTCAAACAGACCCTGCGGATCCAGACCGTCGGTGGGCTCGTCCAGAATGATCAGTTCCGGATTTGGCAGCAGCGCCTGTGCGATCCCCAGCCGCTGACGCATTCCATGGGAATAAACTCGCACGGGATCGTTGGCGCGCGCGCGCAGGCTCACGAGGTCGAGCGCGCTTTCGATTTTCTTGGGATCCGCACCGCCGGACATTGCCGCGAGCATGCGCAGATTGTCTCGTCCCGAGAAATTGTCGTAGAACGCGGGCGTCTCGACGATCGCGCCAACACGCCGCAGAGCACGCAGAGGGCGGCGCGCCATGTCGCAACCCAAAACGCTGACAGTTCCTGTGGTCGGTCGCACCAAGCCGAGGGCCATGCGAATGGTCGTTGACTTCCCTGCGCCGTTCTGTCCGAGGAAGCCGAAGATGTCGCCGCGCTCAACCGAAAGCGAAAGCCGATCAACCACCGTGCGCTTTCGGTAGGTCTTGGTCAGGTCTTGTGTTTGTAAAACTGATTCACTCATTGGCAATAGGAACTATCCACAGATTACGCAGATTACGCAGAAAGAAACATTAGGAAGTAAACACGACATGCTCTTTGCTCTTTGCTCTTTGCTTTTTGCTCTTTCCCTTCTGCGTAATCTGCGCAATCTGCGGATTATTCTTTTTCAAGCGCAATCTCCACGATCACGGGCCAATGATCCATCTGCTCGGCGCCCGTGCCACGCAGCACGTCTGCCTTTCGCAGAAACACTGCCTCAGTCGGGCCGAAAACATAGTCAATGCGGCGATCGTTCACTGCCGTGTCACTCGCATCCCGGCCCAGGTCGCGAAAGTATTTCAGCAGATAGCTGTAGGCTTCGCTGTCGTTCTTGACGTTGTCCGAATAGAGATGTGAATCGTCGGTCGACCGCAACTCGAAATTGAAGTCTCCGGCGATAAAAACCAAAGCGTTGTTGGGCTGCGTGTGCGACCAATCAACCACGTCACCCGTAAAGACGCGTCGCCGGGCTGAGCTGAAAGCATCTGCATGCGCGCTCACGAAAACTATTTGCGGCGCCTTTGATTGCGATTGAAATTCGGCCGCGACAAAAAACCTCTCGCCGGCGGCCACGCGTTCAAAACTCGCCTTGCGATCGTTCTGCGACTTTACCAACACAGCTTCGACGCGATCAGCGCTTCCAGGCGTCGCCACCGCCCCGCCGTACTTTCCTTTCAAATAACCGAGCAATGCTTTCAATTGATCCGGCCCGGTTAGTTCCTGCAGCGCGACCGCGTCCGGATCGTTGCGCAGAATCGTTTGCGCCACCATCTGCAAGTCTTTGGTGTGGGCGCGACTGTCGTCTTCCATTTCCGCGTAACCGATGTTCCAGGTCATCAGTTTCAGGTGCGGACCCTCCGCCGGACGCGCCAGCAGCAGTGAACGTTGGCGCGCGGGATCAAAATGGATCGCCGAGGCAATCATTAGAACGCACAGACTGAGGAGAATAATCCTGGCCCACATCTCAGCTGGTGATGTCCCTTCGTTGAAATATCGTTATGGCCAACGCCAGCGTGCCGAAGATGTACGCGCCGCAGATGCTCGCGTAATGCTGAAACGATGTCCAGGGAATATCTGGCTTAAAGACGTCGCGCCAGAAATCCATGTCGGTGGTGAAGAAGTATGGTCGCAGTTGCTCGAAGAATTCCACGCGGCCGATGACGAGGAACGTGACGTAGAGTGCCAGTGTCCCGACGGTCGCATTCGCAGCGTTCCGGCAGATCACGGAAAAGAGCATCGCGATCGCGGCAATGACCAGCAGCGCCCCCGCGCCCGTGAAGCTGGCACATACAAAACGCCAGAGCGCTTCATCGCGCAAGAGCTTGCCGGGCTCATCGACCAGGTTGAGCGCGCCGGGATAGATTTGCAGATCTCCCCACCCGACAAACAGCAAACCGACGAGCAGATTCAAGCCGATGAAAAAAGCGATGAGCGTCCACGTGTAGCAACTGACTGCGAGAAATTTCGCCAGCACGAGCGAGACACGCGAAACCGGCCGCGTGCAAATCATCCGCAGCGTGCCCGTCTGTCGCTCGCCGGCGATTTGCGACCCGGCGACCATGGCCACAAAGATCGGAATCAACAGACTGAAACTAAACATCAGCGAGTAGAGGGCGAAAGTGAGTCCATTGAAATAGCTCTTTGATTCGTAGGTGTATTTGAACTGCGCGGTGGCGCCCGGACCAGCCTGGCGCTCGGCGTAGGAATAGAAGCCCCAAAGCATCAGCACGACGAAAACGGAGACGGCCGCGAACGAGAACCACAGGCTTCGCGAACGGAAGAGCTTCAGGAACTCGAGTCTGAGTTGGGTAAACATCGCTCGATGCTGAGGAATACGATCTGAGTCAACGGGCCGTTCGTTGAATCTTTGCGTACCGCAGAGGGTTCGCTACGGCCGCACATCAGCAGACGGCGATGAGAATAACCCGCGAAATGGGCAGACGAATCGCGGCCAGCCTCAAATACAGTGTGTGGGCGGCCACATGATTGCCAATACCGGCGAGATTAAAGTTGAGATCTTACTGCAGAATCGGATGCCCGCCGCCCTTACTATGATCGGCGGTCTTTTCGTAGAGCGCGCGGTCGTTGTAGTAAAGCACGAGGTGTTCGCCCTCGTATCTGACCACGTTTGAGATTCGCTGCCAGTCGCGATCGTGCTCGGCGATGATGAATGCTGAGGGGTTGTAGGCCATAACCATTCCCGCGGCGTAAATGTAGCCACCTTGATCGTAATCGCTGCCGGCGTACTGACCCGCAGCCACAGCAATGTCCGGCGAATATTGTCCGGCACTGTCCTTCGTGCGATCGGGCCGAGCGACAAACACAGTGTAGTCGCTGAAGTTGAGACGATTGCGGTATCCATGACGACGAGCCACGGCAAACAGATCCGCAAATCCACGATCGATTGCATCCAGCACTTCACGACGTGGCGCGTCCACCGCAACGACAGTCACGCCGTTGGCGGTGGTGGTTACGACTTGGAAATGATCGCCGGCAATCTGCTGGGCCCGCGCCACCAGGCGCGGATCGACACCACGGCCGCGTTGCGCCAGGGCGGTTACCGAAGCTATGGCGATGCCCATTACGATCGCCACCAGAAGAATTTGATTTCGCAATCTGCTCATTTCAAAAGCGCGAGACCCGCGGAATTACAGCGGGTCTCGGGGTACTAATTCAGCGACTATTCGTTAGGGCCGGCGCCGATTGCTGTTGCTCGGCGGAGGCTTCGGGGTTTCTTTGATCTTCTGATCTTCCTTCGGCGGGCGATTATCATTGCCGCCTTTTTGCGCAAAAGCGCCGGCCGAAACCATCAGCCCGATTCCAACCGCCGCGAAAATTGATCTTAAGTACTTCATCTTTCTTGCCGCCTCCTCGCGTCTTTCCGTTCGCATGAGGGAGAGGCGGAGAGCTTACGCACCCATTCGGTCAGCAACCTCGGTGCCAGAGTGGCAGGCCATCGACAGCTTAACCCAAAATGCTGGGCGGGGCTATGTTTCGATGGGCTGAGACGCGGATAGGGTGGCTGGGCTCCGCGGAAATAATCCAAGGATTTTGGCGAGTTCTCGCACTTTTTCGCGAAAGCACGAACCATCTCGTGCACAGATGTTACTTGCGCACGATCACGCTGACGCTGCCGACATTGTTGCTGTTGTCGTATGCCCGCAACGATATCGTGTGCTCGCCTGCGCCCGAAATCGGCAAATCAACCGAGAACCGCTCGCGCTGACTGTCGGCGATTCCGTCGTCGGGAAACACCTCGCGCCAACCGCCGCCGTCGATACTGACGTCGGCCCGCTTGATTCGCCCAGTCGCGTCTTCTACGTCAAAGCTGGCGCGCACGCGCTCGCCCGTTACAGCCGCAGCGCCGGCGGCGCGAATGGACGGCGGCGTGTTATCGACGTCCACAGGGTCGCTCAGCCGCTCGCCCGACATTGCTCCCACGAGCGGATTATCGAGCGCATCCGAAGCGATGACTTTGAAAATGTAGCGACCATCCGCGAGACTCGCGGCATCGACCGTGTAGAACGCATCGCGGATGTGCTCTTTCAAGAGCCGGAAGTTGTTCTCTCCCAGTGAGCGATAGTAGACCGCGTATTCCAACGTGTCGCTGTTTCGATCTTCGGCCTGCCACTGTAGTGAACGCGCTCCCCGCTGGAAGACTCGCCGCGGCGGCGCGGTGGCACCCAACCCGAAGATCGTCGGATCCAGACCCGACGATTCAATATTTGGATCGGTAGGCATCTGAAGTTGTGCTTGCAAAGAAACGCCCGGTGGCAAGACCGTAATCGACAGTACCTCAGGCGCAACGTTGCGCGGCAGATAAGCAATGCTCACGTCTTCGAGCTGTGGCTGGGCCGTGCGGTTCCCAGCAGCGCCGCGTAAGATCGCGCGCCACTGAATGAACCGAGCTTTCGGGCTGGAAATCTGCGAACCATTCGCGTCACTGTAGCTGGCCGTCCAATCGCTCCACGTTGAGTCGGGCTTGTCGCTGTTGCCGCTGCGCGTTTGTAACTCGATCGGCCCCTGCCCTCGCCACCAAATGCGACCCCACGCGGACGCCAGCTTCGCATCGCGCACCGGCGATTCGTAGGTGCCTTCGCGCTGCACCGTCTCGCCATAGCGAAATAATTTGCCTTGATTGCTGGACGCAACATAGACGTCGTTTCCATGAGTCGCCATCGCGGAAACCTGGCCTTCAGGTGATTGCAGCAGCAGCGTGTCGCGCCCATCGTCCGTAATCGAGTAGATGCGACCTTTGTCCGAAGTCCCGAGCAAGACGCCGTTGCTGGTCGCGGACACCGCAAAGCCCGTCACTGAAGTCGAACTCCAGACGGTGTCGCTGCCGCCATCCGGCAGGATGCGAAAGACTGCGCTGCGTACATTGGTGAGATCGTTGCGACTCCGAGCCTGAGGCGTCGGCTGCGCTTGTGCGCCCGATTCGTCCGTAGTCGCCGTCGTCGAGACATCGACGGTTGCCGTCGTCGCTGTCTGCGCTTTTGCCGTCGAAGCTGCGTCACTCAACGCCAGAGCGTAAATTGTCCCATCAGCCGCGACGGACAATGCGTGGATTTCTCGGACCGCCGAATCGTAAAGTCCGAAGGCTTTTCCATCACCCGAAATCCTGAGAACCAATCCGCCGGGATCGGTACCCGCAATCAGATCGCCCTGTTTGCTGACCGCGAGCGACATCACATGTGTCTGGTTCGTCTTGAGCAGCAGAGAGCTTTCAGGTTTAGCGCCCGCTGCGCGCACGCGATAGAGCTTGCCGGTGTCGCCTGTTCCGACGGCGAGCGAACCGTCGGGCATGATTGCCATTGACCAGATGTACTTATCGCCGGGATCAAAATAGACGTCGGCCTTTCCGTCCTGAGTTACGCGATAGACCTTGCCGTCGGGTGATGTGGCCGCGAAAACCGATCCGTCTTTGGCAATCGCCAGCGCGGTCACGTCTAGTTCCGCGGCTTTATAGAGCAACGCTCCCTTTCCATCCGCTGTCACGCGAAAGATTTTTCCGTCGTGCCCCGTCCCCAAATAGACGTTGCCGGCGGCGTCTGCGGCGGCCGACCAAATGTAAGGCTGTTCAGTGTCGAAGACTTGATCCAATTTTGGCGCCAACGTCAGCAGGCCATTGTCGGTGACCGACACGCCCTTCGCTTCGCCCTTCAAAAGCTCGGCACGCGAACTCATCTCCCAAACAACCGGTTCGCCGGCGAGCGCGGTGCTCGCGAAAAAAGCGACGCACACGGTCGCGGACACGAGCGAAGTTAAAAATGAATTCAGAAAATGTCTTTGCATTGATTTTAGTTTCAGACTAAGGGACTCAGTTTCCAACGTACTTCGAATAAAGAGAGCGCGCAGTGGCGATATCGTCGGTGCCGCGAATGATCGAGCGCGCATCCTGAAAAACCGTCAGTTCGTATTCGCCGGTGCGAAATCGCAGCAGATAGTCGTTCGCTTTTACCTCGCCTGACGATTCAAGCTTCTCGCCCAACGCCGCGAGATCAATGTGAACGGACGCCGACGGCGATATTTGCACGGCGTGCCGCCCGCACATAACCGCGGCGAACTCGCGCGCTTCGGCGTGCAAGCTTTCGTACTCACCAAGTCCGCATGTCCGACAATCTGCTAGTGGATCTCCAATCGAGATCTTTCGCCACTCATTGCGCCAGACATCAAACTGCATAAGTGAATTGTGCAAGCTGTCTAACTGGCCGGTCAGTAACTTTAAGGCTTCGGTAACCTGAACGGAAGCAATCACGCTGATGATGGGCATGATGACTCCCGCAGTGTCGCACGTTGGCGCGCTCGCTGCAGGCGGCGCTTCCGGAAAGATGCATCGCAAACAGGGCGTCTGATGCGGTCGAATCGTCATCGTCACGCCGTAAGAACCAACGGCCGCGCCATACACCCAATTCTTTTCGTGCTTGACGCACGCGTCGTTAATCAGATAACGCGTGGCGAAGTTGTCGGTGCCATCGATGACAACATCGGCGTCCGAAACGAAACGTTCAATGTTTGAATGATTGACATCAGCGACTTCGGGTTCGACCACAATGTCACTGTTGATTTCGCGAATTCGATTTGCGCACGCAATCGCTTTCGGCAAGCGTTCAGTCGCATCGCGTTCGGTGAACATCGTCTGCCGCTGCAGGTTCGAGAACTCAACGAAATCGCGATCGACGATCCGCAGTTTGCCGGCGCCCGCGCGAGCCAACGCTTCGGCTTGGGCAGATCCCAACGCGCCACAGCCGATGATCACGACCCGCGAATCGCGTAGTCGCTGCTGTCCCGCAGCGCCGATGCCATCAAAAAGAATTTGCCGGCTGTAACGATCGTTGGTTTTCAGGTTCGACTGCATTCACTATCAGATGCCGAGGTGGCGCGTCACCGCAGCGCGCATCACGTCAATGTCGGGCTGCTTTCCGATCCACAGCTTGAACTGCTCGATAGCCTGCGCAATCAACATTTCCAAGCCGCCAATGGTTTCGCAACCCGCCGCGCGCGCTTCGCGCAAGAAACTTGTCTCAGACGGATTGTAAACGAGATCGTAAGCTAATCGCACCCCGCGCAATTGTTCAGCAGATACGACCGTATCGTGTTCGCGATCACCAAGGGTTCCGAGCGGCGTGGCGTTGACGAGCAGATCGTATCCCGCGAAACTGCGCGTCGAAAGTTGCTGGTATTTCACAGCAAACGTCTTTGACAGAAACTCTGCTTTTGCTTTGTCGCGCGCGAAAATCGTTACGTCTGCCCCTTTCTGTTTCAGCGCCCAGACTGCCGCGCGCGCCCCGCCACCGGCGCCGATGACCGCGCATCGCGCATTGTTGATTGCCGGCATTGCTGCCTGCAACGGCGCGAGGAACCCGGCCGCATCGGTGTTGTAGCCATGCAGTTCCTTGCCCTGAACAACGATTGTGTTGACGGCTCCGATTTCGCGCGCTGCGACATCAATCCAATCGAGGCATTGCATCACCATGGATTTATGCGGCGCCGTCACGCTCAAGCCACCAACATTTAAATCGAGCTCGCACGTCTTTGGATGAACCATGCGTCGCACGAACTGGACCACGTCGCCAACGTCGAACGGAATGAACACGGCATTCATGTCCATCGTGGCGAACGACGCGTTATGGATGTGTGGTGATAGCGAGTGGCTGACGGGACGGCCGGCGATACCAAAGACTTTAGTGTCGCGATCAATGCGATCAATTCGATACAGATCGCGCAGCTCGCGCGCTGTCAATTGTCCCGGCGCACTTCCCTTCTCAGCCTCGAGTGCCGCAAATGTCAGAAACGATCCGCGCGCCGGGCCGAGAATGCGCGTCATCACGCCCGCCGGTCCCATCGCAATCGCGATCATTTCGCGGCCGTCGCGTTTGGCGCGCTCAAGCAACTTGAAAATCGGAATGCAGTCCGTCGCGTCATCGGCTTGCACAGCAATTTTTAGAACGCGAGATTCTGTCTGCGACATTGATTCATAAATCTTCTCGATGTCTGCCGGGACTCCGACGAAATCGTGATAAGAGCAAATCGTGCGATCCCAGTCGCGATAGTTCATGCCGGCGACGTCGCTGCCTTCCCTCGCTCTTTTCTGAAGCAGTAACGCAAGATCGAGTTCCAAATCCCAGAAATCGTCCCGATGTGATCGAAGCAAATCGGTCTGTAATCTAAAGGAGAGTCGATCCTCGGCGCCGATCGGACGAGCACCGCCATACTCCGCAGGTCGCAGCGTACGGATGATGGGTTGGTTAATTAATTTCAGCGCACTCGCGATTGCTTGACCAGCAGAGCTCAACTCGATTTCCGCCAGGTAATCGAGACGCAATTCGATCATGTCGGCTTCTGCGGCAGCGCGCTGCACCGCACTCGCCAATTCATCAGCGCGTTTCACGCAGACCGGAATGCAAATTCTGGCTTTCGATTTCATACAAGCAAAACGAAAGGCGATGGAGTCTTATCATCCATCGCCTCGATTGTAATCGAACAATCGCCCACAGCGACTAGGACGTCTTGTTACTGTCCCACGGATCGAACTGACGCGTTCGCGCGTCAGTTCCCAAGTGCCGCGTCGTTCCTTCGGTGACGCTTGAGACGGGCGGCCGCAACTCGTTCGTGTTGCCGGCGGGCAAATTCTGGGGCTGAGCTACGTACGACATTTGCGACTGGCCTTGTTGCGTCTGCGATTTCAGTTGGTTCGCGCGAATGATTTCAGACATTCCCTTGCCCAACATTGCGAATGCCGGAATCAGCATCCAGAACCACCAAACGCTGGCGCCGATGGGCGAGCCCCAAATCGCCAACGCAACGGCGACGGCGATAAAACCAAAACCCATCACCAACGTTCTGACGCCTTCGTCCAGACTCGCCTGCCGCGAACGCTGTCGGCGGCGGCCACGACGTCCGAACTCATCCGGCGGCGCGGTCACCAACTCTCCAGTGAGTGCCTGGGGAATTAGACTAAGGTTCGCGCCACAGGCCCGACAGAAGTGGGCGCCATCAATATTTTGGGCGGCGCATTTAGGGCAGAACATGGAAACGATTAGCTCCGGAAGTGATTATAGCTTCGGGCGATAAAACTTAAGAAAGTGCGTTCGGCTTCCCGTGTTCAAATCATCGCTTGAAAATCGGCAGCCGCGTCAGAAAGGTCGGGTCTTCGCCTCGACACCCAAATGTCGCGTCGTTCCTTCGGTAACGCTCGGCACTGGCGTCATCAATTCGTTCGTGTTGGCCACAGGAAGATCCGGGGTGCGGACCGCATTAACCAACGGCTGAGGCGGTTGTTCACGTTCAATCTTCCGGCTTCTGACTCGTGCCAATTCTGAAAAACCGCGAGCGAACAACACGATCGCGGGCACCAGCAGCCAGAACCACCAGCGCTCACTGCCCGCATTGAACCTGGAAACCATGACTGCCATGACCGCGAAAGCGACTCCAGAGATCAAACTTCTAATCGCATATTCGAATGATGGCGCACCGCGGCGACGACGACGAAAGACCTGATCGTCGTGTTGTTCGGGGCCTGGCAATTGGCCAGTCAGCGCCTGTGGCACCAGACTGATGTTCGCTCCACATGAGCGACAGAAATGCGCGCCATCAATCTGTTTGGCGGCGCAGTTTGGACAGAACATTGATGATGCTCCCTCGATGGGTCACTTCTACTAACGATCTAGTGGCGCTGGATGTTCTTTGTTTGTGCGGTACGTTGGCGCAAGGCCTCGTATAGAATAATGCCGGCCGCAACCGAAACGTTTAGTGATTCAATCTGCCCCAGCACCGGAAGGCGCACCAGCGCATCGCAGTGTTCGCGAACCAGGCGATGCAGCCCCGAGCCCTCGCCACCCATGACTATCGCGGACGCGCGCGCCCAATCCCAATCGGTGTAGTTCATCGACGCGTTCGCGGCGGTCCCAACGACCCACACGTTACGCTCCTTCAACTGATCGATCAAACGCGAAAGATTCGTCGCGCGCGCCACCGAAACATATTCGATGGCCCCGGCGCTCGCTTTTCCGACGGCCTCTGTAAGGCCGGCGGCACGACGCTCCGGCACGAACACACCGTCGACGCCCGCGCATTCCGCCGTCCGCAAAATCGCGCCCAGGTTGTGCGGGTCTTCGACGCCGTCGAGCACCAGGACTAACGGCTCATCAGCAGACCCGACACGAGCGCCGATCGAATCCAGCAAATCGTCGGTGTCTGCATATCCAGCGGCGGCCACCCGGGCCATCACACCTTGATGGACTGCATTTCCGGTGGCTCGATCGAGATCCGCGCGCGGCGAGTAGTGCACGGGCACGTTTTCCGCGCGCGCCAGCTCAATCAACTGCGTCAGCCGTGCGTCTTTTGTGCCGGTGGCAATAGTGATTTCGCGAATCGGGCGACGTTTCGCGCGCAAGGCTTCGAGCACCGGATTGACGCCGAAGATTTCACTTGTGCGCGTCGGATCTTGTTTACGTTTGGGCGACATGATCCTCGGAATTCGCCGTCTGGAGATATCGCAGAAGGCGCGAATATCGTGTGAACTGAATTTCGTTGTCGAGTGACGTAACCGACGAATCTAACTGAACAAACCCGGTCCGCCGTCGCGCTTTCGCGTGCGCGTTCGGTTCCTCCGGCCAGACGCTATTTAACGCCGTCCTCAGACGAAGATATGAGTCATCGAACGCCGCCGCCGTAGCGCGCTGTCGCATTACCGCTGTCAGCGAAGTGAAGTTCGCGAAAGCGGTTAATTGCTTTTTCTCGCCGAGACATGAGAAGTCAAAGTTGCTCGCACGAATTCGCCAACCCTGCGCCTCGCCACGCGGATAAATATCGAGCACCGCGTCATCGGTTAATATCTCTCGCTCGTCGACAACCTGTTTATGGCGGTCCCGCTTTTGATCGATCTCTCGGCTGGCAAAGTAAAGCCGTCCCATCACGATTAGCATGACGTCACTCCATCGCGTGGCAACGGTTTGCTTTCCGCGACGTACCGCTGTGAGCAGGTCGTCGGCGTGAACTTCCAGGGCCGTAATTGTCTGTGGCGGATTATCGACAGCGAGCTGCGCATCCGAAACGACTTGTGTCGTGACACCTTGCGCTGCCAGTTTCGCCACCGCCGTTTGCGCCTGTTTTTCCGACGGCGCTGAGAATATTGGCGCACTGCCGGCAGTCAACAGCGATTGAAGCTCCGAAGGCTTAAGGTTCAGGAGTTCAGCTATTTCGTTAAGTCTCAATTCTTCGATTGTTGACGACGAGCAGGCGACAACATGAAAAGCGGTCGCCGAATTCGCGTCGTCTTCCGCCGCCAGTGACGTCGAAAATGCACTTAGCTCGGTAATCGGTAGCGTCGCGCCGCAATACAGGCAAGTTGAACGGTTAGGCGGATTAGTTCGAGAGCAACCGTTGCATCCGACGAGTTCCGACGCCGAGAATGCGCGCGGCTTCGCTGGATGCGTAGACTGGGCCAATGATTCGTCTGTCGTGCTCAAAAAGACCTCGGCGTGATTATACACACTGATGTTTCCAGGATGGCCCACTTGACCAACACAGGGCTGAGCGTCATCCTAGACGTGATTTCAAAACACTAACGGAGACTTAGTAATGAACCACTTTGATTCGTCGAACAATATTTCATTGCAGTTCGGCCATCGCGGAAAAGTGGCAATTTTTATTGACGGAAATAATCTGTTTCACGCGGCGCGTTTTCACAATATCGATATCGATTACAACAAATTGCTGCGTGTGCTGCTGGGCGATGGTCGTTTATTTAGAGCTTTCTTTTACACAGGCGTCGACGCCGGCGCTGAACGCCAACAGGGTTTTTTGCTCTGGATGAGACGCAATGGTTTTCGCGTCGTGCAAAAAGAGCTGAAGACTTTCTATGACGGCTCGCGCAAAGCGAACCTCGACGTCGAGATCGCGGTTGACATGCTTTCGCTTGCCGGCCGCTACGACACGGCTGTGCTGGTTTCGGGCGATGAGGACTTTGTCTACGCCGTCAACGCGGTAGCTTACAAAGGCTGTCGGGTTGAGATCGCCGGCTTTAGATCAAACACAGCGCCGAAATTGATCGATGTCGCCGATTGCTTCATCGATCTTGGCGAGATCGCCGACAGAGTCCGCAAGGATTTCGTGCCGACTAAATACGAAGACCGCGACATTCACTACTCGCAGCAACCTCCGCCGCCTGCGCCGTTCATTGAGCGTTCGGCGATTGAGCCCTGCGCCCCGGTTGAGTCCGGCGTCTTTCATCCGCCGATTGGATCGATTATCGAAAGCGCGTCGGGAGATGATATTGATCAGTTTGGCGTGGGTGCGGAATTCGTGCGGGTAACGGACGAGGGTTAAAACCAGAGAGGCGTAGCGGAAGTGGCACAGACATCCTTGCTTTACTTAAAGTAATGGCGCTAGAACTTTCCCTCGCGCGAGGGTTCGTCCGATTTCGCACCGGCTCCACCGCGACGGGTGAGGCTCATTCTTAGATCAGAACCTACTCCAGTACTTCTTCTACTGAGAGGATTCCTTTTGTCCTTGTTCTTGCTTTTCTGCTTCTACCGTCTCAGATTCTTTATGGTCGGCTTCTTGCTGCCGTGTATAGTCGCGCTCATCTTGTCGATAATCTCTTTCCTGTTCCGCTCTTTGTCTTTCAATCATAACTGTGGGCTCCTTTCTTAGCTTTCAGTGCTCTCTGTTTCCTTCTCTGTTTCGATCTCCCGAGTTGTCACGGGATTCTCCTCAGCTTGATTTACACAGTCCCCTTCGGACTTCTCTCGCTCATAGCTGTCATCTACTTCGATTTCAGGATCTTTTGTCATGATGTTTTTCCCTCCTAATTACAGATCTGAACACTGCTGCCGAATTCATCTCACTTCGCCTTGCCAGGTTCTGATTTAATCTTTTCTTACCTAGATGGTTCAACTGATTGTATCTGCAAATGTCTTCTTCTCTGCTTCTATTCTTTGGCTTTCCCCGGCGTCCTCTTTCTTCTCCATTTTAGCCCCGGCTAGATCCTCAGTTGTATCCATAACAGCTTCGATACCGTCTTTCGGTTCTTTAGGCTCGGCGTCAGGTTGACCAGGAGAGGGCCCGTTTGCCTTAATTTGGGATTGCACATTTGAGCCATTGGTTAACTCCGGTGGTTCAATTATTGCGGCTGAGTTCCATTCAATTTCGTTTGAGATGATCCGAAGCGTAAGCTGGAGTGCAAGGTATTTCATATCAGGCAGCGCTATAAAACGCTGATCGTCGATTAGCTCTCCAGGCTCAATCCATCCGTGACGTTCAAAGACTGGAAGCGTAATAAGGCGAGTTTGTTCGACTGTGCAAGCTTTTGAAGCCCCTTCACCGCAAGCATATGCGAATACCCTCAAGGCTGACCCCTTCTGAGTAATACTGACGTCCGATAAACCCACATTCTTAAGTTGAGCTGTGACTATCAAAAAGTTGCTGCCATCTCTGAATATGAGTTTCCCTCCAACGTTCAGTTCTAAACGGGATCTATAAGTCCGGCCTTTGAAAAAGTTGAAATACGCCCAAATGGCCCCTATAAGGACCGCGAGGATTGTGGCTACGTTTTTGAGAACGTCAAAAACATCTTTCGTTTTGCTCCAATCCACTTTGACCGAATTGTAATAGCTATATGACCCGAGCGTTATAAGCCCTAATGTAATTAGGAGAACAATTGCAAGAATGACTTTAGTTGGCTTCGACAGACTTTTCATTGCAAGGCTGCTCCTCTCGGGCAATGTCTTTGTTGATTTAGATTGTGCTAGCGCTAAGTCTCGTGCGACATCGCACCTGCTAGGTGCGCCCGGCCCTTCCCTTAAGAGAATGTGTGGGAGCAATCAGGTTTGTGTGGGTAAATCAGCTTAGTTTGAGCTCCCAAGTCTGAGCCTGCGCAATAACGGGAAGGTACTCCCGGAAGTAATTAGCGTCAAGAAATTTTAGGCGACTTGAAGGTATCCTTGCTAGCCCGACCGGTTCGCGGCTCGTAGATTTGAGCCCTCCCTGATGGTCGGGCTATTGTCCGATCAACGCTCATCAATCGGCACGTAAGGAACATTACGCGGCCCGATGTATTCCGCGCGCGGGCGAATTAACTTGTTGTCAGCGTACTGCTCCAGAATATGTGCCGTCCAACCGCTAATGCGGCTGATGGCAAAAATCGGTGTGTAAAGATCAAGCGGAATTCCCATCATGTAATACGTCGAAGCTGAGTACGCATCGACATTCGGCAGGAGATTCTTCTCGCGCTTCATGATTTCTTCCAGCTTCGCCGTGATGTCGTACCATTTCGTGTTGCCTTTGCGCTCGCCCATCTCTTTCGAGAAGCGGCGCAGATGTGTCGCGCGCGGGTCTTCGGTTTTGTACACCGCATGACCGAATCCCATGATCTTCTTCTTTTTCGCGAGCGCGTCTTTCACATAGTCTTCGACTCTTTTCACATCGTCGATCTCGAGAAGGATCTTCATGATTGCGGTGTTCGCGCCACCATGCAACGGGCCTGACAACGCACCTATCGCCGCGGTGACCGCGCTGTACATGTCCGCCAAAGTTCCCGCGACCACGCGCGCGGTAAATGTCGAAGCGTTCAATTCATGATCGGCTTGCAGGATCAACGCGACGTCGAGGACGTGCGCGTCGAACTCGTCGGGCATTTCGCCCTTGAGCATGTAAAGAAAATTAGTCGCAATGTTGAGATCGGGTTTCGGCTGAATGATCTCTTTCCCATTGCGAGCTCGATCAATCGCGGCCACGATCACCGGGAACCGTGCCGTCAAGCGAGTCGCGACTCGAATGCTGGCTTCGCGGGAAAGGTCGCGCGCTTCTTCATCAAACATCGCGAGCGCCGAAATAACGGTGCGCAAACGATCCATTGGATCCGCCGTCTTAGGGACTCTCTCTGCCATTCCCTTGATCACTTCAATGATCTGCGGCGGCAGCTCGTACGATGCGGAGAGGCTCTGTTTTAACTCTTCAAGCTCAGCACGTTTCGGCAGACGGCCGTTCCACAGCAGGAACACTACTTCTTCAAAAGTAGATTTGGTCGCAAGGTCGTGAATGTTCACGCCCTGATAAATCAGTTCGCCTTTTTCGCCGTTAACGTCACCAATCGATGAGGACGCGGCCACCACGCCGCGCAGTCCAGTGGCAACTGCGCTCGCTGCGCCGCCTTGCTTCGCTTTGTCCATTGTCTTGTCCTTAAGAGTTTGAATTAAGTCGAAGATATCAGAGCGGTTGGGGAGTGACAAGCGGGCAGCCTGTGGCGAATGTCACATCGAACGCGCGCGAATTTCGCGAAGCGCAGCGCCCCTCAATTGCACGCTTTGGCCCCGTTGAACATTCAATAAATTTGCCGCCGAACCATTACGCACGCAGATTTCTATGAAGCCGGCGCTGCCGACGATGGCGAAGAGTTCCTCGGGTTTTGAATCGGAAAAGAAACCGCGAAAGGAAGTGATCTCTCGATCGCTAATCGTCATCCGCCAGGATGTCGGACCGCCGCTGGATTCAAGCGTGCGACGAGTGAAATTCGTGACACAGTTGCCGAAATGATCGATGTGAATGATTCGTCCTTCGATTGTATTCGCGCCCGTCATCGCAGGTTCAAGAGACTCAAGCTGCACAATCTCAGTTAGCGCCGGTCCGAACTCCTGCGGCTCATGACCGCGTGACAAAGCCGCCGCGACCGGCGCGAAGATGTCGCGACCATGAAAGGTCTTGCTGACGGGATGGTGAAAGAACCTTTCGTTGGTGATCTGCACCGCCGTCCAAGTCTGCTCGCGCTCGCAAATCCAACTGAACAATCCGTTGTCTGGACCAACAAAGAATTGATCGCCACATTTGAGCACGATTGCGCGACGATCTGAGCCGACTCCGGGATCGACGACAGCGACATGGATCGTTCCGTCGGGAAAATCGCCATGGCAACTCAGCAGGTTGAACGCTGCGCTCTCAATATCCTGCGGTGAAATCTCGTGAGTGATATCGACGATCGTCGCTGTGGGATTTATGGAGAGGATTACTCCTTTCATAGCGCCGACGAAATAATCCTGAACGCCGAAGTCGGTCAGTAAGGTAATGAGCGGCATGAGGCGATTTCACCACAAAGACTCAAAGCCACAAAGCTCATTGAAGAACTTCGTGGCTTTGCGACTTGGTAGTTTTGCTTTTCGAAGGTTACTGAATTTCAGCGTTCCCTGCGGTGCGAATCCGCATTTGCTGTCCCTGATAAAGGTAGATGTCTTTGCCGCGTTCGCGCAGCACGCCTGCGGTTCCCGCGCCCGCGCCGATCGTAGCGCCCACAGCGGCGCCGCTGCCGCCGCCGAAGATCGCGCCGATGACTGCGCCGATGCCAGTTGCCATGCCGATCTTCTTGATGTCGTTGGTAGTCGAATCCTTACCTTTCACGCCACCCTCGGAATCGACTTTGCCCACACCGTCGCTGGTCCCGGCCTGCAACACTTCGATCACTTGCGCGCTCATCTTTGCTGAACGGCCGTCGGCCAAATGTATTTCGTCAAATGACAATTGCAGCTCGGCAACTCCCTTCGCTCTGCCGGGACGCTGCACCTGCGTGACCGTGCCGGTCAGCGTCGCACCTTCGTATTCCTTCGGTTCCAGAACCTTCACTTCAAAGCGATCGCCTTTTTGCGACGCATCGGTCGAAAGGTTTGACATCAACTCCACGCGCATCACCGTGTCATGCGGAATCGAGATCACATTTGCCGGACTGGTATTGTCGGGTGCGTTCGTGTTGTTGTTAGTCGCGGTCGGATTGTTGTCCGCAGCGTTCGGATTGTTGTCAGCGGGCTTGCTGGCATTCGTCATCACCGGCGCTTGCGAGTCATCATTACTTTGCTCGCGGACTTTCAAGTCAGCCGGAATGCTTGAATCAAAATTCTTTCGATCAAAGCCGTCGTTGTAGCCAAGTTCGAAGCCCTGCTGATAACCGTTGCGGTATTCTTCGAGACTTCCAAAGTTGGGCGAGTACGCCCGATCGGCCTGCTGATACGCGTCCTTGATACGAGAATTCTTGTCAGCGTGATTTGCTGAATCGCGGACACCGGCCGGGTAACCATCCGAGTAACCGGCCCGATAACCGCGCATGAGGGCACTCGCCTGCGGCTGGGATTGTGCATCCTGGCCGACAACAGAAATCGACAACAGCGGCAGGGCGGCCGCCAACATCGCCAACATTAAACTGAGGGAAACTACTTGCTTTTTCATTAGGGTGAACCTTTCATGCCGGCATTCCGGCAATCTGAAAGGGAGAGACTTTTCCAGGAACCCACGTGGTTCCGCTTCGAATGAATGCTAACACCGCGCGTCAAGCACTAACAATGCGTGAGTTTCGACGGGCTTTCAGCGCCATCGCTGATTTCGGTGTTCTGATGCGCTAAGATGACTGTCAGTTGTCAGTCGTTAGGGGTCAGTTGTGTCTGAAATGGCCTATTTCAACTAACAAAGGACCACTGACAACTGAGCTTTATGCGCAGAGTCTATCTCGATCACTGTGCGACCACGCCGCTTGATTCGCGCGTGCTCGCGGCGATGATGCCGTCGCTCATTGAGAATTACGGCAACGCGTCGAGCGTGCATTTGTACGGCCAGCAGGCTCGCTCGGCCGTCGATAAAGCACGGCGGCAGGTGGCTTCACTAATCAGCGCGCGCGCGAACGAAATCGTCTTCACGTCCGGCGGAACAGAAGCAAACAACCTCGCGATTCGCGGAGTGTGCGAACAAGCCGGGTCGCATGGCAGGCATATCGTCACGTCAGCGATCGAGCATCCATCCGTTCGTGGGCCAGTCGAAGGACTTGAGAAGAAAGGTTGGGAAGTCACCCGCTTGCCCATCTATGACGACGGCATCGTTCGCATTCAAGACGTGAGGGCAGCGATTCGTCCGGACACAGTTCTGGTAAGCGTGATGTTGGCAAATAACGAAATTGGCACGATTCAACCTGTGGCGGAAATCGGCGCCCTCGTTAGCGAGATGCGTGAATCAGGTCAGCGGCATCTGCGATTTCATGTCGACGCGGTGCAAGCGGCGGGTCGAATTCCGATTGATATCGAAACGTTAGACTGCGATCTATTGACACTATCGGCGCACAAACTTTACGGGCCTAAAGGAGCGGGGGCTTTGTACATCCGGCGCGGCGTGCGAGTGCTGCCACAGCAAGTCGGCGGTCACCAGGAGCGCGAGCGGCGAGCCGGTACGGAATCCGTCGCAAACATCGTTGGCTTTGGCGTCGCGGCGGAATTCGCAAAGCAGGAAATGATGCAACGCAACGAATACGTGCGCCGGCTGCGCGATCATTTTGAAGCAGAAGTCGAGGAACGAATTAATGACACTGTCCTGAACGGCAATCGCGAACAACGGCTGCCGCACGTTTCGAACATTTCCTTTCGCTTCATCGAAGGTGAAGGCTTGCTGATTCACCTCGACCTCCAGGGGGTCGCGGTTTCGACGGGGTCTGCATGTTCATCCGGAACGCTCGAACCGTCTCCAGTAATCCGCGCCCTTGGTCGCGATGAAGAACTGGCGCGCGGGGCGATACGTTTCAGTTTCGGCAAAGACAACACGGATGAAGACGTCGACTACGCGGTCGAAGTGTTGGCGAAAGCCGTTGAGTCGTTGCGCGCGTTGTCGCCGCTAGCGCAGAACCGAGTCTCGAGCCTTACCTCTCATTCTCACCCGGTTTCAACCGGCTGACCCCATTTGCGCTTCAGTATTCGAAACCGTTTCAAACGGTTTTGGAAAAAATATCGCGCCGTGGTCACCCGGCTGAAGCCGTGTGAGAATGAGATAACCGCGATGCCATACTCCGAAACCTTTAAAGATCACATCGTGCATCCACGAAATGCGGGCGAGCTGACGGACGCCACCGTCATCGCCGAAGAGACAAATCCTGTCTGCGGCGATCGCCTTCGTTTGAGTTTGCGAATTCGCGAAGGGCGCATTGAAGCCGCACGGTTTCTTGCTTATGGCTGTCCGCCAACGATCGCGTGCGGCTCAGCGCTCGCGGAATTAATCGAAGGGATAACTGTCGAGGAAGCGCGCGCAGTCTCCCGCGAGATGATAGTTAACGTTGCAGGCGGGTTGCCGACGCGAAAGCATCACGCGGCAGCGTTGGCGATTGAGACACTCCGGTCGGCGCTGGAAACTAACTCGTGACCACAGATCCTATTTAATCTTCTTCTGGCCTATTAGATTCTTGCAGTTAATCGTGCCGATTCCGCTCAACTCGCCGGAAACAAATCCGGTATCGTCGCACGTGACCAAACCGATTGTGTTCGACGTCACGCCAGCTAGCACAATCAGGCCCGAACTCAGCGTCAATTGAATGTCTGCGTCGCTATTACCTGTAACGGTGATTGGTTCCGTCACTACGATGTCGGCGTGCATATCGGTGAAGATTCCCGGTCCAATATTGTTCGTAATCTCGACACCGTTAGCTGTTTCGAAGGTCGAGCTATTGAAAACGCGCACGCCGCCGCAGGTCGTACTCGGACAATCGGTCGTGCCGCCGTTGTTGCGGATTTTGTGATGACCGACGATCGTGAGATGTCCGGAGTGCGCCACAGTAATTCCGGAGTTTATGCTGCCCTCGATCAAAGTCGCGCGAATAGTCGTGTCCGGCAACACCCGTTCATTGATTTGCGCGCTGCTGCCGATCACGGCGACTCCAATCACCGGATTGTTTTGTATGAGGTTCTGTCCAAAAAAGTTTGCGGAGGCGGCGGTTGTCAAGAAAACTCCCGAGAACTGATTGTTTCGCACAATGTTATCTGCCGTGCCGCCGTTTAAGTTCAACCGGCCGCCCGCCATGGAAATCCCATTGCTGTTATTGTTTTCGACAGTGACATTCCCGTTTAGGTCGAACGCGCTGCCGTCTCCCGAAATTCCACCGCCTCCATTACCCGTGATGAGCACGGCCTGGCCAATGATGTTTCCGCCCAGAAGTACTGACGAATTGGAATTGGCTCGCACGCCGGCGCCCGCATTGTTTTGAATTGTGCTTCCCGTGATAGTGGCGATCGCTTGTGGGCCCACATTAATACCGATTCCTGTGCTGGCCTCAACCGTACAGTTGTCGACAGTTGCTTCCGAATCGCGTCCAATTCGTAATCCGCGCTCTAAAATCAACCGCCGAAAGGTAATGAGCCGCGAACTCGTCAAGTTAAAGGCCTGCGTGTTCGGGTTAGTTGGATTTATCGTGGCCGCGCCGAGCGTAGCTGCTTGAATAGTCAGGTTTTGGTAGCCAATCAAGTTCAAGCTTTCTGTGCACGTTCCGGCAACGTTAACTGTGTTTGGGCCAATGAACGGCAACGTGCTAAGGGCCGCGCCCATGGTTGAAAATGTTCCTGGCGGAGGCGAGGGATTTCCGCAATCTACGTTTACTGTACTTGCCACGGCAGTCGCGGGAAGCAAGAACAGAAATGAAGCGAGCAGCAATGGAATTTTGCGCATGGAAGACTCTCCTTTAGATGTGCTCCGTTACCGGAGATCTGTTTTAGACTGAGTTCATCGGCATGATGACTCCAGCGAGGATGGACTGCCGGTCAGCGATTTCTGCCGGCGATTAAGGACTGGATCCCACGCAAAGTCAAGAAACATATACGGTAGTCTCATGCTCTCTAATCGGAGCCAGCCCGGCGAAAATCTCGCCGTGTTAATGTGCTGGTTGATAATCTGCTCACCGGCGAAGTTTGCGGCCAACGTCTTAGTCCAACCTGAAGATCACAACTTCGCCGTCTTGGCCGTCAGTCACTGCGAAAGCGCCGGCCAAAGGCCCAGTTGTAATCGCGGTGATGTCTGCTCTGTTAATCAAACCTAATTTGACCCGGCTGTTGAACTCGCCAAAGAGCGCGCCGTTGGAATCACGCGGGTCACCGTTCAAGTCGGTAATGAAAACGCGGCCGGCTGAACCCAGGATGATGAACCGATCACCAGCGGGAGAGTTGAAGAAATCCAGTCCCGCAACGCCGGTCGTGCCGGTGCTCGTGAGATCGATTGTTCGCACCAGAGTACCGGTACGTGATAGGACGCGCAGGCTACGTCTCTCGAGAGCTGGGCTTGGTCCCACCCCGTTGAAGTTGACGACGAACTCGTGGGTTGTCGGAAGGTAAGTAAAGGACACAGGTGCACCGGGGTTGAATCCGAGGCTCACCGGAGCCAGGCTTACCTGGCTGTTGAACGTGCCATCGGTGTTGTAGAGCAAAATGGCCCTCCCGCCAGGGCCGCCGTTTTGAAGAGTCGCGATCAAGTGTTCGTCATTTAAGTATTTCAGCCGCCGCAGGAAGTTGAGGCTGATTACACTGACCACCGGAGTTGCGCTATCCAGGCTCGTCGGCACAGAGGCCACCCGGCCTCCCAGACCTGTAAAGTCCTCACTCACATGTTTGATTAGAAATTGGTTCGTGTCGGGGTTCCAGGCAATTCCGCTTGGTTGATTTAGGTTCAGACCAATCAGATCGTTGCGATCACTTTCAGGCGAACGGTTCAGTCCCTTGTCCAGAAAAAGGAGTTCCTGGGGGTATCTGATGACCGCGATGTTGGAGTCACTCATTTGAATGATCCCCTCAAAGCCAGAACCTCCCGGCACCGTTACCGGGCCTGAAATGATGTTGCCACCAAAATCCATCGTCCAGATGTTGTTGTCATAAGTCGTGACCAGTAACCGATTCGGCGCGAGAAAGCTGACACCTGCAATTCCCGCGTCGGCAGTGAAATTCGTCGGCCAATCCGGGCGGTAGAGTTCTGCTTCGACTACCCCATCGCGTCGCATGATCTCAATGCGTTGGGGGCCCCCGGCCAAGTCGTCGAGGACAACCATGACGAGATGGTCAGGAAAAAACGGCGAGCTGGCGGGGATGTAAGCCAGTCCCTCCAAATGGCCGGGAAGATAGGCAGGGTTTAAGTATTGAATGTCACGCCTTCCTTTGTAGGCGCCGGTCTGATCGAAGAAGTAGAGCTTGTTCGTGTGGACGTTTTGGTTCAGGACGAACAGATCTTCTGACGCTACGTAGGCGATGCCATTTGGGAAAACATCAATCTCCGGAACTTTCACGTTGAATTGCTTGACCATCGCACCGGTGGGTTTCTTCTTATTCTCTACGGCGAAAATGTCAAAGCCGTCCAGGATTACGATCTTGTCTTTCAAAGCACCGGCCGTGACGAAGGTGATGTCTTCGGAATAGCCACCGATTCTCGAGCTGTTTATGACTGTTTGAGATCTGATTGGTGAGACCGAAATCGCAAAGTACAACACGACGGCCGCGGCACAGACAAAGTGCCTGGATAGATAGATTTTCATTTGGGGACCTCCTAAGTATGTGTGGCCATTCAGAACACACTTAACCTAAGAGTCAAGCCAAAACTTGACTGGATATTGACTTCGCTGTAAACAATCGGGCGCCAAAGTCAACTTAAAACGGAACACACCATGAGCATCGGCAGGAGAATCCACCGGCTAAGGTCGGAATCGCATATCACTCAGCGGGAATTAAGTGAGGCAACTGGCTTGGCGGTCTCTTATCTTTCGCGCGTCGAGAACGGCAAGCTCACGCCCACTGTTCCGACCCTGACGAAGATTGCTGACGCGCTTTCAGTTCCCTTGACCGCACTGTTCGACGCGACAGCGACGCTTGAGGCGAGGGACACTTGCCCGGTGAGTCTTTCCGGAAAGTGCATCTTGGATCATCTGTTTGTGGGCCGGGGCAGGAAGCCGACTAAAGGAGTTGAAGGATATTCGCGCGAGCAGTTGGAAGCACTTCGCTTGTGCAATTTCCTACTACATACGGGCGATAAGGAGATTCTGCGAACACTTCTCACGATGCTGAAGGGGTTGCTCGCGCTTAAGCAGGAAGGAAAGACGAATCCTAAATCGAAAACTCTCCGCGCAAGATAAGACCGGTCCGCTCCGTAGGGATTGCTCTTCACAGTCATGCTTAGCAGTCCCCTTCCAACGCGCCCCAACATCACGACAACTGTCACTTAATCATTGCATGCAAGTTGATCTCTGCGCCTGCTCCTTGCTTGTTTTCGCGGAAATCCCACCGGTCCGGTTACGCGGGCCGTGGTTCTAACGATGCATACGCTTCGTTGACTTCAGGCTCTGTTTAAGGAGGCAGCCCGATGAAAATCTACGTCCTATTGTTCTGCTTGTTGGCTACGAACTTACCGGCGCAGTCACAGACACAAACAACAACCACGGATGCCGCGGAGAAGATTTGGGAGAAGGTCTTCAAACTCGGAGTTGGCCACGATATCACGGTGAAGACGATGAGTGGCTCAAGCTATCACGGACAGATTTCCCGCATCGCGGATAACGAGTTCGAAATCGCCGAAGTAGACCTGAACCAGAAGATTCGTTGGTACTACTCCGAAGTCAAAAGCGTGCGCGGCGACTACAGCTCAAAGAACATTTTCGGCAAGCGGCATAACCCGCGGAATGACAAGATAATAACTGCTGGAGGCCTGGGCGGGATTTTGCTCTTGATGCTGCTGCTGATTCCGAAGACTTGAAGCGAAACGGTATCCCACATCAAGGCTTGGGTTTCTTGGTGTGATACTCCGGCCCGCAGTATTTCTTTGGCTCTTGCCCGATGATGAAGGTCTTCGTACGAATGACGAGGTGTTTAAAGCCGGTTGGTCTACCCCTTCTTGCGTGGGGAGGCTTTGTGAAGTTGTAGCCGATAGTTAATTCGTTTCAGGTTGCCTGATCGTATCGCTTAGCGTTGTTAAGAACGCGTCTTGGCTAACGCCGGAATAAGTTCGAAATTGATCCGACCCATCAAGTGGAATGATTTGTCCGTTGTTGAGCTCGTAACCAGTAACAATCTCATAATCTTTGCCATCGTCAATCGTCTTTAAGAAGAATAGGTATCGTCCCCCCACGCTTGGCATATTCTGTTCTGCGATAGCATAGAGTTCTGTGTGGCCATTGGGATAATGCACGATCCCTCCAATTCTCAGAACGACGATCCCGCAACCATCGTTCAATCGGCCGCCTGTATCTTTGAGAATGCCACGAACTGTGGAAGCGAATTCGGAATAAACCGCGGATTTGTCGTGCGACAAGCGAGCCTTTGATCGCTCTACATCAGCAATAACGATCGCGTCACTAGCCGCAGATGGAAGCGCAGCAAGACCGACCGACCACTCATTGACCCGTACAGTTGACTCGCCCGAATCTGACGGATTCCGGATGACGAGATTTACCCGTCCGAAATGTTTATCCTTTTTGACCAGGCTTTCGCGATCTGATGGATCGGAACTCTCTGACTCATCGAACCGGACGGAAGGAAATCGACTCCAGAACTTGGACCGCTGGATTTCAAGTTCGGACTGGGTCGGTCGACGCGACGGCTTCGGCTTATTGTTGTTTTGAGGATCGGTCGCAAGCTGATTGGTTTGAAACAAAGAAACCCCCAGCGCCGCACTTCCGTTCGAAAGAAAAGCTACACCACCCAGCAATCCTGCAATTACGATGAATGTAGGAATTCGGACTGGCTTCCGGTTGTCTTTTTTCATGGGTGTCATGAGAATAGACGTTCATTGCGGTTTTGTTTTTTTGTGATACTCGGGCCCACAATATTTCTTTGGCTCTTGCCCGATGATGAAGGTCTTCGTGCGAATGACGGGACAACTATCCACCGCAATCAACCCCGTCGTCGGATCGATATCGAGCGTGATAGTCCCCTGAAGTTTCGCTGACGGATCGTCGTCGTAAATCTCTTTTGGCTTTGGAGTTGGTTTTATCTTCGGCGGTTCGGGCGGAGGTTCGGGGGGCAAACTAGCAGGCTCAGTCTGACGATTTGTTTCTTCCTCAGTGCCGTCAGTAGTCTGATCGGCCATGTCCTCGTTCCCTTCGGCTGTTTCGGAACCTGGCGCAGTGCCGTTGATGAATAGTTCGGTGCGCTTGTTGGCAGTATCGGCTTTAGCCAGCAGTCCAGTCGCCGGATCGATGTCTTCCTGCTGAATTCCCGCGGGCGTCTGCCAGTCGCCAGTCCATTCCGGATGGTTAGTCAACGCGGCATTCATGAAGTCAGCCCAAATCGGCAGTGCGGAAGCCGCGCCCGTCAGACCCAATTGCGATCCATCATCAAACCCGACCCAAACTACACAAACGAGATGCGGCGAATAACCGGCGAACCATCCATCGCGCGACGTCCCGGTTTTTCCGGCAACATTCCATTTAAAGCCGCGCGCGCGAACCGGCGCAGCCGTGCCGCGATTGACGACATCCTTCATGAATGAAGTCATGACGTAGGCGACTTCGGGACGCAGAACTTCATTCTTCTGCGCAGTCGGTTGCGCGAGTGTCGAACCAGAACCGGTCGTAATTCGATTGATCGCAATCGGCGCGGTGCGCATGCCGTTCGCAGCGAACGACGTGTACGCCGACGCTACTTGCAGCGGAGTAGCTTCAGCAGTGCCCAGAGCCATGGCCGGGTACGCGCGCGCAACTCTTGGCAATCCAGCTTTCGCTGCGAGACTCATCACCCGGCCGATGGTCACTTCCATCGCGACATCAACCGTCACGACGTTCAGGCTGTGCACGATCGCGTCTCGCAGAGTCACCGGTTGCATCGAATACTTGTCGCCCATGTTGCCGGGCGAGTATTCCTGCCCATCGTAGGTGAACGTCTTCGGCTCATCTTTGAAAACAGTTGCCGGCGTAATCACACGCGGAACCGGATCATAGGCAGTATTCAAGGCGGTCGCATATACGAACGGCTTGAATGCCGAGCCTGGTTGCCGCAAAGCTTCAGCGCGATTCAGTTGACTCTTGGAATAATCGCGGCCGCCGACCATCGCGACGATTTCGCCGGTTTGGGCGTTCATCGCCACCAGCGCAGCTTGTACCGTTCCTTCGGGAACTCGCTTCGCTTCAATCTTGTCGAGCGCAGCGAGTTGTTTCGTCACCGCCGCATACGCCGCCCGTTGCAGGTCCATGTCGATCGTAGTGTAGATGCGCAGGTGATCGGCGCCTTCACCGGTGATCACGTCGCTCAATTGGTTCTGCACGTAATCGGCAAAATATGGCGCGTCGGAAATGTCGATGCGGCCTTTGGTCGGCGCGATTTTCAGTTCGCTGGCCTCAGCCGTTTGCGCGTCGGCCTGAGTAATCGTGCCGGTCTCAGCCATCGAGTCGAGCACTTGATTGCGACGCGCGCGGGCCGTTTCCAAATCGTGATAGGGGTTGTAACGATTTGGGCTGCGAATCAGACCGGCGAGAAACGCCGACTCCTGAAGATTCAGCGCGGTGACGTCTTTGTTGAAGTACGCAGTCGAAGCTTCACCAAAACCATTGATTGAAAACCCCGCCTGCTGACCGAGATAAACCTGATTGCAATAGAGCGCGAAAATTTCCTGCTTCGACAGCCGCGTCTCCAGAATGACCGACATGTAGGCTTCGGCGACTTTTCTTTTCAGCGTGTACTCAGGCGACAGCCATAAGTTTTTCACGAGTTGTTGCGTGATACTGGAACCACCCTGTCGCGCGATTGGTGAATTCGGATCTGAATCGTAACGCCTCAGCAACGCGCGCAGGATGCCGCGAACGTTGACGCCGTAGTGCTGAAAGAATGACCGGTCTTCAGTGACGACGATCGCGTCCACCAGGCTCGGAGGAACGTCGTTGAATCCGATTACCCGGCGCTTTGCGCGCTCGCGACCAGTGACTGAGCTGATCAGTTCCGGCTCGAGTTGCGCACGATCCATGTGCGCGCCCGTATCTTTGTCCGTCACCGATACAATCGATTTGCCATCGCGCGCGAACTGAATCCGCAGCGCCTCGAATGCCTGCGCATGGTCAACTGTCGAATCATTCCCCGGCTGAACTTCAATCGTCGAGCCATCGATGGCATATCGCCCACGCGCAAGATCCGCTTGCTGACCTCTTTCGACGTAGCCGGCACGCTTTAAATAATCGATGAGGTTCTCAGTCGAAATACTTTGTCCTGCTCGAATCTGCTTCGGCGCGGCGTAAATGCCCGCGGAGCGCGTGAACACGTCGCCTTTCAGGAGGTTGTCGATGCGCGCCGAGAAAACGATCCAGTAATAAATGAGAAGCGTGGCGCACAGCGCGATTACCAGCACCGCCGGAATCGCGACGTATGGCCTCGTCAGAAACCTGAGTACGCTGCGCCAGAAACTTCGCTTGGGTTGTTCGTAACGAATGACTTGTGGAGTCGGCTGCGGCACGCGCCGAACGATGCGCGGGAAATTTTCGTCTGGTGGCCGCCGCACTGGCATGAGTAAATCAAAGGACGCGAGGTCTTAGGCGCGCCGTCAATTCAGATGCTAAACGGTTAGGCTGGTACTGTCCACAAACAATTGACACGGTTTCCCGGCTTCAGTTAGTTTTAGGCGCGAATTGTCCCGGCCGTCGCTTTGTCAGAGTCAAAGATTCACCAAACTTCAGTCCACGCAAGGAATATTATGAAATCCCAATATGTCACCCTCCTCGTGCTGCTTGCTGCGGTAGTTCTCGGATTCAATGCAGTAACTAACGCGCAGACCAAGACCAGCAGCACCGCCACCAATCCGCTATCGGCGTCTGAACGCGATCTGCTAAACGAAATCAATGAAGCGCGCGCACATCCGCAGGTCTACGCGTCTTATCTTGAGAAACTCAAGCCGATGTTCAGCGGAAAAGAGTATCGCCGCACCGGGCATCCGGCCTTGATCACCGAAGAAGGCTGGATCGCGGTGGAAGACGCGATCAAATTCTTGCAGACGGTACAGCCGCTTCCTCCCTTGCGTTTCTCGCAAGGGCTGTATCTGGCGGCACAGTCGCACGTGAAGGACCAGAGCGCATCGGGAAAGACGGGACATGCGGGCAGTGACAGCACCTTCGTCGAAGACAGAGTAAAGCCCTACGGCACGTGGCAAGGTGGTATCGGTGAGAACATCACCTACGGAGACGATTCGGCGCGCGAGCGAATTCTAACCTGGCTGATTGACGATGGCGTTGCCAGCCGCGGCCATCGTCTGAAGCTGCTGAGCAGCGACTATAACGTTGCCGGAATTTCGTGCGGCGCGCATCCGGAATTTTCCGCAATGTGCGTACTGACACTGGCGGGTGGATTCATTGATACGGCAGCGAACGGCAGCGCGATTAATTCAACCAAGACCACGGCCTCAACAACGAAGCCAAGTCCCGTCACGACGAGTGGCGGATCCAAGACTACAACCACTACGTCCACGAAACCGAAAGTCGTAAATATGAAGACGCGAAAGATGTAAGCCAGAAATCAGTTCAAAACAAGAAAGGCTTTCCGCGCGATGCGGAAAGCCTTTTTGAATGGTCGGGACGACTGGATTCGAACCAGCGACCTCACGCACCCCAAGCGTGCGCGCTACCAGGCTGCGCCACGTCCCGTCAACATTTTTAGTATGACCCGAAAATCAAGACTGTCAAACCTCGAAAAATTAGGCATTGTCCTAATTTCACGTTTGCGGAACTTTGCGACTTGGCGTCTTAGCGTGAAAACCGCACCGAAATTCTGTTCGCGCAAAGTCGCAAAGACGCAAAGTCCCGCAAAGTAAGAGACTAACAAAATTTACTTTCGTGAAGTTGCGGTGTTGGCCCTGGCATCGCGATCACTCTCATCCAGCAAATCCAGAATCTCGCGCAACTCTTTGGCGATCTGTCTTAGCGCTTCCTTTTGTTCGCTGCTGGGCTTGAAGCTGTGTGAACTTTGCGAATCCGCCGGCGCGCTGGCCGAGGACGTCGAAAATTTTCCCGCCAACGATGGCGGCGGTTTGAGACTACGCGTCGCTGGTTTCGCAACCGACCCGTGATCCGCCTCGCGAGTCGTGCCTCCTCGTAATTCGTTCGCCAACTTCTTTTTCGCTCCTGCTATGGTGTATTGCTCGTCGTAGAGCAGTTCCTTAATTCGCAAAGCCATTTCGACATCCCGACGACGGTAGGTCCGCTGACCGGCGCGGTTCTTCTGCGGCGCAAGCGTGGGGAATTCCGTCTCCCAGTAGCGCAGCACATGGGCCTGGACGCCGGCTAATTCGCAGACTTCGCCGATTTTAAAGAACAGCTTTTCAGGGATAACTGACGCCATCGGTCTGGAATGTCTGCGGCCAAGGGGATGACGCCTCATCGAGTTGGGCGCCGCCAATTTCTTCGCGAGCGATAGTAACCACGGATCATTTACGTGTCAACGATTTACGTCCCATCAGTTAAATCACTTCGTTAAAAGTTTCGCTTTAACTCCACCGGCCAATCGAAAAAATCCGCCGGCGATAGAAACTTAGGTCGCGCATGGGTATAATCGCCCGTTAATCACGTCCTGCCAGTCGGAGGTTCCATAAAAAACATGTTTGCAACGGCCACAGGGTTTCGCCTCGCCGCTCGCTTTGATGAAGTTGGTTTTTCAGACATCGTCAACATTCGCAACCGCGTGATGGAACTGCGCGCACAGGGCGCGAGTGTCTATCAGTTCGAAGGCGGGGAACCTTACCGCCCAACGCCCGAGTACATCAAACAAGCCGTCACTGAAGCTCTGAAAGAAAACAAGACCCGCTATGCTCCGTCATCCGGCATTCCGGAATTGCGTCAGGCGATTGCGGACAAAGCGCGCACGCGCAATCAAATTCCCGCCAAGCTGGAAAATGTTGTCGTGGTCAACGGTGGCATGCAGGGCTTGTTTGCCGCGTTTCAATCGATCGTAAATCCCGGCGAGGAAGTGCTCGTGTTCTCGCCGTACTGGACACCGATTAAGGATCTTGTGGCGCATTGTCAGGGACGAATCGTCCTGGTGCCTACTGAAGAAGCGCGCCGCGACGGCTTCGCACAAACGCTAAGCCGGTATGCGACGTCCAATACTCGAGCGATCTATTTCAATACTCCGACGAATCCTTCCGGCATCGTGATGAGCCGAACCGAAGCGGAAGCCGTCGCGCGCTTTGCGCTGGAGCGCGATCTGGTCGTGATTGCTGACGAAGCTTACGAAGATATCGTCTATGACGAAGAACATGTTTCGATTGCGTCGCTCGAGGGGATGTTCGAGCGGACAATTACGTGCTTCACGATGTCGAAGTCTTTCGCCATGACGGGATGGCGTATCGGCTACGCCGTCGCGGGCGAGCCCTGGATGACTGGAATGCGCAAAGCGCTGCTCTATTCTTCAAACGGTGTGTCCACCCCGACGCAGTGGGCCGCGCTGGCCGCATTTACCACCGCATCAGATTTTCTGGAAACTTCGCGCGCCGCTTATCGTGAGCGGCGCGATTTGTTAGTGGCCGGTTTGAACGAACTCGGATTGTCCTGCACGCCACCTGCCGGTGCGTTCTATGCCTTCCCAGACATTTCGCGAATTAGCGGCAACAGTCGTGAGGCCTCCGAGTTCCTTCTCAACCGCGCTCAAGTCGCCACCGTTCCCGGCGCCGTGTTCGGTCCTGACGGCGAAGGACATGTGCGGTTCTCGTTCTCAACTTCTCTCGAAACGATCGAAGGCGGATTGGAATCGATGCGCCGGAATTTGTGAAAGACCTGGCCACAGAGGCATAGAGTCACAGAGTAAGCATCACAAGGGAATAAAACCTTTCTTCCACTCCGACCCAATAGCCTGATCGGTGAAGTTGGATTTATCATTGGTTTATCTCTGTGTCTCCGTGTCTCTGTGGCAAACTCCATGAACGAGTTCGATTTCATTCGGCAGCTTCGCGATCAGACGCGTTCGCGCAAGACATCGCCTCGACTGATAAGAGGAATTGGCGATGACGCAGCGATCCTTCGTGAATATCCTGGACGCGATCTGGTAATCAGCACCGACTTGCTCGTTGAGGGTGCCGACTTTCATCGCGACACAACCACGCCGCGCTTGCTCGGCCACAGAGCGCTGGCCGTCTCACTTTCAGATATTGCGGCGATGGGGGCGCGACCACTCTGGGCCTTGATTTCAATTGGGCTGCCTGAATCGGCCTGGGAAAGCAACTTCAAAGACGAATTCTTCGCAGGCTATTTGGCATTAGCTGATAGATATGGCGTGACGCTCGCGGGTGGAGACATTTCAAAGTCGCAATCGATCGTGATCGATTCGATCGTCATCGGTGAAGTAAATGCAGGCCGGGCAGTTTTGCGATCAACGGCGAAACCGGGCGATCAGATATTCGTTACGGGAACGCTTGGCGGCGCAGCGGCGGGATTGAAGCTAATTGAACTTGGTGCGCGCCTCAGTATAGACAGCAGACGGCAGGAGGCAGACGGCAGAAGCGAGTTCGACAGCGACACTTCCGACGATAACGCGATCCAATCCCTGCTGCTTCGTCAGCTCTCGCCGCAACCACGTGTCGGCTGGGGCGTCGTCCTTGGTGAAGAGCATCTCGCGACATCCATGATCGATCTCAGCGATGGATTGTCTTCTGACCTGCGTCATCTGTGCGAGGAAAGCAATGCCGGCGGGACTATTGATGCGGCCTCGCTTACGCTCGATGAAGATGTGAAGCATCTTTGCGGGCGTCGCGCACTCGATCCATTGGCGCTGGCACTGCACGGTGGTGAAGATTTTGAGTTGCTATTCACGGTAGCTCCTGAAAACATTTCGCGCTTACCAAAGCGCGTGGACGGAACTCCAGTTTCGCGCATAGGTGAAATCACCGGACAAACTGGTGTCGTGCGAATCCGCGAACAGAATCGCGAGTGGGACCTGCCGGCACGCGGCTTTCAGCACTTTTCAAACTAACTATGGTTCTTAGTGCGAACTTGCTCCAATCGACCGTCGTAGTGCGATACAGGAGGTTAGACGCATGTACTGCTCAACGTGTGGTATGCCTGTCACGAAGGGTCTGAACTACTGCAACTACTGCGGTGGAAGGATTACGACCCCCGAGCCCGGCGTTGAACTCCGACAAGTTCGTCCGCAATTTATCGTGAGCGCAATGGCGGGAGTTTTTGTTCTCGGCCTTCCGGGCATCGCCTTCATTATTTTCATGCTGAATGCTGCGCTGCGGCTGGACGCCGGACAGACGATGGCCTTCGCCTGGACTACGCTGTTGCTGCTCGTCGCCCTGGAGGTTGTTTTTCTTATGCTTCTGCTTCGACGTAAGCCTCGGAAGCACGAATCTGATAAAGACAATTTCAGCGGACCGCAGACAAAAGAACTGGAGGAGAAGTATCAGAGAAGTCTTGCTGAGCCGGTGTCGAGCGTGACTGAACATACGACTCGCGCCTTCGATTCTGTACCTCGCGAACGAAGCCGAACCTGAAGGAGCGCAGGTTTGACTCGCTCTCTCGCCTTCCCTATCCTCGCTCTCAATGTTGCGCATACACAACACTTTATCGGGTCAGGTGGAAGAGTTCCGTCCGATGGTTGAGGGCGAAGCGAAGTTCTATTACTGCGGCCCGACCGTTTGGGATTATGGACACATCGGCAATTTTCGTTCGGCGATTGCCGCCGACGTCATGCGGCGTTTTTTGAAGTTCAAAGGATTCCACGTGACATCCGTGATGAACCTCACGGACGTCGACGATCGGATCATTACTCAGGCGCAGAAAGCCGGGCAGTCGATCGACGATTACACCGCGAAGTACATCGCCGCTTTTTGGGAAGATTTTGATGCGCTCGGCTGCGAGAGGCCGGACGTGGCGCCACGTGCAACCCAACACATTCCCGAGATGGCTGATATCGTGCAAAAGCTCGAGCAGCGCGGCCATGCGTATCGATCAGATGATTCGATTTACTACCGGATCAATTCCTTTCCCGAGTACGGCAAGCTCTCGAAAATCAATTTCGCCGGAAACATCGCCGGCGGTAGCGACCGCATCGACACCGACAAGTATGAGAAGGAAGATGCGCGTGACTTTGCTCTGTGGAAAGCAACACATTCGGATGAAACCGGTTGGGAAACACCGATCGGTCGCGGTCGTCCGGGTTGGCATCTTGAATGCTCAGCGATGTCGATGAAATATCTGGGTGAGACATTCGATATGCACCTCGGCGGTATCGATTTGGTTTTTCCGCATCACGAAAACGAAATCGCGCAGAGCGAAGGCGCCACCGGCAAACAGTTCGTGCGCTACTGGTATCACTTCGAGCATCTGAAGGTCGAAGGCGAAACGATGTCGAAGTCGAAGGGCAACTATTACACGTTTCGTGACGTTGCGGCGAAAGGGTTCTCGGCGACAGCCGTCCGCTACTTTCTTCTCAGCGTGCCGTTTCGGAAGCAACTAAACTTCACCTTCGACGCGCTGCAAGGCGCTGAAAAAACCGTGGAGAGCCTGCGCGACTTTCGCGCGCGGCTCGAAGAAGCGAAGACCGATCTCGGCCGCAACGATGCCATTCACAACGCAACCGAACAAGCGCTGAAGGATTTCGAGGCCGGCTTGAACGACGATTTGAACACGTCGGTGGCACTGGCCGCGATTCACGAACTGACACGCATGGTCAATCCCGTACTTGCGAAAGGTCAACTTCTCGAAGACAACAAACGTGACCTCATCGCCGTTATTGAAAAATTCGATAGCGTCCTGAATATCTTCGGTAAAGCGGAGCGCGAATTACTCGACGATGAGATTCAAGCTCTGATCGATGAACGTCAGGAAGCGCGCCACCGCCGCGACTTTGCGCGCGCCGATGAGATCCGCGATGAGCTTTCTGCGCGTGGCATCGTTCTCGAAGACACCAAGGACGGCGTGCGCTGGAAGAAGAAATAACTCCGTCGTAGACCGAGGCTCACCGACCCATGGCCTCCATCATCAGCAATCGATTCCGAACTCTGTTTCGTATTCGCAATGCGATCATTGCGCTCGTCTTCGCTATCGTTTTCGGCACTATCGGCTTCGCCCTGATTGAAGACTGGCCGCTGAGTCAGAGTCTATATGTCACGGTGCAAACGCTGACTACGGTGGGATACGGTGATGTTCCTCCGCGCACCGCTGCCGGTCGCGGGTTCGCAGTCATCATTATGCTGATCGGAGTCGGCGGAGTTGCGCTGGCCGCCTCTACCATTGTTCAATCTGTCGTCCAGTCAGAATTGGTTTCGACTTTTGGCCAACGTCGGCAATCGAAAAGGATGAGCAAGCTGCGCGATCACTACATTGTCTGCGGCTCGGGGCGGGTTGGCTCGCACCTCGTTCGCGACCTGCAACGAAGTGAACAAGAGTTTGTGATTATCGAGAACGACGGGCCGCGGGCTACTGAATTCAGTCAGCGAGGTTTGAATGTGCTCGTCGGCGACGCGACCCTGGAAGAAACTCTCAAGACCGCCGGGGTCGAACACGCGCGCGGGCTGGCGGCGTGTCTGCCTAACGATGCGGACAACGTTTACGTAGTGCTGACTGCGCGCGATTTGAACCCGCGACTGCACATCGTCGCCCGGGCAGCCGAAGAACAGGCAGAAGCGAAACTGGTCCGAGCCGGAGCGAATCATGTCGTCGCACCCACGATTATCGGTGGGCATCGCATGGCGATTTCGCTGACCAAGCCCGCCGTCGGAGAATTCTTCGATTCGATTACGGGGAGTCAAATCGGCCTGGGATTTGAGCAAGTGCAAATTCACGATGGCTCGGCGCTCATTGGAGAAGTATTACGCGAAACGCCGATGCGAGCTGAGTTGGACATTGTGATCATTAGCATTCGGCGTTCGGACGGACAGACAATCTTTAATCCGTCTGGTGACATCGTGATCTCCGCGGGCGATATCCTGATCGCGATCGGAAAAGTTGAGGCGTTGAGTCGCCTGAATGAGATGGCGCTGGGAAGCTGATGCAGTTACGAATTTCGGGTTTCGAGTTTCGAGTTCGTTAAAAAGCGGGCCATAACTCGAACCTCGAAACTCCAAACTCGAAACTTTGCGAATTCTAGTTACAGGCGGCAGTGGTTACCTCGGCACTCACGTTCGCGCCGCCTTCAATGCCGATGATTTCTCTCGACGCGCGCAGCTTGACGTACTCAACCCGCTCGATTGTGCCCGCGTTGGCGAGTACCAGGTTGTAATACATCTCGCAGCTCACCTCAGCAAAGATCCCGCGGACGCCGATGCTGTCTTTCGTACTAACGTCGAAGGCACAGTGAATTTACTGCGCGAGATGGAACCAAACTCCGTCTTCATCTCTGCCTCAACCAAAGATGTCTATGGCCCATACGCCGACAATTTCGAGGAAGTGCCGGAAACTTGTAGCACTGAGTACGCGGATCACACCGCCCTCGAGTGGTCGAAGCTGATCGCCGAAAAATATGTTCAGTATTACGGCGCCCAGCGAAACTTCCGCTCATGCATCTTTCGATTGTCGACAGTTTATGCGCGCGAATCGGAGGGAAATGTCGGCGGATTCGTCACACACTATGTCGAGTCGGTGAAGCGCGGCTGGCCAATCCGTCTGCCGGTCGGAGGCAAACCGGTACGGGACATCCTGCATGTCGACGATTTCGTCGGCGCTTGCCGGGCGTTCATTGATTCGCCGGTTCAGCATGGGCTGTATAATCTCGGAGGCGGCAAGGAGAACGCGCTGACGCTGCGTGAGATTATCGATAAAACGGCAGAGATTATTCAGTGCAATCCGGTTTTTGACAGTGAACATTCGTTGCCGCCGCCCGTACCGCTGAATTACATCTCGGATTTGGCTCGGATTAAACGAGACCTTGGCTGGGAGCCGGAGATTGGGATTGAAGAAGGTTTGCGCAGCTTGATCTGAACAAGAGCCGGCACCTTCTCCGGCTCGCTAGTTTTGGCAGTAGACCCAAACAAGATAAATCGCATCGTGGTGCGCGCGCCGAATTGGGTTGGTGACGCAGTCATGAGTGTCGCCGCGTTTCGTCAACTGCGAGAACTGTTCCCTCACGCACACATCACTGTCGTTTCAAAGCCCGGGACGACGGACATTTTTCGCGAAGAAGATTTCGTTGACGACGTGCTGGCTTACGAGCGACACGGATGGTCGTCTGGTTGGCAACAAGTTCGCGAATGGAAGCAACGCCGGTTCGACCTTGCGTTGTTATTTCAGAACGCGTTTGAGGCTGCGTTGATTCCTTTCCTGGCGCGCGTGCCACTGCGCATCGGCTACGACACAGAGCGACGGGGGGCCCTGTTGACTCATGCTGTCCCCGTGCCTTCGTGGAAGAACGAACGGCACGAGATCTTTTATTACCTGAACCTTGTCAGCGAGTTCGAGCGGCGATTGTTTGGAACCGAGACTCACGTAACCGAGCAGCCGCAATTCGAATTGTCAGTTTCAGCGGAGCGAAAACGCGCAGGACGGTCGCTGCTTGCTGCACATGGCGGCGACTCGCCCAGGCCCCTGGTGCTGCTTTGCCCGGGATCAGTCAACAGTCGCGCGAAGCGTTGGCCGGCTGATTCGTATGCGTCGCTGGCGGATCAACTGTCGGAAATCGGAGCGACGGTTGGCCTCATCGGATCGCCGGGCGAAGTTGAGGTCTCAAATCAAGTGAGGGGTTTGGCGAAGCATGCGCCGATGCTCCTGACGGGAAAGACTTCAGTTGCCGAAGTCACTGCGCTCATCAGTACTGCTGACGTGCTGATCACGAACGACACCGGGCCGGCGCATATCGGAGCGGCACTGGGCACGCCAACGCTGGTGATCTTTGGCCCGACGAATCCGCTAACGACGCGACCGTACGGGCCCGCCGGTGAAATAATTCGGCATCCGCCCGACTGTGCGCCCTGCATGCTGCGCGATTGCCCAATCGATCACCGCTGCATGACGGCGATCACTCCCGAGGAAGTCTTTCAGCGCGCGCGCCGGCTATTGGGAAGGCATGTGGAGGTGGCGGTTTGAGAATTCTTTACAAAGATCAGGGACAACCCATGCCAGTATCGACTCATCTCAGGCCTGAAAGTCCGAAGCGCGGGCTGATGTCTGGGGAGACGCTGCGGGCAACGCGCCAGCAGTTACGTCTGCTTTGCGCTTCGGACTTTTGCTTTTCCTGGCCGGCTTCACGCCGGCTCTTCCTCATTAAATTTCAAATTTCGGGGCGAAACCATTGAAAGCGCGCAGAGGCGGAACCTGGTTCCAGCGCTGGCGCGTGCCTTTCGGCTTTCTTATCGCGCCGGTATTCATTTTGCTGGCGAAACCTCGGCCCTGGACTCTTGCGGTCGGTGGCGCGGTCGCTTTGGCCGGCCTTGCTTTGCGGGCCTGGGCCTCAGGACACCTGCGCAAAAATGACGCGCTGGCGACGACTGGGCCATACGCTTACACTCGCAATCCGCTTTACCTCGGCAGCTTTTTGATCGGCGTAGGGTTCACCGTGGCAGCAGGTCGCTGGGAAATTGCGGTGCTTTTCGCTGTGCTCTTTCTGGGCATCTATGTTCCTGTCATGCGCGTCGAATCCCAGACGCTGGAAGAGCTCTTTGGTCACAAGTATCGGCGATACGCGCAGGCAGTTCCCCTGTTTCTGCCACGATTCAAGCGTTATGAGAGCATGAGCAGTGTGGGATTTGATTCCGCCCTCTACAAGCGTTACCGCGAATATCAGGCAGCGATAGGGTTCGTGGCTGCGTTCGCGGTTCTCCTCATAAAGGCAATCTGGTTTCGATAGTCATGTTAGGCAATCAACACAAGCGATCTTCACTTCTTTGTGCATTAGGCCTGCTGCTCTTCACCGGCGGATTTGCATCCGTCTTTGCGCAGCAGAGCAATCGAACCGAGCTGCCTTTCGCGCGTGGTGAACAACTGGTCTATCAAGCCGAATTGAATCGCGGCCTAGTGCGCGGGTTTGATGTTGGCGAATTGAGGTTTAGCGCAAAACTCTCGACCGACAATAACGAACAAATGGTCAATCTTGTCGGCGATGCTGTCGCCAAAGGCTTCCTGATTCGGCTGACCGGCTCGAAGTATCACATGCACATCGAATCGATTGCGGATGCGCAGCCTTTCGCCGCGGTGCATACGAAAGGCCTGTACGAAGATAAGCGGACGACGATAAAGACCGAGGCCGCGTTCGATCAGGCTGATCAAAAAGTTATTTGGACGCAAAGCGAACGGGATCAAAAACCAGACGCGAAAACGCTGTCGTTCACTCCGCCCGGGCACGATGTATTGACGCTGATCTATTTCATGCGTACGCAGAATCTGAAAGCCGGGCAGACGCTGGAAGTAACAATGGTCGATTCCGGTCATACTTACCGCTGCGTGGTGAATGTTGTGGCGGGAAAAAAGATGGGCACGGCGATCGGACGAGTTAACACAATCGGTGTCGAGCCGGCGATCTTTGACGGCGATCGCGTGGTCCGCCCACGCGGCGCATTAGCCATCTGGTTCACCGACGACCCGCGTCATCTGCCGGTGAAGGCGCAAGTGAAATCAGCGCTGGGCACTATCGACATCAAGCTCAAACGCGTGAGCTATCGCGAAGCGGACATCGCGCAAGAGTAGTTCGCCTCGTTTTATCGACCATCAAACGTCAGACTCACCATCCACTAATAATCGGCCATCGCGGCGCATCCGCGATTGCGCCCGAAAATACTCTCGCGGCGTTCCAACAAGCTTTGAATTCAGGCGCTGACGGTATTGAATTGGATGTGCGTTTGGCGCGAGACGGCGTTCCAGTGGCAATTCACGACGCCACGCTGCGGCGAACTGGATTGAAGGCGGGTGCCGTGCGCGACCTCAGTTCTGAACAGTTGGTCAAGGTCGATGTCGGCACCTGGTTCAATCGAGCCAATCCGAAACTCGCGCGTAATGAATACCGCGAAGAGAGAATTCCTAAGCTCGAACAAGTGTTGGAACTCTGCGGAAATAGGTCAGCACTGATTTATGTCGAGTTGAAGAGCGACAATCAGGAGAGTGCGACTGAATTAGCTCGCGCTGTGGCGGAATTAATCCGGCGATTCAAATCCCAACAACGCGTTGTGGTAGTCAGCTTTGATCTCGCGGCAATTACCGCGGTCAAGGCTTTCGACAGTTCAATTCGTACCGGCGCTCTGTTCGGTTCGACGCGCGCAGGAAAACAAGCTTACCGCGCCGATTCAATTCTGGCCGCGACGGCAGACTGCGGCGCGGATCAACTGTTATTGCATCGCTTCCTGGCGCGTAAGAAGCTCGTCGAAAAGGCCGTCCAAAAGGATCTTCCTGTTGTCGTTTGGACCGTTGATGATGCTCAATGGATTCAACGCGCGCGGGCACTTAATGTTTATGCGCTGATCACGAATAATCCCGCCGGGCTGCTCGCAGCTTTGTAGAAATCTCTCAGCTAAACCTGCGACAAAACGCACATTTGCTATCGACCTGACGTGCGAATCCTGCATGTCTCATGTATTATCGTCCGTCTTTCATTTCACCTGATTTTTTCGGAGGTCAATCTTAGGAATGCCAGTCAAGAAAGGCGCGGAAGTCGCGCCTGCAAAAGGTAAGCTCGGTGTGTTGTTGGTGGGGCTGGGCGCGGTTAGCACAACTTTTATTGCGGGTGTTGAAGCAATCAAGGAAGGTCTCGCCGAGCCGATAGGTAGCCTGACCCAAATGGGAGCAATCCGTCTCGGCAGGCGCACCGACAATCGCAATCCGGCAATTAAGGACTTCGTGCCCCTGGCAGAACTAAAGGATTTGGTTTTCGGCGCGTGGGACATTTTCCCGGATTCGGCTTACGAAGCAGCGCTGCATGCCGGCGTATTGGAAAAAGAGTTAGTCGAAAAACTGAAGAAACCTCTGCAGAAGATCAAGCCGATGAAAGCGGTCTTCGACCAGTCGTACGTCAAACGCCTGAACGGGACGAACGTAAAGAAAGGTAAGAACAAACTCGACCTTGCCAACCAACTAATCGACGAGATTGCGGAATTCAAGCGAAAGAATCGCTGCGACCGTCTGGTGATGATCTGGGCAGCTTCCACGGAGATTTTCATGAAGCCGCACGCCGTGCATCGCACCATGAACTCGCTTGAACAGGCAATGCGCGACAATCACAAAGCGATTCCGCCTTCGATGGTTTACGCGTACGCGGCGCTCAAGTCCGGTGTTCCCTTCGCGAATGGCGCACCGAACCTGACAGTCGACGTGCCCGCGCTGATGGATCTCGCGAACAAGAACGGCGTCGCCGTCTGTGGCAAAGATTTCAAAACTGGTCAGACTCTGATGAAGACAATCCTGGCCCCGGGACTGAAGTCGCGGATGCTGGGGTTGCACGGGTGGTACTCGACAAACATTTTGGGAAATCGCGACGGCGAAGTCCTCGACGATCCCGACTCGTTCAAAACCAAAGAAGAATCAAAACTCTCGGTGCTGGAATACATCCTCCAACCCGAAGTCTACCCGCAGCTTTACAAGGATTTCTCGCACGTCGTTCGAATCAACTATTACCCACCACGCGGCGACAACAAGGAAGGCTGGGACAACATCGATATTTTTGGGTGGCTCGGTTACAAGATGCAGATCAAGATCGATTTCCTTTGCCGCGATTCTATTCTGGCGGCCCCGATCGTTCTGGATCTGGCGCTTTTCCTTGATTTGGCCCAGCGAACAGGAATGAAAGGCGTGCAGGAATGGCTTTCCTTCTACTTCAAGTCGCCGATGACCGCACCGGGACTTTATCCGGAACACGACATCTTCATCCAACTCATGAAGTTGAAGAACACTTTGCGGCACCTGCGGGGCGAAGACCTGATCACGCACCTCGGTCTTGAATACTACGACTAGTTCGCGGCATAACGTTTTGAGCCGCACCCAGCCCTTTCGGTGTAGTCTGCCTGCAATGGTTTCGCAGTAACTCCAAACTGTCAGTGACAAGTGCCGCGAATTGTCACGCGCACGTCGCCGAAAAACTCAGATCTTCTGCGCCGTTTCGGATTTCCATCAAATATTTTGGATGACAAGTCGCGACGCGTCGTATATATAGCTGTGCGTGTTGTGTTGGTTTTTTCGCCAAGAGTGGCACCGCACGCATCAACCTCAGTAGCGGATCGTTCTTTGCATGAGAGGTGGTGGAGGATCCACCGGTGACCACGCGGTTCACGGTTCAGCGTGGCAGCGGAAGTGGGAACAAAGAATATGGCGACCCCAGAAAAACAATTAGAGCAAACAGTTTTTCTTGACCCCGATCAGAAGAGTCCGCGCGCTCAGGATTTCGAAGAGCGCCTCGAAGCGCGCATAGTCGGGCAGGAGCGCGCTGTCCGGCGCATGACCGGCCTCTATCAGATTTTCCTCGCCGGCATGAACCCGATTAATCGGCCGATTGGCACGATGCTTTTTCTCGGCCCCACGGGCTCGGGCAAAACCCGCGTCATCGAGGCGGCGGCCGAGGTTTTGTTCGGTGATACAAACGCGGTCGTGAAAATTGACTGTGCTGAGTTTCAACACTCGCATGAAATCGCGAAGTTGATCGGTTCGCCTCCGGGATATCTCGGCCATCGCGAGACTTCTCCGATGCTGACGCAGGAGAACCTCGACCGCATGCACACGGAAGATCTGAAGCTGACGCTCGTGCTGTTCGACGAGATAGAGAAGGCTTCGGACGCGCTCTGGCAACTTCTGCTGGGCATTCTCGACAAGGCTACGCTGACTCTCGGTGACAATCGTCGCGTCGATTTCTCGAAGTGCATGCTGATCATGACCTCGAACCTGGGCGCACGCGAGATGTCCGAGCTGATTTCCGGCGGAATCGGTTTCGCTCCCGGCAAGGGTGCGAAGAATCCGCACGACACGGAAGTCGATCAGAAAATTTATCGCACGGCGGTCGAAGCGGCGCGCCGCAAGTTCTCCCCAGAGTTTATGAATCGCATCGATAAGGTCGTCGTGTTTCGGTCATTGAAGGAACATCACCTGCGCGCGATTCTTGATCTGGAACTGCAAGCCGTGCAGGACCGCATCATGCTGTCGGCCGGCACGAAGTTCGTGTTCCAGTGCTCGTCCGAAGCCAAGGAAATGCTGCTCGACGAAGGCATCGACTTCAAATACGGTGCACGTCACTTGAAACGCGCAGTCGAGCGGTTCCTGGTTTATCCGCTGTCGAACCTGGTGGCGACGGGTCAGATTGGCTTGGGCGATCTGGTTTTCGTGGGCCTGAATCCCGAGACAAAACGAATGGTTTTCTCGAAACAGTCGGGCGGCGCTTTGATTACCGAGATGCCTGAAACAACTGGTCAGGATCAAAGATTAGCGGCACGTTCCGGCAGTGTCGGGTTGCCGATTCCGCAAGTTAAGGAGAAGGCCGCGAAGAAGGGCCAGGGGCGCGGCGAACGGACTGAGAGCTAACGCAAGCGGTCAGAAGCCCGACCGTAAGGGAGGGCGCAGTCCTAACTGGACTTCCCCATTTACACACCGAGGCGTCGGAATCAGGTTCCGGCGCCTTTTGATTTTGCCCGATTGATTTGACGAATGGCCGCGCGAGCCGCTTCCGATAAATAAGGATCGGTATTCGCGTCGTAAGCAGATTGCAGGGCCGGCACCGCTGACGAATCGCCGATCATGCCGAGGGCTGTTGCGGCTTCCCTGCGAGTTTCGATCGGATTTGTTTCATCCTGAAGCGCCGCAATCAGAGTTGGCACCGACGTGCGACTGCGCATTTGCCCCAGTGATCGAACCGCAGACCGTACGACAAATTCTTCTTCTGGACTCTTTGTCTTCTTTTTCTTTGAAGCTGGTCCGGAAATAACCTGGGCGAGCGCAGTCAACGAGGATTCATCATCAATTTCGCCGAGCGCAACTGCAGCAGCGCCACGGACTGAAGGCTTCTTGTCGTGAAGCATCAATTCAACAAGCGCTGCAGTTGCTGTGTGCGCGTGCGTTTCGCCGAGAGCGAAAGCTACTTCGCGACGCACAAACTCGTCTTTCTCTTTCAGCAACGGAAGCAGAACGGCTGCAGCTTCGCTACTCGGCAAAGACAGGATTGCGCGTGCTGCTGCCACCCGGACTGCGGGACTAACGTCATTTAGCGCCGCTGTAGCTGCGCGTGATGCTTCCGGACGCTTGAGACTTGCCAGATGCATCAGTGCATCGCGGCGCTCTTCAGCTTCCGTGGACGATAGCCGCTGGCGCTGCCGCTCAATCTCGCGCTGCATCGGCGTGAGGCGATCCTGCTGCGTCAAGAAGGTGCGCGGCTTTCCACTCGCACCGACAGCGAACGAGCTCGCGAGTAGCGACGCCGTCACGAGCACAAACGCCCGCGTCAGCCCGTTGTCGAACTTAAGACGCAACATTGACTTATCCAGCATCGATTCGTGACGCCAGCGAGTGAATCGTGTCAACAATCAAGACAGCAATCGGCGGATAGAACAACAGGTCGGAAGTGATCAGGGCTGTGGCCGATGTGCCGCCCGGCCCGCCAAAGGATGGAACGTGTCGAAATAGTAACGTCAGATCCGAGAAGAAATCCTGGGCGTGCCATCCAATTAACAACCCAATGCCCAGGCTGACGGCGTACCCGCCGAGCAGGAAAGCCGATGCAGAAAACCTTGTGAAGGGTTTCGCCGCAGACTTTCGCTCCTCTGTTATCGAGTAGTGGATGTCATCCGGCCGGTATGTGTAGTAGCGAAAATACTCACGCAGACGCCGAATCAAGTGCCACACGCCGGTCATGAACAATGTCACTAAAATGGCGCGGCCGAATATTCCAAACGATTGCCAAAGCGGCGGCTTAATCATAGCGACGAAAAACGTGGAGAGGAAAAGTGAAACGGTTGTGAATACTGCGCGCGTCCGGGCAATGCTTTCCCGACGATCATTTTCGAGGATTTGATTAACTACGCGGTCCCAACGCGCCTGCATTTCCCGCGCCCGCTGCGCGTGCGGATTTTCGCGCAGAGTCTCAGATTGAAAAACCGACTCGCCGCGGGCGGTCTTGTCGAGCTGTCGATCGTGAAATGCGCGCTCTTGCGGATCGATCAGGGTGTGATAAGCGAGTGAAAGCAGCGCGAACTCGCGCGCGGCTTTTTCGGATCCACGATTGACATCAGGGTGACGCTTGCGCGCCAGCTTTCGATACGCCGACTTAATCTCAGCGACAGACGCCGTTCGGCTTATTCCGAGAACCTGATAATAATCAATCATGGCAGGGGAACTAGGCGACGTCGTTCTGGGGCCACCACGACCGCGACGTTCGGACAAATTTTAGCACCGTTGGGAGGGTGCTGCGAAGGTTCGACTTAACTTCAATGTGCAGAACGCTCAATAAACTCAACGAGTGTGCGCACAGCCACGCCCGTCGGCCCTTTAGACCGGTAAGGTGTGGCGGGGTCGCCCCACGCAGTTCCCGCAATATCGAGATGCGCCCACGACACGCCGTCGGCAAATTCTTTCAGAAACGCAGTGGCGGTGATGGTGCCGGCTTTCTTGCCGCCGACGTTCTTGATATCAGCGATGTCGGACTTAATTTGATTCGTGTATTCGTTGTCCAGAGGCAACTGCCAGAACTTTTCGCCAACTTCCTTGCCGGCTGCGATGAACGAATCGATCAGTTTCTGATCCGTGCCGAGGATTGCCGTGTTCACATCACCCAACGCAATTGAGACCGCTCCCGTCAACGTCGCCATGTCGATGATCTGCGTGGCGCCAAGCTTCTTTGCGTAAGCAATTCCGTCGGCGAGAATCAAACGTCCTTCAGCGTCGGTGTTGATAACTTCGATCGTCTTGCCGGTCATCGCGCGCAGGACATCACCCGGCTTGGTTGCCTTGCCGGAAGGAAGGTTCTCGCAACAAGGCGCAATGCCCAGCACGGGCACCGACGGCTTCAACTGAGCGATTGCGCGCATCGTACCCATGACCGTGGCGGCACCGCTCATATCGTATTTCATCAGCTCCATATTTTCGCCGGGCTTGAGGGAAATGCCGCCGGAATCGAAAGTAATTCCCTTTCCAACCAGCGCGAGCAAACCATCCGATTTCACTTTCTTCGGCGGCGTATACTTCAGCACGATCAACTTTGGCGGCTCTTCGGAGCCACGCGCGACACCGAGAAACGATCCCATCCCCAACTTTTCGATCTGCTTCTGATCGAGGACGTCGATAGACAAGCCGAAGTCTTTGGCAATCTTCTTCGCGCGTTCGGCCATATGGGTCGGTGTCATGTAGCCACCAGGCTCGTTGGCGAGATCGCGCGTGAAGTTCACCGACTCACCAATGATGAGCCCCCGTTCAGCGCCGCGTTCGAGCGCTTTCTTGTCCGCACCTTCGATCACAACTTCGAAGCGCTCGACTTGCCGTTGTTCTTTGTCCTTCGTGCGGTATTTGTCCGGCTCAAACAGTCCCATCACAGCGCCGGAGATGGTCCATTGCGCGGCCTTCTCAACATCGCCGTCACTACGCGGCACGATCGCAATCGTCTTCGCGTTTTTGCTGCGCAGAAATCGAGCAGCACTTCCGGCCATCTGCGAAACCTGCCGCGCTTTGTATTCGCTTCGGTCGCCACAACCAACCAGGAGTAAACGTCGCGCGCGCAGACCGCTGTCGGTAAGATGAAAGTAAGCAGTCTCGCCTTCCTTCGCCGAAAATTCTTCAGATTTGATGACTGAATTGACAACGCCACCGGCCGCTTTGTCCAACGTCTTCAAGATGCCGTCGTCGGCTTTCTCGCCTTTAAAAACGGCGACCGCCAGCGCGTCCGCGTCGACTTTGGTAATTGATTGTAAATTCGCTCTAACGTCCATTATTCGCCTCTCTGATTATCGATTTCGATGTTTCAATTGCGCGCGCGTTTCGCGATCAACGATACGACGCAGCTCGGTCTCGCGCTTGTCATAAAGCTTCTTGCCCTTCGCTACGCCAATTTCAAACTTAATTCGCCGCCCTTTGATGTAAACGCGAGTGACTACCAGCGTCATCCCCTGCTCCGCTGCGGCCTGGTCCAGCTTGTCAATCTCTCTGCGGTGCAACAGGAGTTTCCGCGTGCGCAGCGGATCATGATTCTCGCGATTGCCGTGCGAGTAGGGTGAGATGTGCGCATTGAACAGCCAGGCCTCGCCTTCACGCACCCCGACGTAAGAGTCTTTCAATTGGATGCGACCACCGAGGACGCTCTTGACCTCAGTCCCCGTCAGCGCCGCGCCTGCCTCATATTTCGTCGAGATATGATAGTCATGAAACGCTGCCCGGTTCGTCGCCAGGACCTTCTCTTCCGTCGCCGCTGTCATTAAATGAAGTTGAATGCTGACTATAACAAGCCCGGCATAGCTGAACAAGCAAGGCATGTCGGCTCGGTTTCTGTTGCCTTCCGGCGTTTTCGTTCAATTACCGCAAAGCGAATTAATAGGCGGGAGGTGAGAAACCGTAAATCTGGTCGTAATTAAATCTGTGATCGAGCCCGTTCACACACTGAGGCGGGGTAAGCCTTGGATTGGAATCGCAGGCATTCGTGCTCACGAATCCACTGTTAGCATGTTACTGAGAGACGCTTGCGCTCCGGTCGTTCCGTTCCGTCGTCCCCGGGTGTCTTACTTTGCGGAACTTTGCGGCTTTGCGACTTTGCGCGAACAGAACTTTAGTGCGATCTTCACGCCAGGGCGCCAAGTCGCAAAGTTACGCAAAGGTGAAATTAGGGACACTGTCGTCCGCAATTCTCAGGGCGTCGCGGCCGGCGGCTTCACCACGACCGCAGGTATGTTCTGGTCCTTCACCAGTTGATTGAATGCCGGCACATCGGTCTTCACAATCTGTGAAAGCTTGGCCAGCTGTGCATCAATCTGTCGCGCCAAATCTTCGTAGACGGCGAACGATTGATCGTTCGGGGGCGTGTCAGAACGGGCGACGACGCCGAGCAAGGCTGCCAGTTTGTTGTTCAGTCGAATCGGAAAATTCAGAGGATCCTGGCTGCTCTGGTTCTTCGTCTGATACAAGGCCTCTTCAACTTCAGTCAATTTCTTGATCAGGGCGTTGCCACTGTCAGCGATCGGCTTCGATTGCGGTCCGACGCGTTTGACCAAATCGTCGATCTGCTTTTTCACGTCGCGAATCTGAATGATGCCGTTGTGCGTCTCAGTCAGCTTGTCGCGAATCTTCAAAGACAAATCGAGTTGCTTTACGTAATCAGCGGATGTCGCCGTTAGACGCGGGTCAGCCTTGACTTCGAAAGTTTCAGTCATCGTCTGGCCGTCAACCGTCAGTTTCACCTGGTAATTGCCGGGGACAATCTTTGGGCCTTGTGTTTGTCCGGCCCAGAGAATCATTCCCGGAAACCGCGTAGCATCCGGATAGCGCATGTCCCAAACGAAACGATTCAGTCCCACCTCGGTTGTCGCGCGCGCCGGCGCGCCGCCACCAAAGAAGCCGCCTTCTTCGCCTCCACCTGCCTGGGGTTGCTCACCTTGTGCCTGTCCTTGAGCGTCAGGTCGCGGCAGCCTCGTCGTAAATTTGTTGACAGGTTTTCCATTCGCGTCGAGAAATTCGAGCACGAGATCGGTGGTCGGTTTTGTTTTCAGCGAATAGTAGACAACGACGCCGCTCGCAGGATTCTTTCCGATTGTCGCGGTCGCCGGCAGATTGAATCCGCCGCCACCGGGCATGCGATAAGCCTCTTTTGGTTTGAAGAGTTTCGTCGCAGACGCCGCGCCGAATCCGCCCGCATCCATCATCTGATGCAGCATCGGCAGATCGTCAAAGATCCAAAAAGCGCGTCCTTGCGTCGCCGCGACCAATTCCTTTTCACGCTTCTGAATCACGAGATCCGTAATTGGCACGACCGGCAGATTGAATTGCATCGACTGCCAGTTCGCGCCGTCGTCGAACGAAATGTACATTCCCGTTTCAGTCCCCGCGTATAAGAGGCCGCGCTTGTTCGGGTCCTCGCGAATCACTCGAGTGAATGCGCCATCGGGAATGCCGTTCGTGATTTTCTTCCACGTCTTGCCGTAGTCGCTCGTCTTGTAAAGATAAGGTTTGTAGTCATCGTACTTGTACATGGTGGCCGCGACGTACGCTGTGCCCGCATCAAATGGCGACGCCTCGAGCGAATTGACCTGAATCCATTCGGGCATCATGTCTTTCGATGGCGTAACGTTCGCCCAATTCTTGCCGCCGTCGCGCGTCACCTGCACCAACCCGTCATCAGTACCTACCCAGATCGTTCCAGCCTGCACCGGCGATTCCATCACGGTAAAGATCGTGTCGTAGTACTCAATGCTGGTGTTGTCTTTGGTGATTGGCCCACCGGAGGAAGCCTGTTTCGTTTTGTCGTTGCGAGTGAGATCGGGACTGATAGCTTCCCAGGTTTGCCCTTCGTTTGTCGTCTTAAAAAGTACGTTCGCCGCTGAATACAGCGTGTTGGGATCGTTCGGAGAGAATACCAACGGGAAGTTCCATTGGAATCGATACTTGATGTCGGCCGCGCCCCATCCCATCGGATTGTCGGGATAAGGATTCACGTCGCGCAGCTGCCCGGTGTGATGGTCGTAGCGAGTGATCAACCCGTCGTACGAACCGGCAAAAACAACGTTGGAATCTTTCGGAGAGGGCGCAATCCAGCCTGACTCGCCGCCGCCCACGTCCCACCAATCGCGCACGTCGATGCCACCTTCGGTGTTGCGACTGGCGATGCGCACCGTCGAGTTGTCCTGTTGCGCGCCATAGATGTTGTACGGAAAGTCGTTGTCCACCGCGACCCGATAGAATTGCGCGGTCGCTTGATCCTGCTCACTCCAACTGCGGCCGCCGTTGAAAGAAACATTCGCGCCGCCGTCGTTGCTTTCGATCATGCGGTTTGGATCGTCGGGCGCGATCCAAAGATCGTGATTGTCTCCGTGAGGAACGCCGATGCCGGTGAACGTGCGTCCACCGTCATTAGATCTGTAGAAGCCCGTGTTCAGAACGTAAACCGTCTCCGCATTTTTCGGATCGGCATAGATGCGTGAGTAGTACCAGGCGCGCTGACGCAGATTCCGCTGTTCGTTCGTTTTCGTCCATGTCCGTCCGCCATTGTCCGATCGAAAAACGCCGCCGTCTTCCGCCTCGACAATAGCCCATACGCGATCGGGATTCGCGGGTGACACCGTTATGCCGACGATGCCGATCGTGCCGCGCGGCAGACCGGAACTCCGGGTGATTTCAGTCCAATTGTCACCACCGTCAGTCGATTTGAAGATGCCGCTGCCCGCGCCACCGCTCTCAAGCGTCCACGGCTTTCGATAAACTTCCCAAAATCCGGCGTACAAAACATTCGGATTCGTCGAATCGATCACTAAGTCACAGGCGCCGGCCTTGTCGCTGCGGAACAGGACCTTCTGCCAGGTCTTGCCTCCATCTTTCGATCTGAATATTCCGCGGTCCGCATTGGGCGCCCACACGTGGCCCTGCGCGGCAACGTAAACGATGTCGGGATTCTTTGGATGAACTCGGATGCGCGAAATCTGACGCGTGTCTTCGAGGCCGATGTGCTTCCATGTCTTGCCAGCGTCAGTCGACTTGTAAACGCCATCGCCGTGCGAGACATTGCCGCGAATCGGCGACTCACCCATGCCCACATAGACAACGTTCGGATCGGAATCCGAGAGCCCGATGGCGCCGACTGAACCGGTGCCGAAAACTGATCCATCGGTGACGGGTTCCCAATTGATGCCACCGTCGACTGTCTTCCAGACGCCGCCACCAGTCCCGCCGAAATAGAAAACCATTGGCTGCGATGCCACACCGGCGACCGCCGTCGATCGTCCACCTCGAAATGGCCCAATCGATCGCCACTGAAGAACTTTCAAAGAGTCAGCCGGTGCAGGACCAGAAGCCGGTTGCCGGCGTTGAGCATCAACGCTAGTTCCAAACCAGACGCCCACAACGGCGAGCACAGCGACACAACAAGAAGTCAGAATCGACTTTCGAAACATAACGGGGCTCCTTCAGTTTTGGTTTCAAGAATTCGACGAAAGCGAACGGCGCGGAAGATAACCTATTTCAGTCGACGTTACCAGCCACATTTAAGAGACTTTAATCGATAGCGCCATACAGAACCGCGCGCGGTAGCGAGCGGGATCAAGACTCAACCTGAGTAACTGAGCTTTTGCAGTCGCTGCCGCAAGTTGTGCCTTTATCCGGTGCTGGTTCAGTGTTGAAGTGGCACGCGCATCTTGCGCGTGGTTTCACGGGCGGGACGCCCGTGCCACGTACTCAAACTGAACCAGTATGCTTTATCCCGCTCGCTACTGCTCGCGGTTCTGTAACAAACCTGCCGCTTGAGACAACTTGAGTCGGGCTTGCCAATCACTTGTTCTGTTTCAGGTTGTGGTAGCGCTCTCGGTCGGCATCAGCCAATCGCTCAGAAACTTTATTGACGACGAATGGCGTGAAGTCCGGCTTGTCGGTGAACACTCCGAACATCGGCGCCGCCAACTGTTCAGCGGAATTAAGTGACTTAAGGCCGAGGGCCAGCTCGATCGTTCGCAGCAGGCTCAGTTGATCGTATCGATCGCTCACGACGGCGCCGCGCTTTACATACGGACCCGCAGCGAAAGCGATTGTGCGCGTCGCATCAACGTGATCGGGACCGTTCTGCGCGTCGTCTTCAACCACCAGTATCAGCGAGCCTTTCCAGATCGAGCTGTGTGAAATCACCTCCAGCACATGACCGAGCGCCGCGTCGTTCTGAGCTACAAACTGAAACGGATCGAGAATCTTATTGGTGTTTCCGTCAGTGTGATCATTCGGCAGCCAGATGTATTGAAGTTGGGCGACGCGATTTGACTTCAACTGCGCCTCGAAATCTTTTTGCCATTCACGCACGCGATCAAGATCCGAAACTTTCAAATCCCATGAGCGAAAACTGAAAGGATACTTCGAAAGATAGTCGCCGAACTTGCGACGCAATTTATCATCACGTTCGATCATCCGCGCAAACGTCTCATCGCCGGTCAGGAAATGTGACAACGCTATTCTGAAAGCTTGCTCACCGAGCAGTTGGTAACCGTCGTCTGCTGATTGAACGCGTCCGTAATACGGCCGCGTCAGGTTGTTGAATTCCTGCCCGCGATCTTCTCCGGCCGCGGCGGCGATTGTCTTATCATAGAAGCGCCGTGCAATTTCGCTGTCGGCGCCGTACATCTCGGTGAAGATGCGATACGCGCGCGTGAACAGAAAATAATTTTCGCCGTAGATGCGGTAATCGAGACCTGCGTTATCCAATAGGTCCCAGAGATAAATCGGCGACATGGTCGCAGGGACTGTGCCGAAGGGATAACCTTTCCAACGATAGGAATAGCTGACGTTGCCCAGCCATTCCGTGAAGGGGCTGGCGTAGCCGCTGGTCGTGAACGCATGACCGAGCACGCTGATTTCGCCGTTACAGAAAAAGTTATCGAGTGTCACGAAGTCGCGCGCCAGTTGATGATGAACCGGAGAGACCTCTTCGCCGAAGAGCGTGAGTTTCGGATCGCCGTTGCCGCGACCCAGATCGCCCAGCACCTGATCGTATGTTCGATTTTCTTTGATAATGTAAAAGACGTGCTTGATCGGCGCGGTCAAGCCACTTTTTCTATCGAATACCGGCGACGCGGAATTTACCTGCGATGCCCAACGCGCGGCGTTACGTTTCAGGTCATCAAGCGGCACGATCGAAATCGAGCCTTTCAGCAGATTTAAGACGTATCCAGGCGGACGGGATGGTTTGTTAGTTTGCGGACCCGCCGGATTTGGACGGCGTGCCTGGATCCCTTTCGCGTTAGTAATCAGCAGCTGTTTGTCGTGCAGCAGAACGTTGGTCGGATACCAGCCGGTAGGAATGAATGCCGACTGCTTTCGGGTCCGAGTGTCTAAAACAGCGACCGAATTGTTTCCGGCGAGAGTTACATAGAGTCGCTTAGCATCAAGGGTGCACGCCGTCGGGGTTGTTCCGAAGCGACTTCCTTTTGTCGCAACTGAAATGTTTCCGTTAAGCCGCAACGTCCGCACGTCAATCCGAGACAGATCATCAGAGCCGGTGTTCACAACGAAAAGCTCGCGGCCGTCTGAACACATCTCCTGAGGCGTGCGGCCGACGGCAATCGTCTTGAGAAGCTTCAACTTGTTATCAAACACCAGCACTTTGTTTTCGCCGAGCAGTGTCACAAAGAATTTGCCGCCGATAAACTTCACCGCGTATGGGAAATACCCAAGGTCGAGTTCCCTTTCGATTTCTCCTGACGATGTGTTCAGGACGCTGAGACGGCCGTTGAGGTATTCGCCTTTCGCATTCTTCAAGGCCATCGTCGCCACGGCCACGTGCTTAACGTCGATTGGTGCCAGCCCGCCGCCGAATCCTGCGAGTGAATATTCGCGATCAATTTCGAATTGGCGATTGATTCGATAGACTTTCTGATCGTAACCGCCGCTAATGTAAAGAAAGTCACCGGCCACGACCGCGCTCGGAAAAAGTGAATTGATGCGCAGACTCTTCACGACTTGTGCGGTGTTCACATCTACGATCGAAACTTCCTGCGGTTCTTTTTGATTCGTAAAATAGTAGTAACCCGTGTCGAGCACGACCAGCTTTCCGGAAAACATCACGGACGTATACGGCAGTCGTCCCACCTCGACTTGCGTTCCGGCGGGCTCGATGCGCCAACCGTTCGGCAATTCAACTTCGGCAATCTCGCGGGCTTTCGATTCCTTTTGGGCGGCGGTGATGTAAGGAAGAATGGAATCGTAAGGAGTTTTGCGCGCGAACTCCCAAAGCTCTCGATTCAAATCGTCCTGATCGTCGGGATCGTCTACGCGACGTTGGGCTGAAACGGTCGCGGCGAAAGCAACTAGAAAAGAAAGTGATAGCGCCAACGAAACGAAACGATGAGAGCGCAGTCCGGGCAAGATATTCATAGAAGGTGAATGCATGGTGTTATATGCGGCCGAGGCAAAATGCTCGCGAACACTTTGCCTCAGCCGCGAAACCAAACGAACAACTGAAACCGATAAAGATTTGGCCGCGCCGCGGCCATTCTGCTAGAACAACTCCGCTAGCGCTTCATCAACTGACCGCACGCCGATTATTCGCAACCCCAGGAGCTTGTCGAGTCCCGATGTATTCGACGATGGCATTACGATTCTCTTGAACCCAAGCGCCTGAACTTCGCGCGCCCGCACCGAAGCTTGCGTCGCGCCGCGAACTTCGCCCGTCAAACCAACTTCGCCAAACACTGCGGTGTGGGCATCGATCGGTTGGTTGCGAAAGCTAGAAGCGATCGCCGTGACGAGGCCGAGATCGACCGCCGGCTCATCGACATCCAATCCGCCGGCGATATTTACGAACACATCGTCGCCGAGAAGTTGCATGCCGGCGCTCTTCTCGAGCATCGCGATCATCAGCGCCACGCGATTTTGATCGACGCCCTGCGTCATGCGGCGGCCAGTGCCGTACTTCGAAGTTGAAACCAATGCCTGTATTTCCACCAAAACCGGCCGCGTTCCTTCCATGCACGCAGTGACGACCGAACCGGCCGCGTCCGCTGGTCGCTCTGCCAAAAACATCTGCGAAGGATTCGCGACGGGCGCAAGACCACTGTTCGTCATCTCAAAAACGCCAACCTCGTTTGCCGCACCGAAGCGATTCTTGGTAGCACGCACGATGCGGTGGTTGTGATGACGCTCGCCTTCGAAATAAAGCACCGTGTCGACGATGTGTTCCAGCGCGCGTGGCCCGGCAATCGATCCTTCTTTGGTGACGTGACCAATCAGAAAGACAGGAATCCCACGATTCTTCGCCAGCAAGAGAAACTGCGCGGCGACTTCGCGAATTTGCGAAACTGAACCGGGCGCTGACTCAATCTCAGTTGAGAACGTCGTTTGAATCGAGTCGACGATGATCGCGGCCGGCTGTATGCGCTCAACTTCACGCATAATGTTTTCGAGGTTCGTCTCCGGCAGCAGTAAAAGGTTCGGCGCTGCAATGCGCAGGCGCTCACCGCGCAATTTGATCTGTCGCTCTGATTCCTCGCCGGAAACGTAGAGCACTGTCGCGCCACTCGCGCTCAGTTTGTCAGCCACCTGCAGAAGCAGCGTGCTCTTGCCAATTCCCGGATCGCCGCCCAGCAAGACCAGCGTTCCCGGTACGATGCCGCCGCCAAGCACCCGGTCGAATTCAGTCACGCCGGACGAAATTCGGGTATCGTCCTGCGATTCAATTTCGGAATACGCGACGGCCTTCGCTTCGCGCAGGCGAAATCCGTTCGCGCCTCGTCCTTTCTTGGTGGCGACGAGTCGCTCTTCGACCAACGAGTTCCATTCGCCGCATTCGGGACACTTTCCCAGCCACTTGCGCGATTCGAATCCGCAGCTCTGGCAGACGAAGATAGTGTTGGATTGTTTGGGCAAAGTTCGTCACGCCGCAGGCGTGAAATTCAATAGCCGTGGGCAACGCCCACGGACTACAATGAAGACACCATGCGACCCTGAAAGGGTCGGATAACGCGCCGATTTGTTCGACCCTTTCAGGGTCGGTTCGTATTCGCTCAAGTCCGGTGGCGTTGCCACCGTCTATTCAATTCGTTCGCTGCGCGAACGACGGGCCCCGCATTCACAGCAACGCTTTCACATTCTCGACCGGTCGTCCGAGCACGGCACGACTTCCCCGCTCGACGATGGGCCGCTGAATTAAATCCGGATATTTGACCATCAGCGCGATGATCTCATTGTCACTAAAATCTTTCTTTCCGATTTCCAGTTCGCGATAGATCGATTCGCCGGTGCGTAGAAGCTCGCGCGGCTTGATACCCATTTTCTTAATCAACTCGCGCAGTTTCTTTTCGTCCAGCGGCTCGATGTAATAATTAAGTTTTGCAAAATCGACGCCGCTCTCCCGGAGCAGCTTGTCCAGCTCGCGGCATTTGCTTCAAGTGGGTTTTTCGTAAACGATGATTTTGTCAGCCATCACGGGAAAATCCCTCTCACCCGCGTCGCCTCGGCCACGCGATCGATCGCCAGAATGTAAGCGCCGGTGCGTAAGTCAACTCCATAACGATGAGCCGTTTGATGTACCTGCTGAAACGCTTTGGTCATCGTATCTTCCAGAGTTTGATTAATACGCTTTTCGCTCCAGAAGAACGAATACATGTCCTGCACCCATTCGTAATAACTGACTGTCACCCCGCCGGCATTCGCCAGGATGTCCGGGATCACTGTGACTCCCTGATCTTCAAGCACGCGATCGGCGGTCGGCGTAGTTGGCCCATTGGCGAGCTCGGCAATGATTTTGGTTTTGACCTTGCCGACATTGGCCGCAGTGATGCTGTTCTCGAGCGCCGACGGACATAAAACATCGCACTCGATTTCCAGCACATCATTCGGAGCAATCTCTTTAACGCCGCGCATTCCCTGCAGGTTGCCGGTCTCTTCCTTATGTTTCAGCACCGCGTGAATATCGAGGCCACCTTCGGCATAAATTCCGCATTTGGAATCGCATGCCGCTACTACGCGCGCCCCGTCCTCCGCGACCAGCCGCGCGATGATCGAGCCGGCGTTGCCAAAACCCTGCACCGCGACGCGCGCGTCTTTCAAACGTGAGCCCCGAACTTTGCATGCCTCGCGAATCGCATAGAGCGCGCCCCGCGCCGTCGCTTCATGCCGGCCCTGCGAACCGCCGAGCGAAAGCGGTTTGCCGGTGACGACGCCGAGTTCGGTGTGGCCGTGCACCATTGAAATCGTATCCATGATCCACGCCATCGTCTGCGAGTCCGTGTAAACATCAGGCGCAGGTATGTCCCGGTCCGGGCCGATGATTGGAGCGATTTCAAAAGCGAACCGGCGTGTGAGTCTCTCGAGTTCATCTTTGGAAAGACTCTTGGGATCGCAGACGACACCGCCCTTGCCACCGCCGTAAGGAATGCCCACCGTTGCGCACTTCCAGGTCATCCACGAGGCGAGCGCTTTGACTTCATCAAGAGTCACGTTGGGGTGATAACGGATGCCGCCTTTTGCCGGACCGCGCGCGATGTTGTGTTGTACGCGATAGCCTTCAAAAACTTTTGTTTCGCCGCCATCCATGCGCACTGGAATTGACACGATGAGCTGGCGCTTGGCGGCGCGCAGTACATTCCGCAGCGACTCTTCCAATTCCAGATAGTCGGCGGCGCGATCGAATTGTTGTTTGGCTATTTCGAAAGGATTGAGTTGCTCCGGAGCGGGCTGGGCGGCTGACATAAAACTCCCTCCTTGCACATGACGGGGGTGATAAGGCGGCGCTATCCTAATGGAATCGGGCGGAAGCGCCAAGGAGACAAAGCCGTTTTCCATTTGTCATTTATCATCTGACATTTGTCATTTCGTGCGCCGTTCCCGAGGCATCGCCCTTCATTCCGAAACAGATGAAACATCTAAAATGAAAAATGACAAATGGAAAATGATTCTTTTTTCGGTCACCTCGGAACAATTCCCAAGCCAACTTGTCTAATCACACAGCTTCTCGACCCGAACGGCACCGGCAAAACAGGAGGAGCTAAGATGTTTACCAATCTAATCGAATCGAATTCTCACTCGCGAGAGTTCAAGCGCCGCAGTTCGTTTTTTGTTGCTACCGTTGCCGCCTATGCGCTGGTGCTGACCGCCGCTGGGATCGTTGGAGTTCTAACCTACGATGCACAGGTCGAAGCGCAGAATCTGGATTTCACTTTGGAATCGTGGATTCCGCCCGTGAAACCGATCGCGCACGAACCTGAAGGTCCGCGGCCGGCGAAACCGATCCGGCATGTCCCTTCGGACGCACCAGTCGATCCGCACATCAAAATACCCGAGCGCACCGACCGAGTCCCGCCCGTTGATGATTTGAGAGTGATTCCGCGCGACGTGGGAACGATCGCTTCGACGGCTCCGCCGGTTGACGGCCCGGTCAATATCACAACTCGAAATGCGAATCCGCCAGATTCGGCTGGCGACAAAAATGCCTGCGCTACGTGTTCCGCCGAAGGATCTACGCCGGTCGTCGCTGTTCAACCGACGCCCGATCCGACGCCAGTCAAGCCGCCGGCGACCGAACGCGTGACTTCGCAAGTTTTGGTTTCAAAGATAGTCAGCTTGCCAAAACCGGCATATCCAATCATCGCGAAACAGGCCCGCATTCAGGGCTCGGTCAATGTTCAGATTCTGGTGGACGAACAAGGCAAGGTGATCTCAGCACAAGCGGTTTCGGGCGTTCCAATGCTCACCCCAGCCGCGCGCGATGCAGCAATGCGCGCTCGCTTCACGCCGACCATATTGAATGGACAGCCAGTGAAGGTTCAGGGAGTGATTACCTACAACTTTCTCTTGCAGTGATTTGGAGTGCGCCGGCAGAGCAAAGCGACGACGGCGCTGTGGATGGCCGGTCTTAACAAGACCGATCCAAAGCGGTGTCGCGCTGCGCTTGCCACCGCACTCCAAATTAACGCTTCACTTGCTCGAACGTGCACTGCTCAGGTTTCTTATCAGGACGCCAGCGCAGGAACTTTGTGCCGTGGCGAAACCGGCCGCCGGTGAAGTGATCGTATTGGACTTCGCACACGAGTTTCGGCGCCAGCGGTTGCCACTCGGCCGAACGTTCAGTCGCCCAACGGGTGGGACCACCGGGAGCATTACCGGTGAAGCCGGGTGGCTTGATTAACTTCTCGAGTTTCTTCGTCAGCGCGGGCTTCTCGCTCGCCTTGAAACTCGATGAGAACCCTACGTGATGCAGCAGACCGTCCTCGTCATAGAGCCCAAGCAGCAGAGAGCCAACAACCTTTCCTTCTGATGCATAACGAAAACCGCCGACGACGCAATCTGCCGTGCGCATTCGCTTCACTTTCACCATGCCGTGACGATTGCCGCTCTGATAAGGCATGTCGACCCGCTTGGCAATTACGCCATCGAGATCGACGCCCGCACCCGCAAGCCACTGTTTCGCGATCTTCAAATCGTCGGTACAGGGCGACAGTTCGATCGATTTGTGCTTTGAATCTTGGGCAAGGTTTTTCTTCGCAAATGCGTCGAGCTTCTTTCTTCTCTCTTTCAGTATGAGATCGACGAGCGGTTTTCCACGATCGTCAACCAGCAGATCGAAGACAATCAATGTTGCGGGTGTCTCCTGTGACAGCTTCTTGATTCTGCTCGCCGCGGGATGAATACGCATCAGCAAATCGTCGAATGAAAACTTCCCTTTGACGGGGACGACGATCTCGCCATCGACAACAAATTGCTTTGGTTTCAGCTTCAATAAAGCTTCGGCGATTTCAGGAAAGTAACGAGCAAGCGGCTGTCCACTCTTGGATTGCAGATCGACTTTGTTGCCGTCGCGAAACGCGATGCAACGAAAGCCATCCCACTTCGGTTCATACTGCCATTGTTCGCCAGGCGGAAGCTTCTCGATCAACTTCGCTTCCATCGGAAGGTAGGGTTGTTTGAGTGGTAGCGTCATTCGAGAAAATTTCACCACAGAGGACACAGAGGAAAACAAGACGACGAAAAAGGTAAGAACTGCTGTTGGGTCTTTGCCAGTGCTGTTCTCTCTTGTTCTTCTCTGTGTCCTCTGTGGTTAACTCCGTCTCACTTCAAATACGGCTTCAAATCGAATCGCTTCTTTTTATCGAGCAAAGGCGTCCAGAGATCTCCCAATTTCGTAATTCGCTTCCGCACATTGTCGAGACGAAAATCTTCGATTCGGACACCCTTCTCGATTTCTTTCCACGTCACTGGCGTGGACACGCACGCTTTGGGAGTCGGCCGCACCGAGTAGATCGATGCCAGCGTTCGTCCCCAGGCATTCTGATTGTAATCGACCAGCACGCGTCCTTTCGGTCGCTTGGCGACTTTGTAGATCGCTGTTATCAATTCCGGATTTGCTGACGCAAGCACGTGTGCAATCTCTTTGGCGATCATCCAAACCTGCTTCTGGGTCGGCCCGCGCACGATCGGAACGTAGATATGAATGCCTTTCGAGCCGGTCGTCTTCGGATGTGAAGTCATTCCCAAAGACGCGAGCGCGTCGCGAACAACCAAAGCCGTCTGCAAAACATTTTCCCACGTTGCGCCCGGCACCGGATCTAAATCAAAGTGCAGGTAGTCCGGGCGATCGACATCATCGCATCGCGCATACCACTGATTAAGATCAATGCAACCGAGGTTGATCACCCAAAGCAATGCCGGCAGATCCTGAATGATCGGAAAGTCGATGATGTTGCCGGAACCATGCTCAATAGAACATAACTCGATCCACGGCGGCCGGGGCGATGGCGCCCGTTTCATAAAAAAGAAATCTCCTGCCGCGCCATTCGGATAACGCTTCATCACCATCGCGCGATCCTGAAGGTGCGGCAGCAGCACGTGCGCCACGTCGGCGTAATACTGAATCAAATCGCGCTTCGTAATTTTGAGTTCCGGCCAGAAAAGTTTCTTCAGATTCGTGAGCTTCACTTCGCGACCGCCGAGTTTCACCTCCAGTTGCTCAGCGTTTTTGGGAATTTCGACGGACACGCTCGACTTTCTGCCGCGAGGCGCAGCCGTATGTTTCGCCGGATGATAATCGCGATGGGCTTTGGTCGGCGGCATTCAAGCCACAGATTTACACAGATCGGCACAGATAAAAAAGCGAACTGCACTGGTTTTTCTAATCTGCGTAAATCTGTGTAATCTGTGGCTACCGAAATGTTGGTTAGTGTCTTACTTTGCGGACCCTGTGCGTCTTTGCGACTTTACGCGAAGAGAGTTCAGTGCGGTTTCACGCTAACCCGCCAAGTCGCAAAGTTCCGCAAAGGTGAAATAAGAAAACTGTTTTCTGGCTTAACACGTTGTTTCATTCGTGGTACGCTGACCGCCCTTTATGAAAGCGCTTGAGCAGTTTCACCCGGCCGTCAGGGACTGGTTCCTGAAGCAGTTCCCGGCGCCGACCGAACCGCAGGCCGAGGCTTGGCCGGCAATCAAATCCGGGAAGCACACGCTCATCGCTGCGCCGACAGGATCGGGCAAAACTCTGGCGGCATTCCTCTCCGCCATCGACGACCTGGTGTGGAAGGCTGTCGAAGGAAATCTCTCCGCCGAAACCCACGTCGTTTACGTCTCACCCCTCAAAGCACTCAGCAACGACATTAAGATCAACCTCGAAGCGCCGCTCAAGGGCATTCAAGAGAATCTCGCCGCAGCAGGAATCAAAGACGTTGAGATTCGCACGCTCGTGCGCACGGGCGACACGCCGGCGAAAGAGCGCGCGGCGATGACGAAGAAGCCGCCGCACATCGTCGTCACTACGCCTGAGTCGCTCTACATCCTTTTGACGAGCGATGGTGGGCGAAAAATGTTGAGCACCGTGCGCACACTGATCGTCGATGAGATTCACGCGATGGTCGATGACAAGCGCGGGTCGCACCTTTCTTTGTCGATGGAGAGGCTCGAAGCTTTGGTTCGGTCCGCCATGTCAGTACCGGGAGCGGTAGCGACCGGGTCAATTGATGCCCCAGCTAGTGGAAGAGATCCGGTCGCTACCGCTCCCGGTACTGACACGAGGCAACCCCTCATCCGCATTGGCCTTTCCGCCACGCAAAAACCAATCGAAGAAGTGGCTCGCTTCCTCGTCGGCACACATAACATCGATGCGGATAACACACCGCGTTGCACGATTATCGACACCGGCCATGTGCGGCAATTGGATCTTGCGATCGAAGTCCCCAACTCACCGCTGGAATCTTTAATGTCGAACGAAGTTTGGGAGGAGATTTACGATCGCATTGCCCAACTCATTCGCCAGCACAAGACGACGCTCGTTTTTGTGAACACGCGGCGGATGGCTGAGCGCGCCGCCCGTCACTTGGGTGAGCGAATCGGCGACGAAAACGTCACCTCGCATCATGGCAGTCTCGCGCGAGAAATTCGCCTGGCTGCCGAGCAGCGTTTGAAGTCAGGCGAGTTAAGCGCGCTGGTGGCGACCGCTTCTCTCGAACTCGGCATCGACATCGGCGCTGTCGATCTGGTGATTCAAGTTGGATCGACGCGCACGATCTCGACGTTGCTACAACGCATCGGTCGCTCGAATCACACTGTCAGCGGATTTCCGAAAGGCCGCGTCTTTCCGCTCTCGCGCGATGAACTGGTCGAATGTGCTGCCTTGATTGACGCGGTGCGGCGCGGCGAACTCGATCATCTGGAGATTCCCGAACAACCGCTCGACATTCTCGCGCAGCAGATCGTGGCCGCGTCGGCACCGGAGGAATGGAAAGAAGATGAGCTGTTTGCCATGGTCCGGCGCGCCTATCCGTACCGGAACCTGAAGCGCGAAAAATTCGATGAAGTCATTCGCATGCTCTCTGAAGGTTTCACCACGCGTCGCGGCCGTCGTGGAACCTATCTGCATCACGATGCGGTCAACGGTCGAATCCGCGGTCGCCGCGGCGCGCGTTTGATGTCAATCACCAACGGCGGCGCGATTCCCGATACTTCAGACTATCGAGTGATTCTCGAACCCTCAGAGACATTCGTCGGCACGCTGAATGAAGACTTCGCGATTGAGAGTTTGGCGGGCGACATCTTTCAACTCGGCAACAGCTCTTATGAAATAAAGCGCGTCGGCGCGGGCGAGGTCCGCGTGCTTGATGCGCACGGCCAGCCACCTTCGATTCCTTTTTGGCTGGGTGAAGCGCCGGGACGATCGGAAGAGTTGTCGGTATCGGTGTCGAGATTGCGAAGCGAAATCGCGAAGCGCCTGGATGAGAATGAAGATGCGGGCGAGGGCGTCCGCGCTCCCAGTGAAGACACAGACGAGCGCCTGGGCGCTCCCAGTGAAGACCGCGTCCGCGATTTCAGTCCGAGAGGTCCAGCTCTCGATTGGCTGGAGAGCGAGGTCGGGATTCCCCAATCAGCGGCGCAGCAGATCATCGAATACCTGGCGCTCACTAAGATTGCTCTGGGAGCAATGCCCACGCAGGAACAGATTGTTGTCGAACGCTTCTTTGACGAAAACGGCAGCACGCACGTCGTCATTCACGCGCCGTTTGGCAGCCGTTTGAATCGCGCCTGGGGATTGGCGCTGCGCAAGCGTTTTTGTCGAAGTTTCAATTTCGAGTTGCAGGCGGCTGCCACTGAAGACTCAATTGTATTATCGCTCGGTCCGACGCACAGCTTCCCTTTGGAAACGATCTTCGGCTATCTGAATTCAAAAGGCGTCTGCGACGTTCTGGTTCAGGCGCTGCTCAACGCGCCGATGTTCAATATTCGTTGGCGTTGGAATGCGACGCGCGCGCTGGCAATTCCCCGTTGGCGTAGCGGCGGCAAAGTCGCGCCGCAACTTCAGCGCATGGCAGCAGAAGATCTGCTTGCGCTGGTGTTTCCCGATCAGTTGGCGTGCGCGGAAAACTTGTCGGGACCAATCGAAGTTCCCGCCCATCCACTGGTCGAACAAACCGTGCGGGACTGCCTGGAAGAGGCGATGGACATTCACGGCTTAGAGCGCCTGCTGCAATCGATCGAGCGTGGCGAGCGCACGTTGATTGCGCGCGAGATGAACGAACCTTCGCCGCTGGCGCAGGAAATCTTGACGGCGAAGCCTTACGCGTTTCTCGATGATGCGCCGGCTGAGGAGCGACGCACCCTCGCGGTGATGAATCGGCGCTTTCTCGATGCTGAGACGGCGGCCGATCTCGGCCGATTGGATCAAGCGGCCATCGATCGCGTGCGCGAAGAAGCATGGCCGTCAGCCGAGAACGCTGACGAATTGCATGATGCGCTGATGCAGCTTGGGTTCATTACGGCGGCAGAGGGTGCGAAGAACGGTTGGGAGCAGTTGTTTGATGAACTGGTGACAAATCGTCGAGCAACGGTTTTGAAACCGCAGAGAGAGCAGAGGGTTTCGCAGAGGGACGCCGAGGACTCTGCGCTCTCTGCGGAGACCTCAGCGTCCTCTGCGGTTAATCTTTGGGTTGCCGCTGAGCGTTTGAATCAACTGCGCGCTGTCTATCCCAATGCGGAACTCAATCCTCAAATTGAGCCACCGGCGAGTTATGCGCATGAAGAGTGGGATCCTGAGAAAGCACTCGTCGAGATCATACGCGGGCGGCTGGACGCGCTTGGCCCGGTTACAGTTTCACAACTCGCGGCGTCGTTTTCCCTTCCGTCGAATCAAATCGAAATCGGTTTGGCGAAACTGGAAGGTGAAGGCTTCGCGATGCAGGGGCAATTCACGCCTGGCGGCGGAGACCCGACCGTCAGGGAGGGTGCACAAGTTGCGGGCGAGGGCGCCCGCGTTCCCGGCGACTACGCACGCGCTTCAATCGAATGGTGTTCGCGGCGACTGCTCGCGCGGATTCATAGCTACACGCTCAATCGTCTGCGCAAAGAGATCGAGCCGGTTTCGGCGGCGGACTTCATGCGCTTCCTTTTCGTCTGGCAGAAGGCTGCATCCGATCACCAGGTCGAAGGCGCGCAGAGTGTGGCCGCGATTCTCGATCAACTTGAAGGCTTTGAGGCGCCCGCCGGTTCCTGGGAATCAGAGATTTTGCCGGCGAGGATCACCGATTACGATCCGGCGTGGTTGGATGCGTTATGCTTGTCAGGACGTCTAACCTGGCTGCGTCTGTCGCCGCCAAAGATTTCGCCTGAGAAATCCAGCAGCTCTTCGCCCGTTCGCAGCACGCCTGTAGTTCTCTTGAATCGAAAGAACGTCGGGACGTGGCAACAGGCATTTCCCGCGCGCGAAAATGGAACGAACTTCAGCACGAACACGGAAACTGTTCACGATTACTTGAAAGAGCACGGCGCTTCTTTCTTTGTTGACATTGTTTCAGGCACAAACCTGCTGCCGACAATGGTGGAAGAAGCTTTGGGTGAACTGGTCTTTCGCGGATTGATCACTGCCGACAGTTTTACCGGCCTGCGCGCATTGCTGACGCCGCTGAGTAAGACAACCAGCCGTGCTGTCGAGAATCGCCGGCGCCGCAGAAAACCCGTCTACAGCATGGATGAAGCCGGCAGATGGGTGCGTCTGGGTGCGCACGCCTCTGCCGTGCTGCACGCGGATGCGCGGACGGTAGCGAAAGACGAGCACGCCGGAGGCGTGCGTACCCAAGTCGATCGCGAAGCGATCGAAGCTGTCGCGCAGAAGCTTCTGCAACGTTACGGCGTGGTTTTTCGCAAGCTGCTCGATCGCGAATCGATGAACGTGCCATGGCGCGACTTGCTGCGTGTGCTGCGCCGGATGGAAGCGCGCGGCGAAATTCGCGGCGGCCGATTCGTCGGCAGTTTCTCTGGTGAGCAGTTTGCTTCCGCAGACGCTGTCCATCTGCTGCGCTCGATGCGCCGCACTGCGGCTGATGGCACGATCTTGTCTGTGAGCGCGGCTGACCCCCTGAACATGCTTGGGATTCTGCTTCCCGGTCCGCGCCTGTCGCCCTCAGCGTCGAATCGCCTCCTTTACCGCGATGGAATTCCCATCGCCGTACTCGAGGCAAAAGAGATTCGCTATCTCGTTGAGATGGAGGCCGCTGAGCAGTGGCAGGCGCGCAATGCTTTGCTTCGGCGTCGGATTCCACCCAAAGTCCGCGCGTACTTAAATCAATCCGGATCGACCACTTGGCCGACAACAATTTCTCGACTCACGCACTGACATCAGCTCGGTTTTAGAGGGCCGACTTCTCCGCCAGATCAGAGTCATCGCCGCCAGAGGCGCGCGAGGTTTTTGTCCTAAGACTCTTTGGAAGCGGTGTAAGTAAACCGCAAGAAGAGTGCCGTAGGCACTTAATGTTTATAGAAATCCGACGCTTTTCTTTTTCTGACCGCATCGAGCGAAATGCTCGGCATTTCGCTCGATGCGGAATGTGATTAGAGTGATCGGTAGCTATAAACATCTCGCCGCTCTGCGGCAAGGATTCGTTCTCCATCACCCACAGTAGGCCGGTCCCGGCATCGTGATTGCTCAATTCGCTGCGTGACGCGGGATTCGCGCGTTTCTGCGTCATTCGCGAACACAATTGTGTTCGTCAAAGTTACGCGCTTTACATTGACGAGGAGGATTTATGCCAGAACGCAAGACAAGTAAACGCGAATTGATAGACACCGGCAGAGATAAGCGTTTTGTGCGGCGTGATGATCAAGGTCGCTTCGACGAAGAAGCAGACGTCGGTCGCTCGTTGGCGCAGGATCGTAAGCAACACGCAAAGACTGAAGTCGAATCAGGCCAGGGCGATCGCGGCGATCAGAAGCGTCGCTCGCGTTAGTTCACCAACCGCAGAACCAGGAAGGAAGTGTTTGATGAATAATAAAACCGCAATTGTAGGCGCCGTCGGACTAGGGGCCGCGCTGATGTACTTTTTTGATCCCGACAGAGGCAAGCGTCGCCGCACTTTAGTACGCGACAAAGTCGAAGCCGCCGGCAACAAGGTGAGCGAGTATGCGGAAAAGACCTCTCGTGACATTCAGAATCGCGCCTATGGCGTGATCGCAGAGACGAAAGCGATCTTTCGGCAGGAAGAAATCAGCGACGATACTCTGGCCGAGCGAGTTCGCGCCAAGCTGGGCAGATATCCGGTACAAATGGGCGCGATCGACGTGCGCGCGCACAACGGCACGATCACCCTGACGGGGCCCATCCACGACAAAGAACTCCCGACTATCTTGCGTGCAACCCGATTTGTCCGCGGTGTAAAGGAAATCGACAATCAACTCAGCGTTCACACTGACACGGAAAACGCGCCGGAGCTTCAAGGCACATCAAGTCCCTTAGACGCTTCAATGGCTTAGTGCGAATGGATGACGCGATGGCCCGGGCCGGCGGCAGCGTGACATCTCGCGCAATGGCTGACGAATGCGCACTGCTGCCAGCGGTGGCCACGTCGCTCACAAATCGCGCGGCGCATGAAGTGACGCCATCGCCGGTTCAGTGGCTGGACTACTGCAGAATAGATTTTGTCGGAGGCGAGTGTGTGAAAAACCGAATCAAGCATGACGTAATGGCACTCTGGTACGAAGAATCTGGTCGAGCCGCGCAAAATCGATAGGCTTCAGCAGGTAGTCTGAGCAACCCGCATCAATCGCCGATTCTCGATGTCTGGCAGGATCGTGACCTGACATTATGATGATGGGGACCCGCTTGAAGTTGGAATTACCGTGCAAGTTGCGCGCCACCGACAAACCATCCATCTCCGGGATTTCCAGATCGAGGAGGATCAAATCCGGCTCGTGTGCCAGGGCGACCTCGATGGCCTCGCGACCGTCAGCCGCCAACAGAACGTCATAGCCTTTCAAGCCCAACAGAATCTGCAGCATTTCGCGTCCATCATGGCTGTCTTCTACAACCAGGATTGTGGGTTGATATTTTTGGGATTTAACAGCCGCCTGAGAATGGTGCCGCGAGAGATGATTGCCTTCAGCGTAATACATGGGGGCCCCCTTATATGCGGAAGTAAGAGGTATCAATCCCGCCGGGGCCGGTCACCCGACTTTTCGAAGTGAAGCGAATCCCAAGTCCCCTGACTACCTGGGACTCGCCCACTTCTCCCCTTGCTGTCGGGATCGATTGCGCGAATTATCTTGTTACTATCAACCCCCGTCTGTACGACATCGAACAAAAAACTTGATGTCACACTTTTTTAACAATTCCCACGCCAAAAGCCCGGCGGTCTCACGGAACGGCCCCGAACAGCGGCGCCTGGATTGCGATCGGTTTTCGGCCATATGGAGCAGTCCCGGCGAGTCGACGGACTTTTGTTCACGCGGGATAATCAATTTGCGTCAACTTCAAAGTTGAGCGGTATCTTTTCAATCCAGAGTGAACGTTGCCAGCAGGATTTGGACAAAAACGGAAGGTCGCTGATAGACGATATGCAAACAGTGAAATTGAATAATGGTGTTGACATGCCCATGCTGGGCTTTGGCGTTTTTCAGATAGCCGATCTGGCAGAGTGCGAACGCAGCGTCCTGGATGCAATCGAAGTGGGCTATCGATTAATCGATACCGCCGCGTCCTATGGGAATGAAGAGGCCGTCGGCAACGCCCTCAAACGAAGCGGCGTTCGGCGCGATGAACTGTTCATCACGACCAAGCTATGGGTTGCTGACACGGGTTATGGAGCAACTAAGAAAGCGTTTCAGCGCTCGATAAGTCGCCTGCAACTCGACTACCTCGATCTTTATCTGATCCATCAGCCGTACGGCGACGTCTTCGGTTCGTGGCGCGCGATGGAAGAGCTGTACCGCGAAGGACTCATCAAAGCAATCGGAGTGAGCAACTTTCATCCGGACCGCGTCATGGACTTCATCGTTCACAACGAGGTCGTCCCCGCAGTAAACCAAATCGAGACTCATCCATTCCATCAACAGGTGGAAACGCAAAAGTTCCTGGAAGAGAATCACGTGCAGATTGAATCGTGGGGACCTTTCGCCGAGGGAAAGAACAACATCTTTCATAACGAAGTTCTGAGTTCGGTCGCCGAGAAGCACGGCAAATCGGTCGCGCAGGTGATTCTTCGTTGGTTGACAGAGAGAGGAGTCGTAGTGATCCCAAAGTCCGTGCATCGCGAAAGAATGGCGCAGAACTTTGACATCTTTGATTTCGAATTAGAAACCGCTGACATGAACGCGATTCGCGGCCTCGACACGGCCGCGAGCCTCTTTTTCGATCATCGTGATCCGGCGATGGTCAAATTTCTCAGCGAGGCGAAGCGGAATACCTAATACTGGCGATTGAAAATGGAACCAACCAGTTCATCTCTAACGCCTCACACAACTCCCGCGAATTGACCATTACCTTTACAATCCCGACCCACGAGCGTACGGTAGCGTTGTTAAGCCCGACGACGATCTTTTTAAACCCAACTAACGACATCGGGTCTGTACTTCCTTTCGGAAAGTGAGTTCCTCCTCGTGCCGTCAGCTGCGTTTGCTAGCGTGACCGGAAGCCAGGAGGGCGTTATCCCTAAACAACGAACATCTACGCGCAACTCGGATAATAGTGTGCTCAGCCGTCTTTCGACCGCGGAGTACAAGCGCGTCGAGCCGCATCTGGAGCGAGTGCCGCTTAACTTCGGCGAAACGATCTACAAGTCAAAGGCACAAATCGACCACATCTATTTTCCTGACAATGGCGTGATCTCGATCGTCGGCATCACCGCCAACGAGAAACCAATCGAAGTGGGATTAATCGGCGCTGAAGGATTTGTCGGTTTGCCTGTCTTCCTCGGCGTGCCACAATCGGGGAATCACGTAATCGTGCAGGGCGAAGGTACCGCGCAAAGGATCAGCGCCACAGCGGCGTTGTCTGAATTCACGCGCTTCGGAGCGTTCCACGACGCGGTTCTGCTCTTCGCGCACGAACTGTTCTTGCAACTTTCGCAGATCACCAGTTGCAATCGTCATCACGCCGTCGAGCAACGACTCTCACGCTGGCTCTTGATGATGCGCGACCGCGTTAACGATGACAGGCTGCCGCTCACGCAGGAATTCCTTTCCTGGATGCTCGGCGTGCGCAATCAGGCGGTGAGCCAGGCGGCCATGGGCCTTCAGGATCAGGGCGCGATCAAATACAGCCGGGGTGTGTTAACTATCGTCAATCGCCGAACGCTCGAGAAGAAGGCGTGTCCGTGTTACCGGATGATCAAGATGCGGAGCAATGGCCATGCGGGGTCAGAAACCGCCCCCTCACAATAAAGCTATTGACGCTTGCGTACAGACAAAGAAAGGCAGTGCATTTATGTTGTCGCAATCACAAAGACCCCCTCCGATGACGACTGACTCGAGACCAGGTAATAAGATCCTAGGCGCTCTACCTCAGGAGGAATTTGATCGGCTCCGTCCTCATCTTCGCGAAGTATCCTTCCCAATCGGTCATATAGTTTATCAACCTGAAGAGACGATTGAATCGGTTTACTTCGTCAATCGCGGCATCGTCTCGTGGCTCGCGGTGCTCGAAGACGGCAATACCGTCGAAGCCGGCGTGATTGGCCCGGAAGGAGTCGCCGGAGTCGCCGCACTTTTAGGCGCCAGATCCACACCCAACCAGGGATTGGCGCAAAGCGATGTGGTCGCATCGCGCATCGCCACTCGTGACTTGCTCGGGGAGTTTCGCCGGAATGGCGAACTGAACCGGATGATCCTGCGCTTTGTCCATTCGTTGTTCACGCAGGTCGCCCAGACAGCCGCTTGTAACCGATTGCACACGCTCGACCAGCGTCTGGCGCGCTGGCTTTTGATGTCGCACGATCGCAATGCTAATGACGGGTTTCCATTGACCCAGGAATTTCTCTCACGAATGTTGGGCGTGCGGCGCGCCGGTGTCAGCGTCTCAGCCAACAGTCTGAAACAGAACGGTCTAATCGATTACCGTCGCGGCCACATCGAGGTCGTTGATCGAAGCGGCTTGGAAGCCGCCGCGTGCGAGTGCTATCAGATTGTGAAAGAGGAATACGAACAAACCCTGCCAACCAGCCGCAAGTAATCGTTCCCACGGTGAACTTGCCCCAGATTCTTGCAAAATTGTCTTTATTTTTAAAATGTTCCGCTAGCGTACTGACCAAAAACAAAAAAAAAGAAAATAATTTCACAGAATTACCTCGGAGAACCTTTACCGACATGAGTGAAGACCAAAAGCGCACTGTTTTGGTTGTTGAGGACGTGGATGAAATTACCTTGAACATGACCTCCGCGTTGAAAAAGCGTGGCCATCATGTGGTTCATGCATCGAATGCAGAAGATGCGATTCAAATGGCCGAAGCTAATCGGCCGGCGATGATTCTGACCGACCTTGATCTGCCAACTTTCGATAACCTGCTTAGCCTGCTTCGCGCTCACCGGACCTTGGGAAACCTGAAGGTGGCAATAATCGACATCAACCACCCGCAAATTAAAGATAAACGCGTTAATGTGCTGACCGACTTTCAGGCGCTGGACGACCTGATGGAATCACCAGAAAAATCCAGACCACCATCTTGAATTATGTCGCACACCGTACAGACCTGCGTGTTTATAATTCCCACCGCAGGCTAAGAGATCAGGTGACCGTTTTTGGATTAAAGAACTGAGACCGAACCGGGTTTCCGCGCCTGCACCAATTCTTCCCGGCAGAAAGCAGTGTCCCCCGATGATCAAGCCTCAGGACGGCACGTGGTATATCGTCGTCACCTGCGAGAAGTGTGCTTCCACTGTTTTCCTATTTCCCGATTTAACTGAAGGCCGGGGCTCTCTCGACGCGAACTACATAGTCACGTGTCCGCGCTGTAATCATAAGGGCGGGTACACGGCACGACACTACTTTCATTCGGATGGACACGGCGCAACCGAATCCGTTCCCTCTTCCGCCGAGAAAGGGCTAGCGTAAGGGATTGATCCTTCTTCCAGAGGGAGAGGGTGTACTGAGAACAATCCCTAATTGCTGCACTCACGCCACGCGACCGTAATCATCGTCCAGCCGCACAATGTCATCTTCGCCTAAATAACTTCCTCGCTGGACTTCAACGAAGACAAGCAATTCGGTCCCTGGATTCTCGATCCGGTGCGCTGAACCGACGGGAATATCTATGGCCTCGCCCTGGGCGACGGTGATCTCGCGATCGTCGAGTGTCACCTTTGCAGTTCCCTGCACCATGAACCAGTGCTCCGCTCGCTGCGCGTGTTTCTGGTAACTCAGTCGTTTGCCGGGCAGCACTTCGATGCGCTTGACCTTGTAGTTCGTTCCTTCATCGAGCACGGTGAATGTGCCCCAGGGACGTCGATCGAATTTTGGTGAGTTATCGCTGGCTTCAGACATTTACGGTTTCTTAAGCTCGGGGGTCTCGCTCTCTCCTCTTGGAAGATAGAACAGCACTGCAAGTCGCGTCATCATACCGCATCAACCGGCTCGCACGGCATCGCCTTTGCTTTTGATCGCGAACAGCGTCAAGCGTTTCGAAAACGCTCGGCTTCCCTGCTGTCGCGCGTTCGGTTAACCAACAGTCGGTGTTACCGAACTAGTACGCCAGAAGGAGCCATGCGAACTATGAAAAGATTTAATGCACTGATTTTTCTTGTCGCGCTGGTGTTGTCGGCAGCAGTCCACGCCAACGCGCAACGCAGCGAAGTTTACACCGGAACAATGGTCGGCGTCGGCGGGCGCCTCGGCAGCGTCAGCCGCCCATTCACGCTCACGATCAACAGCCGCACTTCAGATTCAGAAGCCGCGCGCGACGTTGCGGTGCTCGCGGAGGGCAAACAGGACGCGCTGCTGAGCCAGATACACGACCGCAACCTGGGACGATTCTCGCTCGGCGGGCAATTGGGACGTGAACTGAACTTGGTCATCGAAGACACGCTGCCCAATGGCGATCGCAAGATCATGATCCTGTTCGAGCGCTGGATGAATCTTTATGAAGAACGCTACGGGACACGTTCCACGGATTATCCCTTCAGCTACGTGGAATTAATCGTCGATCGCAACGGCCACGGCCAAGGCACTTTCATTCCCGCGGCGCGCGTGCGCTTCAATAAGAAGAACGAGGTCGAAGTCGAGAATTTTGGCATCTATCCGGCGCGGCTGTCAGGCGTGCGCCAGCGGAATGGCTAAGAAGAATTGAACAATGTCTGAAAAAGAACGCCAGAAAAAGGACCATCACCGCAAAGACAAAGAGCGGCAGGCGGTGAGCGAGCGCAGTAGTCCCCGACCGGAGCAAGCGTCTGTTCGTTTTGGCGAAGAGAAACGCGCGTCACATCTTGAACGACGAAGAGGAGAGCGCAGAGATATTACAAATCCTGAGACGGAGTGAGGAAACGAATGGCTGAACAACTTTCAAACAAACGCGGAGTTAAATCATCAGCGCAGAAAGAATATCGCGCTCGTAACCAATACGAGGAAACGCCTGCCAGCAATCGTGTCGCCGGCGCGCACGGAAAGACCAAGCCGGAGCACGCTACCGACAAAGACGTGGCGCTGACCTTCGATGAGCGTCGCGTTCGGCGCAACCGGCAAACGGAACGCGGGGGATCGAGTGCCGGCGTTGTCGCGGTGCTGGTCATCTTTGTGATCCTGGTGGTGGTAGCGTTGTTTTTCTTCGGCGGCAAACTCTTCAATCGTGGCGGCGGCACGCAGATCAACGTGACTACGCCCAAGCCTTAGTCTCAGAAAGGAGAACGTCATGCGCGACTTCAAAAATGAAAAAGGAAAAATTGGCTACATCATTCTTTGGCTGATGGGCGTGCCGGTCAGCGTGCTCATTCTCATCTTCCTGCTACGTGGCTGCACGTAAGAACGTGTCGGAAGGCAGAAGGCAACTTACCGTTAGTAGCCTTGAGCAAGAACTATTATTTTTCGCGGTCCGCAGCCAAACACTTAGATCTCTCGTGTATTTCACTTCTCTGCCATCTGCCTGTGCCTTTTGCTTTCTGACATCTGACTTTTGACCTCTGTATCTTCATGACCACAACCGAGCGCATTCACGCGAATGGCATTCTGCGATTGGGGACGCCCGGGCGTGGTTTTCGTTATCGTAGATCGGACGGCCGCAGTGTCACCGCGAAAGACCTTGCCCGTATTCGCCAACTCCGCATTCCGCCGGCGTGGACCGACGTGGCGATCAACTCAGCTGAGAACGGTCGCGTTCAGGTTGTCGGCCGTGATGTCGCTGGAAGATGGCAATACCTTTATCACGAAAGTCATGTGCGCCGCCGCGAACGTGAGAAATTCCTGCGCCTAATCAAATTTGCCGAAGCTTTGCCGGCGATGCGACGCGCAGTCAAACGCGATCTGCGCCAACCGGGTCTACCGAAAGAGCGTGTGCTCGCCGGTATCGTGCGCATCCTTTCGAAAGCCTTTCTGCGTCCGGGCAGCGAAGTCTATGCAAGCGAAAACGGCAGTTATGGTGTGGCGACCTTGCGCCCGCGACACGTCAGTGTCAAAGGTTCGACGATTACGTTTAGCTTTCGCGGCAAGTCTGGCGTCAAACACGAAACGCAGATTGAAGACCGGCAAGTGGCACGGTTGATTCGCCAGCTTCTAAAGCGTCCCAATCGTCGCGTGTTCAAATACGAAAACGAAACCGGACAGGTCGTCGACGTCAGAGCGCACACCATCAATACCTACATTCGCGACGTCATGGGCAGCAGATTCAGCGCCAAAGATTTTCGCACGTGGTCGGGAACACTGGTGTGCGCGTGTTCGCTGGCGCGGCGGCGCCACGATGATCCGGAACACGAACGGTCAGTGAAACGAATGGTCACAGCGGCAATCAAAGAAACCGCCGAGGCGCTCGGTAACACTCCCGCCGTCTGTCGCAGCGCCTACATTTGTCCCGCGGTGATCGCGGCGTTCGAGAAAGACAAAACGATCACGGACTATTTCGCGGACATCAACCAGGTGGGCTCGAGCCATTCAGCGAAATTGCATCCGGCAGAAAAGGCCCTGTTGAGGTTGCTGAAGAAGGAGATGGGTGGCGGCCAATGAAGTCAGTACCGGGAGCGATAGCGACCGGGTCCAACCAGTCTAACCAACTCATCTGGTTCAGAGCAGACCACCCGGTCGCTACCGCTCCCGGTACTGACCTCGGGTAGACATTAATCATCACTATCTTTTTTCTTTGGTTGTTCGTCGGTGAACAGAATGTTCGCGGCGAGGAACAACGACGCGACAGCCGCCAGCATGAAGAAGATCATCGCGATTCCGGGATAGCCCCAAATCTTGAAGGACGTTTCAACCCGCATCATCAAAGCGGCGCCTACAATCAGCGCGGCGAGAATTAAACCGAGGGTGATGCGGTTGGCGATCTTTTGCAGCCCTGAAAGAACAACCTTCTCGTCGATCGCATCGACCCCGATCGTTAGTTCGTTATTGCCCACGGCGTCCAGAATCTTGTCAACCCGACCCGGCAGCCGTTCCGCAAACTCCTTCACTTCGACAATGCGGTTCATCACTTTGCCGGGCTCTGCGCTCTCCATTAACTTGCGCGTCAGAATACTCGCTGCTTCGTGACGGATGACTGCATTCGGATCGAAGTTTGGCGCGAGGGTGTAGACGACCTGATCGAGATTCAGCAATGCCTTGGCGATGAGCGTGAACTGTTGCGGCATACGCATCCAGCAGTCAGCAGAAATTCTCGTTATTTCAAGAGTCACGCGCCCAGCGTCGATTTGATCGAGCGTCGCGTCGGCGTGACGGGCAACCAGCCTCCGGATACGGTTCTTATATTCGGTCTTATCAAAATTCGCCTTTGGCTCACCCATCTTCATGCAGATGTCTGCCGCTTCGTCTCCGCGTCCTTCGCTGGTTGCGAGCAACAACCGCAACAGATTTTCCTGAAATTGGGTTCCCACATGGCCCACCATTCCGAGATCGAGCAGCGCAATCCGATTGTCTTCAGTGAGAAAAACATTGCCCGGATGGGGATCGGCGTGAAAGAAACCGTCCACCAGGAATTGCTTCAGATAAGCCCGAAACAGTTCTTCGGACAGCGCCATCCCGTCGATTTCGAGCAACCGCAACGGGCTGAGATCAGTTACTTTCTTTCCCGCGATGTATTCCATCGTCAGCACGCGCGAGGTCGTATAATCCTCGATGGGCTGGGGAATGACGATGTGTTCGAAATCGCGCAGGCTATGGCGCAACTTCAGCAGATTTGTCGCTTCTTTCTGAAAATCGAGTTCGCGCAAGAGGCTGCGGCGCAGTTCGGCTAGCAGGTTGCTGAATTCATAGCGCTTTCCGGTTTCCGTATGGGCATCGATAAACTCGGCAGCTTGTTCCAACGCTTCCAAATCCTCGACAATCTGATCGCGAATGTTCGGCCGCTGAACTTTCACCACTACCTCGCGACCGTCGCGCATCTCCGCGCGATGCACCTGCGCCAGCGACGCCGCGGCCGTGGGTTTACGCTCGAAGTTCGCAAACAGCTTCGACAGCCGCCCGCCGAGTTCTGTCGAAACAATCTGTTCGACTTCTTCAATCGGAAACGGCTCAACATTGTCCTGCAGACGCGACAACGCTTCCAGATAAGGCTCCGGCAAAATGTCCGGGCGCGTTGACAGCAACTGCCCGAGCTTGATGAATGTCGGACCAAGTTTCTCGAGGTCGTCCGCGAGTTCTTCAGCCTTCGGACTGGTTGTCGGGGCCACCGCGCGCTCCGGAGCTTTGCCGACGATGGTCAGACTCGAGTGCTCGACCAAATCGCTGCGGCCATACTTAATCAGCAGCGCCACTACGTCTTTGTAGCGCTTCAAACGTTCAGGTTTGAGTGAAAGAACCATAGTTCAATCTTGGGTTTCAGTTTTGCCTTCGTCGCAGCAATGAACCGAGAGAAGCGACGACAATCGCCACCGCAGAAATCAGCGACAACCAGAACCAACCGGTTAGCTGCGCCGAAATCACGGCGGCGTTATCGCTGGTGCGCATTCGTTCGCGATTCAGGAGCAGCGCCGTCGCCGCGGCGCAGACGGCGCTGAGAATCGCTGCGCTGCTCGGTTTCTCGTTCCATGCCCGCAACAGATTGAAAGCCACGACCGCGAGCATCAGAATCGGCACCAGCCACAGCAACGCAGTCTCGTTGCGCGCCAGTTGAAATCCGCTGAGCGAATCTTGGACGCCGGCGCAACTCACCTGCACCCAGGGCAGAAAGAAACAGATGAGCACAATCAGGGCCGCGCTGACGTTGATTCGCCGGAACATATTTATATTGCCGATTTTTGATTGCCGATTGCCGATTGAAATCTAGCTAAGTAGAAATCCAGCTTAACTTCTGAAGTTCAATTGAAATCGGAAATTGGCAATCGGCAATGTTTTTTAAGCCGCCTTCGAAATCGATTCCACAACTTCGGCGGTTTTCCGCGGCTGATCGACGCGCGTGGCAATGTCCGCTTGCGCAATGATGCCGACCAGACAGTCGTTATCATCGACTATGGGAATGCGCCGCACGTGGTTGTCTTCCATCGCCTGGAGCGCATCGCTCACGTCATCGTCCGGACCACAGGTGTTCAGCCCCGTTGTCATGACTGATTCGATTCTGGTCTGTTTGGGATCGAGACCCTCGGCAACTACCTTCAGGGCCAGATCGCGATCCGTAACAATGCCTTCGAGTTTCTTCGTCTCCTTGTCGCTGACGACCGGAATCGGACCGACATCCTCCGATTTCATTAACTGAGCGGCATCGAATGCGGTGTCCGTTGACAGACAGCAAGACGGATTCTTAGTCATTACTTCGCTACACTTCATGTCTGTTTCATTCTCCTTTCCATGATTGCTAGGTTTTGGGTTTCTGTCCTTGTTACCGAAAACTTCCAGAGCCAACGGTATGGTGCTGAGACCGCCCAGGATCACGAGCGCCAGTCCGGCGCCGCGCCGCTGATCTTTATTGAGCTTGTCTTTCACCAAAAGACCCACGCCGAGTCCAATGGCTGCGCGCGTGCCGGCTATTAGAATCAGCTCTGGAAAAGTTATTGGTCGTTCTTTGAATTCCATGGCTACCTCTCAATCAGGCGGCCTTCCGATGCGCCTTTGGTCCGGATGAACTTGAAATCTCGACGCGGCGCGGTTTTGATTCTGTGCGTTTCGGCGCTTCCATCGTGATTTCGAGCACGCCGTTGTTGAATGTTGCGTCGGCATTCTCAGCATCGACACCTTCGGGCAGCGGCAGACGGCGATAGAATTTTCCGTAGCTGCGTTCCGTGCGATAGAAGCCTTCGCGATTTTCCTGTTGTTCGCTGCGCCGCTCACCTTCGATCGTGATGCCGTCATTGTCGATTTCAACGTTGACGTCATCTCTCGTCAGACCCGGCAGGTCGGCGCGCACGATTAGCTCGCCGTCCCGTTCAAAGATCTCCACCTGCGGCGCCCACAGTCCTGCCTCGGTGCCGGGTGCAAACCATCCCCGGCTGACCCCAAAGTCGCCGAACAATCTATCCATCTCTTCACCGAAACGACGCATGAACTCAAACGGAGTGGCCGCCAGCTTTGAACCAATGTCGGTAATGTCGTCGCGCTTTTGCAGCGGTTTTGTACTGCCGGTTCTCGCTCGCGATGTGTGGTTTTGCTTTGCCATAAACTTACCTCCTCGACAGAAATGAGGGGCACTGAAACTCAGTGCCCTTTTTCATGACCTTTTTCTTTGTGCTGCTTCATCACTGTGCGGGCCGCAACTTCTTCAGCACGTTTGCCATAGCGACCTTCCTTCTGCGCAGCTTCCTTGATGTGTTCGTACTGGCGCTGCTCTTTGTCGCCAACGCCTTTCACATGTTTTTTCTCAGGCATTACTTCACCTCCATGATTGCTGTTTTTCGTACACATTTGCGTCCGGAATCGTTCAGTTCCGGCGCAAACAATCGTTATTTCCGAAGACGTGAAGCCTTCGCAGGCTTCTTGTGCAACCACAGTGCCGATCAGATTGTTGGAGTGGAGAGTTGAAAAACGTTCTCCGTGTCTCTGTGAGTCCTCGGTGACTCTGTGGTGGAAATGTCGCGCGAAACCATCCACCACAGAGACGCAGAGAATTCACCGAGACACTGAGAGTTGAACTTAGCCACTATTTATTTTCGCCGATAGCAAAACGGAAAGTTTTTCGGTAGCATCTCACGCGATCAGCTGAAGCGAATATGAGCACACCCGCGAAATCAACCGCGCCGATTCTCACTACCGAACAAATTCGAAAGCAGTTCCCGGCGACTGAGCGCCGTCACAACGATTATCCCGTTGCATACTTTGACGCGCCCGGCGGCACGCAAACTCCGCAGATCGTCGTGAACGCAGTCGCCGACTATTTGCTGAACCACAATGCGAACACGCACTGGGAATATCCAACCAGCCACGAAACGGATTCGATAATTCTTTCCGCGCGCGAAACCTTTGCGGACTTTTTGAACGCGACGGCGAACGAGATCGTCTTTGGGCCGAACACGACGACGATGATTTATCACTTGTCGCGCGCGTTGGGACGAACGATGGGACAGGGCGATGAAATCGTCACCACAGAGCTTGAACATCATGCGAACGTGGCGCCGTGGCAGGCCTTAGTTGTCGAACGCGGTGTGAGCCTGAAAGTCGCCCAAATGGATCCGGAAACTGGCCAGCTTGATTGGAACGATTTCGAAAGGCTGGTCACGAACAAGACGAAAATTGTCGCGTTCGGGGCGGGCTGCAATGCGCTCGGAACAGTGAACGATTTTCGGCGCGCGGTTGAGCTGGCGCATTCAGTCGGCGCGCTCGCATTGATCGACGCGGTGCACTACGCGCCGTATTTCTTGTGCGACGTCAAAGAAATGGGCTGCGATTTTCTGACCTGCTCCGCCTATAAGTTTTACGGCCCGCACGTCAGCGTTTTCTACGGGAAGAAAGATTTGCTGGAGTCGGTGGACTTTCCGAAATTACAACCTGCGCCTGAAGCTGGCCCTGAGCGAGCTGAGATGGGCACACAAATTCACGAAGGCATCGCCGGCGCCGCCGCGGCTGTGGATTTTTATGCGTCACTGGCTGGTGGCACTGGCGTCCCGCCCGTGGGTCTCGCGCACGATAGTCGTGGCACGGGCGTCCCGCCCGTGGGTCTCGCGCACGATGCGCGAGTCACTCGTCGCGGAGCTTTGGAATCCTCCTTCGCTGGCCTGCGCGCGCACAGCGCGCCTCAAGTTCAACGGCTGTGGGAGGCGCTATCAAACATTAACGGCGTTCGTCTCTTCGGACCGCCGCCACACGTCGCGCGCACGCCAACGGTTTCTTTCATCGTTAAGAACGTCGCCTCGACCGAAGTCGCGCGCCGCTTGTCTGAAAAAGGTCTCTTCGTTTCGCATGGCGATTTCTACGCGCAGACGGTTGTCGATCGATTAGGTTTACAGCCTGAAGGATTAGTGCGCGTCGGCTGCGCGTGCTACACCAGCGATGATGAAATTGAGCGGTTGATCGAAAATATTTGTAAGTTGGCATCATGAGTTCAGTACCGGGAGCGTTAGCGACCGGGTGAGGTGCGCCAGATCAACTGAATCTTGGGAAAGACCCGGTCGCTACCGCTCCCGGTACTGACTACAATCCACGCATGCAGCAATACCACGACATCCTCCGTTCCATCCTCGACCAGGGCTTTGAGCACGACGATCGCACGGGCGTCGGCACGATCTCGCACTTCGGGTTTCAGACGCGCTTCGATTTGCGCCAGGGATTTCCCATCGTCACGACCAAGCGAGTTCCCTTCCGCTGGATTGCTGAAGAGTTGTTTTGGTTTCTCTCAGGCGACACTAACGAAGCAAACCTGCGCGCGCGTGGCGTGGATATTTGGAAAGAGTGGGCCGACGACGAGCACACGCGACGTTTTGGCCGCGCAGCCGGCGACCTCGGTCCGGTTTACGGATATCTCTGGCGTTCATTCGGCGGTCATTACCCAGAGCGCGACGGCATCGATCAGATTGCGCGGCTCATCAATGAGATTGAAACCAATCCAAACTCGCGGCGATTAATTGTCAGCGGTTGGGACCCGCGGGAATGCGACAATGTCGATCTCCCGCCTTGTCACACGCTCTTTCAATTCAAGATCGAGCAACCCGGGAGCGCGGGCATCCTGCCCACACTTCATTGCCAGCTTTATCAACGGTCAGCCGACGCGTTCCTCGGTGTGCCTTTCAATATCAGTTCGTACGCGCTGCTGACACATCTAGTCGCGCACGTCTGTGGCTTGCAGGTTGGCGAGTTCATTTACACCCTCGGCGATTATCACATCTACAAGAATCACCTCGAACAAGTGCGCGAAGTTCTTTCGCGCGCACCTTTGCCACTCCCCAAACTCGAAATCAACGATCCGGAAGGCAAACTGCGGGGTTTGGCAGGTCTGCTCAATCTCCGTTATGAAAACCTCGCTCTAATCGGTTACGAATCGCACGCCAAAATCGCTGCACCCGTGGCAGTGTAGTAGCACTTGAGTTAATCTTTCTTCGATATTCCCTCGTATCTAAGTTCAGATGATCACAAGTCGTCTATTTGGATGTTTGACGGTCGCAGCGTTTGTTCTTCTGCTCTTGGGCAGCGGCGCGTATCCGCAGACGACGCAATCACCGCTGCCACCGCCGACCGGCTATGTCAACGATTACGCCGGGGTAATCGACAAAACGACGAAAGCCAGGATGGAAGTTACGCTCACCAACCTCGATCGTGAGCAGCAGATTCAGTTCGCGGTGGTCACTGTCGAGAGCACTGACGGCCAACCGATTTTTGATTATTCGTTGGCCGTGGCGAGAGGTTGGGGCATCGGCTCGAAGGATGTGCAAAAACCGAGTCTATTGCTCCTGGTAGCGATTAAGGATCGAAAGTATCAGGATCAGACGAGCCGCCATCTCGAAGGTGATTTGCCGGACGGACTAACCGGTCAAATCAAACGCGAGAAACTTGTGCCCGCGTTTCGCGCCGAACAATACGGCAAAGGCTTAGAGGACACGATTAATGCGTATATTACCGAACTGGCTGCGAAGCGTGGTTTCAGCACGGATAAGATCTTCGCGCCCGGCGTCACTGCTCCGAGTCGTTCTAACAGCAACAGCAACGTGTGCGCGTCAGCACTGATCGTTCTGGCGATCGCGATCTTTATTTTGATCGTACTTGGTCGTATCGGCAGACGTGGTGGCCGCGGAGGATTCGGTGGCGGTGGCGGCTGGCTCGGATGGATGGTTGCGAACGCAATCATGAATAGCGGTCGGGGCTCAAGCTCCAGCGGCTGGAGCGGAGGCGGGTTCGGCGGCTTTGGCGGCGGCAGCTCTGGCGGTGGCGGATTCGGAGGCTTTGGTGGTGGCGGCGATTTTGGCGGCGGGGGTTCCGGCGGTAGCTGGTAGGCGCACGAATTGCTGGTGGCGAGTCCCGATCAGGACCCCAAATAAACTAGTATTCAGTTTCGAAAAGGAGTCGACATGGATAAGAAGCCAATCATTATTTTGGGAGCGATACTTGGTGTAGTGCTGCTGGTCGGTGTAATCCTGGCGTGTTCGGGGATCGGCGGCTACAACACCTTGGTGACGCAGCAACAGAAAGTTCAGGCGCAGTGGGCGCAGGTTGAGAACCAAATGCAGCGCCGCGCCGACTTGATTCCCAACATAGTCGCGACCGTCAAAGGAATCGCCGGCCTGGAAGAGCGAGTGTTCACCAAGATTGCCGAGGCCCGATCTCAACTCCTTTCCACGATGCAGAATCCCAACAGCACCACGCAAGATAAGATTGCCGCGGATGCAAACCTCAGTCAGGCGATGCGCGACGGCGGGCTGCTCGGAACCGGCGGGCGATTCCTTTCGATTACGGAAAACTATCCGCAACTCAAGTCGAACGAAAGTTTTTTGAAGCTGCAGGATGAGCTGGCTGGAACTGAGAATCGGCTCGCGACCTCGCGCACCGACTACAACAACGCCGCCCAGGAGTACAACACAACGAGGAATCGTTTTCCCCTGGTGCTGATCGCGGGCATGATGGGCTTCAAGGAACAACCATATTTTAAAGCTGACGAAGGCGCCCGGCAGGCGCCGCAAGTCAATTTCAACCAGCAATGAAAAACTGATGGCAAGCGATTCAGGCAAACTTGATCGGTTGATAAGCGATCTTCGTGCTGCGCACGGAGACAACCTCGTCTCGATTGTGCTGTACGGATCGGCCGCCGCGGGCGATCAAGTGAATCTGCGTTCAGATCATAATCTGTTAATTGCTCTGGAACGGATAACGACTGACGACCTGCACGCGGCACACGAGGCGCTGCGCGAATGGCAGAAGCTCGGCCAGCCGATACCCGTCTACTTTACTGTCGAGGAACTTCAGGAGGCGGCGGACGTTTTCCCGATCGAGTTTCTGCAAATGGAAAGGGCGCGCAAGATTCTGTTTGGCCGCGATCCATTCGAGTTCGTGAAGATTTCGCAGGCTAACCTGCGACATCAGACCGAATATGAATTGCGCACGAGCTTGATTCGCTTGCGCCGGCTCTACATTCCGGCGTCGGCTTCCGCACAAAAATTGGCGAATTTGATGACCGACAGTCTCGCGAGTTTCGTGGCCCTGTTTCGCGCAGTGCTGATTTTGAACGGTCAGGAGCCGCCGGTTTCAAAGAGAGACACTGTCAACGCCATCGTGCGTCTGCTCGATCTTGAAGCTTCGCCATTCGAAAGCATTCTCGCAGTGCATTCGCAGAAGGGGTCAACCTTGAAGGAAGCGGAAGCGAACACTCTATTCTCGAATTACATGGCGCAGATCGAAAGAGTCATTCAGGCAGTTGATCGAATCGAATAATGATTATCGGTATCGTCGCAGTGGACCGAAACCGCGATCGCAGGGCGGAAGCCGCATAATCGACGATACGCGTTAACCGTTTACGGTTTTTTGAGGCGATTTCCGGCTTTTGGAGGAGTCGATACCAATTGGGCGAGTCGTTGCCCCCTCAGGAGAACTCGCCACAAAGGGTTTTCTGGACACAGCGGAAACTTCAGCGCGCTCCAACGCTGAGGTTAGGCTCGGCAAAACCTCGCAGTCCCCGTCAATGGAATCGAAGTGTGCATCAATTCGGTCGGTATTAATGAAACCTGGCGCATTGGTGTCGTGCTGATCAAGCGAGCCATGCCGTTCAACGCGTCTTATAGGGTTGTCAATTCCAACGCCTGGGTAATAGAGGTAATCAGCCACGTAATACCAGCTTTCACCATTTGCCGGCTGAAACCGCCACGCCTTGATGAAAGGGATACGCCGATAATAGCAGACCTTTACTTGACCCGAATGTACATTGGGATCGTTGCGTTTGACTCTTTCCGCAATTCGCCTCCAAATATCCGCAGACGCGCAAATTACTCGGCCATGTTTTGAGCAACTATTACCAGTGTGTGGCAAGCTGCAAACATTTTGCTCATTGGTTAATAGGTTGAGTGTCTTATCCGTCCAATCTGCGCCAAGAGACTCTCGCAACGAATGGTCTGTTCTAAGTTGTTGAATCACCGGATCGAATACCCGGGGTATGAAATCAGGCTCCATACTCGCTACTCTATCGACGAGAAAATCGGTGGGATTGATTAGATATATTTCGAAATTAACGCCGCGCCGTAACGCTTGGTATACTTCAGTAGCGAGATAAACAACAGCGGTAGCACCTGTTCCACAAATACGAACGGTATCGCCAGCGCGCATTTTCGAAATGTCTTCTTTAATTTTGGGTAGCGCTTGTAGCTCTCCATCGCGAAAACGAATTCCTTGGGCTCGGGCATACGAAAGCTGCTGTCTTCTTAGTCGAAAAGAGTATAATGCCGAGCCCACTGCGAGAATCGCAAAGCCAACCGCCAAGTAGGCAAGGATAGAGGGGTGTTCAACCCCGGCGAGCGTGAATATCGTGAACAGCACGGCCAAGAGCAATTCAGTAAAACCGCTTTCAACAACGTGACGAATGTTCATCGTCATACCTCCAACTTGTCGCCCTCGCGTAAGATATTTGTTTTGACACTTGAGCCAAGCGTTGCTCTAACCATCGACCTCAGGTTTGCCTCTATCAATACCAATAAGTCTTTACTTTCGGTGCGAGCCAATAATCTTTTCAACGATCGGGCTCGTATCTCGAGCAACTCTGCGCCCAAATGTGTAACTGAAATGCGCCTAACGTGGTGAGGCTTGGCCGATAGCTTGCGCAGGAATAACTCCAGACCATGAAAACAAAGAGCATTGTCGAAAACTTTGGAGTGCGAGGGTGAATTCGGCAAGGTCGAAATGGTCCCTATGTTCACGACCAAGTCCCCGCATTTCCGTAATCTGGACAGCACACTTTCCGGCAAAGATCCAAGTGGACCATCTGTAACAATACCGATTCGGGTGGGTTGTTTCTGTCGGATTGCAACGACATATCCTAATGATTGTCCTAATCGACCCAGATTCTCTCGATGGGCGGTCGCGAATGGGAGAACTGTAATAGGACCGAGACGCACGAGTTGCTGAGGCCGCGCAACGATTATTTTTTCGCATAAATTTCGGAAGTATTGAGGAAGGATTGACGGTTGACCTCTGCTGCCCTTAATGCTGGTTGAATTGCCAACTACAACCGGACGCTTTCCCGCGAGTGACAAAGTTAGAAGAAGTGGATGGAGGTCGCCGATATGGTCCAAATGACAATGGGACACGAGAATTGTCTTCACGCCCGCAACACTAACATTCAGCCTTTTTGAACTGACAATTGTTCCCCAACCTGGGTCGATCAATACATCGTGATCGCCGAACTCAGGAAGGCGTAGCAGCAAGGCACCGGTGGCGGGAAGCACATCAGATCTCAAAGCAAATAGATGAGAGCCATGTGATTCGCCCAAACAAATGATGTGTCGGCGACGATTGCTACTTTTACTTGGAAGCCGCGGACGTAGCATCTGCAGATTCTGGGCTAATGCCGCCTCAAACTCATCTGATTTAATAGTTACCTTTGACATAATGGTTTCCGCACGCTAATACGTAATCGGTCGTACAGTGAATGTACAGAGAAAACGGTTATGACTAAGGTAACGGGGCTTTTACCTGGCGGTCCACGATGACGAACCCTTTAGGAGTTGCGAGACAGTTGTTCGCACAATTTCACGCAAGTATATAACCACAAATAACTGTCATATGAGGAAACGACATCTCGCAGAAAAACCAAATGTTTTGCGCTCTATGTAAGTCCTTAGGTGAAACAATAGTGTTTAGCTTGGCAAAACCCATCCATGATTTTGAAGACTAATCCGAAATTGTGGACACTGCCCGGGCAAACACTCATAAAGGTGTCTTATTCGGCTGTTAAACTCCGCCTGCTTTCATCGATATGATTATCGGTATCGTCGCAGTGGACCGAAACCTTGCCATCGGCAAAGCCGGAAAGTTGCCTTGGCACTTCTCGGCCGATATGAAGTTTTTCAAACAGACGACAGTCGGAAATGCCGTCGTCATGGGGCGCCGCACCTGGGCTACTTTGCGCGGACCTTTGCCTGAACGCCAGAACATTGTGCTGACCCGAAATGGCGACTTCGCTGTTCCGCAAAATGTGACTGTCATGAAAGACGCAGCTTCTGTCCTGAAGTTTGCGGACACGCTCAAAACTCATCTATTCGTGATTGGTGGCGCGAAGGTCTACGAAGGATTCCTGCCCTACATCGATCGCTGGATCGTTACGGAAGTCCCGCTCTCGGTCGAAGATGCCGACACCTTCATGCCTTCGAGTTTTTTAGATGGGTTTGAGATGTACGAATTGCGGCAGTTGGACGAAGGACTGCGCGTGAAGTTTTATGAAAGGCGCGTGTCAGAAGCCCGCTCGTAAGTTCCGATTCATCGGATTCTTCTTCCCTAACGGTCAAGCCTCCGACACTCACTCGTCGTCGAAGCTCATTTCCAGCACGTCGTGACGCGTGATGATGCCGGTGATGCGACCGTACTCTTCAATCAAAACTGCCGGATTCGTCCGCAGCTTGCGCGTGACGAGATTTATAGCATCATCGACGTCCACAGTCGGAAATCCTTTGTCCATGACTTTACTAACCGGCGCGTCGAGCAGATCCCGATCGCTAAACACTTTTGCCAGCAAATGATTCTCGCGCAGCGAGCCAACCGACTTGCCGTCTTCCATCACTGGGATTTGAGATAATCCCATCTCGTTCATCTTCGCCAAAGCGTTCGCCACAAGATCAGCCGGCGCGACAGTCACCAAAGCGCGTGGTGCACCTTTGCTCTTCGTTTCGCTAAGCAATCCCGCGGTAATTTTCTGGGGTTCCAGCAGACGCTTTTCTTTCATCCACTCATCCGAATGGAACTTGCTCAGATAATGTTCGCCTGTGTCGCACACTACGAAAACCACGACCGCGCTGTCGTCGAGGTCACGCGCGACGCGCAATGCGGCCGCGCAATTTGTCCCCGTTGAGCCGCCGCAGAAAATCCCCTCGTGACGGCTTAACTGACGGGCGGTCTCGAACGAATCGCGATCGGTGATGTTCATCACCTCATCGACGTACTGCATGTGCGCGTTCGCGGGCAAGACTTCCTGGCCAATGCCTTCGACGAGATAAGGCGTCGTTTCCGGAATCTTTCCCGTCTCCTTGTAAGTCTTGTAAATCGAGCCGACGGGATCGGCGCCAATTACTTTAATGTTCGAATTCTTTTCTTTCAGAAACTTGCCCGTTCCGGAAATTGTCCCGCCAGTGCCGATGCCGGAAACGAAGTGGGTGATTTTTCCTTCCGTCTGTTCCCAGAGTTCCGGACCCGTCGTGCGATAGTGGGCTTCAGGATTACCCGGGTGCGAGTACTGGTCTGGATAAAAAGAGTTCGGTGTTTCTGCTGCAATCCGGCGCGCCGTCGAAACGTAGTGGTCAGGCGTACCGGGTTTCGCCGAGACAGGTGTAATCACGACGTCGGCCCCGAGCGCTTTCAGATAGCGCGCCTTTTCAACCGACGCTTTGTCGGTCATGACGAAGATGCACTTGTAGCCTTTGACCGCGGCGGCAATCGCGAGACCAATGCCTGTGTTGCCGGAGGTTGCTTCGACGATTGTGCCGCCGGGCTTCAGGATGCCCTCGCGCTCCGCGGCGGCGATCATCGAAACGCCGATCCGATCTTTGACGGAGAAACCGGGATTGAGATTCTCCATCTTTGCGAGAATCAGCGGCTTCAATCCTTTATTAAGCCGATTTAGTTTTGTCAGTGGCGTGTTGCCGATTAGGCCGAGCACGCTGTCGTAGTATTTCATTTGTTTGTGCGCAGTAAATGGAGAGAGACATTCTGTGCGAAGAGTTGACTGGAGCGCAAGCGTCCTCGCTTGCTTTGATTGGCTCGGGCGCCGATAACAAAAGAAGTCTGCAAGCGAGACGCTTGCGCTCCAGTCGCTTGACTACGATTTTTCGCGCCGTATAATTTTGACTTCCTCGTGGGGCGTTAGCTCAGTTGGTAGAGCAGCAGACTCTTAATCTGCGGGTCGTAGGTTCGAGCCCTACACGCCTCACCATTGCTTTCCAATAGAAGCGGCAAATGTTTGCCGCTTTTTTGTTTTCACGTAACGGGTAATTCCCGGAACAGCTCGACGATCCGTTCGGCAGCTTTGCCGTCCCAAAATTTAGGAGTGGACTTTGTTTCGTCCCGTGTTCGCTGAATTCCCGCACGAATAGCAGCAAGAATCAACGCGCGATCGCGGGGCACGAGTTGATTAGTGCCTTCTGAGATGGTGATGGGTCGTTCGGTATTTTGCCGAATCGTCAAACACGGCACGCCGAGAAATGTCGTCTCTTCCTGCACGCCCCCCGAATCGGTAACCACAACCGCGGCATGTGCCTGCAACGCCAGGAAATCGAGATAACCGATCGGTTCCATCAGCTTTACTCGGTCGTCAACCTTGATTCCGTGTTCGCCAATCCTTTGGCGCGTACGCGGATGCACTGGAAAAATGACCGGAATGTCTCCGCTGATTTGATTCAGCGCCGAAAAGATCTCGTTCAAACCCTGGGCCGTATCGACATTGCTCGGACGATGAAGCGTAACGAGGACAAATCTGTCGAGGCCGAATTGCGCGCCCAACGAACGCCAACGCTCATCCGCCAGAGGCATCAGGCGCACCAGCGTATCGATCATGGTGTTGCCGACCAGATGGATCTTTTCAGCCGCGACGCCCTCGCGAACCAGATTGTCGCGCGCTTCCGGCGAATGAGTTAGCAGCAAATCCGAAATCTGATCGGTCAGCAGCCGATTGATCTCTTCCGGCATCGTCCGATCGAACGAGCGCAAGCCGGCTTCTACGTGCGCGATCCTGACCTCAAGCTTCACCGCCACCAGCGCGCACGCAAGCGTGGAATTAACGTCTCCCGGAACCAGAACCCAATCCGGCTTGAATTCTCGCAACACCGGTTCGAAGCGCAGCATGACTTCAGCAGTTTGCGCGGCGTGCGAACCTGATCCCACTTCGAGATTGACATCAGGTCGGGGCATGTCGAGTTCTTCGAAAAACAACTTCGACATGTTGTCATCATAGTGCTGGCCCGTGTGCACGAGCGTCTGGGCAAAGTCGCTGGGATGTTTGCCCATCTCGCGCACAATCGGCGCGATCTTCATGTAGTTGGGCCGCGCGCCGACAACGTGCAGAATTCGCTTCACTTGTATGTTTTAATGAGCTCGCTTGTGTGACTTCGTTGAATAGCTGCGCAAGTATATACCACGGCGCAATCGATTCTCGCGGCGGAAAACCTTTTGTATTTGCGCCTCGTATTAGGGCAAAATGCCGACCCGACACGCGGTTCAAGGAGAAAAACTCGATGGCTAAACCAATACTTGGGCTGATTCTGCTGTTGCTCTTCGTCATTGGCGCTCAGGCGCAAAGCGCGGACGAGATCCTCGCGAAATACATTAAGACAGTCGGCGGCATGGAGAAGATCGACGCAGTGAAAAGTTTGCGGCGCACCGGAAAAGTGATTGCCGGCGGTGGCTTTGAGATTCCCATTGTGGAAGAAAACAAGCGGCCGAATATGTTCCGGCAAGACATCACGATTCAGGGTTTGGTCGGCACCAGCGCGTACGACGGCAAGAATGGCTGGAAAATTCAACCTTGGCAGGGGAAGAAAGACGCCGAGACGATGGGCGAGGGCGAACTGAAAGCCGCTATCGAAGAAGCGGATTTCGATGGACCGCTGATCAACTACAAAGCTAAGGGCAATAAGGTCGAGTTCGCCGGCATGGATGAAGTCGAGGGTGATGATACTTACAAGTTGAAGGTGACGCTCGCCAACGGCGAGACCCGCTATTACTTCATGGACACAGAATATTTCGTGCCGATCAAGATCGAGACAAAGCGCATCGTCCGCGGCGCCGAAGTTGAGTTTGAAACCGTCCTGGGTGACTACAAAGAAGTGGCCGGGTGGTATGTACCTTATTCAATCGAAGTGGGCGGCAAAGGCAGTCAGTTCAAACAGAAGATCGTCTACGACAAGATCGAAGCCAACGTGCCGCTGGAGGAGAGCCGGTTCGTCATGCCCAAAAAGCCGTGAACTTCGTGCTCCGTGTGATCTCGGTGTCTCTGTGGTGAATGTATTCCGAAGTGATTTCCACCACAGAGACACAAAGATCCACTGAGTCACAGAGAAAGACATGCATGTTTTCCAACTGAAGGGTTTGTCAATGAAAACAACATCGATTTTATTGGTCTCCGAGATCATCCTTGCGTTCGCAATTGCCGCTTCCGTCTCCGCACAAACCTCGGCAGTCAAAGTTGACTCAGACACGATCTCAGGGCTCGGCGCACGGAACATTGGCTCGGCGACGATGAGCGGCCGCATCACTTCGATCGCCGCGCAGCACGAAGGGCAAAGGCTAACGATTTATGTCGGGTCGGCGAGTGGCGGTGTGTGGAAATCGGTGAACGGCGGCACGACTTTCAAGCCGGTCTTTGACAAGCAGCCGGTACAGTCAATCGGCGCTATCGCGCTGGACCCCAAAAACTCCAAAACGGTTTGGGTTGGCACCGGCGAGCCCTGGGTACGCAACAGCACCTCAGTCGGCGATGGCATCTATAAATCGGTCGATGGCGGCGATAACTGGACGAATATGGGATTGCCGGAATCGGAACGCATCTCGAAGATTCTGGTCAATCCGGAAAACACGAACACCGTTTACGCGTGCGTCCCAGGAAAACTCTGGAGCGACAGCAACGATCGCGGAGTTTATCGCACGACCGACGGCGGCAAAACGTGGACGCAAATTTTGAAAGGCGCAAATGCTTCCACCGGCTGTTCGATGATGACGATGGATCCAAAAGAGCCGAAGACTCTGTACGCCGGTTTGTGGGACTTTCGGCGCAAGGGCTGGACATTCAGATCAGGCGGTGAAGGTCCGACGGCTTTTAGCGGCAGCGGCCTCTGGAAAAGCACCGACGGCGGCAACAATTGGGTCGAACTTGATGCGACATACGCGAAGGGTCTGCCGCCCAAACCATGGGGACGAGTAGCGGTGGCGGTGGCGCCGGCTAAGCCGAATGTTGTTTACGCAACAATTGAAGCCGAGATGCCGCGCGATGGTTTATATCGATCCGATGACAGCGGTCGCACCTGGACGGCGCTGGATCGCAGCCAGAACATGATCTGGCGGCCGTTTTATTTCGCGAACATTACGATTGACCCGAAAGACGAAAATAAAATCTACAAAGCCGGCGGCTCGCTGATCGCCAGTAACGACGGAGGCAAAAGCTTCAGCAACATCTCGGGCGGCGCGCACGGCGACTTTCACGACACCTGGGTCGATCCGAACAACACGGATCACTTGATCACCGGCGATGACGGCGGGCTTTGGTATTCATACGATGGCGGCAACCGTTGGTGGAAAGCGAACAACCTGCCGGTGTCGCAGTTCTATCACGTGAGCCTCGACAATGACATGCCTTATCACGTCTATGGCGGCTTGCAGGACAATAGTTCATGGGTCGGCGATTCACGGTATCCCGGCGGCATCAGCAACGATCGCTGGGAGAACATGTATGGCGGAGACGGTTTCTGGATGTTCGCTGATCCGTCGGACGCGAATTACATCTATGCCGAGTCTCAAGGCGGTTACATCGGCCGCGTCCAGCGCAAGACGCATGAATCGCGCGACATTCAACCGCTACCCGGATACAAGGAAGGCAAGCTGCGCTTCAATTGGAACACGCCGATTCATGTGAGTCCCGCCGGCACTGTTTACATTGGCGCGCAATTTCTGTTTCGTTCCCGCGATCACGGTCAGACGTGGGAGCGCATTTCACCTGACTTGACCACGAATGATCCCGAAAAACAGAAGCAGGAAGAATCCGGCGGCATCACTGTCGATAACTCTTCCGCCGAAATGCATACCACGATCTACGCGATTTGTGAGTCGCCCAAGAATCCGCTCCTGGTTTGGGCGGGAACCGACGATGGAAATGTGCAGCTCACGCGCAACGGCGGGAAGACCTGGACTAACGTGACCAGCAACGTCACCGCCGCCGGCGTGCCAAAGAATGCCTGGGTATCGTCCATTGACGCGAGCCATTTCGACGAAGGGACGGCGTATGCGACTTTCGACACGCATACGTTAGGCGACATGAAGCCTTACGTTTACAAGACGACTGACTTTGGCAAGACGTGGTCGTCGGTCATTCCCAGTGGCAGCAAAGTCCGCGGGTACGCGCACGTGGTGAAGGAGGATCTAGTCAATCGCGACCTGCTCTTCGCCGGCACTGAATTTGGTTTGTGGATTTCAGTCGATAGCGGCAAGCAGTGGGCGCAATACAAAGGCGGTGACTTGCCGAGCGTCGCTGTGCGCGATCTGGCAATTCACCCGCGCGATGCGGACCTGGTGATTGCCACCCACGGCCGCGGCATTTGGATCATCGACGACATAACGCCGCTGCGAAAGTTAACGCCCGACACGCTGGCAAAGGAAGCGGATTTCATTCAAGGCAAGCCGGTTGTTCAGCAGATACCTGCCGGCGGTGGTTGGGTCAATGGCGACGCTGAATTTACCGGACCCAATCCTCCTGACAGCGCCGTCATCACGTTTTATCAAAAGAAGCGACATATTTTTGGTGATATGAAGCTCGAAGTTTTCGACGCACAAGGCAATCTTGTCAGCACGATTCCGAGTAGCAAACGGCGCGGATTGAATCGCGTCCTGTGGTCAATGCGCATGAAGGCGCCGCGCGTTCCTACGGCGGCAAGCGCCGCATTCGGGGCACAAGTCGGACCGCGCGTCATGCCAGGCCCTTATACGGTGAAGCTGACGAAAGACAAGAACGTGTACACGATGCCGCTGCAAGTTACCGGCGATCCGCGGGCAAATTATCCGCTGCGAGATCGCAAGGCGCAATTCGATCTGTCGATGAAGCTCTATCACTCGCTCGAGGACATGACGTTCGCGACCGATCGGATAAACGGAGTGAGATTGGCTCTGGAAGATCGAGCCGCAAAGGTACCGGCGGGGGATCCGCTCGCCACGCGCCTGCGCGACGCGGCCAAACAAGTTGACGAGTTGCGGCGTCGCATCGTCGCCACCAAAGAGGGCGGCGCCATCACCGGCGAACAAAGGCTGCGTGAGTATCTGACTGACCTGTATGGCAGCGTCAGCAACTACGAAGGCCGGCCGACACAGGCGCAAATCGATCGTTCAGATGCTATTGCGCACGAACTTGCGGACGTAGTGAAAGATTTCGATGCGTGGGTGACGCGTGAACTGAGCGGCATCAATTCTGCACTGCAACAAAAAGGCCTTGAGCCCATCAAAGTGTTGACACGCGCGGATTGGGAGAAGAAAGAATAGTCAGGTTTTCCAGCGCGCGAACTCACTCGACATAAAAGTTTGTCTGTTGCAAGGCTGTTTTGTGCGCCAGCAGGTCTTCAACCACAACTTCCAGCACGTAAGTGCCCGGTTGCAGTTGCTTGAGATCGAGTTCCGACGTAAACGGAATTCGCGCCGGATCTAAATCTGCAATCGACGCAGCTTTAACAATCGGCTGTGACATCACAGCTCGACCATCTTTGTAAACATGGACAGTTCCCGCCAGGTTGCCCGCACTCGAAGCTGATTGCGCGTTATAGACAAATGTAAGGAATTTCATGCGTGAATTGCGCGAGAACTTTCTGTCGACACTCCATTGACCTCGTTCACCGGCGGCAGCGGTTACCCGATCAAATCCGACAAGCAAACTGCTCAGCGCGAGTTGCCGCGTCGACAGGTCCGGAATCACTATCCACTGCATCGCACTTCCGACTAACCCTTTGCCATCGTCCCGCGCCGCTACCCGCGCCTGATAAATCCCCGGCTTTAGCGTAACGGGGTTGTTATAGATGACCTTCGACGGGCTCTCTCCGTCAGCGCCGGCCGCCTGTGGTTTTACTTCTAGTTGCGTGCGAAAGCTCGCCGCCGCTTTTCCCTGATCGTTGAGAATGACGCCCGCAATGGTCAGATGCGCGGGATCCTTTCCGTCCTCGCCATAGAACAGAGCGTCTGCCGGAGCCTGAACTGAGGTGGTCAACGTGGCGCCGTTTGCGGGCGTGTCGAGATACATGAGAGACAAATCCAAAGTCAGAGCGTGTTTTGGAAACACGTCGCCCAATGCGCTCTGGAGGTCGGCATCAGGCTGCTTCTTTTGCCCACCATTCGCGGTTTCAGTACCCGCCTGCTTGCCGTCTGCAACCGAAGTTTCAGCGGTGGTAAATCCGCGCGATGAACGAACCTTGAACTCCGGATGACCAATGACCGTGACTTTGATGTTCTTGAATTTGGGGCTCTTGTCAGCAACCGCTTCCGGACGCCATGCGATCAGGTAATAGCGCGACGTTTCCGTCAATGCTTCGTTTATGAATTGATCGAAAGTGTTCTGGTTTCGCAACGCGCGACCACCGGTGTCTCCCGCCAGCGCATTCAACGCGTCTTGCGACGCCGGAATTGCGCGCAGACCTGCATTTTCCAGCATCCCGCCCGCGTCAAAAGGTATGTTGCCGGTTGCGTCCAGCGCCCACGTAATCAGACCGCGCGCATCGATGGTGTAGATCACCACACCTGCGCGTCGCGCGTTATCTGTGATACTTGTGAGTTGGTCAATCGCAATTCCTGCGCGCGGACCTGATTCAGCTAAAAAGCCGTCCGAAAAGAAGAACGCCAGTTTGCTACCCGCCATCTTTTGCGCGGAATGCAGCAACGACTCCAATGCGTAATATGTGTTCTTGGTGATCGTTGCCGTCTGGATCATGATTTGGCGCGCGCGATTCTTGACCTCGATCTCACATGAAACACGGGAGATGCCGCTGCCCTTCCCGGGCGGCGTGGGCTTCCATTTCATGCAATCCTCGACATAGAACTCGAAAACCTGCGGGTCATCCTTGCGCTCGATGGTCAGCGCCATATATTCCGTCATCGGCGCGTTGGGGTTCTGTCCATAATCTGTGATCACATAAGGCACGTGGCTGAGCCGCGCCACCGCCGCGCGTAATACCTCCTTGTTATCGGTGAACTGTTGCAGGAAACCGATTCGGCCGCTCGTAGAAGCAATCGCGACCAGATCGTTTGGACCCATTTGGCCGTCAATGAAGTTAAGTAGGGTCTTGCGGGTACGCCCGACACTATCAAGCGATAAATGATTATCGTCGACGAAAAACACAATCGTTCGACGCCGGACTGAAACAGGCGAACGCTCGACTGGTGAGATCGATTCATTCTGCGCCGAGATCCGGGCCAGGCGATCGCGAGAGCTTCCCGCAATTATGTTCTCAAAGAACGAGACTGGCACCGGCTGTCCGTCAACTTGCAAGGCGAAATCTTCTTTTTTCAGTCCATCGACGAATTGGCCTTTGGCGTCAAGGACGGTGACAGACGTCTGCACCAGATCGGTGTTGATTCGCAGAACATCTTCGGCCGGCTGCGGTTTGCGCTGTCGTTGAGCTATCAGCAACGGCTGAGAAACGAGTAAGACAAGCAGCCCGGACAGTAGTTTGGCTTGAAACGGCATGACTTTGACGGTGGCGAAGGACTCTGTCAGCAACGGGGAGATGCTTGAGTAAGTTCCGATACTTGTTGTGCGAACTGATTTACGCCCGTGTTGCGCTACGACTGTTCGACGCCAATGGTTGGCGTTTAGGTTGCCGTGGCCGCTTTCGCTTGGGGAGACGCTGATTGTTGGAATAGCCCAATGGCCGAGGGCACCGGCAGGTGGCCAGGAAGTTTAATAGGCGTGAGTTTCTTTTCCGCAATCACCTGACCCGCGTATGAAATCGTTCCCTTCACTTCACACGCGCCGGTTTGGATTTCCTGAATCGCGCCGTTTTGAACTTTCACCACAAAGGCCTTCAGGTTGAAGACAAGCTTCACCACGAATTCAATTTTCTTTACGGGCAGATCTTTGATCCGCATCTCCAGATGAGGTTTGTGTTCCGAGTTGATGGCGTGGTCGGCCAGTTCGAGATACATGACTTCTTCCGGAGCGTTCCGCGATTTCTCGAGGAGCGCCTGTAAACCGCCAACCTTTTTCCACGAGGTTACCAGGATGTTTGGCAGCGGCACATCGAAGAGCTCACAAATTTTCGGGCCGAGATCGTGAAGGGCGGCGGGAAACTTTACGTCCTTCACTTCTTTCTTGATTTGCTTTTCGACCAGCTCCCAGCGACCGGGTTTAGAATCTGTTTCACCCTGCTTGGGCAAATCAAAAACCTCTCGCATCGTTACCGGCGATTCGCTTTTCTTATCTTCCGACGGAACAACCGTGACGGTTTCAATTTTGGCTTCGTCTTCGCGAGCAGCAACAGGGGTTCCCATGACATCTCCTCAAATCTCCAGCACCTGCCGGTCTTGCAACCGATCGAGGTTCTTAATCAACTGCGGGTCATTACTCGTAACTGAATAATCTCCAGTCGAAACATTCGGGCTGAGCACCAATTGGAATTCGAGTGGCAACAATCCTTTTTTGTTTGTAATTGCGGCCACACCGGGATCAGAAACTGCGGCAAACATCGGCTTGGCCGTGAACAGATAAGCGGTGGCTTTGAACAACCCAAGTAAGAGCAAACCAAGTAGCAGCCAATACCACCAGCGAATAGCGCCCGGCAAAACGTTCGGGTTGGTTCCATCAACGTTGGTAGTCGCGGGAGTTTCTGGTGAAGCACTTCCCGAAATTGTTGTTGCAGAATCAATGACGGAAGAAGCAGGACTTGCCGTCGGCGATGATGATGGCGTAGGCGATGTCGAGGGATCGGGCGTTGTTGGCGTCGGCGTCGGGTACGTATTTGGACCCGAGCCGGGATCCGAAGGTGAAGTCTGAATCGCTTGTACATTTACGGCGACGACATTGCTATTGATCGCGTTTGGGTTATTGGCCGACTGGCTAACCCGGACGAATGCGTTGTGGCTGCCCGGGCTGTTGTAGATGTGCTGTGCCTGTGGGTTAACCTGCCAGAGAGTCGGCGTGCCGTCTCCAAAATTGAATTGATATTTCGTGTTCGGCGTCGCGGGAGAAACCCTGGCGTTGAAAACGACAAGCTGTCCATTCCGCGCTGGCAAAGGCGACGCTACGAGAGAAACCTGTAAAGGCTGCGGCGGCCGTATAGTTATTTGTTTTCGTGCGCTGCCGGCGAGTGCTTGCTTGCCATCGCCAACGTCCACGTAAGCGAAATAGTTTCCTGCGCGCGCGTAAGAGTGCTGCGCGTTCGCACTGCTCTGCCAGATACTCGGCGAGCCATCACCGTACACAAACCGGTATTGCAATGCCGGATCGGCAGATGATAATCGCGCGGTGAACTGTACGAGTTCGCCTTCGCGCGCCGGCGTTGGCGAAGCGCTAAAAATGAGTTTCGGATCGGATAATTGGCTGCGCTTAACGGCAACCGAGTAGGTGTACGTGCCGACGGCGCTATAGAAGTGCGTTGCTTCAGCCTGATGCATTACCTGCCGTTGGCCATCGCCAAAGAGCAGCGTCACGACGTACCGCCGATCACTGGCCAGGCTTGCAGGAGACATGCTGAACTGCACCAGGGTGCCCAACGGCACGCGCTCTTTATCGGCGGTAATCTTTACGGAGGGGACACCTTGATCAGATGCGGTTGATCCGGGACGAACGACCACAGTTGGCGAAGCCTGTTGTCCAGCGGCAAGCGCGCGCAGAAAAAGCGCAAAGAGGATTATCAGGAGGACCCGGGGCTGAAGACGCATGGTTGCGTGGGGCACTTACTTTCGCGGCAACGTGGTGACGATAGGCATAGAGCCGGACAAAGTCAATGGGAATTCGGCGCCAGGCATCGTCACGAAGTTGCGGCTTGCTGAATGTAAAGCTTTCCCGCCAACACCGGAATCTTTTTTAACGACGCCTGTGCCTGGCTGCGGGTATATGGTCCGATGACAACCATCCAAACGCCCCGGTCGAAATTCGGAAAGTCACCGGAGTTCGTATCAATTGCGCGGGCATTGAAGCTTTGCGCTTGATAGGCCTTAGCGATCTCCTGCGCCTTGCTCTTTTGATTCCAGCCGTAATATCCCACGACGACGTACCACAAGTTGGAGAATGACGAACGCAGTCTCAAAGTATATTCAAACGTGCGCACGCTGCCATTCTTGTAGTGAATCGCAATGCCGATTTTGGCTGGCCGAAGCGCGGTTCCGGAGGTGCTGAAGGCGCGCGGGCCTTTACGCGGGTCGGTGACTTCACGGTCGGGGTTGTCAAACGAAGGATGCAGGAGATATTCGACGGACTTAATTTGATCTAATACCGATTGATCGGCATCCAGATAAATCGTCCACTTGTATTGACCTTTGCCAACTAAAGTCGACGTGTTGCTGAAGCGGATATTCTGTGGTGGGGTTGGAACGCTTTGTTGTTGTACTTGGCCAAAATGCAGGTTGCTGCACGCCAACACCAGCAAGAACAGTAAAGTCATTTTCACTCGCACGCGCATATTGAAAATCCGCCTGTCGCCGGTTAGCTCTTGAACAATTGCAGGGCAGGTTGCAGTGGACGAAAAGTTTCGTGGCTCACCCAACTCTCGCCGGTCACGCCATTCGTGATCCTGAGAGAGAAGATGACGGTGTCTCTCTGAAGATCCGTAAAAGTCACTTTGATCGCTCGTTGGCCTGAGGCAGCAGAAACACTCGCGTCCTTTTCTTCGTTCGAGGCGTCCGTGTACTTACAACTCAACGACTTAAAATCGAGCTTCGAGGTGTCGGCCACTCCCTCGAGATTTACGTAAACTGTGAGCGCCATCTTTCGGGCGTTTTCCAACTGTAACCGGGCACTGTCGCGATCCGCCTCGGCCTGAGTTTTTTCCTTTTCTAAATTACTTAATCGAGTAGTGACATCCTGCAATGACATCCAGATTCCCGTCGACATCAAAGCCACACTAATCAAAACCAAAAGCGTCAACACCGACACTTCCAGGTTCAACCCGAATCCCTGAATCTTCTGCGTGGCGTTTGAAAAGCGGTCGCGCAGCGGACTGAGCAGGACGACGATGCAGAGGACGAGTAAGGCTATGCCCGAATAGAAACAAATCGTGAGGAATCGCATGGTGGTTACCTCCTATTACTGGATTCCGTCCGATGTCACTGCAACAGATTTGCAGTCAGTCGTAAGCAGTGGCGGCTGTGCGAGTGAAGATACTGGCAAACGAAGGTAGTGTCAAAGAAAAATCGTGTTGCGCGGGCGAGCCTCGGTCCGATCAACAAGCTTGCGAAACGGCCCAAATCACCAGTAATTCTGTGGTAGGCTGTCACCGAATGGCGCACCAGGAACATCGGGCCGAGACTTCATTCGGTACGCGGTTATGGTGGCTAATCGTCGGCCGCGCCGCCGTCGCAGTGCTTGTGCTCCTGGCTGGTGCTGTCTGGGCCCGGGGAACGTTCGCGGCGAATGTTCCTGATTCGCTCCAATCCATAAAGCCACTAATTGTCGTCGTTGCGGCGCTGACTCTCATCTACTCAGCCGCGCATGTCCTGTGGAAAAACTATTCGCTGCAGGCCCGCTTCCAATTTCTGGGCGATGTTCTGCTGGTGACCTGGCTCGTATGGATCACCGGCGCGGTGCGGTCGCCGTACACAGCCTTGTACATCCTGGTGATTTCCGCGGCAAGCTGGTTCACCGGCCCACGCGGTGCTTTGATCACGTCGATCGGTAGCGCCGCCGCGTTCAATGCCTGCGCACTTCTGCTTTTGAATGGCGTGGCGCCCCGAGGCAGTGTGTCTGTCGAAGAATCACTGCCCACGGTCATCCAAATGATGGGGCTGGCCGACGTTTCGTTTCTCGTGGTCGGATTGCTTGCAGCAAAGCTCGCCGAGCGACAGTTGCACACGGAACAGTTGGCGGCGGCGACACGATCGCTTGCCGATCTGCGCGCCTTGCATGAACGAATTGTCGAGTCAATTCGGTCGGGACTTATCACCACGGATCTCGAGGGGCGAATTTATACATTCAACGCGGCCGCCGAAGAAATCACTGGATACAAGGCCGATGAAGTGACTGGGAAAAGCGCGTCGATGTTCTTTGGTGAGATGAACCGGCAAATCGCCGATTCGATGGAGGCCGCCGCTTCCGGCAAAGTCAGCCCTCGATTCGAAGTGGACTCGCTAACGCAAAGCGGCTTCATGCTTCATCTCGGTTTCAGCATCGCGCCACTATTTCTCGAGTCGGGCGAAACGAGCGGCCTCGTGATCACTTTTCAGGATCTGACCGACGTCCGGGTGATGGAGGAAACCGCACGGCGCCAGGATCGGCTGGCGGCAGTAGGCCGGCTCGCCGCGTCGATTGCGCATGAGATCCGCAATCCTCTCGCAGCGATGCGTGGATCGATCCAGATGCTGCGGTCTGAGATGAAGGAAGACTCCGACCACGCGCAATTGATGGAAATCATCCTGCGTGAATCCGACCGACTCAATAAGATCGTTACCGACTATTTGAATTATGCGCGGCCACGACCGGCATCGATGGAGAAGGTTGATGTCTCTGGGCTGATTCGCGAAACGCTAAGACTCTTGCGGAACAGTCCGGAAATCAGTGACGCTCACGCTTTGAAGGAAGATTTGCCGAACGAAGTTTTGATGATTAAAGGCGACGCGGAGCAATTGAAACAGGTTTGCTGGAACGTCGCGCGCAACGCGCTGCAGTCCATGCCGGACGGCGGTGAGTTCATCGTCGGCGCAAAAAGAACAGATGCCCATCGGGTGCACATCAGTTTCAAAGACACGGGGCGCGGCATGTCACCCGAACAAGTCGAGCGGCTCTTTGAACCGTTTACCTCAACCACGGGCGGCACTGGTCTCGGGATGTCGATCGTTTATCAAATTATTCGCGACCACAGTGGTACAATCAACGTTCGCAGCCGCGAAGGAAAAGGAACGACTATTAGCGTGGAATTGCCGGGCGCTTGAAGATGGCAAATCTTTTAATTGTCGATGACGAGCTGAGCATGCGCCAGTTTCTGACGCATCTGTTTCAGCGCGACGGTCATGCCGTTCGAGTCGCTGAAAACGGGCGAAAGGCTATGGACATGCTGCGTCAGCAAGCTGCTGACGTGATCATTTCCGACGTAAAAATGCCGGACATGGGCGGCATTGAATTGTTGCGCGCGGCGCGAGAGCTCAATCCGTACGTCGAAGTGATCATGATGACGGCATTCGCGAATGAAGCGACGGCCCATGAAGCATTCTTGCTCGGCGCATTCGATTTTGTTCACAAGCCTTTCGATAACGAGCTGCTGAAAGAAAAAGTCGCACGCGCGCTGGAAAAAATTGAGCGCGCCGCCGAAGCGCAGACACTGAAAGACGAAAATGAAGCGCTCATCAAAGGACAAAGGGCACGCGGGAAGCTGAGCAACATCATTGGCCAGTCCGATCGCATGCAGTCGGTCTTTCAAATGATTGAGACGGTCGCGCAGGTTCCTTCCACGGTGCTGCTCACCGGAGAGTCAGGAACGGGCAAAGAACTTGTCGCGCGGGCAATTCATGACCTCGGTCCTCGCGCCCAAAAACCTTTCGTTTCCGTCAACTGCGGCGCCTTCACTGAGACGTTACTGGAATCTGAATTGTTCGGATACGTCAAAGGCTCTTTCACTGGCGCGACAGCGAACCGTAAAGGACTGTTCGAAGCGGCCAATCAGGGGACGATCTTTCTCGATGAAATCGGCGAGATGTCACCGGCGATGCAGGTCAAGTTGTTGCGCGTTTTGCAGGAGCGCAAAGTTCGTCCGGTCGGCGCGCACGAAGAGATCGAGGTAAACACGCGTGTGATCGCTGCGACGAATCGCGATCTCTCGGCAATGGTGAAAGATGGTTCGTTCCGCGAAGATCTTTTCTATCGCGTATCGGTAATTCCGATGGAGCTCCCGCCGTTGCGCGAACGCAAAGGCGACATCGTTGAGCTGGCGCAGTACTTCATTGGTAAACATTGTGCGCAGACGGGACGTGATCTCTCGATTAGTCCACCGGCGATGCGCCTGCTGGAAGGTTACTCATGGCCTGGGAACGTGCGGGAATTGGAACATACGATCGAACGCGCGGTGGCGCTCGAAACGACGAACATGATCCAGCCCGAGCGGTTGCCGGAACAGGTTACCAAGTACAGCCAGACAAGAATCGCCTCGGCTTTCCAGCTTCCTGAAGACGGTCTCAATCTCACCGCGCATCTCGATCAACTCGAAAAGACGTATCTGCTCGAAGCCCTGCGGCGGACGGACGGAAACCAGACGAATGCGGCGCAACTCCTGCAGATGTCCGTGCGTTCGTTGCGTCATTTGCTCGATAAGCACGGAGTGCGCGAATTGACTGCGCAAATGCGCGATGAACGCCGTGGCGGCGATTCCACCCCGCGCCGGCGCGCTACCGATCCGGAGCCTCGCCGCCGAGCCGAGGACTTCAACGAGGAAGAGAATGAACAAGCAGCTAGTGCAACCGGCGACAACTAGCTGCGTTCTTTGCCGTTGATGTTATCGGGAGAGCATCGCGCCCGCACACGTCACTCGCGTTAGCCCCATGTCCACGAGAAGTCGAGCCGCTCAATTACGAACCGCGTTAGCGTATCAGGTCGTCTTACCTGATCAGTCACTCCGACCCTGACAGCATTCGTCAGATTGACTGCCCGTCCATTCTTTCCGATCAATCGTAACGTAAAAACTCTGAGCAAATCAGCAAGTCGGTGACCGCGGCGTCTTGGCACGGCTGTTGTTATCAGCAACTCAGACAAATCGTGCGCTGCGGTCAATCTCGAGACGAAGCCAGTGGCGCGAAAGCAGAACCACAGCTCATCTCAAAAGGAGAAATGTAAAAATGAGGAACGAACGTCAGGCAGGCTTTTCGCTCATTGAGTTGCTTATTGTCGTTTGTATTATTGGCATCATCGCGGCGATCGCGATTCCCAACCTCCTGGCTTCCCGCCGCGCGGCTAACGAAGGCTCAGCCCAATCATCCTTACGAACCATCCACAGCGCCGAGACCACCTTCCAAGCGACCATCGGATCCGGAAACTTCGGCAGCCTCGGCGGCGCCGGTTGCACTGGAAATGGCGCGGCGACCCTCTGCGGACAGTCTCTGGTCGATACACTGTTGGGTGCCGGTCAAAAGAGTGGTTACACATTCGCCGTCAACAAGACAGACATGACGACGGGTCCCCCGCCGACTCCTGCGAGTTTCTACGCTACAGCAATTCCCCAAGTCACCAGCGGTGTTGGCAAAACCGGAACGCGTAGATTTGGCGTTGCAACTGACGGCACGCTTCACGGGGACAGTGCGTCACTGGCGGCGTACGCCAACGAAAATGCGGTTCTCGCAGCTGCTGTTATCGGCAACTAACATTCAACGCTTTACAACCTCACGGCGGAGTGGAGCTTGCTTCACTCCGCTTTTTCTTCGCCAACATCGCTAACGGATTTCGTCAGCGGCTGCTTGACACTAATTGTCAGTGACGCGGTTGGGAGAACTCGAACGAGCGAAAAGTCCTAACAAAACTCTAGGAGCGGCTGCGGCACACTGCTTGTTAAAGGAGTCCTCGACAATTCGCGCGCTGGCGGTCGCTCAGCAGAATGAAGCCGATGGCGCGACGCAAAATCAAGTAATTCCATAAGGAGCAAAAGAAAGAAATGAAAAACAATCGTCAAGCAGGCTTCTCGCTTATCGAGTTGCTGATCGTCGTCGCGATTATCGGTATTATCGCCGCCATCGCGATTCCGAATCTCCTCGCTTCCCGCCGCGCCGCGAACGAAGGCTCAGCCCAGTCATCGCTGCGCACCATCCACAGCTCTGAAGCTACCTTCCAGTCAACCATCGGCGCCGGAAACTACGGAGTGCTGGGTGGCGCCGGCGTCGTCTCCGGTGACGGATCCGCCAACTTGTTGGGCCAGAGCCTAGTCGACACCCTATTGGGTGGCGGACAAAAGAGCGGTTACACGTTCGCAGTCAACAAGACAGACCTGACCGTAGGTCCCCCGCCGACTCCTGCGACCTTCTACGCGACGGCCGTTCCCCAGGTTACCTCCGGCATCGGCCAGACCGGTACGCGTCGTTTCGGCATCGTGACCGATGGCACCCTGCACGGTGACTCGGGCGGTGGTTTGGCTGTCTATGCCAACGAAGCCGCGGTCCTCGCCGCTCCAAGCATGGGCAACTAATTACTCAACTACTTAGTTAGCTTTGAGCGGGATGGGGCGCCAGCCGCTTCATCCCGCTTTCTTTATGTTCGCTCAAAGCATCCTCACCAGAAGGATTTACGAACATGAAAACGAACGCCAAAGGATTCTCGTTAATCGAACTGTTACTGGTTGTCGCTATCATCGGCATTATCGCCTCGATTGCGATTCCCAACTTGCTTGCGTCGCGACGGGCTGCCAACGAAGGTTCGGCCCAATCATCGCTGCGCACGATTCAAAGTTGCGAACTGACTTATGCCTCAACTGAAGGCCGCGGCGACTACGGTACTCTCGTAGCATTGCGGGGTCAGTTCTTGACGGATGGCGTACTGGGCTCAGGAACCAAGAGCGGTTATAACTTTGAGGCAACGCCGAGCGCGCCCGGCGCGCGGCCCGCATTGTTCTACGCGACGGCAGCGCCGGCGGTCACTTCAGGCGTTGGCAAATCAGGCACGCGCCGCTTCGGCATCAGTGAAGATGGCGTGTTGCACGGCGATAGTCTCTCCCTGGCTCCGTATGCCAATGAGGCTGCCCTCAAAGCTGCACCAGTAATGGGAAATTAGCGATACTGCTAACGCGTTCCGTGCGGGTTAGGAATTTTCAAGCTGAGAATTTCGAACCCGCTTTTTCTTGGATAAATTCTGCTGACACGAATTCGCCGCCCGTGTATATTCACCTCATGTTCGGGCAGACTCTGGCGATTGCTCGCAACACGTTTCGCGAAGCCGTTCGCGATCGCGTTCTTTACAACCTGATCCTTTTCGCGCTGCTTTTGATCGGCAGCGCAATTTTCATTGGCGAGCTATCCGCCGGCCAGGAAACCAAGATTGTCGTTGATTTGGGATTAAGCGCGATGTTGCTCTTCGGAGCATTCATCGCGATTTTTGTTGGCGTTGGGTTGGTTTACAAAGAAATCGAGCGGCGGACGTTGTACGCCATCCTTTCCAAGCCAATCGGCCGCGGGCAGTTTCTGCTGGGAAAATATCTTGGCCTGAACCTCACGCTGCTGCTCAACATCGTAGTGATGGGGATCGGCGTGATGGCCGCGCTTGTTTACACGCGACGCGCGTGGGATCCGCTCGCGGTCAAAATCTGGCCTGCGATACTTCTGATCTATTTAGAACTTTTGATTCTGACGGCAGTCGCTCTTCTTTTCTCTTCGTTCTCTTCACCGGCGCTTTCGGCGCTGCTGAGCTTTTTCGTTTTTGTCATCGGGCATTTCAGCACCGACCTTAAAGCGTTGTCTGACTCAGCCTCCAGCGCGACCACGCGGTGGCTGTTTCGCGCCCTTTACTATGTACTGCCGAACTTTTCCAACTTCAGCGCCATCACCCCAACTGCGCACGGAATTAACCCCGGCACGCGAGTAGTCGCTGGCGCAGTTCTGTATGCAGTGTTGTACGCAGGGGTCCTATTGTCCGGGGCGGCGCTAATTTTTCGCGGGCGAAACTTCAAATGAAAATGGACTACCTGCTCGTCCTGATCCTCGCCGTGTGCCTCAGCGGTGCGATCGGCCTGAGTCGCCAGCTGGGGCAACATCGAACGGATATAGCCGACGCTCATGCCCAAGAACAGCTTTATCTGAATGGTCGAAGTGCGCGACGAATGACGCTCGCTTTCAATGGGCTGGCGGCGGATTGGTACTGGATGCGTTCGTTGCAATACGTCGGTAGGAAAATCGTTAAATACGAAGATGACCACAGCGGCCAGTTTGGTCTCGTGGATTTCTCTTCACTCGATTTACAAATGCTCGCACCTTTGCTCGATGTGACGACGACACTCGATCCGCAATTTATCGCGGCGTACGAGTACGGGGCGGTAATCCTGCCGGAGGTGAACCCTGAACAGGCGATCAGCCTGCTCGAGAAAGGTATCGCCGCCAATCCGAATTCGTGGCGATTGCATCAGCATCTGGGTTACATCTACTGGCAACGACATGACTACGCGCGCGCCAGCGCGGTTTACGAAGCCGGCGCGAAATTGCCGGGCGTGCCGCCATGGATGGCCGCGATGGCCGCGCGCATGAAAGCCGAGGGCGGTTCGCGCACAGCAGCGCGCGAGATGTACGAGCACCTTCGCGAATCATCTGGCGACCCGTCCGTTCAACAAATGGTCGAGCATCAGTTGGCGCGGCTCGACGCACTCGATGAACTTGACGCGCTCCGGCAGATTCTCGAATCATTCAAGCAGCGTAATCGACGCTGTGTGACTTCGTGGCGCGAAGTTAATGGTGAAGTCCGCCGATTCAAGCTCGACGATACCGGCGCACCAGTCGATGCGTCTGACGCCCCGTATCGGCTCATCAACGATGGCTGTGACGTCGATTTCGATCCCAAATCAAAAGTCTCGCGTTAACGCAAATGCCTGCGATTGAGCTCAACAATCTGACCAAAGATTACGAAGTGGGTTTCTGGCGCAAGCGCAAAGTGCGTGCGCTCGATGGATTGTCTTTAACCGTCGAGAGCGGTCAAATCTTCGGCTTTCTCGGAGCAAACGGCGCCGGCAAAACAACGACTCTAAAACTGCTGATGGGTTTGATTTATCCGACCGCCGGTTCGGCGCGCATTCTCGGACAGGATATCGCCGACGTTTCAATGCACAAGCAGATCGGTTATCTGCCTGAGAATCCATACTTCTACGACTATCTCAGCCCGCGCGAGTTCCTTGATTACTGCGGCCAGTTGTTCGGACTCGAGCAGTCAGATCGGAAGCGTCGGGCCGAAACGCTGCTGACACGAGTGAATCTCGACTCGAAGAGTTGGCACCGGCACTTGCGAAAGCTTTCCAAAGGCATGCTTCAGCGCGTTGGGTTAGCGCAAGCCCTAATCAACGATCCGGAAATCGTTTTTCTGGACGAGCCGATGAGCGGACTCGACCCCGTCGGCCGTCGCGAAGTGCGCGATCTGATCGCTTCGCTGCGCGCCGAAGGCAAAACCATTTTCATGTGTTCACATATTCTTTCGGACATCGAAGTGCTCTGCGACAACGTCGCCATTCTCAAAAAAGGAAAGCTGGCGCATGCCGGCTCGCTCGAAGAGTTGCGCGCGCGCGAAGGAAATTTAATTGAAGTTATCGCTGCCGGCGCGGACGAAGCAGCTTTGAAAGCCCATCTGAAAAATAGTGCGACGATTATTCCCGACTCGAGCGGCATGCGGATTCACATCCAGGACGAGCAGGAACTGGACAGCGTGATCGCCGCATTACGCAAGGTAAATGGAAAAGTTGTTTCCGTGCAGCCGGTGAGACAATCTCTTGAGGATCTGTTCGTTGATTGACCGCGCCCTCTCACGGTCGGGCTTCTGACACGTTACTGCAACTTAAACGCCGTCACGTCCATAAACAGGCCTTTCCGATCATCACTCTCTTTCAAGCCTGTAATAGTTATCGTCACGTGCATAGTCTTGGTGGGCAGCAGATCGGGCTGCCGGCTCGGAATTACAACCATCGTTCGATCTTTAATGGCCAACTGCTGGCCGTTCAGCACGGCCGCGCGCATTTCGAGTCCGGTGATTGTGCGACCGGTGAAGTTGCGCACGGTCGTTTCCAGCGTCATCTGAAATCCGCCGAGTGCCGTCGTGGATTGGGTCGCCTCCGGCTTATCGATCAGAATCTTTGACTTGTATTGGTCCCATTCGGGTGAACCGGCGCGAATCCCCGCCTCCAAGGTGACGGGCGCGCTGGGTGCGCTTGTCGTGCGCAGCAGCAGATAGAAAAATCCGCCGATCAAAACTGCCGCGATGACTGCGACTACGATTATCAGCGTTCGGCGCGGCTTTTCTTCTGGAAAGCTATGGTCAGTTGCCATCTGGATTTAGACAGTATTTTAGCTCACGAGTTCCCGCGGGGCGAACTGTCAGCCTTGGAGGACGTCACGATAAACAGCTTCCGTTTGCGAAATCATTCGATCGAGGGAAAAACGTTCGAGAACCATCTGTCGTGCATTATCGGCGATGCGGCGTCGGTCTTCCGGGTTCTTGAGCAGACGCCAAATCGCTGCCGCAAGCTCGCCCACGTCATCGATCGCTACGAGAATGCCGGTTTCTCCGTTTGAAATGATTTCGCGAGCGCCGTCTGTGGCGGTGGCGACGACCGGGACACCTGCCGCCATGGCTTCGACGATGACCAGGCCGAATGCTTCAGACCGAGAGGCTGAAATCAGAAGATCCGTCCTCGAAAGAAACTCCGCTACTTCGATTCTCGATTCAACAACTTCGATTCGATCGCCCAAGCCGGCTCTTCCAATCAATTGCTTCAACTCTCGACCATATGCGCCACCATCAGAGTTGTCGCAACCAGCAATAACGAATTCAACATTCTCGATTTCAGCCGCCACAGTCTGCGCGGCACGCACGAATTCAATTTGGCCTTTGTTCGGCGTCAGTTCGCCCAGAATCGCCACGCGCAATTTATCCGACGACTCGCGCCGGGAGAAAGCCTGGAATCGCGCCAAATCAATTCCGTTCGGCACGACGGCGATTTGATCGTCTTGAAATATTCCTTGTGTCCTGATGCTGGCGGCGACACTCCGCGAAACCGCGATCACTCGCGCGACACGCCGCCGCGTGAGGTGATGCAGGTTGCTCATCGGGAACAGGACGTGCCGCGTAAGCACCAGCCGTGGGTTGGTCGCGCCTCCGGCCGCGAGCGCCGCCAGCGGGTAATCCTTTGCCATATGCGCGTGCACAATTTGAATGTCGTGCTCGCGAACGAATCTGCGAAGGGCCAAAGCCTTTCCAAGATTTGCTACGTTCGAAGCAGATAATCTGAAAGAGTTCTCGCGAATATTCGGCGGAAGTTCGGGAAGAATTGGCGATCGAGGTGGCGTCGCGACGAAAATCTGATGACCACGCTGACTGAGCCCGTTGGTCAGATCGACAAAGTGACGTTCGCCGCCTCCAAAGTGCCGCGCTGAAGATATTTGCAGAATGCGCATGCGCGGGCCAAAGTTATTTCGCGACTTGAAAATCCATCCACTGGGTGGCCACGCGATGCTTTTGATCCGCCAGCGCGTCCGTCACCACTATTTGGATAACGTAGTCGCCAGGCGTCATGTCAGTTCCAAGTCGGATGGCCCCAATTGCCGGGAGTCTTTGCAAATCAGTCTGCTGCCCGGCATTGAACTGCGTTTCTTTTCCGGTAAAGACCTCGGCCCCATCGCGATATAGCCGCACTTGCACGGTGACTTGCGGATGGCCGGTGTTATCCAGCTTCGCGTTGTAGATATAAAACCCATAGCTCAACGTGTTGCCGGCTTTGAAGTGGCGAACCGCCGCACTGGTTTGCGCGTTCCCTTCTGGTCGGCCTTCCGACTCAGTAACCATCCCCGCATTAGCGGATTGTGCGTTCGTCTCGCCACGGACGACGAGTCCCGAAAGCGCGAGCCTTTTCTTCTTGATGTCCGGGGCATCGATGAATTGACTCGCCGAGCCGACACGATCGCTGGCTGAATCGCGCAGTGATACGCGTAGTTGATATGCACCCGGCTTTTTGATCGGCACGGTCACGTTATAAACCAGACCGTCTCTCATGATCCGCTTGTAGTCGTCATCCGGAAGCTTAATCTGATAGGTGCGCGCGACCTGATCGATCGGAGCGCCATTGTCGCCAAACGTAATCGCCATGACGTCGATTGCGGTGTGATGAAAGCCGGCCTCCTCAGTAAAAGTAAGGTCATGCGGGTCGACGTACAACAGAGACCGCATGATTGGTCCTGCTTTCACATCGTTCGCGAATAACGAAGTCAACTGCAAGTGAACGCCGGTGGCCCCAAACGGCGAGACGAGCGCGTCGAATAATTCCTGACCGAGAGTCTTCGGCTTGGGCTTTTCTTCATCGCTGACGCCGTAAAAACCATGACGCATCCGTACCTTGAACTTTCCGGGTCGAGTAACTTTGACGGTGAGATGATGAAACTCCCGACGCCCAGTGCGCGGATTAAAAGTCGACTGATCGGGACGATAGCCGATCAAATAATAGCCTTTCTGATCAGCGAGAACGCGGCGAATTCCGCCACTCAGGTCGTTCGTGTTCTTGACGGGCATGCCGCCAGTCTCGTACGCGAGATAATCAAGTCCTTCCTGAGTTTCGAACGCGGCGTTTCGCCGGCTAGTCATTGCGTCCTGCAGCTGTTGAAAGTCGCGGCCGGATAAGTCATCGGCTGCGGTGGGCATCAGTGTCTGCAACCCGGTCGCATTCATCGTGTAAATGACCACCGAGGCGCGGCCCGCTTCATCGATCAAATGCTGCAACTTTTGCAGAGTGCGAAAGTTTCGCGTGGGATCATCCTGGCTATAGATTCTGAATCCATCTGAAATGAGCAGAATGGATTTCCGTCCGGGCAACTCCCGCAGTCCCTTGACGACGTATTGCACTGCCCCGAGCGTGCCGACCGCGTAAACGTCTTCACGAAATTGATTGAATTCGTCGGCGGCGGCATCTACGTCGGCGCCATGGTCGCCAGGCGTGGGCGGTGTGATCGGAGCGAATGCCGAGATCCCGCCCCGGCCGCTCGCGTACCACTTGATGCGGTCGATCGCGGCGTAGAGTTGCCGTTTGTCAGAAGTAAATTGCTGCAAGGCCCCCATGCCGCCGCTGGTGCGGACGATTGCCACCAGGTCGCCTGGTTGCATCTGCTCGTCAACAAATTTTTTCAGCGCTCGACGAACGTAGTAGGTGCTCTCAAAAGACAAACCGAGATCGTCTATCACCAGCGCAATCGTGCGGCGCACATCTTCCGGCCGCAAGCGTGAGGGCGGTACCGGCGGCGCATTCTTGTCCGCGGGGCTCGGCTTGGATTCCGGTTTGGGTTGCTCAGGCGTCGTCGTGGCATTGAAAGAGAAATGTGTAACTTTCTGTTTCCGGCCGTCTTCGTAAATCTCAACCTCTTCCGGTTTAAGATCGGTCACGAGTTTTCCGTCTTTATCGGTGATCACGGCATCGACCTGAACAAGGTTCGTGGTGATCCGGACGACGTCCTCTGATTCACCTTGCTGCTGAGGCGGTGTGGGAATCGGAGTCGGAGTTGGCTGTTGACCGAGCGCGACTAGTTGGACGCACAGGATGAAGACAAACAAGGGGTGTCTGCGCATAACCGGATCATACTCCCGATGAAAGATTGGACAAACTCGATTTGGGGCGTGAATTCAGCCCCTGGCGATCACGCGTTCGTAAAATTCGATGTACCGGGGAATGATTTTATGGGTGCTGTAGCGTTCGATCGCGGAGGCGCGAGCCCGCTTTCCCATTTCTTTCCGAAGTTTTGCGTCGGTTAAGAGCTGCACCGCGTCAGCCGCCATCTTATCGACATCGCCTACGGGACTCAGGCATCCGGTCTCTCCATCATCGATCAGTTCAGGCAAACCGCCGACGCGTGATGCAATCACCGGCACTTGCACAGCCATCGCTTCAAGCGCAGCCAGTCCGAAAGACTCCTGCTCCGAAGGCAGCAGCAAGACGTCCGAGGCGCAGAGGTAATCAACGATATTCGGTTGTTTCCCGACGAAGGTGCAATGGTCTGAGACCCCAAGACATTTCGCGCGATGAACGCAATTTGTGCGCTCGCTACCATCGCCGACCATCACCAGACGTGCTTTCGTTTGCTTGAGTACGCGCGCGAGAATCTCGACGCAATCCACCGGACGCTTGACCGGACGAAAATTCGAAACATGCACCATCACCGGGACGCCGTCTGGTGAGAGCGATTCGCGCAGTTCACAATCAATTTTCGGTTTGTATTCGTCAGGACAAACAAAGTTGGGGATGACTTCAATGCGATCGAATCCGAAATGCTCAATCGTTGCCTGCTTCAAATAGTTCGAAATTGCGGTGACGCCGTCCGATTGTTCCAAACCGTACTTCGTAATCGGCAGGTAGGATCGATCCGCGCCGACCAGCGTTATATCAGTTCCGTGCAGAGTCGTGATCACCGGCAGCCGTCGATGATCTCTGATCGACTCGCGCGCCAGAATCGCGCTAATCGAATGAGGAATCGCGTAATGCACGTGCAGCAGGTCGAGATTCTCGTTGTCAGCGACTGCCGCCATCTTCGTTGCCAGTGCAAGATCGTAAGGCTGATGCTCAAACAACGGATACGACATCATTTCGACTTCATGAAATCGGACCCGCTCGTTCAATTCCGTCAAGCGTGTCGGCAAAGCAGACGCGATAAAATGCACCGTATGCCCGCGCGCCGCGAGTTCTTTGCCCAGCTCAGAACCCACGATACCGCTGCCGCCGTAACTGGGATATACAGTGATGCCAATGTTCATTTTTGCAAGTGAGTATGCCGCGAGCGGACAGCGCTGCGCAAACGGAGAGTTCGCAACTCAAAGCGGTTCGGGTTGCCCAACGCTAGCCGAACTTGCCTTGGCCCGATTTTGGGAATATACAGGAACAGGCTGAGGTTTTATCCAATGGTGATTCTGCTGCTCATACCATTGCTGACGCCCTTTCTTCCGCTTGGCCAGACTTCTGAGATTTCCTACGGAGACAATTCGCTGGTAGTGGTTACCTCACGGTGGGTTGCCGTCCGTCGCGTACCGAAGAAACAGGAAATACCAAACATGGCGCCGCCGCCTGAAATGACTGCCGGCAATAAGGCGGGCGCACGCGTGGCTCGCATTAACAACCCGCAGATACCCGATCCCAATGAACAGACGATCGACGGTCGAAGTGCAGCCATCGAGAAGATTGTTCAGGAATCGCGAATCGCTAATCCCAGACCAATCGATGGCTTCTCGTACGAAACTCGAGTTCGCAACAGCGGAACCAAACAGGTCGAGATCCTGTTTTGGGAATATCAGTTCATCGATGCGGCAAACACCGTCGTAGCGCGGCATCAATTTTTATGCGGTGTGAAAATTAAACCGAATAAAGAAAAAGACGTGGGAGTGTTCAGCCTCCTGCGGCCGAGTGACGTGGTAAACGCCGCGACCGTCGGGGATAAATCACCCACGGCCTTTCGTGAACGAGTCTTAATTAATCGCGTAGAGTACAGCGACGGTTCGATCTGGCAACGTCGCGATTGGAACTTTGGCGAGATCAAAATGAGCTACAAGCGCGCGATCGAAACACCCTGGGAAGGTGAGATGTGTCGCGGATTGTAGCCGGCATCCCTGGCCAATAAGAGCAAAAAAGAGAGGCGAGCGACCCTCGCAATCGCCCGCCTCGTCTCAACTTGTCTCACCTTTTGAGAAAAAGGGGGGCCAAGTGAGGCGACGGACTATATACCCATGTCACCGACGCCGCAAGCTAATTATGTAGTCAAAACATACGCGTCGTTGCCCGTAGCGCGCCCGTTAGGCGTATCTGCATCGAACAGTACGGCCGTGCGTTAGAAAAGTCCGCACCGAGCGCCTATAATGACCTCATCTAAGAAAGCAAGAGTGAAAGTACATGCCCAAGATTAGCGACATTCAGGAAACTCCAAATCCAAACGCCGTCAAGTTCATTCTGCGCGAGCCAGTGACTAACGGTGTGGGACGCCAATTCGCGTCCACCGAACAAGCTGCCAGCGATGGATTAGCGAAATCATTGTTCGACATCGGCAACGTCGTCTCGGTCTTCTACATGGACAACATGATCACGGTTGAGAAAGAAGACTCGGCCGATTGGGATGAATTGCTGCCGACGCTCGCTGTGCCCATTCGCGCCGCACAATCAGTCACACCGGCGCCTGGAAACGGCGCAGCCGCAGTTGGTGGGGCCATTGCCGCGGTAACCAGCGACGATCCACGACTCCTGAAGATTAATGAGATCCTCGATGAGAAGGTGCGACCGTATCTGATGGGCGACGGTGGTTATCTTGAAATCATCGACTTGAAAGATCACACCCTGAGCATTCGTTATCAAGGCGCGTGTGGAAGCTGTCCCAGCTCTTTGACCGGAACCTTGATGTCCATCGAAAGCATGCTGAAAACAGAAGTTGATCCGGAACTGGAAGTCGTGCCGGTGTAGCGAGGATAGGCGCACTAATCCCTCACCCCGGCCCTCTCCCAGAGGGAGAGGGAGCTCCAAAGAGTTTCCGGAACCATCGTCCTTCCCGACGCGTTCTTAACATCGCCACGCGCTTTTGTTCACATCCGTCCGGAGGAATCCATAATGCGCCGAATTGTTCTGCTTTCCCTGTTGCTGTCAATTCTTGCCAGCATCGCCGCAGCTCAACCCAACGCCGGCCGCAAAACCGCGAACCCCGAAATCGCGAAGGCAAAGGACGAAAAAGACCTCGAGGCGGAACGTATTCTGCGCGAGCGGCGCGCCAATGCCCAGTCGTTACTTATTTCGCTGGCGGCAGACGCTGATCGCTACAGCGATGCGAAGCTACGCGCGCGCACTTTGGCGCGAACTGCTTCAGTGCTATGGGACGCGGACAGTGAACGCGCCCGCGCGATGTTTCGCAAAGCCTGGGACGCCGCAGAGTCTGTCGATCAAGAAGCTCAGCGCAAGCTTCAGGAAGAGATCAAAGAACAGCAGGCGAAACGAGGTAGTTACGCCGTCCAAAACCCGCCTAGTATCCGCGCCGAAGTTCTGCGGCTCGCCGCGCGACGCGATCGGAAGTTAGGCGAAGAGTTGCTGGCGAAATTGAACGTGGAAAAGCAACAGGAAGCTGCCGACGCCGCAGACAGGTTGCGCAATTTCCGGGCCGGCTCGGAAGCAGCAAGTCAGAGACTCAGTTTAGCCAGACAGCTTTTAGATACTGACGTTGAGCGCGCCCTTCAATTTGCCGACCCGGTACTCGGCAGCATCAATCAGGAATCACTCGACTTTCTTTCTTATCTTCGCGACAAGGACGCAGCCGCCGCCGATCAAAGATATGCGGCGTTGTTGGCTCTGGCCGATGGCAACCTGCAATCCGACGCGAATACCGTGTCGCTGCTCACATCATACTTGTTCACGCCGCACACCTTCGTAACTTTTGATAACAACGGCTCCTCCGTATCTTCAAGCTCGCGGAACAACATGCCTCCGGTTGTCCCTCCCCAACTGCGCGATGCTTTTTTCCGCACCGCGGCGAACATTCTTCTGCGTCCGCTGCCGCCGCAGGGACAAGACCAGAGTTCTTCGGGCGTGCAGGGAAAATACTTGATGCTGAAACGGTTGCTGCCATTGTTCGAACTGTACGCTCCCCGCGACATGACTGAGGCCGTGCGTACGCAAATGGAAGCTTTAACGAATCTGGTTTCAGATGATGCTCGTCAACGTGACGACAACCCTTTGCGCGAGGGAATTCGTCCACCGCAGAGCAACGACGATCGAGAGAAGTCTCTTCTCAACCGAATTGATCGCGCCAAGACTTCTGAAGAGCGAGATGGACTCTATCTGGAGCTGGCGCGCTTGTTTACCGACAGCGAAGACAATCGCGCGCGCGATTATGTCGCCAAGATCGAGGACAGCGACTTTCGTCAAAAGGCACGTGCTTTCATTGACGCCAGCCTGGTAATGAACACAGTCAGTAAGAAAAATGCCGAGCGCGTGATTGAACTGGTGCGCACGGGAGAGCTAACTCATTTTCAAAAGTCATGGGGACTTAGTCAGGCCGCCAAGCTGCTGGGCAAGACGGATCATGACCGAGCGCTTTCGGTGCTGGAAGAGTCTGCGGCTGAAGCGCGGCGCATCGAGCCTTCTGATCCCGATCGCCCGCGTGCTCTGATCGCAGTAGTCAACGCGATGCTGGCCATCGATCGTCGCAAAGCCTGGGACGCAATCGACGATGTACTGAAGGCGTCAAACTCAGCAGAGAACTTTACCGGTGAAGATGGCGTGATGAGGATCAGCCTCATAACCAAGAACAATGCGACCACCAGGAGTTCATCTAACGGCGAATTTAATATTGAGCCGCTCTTCACCGAACTCGCAACGGACGATTTCGACAAAACGATTGAGCTGGCCCGCTTGCTCGAACGTGAAGCTCCGCGGGCGGCCGCGACGATTGCGATTGCGCGGACAGTGTTGGAAGAGAAGAAGAAGTGACGAATGTCGGTGGTCCGTTGTCAGTGGTCCGTTGTCAGTGGTCGCTTTCTTGCAACTGACCACGGACAACTGACAACTCCCTAAGAATAAATATTCATCGGCTGGGTCAGCAGCGCAAATGGATCTTCAACATTGAGCGCTTCGCGAACGTAGAACGGCTCGCCGTCGTCAACTCCTATCAACGAACCATAGTAACGAGCGCGATCGGCTATCTGCCGCAAGAAACCCTTCTGCGCGATTCGAGTTTCCGGCTCTTTCGAATCAGCCAGGTAAAACTGCGACGCGTACGCGCGAATTGCTTCCATCTTTTTCTCAGCGAATTCGGAAACATCGACGATGAAGGATGGCACGACCAGCCGCGAGTAGACTGCGTGCGCGATGGCGGGCATCTTGATTGCTTCGAAACCGGTGTCTTTGTCGTAGCGACGCATCGTGGCTAGCCGTGTCGCTTCGCGCACGACTTGCGCCGTCGCCGCATGATCCGGATGTGGATCGTCCCAATGCGCGGTGAAGACGACTCGCGGCCGATACTTTCTCAACACACGAACGACGGCCAGCTTGCCTTCTTCGTTCAACGCCAGATGGCCATCGGGTAGACCGACATTCACCCGCGCGTCGAGATTCATTACGCGCGCCGCATCAAGCGCTTCCTTAGCGCGAATCTCGGGCGTGCCGCGCGTACCCATCTCGCCGCGTGTCATGTCGGCGATGCCAGTACGATAGCCGAGCGACTTCAGCTTCAGAAGTGTTCCCGCCATCATCAGCTCCGCATCGTCGGGGTGCGAAAAGACGGCCAGAACGTCGAGTTGGATTGGTTCAGTCATTCGTTAGATTCGATCTGCGACAACGGCCGCGGAAAGACGTTAAAAAATGAAAGTTGAAAAATGCGAAAAAGGAAAATCCCGGCCGCGTAATTTGCAATTTTCATTTTTCACTTTTCAGTTTGCAATTGTAATCCGGTACTCACTGCGCACCACTCAGCGGCTTTATCCAGATTGTCCCATCACCGACCGTAAACGAAAGCCTCGCGCCACCGGATCCGGCGCGCCCCTCAAGCAGGCGCGGATTCGCAGCATTACCTTCGCGCGGCTCGAGACCGGGATACGAGTTCTTAATTTCTCCGGCCCGCAAAACCGTCGCGTCAATGTCGCCGCTGAATCCTGGCGCCATTGAAACATCGAGTGTGCCGCCGGCCAATTGCAAAGTCATGCCAAGTCCGTGCCAACTGCGCGCCGGCACAGTGACACTGACGGCGCCTCTCTGGATAATTACCGAAACGTAACCGCCCGTGAGCGAGAGTTCAGCATCGCTCTGGAGGGCCGTAAGCCGCATCGCGCCTTCTACCCCCGCGATCTTCATCGGGCCCACACCTGAATCAATCTCGAGGTCGGTCAACGCCGGCACTCTTATGTGAAAATCGATTTTCCACGGTAGCCCAAACAGATTCTTCGGAAACTTCCTGGCGACTTGTCTCATGTATTTTTTGTCATGGGTCCCGCTGGTAATAATGCGTACGTGATTGGTGTCGACGTCGACTGCAAAATTGTTGACGGTAGCGAGCAGATCGAGGTCGTTGTTGCTGGGACCGTGCAGCTCTATTTCAGCTGCCACGTCAATCTCGCTACGATCCCATCCTTCGATGATGATCGAGCCTGCCGGCGCGCCCACGATAGTAAGCGTTCCACCAAACGGCAGACGATGCGCTTCGTGGCGCGTGATCGTCCGCTTCAGATCTGCCTGGGGCGCTTCCGGCTTTTTATCTTTCTGGGCGAAGGTTGGCGATGGAGTGAGAGCAGTCGAAGCGACTGTCAGAAGGTAAGCAAGGATCAGCGATACCTTGAATCTCTGCACTGAGACGGATTGTGCGGGAGAAAGAAAAAGTTGTCTAGCGGCGCACGAAGTTGATGTTGCCCTGGTAATTCGTGACCGTGACCGAAGCGCGACCGTCACCAACATCTCCGATCATGCGGCGGCCCTCGCCGACTGTCTTGATGTTGGGATTCCAAAACTTGCCCATTGAAATTTTTTGCGCGGGCGCGGTGGCCACCAAACGGAATCCGCAACTGACCGGCAGTTGCAACGTTATCGTTCCCTGCCCCGATTTGAACTCGTAAGTCCCACCAGAATTGAAGTCGCCGTCAAAGAAGATGTCGCCAGTCGAATTCGACGCAAACACCCGTGTGGCGTTGATGCCATAGAGTTGAATGTCGCCGGACGTCCACACATGTGCCCGCACCAGGTCGCCCTGGACGTTGCTGACGTTGATCTGACCGCGACGCGTTTCCAAATCGACTGAAGAGCGCGCCGGCACCTGCACTTTGAAATTGACATCGCCGACATCACCACGGCCACGATTATCACCGACGATATCAATGACGAGTCCGGCCTCCGTCATCCGTGGATTAAACTGGACGCTGGGCGTGTCCATTGACGCGGTCACTTTGATCTCGTCACGGTTCCAGGTTTCGACGGTGATCGTTCCGGAAAGGTTCTTCAGCTCCAGCCTTACGTTCTTGCCGGCCGGGTAATGCCGAGACACGCTCTTTTGCGCAAACGCAGTCGTCGTCAGAAATGCAAAGACAAAAACGACGCACAGTGTTGGTCGAATATTATGGGCAGGTGGGCGGCAGTTCATTACGATCGGATCACTTTCAAACTCACGGCGATTATAAATCACCGAACTCTTTCAGCAAGGCAATTTTGTCGTTCAAAGCAGCATTCAAAACATCCTCAGAAACTTCGTCATGAGGATTTTGGTCGAGGCGTCGCATCGCTTCATTCACGGTTCCGTCATACACCGCCATGTCTTTATCAAAAGCGTCCCGCATCTGCTGCGTCCAGCGCGCTTTGTTCAATTCGACTCGCTTGTTCCAATAAGCGACTATCTGTTCCTGTTGTCGAACACGATCGTGCACATTCGAAACATCGCTACCCAGCGTCACCCCGCCAGTTCTGATGCCCCGAAGGTTGGCGACTTTCATGCCCGCAAAGGTCAACAAGACAGCAACGACTATCGTGGCGGCAATCGAAGTAGCCAATTGCGGAAACGTTAACTGCCAACTCCGGTTCGTCAGACGAAACCACCAGCCGGCGCTGGCAGGGACAGCTGCGACTTCGCGGCTTCCCCGTTCGGCTTCAATCACATTACTGATTCCCAGCCACATTGCATGCTCATTCGGCACAGCTTCGTACTCGCCGCGGTGTTCGTGACAATAAGCGACGATCGCGTTCAGCTCTGCACGAGCTTCGGCACATGGCGCGCACGCGCTCAAATGTGCTTCAACTTCCTCGCAGATATGGGGAGTCAGCGACCCATCGATCAAGTCGCTCAGAAGATTCTGGTACTTCTCGCAGTTCATTGTTCTAACCTCTGATGCGTCGCATCACGGGATACAGCTTCGGACGACGCGACAGTCGCGGTCTCAAAAGCAATAAAGGGGAGACTGCGTATGGGGGCGGAGCGCAGGCATCCTGCCTGCTGGTCGCGAGCATCTTGCTCGCTATTCTCTGCCTGATGTCAATTTGGCCCGGCTTGCCGATTTTCCTCGAAAAAACCGGCCAAGTCTTTGGTTGCTAGTGCGCCTTTTTCTGTTGCCTGAGTAATCCACGTAATTTCATCCGCGCCTTGTGCAGTTGCGACTTGGATGTCCCGACTGAGCAACCAAGCATCCTCGCAATCTCTTCGTGTTCGTGCCCCTCAATGTCGTGCAGCGTGAAAACCGTCCGATAACCCGGTGGTAACTGGGCGATCGCCTTGTCCAGCGCAATCCGGTCAACGACGGGCATGGAATTGGGATTCTCAGTTCCTTTCACGATTTGCACGGGAACTTCGCCCTCCTCCGTCGTCTGCTCGAGCCGCACCCCGCGCTTGCGAAAGTGCATCAGCACTTGATTAACGGTCAGCCGATGCAACCAGGTGGTGAACGCCGACTCGCCGCGGAAGCTGCCAATCTTACGGAAGAGCTGAATAAAGACTTCCTGCGCCAGGTCCTCAGCCTCGACCACGTTTCCAGTCATGCGCAAACAGAGCGAATAAACGCGCCTATTGTGCCGCTGGTAAAGCTCTTCGAAGGCTTTCATGTCGCCTTCGGCAGCTTTCTTAGTCAGCTCGTAATCGGAGCTGCGAGGTGTTTCGGTTTCGATACCAGCCACAGGTTCGCGCGTGCGCACGCTTCGTTTAGACTGAACCATCGTCCGACTCATACAAAGAGCACCGGCGGAACGATTGTTTTTGAGGGCGCAGTTTTAGTATCCGATCTAAAGGTTGGTGTGACAAGCGGCGAGGTTGCGGCCTCACATATGACCGTCGAATTACTGCCGGAAAACCTGCGGAGACAGAGTCGTTACTCCACCGGCCCGATCCCGCGCCGATGAAACACGCGCCGCAGAGCCTCGGCGTTCAGGCCGCGATACAAATTGCGATCGGCATCGATGATCGCTCGGGCGCCGCGCGCGAAAGTCGTGAAGCCGTCCAGTTGAAAGTGGCTTTCGAGAATCAGTCGGTCTGCGATATCTCGGCCCAGGGCGGAACGAACATCCCACAGCGTCGCTGACCAAATCTGGCCGTTATCGTGTACGTCGGCAGTCTCACCGTGATTGAAACTCTCGTACGTGAGTTTCAAATCTACGCGGCGAACGCAGGGCGGATTATTAACAGTGTCTTCCACGCCGTCCCAGCTTCCGATTGACGTTCGATATCTCGGCGGCTTCTTGTCCGCAAAAAAGCTGGCGGCAAAATAATCACCGAAGCCCTCTCCCATCGCCCCTGCTTCGGAAGATTGACCGAAGCCCGGGCAAATCGCGTCTTGAATTGCATGGCCAAACTCATGAAGAATAATCTCAGCATCTTCAGCGTCATTCACTCCGCCACGACCGAACGTGATGCTGCGGTCGTGAGGACTGTACCAGGAGTTATCGTCGTCGGTTCCACTGGCATTGATAGCCAGGGGTTGACGGAAGATCGCCCGCCGCCCACGGTAGCCCAGCGATTCCAAATAACCGATGGCGCGGTCGACGTGAAAATAGGTCATGATTTCTTCAAAGCCCCGGTTGTGGCTGGCCAGTCGCAAATCCTTGCCCCCCAGATCGACTCGTCGCCTCGTGAGCGAGGTGGACACTCTGCGGCCATCCAACAACCCTCCACGGCTGAGCGCACGTAGTCTGACCCGAACGTATGCGTCGTCAGGCGGGATCTGAAACTCGCCGTTGGCGACAAGTCGCCTCGCTGAACCCAGCGCAACCACTGGATTAGGATCAAAGATGCGGACGAAGACTGCCTCCGAGAGGTTGTCAAACTTTCGCAGGATCCGGCCGGATTCGCCATCGACAAAAATGATCCAATCTCCGCGCGGCTTTCGCTGTCTGATGCGCACGCGATACGCCGGTCGCAGAATTGACTTGACGGGAAACCACAACTGCTCGGATTTTACGACGGTCGCGATCCTCGAGTGGATGCTGTGCAATGCGCGGCGTCGGGCAGTTGCCATATTGATCCTAAATTCCGCGGCGGGTTTGAGAAAGTCGCGAGGCACCACTCGGTTCTTCACCAGATAAACACTTCCATCGCTACTCATGTGCACCGTGGCGTAAGCACGCTGAATCGGCAGACCGTGCAGCCGCTGCTGAAAGATCACGTGATGCGCGCCCAAACTTTCGATCTGTCGCACCCGTCGCAGAGGGACGCGGCGTGAGCCGAGGAGCTCGGCATTATTTACGATGAACCGCCCAGCGATGGCCGCTGGCGTACCGCGCAGCGGCCTGGTGCGAAAGCCCCAAATTTCTTTGGGCGTGCCATATTGCATTCCGGGAACGATATTGAATCGACGGATTTGCATGATGTGCTCCTTTGGGATGAGGCAAGCTATGTCCAATAAGTGCGATCCAGCGAACGATAATGCACGGCTTCCGAAACGTGCGCAGAGGTGATTGAATCGGAATCGTCCAGGTCGGCGATCGTCCGGCTGACTTTCAAAATTCGATCGTAAGCTCGAGCGGATAAGCCAAGCCGGGCCATAGCGCGTTCCAGCATAGTCTCACTTTCTGAATCAATCCGGCAATATTTTCGGATTAGCCGCGGCGACATGGCTGCGTTGGAAAAAATTCCGTCCGCAGCGAGCCGCTCAGTTTGCCGGGCCCGGGCCGAAATTACGCGATGACGAATCGTCGCTGAGTCTTCGGCGTCGGGTGGGGTATCGCCCGCGAGTTCACGAAACTTCACCGCCGGCACATCGATGTGGATGTCTATGCGGTCGAGCAAAGGTCCGGAGATGCGCCCGACATATCGCTGAATTTGCAGAGGCGTGCAGCGGCATTCACGGGTTGGATCGTTCCAGAAGCCACAGGGGCAAGGATTCATCGCCGCCGCCAACATGAAAGACGAGGGAAACGTCAGCGACATTGCCGCGCGGCTGATAGTGACTCTTTGATCTTCAAGTGGCTGACGCAGAACTTCGAGCACGCTGCGATCGAATTCGGGCAACTCATCAAGGAACAAAACGCCCTGGTGCGCCAGCGATACTTCGCCGGGTCGCGGCACCGCGCCGCCGCCAATCAATCCCGCGTCGCTAATCGTGTGGTGCGGTGAGCGGAAGGGACGGTCGCGGACTAGGCCGGCGCTGCCCGTGAGTCCGGCGACCGAATGAATTTTCGTGAGGTCGAGTGCGGCTTCGAATTCCAACGGCGGCAAGATCGTGGGCAGGCGTTTTGCTAACATCGTCTTGCCCGAACCGGGCGGGCCAATCAGTAAAATGTTGTGTCCGCCGGCAGTCGCCACCTCCAGTGCTCGCTTGGCCGCTTGCTGCCCGCGCACTTCGCGAAAGTCCACGCTGTGATGATCGTTGTGCGAAAGGAGCTGCGATGAATCGACTTTTATCGGCGCGGGCGAATTCTCAGATCGAATGGCGGCAATTAACTCGACTGCCTGGCGCAGGTCGGTGACGGCGTAAACGTTCACGTCAGAAACAACCGCCGCTTCCTTTGCGTTTTCACTTGGCAGCAACAGATATTTTGCCTGCGACTCGCGCGCGCGCAAGGCGATCGGTAAGGCGCCGCGAATCGGGCGCACGCGCCCGTCGAGTGACAGCTCGCCCACCGCAACAATGTCGGTCAGGTGCTCAGTCGTGCCGAGATCGCCATTCGCGCCGAGGATTCCCAAGGCGATCGGCAGATCGAAACTCGCACCCTCTTTGCGAACATCGGCCGGCGCCAGATTGATCGTTGTCTTGTGAAGGGGAAAAAAGAATGCGCTGTTGTTGATCGCGGCGCGAATGCGCTCGCGCGATTCGCGAACCGCCAGGTCGGGCAATCCAACAATGATTACCGCCGGGGTTTGATCGACTTCATTTCGCGCCGGAGTGAGATCGACTTCTACGTCGACAAGATTTGCGTCGATTCCGTAAACGGCGGCTGAGAGCGCGCGGAAGAGCATGGGAGTCAAAAGCGCAAAGAAAGCTGCGAATTAGCAACTCTGAATACGTTACTGTCCGCTCGGTACCGCGAACAGGCGAGGTGAAAAATTAAGAGCGCGCCTTTGGTAAAAGCGCGCTCGCTTGAAAAACACAGCGCTCGAACCGAAGCGAACGCCCTGAATTGATCCTTACCTGCGACGGCTGGTGGGTACGGGTGCGGTTCCAGCCGATGGCAATTTGATTTCCTGACCGGCTTGCAACTCTGCGTCGGGCGCGATGCCGTTCAGACGCGCAACTTCATCCGCCGAAAGTTTGCGGGCGGCGGCAATCTTCGAGATGGTGTCGCCCTTTCGCGCTTTCACCTTCGACAACGAAGGTGCAGCCGTTGTATCGCCAGAGCGCTTCCAATTCGTCAGGCGGATATTGCTGTTCGGCACAAACACTTTGTTCGCCGTCTTCAGGTCGACGCCTAAATTCATCGCTTGCAAGGTCGCCACGGTGACGCCCGTGCGATTCGCAATTGATTGCCATTCTTCGCCGGGCGCGATTGAAATAACGCGGGCGGTATCCTGACGATCCGACGGCACGCGCTTCAGTAAGGACGCCAATTGCTTACCTCGTCCCACCGGAACGCGCACGTTATAGACTTCGCCGCGCGGCGTTGTGTCGCGCTTCAGCTCCGGATTCAGGCCTTGAATGTAGTCAACACTCGTGTCGGCGGCGTCGGCGATCAAGCGCAAGCTGGTGCCAGAGGGAACTGGAATCGATTCGAAGGACATCGGCGCTTCAGGCCTGATACCCGGGAAACCGTACTTCTCAGGATTTTTCGCGATCAGAATCACCGCCAAAATGTTAGGCACGTAGTTGCGCGTTTCCTGCGCGATGTACGGATAGATTTTCCAATAGTTTGCTTCGCCCGCGCGCGAAATGGCGCGGTCCACGTTCAGCGCGCCCGTGTTGTAGGCAGCCATCGCCAGCAACCAGTCGCCGTTGTAGCGATTCGCCAGACTCTTCAGGTACTGAGCAGCAGCATTCGTTGGCTTCTCAATACCATTACGCTCATCAACCCATGCCGTCTGCCGCAAGTTGTACTGCGCGCCCGTGCCACGCACGAACTGCCACAAACCCGAAGCACCTGCCCATGAAAGCGCGCGATTCTGCCAGGCGCTCTCGACCTGACCTAACCAGACAATATCTTCCGGAACGCCGTTTCGACGGAAAGTTTCGCGCGCGATCTTCATGTAGCGGCCGGAGCGGCGCAGACCATTTTCCATCGTCGAGCGGCCACGACCCTGGTAGTAATTAATAAACTGCTGAACCAGTGGATTCGCGGTGAACTTGAAATCGAGCGCGTTCTTCGCTTGCTCAAGAGCAGCGAGTTGCGTGTCGGAAACTTGTTTCTCTTCGTCCGTCAGAGCGATTCCCAGCGGGTCTTGTGCCGAAGGCACGAACACCTGCTGCACAAAACCAACCTGCTGCTGTTTTTGTTCCTGTGTTTGGGCGACCTCGGCAGTTTCTGCTTTTGGATCAGCCGACGATTGAGCGACTACCGGGGTAGCATTCTGCTGCGGCGCCATTCGATTCAATGGAACTTCTTCGCGGTAGATTCGCTCGACTAATTCGAGATAGAAGGTTTGCAGTCGCTGGCTCGCACGAACATCCATGCCGGACATCAGAATCTCATCAACCGCTTTATCGAACTCGTCGCGAGCTTGTTCGCGCTTGTTGTCTTCGAGATTCAGTTTGCCCTTGCGAAAATGGTCGTTAGCGCGCTCGATAATCTGGTCTACTCGAGCGTCGTTCTTCTGAACCTCTGTGGGAATTTCTCTAGCCGAAGAGCCGCCCGGCTGCGCCTGAACAGAGGTCGAGATAAAAAAGCTGGCGACGGATATTAGTGCGCTTGAAAGAAATAGAGGAAGGGCCTTACGGGTCATTAATCGATATTCTCCTGACGGTATTTCGTCGGGGTTTCGCGACTCACCCGAGTCGCACCTGCGGTCTCCAATTAGTAAACAGTCTGGAATCAGATAAAGTTCCGGTTTCGTGGCTCAAAAATCAACCACTCGATGGCCGAGGTTATCACACGGTCCTGGGGGTGTCAAACCACTTTCGGCCAACAAAAATCGGGCGAAAGTCTTTGATTCCCACAAGATAACAACGGTTGCTCGCCTCCGATCGGAGCTTGAAAAAGAAGGATCACATTGCACCTAGAAACAAAAGAATGACGACCGGCGGCCCTACCACCAAGAGTAATAAAATCAGCCAGAACAACAGACGTTTCAATGTTTTGCCACTCTCTGTTGCCTCGCCCGATTGCTCATTCTCAGGCATCTCTTCTGGGAATCGCTGCCTGCGGCAGCCGGACTGGTCGCGATGGAGCGCTCACAACCAGTTTGACCTTTTCCCCCAAGGCCTCGCGAAAGACTTGGCGAACATTATCGACAAAGACGAATTGGATGTCTTTTAGCGGCTCCTTCGGAACTTCGTCTAGATCGCGCCGGTTTTGAACGGGCAAGAGGATCTTGCGAACCCGGGCGCGCCGCGCGGCCAGCACTTTCTCTTTTACGCCACCGACGGGCAGCACATTCCCACGCAGGGTAATCTCGCCCGTCATCGCAACGTCTTTCCGCACCGGACGCCGGGACAAGACCGAAACTAGAGCGGTCGCCAAAGTGATTCCTGCCGACGGTCCGTCTTTCGGAATAGCGCCTTCGGGAATGTGTATGTGAATGTCGTAGTTGTTGATGTCCTCAGGATTGATGTCGAGTTCTTTCGCGCGCGATTTCGCGTACGAGTACGCGGCTTGTGCCGATTCGCGCATGATCTCTCCGATCTGCCCGGTGAGCACGAGATTTCCCTTGCCTTTTATGCGCAACGCTTCAATGAACAGGACGTCGCCCCCAACGGCCGTCCAGGCCAATCCGGTCGCGACACCGATCTGATCTTTCTTGAGCACTTCGTCAGGAGTCACCTTGGGCGCGCCCAGAAACTCATGCAGGTTCTTGAGCGACACTCGCACCGGTTCTTTGCGTCCTTCACCAATCCGGCGCGCGACTTTGCGGCAAATCGATCCAATCTCGCGCTCAAGCTGCCGCAGCCCCGCCTCATGTGTGTAGCGTTGAATTATGGCGCCCATTGCCGTGCGTGAAATGTGGACATCGCGCGGGGTGATGCCGGTTTCTTCCATCTGCTTTGGCAGCAAGTGACGCCGCGCGATCTCAACTTTTTCTTCTTCGGTGTACCCTGCCAGCCGGATAACCTCCATGCGGTCACGCAAAGCCGACTGAATCGTGTCCAGCACGTTCGCCGTTGTCATGAAAATCACGTTTGATAGATCGAAAGTGACGTTCAGGTAATTGTCGCGAAAGCTGTTGTTCTGTTCGGGATCGAGCACTTCGAGCAAAGCCGACGACGGATCGCCGCGAAAATCAGCGCCGACCTTGTCGATCTCGTCGAGCATGATCAGCGGATTGTTCGTACCGGCTTGTTGAATCGCCTGGACGATTCGCCCGGGCATGGCGCCGACGTAGGTGCGCCGGTGCCCGCGAATTTCCGCTTCGTCATGAACACCACCCAAGCTTAAACGTATGAACTTGCGACCGAGGGCGCGAGCAACCGATCGTCCGAGACTCGTCTTGCCCACTCCCGGCGGCCCGACAAGACAAAGGATTGGACCCTTCGGTTTTGGTTTGAGTTTCCGCACCGCCAGCGCTTCGATAATGCGCTCTTTCACTTTTTCAAGACCGTAGTGATCTTCGTCGAGAATCTTCTGCGCTTTCACCAAATCGAGATTGTCTTTAGAAAATTTCGACCACGGCAGGTCCGTGATGATTTCCATCCAACTGCGCAGCGTCGCTGTTTCGGCAGCGTCCGGGTGCATTCGTTCGAGCTTCTTTAACTGCCGCAACGCCTCGTCTTCCGCGGGCTTCGGCATTTTTGCGGCTTCGATCTTTTCGCGGAACTGCTGGATTTCCTCGGCCAGTTCGTTCCCTTCACCCAGCTCGCCCTGGATCGCCTTCATCTGCTGACGGAGATAGAACTCGCGCTGCGACCGATCCATGTCGGCGCGCGCTTGGGTGTTGATTTCCTGCTGAACCGTCAGCACTTCGATTTCTTTGTTCAGCAGATCATTGACACGCCGCAGACGCGCGGTCGTATCCGCAATCTCCAGCACTGACTGCGCGTCTTCAACTTTTAATTCGAGATTCGATGCGGAGAGATCCGCCAGCCGGCCAGGATCATCGAGGTTCGCAATGATCGCCATGACTTCCGGCGAGATGTTCTTGCCGAGCGCGGTAGCCTTTTCCATCAGACTGCGCACGTTGCGAATCAACGCTTCAACTTCCAGAGAACGCTCGGGCGCAAGCACTTCCGGTAGCACGCTCAGGCGCGCACGCAAGAATTCGCCGGCAGCATCAACGGATTCAACTTTGGCGCGCGACACGCCTTGCACAAGAATGCGAATTCGACCGTCGGGCAACTTCAGCATGCGCATGATCACCGCGACGGTGCCGACACCGTACAGGTCTTCCCCTGTTGGTTCTTCCTTGTCCAGGTCTTTCTGGCAATCGAGCAGAATCATCCGATGCTCGCCCAGCGCTTCGTCGACCGCGCGAATGGATTTGTCACGTGAGACGAAGAGCGGCACGATCATGAATGGATAAATCACGATGTCCCGGAGCGGCAGCAACGGTAAAGTCTCCGGAATTTGGAGTTGCTGATCGACCGCCGGCTCGACCGTGTCGAGTGCTTCCGTTACTACATTGTCTATTTCACTTGCCATAATTGTTCCTGACTAGCCGGCCTTCTCTGTTATTGGAATCTGAATTTCCGCGCCGCGACGATCCTTCAACTTCGGCAATTGCACCAACAGGACTCCCTTCGAGAGTTCGGCGCTCGCGCCTTTGACGTCGATCGGCCAGCGAATCGGCACTGCCCGTTCGAACGGCCCGTATTGCCGCTCCGAACACAGGTGCGACGTAATTCGTTGACGCGAAGCCCTTTTCTTTTTCTCGCCGCATATTCGCAACTGGTTGCCATTCAAAGCGACCTGCATCTGCGCCAGCGGCACGCCCGGCAATTCGATGCGGATCAGAATCGCATTCGTGGTCTCGCAGACGTCAACGGGCGGCGACCACGTACCCGCCACCGTCGGAGCCTGAACGGCGGCAGCTTCCTGCAACAAAGAAAACAGCCAGCCGATCCGCTCCGTCAGCCGTTTCAATTCTATGCGTTCGAGCCCAGCCGGCCCGACGCTTTTCACCATCACTCGCTTAACACCCATCAGACGCGCTTTGCTGGCGCATTTGCCCGCGCCCGCACCAGAGTCTTCAACTCATTCATGAATTCTGAAACGTCTTCAAATTCAAGATAGACGGATGCAAACCTAACATAGGCGACCTTGTCCAATTCTTTCAGTCGTCTCATGATTTGTTCGCCAATCTTGCTCGTCGGTCGTTCACGTTCAGTCGACTCCTGAATCCATTTTTCAACCGCGTTCGCAATCGCATCGAGTTTTGCGGGCGGAATCGGCCGCTTTTCACAGGCACGCAGCAATCCGGCCATGACTTTATTCCGATCAAAGGGCTCGCGCCGTCCGTCCTTCTTGATGACCATGTACGGAATCTCGTCGATGCGTTCGTATGAGGTAAAGCGGCGTTCACACTTCAGACATTCACGACGCCGACGAATGGACTCGCCTTCACGCGACTCGCGCGAGTCGACTACTTTGTCTTCAAGAAATCCACAGAAGGGACACTTCATGACGATTCCTCCGAATCAGGTGCTTCGAGCCAAAACAATCTGATCATCCTCAACCGCGTGTTCGACTGCCTCTGTCGACAACATCTTGCGCAAGCTCGCGAACTTGACGTCGCCTCGCAAAAAGTAAAAGAGGCCGAACAATGCCGCCGGCGCAAAGTCGACAAGATGCAGCACGATAGAAATAGCCGCCGCTTCGTTTTGAGCGACACCCAACAAGATTAATGCTCCGCCAGTGGCGGCATGAAATGCACCTGCCGCACCTCCAGGCGTGGGAATCGCCGAACCGATCATCGACCATCCGAGCACGAATAGGATGTGCGAGAATCCAAATCTCAACCCAAAAGCCCAACAAATTAGAAGATTGCCGAGCGCAACTGAAAACCATAACGCCAACGACCAGCCAATTGTCGTCGCCAAAAGTTTGACGTCTGACAGGACGCTGAGCGCTGTAGCCAATTGCTCAAGCGTGGAAAGCAGCGCTCGCTTAACGCGTTGACGAACTCCAACGCCGTCTTTCATTTTGCGATCAATCCAGGCAATGACGCGTGCCGAACGCAGCTTGAATAGGATCAACAACGCAATGGCGAACGCCCCGAGTGAAACGAGCACAAGACCTACAATGCGAGCCGCGCCGAGCTCGCCGCTCACCGGCTTAAGCCAAAACAGACTTAATCCGAACACCACTACAACGGTCATCGTGTCGTAAAGGCGCTCGATCATGATGGTGACGATTGATGCCGCCGGCTTAACGCGCGGGTCGCGCATCGGCAGAACCACCGGCCGAACGATCTCGCCGGTGCGGCCAATTGTGAGCACCGCGGCAAATCCGACACAGGTGGCGATCCAAACTTCGCGTAAACTGGTCTTGGTAAGCGGCGACAGCAGGGCTTGCCAGCGGATTGCACGCCAAAGATAACCAAGCAAAATGACGATGCAAGCTAAACCAATCAAACGCCAATCGGAACGCGCAACCGCGATCTTTACCTGATGCCAATCGAGCCGGCGGCCAAACCACCAGATAATGCCTGCGGCAAGCAGCAACAGTGCGAGAAACTCGAGGTATTTTCGATATTTCGCCATTGACCCTACGCGGAGTGCGTCCAAGCGAGCGGGGCAGTCGAATCTAGTTCCGGCTGACGCAACCACAAGATATTGGGCTGGTGGAGTCAGCCTATTACAGTTTAATGTTGTGCGCAAGAATACGTTCTTCGACGACGGAACTTTGGCTGGAAGCCGAGCGTAAGACGCTGATGTCCGCACGTGACGTGCGATTTTGCACTTGGACTGACCTGAAAACCGGGAGATCATAGCGAGTGGGAGCCGTCAGGAGCTTGGCCACTAACGAAGGCGCTGAACTAGTCAGGCGGTGTCGCGCAGGCGACGGCGCGGCGTGGGAAGAGATTGTTCAGACTTACTCGCGGCGCGTTTATAACCTCGCCTATCGCTTCACGTCGCGCGCAGACAGCGCTGAAGACCTCACCCAGGATGTTTTCGTTCGCGTCTATCGATCACTCGATCAATACAATCCCAAGCAAGGTGACTTGCAAAACTGGTTGATGCGGCTGGCGCGCAACCTGATCATCGACGATTACCGCAAACGACAGCGCGCGCCGCAGGACGACATCGCCGACGACCTCGAGGACCACAAGTATCACCTTCGGTCGGGCGAAAGCTCTGTCCACCGAGAAATGGAACGGCGTGAGTTGGGTGCCCAAGTCCAAGCGGGCATTGACAAGCTGTCTGCGGACCTGCGGACGTGCGTAATTCTCCGCGATATCGAGGAGTTGAGCTATCAGGAGATTGTGGATTTGTTGAAAATCCCCGAAGGAACTGTCAAATCACGAATTAACCGGGGTCGAATCGAACTCGCGAAGATTCTTCGTCGTATGCGAGTAGTGGAGGCGTAGTGTCAGAGAGCAACGGTCAATGGAATTTTAAGGGTTCAGAAACGGAAGCGATGTAATGCTTTGTCACGAATTTGAAGAGAAAGTAACCGATTATCTCGACGCGGCTTTACCGGTCGAGGAACATCGCGCGTTTGCCGAACACGCTCTGCGCTGTCCGGTCTGCCACGATCTGCTCGATGACGTGAAGAACGCAATTGTCGCTTGCTCGTCTTCGGAAGCTCCGCCGGCCGGAACCGGTCTGGAAGCGCAAATCCTGATGAAGACCGTACCGGAAACGGCGATTACCTGCGAACAATTCGAGAACCATCTGACAGATTATCTCGACGGCGTCTTGATGGCGCCGCTGTATCACCGCTGGGAGCGGCACGCGGCGCTGTGCGCGGAGTGCAGCGAACTTCCCGGCCAGGTCGTGCGCTCGATTGGAGCGGTGTACACCTATGCGCAGGACGAGCTGCCAGTGCCGGTCGGATTAGAAGCTCGCATTCTCCAGGAGACGATCGGAAATGTTCTGCCGCAGCAGGTGCGGGCGCCCTGGTCGTCGCGCATTGTTGAGTGGCTGCGGGGCGCGCTCGATCCGATCGTCTCGCCGCAGTTAGCTTCAGTCGCAACAATGTTGCTGGTTTCCGTCTTTGTACTGACGAACACGGTTTCGACCGATGGTTCGGTGAGCGGGATCTATCGCGCCAGTCTGCAACTGGCTGAGCGAACCGCCAACAGTGCAACGAAAGGATCAGAAAAAGGTGTCAAGCAATTTACCGGTAGCGTGAACAAACTGGTCGGCAGCGACGACACCGAAAACAACAATGCGAACCAGAACGCGAATAGCTCAAATCAAAACAGCCCGACGCCGCGCTCGCAAGGCAGCGGCTCGCAAGGAAAAAGTGATTCGAAAAAGCGCTGAACGTTCAGCGGCGATTAGACGTACGACAAACGCGACGACGACATAACGAACTAATGACTTGTAATTATCACCCGAAGAATCCCGCGATGACGCAATGCAGTAACTGTGCGCGGCCGCTGTGCCCCGCTTGCGATCATCGGATTCGCGGGTTTGCTTTTTGCCAGGACTGCATTGTCGCCGGCGTCGACGCTTTGCGCGTTCGACAATCTCAGCCATCCGGACAGCAAGTCATCCGCCGTAAGAGCTCGCCCTTCATCGCCACGTTTCTTTCGTTATTTGTTCCTGGGCTTGGCGCTGCTTACAACGGACAGACATCGAAAGCCATCGTTCATTTCGCGATCTTCGCAAGTTTTTTCCAGATGGCGGTGGTCACGGATGGCGTAGCCTTCTTCGTTCTCGGAGTGGCGGGCACGTGGTTGTTTGCGGCAGTTGACGCGTGCCGCACCGCGCAATTGACGCGCGCGGGACTTGCTCCCGATGCGGAAGAGGACGCGATCACCCGTCAGTTGTACGGCAATCCGGTGGCGTGGGGAATCACGCTGTTGGTGCTCGGCGGAATTTTTCTGGCGCATACAGTCATCGGAGTTCAATTTCCGGTACGTAGGGCCTTGCCAGTCGCGCTGGTCGTGCTCGGCGCCTACATCTTGTACGATTATCTGAAACGTCATCGCCGTCGCGAGGAACTGCGATTGTTCGACGTGAACAGTCCGCCGCCATCAGTGGTCGTTCACAGTCAGCTGGCGCACACGGCTTATGACAGCGATTATCCGACGCGACTTCAGCAACGCCGAATAGGGTCAGCACGGTTGAAGTAGAGTTGTGGCTGAAGTTGTAAATTAGCGCGATCGTTGCGACTTCTGATATCTGACGTCTGACTTAAGATTTATGCTCGGCTTCATTTCAGCAATTTCCCGTGGTGGCGTAATCATCGGCGCAATTCTTTTGATCGTCGCGCTGCTCAAGCAACTCATCTTTGCAGTCGGTCTGCTCGTCGCCATCATCAAGCTTGCCATCGTTGTTGTTTTTGTGGCGGTGCTGGTCATGATCGCTCTCGCCATCTATCGCGATCACAAGAAGGACAAGGCTGAAGTTTAATCGCGATACTCCCAAGCCTTATTCCGTACAAGGTACGAGTTTGGGCCTCTTCTCGACTGTGAATGGCATCGGGTCTGAGATTACGCCCTTAGACCAGAGATAGCCTTTCTCAACCCACTTTTCGCGATATTCTTTTGCTTCAGCATAATAACGCCACGTCGCCACTGTTACTTGCAGAAAATACTTACCGGCATGTAGATCATCTTTAGTATCGTTAGTGCCGTCATAAACGGACACTCGGGGTTCTGCTTCAACGCTTAGTGACTCTGTTGGCTTCAAAATGACAAAAGAGTCCGGATCGGGACGAGGCTGAAATCCGAGTGCGTCGTAACTCGCATAAACAGCATAGGGATCGTAAACATATCGCTTTGCAGCCGCCGCTTTGAGGCTAGTGCTCACTGGAGTGCGAAATACTCGAGAACTTCTCTTGTCTAGCAAAATCGGTTCAGGGCCTTCATTGGTGTATTTCAAGTTAAGCGTCCATTCGAGAAATCGAACTCCGGTGGCCGAACAGTAACTTTCTTTCACGATCGTGGTCGTAAGGCGCAACTGGTTCTTGTCTTGGTCCGTCGTCACCCTCTGCGAATGAGCGTTTGGGCCTACCAAAGCAAGCGCAACGGTAACGATGATTCTTAAGTAAAGGACGGCTATCCTCATCTTCTCTTTCGTTTATCCCTTTATCGAACGATTCCCCTGCGCACTGATATCACCCTCCGATGTTTGCTAACAAGAGCTTTATCGAGGGAACACTACGAGGTTTGCGAGATGTCGCTAACAACCAAGCCTTCTCCGTTTGCCTTCACCTGCCTCGTATGATAGGGTTTCGCGCTCTGGCAGCATCCAGGATACGTAACTGAATCTAAAAGCCACGTTAACACTCGGCGATTCAGCAAACGCACATCGGCTGTCGGTCTCAAGCAGGGTTCGATTCTTCGGCTGGGTTCTTAATTTTAAGGCCTCGCAAAATTTAGGTTTTTTCAGTCGCCCTCGTCGGCGTCTGTTACTTCAGCGGTCGCCAAGCGGCCCCGATTTAAAGAAGCTTGGCGCTCGACAGGAGCAGAATGAATGACTAGAGACGACCGTTTCTACGCTTTTATCGTCGCCCGTACTTCCCGTTCCCGCGCACATATTCGTCGGATCTCCGTCCATAAGCGATGGCTGCGAGCCTTGGTAGTCGCGATCGGCGTGATCGCGGCGGCATTGCTGTACGGATTCTACGGACTAACTCAGCAAGCAGCGCACTTCCGAATTGAGCGCGAGAATGCGCGGTTGCGTGAGCAGAACGCAAAGCAGCAGCAGGAGCTGCAGAACTTGAACAATCGCGTGAATGCGGTGGAAGACACTTCGCGCAAGCTGGCTGAGGAGGCTGGCATTCCAGATCAAGCTGCGCAGCCTGTGCAGCGAGGTCAGGGTGGCCCGGCACACCCGGTCGACAGTGCCGCGGCCTTGGCAGTTTTAGAATCTAAGACTGAACACCTTGAACGTCAGCTCTGGATTTATCAGGACATGGTACGCGGACATGCTGCGATCCCGTCGATTTGGCCCGTCATGGGCGCGCTCGAAGGCGGTATGGGTGGTCGTCATAATCCGTTCACTGGCCGCGGCTGGGAATATCATGAAGGACAGGACATCGACGCTACGTACGGCACGCCGGTCGAAGCAGCCGCGACTGGCCGCGTCATCATCGCGGGCAGACAGCGTGGTTACGGCAACGTGATCTACATCGATCACGGCGCCGGCTTGAGCACTCGATATGGCCACTTGTCGCAAATCAATGTGGCGGTGGGACAGACGGTGACGCGCGGGCAGACTATCGGCCTCGTCGGTTCGACTGGCCGTTCGACAGGTCCGCACCTGCATTACGAAGTGCGCATCAATAATCAGCCGGTGGATCCCAAACGTTACCTCCCCGGCGCGACGAATTAACAACTCTTAACAGAAGCTTCGCGCGATTCAGTTTCGAATCGTGTGAAGCTTCTGCTAACATCCTTCCACTCCAGACGTTAACTAACCAAAGGAAAACTCTCGATGATTTCTAAATATCCGCGCGCGTTTGCGCTTGTGCTTTCGACGCTCCTGTTCGTGAGCGTAATTCCGGTTTCAGTCCTCGGTGACGAAGGCATGTTCCTGCCCGACACCTTGAATCAGCTTCCGCTGGCGAAACTCAAACAGCGTGGACTGAAGATTCCGATTACGGATATTTACAATCCGACTGGGCCCAGCATTAAGGACGCGGTCGTCCGGGTCGAATTCGGATCGGGCTATGGCACCGGCGAATTCGTTTCGCCCGAAGGTCTGGTGCTGACAAACCATCACGTGGCGTTTGACGGCCTGGTGGGCGCGTCCGATGCGACAAAGGACTACGGCACGACGGGGTACGCCGCAAAGAGTCGCGGCGATGAGCTGCCCCTGCAGGGATATAGAATTACCATCACCCAGGACTTGAAAGACGTCACCGCCGACGTCCTCGCCGGAATCAGCGACGCGACGCCGCCGGCGCAACGCGCCGCGTCGATTCAGTCCAAATCCAGCGCGCTCGAAACGGCGAACACAAAGCCCGCCGAAGGAATCTCTGCTCGCGTCATGCCGATGAATGAAGGCATGACGTACTACTTGTTCACTTATTTCGTGCTGCGCGATGTGCGCGTCGTTTACGCGCCACCAAAAAATATCGGTTTCTTTGGCGGTGATCCAGACAACTTTGAGTGGCCCCGGCACGACGGCGATTTCACTTTCCTGCGTGTTTATGCCGGTCCGGATGGCAAGCCGGCGGATTATTCCACCAGCAACGTGCCTTACAAACCGAAGAAGTTTCTAACGCTGTCGATGGGCGGCGTTAAAGATAACGAGTTCGTGATGGTCATGGGTTATCCCGGCTCCACGCGCCGATATCGTGAAAGCTATTCGGTTGCTTACAACCAGGACATCTTCCTGCCGTTCTCGGTCGAGATGCAGCAGAAGCAGATTGAAGTTCTGACGAATATGGGCCGCACCAATCCGGGACTGCGCGTGAAACTTCAATCGGTGATTTTCGGAATTTCGAATGAACTGAAGAACGACGAGGGCTCAGTGCTGGCGATGCGCCGCGCGAATATCGTTGAGCAGAAACGCTCCGAAGAAGCGCAGTTCACGAAATGGATTAACGAAACCCCCGAGCGCAAAGCGAAGTACGGAGAGATTCTGCCTTCTCTGGCGAGCGCTTACGAAGAACTCGCGAAGACACAGCCCCGCGATCGTATCGTCCAGGAAATCGCTACGCTGAGCGACGTCTTTGAAATCGCCGGTCTCGTCAGCACTTTCGCCGCGAGCAAGGAAAAACCTGAAGCGGATCGCAATCCAAATCTCGCCGCAGTCGTCGTGCGAGCGCGCGCCGCGTTACCCGAAATTTTTGAGCAGCGAAACATCACACTCGAACGCGAAATGCTGGCCTTCTTCCTGCGTAAAGCCGCCGAGCTTCCGGCCAGCCAAAAGATCGACGCGATCGAAAAGCGGTTTGGAAATCTAAAAGACGAAGCGCGCATTCGCGCCGAAGAAGATTTCGCGCGCGCGGTTGTCGACAGCAAGAACCTCTCAACGCCCGAACAGTTTTCTGCTTTATTCGACAAGACACCGGCGCAGTTGCGCGAGCTGAACGAACCACTCATCGATTTCGCCGGTGAGATCGCCGCAACGAATAACGACATTGCACCACGCACGCGCACATTCAATGCGACCGTTGCCAAGTGGCGACCGCTGCTTGTCGAGGGCATGAGCGAAATGCGGGGGAGCAAGCCTTATCCGGACGCGAACACCACTTTGCGCTTCACCTACGGCGAAGTGAAGGGTTACGTCCCGCACGACGCGGCGGTCTATCAATCGTTCACGCACCTTGGCGGAGTGGTTGAAAAAGACACCGGCCGCGAACCATTCGATGTGCCGGCGAAACTGAAGGAGCTTTACCGAGCCAAAGATTTCGGCGCATATGCCGACGGCGGAGATGTGCCGGTTGATTTCCTTTCAACGACTGACATCATCGGCGGCAACTCCGGCTCGCCGATTCTGAACGGCCGCGGCGAACAGGTCGGCATCGTGTTTGACGGAAATTACGAGGGGCTCGGCAACGACTTTTTCTACAACGATCCGAAGGGCCGCACGATTTCTGTGGACATCCGTTACGTGCTCTTTGTCACCGACAAATTCGGCGGCGCGGGCTATGTTTTGAAGGAGCTGGATATCAAGAATCAGCCCGCGGCACTGCGAAAAGCGGCATAAGTCAGAACCGCCTGCGGTAGCGGGCGGTTGACCTTCCGGATTCGAACCACTGAGACTTTCCTAAAGCGTAGGCAATGAGCGGCCTTAACGCGAGAGAAAGAAGTTCGCTAAGAACTCTAAGTCATTTAGGAACGCTGAAGATCGCGAGGCGCTTGTCGCCCATGTTGATTGTTGTTATCAGCGTCGCAACAAAAATCCGCTTTTTCCCTTTGGTTATCGCAAGTCTCCAGCCCGCTCCTTTAGACATTCGTTCACCTCTGGGTGCTTTTTGACCCTCAATAGTGATTGTTTTTGCCACGATGTTGCTCCTCTCGAAGCTGTGAGAATGGAAAGAGCGGCCAATTATGGGCTCAGAAACGTTGGTGCGTCAAAGACATAACCTCCGGATATTCTTCTTGACAGCCCAAAACGCCATCCGTTAGGATGCGCCGACGTTTCAATCAATGCGGGCCCCGGGATTTACACCTGCCTACCGCATTTCGATTTGCAAGCGCTAAAGCTCAAATGAGGTTGTTGTTTGGAAGTTGCGCCCGTCGATCGCGCTCTGCTGCGCGGTCTCGCGGGCGCTTTGTCGCTAGTGTGTTTCCGTGTAGCGCCCGAAAACAAAGCGCGTCCGGCTCACAGCATTAACCTGTTGGACAGCAGCGCAAACCTTCAGTCTCCGCTGCCGCGCCAATTTTGCCGAATCGTTAGGAGGATTCGTTTGTATGTCTAGAATAACCGGTAAGGTCAAGTGGTTTAACAACTCGAAGGGCTATGGTTTCATTGAACAGCCAGGTTCTTCGGACATCTTTGTGCACTACAGCGCCATTCAGGGCGATGGCTTCAAGACCCTCGAAGAGGGTCAGGAAGTCGAGTTCGAAGTGACGCAGGGCCCCAAAGGACCACAGGCTGAAAAAGTCACAAAGGCGTAGGTCTCCCCGGCTTGCTTTTCAAGCAAAGCCACTAGACTGCTTCCGGTCATCCGGAACGCGCAAGAAAAAGAAAGGCGATCTCGGAAACGAGATCGCCTTTTGATTTTTGTGTTAAGACTGGAGCACAAGCGTCTCGCTTGCCCGGCCCGTAAGCAAAGAATGCAAGCGGGACGCTTGCGCTCCAGTCATTCCGCTTTCGCTTTAAAACTCACGTGTCCGCTATCGACCTCAACTGAGAATACGACTCGATCCGTTCCCATCTTCTCTTTCATCGCTTCGGTTCTTTCAACTACCAGCCGATGAAATTTCGCGAACGACAGATCCTGGCCCGCTTCGCCACAGGCGCGCTTGGCATCCATCAACGCGTCGTACACTCCTTTGACTGTTTGCACGTCGTGCCGCACGTCGGTACAGGCGAACTTCGATGGCTTAAAAGGCGCTTCTTTCTCCTGCGCTTCCCGTGCGGCTCGATGAACTGTGAAAGCGTCGCGCCCTTCTTCCCGATCTTTCATGGTGCGGCGCCACACTTCGCGGAACGCGTTGTAACGGGTCGCCAGCGTGTTGTAGTGGAAGCGTTGCGCGAAGCCCAACGTTCGATCATCGGCCAGACGCTTCAGGTGGGATTCGACACGGAGCTTCGTGTCGTAAGGAGCGCGCTTTGAGCCACCGTTAAAATAAATGTCGTACTCGACTTTCAGACGGCGGATGTCTTCCTCGAGACGCGCCAGGCGATCTTCGACGGTGACGGTCTCGGCCGCTACGTTTTTGTTTCGATCGCGACGTCCCGCCGCAAGTCTGGCTAACTTGTTATTGTTAATCGCCAACTGGGATCTCCTTGAACCACCGGCGCAAGCAGGGGCGCCGTGTAATTCGAGTGTAGGAGTCTGCATGAAATGCTGTCAATGATTTCTTTGACTGCCCGTAAAAAACACTTGACAGAATCACTGCAAGTCAAATAGAGTGCGCCGCACTTCAGCACTTACAACTCGACTCGGTTCAGTTGACTGTGGTTTCTGAAGACTCCCGCGACCTTATGCGAAGAAGCGTTTCTTCGGCGAGATCGCTCCCAACTCTGATCGACTCGCTGTTTCGTTCAGCCGATCTTTTCCGAAAGGAACGGCCATGTTCTCACTACTACCTCGATTCCAGCCTTTTCTGCTGCCGACCCTATTGTTTGTCTCTTCGATCTTCTCTGGTGGTGTGGCAGACAACTCGCCGCCGGTTGCGGCCGATGACAGTTACACAATCCACGGAAGTGGGGCGATAGGTTCAGTCCTGGCGAATGACTCCGATGCTGACCACGATCCGATCTCGCCGGACGTCGTAACTTTTCCAACGCATGGACGTCTGTTTGGGACGACAAACGGCAGTTGGAATTACAGCCCAAATGATCTCAGCTATACGGGCACAGACTCATTCACCTATCGAGCTTGCGACTTTAAAGCTTGTTCGAATGTCGCAACCGTCACAATTATTCTCGTAAATCAACCACCGATCGCGAACGATGACGTTTACAACGTGCATGGAAGCACCCTTGTTGGCCCGTTTCTCATTAACGATTCCGATCCCGACGGCGACCCATTGACCTGCGGCGACTTTACGCATGAGTGCATTCTGACTTTTCCGCACCATGGCAGCCTCTTTGGACAGACGCAACCTGATAGGAAGTCTTACGCACCGACCGTTGGCTATTTGGGTCCCGACAGCTTTACCTATAACGCTTGCGACTCTCTCCGCACCTGTACACCGGCAACCGTCAACTTAAACGTGAGGAACAGTGCGCCGGTAGCCGTAAATGATACTTACACGTTGAGTGACGGTAGTGGAATAATTGGGCCGCTGCTTATAAATGATTATGATCCCGACGGAGATCACATAAATCCAGCGCCCGAAGTTCTGGCGGGGCCATCACACGGCGTGCTAATCGGCTTGGAAGAGCCAGACAAAAAGATCTACGTTCCGAATCAGGGGTTTAACGGCACTGACACCTTTACCTACAGAATCCAAGATGACCTGTCCGCGTACTCATCGCCGGCAACTGTAACTCTACAAGTGGGCGCCGTACCCACCCCGACTCCGACACCGACACCAACGGCCACACCAACTCCACCCCCGCCGCCACCGCCTCCACCGCCAAGCCCAACCCCAACGCCGACACCGATGGAGCCTTTGATTTTTATTCCGGGGATCGCAGGAAGTCATCTAGTTGACAGTACCAATAACCGTGAACTATGGCCGGGCGTGGGCACGTCTCACAATTCGTTGACTCTCGATCCTGATGAGAGCCCTAATCGGAACATTATTGCGACGGATGTGATCAGGCGCGTTCAGACGCTGTTTGGCATTACTCTGCAAACGGTTTACGCCCCGTTACTGGAGGCGCTTACCAGCAGGGGCGACTTTCGCGAGTACCTCGTGAATAATAACCCGGCCCGCCGCACCGCGGCTGGATGCGACCTTAGTCAAAAAAGAGATGACCCGGCTGCAAATCCAAATCTGTTCGTCTTTGCCTATGATTGGCGCAAGGGCAATAAGGAAAGCGCGGACGAGCTAAAAGACTATGTTGGGTGCGTTCAGAAGTTTCACCCGAATAGCAAAGTCAATATTGTTGCCCACAGTATGGGCGGGCTATTGGCGCGACGTTATATTCTCGAGAACCCCGGCAAAGTCAAAAAATTAATCACTATCGCTTCTCCGTGGGTTGGCACACCGAAAGGCATCTACGTCCTCGAGACCGGAGATGGCGATTTTAGTTTCCTTTTAATCTGGAATTCGACTCTTAGGAGATTAGCGAGATTCTTCCCTGCGATTCATGAACTGATGCCGAGCCAAGGTTATTACGATCTTGGGGGTCTGCCATTCGCCGAGCAAGGCGACTTTAATCGGAATGGTGTCTCGAACGAAACGTATACCTACACTCAGCAAACCGATTTGTTGGACAGTAGGTACCCCCGCACCGGAAGCAGACCAGGATCAACCAACCTCACTTTGCATGAGTTCCCCGGTCAGGATGATTGGCAAGGTGATAATTCGAACGTCGAGTACCATCACATTTTCGGCGAGCAGTTTGATAATCACACGATCGGTCAAGTGATCGCCAAACGCGAGACGATATGCTCAATCCAAAGCGATCTGTGTTACGACAAAGAGTACTTCTTCCCGCAGGTGACGAACGGTGACGGGACCGTCACTAAACGCAGCGCGCTGCGCAAAGGCTTCAAGGATGGAACGCCAGTCAATCTCAATGCACGCGGTGCGAAGTTCTGGTATCTCTTCGCTCAGCAAGTCAGTGAAGATATGCTGGTCGAACATAACGGCATGACCAAAATTCGACCGGTACACGATCTAGTCTTGTTTCTTCTAGACAAAGGGCCTGATCCCGGAATCCCATTTACGGCCAGAAATAGCCCCGAGCGGCGAAATACCCAAAGCCGACTGGCGCGCGCCAACAAAGGTTCGCGAGCGCCCCGGGCCGAGAAGCCTATGGCACACTCAAAGAGAAATGCAGCTTTCTGGAATGGGCGATTCAATTCGGGCGATCGTTTGAGTATGCGTAACGGTACTCTGTTGCGTTCGGGGCCAAACACAGAGCAAGCTTCGGATGAGATCCCTGAGGGACCGAAAGCGCCTGGTTATTTCGTAACGATACTGGGAACTGACTTTGTTTCAGTCACTGACGATCAAGGAAACACGAACACTCAGCTCGATGAAATGTTTGCGCTGCCGGTGCCCAATGTTAGCTATCACTTGCTTGGTGAAAAGGCTGTATTCCTCTCGATGCCGGCCAGCCAAACCTACACCATGACGTTTCGTGCGGGATCTGAGCCAATAACTCTGGAGGCGTTGACCGGTCTGGACAATGTCTCACCGACGGACGCTGTCAGATACCGAGACATCTTCTTGCCTGAGGGCGTTACCGCGATGTTGAAAGTAACGTCAAGCGGCGTAGAGACGCTACGGTATGATTCAGACGGTGATGGGGAATTCGAGACTAAGGTCACGCCAACCGTAACTTTGAGCGGTTCGGCGGCCGCTGATGTGACACCTCCTAATATTACCATCAGCGGAGAGCCGCAGCAGACAAAACTGCGAATCACTGTCAACGCGCAGGATCCCGGCTCCGGGGCCAAAGCCCCCCGCTATTCTCTTGACGGAACACACTATCAATCTTATTCCGGTCCTTTCCTCGTCGACCCTCTTCAGGTTCGGACCGTTTATGCTTTTGCGGATGATAACAACGCGAATCGTTCGGCTCTGATGGAATACGCTGTGCCGCAGCCTCCGAACATCACGGCTCCTCAACATTTGATAGTGAACACGAACCCGGAAGGAACTGGTTGTGGTGCGACGATTAGCGACGAGCAACTCGGGAGCGCCAGCGCTAGCAGTAACTCGCAGGGAACAGTTGTGATTACACGAACCGATATTCCGTCCGGAAACTTGTTCCCAGTGGGTACAACTACCGTGACGTATTCCGCCACAGATAGCAATGGCCTGATGGCCATCGCCACCCAGGATGTTACTGTTATCGACAAAACACCACCGTCATTAACCTGTCCGGCAAACGTGGTGGCATTCCTGACATTCAACTCGGCGGCGATTTCAATGAACGTGAATTTCTCGGTCCAGGAAGCAACTGACGGCTGTTCGGGCTCAATAGCCATCAATAGCGTCCCCAAGTCAGGTTCAGTTTTTCAGGTTGGCACGACGCCTGTGCATGTCACCGCAACAGACACCGCAGGCAATTCAACGTCATGCGATTTCACGGTGACACTGATGTACAACTTCGGCGGCTTCTTTTCTCCCGTTGGCAACCTGCCAACGATTAACATGGTAGATGCCGGACGGGCGATTCCTATGAAGTTTACGCTCAACGGAAACAAGGGGTTCGAATTCCTTGCTCCAGTTCCGAACAATCCCGGATCGGGCTTCATCGGCTGTGATTCGAGTGCTCCGGCAGTTGATCTGATGGAAACGCTGTCGGCAGGCAACAGCAGCCTCAGTTACGAAGCTGCTAGCGACCAGTACAAGTACATTTGGAAAACCGATTCTTCCTGGGCGGGGACATGTCGGCAGTTCGTGATTCAATTCAAGGACGGCAGTGTGCATCGCGCGAATTTCAAGTTCAAGTGAGCCATTTTCACTCGCTTGATCACGTTGTCGCGTCAGTCGCGGAAGAGAATTGATATGTTCTTACGGGCGTTAACAGGCGCAGTCATCGGAGCGCTCGGTGGTGCATTGGCCGGAGCGCTGGCTTTCGGACTCGATGCCCGGTTTGATGTTGGCTCGTCGTTTATCGGCCCCACTAATGAGTGGTGGCCTCTTCATGCAATGGCGGGAGGTTTAGGTGGGGGCGTTCTCGGCCTAGTGTTTGGTCTATCCGCAACGTTCACGCGCCTCGGTCGAATCGGGAATATTGTGGTCGGATGTGTAATCGGATGTCTTGGTGCCACGAGTCTCTTGTTTATGAATGTTGACCGATTATCGTGGCAGCAAAGATCACTGCCGGCCCAAATCGCACCTTTGGTACTTTCGATACTCTGTTGGTCCCTAATTGGCTTTGTTTTGAGTTTAGTTGTAAAAAAGCCTCGACAAGTTAGTCAGGAACAGTGATTGACGACGTTGTTACGACAGCATCGTTGTTGCGACTGTTTACTAAGAAACTTGAATGACGAGTCCTCCGGGGCGAACCGCATGAAACAACTAGTGTGTACTCCCATAGTTCTGTCACTACTTTTTGCCACTTCTCCTAACTTTATTCTCGGCCAGCATCGGAAGGCTTCAAGGATTCGTAGCCGTTGCGACTACAAGTCAATAGGGGTACCCACCGAGAATGGGAGTAATCAGAAATTGACTGGGTCATATGATTTGAAACGCTTAGCCGAGGCCATGAAACTGAACCGTAATTATGAGATAAACGACCACTATAACGGAGATGGACTAGTTGTATCGCGCGTTTTCAAGGGCGTGAAATACAACATAGTATTGGAGAAGCGTGACGAGACAACCGAACTGAATTTGAACACTTACAATTTTAAGGGTTACCCGAATGGTACGGTGGCCTGGGGCGAGAGATGTAACCGACGAAACGAGTCTATAAAAAGTAATGTGTTGAGAATGATTGAGGACCTGCCTTTAGACTCCCATCAAAAATCCGAGTTGAAAAAATACGTCAGGGTTACAACCATGACCCGCGCATGAGTCGAAAATCTATGGCCTTGCCCAAAAAGTCGGCGAAGCCGACGACTGAAAATAGCCCACCGATTTATCGGTGGGATCGGCGCGAGCACAAGGGGCAGTCCGTGAAACGGACGGCTGAATCTGCAGGACGTCGCCAGTCGAGGATTTATCAGCCGTCCGTTTCACGGACTGGGGGATGTTGCCGATCGGGTCCCAGCACTAAAGTGCTGGGCTACTTTCAATCGTCCGCTGCGCGGACTTGGCAAGACCAGACTTTTTGGGCAAAGCCAAAATCTATCACCAACTTGCATAACAAATCTTCGTAGTCCCCCTGTAACCTGCCGCCAATTCGTTTTTCAATTAAATGACGGCACGACCCATAGAGCAAATTTTCAATTCAAGTAGATCGTGGGTCAAATTGAAGTGATTCTCATGAAATTGACGAAGATTGGTTTGTCGCTAGTAGTTCTGTATGTGATCATTGCTTTTGTTGTTGCGCTCCGGGATTTCAATTGCGGCGGCGGGTTGGATATAAACATTTGTGGACTCGGAACACTCTTCCTTACCTTCCCAAGTTATCTAACCGTCGGATGGTTACTCTCAAAGATGGGTCTAACGATTGATTTTGGAAATAGGAGCCCGAGTGCAACTGATTTGGCTCTTTTGACTACGCACATCATAATCTCCGCGATTATTCTTTACTTGGTTGTGCTTGCAATTCAAAAAGCGGTCTCACGACTAATCAGGCGCTCACCCTGACTGCCACAGTGCATGTGATCTCACGCATTGCCTGTTCTGTAGTTCACGGCATATTCTTCCCTCTCATCAACGGCTTATGCCAAAACCTGCTGCCAAACCTGACAACAACAAAACGTTGCTGCGAGCGCTTCCCTCGATTGATGCGCTGCTGCGCACTGAGACCGGTCAGTCGCTGAAAACCGCAATTGGCGCTGAGCAAGTGACGCTACTCGCCCGTCAAGTCACCGATGAACTGCGGACGCAGATTCTCGGCGGCAACTTTGCCGCAAACGATGGCGATGCGGCCGGACACTTGCTCGCAGAAGCTGAGCAAAGATTGGCCGCGCGTCACTCACAGCAAATCGCAAGCGGCGTCCATCGAGTCATCAACGCCACTGGCGTGATTCTGCACACAAACCTGGGGCGCGCGCCACTGTCTGACGCGGCTCGACGCGCGATCGAACAGGCGTCTGGCTACTGCAATCTCGAATTCGATCTGAATTCGGGCAGTCGTGGACGACGCGGTGGACGGGCTGAAGATCTGCTGACGACACTAGCCCGTGCTGAAGCAGCGCTCGTCGTCAACAATTGTGCGGCGGCGGCGTTGCTGGTGTTGACCGTGCTAGCGCGCGAAGGCGAAACAATCGTTTCGCGCGGGGAGTTGGTTGAAATCGGCGGCGACTTTCGCGTGCCTGAAGTCATGGCGCAATCCGGAACGACGATGGTTGAAGTCGGGACCACCAATCGCACGAAACTTTCGGATTACGAAAAAGCGATCAATGACAACACGCGTCTGATCATGCGCGTGCACACATCGAACTATCGCATCGTTGGTTTCACGAAGACGCCGACGCTGAATGAACTAGCTGCGCTGGCGCACGAAAAAGACTTACTGCTTTACGAAGACGCCGGCTCAGGCGCGCTCATCGATTTCACGGAGTACGGAATTACCGGCGAGCCCTTGATTCGCGATTCGTTCGCAGCGGGCGTCGATGTGATTTCGTTCAGCGGCGACAAACTGCTCGGTGGCCCGCAAGCCGGCTTGCTCGTGGGTCGTGCCGAAGTGATCGAGCGCATGCGCAAGCATTCACTTTACCGCGCCCTGCGCGCCGACAAACTCCGGCTCGCCGCGTTGGAGGCAACGCTCGACTCGTACGCGCTCAACGCGACAACCCAGGAAATTCCGACCCACCAGATGATTGCCGCGTCCGATGCTGAGTTGCGCGAACGCGCGCAGAGCGTCGTCGACAAATTTCAGGATACGAGATCAGGACAACTAACCATCGAAATCGTCGCAGGCGAATCGGCGATCGGGGGCGGCGCGGCACCAACCTCGCGCCTGTCAACGACACTAATTTCGCTCAGACACCAAAATCTGTCGGCGAATGAAATTGAAGAGCGCCTCCGCCGATCGCAACCACCCATCATCGCCCGCATTGAGGATGATCGAGTACTTCTCGATTTACGTACCGTCGCTGCGACGGACGAACCCGAACTCATTTCCGCTGTCGGGGGCATCGAGAACCACTCCAAACCATCGCACTAGAACTTCGCTTGAAGTTCCTCGTTCTTCGCGATTTCCCCCGGAAAACAGCCAAAAATTGTCTCCCCTAACTGCTTGTCTGGCGTGTATAATCGATTCGCCACAACAACCGTGGCGACCCGCCTCACGAATCCCGAATTAATACTCCAGAAATTTTGAGAACATTTAACTGGAAGTCATTATTGGTGTCAGTCGCGCTGGCTTTCGCCGCCGGTGTGGTTGCCTGTGTCATCTGGCGCGGCGGTCTGATCGATTCGACGGCGGCGGCATTTGTCGTCCGTGTCGGACCGGAGGAAGCGCCGCTGCAGACGCCGCAGACGTGGCTCGCGCTCTTGCTGATCGTAACGATTAGTACCAGCGCAGGTTTCTTTGTCGGTCGCGTCGGCGCGCGCCGATCATTCGTGATTCTCGCGTCGGGATTCATCTTGATGTGCACGGCCAGCCTGCTGGTCTCGCGCTATTTGAAAATCGACATTCTGTTCGTGCCGATGGCGATCGCTGCCACGCTCGCCGTGCTCCTGGTGCAACTGCAGCGTCTCTGGTTGATCGACACTTTGCTGACCGAGCGAGTGAACGAAACGATCTCGCGCACTGACGGGTTGGGCATGAGCGTCGCTGAGAATCGACTAACGAGTGGACTGAAGTTATTGCAGACCGTGCTTCCTTTGGAAGAAGCGATCGTGTTCCAGCCCGACGAAAGTGGCGCGCTCGTTCCGTGCGCGCGCCTGCGCGGTCAACAGAATGGTTCGACGGCTGCGGGGCGCAATTCCGTCTGGCGCAAACTCATCAAACTTTGTGACCGTGCCGCAAAGACGAACGAGATCACTCTGGCGCCGATGAATGAGATCGATGCGCTCGAAAATGTAGCAATGCCACTGCGTCACGCCGGACACAATGCCGGCGCTCTGTTGTTGCGGCTGCGTGAAAGTTTCGATCAAAGTGATCGTCGATTGCTGTTCGCAGTTGGTGGCCAGCTCGCGCGTGACCTTCAGCGTGAGGACGCGCAACGAAAGAAACTCAACAGCCATCTTCCCGCGTTCGTCTCATCGCGTACGTCGGATCACCGTCTGCACGCATTCGATCTCATCACTGGCGTGCTCGCTGAAAACAAGTTCGGCGCGCAAGTACTTGCAGAAGCGTCTGACGGCTATGCCATCGCTTATCTGGACGGGACGCTCGCCTACGCGAATCCGGCGATGCTCTGGGCGGCGCGCCTGAACAATCACGATGTGCAGAAGACCGATTTGTTTGGACTACTCGATCAGTTCAAATCCGGAGTTTTCGACGAGCCCGCCATCGCCGTGCGGCGCGTGCTGCAATCGGGGGAGGCGTACGAACGAGAGCTTAAATTTCCAGAGCGCAATCAGACGCTCGAGCTGCGCATTGCACTCGCGACTGAGCGCAACGGTCACAATTCAAACGGCAACGGCGCGAGTGCTAAACCGCACTGCCTGGCGATTCGCGTCCGCGACGTCACCCGCATGAAGGAATTCGAAAAACTGAAGAGCGACATGATTTCGCTCATGTCACACGAGCTGCGCACCCCGCTCACCAGCATCAACGGATTCGCAGAATTGCTCGTGATTGACGACAAAATCCCTGAAGAGTCGCGCGAGTTTCTGCAAATCATCTCGAATGAATCGCAGCGCATGTCGCGCATGATCGATACGTTCCTGACGGTGACTCAGCTTGAGCGCGCGGACAAACAAGAGGTGACAAAGATCGCGCTGCGCCTGGATGAGGTCGTCACCGAAACAGTGAACGTGATGCAGCCGGTCGCCAAAAGAAAACGCATCCGCCTGCTCGAAGATAACCGCCGTCAAATCCCACCTGTTTCGGCGGACAAAAGCCTGATTACGCAAGCGCTCACCAAACTAATTGACAACGCGATTCGTTACAGCCCCGAACGCACAACGGTCACAGTTTCAACCTCGCTGGAAGCCGAAACGGTGCGTGTCGTCGTTGAAGATCACGGTTATGGCGTACCGCAGGATTCCGTAGATCGCATCTGGGAAAAATTTTACCGCGTCGCCCGCGACGGCCAGGAAAAGGACGAGGAATCAACCGGTCTCGGCTTGTCGTTCGTAAAAGAAGTCATAGAGCAACACGGCGGATCAGTCTCAGTTGAATCCGAAGTCGGGCGTGGCTCGAAATTTAGCCTCGCGCTGCCGCGGCTGTAGTCACTGTTTATTAATCTTGCCGCGACAATTGTCCGCTCCGCAGGTGCAGCGTTTCGAATTCGGATGCAGCGTCTGCTCGTAATCAATCGTAATCTCGTCGCCAGCCTGAATATCTCGCAAAGCAAAAAACAACACGTGGCCGTACAGCGTCCTCATGTACGCGTTCGGTTGGCACGAATGGTTTATGTAGTGAGTGCCGTTGCCACCGCGCGCGCCGTCTAAGCTGAAGCGCCCATCGATGTCGCAGATGCGCAGGATGCGGCGATTGCGCGCGCGTTTCTGGGCTTCGAGATCAGTAATTCGTTCACCCAGGTACTCGGCAATCTTTTTTCCGCGTTTGAAGGAAACAGTGGCAAAGCATCCTTTGCCATTGATTCTTGATTTGCTGATGGTGAGGCCGTGAGCGAGTTTCATCAACTCGCATTGTACGACGAAATTTCACCACAGAGGTCACAGAGGAAGACAAAGCAAAATAGGCCGGAACCACTGGCTCGATGTAATCAAGCGCCGCGTAGAAACCGTTGGTATTACTTTTGTCGTCTTCTCTGTGTCCTCTGTGGTTGATATCGCCTAGTTTGCTGTCGTCTGCGGCGCCACGTACCGCACAAACTTCAACTCAGACAATGCCGCCAACTTGTCGAGAGGCATTCGTCCAATGACCATCTTCGCTGTTTTGGGATCGAGTACGACTTCGAATCCGAGTTCTTTCAGCTTGGCCATGGTCGCGTCAGATTTGTCGCTCAGGAAAATCTGAATCTCAGCTTTGCCGTCGCGCACGAACTTCGCTTCATCCGAAAGCGCGCCGGCTTTCGGAGCCTTCAACCAATCGATGACTTTCAGAATCGCCGGATGAAGTTTCGTCTGCATGTCCGCGCGTTTCTTTTCTTCGGGCGAAAGTTTGCGAGGCTCGTCCCCTTCGGCGCCATCGAACGCCACTACCGCGTTCACAGCCTTGGGCGGAGACGGTGGCGGAGGCGTCGAGTTACCCGCTCCCGCTCCTGAAGAAATGCCGCCGCCGCCTCGTGCGGGTCGCGATTTTGATCTCGCATTCCCAGATCCCGATCCCGCGACAGTTACTGTTTGGGTAGCCACCCCCGGGTTCATAAAGTAAAGACTCTGCACGTTTCGTCCCGCGCTGATCGAGCCATCCGGGCCATACGCCGTATCTCTATTCACCCCTTCCGGCACTTCCACCGGAACGTCGATGCGCCGCGGCTGACCGCCGTCGGTCACAATCATCTCCTCGACCGCGACGAACGAAGTGAACTGCGTCATCAGACGATAATCCAATCCCAGTTGAATAATCTGTTGCTTGAGCTCGTCCTTCATCGTTCCCTGTTGAGCGCCGTTCATGTCCTGGCCCATCAAATCATCGATGCGGTTGCGCGCCCACAACGTCGCCAAAACATCACGCTGTTCCGTCGAAGAGAAATCGACAGGAATCTCGCGCACAAAATCGCGGCCCGACATTTTGCCGCGCAAACGAATCACACCTTTGCCATTTCCGGCATACCGTCCAGTCAAGATCACCGGCTTCGCGCTGAACAGATCCGGAATTGTTTTCGGATAGACATCGCTGACCGTCATACCGTTCCAATCAACTGTAAGATCGGTCAAGAGAGGATTGCGCACGCGCTCATGAAAACGTTTGGCTGCCGCCGAGCCGTCGTCATTCAAACCCACGTATTCAACTTCGCCGCGCCCGTACTTCGCCATGTTGTCGAGCAGGTAACGATTCACGCTGCCGCCGATGCCGAAGGCAAACACGCGCGCGTTGGGATGCTTCTGCACTTCCCCGATGATTTCCATGTCGTTTCCGACATAACCGTCGGTCATGAAGCAGACAATGCGCATGTGATCCTGTTTGTCCGACGGATCCATCGAAGCCTTGATCGCTTTCATCATCTCTGTGCCGCCACTGCCTTCGCGTGTTTCCAGAAACTTCTGCGCTTTCGCGAGATTCTCTCTGGTCGCCGGTACGGGTTCGGGAAACAGAATGTGCTCGTCGCCCGCGAACGTGATCAGATTGAAAGTGTCGTACGGATAGAGATTGTCCAGCGCGAGCTTCATCGTCTCTTTGGCCTTCTCAATTGGGAAGCCGCTCATTGAGCCGGAAGTATCCAGCACGAAGACGAGTTCTTTCGGCGTTACGTCTTCGACCGTTACTCTCTCGGGCGGCTGCAAAATCAAAGTGAAGAAGCCGCTATGACCGGTTGAGTGAGTCAACAGCGCATCGCTGATCTTCTTGCCCGCAACGTCATAACGCAGAATGAAATCCTTGTTCGGAATCGTCTCCTCATCCTTCAAGCTGACGTGCGCGCGGCTAATGTCTGCCCGCTCAACCACAACGTCATGAGTCTTCGCATCGAGAGCATCGATGGGCACACCGGCGTCCAGCGTCACATCAATGGAAATGTCATGACCGGCGCGCATGCCCGCGGGGGGCGGCTTCGGCGTGATGCGCGAAGCGTCGGGCACGCGATCCGTGTCAGGGGCGAAACCGTTTCCCGGCGCGCCCGTCGCATTGCCCGGCACGTAACGCGGGCCTACGACCATCGGGAAAACAAATTCGTAAGCACCGTCTTCATATTTCAGGGTTTCAACGTAACTGATCGTTATCTTGATCTGTTCACCCGGCAGAATATTTGCGACCGATTGAGTAAAGATGTTCGGCCGTTCCTGGTCGAGCAAGCTCGCCGTCTGGCCGTTGTTCTTGGCGGCTTCGTAGACTGCCTGGGCTTCTTCGCGCCGCAAAATCTTTCCGCGCACCGTGCGGTCGCCAACCGACATCGTCATATCGTCGACCGCTGCGTTCTGAGGCAGCGGAAACGTGTAGACCGCTTCGATCTTTTCTTTGAACGGGTTCTCAAACTGCTGCGTGACTGTGACGCGTGAGAGAAAGCCGCTGATCTGCGCCTTCACGTCCGTGTGCTTGAGCGGACAAACCGCTTTCACCTTCCCATTTGGATCGACGGACTGAAGTGTGCCTTGCGTGACCTGGTTTTCGCTCTGGGCTGAGACAACCGTGATCGACTGTCTCAAAGAACCGGTGGCGAACAATCCAACTGCGACCAGGCCGATGATTAAGAATGACTTCCGGAAGGTTCTTGCGCGCATACATCTTCTCCTCGAAGCTGCTCGGAATACGCCATAGACCGGCATGGATCCATAAGCTTAAGAATTTAGAGGCCGAACTGCGCCTCTGGTTCCCGATTACGGGATTAGAACGTGAACAGCGGGGAGACCTTGCAGGAAATCTGAATCGTAGATGCCTCAAAGTTGAGCCGCGATGGCTTCAATACAAATTAAAGTTGTATTCCAACTGCATGTACATCGACACCGGACGACCATCACGCATGGCGGGTACAAAGTGAATCTGACGCGCCGCGGCGATAGCTTTTTCAGTCAATCCGTCGCTCAACTTCTGCACCGCCTGAATGTTCGTAACCTCTCCACTACTGGAGAAGACAACCCGCAGAACGACGGTGCCGGTGATTTGATTGCGGCGTGCTTGCTCCGTGTACTGAGGTTCAGGTTTCGAAATTACGCGGGGACGAGCGCTGACTTCTGGGGATTTGTAGATGCGATCGGTGCCGGTGCAGCCTCTCGCTAGAGCAGTGCCTCGACCACAACCCGGTCCACCACCACTGCCGCCCAAGCCGATACTCCTGTCGCCGCCGCCGGTATTGCCGTCATTGCCGTCGCCGAACCCACCGCTACTGCCATTGCCTATCCCCGTGCCATCGTGCGTGCCGACGCCGCCTCCATCACCGGGGCCGTTCGACGGTGTCGTTTGCTTCGATCGCGGATCGCCGTAGGTCGAATAGTCGATCTTCCGATACAACGCCGGATCGAGATCGATTCCGGCAACCGGCAAAGCTTGCGGCAGACGAACGGCTGCTGTGGGAATTGGGGCTGGAATCATCGAAGGCGTCGGTGGGCGACCTTGCGACGCTGGCAACGGCGAATGCGTGCCGCCACTTCCACCGCCATGCGCGCGTGCCGGAATCGCAGACGATCCTTCACCGGCGCCGCGTGCTAAGCCGACGCGGCCGTTCTCACCAGTGCCGGTGCCTGGATCTTTCGCCGCGTCAGAAGTCGAAGGGAACGTGAATGTCGTGACGACTTCCAGTTGTTCAATTCCCTTTCCACCTTCTCGATCTCGGCTGCGACGTTCCAAAACTAATACGGCCACAATCGCCGAGGTAATAATCAGGACAGACATCGCGACCGCGAGTCCCCTCTGAGTTCCGGAAAACTCATGCTGTACCGCTGCTACGGAATTGCGCGCGGCAGAGCGTGTGAACTTCACCGGCTCTTTTTTGAATTCAGGCCAGCTTTGCTTGAGCCGCTGAAAAACAAACTCAATTTCGGCGAGGAGCCGGGAAAAGAGTGGCGCTTCGGAAAGGACCGTCAGCGCAAATTCGTTTTTGCGAATTCTCCTGGTATCCCGATTAGACAGGCCATTGGATGGATCGAATTTCATCACAAGCTCCTTGTTGTTGGCAGGCGTGAACTTCGGAGGGGAGACCGTGTGTTGCGATGCAGCGGCGCTGAACAGACCTCAGCCCGGCTACATTAATCAGAGCATCGCACTTAGACCGTCGACGATCCGGGGAGACTCCAAATAGGTATTACGGGAGACGAGTGAAAGGTTACGAAGAAAAAACTGGACTAACTCTTCAGTTTGAATGTCCGCGCGATCTGATCCGTCTGATTGCGGATGCGTGAAAGTTTGTCGCGCATGCCCGTGAAGCGCAGCGCATAAACCGTGCGATCATCGGCCTGGAGATAGTAAGTGCGGCCGGCCATAGGTTTGCCCGCTTGTGTGAACTCGAATGCCATGGTGAAGCCATTCATCCGACCCGTGAAGCGTTCGCCTTTGCCGTCAATGTATCCGGGACGAAAGTGTTCTTTCTGTTCCTGATCCTGATGCGCGAACTCTTCGACCGTCGTGCCGTCGGGCAGCGCCTCTTTGCGAATGCGCAAATAACCATCGTTGCGGTCGTTGTAAACGAATTCGGCATGCTGATGGACCTCGTCAGGCTCATCAACCAGACGCCACATCGGCGAGGGAAACTCGACCAGGTAATCAACCTTAGAACTGGAATAAGTGTGGTCCTGCAGAGCCGCCGCCGGTCGCGCGACAGACAAAGCAAACGCTGCAACAAAAAGGAAGGTGATAAAAGCCAAGGGTGTTCGCACGGTCAGTTTCTCCGATGGAAAGGTTGGTTTCACGAATATCTCAGATGCTGAATTTAGCTTAGTTTGTTGTCCCCGGCCCGCTCATTCCCTGGCAATCGCCTGCCGCTGAAGCTGTACAAGTTCAGCGATTCCCTTCTTCGCCAGCTCCAGCAAGTTATCCATTTGCTCGCGCGAAAAAGGGGCGCCCTCCGCGGTCCCCTGCACCTCAATGAAGCGCCCATCGCCGGTGCAAACAACATTCATGTCGACTTCGGCGCGTGAATCTTCGTCGTATTTCAGATCAAGCAGCGGCGTCGCGTCAACGATGCCGACGCTGACAGCCGCAACTTCGCTGACGATCGGCGACTTCTTGATCTTCTTTTCGGCTAACAGCCGTCGGCACGCCAAGGCAAATGCCACGTACGCGCCGGTGATCGCCGCCGTGCGCGTTCCGCCATCCGCCTGGAGCACATCGCAATCGAGCGTGATTGTCCGTTCGCCCAGCACCGAACGATCAGCAATCGCGCGCATGCTGCGCCCGATGAGCCTTTGAATCTCGTGGGTGCGACCTGATGGTCCGCCGCGACCAGTCTCTCGCGCGGTGCGCGTGTGCGTTGAGCGCGGCAGCATCCCGTATTCGGCTGTCACCCAACCCTCGGTTCTTTGATTCCGAAGGTGCGGCGGCAACTTGTCTTCAACTGAGGCTGCGCAGATGACCCGCGTGTTGCCCATCTCGATCAGAGCCGAGCCTTCAGCGTGAGCGATAAAGCCGGGCGTGATCTTTACGGTGCGCAATTGGTTGGCAATGCGATTGTCTGTGCGAGAGTATTGGGTCATTGAATTTATTCGCAGATTACACAGATTACGCGGAAAAAGGCTAGCCACGAAAAGGCACAAGACGGACAAAAACATTTGAACCGTCCGAAAAAGGGGATTCCGCACTGCCTACTGCTTACTGCTTACGGTTGTCTGAAATCTGCGAAATCTGCGGATTAAGTGCTCAGCCGATCTTCCCCAAACACTTCCACTGCTTCCAAACGCGATGGCTTGGCGCCGAGAAATCGTTCCGCTACCCGCGCGAATCTTTCGGCCGCATCAGTCACATAAAAGTGATCCAAATCGTCGCCCAACTGCCGTTCGAGTGCGCCGGTCGGCAAGGTGAGCCGGGCCAGACTTTTCTCTTTCAATAGAGCCTTGACCTCGAGGGCCGTTGCTTCGCCAGAATCGATTAGCCGCACGTCCTCGCCGATTGTCTGCTGAATGATTTCGCGCAAAATCGGGTAATGAGTGCAGCCGAGCACCAGCGTCTCGACATTGGATCGCAAGTCGCTAAGATATGTCGCCGCGATTGTGCGCGTGACTTCGTTGTCTGACCAACCTTCTTCCGCCAAAGGCACGAACAATGGACAAGCGCGCTCAATAACTTTCGTATCCGGATCGGCTTTGTTAATCGCGGCTGTATAAGCGCCGCTTTGCACGGTCGACTCAGTCGCAATCACGCCGATGCAGCGCCCGGGAGCGCGGCCATCCTGGCCGCCTTTCACCGCCGCCCTCGCGCCTGGCCCAATCACACCAACGACATCGATGTTCAGCGCGCTGCGAATCGCGGGCAGCGCCAACGCCGACGCCGTGTTGCACGCCACCACCAACAACTTGATTCCGTGCGCCGCCAGGAATCTGGCGTTCTCGACTGCATATCGCTCAACGGTCGCCAGCGACTTCGTGCCGTAGGGCACGCGCGCGGTATCGCCAAGATAAACGAACCGCTCATTCGGCAAATGCTCATGCAGCGCGCGATAGACCGTGAGTCCACCGACGCCGCTGTCGAAAATTCCGATGGGAAGCGAGGCGCTCATTCGCAGGTTACAAGCAGACGAATCCGCAGATTACACAGACTACGCGGAAAATAACAAACAGCAGGCAGCACGAAGCAGAAGACAGGAAAACTTCCGCTGAACAATCCGCAGATTACACAGATTACGCAGATAGCTACGAAAAAGCACAAAAGGCACAAACTGAAATCCTCCTCGAGACTTTCCTGTTTGTGGCTTCTGTGCCTTTTTGTGGCTTATTTTTCTTTTCTGCGTAATCTGCGTAATCTGCGGATTGTTCAGGTGTGCCTTCCTGCCGTCTGCCTACTGCCCTCTGCCTTTTGTTCTCACTGGGTATTTCGATCTGCGACTTCTGTCACATCCATCGAAAGCACATAGCGTTCAAAGTCTGGCAGATCTTCGTCGCCGAAGATCATTCCCGGATTGTCCTTCACTTCGACGTACCTGGGTATCGCGGTCTTTAAGGCGTCACTTGCGACCAACAAGCTGTTGCAACCATTAGGGCATCGCCAATAGTCCAGCCTGACGGTCGGTGCGGACTCGTCACCTGCGAATTGGAATGGTTCCCAGCGACGTTGGCACCTTTCACACTGCAGCACCGGCATCCAACCGTTGAGTGTGACGTAAACTTCCTTCAACTCTTTCTCGACCGCTGACCTGTTCATTGCGACTCCCTAGTTAAAGCCGATTCCCAATGTCGATTGTGAACTCTGGTTTGTTGAGCGCGACCTTCTTGCTCAGTCTGCTTAATTTGCGAATAGCTCGGGGGTTGGGTTTTCCTGCCTACTGCTTTCTGCCTACTGCCTACTGTTTTATGGTGGAGGCGCCGGGAATCGAACCCGGATCCAAAGGTCAACGCCGAAGGACTCTACATGCTTAGCTGTTTCTCTTTCCGCGTCCGGGGTACGCACGCCTCCGGCGTGCCTATTTCTTTTCAAGCACTCCGGGAGGAGTGCGTACCCAGGACGCGACTTTCGCCCATCTCGAACTAAGTGAATCAGCAAGACGTTCGAACGGGCTAGTCCGGCTTTGGTCTCGCCCATCACGACGGACCGACATGATGGGCCAGCTCATCTAAGGTGACATCTCCATCCGCGCGCATGAGCAACTTGCGGCGGAGACGCTCGCGGGCTGTTTAGGCTGCGAGAGCTAACTCGTTAGAGTTCGCAGTTGTTTTTCCCTGCAATTTGATAACGGTCCCTACAAGAAAGAGGCCCGGCATGCATCGCGACGGACGTTACGGCCCCTGTCGAAGCCTGTCGCCCCCTCGTGAAGCAAAATGATTATAGGGGATGGGAGAAGAGATGTCAGGTTTGGTTGGATAACCAATCAACTTTGAACGGTAACTGGCGCTTCGAATTCACCACGAACCGTGTGATTGTCGAGAACGTCATTTAGAGTATTAATGAAGTCGGACTGCAAACCCCTCCCAGATTGCATGACTTGGAAAAACAGCAAGAGAAGGAACGCGACTGGAATGGCACCTTTATCCTTCGTAGCGACTCGTACTGAGTACGGTTCTTGAAGGCTAGGCGTCGAACCGACTGCTCGACGATCGCGGGCCCAACTCCAGTTGTGGATTATGACACCTCTGTCAAGTAGCAGTATCGCGCGCGGCAGCTCTTCTAAATCTAACGACTTGACCCACGTCGCAAGATACTTCAACACTGTTTCAGCCTTGGGGGACTTGAAAGCAAACACGATGCCTTCACACGCGAATTTAGTCGCATCGCAGAGGCGATGTTTTCAATTGCGAGTGCCAAATCTTTTTTGCCCAGTGAGGTTTTTACTTCGATCACCATATCAACTGATTGAGGCCATACGATATCGATCTCGGCATCCGAATAAACAAGTGGGTAGTAATTCTTGCGATGGATGAGGATGTCACACTGCCGGCTGACTGCGTTCGGGTAAGACGGATCACAGATGAAGCCTTGGGTAACGCTGAAATCACCGGAAGCGTGCTTTGCCAGAAAATCACGTAGGATGATTTCATTTGCTGTTCCTGATGCAAGGTTATGGCGAACAAAAACGCGCATTCGATTCATGCGCGACTGAAATTCCTTGGCAACGCTGACGCAATACTCGAAATAGTTGTTTCCGCGAAATTCCATCGAATGGCCTCGACGACGACGATCAAAACGGCACATCGTCATCAGTTAGAGCGTTGTTCGTATTAACAGGTTCTTCTCGTCCGCCAACAATGACCCGAGACTCGGAATCGGAGGGCAAAATCTCACCGCGTTTCTTCGCCTCCCATCGTTGCCTCATTGCTAGCTGGCGCTGACGTCTGACGTGAATGTGATCCAGCATTTCCGCTACTACGTCGAGCGTGTATGAGGCTTCAGCTGCTTCGACCGTCGTCCAGTCCCCTGCCTGGTCACGGGCTGGATGACCAGCTATGTTTCCAAACTGCCTTACGTCATGCATCAACTCAATCAGGGTTGGCGAAGCCGTTTCATGCTCAATAAAATCGTCGATCATGTCCGCAAGGCGTCCGCGTGGTTGGTTCAAGTGACTGCGGAGACATTGCTCCAGGATACGGCGAGCTAAAAAAGCAGAGCCGTTCGGAGACAAATTTTCAATCGTCGCAGCCTCTCGATACATCGCGCGCAGTTCACTAGGAACTTCATCAGGCAGGTCGGCTCGCAGAGACCAAGATGGGAAAATGATCCGCTCGTCAAGCAACTCCGGCGATTCATTATCACCGTATGACGACAAATAACGCTTTTCAAGCCGGTAAACAATGGTGGCCTCCTGACATTTAGGGCGAGGGCAAATACCCATTACAAAATAATGTGTGCGTTCTTCTGTGTAATCGTCATGAGAGGTGCTTTGAGTAAAAGCCAAACACGCTTTGCTTTCAGGATCCTTGAAGGCTACCGCTCGATGGCAATGACCGCATGGACCTTCGATCAATTTCTTGTCAGCACCCCAGCCAGCAAGATTGAATTCACGTTCAGCTAATACGCCCATAACAAACACTTTAGTCCGCGCAGCGGACGAATGACAATCGCCCAACGAAGAAAGTAAATCGTGAATCGTAAATCGTGAATAGAAACAGCTAAATCAAATCGCGCCATCGCCGAGGATCGCGACGCAGGTCCATTACCGCAGTAATCAGAATTTCGTCAGGTCGAACCTGATACAGAAGTCCAAATGGAAAGCGATGCGTTCTACATCGCCTACTTCGCGCCGAGACCGGATGCCACGCGCGCGGGAAACGCAGCATTCGATCAATGGTGGCGTCGATCTCATCAAGAAACTTTACGCCGAGCCCTTTTTCTTGTTGCTCGTAATAGAGTGTCGCTTCTCGTAATTCTGAAAGTGCTGCGGAAGTAAATCGGTACTTCGTCATTTCGTGAGAGATTTGCGAAGTTCCTCGAGCGCAGACGGCCCATCAACGGCAGCTAATTCGCCGCGTTCAAACGCATCAATCCGATCCTCAGACTCGGCGGCCCACTTCGCCTCGATTTCCGTGATTCTCTCTTCATCGAGACTTTCCCAAAGAACGTCGATTAACGCTGCTCTTTCGGCTGGTGCGAGCTTTTCGATTTCGTTTTGAATGGATGCAAGGCTCATGCGCGAATAATCGACTGGAAAGATCGGGGTGTCAAGACTAAGTCCGCGCAGCGGACGAATGACAGCAGCCCCTCAAGACCGTGAATCGTAAATGGTAAATGGTGAATAGTGGCGGCGAGGGGCAAAGTGCAAAGCGCCACGAGAAAGCCGTGAGCGTGAGGACTACGCCGCTTCTTCATCAAGCTTCTGCTGCAGCCATTTATTCACTAACGTCTCGACCTTCACACCGCGTTTCGCTGCATGAGCTTCGATCTCGTTGAGCAATTCAAGGTGAACCGGCACCGTGCTGATCACTTCGAATTCTGCGTCAGGTGCATCGGTGTCGAACTCGGTCAGATCGTGGGTGTCCCAGAACTCGCCAATCTGTTCGTCCGAATCCCCTTTCGAAATGCTGCTCAATCTATTCTCTTCCATATCAATCAATGGCCAATTCCGGCAAGTGCTCGTCTTCGTATTTCTCAATCAACACGCCAACGATTTCCATGAGTGAGGCAAGCGGATGGGATTCGTTTTCTCCGACTTCATCAATCAGCGAATCCAGTAGCGCAACGAGCTGTTCGTACTCTTTGTCCGAATGCGGAACGTAGATTCTGCCCGCGAGCGACGACCATGCTGCCTGGGTTTTGCTTACGTCGAGGTTCTGCATCGTCATTCCTTCCACGCCACGACAATGTAGTCCGCGCAGCGGACGGATGACAATAGCCCACCGATTCATCGGTGGGATCACGTCACGTCATGAATCCGGAGTCCGTGAAACGGACGGCTGAAACCAATCTGTCGTTCGAGATCAACCACAATCTTCAGTCGCCCCTTTCACGGGCTTACGTCTCAATTCTCGCTTAGTTACCCAGCAATGAATTGCTGGGCTACTTTCAAAACGTCCGCTTCGCGGACTGAACCCCTCTTCGATTTACAATTCAAACGACCCACCGGCATTACCGAAATACATATCGTCGATCGTATTCGACACCATGCTTATCCAGCAGGGCCAAGAACTCGTCTTCGAACGTTCGCTTATGATGGTGCTCCTTCTGGTTGTTGATGTATGCAATGGTGCGGCTCGCCTGTGAAGCGCTCACGCTAAATGCACCGTATCCTTCCTGCCATTCGAACTTCTTGTACTTGGCAAATGTATCGTGAATCCATTTTGACGAACCGCCTTTGATCAACTGAACGGCTTTGGCAAAGCTCATCGTTGCTGGAAGTGATAGTAACGCGTGAACGTGATCGGCCGTCCCACCAATCGTGAGAGCCTTCATCTTGTTCTCGCGCGCGATTCCGCCGATGTAAGGCCAGAGCCGTAATTCCAATTCGGAATCGACAAATGGATATCGTTCTTTCGTGCTGAAGACGCAATGCATTAGGTTGGTGACGTAGGAGTGAGACATGGGAGTCTCCTTTCAGTCGTCCGTTTCACGGACTCTTGGTTCGTTCTGATCTGATGATCCCAGCGATGAATCGCTGGGCTATTGTCATTCGTCCGCTGCGCGGACTCAAGATGACGCCCTACCTCACAATGAAAAACGGAAACACGTACGCTTGCAGCATTACGAGAATTCCTACCAACGCCGCCAGCACTAAGCTGTGGAAGAACACATAGCGAAGGATGTCGCCTTCGTGACCGTGCCAGCGCGTGGCCGTGCTGGCAACGACGATGGATTGCGCGTCGATCATCTTGCCCATCACGCCGCCCGAACTGTTGGCTGCGCCCATCAGAATCGGACTGAGCCCCAGCTGCGTCGCAGTGATTTTTTGCAGGCTGCCGAAAAGAACGTTCGATGAAGTGTCTGATCCCGTCAGCGCCACTCCCAGCCATCCCAACATCGTGCCGAAGAATGGGTAAAGCCAACCTGTCCTGGCGAATGCCAGCCCCAGTGTTGCGTCCATTCCTGAATACCGCGTCGAAAACCCAATCGCCATCATCAGAGCAATCGTCAGCAGCGAGAAACTGACGAGCCGCATCGTCTGCCAATAAACGCGAAGCAAACGACGCGGCGAAAATCCCATCAGCAAGCCCGCGATAATCGCGGCGACCAGAATGCCTGTGCCGGCAGCCGACAGGAAATTGAAATTGAAGACGGCCGCTTCCGCCGTAGGCTTTGCCACTGCCGGAGGAACCCGCGAGACGAGTTTGTCCAATGCGTAAACCGGAATCTTTGGCGCCGCGACGCGGTCGAGAAAAGACTTCGTCTGAGGCAAGCCCCACACAAACACTACGACGCTGAGGATGATCCAAGGCAGCCAGGGACTAACCATTGCCGATTTCCGATTGCCGATTGGTGATTGCTCTGTGTCAGAAGCCCGACCACCAGGGAGGGCAGGATCCCAAACGAGCATCTGTGATTGTCCCGGGAATTCTTTGGTGTGTGTTGCCCTCCCTGGCGGTCGGGCTTCTGACACTCTCCAGATATTTTTCGGTTGCCAGAACTTCAAAAACAACGCGAGCGCGGCAATCGAAGTGATCGCCGCCACTACATCTACCAGCCACGGCCCGTGAAAATTTGAAACCAGAAATTGCGGAATCGCAAAGCATGCGCCCGCGACCAGAATCGCCGGCCAGATTTCCAACATTCCTCGGAATCCGGCGAACGCCCAGATCAACCAGAACGGAACCAGCAACGAAAAGAACGGGAGCTGACGTCCGACCATCGCGCTTAGTTTGTTCAGGTCTAATCCGGTTACACCTTGTAAGCCGATTAGCGGCGCGCCCAACGCGCCAAAGGCCACGGGCGCCGTGTTCGCGATCAGCGAAAGACCCGACGCCGACAACGGCGAAAAACCCAAGCCGATCAGAATCGCTCCGGTAACCGCCACCGGAGTACCAAATCCGCAGGCGCCTTCGATAAATGCGCCGAAGCTGAACGCAACGAGCAACAATTGCAATCTTCGATCTTCCGTTAACCCAGTGATGCTCTGGCGCAATTCTGCGAACAAACCGCATTCGTTGGTGAGCTGATAAAGGAAGATCACGTTGAGCACGATCCAACCAATCGGAAACAATCCGTACGCGGCGCCGTAGAGCGCGCTCGCAAAAATCATCTTCGCCGGCATCCGAAATACGATGACGGCGACGGCTAATGACGTAGACAGACCTAAGAGAGCCGCGTAATGTGCGCGGACGCGAAAAATCGCGAGGCTGCCGAGTAGGACGACTATCGGCAGCGCGGCACACAAGGTCGAAAGCAGGGCGTTGCCGAGCGGATTGTAAATTTGGGACCAGGTCATGAGCGCAAAGGCAGAAAAATCCGCAGATACTTATCACGCCACGCAGCCGGCGACAACCACGTTGTCGGTAGTGGCTCAATTTCGATTTCCTCTGCGGTGCTCTACGAAGTCCTCGGCGCTCTCTGCGGTTACCCCCAATGTTTGAAATAAAACCTTGGGAGAAGACCGAGGGCCCGCAGAGAAACGCAGAGGGAATTGAAATTAGGTCGCTGCCAGATTGCTTGGTGGTGCCCTAATTTGAGAGTTCTCTGTGTCTCTGCGAGAACTCAGTGCCTCTGTGGTGGAAATATCGCGCGAAACGTTTCACCACGGAGACACAGAGAATTCACTGAGACACTGAGAGTTGAAATTAGGGCACCACCGATTCTTACCCTCCCGGTTCGGCCACGAAGCTTCTATACTTGCGCGATGCGGAATTCCCCCAAAAACGTTTCCGCCCTTTGGCGCTGCTCGGAATGCGGGCGAGGCTTCGCCAATCGCAATCAAAGTCACTCGTGCAGCGATGTCACTTTGAAGTCGCACTTCACAGGAAAGAGCGAGCATGCGCGGCAATTGTTCGACGCGCTCGCCGCGATGATTAAGAAATGCGGGCCGGTAAAAGTCCTGCCAGAAAAGACTCGGATTGCCTTTCAGGTGCGCATGTCATTCATCGCCGTGCAGGTGCGGCGGAACTATCTCATTGGGCATTTTGTCTTCGCACGCCGAGTGGAACATCCACGCTTTACGCGCGTCGAAACATTCTCTCCGCGAAATCATTTGCACGCATTTCGCTTGGACAGTCGCTCGCAACTTGATGATGAGTTCGCCACCTGGGTGCGTGAGGCCTATGCAGTGGGAGAACAGAAGCACTTACGAATGAAGAGATAAAGTCCTCAAGCCCTGTGCTTGAGAGGGCCTTCCCTCACGGTCGGGCTCAGCCTACGATTCGATTCTCCGTACCGGACGAGTACGTCGTTCTCAGTACCGCTAGGTTTTCGGCGTCAACATTAGCGCGAAATAACCTTGCCCGACGTGTTTCACTCCTTTCGAATAAAACTGACCTTCCAAGATCCAACCGTCGCCCGGGTCGTCTCGCCCCCAAAAATAACTGCCGGAGTCGATTTGCAAGATGAAGCGCTCAGCCTCAGGTGTCACTCTCGCGCACTGCGCCTGAATCGTCACGCTGGCCGGTTCCGCACCAAGATTTCCCGGGTCAGTTATCCCACCTGAATCGCTCCGAATAAAGTCGACTCGAAGATAGACAACGTGCCGAGTCTGGAACTGCAGAAACTCGACGAGTTTGCACATGTCCTCTTCGGTCTTGATGTTCAGACGGAGTTCGGGCGTGCGTGCCGGCGACGGTTCAGCCTTGTTTGGAGGTTGGGTGTTGCTGTTACCAGTCGGCGTCGCACCTGGACTATTCGCGATTCGAGATTGAACCGCGGCATCATCCGAACGGGGGGGCGATTTTAGATAATTCAAAACCGCCACGATACTTCCACCGGCCGCAACCAACGAAATCAAGACGCCGACTACCCACTTCATCCCTTCCGATTTGTTAGCCATAGCGGATCTCCTTTTGACTATTTGAAAACGCAGCCTTTGCTCTAACTGAGTCCGGTGACAGATTTGATCAGCCGTCGACGATCACGCACCTTCCATCGTAGCGACGCGCATCAGCATCTTTCGCAGGTGTGTACCGACGCAGTCTTCGAAGGAGAGCCGAGGATGTGGAACGCTTTTTATCATTCTTTTCAGAGACTGTCGACAATTTCAAGGCGAAGGAATGGACGCGCGGTTGATGGCGAGCGATTTTGGTTATTAGGTCAGGGGGTTTACTCAGCCGGCTGTGGAACTCTATCGCTTGAGGATGCGACTCATCGCGAGCAGCACGCCGAGATGGTAGGAATTGTGATCCGCGACGAGCAGTGCTTCGCGCATGATCGTCTGGCCGGTGCCGTGCGAAATCTTCGCGAGTACATCGGTCGCGGGATCGGCGACAAGTTCCTGCATCTGCTTAGCATCATCTCGAAACTTCGCCACTGTTTCATTCCAAAGCCCGGCCGCCCCCAGTTGCTCTTGCGGCGGCCAGTAACCTTCCGGCCATTTCGGAGAGACGTGGTTCGCGTCGCGACTGAATTCCAAAATGTCCCACTGCGCGATACGCATGTGTTCGAGCACTTGCCATGCGGTGTATGGCAGACCTTCAAGGTGCTCGCCACAACGTTCGATGGGAAAGTCCGCCACGAAATCTTCGAAAGTGATGTGAGCACCTTCACCACGAAGGACGTAGAGGATGTGATCGCGAAGCGCTTGATCGTTTGCTGATTGATTCATTGGTTTATCGGTTCCTGCGCCTTGAGGTCAGTACCGGGAGCCGTAGCGACCGGGTCGCGCCACCGGTACACCCCGTCGCTATCGCTCCGGGTACTGACCTCGTTGCAAGCATCAATTCTTCCTACCGATTCGAAATCCATCATATCGGCACACAGCGGAATAATCACAGAACTTGCACGTCTTCTTCCCTTCGGAAGGCTTCACGCGAAAGTCCCCCGCGCGCATCGCATCGATGAATTGCCAGACGCGCCGGCTGATGTCTCGGCGCAGACGCTGCCACTCCACATCATCAACCATAGACGTATAGCTGCTGACGTATGTGCAGTCGCTGAGCATCTTGCGATACAGCCCCTGATTCAATCTGCGCCCTTTGCCCCGCAGACGATAGTAACCGCCGCCCGCCAACTCGTAACTTGGCAGGAACAGTTGTTCGAGCGCCGCGAGATAGATCGGTATTTGCAGTTGCCTCCCCGCCGCCATGTCGACGATGCGCGCGCCCTGGGAAAGCTTGTAGTCGTAAGCGATGACGCGTTTGCCTGATTCGCTGACGTCAACCCGATCGATTTGACCGCGAATCAGAGCCGTTTCAGACGCGCCCGCCCGATCGATCTTTAAAGAATCGCTCGTCGAATGCGGATCGCTGCCCTCGGACGCACCTCCGAATGCCAATTCAAAATAAGTCGGAGTCATGCCCCGCGGTTGTGTCTTCTCCTGCAAACGCAGCTCGTGCAAAAGCACCTGCTCGAGAATCAGTTTCCGAATTTCGCAATCGATTTTCCAAATCCGCTCATTAAGCGGCGGCACGCGATCTTCGTGTTCCTTAAATACTGCATCAGCGACCGCGGCGAGTTCATCAAGCAGATCCTTTCGATTCTTGTCGGGTAAGTATTCTTTGCGATGTCGCTCAAAGAACCGCCGCAGAATATCGTGCAGTAACTTGCCGGCATCGATGGCAGTGAGGTCGAGCGCAGCTTCGTTACGTGGCTCGAGGCGTAGCACGCGCGCCGCGAAAAATTTGAATGCACAATTCCCGAACGCGCTCAGGCCGCTGGCGCTGTAAACATATTCCGGCCCGAAATGCCTCTTCATCATCGCGCGCAGCTCGCTGTTTGTGATTTGTCCGTCATATGGGCCAAAGGTATCGCCACCGCGCTGTATCTCAATCGCCACGCGGCGCAACATCGAATCTGAGATGTACGTCTCTCGCCGCGCCTTCGAGATTAGCTGCGCCACGACATCGGCCGGCAGCAGGTTGTCGCGCTGCCGCTGGCCCTCACGTGCCTGCTGCACAATTAACGTGGTTGCTAATTCGGAAGCGTTCGAAGCGCGCAGAATGTCCTGACGACTGACGTCGCTCCGCACCTGATCCGCATCAAGATCCGCGGGCGAAATAGCGCGCCGCAACTCTTCGATGTAATAAGACGCTACCGTCTCGATGCCGTCTTCACCGGCCAACGGTCGGGTGAGATAAAGCCGCTCGGTCGCGCGACACGCGCACTGATAAAAGTAGTGCTCCTCTTTCACCAGCGTTTCCGTAGAAATATCTTCAAGAATCAGACCATGCTTTTTCAGACGCTCGCGTTCCTCGTGCGGGTACAACCAGTCGCGCGCAGTCCGCAGCGGAAAACTGCCTTCATTCAAGCCGGCAATAAACATCGCGCGAAACTTCAAGCCGCGAACGTCCGTAGCCTCCAGCACGCGCACGCCGTCACGATCGCCCGCCGTGATTGAAAGCACTTGCGCTTTCAAACAGCGTTCGAGTTCGTCGATGAACGCAGGCAATGTTGTTCGGGTGAGAAGCCCAGCCGTCAGGGACGGCTGTTTCAGTAAATTGGCCCTCCCTCGCGGTCGGGCTTCTGATACAACCTGCTGAGCGAAATCGAAGCTCCGCACTGTAGCCGCGAGCGCGCGCCGCAAAGCTTCCATGCCGCGAATGTTCAGCATCACCTGCGCCACATCCGTCGCGCGTTCACGTTTCGTTAACGGGTCGCTGACTTGCTTTGAGAATTCGAAACTATCCAGCAAGTTCATCAGGCCGGCGCGAAGCTCATTCGGTGTTCCCTCTTCCGGCATCGCCGCGATCGCCTGGCGTAGATGCTCCATGAGAAGCATCGTCCACGCGATCGCCGCCGGATGAACTGGCGCTGGTCGTTTCGGCTTTTCTTTTGGCGTAGCTTCGTCTTCGGCCGGCGGTTCCAGCTCGACCGTCGCGGGAGCGTCATCAGTTTCGGTGTCAGCGCCGATGAAAGAGCGCGCCGCTTGTGAAGACGGCAACACGCGCACCAAACGCGCGGCGCGATCGAGCCAACCACGCACACGCAGTTCGCTGCCAACGTACGCGATGACATTTTCAATTACGTCAGGTGACCAGGCGCCAATGCCGAGCCGCGCACGCAGCCGCGCATCACGTTGCGTGCCCGCTTCAACTCCGAGGAGTTTTGCGTACTGCTTATCAAATGTTTCGGCAAGTTTTTCCAGATCCGCGGGCGAGATTCGGAAGTAGCCGGTCTTCACCAGATGCGCGACTTCATTGGCCTTGGGATCGACAATGTGCTCACGTTCGGGAGCTTTGAGAATCTGAAAGAGTTTCGCTGTCGCGCGCACCGACGGTATTTCGTTCGCCGGGACGCGTTGCTGAAGATTGCAAGGCACGCATTCAGTTTCGAAGACGCGCAGAATTGGATCGGCATAAGCCGCCCGCTCACGAACGACCAGCCCGATGTCCGAGAGTTGGTAATTCTCTTCCAGGACCAGTCGTTTGATTTCTTTCGCAATCCAACGCAACTCAGTTTCTCGATCACTGCACTCGCGCAAGAGGAGCGCCGGAGCGCCTGCATCTTGCGGGCGGGGCGCGGGCATCCTGCCCGCCTCCGTTCCTTTGCTGTCGGTCGGGCCCGCATCCTGTTCGCTGCCCGGGTTGAACAATTTTTCGCGCAACGACATCAAGCCTTTGTCGACTGCGGCCGTGTCATCGGATGTCACAAGCTCGAAAGCAGCAATCGACTTCAGTTGTTCGATTGTCGTTTGGAACGGCTGGAAAACTTGCTCGTTGCGTGGGTCATGATTGACATTGACGATGACGTTCGGGATTCGCGGAATCATCAGCCGCAGCATCTCGCCCTGGACAGGAGTGAAATCAAAGAAACCGTCCAGCACCAGCAAATCGATGCTGTCGAGCCAATGCGCGCCATCACCATGCAAAATTTGCAGCGCGCGGAGTTGATCTGCGTCCTCGTCTGTCAGGCCAAAACGATCCAGGGCGTCGGAATACTTGGCATAAATCAGCGCTACATCGCGATCAAAATCACTTTGAGACTTTGGACTTTGGACTTTGGACTTCGGGCTGTGATCTTCGACGGCGCGGGAGTCAATTATCGCTTGGAACTCTTCGGCCGTTTTTCCGGCCCGCTGCAATTCACCAATTAACGACGCCACCGTAGTGACGCAGCCGTCGCGGTGTGCGAGTCGTCGTATCGCTGGAATGTGCCCCGCCTCCGCTAGCCGTTTGATGATTTGCGAGATCAGGCTGTGACGCAGCGGCAGTTCTTCGCGATCAATAGGAACACGCGGCAGGAGTGGTGTCTGAAGCGGCTCGCTGTCGCGACTTGCCCTCCCTGGCGGTCGGGCTTCTGACACGATGGCGCTCGATAGCACCCGCCGCACGAATCCGCGAAACAAATAGAAAGGAAACTCGCCCCAAACGCCACGGGTGTCTTGTCCGTCGAGAATTTTTTGAGTGGCGAGATCGAGTAGCGGGTGCGAGGCCGCGATGTAAACGAGCCTGTCGGTCTTACCTTGCGAAACGTACTCAGCGCACCGTTCGAGCAAGCGCTCCCGATTCGTTCCGAGGACGGGTCCTGACCAAATTTCTCTTGGCACTTCTTATTCGCCTGCGCCGGCAGATTTCACATTCAGGAGTGGATGCCTATCGTCGTCGCCGTCATCATCTTCATCAACCGCATCGGCTGCGCCGGCGACCAACTCAGGAAACAAACCGCCTTCATCAAGATTCAGCACGCGCGTCGATTTATCAATCGGCTCCTGCGGCTCAATCTCTTCACCGGCCAGGGCGCCCCGCTCCTTGAATTTGCGCGCGGTCACGAGTACGCGCGCTTCGAGTGATCCCACACCTTTGTTGTACGACTCGAGCGCGAAATCCAATCCGCGTCCAATCTTTGCAAAATGTTCAGTGAAGGTGCGCAGCCGATCGTAGAGTTCCTTGCCGAGCTTGCCGACCTCGTCAGCATTCGCCGCGCGCTGCTCCTGCTGCCAGCCGTAAGAGATTGCTTTCAAGAGCGCAATCAGCGTCGTCGGCGTCGCGATGATGACGCGTTGATTGATTCCGTCTTCGATCAGTTTCGGATCCTGCTCTAGCGCCGCGCTATAGAAATTCTCACCCGGCAGAAAGAGCAGAACGAATTCGGGAGTCGGCTGGACTGTTTCCCAATAAGATTTTCTGCTGAGGTTGCCTATGTGCGTGCGCACCAGCCGGGCATGTTCCTTCAAACGGTCAACCCGAATTCCATCGTCGGTCGTCGAAATCGATTCGTAGAAAGCTTCGAACGGAACCTTCGCATCCACGACGATTGTGCGATTGCCCGGCAGTCGCACGATTACATCCGGGCGAATTCGGCCATCTTCGGTGGCGACGGTCGCCTGCTCAATGAAATCGCAGTACTGAAGCATCCCCGCCAGTTCGACTACGCGTCGCAATTGGATCTCACCCCAGCGACCGCGAATGTGCGGCGTGCGCAAGGCCTTCACGAGATTCCCGGTTTCACTCTGAAGTTGTTGCTGAGAAGCGGCCAGCGTCTTTACTTGCTCGATCAATCCTGAATACGCGCCGGCGCGAATGCGCTCCATTTCTTCGATCTTACCGTCAACTTTGTCCAGCGATTCTTTCAGCGGCTTCACCAGTTGATCGATTGCTTGCTGCCGCTGATCGAGATCGCCCTTCGCCGTCGTTTGAAATTTTTCGAGCGTGGCGCGCGCCAAATTCAGGAATTCCTGATTGTTGTCTTTCAGTGCATCGCGCGACAGGGCTTTGAATTTTTCGGCGAGTGCTTCCGCGGCTTGCTTGAAAGACTCCGCGCGTTCGTGTGCGGCTCGGCGTTCGCCTTCGACATTCGCCTGCAGTCGCGCATTCTCGTTCCGCAGCGAATCGCTGACCGTCGCCGCGTCGTCGAATGAGTCCTGCAATTTTTGCAGCTCGCGTTCTTTGGCGGTGATCCGCTCGTTGAGTGCCGCCAGCTCAGCCGCGCTCGCTGCTTTGCCATCATCAAAACCGCGATGCCACTTCGCGTGCAGCGCGAGCCAGGCGACCACAGCGCCAATTGCCGCGCCAAAGATGAGAATCAATACCGGAATCAAACTTTCCATTGTCCGTCAGTTTAGCAAAGGTGTTTCGGAAATGACACAGTGTCGCGAGGTGGATACAGGCTATCCGCAGATTCCGCAGATTCCGCAGATTCACAGCCTACGAAAACCATCCGAAACAAAATGCGAATGTGTTTCCTATCTGCGTAATCTGTGTAATCTGCGGATAAACTCATCCGCCAAAACAGGCGACCATGCGTTCATAAACTTTTCGCGTCACCCGCACGTCGTTCAAATTGTATTCGCGAATTTCGGCGAGCCGGCCGGCTTGATAAAGATCAAATACTTTGCTGCCTTCGACATCGGAAGTCTTGCTCGATTCAAACCCGAGCGCCCACGCGATGTCGTCGAGACCTACCCGGCTGCGTCGATCTCCGAGCCACCATGCGCGCATCGTGTCATAGACCCCGTGCACTCTGAATTCACCCAGGTCGATGAACGGTTTGACCGCGATGTTGTTGGCGAGACATCGCTGAAAAATAAACGGCAGATCGAAACCGACGATGTTGTGTCCGACGATTAGATCGCATTCCGGATCATAGTCCGACATCAACTTAAGAAAGCCTTTCAGTGCCTCGACTTCCTCCTGTTCGGCGCCGTCAGCATCGATGCCAAAAACGTGCTCACTTTGGTCGGTCGTCAGGCCTTCGATTTCAAAACCTGGAACCGGCCCAACCTGCACGGCAATCGAAAGAATTCGTCCCGATGTCGAGTTCAACGATCCTAGTTGATACACGCGCTCTTCTTCCGCGGCGATATCTTCGAGATAGCGTTGTTGCTGCTCGAGCCGCATGTAGCCAAGTCGATAATCACGCTCAAGCTTTGGCCCGACACGATCGCGAAAACCGGGCAACGCCAGAGTTTCAATATCCAAAGTGAACGCGCGCGGCATCAAAGGATCGCAGCCGATGTATTCCCGGTATTGCTCGATCGTGATGGGCCGATATTCCGAAACAACGAATTGCGTGCGATCCTGGTAGGCTTCGAGTTTGCCGGTTACGCCCCACAAACCTGGCCGCAAATCTTCCCGGCCTTCCAGTACTTCACCCCAAATCTTGAGCGGCAGATTGCCCGTCGCGTTGCGAGCAGTGGCGTCGCGAAACGGCTTGCCTTGTTGAGTGCGCCGCTCGCGCACGGAGGTCACCGCGACCATCAACCACACTTCTTCTGCGAATGGGAGTTCAGGAATGGGGATGTTGCCTTTCATGGATTGTGTGTCGGAAGCCCGACCGTAACGGAGGGCTTATACCTGATCCTGATTTCACTTGCCCTCCCTTGCGGTCGGGCTTCTGACACGTGTCAGCTGACAAAGTCGCCGTCGACCTCGTCGAACCCAGGCCGAATGAAATCGCGCGCTAGCGGAAGCTCCTCTTCAATGCCGCTTCTCAGGTTTTCGAGCTTCGTCATCAGCGACGCTATCGAGTCGTTTTTGCCGGGGAGATAGCTTTGCACAATGCGCCAGCCGCCGAGCGATCGTTCGATGGCAATCAAAGCAATTTTCGCTGAGCCGTTCGCATCAGTCTGCGCCGGATTAATCTCGTCTTCGCTGTCATCGCAGTAGACGCCGCGAAGTTCGTCGTCGCTGCCCATCACCGCCCGAAAGACCTTGGCGGCAATGAAAAACTGATACCACCGGATTACTTCCACGGCCGCATGGACATCGATCGCAATTGCCTCGCGCTTGGCCTGGACGCTGGCGACTTCACCCAGATTTTCTGCGGCCACAAGTTCGTTTTCAAACCAGGTCTGAACTTCGGCGGCGTAGTTTCTAGCCATCATCGAAAGTTGATGGCCTTTCGCACTATCGGTTTCCGCCTCGTGCTCTGCGATTGCTTCACCGGTTTCGATGGCGTCCAGGTCGACGCCGGCTTCTTCAGCAGCTTCGCGGATTAGCTCATGCGCATCTTTGAAGATCGAGTTCAGCTTGCGCCAAAATTTCGCATTGGTGAGGTCACGCACATCCGGATCGTCCAAATCCGGATCTTCCTTCTCGGTGGCGTACAAACGACAACGCGTGCTGAAAGAGCAGCGCTCGCACCATCGATCACAATAGTTATAGATACCGGAGATGAAATCCGGATTCGCAGCCAGTTGTTTTAGATCGGCACGGTCCATACGGTGAGCGGCTCATTCTAATGTATTATTCGGATCGTCACCATCACTGAAGAAACTGGGTAATGGCCTAATTTCGATTTTCTCTGCGGGCTCTGCGAAATCCTCGACCCGCCTCTGCGGTTAATCCGGACGTTTGGGGTGAAACCGCAGAGGACAACACCGAGGGCCTCGCAGAGAAACGCAGAGAGGAAGTGAAAGGCCACTACCAGAAACTGTTTGCCGTTAAGTTTTCGCCGACGCGTATGCCCAGGCTCAACAACATCGCAGCCACCTTCCCCGTCGGTGACATTGAATCGACGATTCGCTGGTATGAAAGCGAGCTTGGTTTTACTGCTTACCCGTTTCCGCAAACTCCGCCTTATGTATTCGCAATCGTGAGCCGCGATACGGTTGAAATCATGTTTCAACGGGTGGCGGGCTATCAGAAGCCTGATCTTTATCATCAACGAGCGGGCGGCGTTTGGGACGCGTACATCAGAATGGAAGGCGTTAAGCAGTTCTACGAATCGCTCAAAGACAAGGTCGAGATGGTTCTGCCCTTACGTCAACAGCCATATGGCGACTGGGAATTCGAGGTGAAAGACCCGAACGGCTACATCCTGGTTTTCAGCGAATTGATTGATTAGCGGCCGAAATAGTCGCACGCTGTGAGCCTGCTGGCGTAGACTGTTTTGTGCTAAAGTTTACCCGTAACCCCTGAACGGTTGTTCCCCCCAGAACGATCGAGAAACTCCTGACACTTAGCGCACTATGAGTCAGTCGCAGTCGGACGCTTGGAAACCTTTGCGGCTATTCACAATGAAAAACAGTCGCCTGCGTTACTTCGCTTCAATCGGGCTGATTGCAGCGGTTTATTTCATCGCCGGCAAATTCGGTCTGTCGCTGGCTTCGGTGCACACAAACGTTTCGCCCGTGTGGCCACCCGCCGGACTCGCCCTGGCTGCTGTTCTGCTGTTCGGTCTGCGTGTTTGGCCCGGCGTGTTCCTGGGCGCACTACTCGTAAATTTCTCCACGCCCGTCCCGATTCTGGTCGCAGTTTTAATCGCCATCGGAAACACGGTTGAGGCGGTCGCCGCGTCCACCCTGTTGCGAGCTCTCGGATTTCGGAACTCACTCGAACGCGCGCGCGACGTGTTTAAGTTTGTCTGCGCGGTAGTCGTGTGCACCGCACTGAGCGCGACGATTGGCAACCTCAGTCTATGTTTGTTGCACTCTGCGCAATGGACGCAGTTTCCGGTGCTGTGGCTGACGTGGTGGCTGGGTGATCTGACGGGCGCAGTTACCGTGGCGCCTTTGGTGCTCACCTGGTTTGCCGGACAGGGTCATTGGCTACCGCGGCGCCGCTACGTTGAAGCTACTGCGTTAATTGTGCTGCTCTCAGTTAGCGCGATCGTGACGTTTGGCGGCCAATCACCTGCCGCAGTCAAATACTATCCTTTGAGCCGTTTGATGATTCCGTTCCTGCTCTGGGCGTCGTTTCGTTTAGGGCGACGCGGAGTGACGGTTGCGATTGCAGTTGTTTCGGCGTTCGCAATTTGGGGAACGTCACACGGCAGCGGTCCATTCATTAGCGGCTCGGCGAACGAGTCGCTTTTGATATTGCAGCTTTTTCTTGCTTCGAACGCCGTCACTTTCTTGGCACTGGTTACAGTGGTCGAAGAGCGCCGGCTCGCGGAAGCCGAACGCCGCGAGAATCAGCGGCGAGTGGAAGCTAATCTGGCGGTGACGCGAATAATCGCGGAGTCTCCCGAAGTGAATAGTGCGTTGCCACTAATTCTTTCAACCGTCGGCGAGACTCTCGAATGGGAATTCGGTGGCGTTTGGCTACTGAATTCAGCAGGCAAGGCGCTCCGCAACGTGGCAATGTGGCAGCCGTCGTCCCATGCGTCACGCTTCGAAGAGCTTTGCCGCGAACGTGTGTTCGAGCCGGGCGTGGGTTTGCCGGGACGTGTTTGGACGAATTTGAAACCTGCATGGATCCCCGACGTTTCCAGTGACGAGAACTTTCCTCGCGCAGCGATGGCTGCCGACGAAGGATTACATGCCGCTTTCGCCTTCCCGATCACGTTCGACCAAAAGTTTCTCGGCGTGATCGAATTCTTTAGCTCGGAAATTCGTCAGCCCGATGAGCCACTACTTGCCATGTTTGCCGGCATCGGCAGCCAAATTGGCCAGTTCATAGAACGCAAACGCTCTGAGGAGGCGTTACGCGAGAGTGAAGCACGCTATCGATCCGTTATCGATGCCTTGCCCGCTGCCGTTTACACAACTGACGCAGACGGAAAGATCACAATGTTCAATCAGGCCGCCGTCGAGCTGTCGGGGCGGGTGCCCGAGATCGGCAACGACCAATGGTGCGTGACTTGGAAACTTTATCACCCGGACGGCACGCCTATGCCGCATGCGGAATGCCCGATGGCCATGGCTTTGAAACAAGGCGAGCCAATCCGCGGCTACGAAGCGATTGCGGAGCGACCCGACGGCTCACGCGTCAGTTTCGTTCCCTATCCCACCCCTTTGCGGGACAGCAACGGCAATTTGGTCGGCGCGATCAACATGCTGGTCGACATCACTGACCGCAAACGCGCGGAAGCGCAACTACGCGATCGCGAGCAACGCCTCAGCGCGTTTTTCTCGACGGCGGCTCTCGGCGTCGCGGTCCTCACGCCTGACACGCGGTTCGAGCAGGTCAACGACACATTCTGTCGCATCGTTGGTTATTCGCGCGCCGAACTGCTGAAAATGGATTCCGCAGCCTTAACACACGTTGATGACGTTCCGCTCTTGAAGCAAAAGATCGAAGCGTTGATGGCCGGAGGAATTCCACGGTTTGAAATTGAGAAACGCTACCTGCGCAAAGACGGAAGTGAGATTTGGGTCCAAAACAGCGTGTCTGTAACGCGCGACGCAGCTGGTAAGCCCTTGAACCTGGTGGCACTTTGTCAGGACATTACCGCCCGTAAGAAAACGGAAACCGCCCTGAAGCAGAGGGAAGCCGAACTGACAGAATTTTTCGAGAACGCTTCGGAAGCAATTCACTGGATCGGGCCCGATGGAACAATCCTGCGCGCCAACAAAGCTGAATTGCGCATGCTGGGATATTCCGCCGACGAATATATCGGCCGCAACATCGCTGACTTTCACATCGACAAAGACAACATTCGCCACATTCTCGATCGCCTTCATGCGGGAGAGACGCTACGCGCCTATCCAGCTCAGCTCCTCACCAAAGAGGGATCGATTCGTGACGTGATGATCAATTCCAGTGTGTACTTTGAAAATGGGGAGTTCATGCACACTCGCTGTTTTACTCGCGACGTGACCGAACAGTTGCACACAGAGAAGTCATTGCGTCAGTTGGCGGCGATCGTGGAAACGACCGATGATGCCGTGATCTCGAAAAACTTGAATGGCATCATCACCAGCTGGAATCCAGCCGCGGAACGGCTCTACGGGTACACAGCCGCGGAAGTTGTCGGGAAATCCGTCACGATTTTGATTCCACCCGAGCGCCCGGACGAAGAGCCGGCAATTTTGGCAAGACTGCGCCGCGGTGAGCGCATCGATCACTACGAAACAGTTCGCGTGGCGAAGGACGGCCGCCGTTTGGACGTTTCGCTGACCGTTTCACCGATTCGCGATGCGAGTGGAAAGATCATCGGCGCTTCAAAGATTGCCCGCGACATTACGCAGCAAAAGAAAGCCCAAAACGAGATTGCTCGACTTTTGGCTTCGGAACGGGCGGCGCGTCAGGATGCAGAGGTTGCCAGCCGCAGCAAGGATGAGTTTCTCGCCACGCTTTCGCATGAGCTCCGGACTCCGTTGACAGCCATGCTCGGGTGGCTAACGATTCTGCGCACCCACAAACTCGATCAGAAAACTACTACGCATGCGATCGAGACTATCGAGCGTAATGCGAAAGCTCAGGCGCAACTAATTGAAGACCTGGTCGATATTTCGCGCATTGTCGGAGGGAAACTCAGCCTGCAAGTCGGGCCCACTGAGTTGTTGCCCGTGATTGACGCGTCGATCGAGGTCGTCAAACCCGCCGCGGATGCCAAGGATATTTCGATCGTCGTGAATTACGACCCGACGGTCGGTCCCGTGGCTGGTGATTCCGGGCGTTTGCAACAGATCATCTGGAACCTGCTGTCTAATGCCGTCAAGTTTACGCCAAATGGCGGATCAGTTTTCGTCGATTACCGGCGACAGGGGTCGTTCGCCGAAGTCGTGGTACGCGATACCGGCATCGGCATCTCGGAAGATTTTCTGCCCCACGTTTTTGAACGCTTCCGACAGGCGGAATCGTCAGCGACGCGCACACATCGCGGCATGGGTCTCGGCCTCGCAATTGTCCGTCACCTGGTTGAGCTGCACGGCGGCACGGTCAGCGTCCACAGCGACGGCGAAAATCACGGTACGACCTTCATGGTGCATTTGCCGCTGGCGGCAGTTCCAAAAGCCATGTCCCTGCCAGCGGCCGCGCTCGAAGCGAATGGCGATCTCGCTAAGATGCTCAATGGCCTGCGAATCCTGTTGGTGGAGGATGAACCCGACGCGCGCGAGTTGATTGCGATTCTACTGCAAGGCTCTGGCGCTACGGTCGAGGCCGTCGATTCCGTGAGTGGCGCACTGCAACGGCTTCCGCTTTTTATTCCGGACGTGTTGGTCAGCGACATTGGCCTTCCCCGCGAAAGCGGATACGATCTCATCCGTCACATTCGCTCGCTCTCTTCCGACGTTAACAAGATTCCGGCGATTGCCCTGACTGCCTTCGCGACTGAAAACGATCGGAAGATGTCTCTGTCGGCTGGATTCCAGGCGCACTTGGCGAAACCGGTCGAGCCCGCCGACCTGTTGAAAACCATCAAGATTTTAATGAACGGCAAGAACTAGCCCTGACACTTGGCCCGCTCGAATAATCCAGAACCAATCCGCTGCCGTTGGGCTAAGACCGACTTGTCCATTCGTTATCACGATCGCGAATGGGGCGTACCCGTGCATGACGATCGCACATTGTTTGAGTTCTTGATTCTCGAGGGCGCGCAGGCGGGCTTGAGTTGGGAAACGATTCTGAACAAACGCGAGAACTACCGGCGCACGTTCGACAACTTCGATCCCGCGAAAGTTGCGAAATATGATGCGCGCAAAGTCGCTAAACTATTGGCCGATGACAGAATCATCCGAAATCGGTTGAAGATCGCGTCGGCCATTCAGAACGCACGCGCATTTCTCGCAATTCAGAAGGAGTTCGGAAGTTTTGATGAATATGTTTGGCGATTCGTGAAGAATCGCTCCGTGCGAAGAAAACGCGGCGCCGCGGTTCCGGTGACGACGCAGGAATCCGACGCCTTGAGCGGAGACTTGAAGCGTCGCGGCTTTAATTTCGTGGGCTCAACAATCTGTTATTCATTCATGCAGGCTGTTGGGATGGTCAACGACCACGACCCGAAGTGTTTTAGGCATCGCGAAGTAGCCGAGAAAACGGATTCCGCATGAAGCGTCCGAGGATCGAAGAATACCTCGAGGTCAGGAAGGCGGACTTGCGCTGCACAACTCCAAAGATCTTCAAGCGGGGGCGACTATGAGATTTGAACCGAAGTTTTTTCTTTCCAGCTTTATTCTTTCAAGTACTCCTTGAAACATTCAGTAAATTCGACTGCCCAAATAAATAAATCACTCTTCGGAAAATAAAACACACGAAAAGTTGATCGAAAAAATCCTTTTCGGTATAACCACACCGTCACGAAGGTTACGGCCATCGAGACCGGCGAAAGGATCGGCGAACGGAACCGTGAGGTTCTGGGAGAGAGCAAAGGCAGAGCGGTTTGCACTTGTTATGACGCCTTTCGTTGAGGCCGAAAGGTCTGCCAGGGAAGACGGCAACGTTTTCCTGGGCGCCCGGATAAAAACGGGTAGCAACCACTAGAGAGGACCCGCTGGTGGTGAGCCATGTCGCTCAGAGAAATCTGAGCCTCGTTGCCGGGAACGTAACCGGCGGTGGAGGACAGCCACCTCAAAAAACTACCTAAAGGCACCACGTTGATTACGACTTCGGTCGGAGTTGATGTGAGATTAGTGGAAACAGATTTTGCGGCTCGCAAGGGACGCAGAGTTAACTGAAACAAATCGTGTGCTGACCGGGAAGCGTCGACCGCCGATTGCTTGTCGGAATATAAATTGGCAGCTTGGTACTGACGAGTCTAGGCTGCCATCTTACGAATCGCTTCGGTGGTTCGGAAGACATCGAGATTGCGCTGCTAGCATCTTCGGGTGAGAGCAGCGCGATTTCGTTTTTTGCCCCACAGATTTTACAAATCTTTACAATCCCTGCCCTCGCGACCGCTAGAGTTTTTCTTTTCCCACTGATAGAGTTTCCCTCCACAAATTCTTAAGCGGGAGAAAATCAAATGAGTGACACTGCAGCTCAGCAACAGATCAAACATGCGCCGGGAAGTTTTTGTTGGATCGAGCTCATGACCACCGACGGTCCTGGAGCCAGGAAGTTCTACAGTGAACTCTTCGGCTGGGACGCTACCGACAATCCGATCGGGCCGGACATGGTTTACACGATTTACACGTTGAACGGGAAAGCGGTCGCGGCCTCCTACCAAAAAGGCAAGGAGATGGAACACGTGCCAACTAATTGGGCGTCGTACATCGCCGTCACGAACGCTGATGAAGCCGCGGCCAAAGCGCAGTCGCTGGGAGGAACTGTCGTACAACCGCCTTTCGACGCCAGCGAGCATGGACGCATGGCCGTGATTGCGGATCCGACGGGTGCGCATTTCTGTATCTGGCAAGCGAAAGCCCATCCCGGCCTCGGTGTGAAAGGCGAAACGAATTCGCTTTGCTGGAACGAGCTGCTGACGAACGACACGGAAAAGGCGAAGGACTTTTACACGAAGCTGTTCGGCTGGAATTCAAAGACTGACAGTGGCGCCACGCCCTACACGGAATGGATCAATGGTGAAGAGCACATTGGCGGCATGATGCAGATTCAACCGCAGATGGGGCCGATGCCGCCAAATTGGGGAATCTACATCGCGGTTGATGACTGCGACGCCAAGGTTGCACAAGCGCAGTCACTCGGCGCGCGTACTTATGTGCCGCCAACGGACATTCCGAACGTGGGCAGGTTCGCAGTGTTGGCCGACCCGCAAGGAGCGGTGTTCAATATCATCAAGCTGAACCTTCAGCATCACGGATAAAGGTAAGGGTCACACGCAAGCGGGGCAGTAGCCCGCGCGTAAGCCTGGGCGTCCGATCAACGCCCTCCCTTACGGTCGGGCTACTGCCCCGTTTTGTGTTTAGAGCCGAATCATGAAAGCTCGCATCGTCTGGCTGATCCTCTGCTGCATCTGGGGCTCAACCTGGCTGTTCATCAAGCTCGGATTGAATGATCTTCCGCCATTCACATTTGCGGGCGTTCGTTTTGTCTTCGCCTCAGCAATCCTGATCACGATTATCCTTGCGCGTGGCGTCCGCTGGCCGCGCAAGCGGACCGAGTGGCTCGTGATTGCGGTCGTCGGCTGGCTGCAGTTTAGCCTTAACTATGGCCTGGTTTTTTGGGGCGAACAGCACATTTCTTCAGGTCTTGCTGCCGTGCTTCAATCCACCTTTCCCGCTTTCGGAATGGTCCTCGCCCATCTTTATCTTCCCGAAGAACGGATCACAGCGAAGCGAGTAATCGGCGTGCTGTTTGGCGTCGCTGGAGTGATAGTCATCTTCTCGAATCAACTCACGATTGCCGGCAAAGGCGCCCTGCTGGGAAGCATCGCGCTGGTTATGAGCGCGTTGTGCGGCTCGTACGGAAACGTGCTGGTGAAAGCTTATGGGACCCAGATCGATCCATTCGTCCTGGCTGCTGGCCAGATGGTTTTTGGTTTTCCACCATTGCTGGCCTTGGGAATCGCGACGGAAGGAAATCCTTTTCGCATTCACTGGACGCCGACAGCGATTCTCGCCCTCGCATACCTGGTGATCATTGGGTCAGTGATCGCTTTCACACTTTTCTACTGGCTCGTGCGCCATATGGACGTCACCAACACGATGTTGATTTCGCTGGTAACGCCCGTGATCGCTGTTATTCTGGGAATGATCGTTTTGCACGAGCGGCTCAATTGGAGACTAATCGCGGGCACCGCATTAATCATTTCCGGCATCGGGATGATCGTGTTGCGGAAGAGACAAAAGACTGTCGCGATTGATGAAGAAGAGCCCGAGATGATGGCGGTCGGCTGACGCCGCTTCTATAATCGCTGCATGCCGATATCATCGATTAATCCTGCCACCGGCGAAGTTCTACAAACCTTCGATTCATTAACCGAACCACAACTGGAAGAAAACATTGCCGGCGCGGCGGAAACGTTTCGCGAGTATCGGCGCACGTCTTTTGCTAATCGCGCGACAAAGATGCTGCGCGCGGCCGAAATTCTTGAGAGCGAAAAGCAGACGCTAGCCCGAACTATGACGCTTGAGATGGGCAAGCCAATCAACGCAGCCGTTGGCGAAGCTGAAAAGTGCGCGTGGGTATGTCGCTATTACGCCGAGCATGCCGAACGTCATCTCGCCGACGAGATCATTGAAACGGACGCGACGAAAAGTTTCGTCAGTTTCCAGCCACTGGGCGTGGTGCTTGCCGTCATGCCGTGGAATTTTCCTTTCTGGCAGGTCTTTCGTTTCGCCGCTCCGGCGTTGATGGCGGGCAATGTGGGATTGCTCAAGCATGCCTCAAACGTGCCGCAATGCGCGCTGGCGATCGAAGACATCTTTCGTCGCGCCGGTTTTCCGGAAGGCACTTTTCAAACATTGCTGATCGGCTCTGATGCGGTGCAGACCATTCTCGAAGATCCGCGAGTCGCCGCGGCGACACTGACAGGAAGCGAACCAGCAGGACGCAGTGTCGCGACCATCGCCGGCAAGCAAATCAAGAAAACCGTCCTGGAACTCGGTGGCAGCGATCCATTCGTTGTCACGCCGTCGGCCAATTTTGCAGACGCGGTCGGCACTGCCGTCAAAGCACGAACCATCAATAACGGCCAATCATGCATCGCTGCCAAACGCTTCATCGTTCACGATCAGATTTATGATCGATTCGAACAAGAATTCGTCGGCGCAATGAAGCGTCTGCGCGTCGGCGACCCGATCGACGAGGCGACCGACATTGGGCCGCTGGCGACCGAGCAAATCCTTGACGATCTTGATCAGCAGGTGAAACAGAGCGTCGCGGCCGGCGCGAAAATTCTGACCGGTGGTCAAAGGTCGAAGCTCGATGGCGAACTTTCTCGCGGACATTTTTACGAGCCGACAGTGCTGACCAACATTCCGAAAGATTCGCCCGCATTCCGCGACGAACTGTTTGGACCGGTCGCTTCCCTTTTCCGCATCAGCACTATCGACGAAGCGATTGACTTGGCGAATGCGACCACCTTCGGACTTGGTTCAGCGGCGTGGACAAACGACCTGACGGAGCAGCAACGCTTCATCGAAAATCTTGAGGCTGGCTGTGTTTTCATTAACGGCATGGTCGCATCCGATCCGCGCCTACCGTTCGGCGGCGTCAAGCATTCGGGTTACGGACGCGAATTGAGTTATTTTGGAATCCGCGAATTCGTGAACATCAAGACGGTTTGGATCAAATAGATGAAAGAATGCCCGACTTGCGGACGACTATTTTCTGACGACAGCTTGCGCTTTTGCCGCATCGATGGCGCAGCACTCGCGACGGCTGAGTCTGATTCCCGAGAGACTTTGCTCAGGCTTCCGCGTCGTTCCGACGAACTGCTGACGACCGGCAGTTTGCGCGAAGCAAAGCCACTTCGTCTTTCGCAGGTCACTTTCTCAGACGCGATCGAAGAATATCCGGCCTGGTCACCTGACGCTGAACTGCTCGTTTTTAGCCGCGAATCCGCCGGCATCCGCAGCATCTTTATCAAGAACCTCACGAGCGGCGACGAGCGGCGATTGACGCAGGGTGAACACGACGACATTCAGCCCGCGTGGTCACCCGACGCAAAGACGATTCTGTTTGTCCGCGGTCGAAGTCCGAAAGTTAAGTTGGAACCCGGCGATGTCTTTGGCCAGTTTCTTGACGGCGATGTGTGGGCCATCGATGTCGAAACGCTCAAGGAGACTCGGTTGATTCAAAACGCGTTCAATCCCGATTACTCGGCCGACGGGAAACGAATTGCGTTCGACGCCTCATGGGCGGGGCCGCGCCGCATCTGGTCAGTCGATCATCTCGGTCACAATCCGCAACAACTAACTTCAGATACTTCTGAAGCGATCGTGCATGTGCGGCCGCGCTGGGGTCCGGATGGCACGAAGATCGTTTTTCAAAACATCGAGCGCACGAAGTTCGACGTGCGCGTCCTCGATCTGGCCCAAGGCCGCTCGATCTTCATAACTGATGATGCTATCCAGGATTTGAACCCGGTTTGGTCGCCGACCGGCCGCGTGATTTATTTCTCTTCATATCGCGGCGGCGGAATCAATATTTGGCGCACCGCCATCTCCAGCGACGGAACTCCATCAAGTGCGCCGCAGCAACTTACGATCGGCGCGGGCCAGGATGTTGAGATTGCCATTGCGCGGTCGGGTAAACGACTCGCGTTTTCGACGCTCAAACAGAACGCGGACATCTGGCGTTTGCCTGTGTCACCTGAGACCGGTCAACCGGCGGGCGATCCGGTCGAAGTCATCACGACGACTCGTGAAGACAGCCGCGGCGCGTGGTCACCTGACGGCAAGATGATCGCGTTTAATTCGGATCGCACCGGCGAGATGAACGTTTGGTTGTATTCGTTGGAGAGTCGCGAATCGCGACAGCTCACCAAAGGTCCCGGCGGCGACTTTCAAGCCAACTGGTCTCCCGATGGGAAACGAATCGTCTTTTTTTCGTCACGCACGGGCAATGCCGATATCTGGGCAGTGGATGTCGAAACAGGTCATGTCGAGCAACTCGCTCGCACAAAATCGGTAGACGTCAATCCGTTCTTCTCACCTGACGGAAAATCGATTGCGTTTCATTCCGATCAAAGCGGCCGGCCCGAAGTGTGGGTCATGAATGCCGATGGCAGTAGCGCGCGCCAAGTGACTGATGTCGGGGTCATGGGGCACTTCATGCGCTGGACGAAAGCTGGTGATGCGATCATTTTCCGTTGCCCCGGCGGCGGCAAACCACAAACGATGCAAGTTCCGATTGGCGGAGGCGAGCCTCAGCCTTTGGCGGAGGTGGTTGGCGGATCGCACATGTCTCTGTCTCCCGACGAGTCACGCATCATGGATGTCATCGGTCACAAGACACTTTGGGTCTCGCCTTTGCGCGGCGGCAAACCTGAAAAAGCGTTCGAGTTCGACGATCCGGATGTGCGCATTGATTATCCGGTCTGGTCGCCGGATGGTAACTGGATTCTCTTCGACCGGTTCCGGCCACAAGGCGGCGACATCTGGATGATGGAAAATTTTGAGTAGCCGTCTTCATTCGCTAAGAGATGAAGGTCTGTCCTCAATGCCAACACGCTTACTCTGACGAGTCATTGCGATTCTGTCGCGTTGATGGAACTCCACTCGTAGCTAGCGCCGGCAATGAAGCGCCCACCAGGATCTTCGGATCTGGTCTGTCACCGACGGTTCCGATTCAAACAAATACCCTGAAGCTCGATGACAACAATCGTCCCAAAACGCATTACGCCAAAAGCGGCGACGTAAATATTGCTTATCAAGTGATAGGCAACGGCCCGATTGATTTGGTTTACGTACCCGGATGGGTAAGTCATATCGAGTATGGTTGGGAACAACCGATAGTGGCCGGATTCTTTCGCCGGATGGCTTCGTTCTCCCGTTTGATTCTGTTCGATAAGCGCGGCACCGGTCTTTCAGATCAGACGAGCGATCTGCCGACGCTCGAACAAAGGATGGATGACGTCCGGGCAGTGATGGAAGCCGTCGGATCAGAGCGAGCCGCCGTCTTCGGAGTGTCAGAAGGCGGCAACATGGCATTGTTGTTTGCTGCGACGTATCCGGAACGGACGCTGGCATTGATCACCTTCGGTGTCTTTGCCAAGCGCGTCTGGGATCCTGAATATCCGTGGGCTCCGAAGCCGGAAGAGCGTCAGCAATTTTACGACGCCATTGAAAATGAGTGGGGCGGCCCGATTGGCATTGAAACAATTGCGCCGAGTGTCAGCAATGATCCACATTTTCGGGACTGGTGGGCGAGCATGCAGCGGCGGAGCTGTAGTCCGCGTGCGGCGCTGGCCCTAGCGCGCATGAATACTCTGATTGATGTGCGTGACGTACTACCGGCCATCAGAGTGCCCACGTTAGTGATGCATCGCGTTGACGATCGCGACGCTAACATTGAGGAAGGTCGTTACATCGCAGCGCGAATTCCCGGCGCGCAATTCCTCGAGCTACCGGGATCGGATCATTTGATCTACGCGGGCGATCAGGAGAGCGTGCTGGGCCCGGTGCAAAGCTTTCTCAGTGAATTGGAATCGCCACCGTCGGTCGACACGGTACTGGCCACGGTTCTTTGGGTACAGCTTGATAACGAACAGCCAGCCGATTCGTTGGGACGTCTTCGCAAGATCGCGGCACGTGAAGCTCAATGGTTTAAAGGCAGGGGCCAAACGACCGGGCAAAATGGATTCGCCGCAATTTTCGATGGTCCAGCCCGCGCCATACGATGCGCCTGCGCGATTCAACGCGCCGCAACGCAAGCTGGAGTTTCAAACAGAATCGGAATCCATACTGGCTTGTGCGAGGTTACTGAGGCACAAATCGGAGGTGCTGCCGCTGAGGTTTCCGAGCGGTTAGCAGCGGCGGCTCGCACGGGAGAGATCGTGGTCGCGAATTCAACTCACGACCTGGTTTCGGGTTCGGGAATAGTGTTTCAGAAGAGGGAGCCAGCCTCAGCGGAGAAACTCGCGGCAGTCACTGAACTCTTCACTGTTGAGTGTTAGCGACTTTTTTCTTGAGGCTCTCGCGCGTAAGCAACTCTTTCTTCCGCTCCAAGCCCCAACGATATCCACCCAAACTTTTATCTTCGCGAATGACGCGATGACACGGGATCACCAGCGCGAGTCGATTGCTGGCGCAGGCGCGCGCCACGGCCCGTATCGCGTTCGGCCTGCCTATGGCTTTGGCGACTTCCTGATAGGAACGCGTCGAGCCAAAGGGGATGCGACGCAACTCTTCCCAAACTCTCCATTGAAACGCCGTGGCCTGAACGTCCATCGGCAGATCGACTGGACGCGACTCGCCTTTCAACGAATCGAGTACGCGCGCGAGCCAAAGATTGAGTGACGGTGCGATCGACGTGTCTTTTGAATCGATCGAGGCTTCGGGATATTCGGCAAACAACGCGCGGGTGAGCTCTGCATCCGAATCGCCCAAAGTCACCGAGCAGATTCCCCGATCAGTCGCAGCCACCAGCAATCTTCCCAACGGCGAATCGCCAATTGTGAATGTGATGCGCATCCCTTTTCCGCCGCGGCCGTAAGTCGCTGGTGTCATGCCAAGTTGCGACGACGATTTTTCGTAGAGTGCGCGGCTCGATCCGTAACCAGCTTCGTACATCGCGTCGGTCACCGAAGCTCCGTTTTTAACGCCGGCTTTGAAACGCGCAATCTTTCGCGACTCAGCGTATTGTCGCGGACTGATGCCCATAATTTCTTTAAAGGTGCGCTGAAGGTGCTGCGCGCTGACTCCCGTCAAGGCACTCAGATGCTCTAGCGTGGCGGGTTGCTCGCCGTGCTCATCGATGATGTGACAGACGCGTTGGACTAAATCGAGTTGCGGATTGTTTGCGCTGGCGCGACGCGGATGGCAACGCTTGCACGGACGGAATCCCGCTTGCTCGGCAGCTTCGGGCAACGGAAAAAACCGTACCTGTTCGCGTTTGGGCCGGCGCGCGGGACACGAAGGCCGGCAGTAAATCCCCGTCGACCGCACGGCAAAAACGAAGCTGCCATCGCGCGAAGCATCGCGGGTCAGCACCGCGTTCCACAGTTCAGGATTATTCATCACCGCCGGATTAGTTTGCGTCTGCAACATTTTACTTCATGTCCTCCAATTTGATGACGCGATCATAAGCGTCTACACCAAAGCGTTCTATCCGAAGTTTGCGGTCAAACTTCTTGGGTGCACATGCCTCGGGCGTGCTAATCTCGCGGCAGCACACGGTACGCGAGCGCACCAATGAAAATCGCCCTTAAATATGGAATCGCCGTCACGCTGGTCATCGCCGCGTGGGTTGCACTTAAGCATTTTGTGCTGCACATCGAGGGAGGATCAGCTCAGCTGGCCGACGTTGCTGTTTTCAATCTGAGCGCGATTGTCGCGTTGATGTTCGGAATCAAAGAGCGGCGCGCTACGAACGGCGACCGCCTCACATTTGGGCAGGGATTAATAACAGGGATCTCAATCGCTGTTACTTACGCGATCCTGACGACTCTCTACTTTGCGTTATTGCTAAAACTGGTGGGCCCAAGCTTGATGCAGCAGGAAGGCGAGACGAGCATGACCGCGGCATTCCTGGGTTTGGGAATCGGGCTGATGTTGTTCGGGACGATCTTTTCGGCCCTGATTTCGCTGGTTCTGCGGAAGTCGTAGTTACAGAACCGCGAGCGGTAGCGAGCGGGATAAAGACGCAACCTTCAACCAAAATCCGTCAAGGATCCGACCCTTCCAAAAGTTGAGTTTTGATCCCGCTCGCTACCGCTCGCGGTTCTGTAACAACGCCTCGCGGACCAACTTTTCCTGCTCTTGCGTATGAACTGAATAGTTGCCGGTCGCCGGACTGGCCGATTCAGCACGGCCGATGTAACGGAGCGCGTCGCCACCGGGCACCAGGTCCTCGAATTTCCCTTCCATGAAAGTCCAGCCGCCCATGTTCTTCGGCTCTTCCTGACACCAAATGAGTTCTTTCGCGTTTGGATATTTCGCGATTGTTCCTTTGATGGCAGACAGCCCGAAAGGATAAAACTGCTCAACGCGCACCAGAGCGACGGGACTTGCGCCGCTCTTCTTTCGGGCTTCGCTTAGATCGTAAAAGACTTTGCCGCTGCAAAAGACGATTCGTTCGACGGCGCTCGCCTCCTCTACATCTGCGTCATCAATCACCGGTTGAAACCCGCCACTCGTAAGTTGGGCAACGGATGAACTCGCGGCCGGCAGACGCAGCAGGCTCTTCGGCGTCATCACAATCAACGGTCGCTCAAAACCTGTGCGAATTTGTCGTCGCAGCAAGTGAAAATACTGCGCCGGCGAGCTGGGATAACAGACGCACAAATTGTTCGTCGCGCACAGTTGCAGAAAGCGTTCGAGTCGCGCGCTTGAATGCTCCGGCCCCTGCCCTTCGTAACCGTGCGGCAGAAGCATCGTCAGCCGCGATCGCTGCTTCCATTTGTCTTCGCTCGAAGAAATGTACTGGTCGATGATCGACTGCGCGACGTTGTTGAAATCGCCGAACTGCGCTTCCCACATAACGAGCGCATCCTTCGCAATCACTGAATAGCCATATTCGAATCCGAGCACGCCTGCTTCAGAGAGCGAGCTATCAAAAACTTCAAAACGCCCGTGTGAATTCTCAGGTGAACTCAATTCGGAGAGTGGCGTCCACGCCTGGCCGGTTTGCGTGTCGTAAAGCACTGCGTGCCGTTGACTGAATGTGCCGCGACCCGAATCCTGACCGCTCAAACGCACGCGAGTTCCTTCCAGGGCGAGCGATCCAAACGCGATCGCCTCGGCGAAGGCCCAGTCCATAGGCTGAGTTCCCTCGCCCATTTTGGCGCGCCGCGCGAGTTGGCTGACCATCTTCGGATTCAAGCGAAAACCTTCGGGAACGACGGAAATTTGTCGCGCGATTTGTTCGACTACTTCAGTGGTAACCGGAGTCTTAACCACTTCCGACCCGTCGATTTCGGCAACTTCGGGCTCGTGGACGAACGAGGCTTTTGCTTCGGCAGCGACCTTCTTCGCGCGCGCCAGTGCATCTTCGTAACGGCTGATACGCTCTTCAATCAGTTGACTAGCTTCAGTCTCGTTGACGACACCTTCTTTGATCAGCCGTTTCGCATAGACCGAACGAACACCTGGATGCTCTTTCACGCGCTGATACATCAATGGCTGCGTGTAACTCGGCTCGTCCGTTTCGTTGTGACCGAGACGGCGGAAACCGACCACGTCCAGCACGACATCCTTATGAAACTTTTGCCGATAGTCGAGGGCGATACGCATTGTCCGATAGGCGGCTTCGGGATCGTCGCCGTTGATGTGAAAGATCGGCGACTGGGTCATGCGGGCGACGTCCGTCGAATAAATCGACGAGCGTCCTGATTCCGGCGAAGTCGTAAAGCCAATTTGATTGTTAATGATGATGTGAATCGTCCCGCCGGTGCGATAGCCGCGCAACTGCGCGAGTTGCAGCGTCTCCATCACAATTCCCTGCCCCGCGAACGCAGCGTCACCATGCAGCAGTACGGGCAGCGCGTAGTCCATCACCTGTTCACGCGCCAACTGCTGGTCGTTCATCATCGAATCTTGCGTCGCGCGCGTCATTCCTTCGACCACCGGATCGACGGCCTCAAGGTGGCTTGGATTCGGCGAAAGACGCAGCTGAACTTTCTTCCCACTTGGAGTGTCGCGTTCGCCTGCCGCGCCCTGGTGATATTTCACATCACCCTCATCCGCCGGAAAACTCGGATGAATCGAGCCTTCGAACGACGTGAAGATGCGCTCGCAGAAATGACCGATCACATTTGCCAGCACGTTCAGGCGCCCACGATGCGCCATGCCCATCGTGATCTGCTCGACGCCGAGATCGCCGGCGCGATCTATTAATTGATCCAGCAGCGCAATGATCGTTTCGCAACCTTCGATGGAAAAGCGCTTTTGACCTAAAAACTTCGTGTTAAGAAACTTTTCGAATTGCTCAGCCGAAATCAGCTTCCACAGAATTCGCTTCTTAACTTCCGTATCAATCGGGTCCGGATGCACGAACTCGCGGCGAATCTGCTCGCGCAGCCAAAGCTTTTCTTCCTTGCTTTGAATGTGGCGATATTCGGTGCCAACTTTGCCGCAGTAGGCGCGCTGAAGAATGTCGAGAATCTCGCGCAGCGTCGCGGTTTCCGTGCCGCCCAAACCTCCGGTAATAAAGATTCGATCGAGGTCCCAAATGGTCAGGCCATACGTTTCGATGTCTAGTTCGGGATGATAAAGCAGCGGCATCGCGTGGAGCGGATCGATGTCAGCCGTCAGGTGTCCGCGCACTCGATACGCGTTGATCAACTCCATTACGCGCGCTTGTCGCAAAGCGTGCTCGTGCGTCTGATCGCCGCCGACGAATAGAGGATTGCGGTCGACGCTCCAGCGAAACGGTGGATGCGCTATTCCCAGATCCAGAAAGATGTCTTCGTAGAATTTGTCCTTGCCGAGCAACAATTCGTGAACGCGCGCGAGAAACGCACCAGACTCAGCACCTTGAATGATTCGATGATCGTAAGTACTGCTGATGGTGATTGCTTTACTGATACCCAGTTGCGATTGGATCGCCGGCGCGATCGATTGATACTCCGCGGGATATTCAATGGCTCCGGTAGCAATGATGACGGACTGCCCAGCCATCAGCCGCGGCGTCGAAGCGACCGTTCCGATTGTTCCGGGATTCGTCAGCGAGATCGTCGTGCCCTGGAAGTCAGGAATTTGCAGCTTGCCTTCTCGCGCGCGCTTCACGACGTCGTCATAGCTTTCGAGAAATTCTGAAAAGCGCATTCGATTCGCGTTCTTGATATTCGGAACCAGGAGCGAGCGCGAACCATCCTTCTTTTCCAGATCGATCGCGATGCCAAGATTGATGGCCTCGCGTTTCAGACGCGACGGTTGGCCCTCAATCACCTCGAAGCCGTCGTTCATCTGTGGAAACTGTCCCAGCGCGCGCAATAACGCGTACGCGATCAAATGCGTAAATGAAGCTTTGCCGCCGGCGTTTTCTTGAAGGTGGCGATTAATGAGCCGGCGATTCTCTTCAAGCAGCTTAACCGGAATGCGGCGCTGCGAAGTCGCCGTGGGAACGGCGAGGCTCGCCTCCATGTTCTCGACAATCTTGAGCGCGGCGCCGCGAATGGGGATTGCTTCTCCGGCCGGTTGCAACCCGCCCGCTGACGCAGGCGGTTCTGACTTCGCTTTGGACCGAGTTGCCGCCGCTGCTGATTTGCTGCCATCGCCACTCGCGGTCGAGACTTCTGTCTTAGTCGTTTGCGCCGCCGGTGGTAGTGACTGCGCGGCGGGTTGGCCGTTGCCAAGAAGCTCTTCGAAATAGACACGCCACGATTCGTCGACCAGTGACGGATCGCTGCGGAAACGCGCTAAAAGCGTCTCGACATAAGTCGCGTTGGCGCCGAAATTTTCGGCAATAATTTCCGAGAAATCAGTTTTAGTTTGCTCTTGAGCCAAAGGAGATTCCTGTTTTGTGATTAAGGTTTTGAGTGAATAGGTTAGCACCTTCCGTTTGTCATTGCATCCGCGTGTCAGAAGCCCGACCGCAAGGGGAGGGCAAGTTAAATCATAAGGCGTTTGGCGGTGTTGCCGTCCCTCGCGGTCGGTCTTCTAACACGCTTTGGCCGCGATCAATTGTGATATTGTATGCCGCCATTGGAGTCGCCCATGAAAAAATCAAAGAGCAAATCGATCACTCGACGGACCTTCGTCAAAGTCATCCCCGCCGCTGGTGCGGCTGCGATTGTCGCGACCAAAGCGCCGCTGAAATCGCTGGCCCAGACGCCCACTCCATCAGCGCAAGCTTCGCCCAGTCCTTCCCCGCAAGCGCGCATTAAGAAGGATGATCTGAAGCATGCCGAGAAGATCATTGGTGTCGACTTCAACGACAAACAGGAAGACATGGCGCTACCGGGGGTGAATCGCAACCTCGACAGCTATGAAGCGGTGCGCAAGATCGACGTGCCGCTCGATACTGAGCCCGCCGTGGTCTTCCATCCGGAATTGCCCGGCTTCCACGTCAAGCGCGCCAAAATCAAAACAAAATTTCGATTTGGGCGGAACGACCCGGTACAGTTCAAGTCGGTTGAAGACCTCGCGTTCGCGACCGTGCCGCAGCTCTCTGAGTTGATTCGCACGAGAAAAGTTTCATCCGTCGAACTCACGAGGATGTATCTGGCGCGGTTAAAAAAATATGGCCCCAAACTTCTCTGTGTCGTCACGCTCACAGAAGATTTGGCGATGAAACAGGCGCAGGCCGCCGACGACGATCTCAAGCGCGGCAAGTATCGCGGGCCGCTGCATGGGATTCCGTGGGGCGCAAAAGATTTGTTTGCGACTAAGGGAATTAAGACCACCTGGGGCGCTGAGCCCTACCAAAATCAAGTCATCGATTACGACTCAACTGTCGTCGAGCGTCTGCGCGAGGCGGGAGCGGTGCTCCTCGCGAAGCTTTCGATGGGCGCGTTGGCGCAAGGGCCGAAGTGGTTTGGCGGCGTCACGCGCAACCCCTGGGCGCCGGATGAAGATCGGCTCGGGTCGAGCGGATCGTCGGCGGGTCCGGCGGCGGCGACGGCCGCGGGCTTGGTGGGCTTTTCGATCGGAACGGAAACGCTCGGCTCGATCGTTTCGCCCTCGTCGCGATGCGGCTGCACCGGTTTGCGTCCGACGTATGGACGCGTCAGTCGCTACGGCGCGATGGGCTTAAGTTGGACGATGGACAAGGTCGGCCCGATTTGTCGCGGCGTGGAAGATTGCGCTGCGGCGCTCGACGCGATCTACGGTCCGGACAAACACGACTTAACGGTTGGCGATCCGCACTTCAACTGGAATTCAGATGCGCCTTTGAGCAGCTTGCGCGTCGCCTATTTGAAATCCGAATTTGAATTCACGCCGGGCGCGAATGCGACTGATCAGCAAAAGCAAATCGCTGAGAAGCGCAACGCGATGTACAAAGAGGCAATCGACGCGTTGACCAAAGCCGGCGTGAAGATGACGGCGATCGAATTACCAAAGTTTCCGACCAATAATCTTCGTTACATTCTGACCGCCGAAGCCGCCACCGCGTTCGATGACATTACTCGCGATGGCCGCGTCAATGAACTGTCGGGACAAGATCCCGGCGATTGGCCCAACACGTTCCGCACGAATCGATTCGTGCCGGCAGTCGAATATCTGCGGGCGCAACGCGCGCGCGTGTTGCTGATGCGGGAAATGGACAAGCTGATGCGCGATTGGGACGTGTTCGTCTCGCCCGCGCCCGGCAGCGCAAGTCTCATTATTACGAATCTGACCGGTCATCCGGCAGTTTGCCTCCCGTGCGGTTTTCTCGATGTGCCCGCCGGCCCGAACGCGCCGGTTGCTCACTTGCCGCAAGCCATCATGTTTACCGGCGGACTCTACGACGAAGCGTCACCCTTGCGCGTCGCGCTCGCGTTCGAGAAGGCAACGCAATGGCACACGATGCATCCGAAGGTTGATTGGGCGTAGAGCTTGCGGAGGATCTTGATGAAAACTCGAACATCTTTCTTATTGGCCGGATTAATTGTTGCCGCGGCGCTGTCATTCTTTGCGCAAGCGGCCCGAGCGCAATCACCTTACACGCCCGTCGCCAAATATGATCCGAAGCGCGACGCAGCGCAGGACATTCGCGACGCGAGTGTCGAGGCTAAGCGCACAAATCGGCGTGTTCTGTTGGAGGTCGGCGGCGAATGGTGCAGTTGGTGTCATCACATGGACGACTTTTTCGAGGGACATCCTGACCTGACTGCGCAGCGCGACAAGAGCTTCGTCATGGTCAAGATTAATTTCAGCGAGGAAAACCCAAACAAAGAAGTACTGGCGCAATACCCGGCCGTCGCGGGCTATCCACACCTGTTCGTGCTCGATGCCAACGGTGCGCTGGTTCACTCGCAGGACACGAGCGCGCTGGAAGAGGGCAAGTCCTATAACCTGGAAAGGTTCACGACTTTTTTAGCGTATTGGGCGTGGGCAAAAGAAAAATAGAGGGAAGATAGTAATTTCGTTTTCTCGGTGTCTCTGTGGATCTCGGTGCCTCTGTGGTGAAATAGTTTGGGCAAGCGTCCACCACAGAGGTACGGAGATCCACAGAGACACAGAGAACAACCACAACCAGTGAACTAACAAAAACAGGCGCCGGCCGGATTAAGAATCGAAATTCACTTCACCATTCAACGAGACGACAACTTCCTTCACTGTCGGAAACTGCTTCAACGTCAACTCAACCGCTTTCTTGAATCGCGCCGGCGCGATGTCGCCAGGAAAGCCTGCCCAATCGGGACGAGCGACAAAGTTAATCCGCGCAGCGCCGTCTTTAATCGTCAGGCTTTCAATCGTGAATTCATGCGCGCTCGCCAAGCCGTCAAACCCTTTTTTTCGCTCCGCTGCGGTCGGTCCTTTCAATAACGCCTGAATCGCTGTACGCGCCGGACTTGTTGAGCGAATCAGACGAGTGACCGGGGCGAGATCAATGTACTCACCCGGCTCGTGATAAAAATAAATTTTGATTTTCTGAGGTTTCTGCGCCGCGGCGCGGAACGTATGACCAGGGCAAATGACTAACAGAAGAGTGATTGAGAGCGAGGCAATGACAAAACGCCGGCAAGTCCTTGCTGACATTGGCTGCTTCACTTCCCGCCACCTACGGGTCGCAGGGTTTCGGTCGGCGCGATGCGGTCGCGTTCGGCAGTCTGATCAGCGGATTGGGCGTCGGCGGTTTCCCGGCGACGCGGACGCGGAAACCGCGCGCGGACTGGCTTAGTCGCAGCATGCGCTGCCTGCGCCCATCGACGCCAGCGCGACGTCGATCGCAAATCGTCAAGCAGTGAATACGCGACGGGCGTAGCAATCAGGGTCAACAACAGCGAGAGCGTCTGTCCGCCGATGACGACCACGGCGATCGAGCGTCGTTCTTCTGCGCCCGGTCCGGTTCCCAAAGCGAGCGGCATCATGCCGGCAACGAGTGCCAGCGTGGTCATCAGGATTGGCCGCAAACGATCGCGATTGCCTTGCATGATTGCGTCGTAACGATCCATTCCCATCGCGCGCAAACTGTTCATGTGATCGATTTGCAGGATTGAGTTTTTCTTCACCACGCCGAACAGCACCAACAGGCCGAGCGCTGAATAAAGGTTCAACGTGTCACCCGTTACCCACAGCGATAACAAACCGAAAGGCATCGACAGGGGCAAGCTCAAAAGGATCGTGACCGGGTGAAACGTGCTTTCGAACTGTGACGCCAGAATCATGTACATGAAGATGATCGAAAGGATGAACGCCCAAACAAATTCAACGAAGGTGCGCTCAAGTTCCCGGGCGCGGCCGGCGACGGTTGACGTGTACACGGCCGGCAAATGCATCTGTGCGAAAGCGCCGCGCAACGCATCAATGCGATCTGCGAGAGCGAACCCCGGCGCCACCGAGGCACGCAACGAAACTTGTCGTTCGCGGTCCAGGTGATCGATACGCGACGGGCTGGTCTCGCGGCTGATCTGAACAAGATTATCCAGCCGCACGAGTCCGCCACGCGAAGAAGGCACATACAAACGCTTAATCACATCCGGGTCGTTACGATCGCGTTCGCCAAGACGAATCTCGACATCATAGTCTTCGTTGACGGACTCATCGCGATAGCGCGAGGCCTGATCTTCGCCGCCCACCATCAGACGCAAATTCGTGGAAATGTCTGATGTATCGACGCCGAGATCGGCGGCGCGCGCGCGATCAATCTTGACGCGCAACTCAGGCTTGTTCAGCTTCAACGTCGTGTCGATGTCAACAATGCCGCCAAGTTTCTGCGCCTGCTTCCCAAGGTTCTCTGCATACTCAGAGAGCTTGTCGAGTTCCGGCCCGCGCAAAACAAAGTCGATGTCGAAGCGGCCACCTGCCCCAAAGTTGAACGACTGCGCATTGCGCACGCCCGCGCGCATCGGCGCGTACTTTTGCAGGCGGCGGCGCACTTCGGTCATCACATCCTGCTGCGTGTAGTTGCCGCGAAACGCTTTGAAAGGATTCCCCTTCAGCGTTTCAGTCCACAAACGTCCCAGCGAAAAGGTGCGCTCCTCATGCGGAGCAATGCGCACGTAGGCGCCGCCTTGATTCAGTCCGCCCAGAAACGATCCGCCCACGTTCGAAAGCACCAGACGAACGCCTGGCGTCGTCATGATGTCCTTTTCGATCTGCTGCATCGCTTCGTTCATGACGGCAAGGTTGGTGCCTTCGGGGCCGTTGATATTAACTTCGAATTCCGCTTCGTCAACGTTACTCGGAATGAACTCCTGTTTGACCGCGCGGTACAGCGGGACGCTGGAGAAAATTACCAGCAACGCGATCACCGACACCACGAGACGATGACGCATCGCCAGCCCCAAGGCGCGCATGTAAGCGTTGTCGAGCCAGCGGTAGAAACCTTTGCGCGACGCTGCATGACCATGACCGCCGGCGTCTTTCACGCTGACCAGACGAGAACTCATCATCGGGGTCAGGGTGAAGGAAACCAGCAGGCTGACCATAATAGCGACTGCCGCCGTGATGCCGAATTGATACAAAAACCGGCCGGAAATCGACGACATGAACGAGACGGGCAAGAAGATCACGACGAGCGAAAGCGTGGTCGCCAGGACCGCGAGACCGATATCCTTCGTCGCCTCTTTGGCAGCTTCGCGGGGCGGCATCCGCTTTTCTTCAATGAAGCGAAAGATGTTTTCCAGCACCACGATCGCGTCGTCGATAACGACGCCGACCATCAGCACCAGCGCCAGCATCGTCACGCTGTTCAAAGTAAAGTTCAGCGCGCGCATCATCCCAAAAGTGGAAACCAGCGAGCATGGAATCGCCACCGCGGCGATGATGGTCGAGCGCCAGGAGCGCATGAAGAGGAGCACGACCAGACTCGCGAGGATGCTGCCCAGAACGAGGTGCTTCTGGATTTCGTGTAGCGCCGATTCGATATAGCGCGACTGGTCGCGAATCACTTCGACCTTGACGTCGGAAGGAAGCTGGGCGATGACTTTGGGCAGTTCGCGCTTGATGCCATTGATCACTTCGATGGTATTCGCGCCGGACTGGCGACGAATATCGAGCGTCACTGTCGGCACGCCATTCAAGCGCGCCAGCGAGCGCTGCTCTTTCGTTCCGTCTTCGACCCTACCGATGTCGCGGATGCGCACAGGCGAGCCGTTGATATTCGCAACCACCAAATCCTCGAAGTCGCGAGGATTCTCGAAGCGGCCAAGCGTGCGCAGCACGAGTTCCTCTTTGTTCGTTTCGACGTTGCCGCCGGGAACGTCCGCGTTCTGTCTTTGCAGCGCCTGGCGGACTTGCGTGATGGGAATCTGATATGCGGCCAGCCGGTCAGCATCGATCCAAATGTTAATCGCGCGCTCGAGCCCGCCGGTCACCCGCACCTCGCCGACCCCGCTGACCCGCTCGAGTTGTGGCCGCGCAATCTTGTCGCCGAGTTCGGTCAGTTCGCGGATAGAGCGATCGGCGGAGAGCGCGATAGTCAAAACCGGCGTACTGTCGTTGTCGAATTTCGAGACAACCGGCGGCGTGGCATCTTCCGGCAATTGGCGGCCGAGGCCCGTGACCCGATCGCGAATGTCCTGCGCGGCCGACTCCAGATCACGATTCAGTTTGAAAGTTGCGATTACGAACGACTGACCCTGGCTGGAAATTGAACGCAGCTCGTCGATGCCATCGACGGTGTTGACGGCGTTTTCGACTTGTTGGGTTACCAGTGACTCGACTTCTTCTGGAGACGCGCCCGGCAAACCTACGCGCACGCTGACCGTAGGAAGATCGACGGACGGAAAGCGATCGACGCCCAGTTTGAAATAACTTGCCGCACCGACGACCACGAGCGACAGAACGATCATCGCGGCGAATACCGGACGGCGGATACAGATTTCAGCCAGCTTCTGCATTAATTAGATTCTGCGACTGCTTGTCCCGATTGCAGATTGCCGGGATTGACGATGACTTTCTGGCCAACGTTGATTCCTGATTTGATCTCGACCCAATCTTCGCCACGTCTGCCGGTCATCACGACTTTCTCAACGGCTTTGCCGCCTTCGACAGTAATCACCTTTTCGATACCGGCGAAAACAACGACGGCGCTCGGCGGAACAGTCGCAGCGGTACTCGTCTGATCGGTCACAATTTCCGCTTTTACAAACGCGCCGGGTTTCAGATGGCCGGTGTTGCGCACGTCGGCTTCAACCGAAAGCACACGATTCTGCTGGCTGATCGACGGGCTCAGTCGCTTGACGGTGCCAAGATATGCGTCGGGATCGCCTTCGACGGTGACGCGCACGCTTTGGCCTATGTGAATCTTGTGCGACTCGCGCTCCGGAACATCGACGCGCAGACGCAAGGGATCAATCTGCACGATTTCTACGACCGGCGCAGCGGCCGCCAGGTACTCACCTACGCTGGCCTGCTTCTGTTGGACAACACCATTCATCGGCGCGTAGAGGATCGTGTCCGCCAGTTGTTGCCGCGCAAGATTCAATTCTGAACGTCGCTGCGCGAGCACACCTTGGCGATTACGAATCTCTTCGACCGCATCCTGATAACGGCTCATAGCGACTTTGTAGTCGGCGTCGGCTGTGTCCATTTCAGCTTTAGGGATGATTCCCTGATTGATCAGACGTGCCGCGCGATCGCGTTTGGCCTTCGATTCATCCAACACGGCTTTCGCTTCCCGCACCGTGCCGGTTTGGTCTAACGTCACTCGATCGTCCCCGCCGTCGGGAGACAGTCCCACCCGCGCACGCGCCTGCGCCAGCGAGGCTTCGGCTTGCTGCACCCTCAGTTGATAATCCCCCGCTTCGAGTTTTGCGATCGCCTGACCTTTGCGGACAGCCGTGCCAAAATCGACCGATATGGATTGCAAGCGGCCCGCGACTTTTGTCCCCACCGTTGCCTGATCGTACGCGGCGAGGGTTCCGTTGACCGTCACGGTTTCACCAATCGGCGTCTCCGCTACTTGCACGGTCTTGACCTGACGCGGCTGCGACTTCGCGTCAGCGTTTGCGGCCCGGCCGGAGGCTGGATAATCGCTCTTGCAGCCGGCGGCAATGAGAATCAGCAAGCCCGCAAGACAGACTAAGAAAAGACTGAGTTTTCGTCCTAAGCGCAAGAAAAATACCCTTTTGATTCCCGGCGAGCGGCTAGTGTAACACGCAAGTAGATAATACGCTTTGGCGGCAAAATCAGTTACAAAAGGGTCATTCGCCGCTTGTTGCGAGGCGCAGAAAGATGCGCTTGCGTCTGACTTTGTGTCAGTACTTGGCTCTATTTTATTTTAAGAGTTGGCAATGAAACGCGCCGGCCAGAAGCTGTTTCAGGCCCCGGAAGTTGGGCAACGTTCTAGTTGATCGCGGGCACGCTACGACACGACGATTGGATTGGCGACGGACGGATGCGTGGTCACGATACGAGGGACGATGTATCTCCCCAGGCGCGTTCGAAAACAAAACTGCTGATTGGCTTTCGTTGCCGCGGGCCGACTTCCTGTTGTTGAAACGCCTCCGGCAACGCACTCGGCTCGCCGGGATAACCAACAGCGATTGCTGCGACGGGTTCGAAACCTTCCGGCACGTTGAAGTGTTCGCGCACTTTGTCTACTGAGAAGCCGGCCATTTGGTGCACGAACAGGCCCAGCGCAGTCGCCTGCACAATCATATTGGCGACCGCCATACCCACGTCGTGAAATGCATGACGATTTGGCTTGCCGTTCTTTTCGAAATTGAGCTTCGCGACTGAAACCATCAGGACGGGCGCGAGGTGGGCCCACTGCTGGTTCTTTTCCATCAGGCAACTCAACAATGTCGCGTACTCTTCAGGTTTGTCGCGCGTCGCCACGATGAACGACCAGGGTTGCTCGTTGAAAGACGATGCGGCCCAACGCGCAGCTTCAAACAAACTCTGCAGCTTCTCTTTCTCGACCAGGCGATCGGAGAACGAACGCGGACTCCAACGTCGTTTGAGGATGTCTTCAATCGGATGATCGTTTGGCGCAGGCTTTTCCATGACGACAGTTATCCGCCAAAGCTTTTGCGGATGAGATACGAAACCTTCACGAAAAACGTCCGGCCATTCCGGCGAAAGCCGGGCTCGAGTTGGCCGGTGAAAGGGTTGAAACCGTTGCGGCTGATGTCGTCGTTGTAGCCAACGTAAAACGCGGTACCCGGATTGGGCGTGTAGCCAAACAACACCTGGCCGCGAATGCTCGACTCAAGCGTGTCATAGTCAGCCCGGGCGCGGACAAAGACGAAGCGCGTGAACTGATACGTCGAACGAAACGAAAAAATGTTTTCGTCGAAAGCGACCAGACCGGTGTCGTTTCTGCGCAGGTGGCTCTTGGTGTACTCGAGCGACATGTGAAATTCGTTTCGTGGTTGAAGCGAAAAGCCGGCGTTGATGCCCAGTGAGCGGCCCGGGCCGGGATCCAGCGGCGGATCCGAGCACTCCGGCGGCAACGGATTCAACGAGGGATCGCATTTGCCCGCAGCGCGAAACGCGGCGGTCACGAGCGCCGGCGGACTGACGCGCGGATAACGTTCGCCGGCGCCGAAATCGAAGTCAAAGTCGTTTATACTTCGGTCTATTGAAAAATAACCGCCGATCGTCTTGGTTGGATTTGTTGAAAAGCCCAAACCAAACCCCCGGTTATAGGTCGATCGTTCGGGCCCACCAAAGAAAGCTCCGGCTTGGGTCGTTGTTCGCTTAGCGCCAAACTCTTGTTCGAACAAGCGTTCATACCCCACTCCGACCGCGACCTCGATATTCGTGTTTCGATGTAATTGAAGACTGAAGTGAGGCTGAGCGCCCCAATTCTGCATGTGGCCCTGCCAATCAAAATTCGAGTCGACGCCGCCCTGCAATCGCCATGAAATGATCTTTCGTTTTGAATCAGCATCATTGCTGACACGGAAGTAAGCTGCGTGTCGATTAGTATTCAACCGGCGCGTGAAGCCCACATCCGCGCGATAATCCTGGGTCTGACCCTGGCCCTGATAAAGCCAGCCAAAATTGCGCCCCGTGAAATCGTAAACTCCTGAATAAGCGAAGCCGTTGCCCTGGCGATAAAAGTTGCGCGTCGAATCATTGATGAAGCACGGCTCGGTAGGGCCGGGCGTGTATTCGTCTTTCTCTGGCTCAAAGAAACAGCGGCGAGAAGTTGTGCCAATGACCTGAAATGAAGCAACAGTTTTGGGGTCGAGTTGAAAACGCCCATCAATGCCAAGGAGTTGATTGTGCTGTTCGATGAAGTTGTAGCTGGTGGCGATTATTCCGATACTGGATTGCGTCCCGATGTCGCGTTTCAGTCGCAAGATTCCAATGAACGCATTCTTGTCGATGAAGCGCGCGTTGACCGGATCAGCTTTTTCATCAGTGCTGAAATTCCCCGGCGCGTTGTCGGTTGCCAGCAGGAAACCAAACGTGTTCCGTCCACGCTTGCCAGTAAGCTTTACCGCGGCGTCTGGGTCGACGATAGCGCGCGTGTGGACGACTTGCAGCGGCGTCTGAAAAATCTCGATGCCCTCGAGAAAAAATGGCCGCTTCTCTTCAAAGAAAATCGGAAACCGCTGATTCGCCGTGACAACGGTTTCATCGGCTTCAACTTGGGCGAAGTCCGGATTCAGCGCGAGATCCAACGTCACCGTCGGCGTAATCCCGAACTTCATCGTCAGTCCGGGATCGAACTTCAGCGGTTCGTTGAAGAGACGTCCGGGATCGAGTCCGGTTGCACCCGGCGGCAAAGCGGGCACGCGCTTTCCGGTTTCCGAAACGGTGGCGCTGGGGATCAACTCAAGGGTCCGTTCGGTCGAGATTCCTTCCAGACCAGTTATCTGTCCTTCCTGACTCAGCTGCGAAGCGATCTCGCGCGACTGTGGCATCCATGAGTCCATTTCGTCGTTGAAGCGAAAGAAATTTCGCACGACGTTGAAACCCCAAATCCTTTCCTTTCCCGCTTCGTAGCGCAGAGACTTAAACGGAATCGCGACTTCGAGTGTCCACCCATCGCTGGTCAGCACGCCCTTCGATTCCATCACGATGTCAATGCTGGTATCAATGCCGGATCCTTCCGTCAGAATTCCGTCTTCCTGGATTCCAAGCGGATTCCATCCGAGCACATAAGCCCGGCGTTTGTCGTTGAAGGTATCCAGAAATACCCGCACATTGTCTTCACTAAACACCTCATCACGCTTGGCTACAGTGGCTTTGACATTGTTTGGTTCATCGAAGCAATGGAATGCCAAATAAAGAAACTTGCTGTCGTACCCGATCATCGCGATGGTTTCGCGTGACGGCGCAACGTTGTCGCCGGGGCTGGTCTGAATGAAGTCCTTGAACACTGTCGCGTGTTTCCACACTTCATCATCAAGTTTGCCGTCGATGACCGGCGCCTTGTCGAAACGAGAAACATGAAGGGGAACGGCTTTTTCAGGTGGGACTGTGACTTTGCGTGTAGTTGGCCGTGCGGTCTGCGCAGCCGCGGCAAACGCAGCGCACAACAGAACGGAGATTAGTAGGAGTGGCTGCTTGATTTCCACATCATAGCGAACGTCTCTTGGTTCGCCCCCGAGATGCGGAGTTTAACCGAAGCTCTTGCGAAACAGATAGGACATTTTGATGAAGAACGTTCGACCATTGCGACGGAAGCCTGGTTCAAGTTGGCCGGTAAACCGATTGAAGCCGTTGCGATTTAAATCATCGTTGTAGCCGACATAGAACGCGGTGCCGGGATTCGGGGTCCAGCCAAATAGAAACTGTCCTTTGTAATCGCTGTTGAGCGAGTCGAAGTCGATCCGGCCACGCGCAAAGAGAAACTGTGTGAATTGATATGTTGCTTTGACGGACAGAATGTTTTCGTCGAACGCCAATAAATGGGTGTCGTCTCGCCGCAGTCGCTGCTTAGTGCCACTGATATCGATTCGCAGTGGCGTCGTGGGTTGATAAGTAACACCGAAGTTCGCGTTGAAGAATTTGCCGGGACCTGGATCTTGCGGCGCGAAACAAACGGGAGGTGGATTCAATCCACCGCACAGACCGGCCGCGAGGGATTCTCGCCTGGTGATCGCCGGAATGCTGACGCGCGGAAAACGCGGCCCGGCGCCGAAATCGTAATCGAAAATGTTGAAAGCTTGATCTATGAAGAAATTGAAATTGAATTTCTTGTTGACGTTCGATTGACCCCACACGTACACGCCGAAGTTGGGCGTCGAGCGTTCGTTGTCTGTCCCCCAGAACGTGCAAGTATTCAGCGCCGCGCAATTCGATCCCGACGGACGTTTCATGCCGAACTCTTCTTCAAACACGCGCTCATAGCCGACGTCCATGCCGACACCGATGGACGTTTGACGATGAAAATTCCACTGCATCTGCGTCTCGTTGTTATAAAGCTGCATGCGACCTTGCCAATCGAAATTAGTCCCAAAAGCGTTATAGGCGCGCCAGGAGACGAGGAAGTCTTTGGGATGCGGGTTTGCGTTGTAGCGCACGAACAGATTCTGATTGTTGGTGTTGGTCCGGCGATTGAAGCCGACGTCCGAGCGGTAGTAACGAGTCCGGCCGACGGTCGAATATTCATAGCCCCAGTTGCGGCCACTCATGTTGTAGTCCGTCGCGTAGATAAATCCGTTTTGCACACTGTCGAGATTGCGACCTACGTCAGGATAGAAGAACAATTCCCGCGAATGCGTGACCAGCGCCTGCGCGCTAAAAGTAGTTTGCTTGTTGATGCGGAAACGCGAATCGAATCCGCCGAGCTGGTTGTATTGATCGACAAACCGGCGATAAGTGCCGAGAAATCCAATGAACGAGTCTTTGCTGCCCACGTCGTGTTTTAGCCGCAACACTCCGACCGAAGCGTTTTTGCCCACCACGCGTGGGTTGACGTTTAGGTTAAGCACCTCTTCGTCTGTGAAGTTTCCGGGCGCGTTATCTGAGGCCGCCAGCAAGCCAAACGTGTTGCGTCCAACTTTGCCGGTGAGCTTCACGGCGTAATCAGGATCGACAATCGTGCGCGTGTGCACCGCGGCAATTTGCGAGTTGAAGATATCGACACCTTCAAGAAAGAACGGCCGCTTTTCGGGAAAGAAGATCGGAAAACGCTGATTCGCGGTAACGACCAGTTGATCGGCTTCGACCTGAGCAAAGTCGGGATTAAGCGCAAAGTCCAGCGTCACATTCGGCGTAATGGTGTACTTACCGGTCAGGCCGGGATCGAACTTGATTGGCTCGTTCGCGAAATGCCCCGGATCCAGCATGCCCGCGTTAAGCTGCGCAGGTGTCAAAGTTGCTTTGCGCCTGCCCGTCTCGGACAAAGTCAGACTGGGAATCAACTCCAATGTGCGCTCGGTGGAAATGCCTTCCAAGCCGGAGAGATGTCCTTCCTGAACCAGCCAACCCGAGATATTGCGATTGATGGGCATCCACATATCCAGCTCGTTATTGAAGCGCTTGATGCGCCGCCAGAAATGCGCGCCCCAGAGTTTGTCTTTACCGGCAACATAGCGCAGTGACTTGAAAGGGATAGCGATCTCGACTGTCCATCCGTCGCTGGTGACCATGCCTTTTGATTCCATCACGACATCAGGATTGAAGTCTTCACCCTGGCTGTCCGTCCACGTGCCGTCCGCCTGGATTCCTAACGGATTGAAATCGAATTCGTATGCTTTGCGGCTGTCGTTGAAAGTGTCGAAGAGGATGCCTACGTAATCGTCGTTCCAAATATTGTCGCGCTTCGCGATGTTCGCGCGGACTTTGCCCGGCTCGTCGTAGCAGTAAAAAGCGATGTAGATGAATTTCGCGTCATAGCCCAGCATTACTTTCGTCGGCTTCGAGGGAGCGATGTTTTCGCCGGGCTGCACCTGATAAAAATCCTTGAGCACAGCGGCGGTCTTCCAGACTTCGTCATCAAGCCGGCCGTCGATGGTCGGCGGCGTTTCAAATTTGGTCATGCGAACCGGCTGAGTCTTTTCAGGGGGGAGCAAGACGTTACCCCGACCGGCGGGCGGCGAAGTTTTAGTTGCCGTGGTTTCACTTGATGGCGTGGCCACCGGTTCCGGGGACGGAACCGGCGTCCCGGCAGGAGCGAGTTCTCCGGCGATCACAGTCACAGCAAGACAAAGCGTGACGACAACTGCGAAGAGTGGTTTGTTCACGCGCGCTGAGAGTCTTTCCGTGAAAACCATGCTATTTCCCCTGACTGCAGAATTCGGCTCAGTGATTGAACACCGCGGGGCGAAGTTTTGTGGCCGCAAAGAAATCAGAAACTCTTGCGGAACAGGTACGACATCTTGATGAAGAACGTGCGGCCGTTGCGCCGGAAACCGGGCACGATCGCACTGCTGATCGCATTGAATCCGTAATTCAGATCGTCGTTGTAACCTGCGTAGAACGCCGTGCCGGGGTTCGGCGTCCAGCCGTAAAGGAATTGTGCGCGCACGCGTTGATTCAGCGTGTTGTAATCGACGATTGCCCGCGCGAAACTGAACTTGGTGAACTGATAAGTCGTGCGCAGAGTAAAAATATTGGTGTCGAACGCCACCAGGCCCGTGTCTTTGCGGACCAGACGGTTCTTGACGTAATTCAACTGCATGCGCAGTTCATTTGTCGGTTGATACGTGATGCCGCCACTGAACTCGAAGAGGTTACCCGCACCCGGATCAAGCGGCGCGAGTTGGCCCAACGCCAGCGCTGCTGGACTCACGCGTGGAAAACGCCGGCCACCGCCGAAATCCAGATCCAGATGGTTTACGCGCCACACGGCGCGGCCGTTGAATTGAATCTTCTTGTTGTATTGCGAGCTGCCCGCGATGAAGAAATGGTTTTTGTGTACCGAGCGCTCATCATCGGGACCGTAAAAAGCCGCGCGGCAACGTTTTGCTGGGTCGGGATCGTTGATGCAGGCCGCGTTACGCGAAACGCCAAACTCCTCTTCGAGGATGCGTTCGTAAGCCGGTTCCCACGACAGACTGAAATAAGAATTACGCGGTAAGCGCCACTCGATGTAGCTTTCGCTCTCCCAGTTTTGAATTCGTCCCTGAAAGTCGTAACCAATCCAACTGAAGTTATGAATATTGCGGGCGATGATCTTCTTTTTCGTGTTGGGCGTGGTGTTGTGGCGAATGAAGAAGCTGTTGAAATTTGTGTCTGTCCGTCCAAAGAAACCAACGTCGGCGCGGTAATCGTGCGTGTAACCTTCGCCGTACAATTCGTAACCCCAATGGCGGCCGGAGAAATTGTAGTCAGCTGAATATCCGAATCCGTTGCCGGTGCGATAGATGCTTTGGCCCTGAAACGGATCGAAAAAGAAGTTGCGCGATGTCGTTCCCAGCACCTGCACGAACGCCGTCGTGCTCTTGTCGATGCGGAACCTTCCATCAAAGCCGCCGAGCTGATTGTGTTTCTCAATGAAGTTATAGCTGGTGGCGATCATCCCGATCGTGCTGTCGCCTTTGCCCACATCACGCTTCAGACGAAGCACGCCGATGTACGCGTTCCTGTCGAGAAACTTTTCGTTGTTGCAGATGACGGCTGGATTCAGACTTCGGCGCTCGATACACGACGCCAGCGCTCCGCGATCATCGGCACTTAAGTTTCCTGGACCGTTGTCGCTGGCCGCCATCAACCCAAAAGTTGTCTTGCCTTGTTTGCCGGAAAGCTTCACCGCGATGTCCGGGTCGACGATCGTGCGCGTGTGTACGGCCAGGATCGGGGTCTGAAAAATGTCGATGCCTTCCAAGAAGAACGGCCGCTTTTCAGGAAAGAAAATAGGAAAGCGCTGGTTCGTCGTGACTACAAGTTGGTCGGCTTCGACCTGTGCGAAGTCGGGATTGACGGCGAGATCCAAGGTGACAGTCGGCGTCAAACCAAACTTGGCGGTCACGCCGGCGTCCAGCTTGGCCGGCTCGTTAACGATGCGCCCAGGATCGATGAGCGCAGCGGGCGTGCCCGGATAGACGCCGTAACTGCGCACCTGTCTGCCGGTCTCAGAGATCGTCAGACTCGGAATAACTTCGAGTGTACGTTCTGTCGAGATGCCTTCGAATCCCGCAAGGTGGCCTTCCTGGTTCAGCGTGCCGGAGATGCTGCGCGAGACAGGCATCCACGAATCCAGCTCGTTATTGTTGCGCTTGATGCGACGGAAAAAATGAGCGCCCCACAGCTTTCCTTTTCCGGCGGTGTACCGAATTGACTTGAAAGGGATCGCGACTTCAACAGTCCAACCATCGCTCGTCACGATGCCTTTGGAATCCATCACGACGTCGACGCTGAAGTCTTCACCGCGTCCTTCGGTAAAAGTTGCGTCACCCTGAATGCCGAGCGGATTGAAAAAAGCTTCAAACGCCTTTCGCTGATCGTTGAACGTGTCCAGAAAGAAGCCAACATAATCATCGGCGAAGATGTTGTCGCGGCGCGAAACAGTGGCGCGAACTTTGTCAGGCTCGTCGAAGCAGTGAAAGGCGATATAAAGAAATTTAGAATCGAGCCCCAGCATCACCTCAGTTCGCAGCTGCGCCGGAACTGTGTCGCCCGGATCGATATCGTAGAAGTCGCGCAAGACAACCGCCTGCTTCCAGACTTCGTCATCGAGCTTCCCATCAATCACCGGCGCCTTTTCAAAATGCGTGATTCGTACCGGCTGTGCTTTCTCCGGCGGCACCACCACCGTTCGCGCTCCAATTTTTACTTCCGAGGCTTTGGCTTCGGGTGTCGAGGCCGGCGATGGCGACGGGACAGGTGTGGCTGTCGTTGTTTGCGCCCGTGCGTGCACACTGCCGCCGAGCATTGCAAAGACGGCGAGAATAATTTTGACAGCGGCGATTTGACGCACAACTGTCAATCGATGCGAGGGATTAACGATGAAGGTCATTAGGCGCCGGCTCCGTGACGATTCCGGTATTACACGAACAAGCGCCGGAAAAAGTTCCTTGAAATTGACTGTGCGACGTGTACTGAATCGATTCTTACTGAGACGGACTGGGCTCATTGAGATGTCCCAGTTTACGAATCAGTTCGATCAGTTGTTTGTTAAGAATTGTAAATTCGGCGACTGGCGAGCTATGCGACTTTCAAAGTATTGCGGGTCGCAAGCAAACGGTCGACGGTGGCGAGGAAGTTCTGTGGGTTGAGTGGCTTGGGTTCATAAGCATCGGCGCCGGCCTGCAATGAAAAAGTTGCGGTGCCCGTACCGTATGCTGTGGTGACAAGAATAGGTACATGCTGCAATGACTGAGTGTCGCGAACACGACGCACAACATGAACACCGTCTGCGCCAGGCATTTGAATATCAGTAACGATTAGATCGGGATTCACAAAAAGCGCCGTGTCGTAACCTGTGACGCCATTATCTGCCACAGTTACTTCGTGACCACGTGCGTGCAGCGCCATGCGCATCAACTCGCGCGCGACATCATCGTCTTCGATTACCAGAATTTTGGACATAGCTCCGCCCGAAACTTGTAATGCCTCTCGTCTGTCTTTGTACGCAAAGTAAATGTCGATTGGTGGTTCTATTCCGTTAATTCGGACAGTCGATTTGCGTGAATTAGAACAGGCTGCGTGTTCTGGCGAGGCACGCCTGTCATTTAAAAAAAAGCGTGAGCGGAGTTTGCACTGCCGCTCACGCCTCGCGCTGGGGTCAGGAAAATTTTAATTAGTGACCAGTGATACCGTCGGCATACCCGTGCTCAAAAGCCATTCGGTAATACTGTTGATAGAGGTAACGATCACCTCGGCCCGAATTGTAATCGCGAGTTGCCTTCTGATACTCGCTGTGGCTCTGATAATTAGAACCTCGATTTCGTCTCAGATCTTCGCGTCCCGCCTTCACGCCGTCAGTGAAGCCGGCGTTCAAAGCTGTCTGCCGCAGATCGAACGAGCCACCTAAGTCAGGGTAACCATCGTTATATCGGCCGCTGTAACGACCGTTGTAGTTGCCACTCCGGTTGTAGTATCCGTTCTGATTCGAGTACGGATGGAATACTCCATTCTGATCGTAGTAGCCGTTCTGAGTGTTGGCAGCATGATAATTTCCGTATTGATCGTACCAGCCTCCCTGTCGCTCCTGCTGCTCGCGCTGACGACGAAGTTCGCGCTGTCGTTCACGCTCACGCTCTCTTTGAGTTTGATTCCAGGGATACTGCGCCTGGGCCGTCGTGCTCGACATCGCGCCAATGCCTAGCAGCGAGAGTCCCAGGATTAACCCTCCGAGAATTCTCTTGAAATTTTTTGTTCGCATACCTGTTTGACCTCCGGTTTGTCTCGTCGCAATGAACATGCCACGCGGCCCATTGACGCGGAATCCCTCTAAACATCCCATATCGTGTCGGTTTAGCCGACACCAACGCAAAAAGAATACGGTGAATCAGTTCAGTTGACTCAACCCCGCGATTGTCGTAGAAGCAGGTGCAAAATGAGCGGACACACTGACACTTTTGAAATCGAACAGCATCTACGTCACATGAACGAGCAGTGGGTCACCGCTATGACCCAGCGCGACGGCGATACACTGGACAAAATCATGGCTGAGGATTTTGTGTTCACCTATCCCCTCGAAGGCGATGATAAAGCGCAGTTCATTGGCGACTGCGTCAGCGGTGACTTGAAAGTAGAACACATCCATCGCGAGCAAGTGAGGGTGCGCGTGTTTGGACCAACTGCTATTCTCACCGCACTCGACACGTCTCACTGGATTTATCACGGCCGCGAAATCTCAGGCCAATACAAGATCCTCAACGTGTACTCAAAGCGCGACGGTGACTGGAAGCTCTGCGCCGTTCAAGCCTGCCCCGTCAACTCGTAAAGTAAATGGCCATCTCAGTAGCACGTCGCTCGGCGTTCGAAATTCTGCGCAGAGTCGAGACTGAGTCGGCTTTCGCTGCGGTCTTATTGGCCACGCTTGACGCGGAGATGCGAGACAATGATCGCGCTTTGACTCATGAACTCGTGCTCGGAGTTCTACAACGAAAGCTCTGGCTCGATCGAGTGATCGAACACTTCTCCAACCGGAAGTTTGACGGGCTGGATTTGAATGTCCGCATCGCGCTCGAGCTGGGGCTTTACCAATTGAGATTTCTCACGCGGATTCCCGCAGCAGCGGCCGTGAATGAATCCGTCAGCTTAGTGCGAGCGAGTCGAGAGAAGTCTGCCTCGGGTTTCGTGAACGCGGTATTACGCCGCGCCACGCGTGAAAAGAAATATGATCCGGTGCCCGACATTTCGGATCCGATCGACAAGCTTTCGATTGAAACGTCGCATCCCCGTTGGATGCTCGAGCGATGGATACAAGCATTTGGGTTCGCAGAAGCCTCGCAGTTCGCGCGCGCCAACAATGAACGTCCACCAACTGCATTCCGCCTTACTCGATCAGCGCAGGCCGAATCAGTGATGAATGATTTAAGCGCGGCCGGCGCCGAGTTGATTCCTTCAAAGATTTCTCAGGACGCGTGGAGGGTAAGCGGCGCAGGTCGTGTTCTGCATGAGCTCATGGCAAGCGGCGCCGTCTACATCCAGGACGAAGCGTCTCAGTTGCTGGCGCATGCGCTGCAACCGCAAAACGGAAGTTGGGTGCTGGATGTAACCGCAGCGCCCGGCAGCAAAGCCTCTCACATCGCGATACTCGCGCCCGGCGCGCACGTGATCGCCGGTGATATTCATCTGCATCGCGGCCAGACCATGCGGCAGCTCGCGCAAATGCAGGGCGCACGAATTCACGTGCTGGTGCACGATGCCGCCAATGCCCTTCCGTTTCCGGATGCCTTATTCGATCGTGTGCTGCTCGATGCGCCGTGCTCGGGCACCGGTACGTTGCGTCGGAATCCTGAGATTCGTTATCGATTAAAGGCAGAAGACATCGTAGTTTTGGCCGCTCAGCAGACGCGAATGCTCAGCAATGCGGCGCGCGTCGTTCGCCCGGGTGGCCGGTTGCTTTACTCGACATGCTCGGTGGAACCTGAGGAGAATGAACAAGTGGTCAATACGTTCCTTGAGGACGCGGCTGAGTTTGCACAGGCCGAGCCACTCGTCCCCAGTCAACTGATCACGCGTAACAATCATGTCCGAACCTGGCCGCACCGTGATGATTGCGATGGCTTTTTTTTCACGTCTTTCGAGCGGCGCGACTAATTTGCAACTGCGCCTATCGCTGACCGCGACGGGCATGTTAGACTCGCGTTTCGCGGATTGACCGCCCCTGAATCATTAATTCCATTCATGACGTCCGCCGTCCGCCAAATCCTTTTAATAATTAAGCGAATTGCGATCGTGATCGGAATCGCTATCGCGTTTTCCCTGGGCTTGCTGGGCGCGATTTATCTGTCCCTGCGGAGCTCGGAAACCCGAGTACCCGACATTGTGGGTAAAGATCGCGCGGCCGCGGAAACAACCATCGAAGATGCCGGTCTGAATTTTCGCGTGAGAGCCACGCGGGCGACTTCGGAGGCGAAACCTGACATTGTGCTGATTCAACTGCCCGCTGCGGGAGTGACTGTAAAAGTAGGTCAGACTGTCGCGGTCGACATTAGCCGGGCAAGCGCGAATGGCGAGACCACTCCGCCGGCGGACTCAAACGACAATACGTCGAATAATCAAAACCAAAACACGAATAGCGGATCAGCGAACGCCAGCCCGAGTCCCACACCTAGAAAGAAACCTTCGCCACGCGCCAACGACAATTCCAACGCGAACGGAAATCGAAATCAGAACCGCAACGCGAATAGCAACGCCAATCGAGTGACTCCGAACAACAACGGCGACACGACTCATACGCCGACTCCGGCCGCCGGCACGAATTCCAGCGTCACGCCGGCCAATCGACCGCCGCGGAATGTGAACGCTAATCGCCGGCCGGCGCCGACACCTTTGCAGAATCGCGAGCAGTAGCGATCTAGTTACACACGGATCTCAGTCAAAAAAACCATGACTTCGCATCACGCATCGATGATCGACATTGCCCCATCCATTCTCTCGGCCGATTTTGCGCGATTGGCTGAGGAAATTCAGATTGTCGAGCGCGCGGGAGCTTCAATCCTGCACGTTGACGTGATGGATGGCCGATTCGTGCCCAACATTACGATTGGCCTGCCGGTAGTGAAGGCCATTTCCCGTGCAACCCGTTTGCCTATAGACGCGCATCTGATGATCGTTGAGCCGGGTCAATATGCCGAGCAATTCGTAGAAGCGGGCGCAAACATGGTGTCAATTCACATCGAAGCTGACCCGCATGCACACCGCACGCTTTCCGGGATCCGCGCGGCGGGAGCGCAGGCCGGCATCGCCATCAATCCCGGCACGTCGTTATCGGCGATTGACGAAGCCCTGAGATTTGCGGATTACGTGCTGCTGATGTCGGTAAATCCTGGCTTTGGTGGCCAAAAGTTTATTCCCGAGTCGCTCGAAAAATTACGCCGCTTGCGCCGCATGATTGATGAACGCGGGTTGAAAACTCGCATCGAAATCGACGGGGGAATCGATGCGGACAATATCGCTGAAGTCGCTGCTGCGGGAGCAGAAATCATTGTTTCAGGCTCGGCCATTTTTAGCGCCGATGACCCGGGAGTCGCTTTGCGGCGACTGCGCGAGGCGACCGTTCTTTGGGTTTGATTTGCTTGCTGATTCAAGAGGTTACGTATCGCGACCGGCGCTCGGCCCCGTTCGCGCTGGAGATTGACTGCTTTCTCCTCTAGAATCTCGGTTTGTTTTTTGGGGAGGCTTTTTCGATGAGTTTTTTATTCACCTCAACTCGCTCGCACAGAGTTTTGCAGATCGCGATTTTGCTGGCCGTGTTGGTTGGCTGCGGCCTTATGCAGTCGTCCGTATTCGCCCAGCAGGGACAAAGCGACCTTTCGAACACGCAGCGCCTGAACGTGATGAAGTCGAAACTGGAGGCGATGCGCCGCTCGCTTTCGTCGGCAATTGCTGCGGTGAATTCGACTGACAAAGGCGATAAGACCAAGAATCCCGACGATCCGCGCGAACGCCTGCGCGGCCTGGACAAAGAGGTTGGCTCACTGCTCAGCGAAGTCAACGACATTCAGGTTAAAGAGGACAAAGCCGAAAAATACGATACGTCGAAAATCGGCAGCCTGGAACAATCCGTGACGGATTTGAACAATCGAGTGGATGCGGCGTTGCAATCTACGGCCAGCGCACGCACCGGAGGCGAGACACCCAACTACAAACCCAAGGAAAAGAGCAAGCGGCGCTTGTTTGGGATACTGCCGGGTAAAAAAGGCGACAAGTACGACGAATTGACGGGAACCATCGCGCCCGGACGCGATCGCGTTTTGTTCGTCGAAGCCGCCAAAGAAGTCCGCAAAGGAAATCATGAAACCGGCCGGTTGTTGTTCACCACCATCATCAACACCTATCCCGATTCCGCTTACCTGCCGTTGGCCAAGCTCGCCATCGCGGATTCGTTTTATCTCGAAGGCACGACTGCTTCATTGACGCAGGCGGGACAAGCTTACGAAGATTGGCGCACTTTCTTTCCGACTGATCAGCTCGCCGATGATGCTTTGCTGAAAGTTGCGGAAACCGAAATGCGGCAGATGGGTTTGTCTGATCGAGACATCACGCACGCGCGCAAAGCCGAGCAGCGTCTAAAGGCGCTGTTGCAAAGGTATCCCAACAGCGATTTGCGATCGACCGTCGAATCGCATCTGCGCGAAGTCCAGGACAACCTGGCAATGCACAACCTGCAAGTCGCGCGCTTTTATGGCGCTCGTTTCGAAAATAAGCATGGCGGGCTGAAGGGTGAGCAGGACCGTCTGCGGGAGATCGTCGAGAAGTATCCCAACTTCTGCTTAATGGATGAAGTGCTCTTCCGATTTGGATGGACATTTCAGCAGGAAGAGGAACCGGATGAGGCCGCCAAACTGTATCAGCAGATTGTCCGCGATTACCCGAACAGCGAGTACGTCGACAAAGCTAAGGAGCAGCTAAATATCATTGGCGCTCCGATTCCCGATCCTGATCCGATCAAGAAGGACATCGCCCCGTGTGAGAAGCCTGGCTTTATGGCGAATATGATGCAGCAGATTAGCGGAAGCGCGAATATTTCGACCAATCACGATGGCATCCTGATTACTCATGGCGGAGAAGGTACGGATTTAATCGACAAAGCGATTGCCAACAACGGTGAGCTACCTGAGAACGTACAGGTTCAACCCGTGGTGCAGCGCAGCACTCCGACCACCACCAATGAACGCCCGCGAACAACGCAGCAACCGACGGCAACACCGAAGCCTTAGGCTGTTCATTGCGCGGCCCGAATGTAGAACCGAAACAGTAATTATGCTTTAACCGAGTCGAGCGAAGCCTGAGGCTTCGCTCGACTTGTTTTGTGAATTGGCCGGGAGTTCTCTAAACATTCTGCCTCTGTGGGGCTCGGCCGGTTGGTTAACAAACTGCTAGCGTCCCCTCTCATTTTCACGTAGCATTGCGCGGCATGCCCACGCCAGACATTCAGGACGAACTGAACCGCCGCCATCGCGCAGCAACAACGGTCGTGCTGAGCTTCTTCGCTCTTGATGTGGTTTTACTTGCGATCGCTTACTTCGCCGCTACGAAAATCTTTCGTCCCGCCGATCCAAAGATCGCGATGGGTTTGTGGCTCGTCATTCTCATCTGCGGTCTGGGAGTATTCGTGCTGCGGCGCACGCGATTTTCAACGATGCGGTTGCAGGACCTGGCCGCAGTTAAAGGAGTCTCAGCATTACTAGCTACCCTGCAGGGAACGACAATTCAGATCGCTTCAATTGCCGGCGCAATTGGGTTGATGGGCTTCATCATCACCATGATTACCGCCGATTGGAGTAACATGCTGCGCGCCGGCGGTGTCTCACTGATCGTTTTAATTTACTGCTATCCCTTCAAAAGCGCGTGGGAACGGACGGTGCGGCAACTCGCGCCGTACGAGTCTGCACCCGAGACCAGAGTCACATGACAAAACGACTCGTTCTGCTTTTCGCGGCCTTATTATTGATTGCGCCAATGGGTGTCGCGCAACGCGCGCAAACGCCTGACGGTTTAGTGAGAGATTTGTACGCCGCACATAAAAATCGCCGCACCGATCCGTTCTTTCAAACCAAGTCCCGCGCGCGTCTGGACAAATATTTCGCGAAAGATCTTGCCGATCTGATTTTGAAAGACGCGGCGGAATCTGCGAAGAGAAATGAAGTTGGCGCGTTGGATGGCGATCCGCTTTACAACGCGCAGGACATGAAGATTACGGCGTTTAGCGTCAAGCCGCCAACGTACGGCGAAGGTAATCGCGATCTCGCTGACGTGGCCGTGACGTTCAAGAACTTTGGGAAAGCAAATACTGTCTTGATCCGCGTCGAACGCGACAGCCGGAAGATCTGGAAAATCACGGACATCCTTTATCCCGACAATGACGCGTCATCCTCATCACTGCGAAAGATCCTCACAGCAGGCCAATAGCGAAACTTCAGCCTTCGCGCATCGTTCGGAATGTAACCGAGTAACGCAGCATAAAGCAGCAGTGAAACACACGCGAAACACGAGTGCGCTAATGCTAGTTCTGTTGCTTGTCGCCTCGCTTTTTCCGGTCGCCAGCCATGGGCAGAAAGATGACGACGAGTGGCCGTCACTCTCGTATTTGCGGAGCGATTACCGACACGTTCGGGTGGTCGCGCGCGTCAATGTACGCACCGCTGAGATCGTCAATCAGATCGGCGGCTACGAAGACTGGCACCTGGTCGGAGAAGTCATCGAGCCGTTCAAAGGAACGTTTCACAAGGACGATCCGGTCGACTTTTATCACGGCGCGGAGAAAGGTTTTCGGCGCGAGTTGTTTCTCGGCGACAAGATCGTCTTTCTCGAGCGAAATTATGTAGAGAAGGAAAAGCGTTGGGTGTGGGCCGTGCTTGAGAATTCAACGCTTGCTTACAACGAAGACCGCGCGCAGAAACTGCGCCGGATCCGTCGCTCACAAACCAAATCCCGCCGTCACTAATTGACGGCCAGGCTGCTCGCCACTTTCGCGCCGTAGTTAGTGCGTCCTGACATCGTTTGCGCGGCGCTACGGCGACGCAGAAAGCTGGCGCCGTCTTCCTGCGAAATCATTCCTTTGTTAATCAAATCGTGGGTGGCGCCTTCGAAGGTCATCATTCCCATGCCGCGACTGGTTTGCATTACCGAAGCGATTTGATGTGTCTTGCCTTCCCGAATCAGGTTCGCCACGGCCGGTATGTTGACCAGGATCTCCATCACCGGCACGCGTCCTTTTTGATCGGCGCGCGGCAACAAAGACTGCGCGACGACACCGCGCAGGCTTTCGGCCAACATGACGCGAATCTGCGACTGCTGGTTCTCAGGAAAGACGTCAATGATTCGATCGATGGTCTTGATTGCGCTGTTAGTGTGCAAAGTCGCGAACACCAGGTGACCGGTCTCGGCCGCGGTAATCGCTAGTGAGATCGTCTCGAGGTCGCGCATCTCACCCACCAGAATGATGTCCGGGTCTTCGCGCAATGCCGCGCGCAAGGCGGTCGCGAAAGATTTCGTATGGCTGGCGACTTCACGCTGGCTGATTAGGCACTTGTGATTCTCGTGCACGAATTCGATCGGATCTTCAATAGTGATGATGTGCGATTGCTGGCGAGTATTGATTTCATGGATGAACGCCGACAGCGTCGTGCTCTTGCCCGAGCCCGTCGGGCCCGTTACCAGGATCAAACCTTCGGAAACATTCACCAAATCGGAAAGCTGCTCAGCGAGATTCAACTCGCTGATGGTTTTGATTTGGTGCGGAATCAACCGGAAGCATGCTGAGATGCCGTGCCGTTGCATGAAAATGTTCACCCGAAAACGACCGACTCCGGGTAATGGATAACTGAAATCCAGGTCGAGCCTTTCGTTGAACTTCTCTTTTTGATCGTCATTCAGAACTTCAAAAATCAAGCTCTGACACGTCTCCGGTGAAACGCTTTTGTAGTTCTGCCTGAACATCTCTCCGTTGATTCGCATGAACGGAGCTGAGCCGCTGGTCAAGTGCAGATCGGAAGCGTTCTGCTGATGCATTTGGCGGAGGAGGTCATCTAGTCGGGCCATAGTTATTTTTTCAGTTCTTGCCTTTGGGATTAGAAAATCGAACGGCGGGGCAGTTCACCGTTTTGCGGCTTGTGATCTAACGCCGACTTGCGTCGGATTTGAGGAGCGAAAGATTTGAGTGTCGTGCCCGTTAACGCAATTGATGAAGAGACTTTCTCGTGGTTTCCGAGATGCGCACGGCTTAAGCCTTTTTGAATATAGCATACGCGACGGGCGTGTGACGGGCCTTCGCGCGGAATTATTTTAGGAAGCTTGCTTCCATTCGGCGTCACCATCGGTAACGAAAGTTGTCACCTCGCTTGGTGGCCAGAGGTGAAACGCTGCCGTTTCTGATGAGACGACCCATGGCATAGTCCTTGAATACATGCCGGTGCCAATTCACCTTGGCTCATGTGGGATGGGAGGAAGCATGCATTATCCAGAGGGCATCGATTACACCGCGACGCGTCATAACGTCTGGGCCAATCAGCGTGGGTTCAGCATCTTGCAGTTGGTGATTGTGGTGGCAATTTTAGGGATAGTTTCGACTTTCGCGATTATTAGCTTTCGCAGATCGAAAGATTCTATTGCCCTACAAAATTCGATTCGGCTGCTCGCCGGTCGCATTGAAAAGGCGCGTGTCGATGCCGTGCGGCGACACGGAACCTCGAATATCCAATTCACGAGCACGTCCAGCTACAACGTGACGATGGATTTCAACAATAACGGCGTGCCTGTGACCCGAAGTTATACTCTTGACTCCGGCGCGCACATTTCCACTGCTGAGCTTCCCAGCATCACGTTTAATTGGCGCGGAAACACAGTTACCGCCGGCACGTCATGCGTGACCACATTTTCAGTAGTAAGCAAATCTAACGACAGCTTGAGCGTAGATGTCTCGGGCTCTGGCGACGTCACCGTCGAAAGCAGTCAGCCTACTCTGCCCGTGGTCAACTATGTAACAGTCAATTCGAATACGAGCGTAAAAACTCAGACAGCCGTAGTCGGCACCACCACTGTCGACAACACTCCATGCATGGACGTTTCGGGCCAGGGAACTTCCGGAGATGCCGGCCCGCCAGCCTGCACCATTCATATTTCCTCAGTCAGTATTGCAATCAAGAAGAACGGTGGTTCGACCGGCAGCGTAGTGATTAGCATGAGTACTCCCAGCCTGGTCGCGACGGCAGTTCCTTCAAACCTGACGGTATCGCCGGGCGCGCAAAGCGTCTCAACGGGAACAACGTTTTCGGTGATATCAAAGAATAATCAACGTGGGCCCTTCGACGTCACGTTTAGCTCGGCATGCGGATCTTCCATAACCCTCCGCGTAAATGTCACTAACTAAATCTTCAGAGAACGCACCGGTCATGAAAAAACTAAGCTTTCATAAAGATGAGCGCGGCTTCACGTTAATTGAAGCGTCAATAGCGCTGGTGTTTCTGCTCGTCGTATTCGTGGGCATCGCGCCCTTGCTCGTGTACGCGATCAATTACAACTCCGGAGCAGCAATCCGGGCGGGCGCCTTGGGCGTGGCCCAAAAGAAGCTTGAACAATTAAGAGGCACGCCGTTCGCAAATTGCGCTTCGTCGACGGAAACCCTCAGCGTCGGCGACCTCACCACCGGATCGCAGACTTATAACGTTGAAGTAACGGTGACCGACGTCAGCACCACTATGAAATCTATCAGGCTGCGCGTAACCCCGCAGGCGAGGAGTACCAGCGGAGGTCAGTACACGGGCAAATCGGCTTGGAAATACGGGCAGGTCACAATCTACACGATGCGAACTTCGCTCACTGCCGGCTCTAATCTCGGGTAACAGGACGCAATCATGAACAAGACTCAAAATGATGCCGGCTTTTCGTTATTCGAGCTGATGATCGCGATGACCATAACGTTGGTCGTAATGGCGATTACCTCGAGCTTGCTGGGAGGCGCGTTTAATGTTCGTTCGCGCGAGAATCAGCGCTCCGACGCGTTGGCTGATGCTCAACGCGCGTTGAATATCATGAGCCGTGAAATCGCGAATTCCGGATTCGGTTTGACAGACAACGGCATCGTCACCGCCGATTCCGGATTGTCGTCAATTCGCGTGCGGGCCAATCTTAACGCCTTTGACGGAACAGCGACGAGCAACGCGGTTAGCGACCGCAGCGAGGACATCAAGTACTCGCTGTACACTGCCGGAGGCGCAAGCTACATAGTCCGCCTCGACATTGGCACTCAAAACCAGACGACAGTACTGGCTAATCGCGTCGACGCTTTGAAGATCCGGTATTACGACTCAAAGATCGACTACACGATGGCTCCCAACGCTGCGGCGTGCGATATTTCAACAGCATCTGCGGAAGTCGCCTCAAAAAGCAACGCCAAGTACATAGTCATCACCCTCTGCGTTGAGTTACCCGCCGTCGGCAGACCGGGTGGTTCCGGCTATCAACCCGCTTCGCGCGTGCAATTGGTTTCGGATGCCTATCTTCGCAACGCGGACATCACCAATTACTAACAGCACCCACCAGATCCGGATTAATGCCAATGAACAACGAATACACCATCCGACAAGATGAACGTGGCGCGGCTTTAATTACCGCACTTCTTGTTTCTTTTATTGTGCTGACGCTAGCCGGCGCCTTGCTGATGACCACAAGCATGTCTACGACGAACGCGATCAGCTCAACCGACGAAGCGCAGGCTTATTATGCGGCGGAGGCGGGAATGCAATCCGCCCTTAATGTGCTGAGAGGAAATGTCCCGCCGCACCCCAACGACGGAACCAAGATCAACTTCAAGAATGCGATTAATGTGGCTACCTCGAATAATCCCGGTTCAGGAGTGCCGCAGCTCTCACGATGGTTGGTTTATAACTATCCTACTGCCACGCCAGATCGCGTCACCCTAAGTCCGAGCTACACTTCAGACAATGGAATGGCGTACACGATCACCGGAATCAATGACCCGGACGATACCGGTCACGTAATTTATTACACGGCCGGCGCATTCAATAACAACGCCGTCACCACTTCGGCTTCCAACCAGTCGTTCAGTGGCGGAGTCACCCTGACCTACACGCCGCAAACCTCTACTGACGTCACGACAAATGGCAGTCCCGCGCTGGGAACCCTGAAATTTACCGGGGTAAAGGCGAGCACTAATATCGATTTCTCAACGACCATCACCACGTTCACTTTGCAGGTTACAGAGACCGGCCCTTCGGTGATGGGTAGCAGTACGCCAATTTCCGTTTCGATCAAGGGAACATTGCGGGGCACAGTCACTTCAACAGCGAGCACGGCTTACGTCGACTTTACCGCGGCGACCATAGAAATTCCTTCGGTCGGCACCATCTTCACTCCAACGTTAACATCGAATGGCGGCGGCATTTACAGTTTCACGCTTCCCGCAGACAACGGAACTTATTCCATCGCAACGGCATTCACTGCCGGCGAACCGGGGCGGCTGGTTATCAAGGTGCGCGGCTACGGACCACATGGCTCCTTCAAAAACCTGCAAGCCATGGTAAGCCGCTTCGGCATGACCTACGATCCTATGGCGACGTTCGTGATTCGTGGCCATGACGATTCAGCTACGGCATCGACCATAGACATCGGCAGTAGCGCACAATTCATATATTCCGGAGTAGATAATTCTCTAAGAGGACAACCGCTGCCCGCTTTTCTGGTCACGAACACTCCCGACTACAACACCCTAAGCAATTTGAAAACGAATAATAATCTTCCGGTCACAGGCGACCCCTCTATGCCTATTCGATTGGTAACCATTCCGGCCCAGCTCTCGTCATTGCCTACCTTCCTACAAACGACGTCCGATCCGGTTTTAGGCGCGCGCGCTTTTGTACAGCAACTCAGACAACAGTCGCAAAATCAATTTTTTGGTTGTAGCGCGGGCCAGGATTCTACCTGTGATCGTTATTACAATACCCGCGCAGGCGGCGCAGGCCCTACAGATTTTGGGATGTCCCAAGCAAACGGGTTGTTCACCTTCGTTGATGGCGACGCCACTTTGCCCAACGAGGGCGGCAGAGGCTTGTTGGTTGTCACGGGCACGCTCAATATGAATGGAAGCACTCCCTTCGAGGGACTGGTTCTCGTCCTGGGCGACGGGGTCATAAACCGGAGCGGAGGCGGCAACAGTATTACTCTCGGCGCCTTTATTCTTGCAAAGTTTGGCAGCACCGGCGGCTTTGTCAATCCGTCTTTCACCTCGTCAGGAAGCGGGACCTCAACCCTGCAGCTCGATAGAAGCAAGGTGGCAAACGCTCTGAAACTTGGCGGCGTCTATGCGCTCTCCGTAAGTGAATTCTAGTAATGAATCACTGTCTCTAGACAAAGCTCCCAACTGACACCACGTTTGGAAAAGCTCCTGCAGTCTGCAAAGTATTCAGTCTCTATTCCTACTGGAGATTACCAACAATGATCGCGTCAAACCTCTTTGCCAAAATCGGATTGACTGCCCCTGGCATCTCCAACGAACTGTCAGCGGCGAACGTAAAGTCCCATTACGAGAACGGCGTCGAAATGAAGAAGCGCGGGAATTACCGGATGGCCGTCGAACAATTCAAATTGGCGATTGCCGGTAAACCTGACTTTGCCGATGCGTATCTCCATCTGGGGATTACTTACGCGAACATGAACAGCTCTCGCCAGGCGATCAAGGCTTTTAACGACGCCTTGCGAATTCAGCCAATAATGGTCGAGGCCTACCACGAGCTTGGCCTGGTCTATGATCGGGCCGGCAATTTTCTCGACGCCCTGAAGGTTTACATGAACGCAATCCGCGTCAATCCGCAGGACGTCGAGCTGCGAAATGGATTGGCAACTGCGTACTTCAACATGGGCGCTTATTCGGAAGCCATAAAAGCATTCAACCAGGCGATTAGCATGAAGCCTAAAGACGGTCGAGCGTATTACGGATTAGGCCTGGTGTACCTCGATCTCGAAAATTTGGATTCAGCTTCGCGGATGGGCCACAAGCTAATGGAAATCGGTCGCGGGGACCTCGCGACTCAACTCCTCGATAAAGTAAAAAGCTGCACCCCATCGGAATAACTTTCACCCCATTGATGCGCAGGTGACATCAGCCAACTCATCGGCGCGTTTGGCCAACTTGATTTCGGAGCCGGCTTTGACCTTCCGTCAGCCGGTTTTTTGATTTCTGCGAGCCGCTTGACGCGTCAGAGACCGCGTGTTAGTTTCCGGCCTTACCGGTTTTTTAGTTCGAAACATTCCCTCCGACGACAAGAGGTCTACGCACGAGTGTCTGCACCAGCAGTTGAATTAAAGCGCACGCCGCTGAACGCAGCGCATCGCCAACTCGGCGGTCGCATGGTTGAGTTCGGCGGATGGGATATGCCTGTCCAGTATCCCGCCGGCACAGTCAGCGAACATCTGCGCACACGCACTCACGCCGGGTTGTTTGATGTGTCGCACATGGGAGAGATCGACGTAAGCGGTAGCGACGCCATCCCTTTCATAAATCGATTGACTTCGAATGACGCCTCAAAGCTGATAGATGGTCAGGCGCAATATTCAGCACTAACCACGCCGGCCGGCACGGTCATCGACGATCTACTTGTTTATCGTGTCGCGGAGGATCATCTGCTCCTTGTCGTGAACGCGGGAACCACAGACAAAGATTGGGAATGGATCAAATCGCACCACGCCGGCGAAAACGTCGAGCTGCGCAACGTTAGCACCGAGTATTGCCAGATCGCTTTGCAAGGACCCGACGCACTTTCGATCTTGCAGAAGCTGACTGAGACGCCTTTGGCCGACATCAAGTACTACCATTTCACTCGGGGTCAGGTGGATGGCGTTGACGCAATAATTTCGCGAACGGGTTACACGGGCGAAGATGGTTTTGAAGTTTACGCGGCGCCGGAAAAAGCAGAGCAGCTTTGGAACAAAATGCTCGAAACGGGCAATTATGGCGCGGATGACGGTGTTTTGCCCTGCGGTTTGGCTGCGCGCAACACGCTCAGGCTCGAAGCCGGAATGTGTCTCTACGGCCACGAGATCACTGAAGAGATAACCCTGCTCGAAGCAAACCTCGGTTGGATTACGAAATTAAGCAAAGGCGACTTCACCGGTCGCGACGCGTTAGCCAAACAAAAAGAAGAAGGCGTGCAGCGCAAATTGATTGGTTTTGAAGTCACTGATCGAGGCATCGCCCGCGACGAACAAGACATTCTGGTGAACGGCGAGCGCGCCGGGCGAGTTACCTCCGGCAGTCCTGCGCCATTTTTGAAAAAGAACGTCGGCATGGGTTATGTGCCCGTTGAATCCGCTGCCGTCGGAACAGAACTTCAAATCGACGTGCGTGGAAGAATGGTGACAGCCCAAATTGTGCCGCTGCCGTTTTACAAACGACCGAAGTAATTCCGAAAAGTGACCTTTGAATTTTGAATTTCTGCGTTCGAACCTCTAATATCCCGTTTACGCTCTTAAATCAAAATTCAAAATCTTAGAACTCAAAAATTTGGTTTGAGGAGAATCAATGGCTAACGTTCCCGATAATCTTCATTACAGCAAAGACCACGAATGGGTTCGCGTCGATGATGGCACTGCGATCATAGGCATCACCGATCACGCGCAGGAACAACTCGGCGACGTCGTCTATGTCGAGTTGCCGAAGCCCGGCGAATCATTCGCGGCGAAGGCATCGTTTGGTTCCGTCGAATCGGTCAAAGCGGTGTCGGAACTCTTCACACCCATCTCAGGTGAAGTTTCCGAAGCGAACGAGTCGCTCAACGACGAGCCGGAAAAAGTAAACAAAGATCCATACGGCGAAGGCTGGATGATTAAAGTGAAGATGACCTCACCCGGCGAAGTCGACAGCCTTTTGACTGCCGCCGAATACGAAGATTTTATCAAAAACGAAGAGTAATCGCCTTGCGCTACATTCCTAACTCGCCTGACGAACGTGCCGACATGTTGCGGAAAATCGGCGTCAGTTCCATGGAAAATCTGTTCGAGTCGATTCCCGCGGACTTACGTCTGCGTGCTTCGCTGAACGTTCCGGTTGCCCTTTCAGAACTGGAACTACTGAAGAAGTTCGACACCACCGCCAACCGGAATCCAGCGGCGAGTCGCACAAGTTTTCTCGGCGCAGGCGCTTACTCGCACTACGTACCGACGATAGTCGATCATCTGATTTCGCGTTCTGAGTTTTTCACCGCCTACACGCCATACCAGCCGGAGATTTCTCAGGGAACGTTGCAGGCGATCTTCGAATTCCAGACGCTGGTTTGTCAGCTAACCGGCATGGACATCGCCAACGCGTCGATGTACGACGGTTCAACGGCGATGGCCGAAGCAGTCTTGATGGCTGAGCGCGTTACTCGCCGCACGAAAGTTCTTGCGTCGTCCGCGATTCATCCCGAGTATCTCGACGTCGCGCACACTTACGTTCAGCATGCGGGAATCGAACTGCAGCACTGTGACTATTCACCGGAAGCGGGGACGACATCGCATGACCTGACTAATCTCGACGACAAGACCGCAGCGGTCGTTGTGCAATCGCCCAACTTCTTCGGCTGCATTGAAGACGTCCAGGCGCTCGCAGACAAGGCGCACGCCGCTGGCGCTCTGCTGATCGTCGTCGTAACAGAAGCAATGTCGTTCGGCTTACTGAAATCGCCGGGCGCATGCGGTGCCGACATCGTGGTCGCCGAAGGCCAATCGTTCGGCGTGCCGCTTTCGTTTGGCGGACCGTATGTCGGACTGTTCGCGACACGCGAAAAATACGCGAGACAGATTCCCGGGCGACTCGTCGGCGAAGCGTTCGACGCAAAGGGCCGGCGCGGATTTGTGCTGACGCTGGCCACCCGTGAACAACATATTCGCCGCGAGAAAGCCACTTCGAATATCTGCACCAATGAAGGTCTAATCGCGCTGGCATCAACCATCTATCTCGAAACGATGGGACCGCGTGGGATTGAAGCCGTGGCGGCGCAATGCGCGCAGAAAGCCCACTATGCTGCGCGAAAGATCTCTGAAATCGAAGGATTCTCGCTTCCCTTCTCTGCGCCGTTCTTCAACGAGTTCGTGGTGCGGGCGCCGATCGGCGCGACTTCGCTTCTGAAGAAGCTGGCCAATGAAAAAGGGATTGACGGCGGCATCGCGTTGTCGCGTTACGACGCGCGACAGCCCAACGATTTCCTGGTTTGTGTGACTGAGACGAACACGCGCGAGCAGATTGACTCGCTGCTCCAAGGTTTAGAAGCACTAACCACAAAGGCACAAAGACACGACCCAGATTAAATGGCGTAGTTACTTTGTGGCTTCGTGTCTTAGTGGTTAACAAAACTGATGGAATCGACAATCTCCAAAGTAACCACTCACATCAGTCCGAACGAGCGGCTCATCTTCGATCGCTCGCAACCCGGCCGTATGGGTTTCAGTCTGCCGCCGCTCGACGTTGAAGAAACGCCGCTCGACGAAATAATCCCGCGCGAATTTCAACGCGACGATAAGCTCGCCGGCATGCCGGAAGTCACCGAAGTTGACGTGATTCGACACTTCACGCGCATCTCGACGTGGAACTATTCAATCGATCAGGGCATGTACCCGCTCGGCTCGTGCACGATGAAGTACAACTCGCGTTTGAACGAGAAAGTCGCGCGTATCGCCGGGTTTGCAAACCTGCATCCGTTGTCATCCGAAGAAGAAGCGCAGGGCGCGCTGGAAGTCATCTACGAACTTCAACAGCATCTTGCCGAAATCACTGGACTGCCCGGCATTTCGTTGCAGCCAGCCGCCGGCGCGCACGGCGAGATGACGGGCATCATGATCATTCGCGCCTTTATCGACGCGCGTGATGGCAAAGAAAAATCAGCGCAACGCCGCACGATGCTGATTCCTGACTCGGCACACGGCACGAACCCGGCGTCGGCACATCTCTCCGGTTTTACCGTCAAAACGATCAGGTCAACCGCCGAAGGACTGACGGATTTGGATCATCTGCGCGAACTCTGCGCGCACGGCGACGTCGCTGGCTTGATGTTGACGAACCCAAACACGCTCGGTTTGTTCGAACGTAACATCCGTGAAATCTGTGACATCGTTCATAACGCCGGTGGTTTGGTCTACATGGACGGGGCGAACATGAACGCGCTGGTCGGAGTCGCGCGACCTGGCGACATGGGCGTGGACGTGATTCACCTGAATCTGCACAAGACGTTTTCAACTCCACATGGCGGCGGCGGTCCGGGTTCCGGCCCCTGCTGTTGCACGAAAGAACTCGAGCCGTTTTTGCCGGTGCCCCGGATTGTTAAGTCGGCCGGCGACGCGCGTTCAGATTCCAAATTGCAGATTCCAAACTCCAAATTTGAGACGCGGATTGTCCGCACCGAGACCGTTAGCGACCGGATTTTTAAGCTCGACTTCAACTATCCGCAATCGATCGGACGCGTGAAAGCGTTCTATGGCAACTACGGCATGATGCTGCGCGCGCTCGCGTACATCCTGACGCATGGGCGCGAGGGTCTGCGCGAAGCCACGGAAGCCGCAGTCCTCAACGCGCGTTACATTGCGCATGGCCTTGTGTCTGATTACGACAAGCCGTTCGCCAGTGATCCGATGCACGAAGTCGTATTCACGGACAAACGACAGGCGCGCAAAGGCGCCCACACGCTCGATATCGCCAAGCGCCTAATCGATTATGGATTTCATCCGATGACGATCTATTTCCCGCTGATTGTGTCGGGCGCGATGTTGATTGAACCAACTGAGTCCGTCGGCCGTCTGGAACTTGATCAATTTATCGAAGCGATGCGTTCAATTGCCCAGGAGGCGCTGGAAAGTCCGGAACTGCTACTGAACGCGCCACACTCGACGCGCATCGGGCGGCTCGATGAAGCGACCGCCGCGCGTAAACCTGTACTACGTTGGAAACCGAAAGAACCCGTAGCTGAATCACATTCCACAGCAAGTCCATGAGCGACGATCGCACATTCAATTGCCCCGTCTGTAAGACTCCTGAACTCGAAAAAACTGAGTTGGAGCCGAACCTGTCTTCATTCAACTGTCCGCAGTGTGAAGGTCACTGGATTCGCGGCAAAGAATATTGGGACTGGATCGAAAAGTTCGGCACGAAGACCGCCGAGCGCGTTCACGAATCAGAAAGTTTGACGCTGGCCGAGCCCGGCCTTCCCGTCGATTGTCCGGAGTGCCGGTTTCGCATGGTGAAATATCTGGTCGGCCGCGGGCTGGATTTCACAGTCGATCACTGCGCCGGTTGCAAAGGTATCTGGCTTGATCGAAACGAATGGGCCGCGCTGCGCAAACGGAACCTGCACGACGATCTGCATGCGATGTTCACCGAATTTTGGCAGGCCGGCGCAATCCGCCAACAAAGAAAGAAACGGATGCAGCAAATCTATCTGGACAGGTTTGGCGAAGAGGACTACACCGAAATAAGACGCGTCCGTCACTGGCTGGATACGAAGACGAATCGCGAAGAGTTGATAGCGTATTTGACGGACAAAGAGCCTTACGATGTTTGATGGGAGACTTCGCAGAGGGGCGCGATATTAGGCTTCCCAATCACCGCCGTTTGCCGGCTTTACCTCAACTTTACTTCCTTCACACGGCACGTTCATCAAGGTCAATCGTTCAACCGGCCGTCCACTCAGCAGATGCTTTTCTATAATCTCCCGCACGTCTGACGCGCGCACCTGCGCGTACCAGGTTCCGTCGGGATAAACCAACACCGTCGGTCCAATCGCGCAGAAGCCCACCGAAGCACACTCCGTTAAAATAATGCTGCCCTGGGGATTCTTTCCTTTGGATTCTTTGCCGAACAGGAGGCCGCGGGCTTTTAGTTCGCTTTCGAACGCATCGCGCACCTCTGCGCTCTCCCGCGCCGAACATGATTTGCCGGTGCAAACAAAAACGTGGTGCTGAATGGGGGCTGTCGCGACCGGCGCCAGGGTGCGCAGCTTCTCTTTATCCTCGATAACCTCAAACTCTGCCATGACCACATGCTAACACGAACATTGCCGGCAATTGGGCTCCGCAAACAAGCAGTTGCGCGGCGTCTAGGAACTTGATTTAAGTTCTTTGCGTGCATCTGTTTTCATTGTAAGATTCGAATCGCACAGGCGACCGCTGACCGACCGCGGAGTTCCGGCGGAGACGGGTGGTGGGCGCCTGATTTAGTAAGCACATGCAGAACTTCGGCAAGCGGATGCAAACGCTCCGCAAAATGAATGAGCGCAAGTCCGACGGACTCGTGATTCACGTTTCGTCGCTCAACGATCGCTCGACTGAGGTCGTGATGCGCGACCACATCAGCATCGGGGCGGCCGAAGACTGCGACGTAAAGATTCGTCTGCCCGAAGCCATCGCCGGCAAAGCCGCGGGTGCGATTGTTGAATTGACGCGTCAGAACGGCGTGTACCACATCGCCAGTTACGACTCGAACCTGGAGGTTACGCTTAACAACCGTCCCATCAGATCGAACAAGGCGATCGACGACGGCGACGAAATTTGGATAGGACCCGCTGGCCCTTCAATTCATTTTTTTCCGATTCAAGCCACTGCTGCGCTCGTGCCCGGCCGTCGGGGCGGCGCACACGTCGCTCCATTCATCGAGCAGGCGGCGATGGAGGCGTCCGCAACTTCGCGCCGAGATGACGCGAAGATCTTTCTGCGCGAATTCACTCGCGAACTCGTTCGCGAAATCAATCCGAGCACAAAGATAATCGCGTTCGCGATTCTAATTGCGCTGGTAGTCGGGTCGCTCTACATCGGTTTCGGATTGGTCAACGAACTGCGCCGCACGCGACGCATCAATGATGACCTGCGCACGCAGACTGAAGCGGCTAAAGGCGAAATCGAACGTGCCAACAAGCAAATTAAGGATCTGGACGAGTCCAATCAGCGCGTGATGAAGAGCCTGTCGCTGGCGGTCAAACTGCGCGCCGATTATGGCAGCGGCGTAGCGCTCATCTACGGCTCATATATGTTCGTTGAGTCCGGCACGGGCCGCCCCCTGCGCTATCCCGAAACGCAGGCAAACGAATCCGGCAGCAACGTTCAATCCGGAACGGATTCGGCGGCGCTCACGCCTGAGGGCAACGGCTCAATCGCTGAATTCGATTTTGTCGGTACCGGATTTCATGTGGGTGATGGTTACTTGCTGACGAATCGTCATGTGGTGCAACCATGGCTCGCTGATGATCGCGCTCAGAGTTTGAACAGCACTGTGCGCGGCCAACCGCGGCTGCGGAAACTGGTCGCTTACTTTCCCGATCAACCACAACCGCTGGTTTTGAAATTCAAACAAGCGTCGGCCCGGGATGACGTGGCCGTGTGCTTTATCGACGCCAAGGATTTACCGGAAAAGGTGCCGGTGTTACCTCTCGAGCAGGATCCTCAGGAAGTCGTCGGTAACATGGTCGTGACCATGGGTTATCCCAATGGGCCCGATCGTTTGCTGGCTTCGCTCGACGAGACTGAAGCGCGCGGCGTGCTCGCGCGATACGGGTCGGTGGAAGCTTCTCTCGGGTATCTGGCCCAGACCAAGCATATTCAGCCGCTGATGACACAAGGCAACATCACCGATTTGAATTCGCGAAAGATCGTTTATGACGCGCGCACAGGCGAAGGCGGATCGGGCGCGCCGTTGTTTGGCCCCTCGGGCAGAGTTATCGGCATCACCTTCGCTGTCTTCACCGAAAACACTGCATCGAATTTTGCGGTACCGGTGCGGTATGCTTTGAGTGTGTTGGAAAAGTCGGGTTGGACTGCACCCAAAAATCCTGAAGAACAGAAGGATGGAAATAGCCCGCAGTCGAACGTCAGGCCGGGTGCGTAGCATCTAACTTGGCTCAAGGCACGTTCGTTGCTTGTAATTTCAAGCGTCTTTCTCAATTCGCCGTAAAGCAGGAGCATTAACAGCCGAACCGTCGGAACATTGTTTGAACTGGAGCGTTTTGTTACCTAAAGTTCGGCGAGCAGCATGAAGATTAGAGTCTGGCCCGTCAATTTCCCTGCCCGCGTTCTGCTGCGCGGGCTACTTCTGCTGACTGTTCTTTCAGTCGCCTGGAGCAGTGCTACTGCGCAGCCGGCGCCCGAGGCCGGCGCCACAAGGCCTCAATCCGCTACAACCGATACCGCAGTTTCACCACCGTCGACCGTAGTCGCCTCAGATGGGCCATCTGCGCTGTCGTCCACTGCGTTCCGCATGGAGACAATGCCGATATCGGGCGGGGCTGAGCTGCTGACTATTTTTGGTCGCGTCGATGGTCTGCGCGGCAGCAATAAAAGCGCGCCGGAAGTTCCGCTGCTGACTGTGCTGCGCGATACCCTCGGCGACGATAATCCCGAAAACGATCGACTGCGTTATGTCTGGATGTTGACGTATACGCAGCCCTCGGTGGCCAAGCGTGTCGCCGCTGCCATTCCGTTTTTGTATCGCAGTGTCGGCAACAAAACAACCGTATCGGAGCCGCCGTCACCGATTCTTAATTTGTCGCATCCGCAGCGGGCCACTTGGAACAAGTTTTTCTGGTGGGGCGTGCAGAACGTCTTCCTCGACACGTACGGGTTGCCGCTGAAAGTCTCGTCGCGAACGTATCGACAGAACCTGCAGGATTATCAGAAGGCGCACATTGCGCAAGCCCTCTCGGTTCTGGGAACTTACCAAAACATCCAGCAGCATACTCACGTTGAGAGCGACTTTCTGGCAATGCAAACACAGCCCGAAGCGACTCGCGTGTCGGTTGACGACGCATCGGCGCCGCTCATCAATTTCGTGCCCTCATTCACGCCGGCCGAGATGCTCGAATTGCGCGCGCGACTGTTGCTGTCGCAAAAAACTTTTGGCGGTTTGTATGGGCCAGACAGGTACGATGCGACCGTGGGAAAATATGTCGCCAAGTCGCTTGATTACAGCGGCCACAATTGGGAATTAGTGCGGCAGCAAGCCGAAGCTGACGGTCTTTACTTTGAACCGCTGCTGATGCCTGATGGAACAGCGACGCACGCCATTCTGTGGATAGCGAAGAGCGATCTTCTCGCACAGCCGGATCGACGTTTCAGCGGCCGCTTCCTGAACATCTCGAATCCCTGGAAAGACGATCGCCTCAGAAACTGGACCGGCTATTCCGAAGCGCAGTTTTTTGACACCGAGAATCGCCGCACGTCCGCAGATACCGAAGGCGCCAAGCGGCTCGACATGATTCCGCTCGCACTTTACGGGTTGAATCATCCGAAGATCCCGGCCGTGCTGATTGATTTTCGCGACAGCCTTAATCCGAAGAAACGCGAGATGTCGCGCCGCGTTTTCAACGACGTAGCGAAGAACATGCTCTCGCTCTCTAGTTTTGGGAATCTGCCCTATTTCGCGGGCCGAAAAGTTTACGGTTTCATAACCGGCCGGCGCGGCATCGATCTTAACCAGCCGTCGCGCGTGCGCAGTTACTCCGAGCTAAAACTGCTGCTGGCTTTCAACTCGAACATCGACGCGAGCTTGCGCGCTGAGTTGGAACATCGTCTGGAAACAGTTTCGATCAATCCGATGGCCAACGACGGCGACAGTGAAATCGAATTGGCGCGCAAACAATACGTCGCGCTGGTTGAATTCGCCCGCAGCGATGAAGGATTGCCGGCGAAAATTGAACGCGATCGCCGTGAAGAGATGGTCCCATTAGTCCATGGTCCTGCGGCGCGTTTCTTTTTTGGCCTGGGCAACGTTCTCACGTTTGGTCACTATGTGCATCGCGAGGACGCGACGCCTGAGTTGGAACAACGAATGGAACTGGCGCGTCGGATTCAATTCCACACGCAGTTCCTCGATCGTGCAGCGAAGTCCTCGCCACAGGTCGAAGTGGCGTGGGACATCGCCACGGTGCAAAAATCGCTCAAGTTTCTTGCCGATAACGCCGCGGCAGCGAACGGCTCGAGCGCGAAAGTTGCAGCCCGCGTCTTTCAGCATACGACTGACGACGACGCGCGTACTTTGTGTCTCGACGTGCTGTCGCGCATCAACGACAAGACGGCGCGCAAAGAAATGCTGCGCATCTTTCGCGAGCTGTCGCCGGAATCGCAATGGCGAACGGTGCTCGCCGAGCGTTTACGCAAGGCCGTCACGACGGACGACCGAATTAAGCCGGCCGAAGCCCGTCTGCTGTTGGCGGAAATCGGCGGAAAATAGTTCTTAATGTAGCCTGGTTTGTTTACGGCCGGGATAAATCGCAGTTTTTCGAGGCCCCGTTTACGGGGCATGCTTTTGTTTTCAGATGGCTAAAGCGGGATTCAGAAACCTCTGGAAGAAGGTTTCAACGCTCGGTTCGCTCCGCGCACTCAGGCATCAACGCCTGGGCTGCCCAAATCGCTGGACACTCATCTCGCGCATCCTGGTCTCGATTGGGATTGCCTTCCTCTTCGCGGTTTCAACCTTCGCCCAGGCGAAGCGCGTCGTCATCCTGAAAGTAGATGGCCTTCCGTACGACACGGTTGATCGGTTCGTCCGCGAACGCGATCCGGAAACGGGCAAGAGTCGCCTTCCCTGGTTCGATTACATCTTCTATCAAAACGGCACCCGGCTCACGAATTTCTACGTCCGCGGCATGAGCTTGTCAGGGCCATCCTGGTCGCTGATCGACACCGGCCAGCATCTGCAAATCAAGGGCAACGTCGAATTCGATCGCTACATATTTCACACCTACGACTATTTGAATTTCGTTCCTTTCTATTTCAAACAGGCGTATCGCGGAAACGTGGACATGCCGGGGACTGAAGTGATCGATTCGCTCGGCCTGCATTTGCTGATGGACGCATACGACAACTACCAGCGCTTGCCCGGGTCACAACTTTACGGACGCGGCGCCCGCCTCGGCACTTTGCAGCGGGCGGGTCAAGCTGAATTCCAAAAGAGCCCAATTCAACTTGCCGAAGAATTTATTGTCGGTCTCGATCTCCGCAACGCGGTTTTTACTCAATACGAGCGCGAGCTGATCGACGCGCTTAATGATCCGCGCGTGCAGTACGCCGATCTTTTTGACATGTCATACGACCACGCCGCGCACCACACCAACGACGATGCGTCCCACTTGCAGGTGCTGCGTGAACTCGATGCGCGCCTTGGTCGATTATGGGCCGCCATTCAAAAGAGTCCCTTGGCAGCGCAAACTGTTTTCATAGTCGTGTCGGATCATGGCTTCAACAGCGATCCGAAAGTTCTGAGCCAGGGATTTAATCTCGTGAAATTGCTCGGCAGTCGCGAGGGTGGCGGCCATCACGTAATCACAAAGCGACGCTTGATGTTGGATTATGCGATCAAGGGCATCAATCCGTTCGTCCCGCCGATTACGACGACCACCTCGCAGACGTATTACTTGAAAGGTCAAAGCACGGATTACCCGACTGCCCTACTCGACTTTGACGGCAACGAACGCGCGGGACTGCACCTGCGCAATACGGACCTGAACGAGCTTCATATTCTCTTGCAGCAGTTACAGCGAAAGGATTTATCTTCGGAGCTGCGCACCGCTGCCACCAATGCATTCTTCGCAGTGCTCGCGCGTGACCGCGCCGCCTGGTCGCCCGATCTCGATCAACTCGAAAAAGAAATCGGCGCCTTGCACCGCGCGATAGAGGCGGAGAGTGGTCGCTGTACATCGCAGCCGAAGAAATTCACGGAAGAAGATCGCGAAATGGGACGCGACGACAACGCGCGGCGTACTTGTCTACACGTGACGCAGTGGACTGAGCTCGAGACGCATTACGCTGGCTACATTGCCACGATGCGCGCTCTGCTCGCCTTGCGTCCTGACACTTTTCAGCCTGCGAAGCTGAAGATTCCGGATTTGATTCCCAAGACTTCGATGGGCCAGCGCAATTCGATCTATGCGCTGCAAAATTATGTCGTCGGGCTGAGTCCGTCGGGCCTGGTTTTGAACGGCGACGGATCGCTTGATCTCGATCGCAGCTTCGTGCGCATCAATTATTTCGATCTACTGAAACAGCAAACCGTCAGAAACAATGTTCAGACGGGCATTTCAAATCAACCAGTGGATTTTCTTGCGACGCGCATTCCGCGCGAGTCACTCGCCGCGTTACTGCCGGCCGATGCTCAGCCGGACGACGACGCGATTTGGCTTTATGCCGGTCCTGAACGTCAGGCGTTATTGCTGCCGCGCGGTGAAGCGGGCGGCCAGCTTCAGCTGCGATATCTTCCCATCGCGCATCTGACCCAGGACGCAAACGGCACAATTCATTTCGATCAAATCGACTGGCAACCGGATCTTCCGCTGAGAATTCTTGAAGACGTACGCCTGGATACAAACGGAAGCGACCGAATTACATGGCTAAGGGGTTGGCACACTGACATAGAGTGGTTGCGCGCGCTGCACAAGACGCAATACTCTAATGGGCTGATTGGCCTGCACGAGCAGTTTACACAATTCGTCGCCCCGGCCACGGACGACAATGCGTCGGGGATTTCTGAAGATGAACGGTTGTTGCGTGGCCTGCGTCGCCGGCAAAGGCGTTTGGCTGAGACTGACCTGCAAATTTTCGCGAACGATCATTGGAATTTCGACGTGCGAGGTTTCAATCCCGGCGGCAATCACGGATCGTTCTTTCGTATTTCGACCCATGCGACGTTCATGCTGGCCGGCGCCGGCGTCCCGCGCGGACTGGCCGTCAGTGAACCGTACGACAGCTTGAGCGTTGTGCCTACGATTCTAGCGTTGACGGGAAATATCAATACCGACAACACGCCAAGCGAAAGTCTCGCCAAACGAGGGTTCCTTAGGTTTCCGGGACGCGTAGTGACTGAGATAGCGGGTCCACAGTTTGGCGCCGCTCACAATCAATGACCGACTCGACCAAGTCACAAAAAAACAAACGCCTTGTTGCCTGGGGACAAGCGGTCGCTTTCATCCTAGGCGCGCTGCTGTTGTGGTACGTCGTGCGCCGTGTCGGCGTGCAGCCGATCTTCACCGCGTTGAGCCGTGTCGGCTTCGGATTCTTTATCGTAGTCGCGCTAAACGGCCTCCGTCACGTGTTGCGCACAATCTCGATGCGCATTTCAGTGCCCGCAGAGCATCGCCGTTTCAGTTTTATGCAGGCGTTCGCCGCGCGACTAGGCGGCGAGTCGATGAGTTTCCTCACTTTCGCCGGTCCATTGTTAGGCGAGCCCACGAAGATCGCCCTGTTGCGAAAGCGCGTGCCGCTGGTGCACGGCGTACCGGCCCTGGTCGTAGACAATCTGCTTTACAACCTGTCAGTCGTCCTGATGATTTTCGGCGGCGCGATCCTGATGCTGTTTGCGTACGCCTTGCCGCCGGTCGCGCGCGAAATGCTGATCGTGATTGCGGCGATTGCTTTCCTCGGCCTGGTGGCCACAGCGCTGGCCACTCGTCGGCGCGCGACATTAATCACCTCGCTCATCGACACCCTGGCGCGCAGAGGTTTTCGTCCGCGCTTCCTGCGTTCTCAACGCCATCATATCTATCGCGTCGAACTGACGGTCTACGCGTTTTTCAAGCGCCGGCGCGCGGCATTCCTTTCCATGTGCGCGCTGGACATCGCGTCGCATGTCAGCAGTGTGGTCGAGGTTTATGTCACGCTGAAATTGTTGGGATATTCGTCGACCGCGGGCGCGGCTTACATTATTGAATCGCTGACAAAAGTGATTAACTTCGCCTTTGGATTTGTTCCCGGCACGATCGGCGTCTATGAAACGGGCAACGGCATCATTCTGAAAACGCTCGGTTACACCACCGCGATCGGGTTGGCGCTGGCCATTGTGCGCAAAGCCGCAATCATCTTCTGGACAGTGATCGGAGTGTTCGTGCTGACCTGGCGCGCAGTACCCAACGCCTGGGCAAGTCTGCTGCACCGCAGTCCGCGTCTGCAAAAACTCGCGGACAGTCTGGTCCTGTCCAACATAGCCCACCGTCCCGCGCGCACGGCCGTTAGCATTGCGGGCATCGCGCTCGGTGTGCTGCTGGTGGTTTTCACCGTCGGCCTGGCGCACGGCATGTTGCGCGAGCGCGGCCGCCGCGAAGCAAACATCGGCGCCGAGATTCTGCTGCGGCCGGCCGGGACGATTGGCCTAAGCGGCGCGCAATCGTTCACGATTCCGATTACGCACGCTGCGGAGCTCAAGCAAATTACGGGCGTGCGCCTGGCCGTGCCGATCGGCCAAAGTCTCGATCGTAGTGACAGCGGTTTTGGATCACGACTCATCGAAGGAATTCCGTTCGATGAATATGCCGCGCTCACGGGCCTGACGATTCGTGAGGGACGCAAACTCGACAAAGGCGACGAAGTGATCGTCGATGGGACGTGGAAAAACGAGCGTCAGGTAGAAGTCGGCTCGACTGTCATGCTTTACGAGCGGCCCTTTCAGGTCGTAGGGATTTACGAGCCACCGGGTGGCGGCCACCTGAAAATTCCGCTGGCCACGATGCAGGATCAAGTCGGTAGTGAAAACCGCTGCAACGCGATCCTGATCGCATGCGAAAATCCGGCGCTTCAGGAAGAAGTCGCCGGCCGCATCAAAGAAGCATTTCCTGACGATCAAATCATCTTCACGCGCGACTTGCCGGAAATCTACATGTCGAGTCTGCCGGCGCTCAACATGTTCCTGAAAGTCGTCATCGGCGTCGCTGCGACTATCAGCACGCTGGTGATCCTTTTAGCGATGTACACAACTGTTACCGAGCGCACGCGGCAAATTGGCATTCTGAAATCTCTCGGCATGTCCAAAGCATCCATCGCCTGGGTCATCGAGCAGGAAGCAATTCTGGTCAGCGTGCTGGGAGTCTTCATTGGCGTGGTGGTGACCCTTTTGCTGCGCGCGACTGTAATGCGTTCGACGTCGTTGATTGTTGATATCGAGCCAAAATGGATTGCAATTTCTCTGGTTGTCGGATTGATTGGCGGCTCAATCGGTGCGCTTTATCCTGCCCTGCGCGCCGCGCGTCAGGATGCAGTTGACGCGCTCAGCTACGAATAAGTGTGAATCTCGTGACCATTGTCGCGTACTTGCTCTGGCTTCTCGTCCTGACGTGGGCCGCAAGCCTGGTTCTCACGGTCTACGGTCTTTCGAGGCAACGACTACTCGCGCCCATCAGTGATGCAACTCTGCAAGGGCACGACTCCCCGACAGTGTCGATAATCGTGCCCGCGCGTAATGAAGAACATCGCGTGCTGGCAGATTCGATGCGCTCAATTCTCGCCCAGGACTATCCATGCTTTGAAGTGATTGCGATAGATGATCGATCAACAGACGACACGCGATCGATTCTGAAAGTACTTGCTCAAGGTGACGGCCGTCTGCACTTGATCGAAGGTGAAGAGTTGCCACCCAACTGGCTCGGCAAACCGTACGCGATGCATCAGGCATTAAAACAGGCACGCGGCGAATGGATCCTGGCGACAGACGCGGACATGATTTTTGAGAAAGCAGCGTTGCGAACCGCGCTCGCAACTGCCCAGGCGCAACGGGCCGATGCGATCTCGCTGATTCCTTATTTCCAAACGGAGTCGTTTTGGGAGCGTATCCTGATTCAGACGTGGTCGTGGGTGACGCTGATGTTCACGATTGTCTATCGCATTGACAATCCAAAAACACCGGGCGCTCTGGGCATCGGCGGTTTTTTTCTGGTGCGCCGTTCAACGTTGGCACGCGTCGGCGGCTATGAAGCACTTAAGAGCGAAGTGGTGGAAGACATTCGCCTGGCTGAGATGATCAAGGGCTCGGGCGCACGAATGCTTACGGTCCATGCTCCAAGTTTACTCCGGACGCGGATGTACCAAAGTTTTGGCGAAATATGGGAGAGCTGCACCAGGACGTGGTTTTCAGGCATGAAGTTCTCATTTGGATTTGCTTTGGTTTGCGCGCTCTCGATGTATGTGATGGCAGTCGTGCCACCTCTCCTGGCCGTGCTTTCGGCGATTGGCATCGTCGCTGGATTTGACGCACATCTTTCGCAATTGTTTATTCCCGCAACGTTAGCGTGGCTGGGGCAAATTCTTGTTCTGATGATCAGCGGTTACAGATACCGGGTTTCTGTTGCCTACGCGCTGACCGCACCGCTCGGCTTAGGATTGCTCTATACGATGTTGCTGGATTCGAGCATTAAAATCCGGACGCGAAGAGGTGTGACGTGGAAAGGTCGTTTGATTTATGACCGCGCGGGAGTTAAACCACCGACTGTTGGACTACTCGGGCCGCGAATTTCAAAGGCTCCGCGCTAAACCACAGATTGTTGTCGCGTAGATGCGTAACGATAATGCGCCGCAAGAAGATCTTACTGATCATTATCGCAGTCGCATTACTGCTGGCAGGCCTTGTTTTGCTACTGCTGCGGGGGCGCAGAAACTATCTGGAGCTTGCGAGTGTCGCAGGCCAACCCGACGGAGCCTTCGTCGTGCAGGTGGAGAGGCCAATCCTCTCCGGCCGTGCTCCGTGGGAAATCCCGCGCGCAATCTTGGGAAGTGGAGATCGCGAACACAGGTTCGGGAATATGAGTCCCGGTGCAAAGGTCGCCGCCGTCGGGCCTACTCACCTCGAGCTGAGCGCTGATGGCGGCTGGGATCTCGTGATCGAGAGCAACGGCCAGGGGCGAGTCGTAGAAGGCACGCATCTGGTGTTTATACTGAGACTCTTCGACAGGAGCTTGAAATTGAACTGCCGGCCGGCTGAACCGGCGCCCGGTCATTTCAATACGTCGGCGCGCGGAAACATGCTCGATGGAGACTTCATTCTTTACCTTCCTCAGTGCAAGAATGCGGAGTCAGGCAAGAACACGGCGGGCTTGCCGACCTTCACCGTGCGCGGCAGCTTCAAAGGGCTGCAACCTGCAACGGTGAATGACAGCGAAAGTAAGAAATGACCCATAGGCATCTTTCTTTAGCGACGGCTGCGAGAGCGCACACCCGCGCATTTTTTAGTGCTTACTAAAATGAAAACTCGGCTCTTTGCTCTCTTAATTGTTTTGATTTCTGCCGGCCTTACTTGTTTGGGTTGGTATCAGTTGACCACCGAGGGCCGCTATCCCTTAAAGGTCGCCGCATTCGCGCCGGTGGGAATCGTCGGCGGATTGTTTCTGCTACTGTTCCCGAACAAGGTCGGCAAGCCCGAGACCACAAAGGACAAAATCATTGTCTTGCTGGTGTTCGGCGTCGGATTGATCGCAGGGCTGGTCAATTGGTATCTGATGGATCCTGGATTCTTCGGGAAATGAGCATGGCTACAGAAGATTAGCCGCACAACCCGCACAAATTTGTAAATCGCTTCGCACTAATTCGCGTCAACTAAAACCGCGATTCCCGTCATCAAACTGACTACGTCCAGGTGACGCAGAGCAATGAAGGCAATACAGAAGAAGGCAACTGCCGAAAGATATTCTCCCGAACAAAGACGTGTTCTGGTCATCGCGGATGAGCCGGACTCAGTGTTCGTGTCTTCACTGGAGTCAGCCGGGTTCAAGATCGTCGGCGTTTCGACTGCGGTAGCAGCACCGGTTTTGTTAAGCAGATCGCGTCCTCAACTCGCCATCGCAAACATCAATCTGCGAGGATTATCGATCGAAGAATTGGCGCGCATCTTAAATCAGGGCGACGACGACTTGCCGTTCATCCTGATTGGGCCGGAACCTGCGACGCTTGGCTTGCGGCGAACGGCTATGACGATCGGCGCCGGCGATTATTTTCAACTGCCGGAACAATTCGAGCTGCTGACTTTGCGCGCAAAGCAATTGATTAAGTTGCGCCAAAGAATGAATCAGCTTCGGGGTGAAGCGGATCTCGATACGTTGACCGGCTTGGCCAACCGCCGTCGATTTCGGGTGGCTTTATCGCGCGAGCTGGAAAGGTGGCGTCGGTACGGCACGCCGTGCGCTCTGCTGCTGCTCGACATCGATCACATGAAAAAGATTAACGACACGTACGGACATCCTGCGGGTGACCAGGTGCTGCGAGAGATTGCTGAGACGCTGTCGAAAGTTTGTCGCGATAACGACATCGCAGCCAGATTGGGCGGCGAAGAATTTGCTCTGCTCTGCGCAAATGTTGATGCCGCAAAGGGTGAACTTGCGGCGAAACGTCTGCACGAAGTGCTTACTCAACAGGACATCGAAGGTGTGGGCCGCATTACGGTGAGCATTGGTGTGGCGGCTTGTCCTGAACACGCAGACTCCGAGCGAACTCTGTATGCCGCCAGTGACAAAGCTCTCTATGTCGCGAAGAACGAAGGCCGTGATCGTATCGCCGTCGCACCTCGCCTGCAGGAAGAATTACCCGCCGTTGAACATCGCGGCAAGTGAGTTTGCCCGCGCCGAAACTTCTCCCACATGTGCGTCGCGTTGATTACCGACAATTCTCAAGTAAAATCAAAGTTCAGACCGAAACATGCCTCGTCACAAATTCGCTACCGCCATCACCTGTATCGACGGCCGAGTCCAGCAGCCGGTCGCTGACTGGATGAAGCTGCACACAAACGTCGAGTATGTGGACCTGATCACCGAGCCAGGACCCGATAAAGTGCTGAGTTCTGAAACGACCTACGTCGTCGATGAAATCATACGCAAAGTCACTTTCTCGGTTAAGTATCACGAATCGCCTGTGGTCGCGCTGTGCGGTCATCACGATTGTGCGGCGAACCACTCAAACCGCGAAGAACACATCGAACAGATCGCGGAAGGTGTGCGCGTGCTGCAATCTTATGACTTGAATGTGCGGCTGCTCGGGCTGTGGCTCAACGAATGGGGTTCAGTGGAATTAGTTTGCGACACAGAACAGCGTGAAAAACTACAAGTCCGCCTGTGACTGCGCGGCGGGGGCGGCAACTCGCGCTCAATAAACCTCATCTCTCGTTCTGATTGAGCTAAAATCATCAGTGATGAAAGTCGTACCGAAATCATTTCGACTTGCGCTAGGTCTCGCGTTGGTTGCGTTCGGATGCAGCGTTGCTTCTGCGCAAACCTGGAGCGCTAAACTCGACGACACAGTTCGCTTCTATCAACCTACGGACATCGGCGCGGTTGTGGTCGGTACAAAGAAGTCTCTCTATGCCGTCGATAGCGCGAGCGGCGACATTCTGTGGCGCCGCAAGAGCGCGGCACTGGACGAAAACGATGTCGCGCCGGTTCCCGGCACCGATTTGGTCTTGCTAAGTTTCGAGAAGGATCAAAAGACGCGGATCGAAGCAGCGGACTTGCTTTCGGGCGACACGATTTGGCAGAGCGATAAGTTGAAAGGCGCCGTCATGCAACTGGCTGTCGATATCGACAGCAACCTGCTCGCCGTCGTGATGGTAAAAGATGCGAAGGGTAAATCAAGCGACACGCTCAAGCGCAAGCCGGTGGTGCACGTGCTGGACCTCGCCACTGGAGACGAAATCTGGAAACGCGAACTTGGCAGTGACATCGAGATGATGCCGACGCGCTGGACCGACGGCGATGATGTTGAATTCACGCTCGACAATTATCATCCGCCCATGTTCATTAGCGGACGCCTCTATTTGTTTTACGAAGGCGCTACTTCGTTCGAAGCACGTACCGGCAAAGAAAAAACGCGCGACAAATTCAAAGTCAACGAAAGCGGTTTCGCGCTGACCGAAGCCGCACCGGTCGTCGATGAAGCCTTCATTTACACTTCTGGCCGCGGCCACGTGCGCGCCATCCGCCGCGAGGACGGCGAAATCGAGTGGGAAGCTAAAGACATCGGTCTGACACCGGAACTGTTGCTCGACGGCCGAGTGATTTACGCGCGGATGGGGGGACAGTTCACGCGTTTGAAAGATGGCGAAACGGTCGAGAAGGGACCATACGGCGTGGCCGCGATTGACGCGCGCACCGGCAAAGTGCTTTGGCGCTACAAAGGTGCTGACAAAGGAATTACGAACATTGCCTTGCCTGACTCGCAAACGATTGTCATTGCGGATCGAGACGATTTGATCTCGATTGACACGGCCACAGGAAAGCGCCGCAGTCATTCGCCACACAGAGTCAAAGGCGCGGCGTTCGCGCTTTTAAATAATCAGGACCAGGTGATTATTGGAGGTCGCGAAGATCTCGCGGCTTTCGATTACGCTTCCGGCCGTGAAATCTGGCGCGCACATTATCCGCCGCCCGGTCGCGGCTTGCTGCGCACGATTGGCGCGATTGCGGCGCGCGCGGCGTCGCTCTACTTCCGTTATGGCGGCACGGTAACAACGGCTTTTCGTGGCGTGCAGATAGCGCGCGGGGTTTCATCGTTGAGTTGGTCGGGTCTCGCGGGACGGTCTTCATTCTCGAATCTGCAAAGTCTCGCCACGAATTCCGCGCGTTCATACGCGACGAACCGATTCCGCGCCTTTGGCGTAGCGTCACGACTATCGCGGTCGAACGTGGGCACGCGCGATCGCTTTGCGCAAAGACGTTCTTCGAATATTGAAGATCGTTTGTTGGATCGAATCGATCCGGCAAATCAACTGGAGAGATTGTCAAAGTTTCTTTGGCATCGTGAACGTCTGGCGGCCTTGCGCGGAGATTGGATGTATTTCTACACCGATCTCAAGGGCGTGCAGGGAAACGGTCTGGCCGGCGTCAATATTCATACCGGCGCAACCGATCGCGCTATTCGGATTAAGGATCTGGACGAACGCTTCGTCACCGATGAAGTTGTGCAGATGCTTTTTTCGGCTAGCGGGAATCGCCTGCTCGGTTATTCGGTGTTGCGGTAGGAGAACTCTTCACCGCTTCTGCCAGAGAACGCCACGACTGCTTCAACAAGTCGTTAATCTTCGCCCAATCTTCTTCAGTCATAGCGCGGCCATCGTCCGCTTTCGTGTCGCGAATCTTCATTGCTTCGGCGCGCAGGCGGCCATGATCCATCACTCGCTCAATTGGGACGCCGTAGATTGCCGCCTGAAGTTCCGCCAGTGCTTTTGGCAATTCGTCCGGCTGCCGCTTCCAGCGCTCGCGATGAATGATCCACCACTGAAGTTCCAGCCGCGCAACCCGATCGACGTCAAACGGGATGTCGCTCATCTTCCGAATCGCATCATAGAACTTAACTAAATCCGGCAACGCCTTTTCGTAATCCTGATCGGTCTTCCCTTCCTTGAACGTGAAAGCGGCGTTGGCGGCGTAATAAGCGACCTGGTTCGAACGCACCAGCGGCATGTGATACTGCGTGCGGAGCAACTCTGACAGCTGATTGAAGAGTTGCAGCTGTTTCTTGTCGTAATACGAACGCCACATCGCGGTTTCGAGTCGCGCCACCTCATCCGGATCGAACTCGCGCATCTTCACGGTGTGCGGGTAATACAAGTCATAAAGCACGGCGCCGAGCAGCACCGTCACAATCAGAACCACACATCGAAAGATAATTTTCTTCATTTTATTTGGCGTGCCACGCGCATCCTGCGCCGTGACTTCACGGGCGAGAAGCCCGCGCCACGATTTATCTTCCCTTAGCTGCTCGACATCAGACCGCGAACGTGATATTTCGGCGCGTCACATGGCGCTCACCATCTTAAAAGCGTTCGGATTTGCCATTCTAATCTGGATCATCGGTTTTGTCTGGGGCAGCTTCGTTTTCATGACTCCGGCACTGAAAGCCACGCCGGCGATTCCTTACGTTTCCAGTAATCCGGCCATCAGTTTTCCGATCCTGCTGGTGTGGATACCCGTAACGTATTTGTTCACGAGAGTTTGTTTAATTCGCGTTCCGAACCCAACGACGCGCGGCGTTCAAGTCGGCGTGGTGTTTGCAGCGGTGAATTTCATTCTGGATTTGCTCGTGTTGGTGATCCTGTTCAAAACGGGACGCGGTTACTTTGCGTCCGTGACGGTTTGGCTTGGCTACTTTATTCTGCTAATAATCCCATGGCTGACAGGACGTTCACTGCAAAAGGCGCTGCCCTAATTCGCCGACTGCAATTTTTTGAGAGGAAGATATGGCTTACACACATCAGGAACTGAAACATAAGACCCTCGCGGAACTGCGCGACATCGCGAAAGACATCGATCACGAAGCGTTACAGGGTTACACCCAACTGAATAAAGAACACCTGGTCGTGGCGATGTGCAAAGCGCTCAACATAGACATCCACGAGCACCACGAAGTGGTCGGAATCGATAAAGCCGCGGTCAAATCACGCATCAAAGAATGGAAAAAGAAGCGAGACACCGCCCTCGAAGCGCACGATCACGCGCAACTGAAACGCGCCCGCCGTTCTATTCATCGTCTGAAAAGGCAGATTCACAAAGCTACCGTCTAAAACTTCCGCGGGTTACTTCGTCTTTGCAACGCCCTCGCAAGCAAAGACGAAGGAATCCGTGTTGATTGGCGGCAACCTTCCCGCTAGCCTAGTCCTTCACACCCATAATAAGTCGCTCAAGCGTTCCGTTCTCCTCAGAACGCACAACCAAGGAGGAAATACATGAAGAGATTTTTGTTTTCTGCAATCTTAGTCGCGGTTGCAGCCGCATTCGCGTTCACCGGCGGAGCGAACGCGCAAGGCCGAGGTCACGGTGGCGGCGGAGGTGGTGGCCGGGGAGCGTCACCGGGTGGGCCACCGAGCGGAGCCGGCGTGGATCGAGGCTTGGGACGATCGTCCGATGCTTCGATGGGACGTTCAGACGAGGGCCGCGGCAACGCGTCCGATCGATCGAACGGAAGATCCGACGCGGGTCTCGAGCGGGCACGCATCGCCAGTCAGAACCTGCATGACGCCGATAACGACCTGCGCCATCATCCGAATATCGCGAGCGACATGCACGTCAACGCGAACGATCTTCGCGCGGGTTATCAAGCAGCTCTCGCCTCGAATCCCCACCTGACGTTTGGAAACTATGTTGCGGCCACCCGGCTGGCGCAGAATCTTGGATCGAGAAATCCGGCGATTACTCGCGACGCGATTCTGGCGGGATTGGCTAACGGTGACAGCATCGGAAAGACTTTGCGCAATCTCGGCTTGACCGACGATCAAGCAAAGGCCGCCAGGAAACGAGTCGATGAGCAAATGAAGCAGAGCAAGAAGAAGAGTTGAGAGTTGGTCACAAAATAATTCAGCAGGCGGGCTGATGCCCGCCTTTTTGTTTTTGAAACGAGCAGACTCTCGATTGACTTTCGATCGAAACTGGCATAGAAAAACTGACGCAATTCCCCTCTCAGAATTTTCATAGCGAATCGAGGTAGCTCTATGAAGCAAGCTATCAATATCAACGTCAATGGTGTCGATCAACGTGCGGAAGTCGAGCCGCGCGTGCTGCTGGTGCATTATCTGCGCGACGTGTTGGGGCTGACCGGCACGCATGTCGGCTGTGAGACTTCGATCTGCGGTGCCTGCACGGTGCTGCTCGATGGCCAGGCAGTGAAATCGTGCACGGTCTTCGCCGTGCAAGCGGATGGCGCAAACATCACCACGATTGAGGGTTTGGCGGCCAACGGCAATCTGCACCCGGTGCAGGAAGGTTTTTGGGAGTGTCATGGTTTGCAGTGCGGTTACTGCACGCCGGGAATGATTATGACCTCGACGCAGATTGTCGATCGAAATCCAAATCCATCGCGCGAAGAAATTCGACATGGACTGGAAGGCAATCTCTGTCGCTGCACTGGCTATCAGCACATCGTCGAGGCGGTTGAATATGCCGCGAAGAAAGCGAGCGCGTAATCATGGCTGAAAAATACGTCGGCAAGAGAATTAAGCGCACTGAAGATCCTCGCCTGATCAAAGGGCTGGCCCATTACGTCGACGACATTCGTTTGCCTGACACGCTGCACGTCGCATTCGTTCGTTCAATGTACGCGCACGCGCGCATCACGAGCATCGACACCAGCGAAGCTGCGAGTATGCCGGGCATCGTCGCAATCTACACCGGCAAAGACATCGCTGAGAAGATTGGTCCAGTTCCCTGCGCGGCCGCGCTGCCTGATTTGAAGGTGCCTGATTATCGAGTGCTGGCCACGGACAAGCTTTTGTTTGTAGGTCATCCCATCGCCGCTGTCGTGGGGACCGATAAATATGCGGTTCGTGACGCAGTCGATCACGTAGCTGTGGAAGTCGAAGAGTTGCCGGCCGTCGTGCATGTGATTGACGGCGTACCCACCACGCCCGTGATTCACGAACACTTCGGCGACAACATCGCTTACAAACTGACCTCTGGCGAAGGCGACATTGAAGCGGCGCTGAAGACTGCCGATCGCATCGTTACGCAAAAGATGATTCATCAGAGACTGGCTCCGATTGCGATGGAGCCGCGTGGAGTACTCGCCAGATATTTTCCCGGCGAAGAAGAACTGACAGTCTGGTCCTCGACGCAGATTCCGCACCTGCTGCGCACGCAACTGGCGCTGATGATCGGAATTCCCGAGAACAAGCTGCGGGTGATCACGCCGGAAGTTGGCGGCGGATTCGGATCGAAGTTGAATGTTTATGCGGAAGAGGCATTGCTCGGCTGGATTTCGATGCAGCTTGGCAAGCCGGTCAAATGGATCGAGTCGCGCCGTGAGAATGTCGCAGCGACGATCCATGGCCGCGCGCAAGCCGGCACCGTCGAAGTCGGCGTCAAGAATGACGGCACCATTACGGGACTGCGCTATAACGTGATTGCCGATCTCGGCGCCTATCACCAACTGCTGACGCCGGCGATTCCGACGCTGACCGGTTTGATGCTGAGTGGTGCTTACAAGATCCCGGCGATTCAGATGAACGTCACCGGCGTTTTCACCAACAAGATGTCCACGGACGCTTATCGTGGCGCGGGACGGCCGGAAGCGACTTACGTTGTCGAGCGCGTGATGGATGTGGTGGCGCGTGAACTCAATCTGGATCCCGTCGAAGTTCGCCGCAAGAACTTTCCTGCCGCCTCCGAATTTCCTTTTCACACTGCCACGGGCCTGGACTACGACAGCGGGGATTATGACGCCGCGCTTGATAAGGCGCTCGATCTCTCCAGTTATCAAAAGCTCCGTGAAGAACAAGCCAAAGCGCGCGCCGCAGGCCGCATTATGGGCATCGGATTGTCCAGCTACGTCGAGATTTGCGCACTGGGGCCGTCGCAGGCAATGCCTGCCGGTGGATGGGAAAGCGCGACGGTGCGCATTGAGCCGACCGGCAAAGTGACGATTCTCACAGGCGCTTCACCGCACGGACAGGGACAGGAAACTTCGTTCGCACAAATAGCCGCCGATGAACTTGGTGTCGATCTTAATGACATCACAGTCATTCACGGCGACACCGGTGTCGTGCAATACGGTATCGGGACATTTGGCAGTCGCGCGACCGCGGTCGGCGGGACGGCGGTGCTCATCGCAATTCAAAAGCTGAAAGAAAAAGCGTCGAAAATCGCCGCGCACATGATGCAGTGCGATGCTGCACGGCTTTCATTCGAGGCGGGCTGCTATTCAAAACAGAACGCGGCCGCAGCCGCGGCGACGGGCACCTCGGAACCCGTCGTACCGGTCGGCGAGGGGCCAGCCGGGGCGCTCAACGAAGTGCCCGTGCCGAGCAATGGCCGCGACAAGCTGACCATTCAGGAAATTGCGCTGGCGGCACATGTCGCGAAAGAAATTCCGCCGGACACTGAACCCGGTTTGTCGGCCACATATTTTTTCGAGCCGAAGAACTTCACGTTTCCGTTTGGCACGCACGTCTGCGTCGTAGAAATCGACAAGGACACCGGCGAAACGAAGATTGTGAAATACGTCGCGGTCGACGATTGCGGCAAAGTCATCAATCCGCTGCTCGTGGATGGCCAGGTCCATGGCGGTATTGTGCAATCGATCGGGCAAGCGCTCTACGAAGAAGTCATTTATGACGATCAAGGGCAGCTTGTCACCGGCGAATTAATGGACTACGCGCTGCCGAAGGCTTCGCAGATTCCGTGGCTGGAAACCGACCGAACTGAAACGCCATCGCCGGTCAATCCACTCGGCGTGAAAGGCGTCGGCGAAGCGGGAACAATCGGCGCGACGCCGGCGATCGTCAACGCGGTTGTCGATGCACTCGCGCCATACGGGGTTACACATATCGATATGCCAGTACGTCCGGAAAAAGTTTGGCAGCTAATTAATGCGAACTAATTGTAGGGGCAGGGCTTGTCCCTGCCCGCACTGTGGAACAGGATCGGGCGCGGCAACCCTGCCCGCGCTGCGGAACATGATCGGTCGGAGAACATGATCGGGCGGGGACACGCCCCGCCCCTACAGATGGAGAAACCATGATCCCAGCATCTTTCGATTACAGACGCGCCAACTCGATTGACGAAGCCTTGTCACTGTTAGCGCAAAACGAAGACGCGAAGATTCTTGCCGGTGGTCACAGTTTGATACCGGCGATGAAACTGCGTCTGGCAGCGCCTTCGCTGCTCATCGATATCGCGCGTATCAAAGACCTTTCCTACATCCGCGAAGAGGGCGATCAGATTCGGATTGGCGCTATGACCACGCATTATCAAATCGAGTCTTCCGATCTTTTAAAGGACATCTGTCCGTTACTGCCGGAGTGCGCATCGCATATCGGCGACATGCAGGTGCGCAACAAAGGCACGATTGGCGGGAGCGTCGCGCATTCGGATCCTGCGGGCGATTGGCCGGCTACGATGCTTGCGCTCGATGCTGACATTGTTGCTGTTAGTAAGAGTGGCGAGCGCGCGATCAAAGCCGGCGACTTCTTTGTCGATCTGCTGACGACGGCGCTCGCGCCCAACGAAATTCTGCGCGAGATTCGCATCAACAAGCCGCAAGGCCGAACGGGTCAAGCGTATGTGAAGATGCCGCATCCAGCTTCGGGATTTGCGGTGGTGGGTGTCGCGGCAACGCTTTCATTCAACGGCGGAAGCGAATGCAAATCCGCCCGCATCGGGATCACCGGTGTATCGTCCAAAGCGTATCGGGCTTTGTCAGTCGAAACCCCTTTGGCGGGAGCCCACCTGGACGACAATGCCATTGCCGCTGCCTCATCTCACGCGACGGATGGAGTCGATGTGAATGGCGATGTATTCGCGTCGGAGGAATATCGCCGACATCTCGCTAGTGTTTACACAAGACGCGCTATTGCGACAGCGATGGAGAGAGCTAGTTAGAATCCGCAGATTACACAGATAAACAATCAAACGATGGAGCGCTGATGCCTCAGCATACTTCCTTCTGTTCTTGTTCTGCGTAATCTGCTGATGACCTTACTTAATGAACGTTGAATCCACCTACGAGATCAAAGCTCCGCGTGAACGCGTCTATGCGGCGCTCGTTGATCCAGAAATTTTGAAGTATGCAATCCCTGGCTGCGAATCGCTTGAAAAGACTGGCGACAACGTGTACGCCGCCACGATGAGAGCCGGCATCGGCGCTATCAAAGGAACATTCAAGGGTGACGTGCACCTTGAAGACATGCGGCCTCCTGAACATTACCGCATCGTCGTGCAAGGCAAGGGTGGCGTCGGCTTCGCGAAAGGCTCAGCCGATTTCGATTTGGAAGAAAAAGACGGCGGCACGCTGATCAAGTATTCCGGCGAGATGCAAATCGGTGGCACGATTGCCGGCGTTGGCCAACGCATGATTCAGGGCGCCGCCAAAATGATGGCCTCGCAATTCTTTGCTAAACTGGAAGCTGCAGTGGCCGGCGGCGCGTCACCCCCCAGATCCCTCGATAATCAATCCCCTCAGAAAATCGAGTAGTGCCTCGTTTTCGCCCTCTCTCGTTTTGCCTCTGCGAGTGCTCTGCGTTCTCTGTGGTTAACGAAAACCGTAACCGCAAAGGATCACAGCGGAACCCACGCAGAGGTGCGCAGAGAATTTCAAATTAGGGCAACGGGAAAATCGAATGCCTCAGTTGCGCTTTCAAATTCTTGAACTGTTTCTGTTGGCGATTCCGGTCGCGTGTGTCGCCTGGACGATCACACACGAGGAAGTTTTTCGCGAGCCCCGCGAATACTGCGAGCGTCGCAGTAAAAACTGCCGGCGATGGTATGAACGAAAATTCTTCTATTTGTTCACGTGCGAGTATTGCTTCAGTCACTACCTCGCGGCGATCTTTGTGGCGATCGCGCGCTACAAATTGCTGTTCAATGATTGGCGCGGCTATTTGATTGGATGGTTGGCATTGGTGTGGATCGCGAATCAGTACATGAGTATCTATAACCGCCTGCGCCTGGACATTAAGAGCGAGCGATTAGAGGGTGAAATCAAAGAGGAAGAAGTAGCAACCGCGAAGAAGAATAATGGTCACAATCGCTTGTAAAAGCCCAATAATTAGGCTTTGCCCCCTGTGCTATACTGCCGCAACCTCAAGTCGCAATGGCTGTAAATCTCGCAAAACATTACTTCACCGTCAGTGAGTACGAGCGTATGGGCCAATCGGGAATTTTTGCGCCGGACGCGCGCGTCGAACTGATCGAAGGAGAAATCATTGAACTGTCTCCCATCGGAAGCCGCCATGCGGCGTGTGTCAAATTATTATCCCGAGTCCTCAACGAACAAGCGGGTGAGAAAGCGATCATCAGCACACAGGATCCAATTCGGTTGAATGATTTTTCCGAACCACAGCCTGACATCGCCGTATTAAGGTTCCGCAACGATTTTTATCGAGATGCTCATCCGACACCAAACGACGTCTTCCTGGTGATTGAAGTCTCGGATACGACCTATTCTTTAGACCGCAACGTGAAGATCCCGCTCTACGCGCGCTCGGGAATCGCGGAAGCTTTAATCTTCAACCTGCCTGAAGAGCAACTTGAATATTACTCACAGCCGGAAGCCGGGATGTACCAGTCGCGACGCGTGCTCAAACGTGGCGAGCAATTTGAGTCGACGAACGTAGCCAACCTTAGTCTCGACGTTGACACAATTCTCGGCTGACTCTCGAAGCTCAGTAACCCTTCAGCACTTCTCGTCTCTTCTCGGACTTTTGTTGGTCACTAAGTCTGCCCTCACCGTACACCGCGTCTTCCCACGCTCCGTACATTGGATTCGGCAGCACGATAAACCGGGAGCCAAACTCATTTCTGTTTTGCTCGGCAGTCGAGAGCCGGCTATCGATCGTCTTGCTCTGCTCGAACACTTCGGCAAAGTCGTTGAGGTTATCGCCCATCAAGAGCACGATGCGATATTTCGCGGCTACCGATAAGCGACGAGGTTCTTTGCTCGAGCCATCGGTTCTGACGAGTAGCGTCTCGTCGGTGACATCGGGGAACCCCAGCGCTTTCAGATTACGTGCGGTTCCGTCTTTTTCCGCAACGCGCCGGTTGGTGATGTAAAAGACACGCACTCCGCGCGAATTCGCATAACGTAAAAATTCAACGGCACCGGGCAGCGCCGTCGCTCGCGCGCTATTGCACCAATCCGTCCACGTCTTTGCTTCGAACGGCTTTTGTTCTTTTACGAGCTTTGCCTGGTAACGACTGTTGTCGAGCACCGTTTCGTCGACGTCCACAACGACTGCCCGCTTCGCGCGGCGATTTCGGTTTGCGCGAAAGTCCTGGTCAAGACGGAGACGCGCCAGCGAGAACGCCTGGTATGACAACGCCGCTTTTTCCGCAGACGTCTGCGTCCATAGAATCGCGCCGACTTGATATTCGTTGTCGGCTTTTTGCGCTACGGCGGCGGCGGAACAAACTGCGATTAAGGCAAGTACCAGCGAAGATTGACGGATAAGTGATCTCATTTGTTCCCTCTTCACAAAGAGAGGCGGGCACTGCCCGCCTCAAAACAAAACGCGGCTGCGATCAGCGACTGCTCGCTTCACGTCGCACGCGCGCGATAAATGCTTCAACGTCTGGAAGGCTGCGCGCCAGTGAGCCAGTCATCCATTTCGTGCCAGTGTCTGTCACCAGCATGTCATCTTCGATGCGCACGCCGATGCCTTTGTATTTTTCGAAAGCCGATTTGACCGCCGCGACAAATTTTTCGTTTTCAGGCGTCTTCGGCAAATTGTCCAGAGCGTCCGGACGGATATAAATTCCCGGTTCGTTGGTAAAAACCATTCCCGTCTCAAGGGTCGCGCCACCGCCCACGTCATGCACATTCATCCCCAGCCAGTGCGACGTGCCGTGCATGAACCAAACGCGATACTGGTCGCTGTCGCGATCGGTGATTAGTCCCAGCTTCAGCAAACCATCTTTGATGACTTCAGTCGCGGCGTTGTGAACTTTCGAAAGAGTCGCGCCGGGCTTGATCACCTTCGCAGCCGCTTCCTGCGCGTCGTAAACGATCTGATAAATCTCGCCCTGCTCTTTGGTGAACTTGCCGTTGACCGGAAACGTCCGCGTCACATCGGCTGAGTAATGCCCGTATTCGGCGCCCACGTCCATCAGCATAAGCAATCCCGGATGCACGCGAGCCTGCGATTCTTCGTAGTGAAGCGTCGTGGCGTTCTTGCCACAACCAACGATGTCCGGATATCCCCAATTGTCTGCATTACGCAGCTTGAACGTATACGCCACCTGGGCATCCACTTCGTACTCCCACTGCGCTTGCGAGGCAAAAGCCTGCGCCCGCTGATGGGCTTCAATGCTGATGTCGATCGCGTGCTGCATGATCTCCAGTTCCATCGGCGACTTGCGAAGACGCAGCTGCGCGAAGATAGGCGAGGCATTCTGCATCGTAAAGCCTGTCTCTTTCGGCCACGCGGCAGCGAACCGTTGCTCCTGCCGATACTCGCGGCTGTCGCCATTCGCGGGAAAATTCGCCAAGAGATAGAGCGAAGCTTCTTTCTTCTCTGCGGCAGCAATCATGCTCGATGGATTAGTTCCAGCCGGATGACCGGCGGTGTGCAGGACATTCTCCGGCTTGGGCCGATAGTCCTCACGCTTTTGCAGCGCGGCGATGAATGGAGCGAACTCGCTCGTCTCCCATATCTCGGTTACGCCCGAAAGTTGCGCGGCTTCTTCCGGGCTGTACATGTGACCCGTCCAGGTTTCCGCCCTTGCGTTACGTCGGGGCAGAAAAAGTATCTCCGGCGAGTCTGAATCGCCCGGCATCAGCACTAGTATTTCGCGCTGCTGGTTTAGATTCGTCAGATAGAAAAAGTTGTTCTCCTGCCGAAATGGAAAATCGACGTCGTTTGTGTACACGCGCGGCTCAGCGCCGAACATGATCAAAATCGATTTCGGTCCGATCGAGTCGGCGACGCGTTTCCTCCGCGCCGCCAACTCAGCCAAACGTTTCGCATCATCAAAAACGGGCGCCGGCGGGGTTACGCGAATCGCCGGCGGATCAATCGTGGTGGCCCTAGCCGTTGCCGGCGACATCGGCGACAAAACGAGCGACGCTAAGGTAAGCGAAACAAAAATCGAAAAAAGGCTGCGATTTCTTCTCTTCATTTCAAACCTCTGAGTGGTCGTTGAATACGATTGGACATGAAAGGTCGGTATCAAAGCTCAGGCGGCGTACTGTTCGGGCGCGGGCGGCGGCGATTTGGCGGCGGCATGCCCGGCGGAATGACGCGCGTCGAGCCGTTCGGGAAAGTTACGATAATCGTTCCGTCAGACTTTTTTTCCATCGTAGTGCCGTTGGGAAACGTCTGCACCCGAGGCTCATTTCGCGGACGCTGCGTGTCGGGTGGGCGATTATATTGATCAGTACGAGGCGGCTCGGGAACGCGCGGACGATCTGGCTGCCGATCTTGATTATGAGTCGCGGCATCGTTGGCCGGAGTCGGCTTCGGCGCCACATTTTCAGTTTGCTTCGCCGCGTGTTTCGGCTGCTCAGTCTTTGTTTGCGCAGTCACACTCTTGTTCTCGGGCGTCGCGGTCTGGCCGACTTTTTCCGCCGGAGGGGTTGGATTCGCTTTGTTAATCGGGCTCTCAGTGGGCGCTGGAGTCGGAGTCGCCGCCACACTTCCTTGCGATTTGCGCGCCCGATAAACGAAAAAGCCAACTGCGCTCCCGACAATTACGAGTATCACCAATGCCGCTGCGATCCACATGCGAGAACTCTTCCCGGCGCCACCAGCCGGACGCACAACCGTCGCAGTCTCTCCCGCGACTGTACCGGAGCGAACCTTGGTAGCATCGTCAGCCAGCAACGTTTGTGCTTCACTCGCGAATCCTTTGGTCTGCTGCCCCACGACTTTAGTCCCGGCGGCGGGAACGACTGTATTAGGTTTCGTCGTCGCTCCGGTTGAAGTAAGCACCGTCGCCGCCTCGCCGAGCTCGCCCGTCGCGGCTGAGTTCAATGCTTCCCGCATTTCCTGCGCTGACTCAAATCGATCGTCGCGCTTCTGCGACATTGCGACTTGCAGCACGTGCGCCACGGCCGGACTCACTTGCGGCGCTACATCATCAGCCGGAGCCAAAGGATCGTCGAGACCGTTCACGATCGCACCTGCGCGAGTCAATGCGTCAGGCGGTTTGACGTTCGTCAGCAAGTGATAGAGCGTGGCCGCCAGCGAATAGATGTCACTGCGCGGGTCCGTGCCCAATCCCTGCACTTGTTCGAGCGGAGCGTAGTTCGGCGTGTAGCCAAAAATACTCGCAGACGTCGTCACCGCCGTCAGTTGCCCCGCCGAACCTTTAGCTAATCCAAAATCCAGCAGCACTACTTGCCCGCGCGAACTCAGTTTCAGGTTCTGCGGCTTGATGTCGCGATGAATGATTTGCGGATCCTGGGTGTGCAGGTAATCGAGCGCATCGCAAAGCTGATCCGCCCAACGGAGGACATCACTTTGCGGAAACGGGCTGTGCCGGCGCGTCTGCATCTCGAAGAGATCCTCGCCGGGGATGAACTGCATCACGAGGAACTGCCCGTCGCTTTCAGTGAAGTGATCGCTGACCCTAGGCAGCGCCTGATGGTGAAGTCGCGCCAGCAGCCGCGCCTCGCGCTCGAACTGCTTCCGCAATTTCTCTTCGGTAAAAAGCGTCTCTTTCAGCGCGACGACTGTGTCCAGTCGCAGATCAACCGCCTCGTACACGGCTCCCATACCGCCCTGGCCGAGCTGACGCACAATCCGATAACGCCCCTGTAAAATCGTTTCTGGTGACAGCATTCGTTTAAAACGATCGTCGAATTCGTCGAGAGTTTATCATTGCCGCATTCAGCAAGGCCAACTTCAGCAGACCTTTGCAAGCTATTTACACGACCGGCGATGCGAGCCGGTTCTGTTTTGACGTGCGACGGTCATTATTGGCCTTTTCAAACGGTTCAAGTATGCTAGCGGCGCTTGAGCCAACCCCTGGACTTTAATCGTGACGATGACATCATCGATGTCACACCCGGACAGCCGCGGCGGCGACGTCGTTGGTGGGTGTTGATTGTCCTCGCTGTCGTCGTCTTCCTTTTTGTGAGCTCGCGCGGACTTTCCATCTACATGTCCGCGCTGTGGTTTGGCTCGCTCGGCTATTCGGCAGTTTACTGGTACATCTTCAAGCTGAAACTTGAACTATTCCTCGTCTTCCTCGTTTTAACGACCGCGATCCTGCGCGGCGGTTTTTGGCTGATCGAGCGCGCGTTCGCCGCTTTCAACATTGGCCCGCGCACAGTTTTCATTAATAAGCAGCCGGTAAGCATTTCGCCCGCGAGATTTCTTCGGCCAATCGCGTGGATCGTGGCAGTCGGCGCCGGGTTGATATTCGGTTTGGGCATGCGCGAAGAGTGGCGCGACTTTGCTCTCTACTTTCACGCGCCGCAGACGAGTTTGGCCGATCCCATCTTCGGTATGCCCATCAGCTTTTATTTGTTCACGCTGCCGGTTTATGACTCGCTCAGCTCATGGCTGTTGGCTTTGGCTGTGATCATTCTGATCGCAGCGATTGCCTTTGCCGCGTTAACTGCAACTCAAGAAACAGTACTCGCCAGCGCGAAAGATAAGAAGCCGTGGCGCGTCGGTATCACCGTCATCTCGATTCCGCTAGCCATCTGTCTGCTTGTCATGGCGTGGATAACTTTGCTCTCTCGATATCCGTACCTGTGGCAGGACCATCAGATTTTTTCGGGCGTGACCTACATGGAAGCGAATCATCTGCTTCGCGGGCTGTGGTGGGTTGCCGTTGCGCTGGTTGTAGCAGCCGTCGTCTGCATAATCAACGCCTTTAGTTTACGCCGCACTCGAATTCTGATCGGAGCCGTTGCGTTACCGGTAGTTGTTTATCTGATCGCCGCGGTTTTCATTCCCGGTTATGTCACAAACTTTATCGTGAAGCCTAACGAGCTCGGTCGGGAAACTCCGTACATCGAGCAAAATATCGCCTGGACTCGCCGCGCTTTCGGCATCGATAAGATCGAACAAAGAAATTTCGAGGCTGAAACCTCAGTTGAATCATTCGGCCTGCAAGATAACCCCGCGACCTTGGACAACATTCGGCTTTGGGACTGGCGCGCGTTGCAGGACACTCTGAAACAGATGCAGGCGATCCGCATCTACTACGATTTTCCGGACGTGGATGTCGATCGATATCAAACCGGTGGCCAAATTCGACAGATGATGATTGCCGGTCGCGAACTGAATGTGAACAAGCTGCCGGAAACTTCGAAGAACTGGATCAATCAGAGCTTGATCTTCACGCATGGCTACGGCGTGACGATGAATACCTCCAATGAGTTCACGGCCGAAGGGCGCCCGCGGTTTATTCTGTCGAACATGCCGATGGAATCTTCCGCGGCCGACATCCAGGTAAAACGCCCGCAAATCTACTTTGGACAGGAAACCGACAGTCACGTCTACGTCAAAACCAAACAGAAGGAGTTCGATTTTCCACAAGGCGAATCGGACAACTACACGATTTATGAGGGATCAGGCGGGATCAGGATGGGAAGTGGCTTACGACGATTACTGATCGCGTGGGCCGAAGGGGACTTGAGCAAGATTCCCTTCTCAGACGCGATCACGCCCGACAGCCGCGTACTCCTCAATCGCAACATCCGTGAGATTGTGAACGGGCTCGCGCCTTTTCTGACTTACGATCGTGACCCGTATATCGTGGCCGGCGCGGATGGAAATCTTTACTGGATTATCGACGCGTTTACCGAAACATCCACCTATCCCTATTCGCGTCACCACACCGTCGGCGACAACGAGGTCAACTACGTTCGCAACAGCGTGAAGGTAGTCATTGATGCATACAACGGCACAACGAACTTCTACGTTTTTGATCCGGAAGATCCCTTGATTGCCGCGTATCGAGCCACGTTTCCCTCAATGTTTCGCGACGCGAGCCAGATGCCTGCAGACCTGCGCGCGCACGTGCGGTATCCCGAAACTCTGTTGCGTGTTCAGGGGGACGTCTTCGGCCTCTATCACGTGCAGAACGCCAGCGTTTTCTTTCAGCAAGAGGACGCATGGAACGTCGCGCAACAACTCGTCCTGGACGAGCAGAGTAAGAAACAGGTAACGGAGATCGATCCTTATTACGTGTTGATGCAACTGCCCGGCGAGCAAAAGAAGACGGAATTCGCCCTCATCCTGCCGTTCACTCCGGCGAATCGGAACAATATGATCGGCTGGATGGCCGGGCGTTCGGACGGCGAAGATTATGGGAAACTTCTGGCCTACAACTTTCCCAAGTCGCGGCTGATCGATGGGCCGTTGCAGATCGAAGCCCGCATCGATCAGAACGCGCAGCTCTCTGCACAGTTTTCGCTGTGGAACCAGCAAGGCTCACGCGTGGTTCGTGGGCACTTGCTCGTGATACCGATAGGTAAGTCTCTGCTGTATGTTGAGCCGATTTATTTGAAGGCCGAGAGTAGTCCGATGCCAGAACTGCGTCTGGTAGTGCTCGCGACGCAGGACCGGCTAGGCTTCGGACAATCTTTCGACGAGGCGATGACCAGCCTCTTCGGTGATGCCGCCAAAGTCACGCCGCCCGAGCAAAAACCCGCCGAACAAAAACCGCCCAGCGAAGCCCAAGCGAAACCGTCACCTTCACCGTCACCAGTTGCGCAACAAACAACGCAGCAACTAATCAATCGTGCTGTGCAGGAATTCGATGAATACCAGAAACTAACCGCGGCTGGTCGCTTGGGTGAGGCCGGCAAGAAACTCGAAGAACACAAACGCACGCTTGAGGAACTGAAACGCGTTGCAGGAAAACCGTGAGAGCTGCTACTTCAGCTTCGCTTCGAGTTCGCGACCTTCCTTGACTGCATCATTGTATTCAGGCTCGTATCCAGGCGTCGCGCCTTTCTCAAAAAGAATCTTAAGCTGCTGGCGGGCATCGGCCGTTCGGTGATCTTCCGCATACGCCTGCGCCAGTCGCAAATACAGCAAGCCGTTGTTCGGACCAACCTTCAGGCCTTTCTCGAAATATTCGATCGCTTTCTCGGTGTCGCCGCCAAAGATCTTCGGCGCTTTCAGGTACATCTGACCCAAAGCCATATATGCGCTGCCGCTCTCGAAGCCTTCGTCCAGCTTCAGCACAATTTCCATCTCACGCTTTATGTCCTGAATGTCCGTCAGGCTAGCCAGCGTGCTGATTTCTGCGTTGCCGCCATAATTGGCGCCCAGCCAGAAATGTCCTTCAGGCTTGTTGTTGTCCAGCTTGACCGCTAATTCCCCCGCGTCGACCCCGTCGCGAAAGGCCCTCTCCTTTTCGGTGTCATCCGCTGTGTGCTTACCGAGAAAGTAATTGAATTTCGCGAGCCGCCAGGCAATTTCGTAATCCGAGGGATTTGCTGTGGCCGCCTGACGCAGAACGATTAGCCCTTGCCGCACCTTCATCAAATCCGCCCGCTGGGAATAAAACTCGTCAGCTTGCGTCTTCGGATCGGCCGAAGAGGGGGGTGGAGGAGGCGCGCTGACGACCTCACCCGAGGTCTTTCGGCACCCATTTACGCCAAATACGAGAGTTAGCGTGCAAACAAAGAGCGCCATATTTCGCCCGTATTTCGAGCAATTGGCCTTGTCAGGCTCGGAATTGTATGGTTGGTGCATACAGATGCTTCTAGCCCTTTCCAAATGTGCCTCGGTCAGGTATAGTGACCGCTCAGCAACCGAAAATCCGACGGAGAACCAGTGGCAGCGGCAGCATTTTACGACCTTGAGGGCACTCTAGTCAGCACAAACCTCGTTCATACCCTGGGGTTTTATGCTCGAAACCAGCCCGACCTCTTACGCAGTCTGCGGAAGAGCGCCACCACCCTGCTGAGCGTCCCTTTGTTCGCAGTCAGCGACCAGTATAGCCGAAAAGTCTTCAACGACCTTTTTTTCAAACGCTACAAAGGCGAGTCAGAAGATCGGATGAGGTTCTTTGCCGACGAGTTGTTCCAGACGGTGCTTAAACCGGCCGTGTTTCCCGGCGCCTTTGAGTTGATCGAGAAATCCCGAAGCCTGGGATTGCGCCAGATCGTCGTGACCGGTGCGCTGGATGTTTCAGTTAAACCGCTGATGGAGTACCTCGGCATTGACGACTATGTGGCCAACCGTCTCGAATTCGTGAAAGGCGTAGCGACCGGACGTTTGTTGCCGCCCGTGCTCGCTTCGGCGACGAAGGCGTCATGGATTCGCACATTTGCCGAGCGCGAGGGAATCAATCTCAGCGAGTCATTTGCTTACTCAGACAGCATGAGCGATCTACCGATGCTTTCGATCGTTGGCCATCCCGCTGCGGTTAACCCGGATCTTCGTTTGCGGCAGACGGCATTGCATCACGATTGGCCGATCTTGAATTTGAAGTGAGCCCAGGAATGGTGATGAGACTTCGCTACTTCTGGATTCTTTTGGCGCTAGTGATCACGACCTCGTGTGATTCGTATGAAGAGCAACAGAAGGTTGAGAACGTCCTTACGCAAAGCGTCGCGAAGTTTCATGATGAACTCAACAAGGAACAATTTCACGATATCTATTTGCAAGCGACACCGAGCTTACGACAGCGTGTCGATGAGGCGAGGTTTACCACTCAACTCAAAACCGCGCACGAGCAGTTGGGGACGGTTTCGGGCAAAGCAAGCGTGCGGTTGACACCAAAAGCCTGGAAGGATCTCCAATGGGGCACGGTTTTTCGGTCGCGAGCAAATTGTTGTTCATGGGGACACCTCGCGAAAAGCGATTTGATAAATGCTAGCGAGAGATTTGAATGGAAACTCGAGAATGAAGAACGGAAACTTAACTCATACGAGTTTCATCTCATCTGTAAAAAGCCTTGTACTGTTGGAATCGGTATTCCCTAAGAACCTATGGCTCTCCAATTAAGAAAAAGCACGCACGAATCGATCGTCTACATCGACAACGACAGCGCGCCGCGCATCATGCCGTCGGGCGAGGATTTTATTCTCGAGGATATTCCGGTCGGCACCCGCGTGCTCTATCCGAATCCGCCGCTCAAGGGATTACCAAATCGCGAAGCGGCCATTCGGTACGCCGTCAATCATCCCTTCGATTGCGATCCGCTGTATGCGCAGCTCAAGCCGGGCATGAAAGTGACGATTGCGATTGACGATATCAGTCTGCCTTTGCCGCCAATGGCCACGCCGGATATTCGGCAGACAATGCTCGAAGTCGTGCTCGACATGCTGGCTGCCAACGCCATCGACGATGTGCACATCATCATCGCGAACTCCCTGCACCGAAAGATGACGCCCTGGGAAATGAAGCGAATGGTCGGCCAGAACATCTACGATGAATTTTATCAGGACCGCTACTACAACCATGATGCGGAGTGGAAGGAAGGCCTCATCAAAATCGGCGAGACGCGACACAAGGAGCCGTTGACACTCAATCGGCGCGCCGCTGAAAGCGATCTCCTGATTTACTGCAACATCAACTTTGTGCCGATGGACGGCGGCCACAAGTCAGTCGCCGTTGGTCTCTGCGATTACGAGTCGTTGCGCGCACACCACGACCCGCAGACGATTCGCGATTCCGACAGCTACATGGATCCTGCGCGTTCTGAACTCGCCAACAAGTGCATCCGTTTGGGCAAGATTGTCGATAAAGAATTAAACGTTTTTCATATCGAGACCGCCATCAACAATCGCATGTACAAAGGCGACATGGATTTTCTCCTGAAGAACGAGGATGACTTCACCGCATTTGACCGCATGAAGTTCGAAGCCATGCGCTACACGATGAGCAAGCTGCCCCGACAGGCGCGTCGGAAGCTGCTGCATTCACGACCAGCGCAGTACGAGATGACTGCCTGCTATGCCGGCAAGACTGAGCCTGTGCACGCCAAGATTATTGAAAAGGGTTTTCAGCAGTACGCGATTCCGGTACGCGGCCAGTGCGACATTCTGATTACGGGCATCCCCGACATTTCGCCTTACAACGTGTACTCGGTTTTGAATCCGCTGTTGGTGCAGGTGATGGGGCTCGGTTATCACTTCAATTTTTATCGGAACAAGCCATTGCTCAAAAAGGGCGGCGTGATGATCGTCCATCACCCGTGCTACGACGAATTCGATCATGACTTTCACCCGAGCTACATCGAATTTTTCAATCGACTTTTGCCGGAATCACGCGACGCGTTCTACCTCCGCGACAAATACGAGCGCGAATTCGCGAATAACCCCAGCTATGTCGAGATGTATCGGCGCGGCAACGCGTATCACGGCGCGCATCCGTTTTTCATGTGGTATTGGGGCGAAAACGGCCGCCAGCATGTCGGTAAAGTAATCGCCGCGGGCGCCGAAAACGCCCACGTGCCGGCGATGCTCGGTTGGGAGCGCGCCGACAACCTAACGGAAGCGGTGGCTATGGCTCGCAATTACATGGGCAATTCAGCGGAAATCACGATGCTGCATCAACCGATGATCGGCATCGCAGACATGGAATAGTGTCAGCTCCCTCTCCCGTCCGGAGAGGGCTTCAGAAAATGATTGGTTTAGGAACAACAGGAATCGTCGCGCGGGCAATCGCGTTCTCCAGCACGCTGCTGCTGTCGATCGCAATTCTCAACTTTCTACCGGGGGCGCGGGCGCGGCGGCAGACACATTTCGCGCGCGCTGCAGCCGATGGGAATGTCCGCAGCATGCGTTTGCTGCAAATGGCTGGAGCACGCGTCAACAGCCAGGGCAGTTGCTGCACGCCACTTCTTTTAGCTGCGAGCGAAGGACGTCTCGACGCAGTCCGTTATTTGCTCGACCAGGGCGCTGATGTGAATGCGCGCGATGAGCGAGGTCGCAGCGCGCTAACTGAGGCCGCGTTCTATGGAAACGCATCAGTAATCAAGGAATTAATTCTGCGCGGCGCGGACCTAAACGCGGTGAGCGATGAAGGAACTGCATTGGACATCGCCATCAACACCAAGCACGACTCGGTTATCGAGTTGTTGAAGCATTACGGCGCAAGGACGGCCCGCGAACTTCGGTAAGCGAGATAATTATGACTGCGAAGCTTTCACCAACTGAGATTTTCCAAAATCGGCGCGTGTTCATCATTGGCGCCACCGGCTTCGTCGGCAAAGTCACGCTTAGCATGTTGCTGCATCGCTTTCCCAACATCGGCAAAGTCTACGTTACGGTGCGGGCGCGCTCGCAGGAAGAATCCGAAACTCGTTTCTGGAACAACGTCATCACTGCGCCACCATTCGATCCGGTGCGCGAAAGATACGGACACAATTTCGAAGAGTTCATTCGCGACAAGATCGCGATCGTCGGCGGAGATGTCGCCGAAGAGAACTTGGGTTTCACCGAAGCAGAAGCTGAACGGATAGCCGGCGACATCGACGTGCTGATTAACTCTGCAGGCAACGTCACCTTCAATCCGACTTTGGAAAGCGCGCTGCGCACGAATGTCGTCGGAACCCAAAACGTAATCGCGTTTGCGAAGCGCATGAAGCGGCCCTGTCTCGTGCACATCTCCACCTGTTTCGTCGCCGGCAATCGCTCGGGATCGATTTGGGAAGACGATGAAGTCCTGGGCTACTTTCCGCGCCGCGATGAACTTATAGGCGTCAAGTTTTCAGTCGCCGAAGAGATTCGCGATTGCGCCAAGATGTCCGAACGCGCGCGCGAAGAGGCGAAGGACGCGATGATGGCTGCGTACTTTCGCGAGCAGGCGCGCAAGCGGCTCAACGAAGAGATGCGTGACGGAGACGATCCCGATGCGCTGGGTCTTGCGGTCGCTCGCGAGCGAAAGGTTTGGGTGCGCAATCGGTTGACCGAAATGGGAATCGAGCGCGCAGCATTCTGGGGCTGGCCCAACATCTACACGTACACCAAAGCGCTCGGCGAACAACTTGTCGCGGCGGAAACGGACATGGTGCGCAGCATCGTGCGCCCGAGCATCGTTGAGTCCGCGAAGGACTATCCCTTTCCCGGTTGGAACGAAGGCTTCACCACCACTGCGCCGATCGTCTTTCTCACGCTGAAAGGCCAGCGCCAACTGCCGGCAAACAAGAAATTGATTCTCGACATCACGCCGGTCGATCAGGTCGCCGCGGTGATGCTCGCTGTTGCCGCGCAATCGTGTGTCGAACAACCGAAGCTCGTCTATCAAGCCGCCACCGGCGACGCGAACCCGGACAACATGGAACGAATCATCGGATTCTGCGGCCTCTTTCGCCGTCATGAAGAGCTGAAGAAAGATGATGGTTTGCGCCTGTTTCACGAGATTTCCGCCCGTTTTGAGCCCTTTCCGGTCTCGCCTGAACGCTTTGAAAAGACGTCGGTGCCGCTGATGAACAAAGCGGCGAAGAAGACTTCTGAGTTGCTCGATCGCGCGAATCCGCGCTGGGGCGGCGGCCGCTACGAAGGCGTGATCAAGCGCATCAAGCAAACGGTTGACAGCGTCGAACAACAAACACGTGAAGCCACAGAAGCGTTTGAGATGTTTCTTCCTTTCACGGTTGAGAACGCCTACGTCTTCAGGTGCGACAACATCCGCGCGCTCTTCAATCGCATTCGCGAAGATGAGCAACAGCTGCTCACGTGGAATCCGGAACAAATCGATTGGTACGACTACTGGCTTAACGTTCACCTGCCGGGATTGAAGAAATGGGTACTGCCGACGCTTGAAGAAGACATGCGTGCCCAGCCAAAGCGCGTCTACACCTATCGCGATCTCGTCGAATTGTTCGAAACCAGCACTAAGCGTCACGAGACGCGCGTGGCGATGCGCATCGAACGCGACGGTCGTAAAGAGCAATACACGTACGGAGACTTGCGCGAGCTCGCGACACGCGCGGCGGGGTTCTTCGCCAGTAATGGAATCAAGTCAGGCGAGCGCGTCATTCTCTTTAGTCACAACGCGCCTGAGTGGGGCATAACTTACTTCGGGGTGCTGAAAGCCGGCGCGACCTGCATACCGATCGACGCGGAAAGCGCAACCAATGAAGTCGTTAATTTTGCCGGCGCCGGTGACGCCGCCGCGATCGTGATCAGCCAGAAGCTTCTTGATGACCATTCTGATTTGCGCGACAAACTCGAGGCGGCGGGGTTCAACGATGTGCGCATTTGGACGTTCGAAGAAATCTACGAATTACCTGCGCAGGAAGTCGAAGACGAACGCATTGCTTTACTGCCGCAACGAGTGTCACCGCAATCCGTTGCCTCACTAATCTTCACTTCCGGCACAACCGGTCGCCCGAAAGGCGTGATGCTCTCGCACCGCAACCTGACCAGCATGGTGTCGATGCTTTCATCCGTCTTCGACATGGACACGAGCGATGGGGTGCTGTCCGTTCTGCCGCTGCATCACACGTTTGAATTCTCCACTGGATTTCTCACTCCGATCAGTCGCGGCGCGCAGATCACTTATCTCGACGAGCTGAACAGCGAAAATCTCGCGAAGGCCATTAAGAACGGCCACGTTACCGGCATGGTCGGCGTGCCCGCGCTTTGGGAGTTGCTGCATCGTCGCATCAAAAATCGCTTGCACGATCGCAGTAAGTTCGTCGGCGATACAGCGGACGTGTTGATGAAGTTCAATGCATGGCTGCGCGACAAGACGCCGCTCAATCTCGGCCAACTGCTTTTCTATCCTATTCATGAAGGCATGGGCGGCCGGGTTCGTTACTTTATCAGCGGCGGTTCGGCATTGAGTGAAAAGATTCAGCGCGATTTTCAGGGACTTGGTTTCACTATTTTGGAAGGCTATGGACTAACGGAAGCTTCGCCGGTCCTGACGGTGACACGGCCAGAGAATCGCATGCTGTCGGGGACAGTCGGACGGCCGCTGCCGGGCGTGCAGATTGACATCAAAGACCCCGACGCGAGCGGCGTTGGTGAAGTCATCGCGCGCGGCCCCAACGTAATGCTCGGTTATTTCGGCAACGAAGAAGCAACGCGCGAAGCGCTGGTTGATCGCTGGCTGTACACGGGCGACCTGGGGCGGCTGGATGAAGACGGCAATCTGTATCTTGTCGGGCGATCGAAAGACATTATCGTCGACACGAATGGCAAGAACGTTTACCCGGATGAAGTCGAAGAGGTCTATCAGGACTCGCCGTACATCAAAGAGCTGAGCGTTTTCGGCCTACCGGACGGGATCGGCGAGAAAGTCGCCTGCATCGTCGTGCCGGACAAGGAATACGACATTGCTCTATCGGAAAACGAACTCCGCGCGAAGATTGAAGAACACTTCCGCGACGTTTCGTCCAAGCTGCCTTATTACAAACGGGTCAAGGTTCTGCACTTCACCGATGAAGAATTGCCGCGCACGGCGACCCGCAAGGTGAAGCGCCGCGAAGTTTTGCACATCGTGCAGCAGATGGAGGCGGACCGCTCCGAAGTCGGTCTCGAGCGCGAAGAAGTCACCGGCGACGCCGCCTGGCTGGCAGAGATTGTCGCGTCGGTTGCGAGCCGCCCGGTCCACGAAATCACGATGAACTCGCGACTGCCGGACCTTGGTTTTGACAGCTTAATGTTCGTGGAGCTGGCGGCGGCCATCGAGAACGCCGGCGGATCGTTACTGGCGCCGGATCGTTTAAATGAAGTTCAGGACGTGCGAGAACTTCTCAGTGTAGTCGAGCGAGTGGCGGCCGCTTCCCGTCGCGAAGCGCCGCGTCTGCGACTTGAGCCGGAGAAGGAAGAAGAGATTCACGTGCCTGAGACGCTGCGAGTCGTCGGGAACAAAGTTGTCGAAATTGCCCAGCGAACTTTGTACGAGCGCATCTTGCGCGTGAAATATGACGGTCGCGCGAATATCCCGTATCACACGAATTTCATTGTGGCTGCAAATCACCAGTCGCACCTCGATATGGGTTTGGTCAAAATGGCGCTCGACGATGCTGGAAAAGATCTCGTCGCGCTGGCCGCCGCTGACTATTTCTTCGACACGAAGTACAAACGCGCCTACATGGAGAACTTCACGAACCTCGTGCCGATGGAACGTTCTGGATCGTTGCGACAATCGCTGCGGCATGCGCGTTCGTATCTGGATCGGGGCTACAACGCACTCATCTTTCCCGAAGGCACGCGCTCAATGACGGGGATAATGGCGGACTTCAAACCGGTCGTCGGTTATCTCGCGCTGGCGGCGCGCATCGGAATTCTGCCGGTGTATCTCGAAGGCACGTATGACGCGTACCCGAAAGGTTCGACGATTCTGAAACGTCGCGACGTCGGCGCGCGTATCGGTCGCCTGATTTCGATCGAGGAACTTGAAGAGATGACAGACGGTCTGCCGCGCGCCGAAGCCTATCGCCTGATTGCCGAACGCGTGCGCCACGAAGTTGTAAACCTGCGCGATCGCACGAGTATTAAGTTTGACGCCTCAACCGTGCATGAACAGTGGAAGGCCGAACGACGCGCAGGCAAGCTGCGCATCGAAGCAAGCGATGAAGAGTACGCGATGGCGGGAGGATGAGGAACTGTCCGCAGATTACGCAGATTACACAGATTCCGACAAAACAAATGAAGAGAGCCCTAGTCAGCCTGTGCCGGATTTGTAATTTCTAATCTGCGTAATCTGCGTAATCTGCGGATTAAATCTTATGGCGACCAAGATCCCAAAGAAACGCACCGCGCAGATCGTGCCGAAGAAGAGCACGAAGCGGCATGCGGCCATTGTCAAGAAAGTTCCGGCCACGACTTTGATTACCGGCGGCACGGGCTTTCTCGGCGCGCATCTCGTCCGGCAGCTGGTTGAGTCGGGCTCGAAAGATATTCGCGTGATGGCAACTTCGATTCCGGAATGGTTGACGGGTCTCGGCGTCGACACTTTCGAAGGATCAATTACTAACGACGAGGACGTCGCCCGCGCCGTCGAAGGCGTGACTGAGATTTACCATCTCGCCGGCAAAGTTTCGCGCGACAAAGACGACTCGCGCGAGATGTACAAGCTGCACGTCGAAGGCACGCGTTTGCTTTGCGATGCTGCAAAAAAGTCTGGCGTGAAGACGATGGTGCTCGCCTCGAGCAGCGGCACGATCGCCGTATCCGAAAAAGCCGACGACATTCTCGATGAAACCTACAATCCGCCGTTGGACATCATTTCGCGGTGGCCGTATTACGCGAGCAAGGCGTATCAGGAGATGGCTGCCCTCGAGCGATTCAATGGGAACGATCTGCGGCTGGTGATTCTGAATCCGAGTCTGCTGCTCGGGCCGGGCGACGACCGCTTGAGCTCGACCAAGATCGTTTTGGATTTTATGGCGCAGAAGATTGCGGCGGTTCCCAACGGTGGATTGAACTTTGTCGATGTGCGCGACACCGCGCAGGCCTTTCGTGTCGCGATGCAGAAAGGTCGTCACGGCCATCGTTACCTGCTGGGCGCCGTCAACTGGACGTTTGTGAAGTTCTTCGATCGACTGGCCCGGCTCACAAAAGTCGCGTCGCCACGTCTCGCCTTTCCTTCGAAAGTTGCAGTGACGGGAGCGCATGTCATCGATTCACTCTTCCGTCAATGGAAGTTCACGCCGCCCGTCCAAGCCGACGAGATCGAGATGGCCGAATACTTCTGGTACTTCAAGCACGACAAGGCGCGACGCGAACTGGGCTTCATGCCGCGCGATGCCGGCGACACCTTGAATGATACTGTGCGTTACCTGCGCGAAAACTTTCGAGTTGGCACATAACTCACTTGGTAGTGTCCTGATTTCACCTTAGCGTAACTTTGCGACTTGGCGTCTTAGCGTGAAAAACCACACTGAAATTCTGTTCGCGCAAAGTCGCAAAGTTCCGCAAAGTAAGACACTGCCACTCACTTCGCCTCAAGCTGCTTATACATGCGCGCGAAGTCAAAGCTGTTCCACGATTCGACAAACATTCCATCTTTCACGCGGGCGATGCCGATGCCGTCGAAGTCGACCGTTGAGCCGGTGGCTTTCATTCCCAGACTGTCGCCTTCGTGTTTGCCGCGGACTGAGCAACGGGCAACCACTTTATCGCCTTCGGCAATCGTGTCCTCGACCACGACTTCAATGTTGGGAAAAGCGTCGCGAAACTGTGTATGAAACGGCATGAAGCCACTCGCGCCGCGCAAAGGTTCAGCGGGATCGCCGGAGAGGCCGTGATTGATGCACTCCTCCGACATCATTTCACGGACCGCCTCGGGCCGGCCCTGGTTCCAAACCTCTTCGAACCAGCGACGCATCAAAGCCTTGTTTGCTTCCTGAGTGTTGTAGTCAGACATGAGGAACCTCCGTTAATGACTAAGTTACAGAACCGCGAACGGTAGTGAGCGGGATAAAGGTTCAACTTGGCGCGTTCTGAAACTTGAGTCGCGATCCCGCTCGCTACAGCTCGCGGTTCTGTAACGCTCTACTCGACATCGTTCTCGTCGACGTGAAATTTGTGCATCACTCGATGGACGACCGGCGCAAGCATGATACCCATCAATGCTAGTACGACCAGGCCGCTGAAGAGCGCGTAGATCGCCGCGAAGATCTTGGCCTGATCGTTGGGCAACTGGTTCACTGGCCCCATGCCGCCCAGAATCATTGACGCCTCCAGCAGCGAATCGATCCAATTGAAGCCGGCGAGGTAATGGTAGCCGGCGATTCCAATTAACAGACCTACGACTATCACCGCCAGCGCAATTGCGAGCGAACCTAGCAGGCGCTTGAAATAAACCGCTCGCGGCGCCAGCTCATCAGACCGGCGCTCATATATCCACCAGCCTCGCGGTTGCTTTCTTCGCTTGGCCATTAGAGCCTTTTCATGGAAATCGAACGCGCAGCGCGCGCGGCACGATTTGAAAAGTTGACGGCAACCGACCGACAACTTCGCCATCCAGTTCGACGCGAACTTCCCTGGCCTTGTTTGCCGGGCGAGCGACAACTTGTTTGGCGAGTTCGTGCGTGACTTCGCTCATCCGCAGGTGCGCGCCGAAATAAAGCCGCGGCGCGTTGGTGAGCAGACGAAACGAGTTCGAGTCGCCAATCGTCACCACGTCAAAATAGCCATCATCCAATTTCGCATTGGGGGCAATCTTCATGGCGCCGCCGTAATACCGAGCGTTGGCAACGCAGAACTCAGCCACGCGCAGACGCCGCTCGGCGTTCTCGTCGATTTGCAAGAGCACGTCAGACGGCGAGGCGGCGAAGGTTGTTTGCACCGTGGCTGCCGCGTAAGAAAGTTTGCTGGTGACTTTGCGTGGAGTGAAAGCCGGCACCCACTTCTTCGCCCCACCCTCGGCTGCGCGATCGAGCACTTCAGTGCTCATGCCAAAGCTCGCGACGTTGATTGAATATCGCGTTTCGCGCTCGCCGGCTTCGTTAATGAAAGTCACGCGCACCGCATCGATAGTTTTGGCCCGGCCGTCGCGTAGCGCTCGCGCGGCGTCCGCGACACTGTTAGAAATTCCGATGCTGCGGCGAAAATCACTGCCGGTGCCGGCTGGCAAAATGCCGAGTTCAGCTTCCGTTTTGGATTCAATTATCCCGTTCGCGACTTCAGAGATTGTTCCGTCACCGCCGCAAGCAATGATCAATTTTATCCCCTGCTTCGCGGCCTCGGCGGCCAGGAATCGGGCATGGCCAACGCTGTCAGTAAATGCGACGCTGTACGCTCCAAAATGCGTTCGCAGGTCGCTGGCGATTTTCGCCCAGTTTTCACGCGTCGCGCCATCGGCGGCAGCGGGATTAACGATAACTAGAGGTAGGGACATTTGCTTCGTTCCGGAGGAACGAGATGTTTATAGAACATTAGTCTTCTTTTCAAAAGCGTCGACAGAATAACTATAGGCACCGAGCAACTATAAACATTCAGCCGCTAACGCGGCTGTCAGTCAGCGGCCATGACTTGCTTATCTTGTTCCGCAAGAGCCGCTATCTTACTCATCACAAACTCCCCAATCTCCTTGTAGGTCCGCACATGATCTTTCTTGGCGATGAACTCTGACAGATCGAGCTGGGCGCCGAAATGAATTCGTATCTTCGGGCCGCCAAACCAATTCCCCAAAACTTGTTTGGGCAAATTGTTGCCGAGGCCGGCGATGAAAACGGGAATGACTTGCGGGTTTGCATCCTTGATCAGTTTGCCGACGCCCGGCTGCGGCCTGAGAAAAGTGTAAGGGTCGTCGTTTTTGTTGCGTGTGCCTTCAGGATGAAACCCGATGACATTCCCAGCGCCTTCACTGCTCAGTTGTACCAGTCGCCGCATTGAGTACTTGTCGAACGCTCGCTTTTCCGGCATCGGATTTTTGCCAGTGACAAAGAACGGCGGATACATCGACCACCAGCCCATGATTAGATTCACGAACATGCCGATAGGATTTTGATAGTAGAAGCGGCCACGCACCGGAAAAAAAAGTTGCTTGCGCCATTTCGTCTTCCGAAACAGCGTCGTCGAGACAACGTACATGTCAAAGAACGATCGATGATTCGCGACCAGCAAAAGGGGACGCGAGTGATCCACCGCTTCGACATGCTCCAGTCCATAGACTCGCATCAAGTTGTAAGTCGAAATATGAATCCAGCCCGCGCCGAAAAAGCTCTGGCACCACGTCCAGAAACGTTTCCAGCCGCCGAGGTTCATGCGATGGGTAAAACGAAAGGCGAAACGCTCGAAGGGTGAAAGGACAGCTAGCTCTTCGGGTGAAGGAACCAACGGTTGTCCAACGTCTAATGTCCAGTGTCCAACGTTCGGAGACACGTCGACTTTAGACTTTGGACTTTGGACTTTGGACTCGGACCTATTCAATCGAAAAGTACCGCGCCTCCGGATGATGCACGATGATAGCAGAAGTCGATTGCTCGGGATCGAGTTGAAACTCTTCGGTTAGTTCGACGTCAATGCGTGAAGGATCGAGCAGCTCAAACAGTTTGGTTTGATCTTCGAGGTTGGGACACGCCGGATATCCAAAGCTGAAACGCGAGCCCTGATATCCCTGGCGGAACAATTCATTGAGATTCGTCGCGTCCTTTCCGGCAATTCCCAACTCCTGCCGAATCTGCTTGTGCCACAATTCCGCCAGTGCTTCGGCGCTCTCAACGCTCAAGCCGTGAAAGTACAGGTAATCGGAATAGTTATCGCTCTTGAATAGTTCCTGCGAATACTCGCTGGCACGCCGCCCCATTGTGACGAGATGAAAAGCAACGACGTCCGTCTGACCGGAATCAACCGAAGCGAAGTAATCGGCAAGACAGAGATTTTTGCCGGAAGGTTGCCGCGGAAAAGTGAAGCGCGTTCGTTCGGTCTTTGCGTCGTCTTCGTAAATGATTAAATCGTTGCTCGATGACTGGCAATGAAAGTAACCGTAGACGACTTTGGGGACCAGCAGACGCTCGCGCTCGCTACGCGCTTTCAACTCCTCATAAACCGGTCGCACATGTTCGGCGAGCAGGGCCTGATATTCTTCGTTTGATTTCCTTCCCTGCTTGAATTGCCACTGACCTTTGAAGAGCGGCGTTTCATTCACGAACTGAAACACGTTATTCAAAGGAATTCGATCTACGACACGTGAGCCGAAGAAAGGTGGTTGCGGAATCGGCACGCTGGAGCTGACGCTCGAACGAGTGGTGTGCGTCGTGTCGCCTACGACTGGGCGAATTCGTGTGGGCTTGCGCACACCGAGCTTGGCTTCTTCGGCGAGCAGTTCTTCTTCTTCGACTGGAGCGCGAGCGTCCCGCTCGCTTTCGGGTTGATTCTGCAAGCGAGACGCTTGCGCTCCAGTCTGTGCCGCGCCGCCGTTCATCAGTTTGTCCATCGTGTGCAGGCCGGCGAAGGCGTCGCGCGCATAGAACAACGTGCCTTTGTAGAGCGACTTCAAATCGTCTTCGACATAGCGCCGCGTTAAAGCCGCGCCCCCAAGCACCACGGGAACTTTGATGTCACGCTCATTCATGACCTCGAGATTCTCTTTCATGATGAGCGTCGATTTGACCAGCAGGCCGCTCATGCCGATGGCGTCGGCCTGATGTTCGTGGTACGAGTTGAGAATCGCGTCAATCGTTTGCTTGATGCCGAGGTTAATGACTTTGTAGCCGTTATTAGTCAGGATGATGTCGACAAGATTCTTGCCGATGTCGTGCACATCGCCCTTGACGGTCGCCAGCACCATCGTCCCTTTCGCCGTAGCGCCGCCTTTCTTTTCCATAAACGGTTCGAGGAATTTCACCGCCGTCTTCATTGCTTCGGCGGATTGCAGCACGAATGGAAGTTGCATTTGGCCGCTGCCGAAAAGTTCGCCGACGACTTTCATGCCCTCCAGCAGGATGTTGTTGATAATGTCGAGCGCCGAATATTTTTCCAGCGCCAGCTTAAGATTGTCTTCCAATCCCAGCTTCTCACCATCGATGATGTGAAACTTCAGTTTCTCTTCGACAGTTTCGCCCCGTGATTCCTTCTTCTTGGACTTCGTCGTCACGCCTTCGAACAGCTTGGTGAATTCCGTGAGGGGATCGTACGTGCAGACCTCGCCATCGAATTCGCGCCGGTCGTAGATCAGATCGAGCGCAACTTTCAGTTGGCCTTCTTCGATACGATTGAGCGGCTCGATCTTGCTGGCGTTGACGATGGCTGAGTCGAGACCGGCCGCCACCGCCTCATGCAGGAAGACAGAATTGAGCACGATGCGCGAGGCGGGGTTCAGACCAAAAGAAACGTTCGAAACGCCAAGAATCGAAAACGCGCCGGGTAGCTCCGCCTTGATGCGCCTGATGCCTTCGATTGTCTCCAGCGCGTTGCGCCGATCTTCTTCGATTCCGGTTGAGATCGGCAGCGCCAGCGCATCGAAGAAAATATCGTCCGCCGGGATGCCGAATTGCGTCGCTTGTTCGTAAGCGCGCTTCGCAATCTCGAACTTGCCTTCAGCGGAGCGCGCCATGCCCTGCTCGTCAATCGTGCCGATGACGACACCGGCGCCGTACTGCTTCGCGAGATCGAGCACCTTCAAAAAGCGCGGCTCGCCGTCTTCATAGTTCGTCGAGTTTAGAATGCATTTGCCGCCGGCGTGCTGCAGGCCGGCCTCCATCTTCTGCCATTCAGTCGAATCGAACATCAAAGGAATCTTGACGTTCGTCACCAAACGCGAAGCCAGTTCGTGCATGTCTTTCTCGCCGTCACGGCCAACGAAATCGACGTTGACGTCCAGCACGTGCGCGCCTTCGCGTTCCTGTTCACGCGCGAGCGAAACGAGGCCGTCCCAATCTTCGGCGTTGAGCAGGTCACGCATCTTCTTTGATCCGCTGGCGTTGACGCGCTCGCCGATGATTAAGAACGAAGTGTCCTGTCGATATGGCTGTTGAATGAAGATCGAAGAACTCGCCGCCGTGCGCGGCACATCCCGCTTCACCGGCACGATGTCTTTGACGGCTTCGACTACTGCTTTCAAATGCGCGGGCGTCGTGCCGCAGCAACCACCGACGATGCTCACGCCGAGGTCGCGCGCGAAGTGCGCCAGGTCCTTCGACAGCGACTCCGGTGTCTCTTTGAAGACCGCGTGTCCGCCGACGTTCTCGGGTATCCCGGCGTTCGGAATTACCGAAACCGGAAACTTCGAATTCTGACAAAGATAACGAACGTTCTCAGCCATCTGCTGCGGGCCGGTGGCGCAGTTCATACCCAGCACATCGATCGGGAAGGGCTCGAGCGCTGTCAGCGCCGCACCGATTTCAGTCCCCATCAACATGGTGCCGAAGGCTTCGATGGTGACTTGCGCAATGACCGGCACGCGGCGTTTTGAAGATTCAAACTCTTCCAGGATCGCCGCGAGTGCCGACTTCGTTTGCAGGATATCCTGACAGGTTTCGACAATCAGCAAGTCCGCGCCGCCGTCGAGCAAGCCACGCGCCTGCTCGCGATACGACGCTTTCATGTCGAGAAAGGAAATATGGCCGAGCGTCGGCAGCTTGGTCGTGGGCCCCATCGAACCGGCAACCCAGCGCGGTTTCTCTTTCGTCGAGAAATCCGCGGCCACGCGTTTGGCTAGTTCCGCAGCCTTCTTGTTCAGCTCATAAGCCAGATCAGCGATCTGATATTCGGCGAGCACGATCGACGCGCCGCCGAACGAATCGGTCTCGATGACGTCGCAGCCGACTTCGAGAAATCCGGCGTGAACGTTGGCGACGGCTTGCGGTTTGCTGATGAGAAGATGTTCCGGGCAGCCTTCAAACTGCGGGCCGCCGTAATCGTCAACCGTCAGATCCTGCGCGTGCAGATTGGTGCCCATCGCGCCATCAAAGACGACGATGCGTTCTTTTAAAATGTCGAGAAAGGTGGTCATAAGTGCTGTGTCAGAAGCCCGACCGTAAGGGAGGGCAACCATACCCATTGGAACTTACGCTGATGAACGCTGCCCTCCCTAACGGTCGGGCTTCTGACACCATGCAAAAGCCCCGCGCTGCTAACAACGCGGGGCCTTCATCAAAACTTTTCGAAACGATTTGAAGAACTCGCCGAGCTGTTTAGCGGATTATTTTACGTGGCCGCAAGTCGCCTTAACTCACCACGTTTTGTCAACGGCTATTGAAACATCGCAGTGGCACTGTGTCAACAGCAGCGAATGCCGGGTAGTAGTTGTTCATTTTTGAAAAGTGGCACGGGCGTCCCGCCCGTGAAATCACGCGCAAGATGCGCGTCCCACTTACTCAAACTGAACCAGCACCGATGCCCGGGTAGTGGGACAAACTGTGGATACAGGAACCAGTCTTGGCACGGCGAAGCTAAACGTCGTCAGGGCCAACTGGCTAACTCTTCAACGGTTTCGATGGGCAGAAGCAAACAATGGACTTCTTTTATCTCCTTGCACTTTTTGTTTATGAGGCGGATTGCCTTTTTCGACATTTTGATATGGGCCGCTTTCTCTTTCTTCGGGTCCTCTGGGCCGACACCAGGCTTTAGGAGTTTCTTAAAAGCACCGCAGTCTCGGTGATCGAGGATCATCACTTCCGTCACCCCGTGCTCTTTGATCGCAAACGCAAGTTGATCCAAAAACGTCGTCGTCCACTCCCGCTTATGGACGACGCCTAAGCTCGCGCCGGCCAAAATCAATTGATCGTATTTCCCGCGTAACCCTCTGGAGTCCATTGTTTGGATGATCCGATGCGGGTAGCGAGAATCCATGCACGTAAGCATGAGGAGCGGAATCTTGGCAGCCTTACTTAGTCTTGGAGCAAGGTGTTCAGACACATACGACTCGAAATCCATCTCATTTAGTTCAGACATAGTAACCTCCGTTTTCCTAACATTAGCTGTGTCGAGGAATCCGCGCCGCGCACGTAATCCTCAATTACCATCAACAACGCAGCGCGCTTTAACCACGGCCCTGAACCAGGCGGCGCGTATTCGGCGCGTGCTTGATCAACGGCACCGTCTTCAATCGTCTGCCGCCAATTTGTTCGACGACGTGTTGTGCGGACATCATGGCGCCTTCCTGCCAGCCCGGGAGTTGAGATACCTGATCGCCCACGACGTAGAAGCGGCGATCCGGGGCCAGCAGCCGCGAGTAGGCCTTCGTGTCCGCCTCACTGCCAGGTTTCCAGTCGGCCCAGCCACCGCCTTCGCTCGGAATATTTTGCCAGGCGATTGAAATCGCTTTGTCGGACGGGACCAGTCGCGTATCAGCAAATTCCGGATGAAGCTTTACCGCGCCCCGACGCGCCGTAATGATGCGTTCATCGAGACTCATTTTTCCGAAGGCTCTCGCATCATCATCGTAGTTGTAGACACCGGTCAGCGTGCCGTTTTTTGTGAAGTAGTCATACGACGGATACCACATCTGAGTGATTGGGTCGTCCGTATAACTGATCCCGCCGTAGATCTGATTCTTGTCCGATTCCCAGAAACGCTCGTTGGCCTGCCAGCCAAGCTTGCAGGTTGGCGCATACTCGCACTGTTTCACGGCGGCAGCAAAACCGGGCTCGAACTTGTCGACCTCGATGTTTTTGAGCAGCGGAAGCGGAATATTGCTGATGCAGTAGTCCGCCTTAATAGTCCGGCGCGAACCCTGGCTCTCGACGACCACGGTGACGTTGTCGTTACCGATCTCTATGTGCAGCACCTTCGAGTTGTAATGGATGAGCGAGCCGATCTTTCTCACGAATCCATCAACGATCTTATCCATACCGCCAACCGGTTGGAAAAGCGTCGGCTGCCATTCGTATTCGAACGACTGGTAAAACCGGTAACGCCAGTATTCAGACCTGAGCAGTTCGCTCAGGTTGAGCGTGGGTCCGGGCTCGCACGGGTCTTTAACCGTGATTTCGCAGCCGTCGCGTGTAGAGCCGGAATAGCGGAAGCACGTCACGCATTGTTTGCTGCAGCTTATGCAAGCGTCACAACTCAAATTGCATTTGTTGCACTTGTTCTCTCCGCACTTGGCGCAGATATCGTTCTGGCCCAGGTCGCCGAAATTCTTCAAGAGACAAAGAAGATTATCGCGGTCAGCCGCGTTAAGCTCTGCGTTGAGAGCCCCCTGATTCACAGCCTTCGCCAACATTTCGGCGATGTACCCCTGCATGTCGTAGGCGATCTGCCGTTTGACCTGTGGCTTGCCGCCGAAAGCCTGGTCGCTTTGGAAGAGATTGGCCATCGTCTCCATGACATAGACTTCGAGGGCCACGTCTAATTCTCGGCAATAGTGAAGCACTCTTCGATGATGATAAGGGAGCCGTCCCGGGCCCATATTCAGATACAGGCCCTCGTCGAAATTGCAAACCTGTTCGGTCTCCACACCATCCTGATTCACCTCTTTGATCACTGTGCCGCGTCGCGCCGTATGATTCCGTCCACCGGCCCGTTCGGTCAATTCGATAATCTGGCAGCCGTAGTTTGCGCGGGTCAGTTCATAGGCAGCGGTCAGCCCGCCGATTCCGGCGCCGAGGATGACGACTGACTTGCCTGTTCCTGAGCCCTGCGGAAGTTCGGGTGGCCCGGCCCACGCTTCCGGAAGATTAATCAGCCCCAGCGCAGTCATCGTCTCGTAAAGCGCCGCTGAGCCGCCGGCTATGCCGACTTGCTCGAGAAAGCGTCGGCGAGTTACACCCTTATTCTTCTTTGTCATCTTGGTTCCTCCTCGTGGGCGTTAGAAGTACTTGTTCTGCATCAGACAGACCACCTATGAAACCGCGGTAAAAAGAACGACCGTACAAATCAGTTCCTCATACTCCTTTTCATCTTGCTAATCAATGGGTTTTTCCCAAGTACCACCGAGGCAAACGTCGATTATGAGTCTTACCTCAAAGCAGAGAACCACTGTTGGGGTTCGTAGTCCGGATACGGGGGCCGCGCTTTTCTATTTACGATTTACGATTTACCATCTACCCTCTTGACGTTCATGCGCCGCGCCATCTATCCCGGCTCGTTCGACCCCGTCACCAACGGGCACCTCGATATCATTCAGAGAGGCTGCAAGCTCTTCGACGAAATCATCGTCGCGATTCTGATTAATCCGGAGAAGACCGCGTTCTTTTCGGTTTCAGAGCGCAAGGAGATTCTCGCCGACGTGTTGAAAGAGATCGAGCAGGGCCGCTGCAAAGTTGTGGTCGACAGCTTTGAGGGTTTGTTGGTGCAGTACGCGGCTGAGCGCCAGGCAAATGCGATCGTGCGCGGCATCCGCGCGATTTCGGATTACGAATACGAGTTGCAGATGGCCTTAATGAATCGGCGGCTCGAGCCAAGTTTGGAAACAGTCTTCATGATGCCCGCCGAGGCTTATTCATACGTGAGTTCGCGTTTGGTGAAAGAAGTGTTTCACCTCGGCGGCAGTATTGAAGGATTGGTGCCTGCGTTAGTCGAACAGCGAATGCGAGAAAAGAAGTGACTATCTTTGCGTAGCTTTGCGCCTTCGCGTCTTTGCGTGAACCGTTCTCGCCAAGGCGCAAAGACGCAAAGGAACGCAAAGTTCAGATGGCTGCAACCGTAACCTCCAAATTCCCAGTTTCCGACCGCGTCGCGGAAATGAAAGCGTCCTCGACGCTGGCCGCGATGCAGGCTGCCGTAGCGATGCGCGCAGAAGGCATCGATGTCGTGGACCTCGGCGCCGGCGAACCGGATTTCGATACGCCACAGAACATCAAGGACGCTGCGGCTGCGGCGATGCAGGCCGGGCAGACGAAGTACACGCCCACTGCGGGCACACGCAAATTTCAGCAGGCAATCATCGATTTCTATCAACGCGAATTCAACACTTCGTACGAGCGTAATGAAGTAATGGGCACAGCGGGGGGCAAGCAGGCGCTCTTCAACGCGGTCGTTTGTCTGATCAATCCCGGCGATGAGGTGCTGATTCCTAAACCTTACTGGGTGACGTTTCCCGAGATCGTCACCTTCGCGCGCGGTACGTCCGTTTTCATCGAGACTGAACAGAATGATTTCGTGCTGACCGCTGAGATGGTGCGCGCAGCAATCACGCCCAAGACTAAGCTGATCATTCTGAACTCTCCATCGAATCCTTCCGGCCGCGTGATTCCGCCCAAAGAGTTCGAACGAATCATGGAGATAATCGCGGAGCGTGACGCGTACGCGATCTCTGATGAGTGTTACCTGCGCTTCGTCTATCCTCCGAATAAAGTCTTCAGCGCGGCATCGTTGCGTCCCGAGTTGCGCAAACGACTCTGCATCGCCGGCTCCTTTTCGAAAACGTACGCGATGACGGGTTGGCGAGTGGGATATTCGCTGGCGAATGCTGACTGGACGCGCGCGATGTTGAAGGTGCAGGGCCACTCAACCAGCAACACGACTTCGATTGCTCAAGCGGCCGCCGCCGAGGCGTTCAATGGGCGACAGGAATCGGTAGCGAAGATGCTGGCGGAATATACGAAGCGCCGCGAGTGGCTGTTGAATGCTTTGAATGAAATTGCAGGATTGCGATGTCCGCAACCTGAAGGCGCCTTCTACGCTTTTCCTGACGTACGCGGATGTCTCGGCGGAAAATTGAAAACATCAGCGGATTTTGTGAACGAGCTCTTAGAAAAGGAACACACAGTCGTCACCGACGGCGCTGGCTTCGGCGCCGATGGATTCATTCGTATTTCGTATGCCACGTCGCTGGATCGTTTGCGAGAGGGCGTGGAGAGGATCAAGAGAGTGACCGAGCGAAGCGGCTGACTTAGTTGAGCGGCGTGATGCCGTTCGCGCAATGAGGTCAGTACCATCCGCGTGAGCGGATGGGTCAAGTGTTCAAGTCAAGGGGTTAACCGATTAACCCACCTGCTCACGCAGGGGGTACTGACCTCATCTCGCCGGTAACAAGAGCACTCCAAAAACAAAACGAGGCGGGACAAGTCCCGCCTCTAAATGTTTCCGGATGAACTCCGATTAGTACAAGTTGAAGTTGTATTCCAGCTGCATCCACATCGACACTGGACGTCCGTCCTTTTGTGCCGGGACGAAGCGAATCTGCCTCGCGGCTGCAATTGCGCGCTCAGTCAGACCGTCCGGCAATCCGCGAATCGTCGAAATGTTCATGACTGATCCGCTGGACGAAAAGACCGCTCGCAACACGACGGTTCCCGTTACCTGGTTCTTGCGCGCGGTTTCTGTGTATTGCGGTTCGGGTTTGTCCAACACGCGCGCGCGGCTGGTGACCTCGCTGCTCTTGAAGATGCGATTGTAATCGGTGCCGCCGCCACCGCCGCCGGGACCGCCGCCACCTTCGTTACGATCACCGCCGCCGGTATTACCACCACGGCCGGGTCCGTAACCGCCACCTTCGCCGGGACCAACGCCTCCGCCAGTTCCGCTACCGATTCCGTTACCGGTTCCCGGTCCGGAAGAAGGCGTCGTTGATTTTGATTTCGGATCGCCGTAAGCCAGGTTTCGCGTGTCCGGCGGAAAGAGTACCGGGTCGGCATCGAGTGTCGCCGGCATCGGCAGGGATGGATTCTTAATCACAGGCGGATGCGGATCCGGAGCGACCACCTGCGGGATGTGCAAATCAGCCTGCGGTAATTTTCCGAACGACGCAGGACTCTGTTCTTCACGGCCACCGCCGCCACCGCCACCGGCCTTCTCCTGCTTCGGCTTGCTGCCGCCGCCATTGCCCTTGTTCATTCCGGCCGTGCCTTCATCGGGCGTGGGCTGGTCCTCAGGAATGTCGGTGATCATCTGCGTCAATTCCATCTCTTCTTCGGTCTTGGCCTGCGCCAGAGCCCGCTCCTGCATACGAGACCAGAAGACATAGGCGCCGATGGTGCCGAATACGAGCACGAGCGCCACGACGATGCCCGACAAAACATTCGAAGAGTCCGCAGGTCGAGCGCCCATCACGGCAGCGCCACTATCGCGTCCGAGCCACGTCGCAAAAAGCGCCAGCAGCGCCAACGCGGCCACGCCGCCGACTCCGAACAACCCAACGCGAGACGTCGTAGCGGATTGAGTGCGATCAATCAGTGCGAGCAACCCAATCAAAACAGCGATCGCACCGAACGCGATTAAGATCGCCACCACTGCATCGCGCTTTCCGAAGAACTTGCCGACCATCTGACCGTAGCCCTGGACTGAGCGCTTCACAAAGCCAAACGGATCACGCTTGAACTCCGGCCACGTCAACTGGTAATTGTGCGCGACGTTTCCGAGTTCATCGGCGAGACGCGACGCTAAACCGCGATCTTCAAGAATCGTCAGATGATATTCGCCTATGTTTTCCGTGCCCGCGGCAGCGGCTGCGGCTATGGGAGCAGCGGCGGTCAGGGGAACTGAAAAACCGGCCTTGTGAACTTTTTCGGTTTCAGGCGCAACGTCAGCGACCTTCGAGGTCTCCGCTTCGGCCACGTTGGCAGTTTGGGCCGCGATTGTCGGCTCAGGCTGGCGCGTCGATTCGCTGACTGTGGCGGCCGGAACAGCCGTCAGCGGCGACCCGTCAACTGGGCAAAAGCTGAATCTTTCAGCAAATTCTTCCTGGCACGTATTACAAAATTTCATGTTTACTACCTCGCTACCCCGCTCGGGATTGAACGCCAAATCTGAGACCGAACCGCCGCTCCTACTTTGTTGATAAGCTGCCGCTACACGGTTGTCCAGCGTATCGGGCGTTTTCGGCACATTCCACTGCCGCAGTAACTCCCGGAGATCCTCGTCCTGCATGAACTTAGCGTCAAACTCATTCATTGCTCGTAACTCCTGCCGCTCATGCGGACGTGCTTTACGCCCGTCTCAATGTAGCAGCTTCACGTCCGGCGCGAAAGTATCGTTCAAGCTTGGCCCGCAGCTTTTCTCGCGCCCGAAAAAGCCGCGCTTTCACTGTGTTCGCATCAACGCCAACAACTTCTCCAATTTCCGCCAGCGAAAGCTCTTCGTACTCAAAAAGCACTAACGCCTCACGTTGCAGTGGCGGCAGACTCGCAATCGCAACAGCGACTTCAGAAGCCAACTCATCGTCCAAAACCTGGCTCATCGGCTCACTTCTGTCGACTGGTTCATGCGAAAGCTCGTCCAGCGTCGTCTCGCGCCCGAAGCTGTGATACTGCTTAGCCGCCTGGTTTCTCGCCGCCGCGTACAAGTACGTGCGAAAAGAAGCTTTCCTCGAATCAAACCGCTCAGGCTGTCTTATCAAACTGAGGAAGCAATCGTGAGCGACGTCTTCTGCTGCTTCCACCGAACCCAACATCCGGTACGCAAACCGAAAGATAGGGTCGCGGTAACGCTGATACAGGATCTGAAAAGCCGTTGTGTCGCCCTGTGCTGCGTCAGCCAGCAGCTTTTCGTCTGTCACCTGGTTCGCCAATCAAAGCGCTCGATCCTGTAGGAACATTCCTACTTGTTTTATTACTGCTAATAGACCGGAAGTTACGAACTATTTTGGGGCAGCCGTGAAAAAATTTCCGTGACGGCCTGACATTATACTATTGATTACCCCGGTTTGAGCATGCGAACCGCCGACGCCAACGTCTTTCGGGACAGGGCTTTGATGCCGTTTTCAGACCGCAGGTTGACGCGTTTTTGGGCGACATCTAAACTCTTTTTCGCCGCATCCCAATTGGCTGCTCAGGTATTCAGGCCGCTGGGATTACGCCACATCCAGCTTTCACGAATCGATTAATGCCGAACAAAATTACGACTTATTTGCCCCGCGTCTGTTGTGCTCTTCTGTCTTTATCGCTGGCAGGACTCTTTGCGACGGGGTCGCGCGCGCAAACCGCAGCGGAACCTGAACGCGAGACTCTCCTGAATGGCCTCAGAATTTTGTATTGGAACCAGCCGGGAAATCCCGACGTCCTCCTGCGCATGCGCATTCACAGCGGCGCCGCGTTCGATCTGGCAGATAAAGGCGGAACGATGGCGCTGCTGGGCGATGCTTTTTTTCCCGACGCTTCGACACGCGAATATGTGACTGAAGAGCTGGGTGGCAAGCTAGATGTCAGGACGAATTACGACACCATCGACGTCACCATTTCGGGCAAGACCGCCGGCCTCGAACGAATGATTGATTTGCTCCGTGGCGCAGTACTGACGACTCAGCTTGGGGCTGAGAACGTCGCGGCTTTAAAGAGTGCGCGACTCAAATCCTACGAATCGTCATCATCCAGTGACTCGGCTAATCGAGCAGTGATGTCCCGGCTGTTTGGGTCGTTTCCATATGGCCATCCAGCCAACGGCACCGTATCTACGCTCGAAAAAGTCGATCGCGCGGATCTCTTGCTCGCGCGCGATCGTTTTCTGCATGCGGACAACGCGACCTTGGCCGTGATTGGCGGCGTCGACAAGTCACGCCTGATGCGCGCTTTGCGACAATTGCTCGGACCCTGGGGCAAATCAGACAAGACGATTCCCGCGACTTTCCGTCAACCATCAGAGGCAAATGCTAATGTCCTGTTGGTTGATGCGCCGCAGAGCTCCACGGCAGAAATCCGTATAGCGGTCCGGGGGTTAGCGCGTGACGACAACGACGCCTGGGCGGCGGAAATGCTGGCGCAGATCGCGCGCACTCGTTGGCAAGCGGCGGTGCCCGAACTCGCGAACGTGTCAGTTCGTCATGAAGCACATCTGCTTCCCGGAATATTTCTTTTCAGCGCGAGTGCCCCGCAAGCTTCAGCGGCGAAAGCCGTAAGTGCGGCTCAGGACATCATGCGGCAGCTGAGTCAGACAGCGCCTAACGCCGACGAGACCGAACGCGCGCGCACTGTGGTTGTCGCGCAACTCACGCAGCAACTCTCGCAACCGGCAGGCGTCGCCGAAGCGTGGCTCGACGTGGACACTTTTAAGTCATCGCGTCCGAGCACTGTCTCAACTGTGATCAGAAGTCTTACGCCGGCTGACGTTCAGCGCGTGGCTACGAGGCTCTTTAAAGATGCAAAGACTGCTACCGTCGTGCTCGGCAATGCTGAAAAATTGAAACCGCAATTCCCTGGAAACATCGAAACGTCCGGCAACACAATTGCGCCTACCGCAAAACCCTGACATTTAGAAAGCTATCGCAAGTAACTTGCAACCATCGCCCCGACACCATGGGCTTAACTGAACCTGCGAACAAGTTACCTGAAGATCACGCTCGGCGGGTGCGCGAAATGTTCGCGCGAATCTCTCCGAGATACGATCTTCTAAACCACTTGCTGTCGGGCAACATCGACAAGCGATGGCGTCGCAAAGTCGTCAGAAACTTGTCGCCGCTACTGCCGGAAAATGCTGTCGTACTCGATGTAGCGTGTGGCACCGGCGATTTGAGCATTGAGATCTTTGAAGCGAAAGGCTCGCGCGTTGTCGGCATTGACTTTTGCCGGCCCATGCTGGAGCTTGCGAAGAAAAAGACGCAGGCAATTCCTTTTGTCGAAGGTGACGCGTTGCATCTTCCGTTTGCGGACAGATCGTTCGATCTCGTTACGATCGGGTTTGGCTTGCGAAATCTTTCCGGTACGAACGCTGGGCTTCGAGAATTGCATCGCGTTCTTAAACCACGCGGATATGCAGCAGTTCTGGAGTTTTCACACCCAACGGTATCCGGTTTGCGTCACGTGATAGCGTTCTACAATGCGCGCGTGCTGCCGCGCATCGGCGGTTGGTTAAGCGGGTCGCGCAGCGCCTATGAGTATCTGCCTGATTCGATCTCAAAGTTTCCGAATCAGCAGGAGTTGGCGGCGCTAATGCGCGATGTAGGGTTCGATAACGTAAGGTTTGAAAATTTGACAGGCGGCGTAGCTGCTCTGCACATGGGCCAGCGCGCTGCATAGCGCAAGGCCATCTTGCGCGAAGCACCCACATAACGCGCAAATCAATTTGCGCCAGAACTTGGTTGGGCCCACCAGGGCATGCAACCAAACCAACGTAGTCCGTGGGGCTTGCTAGTCGGTGATAAGGTTGTCGGGGCCGAGTCGCTGATGATGCAAGTTCCCTCCGGGCTACGTTCGTTTTTTGAGATGTCCCACAAGCTTCAGCTTGTCGTCCTCTGGTCCCTCATCAACTTGTCGCATAGGCAAACGACCAGCTAAAGCTTATCGAACATTTCCCATTCTGATATCATCCCGCCTCGGTTTCTTCTAAGATTTCCCTTTCACGCTGTCGATGAAGCGCAAACTCTTCGGGGTACTTCGCCGCGTTGGCTTTCTGGTCCTTGTCGTCTGGACAGTCGTGTCGCTCGTCACGCTCTTAATCGAACTCGTTCCCGGCGATCCCGCGACTGCCGTCCTGGGTGATCAGGCCAAGCCGGAAGAGATTGCCCAGTTCCGCGCGCGTCATGGTCTCGATCGGCCTGCATTTTTCTTCGGCTTGCCGGCTGACGAAAATGGTCATCGCCATCTTCGTTGGTACGGACTCGACAATCGCTACACGGATTATTGGCGCGCAATCCTCCACGGAGATCTTGGGACATCGTTCCGGACGGAACGACCGGTCTTCGAACTCATCGCTGAACGATATCCCGCAACGATCGAACTCGCGGTCGCGGCAATGTTGATTGCGATCTGCATCGCCATTCCGCTCGGCGTCATCGCCGGCAAGAATCGCGGCACATTGACCGACAATGCGCTGTCAGTGGTGGCGCTCGTGGGTATCAGTCTGCCCAGTTTCGTCATTGGTCCGATGCTCGTTTACATCTTCGCAGTAAAGCTGGGCTGGCTTGCGCCTTCAGGAAGATTTACCTGGAGCGACATTATCCTGCCGGCGTTTACGCTGGGGGCCGCGCTATCGGCAATCCTCACGCGCATGGTGCGCTCGTCAGTTATCGAAGAGTTGGGCGAACCATACGTCCGGACTGCGCGCGCCAAAGGCCTCAGTGAACGCACAGTCGTCTACAAGCATGTTCTGAAGAACGGTTTGATTCCGGTCGTCACTGTGCTGGGTTTGCAACTCGGAGTGCTGCTGGCGGGCGCGATTATCACTGAAAAGATTTTCGGCTGGCCCGGATTGGGTTTGCTTTTGGTTGAAGACGGGATCGCGAAACGCGATTACAGCGTTGTGCAGGGATGCGTTCTCGCTATCAGCACGACGTACATTATCGCGAATACCTTAACTGATCTTTTGTATCGCTGGCTCGATCCTCGCATTCGTGTCTCATGAACAGACTCGGAATCATCGGCATCGTCATCGTCGCTCTTTTCGTGCTGGTCGCGTTGTTCGCGCCACTGATCGCCCCGCACGACGTGGGCGCGACAGATCTTCTGCTCCGTTATGCGGCTCCATCCGCAAAACATTGGTTTGGCACCGACTCAACGGGTCGAGACATTTTCTCGCGTGTCGTGTTTGGCGCGCGCATTTCCCTGGAAGTAGGCATTGTAGTCGTCGCCGTGTCAGCCTTCTTCGGAACGATTGCCGGCGCCATCGCTGGCTATTACGGCGGCTGGGTCGATCGTTTTCTTTCCGGCTACATCTTCAACGTGTTTCTTGCGTTTCCGGGTTTGTTGCTGGCGATTGCTTTGGTTGCATTTCTCGGCGCCGGCCTGAACAAGTTGATTTTCGCGCTCTGCATCATCGGTTGGGTCGGTTACGCGCGCCTGATTCGTGCGCAGGTTTTAAAGGTGCGTGAATACGATTTCGTGAACGCGGCGCGCGCGCTGGGCGCAAGCGACTTGCGCATTCTGACGGTACACATTCTCCCGAACGCCATTCAGCCGCTGATCGTGCAGGCAAGCCTGGGCATGGCCGGGGCTGTGTTGTCAGAAGCTTCGTTATCTTTTCTCGGATTGGGCGTTCCGCCGCCCGCGCCTTCGTGGGGAGTGATGATTGAAGAAGCGCGCGACCTTTCGACGTTGCAAGCCGCTCCGCATGCATTGATTTTTCCGGGACTCGCAATCGCTCTGACTGTGCTTGCCTTCAATTTCATCGGCGACGGTCTGCGCGAGTACCTCGACCCCAGACAACGCCGCAGGTAAACTCTCTCGAAATGCCCTCTGCACTCTTCCCGGCTAATACGTCTCCTTCAAATCCAACGCCAAACGGAAGGCCGGTGCTGTCTGTTGACCATATTTCGAAGACCTATCCCGTCCCGTTTCTGCGTCTGAAGAAAGCCCTCAAGCGAAAGTTCAAGCCACCGGTCGAAGCAGTGCGCGACGTAAGTTTCCAAGTTCGCGAAGGCGAAATCTTTGGTCTCATCGGTCCGAACGGCGCCGGCAAAACGACGCTCACCAAAATCATTGCGACCTTGATTCAACCCACCGAAGGCGAAGTGACGGTGAAAGGCTTTGACAGCGTGCACGACGACGTCGATGTGCGTCGCCAGGTCGGACTGGCTGGCGCCGAAGAAAGGAGTTTCTACTGGCGTCTAACCGCCGAGCAGAACTTGCTGTTTTTTGCGCGGCTGCATGGCCTGCGCGGCTCAGACGCCACCAAACGAATTTCTGATCTCTTGCGGATGATGCAACTCGAAGATTCGGGCCGAAAAAGATTCGCTGAGCTTTCGACTGGGAACAAACAACGTCTGGCGGTCGCGCGCGCAATGCTCGCCGATCCCCCGGTGCTGCTGCTCGATGAGCCGACACGGTCACTCGATCCGCTCGCCGCCGCGCGCATGCGCACCACGATTAGATCGTTGACGCAGGACGAGACCAAACGTGTCACTGTCTTCCTGACTTCGCACAACCTGGCGGAAGTTGAAGAGCTCTGCGACCGCGTCGCCATCATCAGCAAAGGCGAAATCAAAGCGCTCGATGCGCCACGGAATTTGCGGGCGACTCACAGCGATAACGAAAGGGTCTCGATCACTTTCGCGGTGGAGGATGCGGAGAAAGTCGAAAGTGCTTTGCGCGATGCTTTCAGCAGCCATCCATTTACGCTCGGCCGCAGCGATGTGAGCGAAGCGTGGACGCTGTCATTTGGGCGCAAGACAAACGATAAAACGCTTCACACTGTTTTGAACGTGTTGCACAACACTTCCTGCGTTGTGAAGGGTGTCGACTCTCAGCGCGCCACTTTGCTCGAAGTGCTGGAACATTACGAACAACCGGATAAGCAAAATGGTAAAACTGAGGAGGAACGCGAGAACGAATGAACTCGTCTGTTACAGAACCGCGAGCAGTAGCGAGCGGGATAAGGGCGCAATCTGCGCAAGAACGGCTTAAAAGCTCGCAAATACTCGCCTTGAGTTTTGGTCCCGCTCACTACCGTTCGCGGTTCTGTAACGTGCGCCTCACTAATTGCCGAATGGTTTCCTTTTCGGAGACGTCGAACGAATGAATCCCCTGCTCTTTATTCGGCGCGTCTGGGCCTTCGTCGTGCGCGACTGGCGTCTCGAACTCAGTTATCGCATGCAGTTCTTCCTGCGCATGCTCTCAATCCTGATTCTCGTTACGATATTCTTTTTTGGGTCGAAGATTTTTGTCGGTTTCGCCGATCCGCGGTTTAGTCAGTGGCGTGATCCGTTCGCAGCCTGGCTCACAGGCATGGCGATGTTGAGCTATTTCATGACCGGCTTTTCCAGTCTGGCAACTGCGATACGTCAGGAACAGGTGCAAGGAACACTGGAGAGTGTTCTGATGACACCAATCAGCGTGCCGACCGTGATTGTCGCCAGTTCCGCCTGGGACTTTGTGCAGGCGACCTTCTTCTCGTCGCTGTATCTGGTGTTCGGCTGGTTGTTTTTCGATGCGCACTATATGGGCAATTATCTGCTGGCATTCTCATTCCTGTTGCTGACGACTTTCGTATTGTCGTGCCTCGGAATTCTTTCGGCCAGCTTCACCATGGTTTTCAAGCGGGGCGAGCCATTCGGAATTTTTCTGGGCGCCGGCTCGGCTTTGTTCTCCGGCGTGTTCTTTCCCACTCAATTAATTCGCGATTACGCCGGGAGCAGCGTCGCCAACATCTCGCGTGTGCTGCCGGCGACGTATGGACTCGACGGAATTCGCCGGGTGCTGCTCGAAGGCCAGGGCCTTTCACAAGTACGCCAGCCGCTGATTAGTCTTCTGGTTTTTCTTGCGGTTCTGCTGCCGCTTTCGCTGTGGGTTTTTAATCGTGCCGTAAGACGAGCCAAGCGTGAGGGTAGCTTGATTCAGTATTAGCCCTGCCCAGTGGAGGACAGAATGAAACGTCTCTCAAACTCAGAACTTCGAACTCTCTATCTCCGCCGCGGATTCTTACAGAATTTCATTCAGATTTCAGCTGCGCAGGGGCAGGCTAATATTGGCGACTATTGGAGAGACTCTGTCGAACGCATGAACATTGTTAGAGACGAAATCAAGGACATTGTTAATGATCCGCAATTTGACACCTTAGTAACAAAACCAAGGATCAAACGTACGGGTGCTTACAGCTTTTCGGGATCAGAAACTATTGTGAATGTAATCGCCTCAGCCACCGAGCTTATTACTTACATCGATGGAGTCCTTGCCGTTCATATCACCCCCAAATCTCGTCAACTCAAGCAAGATCCAAAGCGCTCCGGAAGAGTCTTTATCGGTCACGGACGAAACGAGATCGTAAGAAGCAAGGTTAAAGATTTCATTAGGGACAGGTGCCGATTGCAACCACTCGTTCTTCAGGAGTTGCCAAGTTCGGGTTTAACTGTGATCGAGAAACTCGAGAAGTTCGGCCGCACTGCAGACTATGCCGTTCTCATTCTAACCGGCGACGATGTCATGGCTGAGGCCGACTCCAAGCGCGCCAGACAAAACGTGATTCAGGAACTGGGCTGGTTTCAAGGAGTAATCGGCCGAAAACGTACGGCCATTCTCTTGCAAAACGGCGTCGAGATCGCTTCTAACGTTGCCGGTGTGGTGTATTTGGGGTTTAGCGAGAACAGCGTGGAAATGACTTTTGAGGGTCTTCGACAAGAATTCGAAGATGCTGGCCTAATGGAAACCGGCTAATCAGTGGCAATGATTCGTGTGATATTAGGGAGTTAGTTTGCTAGTTTCTCCCACCTTGTTTCGCGATTGACGGCACCGTTGAGTAACTATCCCGCGTCCGCACAACCAATCCAGGCTGGCGCACGCGAACTTTGATTTGGCGATCGCCACCAGAGGCGTGCGAGTTCGAGTAGTAGCCGAGGCTATATTGCACGCCAAGCTCAGTCGTGATTGCTGTGAATGCCGGCGCGACGTCACGCAGATCATCGGCGCGATAAAAACGGCCGCCCGTCTTCTCGGCTAACGTGCGCAAATAAGGTTCGCTGACGGCGTAACCCTTCAAAAGTCTCTCACGAACTTTGCGGCGGGCCTTTTCGTCTTTGATGCGGCTGAGCCGTTCTGGCAATTGCGGCAGGGTGTTGTATTGCACCGTGTAAATCGAGACGTCCTGCTCGGCAATTCCTTCCAGAGTATCTTTCATCGCGATGCGGCTGTTTTGATCGACGCCGTCGGTCATCAAGACGATCGCTTTGCGGCCGGGAATCTGTTCTATGCGCTTTAAGACGAGTTGCACGGCATCGTACAAAACCGTGCCGTCAGTGACTTCGGGAATGTGCAGTTTGGTGCGGCGAATATCCCTGACGGTCTCAGGTTCCGTCAGCACATGTACCTGTCCGTCGAAAGTGATTGCCATCAGGCGATCATTCAGGCGCAGACGGCTGACAAAAGCATTTGCCGCCTCGCGAATCTGCGCGAGCTGAGACTGCGTTGAGCCACTCACATCCAGCATCAGCGCAACGGTGAACGGTTTCTCGACAGGCGCGAAGTACGTCACCTTCTGCGCGACACCGTCCTCGAAAACTTGGAAATCTTCCTTCTGCAGGTTGCCGATGTAACGACCGTCGCGATCCATTACCACGGCGGGAACGGTGATGAGGCTGGTGCTGACGCGCACGACAGCGTTTTCATCAACTTCCTGCGGCTGCGAATCGCGCGTGTTCGATTTCGCATCGTTGGATGTTGGCCTGGCTGATGAGCCGCGCAGGACTGGCGGGCGGGGATCATCACTTGGGCGTGACGATGAGCCGCGCAGTACTGGCGGACGACCAGACGAACTCTGCGCCTGAATCGCGCTGGCTGAGAAAGCGCTGAGAACAGTGGCGATGACAACGGACAGCTTGAATTTCATTGTTGCGACCTCTACGAAGGAAACAACGAAATGAAGGGAGATTTCAGGTGGAGAGGCCCGAGGCTGGAGACTGGAGGCCAAAGGCTGGAAGAAGTTGACGGGTGGGCTTCGCAGGTATATTGCGGACTTTTGAGGTTAACAATTAGCTCGTCGAATGCGAACTGGAGGATTTCTGTCGCCCGTTTCACGGGCTCTGATCTTTCTGTCTCAGTTAACCCAGCACTGAAGTGCTGGGCTACTCCCAATCGTCCGCTACGCGGACGACTGCCGCAGCAGATATCCCTGCCTTCTGCCTTCTGCCTTCTGCCTTCTGCCTTCTGCCTTCTGCCTTCTGTCTTCTGCCTTTCGCCTTTCCCCTTGCCCCTTTCCCACTTGCCCCTTACTCTTTGGTCATGTGGCGCGTTATTCGTTACATCATCTATTCGGTCCTGGGAATTTTTCTGGGCGGCTTGATTTTCGAAGCCGCGTCGATTCCGCGGACGGGTGATCTTCAGAGTCAGAATCCGGCATCAACTTCGCTCATCGAAGCACGCAACCGAGAATTTCTCAGCCACGGCCAGCAGCCAAAGCGCTTTCAAATTTGGGTGCCGCTCGATCGCATCTCGCCGAGTTTGCAGCGGGCGGTGATAGCCGGCGAAGACAATAACTTCGCGACGCACCACGGTTTTGATTACCAGGCAATTCAGCGCGCCTGGGACCAGGCGCAAAAAGAGGCGGACAAAGAGGCGCAGCGCGAGGGTGAAAACGATTCGTGGCTGCCGAACATGCCGGATTTCAAACGTGGTGCGTCAACCATCTCGCAGCAGCTCGCCAAGAACCTTTACCTATCCAGCGAGCGTTCGTTCATGCGCAAAGGCCAGGAAGCGGTCATCACCTATTTCATGGAGCGCAATCTTTCCAAGAAGCGAATCCTCGAGTTGTATCTGAACGTGATCGAATGGGGCGACGGAATTTATGGCGCGGAAGCAGCCTCGCAATATTATTTTCACAAGCCGGCGGCGAACCTGAACGCCCGCGAAGGAGCTTTCCTGTCGGCGATGATTCCGAATCCTCGCACTGTCTTTAATCCTCAGGTGAATCCCAAGCGAGTAGCCCGGCGGCAGAGAATAATCATGCGGCTAATGCCGGGCATCCGCATGCCCGCGTGAGGGCGAATCCCCAGATCACACGTTACGCAGACACAATAATCAAAGAGACAAGTTGGAAGTTCCCTAAGTTCAGTTTTCTCTGGGTAGTCTGTGGATTACTGATCAGAACCAATGCGTCGCCCATGTCGCAAAGGCAAGCCACGCGTGCGTGCCGCCAATGATTAAACGCAACGGATGTGACACAACAATGAGCGCGCCGCCAAGCACGGTCGCGCGATGCGGCCGGCCTCGCGTGATGATGTCGAAAATCAAGCAGGGCACGATAAACAAATCAGCCAGCCCATAGAAAACCAGCGGGCCACCCGTGGCGATGAAATTCAAAGGCCACCGCGCTACGGCGGCCGGCAGCAGCGCGATCGATGCCAGCAGCATCAGTCGCTTGTGCGTATCGAGTTTCTTCCGATAGTAATACGCCGCGCCGAACAGAATCCCGAAGATCAACATGTCGCCTAGCGGAATCGTCAGAAACGAAAGCGGATTGACGCCAGGAATGGGCGAGGGACCCTTGGCGCGAACGAGTGCGGTGTACGTTCCGACCAGCAACATCAGAGGCGCGATAACGAGGCTGGCGATACCCAGCTTCATGTGAATGCTGGTTTTCTTCGTCGCCACCAGCGCTGTTTGGGTCACGAAAAGAGTGATCCAGGAACTAAAAATCATTCCGTGCAGAATCAACAAAGGGATGAGCCGTTCGGGGAAAAAATACGGCCTGAGATAAAACGTGCGCGAAAAACCGACGAAGATGACAATCAAAATGGCGAAGGCCATCGTCGAGTAGAACATTCGTTCGCGCATTCGCCGATCAATCGGTCTACTAAGTACTTCAGCTTGTGCTGCCATCAATTCAAGTTTCCTTTCGCTTTTTATGCCCAACTAAATCCGTGTTTCGATAACGGCAGTGAACGAATTCGTTTTCCCGTGACCGCAAAAATCGCGTTCGCTACTGCCGGCAAAGCTGGCGGCAACGCCGGTTCGCCCATGCCAGTCGGTGGAAAGTCAGTTTTGAGAAAGTGAACTTCGACCTGTCCCGGTGCTTCGCTGATTCGCGTGAGGAGATAATCAGCAAAAGTTTTTTCGTCTGCGCGCCCGCCCTTAATATTTATCTCGCCCATCAGGTGAGTCATCGCTTCCACGATTGAGCCTTGCACCTGATTGACTGCGTTCAAGGGATTGATGATTTGGCTGCCGACATCCGCTGCGACCCAAACTTTGTTAACACGAAGTTTGTTCGACGCATCGACGCTGACCTCAGCAACTTCGGCGAAATATCCGGAATGGCTGAAGTGAAACGCCACTCCTTCGCCCGTGCCTTTTGGCAAGTTGCGTTTGCCCCAATTCGATTTCGCGGCCACTAGCTCGAGCACGCCGCGCATACGTTTCGCATTGAAAGGCGCGCCCAAGCCTCCCGTCGGTGGAGGCGATTGACCGGCTGCCGGCGCCGGCAGCGGGATGGGCTCTGCGTCAAGGATCGAGTAGCGAAACTCAACCGGATCTTTTCCGGCGGCGTGCGCAAGTTCATCGATGAACGATTGCATCACGAACGCGATGCCGTTGCTTCCCGGCGCGCGCAACGCGCCTGTGGGAACCCCGGAAGCCATCACTGAAACATCAATCGCGAAGTTTTGGACGAAGCGGGCCGGAAATTCGTTCGCGCCAATTCCCGCGCTCGGGCCAAACCTGTCGCCGGCGCCAAAACTTACGAAGTGATTGCGCCAGGCGATTAGCTTTCCCGCGTTATCAACCCCACCTTTCAGAAAATGAAAGCCCGCGGGCCGATAAAAGTCGTGCGTCATATCGTCCTCGCGGGTCCACAAAAGCTTCACCGGCACCCCGATCTGTTTGCCGATGGCCGCAGCTTCGACCACATAGTCGTTGCTCAAGCGACGTCCGAAGCCACCACCGGTCCGCAGCAAATGAATCTTGATGTCTTTCTGATCGAGGCCGAGCGAACGCGATACGAGATTCATTGCTGATCCCGGAGTTTGGGTGGGCGCCCAGATTTCCAACTTGCCGTCCTGGAAATGCGCTGTGCAGTTTTGCGGCTCCAGCGGCGCGTGCGGCAGGAACGGATACGAATAGGCGGCTTCCACTACTTTCGCCGCATTGCCGAAGGCTGCGTTGACATCGCCATCTGTGCGGAGCGATCGCTGCGGCTTTTCTTTCGACAACGCGTCAGCCTGCTGCGCGAACGCGACGCTTGTCTGTGAAGCAGTCGCGCCTTCGTCCCACTTCACTTCCAACTTCTCGCGCGCCGATTTTGCCTGCCACCAACGATCGGCTACGATCGCGACGCCACTTAGCAAACCACTCAAGTCAGTTCCGATTGCGTCGACGATGAACGCGTGACGGACCCCCGGCATCGATTTGATCGCGTCGAGGTTCGCGGAAACAGCTTTGCCGCCGAAGACCGGACACTTTTCGAACGTCGCCCAAAGCATTCCCGGAGTGGTGAAATCAATTCCGTAGAGCGGCTGGCCCGTGACGATTTTTAGATTGTCGACACCGTGCTGTGGCGTACCGATGATCTTGTAGTCTTTCGGATCCTTGAGCTTTACTTTTTCCAGATCCGGCGGCGTAAGCGTCGCGGCTTTATCGGCTAACTTGCCGTAACCGATCGATCGTTTGGTTTTCTGATGGAGGACGTTGCCGGACGAAGTCGCGAGTTCCGCCTCCGGCACGCCCCACTCTTGTGCTGCTGCGGAGATCAACATCGAGCGGGCCGCGGCGCCGACTCTGCGCATAGGATTCCATGCCTGCGGAGTCGCGGTGCTGCCGCCGGCCGACTGATTCGAATACTTCGTTGCGTCGTAGTCGGCTTGCTCAACTCTGACATTCTTCCAGTCGACATCGAGTTCATCGGCAATAATCATCGGCAGAGAGGTTTTTACTCCCTGACCAATCTCGGGATTCTTGCCGACTATCGTCACGATTCCGTCGGGCGCAATCCGAATAAAGGAATTCGGAACCGGAATCACCGGTGGCGTTTGCCCTTGTGCAAACGACGGCTTCAGATACAAACCGAGGAGCATGCCGCCGCCGCCAATCGCCGTCACTTGCAAAAAGGTTCGTCTGTCGATCGACTTCGCTTTCATGACGACCTCCCTTTGCCGGCCGCAGCTTTATGGATTGCTTCGCGAATCCGCAAATAAGTTCCGCAGCGGCAGAGATTGCCGTCCATCGCCGCATCAATCTGGGCGTCCGTTGGATTAGGAGTCTTTTTTAGCAGCGCTGCTGCCGTCATGATTTGCCCGGCCTGACAGTAGCCGCATTGCGGAACATCCACGTCCATCCACGCCTTTTGCAGCGGATGAAGCGTGCTGCCGGCCAGTCCTTCAATCGTCGTAATCTGTTTTCCGTTTGCTTCGGCAATCGTCGTAACGCACGAGCGCGTGGCTTCGCCATTGACGTGAACGGTGCAGGCGCCACACAGAGACATCCCGCAACCAAACTTCGTGCCGGGCATATTCAGCACCTCACGAATCACCCACAGCAACGGCATATCGGCGGGAACGTCGACGGTCACAGATTTGCCGTTGACGGTTAGTTTGAATGGCATGGCCAGCCTCCGGTTCGCTTTTTATCGCAGCCTGACGGTAGATGCAACAAGAGATTGGTAAGCGGTTTTAGTGACTTAGATTCTTGTAAACGACACCGCCTCTCATGACGAAAACCACGCGCCGAGTGGCGGTGATGTCCTTCAAAGGATCGCCGTCGAGCGCGATGATGTCGGCCTGCAAGCCGGGCGCGATCGAGCCGATTTGATCTGACATGCGCATCGCTTCCGCGGCCAGCGAATTCGCCGAAACCATAGCGGTCATCGGGTCGACGCCGCCATCGCGCACGCGGTCGATGAACTCTTCGGCGTTTCGCCCATGCGCGCCGGCTACCGCATCTGTGCCGAAGACGATCTTCAATCCGCGAATCTTTGAAGCGCGCTTGACCAGTTCATGGTTCAACGACAACACGCGCTCCATCGCGGCGAAACCTTCCTCCGTATAGCCCGGCGTGCCTAGGTACTTGTCCTTGTTCAGCAAATAATTCTCGATTACCAGACCAGCCTGCGGATCGAGGTAAGTTCCCTGCTCAGCCATCAACTTCAAATCATCATCTGTCGACAACGTGCCGTGCTCAACCTGAGTGCAGCCGGCCAGCGTCGCCCCGCGCACGGCATCTTTGTAAGCGTGCACGATGGTGCGCAGTCCAACCTTCCTCGCTTCATCGCACGCAGCATTCAGTTGCTCCTGCGACATTGTCATGTTGCCGCCTTGCCGAATACTCGCCGCCGCGAAGATTTTGATTACGTCGGCGCCGGCTTCTTTTTGTTTGCGAACGAAGGCGCGAATCTCTTCAGGCGTGCCCGTCTGCGGCCCGCGTCCAAACAGCGGCTCGGCCGAAGTGAGAATTCGCGGACCCGGCAGTTCGCTTCGCGCGATTGCGTCGCGCAACGGAATGTCCGCGGTCGAGCCCACGCTCTGCACGGTCGTAAAACCTGCCATCAAGGTCGCATAAGCATTGGCTGCCGCCGCGTAAATCGCTTCAGGAGTTGCTCCGCCTTGGCCCGCGTTCTTTCCGTCTTTGCCGAAGATCCAGGTGATGTGGACGTGCGCATCGATCCAGCCCGGCATCACCGTCAATCCACGAAGATCGTAATCAACCGGGGCGGCTTTTGGATCCACCGCGACGATCTTCGAGCCTTCAACGACAATGCGCGTGTCGTGCAACACGTGCCCCTTGCCGTCGAGCAAAGTGCTCACGGCGATCACAATTCTTTTTGTCTGTTTCTGTTGCGGCAAAGTATTAGACGCCGCCGACTGAATCATGAGCAGAGTCGCGCACGCCAGAGTTCCGATGATTCGCATGGCGCGAGATATTAAGACAGATTGCACGTTTTACTGTAACGGTGGCACGCGCACCTTGCGCGTGACGTCACGGGCGGGACGCCCGTGCCACCCGCTTTACGGAATAGTTCTGTCAGTCTTGCGCAGTAACTGGTCAAATCGCGGATCAGACCGCAGACTTTCCAAGTGCGGATCGACGCGCACGAAAGTAAAGCCAACGGCGTGCTCCTGTTCCGCTCGCGCCAACCAGCGAAACGCTTCGTCGCGGTCGCCAAGCAGCGAGTAGATGATGGCGATTTCGTACGCGGTCACCCACTCACGGTCGCGTTTCGCGAGAATCTCCTGGAGAAGTTCGCGCGCTTGCTCGTTGTGTCCGGTTGCCGCCAGGACATGCGCTCGCTTTGCTCGCGTCGTAGGCGTCTCTCCGGCGAAGACGCGTTCCTGTTCGTACTGCGCCAGAGCCTCGGCGACCATTCCCTTCCGTTCAAACGCCCAACGAAGAATTGTGTGTGCGGCCACGCCACCAGGGTCAAGCTCGAGCGCTTTACGACATTGCGCGATGCAGTCGTCGAAACGTCCGGCGAGAAATAATACGTTCGCGAGCGCCGTCGCAATCACCGGTGATTGCGGAGAAATCTGTCGCGCGCGTTCAACCTCCGCGGCCGCTTCTTCATGCCGTCCCATCGCGGACAGACTGTACGAGTACCAGCGATGTGAGACCTGATTGCGCGGATTCAAAACGATCGCTTTCTGCAACTCGCGCTCAGCGCCTTCCCAATCGCGGTCGTAATGAAGGCGCACGAAGCCTAGCGACGCGTGCGCTTCGGCTAGAGAGTCGTTCGCTTGGACTGCCTTCAGCGCCGCTTCCTTCGCCTTCTGCCATGCGTCGGGCGGCGGCGGTTCGATGAACCAATTGAGCAACGAATAACAATCGGCAAGTTCCGAATACGCTTCCGCGTAATCTGGCTTGAGCTGGACTGCGCGTTCCAGCCGCTGAATCCCCTGATGCAAACCTTCCGCGGTCCGGCGCGTCGCGTAGTAACGCCCCGCCGTAAAGAGTTGGCGCGCTTCGTCATCCTCTCCCGGCGAGGTAGCGGGCGTGGGCGTAGCAATTGCGGAAGTGACCGGTGAGTGATCGACGGCGGGCTTTTCGCGTCGCTGCGCAGCCTGGCCGACGATTTCCTGCGGCGCCGGGTTGCGCGTCTTGCTCAGAAGATCTTCGAGGGCCGGATCTTCGCGCAGCGGGTCCCATACCGGGTCAACGCCCAGCCACACGAGCCATCCGTCGTTCTCATCGTATGCTTGCTTCAGCAGCGCAATGGCCCGGTCATATTCACCGAGATGCACGTGAATCGTGGCTGTGTGATAAGGCGAAACGTAAGCGCGCGCCGACATTTCCTTCAGTTCCTTCAGCGCCGCCCGCGCGTCATCGATGCGGCCCGCACACGCATACGATGCACCCAGACCTGAAACAAAGAACTGGCCGCCGCCGGAGAGTTGCAGGGCCTTTTCAGAAACTCTCACGGCATCATCGGCGCGGCCCACCGCGCGCAGCGTCCACGCGAAGCCGGCCAAACCCAGAGCGAACTCAGGCACTCCTTCGAGCAAGTTTTCATACGTGAACACCGATTCATTGAACTTGCGTTGCTGGTAGTAGCACCACGCCAAAGCCTGGACGACGCTGGGCGACAACGGATCGAGTTCGCGCGCGCGCAAAATCTCGCGCAGCGCTTCATCGAAACGCCCGGTCATCTGCAAATGAAAACTGTACCAGTGATGACCGGTCGCATAGTTCGGATTGATTTCGATCGCGCGCCGGTGATCAGCCTCGGCTACCGACCAGTCGAAGTCTCGCGTAACCGTCGCAAAGCCCAGCGCGCTGTAAGCTTCGGCTGCTTCCGGATCGAGTTCAATCGCCTTCTGCGCCGCTTGTTTGGCCGCTTCCGAGCATTCTTTGAACGGCCTGATGCCAAACACGCCGAGCCAGTTGTAGTAATCAGCGAGGCCCGTATAGGCGAGCGCATAATCGGGGTCAAGCCGAATGGCGTTGTTGTAGCATTCGATGGCGCGCGCCAAACCCGACTCTGTATAGGTACTCCAGTAGTAGCGGCCACGCAGATAGGACTCGAACGCTTCGTGATTCTCGGTACCGCGCTTAGACAGCTGCACCTTTTCGTCGCCGGTGAGTTGTGGCAACAAAGCGGTCGTCACGCGTTCGGAAATCGAGTCTTCGATTTGCAGTACGTCAGTCGATTGCTCGTCGAATCGATCTGCCCATCGCGTGACGCCCTCGCTGACGTCCATCAATTGGGCGGTCACACGTAGACGTTCCCCTACGCGCCGCAAACTGCCGTCGATTACATAATCGACATGCAAATCTCGCCCGGCCACCAGCGGATCGACCGCCACGCCGCGATAACGGAGGACGCTGCTCGTCGGTCGCACAACCAACCGGCGCACGTTGCTCAAACGCGTGATGAGCGCGTCTGCCAAACCAATGCCGAGGTACTCATCGCCGGTGTTTTCAATCGGCGAGGTCAATACTTTGAACGGCAGCACGGCGATCGATTCCTGGCCGGCGTGCGCTTCAACCGGCAAAGTCGGCAGGGCCGCCAGGCGGTGGTTCAATTTGCGCAGCAGACCGTCGAATCGCGGATGTCCATGCAGCCGATCTAATTCGGGATCGACTCCGGCCCAAAGAATCCACGAATCCTTCATCTCGAGCGTTTGCTCAAGCAGATCCAAAGCCAACTCGTCGCGTCCCAACTGGCAGTTCACTAGCGCCAGGTGATAGGCCGAGATGTATCGCCGCGAAGCGATCTCTTCCATTTCGCGCAAAACCTCAGCGGCCGCGGCGACATTGCCCGCTTTGGCGTACGCCGAACCGAGCCGGCCTAAAGTCCGCGAGGCTTTGCCGACGAACTCAACAGCCGTGCGAGCCGCCGCGATCGCTTCGTCATGCTGACCGATTGCGCTTAATAAATAGCTGCTGCCATAGAGCAGCATGATGTTGCCGGGCTCTGATTGCAGCCGCTCGCGCACCATCGTCAGCGCCTCTTCAAATCGTCGCGAGTGATACAAACACCAGAGCACCGAAAACCGCGAGATGATAGAGAACGGATCGAGCGACACCGCGGTCTGCGCTTCGCGCAACGCTTCAGTGAAGCGGCCTTCCATGGCGAGTTGAAACGCATACCACGTGCGCGCCGGCGCATAGTTCGGATTCAACTCGATTGCTTTGAAAAGCGTTCGCTCAGCACTGTCCCACGCGAAATCGCGACTTAACTTTGCCTGACCCAATGCCCCGTGAGCTTCAGCCGAGGTGGGATCGAGTTCCACCGCCGTCGCGGCTGCCTCGTAGGCAGAAACGGCGCACTCCTGGAACGGCAGCACCGAGTAAATTCCCACCCAGTTGTAATACTCAGCGATGCCCGCATGCGCCGCAGCGTAATCGGGATCGATCGCAATCGCCTGGTGATAGCACACGATTGCCTTCGCGAAACCGTCTTCTGTGAACTTGCTCCAATGCGCGCGGCCGCGCAGATAGGCTTCGTGAGCTTGCGGATCGTCCGTGCCTCGCTTCGCCAGGTTCAGTCGTTCGTCATTGGTCAGCGCCGGCACAATCGCTTCGGCCACATGCGCCGAAATCGTGTCTTCCAGCGTCAACACGTCTGTAAAATTCTCATCGAACTGACCGGCCCAGGCCGTAGTGCCATCGCTCACGTCCAGTAATTGCAGAGTCACGCGAATACGTTCACCTGCATGGCGAATGCGGCCATCGAGCACGAATGCGACGCCCAGCTCGCGACCCGCTTGGAGCGGATCGACTTCGCCGCTGTAACGCAGCACGCTGCTGGTTGGGCGGACAGCAAATCGACGAATAGAACTAAGCCGCGTGATCAGCGCGTCGGCCAGACCGGTGCCCAGATAATCGGCGGCTGAGTCGCTGCCGGCGAGATCGATCAACTTCAATGGCAGAACTGCCAGGGCAGTCTCAGACGATGCCGGACTCGATTTAACTTGCCCCGGCCGCGGCGCGTCAGGCAGATGCGAAAGGGGACGGCCTTCGAGAAACGAAGTGATGTCGTCAGCCAATTGCGAAGCACTGGGGTATCGCCACTCGGGCTCTTTGCGCAGAGCCCGCGAGACGATATCTTCGATCAGCCCCGCCAGATCGCGTCGCAAATTGTCTACGGTGGCGCCGCGCGCGAGGTAAACGTGCTCGAGCGTCGGATCTTCGTTACCGAGCCTCAGCAAATCGTGCGGGCGCGTAATGATGATGCTCAAAGGCGCGGGCGGCTCTTCACAAATCACGCGCGCAATTTCATGTGGCGCGCGATTGAAAAGTCGATACGGCCGGTGCCCTGTCAATAACTCGTAAAGCAGCACGCCGAGCGAATAGACGTCCGTCGAAGGCGTGATCGGCGCACCCTGCACCTGTTCCGGCGAAGCGTACTCAGGCGTCATCAGCCGCATCGCTGTCGCCGTCGGATCGTGAGTGATATCGCCGGCGAGATCGGGATTCAGCAGCTTGGCGATTCCAAAATCGAGCAGCTTTGGAACTCCCTCGCAGGTGACGAGCACGTTGGAAGGCTTGATGTCACGATGGACGACTTGCTTCTGGTGCGCATAGGTCAATGCATCGCAAATTGAGCGGAACAGTTTCAAACGGTCGTTGATATTGAGTTGGCGTTCGTCGCAATAGAGATAGAGCGGTTGTCCTTCGATGAACTCCATTACGAAGTACGGCAGGCCATCGTGGGTCGTACCGCCGTCGAGCAGGCGCGCAATGTTTGGATGGTCGAGCGCGGCCAGAATCTGACGCTCTTTGCGAAACCGGCGCAGAATAAAATCTGTGTCCATGCCGCGCTTCACAAGTTTGATTGCGACCCGGCGCTGGAACTCTTTGTCATCGCGCACGGCTTCATACACGGCGCCCATGCCGCCGCGACCAATCTCGCGGACGATTTTGTACGCGCCGAGCCGGCGACCGATCAACGGGTCGGCTTCTTCGGCGAACGGATCAAATCGGTTTGCCCGGATGTCGGCGGGAATCAGGTCTTCAAATGAGAAATCGCCCGTGTCATGCGATGCGAGCAGGCTCACCACCTCATCGCGCAGCGTGCGATCGGTGCCGCACGCCTCAGTGAGGAAAGACGCGCGCTTGTCCGCGGGGAGATCAACCGCCGTCTGAAAAATACTTTCGACTTTTTGCCAGCGTTCGGGGGTCATAGCTTAAGCGGCAAGCGCAACGAATTTCAATTGTTTGGGAGAACCCGATGTTGACACGACTCAACAACTAATTCGACGCAAGCTGGGGCATTCATCGTAGACGACGACGAATAAAATTTCAAAGCGCGATCGCGAAATTTTTTCGCAGAGATTAAAAACAATGCGAATGCGAAAACCGAGGGCGACAAGCAATAGAATCGCGATTAAGCGCGATCAGTGTATGGTTTCGAGCTCTCGCCGCAACCACGCGCGCGCCAGGCGAAGATCGCGCTTGACCGTCGGCTCAGAAATCCCCAGCGCTAAGGCGGTTTCTTCGGCGTCCATGCCGCCGAAAGTTCGCATCTCGAGAATGCGTGCTTTGCGCTCGTCCATGGACGCGAGCTTGGTTAACGCTTCATCGAGCGACAGCAAATCGCCGGCATCGTGTTGATTAAAGATCGGCGCTTCATCGGCCATCGTCACTCGTTCCAACGCGCCTCCGCGTTTCGAAGCTTTTTTTGTCCGCGCGTGATCCACGAGGATTTGCCGCATCAATCGCGCCGCCACCCCAAAAAAATGCGCGCGGCTCTGCCAGTGGGGCATCTCCTGCTCGATCATTCTGACGTAGGCTTCGTGAAGTAACGCCGTCGGCTGCAATGTGTGGTCCGGCCGTTCGCTTCTGAGGTAACCGCCGGCGAGTTTTCGCAACTCGTGATAGACGAGCGGCATCAACTGGTCAAGAGCGGTTTTGTTGCCGCCTTGCCAATCCATCAGCAAGCGCGTGACCTGGTTTGGTGCAGTCGTTGCGACCATAGGGACAAACTCGGCAATGGTCAGTGCGTTGAATTATACAGCCATGTGCGGTGTAGGAATGCAAGAGATTTACACCGCCAAATAGCAAAAAAAACCGGCCACTCCCTCGCGGAAATGGCCGGCTTACCAAGATGGATCCTCCGTCGTTGTTAGCAGAACGCGCCTGAAATGCTCTCGATTCGTTGCCGCGCCTTTGGCGTCAGGCTTTCGAGTGTCTCCAGCACTTTCTCGTGCGTCATGCCACTGCCGAGATATGTCCAGCGATTCGCCTGGAGCTGCACCTGCCGGAACTGCTCCTTTTCTTCATCTGTGAGCAGATGCGCCGTGGCTCGTTCGAAAGCGTCGAGGTCGAATTCAACCTGCTGTTTCAGACCGCCGTCGATGATGCCGCCGATGGCGAGATACTCTTCGACACCTTGCAACTTCTCTTCCTCGCTCCGGCCTTTGGCGAGCGCGTCGACCATCAGCGTGTCGAGCTTTGCGTGTTGCACTTCTTCGACCCAGTGATTTCTCAGCAGACTCTTGAACTGCGGATCGAGTTCCTGATCGTCCTTGATGCTGTCCACGTAGTGTTTCTGGACCATCCACTCGATGTGCAGGGTTGTCAGCGCTACGCCCAGCGGCCCGTGCGCAAGGATCGCGTCGGCAATGGCTCGCGCCGGCCCGATCACATTGCACTGCGTGCCGAATCCTTTTTCGAATTCACATTTGAATCGTTTGAAGAGTTGAATGTGCTTCGCCTCTTCACCCGCGAACTGCAGGAAGGCGCGCATCGGATAGTCGTCGCCGTGGACCTGCGATCGCGCATGATCGATCACGAACGGCAGGATGAACTCTTCGACCAATCCGAAGATGCACAAATACGCGTTGCCTCTGATCTGATTCAGGATCAACCGCTCTTCGTCGTTTAGAAAATCCAGCTGCTCAACGCGCGCGAGGTTTTCCGGCATGAAGCGCTTTGAAAAATCGAGCCGCTTCTCGCCGCCGATAATATCCTCGATGCGCCAGCGGATGACTTCCGCAGCAGCTAACGCCCCCTGGTATGTGTAACCGTGATTCATTTCTTGAAAACCTCCTTCTAACTCGGCCGTTTCGGCCCCTCATTGATACATGCGGAAAAAGTCGGGCCGCAGGGATCAATTTAATTTGGACATTTGCGCGGCTGCCCGTGACTGAGCTAAAGATAAGTCTCAAAACGAACTTTGGGAGGAACGACATGTCTCGAGCGGTTAAGAATTTGGTAGTTGTGACGGCACTTCTGTGCGCGGTTGGTTGGGGATGCAAGACGTCCGGTAACAAGAATAGTTCGAGCTCGAACAGCGGGAACTCAAACAGTTCCTCAAGTTCAACGTCCGCCAAGCCGGACGACAAAGGCATCCTCCACTCGGGCACCGGAACGGAAAAAGAGAAGCCCGCGGCCGGAAAGTCGAACGTACAAGGCAGGGTTCTCTTCAACAGCCAACCGGCGCCGAACATCGACGTGAAGCTATGCGAAAAATTCAATCAATTTCTCGGCGGCTGTCAGGGCCAGACGTATACGGCCAGGACTGACGCGAGCGGCGAATATCTGATTAAGGATGTGCCGCCGGGAATCTATGAAGCGCTGACTGCGAAAGTCTTTGACACACCTTACTACGTGTTCGCGACTTCCGGATTCATAGGTTCGGCGAAATATGAACTCGACGCCGACCAGACGTTCTTCGCGCCGGATTCGAATTTGTTCAAGAGCGATCTGAAATTGGTGAATCCAAAGGCCGGGGCGAAGGTCGCGGCAGAGAATCTGGAGATCAAATGGGAGAGCTATCCCGACGCGTCGTACTACAAATTCAGCATCAATGCCGACAGCGGCGGCGAAACGAATTACGACTACATCAACAAGCGCGTCGATGGCACGTCTTATGTTCTTGAGTCGCCGTTGAAACCAGGCAGCTATCGCATCACCGTTAATGCTTACAACGGCGGCGACGTGAAACTGGCCGAGAGTGCCGACGACATCACGTTTACGGTGAAGTGAAATTTCCGAAAAGTACGAGTACTAACTCACATCAAAATCTCATTTGGAGGTCGATTTCATGACTCACAACCCTGCCCGCCTCGCTTTTCTTCTCTTCGCCCTTTGCGCTCTGCCCTTTGCGGCTTTCGGCCAGGACGATCGCGCCGCCGACCGCGCGGCGATCAAGGCGCACATTGAGAGCATTTTTCAGGCGTTCATCAACAAGGACAATGCGGCCTTGCGCGCAACGCACGCTGAAAACTGGCTGGGGTATCTGGGAGAGGGGCGCCAGATGATCCGTGGGCTAGGCGAGTACATGGAGTGGAACCAGCAGGATCCGAAACAGCCTTTCGGCATGAAGAGCTACAAGTTTCGCGAGTTCGACATGATCTTCAAAGGCGATGCCGCATTTGTCTGCTTCGTCGCTGATGTTGATTCGAACACGCCGAATGGCCCGTTTCAACGCGCGCTGCGCATCTGTGACTTTTATACAAAGAACGATAGTAAATGGATTCAAAGCGGCAGCTACACCGCAACGCATCCTGAATCAGCGGAAGCCCAAATGGCCGCGCCACGACAAATCGGCGATCAGATGAGGAAGCGTTTGCTCGGTGCTCGTGAAGCTGCGTGGCGGGCTTTCTTTGCGGGTGATCGCGCGTCACTGGAAAAAGCGCTGCCCGCGGAAACGATCGCCATCGAAGCGGACAACAACGCATGGTCAAATCGCGAGAAGGTGCTCGCCGATTCGATCGAGTTCGCCAAAGGAGGCGGAAAACTGGTCAAGCTCGAGTTTCCTAAGACTGAAATCCAGATGTATGGCTCAACGGCTGTGCTCTACTCGAATTATTCGTATGAATTGGAAGTCGGCGGCCAACACATAAGTCGTGCGGGCCGTGTCACCGAAGTCTTTGTGCTGCGCGGCGACCAATGGGTGAATCCCGGATGGCACATGGACAGCGGGAAGTGAGCTTATGGTTTAGCTTCGCCGCGCTTCCGCACTCTGCTCCAATACCACCACTGCCGTTGCTCGGAAGGAAGACCAGGATCTTTCGCTTGCGCAACTGCTGCGACGAAAGTGTCGAGACAACATGGGTCGATTCGTTGTTTTCTGATGCGGCAAAGCGCTGCAAACATTCGCTGCGGATTTCGCCTCTTCAATTGTGCCACGCTGTTGATTCCAAGTAATCCGAAATCTTCTAGCATCGCCGGTCCAATCGAAACCAGGTCTTTAAGCTCACGAATCTGAGTACTCATTTTCCCTCCTATTTCTGCGGTGGCGCCGGCATTTGCGAGAAGATAACGAAGTGCCCGCCAGGTTCTTTTGCCACAACTTCCTTCGCGCCGTAAAAAGTTTCGTGGAGTCCCTGCACGATCTCCGCGCCGTCAAGCGCCTTAATCACGGCGTTGATGTCCGAAACTTCCATGAAAATAAAACTCGGGCCTTGATCGACCGCCGGCGCTAGAGGACTTTTTGGATCCGTCCGCATGCCTTCATAGGTTTGATACATCAGTTCGACTGAGCCATTGTCCAAAGCCACAAAGCCGATATGATCGCCTTCGGGAACCTGAACCGTGGCCTGGAAACCGAAGCGTTCTGTCCAGAATTTCAGACCAGGTTCGACAGCTTTAACGTGCAGAATCGGTGTGGATTTATCAATCATCCTCGTTTTCTCCTTCGTCTTCCAGCCTTGGAAGCGGCCGCCAAAGCGACGACTGTCAAGCTCACGGCAACCATCACCACGGTCATTTGTTTACTTCTCATGCTCGCGTTTGTTATATCTAGTCTAATTTAGACGACCGAGGTATAATAACCGCGGTGCCCAAAGCTGTCAACAAGAAAACCAAGGCTGCCGCCGTAACCTCCGCACGCGGCAATGAAACGCGGCTGACCACTCCCGATCTGGTTATTCTCAGCCTGTTGGCCGAGCGGCCGATGCATGGCTACGAGGTGAATGCTACTTTGGAGGATCGCAAGATCCGCGATTGGGCGCCGGTGTCGCGCCCGCAGATCTATTATTCGCTGGATAAGCTGACGAAGCTCGGTTTGATTTGCGTGGGCGCCGACGAATTTCCCGCCGCTGGACCCGAACGTAGAGTCTTTGAGACTACCGCATCAGGTCGCGATCGGCTGGCGGACGCGCTCGAGAGTGAACATTGGATACATAATCGCGTTCATCAACCTTTCCTGATTTGGCTGGCGCTGTCCTGGCAAGCGCGGCCCCGCGCGTTTCGCCGCCAACTGAATAGCCGGAAGCGGTTGTTAGAGGAGCGGCTGGCTGAGGAGCGCGCTACGTTGAAAGACGTCTTGGATGAGGTCGGTCATCCCTATCATGAAGCCGTGTGGATGCTGCAATTGGTGATTGAGCAGATGGAAAGCGAGAAACGCTGGATCGAACGGATTCTCAACGACGCAGGCAAGCGCGCCCCGGCGAAGAAAGCGAAAATGTCCATACCGACACATAACCGCGAACGAAAGTGAGCGGGATCGAGACTCAAGCATTGGAAAAGCGCGCTCGCGTCCGGATCCCGCTGGCTATCGTCCGCGTCCTGTAGCGGTTCTCAGATAATCACTGTGCGCGATGATCGCGCCATCCTGTCGACTCCCAGCTTTCGCTTCACCAGAGCTTCGACATTCAGCGGCACGCCTTCAGCCTTCGCTTTGCGGATGAACTCGCCGTCGATGTGAAAGATCTTTAGCTTGACCACATCTTCGATCTTCAGATCAGTCAAGCCTTCATTCCGTACTTCGGCCAGAAATTCGGGCGTGACTTTGAAGATACTCATCTTCACCAAACCCTCGAACGATTGATCTTTGAATCCCATCTCGCTGGCGCGGCGGACAAACTCAGCATCGATTTTGAAGATGCGCGCTTTTACCAGGTCGTTGAAGGTCAAGTTCGGAAAGCCCGTCGCTTTCATCTCGCGCATGAAGTTCGAATCGACTTTGAAGATCGCTGCTTTGAAAAGATCGCCGACGTCGAGCTTGCCAAAGTTCGCCGACAGCAAGTCGTCGGCCAGCGCCGTTGTCACGTTTAGACTGGCTGCCGTAAACAGACGTTCCTCAACTGGACGATCGTCTTTCCATTCCGCGTCGCCCTTCTCCAAATCGAAACCGCGACTCTTCATCGCCGACAGAAACGCCATGTTCGGCGTGAAACGGAACGTGCCGTTTCCCTTCCCGTTTTGAAAGGTGCCTTCCGCATCGATCGTTCCCGCCTCGCGCGCGAGCCTGAACGTGATCGTGCCCCCGTTTTGCACCTGCTCTTTCGTCAGGCCTACTTCCGAGAATTCAAAGCTCTGGCCGTGGCTGGATGTATGGCGGCCGTCCTCGCTGCGCCGCTCAAAATTCAAATTGATTTTCGAGCCATCCTTGGTTAGCGAGCCCTGCCACTCGCCGGTGATGGTGTTCTGCGCTGCAACGTTCGAGCAAGCGAAAGCCGCGACAAGAGCTAGAGTCAAAGCGAAAAGAATCGAGAATTTCTTAGTCATAAGCGATCTCCTGTGAATCTTTTGGTTGGAACAGACCCCGACGAAGCGAATACACTCTGTTCCACGCCTCGGGGAAAGCTCGGTTCCGGAAAATTTCAGGCCTTCCTCGCAATTCATCCTGATGAAACCGAAACAGCAGCCGAACGGTCCTTCTCACCTGCAAATCGTTCATTCGATCCAAAATTGATTCGTAATCACAACTCGATGAAATTCTTTCAAGCGTAAGCTAAGAAATCAGGAGGTACGTATGTTCGAAAGTCAAAAAGCATTTGCAAGTTTTTCGGTCAACGATCTGCGAAAGGCGAAGGAGTTTTATGGTCGAACTCTGGGCCTGAAAGTTTCAGAGTCGAAAGAGGGGCTGGAACTACATCCCGGCAACACCGATGTCTTCATCTATCCCAAACCCAATCACAAGCCGGCGAGCTTTACCGTTCTGAATTTTCTCGTGGACGACATCGAAAAGGCCGTCGACGAACTCAAGCAGAATGGAGTTCAGTTTGAGCAGTACGAAGGTGAGATTAAAACGAACAAAAAAGGAATCCATGACGATGGAGGTCCTTCAATCGCCTGGTTCAAAGATCCGGCGGGCAACATTCTGTCAGTGCTTGAGAAGGAGCACTAAATCACAGCGGTGGAAAGTAGCCCGGGGGAAAGCGCGCCATACGCATTCCCCCGCTCCCTCTCTTTAATTTTCTACTTCCCGGCGAATGAGCAGCTACTAACTATTTCGGCAGCGCGTGACAGACGTCCGGCACCTCCCATGGATGGACGTCAATGCGCATACCCGCCACGATCGGCTGGCTCGAAACGATTCGGATCGTGTAGGCGACATCAGTAACGCCATCGAACGTTGGATTCGGCGCGACTGCAGGCAGCGGCCAGTAAAGGTCTCGTGTGTGATCCGCGGCCAGCGCTACATTGACTCCATTGGCCTCGCCTGGGTACGTCGCCGCTGGTGACGATCCCGGAATGTTATGAGTGGCTAAATTGTTCCCGTTTTTGTCCAGGAAATTCACCGAAACATCGGCTGATGAAGCACCGCCGTTGTAGACGTATAACTCCGCTGGTTGACCGCTCCCACCCCCGGATTGCGACCACCGAGCCGGTGTGCAAACCCAAACGAACGGCGGTCCGCCCGCTGACGTTCCCGGAGGTCCTTGATCGCCCGGATCCCCCTTCGGACCTGGGTCGCCCTGTGGTCCGGGAGGCCCCTGTGGACCTTCGCTGTTCCAGGTAACGCGAGTCTCGTTGTTGTGACAGGCTGTGGTTGAATCAACCAGCCTCATCATTCCGTTCCCGGGATTGACGCAGGCTTCCAGTGTGGTCGGACTACTGGCAGCGCGCATCGCAATCGGCACTACCACCGCACACGCGATGACCGAGATGCCGGCAATGACACTTCGACGCGATAACTTGATGCTCATAAAGGGTCTCCTTATTTTGAACAGATTGCTTTCTGGGGCAGGCGGCAAGCAATCTATGGGCTGAATTGAATGCTGTCAAGAAAATTGGGAAAAGCCTGGCAGGTGGCAGAATTACAGAACGTCGAACGGTAGTGAGCAGATACAGAACCACGAACCGTAGTGAGCGGGTTAAGGACTCAATTTGCGCTTTACAAAGGTCTGCCGAATTTCACAACTTGCTCACTTATCCAGCTCACTACCGTTCGCGGTTCCGTAGCGCTTTGCGCGAAGTTTGGTCAAGTTGTATCGTCGCGGTTGATCCCAATCAGGTAAGGACCGAAAGCATCATGTGTCGCAATATCAAAACCCTGCACAACTTTAAGCCACCAGCCACTGAAGAAGAAATTCGCGCGTCTGCAATTCAGTTTGTGCGAAAGCTCAGTGGCTTCAACAAACCTTCAAAGTCCAACGAAGCAGCGTTCAATCATGCAGTGGATGAAGTAACCAGAGTTGCTACTGAGCTGCTCGACTCGCTCGTCACCAGCTCGCCACCGCGCGACCGCGAAGTCGAAGCCGCCAAAGCGCGTGCGCGGACTGCGTTGCGATTTGGCGGCGCACCGGCGGTGTGAGGACTCTCGTAGTTGATTAGGCGATTGAACAATATTCTTTCGGTCCTTAATTGTGACATGAAGCTTGAGCCTGCGGAGCAGGCATTAGCGTAAAGCCAGGATAAGAGCATAAGAACCCGCAAGCCCGCGAAGCGGGCGATAGTGTGAATGTCAGATGGCGTCGAACTAAGTGATAAACTCCAGGCATGCGCCTCCCCAACGCCGACCTCGCATTTGTCCAGCGAGAAAAGATTACTGAATATCTCCTCAATCCAAGACACCGATATGGCGGAAGTAAGGCGCGATTCTTTTTTGAATTTGGCTTTCATACCGACGAATGGGAAGTTCTTGCGGAAGCGTTAAGGCAACACGGGCAAAATCACGAAGTTAGATTTACGAGAGAGACAAGCTGGGGGCCGAGATATGAAATCGATGGCGAATTGAAGACGCCTGACGGCCGTCAGCCTGGCATTCGCACCGTCTGGCAATTGGATGAGGGAGAGATTGCGCCTCGGCTCATCACGGCTTATCCTTTGGGGTCAGAGCTATGATCAAGGAACACGACATCGTAGTGCTTACTGAGGATGTGCCGGAAGAGTCACTCACCGCCGGAGACGTGGGGACTGTCGTGCACATCCACAACAACGGCGAAGGTTACGAAGTCGAGTTCATGACCCTCACCGGTCAAACGATAGCAGTAGCTTCATTGTTGGCACAGCAAGTCCGTCCTGTGAGCAGGCATGACCTCTCTCACGTCAGAGAATTACAACCAGCTTAAGCCACATTCATCTATCCGCTTGTGAGAAAGCTTAGTGGCTTCAACAAGCCTTCAAAGACTAACGTTGCTGCTTTCAATCACGCCGTCGACGAAGTAACCCGCGTCGCGACCGAACTGCTCGACTGGCTAGTCACCAACGGGCCACCGCGCGATCACGAAACGGAAGCAGCCAAAGCCCGCTCGGTTACCACTCTTCGCTTCGGCGGATGGCCTGCGGCGTGAGGGGCAGGGATGTCAGAAGTCGTTGAAATCTGGTTCGAAGTCAGGCGGTTCGTTCCTTGCTTCCTCAAGTTCTTCTTCAGTGTAGAGGCCAAAAAACTCCGCCGCCGAGTAGGTTGATTTTGCAGAGAAAGCATCGCCGAGCCCGCACGCTGAAAGCTTCGACAGACCTGAAATCCTTAAGCCGCATGCAATGCATTCAAATGATGTCGGCAACATAGTTTGTCTCTGCACTACATCATCGCTAGTTATCTTCGTCGTCACTGGTCCGCTGGCATTCCCGCGTATTAGGGCGCGGCATCCGCATGACGGACAGTCTACTCGGTGACCAGCCTGTCTTATCGCCCAAGTCTCAGCTTGCGCCGAAGCCGCATCTCGCTCCTTGTCTTCCTTATTCTTCCAGACTTGAGCGTGTGCATGAATATCCTGATTGACGGCCTTGGCGGCCGCATCTTCAAGTGAATTGATCATCTCCTGGGCGGCAGCCGAGTCGGAAAAAAGATCAGATAATTCGCGACCCATCGACTTAAGCAAAATACTGCACGCGAAGAAGAATCGCGGAAGCCACTGCGAGGTGCCTAGAGATTCAAAGGCCAATTCGCCCGTGTGAAGTTCCGAGTTCCGTCGTCCCACGTGCTTTGTGCAAAAGCCAGCAGCCTCCTCAGTAAATTCAGGTATCAATTCGTTTAGACGACTTAGAGCCTCCCTCGTTGTGACTGAGGATGGTGAGAACTTCTTGGCGGTTGGCTCGAAGCCAAGGGCATAGGTCAGATTCCGCCAATTAGCTGGATCTGCGAGAAGGGTCGGGGAAAATTGTGCGAGGGCAGCACGTATTAGCAGCTCGAGAGCGAGAGCAGACCAGAAGCCATATTGCCACTCGTCGGCGGTATGAGACTCCATCCGCCCCACGTAAAGCTGAGCCTTTGAAAAGAGTGTCTCAGATGACCACGGATGTGAACCGATTGATGCGCTCATAATTCAAGCTCCGATAAATACAACCGTTCGATACGCCTGCCCAAAGCCGAGTGTGGAACCTTGCTTCGGCCGTGTAAATTTCGCCAATTATCGACGATAAGTGTGTCACCTGGATCGCTTAACTTAAATGTCTGGAGGTCCGCTCGATCCCAAACTGCCTTCGACATCGCGTAGGCGACCTCACGACAAGGCTCGTTAACTGGTATAAGGAATACGGAATCCCACCGAATACCCGTTACTCCTTTGACTGAAAAAATCAACGGAAGTAAACAATGTGGCTGATTCATTCCCCATTGCCTCGGGCGCGTTAACGCCCTACGCACAATGTTCGAAGGAACCAATGTCAGGACTGCCGCCGAAGACAAAAGATTCGTGGATACAGACTCAGAGCCAACACGCGCTCTCAGAATAAAGTAACGTGGCGGTCGCGACCAATGAGCGAGGTCGGTGTGTAAAGGGAAATCACCTAGACCAAATACCCCGCTATACCTGTGCGGGTTCGACTCTTCGACCAGATGAGGCATCAAGGTTTGAACGGTTGGGACGCGTTGTTGATACAAACGCTCAACATCAACAACTTTGCCTAGGGACGCGGCAACATCTAGAAGACTTTCCGATTCACGCCAACCGCGAATGAAGGCGAATCCATTTTGTCGTATAGCTGTAAGGATTTCAGAAGTCATACCCAGATGGATTGAGGGCCAGACTAAACCTGTGGTAATCGACAGTCACCGAATCCCCACCAACCCCTGCACACTCTGAATCAATTTCTCTGAGTCATACCCCACTCCGTCTTTGAAAACGATCTCGACGTTTTCTATGTCGGTGATCTTCACGGCGGGGTTGCCTTTGACAATCATCAGGTCAGCTTGTTTGCCGACGGCGATTGAAGCCTGCGGAGCAGGCGATAGCGTAAAGCCTGGGGCGTGAGCCCCAGGACCAGGAGGTCCAATTATATCGAGCTCGCGGAGCGAGCGGCAGCGGATTCAGGATCGTTTGCACGGCGAAATAATAATCCGATACATTCGCAAACCGGATCGTCTGTCGCCCGCTTCGCGGGCTCGCACCTTTCTCATCATTTACCTGGGGTTCCGCTTCGCTCCACCCCAGGCTTTATGCTTACGCGTGCTCCGCACGCTCACGGACGGGGCACTTTGCATTGCGTTGGTACATTGCAATCAGCTTCGCCCTCACCGAATCCCCACCAGTCCCTGCACACTCTGAATCAGTTTCTCGGAGTCATAGCCCACACCGTCTTTGAAAACGATTTCGACGTTTTCGATGTCGGTGATCTTTGTCGCAGGATTGCCTTTGACGATCATCAGGTCGGCTTGTTTGCCCACCGCGATTGAGCCTATGCGGGAATCTTCTCCTAAGAATTTCGCGCCGTTGAACGAAGCGATCTTGATTGCTTCGAGGGGCGTGAAACCAGCCTCGACGAGCAGTTCGACTTCACGTAGATCACCGAAGCCGGCGACGACACCACCATTGCCGGTTGGATCGAGGCCCGCGATGAGCAAACCGCCGGCAGCCACAAACGCGCGTTCGAAATCCATCGACTTGCGAACGAGGAGCGGCGTAGGCGAATCAGCCGCAATACGTGAGCGCGCGGTCAGATAACGCACGCGCGCGTCCGCGTTCATCACGTTCAGCACGCGCGGATTCATCACTGCGCTCGCCGCGCCAATCGCTGTTGGACTAACAGTGTTCGCTCCGCCCCCACCCGAACCAGCGGCAGATGCCAGCGGCGCGCCGGCTTCGAATACCGGAAGCGTGGAAGTGAGCGCCACATGCTTCGCGACGAGGACATGAATCGTTTCCTTTACCGGCTCGCTTTTGATGTCGAGAGCACGCAGGCTCTGACCGACGGCGGCGCCTGGACATTTGTCGGGTTGCTTGTTCGGCACAAACTCCGAGTCGGCGAGCAAACCATGCTCGAGGTCGTCAATGCCAATCTCCGCCGCTTCTTTGTATCCGATCGAGCACAAGTGTCCGGTGACTTTCAGGCCGCGCTTGTGCGCTTCCTCGACGGCCGCGCGCAATTCGTCGCGCGTGATGTTCATGTAAGCTTTGAATGAAGTCGCGCCCTGGTCCGCCCAGTAGTTCACTAACTTGCGTGCATCGTCCGCGCCCGTGAGCGTGTGCATTACGGGTGTGAACGAACCGGCGCCCTCGAGGTACGGCGCCGTAATGAACATCTTCGGACCAATCATGCGTCCGCTGTCGATGAGTTTCTTGATTTCCAGATCGAGATAAGGCTGGACGCTCCCGGTCGTGCGAATAGTAGTTACGCCCAGCGCGAGATAAAGCCGCGGGAAACTGGATCCCATGTTCGAATACATCGGCGGATTTCCGCCCATGGGAAAGAACATGTGATCGTGCATGCCGACAAGACCGGGCAAGACTGTATAGCCGTTGAGATCGATCAATTGTGCGCCGTCGCTTGCTTTTGAAGCATCGGCGGTTGGGCCAATCCACTGAATCTTGCCGTCGCGAATCACGATCGTCTGATCTTCCACCGGTGTGGCGCCGGTGCCATCAATTACGCGCACGTGCATCAGTGCGATCAGCGGCGCTTCAACGCGAATAAATTGTTGCCGATCGGTTTGTGGCGTCTGTCCCACGCAGACTGCACAGAGAGTTAACAAGAGAATTATGGTTTTGATCGTCATAAGGTTTTGTAGTTACTGATGCACAAAGTTATTGACTCAGCCGTTGGCGCAAGAATATCGTCTTTTGAGTGATGTTCTACAACACTTGAAAAGGAGTCAGTCATGTTGCGATCCCTCAAACCCGCGCCCATCCTTCTCCTCTGCCTGATCTTCCCCGGCTGTCAGACGTACACATCGGGTCTGGTGAAAACGGCAGGGCGCGCCGACGAGGCGGTGGTGCTTTCCAATCTTCGCTCGATCACCGCCGCCGAAACCGCTTACAACGTCAGCAACGGTAGTTACGGAACATTCGAACAACTCACCAGTGGCGGATTCCTCGACGCGCGCTTTAAAGGCGACCGGCCTTCGATCAGCGAGTATTCGTACACCATCGCCATATCGGAAAAGTCACCAAGTACCGGGATGGCGTCGTTCACGTGTAATGCAGATCCCGAGCGCACCGGAGACCGGGCAGGTCGCCACTTCTACATCGACTCAACTTCAAATGACATTCACGTGAATCCGACGCAGCCAGCATCGGCAACCGACGAAACGATTAAGCCTTAATCGACGGCGCGTGGCGACTCTAGCTCTTTACTTTTCTTGACTTGCGATGGCCACAGGCTGAACACCAGACTCATCACTCCTATCGCCTCCCCGGCTCCCTTGATAGCCGCGACCGCGCCTGCTGAAATCGGCGCCGGATCGGCGATTCCGAGCCGGATATCTTCTAATTGGCTGAAGAAACTGACGTAAGCCATACCACAAAAGAACCCCCACGCCGCCGCGAGAAACGGCCGGCCAGTGCCGACATCCTTGCCGGCACGCCACGCGCCAAAGAGCAAAAAGGCGCCAATAACATAATCGTCAAAGAATGCGGGAGGGTTCTCCCGCCAGGTACTCCAACGGCGAATCGTCTCCGCCAGCGGCGTCAGGATGCCGAGTATGATGGCGAGATAGCGGCTAATTGAAATGAGCATTCTTCTCTATGTTCAGGAACACTATAGCGCTACTTTACTTCGATAAGTTCGAAGGCGGCGATCTTGTTATCCTTTGTCAGTTTCAAGGTAACCGAAAGCGTCTTTCCGATGTCGTTTAATAGATAACGGTAGACCCGCATCTCTCCTTCATCGCGTCTTTCAACCAATTCTTCTGAATGGAAGATCGCAATTGGCAGAGTCAACGAATTCAGTAATGTCGCGAGTTCGGCAACGCGTACCGGCGGAAGCTGCTTTGGGACAGCCGGCGCCAGAAGAGCTTTATCTATTGAGTTACCGGCAAGTTGTATTAGCACCTTGCGCATAAGCGCAGTGGCGTTTGGATCTTTATCTTCGATCGACGCCGTTGAAGGGACGGCGAATTCTGAAAAATATAATGCCGCCAACCCACGCGCTAGCTTGAACTCTCTCGTATTCCACGAGTTCGCCAGCACAATAATCGTCAGCTTGTCACCGGGGAAACGAATGATGCATGACTTGAAGCCCTGCCAAGCACCGCCGTGAAAGACGACGCTCCGATTGTGCATGGTTCCAGTGAACCAACCGAAGCCGTAACCTTTGCGCGCGCCGGAGTTCAGCTTCACTGGCTCCCAAATCTGCGCGAGTGTGGATTGTTTCAGTGGCGTGTCTCTGTAGAGAGCAGCGTCCCACTTCGCGAGATCAAGAATCGAGAAATAAAGCGAGCCATCGGCGGTCGTGTTTGTCGATGGCGACACCCATTCCTGGTTCTTGATTTCGCCGTTTACCACCCGGTATCCCGCGGCCCGATTTGGAATGATGTCCGATTCCGAAATGACGCGGGTTGTCTTCATTCCCAGCGGGCGAAAGATTCGGTCCTGCAAAAACTCTCCGTAAAACTTTCCGCTGACCCTTCGGATCAGGATGCCAAGCGTCGCGTAGCCTGCGTTGCTGTATTCCCAACCTTCGCCAGGCTGGAAAGAGAGCGGCGCTTTTTTGAAAGCGTCGAGCAATTGCTCTTCAGTGTAGTCCTTGCGCAAATCGATTTCTGGCGGAAAATCGCTCAGTCCGGATGTGTGAGTCAACAAGTGCCGAATGCGCATGTTCTTCCAACTGTCGGGCGCATCCGGAATGTATTCTGTGATTCTGTCATTGAGAGATAGTTTTCCATCCTGCGCCAGAATCATTACGGCCGCTGCCGTAAACTGTTTTCCCATTGAGCCCGATTGAAAAATCGTCTCGGGCTTTACAGGGACGCGATGTTCCAAGTTCGCGAAACCGTACGTCTTCAGAATCGAAATTTTTCCTTCCCGCAGCACCGCGACAGCTACGCCGGGAATATGACGGGCTCGCATTTCCGAAATGACGAACTGATCAATGTTTGCTGATGTTTTTGTCTGAGCGACAGTCAGACCGATGGGACAAAGAATAACGAAAGCTGCCAGCGCTACTTTTCCGGGCACCGTAATACCCCTTCCGTTTCGTCGTTTCTTCACCCGAGCGTTCCCAGGTTCCTGGGTGGCAATTATCATGCTGCTTATACAACGCACCGCTACTGTTGCCAAACTCTCATCTGCTAGAATTCGAAAACACACGGGATACCTGTTGGAATTATCTAATCTTATTCGGGAGAAGTGTCCATGAATTCATTTCAAGCTTTAACTTCATACCAAAAACCGCGGAGGCGAAAGATCGCAAGCACGTTCGTCGCTGCAGTTTTGTCGATCTCTTTTTCCGTTTCTGGCATTGCCTGCAAAGGCAAAGCAGAAACACCGGCCATGAACTACACGCGGGTGCCGGACGGCGCGCCGCAGAATTCCTATGCTGACGTGGTGTCGCGTGTCGCGCCCGCGGTCGTGACGATTCACGCGAGCAAACGCGTGCGCCAACCGCAGCAATTTCCGTTCTTTGACGATCCATTCGGTGGCGTCTTTGGTAATCGCAATCGCGAACAGCAGCAGCAGCAACCTCGCGAACAGCTCCAGCGGGCTCTGGGTTCAGGCGTGATCGTCAGCGCAGACGGCTACATCATCACGAATCATCACGTGATCGACGGCGCCGAAGATATACAGATCGATTTGAGTGACGGACGAACTGTCGATGCAAAACTTGTCGGCTCAGATGCGCCCAGCGATCTCGCCGTGCTGAAAATTGCGCAGTCGGGCTTGCCGTTTCTGACGCCCGGCGATTCGGACAAAGTGCGCGTCGGCGACGTCGCGCTGGCTATCGGTAACCCGCTAGACGTCGGCCAGACGGTGACCATGGGAATCATCAGCGCAAAAGGCCGCTCGACGGGTTTGGGCAGTGGCGCGTTCGAAGATTTTCTGCAAACGGACGCGCCAATCAATCAGGGCAATTCCGGCGGCGCGTTGGTGAATACAAACGGTGACTTGATTGGAATCAATTCACAGATTCTGGGCGGCGCGTCCGGTGGCAACATCGGCATTGGCTTCGCGATTCCGTCGAACATGGTCAAAACGGTGATGGACCAATTGATCAAAGCGGGTAAAGTCCGTCGCGGTCAACTTGGCATCAGCGTGCGTCGCGTCGATTCGGACATGGCCCAAAGCCTGGGCATGTCGGAAACCAAAGGCATCATCGTTAACTCGGTGACGCCGGGAAGCGCAGCCGAGCGCGCCGGGATTCGTCAGGGCGATGTGATCATCGCACTCGACGGATCGCCGGTGAATGAGACAAACGCGTTCCGCAATCGCATCGCCAGTTTGGGGCCGGGCGCGCAAGTGACGCTGACAATTCTGCGCGACAACCGCGAACAGAAGATCACTGCGACGACCGGCGAGTTCAAGGAGGACCAGGCGAAGAACGAAGAAGGCGAGTCCGGTCCCGACGCCACCGGACAAGGCAAACTGGGCTTGAGTGTAATTCCTTTGACGCCGGAGATTGCTTCGCAACTGAATCTGCGCCCCGGGACGGAAGGTGTGATTGTTGACGCAGTTGATCCAGCAGGTCCGGCGGCGTCGGCAGGTCTCACTCGCGGAGATGTCATTCAGGAAGTGAACCGACAGCCCATCCGTTCCGCAGACGATCTGCGCGCGGCAATCGCCAAAAACGGAACTAAGCCGGCGCTCTTATTAATTAATCGTCGCGGCGAACAGATTTATGTGACGGTGCGACCGCGGCCGTAATGTTGTCCTCGCTATTTCGCGAAAAAGGCCGGGCATCCGCTCGGCCTTTTTTCACTGCGCAAATCAATTGCCCGACAAACTTCAGCAAGCTCTGATCAAGTAATTATTAAACTAACATTGGGGCCAATGTTTCCCCTTCGCTTCGGCTTCGGTTAGTCCCGTAGGGACGAAATACTTATAGCAACGTTGCGCCCAATGAATCTTCCGAGCCCATTTATGGGTGGCACAAAGCCGATGTCGCTCCTAAAGGAGCTTGGTTGTTCGAGTCATTCACCCTGCTATAAATATTTCGTCCCTACGCGACTTCGATGTTTAGTAGCCGTCGCCGCTTGATCGGAGCTTCCTTCTGCTCCCTTGCGTGAGAAGTCCGGCGCGGAAAAAGCTGGTTCACGCAAAGACGCCAAGACGCAAAGATTCACAAAGGCAAAGCCGAACTACGCCCGCCTTTTTTTAACTTGGCCGCGGCGCAATGCAGTGCTAAGATGCCGTTTCATCGATAAGACAGCATGCGTTACGTTGCGAACCCGCCTAATCCCTGGCTCTCACATTCAATCGAGTGGATTGGTGAACCTCCGGCCGTGAAGATTGAAGTTTATGAAGAGACCGAGACGCGCTCGATAATCAGCCACAACGACAGCCCCGATGTTGCTTTCGATCATTCGATCAACTGCTACCGCGGCTGCATTCACGGGTGCACGTATTGCTTTTCACGCCCCACGCATGAGTATCTCGATTTCGGCGCCGGCACAGATTTCGAACGAAAGATCGTCGTTAAGGTGAACGCGCCGGCACTCCTGCGAAAAGAGTTAATGAAGCCTTCGTGGAAAGGCGAGCAGATCGTTTTCTCTTTTACATCCGATCCTTACATTCCTTTGGAAGCCAATTACAAACTGACACGACAATGCCTGGAAGTCTGCGCTGAGTTTCGTAATCCCGTCGGCATCGTGACGAAATCTGCTTTGATTCGTCGCGATGTTGACGTGCTGCAAAAACTCGCAAGCGAAACCACAGTTGGTGTCTATTTCTCGATTCCCTTCGCCGACTATGACATTGCGCGCGCCGTCGAGCCGTTCGCGCCTTCGCCGAATGCGCGATTCGAAGCGATGAAGATTCTTGCGGATGCCGGAATTCAGGTTGGCATCGGCATCGCGCCGACGATTCCCGGTCTATCGACGGATATTCCCGGCCTGCTGCAGCGCGCAAAAGACTGCGGCGCGACGAAAGCCTTCATCAACATGCTGCGTTTGCCCGGCAGCGTCGCTCCTTATTTCGAACAGCGGCTCCGCGAGAAACTGCCGACGAAAGCCGATCGGGTTCTGAATCGTATTCGCGATGCGCGCGACGGTAAACTCAACTCAAGCACGTTCGGCGAACGCATGCGTGGAAAGGGTCAATACTGGAACGCGCAGGAAAAGCTTTTCGAGGTTTACTGCAAGAAACTCGGCTTCAACGAGCAGCGCGTCGGCACGGACAATGTGCAGAAGATGCACACGTTTCGTCGCCCAACCGCGCAAGGCGCGTTGTTTGATTGACAGCCATATTCAGACACGCTTTACTGTCGCGATGAGCGATATCGCCAGGCCGCTCAATTACGCTCTTCAGCATCCAAGCAATCGCTTGGGTAATCATCTCTAACGCAGGCGCAAACAACTGCTACATCATCTCGCCATCCCCATTCACCATTATTGGTGGCTCGCTGCCGGCGGCGGCGCAAGCTACGGAGCACGTTACGTCAAGTTGCGAATCAACTTTGCACTGGCGGAACGTCGTCGTCGCCACACGCCTGACCCGACCGGTGAATTGCTGCGGCTGCAAACGCTGTACGGCTATAACGCTCACTCGCTGGTGAGCATTGCGCCCGGGGCCTTGCTCTGGTCCACACCGGAAATCGACGGCGCGATCGTCTACGCCAAGTTCGGTCGGGTTTGGCTGGCGGCTGGAGATCCAATTGCGCCGGCTGATCAAAAGGCAGAGTTGGCGCATCGTTTCGCAGCCGAAGCGAAGAAGCACGGTAGCGTTGTGGCTTTTGTTCCAGCCACGGCCGCCTTCGCGCGGTCCGTTGCTGCCAGAGACTTCACGGCGGTCAAAGTCGGCGCCGCCCCTTACTTCGATCTGAGATCGTGGAACCCGCGCGGTGATTCGGCCAAGAAGCTGCGCGCTGAGATCAACAAAGCACGTCGCGCAGAAGTAGAAATTGAGATCGTGAGCGATGAAACTAGTCAGTCGCTGAAACAAGAGACCATGCAACTTTGTGTGCGCTGGTTGGGCCAACGCCGATCTGCAACATCTTTCGACTGGTTGTTGGCCCTCGATCCATTTCTCCATTCTGATTACAAAAAGTATTTTGTCGCGCGCGTAAACGGAAAGCTGGTCGGATTTCTCGCGGCGAGTCCGATGCCGGCGAGAAAGTGTTGGTATCTCGAAGATGTTCTGCGCGATCCCGATGCTCCGCCGGGAACCGCAACCTTGCTCGTATACGAAGCGCTGCAAGAATTGAAAAGACAAGGATTCGAATTGGCTACGCTCGGAACTTCACCGCTGGCTACCGACGGCCTGAATGATCTTACGAGGGAGCATCGGGTCGTGGCGCGCGCGCTGGATGTCGCTGCAAAGCGGCTCAGTGTGATTTACAACTTTGCAGGTCTGCGCCGGTTCAAAGGCAAGTTTGTGCCAAGTTGGTGGGAGAGTGAGTACGTTCTCGCCCCACGCGGCATTGCGGTGCCGCCCCGCGTCGCGCAGGCGATTCTGCACGCATTGGTGCCAGGCGGCCTGCCACAACTGTTAACGCGACAAGCGTTGCGCATGATTCGCGTCAGGACTAAAAGCATTCCAAGAATACCGCTGCCACGCACTCGTCTCTCGCGACGGAGTCAACACGCGAAGCGCTTGTGAACTGCTTCACGCGCACAGCGCCAATCCCTCATCGTTTTATCGGCATTTTGTTAGAGACGTCCCGCGTCGTTTCCTCTATAATACTTCTCAAGCCTGACAACTAAATTCACAGCGGGAGGCGCGGCGATGCTGATCAAAGATGTCATTCGCGATCGTGAGCCATACTCCATGAAGGCCACAGCGACGGTCATGGAAGCGGCGGAGTTTATGGCGAACCGCCACATCGGCGCAGTTTGCGTGCTGGATGAAGACCGCCGATTGATTGGCGTCTTTTCGGAGCGCGATTTACTGAACCGGGTTGTGGTGCTGCGCCGAGATCCGGCGACGCTGCAACTTGGCGAAGTGACGAGCGAACTGCGCGCCGTGATCCGTTGTGACGAGACGCCGCAGCAGGCGCTCAATCGAATGGATGAGATCGGCAGCCGTCACTTGCCGGTAGTCAACGGCGACGACGAGTGGGTGGGCATGCTTTCAATGCGCGACCTGCTGCGCGTGGAAGTCAGCGAGCAGGGCGACGAACTGCGATTGTTGCACGATTACATTTCGCAGTGAGCAGTAAGCAGTAAGCAGTAAGCAGTAAGCAGTAAGAGAAGCATTTTTCATTTGCCATCGGTTTCCTGAGTCTTGTGAATGCAAACTGTCTAAGGATTCGCGTCAACGCGAACGGAAAATGACAAATGACAACTGCCAAATGGAAAATGTTTATTTCAATTCTTCTTGCGTGCGTCTTCACGCTTGCCAATTCTTGTACTCGACCCGCGCCCGCAGCCGGCGCGGGTGACATTCAGAAATCTCCATCGTCACAGACCAGCTTCCGCGTAGAGACAGTTATCGGCAATCTCGAAGTGCCCTGGTCAATCGTTTGGGCGCCTGATGGCCGCATGATTTTCACTGAGCGTCCCGGTCGAGTTCGCATCTTTCAAAACGGAAAGCTGCAGCCACAGCCATTGTTCACTGTGCCTGACGTCGAGCCGCGCGGCGAGAGCGGCTTAATGAGCATCGCGCTGCATCCGCAGTTCGCGTCGAATCATCTGCTCTATCTTTCATACGCCTACAGCGCCAACGGACAGACCGTGCGCGTAGTGCGTTATCGCGAAACGCCGAACGGCTTAACTGATCGAACGGTAATCATCGAAAACATTCCGGCCGCGCAATTTCATGCGGGATGTCGCCTGAGGTTTGGACCTGACGGCAAGCTTTACATCACCACCGGCGACGCAACTCAACGAGAGTTAGCGCAGCAACTGAATTCACTCGCGGGAAAAATTCTGCGGCTGAACGATGACGGAACCGTTCCGCAGGACAATCCATTTGTGGGACGGGCCGACGCGCGGCCAGAGATTTGGGCTTACGGCAGTCGCAACTCGCAGGGCATTGATTTTCAGCCCGGCACCAACAATTTATTTGAAACTGAGCATGGGCCGAGCGGTTTCGACGGACCGGGCGGTGGTGATGAAGTAAACATCATCGACAAAGGCAAGAATTACGGCTGGCCCACGATACATCATCGCGCCACGCAAGCCGGAATGGAATCGCCCCTGCTCGAGTACACGCCCGCCTGCGCGCCCGCGAGTGGCACGTTCTATCGCGGCGCGCAATTTCCGCAATTCAAGGGAAACTTTTTCTTTGGATGTTTGGTCGGCCGGCGCATCATTCGCGTGACGCTCGACGGCCGCCGCGTTATTAGCGAAGAAAATTTGATCGAGAAGCAATACGGCAGGATTCGCGATATTGCCGAGGGGCCGGACGGCTATATCTACTTCTCGACTTCGAACCGCGATGGTCGGGGAGATCCGGCGAGCGACGACGATCGAATTTTGCGATTAGTGCCGGTGAAGTAAGTTACAGAACCGCGAGCGGCGCAGGACAGGAATTCAACTACGGAAGGTTGAGTCCTCAAGCCCGCTCACTACCGTTCGCGGTTCTGTAACGACTTAGATCTTCTTCGCCAGAATGGCCGTCTTACTCCAGCCAATAATCTGAAATCGTGGGAAGCGATAATGGCTGACGACTTTGTAATGCCGATCGGTTGTTTCGGCGACTTCGATCGGTGGATGGGCTTTGAACCTGAAGAGTAATTCCAGAAAGCGCGTAGCTATCGACGGTCGCATCGGGAGATTCAGGAAATAGCCGCGCGGCGCAATCACGCGCGCCAGCTCAGCAAAACCTTCCTCGATCGGAACGTATTCCAAAACGCCACAGGTTACGATCAAATCAAACGACTCGTCGGGGAACGGCAGAGACAAAATGTTGCCCTGCATGAACTCGACTGTCTGATCCCGGTGACCGAACTTCTTGTCGACGTATTTGCGCGCGGTGGCCATCGATGAAGCTGACAAGTCGAGCGCCGTCAATTTCACCGGCACGCTCAAGTTGCGCAGCATCGCCAGGGTCAGCGTCCCGGTACCGCATCCGGCGTCCAAAACTCGCGCGCCTGGGAACACCGGCAAAGGATGCTCTTCGAAATATTGATCGAGTGAGCGGCCGTAGCCATTAACTTTGAAGGTGAAGTCGTAAAGTTTAGCAATCCGGTCGTAGAACGAGCCGGCTCTGGCCTCGGTTTTCGTGGCCGTCAGAACATATTCCGCCATATGAACCCTCTAATGATAGCGCCGTCCCAGCAATCTTATCGCGGTTAAATAAAACCGCGCCATTCTAGCGTGGTCGGTGTCGAATTTCCAAAACAATTCTGGAGTTTTTTCTTCGTTTTGGCCGTCTTGGTAAATGAAATCATTACGCAAGATCGGCTGTTCTGAGGCGTTCTAGACGTGACCAAGTCCATCTTTTCCGCGGTAAGGAGAACGAAATGAGAAACAGAATGCTGATTGGCGCCGGAATAGCCGCGCTTGTCTTGTTGTCTGCTCTCGGGGCGACGATTGGTGTCCGAACGGCGATCGCCCGGAGTTTCGGCGCAGTCGAGTCTGCCATCGAACCGGTCGAGCCGGTCGCCGACGACAATGGCTTTACGGTGGAAGTGCTGATCGATGGGCGCCCGGCTGCAGAATATTTTGCGCGCGGCCGCCGCTACGTCGAGGCGCTTGAGAACGCCGAATATGAGTTGCGAATTCACAATCCGACCGGCAGTCGCGTCGCCGTAGCCTTGTCGGTCGATGGCATGAATACAATCGATGCGCGCCACACCAGTTCCTGGGATGCTCATAAGTGGGTGATCGAACCATACGGAACTATCTCGGTTCGTGGTTGGCAAATGAGTTCAGAGAATGCGCGCCGGTTTTACTTCACGACGGAACGCGATTCGTATGGCACGAAGATTGGCCAAACGGCAAACCTGGGCGTGATTGCAGGGGTCTTCTTTCGCGAACGCAAGCCGATCGTGATTACCCCGGTCACGCCGGGTCGTCGCGAAGAGAAATCAATTAATAAAGAAGACCGGCCGCGCAATGAACCAGTTCCCTCCTCTGGTGAGTCCGCCGGCACGGTGAATCGTGACGCCGCAAAGTCGCGGGGCACGAACGCTTATCCACCGCCGGATGATGAGTCGGCGGCTACGGGAATCGGACGCACGATTAACAACGGCGTCACCTGGATCACGATGGATTTGGATCCGCGACCTGCCGGCGAGATCACGATGCGGTATGAGTTTCGTGCCGGTCTGGTGCGCTTGGGAATTGTCCCGCGTGATTATCCGCGACCGGATGTTCTGAATCGTCGTGAGCGAGCAGAAGGGTTCGATCCGAAGTATTGTCCGCAGCCTTAACTACGCTGACACGGCGACGCGGTGACACGGTGACGCGGCGAAAAACAGTTCGCCGTGTCCCCCTGTCTCCGCGTCTCCGCGTCGAATCTCATCGCCGATTCAGCTTGGCGTCGTACAGCTGCTTATACGCGCGATAGTTGTTCATCACGCGGAAAACGTAGTTCTTCGATTCGGTGAAGCCCACTTCGGAAGCGAACACGCCCTGGTCGTTTTGGTTTGAGCGCGCCAACCAACGCGCCACGTTGTCTTCGCCGCCGTTGTATGCCGCGGCAATCGCTTCCGGCAACCCCGCGAACATGCGCGACAACTCCGCTAGGTATTCTGCGCCAATCGCGATCGAAACGTCAGGCCGGTAGAGCATGTCTTCGGTTACGGTTTGATAGCCGGCACGCTTCCCGTACTTGTTCGCTGCGTCAATCGTCAGTTGCAACAAGCCTCGCGCCGCCGAAGGCGATCGCGCACCGGGTTTGAAGACACTTTCCTGCTTCATGATTGCGAGAACCAGACGCGGGTCGAGATTGCGTTTGCTGGCGGCATTCACGATTTGATAGCGATAGGGAGCTGGAAAGTCAGTTTCAGATCTTTCAATTGCCGCACTCACCGAGCTTGTTCGTTGATTCGCAATCTGCACCGCAGACGCATCGCCTGAGTTACGCAGGCTCGCGCTTGCCAATCCTCCGTAGTACGAATTTGCGCCGTCGGGAATCAGCAGATAAGTGCGAATCGCATCATCGCGGCGGCCCGCACGCTCGAGCGCATGCGCTTTCAGATAAAGAACTTCGTCCGACGTGGTACTCGAGCCGGACATTAGCGGCGCCCGCAGAAGATCATCAGCGGCTTGCACGGCATGCGGCCAATCAGCCAGAGCGATATCAAGCCGCAAACGCGTGAAGACTGCATTCCTCTCAGTCACTGTGCCCGCGAATCTCTGGCGCGTTCGTTCAATCCATTCGATTGCCGCTTGTGGCTGACCTGCTTCGCGATAACCGTCAATCGCGTTGAGATGCGCGGTGTCGATGCGTTCCCCGTTCGGATATTTCTGAATGTATTCAATGTAACGCGCGGCGGCTTCTGCGCCCTTCCCCATTCGCAGCAGCGCCGACGCCGAAAAGTTCAAACCCTCGCGGCCTTCTTTAGTTTCCGGGAACGTGCGCGCCAGACGCTCGTAAGTTCGCGCCGCCTCGTCGTAGCGACGCTCGACAAAATACGATCGCGCCATTCCCAACAACGCAGCCGGTACAGTCGAGTCATTGGGATAGTTATCGAGTATTGCCTGCCAGTGTGTACGCGCGTCAGCAAAAAGACGATTAGCCAGGTAAATCGCGGCTCGCCGCAGATGTTCGTCCGGCGGCACCGTGTCTTTGCTCTTGGCAATCTTTTCGCTGCGATCGCTCGAGCGGATGGCGCTCAGTGCAGCATCGCCTGTCGATTGGCAGAAAACGGCGAGACTCAGAATTGGAAGAAGAAGAAAGCTACGGAAAAAACTATTGCGATGCATCATCTTCGATTATTTCGTAACTGCTAATGATTTCAGCGCTTCCGCGGAGGGTCGCGGCGACGCTGCAATACTTTGTGTCTGAGAGTTCAATTGCGCTGGCGACCGCCTGTTCCGAGACACCGTGTCCTCGCACAATATGCTTCACGAACAAACGCGTGTAGGCGCGCGGATGGTCGTCGCGACGTTCGCCACTTACTTCGATGCGGTAATCCGTCACGTGCTGCCTCTTCTTTTTGAGGATTGAAATCACGTCGACACCGGTGCAGCCGCCGAGAGCGAGCAGCAATAACTCCATCGGAAAGGCTGCGGCGTTGCGTGCCGAGTCCGTTTCGAGCGGCAGCGCGTGACCAGAGGGCGAGAGGCCGACGAAAAGGTCTTCACCGCTAAACCGAATCGTCGCTTTTCCATTTGTCGCGGCCATATTCAGCGCCTTAATGAAATTCAATGAAAGAATAACACGGCTGTTTTTGAAACGCTTGATGAACGATGTCCGTACTGTGTTCGCAACGTAAAAGCCATCTTAGCCGCTGCAATTTCGACAACCTGCTTAATCCTACTCGAATCACAAAGTCAGCCCCCTTCTTAAGGTATCTCCTAATCCCGTCAACCAGGAACTCTCTCCACCGTCAAATGGTACGACATTTGATCTTGTGAGATTGGCTTCGCGGTTCCGAAGCAGCTTCGCCGTTCCGAAGCAATTCAAAGAGGAGGAAGTGAATATGAGAAGACGGCTGATTTCAACAGCTTTATCCATGACATGTCTGGTGCTTATTGCCGCAATGGCCCAGGCACAAACAAGAGTTTATCGCGGCACCAATCAAAGCGTTCGGCGCCTAATTGTGCGAATTGAAAATCGTTCGACGACTTTTACTAACAGCATCCAGAATTGGGCGAGTCGAAACGCAAACGCGACGTACTCCCCGGCCGCGGGTGAAGACATTTCCGTGTTCGCTCGAGATTTTGACGAAAGCGCGCAGCGTTTGCGCGAGCGTTTCGATGCGCGCCAATCGACCGCATCAGACGTGCAGGACGTGCTAAATCGAGCGGCGCGAATCGACGTGTTTCTTAACCGCAACACCGTTGACGCGCAATCTCGCAACCAGTGGTCTCTGCTGCGCAGCGATTTGAACCAGCTGGCCAGCGCTTACCACGTCACCTGGCCACGGACTAGCAGCACGTATCCGCCGTATGGCAACACTTATCCGCCGTATGGCAACACGCAAAATCAGTTTGGCAACCGCTTGACGGGCACCTATCGCGTCGACGCTTCGGGCAGTGACGATGCTCGCACCGCCGCGGACAGAGCTATGCGCGGAATGGCGCCGAGTGAACGCCGGCGTCTGCTCGACGCGGTCTCGCAACGGTTGGAAGCGCCGACTGAATTGGCGCTCGACGTGCGCGGGCGAAACGTAACGATCGCATCGACACGTGCTTCGCAGATTTCGTTCGAGGCCGATGGCCGCGAACGCGTCGAGACGAACGGCAGCGGCCGCACCGTCCGTTCGCGAGCTACCCTCAGTGGCGATCAGCTCATGGTCAGCACTACCGGAGATCGTGGCAACGACTTTTCGGTCACGTTTGACTCGATCGACAACGGCCGGCGGTTAAGCGTAAGACGAACTGTTTATGTGCAGGGACTGACATCGCCCATAACCGTGCAGAGTGTCTATGACAAGACGGCGGATGTGGCGCGGTTCGATATCTACAATCCGAACTCGTCTCCGAACTACCCGACGGCAAATAATGGATTCATCGTGCCCGACGGAACGCGCGTTGTCGGCGTGCTCGACTCGGATCTTTCGACGCGGACTGCCGCGGTCGGCGATCGGTTCACGATGCGCGTGACGAGTCCCGCCGAATTCACCGATGCGACTATCGAAGGTCACGTGTCGCAGATTGAGCGCAGCGGACGCATCACGGGTCGTTCAGTGATGACGCTCGATTTTGACAGTATTCGTCTCCGCGATGGACGAAGTTACAGCTTCGGCGGCTTGGTCGAAGGGGTGCGTACTGCGAGTGGTGAAGTCGTTCGCGTTGACACCGAAGGCGCGGTTCGTGACGACAGTCAGACAACCAAGACTGAAACTCGAGCGGCGATCGGCACTGCCGTGGGTGCAATCATCGGCGCCATAGCGGGCGGCGGCAAAGGCGCGGCGATCGGCGCGATTCTCGGTGCGGGTGGCGGCGCCGGCTCAGTCTACGTGCAGGGCCGTAACGATCTCGAATTGAATCGTGGGACAGAACTAACGATTCGGGCGGGAGCGCCACTAAACATTCAGCGCTAATTTCGGTTTTGCGCTCTTCAAAAAGCAGGCGGGATCGATCTCGATCGGTCTCGCCTTTTTATTGCATCAATTCTTTTCGTAGTTCGCTTTCAGATTCTTCCCGCAGTCGTTGGCGCGCACGTTCCGTCTCTAAGCCCAGCGGCAAATTCTTTCGCCCTTCGTCCAATCGTTGCAACATGTAATTCGTCTCGGCCCAGCTCGCGCCGCGACTCGCCGCGGCCTCGATCATTTGCAAACGCGCTTCGGCCTCCGCGCGACGGGAAGAACCCTCCTGCTTCAATTGTTCGAGACGCGTGCGATCGCGATTGAGTTCTTCCATCAGCACCGCAGTGTCAGGGGCGTTGAGATAACGTGCGCGGCTAATGCGTCGTTCAACCAACAACAGTTCGCGTCGCGCATTGCCCGCGAGTCGCGTGGCGTTCAAACGCAGCGCCAACGTCTCGCGATAAGCGTCAGCCAGCAGCGGCTGCTGGTCTTCCATCGATTTCAAAGCGCGTTTTTCACCGCTGGTTAGTTCTGACCGAAACCAATCGATCTCGTCAGCGGTGATGCCGTCTGAAGCCAAGCGCTCGCGTACTCGCTTCACCCAGTTCCGTCGCATCACCAAAAGCACGATGGTCGTGATGATGGCGACAATCATCGAGATGGGGATGGCGATGCCAGCCAGCAACCACAGCGGTGCGCCGCCGAGAAGCAGCGCCAGAATTCCGACAGCGGCCGGTGGCACGACACTAATCAAAACCAATGCAAGCCAAGGCGCGATCGTCCACACGCGTAGCGCGCGGCGGTCTTTTGGCGTCAGCTTTCCGGTTGGTTCAATCGCTTCCATGTGGTGCTGCAGACTTAAAAATCATACCCTGAGTAAGAATTCAGGCCAACGAACCGCATGTTGGTCGAATCTGATGGCTGTAATATCATTCCAGTCGCAAGTTTCATACGAATAGAGCCTATGCGACAGTTTCCCAAAACCGCGCGAATCGCAACCATTCTTCTGCTGGCTGCTCCGATCGTGTTCGCGCAAGGTGGCCGTCGTGGTCACGGCGCACCTCGGCCGGTGACTATTCCAGTAACGATCAAGGTTCATAAGCCGGAGGTCGAGATTCGTGTCGTCGATTTCATGCTGCGTGAAGACGGCGACCTCCAGAGCCTGCTTTCGATTCGCCGGCCCGCCGACAATCCTGTCACGCTCGCCGTTTTGATGCAGGACGATCTGGTGTCTTCAATCAGCAACGAAACCAAAGGTGTAGGCGAGTTCATTCGTCAGTTGCCGTCCGGCTCGCGCGTGATGGTTGGATATATTCGCAGCGGCAGCCTGGACGTGCGGCGAAAGTTCACCACGGATTTGGAAAAAGCCGCCGGCGGCCTGCGTGCACCGCTTGGTCTCGCCAGCGCCGGCGCCTACAACCCTTACGTCGAAATCATCGAAAGCCTGAAACGGTTCGACTCGCAACCGCTCGGACGACGAGCGTTGATTGTTGTTTCAGATGGAATCGACATCTCGCGCGGACTCGACAGTGCTTCTCCCAATCAAAGCATCGATCTCGACAGGGCGATCGCTGAAGCGCAACGTCGCAGCGTGGCGATCTATTCAATTTTCGCACCGCCGGCGGCCAGCGCGGTTAATCTATTGCTGGTGACCAATGGTCAGAGCTGCCTGAAAAAACTTTCCGATGAAACGGGTGGCCGCGCTTTCTTTCAGGGCACCGGCGCGCCAGTAAGCTTCGATCCGTTTCTGAAAGAGATCAGTTCGACGCTCGATCGCCAGATCGCGCTCACCTATCTCTCGACGCATCCCGAAAAAGGATTTCATCGCCTCGACATTAAACCGGTCGATCGAGACGTCGAGATCCGCCATCCTGCTGGTTTTACTCGTTAGGAATTACTGCGTGGTGGCGGGTAGCAGCGAGCCCCGTCGATCGGTAGCGATTGCGAAGCCGTCCGCGATTTTCCCAATCATTCCGTGGAAATGAACTTCCGTGCCTGACAGCACGAGCACTACGTCTCCAGCTTGATACCGTGGGTCGCTGAGATTGAAGCGAATGACGGTGGCTTGACCGTTATCGTGCTCAAGCGTTTCGAACTCAAATGTATCGGCATCAACAAGATATGTTTGAGCATGGGTAGCGGTTCTCTGAGATTCAGGCATTAAATTCTCCGGTTGGAAACCAAGATGGGGCGGCTAGTGGGGCTCGAACCCACGACCTCTTGATCCACAATCAAGCGTTCTAACCAACTGAACTATAGCCGCCGTATCGCTCTCTGATGAGTGCGAAGTTAATTGTAGCCGTCGCGGCGCCAAGAGCAAAGTGCGAAGGGCGAGTTGCGAAGTGCAAAGGGCTAAGAGCAAAGGGCAGTGCGTGCTTCTAGCTCTTAGCTCTTACCTCTTAGCTCTTACCTCTTAGCTCTTACCTCTTAGCTCTTTGCTCTTACCTCTTAGCTCTTTTCTCTTCGCCGTTGTTGCAGTATGCTTCGCGCGCCTGCAAACCTTTCCGTTTTAGGAGTGCGCCATGAAAATCCGAAAACTCTTTCGCCCGCTGGCGATTTGTCTGTCGGCATTAATCGTTACGATATCGGGATGGCAGTTCTCTTCCCGCGTGCACGCGCAAAAATCGAGCAAACCGAAAACCGCACACCCGACGGCGCCCGCGAAGACTGACGCGAAAACAAATCCTGGGGCTTCCAACAACGCTGAGTACGCGGCGAAGGTCAAAGAATTCACCACCGAGTCCTACTTCATGACCGAACTCGTGGATCACTTGCCGGCGTCGGACAAAATTCCGTCGCCCGACAAAGTCCTGGGTTATACGATCGGGACGCCCGGCCATCTCACCTACACGAAGGATTTGTATCGCTACTATCGCGAACTGGAAAAAACGACGCCGCGCGTCAAGGTCTTTACTGCGCCCGAAAGGAGCGAGCAAGGCAAAGAGCAACTGCTAATCGCAGTTGGCGACGAAGCCGCGATTGCGAAACTCGATCGCTACAAAGACATCACGGCGAAGCTTGCGGACCCGCGCAAGGTTACTGATGCTGAGGCCGAACAACTGATCGGCGAGGGAAAGGCGTTTTATTGGGCATCGGGATCAATTCACTCACCTGAGACTGGCTCGCCCGAAATGTTGATGGAACTCGCGTATCGCCTGGCAGTCGAAGATAGTCCTTTCATTCAGGCGATTCGCAAGAACGTAATCGTTTTGATTACGCCGGCGTTGGAAGTCGATGGCCGCGACATGATGGTTGATACATACAACTATCGGAAAGCCAATCCTGACAAAAATGCGCCGCCGCTTGTCTATTGGGGCAAGTACGTCGCGCACGACAACAACCGCGACGGTCTCGGGATGGCGCTCGCGCTTTCGCGCAATCAAATGAAAACGTTCTTGGAATACCACCCGACGATTCTGCATGACCTGCATGAGTCGGTTCCGTTTCTTTACACGTCCACAGGAACCGGACCGTACAACGCCTGGTTGGATCCAATCGTAATCGACGAATGGAACATCCTGGCTTTCCACGAAATCGAAGAGATGACTAAACGCGGCGTGCCGGGTGTTTGGACGCACGGTTTTTATGACGGCTGGGCCCCGAATTACATGTTCTATGTCGCGAACGGACACAATTCGATCGGCAGGTTCTACGAAACCTTCGGCAACAGCGTCGCCGACACCATGGATCGGACCGTCGGCGCGCAATCGCAGCGCGACTGGTTCCGTCCCAACCCGCCGCAACCGCGCGTGAAGTGGTCGCTCCGAAACAATATCAACATGCAGGAATCAGCGATTCTGCTGGCGATGAATTTTGTTTCAAACAACAAAGAGCGTTTTCTGAAAAACTTCTATTTGAAAAGCAAACGCTCGGTCGCAAAGGCCAGTAACGAAGGGCCGGCCGCATGGGTCATTCCCGGCGATCAAAGCCGCATAGTCGAAGCGGCCGACATGATCAACCTTCTGCGGCTGATGGGTGTCGAAGTTCACACGGCGGATAAGGAGATTCAGGTAAAGGATCAAAAGTTTCCCGCCGGCTCGTATGTCATTCGCATGGACCAGCCGTATTCGCGGATGGCGGACATGATGCTCGATACGCAGTACTACAACGTCAACGATCCGCGTCCATATGACGATACCGGCTGGACGCTCGGCGCGCTGCGAAATGTGAAAACGGTGCGCGTCACCGATAAGAGCGTGCTGCAAGGTCCGATGACGCTGCTGTCGCACGACGCAAAAGTAACCGGGAGTGTTTCATCATCTGCGACGCCGATCGCCTACGTGATCAACCACAACGCCGAGAATTCGTTGATGACGTTGCGTTACAAACTTAAGGACCTAAAGATTGAAGCTGCCGAGGAAGGCTTCGAAGCGGCTGGTCAAAAATTCAATGCCGGCAGTTTCATCATCAAAGCTGCCGACAATTCCGGCGACTTGAAACAAGCGCTATCCGGACCAATTGCTGACTCTGGGTTAAAAGCGATCGCCATCGACAAATTACCCCAAATCAAAACTCACGTGCTGTCGGTTCCAAGAATCGCGATTTTGCACACGTGGACCAACACGCAAAACGACGGCTGGTTCCGGATTGAGTTCGACAAGCTCCAGATTCCTTACTCTTACATTTCAGATCAGGTAGTTCGTAACACGCCGAATCTGCGTGACAAGTACGATGTGATTATCTTTCCGCCGGTGGGTGGATCGGCGCAGACAATCGTTAACGGGATGCCCATGCGCGGCGCGCCAATTCCCTGGAAAGCGAGCGATGTCACGCCCAATATGGCGCTGGCGCCGGACCAAACTGATGACATGCGTGGGGGCATGAGCCTCGCCGGGGTCGTCAACTTACAAAAGTTCGTCGAAGATGGCGGTCTGTTTATTCCGATCACCAATTGTTCTCGAGTACCGATCGACTACGGCATCATTACCGGAGTTTCGATTCAGCAGCCTCGCCAACTTCAAGCTGCCGGCTCAGTCTTCAACAGCACTTTCGCCGATCGCCGAAGTCCGATTGCCTATGGATACACTGAAACGCTGCCTGTTTACTTCAATCAGGCTCCTCTATTTCAAGTTGGTGGCGGCGGCGGGGGTTTCGGAGGAGGTGGCGGAGAAGGTGGCGGCGGAGGCGCAGCCGGTCGTCCATCAGGACGCGGCACACTCAACGATCCGGACATCGTCCAGGGAATGCCTCTGGCCGCTCCACCGGCGCAGCGTCAGTCCGGTGAACTAACGCAAGAACAGAGACTGCAACAGGGCGCGTTCTTCATTCCGCCCGCAATGCGACCTCGAATCGTATTGAGATTCGCATCGGATGAAAAGACTCTGCTGATCAGCGGCATGCTGGCGGGCGGTTCGGAACTGGCTAATGCTCCTGCAGTCATTGATGTCCCCACCGGTAAAGGTCACGTCGTCATGTTTGCAATCAATCCAATGTGGCGACATCAGACGCAAGGCAGTTTCTTCTTGATTTTTAACGCGGCGCTCAACTACGACAACCTGGGCGTCGGAAGAGATCGGTCGGCGACACAGCGAACTGAAGCAGGGACGTCTGACGACGGGCAGTAGATGGCGCCCCCGGCAGGACTCGAACCTGCGACCCTCTGCTTAGAAGGCAGATGCTCTATCCACTGAGCTACGGGAGCGTGCGGCGATGTTATCACGGGCGCTGGAGTTAGCAGGAAACACAATAAAGGCCGGCCCCGCGTAGGGGTCGGCCCTTCTCACAAGTGCAAAAACTAAATGCGATTACGCAGCGCGCGTAATCTCAGCAGCCTCGGCATAAACCCGTCGGCCATTGAGCGCGTCGTCAATAATCTCGCGAACGGCGGAAATGTCGGGATTTACATCCATTCGATCACAAGCCGCCATGTGCCGAAGAATACCTTCGGTCGCAATTTCCAAAACGGTACCCGCTAGCTTCGAAAATCGCCGGGCCTGGATATGATCAAGTCTCTGAAGCCGCTCAGCCAGCGGCAGTCCTTTATCAAGATTCACGATTGACATTATCTCCTTCTAAACAGCCAAAAAATCAGCTTTTTATTTGAACCAACTATAGATGCGTTCGAAACGTCGCAGGATGCAAAGTCCTTGCGGTTTCGGTTGAATTTTGCACAGTACGAACCCGAGCGGGGACCACAGAAAGGCTAAACTGTGTCTGCGAAACCGGAGACTATAACATGAGCGACGGTTCCCGAAAAGGGTTTTTTTCGTAATTATGCACTTGACACACCCGCATGGATTCGGTTAGAATGCTCACGTTATGGCGAAAATCCTAAGAAAACGAGAGAGTGGCGATATTCTCCAGCCTCAGTTTCAAGATGAGGACGCGGCGCGACAATTTCTTGAGAATTTGCGCTGGCCTGAAGGTGCTGTTTGTCCGCATTGCGGTTTGATTGGCGAGGCTTACCGCATCGTCCGCAAGGAACCTGACCTTGAGAAGCTGAAGCTAACCCGTAAACGCTACCGCAAGCCACAAAAGGGATTGTGGAAGTGCGCTGGCTGCAAAAAGCAGTTCACGGTGACAGTTAAGACCATATTCGAGGATTCTCATATCCCCTTGCACAAATGGCTGTTGGCGATCCATTTGATGTGTGCCTCTAAAAAGGGTGTTTCAGCGCATCAACTTATGCGGATGCTGGACATTAAACAGTACAAGTCAGCTTGGTTTATGGCGCACAGAATCCGCTATGCGATGACGGGCGAACTGCCTGAGAAAATGACTGGTATTGTCGAGGCTGATGAGACTTACATTGGCGGACGTTTGCGCCGGAAACAAAGCACTCAGGTTAAGCCCGGAGTGCGAGCGCAAGATCGCGTCTCTCAGTTCGACAACAAAGCAGCGGTGTTTTCAATCGTAGAGCGCGGCGGCAAGGTTTATTCCCGCCACGTCGAGCGCGTGACCGCAGAAAACCTCAAGGATGTAATAAACGAAGTTGTCGATGCTGACGCGCATCTGATGACTGATACGGGCGTCCTGTTTGGTCGCAAGACTGGCCGCAAGCATTCTCTAGTCAATCACTCTGCTGACGAGTACGTGCGGTTTGACGAAGGTGTGATGGTGACAACCAACACCGTCGAGGGTTACTTCTCTTTACTCAAGAGAGGCATCAACGGCGTCTATCATCACGTCGGACGCAAACACCTTCACAGATATTTGGGCGAGTTTGATTTTAGATACAACGAAAGGCATGTAACAGACGGTGAGCGCGCACAGACGGCACTCAAGGGTTTCGAGGGCAAGCGGCTCACCTATAAGGGGTCTGCTAGCTGAGCGTAGGAAACAGCGCAAAGTTTAGCGTTTAGATTGGAAGTGCCTAATACGCAGGGGTTTACAAGAATGATACGTTGGTAGACCCCTTTGCGTTTAGATGAGAACTAAGCCCAGTGGGGAACGTATTTCGCATAACGTCGCGACGTCCGGCCCGGATTTTCAAGGCGTATTCGGCCCTGCCTGATCGCGTCTGAAATGATTCCAGAGACCAGCTCTGTTTTTTCATCTGAAAGATCAAACCGTTCTCTTAGACTTTGATTATTCATTCGTTCATTCATCAGATATCGCAGAACGCAGTGCTGATAAGTCGCCCTAACGCGTTCGTTGCTATCCATTTCCTCAAACGGCTTGTGTGCAAACACTATGGCGGTTGTGTGCCGCTCTCCAATGCGCCAGTCAGGCGGAGGTAGTTGACAGACTTCAGCTAGCGAAATCACCTGATCAACCCCCTTGCCTTGCTCCTCGCAAATTCCCATCCGGCGCATTACATCGGCTAATTTCTCGTTCCGTGATTGGTATTCATCGATGAATCGGTCAGGTGAGATAATTGATCTACCAGGATTCGTTATCTCCATCCGGTCGCTGAATATTTCAATAGTGACGGATGTGCCCGTTTCATTAAAATCTTGATGAATCAAGGCGTTTGCGACCAATTCACGAATCATGCGATCTGGAAACATCTTAACTTCTTCTCTCAAAACGCCCATTAGTTCATTAATAGGAATTTGGGCGCTTATAAAATCGACAAGTCCCGCAAACCCCACGACATAGCCTTTTGTTCCCGGCGCGAATACACGGCTTTTGTTTAACTTATCAGGCCCGTCATAAACCAAAACGCGAGGGCCTTTTCTTGTTAAGCCCTCAAACTCCTCTAGCTTTTTCGCGTATAAGATTGCCCCTAAGTTGCGAATCAAATAGCCGTCTCGATCCTCATCAATGAATTTCTCGCTTTGGAAACGTTGTATTACCGCGCCTTGACTAGTCGGATACGGCTCGCCTTTGAGATCGTAATAGGCTTGCGTATCCAAGAGCCGGACCACGTCAGTTGCCGAGCAGTCTTCGCGGGCGACGTGAGTTAACCAGTCGCCTTTTCCCTCTGCCATGATCTCGCGAAGGCGCTCAGTGCTCATTGCTCGCAAGACCTCGCCCGAACGTGTCAGATACCGTCCGTCTCGATGCAAGGGCGTTGCCAAGGGGCGCGCGGGAATATGGCAAATCACAACCCGGCCGTCAGGATGGGGCACTACCTCGATCCGCACATCGAAGTGCAGCGTGTTATAGATTTTTTCCTGCATCTTGCCGGGGTCGTTTATCGCAGGAGTGCCGCAAACCGAGCGAGGAGGTTTATCTGTCACGCCTAATACAAGCTTGCCTCCGCCTTCGTTGGCGATAGCAACGCAGTAGTCGAGAAGGTCGTCGCCGCTATAACTCTTTCTGGCCGCCTTAAATTCCAAGCCCTCGAACTCTTTCGGGACTTGTATTAATCGTTCTAATTCTTCTACGGAGGTGAGAACCATAATGCGTGAACGATAATGCAAACGAACGCGTCAGTAAAGAATGTTACAATGCCCTGAATGAAAGGGAAAACACCAAACCCAGCCGGACGCGAGGGCAAACCGATCAGCCTTGCGCCTTACTCATTTGAAGATGCGTTAAAGAAAATTCTCAAAGCAGAACCACCACCAAAAGAGTCAAAACAAGCCAAGCGCAAAGCTAAGAAATCAGACGCAAAATCCTAGTATTTACAGGCCATAAGATCGGTGATATAAGCCGCGCAAACGTAGTGGCAAGGTAGGCTGAATTCGCCCTACTGTTAATTTTGCCAGTTCCGCGCCATGCAGGAATTGAGCAAAGTTTCCTTTGCTTTCCGTCTGGGGTGATGTTAGACTTCGCGCCACTTGAACGCGGCGAAGCCTAGATGTTGGGTTACGCTGATGAGTGCACGGCATATCTTGCGTCGATCTCCAGCTCGCACTTTGTCGTTGCGTACTGCGGGAGGGACGTGCTAGGTTGGTTGACGGTTAAACGGCGTTTTGCCGTTGCTCGCCTTAAAGACCCTGACCGTCTCCACTGAATCGTTACATCAGCTACTTGATCTTGCAACCTTTGGTATATAGTGTCGTTCAATAATTGGTTAAAGCAAAGATTGGTAGTTTAGGGAACAACAAGAGAGGTATCTGTGTCTACACCTGCCCCAGCGGTCGCCCACGTACCCGTGGCGTCTCACGTTGCACCAGCGGAGACAGATAGGATAAAGCCCATGACTATGCCTAGAACCACTCATTCGGCAAGCGGCCTACAAGAGGCACTGCGATCGGCCGGTAAAGGATCGTGGAAGTTAGCGTTAGTACCGCTCGGACTAGGGTTGTTGATCTTAATTGCTATGGTCGCGGTGGCTTTTTCATCGCACTAAGGCGTGTTGGCGGTTTCCTGTCCTTCGGCTTCATTTCGTAGCTGAATAAATAAAATACCTATCTGGCCTAGAGGGATTAGCATCGCTTCTCCTGAAACTAAGAGCAACGAGATATCGAATGCTTTTGGGAAGGCGGATGCCGTGAAGTTGTCGAGATGCGGCCAAATGTCCATTAGAAAGGCAAGAAAAATTCCGCCGGCAGCGCACAGAATCAAGCCAAGCACAATCCAAACATCTAAGACATCATCAACGAGGATCAGCGCTATCGCGGGAATTACTAAGTACACGCCCGAAAACATGCTGCCAGCTAGACCTCCGGTCATGTGAACCAAGTAAGTCAGGAAAAACAGATTCACAAAACAGTAAGTCCAGACAGTGCAGCGTACAAAACCGGGACGGTCTGCCAGGGGGACTCTCTTCTTTGCGCCCTTGCCTACCGCCTTTCGAGCCAAACCCCATACCATGCCATTGAACCCGACGCTTCCCAGTAACGGAAAGAACGCCATCGCAAAAATCGTAATCGCAACCGCCACAGATCGCGCCTTGATTAGCCTGTCAGGCGGTACGGCAGCGCCTCTCCAATCAAACCAATAACAAAGCATTCCTGACGCGATAATGATCGCGCCACCAAACTGTGCTAGCAGCAACGCGTTAAATCTGGCTCGTGGCGGAATCGACATTCAGTATTCCCCGCTAGGTCAGACTCCAAAAGTCAGCCTCACAAAAAGTACATCAATCTTTGGGGTTTGTGAGACAGTGAACAGGGCTAAAACGTGCCGCACTTTACCATGAGGCTGCGAAGGGAGCAACCCTTTGTCTGTAAAACTATTTACTCGTTTTGCTGCACGATTTTGCTAGGAGGAGCCGCGACATCGGAGTGTGTCAAAGGCATAACTCTCGTTTTTTTATTGTCGAATTGTAAACTTTTCGTGCGGATTAGGAAGATAACGTGCGATTTCACCGAAAAAAGGGAAACACCGGCGAGAGTGCCCGAATTTCAAAGGCACTACGCCGGTGTAAACTCTCCGTCGCGGGCGTCGATTGCTCGATCCGACGGCTATTTGCGCGGCAGGACGGAATCCTTCATCGCCTTGCCGACTCGGAACTTTAGCGTTGTTTTCGCGGGGATTTGAATAGTCTCGCCCGTGGCCGGGTTGCGGCCTTCGCGGGCTTTCCGCTCGGAACGAACGAGTTTTCCGAAGCCGGGGAGGACAAATTCTCCGTTCGATTTAACTTCGGATACCGCCAGGCTAGCGATGTCTTCAAACATCTGCTTCACCTGCGCTCTTTTCATTCCGTATTTCTCGGCAAAGTGATTAATAACTTCGGACTGCGTCATGCGCTTCTTGCCAGCTGCCGTGGTCGCCATTTGTGGTTTCCCACCTCCAAAACGTGAGCAAAATTGAAAAACTGCCTGAAACGTATACCACAGACCAGCGAGAAAGTCTCCAACAAAGGCGCGATTTTTCGAGGTTTTTCTAAAAAAAGTAGTCGGGAGACAAACATCTGGTTGATGAGAGTCTTGGGGAGTTTCGACACCTTTAGGTGGTCGGGGCGAGAGGATTCGAACCTCCGACCTCTCGGTCCCAAACCGAGCGCACTACCAGGCTGTGCTACGCCCCGTCTTTCCTGAGGAATTTCGGCAGTTTGCCGAAAAGATGCGCCATTCTAGCTGTCGCCATGTAAACCGGTCAAGGACACCAGGAACTCACGCGCAGCCAACAAAGCCCGCGCTCGATGGCTTATTTGGTTTTTAGTTTCAACCGACAACTCAGCAAACGTCCGGGAATAGCCATCAGGAATGAAGATCGGATCGTACCCAAAACCGCCGGTACCGCGAGGTGCGGCGGCGATCCATCCCTCACAGGCCTGTTCATTCACGAAATCAATGTTGCCTGTCTTTGAGGCGACAGCGACAGCGCACACGAAGCGACCGCCGCGATTAGGATCTCTGGTCTTTTCAATTTCAGCGAGCAACGATCGGATTCGATTCGGATAAGTCGCGTCTGCATCGAGGTAGCGTGCCGAATGGATTCCGGGAGCGCCGCCGAGCGCATCAACTTCCAAGCCCGAATCGTCGGCAAGAGTCAGTACCCTTGCTTGCCGGGCATAACCAGACGCCTTCATCGACGCATTCTCAATGAATGTAGTACCTGTTTCTTCGACCTCTTGAATATTGGGAAAGTCAGCGAGGCTTAACAATTCGAAAGGTGAATCTGCTAATAGTCTCTTTAACTCTTGCAGCTTCCCCGCGTTCGATGTCGCGATAAGCAACGAACGAGCGTTCACCGCGTCTTCTCCGGAGCGAACATGTTGAGAAGCGAGCCCACCAAACCAAATGAAGACCGCGACGTCCATTCGACTGAATTGTTCTTCACGGACGTGACGCTCGCAGAATACCGTAGCGATGCAGCGCCCTGCTGAATCGCTGCCGGGTTCGTCGAAAATGCAGACCGCTCCTGTTTGGAAAACAGTTCAACGACAGAAATTGCTGAGGTCTGGTCATCCGCAAGCGTGACCGAGAAAATTGGCAACGAAGTATCTATTGCAGACTGCGCCAGCTGAAACATCGCAACCTTTGAAATCGAGTCACCGCGCGCCTTTGCTTCGAGGCAGCGTCGGACTGAATCCGCCGGGCCGCTGAGAAAAAAGTGGTCAACAAAAGCCACGCTCCAACTGTCGGTGGTTGAAACGAGAATCTCCGCCTGCGCCAGTTGTTCGGTTTTGGGATTCGCTTCAAGTTTCTCGGTCGCAATTTTTCGCAGCGCCTGAGGATCGGAGACTTCAGCCACGAGCACTGCGGGCGCGGATCGATCCAAACGAATAATCTGAATACGCGGACCAACCGCCGCAAAGAATCCGTCCGCATCGCGAATTCCGTAAGGCTCAAGCAGTCCGTGCAGCAACGGTCGTGACGCAATTGCGCCAAGCACGTCCGAGTGGGACGAAACGACTGAGTTCAGCTGAGACCAAAAGTTCTTTGGATCTTTCAGCTGGTATGAAGTAACAGAAACTGCATCGGCTGGAACAAGCGAATAGTCGAGCGAGCTTAACGGCTCGGCTGAGGTAAGAGTATTGAACTGCTGGCCCACATCCGAAGCGAGCGACACGTGGCAGTGATCCTCCGCGCCGGCTTCATCGAATCGAGACGTCCACGAGAATCCATTAATCAGATTTCCGAATGTATTTGAGATCAATGGCGCCGCCGATGCGGCATCCGATGAATTACCGGCGCGTGACAAGGTCCATGCCTGAATCAGAAGCTTGACGCCCGCTTTCGGCACATAGGCAAACACTGAAGATGCAACGTCGCTCATGTTCCCTCGAGCGGATTGAAATTGATCATCCTCGGCAATTGATTTGTGTTTGTGCGCGTGAACATCGAGGCATGCCAGTACAATCGATTCATCATTCCCAACAATCGCTACCGTATCAACGATCGACAGAACTAATCTCCGAGAATTGTCCGCGGTAGACCATTCCTGAAATTCGGCGCCGTTCGCTTGCTTTTGTATGCGCACGACCTGGTCCCCGTACGAGTCCCGCGCGAGTTGATCGACATATCTTTCAATCGTCGAGCGCATGCGGCTTTGCGAGGTGTGCGTTTCGATGACGAGTGCGGCCAGCGGTTTAATCGTCAACGTGCTCCCGCTTTCGGTCGCCTGCGCCTGTGTGAAGCAAAGCGCAAACTGCGATCGCGCCAGCAACACGGACTCAGAAGACCCGATCCCGCTCCAGCGAGCGAGCTTCACCAGCCACCGCTGAGAGACCAACTGTGGAGAAGCACCTAAAGGTCCAGCGAGCGCGCGCCACGCTTCGGTACCCGATAGTCCTTCAGCAAGCGCGGGGAGGTCATTTGCTTCGACATACGCCACCGATTCTGCGGGAACGTAAGCTGCCATGTCCGCGCGTCGAGGCCGGTTCCAAAAGACCACACCTGCTCCCACAATCACGAGCGCGACGATTAACAGGAACAGAAATTTGCGGAGCTTCCGAAACAAGGCGGGCATCGTACAGCCTCCGCGTCCAACTCACAACTTTTCGTTCAGTTAGACCGGTGCGTCAAATTCCTTCGAATATCGCCACTCAAATTGACGTTAAACATAGCAAAATGATGTTGACAATGTTTCTGACGCTATTGTAGTCTCGCTTTGGCGGTTTGAGCGCCGGGTTCCTTCCGAGTAAGCGCTCCTTATCATTTCTCTTCCGCAGCATCGTCGCGGAAACACCCGCCGGATACGGTTGCCCCACCTTCTCACCGAAGAAGCTTCCAAATCCAATTTGCCGAGACCTTCAATGAAAAGAGCGAGTTGTTCCCCCAAAATTCGGTTTGTGCGCGCGCGCTTATCGCGTGCTCGCCGCGCCCGGGCCCGTGTGCGGCGTCAACGTCTGCTCATGTTCAAAATCGCAAGGAGTCACGCATGATGCTCAAACGTGGAAAGACAAGCATGGTCGGCGTTGATATCGGATCGAGTTCCGTTAAAGCCGTCGAGCTTCAGGGTAAAGGCAGCGATCTGCAGCTGCTGAACCTGGGCTTCGAAACGCTGCAAGCGGATTCGGTCGTCGACGGTCAGATCATGGAATTGAACGCCGTCTCAAATGCTATCAGCAGCATCTTCAACGAACACAAGATCAAAACGACGAAAGTCGCAGCCGGCGTCAATGGTCACTCCGTTATCGTTAAGAACATCGTGCTGCCGCAGATGACTGAGGATGAACTTCAGGAATCGTTTGCCTGGCACGCAGAGGAGCACATCCCTTTCGATATCTCTGACGTCAATCTCGACTATCACGTGATGAATCGATCAAACGATGCGATTCACGTGTTATTGGCCGCGTGCAAACGCGACAAAGTTGCGAACCTTAAACAGGCGATCCAGCTGGCCGGCAAGCAGCCCACGATCGTCGACGTCGATGCCTTTGCGCTTCAGAATTGCTACGAGCTGAATTATGACCCGCAGCCGGGACACGTTGTGGCACTGCTGAACATTGGCGCGTCCACAACCAATATCAACATTCTGAATGGCGTGCGCTCGGTGTTCACCCGTGACGCGAGCTTCGGCGGTAATCAATACACCTCGTTACTGCAAAAGGAATTGAGCCTGACCTTCGATCAGGCCGAAGCTGTTAAGCGCGGTATGCCGCTTCCCGAAGGCGTCGAGCAGCGAGACATCTCGCCGATTCTCGACACGGTGTCTGACATTCTCGCGTTGGAAATCCAGAAGACGATGGACTTCTATCGCGCGACAGTCGAAGACGGTGAGTCCGCAGTCGAAAAAATTCTGGTTTCCGGCGGTGGTTCGAAACTGAACGGTTTGATCGAGTTCCTGTCGAAGCGATTCGAGGTGCCGGTCGAAATGTTCGATCCATTCCGCAAAATTAAGGTTGATGCTCGAGGTTTCGACCCTGAGTACATGCGCGAGATCGTCCCCGAAATGGCCATTGCCGTTGGTTTAGCGCTGAGAGGAGTTGACGCGCGGTGATCAAAGTTAACCTTTTAGATTCGATTACTGATCGTTCTACCGGCGTTGCGTTCGTCGAGGACAGAGTCTCGAGTACGCGCACGCAAACCTTCCTGCTGGCGTTGACGGTGTTCGCTTTGCTCGTGTTGGGAATGGGTTATGAGTACGTCAGCACGAACCGCCAACACACGGCAGCAATGGAAGAACTGGATCGGCAAAAACGCATTAATGACCAAATGAACGCCGTCAAGAAAGAACAGGCGGAACTGGAAAAGAAGATTGCCGATATCAATCTGCGTGTTCAGGCGATCCAGAAACTGCGCGCTTCGCAGCAGGGTCCGAGCCAGGTGCTGGAAGAGATCAAAGCCAGGTTTGACGCAGTCCCCGGTCTTTATTTTAAGAGCGTCGAGCAGAAGGAAGCCGAGATCACCATCAAGGGCGAGTCGCCCAACGAAGCCGCCGTCACTCGGTTTGGCCAGAGCATGGAGTTCTCGTCGGGGTTATTCACCAACTTGAACATTGAAACGGCTCGCGAAGTTCCCCAGGGGGCGAAGAGTGGCCCTTCGGCTGCCGCCGCCGCTGCTGCCGCCGCGGCCAATCCGAACATTCCGCCGCCTGAAGTCGTGACCTTCACGATCAAGGCGACTTACGCCCGGCCGAATAATCAACAGGATCCGGCGCCCGCAAATCAGGTCGCCAAGAAGTAACTCGACCGCAAACTATCTTCGCCAAGGAAACGAATATGAAAATCGGAAGTCTCAGCAACATTCCCTGGTACGTGCGCCTGATGGTCTTCGTCGCGATAGCATTGGGCCTCTATGCCGGCTTTTGGTACTTCGTCACGCGCGGCACGCGCCAAGAGACGAGAGAGCTGACCGAAAAGATCGAGACGCTCCGCAAGGCCAATATGGAAGCGCAAGCCGCGTCGCAACGCTTGAATGAGTTCCGCACGGCGTACAAAAACAAGCAGGAAGAACTGGACGAGTTGCGCGCATTGCTTCCCGAGCAGCGTGAACTGACGAATGTGCTTCAGGGGATTGAGGATCGCGCGCGCGCGACCAGTCTCCAGGTGCGCAAGTTCACACCGAAAGACGACGTGCAACAGGACTTCTATAGCGGAAAGAGGATCGATGTCGCCGTGCAAAGTTCCTTCACTGGATTGCGCGCGTTCTTCGATCAGATGGCCAAGTATCAGCGCATCGTTTCGATCACCAATTTTGAAGTGAAGCAGCTGGACAAGCAGGTGCCGAATAAAACTCTGGAAGCGCGCTTCGATCTGACGGCCTATTACGTCTCCAGCGAGAAACTACAAAAGCAGGCCACACCGCCGCCGCCGGCGAATACGCAAGCGGCATCCCCTGCCCCCGCCAAATAGACGATTCGATTCCGACAGGAAGAAACGAAATGAAATACCAACGCATAATTCGAGTGAGTTTGATTGCGACGATGGCGCTGGCCATTAGCGGAGTCGTTGTTGCCCAAGAACAGGATCAATCGGCCAAGACGGCCGTGGCCGCGAAAAAAGGCGGACGTGATCCGTTCAAGAAATACGAACCGCCGGTGCGAGGAAAGTCGATGACTAAGCTCGACGCTCCGACGATTCAGACTCGGATCGAACGGTATCGCGCGCAAAAGGCAGCCGCCGCCGCGGCGCATGTTCAGCCGCCCAAGCCGACGACTGCTCTCCTGCTCAACGAGATGCAGGTCACCGGCATCTTCCGGACCCCGCGCGGTTGGGCCGCAATGATGGAAGCGACCCCGATCAAGCTTTCGTACGTGGTCTATCCCGGCGAGACATTCTTTGACGGCCAGCTCGTGGCCATTGAAGAGAACCGCGTGGTCTTTCGTCGCGACGTAGTTTGGGCCGATGGCCGTCGCGAAAAAACTGTCGAAATTAAACCGCTGCGCAAACCAACTCCTGCTGAGGACATGGCTGCGAAAGCGGCGCCCGCCAATGCCCCGGCTCCCGACGCTGCAAAGCCCGGCACGCCAGAAAAGTAGCAACAGTTTTGTCGGCGTCATCTCGCCTGATGGCTGCCGTTCCTGTCGAAACCAGCCATCCGGCAAATGCTTCGACTTTGACAACCGATGACTGAACTCCCGTTTAGTGCGGCGCGTTTGGATGTTCGTTTTGCCGGCATCCCGAACGAACGCGGATCGGAAGAGCAGTCGAATCCCTGAGGAGGGAATAATGCCTAAGCAGTCCATGAAAACTCTTGTCGCCAAAACATGCGCGCTCGCGTGCATCTTCGGATTGTCCGCCAACACGTTTGTGGTGGCTGCGCAGTCGGTGAATGTCAGCAAAACTGACTCGACATCGACGTCGACCGCGACCATCAAACCCGCGCCGACACCGGAGACCAAAACAATGCCGGCTGCACTGAACCAGATGCAGCAGCCCGAACAGGGCCGCCGCTACGGAAGTCCCGGTTTTGTTGGCGAGGCGATCAATCTGAATGTCGTCAATGCCGACATCCGCGACATCCTGAACTACATCACTGAGCAGTACGGAATCAATTTCGTGATTGACAGCTCAGTGGCGGCCGTGCCCGTGACGGTCAACGTGCAGGACGTGCCGTGGAACTTCGCGCTCGATGCTCTGCTCCGCGCGAACCGGCTCGGCGTCGAAGTGAATGGCAACATTCTGCGCGTGGCGACTTCTGAAACTTTGGCGAAGGAAGCCGAAGTGCAGAAGATAATCAACGACTCGCGGCTCGACAACTCGCCGTTGGTGACTGAGTTTGTGCGCCTGAACTACGCGCGCGCTTCGGGCACGTTGGCACAGGCTGCCGGCTCGACAGCGGGTTACGCCGGTGGTGCGACCAATCTAAGTTTCAGTGGCGGATCTGGCGGCGACGCGACCGGTGGCAGTGGCGACCAGGGCGTTCTTCCGATCATCAAGCGTCGCTTGTCACGTCGCGGCGCAGTCGAAGTCGATGGCCGCAGCAACACGCTGATCATCACGGACGTCAAAGAGAACATCGAAGCGATTCGCCAGCTGGTTGCGATTCTTGACCAGCCGGAACCGCAGGTCGAAATTGAAACGCGCATCGTCATTGCGCAGCGCAATTTCAGTCGTGACCTGGGGTCGCAGTTATCCATGGGCGTAGCGAATCTCAGTCGCGGCGGTCTGGCAAACATCACCACATTGCCCAGCACCTCCGGGTCCTCCGGCGGCAGTGGTGGTGCTGGCAATGCCGTGCGGAGTGGTCCCAATCCGTTGGGCGTCTTTGGAGGGCTTGCCGGTACTTACCAGCCGCTTGGGAATCTCGGAGCCGCCGGACCTACTACAGTCATAGGTCTGACTACGGGGCTATTGGGAACGGCCCAAATCAGTTTGGCAATCAGTGCCGCGGAAACACGCGGCGATGTCAAAACTGTGGCGACTCCGCGCGTGACCGCGCTGAACAATCGTCCGGCGCAAATCGAAAGCGGTACGCAGATTCCGGTGCAGACAACGCAGGCGGCCGGCGGCACGGCCGTCGTGACCACGACTTTCGTTTCAGTTCCCTTGCGTCTTTCAATCACTCCGCAAATTACTGACGCAGGAACCGTTGTCCTACGCATCACGATCGAAAATAACACCATCAACACCGGCATCGCAGTAGGTGGCGTTCCCGGCATCGACACGCAGCGCATGCAGTCTGAAGTGCTTGTGCCAGATGGCGGAACGACGGTGATGGGTGGAGTCCTGGCTGACAGTGACAGCACCACTCGTCAACGCACACCGGGTGCGGCCAGCATTCCGATTCTCGGAAACTTGTTCAAGCGTAAGTTCGTGAACAAGAGTTCGACGGAAATCCTGTTCTTCATCACACCGCACATCTATCGGCCTGACTATTTCGGCAAGCCGACCTCGACAGTACCGAGCCAGGGCCCGCGCACGACGACCGTGCCGCAGCCGGTGCCACTCGGCAATCCGCAAACCAATACTCCGACGCCGACCGAGTTGCAGAATCCGCAACCGAACACGACTCCGAATACCAATCCGAGCGTGATCGGCGCCCCGGGCGCGAACAACCCGCCGGCGAATAACACCGCGCGACCAAACGCGATCGGTGGACAACGTCCGGAACAACGGTAACGGTTCTATCCACTCCCACAATTTACAGCTTCGAAAGCTGTGCTAGCCGGTGGTCGAAGCGAAAGCATAGACCACCGGAAGTTTTTTGATGTAACTTGTTACTGGACACACTCGACAATGTTCAAAGAAGCTCTCCAAATAATCGTGGAAAAGACCGATGGCAGCCTCGGCGCGCTGATTATGGGCGCTGACGGTTTGTCCGTCGAAAGGTTTTTTACCGAAGCCGGTACCGCAGCCAACCTGGACGTCGCGGCGGCTGAGTTCACCTCGCTGGTCCGCAGCGCGATGCGTTCAGGAAAGGATCTCGACCTGGGAGACCTTCACGAAATCGTCGTAGTGCTCGGCAAAGTTACTTTCCTGATGCGACTTTTCAATCGGGAGTACTTCGTCTGTCTGGCGCTCTCGCCGGAAGGCAATCTCGGCCGCGGCCGTTACGAATTACGCAAAGCTGAGCTGCAACTCGCAGCTGAGTTCACCATCTAGTCCCGCAATTCTCTTCTCCGGGTTAATCCAATGAAAGCTGCGCACGTAGGCCGCGTCTTAATTTCTCTCTCCACGCTTTTGTCGATTGCGACCGTCGCTAGAGCCGCCACGCTTCAGGCGAAAGTCACAGAAGTTCAGTCGGGCAACACCATTGTCGTCAGCAACATTAACCGGCCACTGAAAGTCCGCTTAAAAGGAATAGCGCCGCCGGAAGCCGGTCAATTGTTCTCCGACGCCGCGCGTGAACACTTGAAGTTGTTGGTTTTCGATAAGACCGTCTTTGTCGAATATACGAATTTGTCTGATGGGTATCTCGAAGCACGGGTGAGCTTGAATGGCATTGACGTCGCCTCGCAAATGCTCCGCGATGGAGTCGCCTGGTATGACCGAAGCAACAACTACGGGCTCACCGATGCGGACCGAAATCTCTATGCGCAGTGCGAAGAAGCTGCCAGAACCGAGAAGCGCGGACTGTGGAGTAACCCGAACCCGGTAACTCCCTGGGAATTTCGTCGCGCTCAACAAGCGCAGCTCACCACGATCGAGACTTCGAATACAACGTCGTTTGCCGCGAGCCGCGCGGCCGCGCCCAAGAAGCGCCAATCATTCTCGAACTCGGATCTCTTTGGCAGTATGTTCGGGGGCACTCCGTCCGCCAGCGCTCCTGCCGTGCATCCTGTTTCTGAAAACGGAACACCCGATCGATGGGTTCGTATCGAGTCCGCAACCGAGCATTTTTCAATTTCGGTGCCGAGCAATTCCGTCGAAGGATCGTTTGCCGGAGACCAAACAGACCACACCTCGTTTCATTTTCTAGCGGGCGGCAGCCCCGAGGCTTTCTTTGTGTTCGCCTCTGCGATTGGGCCACAACTGGCTTCGACTGATGCGACTGTCACGGATCAGATGATTCAGGGACTAATAGCAGGCATGAATCAGGCAGCGTCGGAACATGGTGAAGCCGATCGCATGCTCACGATCAAGAACTCCCGGGCAATCACACTTTCGGGAATTTCAGGACGAGACTACGTGTTGCGGTCAGCCGGGCTTGGCGGAACCGCGCGCGTTCTGACTCGCAAGTTTGGCGACGCGCAGGAAGTCTTCGTGATGATGACGCTGACGCGGACGGGCAGCGAAGCTCTGGGCACACGTTTTATGGACTCATTCAAGCTGAAGTAAGGCCTTGCTCCATTTGGCTCGGCTTGTCAGCGGCGCGATTCGGCGCCGCTTTCTTTTTGTCTGCGGGCGGACCGAGGAGACTTGTAGTACCAACGGAGTTGCGACTATAACTCGCATGACGAACGCATCTCCGAAGAAATTGCAAATCACTACTGTCACGCTTGAAGGTAAACACGTTCGGCTCGAGCCGTTGACGCTGGCGCATGAACCAGCACTGAACGACGCCGCCGCCAATGGCGAGCTGTGGAATACGGATGTCACCATCATTCCCAAGCCCGAGGGCATGAAGGATTACATTCAGTTCGCACTCGATGGCCTGTCAGAACGTAAACAGTTGCCGTTTGCAATTGTGCAGAAATCATCGGGTCAAGTCGTAGGCTCCACGCGGTTCTACGAAATTCGGGCAGCCGACAAAGCCGCAGCTATTGGCTACACGTGGCTGTCAAAGAGCGCGCAGCGAACACCAATTAATACGGAAGCTAAGTTGCTGATGCTGACTCACGCTTTCGAAACGTGGAACTGTGTTCGGGTCGAACTGATCACTGACGTTCGCAACGAGCAATCACGAACGGCTATCCTACGCATCGGCGCAAAACAGGAAGGGATTCTGCGCAATCATCTGATTCTCCCGAGCGGCCGTATTCGCGATTCCGTAGTCTTCAGCATCATTGATTCTGAGTGGCCGGATGTGAAGGCCAAGCTCAAATCAAAGCTGGAACGCACGAGACTTCCCTAATACCAATGGATATCGCTGCATATCTGCATCGAATAAATTATCGTGGGCCTTTGAACCGCGATGGCGAAACGCTGCGGCAGCTTCACCTTGCTCATCTGCGCAGTGTGCCTTTCGAGAATCTGAGCATTCATGCGGGGCAACCGATCGTGCTCAACGATGACGCGCTGTTTGACAAGATCGTGACGCGCAAACGTGGCGGGTTCTGTTATGAATTGAACGGACTGTTCTCGGCGTTGCTGCGCGCGCTGGGATTCCAAGTCGACAGGCTCTCCGCTCAGGTGGCGAATGCCGAAACTGAATTCAGCAGCGACTTTGATCACATGACATTGCTGGTCACGCTCGCCGAACGATGGTTGGTGGATGTGGGATTCGGCGAGTCGTTCATCGAACCTTTGAGACTTGATAAGGCCGACCCGCAGGTTCAGGACGGGCGGGCTTATCGCATCGAGACCGCGGACGACTATCTACTGGGACTTCAGTTAAATGATGAAAACGTCTGGAAGCCATTTTATCGATTCAAGCTGCAAGCTTACGATTACCAGGACTTCGAAGAACGATGCCGTTTTCATCAGACATCACCCGAGTCACACTTTACGAAGAACCGCATCTGTTCGATGTTGACGATGAACGGGCGCGTTTCTATTGCTGATACGCGCCTAATTGTCACTGAAAGCGGCGAGCGCAACGAACAACCCATTTCGAGTTCGGAACAATACGAAACCTTACTTCGCAAGCACTTCGGAATTGCTATGTAACGCGGTTTGCTTCAGGATCGAACAGCAGCGGAAAGAAACGGCCTCCCATTGGCTCTCCGGCACGAATCGGCGGGACACCCTCGAGCGGCGGCTCATTGGAAGCAGACTTCACGCCATCGCGGAACACATTGATGACAGCGCCACGACGTGGCCGATCGCTGCGATTCTCAAACGAACCGTGCACCATCAGCGGATGATGAAATGAACATTCGCCCGCTTTCAACTCAATCGGCACAGGTTTGAACTGCTCGTCCTGTTCTTCATTGAGCACAGACCTGATAGCAGTCATCTCGTTCGCGAGACCGGTGATCGGCAGAAGGTTCCAACGATGGCTGCCGGGCACGTAATGGACGCAACCATTCTTAGTCGTCGAATCGTCAAGGCCGATCCAACAGGATAAGTGTGCCATTGGCTGCGTGCGCGTCCAGTACGAATAGTCCTGGTGCCAGGCAACAACCCCACCCTGCTGTGGCGGCTTCACGAACAGTTGGTCGTGCCAAAAGCGCACGGCGCCGCGGAGCAATTGGGAAGCCGGTATCAACACGGCGAGGTTCCACAACAAATCGTGAAACGCCGGCGAAATTCGCCACGCACCGAGCGCGTGAAACAGGACAGTGTTCGGACTTGTCGACTCGTTTGAATTGAATTCGTAGAACAGTTCGTGACCTGGATGAGCCGGATTGATTAACTCAGTCAGCTCCCGACGCAACACATCGATCTGCCGGTCATCGAGCACGCGAATCCCGGCGAGATAGCCGCGCTCGTGAAAGAACCGAACTTGATCATCTGTGAGGCGATATTGATTCCAATCCAGCGATGTAGCGCCACGAGCAAAAAGTTGAGTGATTGGTTCGTGATGAAGGGAAAGATCGGCGACCATGATGTGCTCGTCGCGCGAAAAAGTCAGAACCACCCGGATTAGTGGGGTGGGCTAAAGTTTAGCGCTGTGGACTCCGAGACCCGGCCGCTGACGCAGGCGGTTCCGACCTCATTCCATCGATCACTACCTTCGCAACAGTCGGAATGATCTGGCTCTCGTTCGCATGATCGACAGTGAATGTCACCAGCACGAACTTTGCACCGTTAGGCAATTCGATGTAGGCCGCGTCATGACGCGTGGTGCTGGTCCACCCAGCTTTTGACCAAAGCTTCACGCCGGTCATCCCCTGCAGGGCAATGCCTGAAAAGCCGATACCTTGATCGTCGGTGTCTGTAGTTGCTCGAGTGTAATCGCGTTTGAGCAATTCCATCATTTGCCCGCTCCGCGCCTGACTAACGGCCCGGCCGGTAACAATCTCGGAAAGCAAACGCGCGGTCGCGTCGGTAGTCAGCTTGTTGCGATTCTCTCCATTCGGCCCGCGCGAGACTTTCTCGCGACCGTAGGCATCTTCGCAAAACGTTTTCTGGTTCACGTTGATATTCATATAGCCAAGCCCGGAGTAATATCGATTGACGGCGTTTCGTTTGTTCTGCCACTCCTCCATCTCTTTTGGCGACAGTTCAAAACCGCCGGTCGTTTGTGTCAACACATCGACTACGTATTGCGTCGCTTCATTCGACGAATCGACAATCATATCGCGCACCGCGCGCTTCAATTCATCCGTCTCCTGAATCTTCTTGTCCTCAAGCCAACGATGCACCGCGCCAAGATAGAAAAGTTTTACGACGCTCGCGGGATAGATTCTTTCGTTGCCGCGAAAACTCGCCTGAAGCGGATGCGATGGATCACGCAGATCGATAAGAGTGATTGAAAGCTGGTTCTCGGTAAGTTTCTTGTCGGCGAATTTCGCGAGCGCCGTATGCGCGGCGTTGTCGACCAATTCCTGAAGTGAAGCTGTTGACGCCGTGGGTGCGAATGAACTTCGCCTTTGCGCGTGCGCCGCAGCACACGACAGCGCGAACACTAGCAACGCTGTAGTTAAGTTAATCTTCATTCAACGTTCTCCTACTCTGTCGCACCAGAAACAGGTAGACCGGCAAACCCAACGCGATGAAAAGCAGACTTGCGAGCGGCGGCGCCAGCAGCGATTCGTGCAGCGCAGCATACAGATGTCCTCCGCTGAGCAGCTTAATCGTATTGACCATCGCGGACCGCGCGTCCCAAACGATTCGCGCCAGCAGGAATGCCGTCACTACCAAATAAACGATGGGCACGACCGGATAACCGAAGGTGCGATAAGGCCGCTCTGCATTCGGCATGCGGCGGCGAAATATGAAGACCGATCCCGCCACGAAGGCGTAAAAAAGCGTCAGTGAGAAAACTGCCGCATCTGTCAATTGATCGTACGAACCGGAAAGCGCCAGCACTCCCGACCAAATGCCCAGCACGATCAACGAACGAATCGGCACGTGCGTTCTTGGCGAAAGTTTCGCCAATCCTTTGAAGAACATCCGATCACGCGCCATCGCGTAAGGCACGCGCGAAGTCGCGAGGATTGATGCGTGCAGCGCTCCAAACGAAGATGTCATCATCGCGGCAGCCATCAGCGTCAACGCCATCGCGCCGAGCAAACGACGCACGACTTCGGCGGCGACCGACAATTTCGCGGACACACCGGCGACTTCCGTAGGTGTTAACACGTGGTAATAACCAAGGTTTACGAACAGATACAGTCCCATCACCAAAAACATGCTGATAATCAAACCCAGCGGCAAATTGCGCTGGGGATTTTTAACTTCACCGGCGAGAAACGTGATGTTATTCCATCCATCGTAAGCCCACAGCGCGCCGAGCATCGCGGCGGCAAAACCCGCAAGCCCTCCAGACGTGATGGCCACGCCTTCACAAGCTCCGCCGCCGTTTGCCTGTGAAAGGTGCGACCAATCGCCGCCGCTGTAGAAAAATGCGCCGAGGCCGACTGCAATCAGCAGCAGAACTTTGATCGCAGTGAGAAACGTCGCCACGCCGCCGCTGAATGTCACCGCCGCGCAATTGATCACGACGGTGAGCAGGATCGCCGTGAGAGCGACAACTTGAAGCCCACCGAACGGAACGTTGACGAACGGCACGGTGAAGAACGTCTGATTCAGCGCGCCCTTCAGCAACTCATTCAAAAAGATTGCAAAACCAACGGCCAGCGCGGCCGCAGACGCGCTGCGCGCAATTGCGAACTGCGTCCAGCCATAAAAGAATCCCCACGGCCGGCCATACGCGTCGCGCATAATGCCGTACTCGCCGGCCGCGCGCGGAAACATCGCCAGCAACTCTGCGTACGTCAGCGCACCCGCCAGCGACAAGAGGCCCGCGACCAACCAAACAGTCAACGCTTTGCCGGGCGTGCCGACGTTGCATGTCATCACGCGCGCTTTGAGAAACACGCCCGTGCCGATGACGTTGGCGACGTTGACCGAAATGGCGGCGACAAGACCGAGGCCGCGAATTAATTGGCCGTTCGTTAGTTTCGCGTTTGGAGTTTCGGGTTTAGGGTTCATCTCAGGGGATTTCATCTGATGCAATTATCGCCGTCGTCAGCTCCGAGTGGTTAGTTTTTCTTGGTGGCCGCCCTGGCTCGAAGCTCGGCGAGTTCGTTAAGAAAATCCTGTCGCTCTTTGGCGGCTTCGGCGGCGCGTTTGGAACGCTGATTCGCGTGACGCTCGCCTCTGAAGTCAGAATTCTGAAGCGACAAGGCCCACGCTTTCAATTGTCGAGAACAACTTTCGGCTTTGCTCTTAAGGAGCTTCGTTTCTTTGGTCAAATTACGAAATGAGGGAATCCTGTCCAGCATGCACAACATGGATCGGACTTCGCCGGCTGATCCGCGCGATATGTAGAGGAATGACAGCAATTCATTGTTCGTGCCCCTTTCAAATCCTTCGGCGATGTTATTTGAAACGGAGACAGCCGCGCGCTCGATTTGATCTCGGAGACTGCGTCGGCGTCTAAATTCGATCTTATCTGTGAAGTCGTAAACGTTTGCTGCAAGATCGATGGCAGCGTTCCAAACGGGCAGGTCTTCGAATCTGGTGTAAGGCATGTTGGTTCTCCTTAACGATGGAAGTTGATAAGGCCGCGACTGAACCATTTATGAATGATAGTAGTTATGAACGATAGTGCCCATGAACGATAGTGCTGAGAACGATAGTGCCTATGAACGATAGTGCCTATGAACGATAGTGCCTATGAACGATAGTGCCTATGAACGATAGTGCCTATGAACGACAGTGCTTGTGAACGACAGTGCTTGTGAACGATAGTGCTGAGAACGATAGAGTGCTGATGGACGATTCCAGATTCAAAATTCCATATTCCAGACTTCAAACTTTCATATTGTAGACGCCAAATTCTGGATTCTCGAATGTGCAATTTTGAATTCAAATCTGGGATCTGGAATTCTTGAATCCGGAATCTGGAATCTTGAATCTGGAATTTCGAATTCTTGAATCTGGACTCTGAAATTCTTGAATCTTCAATCTTCAATCTTCAATCTGGAATCTGGAATCGGAAGCTCGAGTCTGGCTCCTGAAGTTAGCATGAACTTTCTTCGTCCAACTCTCACAATCCGCCTACCACACTTCATTGAACAAAAGATCATCGTAACTATCTCGCTTCCGAATCACTTCCGCTTTCCTGCCTTCGCGCACCATCACGGCAGCCGGCAGCGGCCGCCCGTTGTACGCAAACATTTGCGAGAACGAATACGCGCCGGAATTCAACAAAGCCAATACTTCACCCGGTGTCACGTCGCCAGGCAAGCGACGGTAATCCGGCAAGCGTCCTTCCCGTTCGATATCAAAATACACATCACCCGAATCGCACAGCGGCCCAGCAACTTTGTATTGCGCATCGGATGCATCGCACGCGCGCGACGCTGAAATCAGATGGTAGTACCACTTATAATTGTTCATCGACAGAAGCAGGCTGTAGCCTGCATCCGTCAGCAACCACACGTCGCCCGTCTCAGGTCGTTGCTTGATGTTCTGCACCCTGGTGAGAACAACTCCGGCATCAGAAATGATGCTACGTCCGGGTTCGAGCAAGATGGTGACTTTGTCGAGCAGATGTTCGGCTTCCGCATCCTTCGCTGATTCGCGCGCGACCCGCAACGCTTCTGCAAGGACATCTGAAGGTTCGAGTTCCGCGCCGAGCATGTCGCGTTCGTGCTCCGGCAATTCATCTGCTTGCGAACGATCGCGCAGATAATTCACCGGAATGCCGCCACCCAAATTGATGTGTTCGAGCGTCAAACCGGTCTCGCGATGAATTGTCATCAGATGGTTCCACATGCTCTTGAATGCTTCGGCGAAGGGCTCAACATCCGGCGTTTGCGAACCGACGTGAATGTGGATGCCGCACACGTGCACCAGGTCCGGATACTCGAGACTGCGACGAAATGCATCCAGAACTTCTGATGATGAAATGCCAAACTTTGAAGTGAGCAACGCCGTCTGTAGTCCCAGGTGCGAGCGCGTACCAATCTCCGGCACCAGACGCAGCGCGATACGCGCCGGCGGCATGCCCGAATTCAGTTGCGCGCGCGCGCGGCGCACCGCGTCTTCAACGAGGCTGATTTCATAAACCGAATCAACATTGATCGCGTAGATTCCGGCGCGGACGGCTTCGTCCAACTCTTCATTCGTCTTGCTGGTGCCATTGAAAATGATTTGATCTGGACGAAATCCGACGCGTAGCGCCTTGAACAATTCGCCGCCGCTATTCACTTCGATATCGATGCCGGCATCGCGTACCACACCGAGCACAGCCATATTGGAATTGGCTTTCGACGCGTAGCAGAACTTGATCGGTCGATCGACTTTCTTTGCGGCGGCTTGCAAGCGCGCAATGTTCGCGCGGATCCGTGGCTCAGAAAACACAAACAACGGCGTGCCGTATTGGTACGAGAGCGCAGTCGCGTCGACGCCGCTGATGAAAAGATGATTGTTTTCGCGCGCTTCGAGAAAACCAGGAATCGTCCAGGCCGGCGCTATTAAAGTTTGTGACATTTAGGATTTTAGCTTTTCAAATGATAGGAACGACGAGATGCTCGTCCATCGTCAGGCGAGATTAAACTGGCAAGCGAGTCGGGTCAAGAATGGAGTGCAAATGAAAGTACGGGTTTCCGCCAAACGAGGAATGCAAGTTCAGCGGAAACCCGTCAACACAGTTGGCTATGGCGTACCGAACCTCATGCGATATTCGGTGGAATAGATAAACCCAAACATGATCGGCCGCTGGTCGCCGGTCGCGTTTAGCTGATTCAACCAATTGTTGAATCCGACCGTGTCGGGATTGCGGTGCAGCAATCCGTAATATAACAACGAGACAAATCCTCGGTTGTAGAATTTGTTGAAGACAACTGAACTCTCAACAAATTGTCGGAGGACTTGCGCCGCCGTCAGAGTTCCAGCTCCCATCTGGCTGATCAAGTTGGAACGAAGCGGTTCCGGCAACGTTACGCCCGCGGTCTGCTCCAGCTTCGCCACGTACTGTGACGCGTGCGCCGAGTCTGTCAGCCCGCCATAGATAGTTTGGAATTCGGCAGAATTAACGTAGTCCTGGAAGAGAGCGGTCTTTGCCGCTTCCGTTTCAGCAGGCGTGGCCGCGCCGCCGATTCTTCGCAAATCGCGAATGAACTCTCGATACTGTGGCAAGCGGCCCAGTGCCGCGTCATAGAAACGATAGACAACGAAGCCGCGGTCACCATACTCAGGCGAGTTGTAGAAGCTGATGGCCACGCGGACGCGATCGCATTCCGGATGGCTCAGGCCAAAACCGCCGCCGGGACATCCCGTCAATAGCGCCACATAATTATTAAATCCGACCGTATCCGGCTCGCGGGCCAGAAAATCGATATACATCTGACGCACGAAGAATGGGATGTCATCGATCGGGTTTGTCGAGGACGGTGCAGCATCGTTGTCGTTGATCGTCACCGTGACGGTGGATGTTCCTAACGAGAAGCCTGGTACGCCCGGGTCTGTTAAGTTGACGGTAAATGTTTCAGCGCCTTCAACGAGTGCGTCATCCGTAATGAAGATGTCGAACTGTTTGGACGTCTCGCCCGGATTAAACCGCAGCACGCCGCTCGCGGTGTTGTAATCGCACTTTTCAGATGCCAAACCGTTAACTACCGAACAGTTCGTCAAACTTGCTGCATCAGGAGCCGTCGAATACTCGACGTTCACCGGACTCGCGAGCCCTCCGTTTAGCGTCACGGTTAAAGTTAGTTTGCCCGCTCCCTCGCCAACGCTTGCGGTTGCACTACTAAATGTGAATGTTCCGCCAGCCACAACATTAACGTTGACCGTGCCGGTCGCCGTTAGCGAGTTGTAAGTAAAACTCTGCGGTGCGTGCGAGCAACCAGCACCGCAACTCATCCCGTTGTCAGAGACGGTGTATTGAAAGCTCATTGGGCCGGCAAAGCCGGGCAATGGAGTAAACAGAATGCTCCGTCCATTCGAGATAATCCTCGTCGTTCCGCCAGCGGGTGCGGTAACGGAAGTGATCGTTAAGTTGTCGCCATCAGGATCGCTGTCGTTCGCCAGCACATCTATGACGATCGGAACTAAAGCATTGGTGCTGGCCGAATCGTTGTTCGCGATGGGCGGGTCGTTCGCAAACGGCACGCTGTCAGGTCCAAACCGCTGCCGGTATTCGGAACTTCTCAAAAACATTTCCACCAAGTTGGCTGATTGGAACCCGCCGAGGGAATTTAGACGATTCAGCACGAAATTGAACGCCGCAACGTCGGGATCACGGCGGTCGTACAAGAAGTATGCAAACGCCGCGAAGGCAGGATTTTGCTCGCGCGTGTTCAACTCATTCGACGCTGCAATCAAACGAAGCACCTGCGCACGTGTAGCAGTAGCGCCGTTCAGCGCTGCGACCAGTTGATTGCGGAACGCATCAGCCGCCGGGAAATTGCCCCGGATCTCGCCGCCGGTGAACTGGCGCGTATGAAAGTTGATGTAGGCGCGACCGTTGCGCAGGTTGTCCAGCTGCGCGGCCAACGTGGTGCCGTTACCTTCGGGCGCATCCCACTTGCCGCCGAACGTGCCGCCAACCCCCGAGTTGGGGAAGAAGAATGCATCGTTCGGGTTGTTGTCGTTGAACGGTGATCCAAAGAAACCCCACACAACGGGACCGTTTACGCCGGGTGCGACTGACGCGCCCGCATGGATGTGCGCGGCTATCAAGTTGTCATTAGTGTCCGCGCTTTGTGAACCCGTGACGTCGATGTTATTGATCGTCGCGGTAAAACTCATTGACGTCTGCGCGTCGTTCAATTGGAAAAATGCAGTGCCGGACGAGGCGGGGCGCGCCGCGCCACCAGTAGTTGTCGGCACCGTGGGCGGTACCTCTTGACTATTCGTCAGGCTGACGACGAACTGCCTCACTTGCGAGGGTGATAACCCCGCTGACGCGAGCAGGTTGTCAACATATTGTTCGTTAGTCAGGGTTGAAGGGTACTTCGAAACAAATTCTGGACGTGTGACGAACTCGTCGAAGTAGGCCGCCCTGTTTGCTTCGAGTACTGCGTCCGATCCAGGCGCAGTAGAAATGTAGCCCCGCTGTAGTGCTTGCAAGTCCCGCTCGAAATTACCGTAGAGTACCGGCGCGGGCGATGTTGGCGCGGCTGGCCCAAACGCCGCCCGATGCGTGAGGTACGCAAGATATCCAGTTCGCTGGAAATCAGGCGAAAGGAAGAGCGCCTGCGAAATGCTGTTGCGCTGGTTGTCGATGCAAGCTGTGTCACTGCCGCACGCAGTTATCTGATTAACGTAGGTACTTAATTCTGCCGCACTGGGCTCACGATTCAGGAAATCGAGGTAATGTTGACGAACGAAAAAGGTCGGGTCATCGATCGGATTGGCTACCGGCGCACCTGTGTCATTGTCGAGAATCGTCAACTCAGCAACGTTAGGGCTTCCCAGTCCAACTCCCGCGCCGGTCGGGTTCGAAAGAGCGAGGTTGATAATCTCGTCCTCTTCATCAAAGGTGTCGTTAACGATCAAGATGCGGAACGTCTTCGAAGTTTCGCCCGGCGCGAAGGTGACCGAGCCGAGCGCGATGTCATAGTCGCTTTTCTGCGAGGCGTGACCGGCCTGAGATTCGTCGAAGGTGTTGTAGTTGACCGTGGCCGTGCCCGAGGCGTCGCCCGAGCGCGTTACGGTGATGTCGATGTGGCCGGAGCCTTCGCCGATGGAGTACTCGTCTGTCGAGAACTGGATGAGCGAGGTGGCCGTGGCCGTCGTCGGGTTGAGCTTGCCGAACAGTCCGTGCTCCTCCTCGCTGGTCCCGGCGGCGAAGTAGAGCGTGTTCACGTCGCCGCCCGACCCGCCGTTGCCGAAGGTGAGCGCCCACAACTCGTCGATCTCGATGCCGTCGCCGTTCTCGTTCTGCAGCGTGCCTAGAAACCCGCCGTTCGTGGGGTTGTAGGCGTGGATGGAGGGGTTGCCCTCACCGAAGTTGCCGACGAGGAGCGCTCCGCCGAAGATGCCAAAGCTGGCAGGAGCGAGGGCGATACCCCACGGCGAATTGAGCGCTCCGTTGTTGATGACGAACCCCCCGACGAGCACGCCGTTCGTGGTGAACTTGCGGACGAAGCCGTTACCGACGCCCTCCTCGTCATCCCCGTCCGGGCCGACCTTCGCGTACATGACATAAAGAAAGCCGCCGATGTTCTGAATGTTGAACGGGTGGTAGACGTTCCCCGTCGTGTTCGGGATGGTCGGGTCGACGAAGGGGAAGCTGGCCGAGGCCTGCAACACGAACGAGCTGTTGAAGACATCAATCATGCCGTTGGCGAAGTCAGCCGCGTAGATGAAGTTGCCCGAGCCGTTGTTGGCATATGCGAGTCCGGTGTAGACGTGACCCGGGTGACTTGCGGCGATGACACCCGTGGTTGAGCCTGCGGCTGGAGCGTTCGGGTCCCAGCCAACGATGTTGCCCGTCTCTGAAGCGAAGAGAAAGTTCGCCCCGCACGGTGCGCTCGCGCAAGCGCCGGGGAGAACGAATTCGGTTGCGACCGGATTGGCGACTGTCCCCGTCGGCTGTATGCCCGGGATGGTCACGGTCTGCGGGCTGGCGTTGAGCACCACGGGCGAGCCCGACGGGACGTCGCCGCGGATGAGCTGTGTAGTGCTCGTCCCGTTGTTGGCGACCCAGAACGGGCTGCTCGAAGTCATTGAGATGCCCCAGGGGTTGACCAGCAGCGGATCGAGCACGCGCGCGAGGCCCGGTATGTCTGAGAGAAGATTCGTCTGCCGATAGGCCGAGCCCGGCGGGATCACTGGAATATCTTGCGGTGGCTGCTGCTGTTGCTGGGCAGACGCAACCGGCGCGAGCTGATTGAACGGAACTGCAAAGGCGATTGCGCAAATGGCGACAGCCACTGCGGTCAGAACCAACCCGATTCTGAATGTGCCGGATAGTGTGTGCATCTTTTCCCCCTTCACCGCGAAACGGACAGACTGTTTGTAAGCCTCTGTAGGCCGGTGCTCAGGGGGATGACGCTATGGGGGGAAATTCGAAGTTCCGACGAAGGGAACCCGAACTATGAGTTCAGGTTGCTGGTAACTTTATTGACCAGAGAATTTATCCAGCCCCGTCGTTCGTGTCAAGGATTTTTTGGTAGTCTCTTAACACCAAATTAAGAGAGCTATGAATTTTTGCGATCCGATTATTTGCGGGCGGGTTTTCATAACTGCGCGATCATTTCTGCCGGGTTCCAGTAGGCGCGCACAGTTTGAATCTTTCCCTCTTCGTTGATTTCGAACACATCGATGCCTTCGAACGTGACGTCTTTGCCGGTCGCGCTCGTTCCCTTCCCGATCCATTTCACCGCGGCGCCGTTTCCGGCGACGAAGACGGATTCTTCCGTCAGTCCCACGCTCTTGAAGTTCTTGCAGATCGAAGCCAGGAATTCACGGATCGCGTCACGTCCATTGATGGCAGGCGAGCCGACCGGATCGTAGGTGGTGCCGTCTTCGGCGAATGAGTTGGCAAAAGCGTTGGCATCCATGGCGCGATTCGCCAGGAAGTATGCGCGCACCGCGCGCGAAATTTTATCTGCTGAAATTTGATCGGTCATAGGTTGCATCTTTCAAAAGCTCGTATTTACCACTAAGACAGAAGGCACAAACAACAACCGGAATATTCCTTCTTTGGTCAGCCTTTGTGTCTTCGTGTCTTGATGGTTAGTGATTCTAACTTCGCTGCCGTGCTACGACCGGCCAGCCTCATTCGCCTTCGCTCGCTCTTTTTCCACCAGCACTCGCCGGAGGATCTTACCTGAAAGCGACTTCGGAATTTGTTCGATGAATTCGACCAGGCGGATCTTCTTGTATCGAGCGACGCGATCAGCCACGAATCTAATCAGTTCGTCTTCTGTTGCCTCGCCTTTCAAGACCACGAACGCTTTGGGAATCTCGCCGGCTGCGTCGTCGCGGCACGGAATGACCGCAGCATCAGCGACTGCCGGGTGCGTTAACAGCACAGCCTCTAATTCCGCCGGCGCGACTTGGAATCCTTTGTACTTGATCAGTTCCTTGACGCGATCGACGATGAAGAAGTGACCATCTTCATCGGCGTATCCGATATCACCGGTGTGCAACCATCCGTCACCGTCGATTGTGCGCGCAGTAGCCGCCGGATTGTTCAGGTAACCTTTCATGTTTTGCGGACCGCGCACACAGAGTTCGCCTTCTTCATTCGGTCCGAGTTCATTGCCGCTTGCGGGATCGACCAACTTGCACTCCGTGTTCGGCGCAGGCGGGCCGACTGATCCGAGTTTCGCTTTCGCCGGATCGGCGGGACTGCTGTGCGTCACCGGACTGGTTTCCGTCATGCCGTAGCCCTGGCGAATGCTGCAACCAATGCGTTGCGCGCATTCGCGCGTCAGCTCAGGTCCCAGCGGCGCCGCGCCGGAGAAAATTACTTTCAGACTTGAGAGATCGTAATTCTCGACCATCGGCTCCTTTGCCAGCTTCAGAACGATCGGCGGCACGATGTGCGAAAGGGTGACGCGATATTTTTCGATCCCAGACAAAAATTGTTCGAGGTCGAATCGCGGCATCGTGATGATCGTCGCGCCCATGTGCAATCCCATGTTCAAAACGACGACCAATCCGTAGATGTGAAAGAGCGGCAGCACGCACAACAGCGTGTCATCGCGGCGAAAGTAATCGAGCCCATCCATCTGGCACATGTTCGCGACCAGATTGTAGTGCGTCAGCATGACGCCCTTCGGCAAGCCGGTCGTGCCGCTCGAGTATGGCAGCGCAACCAGGTCGTTTTTCGGATCAATCTCAACTCGCGGGACATGACCATCACTTTCCAGCAACGTCACGAACGGCGTCGCGTCTTCCGCTTCACCAAAGACAAACAATTCTTCGATCTTCGCGTCGGCCGCGGCGGCGCGTGCTTTTTCAATAAACGGCGGCGCGGTGATCAGAAACCTGGCGCGCGCATCTTTCAGTTGGAAGGCCGCCTCTTCCGCCGTGTACAGCGGATTCAACGTGGTGTTGACGCCGCCGAGCATCGCGACCGCATGAAAGAGAATTCCGTACTCGGGACAATTTGTGCTGAAAATGCCGAAGACGTCGCCCTTCTTAAAGCCGCGCGCCGCGAGACTTGCCGCGACGCGTCGCACCGCCCCCTCAAATTCCGAGTACGTCAGCGTTCGGCCGGTCGGCCCATCAATCAGCGCCGGTTTGTCTTTGATTGGACCAATCGTGTGGACGATGAAGTCGGTGAGCGAAACTTCGGGAATGCTGACGTCAGGGTATGGGCCGCGAAAGATCATTGGATGGCGCTCCGGCGGAGCGCGATGTTTATAGCCCACCAGCCATGAACAGAGCAAACGCTTAGTAAGAAGCGACGTATCGCTTCTTACTAAGCGAGAATCAGTTTTTGATTCGTAGTTCTACAAATATTGCGCTCCTAACGGAGCTTGCGTGTATATTGGCGTACTCGCGTATGTCTGATTCAACAAAACCTCTCAACATCATTTGCTTCGCCACGTTCTTCAAAGGCGGCGACTTCATGCGCGAGTGCAAGGCGCAGGGCGGCAAGGTCACGCTCGTCACCAAAGAGAAGATGCTCAATGAAGAATGGCCGCGTGACGTGCTGGATGAAGTCTTCGCTTTACCTAATGATGCTTCGGTTGCGTTGTTTCTGGATCTGGCCGCGCACATTGCGAAGACCAACAAGCCCGATCGCATCGTGGCGCTGGAAGAATTCGATGTAGTTGTGGCGGCGCTTGCGCGCGAACATCTCTGCATGGGCGGCATGAGTAGTTCGACCGCGAAGATGTTTCGCGATAAGTACGCGATGGCCGTGCGCGCTCGCGATGGCGGCGTAACCGTTCCCGACTTTGTGCCGGCTATCAACAATGAAGAAATCGCCGATTATATGAGACGCGTGCCGCCGCCTTGGGTTTTGAAGCCGCGCTCAGACGTTTCCGCAATCGGCATTCGCAAACTCGAAAATGCTGACGAAGCATGGGCGGCGATCGAGGAACTGAACCAGCGTGAACCTTTGCGCGAACGCGCTTCTTATCACGTGCTGGCGCGTTTCATTCCCGGCGAGGTCTTTCACGTCGATTCGCTGGTGCACGATGGCCGCGTCGTCTTTGCCGGCGTCAACAAATACGGCCGGCCGCCTTTGCAAGTTGCGCACGGCGGCGGCGCATATGTCTCGCAAACAATTCCGCACGAGTCGCCCGAGAAGAAAAAGCTTTTGGAGATCAATCGTCGTCTCATCAAAGCGATGCGCATGGAGACCGGCGCGACCCATGCCGAATTCATCAAGAGCGACGCCGATGGAGACTTCTATTTTCTGGAAATTGCTTCGCGCGTTGGCGGCGCTTACATCGCAGACGTTTTGGAGGCAGCGTCAGGCATCAACTTGTGGCGCGAATGGGCCAAGATGGAGATGTCGGCAGCTGGCGCGAAACCAAAACTGAAGCCACGCAAGGAACACGCCGGCATCATTCTGTCACTCGCGAAACAGGAGTTCCCTGACACTTCTGCGTACACCGATTCGGAAATTGCGTATCGCGTGAAGAAGAAACATCACGCGGGATTAATTGTGCGTTCCAAAAGCCACGAACGCGTGACTGAGCTGCTGAACGACTATGCGCACCGATTTGAAAATGACTTCATCGCGGTGTTGCCGCCGCTGGAACGGCCGGAATGACCATCCCAAACAACTGGTTCGAAGAATTCTTTCACGGCGTGACGCTAGATCTGTGGCGGAAGGCAATCCCACCCGAACACACCGCGGCAGAAGCGGACTTTCTCATTAAGACGCTCAACTGCGAGCCCGGCGCGCATGTGCTCGATGTGCCGTGCGGCAATGGACGCCTGTCGTTTGCGTTGGCGAAGTGTGGTTATCAGGTAACGGGAGTGGATATCTCGGAAGAGTTTATTGAGGAGGCACGAAGGATTGCGGACCCGGTCGCTACCGCTTCCGGTACCGACCTCGTGGCACGCGCGTCCCGCGCGTGGACGGGCGAGACGCCCGTGCCACAATTCATTCTCGGCGACATGAGGACAATCGAAGGCGACGCAATCTACGACGCGGCCTTCTGTTTCGGAAACAGTTTCGGCTTCATGGAATACACGGACATGGAAGCGTTTCTGCGGGGAGTCGCGCGCTCTCTGAAGCCTGGCGCTCGCTTTATCGTCAACACCGGCATGGCAGCTGAGTCAGTTCTGCCCGACTTCGAAGAACAAAGCTGTCATGAAATCGGCGACCTCACCACGACCATCAAAGAGCGATACAACGCCGCGGAAAGCTGCATCGACAGCCAATACATTTTTGAATGGGACGGCAAGAAAGAATCACGCTTTGCCAAGCACTGGATTTACACCGCGGCCGAAATTCGCCGGATGCTTGAGCGCGCTGGGTTCGAAGTCATCGAATGCTACGGCTCGCTGAAACAGGAGCCGTTCAAACTGGGTTCGCGAGAGTTGTTTGTGGTGTCGGAAGTGTCAGTACCGAGAGCGGTAGCGACCGGATCGTGAGGTCTTCTCGAACTAACTAGAATTTGAGCGCCATCAAAACATAGGCCAGTGTCCCGGTCGCTACCGCTCCCGGTACTGACACGTTACGGCCGACCTTCTGACACCTTTTGAATCCCCCAAATGTCCACTTCGATCTCTTCAGCATAATTCAAGACCGGGTCGCCCACGCGCGACTTCAGACCCAACGCTTCAATCATCGATGACTCGTAAGAGTTCATCGTCGCTTTCTGCAAAGGCCACGGCGGATGAGCGATGCGCGCGCGATACAAATCGCCATCGTTTTCTGCGTACAGGCAATAACGCTCCGTGAGAAAGAATTCAAGGGAATCGGGATGCGCGAACGGAATAGTCTCGCCGATATTCCATGAGCCCTGAAAATGCGTCGGTGGATCGTCTGTGCGCTTCAAGGCGTAATCAATCGTGTCGGCCTGCTGTTCAATATCGATCGCCGCATGAGCGTACGGCAGGTGATAAAAGGCGCGCGCACCCATCACCGCGACGGCGCTGTTGCAATCGAGCGAGAAGAACCAAACACCCGGCACGCGATCGTAATGAACGTAAGTTCGCACGTTCAGCTCGTGCGCCGCACTGAGTCCCGGTATCGCCGGCAAGTGCGGCGGCAAGGCTCTGATGTCCCACATGGTAAATGGGATGATGCCGATCCATGCGCTGCCGTCGAAAGTATCGATCTCGAGTTGTTCGGGAATCAGCGGGCGCAATTCTGCTGCTTCAATCCGCCAATGCATGAACAGGAGCTTGCCCCATTTTTGATGCATCAGTGGCTGACCATCAGGGCGCTCGCGAATCGCGAGACGTTCGAGTTCGGTGAGATGTTTGCTATTCATGTGTAACTAGAAGAATGGATCGGCAGGACTGGCTTGATGTTCGGAGTTTACGCGAATCCCAAGGTCATCCGAATCAAGATAAAAATGGCTGGTTCCTTGCGAGGCGTTCTGTGGATCGGCTGTGATTTTGTACGAGGACGCGCCATCAGGTTTCGACGCGAGCGACAGCTTGAGGACGTAACCGTCGGCGATGGCGGGATCGCCCGCAAACTTCGAGCTGATCAGCCCCCTGGCTACCAGCTGATCAAATGTGCCGAAAGTTCGGTTGTGAGTCTCAAAGTATTGGACCTCAACGGCCGCAAGCGTCTTCAAGTTCTGAATGGTGGCAGCTTCATTCCCGGCGCGTGTGGCCGCCCTCCAGCCAAGGACTGCGGCGACGCCCATTACTCCGATGAAGGACAACGCACCGATTCCTGCTACTACGGCGACAGCGATAACTATTTTCTTTACGCGAGAATTCATGCGAGCGAGCGTAAGCGATTATTGGCTATTCGAATTATTGCTGTCCGGCGATTTGAAATGCCTTTCCTCGCAAAACTGCTGCACGGGCGCAAACAGGTTCTGGCAATTGCTGTCGCGGTTTAAATCGACGCGGCGACATTGCTCGATTTTCCATTGCGCCGTTTTCATAAACTCCATCTGCCTCGGCACATCATCACAGAATCCGGGCGTCGACCGGCTCGCGTCGAGACAGACGCGCATAAAGATGCTCGTAGAGATCCCCTTCCTGATTCCGGGGTCAGCCTTGTAGCGCGAGACTCCCTCGTCGACGCAGCCCTGGTTGTCAGTCTTCCGGCCAAAATCGCGCGCTTCGGTAGCAGTCTCTTTTAGTCCGGAAACAATCGCGTCCTTGTTTCGATAGATCAAAATGCCGGCGATGGCCACGACCCCAATAGCCAGGACGAAACAACTTACCAGGACAATCAGCAGGACTTTCAACCAACCGGGCATGGGGAGACCTCCAAAAACTCATTTAGCCGCGGATTCACGCGGATGAACCGATAAGACACAGAGCCGTGAGTCTAAGCGTGACTGTCTCATTTGTGCTGCTGTATTAATCCGCGTCCGTTTGCGGCTGATTGCTCCTCGTTACTTCAAATGCTTATCCAGCCAATCCAGCACCGTCGTATACCAAAATACAGAGTTGCCGGGCTTCTGCACCCAATGACCCTCATCGGAAAAATCGACGAGCTTGGATTCTACGCCCATTCTCTGCGCGGCTGTGAACATTTGCAGGCCTTCCGTTACCGGCACGCGAAAATCGAGATCGTTGGTGATGACCAGAATCGGCGTCTTGAAGTTCTGCACGTAATTGTGTGGCGACCATTTCTCGTACATCGGCTTGTTCGTCCAGGGCGTACCTTTGAATTCCCATTCCGGGAACCAAAGCTCTTCGGTCGCGCCATACATTGCTGTCAGATTGTAGACGCCGTCATGCGACACCAGCACTTTGTACGTGAACCGCGGATCGTTGTTGTGACCTTCGATCCAATCGATCATGTATCCGCCGTAGCTCGCGCCCGCGGCGCCAATGCGGTTCTTATCGACGTAAGGCAGGTTCGCGGCCATCGCCACGCCGTTGCTGATGTCGGTGAATACCTTACCGCCCCAGTCTCCCGAAATTTCCGCGACGAACTTCTGGCCATAGCCGGTCGAACCGCGCGGGTTAGGCATAAACGCGATGTAACCGTCGTTCGCCCACATCTGCGGATTCCAGCGATAGCCCCAGTTGTCGCCCCACGCGCCTTGCGGCCCGCCGTGAATTAAAACGATGAGCGGATATTTTCTGCGCGGATTAAAATTCGCCGGCTTAACAATCCAACCGGCGACTTTTGCACCCTCGCCACCGGTCCAGGTTACTTCTTCGGCAGGTTGGAGTTTGAAAGACGAAATGAAAGCATCATTCGTAGTAGTCAGCGCCGTCGCGCCGCCGCCGTCGATGTTCGCGCGGTAGATTTCGCTCGGCTTCGCCATGCTACTGCGCGAGAAAACCAATGATCGACCATCGCGTGTGACTGAAATCTCGCCGTTAAAGCCGTCCGCGACGACCTTGTTCACGGGTCCGCCGTTCACAGAGACCGAATAGATCGGGTTACGGCCACGATCTTCCCCCGTCAAATAAATCGTTTTGCTGTCGGGACTGAAGGTGTACTCATCGACCCACGAATCCAAACTCTCAGTCAACGATTGCGCTCGTCCCGTCTTGCGATCGTAGAGCATCAAGCGAAATCGATCACTTTCGTATCCCGGGGTTACTTGTGATCGATACGCCAAAAAGCGTCCGTCAGCCGAAAACCGCGGCGAGCCGTCATAACCATGATTGTTAGCGGTGATATTTTTCGCCACGCCGCCTCGCACCGAAACGGTCCAGACATCGCCATTGGTCGAAGTCGCTTCAACCTTTTCATGATTGCTGGCGAATGCGAGTTCTTTCGAGTCCGGTGAGAACGTATAGTCCGTCATCCCACCAAGGCTGAACGGCGGCGCATCGAAATCTCCCGGCGTCAGATCGCGCGCTTCCCCGCCCTGCGAAGACACCACGAAGATGTGACTTCGCGTTCCGTCTTTCCACGATTTCCAGTGGCGAAACAGCAAGCGGTCGGAAACATGCGGCTTTACTTTGCTCTGCGCGCGCTCGTCGGCGCGTTTCTTGTTGCAGGCATCGTCTTTGCACTCCGGATAGATGTCCGACGTGAACGCAATTAGACTTCCGTCAGGCGACCAGACCGGATCGCCGGCGCCGGTGGAAAGCGAACTGATCTTTTTCAGAGCACCGCTCGACACATCTATGGTCCAGACTTGATCTTCGCCGTCGCGCGCGGACACAAATGCGAGCCGCTCGCCATCAGGCGACCAACGCGGACTCGCTGACGAATGTTCGTCGTTAGTCAGTTGCCGCATTTCACCTCCGCCCAGCGGAACCAGATAGATTTGGGTAGTGCCTTTGTTGGCGGTCGGATCCATGTCCGTGATGGTGAATGCGACCAGATCGCCTTTCGGCGAGACTTGCGGATCGCCGACGCGTCGAACCTTCAAAAGATCGTTGACTGTAAACCGCCGCTCCTGCGCGATCAGCAAAGAAGCGAGCGCGATTAGAACCACAACAAGCCCAAGAAAACGCTTCATAGAAAGTCTCCGGAAATTAGTTCGAATTGTTTGGGAAAGCTCAGGTATTATGTCACTTTAGCGTGCTCTTTGCGACCGATGACTCACAATGTTCAATTATCCAAATCAGCCCTTGTAAACTAGAATCCTCCAACGATGCCCGAGTTCACTTCCTTTCCCTCAGTAAGTTTGCGCGCAATTATTGGTGAAGACGCAGAGTTCCTTCTGGCTTTGTACAAGAGCAGTCGCGGCGACGATTTGCGCGGCCTCGGCTGGGACGAGGAGCGAATCAGCGAGTTCCTTGAGATGCAGTACGAGGCGCAACAGCGATTTCACGCCAGCGAATACAAGAAGCCCGTGGACCAAATTGTTTTGCGCGGCAATCAGGCAGTCGGCCGAGTTACTTTCGAACCGCGCGAACATGAGATTCGCTGTGTCGAAATCGTCTTGCTGCCGCAGCATCGCAATGCGGGTATTGGAACACGTCTGATACGTGAGTTACAGACAGAAGCGAAAAAACAGAAGAAACCTTTGCGGTTGCAGGTTATTCGGTTTAGCCCCTCGATTTCGCTATTTGAGCGTTTAGGCTTTAAACGGATCAGCGAAACGGGCACTCATTTTCAGATGGAATGGACGCCGGGTGAGTGACCGTCGTTGCTTATCGCTTCTTAGCTGATTTCCTGATCGTTTTGGGAGCTGCTCTGCGCCGCAAAGTCTTCGCCTTCACACGCCGTCCGGCTTTTCCTTCGCGCTGCACCAACCCGGCACGTTCCAGATAATCGTAACTCCCTCGGACGACGTTGCGCGCCACGTCAAGTGAGTTGGCGAGGGTGCGCTCACTCGGCAGCATGCTGCCAATCGCCATCGCGCCGGTGCCGATCAGATCCTCGAGCTGATTGGCAATTTGGCGCGTCATCGATTCGACGCCTTTCCTGTTCACACGAATCTTCAGAGCCACGTTAGTTTCTCCTTCGTTTTAGTGGGGCGCGTATTCTAGAGAGTCGATGGGTGAGTGTCAACGTTATTACTGCGAGCGACAACAAGCTTTGGAGTGCGCCGGCAGAGCGAAGCGACGACGGCGCTTTGGATGTGTGCGATCAATCGACGTGAGAATCAAATCCAAAGCGGTGTCGCGCTGCGCTTGCCACCGCACTCCAAATATCCCGCTCGCTACCGCTCGCGGTTCTGTAACTGCAGCGCGTTGTACTTTTTGAGAATCTCAAGCGTGCGATCGATGGGCAGCGCTTCGACGGTGCGTCCCCGTCCAGTGATAGTCGTGGCGCGGAAAAGTGAGTTGTAGATGGCTTCTTCGGTCGCTTCGATCACGGCGAGGAAAAGTGGCGACATGGCTTCGTTGGACAATAGCGCGGCGGCGGGCTTGGTGCTTTCATTTGGAAGATTGCGAATGCGTAGCTCGGTTGCCGTGGAAAACGCAATCGCATAATCGCCGCTGCCATTTGAGCCGGCCGCGCCAGTGCGCGCGAGTCCGAGCATCGAGCGCGCAGCCAGCCGTTTCAGATTACGATGATCGATCGGAGCATCAGTCGCGATGACAATGATGATCGAACCGTCTGCGCTCTTGTCCGAACTTAAGTTTGTCGAACTTAGTTGTTCCTTCAGGTAGTACTTCCCCAACTCGCGACCGACCGGCGCGCCGTTGATGGTCAGAATCCCGCCGAAGTTCGACTGAACCAGTACGCCGACTGTGTATCCGCCCAGGTTTTGCGGCAGCTTTCGAGAAGCTGTTCCGATGCCGCCTTTCCACCCAAAGGCGACCGTGCCTGTGCCGGCGCCGACCGCACCTTCTGCAACAGCGCCACCGCGCGCGTTCTTGATCGCCGCAAACACTTCATCGCGGCCGACGTGCCGACCGCGAATGTCGTTAAGGAACCCGTCGTTCGTCTCGCCCACGAGCGGATTGATCGACTGCACATCTTCGTTGCCCGAGAGCGCCAGCATGTAGTCGATCGTCGCGTCGGCAACACGTGGCACGTTCAGCGTCGAAGTCAGCATGATCGGCGTTTCGATTTCGCCGAGCTCATTCACCTGAGTCGAGCCGGCAAGCTTGCCAAACGCATTGCCGATAAAAACCGCTCCCGGTACTTTCTCGCGAAACAGATTCCCGCCATGCGGCAGGATTGCGGTCACGCCGGTGCGAATGTTCGCGTCCTTAATAATGGTCGAATGACCCACCGCCACGCCGGGAACATCCGTAATCGCGTTGAGCTGGCCGGGCGCGAGTACGCCAACGATTACTCCGACATCGCGTGCGCGGGGACGATTTGTTTTCTGAGCGGATGATTCGTCAGACATGAACGGCGAGAACGAGAATAGAAATGCCAACGAAGCGAAACCGATCCAAATGGATGTCCGATACATTCCGAAACGTTGATGAGTCAATCGAGCGCCAGAAATGCCACGACTGCCGGAACGATCAGCCACAGCAGTCCCTTCACCAGAAAAAACATGAAGCCCCAGAAACCGAGGCGCTTGATCCAAACTCTGATCTTCCCAGTCGTCACGCGTTGGAGCTCAAAAAGATCTCAGCGGTTTCAGTTTGCCGCGGTTGCGACGTCAGCAGCGAGCGCACAAAGATGTACATCGCCCAACACTCGATTGCAAATGGAGGGAAACCGAGAAAACCCAGCACCGGCATTTCGAAGAGTTTGACGTTGCCGAAATAAGGAACGGTGTATGTCCATTTCGACAGCGCCCAATAATTCCAAAACTCCCAAAGAAACCCGCAAAGAAGTCCACTCGCGAGCAGCGAAATCATCCGCCGCCAATTACGGTGCGCCAAGTCACCGGTAATCGACGGCCAACCGCGTAACGCGTTCAGCGGATCAAGCAAGAAAATAAATGAGAGCCAAATCACGGGGGCGAACCATTCGTTAGGAACGATCAGCGGCACGATCACCCCGACCGCTCCCACCATCGCCATCAGAATCAACGTCGCTTTCGGCAAATCGACCCGAGTGCCACTTTCCTTTCGTTTGAAAATCGTCACGCCAAACAATTCGGCAGTTTCCAGCATTGCCGGCGTAATCGTCGCGAAGGCCCAGTCGTAGCCCAGCCGCCGGATCCAGAGATTCGGGTCCAGGTTGTGATAATGCCACCAAAGCTCCAGGCTCGAATTCCAAAAGCGCGGGGCGTTGTAGAATTCAAACAACCACCAACTGGCAATCGAAATAATCGCGACCGTAAGAAACTCGAGACGATCGTTCACCAGCAGCGATCGGCCTTTGATTTTGTAAACCAGCGCATCGACGAAAAGTATGTAGCCCGTCCACACAATCGGCGTGAACCAGTGGCCGACAAATTGGTTACCGGAGAAAAGCAATATCTCCGCCGCGCCAATAACGACGATGCCGACGTAGCCGTGCGGTTGAAACATCTTGCTGGTCACGCAGCTTTTCTCAAGGTCCTTCGTGTGGATGGTTTTGAAAGTTTTTGAAGCCCGGCCAGATCGAGTGCTCTTCTGATTTCCCTGTTGCGCATAAACCAACGCCACACGCTGCCTGTTAGCCCGTTCTCAGCACTGAGCACCGTAATGCCAAGATCGATTCCGATAACGTCACGATTAATCCAGCCGTTGTTGGGGTTGAAGGCGTCCGCGAAGCCGTATTTGCCGTAAACGTTCGGGTACTTTGCCCGCATCGTTCTGAGAGCCGTAGTCGCGAGCGCAGGCACAAACATCAGTGAACCTGCGGCCGCATAGGGCACGACCGTGCCGTCAATCGCCGGATCGCGCGGCGGACCTCCCCAGGCTACATAGCCTTTCGCGCTGTCCGACGCGCTGATGCCCCAGATGTTCGGGCCGTAATCGGGAAACTCTTTGCCGAGATCGATGCAAAACTGCCGATGCGCCAACGTGGCCTTAACTGAGTTCTCAAAATAGTTAACGTGCTCGCCTCGCGTCTCGCGCCGGCCGCGAAAATCAATCCATGCTTGTGAGTATTGATAGGTGAACAGCGGCGTCTTGCCGAGATAACGATAGCCCGCGTATTCATTCCAATTACGCTTCCACGCATACCAGGCCTCCGGCGCGATCGGATGGGTGGGCGAACCGATGGCGAGCAGATAAAGGATCAAATGCTCGCTGTAATCATCCCAACGCGCTTTGATAAAACCGGTTTCCGGACGCCATCCCATCGACAAAAGCGTCGGATGCCCGTTGAGCATCCACGGGAAATCGATTCGTTCATAAATCCTGGTGGCGAGTCCGACTATTTCAAGATCTTCCGGAAAGTACTGTCTTGCGGTAAGGGCGCCAGCGACAAGCAGCGCGGTATCGATGGATGAAACTTCGCTGCGCCATCTGCGTTCGCCCGTGTTGACTTCCATCCAGTGAAAGAACCACCCGTGTTCCTGCAACGCGCGGTCGGCAAAGAAACGCAGCGTCGTGCGAACTCTGTCGCGTGCGGCTGCCCGCTTAATCCAACCGTGCTCGCTTGCGATACAAATGGCGGTCAGACCGAATCCGGTCGCAGCGATGCTCGCGATGTAGCGATGGTCTTCATCTGCGGGAGTGCCGTCGGTTCTGGCTCGATCAAGAATTAGACCTGTAGCCGGACTTGTTTGATCCCAAAAATATTGGAATGAACGACGTTCGAGATCTTCGAGGAATGCTTCGTCACGTGCTGAGAAGTGGCGCTGTTGAGCGGCACGAACATCGATAGGTGGGAACGCAAACGCAAAAAGCAGTAGTAAGAAAACGATGCGGCGGGAAGACAACTGACGGTTTGGAGGCCGGTACATGAAAACAGAAGATCGATCCTATTGGCTTTTCGTAAAAGTCTAGCTGATCGCGCTTTGTCGTCCGCAAAGCGGACGAAATGAAAATATCCCGGCGCTTTAGCGCTGGGTCAGGCATCAACTAACTAAACTAGAGCCCGCGAAGCGGGCGACAGAGTTACAGAACCGCGAACGATAGTGAGCGGGTTAAAGGCGCAAGCTTCGAAGAGCTCAGTACATTATTCGGACTACGTTGAATCTTTATCCCGCTCGCTACCGCTCGCGGTTCTGTAACTCTGTCGTCCGTTTCACGGACTAACGATCCTTTCCACCTCTGATCCCAGCGCTAAAGCGCTGGGCTATTCTCACACCGTCCGCTATCGCGGACTAAGCGCCAACCCCTTTTTTAGGCAAACGGAGCTTATTTTAGAACTTCGAAGCTAGCGATTAATTCGTGCGGATCCGCCGAACTGTTACCAACCATCACTTTGAATTCGCCGGGCTCTACGACGAAACGCATCTCGCGATTATAAAAACCGAGTTGCTGCGGACCGATCGTGAATTCCAGTCTGCGTTTCTCACCGGGATGCAGCGTCACGCGCTGAAAACCTTTCAACTCTCTTACGGGCCGAGTCACACTCGCGGCCACATCACGAATGTAAAGCTGCACTACCTCATCGCCGGCGCGAGGTCCAACGTTCTCAATGTCGACAGTGACGGTAATGCGGCCGTCGGGGCGAATCCGCGGCGCGCTCAGTTGCAAGTTCGACAAACGAAATTGTGTGTAACTTAAACCGTAACCGAACGGAAAAAGCGGCGTCCACGGCAGATCGAGATACTTTGAAGTGTATTTGTTATTCGCGTCAGGGGGCCGGCCCGTATTCATGTGATTGTAATAGAGCGGTTCCTGGCCAACACTGCGCGGAAAAGTGACCGGCAACTTCCCGCCCGGATTGACGTCACCGAACAACACGTCGGCAATCGCATTTCCGGCCTGCGTTCCGGCAAACCATGTTTCCAGAATTGCCGGCGAGTTTTCCGCAATCCAATTAATTGTCAGCGGCCGGCCGTTCATGAGGACAACGATTAGCGGTTTCCCGGATGCTTCCAAAGCCCGAACTAGATCCAGCTGCCGTCCCGGGAGATCGAGGGAACTGCGTGACGAAGCTTCGCCGCTCATGGCAGCCGATTCACCCACTGCAATAATGATCACGTCCGAGAGTGCAGCAGCCTGCACAGCATTTAGGAAACCGAAAGCCGATTCGCAGTTCACATCGCAACCGGGGGCGTAATTAATTTTGGTGTCCGCAGAGACCTTCGCCTTGATACCCGCGAGCAGCGTGACCACGTCTGCGGCGCTACCATCCCCGTTCCACGAACCGAGGATATCAACTTGATCATCTGCGAGTGGACCAACCACCGCGATCGATTTCAGGTTTTTGGACAGAGGCAAAGTCTGGCGCTCGTTCTTGAGCAACACGATTGAGCGTCCGGTAATCTCTCTGGCGGCGGCGACGTTTGATGCACTCAGGACTACGGAACGTTCACGGTTTTCATCAGCGTAAGGCCGCTCGAACAAGCCGAGCCGAAACTTCATTCGTAGAATGCGACGCACGGCTTCATCAATGGTCGCTTGGGAGACCCGTCCGTTTCGCAAGAGGTCGGCGCCGTTTTGGTTGTAGAGCCGGCTGACCATCTCCATCTCGACACCGGCATTCAAAGCAAGCCGGGCAGCATCAGCCTCATTGGCCGCTAACCCATGCTGAATGAGTTCCTGCACCGAGGTATAGTCGCTGACGACAAAACCGTCGAACTTCCATTCGCCGCGCAGAACTTTCGTCAGCGTGAACGGATTTGCCGACGCCGGAACACCGTTCAGATCGTTGAAGGCGCTCATGAACGTACCGACGCCTTCATCGACCGCAGCTTTAAATGGCGGAAAATAAATCTCGCGCAATGTCCGTTCCGACATGTCGGTCGTGTTGTAATCGCGACCGGCTTCTGCGGCCCCGTACGCGACCCAATGTTTCGCACACGCCATCACCTTGTCCGGCGCGCTGTAGTCGCGTCCCTGAAAACCACGCACGCGGGCACCGGCCATCATCGATCCGAGATATGGATCTTCACCCGAGCCTTCGACGATGCGTCCCCATCGAGCATCCCGCGCGATATCCACCATCGGCGCAAACGTCCAGTGCACACCGGCGGCACGCGCTTCCGCAGCCGCAATGCTTGCCGAACGCTCGGCGACTGCCGGATCCCAACTACTGGCTTCGCCCAACGGGACTGGAAAGATTGTTCGGTATCCGTGAATTACATCGAAACCAAACAGCACAGGAATTTTCAGCCGCGACTGTTCGACAGCGATTCGCTGTAATTCATTGGTGCGTTGCGCTCCGCGCACATTGAGGGTCGACCCGAGCAATCCTTTCCGCACAAGGTCGCGATGCTCTGGTCGGTAATTTCCATTCGCCTCGCCGTCGAGCTGTTGCAGTTGCCCCAACTTTTCTTCCAGCGTCATCCGGGCAAGCAGCGCGTTGATTTGTTGTTCGACGTCCGGTGCTTTTCGAGGTTGGGATGCGCTTGGAAAAAGGGGAATACCGAGGACGGCAAACAAAAGCAGGGCAACAAGAATGTTGCGCGGACGACGATTCATTATCTCTTTAACTATACAGAAGTTAGCGGTAGCGATGCAGTAGAGTCAGTACCGGGAGCGATAGCGACCGGGTTAATTTCCGGGATGTAGATGTGCCGGCGCGTTGAACTGCTAACGCGGTCGCTACGGCTCCAGGTACTGACTCCACCCGCGCACTGGTGCGCTTTGAAAGACTAAAAACTGAACCGCGCTTGCAGTTCAACAACTCTACCTGCCAGTGCACCTTGCGCCCTGCCAAAATCTGGATTGTCGACAGAGGGTGCAAAAAATTTGAACGGCAGCAGGTTGAGGTTGTTGAAAGCGTTGAAGAAGTTCGCTTTTACTTCGAGAAACGCGCCTTCACCGAGAACCTTCGGCAAGCCGGTCCGTTTGCCCAGGCTCATGTCTACGGAGAAGTATTTTGGCCCACGGAACGAGTTGCGGCCGATCCCGGGCAACAGCAGCCCGTTAGGATTGTTAGGATCGAAGTAATGCAACCCCCCGCCCGGGAAGTTCCCGCCCGGTCTAATAAACGCGTTGTTGTCGGTGTCTTCCAACGCGCCGCCAAAATACCTTGGTGGACGCGAAGGACAAACGAAATTGTTGGAGTTCGCGGAACGCACGCACTGGCCGGTGTGAGGCGTCCACGGAAAACCGGTATGCCATGTAAGTATCCCGTCCATCTGCCAACCACCAAACGCTTTGCCCACAAAGTCCTTGCGGTTCCGAAATAGCGGCAGGTCCCACAATCCGGAAATGTTCAGATTATGTCTGACGTCGAAGTCAGATGGACCACGTTCCTGGCTCAGGTCTTGGGGAAACGTCTGATTAGTTTCGGCGCCGGGCCCTTCGTTTGATAACGTGTCGATACTCTTGGCCCAACGATAGAGGATGTCGAACTGAAAGCCACGACCAAAGCGTCGCGTTAGTCGCGCATTCATAGCATTGTAATTTGAGTTTACGTCAGGCGTGGGAATGAACACGGCAAAGGCGAAGAAGTTTGCCGGAATAACCGGCTGCACTAAGTTTTGATTAACGAGCCGGATCAACTTATGACCCGAACTGCCCTGATATCCCAATGTCGTGGTCAGATTAAACGGCAACGTGTACTGCGCTTCAAGCGAATATACATAGACATAAGCCACCGGCGTATCCGCAAGCGCACCATAGATCTCAACCGTCCGATTGCGCGGAGCGCCGGTTGTTGGATCGATACCTACTGCCAGCGCAGGGTTCGCCGGATAGCTAAACGGTGAACGACTGGTACCTAACGTGTAAAGAATCTGGCCGCCGGCGAAGGGCGAGCCGAAATCTGTAGCCGCAGTGCCGCAGCAGATGGAATAGCGTGCGAAGAAAGGCGGATTGCCACGAGTATTGGAAAAGACAACTTCGGGGATGCGGTTGTACGCGATTCCAGCACCGCCACGGATCACAAGCTTCTGCTCGAGCCCAAATCGTTTAGGACTGTAGGCGAATCCGAAGCGCGGCGCGAAATTGTTCTTGTCGGGATTGTAGAGCTGAGAAGTAGGCTCGACTCTGGAGCCGGTCAGACCACCGCCGGGGCCAAACACAAAATTCGCAACCTGGTTGTTTTGTTCCTGCAGCACGCCGAAGTATTCATAGCGCAGGCCCAAATTCAGCGTCAGATTGGGTCGCACTCTCCAGTCGTCCTGGAAAAATAGGCCGTAGCTGTTTGAACGGAAGTGACGTTGAGCATTGGCTACTCCACCTGTCTGCGGATCGGCATTGATTTGATAGAAGATTGGCGCATCGTTCGCTAAGTTAAAAGGACCGACAAACGTGTAGAGCGGCCGTGAAGCGCCGTTAAGATTGTTGTCATTAAACTCGCGGCGAAACTCGCCGCCAAACTTCAGTCCATGATTACCATGGACATTACTCACAACATCTCGAAACTCCATTTGCTTTTCCGAGAAGATGCCCGGCGTTGTTTCAGACTGATTCGCGCCAAAGCGGATACGACTGCCGTCCCGCAAGAGACCCTCAATCTCAACTCGGGGAATACCGAAGTTTGTTTGATTCGACGACTCGACTTCATTGTAGGCGAATTTTGTGAAGTTAAATCGTGCCTCGTTCAGCAGTGTCGGTGAGAACGTGCGGTTGTAAAGCACTGCAAACGCCGAGTTATGAGGAGTCGTTACGACATCCGCTTGCGGACGCGCCGCAGCGCCAGTATCGCTGCCAATGAAGAAGCTGCGCGTGAGATATGTGCTGAAAGTCAGTTGATTGTTAGAGTTCGGAAGTACATCGAAGCGCGCATTGTACTGATTCGGTTTGTTCGTACTGGGCGCGGCGATAAGCACTTTCTGAATATCCGGTATGCCGTCGAGGCCCCCGCCACCAAGATTCGAGAAGGTCAAATATTGGCGCAGCCCACCGCTCAGTGATCCGATATCAAGGCCGCCGGCAACAACCTGGCAGGGAAAGCTAGTGTTTACATCTGCACAGGTGGGCGTCAGCACGCCACTGATGCGTGGTTGGCTACCGTCGCTGGCGAGAATTGCCGCCGTGACTCCGCCGGGACGGCCGCTGAGAACGGCTTGCCGAAATTGTGATGTTTCGATGTAACCAATCGATGAGGTCGTCGTGTGTTCCCGCAGCCCCTCGTAAGAAAGAAAGAAGAATGCGCGGTCTTTCCCGCTGTAAGTTGATGGACCGCCTTCGCCAAAACGCGGCAGGTAGAGTGGGCCGCCGAGACTGCCGCCAAATTGGCGGAAGAAGCGTTCTACTCGCTCAACGCGTCCGCGTCCAAAATCGTTTGGATACTTGTTGAAAGCATTCAGCTTTGGACTGTTGTATTTAATAAATGCGCTGCCGTGAAAATCATTAGTGCCGTTCTGTGAAACTACCTTGACCTGCGCGCCGGAATTGCGGCCGTCCTCAGCGGAATAGGTTGATGAAGAGATCTGAACCTCTTTCACCGACTCCTGGTTGGGTGTGACGACAGCCGCACCGCCATGACTGAGACTGTTCACGCTGACGCCGTCGATCTGAAAGTTGTTCGCTGAGATGCGTTGGCCGTTAGCGCTGATCTGCGGCTGGTTCTCGGCCTGGAAAATCGAGTTGTTTGAGCCTCCCGGTCCCGGAGAATTAGGCAGACCGGAAGAGTTCCCGTTTGCGCCGCGCCCGCCATCACCGAAGATTCCGGGCGTGAGCCGGATCAACTCATAAGGATCGCGACCCTCTTGCGGCAGCCGTTTGACCTCGGTTGTCGTGATTCCTTTGTCGACATTTGCATTTGCAGTTTCCAGTGTCTGCGCAGTTGTCTGTGTGACGGTTACAGTAGCGCTGACGTCGCCCGCTTCGAGCTGCACGTCGATCGCCTGAGTCCTCTCCGCGCTGACGGCAACCTCATCAAAGACTTTCTGCTTGTATCCGGTCTTTTCCACGGCCAGTTTGTACTTCCCTGGCGCGAGACCCGAAAGTCGATAGAAGCCTTCGTCGCTCGCAGTAGTTTCCTGGGTCTTACCGGTTTCGGTATTGGTCAGAGTAACTTTCGCTTGGGGCACCAACGCCCCGACTGAGTCTGTTATTGTCCCTTGAATACTCGCCTTAAATTGTGCCTGCGCTGTGAAAGATACGAAGAGCAACAACAAACCGCAGCACGCGGCTTTCGCGAACGAAGCTAATCTGTGCATTTGACGGACCTCCAGCAGAAATTTTGAGAGAGAAAGAATCGCACTTATGACAACCACGAATCTGCGATTACTGTTACCAGCTTTACTTGTCTGACCGTCGGGAAGATTCCTTAGAAGGGGGATGCCGCCAAACTACCACTCAGTCTAAGGGAATTCAACAGAAATCTCTGAAAGCTGCGAAAGTCGAAAGGCAGGTGGGCTCGCGGACGCTTGAAAGCTAGTAATAAGCCGATAATCGAATAAGTTTCGGCTGTATTTTCCATGGTACTTTGATACACTCGGCGCCTAATCAGAGACATTCAACAAAAAGAGAGAAGGATCGATTTATGCGAACAAAATTGATCTTAGTCGGAGTAATTTTCGCTTTTGCGCTCACCGTCGCCTGCGTCTCCGGACCGCAAACGAACACCGGCGCCATGAAAAAGAAAGGTCCGAACGAAACCGTGCGGATCGGCTTTTCAATGGACACGCTGAAAGAGGAACGGTGGCAAAGAGACAAAGAGCTGGTCGAAAAACGATGTAAAGAGGTCGGCGCCGATTGTGAAGTTCAAGTCGCCAATGGCGACGATTCAATTCAAACCAAGCAATGCGACAATCTCTTAACCAAGGGTGTTGACGTGTTGATCGTGGCGCCGCACAACGGAGAGATTGCCGCTTCGATTGTTGAGGCTGCGCATCGTCAGGGTGTGCCGGTGATAAGTTACGACCGTCTGATTCGAAATTCCGATGTCGATCTTTACGTCTCGCATCAGGTGGTTAAGATTGGACAGATGCAGGCGCAATACGCGGTCGATCACGCGCCGAAGGGTAACTACGTTTTGATTGGCGGTTCGCAGACCGACAACAACGCGCTCCTTCTGATGGAAGGACAGATGCAGATCCTCAAACCTGCAATCGACAGCGGCCAAATTAAGATTGTCACGCAACAGTACGCGCGCGAGTGGCTGGCGAGCGAAGCGTTGCGCATTACCGAAGATGCGCTCACTAAGAATAACAACGACATTCAGGCAATTGTTGCCTCAAATGACGGCACCGCCGGAGGCGCTATCTCGGCGCTGCCGCCGCAACTGGTCGGAAAGGTCCTGGTGACGGGTCAGGATGCGGCGCTCGACGCGGTGCAGCGCATCGTCGACGGCAAACAGACAATGACGATTTACAAACCGATTGTGCCGCTTGCTAACAGTGCGGTTGACTCGGCGATTAAGCTAGCGCGCGGCGAAAAGCTGGAAACGAAAGACAAAATCAACAACGGCAAGATCGATGTGCTTTCCATTCTTCAGGAACCGATCGTGGTCGATAAAAACAACGTGATGCAGACGGTGATCAAGGACGGCTACCACAAACTGGAAGACGTTTATAAGAACGTGCCGAAGGAGCAATGGCCGAAACAATAAGGCGAAACAATTGCAAATTGAAAAATGAAAATTGCAAATCGCAAAATTAACGCGACGGGCACTTTTCAATTTGCACTTTGCAGTTTTCACTTTTCACTTTTCTTGCTCTAACCATGCCGTCAACGCTTCTCGAAATGAAGAACATCACGAAGTCCTTTCCCGGCGTTCGTGCACTCGACGGCGTGAGCTTCGATCTTCGAGGCGGCGAGATCCACGCCCTGGTTGGCGAAAACGGCGCCGGCAAATCGACGCTGATCAAGATTCTTGCCGGAGTGTATCCACATCCTGAGTACGGCGGCGACATTGTCCTCGACGGAGCCGAGCGACGATTCACGAGCGTGCGCGACTCTGAGCAGGCAGGCATCGCAGTCATCTACCAGGAAATGTCGCTGGTAAAAGATCTGAGCGTCGCTGAGAACATCTTTCTCGGCCGCGCGCCGCGCCGAATTGGAATTATCAATTGGGAAGAATTGTTCAGTCGCGCGGAGCAGTTGCTGGAGGAATTGCATCTGCAGATCGACCCTCGAACGCCGGTCAACAATCTCGGCATCGGTCAACAACAACTCGTGGAGATCGCGAAAGCGCTTTCACAAAATGCGCGCATTCTGGTGCTCGATGAGCCAACAGCGGCGTTAACGGACGCAGAAGTCGACACGCTCTTCGGAATTCTTAACAATCTGCGCGCGCGCGGCGTCGCGATGATCTACATTTCGCACAAGCTCGATGAAGTTTTTCGCGTGAGCGACCGCATCACCGTACTGCGCGATGGCAAAACGATCAGCACAAACGCGACCGCTGAGTTGGACGAGCCGCGCGTCATTGCTCAAATGGTCGGACGTGAAGTCGACCAAATTTTTCCGCAAGCGAAGCACGAGCGCGGTGAGATTCTTTTCGAAGCGCGCCAGGTCACCGTCGAAGATCCATCGGTTACCGGCAAGCTGTTGGTGGATGATGTCGGCTTCGCAGTCCGCAAAGGCGAGGTGCTCGGGATTGCGGGTTTGATGGGCTCGGGACGAACGGAATTGTTGATGGCAATCTTCGGTGCGCATGCCGGCCGGAAGTCGGCCGAAATCCATCTTGAGGGAAAACAGATTCAGATCAACCGGCCGTCGGACGCAATCAAACATGGCATCGGCTTTGTTACTGAAGACCGGAAGCGTTACGGCCTGATTCTCGATCAAACGATTCTCAGAAACATGACGCTGGCAGGTTTGCGCAAACTTTCGGGACGCTTCATCACCGACGAAAACGCTGAAGCTGCTGCCGGGGAACGCGCGGCAAACGATCTGCGCATCAAGGCCCCATCCGTTTTCACGATTGCGGGCACTTTGTCCGGGGGCAATCAGCAGAAGGTCGTATTGGCGAAATGGCTGCTCACAAATCCCCGCGTCTTATTTCTTGATGAACCCACGCGCGGCATTGATGTCGGCGCCAAACAGGAAATCTACGGCCACATTAATCGCCTGGCAGAGAAGGGACTCGCCATTGTCTTGATCTCGTCCGAACTGCCGGAGGTGCTCGGACTTTCCGATCAAGTGATTGTCTTGCATGAAGGCCGCATCACTGGCGAGTTCACACGTGCTGAAGCGACGCCGGAGGCTGTGATGTCGTGCGCGACCGGACATCTGCGTCGCGCCGCATAAAGATGAGCGAAGCCGCCACACCTCGAATCAAGATCCGCACCTCTGCGCTACGCGCGTACACGATGCTGGGCGCGTTAATCGTTATTTGGCTGTTCTTTCAATGGGCCACGATCGATCAATATCACCCTTTCGGTCTGTTTCTCGGCGCAGTCAATTTCTCAAAACTCCTGCAGCAAATGGCCGTGACAGGTGTGCTGGCTGTCGGCATGTTGATGGTGATCGTCAGTGGGAACATCGATCTTTCAGTGGGCCGCCTGCTGGGACTTTGCGGTGTGATCGCGGCGTTGACGCAAGGACGCGGACTCGCGTTTTCTTTAATCTCAGCGATTTTAATCGGCTTGGTAATCGGAGCACTTCAAGGAGCGCTGGTCGCTTATGTCAATATTCCCGCGTTCATCGTCACGCTTGGTGGGCTGGAAGCATGGCAAGGATTCAGTCTGAAGTTAACCAAAGGCGCGACGATCCCTATCGAGCTTCCCTTCTTTAGATCCCTGGGTCGCGATTTCATCGATCCGCGAATCGGATTTGCGCTGGCAGCAATTGGGATCGCGGCAATAGTTTGGACTAACGTGCGACGCAAGCGCGCGCGCACGCGCCATGGGTTGCAAAGCCTGAGCGTCGCGGCCATGGCGGTTCGGATCATCATTCCCACAATCGTGATCATTGGGTTCATCTTCTTAATGAACAAAGCCGGCGGCGTCCCGATTCCGGTGATCTTTCTGCTGGCGATCGCTTTGGCGGGAGCCTTCCTCACGTCGAACACAACCTTCGGTCGTTATCTTTATGCGATTGGCGGCAATCCAGACGCAGCGCGCCTGTCGGGAATTAATTTGAAGCATCACATCGTCGGCGTGTTTTGCGTAATGGGGACGCTCGCCGGCGTCGCTTCAATTCTCCATACAGCGCGTGTCGGAGCTGCCTCCGCAGATGCCGGCTCATTGATGGAATTAGATGCGATCGCTTCCTGCGTAATCGGCGGCACAAGTCTGATGGGCGGCCGCGGCACAGTGTTCGGCACGGTGCTGGGCGCTTTGATTTTGGCCAGTCTTGATAACGGCATGTCTCTGATGAACTACGATTCATGGGTGCAATACGTGGTCAAAGGTGGCGTGCTGGTAGCCGCGGTCGGTGCGGACATGTTCGGGCGAAGGAAGAATTAGTTTGGAGTGCGCCGGCTTGACGGCGCTTTTTTATCGCGCAACATTAGAAAGCAGCGTCGAGCCGCCGCACTCCAAAAATGCCTGCGCTGATCATCCATGGCCATTTCTACCAACCACCTCGCGAAAATCCGTGGACGGGCGTAATTGAAGAGCAAACGGGCGCTGCACCGTTTCACGATTGGAATGAGCGGATTCACGCCGAATGTTATGAACCAAACAGCGCAGTGAGTTTCGACTCAAGCAGGCAAACGCGCGTCATCAATAACTACGCTCACATTAGTTTTAACTTTGGCCCGACGCTGCTCAGCTGGCTCGAGCAGAATCATCGAGAAACTTACCAACGGGTCATCGATGCGGATCGCGAAAGCAGCGCGCGCCGCAATGGTCATGGCAACGCGGTCGCCCAAGCTTACGGTCATGCGATTCTTCCGCTATGCAATGAGCGCGATCTGCGGACACAAATTCGCTGGGGATTGGCTGACTTTCGTTTTCGGTTTGGGCGCGACGCCGAGGCAATGTGGCTTCCCGAAACGGCATGCAATGATCATGTGCTAGATGCCCTGATTGAAGAAGGCTTGCGTTACGTTATCCTCGCGCCGCTTCAAGCAAAACGTGTCAGCACCCTGAGCGATAGGGAGCGGGATAAAGATTCAACGACCAACTGGCATGATGTCGATGAAAACACGCTCGACACAAGTATTCCCTATCGCTACTCAAACGCCGCCGAACCAGGTAGATCACTTGCGGTCTTTTTCTACGACGGTCCAACCTCACGCGCCATTGCTTTTGAAAATTTGCTCAAGTCGAGTTCTGCTCTCGTCGACTCGTTTGCGCGCGCGGTCGCTAACCGGCCGATGCTCAACGTCGCCACGGACGGTGAAACCTATGGTCATCATTTCAAATTCGGCGACTTATGTTTGGCGCACGCGCTGACAGACGAAGCGCAGTCGCGCGGCTTTGCGACCACGAACTACGGCGACTATCTGGACCAGAATTCACCAGAGGCTGAAATTGAAATAGACAACGGCCCGGACGGACAAGGGACTTCGTGGAGTTGTCCGCACGGCGTTGGTCGTTGGATAACCGATTGCGGCTGTCGGACAGGAGGCGCAGAGAATTGGAATCAGGCGTGGCGCCGTCCGCTGCGACAAGCACTCGATTTCTTGCGCGATGTCAACGTAGAACATTTTGAAGCTACGCGCGGCCACTTATTTATCTTTCCCTGGCTCGCGCGCAATGAGAGCATTTCGCTGGTCCTCGAACCGCGTCGTTCACGCGAACAATTTTTGTTTGAGCAGTCCGGGCGCTGGATGCCTGCCGAAGAACGCTGGCGCGCGCTCAACTATCTTGAACTGCAACGGATGCTGCTCTTGATGTATACCAGCTGCGGTTGGTTCTTCAACGACATTTCCGGAATTGAAACGCTTCAAATCCTGAAGTACGCGGCGCGGGCGATGGATTTGATGGAGCAATTGCGGCTGCCGTCAGCGCGCAACCGATTTCTGGAAATATTGAGCGACGCCAAGAGCAACCGACGTGAGTTAGGCAATGGAGCGGACATCTTTCGGCGCATGGTTGAGCCGGCGAATCCACAGTTCTCGAGCGGCGCACTAAGACAAGAGCCGATTTTGACGTAACTTCGCAACGAGCCAGCGAAGCTGGCGGCAGAGTTTAGCCCCGGGTGGAGCGAAGCGGAACCCGGGGTTGCGTTGTCTATTGAATCAAGAGCCCGCTTTAGCGGGCGGCAGAAAAGATGGCCAGCAAGAAGCCAAGCAACTCAAAATCAAGGAAAGCGGCGCCCGAGCCAGGATCCTCACGCAAAGGCGCAAAGCCGCAAAGTTCCGCCAAGGACTTCACGCCAATTCTTGGCGACATAGACCTGCACCTCTTCGGTGAGGGCAAGCATCTCCGTATCTACGAAAAGTTGGGCGCCCACTGCCAGACGTACGAGGGCAAACGCGGCGTGGCGTTCGCGGTGTGGGCGCCCGCAGCCGATCACGTCAGTGTCGTCGGCAACTTTAATGGGTGGGACTCGACTAGACATCCACTGCGGCGCCGCGGGTCCTCGGGAGTTTGGGAAACCTTCATTCCGGGATTGCGCGCCGGCGAGCTTTATAAATACGCCATTACTACCGCCGGCCGGCAAGTCTTTAAGGCCGATCCATACGCGTCAATGATGGAAGTGCCGCCCGAAACTTCCTCAGTCGTTTACAAATCAAGTTATAAGTTTCGCGATCGCGCCTGGCTGAAGAATCGAGCGAAGCGGCAAGCGTGGCGCGCGCCGCTTTCGATCTATGAAGTTCACATGGGCTCGTGGCGGCGTGTGTCGGAAGAAGAAAATCGGCCGCTCAGTTATCGCGAGATAGCGCCGTTGCTGACTGATTATGTGACGCAAAATGGTTTCACCCACGTCGAGTTCCTGCCGTTAAAAGAACATCCTTACGGACCGTCGTGGGGCTATCAGGTCAGTGCGTACTACGCGACATCAGCCCGATACGGCACGCCCGATGACTTTCGCTTTCTGGTCGATCACCTGCACCAGAATGGCATTGGCGTAATCATGGATTGGGTGCCGGCACACTTTCCGAAAGATGCTTTCGCGCTGGGACGACTCGACGGCACGGCACTCTATGAACATCTCGATCCGCGCAAAGGCGAGCATCCGGATTGGGGCACTTACATCTTCAACTATGGCCGCAACGAGGTGCGGAACTTCCTGATTGCGAATGCCCTTTACTGGCTGCGAGAGTTCCACCTAGATGGGTTGCGGGTCGATGCGGTCGCTTCGATGCTCTATCTGGATTACAGCCGCAAAGAAGGCGAATGGATTCCTAACGAGCATGGCGGCCGCGAAAACCTGGAAGCGATTTCGTTTCTCAAAGAGCTGAATGAAGTCACTCATCGCGAATGTCCCGGAACGCTGATGATTGCCGAAGAATCAACCGCCTGGCCTCAGGTCAGTCATCCTGTTTACGCGGGCGGGCTCGGCTTCGATTTCAAATGGAACATGGGCTGGATGCATGACACGCTCAGCTACTTTCAGACCGACCCGTTGTTTCGCGGCGGCAATCACAACGCGCTGACTTTCGGTTTGCTGTACGCGTGGAGCGAGAACTTCATTCTTCCCTTCTCTCACGACGAAGTGGTGCACATGAAAGGCGCGTTATTGAATAAGATGCCCGGCGACGAATGGCAGAAGTTCGCCACGCTGCGCGCACTGTACGGCTACATGTGGGCGCATCCGGGAAAGAAGTTACTGTTCATGGGTGGCGAGTTTGGCCAGTGGCGCGAATGGAATGAAACTGAAAGTCTGGACTGGCATCTGTTGGACTCGCCCACCCACAAAGGTGTGCAAGTCCTGATTAAAGATTTAAACAGGCTCTATGCAAAGCATGCCGAACTTTGGGAAAGCGACAGCGACGTCAGCGGCTTCAGCTGGATCGAAGTTGATAACGCGGCTGAGAACGTGATTGCGTTTAGGCGCATTGCGCCCTCAACGGGCAGAGAGATTATCTGCATCGCCAACTTTTCGCCGGTCGTCCGAGAGCACCATCGCGTCGGCCTGCCACGCAAAGGCAGCTACAAACAGATTCTAAATACTGATGATGAGAAATACTGCGGTGGTGGCTTTGGGATAGTGAAGAGCGTCCGCGCCCAGAAAACACCTTCGCACGGGTTGGATTATTCCGCGGAGATTACTCTACCGCCTTTGAGCGTCATGTGGTTTGAAGCGCCGATCAGATAGCTTCCCTCAGTTAACGTAGTTAACCACTCTCCATTCGCTGCGCGCCGTGAAACCGTTTTCGTCGATCGCCCACACTCGCCACCGATGCGGTTGTTGGCCGATGCCGAAGCTAGCTCGAATGGTGATGCTGAGCGTTAAGCCATTTACGCTCGTGGATGGAGCCATCGTAAAACCGTTGCTAGCCCAGAGCGTCTCGGTCTGGCCTCGCCGCGGCGGATTAGTAAACTGAGCCTCGACCAAATAGACGACGGTACTCCTTGAGGCGCGTGCCCATTCCAGCATCGGACGTTCCTCTGCCGGCCAACGGTTAAAGAGCGCTCCGTCGGCTGGACTAATGAGCATGGGCGGTTCCAAAGCGGAGTGCGCATCGCCGGCGTCTTTTAGCACGATGCCGTTCTGTTGAAGCGTCGCGATGATTCGGGAATCGGTACTGAGCGAAATCAATTTCCATTGGCCTTCGGTATTCGTCAAGACCTCGAGCAGGTTACCGTATCCGACCGTTTGACTGCTTTCGAACCGCGTCATCGTATTAATGAAAGCCAGCCGTTGATTTCCCCAGCCGCCGCAAACTTTGACACTTGAGACTACGCTTTGAGGTTGGCGCAGAAGTTCCGAGTCGCTGAGATAACTTGCACCTGTCAAAGCATCCAACGTGGACAAGTCACGGCTAAAATAACCAGTGGCGGCCGTCGCCGCCGTTTTTTCTAAATCAGTTTTGCTGTCAGCGATCCATGGTCCGCTCTTACCGAACGCTGCATTGCATTCTGGCTCCATCATCGCCAGCTGTCTTGCCTTTGCAAAACTACGGGAAGTTTTAAGCAGGTATTCCCAACCGCGTGTGCTCTCGAGTGGGCGAAAGGCTTCGGATACGTTGACTAACGAAGATCGGACTCTGGGATCTTTAGCAATGCCATCAAAGCGGCCGAGCTGCGTCGTGATCCCGAGAATCAATCCCATATTGTCAATGACCAGAATGTCGGGCTCGTCGTTCGTGGCGAATGCGTTCGCCATGAGTCCGCTTAAATCTCGTGCCGGCACTGAACGGACTTCAATCCGGCAGCCGAGGCTCTCTGCTTTGCGGCTCAGTTCGGGCGGTATGCGGCTATCCGGTATGTCACCCCGATATGGTGAACCAGCCTTCCAAACACGAATTACATCTCGGGGAATCTCCTGTGCGGCATTCGCTACTTGCGCTGACGATGATTGAGGAAAGGCGCATAGGGACAGCGCGAAAAGGATTGGTCCGAAAAAGAAAAGCGGCTTTCTCGGTAGTCCGCGAGCGCAGTTTGAAAACAACATCTCGGCTCCTTCGCTCAACTTTACCAAAGCTTATTCAGCTTCGACTAAGTTTGCAACAGCGGGGAGAGCTTCATAGATGTCCTAGTTTGCTTTGCGAATCTTTGCGCCTTGGCGTCTTTGCGTGAACAGCCTTTTCCGCGCAGGACATCTCACGCAAAGGCGCAGAGCCGCAAAGAAAAAACCGCAAAGTGAAACACTAAGATTCCGGCTTATGAGAAAGACGTTGTCTGTGAGTCGGGCCCGCGAAAGCAGCCGGCTATGCCTGTCCAGCTTTTGAAACTCGGCCCTGGAGCACGCTGAGTTTTACATTGAAGTTTGCGTCTAAAACTACGAAATCAGCCTGCTTCCCTTCTTCAATCGATCCGCACTCGTTGTCGATCCCCAGCAGCCGCGCTGGATTCAGCGAGGCCATGCGCGCGACGTCAGTCTCAGATGCACCAAGCGACAACATCATCTTCACCGCATCGAGCGTCGTGATCACTGAGCCCGCGATACTGCCGCGAGCATTGCGAGTACGGCCGTTTTCTACTGTGATCTTCTCGCCCCAGATTTCATAGTCACCGTCACCGAGGCCAGTTGCCGCGATTGCGTCACTAATTAATGCCAGTCGTTTCGCCGTCACAGTGCGAAGAAGAACTTTCAGCATCATCGGGTCGAGATGAATTCCGTCGGCGATCAAATCGATGCTCACATCGTCATTCAATAGACCCCAACCGACTGGCCCCGGCGCGCGATGATGTAGCGGCGACATGGCGTTCATGAAGTGCGTCATGTGTTGCGCACCCGCGTCTTTCGCCTGGTTGAGAACCTCCGGGGTTGCGCGCGTGTGACCGATCGAAACGATCCACCGGCGCTGTTGCAACTCACGAATCAAATCGATGCCGCCATCGATTTCCGGCGCGACGGTAATCATGTGAACTGGCTGGGTACGCAGGCCTCCGGCCTGCAAAGCAGAAGTCGCAATTGTCGGGATCGAGTCGAGATCGCCGGCGCTCTTGAAAGTCCGAAAGTATTCCAGATGCAGCGCGCCACACTGTTCGCTGCTGACGAACGGACCTTCGTAATGAACGCCGAGCACGCGGGCGCCGGTCGCGACCCCTCTGTTTTGCTGCACCATCACTTCGCTGATGGCGGCAATTGCGCGTTCGTACTGTTCGGGTGGGCCAGGCACGAGCGTCGGCAACCACGCGGTCACGCCCTTACTCGCCAGAAACTCAGACACGCGCAACAACCCCGCTGCGTCCGCGCGGTTCACATCGACACCGATAGCACCGTGAATGTGAACGTCGATGAAGCCCGGAAACACGGTCGCGCCTTGCAGATCAATCGATTCATCAGCGGTCGCGGGTCCGTGCGATTCAATCCGCGCGATGCGGCCGTCGACAACCTCAATGCCGCAGTTACTAACAACGCGGTCAGGCAACACTGCGCGCGCATTCTTCAGAGTCAATTGTTCCGGCGATTCAGACGTCACGTGCTGCGATTAAAACAGATTGCGAGTTGATACAAAAATGCCCGCAGCATTCGCCGCGGGCATTGCTGGGAAACGCTTAGGGCGATCTCAGAAGTACATCTTAACTCCCAACTGAATCACGCGCGGATCGCGGAAGCTGGTGACAGTTCCGAATCCGGAACAAAATGATGTAGCTGGACACGTTGTGTTGTTACTAACCGCTCGACTCACGCTCAGGTTCCTGAAGTTTGTGTGATTGAACACATTGAAGGCTTCAGCGCGCAGTTGTAAACGAACGCTTTCACCAAAGCGGATGTTCTTGGTGAGCGTAAAGTCGACTCTCTTCGTGGGTGGTCCATCGACCGAGCCACGGGGCGCGTTGCCGACTTCGGTGCTTTGGTTCGGCGTTCCGGCGGCCTGTTGCAAAGTGAAGCACGGGCCGTTAAACCACTGATCGGCGGTGTGCGGTGCATTGTCATTCGGATTGCATAGCAAGCTCGGACGGCCACCAGCAACCAGAGCTGAAATGTATCCAATGCCCGCCGGGTCATAGCTCGAGTAAGCCACGTTGAACGGAATACCGGTGAAGTAGCTGACGATTCCCGAAACCTGCCAGCCTCCCAGGACCTTGCCCACCAAATCTTTCTGTGCGCGGTGGAATGGCAGTTCGTAAATGTAATTAATGCTCAACACATGACGTCGATCGAGAATAGCGCGACCGTACTCGGCGCGAAGATTTAAAAGATCCTGTGGCGCCGCACTAACTGAGGAGGTCTGATTGTCCGTCAGGTTCTTCGACCAGGTGTACGAAAGATTGATCTGAGAATCACCGGTGAACCGGCGTTGCGCCGACACCTGAAGTGCGTGGTAATTCGAGTTGAAACGCGGCGTCAGAATATTCACCGAGCGATAGCCACGGAAAGGCCTAATCTGATCGAGAACCGCTTCAGTGGTGAACACGATGCCAGGGGACTGGCAGACAACCGTGCCGCCCGCTCCCGGGTTCTGCAAAGTGTTGGCGCCCGTAGCGCACTGCGTGTTGAGAGCTTTGCCCGGAGGCAAATCGTTGTATTCACTGAAACCGATTAAGTGCGTTCCTTTCGACCCAAAGTAACCAGCCGTAACGATTGTCTTGGAATCGAGTTGATGCTGAATATCCAAGGACCAGTGCTGCATGTAAGGCGTCTTGAAGTGCGGGTCGATGGCGCGGACGTTCGCTGCGGTTGCGGCGGCTACGATTGCGAGACTGCCGGGAACCGGATTATCCATCGTGGTTAAAGTCTGGGTCGCGGTTTCCTGGTATGGTGGATTCGTAGCTTGCAATTCGATTGAACTGTACGGAATCTGCTCGTGGTAGATGCCATAGCCCATCCGCACCGAGGTGGTTCCCTTTTTGAAAGGATCCCACGCCAGTCCGAATCGAGGTGCAAAATCGTGCTTCGAAACTTCATAGACATACTTGCCGAAAGGCGACGCTATCGGCGTGCAATTAAATACGGAGGGTCCCGTCTGGTAATTCTGCGCGTTAACGATTAGCCCGTTACAGAAATTACCCGAACCGACGACGCGGTTTCCCGCACCGGTCACTTGCGGCGCCTGCGCCGAGTTCCAAAGTCCCGGCACGAAATTGGAAAGCTGACCGTTACGATCGTAGAGCGGTCCAAAATATGAATAACGCACGCCGTAAGAAAGCGTCAGATTGCGACGCACCCGCCACTCGTCCTGGCCAAACGCTTCGTAGTTGTTCTGACGAAAGTCAATCATCAGATCGAGTTTCGATTGCGTGAAGGTAACGTTCTTACCCATCAGGAAGCATGCCCAGTTTTGATAGAGCGTGTTTACAGATGTGGCGGCAACTCCCGTCGCTCGCACGCATGCGGGTGAAGTTACCGATGTCACCGTGTTGTTAAATGCGCTGAATGCTCCCTGGTTGGTACCGGACAGGGCGTTCTCCGTCTTGGCTGCGTAGGTGTAAAGCGCGCCGTACTTCATGGTGTGATTTCCCCTAATCCAGGTTAGGGCGCCACTCACACTGCGTTTCCATGATGGGTCGATGTAGTTGCTGAATCCTGTCAGCGAGTTGAAACCTGAAATGCTCACCTGCGGTACCACATCACGAACACTCGTATACGGCAGCGGCACGCTAATCGGCGATACGTCTTTGGCAATCAATCCGATCGTGTGTGTGAAGATCGAGCCGTAACCATAAGTGTAACGACCTTCGAAAATCATGTGAGGGTTCAAGCTGTAGATCGCCTGGAACGTGTGCGCGCGACCGGGCGAGTCAGAAACCATACGATTCACGAAGGGCAGGTTTGAGCGGCCACCAATCGACCCATCGGCATCGATGGTCGGAATCTTGTCGTGCTCATAGCGGAAGAACATGCTGAGCTTGTCATTGAAGGTGTGATCTATCTTGATGATCTCCTGCCGGAAATTCGCCTGGTTCAGGGTCGGGAAGTCCAGTTGTAGCGTCGCCGGATCTGTCGGGTCGGGAATCCTGTTCCATATCTGAGTCACGTACTGTTGCGCGACATTGCTCAACGGCGAGATAGAACTGATTGGCGTGTTCGCGGGCAGGATCTGAGTGCACGTGGTGGACGATGACGCGCTGATACAGATCGGGATGGGGAAAACTCCCTGCCTCATCGCCGCGGTCGGAGCCGCGCCTGGCACATTGCGGGTCGACAATGTTGGATAGCGGATGTCTTTGCGCTGTTCCTCTGAGAAAAAGAAAAATGTCCGCTTCAATTTTGGAAACGGCGATCCGTCACCTTCGCCAAAGTTAAAGCCATAGACCGGGCCGCCAACGGTCAAGCCATAGTTGTTGTAACGGAACGGCCGACGTTTGATTTTTCCGTTGTCGTCTCTGCCGAGCGAACTCGCCAACGACGGTGTTCGGTTGGTTTGGAAATCGTTGGCGTTCAATCTCTCGTTACGCACGAACTCGAATAAGCTGCCATGAAACTGGTCCGTACCTGATTTTGTGATTACGTTGATTTGACCGCCGCCGCTGCGACCGGACTCTGCCGGAAATAAACTTCTGAGAACCTTGAATTCCCCGATCGTGTCAACGTTTGGATAAGTTTGAATTGTCAGGTTCGCGCCGCGGTCCGTAATGTCAGCGCCGTCGATCGTAAAAGTGTTCTGGGTGCTGCGCGCGCCGTTAACTGAAATGAGGGCGCGATTGACAACCTGCGTCTCCGGATTATTGGTGCCGGTGAAAACCGTGTCGTCAAGATCATTAGTCACGCCGGGCGCCAATGTCACCAACTGTTCAAAATTGCGGTTGTTAATCTGGAGCTCTCGCACCTGCGTCCCGCTGATGACTGTTGACGCGGTCGGCGAAGTGACCTCGACGGCGATGGGTGTGGCTGTGACGTTTACCGTCTCGGAAACGTCGCCGGTCTGTAGCGTCACATCAAGCGTGCGACGTTGTCCGACGTCGAGCTTCACCGCGGTCGCCAAATATTTTTTGAAGCCGGTTAGCTCGATCGTAACGTCATAGGTCCCGACGTTCAGATTAGGTATGGAGTAGAACCCTTCCTCATTTGTCGTGGCGGTACGGACCACGACCTTCTTTTCTGAATCGCTGATGGTGATCGCCGCGCCGCTGACGACAGCGCCATTCGCGTCGAGGACCGTTCCATTGATGGTGCCGGTAGTTTCTTGTGCTGAGACGACAGCGGCGAAACAGAAGACAATGACAAAACTCGAAATCAGGGTGCGCAGCAGATGCAGACTTTTCATTTGGGGAATCCTCTCGATCGGGTCTTGAATTGCTAAGTTAATGACGCGTCCTCGGAAAATCCAGAACGTTTGATGGCAAGAACAGAAAATTTTCAGGCAACTAATGGGCCGTCGCAGCCTGCACCGATCACACTAAAAGCGTGCAAACGCCGAGATGCAAACGAAGAACTGCGGCCCGACAACTTGCGACAAATCGAATCTGTGAAACTATGGCCGCGACCAAGGTTTTCGAACCCCAGCACATCCATTTGATCGCAGCTAACCAACTCAGGCGCAGCATTTTATGCGACGAGTGAGCCACAACGAAAGCTAAAAGAACTTATTAAGTGGATAAACATCGGTAATGGGAGAGTGCCGCCGATTGGCAGCAACTCCGAACTCGCTTGCTGGATTGCAGGCGACCGCGCGCGGCACAAACTCTGTGCGGCTACAGCTTGCCAAGTTTGGCGTCCAGAATAATGGATCAGGTTCAGTTTTTCGGACTACTCAGTCGGGCAAGGTCGAATCTTTTCGACACGACAGTCATCGCTCTGATCTGAAAATTAGATCGAACAAAGGACTTGACGGTTTGTAACTTGCGGTTATACTGCGCGCGGCACATCCAACTGAATCTTGCGACGACCGCGAAGATTCTCAATCAAGTTCAATTCGATCATTTTCCATCCTGGAGGATCCGATGAAAAGAGTTATCTGTCTGGCGGCTACATTACTCGTCTTTGTTGCGATCAGCGCAACGAGTGCGTTTGCACAAGGAACTACGTCACGTCTGACTGGTGTCGTGCAAGACAAGAACGGCGGCACCATAGCGGGCGCGACTGTGACGCTCACCAACGATGGCAGCGGCACGTCTCTGACAACTGAGACGAGCGACAGTGGCACCTACACGTTCGACCTGATTCAAGTTGGCAGCTATACGGTCACGGTTGAAAAGCAGGGCTTCAAGAAATTTCAATCTACGCACAATATGGTGAATGTAAACCAACCGACGACTGTCAATGCCGCGCTTGAAGTCGGTGACGTGAATGAAGTGGTCCAGGTCACCGCCGCGCAGGAAACTGTTCAGACAAGCACCTCAGGTAACATTGGCACAACGATCGAACAGCGCGAACTTACCGACTTGCCAATTGTCGGCACACGCGGACGTAATCCGTTAGACCTGCTTAACTTTCAGCCCGGAGTCGTAACGGGCGGTAATACCGGAGGAGCTGTCAACGTTCATGGCTCCCGCGATCGCGCCTTCAACTTTACGCTCGATGGAATCGACATCAACGAATCCACGGCGGGCGGATCGAACTTTACACCGCTTCGTCCGAATCCTGATTCGATATCTCAGCTGCAGATCGTCACCAGTAACTTCACGGCTGAACTGGGACGCAGCAGCGGAGCTCAGGTCAGTCTCGTCACCCGGTCTGGGACGAATGAATTTCACGGTACCGCATTCGAGCTCTATCGTACGCCGCGGTTTGACGCCAGGAGTTATACCGCCAACATAAATCGCGCGGCGAAGGATCAGTTTGTGCAGCACATCTTTGGCGGCAGCGTTGGTGGCCCAATCATGAAGAACAAGCTTTTCTTCTTCACGAACCTCCAACTGTTGCGCGCGTACGATACGGCGCTGGTCGCGCGCACCGTTTACACCGCGCAAGCGCGAACCGGACTGTTTCGTTACGTGGTGGGTCGCGCGAACGCTCCGGCGGGAACTGCGACTGCGGCCGTTGACGGCAGTGGCAATTCTCTGCTGCCGCTTTGCAATTCCACGCCGCCGGTGACGCCGACGAATTCGCCATGCATCGCCTCGTATAACATCGCGACTCAGGCGCCCAGCGGACTTGATTCAAACCTGAATGCCATCTTCACGGCGATGCCCCTGCCGAACAACTTTACTGTGGGCGACGGATTGAACACCGCGGGCTTTAATTGGGCCTCGCCACAGCGGGAGAAGCAATACGATTTCGTTACGAAGTTTGATTACGCTCTTAATTCAAACAACGCGATCTATGTCAGGTATGCGCGAGGACGACAGAACACCTTCGGCGATTCCGCTAATGCTGGCCGCCCAATTCTCCCGGGCTTCCCCGATTTCGTTGATACGTTCCGCAGTCCTGACAATACGGCGATTAACTGGCGTTGGTCTCCAACTTCGAAACTGACCAATGAGTTCATTTTCGGTGTCAGCCGGTTCTTTTTCAGCTTCCTGACGCCAAACCCTGATCCAAATCTACCTTTTTCGTTCATCAACGTCGCGACACCGAACACCAACTTTTCGTATAACGCTCGTGGCGTTCGCACGCTTCAATACATCGACAACGTCACATACGTGCAGGGCTCGCATACGTTCAAGGGAGGAATTAACTTCCGTTACAATCGCCATCGCGATGATCGTTCGAATGTTGCCGGTTCAGCCATTGAACCTGTGGTGACCCTGGGAAATCCCGCCGGCTTCGGTTCATCATTTAATTTACCGCCCACTGGCGCTACGGGGATCAATGCAACCGATGCAACCCGGCTGCAAAACACAATCATCGACCAGCAGGGACGAATCAGTACAATTTCGCTGGCGTTTGTGACACCCACTGACAATCAGAGCGCCTTCGCGCCAATCGGCACGCGCTGGATCAATGTCGCGACGTATCCCGAGCTCGACTTTTATTTCCAGGACAGCTGGCGCGTGCGCCCAAATCTGGTACTCGACTTAGGTATGCGACTCGAGTCCAAACTTCAGCCGAATCTCGCCACGCGAAACATGTTGGTTCCAAATCAACCGGTTAAACTGGGCGCGCCGCCTTCAAACACTCTGCGCTGGGTGGAAGGTGACATCTACAATTCTCAGAATGTATTTCTCCCGTCCGTTGGCTTCGCATGGGATCCGTTTAAGGACGGCAAGACTTCAATCCGCGGGAACTATCGGATCGCTTCCGATCGTATCGCCACCTTCCTTTTCGGATCGTCGATCTTCCAAAGCACGCCGGGAAACAATACGTCAGTGGCGAATGCAACCTTTGGACAATCAGGCGGACTCTGGCGCAATGCAGCTCCGATCATCGCCGGCCTGACACCGAGTGGTACACCTGACGCGTTACGACAGCAGCCTGCGATCAGTACCAACTCGCTCAGCGTCATCGATCCCGATCTGCAATTCCCGCAGATTCACGAGTGGGTTGCGAGTGTCCAACGCGACCTTTGGAAGAACAATGTGATTGAAGTGAACTACATCGGGAAGCATGCCGTGCACCTGCTGGGCGGTTATGACGTCAATCAGGCGAACATTTTCGCGCGCGTCCCCGGCGTTACGGAAAATTTCCTGGAAGCATTCAATACGCTTCGCGCCAGCACGTTGAACACGAGCGCGTTAATGAATCGCTTATTTACAGGCAACGCAACGAACAATGCCGGAAGCACCGCATTCCGCTCACTCGCCGGCGCAAACCTCGCGAACGGCAACGTCGGCACGGCGGCCCTACTGGTCTCGCAGAGGTTGTGCCTGAGCGCTGACGTCAGCGCCGGCTTTTGCACCACCGCCAACGGACAATTGATCGCCCAGACCGTGGGCAATCCCTTCCTTTTCCAGCCCTATCCGCAGTTCACCGGCGCGATGAACGTCTTTGATAGCAACGACTATTCGAACTACAAAGGCTTCGAATTCATCCTGCGCCGCCGAATGAGCGGTGGTTTGTCATATCAGCTGGCGTACACGTGGTCGATCTCAAAAGATAATCGCTCGTGGGATCCGTCATTGAGCACCGTCTCAAGAGGTTCGGTGCAGTCGGCCTCGAGCACTCCGTTCGATATCAATAACCGGAAGTTGAATTACAGCTGGTCGGATTTTGACCGGCGTCACGTATTTCAGGGAACGTGGGTTTATGAGTTGCCATTCGGCAAAGGACGCCGCTGGTCAATCGATAACAGCGTCGTAGATCAGGCGATTGGGGGATGGCAAGTCTCCGGAACATTACTCTCAGAATCCGGAAGACCTTTTACTGTTTACTCGGGTCTCACCACGTTCAGTAATGTGGTCCAGACGACGGCAAACTGTACCGGCTGCTCGCGGGATCTAGGCAGTTTAGTGCAGGAAGGCACGGCCGCAACGGGGACCAGGAACTTCTGGTTCGACGCCGCTGACCGTGCGTTGTTCTCCGCGCCGGCGCCCGGACAACTCGGCAACACACCACGCAACTACTTTATCGCGCCCGTTTATAATCAGCTGGATGTCTCGATTGCTAAGAGATTCAAGATCACTGAAACCGTCAGCTTTGATTTGCGTGCCGATATTCGCAACTTTACCAATCATCCGTCGTTCGACAATCCGACTGCGGTTTTGAACAACTCGCTGTTCGGACGTATTAACGACACTGTCACGAACACGGCCCGGAGGATTCAGGTCGGCGGAAAGCTGTATTTCTAGAAACACACTCACCTCTTGAACGGAAAGGGCATCGGTCATTCCGGTGCCCTTTTTTGCGTTGCCCTGTCTTTAGCTACCTGCAAATTTTTTGAATCTGGTTACAAAAATTTGAAGAAAATTCCTTGACGCCGGTTCTTTTGGTTATATACTGCGCCCGTTGATCACGGATTTTAGAAGCGTCTTATTGCGCTTCTCGCCTTTTTCAGTAAACGGTAACTCGGAAAAACTGCTCTTTTCTATCCGACAGAAGTCTGATGCTCGCAATCTTCTGAGCCTCAGATCCTGTCCCAACGTCCATTCACAGGAGGATTTCTCTAATGAAGAAGGTCTTGCTTTTCGTCGCTCTCCTGATGTTTGCGGGAGCTGTACTGCTTCTCATTCCACATACCACGTTCGCCCAAGGTGAAACGGGAAGCATAACGGGCGTCGTTACCGACCCGCAGGGGGCCACGGTTGCCGGCGCAGAAGTCACCCTCACTGACGTCGCTACCAACACGCCTCACACCACGGTGACAAACGATTCCGGCCGTTATCACTTCGCATCTTTGCCGGCTGGTTTTTACGATATCAATTTCACCAAGACCGGCTTCAAAGTACACCGGGCCACCGGTCAGAAGGTTTCGGTCGGTAGTCAACTTACGCTCGATGTGGCGCTGGAAGTTGGCGCTCTAACCGAGAGCGTCGTCGTCAGCGCGCAAGCCGGCTCTGAGTTGCAGACCGGAAACGCGACCATCGGCACAACGATCGATCTCAAGCAGCTTGAGTTGCTGCCGAACCTCGGACGTGATGCCTCGACCCTCATGGCATTGCAGCCAGGAGTCACCGCCAGAGGCGACGTTGCCGGGTCGTACATGGATCAAAACACGTACACGATTGACGGCGGCAATAACACCGACGACATGGCCGGTAACACTATCGGCTATCTCCAGAATTTTACCGGCATCAGCGGCAGCCAAACTAACGGTATGGCCTCAGGCGTGGTGGCGACACCAATCGAAAGCGTCGAGGAATTTAAAGTCAATACCGTTGGCCAAACTTCAGACTTCAATAGTTCCGCCGGCGCCCAGGTGATGATGGTCACACGTCGCGGTACTAACGACATCCATGGCTCGGTATATGGATTCTATTATGCGACCAACCACGGCGGCGCAAATTCGTGGGAGAACAACCACACCCCATTCAATAAAGGTTTGGTGCCCCCTGGAGTGAAGTGTTCCGCCGGCAGCACCTATTCAAGTGGCGACAACAATTGCCAGTTGCCGTACACCCCGCTGATTCCCAATCATCGTAGCCGATTTGGTTTCAGCCTCGGTGGGCCGATCATTCCGAAGAAGATTCTCGGTGGCAAGACCTACATGTTCTTCAACTACGAAGGCTTCAGGTATCCGAACGCCACGACGTTTGAAAGGAACTATCCCACCGCCGCTTTCCGCGCTGGAGTCGTTCAAGTTCCCTTCACTACCGGCGGCGTAACATATCAAGTTGCTTACAACCTGAACCCAACGCCGGTTACCGTGCAAATCGGAAACTCGACCTCAACGACATCGCCATTGCAGACCTGTACGATACCGGGCTATGCATCGGTTTACGGCCCTGGTTGCGGGAATCTGCAAACAGGCGTAGCGGTCGATCCGCGCGGTCTGGGCATGAGCCCAACCATCAGGACGCTGTGGGCCAACACCTTGCCGCTTCCGAACGATAACTTGTCGGGCGACCAGTACAACACGCAAGGCTTTCTCTCGACGATCAGACTGCCCTTAACTTCTGACAGCTACACGTGGAGGCTCGATCACGATTTTGGGTCGAACCATCACTTCTTCGGTTCGTTCCGCGCCTTCAAGCTGCTGAACTATCCGAGTGGTGTCCAAGTCGACGTCGGCGGCATTGTTAGTGGCAGCCACCAAGTGGGTGTCTACGAGAATAGTGCGCAGCGACCTCAACTAGGAGAGCTGATGGTCCTCGGATTGACCAGTACGCTCAGCTCCAAGATGACTAACGACCTACGCCTTAGCTACTTGTGGAACTGGTGGCAATGGTCCACGTCAACGGTCACTTCACAACTTCCGGGCGTTGGCGGCTTGCTTGAGATAGCCCCAGCAGGTACCGGCAGCACGGCTGAGAGCACTGCGGCGTTGATTCCATTCAACGTGAACACGCAGAGTGTTCGTCAGCGTGTCTGGGACGGCCAGGACAAAATGATTCGTGACGACGTGACCTGGGTTGAAGGCAACCACGTGTTTCAGTTTGGTGGTTTATATCAACGCAACTACGATTTCCACACGCGCACGGACAATGGCAGCACAGTCAACAATCAGATTGTTTACCAGGTTGCGGTCAACAATATCAGCGGCATTACTGTTCCGAGCAATGCATCCTCAAATGCGAGTCTGTACCGGAACCTGCTGACTTCGGTATACGGCATGGTGGGTCTGACCCAGGTGATCTACACACGCACCGGTTCTGATCTGCACTTGCTTCCGCTGGGAACTCTGGCAGAACAGAAGAGCACGATCCCGACTTACAGCGCTTACATGTCCGATACCTGGCGCTGGAAGCCGACCGTAACTCTTAATTATGGTCTCGGCTATACGCTCGAAATGCCACCGGTTGAGAAAGAAGGTCGCCAGGTTGAGCTGGTATATCCCGACGGTAGTCTGCTTCACACCGATTCCTTCCTTGCCAGGCGGCAAGCGGCAGCGTTAGCGGGAACACCCTGTCCAGTCCCGGCTTCGGGAATTACCACCTGCGACATCGCCCCAACTCTCGGATTTGAAACGACCGGGAATCTGAAGTTGAAGTATCCGTACAATCCGTTCTATGGCGGCATAAGCCCACGCATCTCTGTGGCATGGAACCCGAATTTCCGGAAGGGATTCCTTCACAAGATATTCGGTGACGGTGAGAGCGTACTTCGCGGCGGCTATAGTTTGGCTTATGGCCGGCTAAACGGCGTCAACCAGGTGCTTGTACCATTACTCGGACCGGGCCCGCTGCAATCGGTAACCTGCGGTGCCGCGTTGAGTAACGGCACCTGCGGTAGCGCCAGCACCGTCAGTAACGCATTCCGCATCGGTCCGGACGGCTTGATCGCGCCCTTGGCATCGCCAAGCGCGACGCTGCCGCAGCCTTATCTTCCGGGCATACCCCTCGCTTGTCCGCCGGCGACAGCCGGTGGCCCGAACACTACTTGCCCGGCTGCTGGCGACGCCACGGTGCTTGATCCGGATTACAAGCCCGAGCGGGTCCACAGCTTCAACTTTACGATTCAACGAAGCGTGGGCAGGAAGATGTTTTTCGAGGTGGGCTATATCGGCAAGATCGCTTCGAACATTTTCGAGGAGATCGACATCGACTCCGTGCCCTACATGATGACCAGAAATGGTCAGACTTTCGCGGACGCATGGGCCAAGATGTACATCAATATCTGTGGCTTCACGCCTGCGTGTCAAAACAATAGCTACTCAGGGGCAGCGCAGCCGTTCTTTGAGAGTGCACTGACGCCCGGCACCGGCTATTGCGCCGGCTTTTCAAGTTGCACGGCAGCGGTAGCGTCTAAGCAACTCGCGAACTTCCAGGCCACCACGGTTTCGGCCCTTTGGGCAACGCTCAATGCTGCTACCGGTTGGAACCTTGGCCGTACGATGTTGAGTGCACAGGCAACGGCATTCAACACGACTACCAGCCTGGGATTCTCGAACTACAACTCGGCGTTCGCCAGAATGAGTACACGCGATTGGCATGGCTTTACATCGATTGCCAACTTCACTTGGGGCAAAGCGCTGGGCACGGGCGAGATTGGCCAGTACAACAGCTCAAATATGTGGCTGGACAACTGGAACAAGCGCGCCAACTACGGACCGGCGATCTTCGACTACAAGTACCTGCTTAACGCCGGCGTAACTTACAAGCCGACGTATTTCCGCAACATGCATGGTTGGGTAGGAAGAGTAGTTGACGGCTGGTCGGTTTCGCCGTTCCTGTTCGTCCGCAGCGGCGCACCGATTCGCATCGGGTTCAGCGAAGGCGGCACCTGTTCTTCGAACTGCCAGGCCTTCGGCTCCGCCGGCAACCCGAGTACCTCGGGCAGCGCTTTTGAAGGCGCACTGCCCATCAACCCCGACTACAACTACCATCCGCATCTGGTTCGCGGCAGCGTGGGAACGAACGGCATCGGTACCGTGACGCCGTTCAACCTCAACATGTTCGACGACCCATCTGCTTTGTACAATAACTTCCGCCGCTGCATCCTGGGTTACGACACATCGTGTGGTGGCATCAACAATCTGCGGGGCATGCCGAATTGGAACCTCGACGCCACGTTGGCGAAAGAGGTCAAATTCACTGAACGTGTTGGCATGACCCTGACGATGCAATTCACCAACGTTCTCAATCACTTTCAACCATCAGACGCGAGCAGCTTGACGTTGAGCACGCCGGCAAACTTCGGCCGAATTACAACGTCGGTTTACAACCCGCGCCAGATGGAAATTGGTGCGAGAATTCACTTCTAGTTGCTTAAACACGCTAGACACAACCAGGGGGCCGAAGCAATTCGGCCCCTTTTCTTTTTCGCATCAACCAAATGTGGATTAACGGAAGGTTATCGCGGCTATCTGTTTTTGATCTGGTTCAGCAGGAGTTTTACTTGCCCGAGGATTTCTGTGTTGTTGTCTTGCGCCGAGGGTCATTTTTCTTGAGCGCATCGCAATTAATTGCCGTCGCGGGATTCCGCCAAATCGTCCCATCTTCATAGAGCACACATTGAATGATCGCCCGCTCCAGAGGTTTTGCGCCCTTCTTCGCCTCGGCATCAGCAGGTGTCGTCAGTACAGTGACTGGCCGAGTACGCTGCGTGGCCTTCAAGGTTGCGCTTCGCTGTGAAGGCACGTTCGTATAATTCAAGAGATGATGCTCGCCAACTACAGTCTCTCCATCACGCAGAAACAGATAGTCCCACGCCACGGCGCGGATTGTTCCGGTTCCTACGTTTCTAAGAGTGAGCGAATAAAGATATGAGATCGGCATGCGTCCCGGTGTCTTCGGAAAATAATCAACGGGAGCGAGCGCCGCGCTGCGCTCGGCGGCATCTCTTCGCACGCCGTCACCGTTGGGTGCCTGCGTCGACCCCGGAATCGCCGTGCGCGACTCCAACGTGCTGAAAGTGCCATTCTCCGGAATTGTGGAAGGATCGAAATTGCGCGGCAGCGCAAGCTGTCTCTCCCACTTTATTTTGACGATTTCAACGCCCGAACCGTTTTTAGCCGGCTCGGTTTGCGCCCCTGAGCTTACACACATCAGCAAAAAGACACTGGCCACGAGAGGTATTCGGAAATAAGTGCCCGATTGCTTCCTCATGTTTATCCACCGCCTATCACGAATCACTATTGCTAACTAATGCTTGCGACCCACCCCGGCTTTGCCTTTTCTCAGGAGGTTGCAAACGTCTTCGCTCGTGTTGGCCTCACGCCAGGTTGTTCCGTCGGCGTAAAGCACACATCTGATGAGAGATTTTTCCGCCAGCTTCTTGTTGGCGTCCGCACTCAGCGTGCGGACCGGAAGTGTGCGTTGCTCACTTTGAAACGTTGCGGTCTTATTGGACGGGACTTTTTCGAAACTAAGAAATTGGTGACGACCGACCTCGGCGGAGTTGGAGGGATCGAGAAAGACATAATCCCAGGCGACCCCTTCAATCTCTTTCGATCCGGTATTCCGAACCTTCATTGAGTAGACATACGAGAAAAAGACACGCGAGGGTGCCGCCGGCTGCATACCTTGAGTGGTGGCGCCGCCGCCACCGCCCGCGCCGCCTCCACCTCTTGAACTGCTGCTACTGGTGGCAGAATCGTTTATGGTGCCCGAAGCGCCGCCGTTTGAAGGATCAAAGTTCTCGGGAAGTCGCGCCTGCTTTTCCCATTTCAGTTTTAGGATTTCAAATGGAAGCGGCGCGGTGCTTACTGCAGTTTGAGGAAAACAGTTAACGCCGCCAATCAACCCGAAGACCCCGGCAGCCAGGAAGCAAATGATCTTTCGGTTCATTGCGCGGCGATTATGCGCCTCAAGCGCGGAAATGTTAATCCGGCAAGTCTCGCCAACGTTACGTAGAATTGGATTTCGGTGGACTAACCTGGGACGCCATTACTTCCAACTGCACGCGTAAGTCACGCCCTGTGATTTTGCAATCTCCGTAAAACGGTCTTCGTAGGACTTAGCGTACTCTTCGACCGTGCGCTTAATCTTGTTAAAGAGACGACAGTGGAAACTTTCTTTGGCGACGCGATCGCGCAAGTAAAGCATTGCGTTCGCCTCGCCCCAGTATTCGCGGTCTTCCCAAATCTGCACGGGATTGCCGCCCATCTGATTTGCCAGGTCGACCAGCCGCGGATCGTTTACGTCATGGCCATTGCTTAAAAAGATTTTGTTGTATTGCGGCACCAGCTTGAGCTGTAGCTTGTAAACTTCCTCCGAAGTTTCCGCGATCTTCATCACGTGGCCAAACTCATGCGCGATCTTGGTGGCCGCCAATACATTGCGACTCAGCAACTGATTCGCTTCGTAGCTCTCCAGAGAATTCATCACCGGATAGTAAATCTTGCTGGGAAAACCTTCGTCGATGCGTGTGCCGAGAAAGATCGTCGCTTCGACTAACTCGCCCTGATCATTCCATTTGTATTGCCCGGTGCCGGCGCCATTCTTGTTCTTGTCGGCAATGGTGATGGTCAGCGTCAAATGCGGATGTTTGTTGTAAAGCTCCCATTGCGCCTTGGCGATGTCGGCCACAAGAAATTCGTTCTTCCAGTCTTCATAGCGCTTGCGATAGCGAGGGTCGATCACCTCACGCAATCCGCCGCTCGACGGCTTGGCTGGCGCCACCGAAGAGACCGTCGCGGTTACGGTTGACGTGGAAAAGCGCGTTTGGCCCGGCATTGCCAACACGGTCAGCGCGCCAAAACTCAAGGCGAGAAACAGAATCAGTCGGCGAGAATTCACGATGAAAAGCCTCCCCTGCGAGTTGATCCCAAGACTTCTAAAGTATCCGCAGCGACAAGTCAATAGATTTTCGTCGCTTTATTCTCACGTTTTCTACCGTCAATTTTGACAGTGTCTCAGGCTGGAGGGTTAGTCGTAGAGCAAGATATGGGCGCGGGCGATCCGAAATTGTTCCAATGAGTTACTCCATGACCGGACAATTGATTCAGCGGAATCACCCCGTTTGAGCCGCTCGAAGGCGTCTGAATTGGCAAGCAGTCTCAAAAAACCGTCGATCTTCCATTCTGCGGGATAGAGCTGGCGGAGCGCCACAGCCATCTCGATTCCGAGAGTTACCGACTGAAGGCGCGTCCGATCTGTAACCACCATATTGACGCCACCGCATTCCTGATCTTTGTACGTCGCTGAACTGGGCGTGAACCGCACCGGGACAAAACGGACGCCGGCGATCTGACGAGCGTTCAAGTAACTCGCCATCTTTTGTCCATCAATCCACGGCGCGCCGACCAGCTCGAACGGCGTGTTGGTGCCCCGGCCGACTGAGACATTAGTCGTCTCGAGCAAACAAACTCCCGGATACAAAGTAGCTTCGGCGAGGCTGCGCATGTTCGGCGAAGGATTAATCCAGGTGAGGTTCGTGGCATCGAACCACATCGCGCGCCGCCAACTTTGCATGCGAATGACGCGAACGTCGGCGCCAATCTTTCGCTGCTCGTTGTAAAGCCCCGCCAGCTCGCCAACCGTCATTCCATGACGGACCGGAATCGTGTGATATGCGGTGAACGAGAGCTTGTCGATATCGGCCAGTGGGCCCTCCACATCGGTACCGTTGATGGGATTTGGGCGATCTAGGATGTAAACGGGAATTTTGGCGTGCGCAGCTTCTTCCAAAACATAGCCCAGTGTCGAGATGTAGGTATAGAAACGCGCGCCGACATCCTGAATGTCATAAACCAGCGCATCGAGATCTTTTAGTTGCTCTGCTTTCGGCCGTCGCGATTCGCCGTAGAGCGAATAGATCGGCAGTCCCGTTTGCTCATCCTTCGTGTCGGAAAGCTTTTCATCTGCCACCCCGCGGATTCCATGTTCCGGCGAGAACAACGATGTCAGCTTCACGCCGGGCGCTTTGAACAGGACATCGATAGTCGAACGGCCGTTGCGATCGCGGCCCGTCTGATTCGTCACCAGACCTATGCGCATTCCGGTGAGCGACGCGAAATTGTCGCGCTCCAAGACGTCGATGCCGGTGAGCACTTGCGCATCAGCCGCAGTGGTCGTCGCCGATGTACGCGCGACAGAATTCAGGCGCGCTACACTCGCGAGCAATTCCGCCGCGGTCGCAGATGATTCGGCGCGCGCTGTTGCCGCCGTTGTATCGGTGATCGAGCTTGCGACAATGGAAGCTAGTCGCCCGCGCAGCGAGCTAACGTCACCCTTGCCGTCGGGATGCACGCGATTACTCAGGAAGACGATAAACGTGTCGCTCGCCGGATCGATCCAGAGCGAGGTGCCGGTGAATCCAGTATGCCCAAACGAACCGAGTGGGAAGAGATCGCCCTTGTTCGTGGAAAACGAAGTGGCAATGTCCCAGCCGATGCCGCGGGCGGCTCCGGTTTCACTGACCGCGCGTGGCTGCGTCATCATCGCCACGCCATACGGACTGAGAATCCGGACTCCGCGGTAGCTCCCGCCACCAAGCACCATGCGACAAAAGACGGCCAAATCATCTGCCGTGGAAAACAAGCCGGCGTGTCCGGCGACGCCGCCCATGCGAAATGACGTGGGGTCGTGAACTTGGCCGCGCAACCACTGCTCGCCTTCGCTCCCGGCGTTGGTGCCGCTGTCGCCAAGATAATTCATCTGCCCACGCCGCCTTTCTGTTGGTGCAATTCGCGCTGTCAAATTCGCCGGCGGTTTGAAACCCGTGTCATGCATACCGAGCGGTTGAAAGATATTGCGCCGCGCGAACTCATCCAGCATCAATCCGCTGACGCGATGAACAACCTCGCCGAGCGCGATGTAGTTGATGTCGCTGTAAACGAAACGCGCGCCGGGCGAGGTTCGCAGCGGCTCAATATAGAGTCGCTTGATCGCTTCGTCGTAACCGTTCCAGCGTTCGCGCAGATCGAAATCAGGAGCAAAGCCCGATACATGGGTCAACAGTTGCTCGATCGTTATGGCGTCGCGGCCGCCGCCTTTCATCTCCGGAATAAACTTGACCACCGGATCCGCCAGCCGCACCTGGCCGCGTTCGATCAGGATCATGATGCTGGTTGCCGTCGCCACGATTTTGGTGAGGCTGGCGAGATCAAAAACTGTGTCGGTCGTCATCGTCTCGCGCTGCGGCTCAACCGCGCGCGCACCGTAAGCTTTACGCCAGACAATTTTTCCGTGATGACCAACGAGAACTACGGCGCCGGGAAGTTCTTTGTTCTTGATGGACTCAGCGACGGCCGAATCAATCTGTTGCAGGCGTTCGACGGAAATGCCTTTGGCGACGTCGGGTTTCGTTGCTTGTTGAGCGAGCGAAGGCTGGAAAAGAAAAAGAATTAAGGCCGAAATCAAGACTCGAGTGGACAACGAGTTTGGGATTGGCATCGGGTGTATTCTAGGATTGAATCGTGCGATTGACTATCGGCGAGGCAGAACCCGAATACGAAGCCTGGGTTCCTTCAGATAACGCTTCAGTTCGTTGACAATCACACTTGTTAACTCTTCGGATGTTCTCCCCGCAGCCTTAATCTCATCTTCAGCGAACGCGATTGAGATCATGCCATCTTGATCGACTTCAACGGGACCAAAGTCTGGGTTTCCGACAAGGTCAATATCAAGGACATCGCCGCGTCGAATGAGGTAGCTCTGATCGGCCGGATTGTGGACGATTTGAATCCCTTCTTGGCGTGGATAAAGCCCAGGCAATGAAATCGGCAGGCGACCCGTAATGTCTCCCTGATTCAGCAGAACATCTGCTGCCGATCGCTGCAAACTCGGCATGTCCCCATAGGCAACGACGTAGGTTTGAAGCTTTGGAAAACTCATCAGCAAATATGGATTGCCAAAACTAATTCCCACAAGCGGTCTTTGTCGATCAAGCAGAGCATTCAATGCCCGCGCGCCGGGTTTCGGCAAAGCCACGCTGCCGGCCTGTCCGCTGCGGACGCGGCCATACATCGACACGATCACGATGTCCGCCCGCGACGCAGCTTCAATCGTCTTTTGCACTTCGGCATCTGATGAACGATCGTCCAAAACTATCGTATCCATCTTCACACCGCCGCGATTCATCTCAGCCACAAAAGGCTGCGTAATGAACAACCGATCGTCGCCATTTGTGATCGCGAGGTTGAAAACTTTAGTCGTTGGCGTGAGTTTCAAAGGAACTAGATTGTTTTCGTTGCGCACGAGCGTGATCGCATGACTCGCAATGTCATCGGCCAACACCTCAGCTTGTTTTCCCGCCACCACCTGATCGATCTGATCGATTGGCGTAATTCTCTGCTGCGCCAACCCGAGATCGTATTTCGCCGCGAGAATCTTGCGCGCCGACTGTTCGATCCGTTGTTCAGTCAACCGGCCGCTCTTCACGGCGCTGACGACCCCGCGAAAGGCCGCATCCGGATCAGCAGGCTTCAAAAGTTGATCTACTCCGGCTTCGAGCGCGCGCACCGAAGCTTCTTCCTGCGTGAAGTACAGCGTTAGTCCACTCATGCTCATTGCGTCAGTAACAATCAACCCGTCGAACTGAAGATCGTTGCGCAGGATGTTATTGACGGTCGGAGAGAGCGTTGTGGGCATCGTGCCTTTCTCGACGACGATTTCGGCGCCTTCGTCGGTTTCGATCGGCTTCAGCTTGCGATCGCGTGGCAACGGCGTGATCACGGTTGGATCAATTCGCGGCAGAGCAATGTGGCCATCCATCACCGCGCCGACTCCGGCGCTGACTGCCGCGCGAAAAGGGACCAACTCGAGTGAGTTTAAGCGCTCGCGCGTGACGTCGATTTCCGGAAGTCCGCGATGTGAATCAACAGCCGTGTCGCCATGGCCGGGAAAATGCTTCGCCGTCGCAATCACGCCGGCGCTCTGCGCGCCTTCAACAAACGCGGCAACGAACTTCGCGACCTGCGCCGGGTCTTCGCCGTACGAACGCACGTTGATGACGGGATTGGCGGCGTTATTGTTCACGTCGGCAACCGGCGCATAGAGTTGCTGCACGCCCAACGCGCGTGCTTCGCGAGCCGTCAATTCGCCGGCGCGGCGCGCGTAACTTGGATCGCCAGTCGCGGCGATGGCCATGTTCCACGGAAAGTTCACTGTATCGTCGAAACGCATGCCGGCGCCCGCTTCCAAATCAGCCGAGATTAAGAGCGGATACTTTGCCAACTGTTGCATGCGATTGACGAGTACCACAGATTCATAAACGGGCCCGCGAAAAAGGATGATGCCGCCGACGTGGTTGTCTACGACCTGATGACGGAGCGCCTTGAACGCCTCGCTGTCCTGATTCAGATAGGTGGCGTTAATGCCGACGGAAATCAACTGGCCGACCTTTTCTTCAAGCGACATCTGCTTGAGCTGCCTGTCGGCCCACTTGATGGCGTCCTTCGACGCATGCCGCGAATACGGTTTGGTTTTAGAAGACTGTCCCGCAGTGAGCGCCGAAACATCAGCGGAGGCATTGCGACTTACCGCGGTAAATGACGCGGATGCGACAGCAAAGAGAATTATTGCGGCAATGACTTTCGTTCTGATCGGTAAAATCGGTGTCATACGCGAATCGTTCGCCAAAAAACCTTCATCTGGATTCCGGTGTCAGCTCATCCTGTCGCGATTTCGGCGCAGAAGCAAAAGCCAAACTGGCGATCCAGGAAACTACAAAGGTGATCGCGCTCCCCAGCAAGACATACCAAGTCCAGGCAATCGGCGTATAAAACCGGACATAAAGCATTAATAAAATGCTCGCGATCATTCCGATTAGTGCCGGAGGTTCGCTCACGCGTCGCAAAAATGTACCGACCAGGAAGACGCCGAGAATTGGACCATTAATCAAGGACGCGACGGACAGTGCTTTATCGAGCGCTGAACTCGATGTGCGCATCGCGACCAAAGCGACTGCTACCTGCACGATGCCCCACACCAGCGTCAGCCAGTGCGACACTTTCAAATAATGACGATCGTCGCGATTCGGTCTGAACGGCTTATATAGATCGTTAACGGCAGTAGCCGCGATCGAATTCAATGAAGAAGATAGCGCGGCTGCGAAGATCGCCGCCACCACCAAGCCTGACAATCCCGATGGCATGTGCTTCGTGATGAAGTCGGGAAAGACGCGATCGCCGGCGGTAAAAGGAAATGCGGCCGCGGTCGCGGTGGCGTAGCCCGGATCGGCATACGGTTGATAGAACGCGAACAGCAATACGCCGATGAAAAGAAATCCGACGAATTGAGCCAGCACCACAGCGCCGCTCGAAAGTAGCGCTGCCGCCGCCCGGCGTGAACGATCCGTACAAAGATATCTTTGCACCAGATATTGATCAGTACCGTGCGTGCTCATCGTCAAAAAGCATCCGCCAATGAGGCCAGCCCAAAATGTATACGTCTTGGTGAAGTCGATCGGCAGACTGAAATGGATCGCACTCGAAGTGAATGGCAACGTGAAGGCGTACGAAGTTTGCCGAAAGCCAAAATCGATCAAATCAAATTTCGCGAACTGATGTCCCGCCGCGACCGCGCCTCCGAATCCACCGTTGATGTGCGAAAGCAGAACCAACGCAGCTGCCAGCGCGCCAGCGATATAGATCCCCAGCTGAATTACTTCCACCCAAATTACCGCTTCCATTCCGCCGTAATAAGTGAAGATCAGCATTACGAGTCCCAACAAGATTACCGCGCCGACGATGATGATTTCAGGGTTGACGTTCGGCTGAAACGCCGTGTAGACCGCCGCGACCACGATGGCGGTCAATAGGAGCCGAATGCCGTCAGCGATATTTCGCATGACTACGAATAATGACGCGGCCAGCATCTTGATCCGATTTCCGAAGCGTCGCTCGAGCAGTTGGTAAACCGTCAGAAGCTCACCGCGAAAATACGACGGGATAAATAGAATCGAGATCACCACGCGTCCCAGCATGTAGCCCAGGACCAACTGCAGGAACTGAAAGTTTCCCCCGCGCGAGAAAGCCACGCCGGGCACCGAAATAAACGTGATGGTTGACGTCTCAGTGGCGACAATCGACATTGCAATCGCCCACCAGGGCACGCTGCGATCGCCGACGAAATAATCTTCAGTGGTGTTTTGGCGTCCGGCGAACCACACGCCGAACAAGGTGATGCCAATCAAGTAGCCGAAGATAATTATTAGATCGAGAACTTTCATCGCTTAGCGTTCTCAGAATTAATCGTCTCGAGCGCCCGCGGAATTACTCCGCCAGCGTCATCCAGCGCCGCCTTCGCCCGGGCCTGTCCCGATTCGGTTTTGACCATGACGATCGCGACCGGAAGAACTCCTTCAGCCGCGTCGAGCACTTCGCCTGCCGCAACTTCGTCGATTCCTGCTTCTGTCTGAAGGATTCGTATTGCGCGCGCGCGGAGTTTTACGTTTCTGGTCTGCACGTTCGTCATGCGGTTGGCGGTGACGTACCCGAGGCGGACCATGGTCGCGGTCGAAATCATGTTGAGAATCATTTTTTGTGCCGTGCCTGCTTTCAGACGCGTCGAACCGGCAACGACTTCCGGCCCCACCACGGCGACAATCGGAACCTCAGCCGCTGTGGTGATCGGAGAACCGGGCACACAAGTTATGGCAGCCGTGAATGCACCGTGATTTCGAGCGAACTCAACGGCGCCGACTGTGTACGGCGTGCGGCCGGAAGCAGCAATCCCGATGACCGCATCAACTGCGTCGAGATTTCGTGCGGACAGATCGCCAGCCCCGGCTGTCGGATCATCTTCGGAAGCTTCGACGGCGCGATAACACGCTTCGTAACCGCCGGCGATAACGCCCTGAACTAAATCTGGTGAGACGCCGAAAGTCGGCGGACACTCTGCGGCGTCCAGGACGCCCAGTCGGCCCGATGTGCCGGTGCCTATGTAGAACAGTCGCCCACCGTTTCGCAAACACGCAACAACGCGCTCAACTGTCTCCGTGATTTGAGGCAGCACCGTTTGGATCGCAGCCGCGACTGTAGCGTCTTCATCGTTCATCACCCGGACAATTTCGAGCGATGAAAGCGAACTCAAGTTGCTGGTGCGAGGATTCTCCTGTTCAGTGATCGGGACAGCTGGGGGTTGACGGGTCGGCATGCCGAAAGTTTCAAGTCTCACTCTGAAAGTTTCAAGTTGCGTCGACCGCGGCAGGAAACGAAGCGAAACTTGAATACGAACCTTGAACTGCGCTTTATACAGCGAGCGCGAGTTCCTGACTGATACGAGTGTGCGCCAATCGCGCCGCCGCAACTACTGGAGGAAACAGCGGCTGCGTCAGGATGGCATGTCTGGCCGTTTTGTGGATCTCTTCACGCATCGATTCGAGTATTAATTCACCGGCCCCGTAAACGCCTCCGACGGTAGCGATCGGGAACTTCTCGGTCTGCATCCGCAGTTTCTTGATGACGGCGACCGCGACGATTCCCAGCTCTCGTCCCGCTTCGCGAATAATCTCAATTGCGACTTCATCACTGGCGCGCGCGACGCGCACGACGTCTCTTCCGAAACCCGCCAGTCGATCGTTGGTCATCGACGGCGAATAAATAGCGGTTGAAAGATCGTCCGGCGTCGTTACTTTGAAGTACATCAAGGCAGCCGCCGTCAGCGCCGTCTTTGGCCCGCGTTCATCGGACGCGCGTGCAACCGCCTGTAATGCCTTGCGCGCGATCCATGCCGCGCCGCCTTCGTCGCCGACAATCGGTCCCCATCCGCCGGCGCAAACGTGTTTGCCCTGGCGATTGCGTCCGCAGCAGATTGATCCGGTGCCGGCGATCACAACCAAACCGGGCTGGCCGTCAGTCGCGCCGTAAAGCGCAATCTCTCCGTCCGGCAGCAACTCGATCGACCTGACTTCTTTCAGGCACTCGCCCAGTTTCGCGAGGGTAACGTCGCGAATGTCTTTGCGCCGCACTCCGGCCAAACCAATCGTGGCGTGCAGGATGTCATCGCGATGCAGTCCCGCTTCCGCGCAAGCGCGATCGACCGCCTGTCGCACATTTGTGGCCGCGTTGGCAATTCCCACACGCAGAGGATTTGATGGACCAGCCTGGCCTTCCCCAATGACCTGCTTTTTCTCGTCCATGATAACCGCGCGCGTACCCGTGCCCCCGCCATCGACGCCCGCGATCAGCAAACGTGCGGAGCGCGAACTGCGACGGAATCCGAGGGGACGTGGTTCCTTATTGCGTAGTTCGAGGACGCTGTTCATTTTTCTATGATTTTAGATGCGCTGATCGCTATAATGGAAACTAAAAGATCTTATTTGTGCGATAACCTCGAATGATAGCGAACAAATCATGGACATCAGACAGCTAAGAGCATTCTCCGCCATTGCGGAAACCGGAACTTTTACGGCAGCCGCTGAGCGCGTGCATGTAACCCAGGCAGCGATCAGCATGCAGATTCGGCAACTTGAGACAGAGACCGGCGTGCGGCTCTTCGTGCGCGCGCCGCGAAGAGTTCTGTTAACCGAAGCCGGAGAGAAGCTGCTTGAACGTGCGCGGGTAATTCTGCGGGAGCACGACGCCGCGCTGAACGAAATGGCCGCGCTAACCGGCGCTGACAAAGGGCGGCTGCGCATCGGCAGTGCGTCCGCGATGGTGAGCGGCGATCCGTTGCCCCAAATTCTGAAAAAACTAAAGGCCGCACATCCAGCTGTCGAGACGTCTGTGATTTCAGGCACCAGCGAGGATCTTGTGCAGCGTTTGACGAACGGCGAAATCGATGCGGCGTTCGTCTCTCTTCCGGTCGAAGCTCGCGGTGTGCAAACCGAACTTCTCAATGAAGACTCTCTGGTCGCCATTGCTTCCCCGCGTCACAAACTCGCGAAACAGAAAGTCGTCAGCGCCTATGCGCTTTCGAGTGAAAAATTGATCCTCGGCGAACGCGGTGGCAACACGCGCCGGTTGATCGATCAATTTTTCTCGCAGGCCGGCGTCACCCCAAGTGTCGCCATGGAGTTGAGCCGCCTGGCCGCCATCAAACGCATGGTCGAAGAAGATATGGGTGTCGGGATCGTTCCTTTGCAGTCGGTCCAGGATGAAGTCGCGCACGGTACATTGATTCGGTGGTGGATCGAAGGCGCGCAGATCAATTGGCAGCTCGGACTGGCGCGTTTGGTCGGCGGTTACGAATCGCCAATCCAACTAAAGTTTCTGCAACTGGTTCGGGAACGCTTTGGCAAGACACAGACTCTTGTTCGCGGCAAAAGCAAACAGAAGAGAAGGGTTGCGAAAGCTTAGTCGACACGCAACCGCAGGGTAAATCTTGTCGCTGCTTCGCGCTTGTGTATAATTTCCGCCGCGACTCAGATGAAGTCGTCCACCCGATCAATCCGCGTAATGCCAGGTTAGCTCGTTTTGCGTCGCCAATCCCAAATCATGAAGTTCACCCTCTATGCCTGCATCTGTTGTTGCTTAGTCTTGTTTGCCAACAAATCCTGGGCACAGCGGCGCACGGCACCTGCATCCCCTTCTGCGCCCGACAATCAGCCGAAGTTAGTGGTGAAGCCGGGTTATGAGGACGCTGTGAACGCAGTTGCCGTTGCACCTGACGGTAGCTCGATCTTAATTGGCGGCGCGGATGGAACAGCGCGCGTTGTTGACATAAAAAGCGGGCGCGAACAAATGCGGCTCGCAGGCTATGCCGAAGAAATCGAGCGCGCGGCCTTCTCGCCGGCGGGCCGCTTTGCGTTGCTGGCGAATGACGCGACGGTTTATCTATGGGACTTGTCCATCGGCCAACAGACGGCAAGCTGGCCCGCGCGTGCCGCTGCGCTGGCGCCCGACGAGAACTCCGTCCTGCTGGTCGGTTCTGATGGCGTTGCGCGGCTCGTTCAAGCGCGAACGAGCGTGGAGATTCGTCGCTTCAGAGTCATCGCGAAAGATGTCACGCGCATTGTCTTCGCGCCGAACGGCAACCTCGCGCTTCTGGTTGATGACAAGGGCACAGCTCGTCTCCTGGATTATCTCGCAGATAAAGAAGTCCAACTGTTTCGCTCCGTGAGTTCCTCGCAAGCCATCGCTTTTGCACCCGACGGGCGCGCAGTCGTGTATGCAGACACCGCCGGAAGCATTCATCTTTGGGATCTAACGACGGGACGCGAAGCACGCGTCATCAACACCCAGTCAGGCGCCGTGCTGCTCATCAGGTACGCGCCGGATGGCCGAACGCTGATGTCTGCGACGCACACAGGAGACGTCCTCATGATCGACGTGCCCACTGGCCGCCTTGTGCGCAAGCTTGAAGTCGGCACGCTCGCAGCACTTGAGTTCGCACCAGACGGGAAGACGTTTGCGACCGGAGGTCCGGAAGGCCTACGTCTGTGGGATGTTCAGAAGGGTGCGGCGGCAGACGGTTTCGCTCCACCGCCGAATGCGATTAGCTCGATCGCCTTCACTCCGGACGGACACATGATCCTAACGTGCGGGCAGGATAAGGCGGCTCACCTCTTGGATGCGGCGACTGGCGAAGCGCTTGGACAACTCTATACTTTTCGACCTGAAGTAGGGGCGGGCAGTGATGCCAACCAGTGGCTCGTGGACAGACCGGACGGTCTGTTCGACGGTTCGCAAGGGGGCTGGGAGCAAACACTCTGGCGCGGCAATAACACGTTCGACATCGCACCTGTCGAGTCTTATTTTAGCGACTTCTTCTATCCGGGTTTGCTTGGCGATCTGCTTTCAGGCAGGAGACCGCAGTCACCCCCTCCCTCTGACGTAATTAAAGATCGGCGCCCGCCTAGAGTGAAGCTCGTGCTAGCACCTGGCCAGGAGTCGGGTCCCTCAGGACTCACCACCCACAATATCAAAGTGCAGATAGAGGTTGCCGAAGCTCCGAAGGATGGCGTAGCGAAATTGTCGGGAGGAGTAAATGATCTGCGCCTGTTTCGCAACGGACTACTCGTTAAGGCTTGGCGCGGCGACGTACTTCATGGCAAGCCTTACACGACGATCGAAGCGGAACTGCCGATCACCGCCGGCGAGAACCGTCTCTCGGCTTATGCCTTCAATCGTGACAACGTCAGCAGTCCCACAACACGCCTCGTCGTTACCGGCGCTCCGAGTCTGAAGCGGCAAGGAACCGCCTACATTATCGCCGTCGGCATCAACCAGTACGACAATCCAGAATTCAACAACAAATACGCCGTCGCCGACGCCAAAGCGTTTGGCGAGGAATTGCAGCGCCAACAGACAAAGCTCAACACGTTTGGGCGAGTTGAACTTATTACGCTGTCAGATCAAGAGGCTACCAAGGCGAACATAATGGCTGTGCTGCGCAGGCTCGCTGGAACTGCAGTAGACGTTACGCCTAAGCCCGCAGGCCAAACGCTTGACAACGTTAAGAGAGCCGAACCCGAAGATGCGCTTCTCATCTATTTCGCCAGTCACGGCGTCGCGAACAATAACCACTATTATCTAATTCCACATGACATGGGGTTCAAGGGAAAGCGTGGAGAAATAAAGGCTGAAGATCTGCAGCGCATTCTTGAGCACGGCATTTCAGACTCCGAGCTTGCGGACGTTTTTAGTGGCATCGACGCCGGGCGATTTTTGATTGTACTCGACACCGCCGGTTCGGGACAGGCACTTGAAAGCGAAGACAAGCGTTTTGGGCCGATGAACGCAAAAGGCTTTGCGCAACTTGCTTACGAGAAGGGCATCGCCGTTCTAACGGCCGCTCAAGCCTTTCAGGGTGCACACGAAAGCGGTCAATTTGGTCATGGGCTCTTGACTTACGCGCTCGTTGAAGAGGGGCTGAAGACAACAGCGGCTGACATCGCACCCAAAGACGGCAAAGTATCTTTGCTTGAGTGGCTGGAGTACGCCGCCAAGCGCGTCCCGGAAATGCAAATCGAAATGACGGGGAAGGAAGCGCGACATCACACAGACCTTGATCTTGAGGGGCTGCGAAATCTGCAACGCCCGCGCATCTTCTACCGGCGCGAGACTGAACCTCAGTCCTTCATTGTCGCCATGCCGACGCGGCCTCTGGAGAAGAAGCCAATGCGGTAGCGATCAGAAATGAATTTGCCACTCGGTCAACACGTGCACGCAGTGACAGGCGCGCCCCTTTCCATCAGACGCTCCAACGTCACGGTTGCGGTCCGCTTGACGCTCTTGTTGTCGCTCGTGCTGATCACGCCGGCATTACTTTGGGCCCAAGTCGCTCGGCCGGAAATAGTCGTGCAGCTGGGCCACTCAGGTGCGCTGAATGCAGTGGCCTACTCGCCTGATGGGCGCTTGGCGTTGACGGGTGGCGCCGATGGAACGGCGCGACTATGGGACGTGAACGTGGGACGCGAGCTACGGATCCTCGCAGGGCATCGCGGCCCAGTAACCTCTGTCGCGTTCGCGCCTGACGGGCGCATGGCTGCGACGGCCGGCGTTGATGGCACGGCGCGCTTGTGGGAGTTAGCCACAGGCAAAGAGTTACACCGCTTTGAAGGTCATGTGGGCAGGGTGAATGCGGTTGCCTTCACGCCGGATGCAAAATCCGTCGTGACCGCCGGCGATGATAAGACCGTGCGTATCTGGGACCTTTCGACCGGAAGCGAAGTGCGTCGTCTGGATCACGTCGAAGACGTGCGCGCAGCGGCTGTCTCGCCCGATGCGAGGCTTATCGCGGCCGGTTGCGCAGGCGGCACGACGTACTTGTGGGACGCGCGAACAGGCCGCGAAGTGCGGCGTTATATCGGCCACAAAGACGCGGTCGTTGCTGTCGCCTTCGCCCCTGACGGGAGTGCCCTTCTCACCGGTAGTCTCGACACAAGCGCGCGCTTGTGGAGTATGGAATCAGCGCAGGAGCTACGCCGCTTCACAGGACAAACTCAGGGGCTCACTTCAGTTGGCTTCTCGCCAGACGGGCGGCTGGTCGTCGCCGGTGGACGCGACTCAAGCACCACCTTGTGGCAAGTGCAAACCGGTCGGATGCTCGCCCGGTTAATGTATTTCAGCGATGGCACGTGGGCGGCAGTCGACGCGGATGGTCGTTACGACGCGTCTAACGGTGGCGACGTAGACGCCGTGCGCTGGCAGGTTGGCGACGAGTCGCTTGCGCTCTCGCAGTTTAAAGAGCGTTACTACGAACCCGGTCTTTTTACGAAGCTCGTTAATGGCGAACCGCTACGCGATGTGAGTGCGCTCAAAGAGGTCAAGCTCTTCCCAAAGGTTGAATACGATCCACCCGCACCTGGCAGCACGCAACTGAAACTTAAGCTCACGAACCGTGGCGGCGGCATCGGCCGTGTACAGGTCTTCGTAAATAACAAGGAGATCGTCTCGGACGCGCGCAAGGGAAGCGTGCCGCAAGGATCGCTGGCAGTCGATTTGGCAAATGCGCCGGTCGTCGCCGGCAAGCCGAACGAAATTCGCGTCGTGACTTGGAATGAAGACGGCTATCTCGCCAGCCGCGGCGAAGTGCGCCAATGGATACCTATCGGCACCGCTGACGACCGGCCGCCGCAACTGCACGCGATCGTCGTCGGCGTCTCGAACTACAGCGCTGCGCAGTTGCGTCTGCATTATCCGGATAAAGACGCATCCGACATTGCCAAAGCTCTGACCATTGCCGCCAGCCGGCTGCTCGGCGCAGACAATGTCCACGTCAGCCTGTTCAATACGTCAGACAGTTCAGGTGCGGTTGCGCCAACCAAAGCGAATTTAAGTCGCGCCTTTCTTGACGCACAAAAAAACACTCGTCCACAGGACATTTTCGTGGTTTACCTCGCCGGCCACGGCGCGGCGCTCGCCGGCACCGACGCTTATTATTACTTGACGAAAGACGCGCGCGGCTTCGCGGATCTCGACGATCCAGCATTACGCGCTCAGATCGCGATTTCGAGCGATGAGTTGACGGAGTGGTTGAAACTGGTCCCGGCCCTCAAGCAGATCATGGTGCTTGATACCTGCGCGGCCGGTGCTGCCGCCATCAAGCTGGTAGAAAAACGCGCGCAATCGGCCGATCAAATTCGCGCCGTCGAACGGCTCAAGGATCGCACCGGTTTCCATATCCTGATGGGAAGCGCCGCAAATGCTTCCAGCTATGAAGCTAGTCAGTACGGTCAGGGACTACTGACGTATTCCCTCTTGCAAGGCATGAAAGGTGCGGCGCTGCGCAACGACGAATATGTAGACGTCAGCAAGCTCTTCCAATATGCCGCCGATGAAGTGCCCCAGTTGGCGACTAACGTAGGCGGTATTCAGAAGCCGATCGTCGCCGCGCCGCGCGGTACCAGTTTCGACTTTGGCCAACTGAAATTGGAAGACAAACAGGCGATCCCGCTCGCAACCGTAAAGCCGATTATTCTTCGACCTACGCTCCTCAACGCTGACGAAGGCGTGGACACACTTCAACTCATGATAGCGGTACGCAAGAGCCTCGACGAAGAGAGCTTTGTCGCTACGCGCGACGCTTTCGGCGACTCTCGGCCAGGAATCGTATACGTAGATGCCGATGAGTTGCCCGGCGCAGTAATCCCCAGCGGCACGTATACGGTTGTAGGAGACAAGGTTCTGGTTCGATTGGTACTCAGGCGGGACGGCCAGGTAGTAAACCGTTTTCAAGTTGAGGGGTCTACCCAGGATGTTCCGGCATTGGCAGCGCGCCTGACGAGCGCTATCAAAGGTGCAGCTCAGCCGTCGCCGAACTAGTCCGTGGGTGTCTCGCTATTAGTCGTGATGCGGTTAAGAGCTTCTGTCAGCCGCTCAATATCGCTTTCGTCGTTGAAGAAATGCGTCGCGACGCGAATGCCTTCGGGTTTTTCGGTGACGACGATGCCGCGGCGGAACAAGGCGCGCACAACTTCTGCCGGACGATCGACTGCGATTAAAGTCTCACCTGAACGGGTCGCTTCGTTCTTTAATGGCGACAGAACCTTCAAATTACTTTCTTGCAACCGCGTCGTGAGTTTCCGATTAAGTTCGAGAATTCGCTTTTGAATATTCTCAATCCCGATTTCCGCGATTAGTTTTACTGACGCGCCCAGCGCGAAGATGCCTGCAAAATGTGGACAGCCTAACTCGATTCGCGCGGCCGCATCGTGCCGCGGGCGCAACTCATCGTTACGCATCTCAAAAGGCTCTTCCACGCTCAGCCAGCTCAACGAGCGCGCTTGCGTTTGTTGCAAGAGATTGCGACTCAGGTAAACAAAGCCCGAGCCGTAGCCTGACAGCAACCACTTGTGACCCGTCGCGCACAGAGCATCGATCTGCATTCGCTTCACATCAATCTCAAACGCGCCTGCCGATTGACTGGCATTCACAACTAACGCATGGTCGCCTTTGTTTGCTGCCAACTCGTGGAGATCGATGCGAAAGCCGTTGGAGAATTGCACGTGGCTAAGCGCGATGATGCCGCTGTCGGACGTCATCGCATCGCGAACTGATTCCATCGTGACTTCGCCATCGACGGCCCGCAAAAGGTGCACCGGAATCCGTCGGTGCATCCACGGCAGAGTCGTGACTGGGAATTCCAGCTCACTCGAGATGACCTCACCACGTTCTTCCAAAGCATCGACGATCAAATTCATGCCCGATGAGGTGTTGGTCGTGAAGGCGATCTCGTCCGGCTCAGCGTTGATAAAACGTGCGACGCTCTCTCGAATCGATTCGCGTTGAGCGAGCCAGCGATTCCAATGAACGTCGCCGTCACTCATCATTTTCTGATAGTAGTCAGTCGCAGCCGCGTGTGACGCTACCGACACCGGGCCCGCCGCCGCGCTGTTGAGATAAGCCAGCTTCTTGGTCACCGGAAACTGCCTACGAATTTCGCTCCAATCGATCATTTAGTCGTGGTCGGACGCGCTCCATAGAAACCTGCGTTGGCGTAGGATTCATCGAGGAGTTCGACCGGATGACAAACGCGCAGCGGCAGACCAGCGAGTTTCGCGCCCGCGGCGATTTGCATGTGACATCCGGGATTGCCGGTCGCGAGTACTTCCGCGCCTGATTCGGCGATGTGTTTTAGTTTTTCGGCGAGGACCGCTTGGGACAATTGCGGCTCGAGCAAGTTGTAAACTCCCGCACCGCCGCAGCAAACATCGCTGCCGTTCAACAAAGCGAATTTCAAATCAGGAATCGCCCAGAGCATTCCGACCGAAGCATCCGCGGCGTGCTGCCCATGCAGCAGGTGGCAAGAAGCATCGTATGTAGTTCGCTCGAATCCGATATTTGACCCGTTCCGAAATCCGAGCTCTTGAAGTTGCTGGCCGATGTCGCGCACGCGCACGCTGAATTCCTTCGCACGCGCCGCGTACTTCACATCGTCCTCAAGCAGGTGCGCATAAGACACGAGCATGGCGCCACATCCGCCCGCATTCGTGATGATTGGAGTAGATTTTGCGCCGTTCGATCCCGCCGTGAACGCTTCAATGTTATGCCGCGCCAATTTGCGCGCGCCTTCAAGATCTCCTGCGTGCGCGTGCAACGCGCCGCAACAGACCTGTTTGTCGGGTGTGATTGTCGCGCAACCGTTAACCTCCAGAACGCGTTGCGTCGCCACGTTAACTCGCTGGAATAAGCCTTCAGTGACGCAGCCTTTGAAAAGCATCGCCGGAGCACCCTTCGGAGCGCCGATTGGAGCGCCCATCGGAGCGCCTGATGGAGCGCCTGCATCTTGCAGGCAGGCCGCAGCCATCCTGGCTGCGTCTGGACGTTCGTCGCTATCCTGCGGCGTTCCCGCGCGCGATCCTTCGAGCAACAACAACCCAAACTCAAACCGATCAGAAATTCCGCGCGCCATGCCGACGCTAACCATGAGTTTGGCCAGACCGGAATCGCGCAAGAACTTCGCAAAGCCAAATGCCGCACGCAATCTCCACGGCTGCAACCACACATGTCGCAGCACCAAATGAAGAATGCGATAAGTCCAGGTAACGTTCGCCGGATTGTTTGTGATCTCCGCGCGCGCAGCCTCGAGCAACTGACCGTATTGAACGCCTGCGGGACACGCGGCTTCACATGCTCGACAGCCGAGACATCGATCGATATGCGTTTCGAAAGTCAGTGATTCAGGTTTGAGCCGACCCTCTGTCACCGCTCGCATCAGATAAATACGGCCACGCGGTCCATCATTCTCGTCAGAGGTCACGACATAGGTCGGACACGCTTCGAGACAGAGCCCACAGTGAACGCAGGCGAGGATCTTTTCTTCTTCGCGAGAGAGGATCGTCGCGAGGTTGGAAACTTCGGATGTGCTGGGCGTCACCATTAATACCCAACCGCTAACCCATCACTCCGCCTTGGATCAGTTGCGCCCAGACGAATGCCGGTCTTCTCTTCAATCATGATGCCTTCACAGTCGCCGAGGTAACGCGGCTTGTCGACCAGCTTATGACCGCGCGCCGCGAGAGCCTTCTGCGTGTCTCCCGACAATCCATAAGGTTCATACACCAACTCATCGGGCAGCCATTGATGATGAATGCGCGGCGCGTCGATCGCCTGTTGAATGTTCATGTTGTAATCGATCACGTTCGTGATCACGTCAAGGACGGTGTTGATGATTGTGGGCCCACCGGGGCTGCCCACCGTGAACCAAAGCGATCCGTCTTTGCGGAGAACAAACGTTGGTGTCATTGCAGACAGTGGTCGCTTGCGGGGCGCAACGGCGTTGCGTTCGCCCTGGATCAATCCATAAAGATTTGGCGTGCCCGGTTTGGCCGCGAAGTCGTCCATCTCGTCATTCATGATGAGGCCGGTGCCTTTCGCGACGACGGCCGACCCGAAGGAATTGTTCAGTGTGTAAGTATTCGCCACCGCATTTCCGTCAGGATCCACAACGGTGAAATGCGTAGTCTCGTCCGATTCGTAGCCAACGGGCTTCCCTGCTTTGACTTGTTCGCTGGTCGACGCGCGATCGGGATTGATTGAGCTGCGCAATTGCGCCGCGTACTTTTTGTCTATCAATCCGGCAATCGGCACCTTCACGAAATCAGTGTCGCCCATGTATTCCGCGCGGTCGGCGAAGGCGCGCCGCATGGCTTCGGTCATCAGGTGATAACGATCAGATGACGCCCAATCCATCTTCTTCAGATCGTAGCCTTCCAGAATGTTCAGCATCTCGATCAGCACCGCGCCTCCCGAAGACGGCGGCGGCATCGAGATCACTTCATAGCCGCGATATGTTCCGCGCACAGGCTCGCGCTCTTTCGCGACATAGCCGCGCATGTCTTCCATTGTGATTAGTCCATTGTGGCGCTTCAGGTCGTCGACAATCAGACGAGCGGTCTCGCCTTCATAGAATTCATTCGGCCCGCCGCGCTGCAAACGCGCAAACGTCGCAGCGAGATCGGGCTGCACAAACAGATCGCCCTCGTTGTAGAAGTTGCCGTTGTTTAGATAGATGCGTTTAGTTTCGGGATATTTTGAAAGGTATTCGCGATTACCGCGCAGGCCGCGCGCGAGCGAATTAGTCACGGTAAATCCATTCGCCGCCAGGCGACGCGCCGGCTCAATCAGTTGCGTCCACGTCAGTCGATGCGAGCCATATTTCTTTAAAGCCAACTCCATTCCGCGGACCGTGCCGGGAACGCCCGCGGCGCGATAGCCTTCGATGGATCCCCCCTCGCCCTCGATCACCTTGCCGTTCTTATCGAGATAAATGTTATGCGTCGCGGCTGCCGGCGCCATCTCGCGATAATCGATCGCCGTCGTGCGACCATCCTTCAGACGAATCATCATAAAGCCGCCGCCGCCGAGGTTCCCCGCGGCCGGATGCGTCACCGCCAACGCGAAGGCCACCGCAATCGCCGCATCGATCGCGTTGCCACCGCGTTTCATGACGTCAACGCCGACTTGCGAAGCGACCTCGTTAATCGAGGCGACAACGCCGTGTCGCGCGCGAACTGGCTCGCGTGAAGCGGCAAGGACGGCGGGCAGTGACGGGCGGTTTAGCGGAAAGGAAGCAGTGATTGAAAGCAGAACTGCGAGTATTGCTATACTTCGGCCAGCCCGATAAGTCGTTCTCATGATGGATCTCTCCGAATCAAAGGTCGATCGTCGCTCCGTGAGGAGCGAAATGTTTATAGAACTGCGGACTGAATAAATCAATAAGCTCCACAGGAGCGAAATGATGGTTACGCATTTCGCTCCTGTGGAGCTGATTCGAAATCTAGACGTTCGTTGCTATAAACATCACGTCCCTAACGGGACGAATCAACGATCCGTTCATGGAAACCGTAAATCAATCTCAGAAAAACATCCGCCCCGGTGACAATACATTCTGCGGATCAAGTTGCCGCTTCACTCGCTTCATCAACTCGCTCGCCGAGCCAAAACTGCCCCATGAGTCTATTTCGCGTTTCACCTCGACCGGTGCTTTCTCGATAACCAAACTACCGCCGCGATCTTCCGCGGTTTGTCGCAACCGTTCAAGTGCGCGTACCGCCTCCTGATGGTACACCGGACTACGGGCGAGAACTCGTAAGCGTCCATCACCAACACCCGCCTGCCATCTAATCGACGAGCGCCAGGCTTCTTCGCGCTCGAGCAACGCAACTTCTTTGACGATCGCAGACAACTCAGTCGGCCGCACTCGAGTTGTCCAACTCAGGTCATGTTGAGTTTGCAAAGGCAGCGCGGCGATTCCTTGCCACAGCGACCCGTCATCGTCGTAGGTCGCACAGCGCAAGCCTGCGTCGCGCAAACTCTTCAAAGCTTGGGCCGTCTCAGTAATCACGGCGCGCGCCGAGCCCGTAAACCTGATCAATATCGAGCACCCCTCGTCTTTCGACGATAGCCCGAGTTCGTTCGCCAAAGATGACGACAACATCTCTATGGCAACCGGGAAAAAGCTTGCAGCAATATGCCTGGCATTATTTATCGCCACTTCGCGCCCGCCCAAGGCGACGATCGTCCGCGTCTCAGCGGGGAGAGGCCGCAGCTTGAAGGTGACTTCAGTGATCAACGCGAGCGTGCCGTAACTTCCAGTGAACAGTTTGCAGAGATCATAACCCGCAACGTTCTTGACGACATTTCCGCCGGCTTTAATTTGACGACCATCCGCGAGAACGCCGCGCATGCCGATCACGAAAGATCGCAACGGTCCGTAACCAAATGATTGCGCTCCCGACGCTCCCGCCGCCACCACACCGCCGATTGTGGCTGAGCCGTCGTCCGCCGGGTCTACCGGCAACCACTGCCCAGCTGCGGCCAGACGCTTCTGAAATTCACGCAGCGTCATTCCGGCTTCCGCAGTCGCGACCAGATCTGCCGGCTCATGCGTAATGAATCTGTTCATGTGACGCGTGCTGAGGATCAAGTCCGCTTGCGTCATCAGGTTTCCAACTTCAAAAAAGTTGCGCGAGCCCGCGGGAATTACCGCGAGTCCTTCGGAAGCTGCGAACTGCATCGCATCTGCCGCTTGTTCGGCGGAAGCCGGAGCAACTTCAATCAATCGCTCTGCGCATTGATTGTCGCGCAACTCAACAGTGAAGTCTGCAAGCCGCCGAACTCCCACGTCACCGAGCAACTGCGACAGGTCGCGCGCGATGCGCGTTTCGTTCATACGCGCGGCGACGAGTTTCGTGGACGAACGTGTGTCAGTACCCGGAGCGGTAGCGACGGGACCAAAGCGCGACTTCAAATTCGAACCATGCGGTATCTTTTCAACTCCTGGGGATGACCCGGTCGCTACTGCTCCCGGTACTGACACTGAGTGAGTGGCCACTGCGCGCGCTTCGCCACATCCTTTCGGCATCGGAATAATTTTTCCGGGATTGCACAAACCCGACGGATCGAAAGCTGCGCGCACCCGCAGCATCGTTTCCATGTCGTCTTCGGAAAAGATCAGCGGCAGGTACGCGCTCTTGTCCAGACCCACGCCATGCTCGCCGGTAATCGATCCGCCCGCGCGCACGCACGTCTCCATGATTTCGCGGCCCGCTTGCCGCACCTTTTCGATGTCAGCGCCGCGCCGCAAATCAAAACAGATCAAAGGATGAAGATTGCCGTCGCCGGCATGAAAGACGTTCGCGAGTTGCAGTTCGTACTTAGCGCTGATGCGATAAGTTTCGGCCAGCACTTCCGGCAGACGCGAGCGCGGCACCACCGCATCCTGAATCATCACGTCTGGCATGAGACGGCCAACCGCGCCGAACGCGCCTTTGCGCGCCGCCCAAAGCTTCTTTCGTTCCTTCTCGTCAGTCGCGCGCCGAACCGATCGTGCTCCGTGCTCGCGCAGAATCGCTTCCACCTTTTCTGCGTCGTCATCGATGCCCGCTTCGATTCCGTCGAGTTCAACCAACAGCACCGCCTGCGCGTCCGTAGGCAGGCCCGCGGTGAAGACGCTTGCTTCTACGGCGCGGATGATCGCGTTGTCCATCATCTCAAGTGCTGCCGGCAGCATGCCCGCAGCGATGACGGCCGACACTGCTCGACTCGCCCGATCGACATCGAGGAAATCGGCGAGCAGCGTACGGACTGCCGCAGGAATCGGCGCAAGTTTTACCGTCGCTTCAGTGGCAATTCCGAAAGTGCCTTCAGAGCCTACAAACGTGCCGAGAAGATCGTACCCGGCGTGATTGAGCTCGAGATCGACAATCGATCCGTCCGACAAGACTACGCGCGCAGCAATCACATGATCGGTAGTTGTGCCGTACTTCAAACAATGAATTCCGCCGGCGTTCTCGGCGATGTTGCCGCCGATCGTGCAGGATGGTTGGCTTGAAGGATCAGGCACGTAATACAAGCCAAAGGGCGCGACGGCACGAGACAGTTGCGCATTAACCAAGCCGGTCTGGACGCGCGCAGTCCGGTTCTCGCGATCAATTTCAAGAATCTTTCGCATGCGCGCGAGTTCGATGACGACGCCACGATTGATCGCCAATGCTCCGCCTGATAAACCGGTGCCCGCGCCGCGCGGAGCGAAACTGACTTTTCGTTCATGAAGCAGCGCCGCCACGTCAGCGGTTTCTTCGGTGGAGTTTGGGAAAACTACGGCCCGCGGCAGGTGCTTGTGTTGCGGCAACCCGTCCGTTTCGTAGACGAGTAACTCATCGGGCTCTGAGAGAACGTTTTCGTCGCCGACGATGTCCCGAAGTTCGTCTAGCAGTTGCTTATCTGCCTGAAGTTGCTGCTGGCTCGCGACCATGGCTTGCGAAAGAAATGATCTCAATTGCGACGGGACGTGATGATACTATACGCGCCCGCGTGTCAGAACCCGGAGCGGTAGCGATGGGATCAAAGCGCAACACCGGGTTGCTAAACGACTTCTCCATGCCCGGCTTCTTGAACCGGTCGCTACCGCTCGCGGTTCTGACACATTATTCCCTATGAAAATCAAAGTGTTCGTGTTGTCACTTATCACCATCGCGCTCATGTCAACCAACTTCATCACACACGCAGACAAACCTCCGTTCGTCGCCGACTTGATCATCGTTAACGGCAAGGTTCACACGATGGACTCTGCTTCGCCTACGGCCGAAGCTGTGGCCATTTACAGAAATCGCATCGTCGCGGTCGGAACGACGAAAGACATCAAGAAGCTCGCCGGCGCGAACACAAAGCAGATCGATGCCAAGGGCCGGCTGGTGCTGCCCGGCTTCAACGACGCGCATGTGCATTTCATGTCCGGCGGGTTCCAGTTGTCGAGCGTCGATCTGCGCGATGCGAATACACCGCAGGAGTTCGCCGAAAGAATCCGCGACTTCGCCGCAAAGCTTCCCGAAGGCCGTTGGGTTACCGGCGGCGATTGGGACCACGAGCGCTGGCCGAAAGCTGACTTGCCAACGAAAGAATTGATTGATCGCTACACAGCGAACAAGCCGGTGTTCGTCAATCGTCTCGATGGTCACATGAGTCTGGCGAACAGCCTCGCATTGAAACTCGCGGGCGTGACCAGGCAGACACTCGACCCGCCGGGCGGCGTAATCGTGCGCGATCCGAAAACAGGCGAACCCACGGGCGTCTTGAAAGACGCAGCCCAGAGTTTCGTCTGGAAGGTAATTCCCGATTCCACATTCGCAGAAAAGCTGAACGCGGCGCGCGCGGCTTCGAATCACGCAGCGAGTTTAGGCGTGACCAGCGTCCAGGACATGTCCGCCGGCGCCGACGTCGGCGTCTATCAAACTCTGCTCGATCAGGGTGAATTGAAGACGCGCATTTACGCCGTGTGGCCTTTGCCGAGTTGGGATCGTCTGGCGCGCACCGGCGTGCGCGCTCATTTCGGCAGCGCCATGTTGCGCACGGGCGGCTTGAAAGGATTTGCCGACGGCAGTCTGGGCTCAACGACCGCGCTGTTCTACGAACCGTATCGCGACGCGCCGAACACCAGCGGCATCCCGAGCGGCGAAATGTTTCCCGAAGGCGCAATGCTTGAACGCGTGCGCGGCGCGGACAAAGCGGGGCTGCAAGTTCTGATTCACGCCATCGGCGACAAAGCGAACGACTTGATTCTTTCGATGTACGAAAAAGTTGAGGCCGAAGACGGCGGACGCGATCGGCGCTTTCGCATTGAGCACGCGCAGCACTTGCGTCCGCAAGACATTCCACGTTTCGCGCGCGACAAAGTGATTGCGTCGATGCAGCCCTATCATGCGATTGACGACGGCCGTTGGGCTGAAAAGCGCATCGGCAAAGAGCGCGCGAAAACAACTTACGCGTTTCGATCTCTCCTGGATTCGGGCGTGACGCTGGCGTTTGGAACTGATTGGACGGTCGCGCCGCTCAATCCCGTTCTTTCAATTTACGCCGCGGTGACGCGACGGACGCTCGACGGGAAGAACCCAAACGGCTGGGTGCCGGCGCAGAAGATTTCAGTCGAGGAGGCCGTGCGCGCTTACACAGTCGGATCGGCGTTCGCTGAATTTCAGGAGAACGAAAAAGGAACAATCACGCCGGGCAAGCTTGCTGATTTGGTGATCCTGTCGCGCGACATTTTCAAAATCGATCCGAAGGAGATTGAGGATGTGAAAGTCGTCATGACGATTATGGATGGGCGCGTCGTCTACGAAGCGCGCCGCGAGTAAAGTCTGTAGGACAGATAAAGCAAGAGACCTGCCGCGGCGGCAATAACCGTCTGAATTCCTTCAACCGCCCACAATTTCTTTCCCGCAAAGATGTCTGAGACGAAATTATTCAGTAACAACCACGTCGCTAACACCAAAGCCGCGAGGGCTATCACCGGCCCGCCTGGTAATCTGAAGTGAGCACGCGGCGCGTCGCTCCGCTTTCGCAAAACCGGCAACGCCGCACACGTCACCGCGTACGCAACCAGCCGCGCGATCGTGCTGATCGTCAGCGCCGCCACGAAGGAACTCATCAAAGTCAAAATCAACATCAGCGCAGTCGTAATGATGATGGAAATGTGCGGTGTAAAGAATTTATGGTGCACTCGAGCCAGGAACGACGGCAGTTGATTCCGTTCGGCGCTGGCGAAGGGAATGCGCGACGCGGACAACACAGTGATGTTCAGATTACCGGCGACTGAGATGATTGCGCCCAACGAGATGATCGCGCCGCCGGCCGTACCCATGAAGTGTGTGCCCGCATCGGCTAGAGGTTTCGTCGATTTCGCCAGCTCCGGCAAGGTTCCAATGCACACAACCTGGATCAGAATGTACGTAAAAGCGATGACGCCCATCGCGATCAGCAGCGCGCGCGGCAGATGCTTTTGTGGGTCGCGAATCTCGCCTGCTGGAATCGTCGCCATCTCGAATCCGGTGAACGCATAAAGCAGCAACAAAACGGATTGAGAGAAAGCGCCGGTCGCCGGACGCGCGCCCAACGCGAATGCGTGCGGATTAATAAAGAAGAGACCCACGCCGATGAAAACAAGCATCGGCACGAGCTTGCCTATCGTAAAGATGTTGCTGGCGATGGCCGCCTGTCGCACGCCGAGAATATTTAGTGCTGTCAGGATCAGCACCACCGCGACAATGATCAGCGCGCGCGTCATACCGGTGTTCGCGGGCGTCCAAAAGAAAGAAAGATAATTGATCATCAGGTTGCAGTTCGCGGCGAACGCCGTCAGACGCGCCAACCAAATCAACCAACCAACTTCGAAAGCGACCGCTGGACCAAAGGCTTCCTGCGCGTACAGGTAAGGGCCGCCGGTCTGTTCGAAACGGCTGCCGACTTCGGCAAAGCACAAGATGATCAGCATCACGACCAGCGCGCAGACCACGAATGCGATCAGACTGTACGAACCGATGAGCGAATACACTTTTGATGGGAGACCGAAGATGCCGGCGCCGATGATGCCGTTGATGGTGACGGCGACCAGGTCCCAGCGGCGGATGCCGCGGACGAGGCCCTCTTGTGAAGTTCGTGTCGTCAAGCGTTCGTAGGCATTTACCACAAAGACACAAAGACACGAAGCTAATTGTTGTCTTTGTGGCTTCGTGTCCTGGTGGTTTGGCTATGGTTGTCGCTGACGGAGCGCCTCTTGTGCGACTTCTTTATCGTCGAAATGAAAGACTTCTCGTCCTAAGATTTGGTAGTCCTCGTGACCTTTGCCCGCGATCAAGACGAGATCGTCCGTGGTCGCCTGGGCGATGGCGTGATGAATTGCTTCGCGGCGGTCGGCGATCTTTTTGTAAGGCTTGCCGGTTTTCTTAATTCCCTCTTCCGCATCGCAAAGTATTTGGTTTGGATCTTCGGTACGCGGATTGTCGGACGTGAGAATCACGACATCGCTCAGCGAGCCCGCCGCTTCGCCCATCGGCGCGCGCTTGCTGCGATCGCGGTCGCCACCACAGCCAAACAGCGTGATGATTCTGCCTTTCGTGACTTCGCGCGCAGTCCGCAAGACGTTTAGCAGCGCATCGTCGGAATGCGCGTAATCGACGACGACCGCGAAATCGCCATCATTCGGCACTCGCTCGAATCTCCCGGGCGCGCCCGTGCATTCCGACAACGCTTTGGTGATCGTTTCGAGCGAGTAACCGAGCGCAAGGCCGCTCCCGACAGCCGCAAGCGTGTTGTAGACATGCGGTGGCCCGACTAACGGCGACTGAAAATCGATTTCCGCAGCAATGCTATCGGCGTGCGGCACGTCCGCAGGGTGCGTGCCCGCTCCCACGCGCAGACGGAATCTCATTCCCGAAAGCGAGAAATCAGGATCATGCGCAGTAACATCCGCGTCCGACGTCACTGCGTACGTCACAACACGCAACCCCTCACGCTTTAGACGGTTCGCTAACTCCACGCCGTAGGGATCGTCAACATTGATAACCGAAGTCTTCGGCCGCGAACCCAGGCGCCCATCGAACAGGCGCTGTTTCGCGTACCAGTAGTTCTCCATCGTCTTGTGATAATCGAGATGGTCGCGCGTCAGATTGGTGAAGACCGCAACGGCATAGTCGAGTTCATCGCAGCGATGAAAATCCATTGCTTGCGATGAGCATTCCATCACCGCGGTCTTGCAACCGATGCTTACAGCCTGGCGCAGCAGCCTTTGCATGTGCGGCGCTTCGGGCGTGGTCCGATCAGCCTTCTTTCTTTCTTTGCCGAGCCGATATTCAACCGTTCCCGTCATGGCCACCGGCTCGCCGGCGGCTTCGGGAGTTGAAGCGATCAAGTACGCGCAAGTCGTCTTACCGTTGGTGCCGGTGATACCGACGAGATTCAGTTCTCGTGACGGATGGTGATGAACTTCAGCAGCAGCGACCGCCATGGCGCGGCGAATGTCTTCGACCTGGATCCAGGCGCCGTGGAAGTCGGCCGCTCGCTCGAGTTCGGAGATGACGCCGGCTGCGCCTTGCTGCATGACTTGCGGAACGAACTTGTGCGCATCGAAAAGTTCGCCGCGCACGGCGGCAAACAAACTTCCGGCCTTCGCTTCTCGCGAATCGTGTGTGACGTCGGTGATGACAGCTTTTAAATCACCGGAAGCGCCGCCGCCAGTGACGCGCGCGATGTCTGCGACCATCACCAATTGATTGGTCATCTTGACACCTCGGTACAGAACCGCGAGCAGTGGCGAGCGGGATAAAGATTCATACTGAAAGAAAGCATGTTTAGGAAGCTTGAGTTCTTAACCCGCTCGCTACAGCTCGCGGTTCTGTAACTGTTGCTCGCGAACCTGGCTCTGTCAATCAAGAGTTTGAAATCACAGGTTCGCGATTATAATCAACGCCGCCGTTTTCCGATATTCGCCCAACGTGTCAGTACCGCGAGCAGTAGCGACCGGATCGAGTATAGTCTGAGGAACACCTGCGATCGCGTCCCTACCGCTCCGGGTACCGACAGGAGGCGGAGGATACTAAATGAGACTTCTCATCACTTTCTCGTGTCTTATAACAATCATCACCAGCTTGATGCCCATGCCAAAGTCGACAACCGCCGCCGCAACAGACTACGACATCGTCATTCGCAACGGCCGCATCGTCGACGGCAGTGGACGTCCTGGCTACAACGCTGATGTCGCGATCAAAGATGACCGGATCGTTCGCATCGGCAACTTGCGCGGCGCGAAAGCAAAACGCGAGATCGACGCGCGCGGACAAGTCGTCGCGCCGGGATTTATCGACATGCTCGGGCAATCCGAACAGTACGTCCTGATTGATCCGCGCGCCATGAGCAAAGTCATGATGGGCGTGACGACGGAGATTACCGGCGAAGGCGAATCGATAGCGCCGGTGAACGATCGCATTCTCAAAGAACAGGAAGATTTTAATCGCAAGTACAACTTGACTGTCGATTGGCGAACGCTCGGCGAATACTTTACCCGCCTGGACAAACAGGGCGCCGGCGTCAACCTCGGCACTTTCGTGGGAGCGACTCAAGTGCGGGAATATGTGATTGGCTATGACAATCGCCCGCCCACCGCTGCTGAGTTAGAACAGATGAAGCAGTTAGTCGCCGACGCCATGAAGGACGGCGCGCTCGGCGTTTCAACTTCACTCCAATATGTGCCGGCGCGCTTTGCCAAGACTGACGAGATCGTGGAATTGGCGAAAGTCGCGCATCAATATGGCGGCATCTACATTTCGCATCAGCGCAGCGAAGCTAACGCGATCGACGATTCGATGAAAGAAGTTTTCGAGATCGCGCGCCGCGCAAACATTCCGGCTGAGATTTGGCACTTCAAGACCGCTTACAAAAAGAATTGGGGCCGCATGCCTGAGATGCTTGGCCGCATCGCCGCGGCGCGACGACAAGGACTGAAGATTACCGCGGACGTTTATCCGTATGTCGCGGCTAGCACGTCACTCAGTGCGTGTCTGCCGCCATGGGCGCTCGAAGGCGGCACCGACAAAATGGTCGCGCGCTTGAAAGACACTGAGACGCGCCAGCGTCTGAAAAAGGAAATCACGACCGACTCGAAAGATTGGGAGAACATTTATCTCGGCAGCGGCGGCGCCAGCGGCATTCTGATCGGCTCAGTCACAAATCGCGATTTGGAACAATGGCAAGGCAAACGAGTATCGGAAATCGCCGCGGCACAGAACAAAGATCCGCTCGATGCGCTGCTGGACTTCATCATCGCCGACCACGGCCAGACGGGCGCGATCTTTTTCATGATGAGTGAAGACGACATGAAAGCAGCATTGAAATCACCCTTGGTGAGCATCTGCACCGACAGCGGTGCGCGCGCAACTGACGGGCCCCTGGCAGGATCGAAATCGCATCCGCGCGGCTGGGGCTCTTATCCGAGAATTCTCGGCAAGTACGTTCGCGATGAAAAGTTGATGCCGCTCGAACTCGCGATTTACAAGATGACTGGCTTACCGGCCTCAAATGTCGGATTGAAACAGCGAGGTTTGTTGCGCCCGGGCTACTTCGCGGACATCACGATCTTCGATCCAAAGACAGTAATCGATCGGGCCACCTTCGAAGAACCGAACCAATACCCGGTGGGTATCAACTACGTGGTCGTCAACGGCAAGCTTGAAGTTGATAACGGGCAGCGGACGCCAGTCAATTCCGGTCGCGTGTTGCGCGGGCCGGGATATGTGGGCCACAGATAGACGCGGATCAGCGCGGATAAGAAAACCCAAATCAGTTCTCTGCTGACCCGCGTGTCATCCGCGAAATCCGCGGCTTAATTGTCACAGCGAGCCGATGATTCGGCGATACTCGTCCTCAGTGAACGCCTTCAGCGTCTCGGAACTGACGTTTCCCTGCGCGCCGAGCGCCAGCGTGGCTTTCGCGTACGTCTCATCGTCAGGCGCTTCCACTACCGTGACTAAATCGTATCGGCCCATGGTCAGGTAAGCATCCTTCAGCTTCAAACCCGCTTTTGCAAAAGCTTCGCGTCCGGCATCGAGCCGTTTACCACTATCTCTAACATTGGCGATTCCCTGACTCGTCCATTTCAACAGTGCAATGTAAGTTGGCATGGTTTTCTTCCTCGTCGATTCTCCGGATCTTCTAATCTCTGCGCTTTGCTGCCTCTTTAGCTCTCTTCAAATAGTCGCAGGCTGCCTGTGGAGCTTGCTCGTTCTTCCAGGTGGTCTCACCTGCGTAGAGCACGCATTGAACCACCGCCTGCTCGGTGAACTTCTGGCCCTTTTGGTTCTCTGCCGACGTCGCGGCGAGCGCCCGGAACGGAAGTAGGTTTTCAATATTAGCGGTCTTGTCAGGCGAGATTTTCACCACCCTGAGAAGTTGCCGCCGACCCACTTCAGCCTTTGTTGCCGGGTTAAGAAAAATGTAGTCCCAAGCCACGCCCTCAATTACTTTTGATCCGGTATTCTTTACTTTAGCGGAGTACACAAAGAAAGGCACAGGAACTCCTGGAGCATTACCAAAAACTCCGGTGTCCTGAGACGATGGATGGGCAGTGGCTAGCTGAATGTCGCGATTGGCTTGTTCCGCAGCCACCGTACCGGGCCGGATGGTTTGTGCCTGCGGCTGGGTTAAGGCAATACCTGTAGGAATAATCGCCGGATCGAAAGTGCCGGGAAGCCTGTTCTGCTTTTCCCACTTGAACTGAAGAATTTGAATACCCGAAGCGGCGTCGCTTCCGGTGGACTGCCCCGATGCCACAACAAAAGACAGGCTACAAAAAAGAAATAGAGAGGCGATTCTCCAAGCAGAGAGGTTTAGCGTCATAGAGAAGACACTCCTTTCGGGCTAGTTCGAAGAAGGGCTCAGTGACGAGGTGTTCGCGCGGTGCGAGCGTCGCTGTTTCTTCGATCATATAGAAGCATCACGGAGAAACGAATGTCGTGAAATATACTCTCGCGGCAAGAAAAATGCACCTGAAAAGCTGCGCCGTTGCCGCAGAAAATATCGCGCGTTAGATCTTAATAATGATGTTCTTCCGATACAGCAGCCACATCAAGAATAGCCACAGCAGGATGAACGAAATGGCGAAGGCCAGCGAGGCGTTGTTTGGCGAGAGCCATGACGCGAACAGGTGATCGTAGATGAAAGGCTGCAACGCCATCGGCGAGCCGTCCGGCTTTGTGATGTGAAGCAGCGAAGTGAACTTTCCCATAAAACCGGAGCTCATTCCCATCAAGCGCGCCATCACACCTGTCCCCACAAACAGCACGATCGCGTTTACACCGAAGATGACGAATGGCTTCGTCCACCATTTCGATCCCTTGATGTCGATGAGCCAATAGCACAACGCGAGAAATTCGAGAGCAAGTCCGGCGGTGAAGAAGACGTAAGAACTGGTCCACAGCGACTTGTTAATCGGGAACCAGGGGTTCCAGCACCAGCCAACGATCATGCAGGCGAACCCTGCCACCATCATCAACGCGACTTTCTCGATCGGGGTCTTCTCTTTCGCGCGAACTAAGTAACCGGTGAGCACGCCGAATAACGTCGTAGCCAGCGCCCCCATCGTGCTCAGAATTCCTTCCGGATCGTAAACGACTGCTTGCCGCCAGACGTGCGGGCCGAAGACCGTTCGGTCAATGTACGAAGCGAGACTTCCTTCTTTACTCAAGTCGCCAACGTAATGACCGGGGGCGTGACCGCGCGTCATGAGGAAGTGATAAATGATTAGCAGAGCGACCGCGATAATTGCCGTCGTGCGCGCGCGAGTGGTCAGATAAATAATTCCGGCGAAGAAGTAACAGACCGCGATGCGTTGCAGTACGCCGGGAATGCGAATTGTCGAGAAATTAAAATAAGGGAAGCCGGCCAGGAACTCGCCCAACAGAAAAATGATCAGCGAACGAATTGCGACTTTGATGAAGAGCGATTTGCGTGAATCACCGCGCTCTATCCTCTTTCCGAACGCGAGCGGGATCGCTACGCCAACAATAAACAAGAAGAACGGGAAGATAAGATCTGTAGGGGTCCAACCATTCCACTCGGCATGTTCCAGCGGCCAATAGATGTGGGACCACGTGCCGGGATTGTTGACGAGGACCATGCCCGCGATCGTGAGACCGCGGAAAACGTCGAGTGAAATCAGGCGTTGTGGTTGCTCAGACATAGGAAGTATCCGCAGATTTCGCAGATTCCGAGTCAGTACCGGGAGCGGTAGCGACCGGGTAACGTCGAATCTTTATCGTTGTCAAAATGCAGACCCGGTCGCTACCGCTCCCGGTACTGACTGTATATTCGTCATTGCTGTCGAGCAGGAATCGGCGCGACCGGTCGCGGACCTAGACCAAATTCCTCAGGATTCGGCAGCGTCGACGTCGCTTCGTACTTCCGGAGCGCTTCATCCATCTGCCGGCTCTTTCCCAGCCAAATTGAAGTCATCTGATCGTAACGGGCCAGCACGCTCTCCAACCAATACGGGCGATTCTCGCCGAGCCATTGCTTACGATAGCCCTCTTTCAGAATTGAAAGCTCCTCTGCCATTTCGCGCAGGTTGTTGTAAATCGCGCCCGAGTAATAACGCAGCTTCCGCGCTTTCACGCGATCGCCGAGATTGAGATACGCGTCCCAATATTGATCGCTGAACTTCTGCATGACTTCGAAGCGCCGGCCCATGTGATCGAAACGCTGCGCCGCGAACTTCATAGCCGCGACGGCGGAGCCGTTGCGGCGCGCGAGAGTTCCATCGCGAGTCAATGACTCCTGCACGTCTTCGACCATCAGACGCATGCTGCGAATCTTCTCGGCGCCGTTGCGCGCCTGTCCTATGAATTGCGCCGTGAACGGATCGCGCCAGAAGATTTCGTCAGAAGGCCCTGCGCCGAGAATTGTGCTGACACTTCCCAGCGCGCGCTCGGCTTTCACAAACTGATCGCCATCGTTGCGAAAGAATGCCCAATCAAAATCGCTATCGAACTTTTGAATGTCGACAGCTCCATCCTGCCATGATGCGGCGGCGCCGAGCGCGATCGGATGCCACGACATCTCGAACAATGTTTCGCCATCGTCGTCCCACGTCGTGTTCATCATGCCAATCGCGCCGGCCTTCTGTCCGTCACGCACAAAGTTGACAATATTCTTCGAAGCCGCATCGAGATTCGGAAAGACCTGGTTCCAAGTCTGTGCGCCGGGACAGACGAACTGTTCGAGGCCGGCATCCTGAAACGGTTTGATTGAAGACGAAAAGTCGTCGCGCGCGCCGTACTGCCAGTTCATCACGATCATGTCTTTCGGAATGTTGCCGATGAGATCGGGATGATGCAGCGCGATGTCGCCCCAGAACATCAGCCGCCGGTTGTATGGCTTCAGCAGATCGCGAACGCGATTCAAATGTTCGAAGTAAACGGCGCCGACTCCTTTTTCTTGCGCTTCTTTTCGACTCTGACCTTCGCCGAGTTCAAATGTTTCGTCTTCTCCGATGTGAAAGAAGGGGCCCGGAAATAGATGGTTCAGTTCCTGATACCAATCGGCGATCAACCTGTAGCTTTCCGGCTGTTGCGGCGAAAGCACATCACCGTAAGGCGTCTCCGCCAACTCGGCATACTTCTCAAGGCGCAGCGCTTTGTGAAGATGACCGAAAGTCTGTTGCTCCGGCACTAACAGAACGTGATAGTGCTGGGCGTACGTGACTAGCTCCTTAATCTCTCCGAAAGTGAGCGAACCGCCTTCCGGTCCAATCAGCGGATGTGCTTCGCTCGCGAACGTGTGCTCCATATAAAAGGAGTGCATGTTCAGCTTGAAATATGCCTCGGTGCGAATTTGCCGCTTGATGTAATCGACAGTAGGAACGGGGCCGCGGCTAATGTCGTCAGAAACTCCGCGCCAACGCATGGTGGGCCAGTCGACGATCTTCACGGCCGGAACAAAAACGTTTGCGCCTTCGCCACGTACAAGTTGTTTCAGAGTTTGCAGCCCGTAGAAAGTCCCCGTTTCAGTCTTTCCAGCGACGACCACCTGCTCAGCAGAGACGATAAGGACGTAACCTTCGGAGCTCAAATCGGCAGGAATGGTCACGCGGTTTCGCTTCACGAATTCACCGATAACCGGGGTGTCGAGTTCGCCGACCAAAATCGAGCGAGCGCGTCCTTTGCCAACCGTCAGCGAAATATCAGCACTCGTTTTCAGATCATCGATGAAGTCTTGCGCCGCGAATTGATCGTCGACAGACTTACCGTTCGCCAAAACCACGCACGTGCGTCGATCGATCGTAAAAGTGCCGGCACCTGTTTCGATCGATTTCGGAGCAGGAATGATCTGGATCCGCGCCGACTGTGCGGTGACTGTTGTGCAGGCAAACCCGATCGCCCAAACAATTACAATTCGCCATGCGAAAGTTCGTGTTAGAGTTAATCGTCGACACCGTAGATGGTTTATCGCTGACATAATTTTCGCTGATTGATCGATTGAAGGCGCCGCAGTATTTACCTGATATCCTCGTCGAATACAACACACTATGTCGTTGATGCTTGAAGAAATCGCCGAACAGCCGGCCGCGCTCGAGAAGACAATTTCCGAAGAATTCGAGAAAGTGGGGCGGCTGGCGTGGTCTGTTCGTTCGCGTGACATCGATCTGATTGTGCTCGTCGCGCGCGGCAGCTCTGACAACGCAGCGTTGTTCGGCCGCTATCTTCTCGAAATCACAACCGGCATTCCTGTTTCGTTATCAGCGCCTTCGGTTCACACGCTCTATCGCGCGCAGGTGAATTTCAAGCATGCAGTGGTGATCGGCGTATCTCAATCAGGCGAAGGCCAGGACATCAACTGCGTGCTTGAGAATGCGCGCCGCGGGGGCGCGTTCACCATCGGCATCACCAACGAACCGCAATCGGCGATGACGAAGTTGGTTGACGAGACTTTGTTGATGCACGGTGGAAAGGAACGCTCGGTCGCAGCCACGAAGACTTTCACCGGACAGATGATGCTGTTCTATATGATGGCGGCGACGCTGTCGCGCACGGGTTTGGCGATTGACTACCAGAAGATTCCGGAATTTGCGGCGCGCGCACTGGAACAGAAGCCCGCCATCGTCGAACTCGTCCAGCGATACGCTTTCATGGAAAACTGCGTGGTCGTCGGTCGCGGACTCGCCTACGCGAACGCGTATGAGTTTGCGCTGAAGTTGATGGAAACGTGTTACGTCGTCGCGGAACGATTCTCTTCGGCGGATTTTCTGCACGGACCAGTGGCGATGATCGAGCGCCACTTTCCGGTCTTTCTATTCGCGCCGCCCGGCGTGATGCATGACGGCACCAGCGATCTGATTCGACGTCTTCAGGAATTGCACGCGGAGACACTGGCGATTACTGCAGATCTGGAAACGGCTCGCGCATGCTCGCGCTCGATCATCATGCCGCGCGAAATTGATGAGTTTCTCGCGCCGATTCCTTACATCATTCCCGCCCAACTCTTCGCGGCATTGCTCGCGGAAGCGAAGGGTTTGGATCCAGATAAACCGAGGTCTCTTTCCAAGGTCACGAGAACTTTATAGTCCGCGAAGCGGACGTTCGGAAATAGCCCAGCACTTCAGTGCTGGGTCATCGCACGAGAAATGTATTAGAGCCTGTGAAACGGGCGACAGAAATTTTTGGTCGCAACTGATTCTGTCGTCCGCTTCGCGGACTTTGAAATCCGATTCTTGGCTCGGGTTCCCAGCGATGAATCGCTAGGCTATTTTCGATCGTCCGCTGCGCGGACTAAACAAATGAAAGCCTCCTCGGATTCTTCCAATCATCGGTCACACGGTTCTCTTCTGCGTGTCCTCGGCGTGACGTTCGGACTGGCAGTCACCATCGGCGGCACGATCGGCATGGGAATTCTGCGGACGCCCGGCGAAATCGCGAAGGGTCTGCCGACACCGACGCTGTTCATTGGCATTTGGATCGTCGGCGGTATTTACGCATTGCTCGGTGCAATCTCGGTCGCCGAATTGGGTGCGATGATTCCGCGTTCAGGCGGCTTCTATGTGTTCGCGCATCGCGCGCTGGGAAATTACGCAGGCTTCATTGTCGGTTGGAGCGATTGGATGTCGACGTGCGCGACCATCGCCTTGATCTCAATGGTCGTCGGCGAATACTCCGGCGTTCTGTTTCCCTCTCTGGTCGCTCATCAAAAACTGGTAGCGCTCGCAGTCACTTTGTTCTTTGCTCTACTTCATTGGCGCGGCGTGCTGTGGGGCAGTTACACACAAAACGTTACGAGCCTGATCAAGGTGCTGGCCTTCATCGCGTTCGGCATTGTGGCGCTGATTCATCCCGCTGCCAGTGCGCCAGTTGCCGCTTCGTCGCTGCCCGTCCCAACTGGTGTCGCCCTGTTCACCGCAATTATCGTCGCGTTGCAAGGCGTCTTGTACACCTATGATGGCTGGTACGGCGTCTGTTACTTCGGTAGCGAGGTACGCAATCCAAAGCGCGATGTGACCGTCTCGATGTTCGGCGGCGTTGTTTCGGTCGTGGCGATCTACGTGTTGATTAATGTCGCGCTGCTGCACTTGCTCGGTATTAATGGCATCGCCGGTAGTGAGCTCGCCATCGGCAAGGCCGCCGCCGTGATCTTTGGCCGTTATGGCGACACTGTCATTCGCGTGCTCGCCATTCTTTCCATGTTGAGTACCATCAATGCTTACACCTTGAGCGCGCCGCGGACGCTTTACGCGATGAGTTGCGACGGGCTGTTCACGCGTCATGGACAATCCGTGAACAAGGGCGGCACACCGACGATCACTCTGCTCATCAGCACGATCGTGGCCGCGGCTTTTATTCTGAGCGGAACGTTCAATCAGGTACTCGCAGTCGTAACGTTCTTTTTCGTCTCGTATTACACGATGGCTTTTATCTCAGTAATCGTTTTGCGCAAACGCGAACCGGATTTGCCGCGACCTTATCGCGTGTGGGGCTATCCGTGGACGACGTTGATTGTGATTATTGGCTCGATTGCGTTCTTAGCCGGAGCGGTGCGCTCTGATACGAGGAATAGTTTGTGGGCTTTAGGTCTCTTGGCGATCAGCGGTCCGGTGTATTTGAGCGTGAAGCAGTTAGCGCAGTCACAGAACCGCAAGCGCTAGCGAGCGGATCAAAGACGCGACATTGATACAGCAAGTACCTTACTCCTTTAAGTAGTCTGCTTGATCCGCTCGCTACCGCTCGCGGTTCTGTAACGCACGTCGTCAGCATCGCTCACCGTTCTGTAACGACTGATCTGCTGTGCTATTCTCGCTTTCGGCTTGCGAAAGTGGCGGAATTGGCAGACGCGCCAGACTTAGGATCTGGTACCGAAAGGTGTGGGGGTTCGAGTCCCCCCTTTCGCACCATCGTCAGTGAGCAGTTGGCAGTGAGCCGTGAGCCGTTGCTCGTGCTCCGGGCTTGCTGGATACAATCAGCATCCTTCGATACGAATGAACTGCTTACTGCTTACTGCTCACTGCTTACTGCTTACTTTTTTCTTATGAAGACTGAACTAAAAGAAATCTCGCCAACTCAAAAACAGATCGACATCGAAATCGAAGCTGATGCCGTGCGCAAGATCTACGATCGCATCAGCGACCAATACGCCAAGGGCGCAACTGTGCCCGGCTTTCGTCCGGGGCACGCACCGCGGGCTGTCGTCCGCACGCGATTTAAAGATCAAATTCGCACTGAACTGCTGCGCGAAATGATTCCTGAGGCTGTTCAGCATGCGATTAGTGAACACAATCTGGAACCACTCGGCGAACCGCAGCTAAATCTCGAGAACACAGAAGGTCTCGATGAGCTTGGACAGAAACCAATTTCGTTCAACGTGAACGTCGACGTGTTACCGGAGATTAAGCTCGGTAACTACAAAGGCATTGAGGTTGATCGACGGACGCGTCCGGTCACTGACGAAGATGTCGAGCAGGTCATTTCGCAACTGCGCGAGAACTCAGCTTCACTTCAGCCCGTTGAAGATCGCGGTGCGCAACTCGGCGACACAGTTACCGCGAACTTTCATGGCGTCTACGTTAACGAGCCGGAAGCGGAACCGATCAACGTCGAAGACGTGGATGTTGTGCTCGGCGGCCAGGGCGTCGTACACGCAATCACAGACAATCTCACCGGCGTGAAACCCGACGATGAAAAGACGTTTGTCGTCGATTACCCGGCGGATTTCAGCGCAAAAGGGCTCGCCGGCAAGACCATCGAATACACCGTCAAGGTGTCAGCCGTTCGTATCAAAGAGCTGCCCGATGTGGACGATGAGTGGGCCGAGAGCCTGGGCGACGAGATTGATTCGCTTGCCGATTTGCGCGCGAGAATTCGCTCAGATGTCGAAGCCCAGGCAAAGAATGAATCAGAAGGAAAGCTCCGCGCCGACCTCGTGCGCCAACTGGTCGACATGCATCAGTTCGAACTTCCCGAACGGCTCCTAGATCATCAGACCGAACATCGGCTGGAGTCGGTGGTGCGCGACATGATCGGTCAAGGTATCGATCCGCGTAATCCGGAACTCGATTGGGACAAAGCGCGCGACTCGTTGAAAGATCAGGCTGACTACGATTTGCGTGGTTCACTGTTGCTCGAACGGATCGCTGATGAAGAAAAGATCGACGTCAGTGACCAGGAGATCGAAGACGAGATCAATGCGATCGCTGACGCGTCGAAACAGTCACCAGAACAAGTGAAAGCTATCTTGACAAAGCAAGGTGGCGAACGTAGCATCGCTCCGAGGTTACGCAATCGCAAGACGCTCGACTTCTTAGTCGCGAATGCGAAGGTAACCGACAAAGAGTGGAAGGAAGAACAACAGGAGTCAGAAGTCGGAAGTCAGAAGTCAGAATAAACTCGTTCGTTTGATTCTGCTTACTGCCTTCTGCCGACTGCCTCCTGATTTACTATGGCGCTGATACCGATGGTCGTCGAACAAACGTCGCGTGGCGAACGCGCGTTTGACATCTACTCGCGACTCCTCAAAGACAACATCATATTTCTGGGAACTCCAATCGACGATCAAATCGCAAATTTGATCGTCGCGCAATTGCTTTTTCTTGAAGCCGAGGATCCGGAAAAAGACATCAACCTCTATATCAATTCTCCAGGTGGTTCAGTCACTGCGGGTCTGGCGATTTACGACACGATGCAGTTCATCCGGCCGGACGTGACAACCATCTGCGTTGGCATGTGCGCATCGATGGGCGCACTGCTGTTGACCGCGGGCGCGAAAGGCAAACGTTTCGCGCTGCCGAACTCACGCATACTCATTCATCAGCCCTCGGGCGGCATGCAGGGACAGGCCACCGATGTTCGCATTCATGCCGAAGAACTAATCCGCATTCGCGAATTGACTTCACAAATTCTGGCAAAACATACCGGCCAGAGTCTCGATCAGATTGAACTTGACGTTGAGCGCGATCGATATTTGTCTGCAATCCAGGCGAAAGAATATGGTTTAATAGACGAGGTGATTGCGCACCGCGAATAGCGCAGGTAATGAATGTGTTCGTCGTTTTGATCAGTTGTCACGAGCAACGAAACAGGCGGCCAGCTTGTCTCGGTCCTCGAATCTGAAATAGGCCCGACAATCTGAACAGGATGGAGTTCCCCGGACTATGGTAAGAAGAAGTGACGACACGCTCCGTTGTTCGTTCTGCGGCAAGTCGCAGAATGAAGTGAAGAAACTCATTGCGGGTCCCACCGTCTACATCTGTAACGAATGTATCGACATCTGCAATGAGATCATTAGCGACGATCAGCAGGCAGAGTCCGTAGCTTCACGACCGCCGCTCCCGAAACCCGGCGAGATCAAAACCTTTCTCGACGAATACGTAATCGGCCAGGACGAAACCAAAAAGCGGTTGGCCGTCGCTGTCTATCAGCATTACAAAAGGATCGAATTAGCTCGCCGCCGGTCCGAGGTCGAAATTCAAAAGTCGAACATTATTCTGATTGGGCCGACCGGGACCGGGAAAACGCTGTTGGCGCAAACGCTGGCGCGCATGCTCAGTGTCCCTTTTACGATAGTTGACGCCACGACTCTGACCGAGGCCGGATACGTCGGCGAAGATGTCGAGAACATCATTCTCAAACTTTTGCAGGCGGCCAACGGCGACGTTGAGCGAGCGCAGCAAGGCATCATTTACATTGACGAGATCGACAAGATCTGTCGCAAGGACGAGAACCCTTCGATCACCCGCGACGTTTCGGGCGAAGGCGTGCAGCAGGCGCTGCTCAAGATTCTCGAAGGAACGGTTGCTAATGTTCCCCCTCAAGGCGGACGGAAGCATCCGCATCAGGAATTCTTTCCGGTCGATACGACCAATATCCTTTTTGTTTGCGGTGGCGCGTTTGTGGGTTTGGAAAAAGTTGTCGAAAAACGGATGCGCAATAAGTCGCTGGGTTTTCATGCCGAAGTCAAGAGCGGTTCTCAGCGGCAGGCCGATGCTCTCGGGAACGTGCAGCCAGAAGATCTAATTAAGTACGGGCTGATTCCGGAGTTTGTTGGTCGGCTTCCGGTTGTTGGTGTTCTCCATGAACTCGATGAAGCCGCCTTGATCAAGATTCTCACCGAGCCAAAGAACGCGCTGGTTAAGCAATATCAAAAGAAATTCGACTTCGACAGCGTCAAGCTGCGGTTCACAGATGACTCGTTGCGACGTGTGGCGCAACAAGCCGTCGAACGCAAAGTCGGCGCGCGCGGCTTGATGATGATCCTCGAAGAATTATTGCTGGACGCGATGTACACATTGCCATCTCAAAAGCGGATAAAGGAATTTGTAATCACCAGCGAGATGGTCGAACGACATCGTGCAGTGCCGGGAGAGGGGCTGGCTGGAGTCGACGACGCGGCTGCCTAGGCTCGGAAATCTTTCTTAAAAAAAAGCGGCAACCCTGGGGTTCAGCAGGGTTGCCGCTTTTGCTTGAGGCGAGCCTCAAAAACTTTTCTTGCTCGCCCTGGCGTGGGGCGTTAGTGTCAGAGAGCATCGTGAGGAGCGCCTCTAGCCTTTAGAGGTTGACACGAGGTTTCGTCGGGTTTGCTGCTACTCACGTGCCATGCAAGAGTGAAACTCCTTCTCAATTCTGCGCCAGCGGATAAAGTTCTGCCCCTCAACCAATAAGCGTCCGACCACCGAACTGCTCGCGCCGATCAGATCGACAATTTCCACAACGATTCCCTATCCGATCGGATAGCGCAGCTAACACTTCGGATAGCCGAAAAAGTGCTTGCAAATGCTCTTGCTTGCGGCCGGGTACATGCGTACACTTGGCGCGACCCCGACGAAAACGTTTGCAAGATTCTCATGAAGCCGAGACTCGCCTCTATTACCGGCAAGTTGAAAGACACGGTTATCCCTATGACCGAAGGTCCGGTTTTGATTGGTCGCCAAACTGGCGCGAATCTGCGAATTCGAAATGCCGCGGTCTCACGGCGCCATGCGATGATCGAAAAGGAAGGCGATCGATATGTGATAGCCGACCTCGACAGCCGCAACGGAACTTTCGTTAACAACATTCCGGTCAAACGTTGCGAACTTCGCCACGGTGATCGCGTTCAAATTGGCGAGTCGGAATTCTTTTTTTTGATCGAAGAGACGGAAGACCCCTCCCAGACCAGCGAAATTCGTTTCGATGAAGTTCCATTGCTCGGCGGTCCCGCCGTCCGCATGACTTACAGCGATGCGATGTATGTGATGGCTCGCGACCTCAGCGCGTTTCTAAAAATCAGTACGACGATCAATGCAATTCGTAATCTTGACAAGCTGCAAAAGGCGCTCTTGGAACTTCTATTTGAGGTGGTCCCGGCTGGGCATGGAGCAATTCTCTTGACGGCGACGCATGCCGACTGTCCCGATGAATTTTCTTCAACGTTCGGGTTGGATCGCATTGCCGGACCGACGCAAACAGTCAATGTCAGCCGCACGATTGTGCGCCGCGCGCTGACAGATAAAGCCGCAATCATGCTAAGCGAGCCTGACAACAGCGACGATCTGAACACTGTAAGTTTGATTGCCGCGCGATCCCGCTCCGTGCTCTGTGTGCCTTTGATTATGCTCGATCGCGTGCTCGGCGTTATCTATCTCGACACCGACGACCCGACGACTAAGTTTGACGAGAGTCATTTGCAACTGCTCACGGCGGTGGCCGCGATTTCTGCCGTGGCAATCGAAAATGTGCGGAATTTCGAGCGATTACAAAGCGAGAATGCGCGCCTGCTTAGCGACGCGGATATCGAGCACAACATGGTCGGCGAGAGTCCGCTCTTGCAGCGCGTCTACCAATTGATTTCGAAGGTCGCTCCAACTGACTCAACTGTTCTCATCTCCGGCGAGAGCGGCACGGGCAAAGAGTTGGCGGCCCGCGCGATTCACCGCAACAGCCGCCGTGCAGATAAACCATTCATCGCCGTAAACTGCGCCGCGCTTGCGGAATCGCTTCTGGAAAGTGAACTCTTTGGTCACGAGAAAGGCGCGTTCACCGGGGCGCTTGTGCAGAAAAAAGGACGACTTGAAATTGCCGAGGGCGGTACGATCTTTCTCGATGAGATTGGCGAGTTGTCACTGGCGCTGCAAACGAAACTTCTGCGCGTGCTTCAGGAACGCGAGTTCGAACGCGTCGGAGGCAACCGAACGATTAAGATCGATGTGCGGTTGCTGGCTGCGAGTAATCGCGATCTTGAAGACGCAATGGTGCGCGGAGGCTTCCGACGCGATCTCTATTTCCGTTTGAACGTGGTCAATCTAAAGATGCCGACGCTGCGCGACCGACGCGAAGACATCCCGTTGCTGGCGAATTATTTTGCACGTAAATACGCCGATCGATGCAATCGCGTGGTTTTTGGAATTTCACCCGAAGCGAAGCGTTTGCTCATGAATTACGAATGGCCCGGCAACGTGCGTGAACTGGAGAATGCCATTGAGCGCGCTATTGTGCTGGGCACGACCGACCATATTTTGACAGATGATCTTCCAGAGGCTGTGGTGGAATTTCAGGCAGATCCAACCGGCGAGTCTGGCTCGAACTACCACGAACAGGTCGTGCAAATGAAGAGAAAAATGATCGTTGACGCGGTAAAGCAGGCAAACGGGAATTACACCGCGGCGGCGCGTCTGTTAAACCTCCATCCGAATTATCTACATCGACTTATCCGAAACCTGAATTTAAAAGACGAATTAAATCGATAAATCGACAAACAAACTCAATGATCTCAGTAGTGGCGGCGTCCGGCCAAAATAGTTTACAATCACTCCGGTTAATAAAGGGCAAGAGACGACATACTGACCTCGCCCTTTTCCGACTTTTGTTGCGGGATCAATAAGAGACGCCGAGTATTCATCGTTTACTTGTTTGTTCCGCGCAAATCTTCAACAGTTTTTCGTTCAATTTCCGTAGTAGCCAATCATGGAAGAATATTCAGACCGTACCCCTGCTGACATCGCGCGTTATCCAATGGTGCCGATTCGCGATGTCGTCATCTTTCCCTTTACCAAAGTAGCGTTCAAGATCGGACGCCCGGGCTCAGTTCGAGCGCTCGAAATGGCCTTGGCGTCTGATCGGACAATTTTTCTGTCGACGCAACACGACGCGACAGTTGATGAGCCGTCACCGGAACAAATCTATGGCGTCGGCACGATTGCGCGGATTTTGCAGTCGCAACGCCAGGAAAACGGCCAGATCAAGGTTGTCGTCGAAGGACGCGAACGCGCCACGACGATTCGGGTTGAAAATAACAACGGAGCGTTTACTGCTCTAGTGCGCCGCGCACCAGTCGCCAGCGAAGAAGGCGTCCGAACGGATGCGCTCGTCCAAAAAGTTGCGCAGCTAATCGAACAACATCTGCGGTTAGCGCCGGATGTTCAGCCCGACGCACTGCAAACCGCCATGCGCAACGCCGATGCGTCGCACATGGCCGACGCCCTGGCTTCGCAGTTGCGAATTTCAGTTGAGGACAAGCAGGGACTGCTCGAACTCTTCTCGACGCAGGCACGATTGGCGCGCCTGATCGAGATTCTCGAAATTGAGTTAGAGAAGCGGCAGCTTGATCGCACGATTCAAACGCGTGTGAAGCGCCAAATGGAAAAGGCGCAGAAAGAGTACTACCTCAACGAGCAAATCAAAGCGATTCACAAGGAACTGGGTCGCAAAGATGAACGCGCGGAGCTCGATGATTTGAAAAAGAAGATCGAAGAAGCCGGCATGACCGAAGAGGCGAAGGAAAAAGCGCTTCAGGAATTGCACCGGCTGGAGGCGATGCCGCCAATGTCGGCGGAAGGCACAGTTTCGCGCACCTACATCGACTGGTTGCTCAGCGTGCCGTGGAAACAGAAATCAAAAGAGATTAAGGATCTAAGCAAAGCGGAAGAGGTGCTCAACGAGGATCACTTCGGCCTGGAAAAGATCAAAGACCGCATCCTGGAATATCTCGCCGTTCGTCAGCTTGTTAAGAATCCGAAGGGATCGATTCTGTGTTTCGTCGGGCCCCCGGGAGTCGGCAAGACGAGCCTCGGCAAATCGATTGCTCGCGCGACTGGCCGCAAGTTCGTGCGCCTTTCACTCGGTGGTGTTCGGGATGAAGCCGAGATTCGCGGCCATCGCCGCACCTACATTGGCGCGCTGCCCGGACAAATCATTCAGATGATGAAAAAGGCGGGCACGGTTAATCCGGTGCTGCTGCTCGATGAAGTCGATAAGCTCGGCACCGATTTTCGCGGCGACCCGAGCGCCGCGCTACTCGAAGTCCTCGATCCGGAACAGAACCACATGTTTCAGGATCATTATCTAGACGTCGAGTACGATCTTTCCAAAGTTTTCTTCATCGCGACCGCGAACGTGCTGCATACGATTCCGCCCGCGTTGCAGGATCGACTGGAAGTGCTGCGGCTGTCGGGTTACACCGAACGCGAGAAACTCGAGATTGCCAAGCGACACTTGATTCCGAAGCAGGCCGAATCGAATGGCTTGCGTCCGGAACATTTTGAATTCACTGACGAAGGCGTTCTCGAAATTATCCGCCACTACACACGCGAATCCGGCGTGCGCAATCTCGAGCGTGAAATCGGATCGTGCTGTCGCAAGATCGCGCGCAAGTTTGTCGGCGGGACTGTCCCGGAAGGTTTCAAGGACGAAGTCGGCGCGGAACGCGTCCAACAGATGCTTGGCCCGATAAAATTCCGCCAGCAGGGAATTGCCGCAGAAAGTGAAATCGGCCTGGCCACAGGGTTGGCATGGACGGAAGTCGGCGGCGAAGTGCTGCAAATTGAAGCCACATTGGTGAAGGGCCGCGGCGTCGTCACGCTCACCGGCAAACTTGGGGAAGTCATGCAGGAGTCGGCGCAGGCGGCGTTGACCTGCATCAAATCACGCGCCGAACGACTGGGCATGAGCCTCGACTTTATTCGCAAACGCGATTTGCACATTCATATTCCGGAAGGCGCTATTCCAAAGGACGGCCCATCCGCCGGCATCACCATGGCCGTCGCCATGGCATCTGCGCTGATGCGCGTCGCGGTCAGCAGGAACGTCGCGATGACTGGCGAGATCACTCTGCGCGGTCGCGTGTTGCCCATTGGCGGCGTGAAGGAAAAGCTTCTGGCAGCTCACCGGTTTGGTATTGACACAATCATTCTGCCAAAGGACAACGAAAAGGATTTGCCGGAAGTGCCGGAAGAAATTCGGAACGCATTGACCATTAATCTGGTCGAGACGATTGACGAAGTCATCGCCCTCGCGCTCGTTGAGGAACCTACAACCGTCGAGATCGCGGACGAAGCCAAGACTCCGCCGATCTGGACCACCGAACCGCCGCCGGGCTTGCAAACACCTGCGGAGCAATAATTCTGTCAACACCACCTGCACTTGGGGGTGGTGTCAGAACCGGGAACGATAACGACTGGCGAAGGTCGTTCCTTTCATTATCGTTCGCGGTTCTGACATGACATCGACTGACCACCGTTTGTCACGGCAAACGATCTATAAACTCGATTTGATCTCTTAACCACTAAGGAGCACGAAAAGATGGGCAAACATGAAGATGCAGATCTGATTCTGAAACTGTACGACCTCCGCCGCGAGACGGTTATGCGCGATGCGCGTAACTGGCTGTTCACCTTCAACCCGACCAGCATTCAGGATGTGATGAACGTGATGGTTGGCGAACACAGCGGCCACCTGCGCATGGTGATTTCCTACTGGGATATGGCCTGCGCGCTGGTCAACAATGGCGCGATCGACGAAGAGCTGTTCAATCAAACCAACGGCGAACATATTTTCGTCTACATGAAGATGGAACCGGTGCTGGAAGACGTCCGCAAGATGTTCGACAATCCCGACTTCCTGAAGAACCTCGAAGCGGTCGTCAAGCGCATTCCAGGCATCGATGAGAAGCTTCCGGCAATGCGCGAACGCATGAAAGGATTTGCGGCTGCGCGCGAAGAACGAGCTGCCGGCGCGAATGCTTAGTAAACGTCGCGGCGAATCTTTGAATGCGAATCATTAGCGCGAAATTCGTCAAGAGCGCATTCAACGAAACAGATTGGCCGCGCGACAAACGACCCGAAATCGCTTTCCTCGGACGCTCGAACGTGGGGAAATCAAGCTTTATCAATTCCCTGCTCGGCGTCCGAGGCTTAGCGCGCACCTCTTCGACACCCGGTCGCACGCAAGCGCTGAATTTTTTTCTCATCAACGACGATTTTTGGTTTGTCGATCTGCCGGGCTACGGCTACGCGCGGGCGCCGAAAGACGTACAAGCACAGTGGAGTGCGGCCGCGTCAGAGTATCTCGAGAAGTCCGAGCAGCTGGCACTTTCGATTCACTTGATTGATGCGCGGCACGAGCCAAGTGCGAAGGATTTGCAATTGCGCGAGTGGCTCATTCATAACGGCAAGCCTTATATTATTGTTGCGACCAAGGCCGACAAGCTTTCGAACAATCAATTGGCAAAGAACATCGCGTCGGCAAAGAAATCGCTGAATCCCTCGGACGTCATTGCGTATTCGGCGATAACAGGCCGCGGTGCAAACGAGGTCTGGCGCATGATCTCGCGGGCGATCAAAGATTGAGCGCAGCACAATTTTGTTAACACTTGGGACTTGCGCTTTTTTAGCTTTTGTTTAGAATAGGGTTTCCAAACTGAATCAGAGCCAAAGACGAGAGCATTTCCGACCAGTTCTGATCTGAGACCACGCGTATCCTGCCAGCGGCATCCAAATCACGATTACTTAAACAGTCTGGATTCGCGCGGCAGCAGTTGGCATAAACCGTTTTCCGGTGGAAGCCCCCACACGAGCTTCCCCGACGACTTTCCCGTTTGACCGGCATCGCTCAAATCAATTGACAGCATGCTGAAATCTCAACCCGTACGGCGGCTTTTTGGCCGCCAATGAAAGAACTGATATGGCAAATAGAAGAAGAACGAACCCGAGTAGCGGCGACAATGGCGGCGCCGTTGCAACTGTCGAAGCCGCGGACGATTACATCCCCAATAAAGACGGCAAAGAAGAAGTTTTTAATCTGTCTGACCTGAAAGAGATGTCCATCTCGGCGCTCACTGGGATCGCCAAGAAGATGGACGTACCCGGCGCCACCGGCATGCGCAAGCAGGAGCTGATTTTCAAGGTTCTCGCCGCGCAGACCGAAAAGAGCGGCCTGATTTTCTCTGAAGGCGTGCTTGAGACATTGCCCGATGGCTTCGGCTTCCTGCGCGCGCCGGAATACAACTACCTGCCGGGTCCGGATGACATTTATGTTTCCCCCTCGCAGATACGGAAGTTCGACCTGCGCACCGGCGATACCATCAGCGGCCAGATTCGTCCGCCCAAAGAAGGCGAACGCTACTTCGCGCTAATCAAAGTCGAGGCGATTAATTTCGAGTCGCCTGAGCAGGCTCGCGAGAAAGTTTTCTTCGACAACCTGACGCCGCTCTATCCGGCAGAGATGCTGCGGATGGAAGTCGACAACGAAAATCTTTCGGCCCGCGTGATCGACCTGGTGACGCCCATCGGTAAGGGCCAACGCGCTTTGGTCGTTTCGCCGCCACGCACCGGTAAGACCATGCTGCTGCAGACGATCGCCAATTCAATCGCCCAAAATCATCCCGAAGTGACATTGATCGTGCTGCTGATCGACGAACGTCCCGAAGAAGTCACCGACATGCAGCGCTCGGTCCAGGGCGAAGTGATCTCGTCGACATTCGACGAACCACCGACGCGTCACGTGCAAGTCGCGGACATGGTGATCGAAAAAGCGAAGCGGCTGGTCGAGCACAAACGCGACGTGGTGATCCTGCTCGATTCGATCACGCGTCTCGCGCGTGCCCATAACGCAGTCGTGCCGCCCAGCGGCAAGATTCTCTCCGGCGGTATTGATTCAAATGCGTTGCAACGCCCCAAGCGATTCTTCGGCGCCGCGCGCAACATCGAAGAAGGCGGCTCGTTGACGATCATCGCCACCGCCCTAATCGATACTGGCTCGCGCATGGACGATGTAATTTTCGAAGAGTTCAAGGGCACCGGCAATTCTGAAATCCATCTGGACCGCCGGTTGAGCGACAAGCGCCTGTTCCCGGCCATCGACCTGCAACGCTCCGGCACCCGCAAGGAAGAGTTGCTGATTGCGAAGGAAGATCTCAGCCGCATCTGGGTGATGCGTCGCGTGCTGAATCCGCTGTCACCGACCGAGCAGATGGAAGTCGTGCTCGAGCGTTTGGAAAAAACCAAGAGCAACGCAGAGTTTCTGGCGTCAATGCAACAGTAACCGCAAAGATGAAGGATGAAGGCGGAAGGATGAAGAAGTTTTTCAATCGATCAGCTTTTCATCCTTCATCCTTCTGAATTCATCCTTGCAGTGCATGCGTGTTGCCATCCTTTCATCCGAAGCGCTTCCCTTCGCCAAGACCGGCGGCCTCGCTGACGTTTCCGGATCGCTAACCAAAGCCCTGCACAACGAATCAGTTGATTCGCAACTGATTCTTCCGCTCTACGATCAAGTCGATCGCGACCTGCTCACCGGAACTTACGTCGAAGATCTGGAAGTGAACTGGCGCGGGCGCAAACCGCAAGTCCCCGTGCGTATCAGCGATGCGCTCGGCGCGCCGACTTATCTCATCGAAGTACCGCATTATTTTTCGCGAAAAAACATTTACGGCGATTCTGATGACTTCGAGCGCTTTGCGTTTTTCTGTCGCGCAGCCATCGCGCTGCTTCAGCGCATCGGCGATAAGCCGGACATCGTTCACCTGAATGATTGGCCCTGCGGATTTGCTTCAGTTGAATTGCGCGCGCGGCGCCGTCACGAGCCATTCTTCAAAGAGACGCGCGTTCTTTTCTCGATTCACAACCTGGCGTACCAGGGAGCGTTCGATCCCGAAAATCTTTGGTGGATGGATTTCGCGGCTTATCGCGATGCCTTCATGTTAGGCAACGCGGCGTCGGCCCTGAAGGCGGGCATCGTGGCGGCAGACGCGCTGTCAACCGTCAGTCCCAGTTATGCGCGCGAGATTCAAACGCCGGAACAAGGTTATGGTCTTGAGTGGTTGATGCGGGCGCGCAGCGATCGTCTGACCGGCATCACTAATGGTGTGGATTACGACGTTTGGAATCCGGAAACGGATCCGCACATCGCGAAGAACTTTTGCGCCGATGACCTTTCGGGAAAGCGCGAGTGTAAAATTGATCTCCTGCGGCGCTTCAAACTTCCCGAAGAACCTGAGCGACCAATCATCGCGATCATTTCTCGCTTGGTCGGTCAGAAAGGTTACGATCTGATTCGCCAAGCCGCCAGCGGGATTCTCAATGCGGGGGTGTTCTTCATCGCGCTCGGCGCGGGCGCGCGTGAGTACGAAGACTTCCTGCAAAGTTGGCATGACACTGCGCCGCACCGCGTCGGCATCTACAAAGGCTATGCAGGCGAACCACTCGCGCACCAGATCGAAGCCGGCGCTGATATGTTCCTGATGCCTTCTTTGTACGAACCGTGCGGTCTAAATCAAATGTACAGCATGCGGTACGGCACCGTTCCGATTGTGCGTGCAACTGGCGGACTCGACGATACCGTTCAGAATTTTGACGAAAACACCGGCGCCGGCAACGGCTTCAAGTTCGGCCCGTACGCGGCCGCGGCTATGCTTGAAAAAATCCGCGAAGGGCTTTACTTTTATAACAAGCCGGAAGCGTGGAAGAAGATTCAGCGTAACGGAATGGTCGCAGACAATTCCTGGTCCGCCGCAGCCAAGAAGTACATTCGGCTTTACGAGTCAATGCTTGATTGATGCGGCACACGCGAGCATAGATTCCCAAACGAAAGACAGTTTTTAAGGAGCCCAAGTAATGAGCGAGAACGTAACAGAAGTTAGTGATGCCAGTTTTGAAAATGATGTTTTGAACAGCGACCGGCCGGTGCTGGTCGATTTCTGGGCGGCGTGGTGCGCGCCGTGCCGCATGCTCGCGCCGACAGTCGAAGCCGTCGCCGATAAGTATGCCTCGACAGCCCGCGTCGTGAAATTGAACGTGGACGACAACCCGTCGGTTTCACAGCGCTACGGCATCAAGGGAATTCCCACCTTGATTCTCTTCAAGAATGGTCGCGAAGAAGAGCGCGTAGTCGGCGCCACTTCCGAAGGCGCTATTTCACGCATGCTGGATAAGCACATCAGCACCGCCACCGCGGCGTAAGTTTTTTTAAATTCCGGGCGCGGCTTAGTTTGTTGATGCAGCAAGCCGCGCCTGTTTTGTGTCTGACGACGTCCCATGTCCAAAGTCCAACGTCCAAAGTTGTATTGGCGCGTAGTCGAAGGGACTTTGGACCTTGGACTCTGGACCTTGGACTAACGCATGGTTATCGCAGTCATCGGCGCCCAATGGGGCGATGAAGGTAAAGGCAAGATCGTTGATCTGCTTGCCGAGCGCTTCGACATCGTTGTCCGCTACCAGGGCGGGCACAATGCCGGTCACTCAGTTCAGGTCGGGGACAATTCCTTTGTCTTGCACCTCTTGCCGTCCGGCATCGTGCACGAGGGCAAGACGTGCGTGCTCGGCAACGGCATGGTCATCGATCCGAAAGCGTTTTTTGAAGAAGCCGATCGACTGTCATCTCAGGGGATTCAGGTCACGCCTGAACGGGTGAAAGTCAGTTCGCGCGCGCATCTGATTCTTCCCTATCACCGCGCGCTCGATCACACGAGCGAAGAACGGCTCGGCAACGAGAAGGTCGGCACAACGCTGCGCGGCATCGGGCCGGCGTATGAAGACAAAGCCGGGCGTCGAGGCCTGCGAGTTGCCGATGCACTAGTGCCCGAAGTTCTGCGCTCACGTATCGAGCGAAATCTGGAAGACGCGAACCGAATCATCGAGGCTTATGGCGGTGAGCCACTCGACGCCGACACGATCATCATTGAGACATCCTTTCTCGTCGAACGTCTCGCGCCATTTGTCGCCGACACAAGTCACTTTTTGAATCAAGCGGCCGCGGCGCGGCGCACGATCTTGTTGGAAGGCGCCCAAGCGACTCTACTCGATGTCGATCACGGCACGTATCCGTTTGTGACTTCATCGAGCACGACCGTGGGCGGCGCGTGCGTCGGCACCGGTCTCGCGCCGAAACACATCACCGGCGTGCTCGGCATTGTGCGCACCTACACAACCCGCGTTGGCGAAGGGCCTTTTCCGACTGAAATGCTTGAAGGTGAATCCGAACTTGGGCAGCTTATTCGCGAACGCGGCCGGGAGTACGGGGCATCGACTGGCCGGCCACGTCGTTGCGGTTGGTTCGACGCCTTCGCCACACGCTACGCCGCTGAAATCAATGGCTTCACCGCCGTGGCGTTGACAAAGCTCGACGTGCTCGACGCGTTGGAAGAAATCAAAGTCTGCGTCGGTTACGAGTTGAACGGGAAGAAGTGCGATTCCCTTCCCTCGGTCTCGCATGAACTTCGCCGCATCACACCGATTTACGAAACACTGCCGGGTTGGCAGACTTCGACGGTTGGCGTTACTGACTTAAGTGATCTGCCTCGGTATGCGCGAGAGTACGTCAACTTCCTCTCGAACCAGATCGGCGTGCAGATTGGTCTGATCTCAACGGGGCCGGAACGCTCGCAGACGATCGTGGTGCGCGAATCCGTGCTGGCGGAATGGCTGCGATAAGAGTCCAATGTCTCGAGTCCAAAGTCCAATCTTCGCTACGTTACGAGTCCAATGTCCCGAGTCCAAAGTCCAATGTTCGCAATTCGTGTCTTGAGTTTTTGACCTTGGACATTGGACTTTGGACATTGGACTTCTTAAACTGCTTTTCATTCGTGGGCCGATAGCTCAGTTGGTAGAGCAACTGGCTTTTAACCAGTGGGTCGCAGGTTCGAGTCCTGCTCGGCTCACCACTGTTGGTGATAAAGGGCTTAGCTTTTCAACGCTAGGTTAGGTCAACTTAGGTTGACCAACTGGCTAGGGAGTTAAGCCTTTATGCTTTCTAAGTTGTTTGATGAATTTGTTAAGGAACGAATCTACCTCAAGGGTGTTACTAAGAAGACAGTAATCTTCTACAGGAATTCCTGGGCTTCATTTGAAAAGCATCACTCCGGGGATTTAAGTAAACAGAGTCTCAAAGATTATGTTACTGCCATGCGGCAGGCTGGAATCAAGCCTGTCTCGTGCAATACCTATATCTCCTGTATCAATGCCTTCCTTCGCTGGCTGCATGAAGAAGGTCATTATCCCGAACCGTTGAAAATCGCAAAGCTCAGAGTCGAAAAGAAAGTCCTGAAAACATTCAGCGAGCCACAGTTACAACAGATTATTAGGTTCAAGCCTAATAATTTCTCACAACGCCGAATTCATGCCCTACTCTGCACTCTGATTGACACTGGCGTTCGGATTGAAGAGGCGCTTACGCTTCGTACCTCGGCGGTAGATTTCGATAACCTTCTTATCACGGTCAGAGGCAAGGGCAACAAAGAACGGATAGTACCCTTTAGCTTTGAGCTTCGTAAGGTACTTTTCAAATTTGTCCGCAGGCACAATCAGAAGTTTCTTTTCCCTGTGAGGAGTGGCGGACATCTTGAGTACCATAATGCTCGGAGAGACTTTAAGGACTTAATGACTGCGCTTGGAATTGAGTTGCCTGGGTCGTTTCATAACTGCCGGAGAGCGTTTGCTAAAAACTATCTTCGACGGCGGGGCAATCTGCGCTACCTGCAAAACGTTCTAGGGCACGAGAGCATTGTTACAACGCAAGGATATGTGGAAGTTGAATTAGAAGCCCTGCAAGAAGCACACTCCGAGATTTCTATACTTGAAAATATTCATTGACGAAAGCTTCTTTGAGAGCAGAGAATGTTTGTTGTGGATATTGGCACACCTCTGGCCATTGTTGGTGGAATTGCGGCTGCCGTGTATATCGTTGAAACCGCCAGTAAATATGGCTATGCCTTTTTAAAAAAAACTTTTTTATAGAATGATGTTGACAAGTAAAAAGAGGGGCTGTAAGAATACATATGCGAACCGCCCAAGAGGCGGTTTTTTCATTTATACCCAACGCTATCATCCTCTCATTTATTCATAGACGGGCGAGCTACCGAGATTTCTGAAAGTAACTCCTTCCAAAACTTCTCTGTATTTAATTCACTCATAAATATTCGTCTTTCGTTATCTCTAACATACCCTTGTTGAAAAGATAATTGTCCCCAATAACGCTTTTCTTCTAAAGGTAATTCTAGATATTCTTGATAAGTAATTCGTTCACGCATTTTTAAGTAAGTCTTTAAAGAATTGTTCAGTGTCACCGCCGGTTAGGTTAGAATGGTTCGAATCCAGTTAAAGGGGAAAGCAATGAAAAAAGGAACAGCTCCAAGGATAGCGAAGATAGCGGCTAGGGTCTTAGATAATCCTCAATCCAGTAAGCCGGCAAAGATTGTCGCGGCCAGCGCACTTACGCAGAGCAAGGCTCCGGCTGAACAGACCTCAAAACGCGTGGCTACTGTGGCTTCACACATTCTCCAAGACGATAGATTCGGCAAGGACGCAAAAACTTTAGCTGCGAGTGTCCTGGCCCAAAAGGAATAGTTACTCAAACTGCTTCATCATTTCCAGTAAGCATTTCTTTTCACATTTCTTGTCGTGATTCTCTAATTCTGAGTGGGCTTGTTTCAGTTCTTCTAGGGTTAGGGTAGTTTCGTAAGAGGTCATTAGGTTAGAGTCGGCATGGACCAGAAAATTAGAGTAAAAGTCGGCGACAAATTTCATATCTATCCTGAATCCGATATAACTGTAATTCCGGGTCTTTATCCCAAGGGCGAGAGAAAAGAGATTTTCGTGGAAGTAACATATGCTGGTCAGACTATCAGGGGTACAGTTAGCGCCAGCGAGGCGAAGAAATTGTTGCCAGAGACAACCGCAAAACACCTTCTAGCTAAGATACGTAAAGAGGAAAAAGATAATCCCATCGTAGTAATCGACAAACCCATCACTCGTCGTGACTGAAGAATCAGGCGTCTCTGTTATAGCCAAAATATTCTTTCTCATACTTTTCAATCAGCCCTTCAAACACCGGTTTCAAGATTACGAAATCTACTTTGGGTAAGTTAGTGTCCTGAGCCATTAACCTCAGCTTCTCTGCTCGGTCGGGATATTTTTCCTTGAACCAATCTGCGGCTTCTATCGGGTGCTTGTGCCACCAAAAGATATGACAGCCATTACAGAGCGTTTTTATGTTGTCCATCTCCCAAGCCATGCGCGGGTATCTTCCCTGGGGGTAGACGTGAGATGGGGCGAGACCATTTCTCTGGCCGCACCTGACACACTGGAGACTGTCCCTTAGAAAGACCGCCCTGGCTCGGAGCTTCTTCATGAGCGCGAGGCTTACGGGTGCGCGTTTCTTTGGCCTCTTAGGTCCGGGCTTGTAGCCTAGCCTAACTCCCCTTTGGGAGTGTTTTTGTTTAGCTGTGAGTATATGGGTTTAGGTTAGCGAACCTTTAGGGTTCGCAGCACGGTCATTTAAGTATTGAAGCTCTTTTAGAATTTCCAGCATCAGGTCAAACTCTAAAGCGGCCTCTTCTTTTACTCGATAGTGAATTAAATTTAGGCGCTTACGCTCAAACCACTTCCATGAAGCGCGGTGCTGTTTGAATTCTTCTTTGCGTTGTTTGGTCATAAGTTCGACGTTAATGATTGAAACTTTAAGAACTTTTCCTTGGGAATGATGGCGCTGATATTGTCTGGAACATCTCCAGTCTGTTTCTTGGGGTATCGATTGTAGAGTCTGCGGGCTTCGTTCATCGGAAGGATGTAGGCTTCCTGGGGTGTGCCGATTATCAGATAAGCACTTTGAGTTTGAAGTAGGCTCTTTCTCTCTAGGCAATAATTCCCGGTCTGGTCGCTCATCAAGTCATGCTTAATCTCAATCGGAATTGAAGTCTTGCCTCTTGTAATTATCTGGTCGTATGCGGGTGTGTTCCCCTTGGCTCTCTTGATAGTCCATCCGCGACTTCTAAAAAATTCTTCGATGTAATCTTCGAATACTTTCCCTCTCTTAATGTCTTGGGCCATCTTTTGATACATGCCCCCCAACACAAGGTTGGGGAGAGTCTTCTAAATCCCATCTTTCGATGAGGGGCACGTAGCTAACGATTCAAACGAGCCTGTCTCCTTGCATACTCTGCGGGTGATAAAATCATCTCTTTCGAACTTGTTCCGTAAGCGTGTCCTATCTGCCAGCCGTTTAAGTTACACGTCACCTTATGGACCGGACACCTTAATCTTCTGAGCCTGTAAGAGTGGGGTGGTTTGCCTTTGTAGTAGAACCTGAAGATTAGTGGAGAGCCACACTTAATTGGGTGATGAAAGTATTTGTTTTGGTATTCCTCTTGGGGAGTCACTGAGGTTAGGTTAGCGCCGCTCTAGGCGGCTTGGCTGGCGGCAGGATTTGATACCTGCAAGTAACTCGACCCAATAAGGCATTATCTACTTAGCCTTTTCCAGGCTGCGTCTATTTTCTGATGATGTGTTTCACGCGCTTGAAATGCTTGCGCATAAGTGCTGCTGTTATCGCATCTTCAGCTTCCGCCACGCCAGCCGGAAAAGCTGCCTACCTTAATCGTAGCAAGGCTATTAGAATGGTCAAGTAAAGTTATCCACAGGAGAAATATGTTCTTCCGTTCACTCATTATCTCTGAAGTCATCTTTCATGATTTGAAGGGTAAGGGTGATGTCGTCTTTCGGCCCGATGATAAGCATGAAATTGCGATTCGTGAACTTACGAAAGAGGAAATTGAAAACGTAAAGATTTACTTTATGAGCGGGTTCGCGGTATCGCTAACTTGTGAACGCGAGCCAACACGCAATGCACGAGCTATTTTCGACGCATTAGCACAACGGCGATTACCGGAAGGAACAAAAGAAGAAGAAAGGGATAAAGAATTCTTCAACGACAGAGGCGAATTTGACGAAAAGTACTTTAATGAAGACGGCGGGTTGGCAATAAAGATACCAGCCGAACGTTTCGATAATTCATTTCAAGTCTTCGTGGAAACCGTCGCCTTGGAGATGAATGATTACGTCGATAATTTTGTACGCGTTCTTCGCTGGCGCGGCAATGGTTCCGGTCCCAATCGACCGGTTCAAGGAATCGGAGGCATCAAGTGGTCCATCGATAAGAAGGCTTGGCATTGGCTACCCGAAAAGAGTTATTCAACAAAGCTTGAGCACACCTCCATGCTTCACACGACGGATGAAATAAAGTCCGACGTAGAAGAATTCTTAGCGACCGGCATTGAAGAGTCTTTCGGCCACGAGCTTCTGTATGAAGCGTGGCATCAACGCGGTGAGAGTCCGCGAAGTGCGTTAATATTAGCAATCGCCGCGGCGGAAGTTGGACTTAAGTTCTGTATCGCGACATTGGTTCCAAACAGCCTTTGGTTGGCTACGAACGTGCCTTCTCCACCGGTCGAAAAGATTCTTACAGAATACCTACCAACACTTCCCGCTAAGTGTACCGTCAACGGAAGAGTCTTACCCCCTTCTGCTGAACTCATGGGAAAGCTAAAAAAAGGAATAAACCTGCGGAACCAAGTGATACATAACAAGACTGAACCCCTCGAACGCGAAACGCTAAGAGAGATTCTGCTTGCGGTTCAAAGTCTGCTTTGGATTCTTGATTATTATTCAGGCTATGAATGGGCCTGGGAGTACGTTGACGGAATCACCAAGTACCAAATGGAACATGCCGAATAGATACAATCCCACCTTTACTCTTCTCCCTGCCAGAGGGAAAGAATATCAGTCGAAAAATATTTATCAGTTAGTCTGTTGAGCCGTTACTTCCAGAACGCTCGGTGCCTTTCCTGTGAGGTGGGTTTTCATTCGTTCTTCGTTGCTGGTGTTGTGGATTCCTTCCTAGGAGGTCCCAACAGGGGCTTGCGCCCACACCAGCAACGAAGAGAGAACGAAGCACAGGAGGCCAGATGCTCTTATTTATCGTCGAGAGTACCTGAGCCCGACGTGTAACTGAATTGTAGGCAGATTAGGTTACGTGGTCTTTAGGACCACGGCCATTTCTTGCTTGTCCTCGCCGCTCGCCGGAGCCAGCGGAAGGGAGAAACAAAAAACCGCTCATATTGAACCGCTAGGGAAAGCTAGCAGCCCGATACGAACGGTCTTCTACCCTGCGCTTTCCCGCAAGCTTTGATTTTGTTTGGAAATGTAGTCCCGGATTAAGGGCTGCCCTCACAATAGCAGTTTCAGGATTCCCCGCAAGGGGGTTTTCTCAAAGTTATCCACAGCCCGCTGGATTGCTGCGTCTATTCCTGGCGATAAGGCATGTTCAGTCGCTCTCTGGCCGTACGGTCCGCTTCTTTGAGAAGCCTTCGAATCAATCCTTCAGCCTCGCTTCTAGGAGTGGTCGGTAGCTTCGCTTTCAGTGAAGGGTTTGACATCACAGATTGATAGATAACCGCCGCGTGAAGCTGAAAGATGTACTGAACGGTTTGCTGGTCCGTGTCAGGCGGTAGAATTCCTTCCCTTGTTTGCTTGTCTAATTCCTCGGCGGCTATTTCGATTACGAGTTTCTGAAATTCAACGTCAGTCATGGTCGCCTTATACCAGCCTGTCCGTCACGCGGTAAAGAGCTAACGCGCAAAAGCACTGTGGTGCGCTTATTAATAATCGGCAATGTTCCGGGTAGCCCAACTGAGTCTAGTCCGGGAATGGGCTTGGTTGCCGAATAGTGGCCGCGTCTCGGTCGAGAGAGCACAAAATAACCCATTTCGGGTGTGTTAGGCTGGTTCAGAGTTCAGCGTTATCGATTGCGCCGCTGCGCCGTAGCGCTACGTTCGCGTATTACAACAGCTACGAGGACGCACTGGCATGCACTCACGATGTGCAAAACGTCAGGTTAGAGCTGGAAATAAAAGGGTTGGCGGGCTGGAATTTCGCTTGTTTTTAGCTCTGTAGCTGTGATTTAATAAGATTGTGCGCAAGCTCGCTTTAAAAAGAGCCGTAATATTGACAAATCATAACAAATATGCTACTCTTAGAATGGCTTAAATAAGATGAATTTGCACCAATTAGAAAGAATGAAACGGGAATTACGAGAGCGGTACGAGGCGGACCTCGCCACTCTCGAACGGGCGTATGCAATCGCCCAGGGGTTAACACCCGCCCGTACAGAATCCGATAACGGCTCGCGCGACCTAACCCCAGAGGTTAAGGAGGCCGTAAGCCAGATTCCAGACAACCAGATTTTTACCAAGCGAAGCATCACCGACCGGCTGCGCGAATCGGACGAGACGATTCCAGTCAGCGCCAGAGAAGCGGTCGGTTGGATTTTGAAAAAGATGAGTGACGCCGGCGAAATCGAGATGAAGCGCGTCGGCAAGGGCAAGCGGCCAACCGAATACACACGGCCTTCCAGCAATAACGGAAACGCTCCCGCCCTCTCGCTCGATGAAGTTGGACGGGACGATGAACCCGAGGCCCTGAAGTTATAGGGCGAAAAAAAACAAAATATAGGATGTTTTATAGTGCAACCCCAATGGGTTGTTGTGCTATGGTCTTTTGATAAACGGGGCGGATTGGGCTTAGGGGTGTCAATCCGATTTTTCTTAGGCGTTGCGTCGGTTCGCTGCGCAGAAGAAAACCCGACCAGCTGCTACTGGTCGGGCCTTCTCGGAACCCCAATCACGGTGCCCGTTTCGGGCCCAAACCTGATTGAGTAATCGGGGTTTTCTCTGTGCTTACGCACAGGGAACTTTTTTGTTGTTTGAAAGAGCCGCTTCGGTTGCTCCTTCCGGCTGAAACTCGAAACGGGTGCCGGAAAGGAGGTACGGCAAAATGGCCAAACGTAAGTACGAGCCACCGCCGCCTGGGTTCAAATACCATGTGGTTCGGCGGGCGAACCGCAAGACCGGTGAAAAAGCCGTAGTGCTACTGATTCCAGTTTAGAGCTGGAGCGTAGCCCGGGAATCGCGTGTTGCAGCATTCGGTTCCCTTCTGTTACTAGGTAATTAACCTTCGGCAGCTTTATCGCCGTTGCCTTGGCCCTCGGTTCCCACAGAATCGGGGGTCAAGTTTTTTTCCTTTATGGGGAAACACTTATTGTAGGTCAAATTATTGAAAAACGTCAAGTTTCACACAGGAAATTCGCACCGAACAACCACGTTCGGGCGAGAATTCTAGCGGAATTAATGCTGGAGAACAAGGTTTTTTTGTTGACATTAATTATTCTTCTTGTGGATAACTTAGCGCCAACGGGCTTATTTAAGCGAGATAATGCTATTTGACGGCGTTATTAATAGTGCTACGATTAATCCAGATACAATGAGCGTTAAAGCAAAAAGCGCTAATTAATCTAAATTCTCATAATTAATTTCCTCACCCAAAATGAACATTAACGAGCGCTTTATTGTGTTCGCCGGTTCAAAAGCCGGAGGCTCCCAAAGAATCCCAATTCCGTTCGATTTAGAAATAGGCCAGGACGTAGAGGTTAATATCAAAGGCCACAACTTTACCTTCTACGTCGTAAAGCAGGAAAATTTCGACAATCAAGACGGAACAATTAATTCCGTTTCCATTCTCAAATCTCTCCTCGAATAATTAATCTCATGCAATATGTCAGACCAACAAATTCTTAATGCAACTATTTCTATCGAAGAAATTGCGGATAAAGATAAGAAGATTTCCATTAAAGGAAATGATGGACACAGAACTTCTACCTTTGGAGTTTGGAAAACTAAACAAGACGGAACAAGCTCCCAAGCTTTTTCTCAGTTCAAAAACATGAACCTGAAAGTCGGGTCCACAGTGATGATTGGTTACGTAATTGATGAATACGAGACAGAGATAGGCGGATTCCCTAAAAAGATACAGAGCAAGAAAATCATCAATTTCAGGGAAACTAGCCCCCAGACAGCACCCCACGCAAAATCGTCCAATGGTGAGGCAAATAGAGGCCATTCCGGGGATTCTAAGGGCGAGACGTTCTGGGATAAGAAAGCCTACAAACAGTGCCTTTGGGGGCAAGCGTTGGCTGTCGGGTTGCACAATTTCGGAAGCAAAGACTGCGATTTAGTCTGGAACACCTTTAAAAGCATTGAAGCTGACGCTAATAAACGTTTCTCTGAGCCGCTAGACGGCGCTAACTTAGACCTTCCTGTAATCCAGCAAGGCGAAGATTTGAATGTAGATGACTTGCCGTTCTAATCAAGCGTTCTAATCAAGCTTCCAAAACGCTCGGCTTTCGTCGGGCGTTTTTCGTATGAGTTTCTTTAGCGGTGCGACAATTAAGCGTCAAGAAACGTGAGACGTGAACCACGAATGTGGAAGGAAGCTACTTAATCTTGAATCTATAGAGAAGATAAGCCACTAACAATGCTAGTCCAGCGCCGATTACTGAACCTATTATTCCTGTCAGAATAGTGTTCTTGTTTGCGCTCCAGAAACGTGGAAGTTCATGCCGGCGATTCAAGGTGACGTAGTTAAATCGCCCGTAGTGAATCTTTGAACTGACTATCCCAACAATCATAAAGAAAACCACAAACAATATTAGGCTTAGAATAATGTTGATTCGCTGGAGGCCGGTAAGGGCGAGAAGTAAAGTAAAGGTTAAGGTTGAAAATATGACTCCCCAAGTCCCGTCGCCATTAGTAGTGAAGTATTTTCGTTTGTTTATTAGTTCGATTAGTTTATGAAAGCCATCATGCGCCCACGGGTTGCTGTCTTCGGTGAATAACCGGACCCGGCCATTTTTCGGATTATTGATTTCAAAAAACGTGAAAGGACCTTGCCCGCCAATAATCAAGTGACCAATATTTTTCCCTCGATACTGCTCTAGGTCGTCAAGAGAGTCATAAATCTTTGCTTCATCCTCGATAATAATATTCTGAAGGTTCTGATTAAACGTGTCTAGGATTTCTTCTAGGTCTTCTTTGGTTAGTTTTACGTTAGGACCAATGAATTCTTCTCGGTGGGTAGTGTCCTTCTTTCTCATGGCGCATAACCTACCATACAAGCATAAAACAACCGCCCGATAAAACGAGTTACCGAGCGGTTCGCCGTCCCAGAGTCTGCCCCCTTGCCCTGGCGGCGGCGGTTTTAATTTGGTGCGTAATGGTCTAAGAATTTTCCGAGCTTGGCCGTCGCTTGATATTGCGGAACCGGCTTGAGCTTTTTGAACGCGGAAGTGAAAGCGTTAGACAGACTCCAAAATGTTCGGGGCTTGAAGTCGTCATACGTTGGCTCGAAGTAATGCTTGTGAACTCCGAACATCGCGTTTTTCGGGAAGCCGCCCAAAATGAAAGCGTCGTAGATGACGTTCTTTGCTTGCATGTCGTCGAGCGGATGCTCGCGCCACGCTCCGACTTGTTTGGACAGCGGCTCGAAGTTGCGCTGGATTTTATCGACGCCGATGGAAATGCTTTCGGTCAGGTCGAAGTGTTTTGAGTGCTTGGCGAGTAGCGGCTTGTAGTCGCCGATAAAGGCCATGTTGTCGCAAACGAACACTCTGTATCCGGCTACGAGGCCAAGCCTCATCGATTTGTCGTGCGCGTTCCTGATTCCGATTGAGAATCGGCAGTCGAGGAAAGTAGCGTCGAGTTCGAGCAAGCCAAACATCTTCATGCCGTCCGAAGTGACGGCGAATTCTTCCTTGACGACCTGGATATGTCGGAATGAGAGGGTTTCAACGAGCGATTCAACGAGTTCGACGTGGGGTATCGGTCTAAATGTGTCCGTTGCCTCAGGCGTTTCGATTAGCGCCAACTCTTGCCGCGTGATTTTGTTGGCTCCGGCATGAGCCATCAACGTTCCTTCCATTCGTCTCCTTTACGAGTTGAAGCGAGCCGGACTTCCCGCATCGGTCGCACGGGATTTGTCCTTTGTATGGTTGGGTAAAGCCGCAGTGCTTGCACTGGACCTTAATCTCAAGCGGATTCTCCTTTGCCATCTGCGTCTCCTTTTAACAGGCGAGAAACGCGAGTGTGTTGAATGAGCCATGTCTTCTCCTTAATTGGGGAAGGGTGAGGCTTCCTCGCGGTTACTTGGCGGGTTCTGTAGCGGAGTTCTCGCGGATGTTGAACGTCAGAGTTGGAAACATGTCCAGCTTGACGTTGATTGAGCCGTCTCGATTTTCGAAAGCGACTCCGGCGCGATTGAAGTACGTTTTGCGGTCTTGACCCTCTCCCTTTCCGGGAACGAGTAAGAACACAACCTTCTGCTTCTTCTTAGCAGCCATAGTTTTCCTCCTAAATTGTTTTCGTGTTCTGTGGGAGAAGTCTTCAGCCAAAATTTAGCCAGAGGCTTCCGGGACAGAAGCGGCGTCAGGAAGAGCGCGATGCTTTGGTAGCGCGGCTGGCGCAAGCGAAATAACGAAGCGTAGACGGCTTGGAGCTGTAGAGGGGACGGAAGAGGTGAATAGAGTTGTAGGATTGTCGCGAGAAGCGAAGCAATTAGATGAGCGACAAGACGGGATTCCCTCCTAAGCGAAGCGCGGTTGTCTGCCCCCAAGTTTCCCTTGTCCGATTGATGGGGGGTGTGTAGTTAAGGAAAGGTAGGGGGTTTGGGGGCGGAAAACCTATGAGGGGGGAATCGCAAGCCGTCTTAGTGAAGTGATTTAACTAGAGCCTACCGACCTAATTGGCTCGTGGGTCCAATACCATGATTCGACACGCCGGTAGACTCCAGCCCGCAATCATGTCCCCAATAGTCAGACACGATTACGAGTGAAGATGTACAACTTATTAAGTTGGTAAATTAAGGGCACCTGTAGAAATGGTCGAATTGTCCAACCATTGCGGCGCCGCATTTGATACAGTGCGGAGGTCTTCGAGAGTAATTGTATTCAGCCTTTCTCCGCGCTTTGCGCTTGGCTCTATTGAGGAGCGTGCGGGGCTTGTTCATAGTTGACCAGCTTCTCAAGGCCGAGCAAACCACCAGCAATGAAGGCGGTCCCTAACACGGTTAGGAGATTTCTAGCATCAGCCAAATTATGGATGGTGATGCCGGCATTGATGAGAATGGCAACTTGAGCGAGGCCCGCAGCGACGAATCCTTTAATGAAGCGTCGTAGGGTAACTTTGAGTCTTTGCATGTTTGTGAGGTTAATTATTCCAACAGGAACGTGAAGCGTTCCAAGGCGTTGTTCCGTTGGCCGCTATCGAAGATACGGCCGTACGGACATTTGCATCTGCATCGAAGACACTTAAACCCTGTTTCCCGGCATCGGTATGGGACCAAGTCGAGGCGAGAAATTGAAAAACGCCGGACGCGGTCGAGGATTTATTTTTAGAGGATTGGTTGAACCCACTTTCACAATTCGCGATACGAAGCGGAAGGTCGGCAGAGATGCCGTATTGCGCGGAGTAGTCGCGGATGAGTTGTTGGACTTCTTCTTTGGAATAATTCCGTCCACTATACTGCGCCACACTTGGTCGCTGACTAATTCCTGGTGAAAGAGATTTAGTCTTTGGCGTATCCAATGATGGCGAAATGTGATTGGGTGTTGGTTGGATAACATTGTCTTTGATGATGATGTCATCTGATTGATAGTCTTCATTCTGTTTTGTGGGAGCTTGAGCTATTACTGGCCTCGTTATCAGAAGACCGAGAAGAAGTGATAACGCAAGCAGCAGTAAGAGCTTGATTAGAAACGGAACACATGGTGTTCTCCCCGCCGTTGGACCGTATTACCCTCCGTATCCCTCCGTCCTGAGCGGTTAATTCATATTGTTTTCAGATTAGCAGTTCTATTGATTCTCTCAAGTGAGTTATCCACAAGTTGGGGATAAGAGCTTTTCGAGAATGAGGCTGGCTTCGTCCGTGTCTCCTTGATGTAACGCGTGTAAAGCTTGCTCAACCTGGAGCCGGATGGTCGGAAGGTAATGATTGAGGTCTGCCACTTCGTTTTCAGCGTTGCGGAGCATCCCAGATTTCTCCCATAGATTGCCCTCGTGTTCAGCTTGACCCGTTCGATACTTTGAAGCCATTAGCTGAACTGTCCCTTGAATATTCTGCTCTAAGTTAGCTTCTTGTTCGGGAGCCATTTATTTATGAGTTATTTCTCTGGCGTTAACGATGGTGTTGTATTCAGGAATTCCGGCCGTATCCATCGGGATTTGCGGCTCGTCCCCGAAGATTCCCAAAGAGTTCAAATCAGCTATTCCGATTTTTCTCTTGTCCTGGTTGCCGGTGATGACGAATACGGTTCCTTTGTCGTTGGCTAAGAACATATTGTTTTTCTTAATTGTAAGAACGATTTTGAGTGCAGAAGAGATTTTGCTAAGGGGAATTGTCTTTAGATAATTTGGGTAGGAATCGAAATAGATGGCGTTGTCGCCTTCGATTGCGACCAAACAAATAGCATGGTTTGGATAGGGTTCGGGAATGGTGATTTGAATTGGAGCATGCTTTAGATGGTAAAGAAGCGTCCCCTTATCCACTCCTATCCACTGTTCCTGAACATCAAGCTTGATTCGTTTATCCCGGACACTCTGCGGAATTTCTGAGTAGTACGAATCCCAAGTGTAGTTAGGCGGCGCGGGATAATCAGACTCCAGGACAACGCCCTCTTTCATCGAATCAACAACTTTATATTGCCAGTTTCCTTGATGAGTAGTTCCCGAATCCTTAGCCGTATAGCGGTCGGAGTAATTCACTTCCTGTCCGGTCTGTTGCTTGGTCTGGATTTCTAAAGAATTAGTCCCGGAGAAAGTTACGCAGGCCATGAGGTCGGTGTTGTCTGAATACTGATGTTCTTCCGTAGGGAGGTAGGGTCGCCAGTCTCCGCTTGGGACTCGCGCTTCATAGGGGACTGTAACGCCTATTGGCAGAGAGTCCGCTGGTCTTGTTAAGAGTCCGGTATTTTCTTTTGGTACTTCAATATTCATTTTCTCCTTTCTTAATTGGTTATGTTGGTTACTTTTTGAGTTGGGCCATGAGACCAGGCTTTACAACTCATGCACTGGAGCCTTTGATAGGTTCCAGATTTGGTAATCCCTAATCCGCGCTTTTGAATTTGAGTCGAAGAGCAATTCGGACAGCCACTCTTATCGGAAAGAATTGCGGTGTTAGGGTGATTCTGAATCCAAGGTCTGAAATGAAGGTAAATCTTTTCAAGTAGAACAACGTCTCGCTTGTTGTAGTCAATCATCTTCTTCCAAGCCTTCGGGTCGCCGGTCATGCAGCCTTTCCAAAGATTGAATCCGGTGTGAACTAACTTGCGCCCGTAGCCTAGATAGTTCCCTAGGTCATCGAGTTTGTTAGACGTGAAGTTGAAATACCTTCTGGCGACTTTAAGAGTGTCGATTGTTTTGTAAGGCGAAGGTGGGGGTAGGTTATAAAAAGCAAATCGCGCGTTAGTTTTCTTGATGTCGAACTGGTCTCCGTTGTGGGCGATTACGACATCCGCTTCATCAAGAAGTTTCCATAGTTCTGTCGCTAAGAGAAGGTCATTCTCACTTCCAGGCTTATACGATTTGAAATCTGGGAGCGCGTGGGTCTGCATTTTGCCGCCTAACCATTTGGCTGCGAAGCAGAGTAAGTACCAATCCTGCTTGAAATCTATTACATCTGTTTCCCATTTGGCCCAAACCCAACCAAGGCTGGGCGCGGTCTCAATGTCAAAGAGAAGGATTTTTGGTTTCGTAAAGGTTGGTTTACTTATCTTAAGTATGAAGATTTTATGATTTCACGCGACGAAGTTATCCACAGGCTACTTCGATAAGAAGTTGGGAAAGCCAGTGTGCGTAAGGACGTAGTAGAACAACATCAAGGCAAGGCCAATAAGGCCCCAAACCACCTTGTCTTGGTTGCGCTGCCAGAAAGTCGTTCTTCGGTTTATGGCGTCTTCGCTTTTTTGGAGATTCTCGATTTGAGTCTCGTGCTTCATTAATTTGCCATTGGCAATATCTTGGCGCGTTTCAACTCTGGAAAAGCCTTGGGACATTTGACTTGATAGGTTGGTCATTTGCTGGGCAAGGTCGTCCATTCTTTTGTCATCCAGCGCTTCTTTGACTGCTCTTTTGATTTTGTCGCGGTCGATGTCTACTTGGACCGCCGGATGTAATTCATCTGACATTGTGGATAACTCATTTGACTTAATTATTGGTGGGTATAAGGTGAGGGTGTGATTATGTGGATTGCAATGATAATAATGTTCGTCGGTATCGTTGTTCTTGATTAGTTCGCGTTTAGAATTACGCGCTTGGTTCCCTGTTTAATTGTCTTTCCAACAACGCCAGTCCCAACCTTCGAACCCTTATTCAAAAGACTCGCGGCGCTGGTCATTCCTCTCGTAGAACCGATGCCATGCTTTGCTAACACGGCTGCAAAGCCAAGTGGTGAACCTGCGGCGATACCTCCGCCGGCGAGAATCGCATCAGTCAATCCGAACAAATTGTTCCGACTGTTTCGGGCCAATAGGTCAACGACTCTATCCTCTAACCTCCCATAGACGGATAGTTTTTGATTGATGTCTTTGACGACATTACCGCCAACCTTATTTTCAATCTCAGTCTTAATTCCGTTAGCCAGCGCTTTCATTGCCTCGCGCTTAGTGTTTAAGTTGGCGTCCAGTTTGTAACCAACGTTCCTGATTTCGTTGTAAATGTTTCGTTTGATTTGATTGGCTTGTTCAAGAGATACCTGTTCAGGAAACTCGGCCAAGACACCTTTAATTTTTTCGACCTGATTAGCGAGTCCGGGCGTGTTTTTAGTGGTGGTGAGAACCTCGTCAAGATACTTCCCCAATTCATCACGGCTAACGGTTGCCTTGGTTCCCTTTAGGACGGTCTGAAGCTGAGCTTCATACTTATTCAAGTTGGTGTCGGCTATCTTCAAAAGCTTTGTCGGGCTGCCTTTGACCTTTTCCTGTAAGAGTTGCTTGCCTAAAGTGTCGGCTCCGTACTTAACATTTCTGCGAAGTTCATCAAGGGTCGGTTTGATTGCGCGGTTCATTAAGTTCTCCGGCAATTGCTGAGTGACGAGTTGTTTTGCTTTGCCAATTATCTTCCCGGCTATTGGTAACAGACCGCCGACAATCGAACCCGTAAGAGTTGAATATCCTAAGTCTTTACCGCTCTTGTTATCGGTTAGACCTCCGGCCAATCCATACCCCGCTCCTAGTGCGGCGTTCTTTGCGACTTGCGCGCCGAGACCGCCTTCAAATGCTCCGGGTGTTGCAACGTTAAGAGCGACGTTTCCAAAACTGCCGACAACTTCTTTGTTTGATAACCCTGCGCCTGGGTCTACTTCTTCTTGGGAAATGTAGCCTGGGTCTGACATACCTCTTTGCAGGAAGGCAGCAAGTCGCTGCTTTTCAGGACTACCGGGCGGTAGTTTGTGCATTCTGTCGATAATCCGCTGCGTGTCGCTAAAGGACTGCAAGGCTTCGCTGCCGGCTCGGTTTGCGTTTTCCGAATTGCTTTGGTCAATGGCTGTCGCGATACCTTGACCAGCTTTTTCTATTCCCAAGAAACCTGCCGTCTTTTGGGCAAGGCCGCGTCCCGCTTCATAAGTAGAACGGGTGTCGGTCACTTGTTCGGGTTGGTCGTATTTGGTTTTGAAATCATTGACAACGAACTGGATGGTTGCATCGCTTTCTCCGTTCTGAATCATTTTTTGAACGATGCCATCGAGTTGCTGTCGTCTTTCTTCTGGGAGCATTAGTAGTTGTATTTAGTTCTTAAATCGTTTGGATTTGACTGAGGACTAGATGAAGCGCTCGTCGGGCTGTAAGCGGTCAACGTTCCATTCTTAATACTCGAATAGATGGTGCGTAGCTGGTCTAGTTTCTGCTGCGCAACCTGCTTGGTATCAAACAAGCTTGGAAGCGCTCTTTTGATTCTTGCTACGTCGGTGTCAGTTAAGACTCCCTTCTCTCCGGCGGCGCGGGTTAGAAGTGAGGTGAAGGCGCTAATAGTGTCGGCGAAGACGGCAGCGTCGGAATCAGACCTAGTTTTTCCACCAATGGTTTTTGAAAGCCACTGACCTGGAATATCCCAACTGCTGTTGGCGGTGATTACTTTGTTAGTAAGCTTCTCGATACTCGCAAGTAATGAATCGGCAGAATTGAACGTTGCTTGGGCATCGCGCATTTTGTTCTGCGCGGTTTCAGAAAGAGGTTGCGGAACATCTTTACCCTGACTGGCTATGGCGTTGATGACAGCCTTCTTAGTTGCGTCGGGAAGAGTATTTAGGATTTGGGGATTCTTTAATACTTGAGCGGCGAGCGTTTCAATTGAAGCATTGCTTATACTGCCAACTAATTGGCCTGAGCCTCCCTCGCTTTTGTACATCTGCGCGATGACCTGCTTTTTCTGGTCTGCGGACATGGACAGCCATTGGGAATCAGAAATTCCGATGTAAGACCATCTTTGCTTTCCAGAATTCGTGTAGAAGGCTTGCTGGTTAGGACTAGACGCGGCTGCGTCCAACGCTTTGATAGTTGTGCTTAGCGGGTCGCCTAGTAACTTAGCTGTATAGAGGTTCGAGTTGCCGGGGAATTTATCTCCCTGAACGTAATCGACGCCTTCAACTAGTCCCAAAGACTTCGCTACATCGGTAGTCATGGCCGTGGGATTATTATTCCGGTCGGTTCTGAATCCACCTGGCGGCGCGGGACTAAATCCACCCGACGATAATTGGCCGGATTGCGGGTCAAAGACTTGAGTCTCGCCCGTTAAGGGATTGGTGATTGCTTGGAACTTTGATGAACCCGGAATAAGCGGTGTCTTCTCTCCTGTTATCGGGTCAATGGAGAAGTAACCGTTTAGGGAGTCTCCAATGATGCTGTCCTTCGTGAACTTCGGTGCGGATACTTTCTGAACATCTGAGAAGTCACCCTTACCTCCCATGGAAACGTATTCCTGCGGAGTGTGCGCGGGCATTCGGTCTGATGTTCTAAACACCGTTCCACCGATGTCATAAAAGGGCTTGCTGATTCGATTGTCATAAGCAAATTGCTGAGCGTCCTGTTGACGCTTTTCTTCGGCTGCCTTTTGGTCCAGTAAGTCTTTTAGATGAGACTGAGAGAGGCCGATAGTCTGATAGACAAGGTTGGCCGCGTCTTGAAGGGATTGCCTTGAAGCGTTGTAATCCATGCTCTTAAAGTTAAGAGAGTTGGTTACAAAGTCACTGGCGAGTTTCAGCCGGTCTAAGAGGTTAGCCTGTTGAATCTCAAGCGGTATTCCTTTTTGTGCGGTGTCGGCCGAAAGCTGTCCTTCGGTTGCTACGCCGGCGTTACCGAAGTTCATCCGGTTAACGTACGGAAGCTCTCGAATGTTTTTCTGATTGCTAGCGTAGTCATTTTCAAGACCCGGTACGCCGGCTTGAGTTCTGATGTCGTTATATGTCTGCTGATAGTTTGGAGCCGTGAGCGCTTTAAGCTTCTCGGTAAGGGACTTGTAGTCGTTTAGATAAGTATCGTAGTTACCCTGCTCGGTGTTAATCGAATCTGCCAAAGACGAGGACGCTCTTGGTTTGGATTCAGTCTGCTGGTCGAAGGTCTGCTGCTGGTAGTTATTGAGGTCTTGACCAATCTTATCTAGTGCCTGCGCGCGTGGAGTGAAGCCCTGCGAGAGAACGCTAAAGACGTTTCCTGAGGTGATGTCGCCTCTACCGGATAAGACGCCGGCGTAGTTAGCAAGGTCTTGCGGATTACCAAAAGTTTGTCCGCTTTGCGTGTTGTAGTATTCAAGTTGAGTCTGTCCAGGCTTGGTCCTTGTTCCGATATAATCGGAGAATCCTTGCCCGATGGTTGTGTCTGCCATTTAGTTGAGGCTTAGTCTTGTTAGATAAAAGAATAGTGCTGAGGCTGCGGTAGGGTCTGAATAAGCAACGAGTAACCTGAGATATCCGTCAGGGTCAACGGAAAGGCCTCTCTGCTTCGCGTTGGCGTCTATCGAAGTGACAAAGCTGGAGACGGTTGTTCCTGAGGATTTGTCGAAGGTCCAATATTTGGTGCTGGCGGGTTCATAGCTGTAAAGGTAGTTGCTATCGGCTGCTAGGTATTGTTTAGCGCTGCCGTCCCCAAGAGTGATTGATGAAACGTAGGTGAGAGTTGAACCGGCAAAGGTAAATTTCTTCACCGTGCTGGTCCCGCCGTCGAAAATGAAGACGTTGGTTCCGTCTGCGGCCATGCCCTTAATGCTTGTAAGAGAAGTACCGGAAACGGTGAGTGATGTTTCGCTTGAGAGCGTGTCGTCATTGTTGTAGCTGTAAATAGCAGTCGCGGCATCGTCAGCCACCAAAAACTTGTCTGTGCCGGGTTCATAACAACAATGGACTAGACTGGCCGTCCCTGGGGTAATTGATATCGCACCTGTCTTAATGAACGTCCCTTGTTTGTCGCCTCCGGGATTTTTGAAAAGCTCAATGGTGTGTGCAGCGCTTCCTGCCGGGAAAATCAATCTCTTCCATGTCCTATCAAAGGCAAAAGTGTAGAAGTAGGTTTCGTAAGCTGCATTCCTCGCGTGTATCAGCATCTGGGCCGGAGCAGGTACTGGCTCCAACCGACGCCATGTTCCGCTAATCATTTTGTAGCGACGGAATATCGAACCGTTTAGATAACTGACTTCGGTTCCTTCGGGTACTGGAAAATCAGGAACTACAGAGATGGTGTCTCCATCGGGAATGATGTCCTTTTCTGAAATCCTATCTTCCTTATGAAAATGCGAAGGTACTTTGTCCATTAATGTACGGTCTTTAATGTTTGGAATATCGGGTCATAGGTAATTAGTTCGGGCGTGTTGGTCGTAGCGGTGGTGTAAACGAACTTGTATTGAATCTCGCGACTGCGCGGCTGTGCTGCAAAAAGAAGTGGCTTGTCCTGATTAGTTGAGTCGATTGTTCCGGCGCTGGTGAAAGCGGCATTCCTGTCTGTGCGGTAAGAGACGGCAACAGAGGTGCTGGCGGCCATCGGCTTTAGGTTCAGTTTAACCCCAAGCCACCGCTTTCTTAAGTCGCTGTTGCCTCGATGCCAGAGCGTTCTGCACATCGCATTGTTCTGTTTGTTGTTGGTGGACTTCTCGATGTGATAACTCGAATCAGAATTCTTGTAGTAACCAATCGTTACCAGTCCGTTAAATGGAGACTTCACCAAACCGATATTGATTGAGGAGTCCACTCCGGGTGTTGCTCCTGCCGGAACAAAGGCTTGGCAAATTGCTTTGTCTTTCATTTGAAAGACTCCGGGAATGACATCAGTGTCACCGGCAAACAGAATGGTTTCGTCCGTGTGCTGAGTAACGGCCCCAGGGTTAATTGCTAATGAACCCCCGGCTTGTTTGATTGGATAGAGTTTTCTGTAATCGACAAAGCCCGCTCCGTCAAAGATGAGAATATCTCCCTGCCTGTCTGGAAAAGCGTAAAGCTTACGGCCATCGGCTAAAAGCGCGTTCATTCCACGAAGCTTCATTGGATATGGGGTGTCCGGTAAAGCTGAACCCGAAGACAGCACGGTTCCTCTCCATGCGAACACTGAGGAATCAGCGACCGTTACACTTCCGGTGAGAGCGCCGTAGCGCGTTCCTTGATAGAGGTTAGTTAGGTATTCTGCGAGACAGCGGATGCGGTAACCAGAAGCGAGCTTCATTGCTTGCGCTGTAAAATTAAACGACTCATCGAGCGATGCAACGTATCTCCCGGCTCCTATTTTCAAAGTGCCGCCCTGCGGGATAGCTGGATGAAACTCGGTATCAGAATCAAGGGTGGTGATGTAACTGTCGTTAGCTGCGGAAGCGTCTCCGACAAGCGTCCGGCCAATCTTTGTGGCTGAGATGTAGACTACATAGCCTGCCCAAATGGCGAGCCCGATATTTGCTCCCTGTCCATTAGTTCTAAATAGGTTCCAAGTAGTCCCATCTGTGGATTCAAGAATCTTCGAACCGGCGGCGATATATGCTCGGGTGTTTGAACCATCGGCAGTGTCAACCATCCATCTTGGAACGTCGGAAGGTGAGGCGCTGGTTCCATAAGTAACCTCGGTCATTGCATTGGAGGCTTTGAGGATTCCTGGCTCGGAGAAAATGTCCATGCCGGAGGCAAACTCAAAGCCACCTTTGTCTTCGATGGAAGGGTTGTCTACTTGTCCTACTTGGAAATTTCCAAAGGTTTGGGATTGCATTAGGCTTCTCGGTGAGTTTGATTCCACGAATCATCTGAATCTCTTGAAACAGGATTGTATGAATCGTCGGAACTGCGAGTTACTGAATTGTAATTTGCATCAGTGCTGCGGGTGACGCCGGTGTATGAATCGTCAATCGACCTGTTAACAAGATTCCAGTCGTCGTCAGTCGTTCTCGGTGTTGGGTTCCAGTGAGGTACTAACGCAAACGGGTCAATCGTGAATGAGGGGTCAAGATATTGCTTTCTCGGAATGTCGAAGCGCGGTTGTTGTGTTTCCCGGAACCACTTTTCAAGAGTGATTCGTTCGTGGTCGAGTAAATGGCGTGGGTCAATCGCAAACGTCTGGTAGAGGAACTGCTGTCGCTTCTTATCCCAAACCGGAAGGTTAACTAGCGGAGTCCACTTATCAATCGTTAGAACTTCTGGATTCGGAAGCGGGAAAGGTGAGAAGAAGAAGTTCGGATAGGTGTACTGAAGTCTCCGAACGTCAAAGCGTGGCCGGGTAGTTTCTTTGAACCATTTATCAAGTGCAGTGACTTCACCAGCATTCGTTCCCCGCGAGACAAACGCTCGGCTTTGGTATTGCGTACTGCGTTTGAAAGCAATCTGGACTTCATCGCCGGTGTAAATCTTCGGTACTTCAGGCCGGGTAAGACTTACAAAGTCAGGGAAGAAGTAAGGGACAAGATGACTAATCTTGCGGGTCGTCTGTGGAAGAGACTGCGGCTGTACCCACTTATCGGCAGTGATGGTTTCAGGAGCCGTTGGATAAGGGTTGAAAAAGAAACTCGGGGAAACATTAATACGTCGCGTTCCAATCGGGTATTGACTCGCAACTGACCATTTATCAAGCGTGACGTTCTCTGTGGGAACGAAGACAAGGTTGCTCCTTTGAACCTGCGTGAGCCGGATTTTGGCGATAACAATTATTTCCGAAGAAACAACTTTGGGTATTTCGCGCTGCGTAAGGAGCTGAGTGTCAGTGGCGAAGGTCTGATAAGTGTATTGCTGCCTTCGGACATCGAATATAGGTTTGTTCGTATCTGGCTGCCACTTATCAGGACTAACTCTCTCTTTAGTGGCAAGCTGCTTCGAATCGACGACAAAAGTCGGATAAGTATGCTGTTGCCGTTTGACATCAAACAGCGGCTTGTTGGTTTCGGGTTGCCACTTGTCCGGCGTAATCCGCTCGCCAGTCGCAAGCTGTTTTGAGTCAATTACAGAAACCGGATAAATGGACTGCTGACGCTTTATGTCAAAGAGTGGCTGATTCGGAAGCGGCCCCCATTTATCGAGGGTGATGACTTCTACGTTTGGAATCGCTGTCGGATTGGCAAAGAACGATGGGTAAGATACTTGTAGCCTCTTTACATCAAAGACAGGTTGGTTATTCTGCGACTGCCACTTGTCGGGAGTGCTTCTTTCTTTCGGTGAAAATCCTGCAACTGGATTCGCTAATATCTGGTATTGAAGAGTCTGCGGAACCGTGATGACCACCGACTGCTGAGAGAAAGTTTTGGGCTGTTCGATTCTCTGAACCGGAGTAAGGTTCATCGAGAAGAACGGCATGACAGCCGCTGCTGAATAGAGCGCGGCCTTCTGCCAATTACTCTGCGGAATATTTGGCGCTGGTTGCCACTTGTCAGGTGTTGTTCTTTCGGGTGCCAGCGAACTAGGAATGCCTTGGACTTGTTCTTGGTATTGTAAAAGCTTCATCAATAACCGATTACTTGAGGTCTTATTTTAAAATCAACACTCGGGACGGAATAGGAAAGTGAAGGCGCGGGGCTGGTGGGCGGGTCGATAGAAATAGCGGCATGGGCACATCGGAAACCGCTTGCTCCAGTCCAAGTCATCGTTACGGAAGATGTTCCTGATGCAGTCGCTCCTTTTCCAGAGTTGTTAGCCTGGTACCGGATGGTCATGCCTCCTCCTGCTGTCCCTTGCTGTACACCATCGGGTACTGTGAAGGCATCGGCTATCATGGAATTTGCGGTGGAAGCTAGGGTAACAGTAGTTCCTGTTCCATCTAGTGCATGGTTGTCAGATACAAAACCAGAAGCACTTCCTGCGCCCGTAAAGGACATAATCCCTAATTTGAAAGTCTTGCTTGAACCGAAGGTGCATACTACGTTATTGGCTCCTGTCGCTGGATTAGCCAGTCCATACAAATCCATGGACTCTTCTTGCGAAGAACTCATCTGTCTTCCCAACGAGGTCATCGCTACACCGTTGTATGTAACAGAACTCGGCGCTGTCTGACCGTTTACTACTTGGTGAACCGCAACGATTAGATAAGTTCCGTTGCAAGTATGACTTTGAGTAATTGAGGTTCCTGTTTGAACGGTAGATTCAGTTGCGGCATCAAAAGCCACCATTTAGTACGCGGTTATTTGGTCAATAATTCGAAACGATGTACTCGGAACACTGCTGACGACAGCTAGAGGAGAAAAATAATATTCTTGGAAGTGCAAATCATAAAAGTGAGTAGCGTCATCATAATTAACCCACGCTGAACCGTTATAATCATATGTGCTACCCCTGTTGTACTTATTATCAAGCGAACTGAGACGTGCCTCTAGCTTATAAAAATTAGTATCGTCCGGCGCGCCTGTTCTAAACAACACAGCCCAATATGTTTCATTAACAGTTAATTGGATACCTCTATCGAAACTGAAATTTGTGAGTTGCGAGGATGTAGTTAACGAAGCGCCATTTATGATTGTGGTTGATTCTCCCAATAGAATCCCCGGCACACCGGCATTGTCGGTATACACTTGTAATTTGAAATCATCAGTCGGAGAGCCACCCTTGTACAGGTACACTGCAAAATTACAAATATCCGCGCTTACCGACGGCTTGAATGTTTGTGCTGTTTTTTGAGCGCCTGTTTCCCCTGTACCCCACTCTGTACCTCCTTCTGTTTGTTGTTGGTCAAGTATCATTAAAAACTAAGTTATGAATTAGACGGCGCATATAAGAAACGACGCGAGTTATTTCAGCTAGAGGTTGTTCAATTAGCGGATGCCATTTGTCGGCGGTGATGGTTTCTCCGGCTGACCATGGTCCATCAGCATAAGAATCGGTGGTGTTAAGCGTGAGGGTAATAGCGTCGCCATGAGAGTCGCCTGTTGCTGTAACATATACGACGAACACATTAGTTGTAAGTCCCGCAGCTGCATCGCCAGTTGCTGTCGCTAACTTAAGACCAGTTCCGCTAAAATCATTTTCATCACCATTCCCGTTTGTAGGCAAGAAAGCATCTGAAAGCCCAGGCCCAGTACCAGCGCGAGCGAACCCATTAAATCCTAGACCAACACCAGGTTCGGTGGTGCTAATACCATAAGTTAAACCGCTCGATGCTGCGGTAGAATTTAACTGTGCGTGAAAGGTTCCATTAGGCCAGTCAGCACTACCGGGGTTAGGGTTGGCCGTTCCAAAAGACCAGGCTCTATTAAGGTTTGAATCAGTTGTTACGGTTTCAGTGGCGCTCGCCGCCGTTGTAGTTTCGAGAGCATCTTCATTTGTATATACCCCCAAATTTGCCCTGTTCGTATCTCTCTGATAATAGGTAATCGTATGTTCGGCCTGCTTATACCTACCCTGTTTCCTTTGCTCTTTTAAAACACGTCTACCCTTTTTATCTAGTTCACATTCCGAATCTGGTAGATGTTCGTTCCAATGCATCCAGCCATACTCTGACTGAGGAGCTTTGGAAATATGTTCGGCAAGCTTTGCATCAGCAAGCCACACACCGTGTCTAGTAATTTCATTAGACGGAGGAACAAACTCTGTCCAAGGGCGGATAGTTGTATTTTGTGGAGAGTGAGCTAAAAGTCGGTCGTACCTTTCGCCTTCACAATATCGAATACAACTCTGGCGGGTGTTAATCGCCATGCCGAGTTTCGGGTCCGGCGCTAGCGGAAGAATCGTCCAGACAATCGCGTTACGTTCTCCTATCGGATAATCGTCGGGGTCATCATTCCAGGTTGTGTAGTTAACGCCCTCATCTAAACCAATCGTAATCCGTTCGATTGCAACATGGTCAAAACCTTCAGCAGTAATTCCTTGCACAGAAACATTCCTAATCCAGCCTGGTTGATTATTTTGTCCTCCAAGTTGTCCTGGTTTTGGAATGGGATGTTTAGGAAGCGTCGCCCAATCTTGAGCGTCTATCTGTTGCCAGCTTGTAGGATTCTTTTGTGCCCATTGGTAAAGAACCTTCATAGAACTCTGCCAAACTTATCGAGTATGAGAACTAAGTTAGTGTCGAACCTTTTAACGGTCCCTTCCTGGTATTCGAGTTTCATTTCAAAAGGAACGTGGGTGTCGCAAGCGGGAGCGCCACATGTCCATGCGTTAGCACAGGACATACAGCGCCCTCGAATCTTGCCGCTGCCTTTGACACTCACAAAGTGAGTGCCGCAATGACAGCATTGCTTGGTATGAGCTACTTCTTGACCGTCAACGATAATGTAGCCCGAAGGCTTAGTTTCAAATTGAGCGTCTTGAAAATCGTTCATACTTTTACTCCCTCTGGGAGTGGTTCGTTTGGATAAACTTCTTTGTAGTCTTTCCAAAAGCACTTATCGCAAAGCGCCTGATAGATAGCCATCATGCCGGCGACACCGGCTATTGAACCGGGGTGGAAGTGGTGACTGCTTGATTTGGATTTGCCGGTCTCGCGCGACAGAGGAGTTTTACATCCGTCGCAGAAACCATCTTTGTGTGAAGCACAGGTTTTGCACCACTTTACTTCATCCGGTGCGAAGTCTTCTATCATCATAAATTATTCCATGAATAACATTGAGGCGTTTGTCGCTACGCCGGAACCACCAATACCTTGGCATTGGAGACCAATACCGGCGGAGGTAGAAGCGGCTGAGACAATTTCTGAACCTGGAGCGGCAACCCAGCGGAAAGTTGCGCGCTGGTTAACCGAGACATCCAAGATGGGAACCGTACCGTAGGTGGTAGGTTCAGCGGAGTGGTTCTTCTTTACAGTGGAAGCTGCGGCTGGGTCGGCGTTGTCAACCAGTTCAGGAGTGACAGCCGTACCAGTTCCGTTAGCAGTTCCCCATCGGAGCAACCACCATTGAGAAGAGTTGTCAGCCGGAGTTGCGTTGGAACTGATGAGCAAGTCATACAGCGCCGGACGAACCGCAGCGGAACCGTTGAGCGACAAGATAGTCTTGGTCGCAGCAGCGGTGATGGAGCCATTAGCTCCATATCTTCGTGGAGTCATAATTAATATTCTTTAGTTGATTAGTAATTGCTCCCGTCATCATCGGGAATGTGGACTAGCAATTCTCTTTCCCTTGCTTTGGGAAACATGGTTGCTAGCATTTCTGCGATTCCTTCTTTCCAATCTTTCTCCCTGATGAGAGCGGCGTCGGTTTCGAGATTGTTCTTGTGGTACTGGAGCGCTGCGTAAACCGCTAGGAGGTAATGGAAATTAGAAGGGAGGTCTGGAGTATCACCGTTAGTTAGGTCTGCCGGCAATAACTCCATGCTTACTTTCAACCTGTCTGCGCCAGCTTGCGAAGAAGAAGGGGCGGGAACAACAAAGAGGTGTTTTCCCTTGTACCAATAAATCGGATTGCTTTGGTCCCATTCGGATAAGACGGTTTCTAAATCGTTTCCGTATTCACTAATCAAGTCGCCTTCGGGTTTGTACTGTGCCGGAATGAATCCGTCGCCGTAATTAATCTTGAGCCAATTGATGTGGTGAATGCGGGCTTTCTCTTTGTAGTCCCGTTGGTTTGCAACCGTTGTCTTGGTGTCTTCTTCTTCGTAGTTGTCTTCCTGCTCATCAATAATTAACGAGTAAAGAAGGCCGTACCCGATGTTGTAATACCCAAGCTTCTCTACAAGTGGAAACATCGTAGAGTTGGTCTTGGCGTAATAGTCAGTGAGGGTATCAAGCTGGGGGGTATCCATTTTAGGTTGTGGTTGTTAACGCGGCTGCGCCTGCGTAGTTGGTGTCAGTGACACCGGCGTCCGCATTAAGCTTTGTCGCCATCGCGTCGATAGCGGCCTTGTTGGACGTGATGTCCGCAAGCAACGAATCCAAAACAGCTTCTAATTGGCTGTCGTGTTGTGCTGTGCGGGGATTAATTTCTGCCATGAGTTTATGAGTTTAATGCTGAACTGACTTCATCGTTGCGGTCGGCGCGCATCGCACTTGCAGAGTTCTGCTCGTAAACGTTGAACGACTCGGCAATGATGTCGGCTACTGTCTGAGGCACATCGACGTAAACTCCTTTGGGAACATTGAGGCGATAGCCATTGATGTTCACCGGAAGAAATTCGCCAAGCTTCTCGCCGCTTTCCAGCGGGACTAAGACGCGCACTTTTAGTTGAGCGTCTAGGAGAGCCTTCATGTCGGAAACTGTCTTGTTAAAGTCAGCTTCCTCGGCTGCGCCATTGCGCACTTCAGACTTTTGAGGCTGCGGTGCAGCTTTCTTGGCTTCTACATTCTTTTTAGCCATTTGCTTTTTCATTTAATTGATTAGGCGGAAACGGCGTGCTCGTAACGATAGAGGAAGTTTTCGTTTAAGCGTTTGGCGACGAAAGTTCCTTTCCAGCCTTGAGTTTGCCGTTGGTTTAATGGGTCTTGAGAACCACCTGAACCGAGAGGCTTAAAGATACTTTCTAGGGTGTTACCAGAAATGCGGGTGATGCCGTAGGCGTTAGCGGCCAAGATGACATCAGCATGGACATCAACGGAACCGGAACCGGCTCCAGTGAAGACCTTGGCATTGGTTGTCATGACGAACCGGAATTCATCGAGAGAACCAACTTCACCTTCCATCGGTGTGACGTTAGAAGGATATTGGCGGGTCGGAATGAAACCAGTCAGACCTTTAAGGTCATAGTAAGTGTTCGGGGAAATGATGACGATGTAGGCGGCATCAATTGGAGAAGTTCCTACCTGGTCAGTACCAGTAACAATGCGGGTCAATTTCTTAGCGTTGTTAAGAGCTAAGGACCGGGCAATCTTGCGGTAGTCAGCAACGGCTACGTTAGCTGCGACAGAACTGCGTCCACCTACGCCGTTAGCGTAAAAGACAGAAGTTCCAGCAACTAAGACGTCGCGGGTTAACTGGTCAAAAGTATCTGCTGCTTGGTCGCCCTGAATCTGAACCGTTTCAGTCAAGATTGGGTCTTGGGTTTCCATCGCCAGTTTGTCGGTGATGGTAACGAAGTCACCGTACTGCAAAGCAGCGGCAGTAATGTTGGTGACACTTAATTGGCTACCTGCCGGAGTCACGCCTTCGGTTAAGGCGGTCGTGGCTGCACTGAGGTTGCCGTATCTGCGGAAACGCGCGGTGTTGGTTCCGGCGTTTTGTTCCACGTCACGGATTTGAGCCCACTTGGTGTAGTGGAACATCGCAACAACTCTGTCTAAGAGAGTGCGCTGATACACTGCATCAACTTCGGCAGAAATCGTAGAACGTGTGGTTGTGTTATCGGCCATGTGAGGTTAATTGGGCTTCGGCTATTTGACTTGTCCGGCGATGACCCGTTGGTTGTGTTCTTCAAGCTCTGCGGGTGTCATATCAGCAACGGACTTGCCACCTTTGCCGGAGCGGTTACTGTTAGAAGTTCCGCTCGCAGATGAGTGTTTAGCCTCTTTCTCAGCTTGTTTGTGCTGCTCGATTGCTTCTTGTTTGGCGCGTTCGATTGTTTGAGACATCTCACTGCCACGAAGCATATTGAGTAAGTCAGAAGCGGCCACGTCCTTGTACTGAGGCAGATTCCACAATGAACGGATTCTGCTCTCGTACTGGTCACGGTCTGCTGCGTTCTGACCGGAAAAGAGTTCGTTGATTTCCGCATCATCGGCAGTCTTAGAAGACTCAGTGATAACAGGATTTAAACGTCGCTCTACTTCCTTTTGAACTAGCTCGGCTATGTTGGGCTGTTCATCTGCTTGCGAATCCTCGGTCCATTCGTCGGCGGCATCTTGCGGCTTCTTCTCTTGCAACTGTTGCTTGAGTTCCTGATTCTCTTTGAGAACCTGATTAAGCCGGAAGGCTGCGCTTCGACGGGACTGAGGTTTGGATTCTTTCGAATCCATTGAATCAGTTTTAGAGTCCTGCGACTGCTTGTTATCGCCTGAGCTGGCGTCTGAGGATTCCTGCTTGGATTCCTGTTGCCCTGCTGAATCAGCTTGGGCCTCGGTGTTTTGAGAGGTTTGCTCCCCTGTTTGATTTTCGGTTGCAGAATCCGCGGCAGTATTCTCTGCCGGCGCATCTTGCGATGCCTGCGTGTTGGCTTCGTCAGCCATACATCTCCTTAAGTGCGTCAACTAACTGGCGGATGAAACCTGTTAGGACGATTAATTATTCGTAGATGGAATCGTCGTCTTCGGGCGGGTCGTCTTGAGCGGCTTCAACTATCGTAGCGGGTAGGTCTTTCATCTGCATGAGGTCATCCAGTCTGTCTTGTAAGTAAAAGACTTCTTCTAGGCTTTCAAAGTTCTTCTTAGTCTTGAGCTCGTCGGTGATGAATTCAATATTTGCGTCCAGCGTCTTGGTAATGAATTTCCATCCTGGGTGCTGGACTAATTCGGGTAAGGCTTTACGCGCGTCGTTTTTCTCTTTCTTGTTTTTAAAGATGTCGTATTTCATGCGCCGGTTCTTAATGCTTGAACTTGGCCTTGCGGCGTTGCCGGAATTCCTTCTAAGGGCGGAATGGCTGGCGGCTTTCCTGGTGTCGGCGGTATAGCTGGCGGGAAGAGTTCGGGATTGTTTCTCTGAATCATCATCGCTCTCTTGTGGGCCTCGATGTGAGCAAACTTAGCCTTGGTGTCTGCCGCCTTGCCGTGAATCTCCATGTGAGTGGCGTGGTCGTCAGTCGGTTCAATCTTCACGCCCTGCAAGGTGTCTTCATTAAGCTTCTCGTTTTCATCTTCGGCTCGAAGTTCATCAATCGTTGGCGGCAACAGCATTTCGACCTGAGCTTTCTTAAACATCAGTCGGCCAGCGTACTTAGCGAACGCTCTGAGGTTGGCTCCGGGGGTCTGAATCAGAATCTGTCCATAAGCCAACAGGCTATTACGCTCATCGCGCTTCTTAGCCATGCTGACGACACGCGATTCAATCTTTACATCCGGGTCTTTCTTGAATTTGAAAGTGTCGGCAACGATGGGTAAAGGTTTCGGTCCAAAGGCTCCGACAATCCTGATTGTTTTCTTGTCGATTCCCTTCTTGAAATTCCTCTTGTACTGGTCGAGCCAAATATACGCGGCGTTAGCTTCTGAGAGCGCGAAGAGTGCGGCGGTCAAAGAATATCTGCTGTCTACACCGGAGGCGGTCTCTGCTATTTCAGTCGCGGTTCTCTTAACCGAATTCAAAATTCCCTGCTGCATCTCAGGCGTAGCGAGAGCCTTCTGAGCATTGGTTTCAAGCTCCTGCATGATGCCCTGAGAGAACTGGTGGATGGCTGGCTTCGTTAGTGGAATGATTGAATTGGCATCGAGGTTAATACCTTCAATCATCTTTCCAGCTTTCCAATCCCTTAACTGCTGTTTGTTTTTTATCTTCGCTTTATCAAACAGCCACATCGGAAGGACATCTAGCTTGGCCGCATCGAGCGTGTAGTTTTGCAAAATCGCTCGGGCTCTCTGTTTGTCTTCGATGAAGTCCGGTGTTCCAGGTGTAAGTAGAGTATGCGGGTCTGGATAGATTCTCGATTCAACGACAGGCCAATAATCGGTCTTCACGGCAACTAAGCGAACAAGTGTGTCGCCTTGATTCCCTGCTTCAACTAAATAGCGGTTACCCTTAATCCAAGTGAACCATTGAATGAGTGGGTAGTATTTCTGGTCTTCGACATCTTGAAAACTGTTGTCTAGTCCTCGCGCTTCGTCCCTGGCTTGCTGGGTTCGCTTTCGCTCGGCTGTTTCTCGTTCGTTTGATTCGAGCTTTTCTAGGTTAAAGAATCCGCCGTTGTCATCCATCTCTTGTCTTGTGCGGATGATGTCACGGCCAATGAAGCGAGAGGCGCCACGTCCCAATCGATTGCCGTTAATACTTGTGGCTTTCGGGTCAAAATAAGTTGAGAGAGGGTCCCACAGGTCAGGGATTGGGGTGAGTGAATCTCTGTCGAAATGGCTCCAGTCTTCAATGGCTATTCCGAAGAATGAAGCATCCCAGAACTTGCCATAGTCATGCTCTGGCTTTCCCATTTCATCGTAATCAAATTCCCATGCGGCATTGAGCGCTTCTACTCGGTCGATATCCTCTTCCTCGCGCCACATCCATTCAGCATCCAGCCGGTCTTTGTAAAGTGAGGCGAGAATGGTTTGGTGGGTCGAGAACATCAGTGTGTCCCCAACCTTCTTCGGATTCTTCCTCTGGTTGATATAAAGCTTAAGGTGCTTGCGCCAAGTCTCTCTTTTGGAGCGGACAAACTTGTCAGCAACCTTGACTTCATTCTTTATCTGCTTTGAAACATCTTCCAATTTCAAACCTAAATACTGTTTGTATTCGGTCTCTTTATTATCTTGGTTTGCATGGTCTGACATGGATTAGAAATGCTTGACTTTAGTATTACTCAGTCTTAATCTGTGATTGCTTTGGTTGTGACGGCTGGCGGCGGGAATAAAGCTCCAAACTTTATTCCAGGCGGTAGTAACTTCGCATAACCGACCGTAGTACCTGCAAACAACTTATTTGCCGGAAGGTCTGTTCGAAGTCTGGTCATATGCCAAGGCTTTTTGTTTGGGCATTAGTTACCGGGCTTACTCAGGTTCGAAAACTATGTCTCAGACAATTAAACATCTCACGACACGACCCGCGCTATTTCCACGAATTAATTCTTTCTTTGACGGCGCAGTTCTCGTTGCAAGACGCTCCGCTGAATTACTGTCAGCCGTAGAGCCAGCCGTGCTACGATTGTTCCTGTTACTGCACCTTGTTTTAGACTTGGTTATTGTCTTCTGGGTGCTGTGGCGACATGGCTAGTCGTAGATATCGCTGTTGGGTTCTTCTTGCTCCGGTAATGGCTGGTCGTCTTCGTTGGTCATTTGGTCTTCGATTACTGCTGCGTAGCGGTGAACATCAGCGGCGTGAGAAGTAAAATCATGTAACGGCTTCTCTTTGAACATCCCCCTGTTGTCGTTCCACTCCTGCCGGTACAGAGCGATGTAGTCTAGAAACTTTTCGCAATTGGTCTTGTCTATCCAAAGGTGAGCGAACATCATTCGAGCTCGGCCTATTCCGTCATCGACTGATACTTTCGGAACGATTGAAATCTCTATGTTGGGCCAAAGGTTCTTGATTGTCTGAACGCGCGTCTTGCCGGTGTCTATGCTTGCTGCTTCGGCGTCGTGCGGTAAGAACCACGTCCCATAAACATAGGGCTTCTCCTTCATGGCTTTGATTGCTTGCGGGATGCCGTCTTTATTCGAGCCTTCCCAATAATCAATCATCCGAAGCTCGCCGGCTGCTCTCTGGTAAGAACCCGTAGCGAAGTTCTGGCCCACTCCAAGGTCTGAGACTGCATGAACCTTTAAGGATGGGTCGTAAGGGACTAACTTAATCCTGCCTTGCTTCCGAGCTTCCTGTAACTGAGTGGCGTAGTAGGCTCCCTTTATTGCTGCTTCAAAAGAACAATACCATTCCTGGTTAAACTCATCTTCTGTCATTAAGCCTTGAGCGACTAAGCGGCGGTCGTCTTCTAAGGCTTGTCTGAGGTTCTGTATGGTCTCGCCTTCTTCTTCAGCCAGAGAGTCATCTATCGTTTTGAAAACTACTGTCCACTCAGGGTCTTTCAGCGCGGCTTGGTAGATGCGGTGGAATTCGTTCTTGCCTTTCGGAGTACCAAAAAATATAGCGTAGCCAAGGTGGTCAGCGAGAGCCTTAGAAATAATTTCAGAAAAGATGTTGGAAGGCTGTTGTGAGTATTCATCAAACCCAACACCCCATAAAGCGATACCGCGTAAGCTGTCAGGATTATCAGAACCAACAAGGATGAGCTTAGAACCGTTTGGGTATTTAACTGTGAGTTCTGATTCATTGTATTGAACGCCGGGAATGTCTCTGCTTATCTTTTTAACGATGTCCCAAGCTACGCGCTTCGATTGCTTGTAGGTTGGGCCGATGTAGGCGAACTGAGATTCAGGAATTCGAATGCAATCTCGTTGAAGATGATTAAGGACTGCTGTGGTCTTGCCCGCGCGTCTGTGTAAGACAAGGACTATCCAACGTGTAACGGCATTGTGGAGCTGCTGTGCCCAGTGTCGAGGATTGTAGGGGATTGTGATAACCATGAAACGGCGATAGGTTCTCCGTCGTTGCCGGAGACTTCATTAAGTCGGGGCAATAGGCTTGGCGCTATCTTCAAAAGAATCTCTTTCTTCATCTGAGTTAGACCCCCCTGTTCGAGAATCTTCTTGATTTCTCCCAATGCCAAAGACCTAACCTCAGCGGCTAATTGTCTGTCATTGAGGCTTTTGCCGCCGGTGTTGCCTAAGGCGTTCTTGTTTCCTTTGGGTGCTGGCATGTTGAGTAAACTCTATGGCCTGTCTAAAAATTTGACGATAGAATGCTTTTGGCCTTAGCATTCATGTATACAAAGGGTTAATTCCTAAATTTGAAGGAGATGCCTATGGTTAACTGATTTTGTAACGGATTCGGAGGAGTCATGTGACTCTGAAACTGTTTCCGTGTCGGCCAAGCGAAACTTGGGGCTGGAGAAGACTTATGGAAGATGCTAGGCGGATGGGTAGCGAAGGCCCGATAACTCTTCGCAATTGTTTTCGCAGTTTGGTTAGTTGGTTGCGGAGCCGCTCACTGCGAGAGTGGCAAATGTATATGTTTGAGATTGTTTTGTTTGTCTTCTTTGTAAAGTATCTCCTTCAGTTCGCTATTTATCATCTGTTCGGTTAAGCCTTCTACCAACATTCAAGATTCTCTTATGGCCCTGCTTGTCAGGGCTTTTGATTTGGCTCTGACGTGTTTGAATATCGTTTGATAAGGTCAATTCTCTTGGACCAGCCAATCTTCTTGTCCCGCAGTCCGGCGATAGCGGCTTGAATCGCTTCGATTTCTGATTTCACTTTTTCGATTGCCTTTCGGGCTTCACCGGCGCTCTTGAATTCCCTATTCTCAAGTCTCATATCTAACCTGGCTAACTCTGTACGCCTCTCTCCCAAAAGCTCATCCAACTCCATTATGTTGAGTTCGTCTTTCCAGATGTTCTCTTGATAGGTTTTGGTTAGGTTGGCGATGAACTCTTGTTTGTGTTGATTATCTGGTTGCATCATGGGGCGATTAAAGGAGGAAAACCTAGATGGCAGAAATAGGAAACTTCACGAGTGTATTTCAACTTGGGTGCGCATTAAACGGATTGCTTTATATCTACACTTCGCGCCCGCATATGGAAAAACAAATGGCTGAACTGTTTGAGAAGGAACGCTTCGCACTCTTGGACGCTAACGACCGTGGCGTAGATATTTTTAAGCTGCGACTTCAGAGTAAGTTCATAAGACGTGTGGACAGAAGATGGGACTTCATGAATCGAGTTATTTCCTTGACTATCTCATTGCTGTGTTTGCTCTGGTTAATTGAGGCTGGGTTTCATCCGCACCTAGAAGCAAAGTGGTACAAGCTGTTAATTGTCATGCTTGTTTTCTTATTTGCGACGCCGGTTCTTTGTTACTTTCAGCAACGATTTTATCGGAGGTGGATTGAACGAGAAATCAAGACGTTAGAAAGAATGAATGCCTAATGGGCGGCTAGCACCTTCCCTACTATTTCTGCTCTCAATCCGTATTCGTTCCAAGTGTGGGTTCTCTGTTCTTTGCCGTAGAAGTTTTGGATGAAATCAAATTCCGAAATTAGGTTAGAGCCGTTTAGCGGCTCACGAAGCCTGAGGAAAGAAATATCTTGAGGTTCAAGTAAGTAAAGGAGTTTCATCGGAGTGTTTTATGGGAAGTTTGGGCGATAAAGTGTCAATTTTCAATTAGTTGGCCCTACCATTCCTTGGTTGGACCACCCGCTAAAACATGTTTTATCACCTATATCTTGGGGTCTACGAAAAAAAGATGGCTGTTTTTCTTGTCGCAAGCCAAGAAAATGGTGGATAACATGTTCTGTGAAAGCGACATTACAAGATTGGGTCCCGTTAACGCCGCTTTTCCTGGCTCTTCTGACGTTGCTCGGTCAGCTTCTCTTTAAGGATGCGCCCAAGAAGGTAATCAGTTTTAGGTTGGGCCGTCTGCATATCCAGTTTAACGAACCAAAGCCACTTAAGAGAAAGCCGAATGTCAGAAGCAAGAAACTGCGTTAGCGAAGCATTCTATTCTCAGATAGCACTTGGTAAATGCTGTGAGCTATTGCTTGCAACAAACCATGGTTATCTGAGTGGAGCGACGGATTCTGAAAGCCCAATATCTCGTGAATTAGTGTCTCTTCTTTTTGAGACTGCGAGAGGCGGCTATCAATAAAGATTACGTTGCTCTGAGTATCAAACTCTCCATCTCCATCTAATCTCTCAAGCAGTTTTACCTTCACAACATGCCCGCCGATTTTTAATTTCTTCGGAATTTTCATAGTGATATAGTTCGGCGGCATGAATCCCGGCTGGCTCATAATTCTGCTATTTATCGCTATCGTCCTAGTTCTTGCGCGAGTCAACGCAGAAAGCTGGAAAGAAGCTTTTGGTGGAATAGCGATGGTACTGGTCGGAATCGCACTGCTTGCATTGTTGGGCTATGTGTTAACTCACTGGTAACGCTTTACTCTGAAGCTCCAACGCTCGTCTCGGGTCCAGTTCAATATCGTCCATCTCTCTCCAAAGCTCTTTTAGGTCAATCTTCTTCTTGCCACTGTGGATAACTTGGGCTTCTAGGATTTCTTGAGTGAGAGATTTCTTCTTCATGGATTTAGGTTAGCTCGCTCTAGGCTCGCGTCGCACAATATTATTTGAAAAGATTTTCCCGCTTACTTAAGCGCACAACTAGAATCGCGACGTGGTTATCCACAGAAGTGATATTGACGGTTTGTACGAGCGTGCTAAACTTTAGTTACTAATCAATCAACGCCTTCGGGCAGAAACCCCATAACAATGAAAAAGAAAATAGAGCGACTTCTCAAAAGTGTCGAAGTGTGGGAGGGGCGGGTAAAGAATCAAGAAGAAAAGAACTTCTATCAGGGGCAAAGAATCGGCTTACTTAAAGCTCTGGCGCTCCTGAAGTAACTACGAAACTCTATGAAATCAATCTATCTCAATCAACGCATCAAAAAGGAAGTAGTAAAGAAACTTCGGAAGTATGAAAAGGAAAATAACTTAAAGCCTAGTGTCTCGGCAACGATTGAACACTTGCTGGAACAGGCTTGGAAGTATTCATCATTAAACTAGCGCTCATGAAAGACTACTCACGTCACTATCCTCAAACTAAGGACTTCCACTACACAAAGCACGCTCGGCACTATCACATCAATATTGAATGGAAGGCTGCTCTAATCCTGATGGTCGGTTCAGGACTACTCGTAGTGTTAGCTTACTTAGCAATTAGACCCTTAAGTTAGAAACGCTCTAGGCGTTTCCGAAAGAATAACGCGATGAATTGGAAAATCGTCTGTAAGCTCATTAACCTAAACTAATATGGACTATCAACCAGAAGAACTTGCCAAGATGTCGGACCAAACGTTCTACATTTTGGAGAGGAGCCATCATCCTTGTGGTCGCCCATGGTGCGCTATCGAACGTGAGGGCTACAACCGGCCACGAACCCCGATAAGGAATCTTCCCTTTCGAGCGTTCAGGCTTGCTCAATCATTCAGTAACTTCCCCCAAAGCGCCGGCTTGAATGAGCGCACAAGGGCAATCTAATTTACAAAGAACATGTCACACCCAATAAACGATATCTACTTCGAATCGCAACGAGAGGCCGCTGAAGAACAAGGCTATACCTCAACCCTAGCGTATCGCGTTGAACTTCATAAGGCCTGGCTCTCCCTTATCGAGAAATATCCTCACCTATACAGTTTTCAGGATTATGCTGAGGCTTGTAAAAAGGTGGGCCTACTGCTGTTCTGAGGAAGCCAGTATCATCTAGCAACGTGTCTGGCGCTACTCAAAGGTATCCTCATAAGAAAATCATAGCAGTTTCATTAGTTCACGCAAGACCCTCAATCATTAAGTTAGAACGGCTCCTAGGCCGTTCGGAAACCTGCGAGTCCTAAAGACTCGCAAGCCTAAACTATGTCAAGACCAATCAAATTTAGAGCTTGGTATTCAAATAATGGCGTTAAAGATGAGATGGTCTATTTGCCTGATTTAAATTTGGGTTGGATGGCTGTCAATGGCTTACTTTCTCTTGAAGTCAGTTCTGGTAAATACTTTCATCACGAAAAAGACTGGTGGAAAAACTTATCGCCTTTGATGCAATTCACCGGACTCTTAGACAAGAAAGGAAAAGAGATTTACGAGGGGGATATAGTGAGCTATGGGCCTGGTCGAAATTTCAGCGTGGAATACGCCGTGAAGTATGGATGTTGGTATGTAGTCCCTTGCGGCGATTATGAAAACAACGCTCCATTGGGCAAGAGTGAAAAGGCTTGCGAAGTTATCGGTAACATATATCAGAACCCTGAACTCTTAAGGTGAAGAAACCAGTGGTCCAATTCGTGGCCGAACAAGAACTAGGTTAAGGCCGCTATGTGCGGCCTTTTCAATTAGACGAGATTAGGGGATTCATAACCCGACAGCGTCGGCAGTTCGTAGGCTCTAGCGGCAGGATGGCAGATTGCAAGCATCAGAAACGCTCCGGAACCACACAATGGGTCGAAGACAGAGAATCCTTGGCATGGAGGCCCTCCGAGGAGCACACAGACGAGGCACTACTGCTTCACCTGCTTCCTAGGCTTCGTTAGAGCCTTCTCAGGTTTAGAGCGGACTTTGAAAATACTATCGAATTCCATGTAAACCAGCCCGTCTCCTCCCAGTCGAAGAACTTTCAACTGAATAACCTTTATCGCTAAAGGCGAGACTAAAACTATTACCGGAACCCACTGTGCCATCCATTGGCCCATAAGGCACACCTCCCCCTATTGCAGAGAGACCCTTCCCTTTGCCTTCCCAATCGGCTTTTCCTACAGGGACCTAACGAGGACTACTACTGACTAACTTCGATGGACCAGTACATCGATAACTGCACGCTACTCCATTCCAATTTCCGTTGTCAACAACACGCCGCATCGAGCATCAAGTAGACAATTACGATTGCATAAATCAGATACGAAAAGTCAAGAAAAAGGTTGTGTTGCGGCTGCGCTGTCTACCATTACTCAAATACAAATGCAATGCTTTTTCCCAAAAGCAGGCAAGCAAAGTTAGATGTCATTAGGGCTTTAGACGTCTAACCGCAAGAAAGTAGTCCCATACTATCTATCAGCAATCCAGTAGTGTTACCGGAGTAATCAACTAATCCGCTCAGTCGGTCTGAGATGTGATTCGAACTCGTGCTGTTAACAAGTCGTCTGGCTTACCTGCATATATAAATACTAACAAACCCATATACACTCTCTAGGATAAAAGGGTGTGGCTGTCCTTAGCGTATAAATGAGAAGCTTAGGCGACACCTTTACACAAAAGGGTGGCTGCTAAACTAAAAAGACCAAGGAAAGACTCCATAGAAATACCCCACTACCAAAGTAACGCTATCAACACACCTAGTAAGAACAAACAAACCAATATTCCATCTCTCGTCGCCTTTCTCGCTAACTTCTGTTTCTCCCTCTCTCGATAGTCATAATACATACTTCTCCGTGCCTTTATTTCTGACAGGTCGGCTTTCCTGTCTTCCCGGTAAAAGCAGCCGGGTTCCCTTGAAGTGTCAAGGCTCGCTTGCTCTCTCATCTTATGCCGCTATAGGACTGGTCTAAAAAATGGGATTTAAGTTACGTTGGCTGTAAGCCAACGGCGAGCGAAGCGAGACGAAACTGCATCTCTGCTCCCTGGGTCTCTAAAATTAAGCTGCGCCTATATTGATGCGAACGCATATACCAACCATCATCTTGCTTGCCCAAAGTTAATTTGTAACGGCCTGATTCGGAGAATCTAAATTGTCCTTCCAAGGCATCATGAAACAATACTCGTGAAACACCTTCACCAAAATAGCCAACTTTAGTCACACTCTAAAAAGGCTCACAAGTTACGACAATCAATGAATATGACGCCTACTTCTCTTCTGCTTATGTCGAGCGGAGCGAGACGGACTGCTAATTCATCATGGGTAGTAGGACTATCCTAAGCTGGGTTAAATGCCCGGATTCAAAAGGGTTTAGATTAGATTAAGGTAGGTAGCGGGTTTTACATCCCGCTTTTACACTTCAAGGTCTGTAAGTTTGAGCCATTTGGCCGGCTCTTTCGGGCTAACGAGAACCTCCCCGTATGGGTTCTTGACTACGCTTTGGTGCTCGGCAACCAAGAACTGATTACCCCTCTTAAAGTCCAAAAGGACATCTAAGAGGATTGACTTGGCGCGGCCTCGGGTAGCGGTGAACACAACATGGAACTTTCGTTCAGGGTGAAGCCGGGATAGTTGAATGTACCGTTCAACTTTCTTCCTGATTACAGCTAGGGTCTCGGTCCCCTTGTCTATCTCCCAAAAGATAATCCGTCCGTCAATTATCGAAGAGCGGTCTGGAGCAAAACCTAATTCTAAAAACTCTTCTGCGGGAACTGCCTCCCAATACTTAACATTCCAAGTAAGGGAGTATGTGCAATACAAATCAGCACAAGCTCTCTCGTGTTCGTGGTTGAAACGATTAAGCGCCTTGATATGTGGAAGGTGGAAGTAGAGAGGCGCGTTTTGTTCTTTGGGTATCTTCCGAACTTTAAGCAGACTGCACGACTCACAAAACCGTCTGTGATATCCGCCGTCTCTTTTGAAATTATGATTACATTCTGGAAACGCCATTCGGTTTAGAAGGCGCGTCGTTCCAGCATATCCGGGAGGGAATTCAGTCGTCGTCAAAAACGCTCTTTGGTCTGTTGACAGTACGACGATTTGCCTTGCCGTCAGATGCGGCTCCTTCTTTAGATGTTCCAGAATCAGTTCTCGTCTTTCCATTGCGTCTGTTGATTTGTTCTCTTACCTGGGCCGGTGTTAGGTTCCATTCGTTAGTTAAAATTTTGGTCTTAAATTCGTCTTCCGCTTTCCTGGTCATCTTCACTTCGGGGACATCTTCAATCCTTACCCGTTCGGGAGCGGTCTTTCCTTTTTTGATGATTGCATATTGCTTCGGAAGATTCTGATTAGCGTAGGCTGCGGCCACTGCTGGAATATCCCCTCCGTAACCTAACGCCTTAACCATCTCCAATCGGTCTTGCGGATTTGGAGTGTCGAACATCACCTTAATCTTACAAAGGTTCTTGACCGCTTCTAAAACGGTGGGGTCTTCAAATTGTTTGAAATACTGGTGAGCAACCGTAACACGTAGGCCCGATTTTCTTTTGTACGCAAGAAGGTCGGCCAAGTTCCTGTTGGCATACCTCCCGGCTTCGTCAATGTAAAGGTAATAGACGCCTTTCCACCCTTTATTTCGGAGGCGGTCCAATCCAAATATGATTTCATTGATAACGGTTGTTCCTAGTAGGCGGGTTTGAATTGGCTCGAAGCCAAGCCCACTGTATAGATTGACTAAGATTACCCAACCCTCGGTAATCATTTTTATGAAATCCACTCCCTTGTCTGCACCAAACATCAACTCAAGCGTTGAATCCCAAAACGTGTCGAGTCGGTTGACGGTAGAAGAAAACAGAGTGTCAAACTTTGTGAATCTTTTAAGCACGCCTTCCAAAGTTATGCGGTCCCGGTCAAGTGGGTCGAGCCGTGAAAGAATTTCTTCTCTTCTAGCTCTGTACTGTGGGTTGTCGTAATCAGAAAAGTAAACCGATTCTTTGAGAGTCATCTTAGCTTCCCACAAAACGCGGAGTAGCGCGGGAAGATAACGCGTTATTCGAGAAGTTTCAGCCGCGTCCTTCGTCTGGAAGACGGTTCGGATGGTCGAATCAATATTCGCTACTGAAGCAGCTTTGTATCTTCTGTTAAAGGGCTGAATACATGTTAGAGGTTTGGTGTGCGGGTCTATCAGACAAACTTTTTTGAATCCTATGGAGGCGCAGTAACGAAGAACTCGATACATCGTGTCCCCGTTCTCTGATGGGTCTAGAAAACAGACTCCATTACCTTGCTTAATGTCCCCTCGGATTAGATGTTCGATGAATCGGGACTTGCCTTCACCCGTGGTCCCTAAGATGTGAAGATGGTCGGCGCGTTCTTCTTCGGAAAGCCAAAGCGTTCCTTCTTGTGTCTCTCCGATTCTTCTTAACGGGTAATTAGACTTCTGCTGCTTCAGGCGTTTCTGAATCGCTTCCTGGGCCGTCGTTCGCTTGAAGACTTCTTGGGGCTTCTTCTCCAAGCGTTGTTTGAATATATCTATTCTGTTCGCCAAGGATTAACCTCTCCGCTCCATCAATCAGTTGGTTAAGGTGTTTTAGCTTATCCTCTTTCGCCGGGTCTTCGGAAGCTTCAAGTTGCTTGCGCTCGTCGTACATTGAATAAAGACGATGACTAGCGCGGTCAATGAGTTCTAGTTTCTCTTGCTGAATTCTCGAAACATTTTCTTGGTCTTGCTGATACTCAACAGCCCTCGCTTGCAAATCAATCTCCTTCAAGTTGCGATGGCCCGTGACCTGTAAGTAAGTGGTTATGTCCATCTCCGAATCTTGAGCAAGCCTCATTAACTCGTTGCGGATTTTCAGTTCAATCCTGTCGCTCTCTAGCCGTGTGAGTTGGGTAATATGCTCGGCATCCGCTTTCTCATTGGTTCGCCGGTGGGTGTCAATGATTCCTTCCTGCTTTAGGAGCGCATCTATAGCTCTTGATTGCTCCTCGATACCCTGTGTTGCTGTTTGAGAGGCTATGTTAACGACTGCTTGGGTCTTGGTGTCCGACCGAACTTGAGCGCGGGTAAGAACATTCTTTGCAAAGCCTTGTCCGGGAACTGCCTTGTCTTGATAACGAAGCGCTTTCTCTTGTGGAGTACCTGGAGTGCCGCTAGGTGTTCGGAACAACCAAGTCCATACAACAACAGCAAGCAGCACTAAACCAACACCTATGAGAAGCCATGCCATCATTCGCTTATAGTGACCGTTACCGAACCCTTGTTATCATTAAATTCGTCCGTGTCGTTCATGCTTAATCTCAAGTGACCATGCTGGCCTCTTATCTCGTGGAATTTCCCGACATAAAAAGCTCCTTCATCTGTCTTACCAACCAACGCACGAATGGGAACTCCTGGGACAATTAAATTAGACCAACCTCCTCCTCCCCCAGCGTCGGACCAAAGCATCAACTCTGGTGGGCCACCGTTGGACCATGTTCCAGCGACATATCGAATGGTTAGTATTTTTCCTGTAACGTCAATCCCGGTATCAGCCCACATCACATTACCGGGAACAACGAACTGCTTGATTATGTGTTCCTCTTTGGGTGGCGGTACTGGGGTTTGAGGAGGCTTCTTAAACAGGGAATAAACCCCAACACCCAGACAAGCTAAACCTATAAGGGCAAGAACGGGAAGCCACTTATTCATGGCGCGGATTATACCCAAACGCCGAAACTCATGATAGGATTTAACTAACTGGTTGACGGATTATTGAAAACTAAAACTTCGCTAAGTCCTTTGGTTGCCCTAGAGGCAACCTAACTTAAACCGATTACCTTTTAACCAGTGGGTCGCAGGTTCGAGTCCTGCTCGGCTCACCACGATTTCAACAACCTTCCAAGGCGGACGCGTCTTCCGCGACCACCAGAATGAAATCGAAACTTTTGCCCCGTTCGCGGCGTGAAGGTTCAAGATGCTGGCTAAATCTGCCTTTTTCCTTTTGCTGCTTTCATCTATTGCCTTCGGGCAGGACGTAGTCAAAGACGAAGGCATCACCAGCGACCTGCATCGTAAGAATGTCGGCAAGATCATATTCACAGCGAAAGCCATTCCGGTTGAGACTCTCAAGGAGTCCGATTTCATTCAATCCGTGCACCTGAACGAAACCAGCGATCTCGCGATCAAAGCGTTCCTGGTAAATTCGCTGACGAACTACTTGCACGTCCTGGCGCCCGCACTTTCAGCCGCCGAACTCACTCGCCAAGGCAATTATCAGTTCTCGTTTTTCGTGGACGGAGTTTTGGTTGATACAGAGAATCTTTATCCGGCTTGGATCCCGGCCGAGACCAAGAACACGAAAACAATCTACAGTGCGACATTCATCAACTCCGCGACGCCCGATTCGCGCTGGGGCGCGATTTGGCACCTGTTTCTGATGAACGGCGGCGATCAGGCGCTTACGACGGGTAAGCATGTACTGAAGCTGGAGCTCCGGCCGTATCTGCAAACCAGCGAATTGAAAGTTGGAAGTCTCATCGCCGCCGGTGACTTGCAACTGAATGTCATCAAACCGACAGTCGACGAAAAGCTGACGCAGCTACAGGCAATCCAGCCAGACAGCGGGTGGCAGTTGTCGACCGACACGTACGACAAAGAGAAGATCCGCGAACTCAACCGCGCCATCACCGCAAAGCTTTACAAGGAAATTAAGAGCGTTGTCGTCATCAAAAACGGTAAGCTCCTGCTCGAAGAGTATTTCAACGGCGCCGATCGAAGCACTCTGCACAACCCGCGCTCAGTCGGAAAGTCATTTGCGTCGACGATGATGGGGATTGCGATCGGCGAAGGTTATATCAAGAGCGAGAGCCAAACTCTGAAGGATTTCTACAACCTGCGAGACTTTGCCAATTACTCGCCCAGAAAAGAAACCGTCACGCTCAAAAGTCTGTTGACCATGAGTTCCGGTTTCGACGCGAATGATGACGAAGATAATTCACCGGGCAACGAAGCGAAGATGTATCCGACTGATAACTGGGTGAAGTTCGCGCTCGATGTGCCGATGGATGACAAGACTGCGGTCGGCGAAAAATGGCGGTACTTTACTGCCGGTGTCATCGCACTCGGCGACATTATCAACAAATCGGTTCCGGGCGGGCTGGAGAAATACGCCGGCGAAAAACTTTTCCAGCCACTGGGCATCACGAAGTACCAATGGCAATACACGCCGCAGAAAGTGCCGAACACAGCCGGCGGCTTGCAACTGCGCGCGCTTGATTTCGCGAAGTATGGGCTGCTCTACCAAAACGGCGGTACATGGAATGGAAAGCAAATCATTCCGCGCGAGTGGGTGGCCAAAACGTTCACCCGGCAAATAAACCGCGGCAGCGGTCCCGACGACTTCTACGGCTATCTGTTTTGGAACAACACCTTCAACGTCAAAGGAAAAAAGCTGGAAGCGTTTTACGCGACCGGAAACGGCGGCAACAAGATCTATGTCTTTAAAGATCAACCGCTCGTCGTTGTTGTCACCGCCACCGCCTTCGGCAAGTGGTACATGCACCGGCAAATCAACAGCATGATGGAGCGATACATTTTGCCGGCGGTGGTTCGGTAAGTTTTGATTTTAGGTCTGGGGTTTGTTCTGCCCGGAAACCGCCAGCGCCGCCGCAGCTGCCAGTTTGTGTTTGGCCTGCCAGGGCGGCCCGATCGATCGACCCATCTCGCGCAGGAAAGCCTCGATGTCTTCGCAGCCAAGCACCTCGGCTGCTTCGGGAAACACGCGCTCGCGCTCGTACCAATGCACCGACCAGCCGCGCGCTGCGGCCGCCGCGGCAAGAGCCTCGCGATACATGACTGAGTCGGCGAAGGTCTGCGCGCGATTGTCGGCGATCCGCTCCTCGATCGTCGCTGGAAGTTTTGGGCAGACGCGAATCGCGATGCTCGCAATCGGCACCGGCACCGCCGCGGCCAGTGCGTCGAGACCTTCGCGCGCTCCACGCGCAGCGGACTCGCTTACACGCTCGACAAGCGTCACGGCTTCCGCGAGTGAAATCTTTCGCGCCCAGGGCGAATTCACGTAACGTCCGACCGCCCATGAACCTTCGTGGTGATGCGGATGCGTCGGCAGACCGCGCTCAGTGAGATCGATGCGGCGGCGATCGAGGAGCTCGCCGGTTGGCGCGACCGTAATCAGCACGACTGACTTGCCGTGCTCGACAACGCCGACGCTCGCGGCTCGCGATGTTCGTACTCGCGCCACGTGCTTCCTCGTCACCGTTTTTCTACTGCCGCTGTCGTCGCCGTGCGCTTCATCTAGTCTTCAGACTCGCGATATTTTTTCCAATCGCGATAAGTCTTGGGGATATCGAGTTGCTTTACTTCGTTCCAGGCCGCGATTGCATCCGCTCTGGTGACGTTCTTCTCAGCAGCGAAAAAGTCTGAAAGGAAGTAGACATATCTGCCGGTAGCCTCCTGAGGAAAACGGCCAACCGTCTGGCTCAGTCTCACATACTGTCTCACCAGATCGAGATAAGTGATTTTGCGTCGCTTGCCGATTTGCTCTTCGCGCCAACGATTCAGACGGTAGCGCGAGCCTGACTTAATTTTGAAACCGGGATCGATCCGCCTGGCCTCACGCTCCAGGAAATCCTTCGTCGCCCGGTCATTGGTGTAATTGACGACGGCGAGATTGAGCTTCAAACCTCGATCTACATCGCGAACTTCGTTGCGCCTGTCGATCCTTCGCGCCGGACTCTTAAGCCGGCCCGTGCGCAAATAGCCCTTGATCAGTTTCTCGAGTTCGTCCTTTCGCAGACTCGAAACCGCTGTGATGCCAAGTTCTTGAGCAAAAGTTTTTATCTCAGTCGCGTACCAATAGCCGTTGTCAAATTCCGCTTCGGTCATCGATTTCGATAATCTCGATCGGGCTTTTCTTTTGTTACTCGGTTTCATAAGTTCATTCACGTTCAGCTGTCTTTAATGATGTTAACGCATAGACTCCTCTCCCAACACGAATCGCATATCCTTCATTAACCAATTGATGATTCCCCAGTCCCGCCTCCACTCGGCTCAAACCGGTAACGCGCGCCGTCTCGCCAAGCACCGTCATCCCAGCACTTGCAAGATATGCCCGAGCGATTTCTCGCAAAGCCGTCTTGCGCGCAACTCGTTTTCTCAGCTCTTCCGGAAACCGATCTTCGGCCAAGCCCCAGATGTACGAGAACGGTTGGTAGATGACGTCCTGTGGAATCACTTTCATAGTGCGCTGTAATTCATCGAGGGCGCGAGTGAAAGCCGCGCGTTCGTGGCACGGGCGTCCCGCCCGTGAATCACGCGCAAGATGCGCGTGCCACTCCGCGCGCAGATCTGCAGTCGCCAGTTCGTGTTCCCTCCGCAGCACTCTCAGAATCCGCTCCGCAGCATCCGACAAAACTTCCGGCTCGTCTTTCCGGCGTGGCATCCAGACAGCGGCAAAATGGCTGATTAAGCGTGGCGCGACAAACATCGACCGGCCACCTGCGAGCTTCGCGTAATAGACGCGGCCACGGCGCATGACTTCGTCCTTGAGGTGCCACGTCAAACTCGTCTCTTCGTCCTTCTGCACGTTGCGCGGGAGACTCACGTCGCGGCGACCGCACACCGCGATGTACAACGACGGACCAGCGCGCCGCGTATCGGTCAGCGTATTCGCAAATCCCACGTCTTCGATGAACCGCTCCGCGTCAAGAGCGCTCTCAACACGCAGCTCTTCGTCGCGCCGCCACATGCGATCGCGATGGAGTTCGATGTGTTCGGGGAGAGGCGTTGTCATCGGTCCGTAAAGTCACGAATCCAGAAAACTAACCATGTCTGGGATAGCGCGATGGAGAGTCTCACACAGCGAAGGTCTGACGCGGCCGGTTCGATCTTTGAAGCGTGCTCTTTACCGCGTTTCGAAAAAGCGGACATCCCGCAGAACATCGTGATAGGGGACCGAAATCTTGAATTGGAAGGCGTTGGTTGTTCTCGTCGCGATCAAATCACCATTGCGCGAACCTATCTACCCTTCCCACGAACCCCAGCCGCCGCCCGGTGAAGTCTGGGCAATACTGCGCAGCGTTAAGAACATGTCTTGGGTGGCCCAAAGGCGGACCGTTCCATTCTTTTGCAGCGCCGCAGTTATCTGGTCCACCGGCTCAGAACCCTGCCAGTTGTCCGCCGACCAATTGCTCCAATTTCCGCCGGGAGTAATCTGGGACGTATTGATCAGCGAATTGCCGACTTCTTTGATTCCCCACAATGTAGCTCCGTGATTACCGCCTTGCATGCACGCGGCAATTTTGAGGAGCTTAGGGGCGCCATTCCAGTTAGGGCCGTACCAGTTGCTCCAGTCGCCTCCCGGTGTCGTCTCGTAACAGGTCCAGAGCTGAAGGTGAGAGTCGATCGCCCACAACGCTGCACAACCATCGTTCTTGATCGCCGCCGCGAGGTCGATAAACTGAGATTCTTGTGGCGTCAACGGCCACGGTGTCCAACTACTCCAGGAATTTTCCGGCGATCGTTTGTAGCAACTTATCAGTGAATAGTCAGACGTGATGGCCCAGATTGCTGCACTACTTTTGTCTCGCCGGTGCACCGCCGCGAGCCGCCGCAGATTCCGTTGAGGAGAGTTGTTCCAGTTCGGTATCCAGGGCGAGAACAAGTCTCCCGGGACCGCCATCGCCGCGGACCAGAGATCAAGTTTGTAATCGAGCACCCAAAACTGCAGACCGTGATTCTCAATGGCCGTCGCCGCCATCTCGATCATTTGTTTTGGCTGACCGGGCCCGGACCATTCGGTCTTAAACCACTGACTCCAGCCGCTGGCCATTTCAGCGATGACGGAGACCTGCGAGTTGTTTTGGAGGCCCCAAAAAATCGAGCCACCATTATCCGAGTAGCAACTGGTAATAGACCTGAAAGGCGGCGCACCTTTCCATCCGGTGTGACTGGGATTCGAAGCTTCGGTTTTTTTCGGGGCCACGTCGTGCTCCTCCTAAAAAATGAAGAATGGTGGAAGGTGCGAACCTATATACATCAGCCGCGCACAGTTGGCCAATAGTTTATTGACGGTGAGATAACTAAGGCTCGGACATACCTCACGTGCTCGATCCTGGGGCTTACGCCCGAGACTATTACTACGCTCGCTTCGCGGACTTTATCGAATCCTCAACAACCCAAACCACGCGGGCATGGCGTGAAGAAAATCGACGTGGTCGGGCGCCGAATTCCCCGCATAGCCGCGCACATGAAATCCTTTGACATCGACCGCGCTGAGTTGTTGCATACCGATCGGCCCTTCGCGCAGTTGCGCGCGCGGCTGCAGACTCATCTGCGACATAAGATAATCTGCGCACTCAGTCGTGCTCGCATAGGTGCCGGGAAAGATCTCAGAGTGAAGCACCACAAAATTCTTTTGCCCGGTTACAGCCGCTTTGGCAAAACTCAGGAAAGAATCCAGACCGGCCGGATCTATAGCGCCACCGTCCGCCAGCGTCTTGCCCTCGGGAATGTAACTCGTGTGCATGCCGTCCAGCAGCAGCACATTATTTACCAGCGCGAAGTATTCCGGCGAACGAAGAATCTCGCGCACCGCGCCATAGCCGGCTGAGAATCCTGAGAGCGTAATCGACGACCAGCCGTGCTTCAGGTGTAGTTCGTCACTCGCTTCGGCGAGCAGCTTGCGGAAAGTTTCGAGTTGCTCAAACGGACGGCGATACACGCTGGAGCCTGTTCCCAACTGCACCGTGATCAATGCTGCCCGCGGCAGATGTTCAGCCACATGTCGTTCGACCAACCACGGCGCGCCGTGAAAATGAATCAGCAGCGGCACCGGCTTATTGACGTTGACCCGCGGCCCGATGAAGAGGCGCGCGCCTTTCAGACTTTGCAAATCAACGCGCCGCCCGGGGACAGATGTCTCCTGAATTCGCGTATGCGGCCGCGTGTGCTCGACCATCGGTGAAGGCGTTTGCGGCGTAGGCTGTTGCGCGATTGCTGCAAACTGAACGAGCGTGAATATCGTGATGCAGACAATGACGGGACGCATTTCGCGTCGGAGTATAACGTGGTTAAGCCTGCGGAGCAGGCGTCAGCGTAAAGCCTGGGGCGTAAGCCCCAGGAAAAGATTACGCAACAGTTACGGTTTCTTACCTTTACCTTTGCTACCGCCCTGACCTTTGCCGCCGGCTGCAGCTGGTGATTTCTGACTTCGTTCCTGTTGTTTTGGCGCTGTTTGTGTCTGCGGCTTCGCCTCAGATTTTTCCGGTTTGCCTACTCGTACTCCCTGAGGTCCCGTCTGAGATTTGGGCGGGGCCTTGTCCTGACCGTGCGTCTGGGCGCGAGCCGCCTTCTCCCCATTACGCGTATCTTTTCTTTGCTGCTGCTCAAGCTTACGCGCGTCCTTATTGTCTTTATTAACTTCGCCGCTCACGCGGCCCGTGTCTTGTTTACGCCAGGTATCTGCCTGCTGCTCTTGCTGGCGATCGTCTTTGACTTTGAACTTTTGATTTCGGGCCGTGTCGGGAACACGTTCTACGCGCATCGACTTTGGCAGGTCCTTCCGAAACTTCGACTCCCGGATGTCGTTGCCGACATAAACAGGTGTGTCCCCAAGTTTCTTCGCAATGCCCGGTGGCAAATCAATCTTGCCGCGGCCCCAGGCGGAATGAATCACTGCGTTTCGCAGCGGAGTCAGTGTCAAAGGATCGAGGGTCGACCTTACTGATGCCAATCGCTGCTGATCAATTCTGTGGATACTGCGCAGATCGATGGGGCGGCCCCATGCATCTACCGGCACGACCGTCACTGCACCCGGAATGGCGAAATTAATAAGTTGCGTCGGCACTACATTAGTTTGCGTCAGGTAATGTGGCTGCCAGTTATCGTCATAATAACGCGGCGCATAACTGTCGCCCGGGCCGAGCGGCACCCAGCCAACCTGATTGTTGTCCGAAACGAAAGCGACGAGGGCGGGCGCATACGACGGGGTCGTGTTCACTCCATCGGGAATCCAGTACCATTGATTACTCACATTGGCCCAACGTCCATAGTGATAGGGAGCATAGCCCCAGGGCTCGCTGGAAACCCAGGTCGGCCCGTACCCATTACTGCTGGTCCACTGACCCTGCTGATAAGGAACCCAGCCATTATCAACTCGTGGCCGCCAGGCATAACCATAACTGCCCACGTTCTGCCACTCGCCGTAAGCATCAAGGTCGTTGAGACCGGGAATGTTGGAACTCGCATACTTGTAACTAAGGTTACGCTGGTAAGGATCGTAATAGTTTGGATCGTTGAGATAGGCGTCGTAGTTACTGTAACGACCGTCGTAAGAATTCGGATATTGATAACGGTAATAATCATCCACCTGATATCCGGCGTCCTGGTGATTCAATCTCGAGAGGGCTAACTCAGCCGCCGCCTGGCTCACGAGTGTAAGCATTTCGCCTTTATTGATTTCGCCTGAACCCGTCTGCCCAACTACCCGCGCCAGTCCGCTCAGGACTGAAACGAGCACGCCGCCATTATTATTGAAGCCGATGTTATAAAGCCCGGGCTGATCAAAATCTACCGCGCCGTTTGGCGTGGCTACTTCAAACAGTTCATTTGGCTGTAAGTACCCGACGTCGAACATGGCCGAACCGGAGCGGAGCGCGAGCTGTGTGCGGCGATCTGCCAGCGACACTATGTCGAGCGAAGTGTTTGGATCGAGCCGCGCGAAATTGCGCCCGCTGAAAGCGAGCGACGTGCGCGAGTTTTCGCGCGTGTAGATTCGATCTCCTTCCGAGAAAGGTTGATTGGCGGTCGCGGCGATCCACTGAGCATTGGCCTCGGTGTTCGTGCGGTCATCGCAGAAAGCGACCTCGCCATCGACGCGTTGTATGCGCGCGGCATTTGGTAGTGCCTCAGCCTCCACCTTCTGTTCGTGTTTTGCATAGAACCACACGCCCAGGCCCGCGATGACTGCGAGCACCGCTGCCACGATCGTAGCGTGCGGCCATAACTTGATCCTGCTCATAAAAACTCTCCTTTGCGATCCCACGTATTGTTTCTGCCAACCCTTTGGTTTGTTCCTGTCTTTCAGCAAAATGTCTCGCCCCGTAGGGTGCTAGTGGAGAAAGCATTTTCTGACGGTGCGAGGAGCTAAGCCTTTATACCGGAGGATATCGTCAGCCGTCTGTGGGTTAGCACACATAGGGGCGCCGGCTGCTGGTAACATGCAAAGTGAACAAGATATTGGTGCCGTCCGGAAGGTCCTTCGCTAGATCTAACCGCCGCGTGTCCACAAAAACAAAAATGCCGCGATTGCTCGCGGCATTTCTTGAGGTTGGATTTGGTTAATGTCTAAACCGATTAAGGCCGGCCAAAGATACCGCCGAGAATGCTGCCTCGACTGTTGCCACCGTTGTTTCCGTAGCCGCCATATTGCTGATAGCCCTGCGCGTAGCCCTGTTCGAAGCCGCTGCGAAAAGCCTGCGATGAAGCTTCACGCCAATAGTGCGAACGCTGCGGGCTATAGCTCTGGCCGCGTTGCGCGTCGCTGGCGCCGGTGTTCAAGCCGTACTGTAAACCTTGATTGAATACCGCCTGGTTGCCACCGTAGTTGCCGTAGCCTCCGTTGCCATAGCCTCCGTTGCCATAACGGCCATTATTTCCGTAGGTCCCATAAGTGCCGTAGCCGCGGTTGTCGTAGCGGCCGTTGTTATAGCCACGACTCCGTTGAATTGCCTGTTCGCGGCGAATGGCCTCTTCACGGCGAATGGCTTCTTCACGGCGAATAGCCTCTTCACGGCGAATAGCCTCTTCGCGGCGTTCGCGCTCGCGATCGTTGCGCCAATCGCGGTTCTGGTTCTGGTTCTGAGTCTGATTCTGATTATTGGTCCAGGTGCCACGATCGCGTCTGCGATCCTGACGGTTGTCGCGGTCACGTCGATCCTGTGCCTGGGTCGTCATCCCTGCGGTTGCGGATATGCCGAATATGAAAGCGAGCGTCAAAATTGCGCCGCCAATCTTAGTGCTTAAAGTTTTCATTTGATTGAGTTGTTTCCTTTCCTCGCCAAAACAACGGCAATGGTTGTGCCGTCGATCAATCCAGACGAAGGAACATTGATTTGAAAGGCGTTTATGAAAAGTAAGTTCGCGCGGCGGCCCCGTTTGGTGCAGCCCGAGAACACAATAGACTCTTTGAGGGAAGCTGGCTTCGACGAAAGACTCGAAGTCACGTGACTTTGTACGATGAAAGAGTTTCGCGCATGGCGCGGGGCCGAACGTCCGACAAATCGGGACTGTTCGGGATCGCCACCGCACTCCACATTTCTGCCGCCCCGTCGCGGGAGCGTGTCAGTACCGGGAGCGATAGCGACCGGATCAAGCGATGCTTTTAGAAAACGAATCGCCCCCTGTTGTTCACCTCATTAGCCTGATCCACCTCGCTACCGCTCGGGGTACTGACACGACCACCCTTACGTCGCTTCGCTGTGTCTTAGTGAATTCTCTGCGTCTCTGTGCTGGAGTTTTCGTAAGCTACTTCAACCACAGAGGCACTGCGTACGCACCGAGACCCAGAGTTAAACCGCAAACTGCCGGGTCATACTGTACTTTATTTCGATCCCGGTGTTTCATTTCATACTGACTCTTGCTTCAAAGACCCCTAAACAATGAAACTTGAAACTCTGAAAACACCAGGTCTCGTGCTCGACATCGCAAAGGTTAAGCGGAACGCCGCAGAGATGAGCCGGCGCATCAAGCAATTTGGCGCTGATCTTCGACCGCACATCAAAACTCACAAGTGCATCGAAGTTGCTCGCATTCAAACTGCCGGGCACTCCGGAGCCGTGACCGTCTCGACACTTGCCGAAGCACGCGCGTTTGCCGCGAATGGATTCTCGAAAATCACCTACGCCGTCCCCATCGAACCAGGAAAGTTTAACGAAGCAATTGCCATCTCGAGAGATTGCGAACTGTCGCTGATAACAGACGATACGGACGTACCCGGACAGCTAAACGACGCGGCCAGGAAAGCGAACGTCCGGCTGAATCTCTTTCTGAAGGTCGATTGCGGATATCACCGGTGTGGCGTCGAACCTACTGATCCGCAAGCTACAGAGACTCCACGCCGAATATCAAACGCTTCAAACTTGCGGTTTGCGGGAATCCTTACACATGCCGGTCATAGTTATAACTGTCAGACAAAAGCCGAAGTGTTGGCCCTCGCGAAACATGAACGCGATGTGATGGCCGACTTTGGAGAGGCGTTGCGGAAGGAAGTCGGCGAGGTACCAATCGTCAGTATTGGCTCAACTCCAACGATCACGAGTGTCGATCATTTAGACGGCATTGACGAAGTCAGGCCGGGCAACTACATCTTTTTTGACGCGTTCCAGGCGACCTTGGGTAGCTGCGATTTTGACGATTGCGCGCTGACAGTCCTGGCTTCAGTTGTCCATCGCGACAGAGCCCGGCGAAAAGTGATCATCGATGCCGGAGCCATCGCACTTTCAAAGGACCGCGGCCCGATCGGCCTGAATCCGGATTGTGGTTATGGAAGAGTACTGGACCTCGAAGGCAAGGATCTAAATCTGACGGTCAGCGAGATGTCACAAGAGCACGGCACCGTAATTGTGAAGGATGAGAAGACTTTCGACCGTCTGAGAGTTGGGTCGCGCGTGAGGGTTCTGGCAAATCATTCATGTCTGACGGCGGCCCAACATTCCCACTACAACGTGCTTGAGGGCGACAACATTGTGGACCAGTGGAAAATTCACACGGGCTGGTAGCGCCTTCTCCCTTCTCCCTTTGGGAGAAGGGTTGGGGATGAGGGCCTAGCGCGATCAGCTACTATTTGAATTAATTGTCATCGTTTGGTTTTGTCCTGCACTAAGGCCGTCACCGCGTCCCTCTGCCAAAGGGAGAGGACAAGACGGCTCTGGGTGCTGACCGCATTTACCCTGACCTGACGGTCGGGGCTATTGCATCTCGGCGCTTCTCAATAACCCGCGGAGCGGGTGCGAGCATAAAGCCTGGGGTGAAGTGAAGCGGAACCCCAGGAACTCGTCGAGTAAAGCGATCTAGCCCGCGGAGCGGGCGGCAGACGAATCGTTACGGGAACAGATGAACCCTTAATCGTACCCTCTATCGCCCACTTCGCGGGCTCGATTGTTGGTGGGTCATTCGATCCCGGGGCTTACGCCCCAGGCTTTATGCTGCCGCGCGCTCCGCGCGCTGACACCGACACCCTACGTCCTTTTTTTATTTGCGTTCCGCCCTGCGCCGATGAAAGAATGCGCGCCGCGCGAGTTCCCTACTTTGCGATTCTGTCAGATTGGACCGCGACGACAACAGACGGTTCACGCGAAGGCAGAAAGCCGCAAAGTATCGCAAAGCGAAATTACGACAGCGCGCGCCGCCGTCATCATTTCCAATACCACTGAAGAGAGTGTGAGCATGAAGACCTTCGGAAGAAAATTAATTCATAAGCGGTTCATGTGGGTGATTCTGTTCGTTGTCTCGATCACTTCCACTGCGTCAAGACTCGACGTCGCCACGCTCGCCGAGGCCCGCTTAACTGGCGATTACGATCTTTACGTCATGGTCGGCGCGGCGCCGAACGGAGGCTTTGAGGCGCGCCGGCGCATGGGCTTCGCCCACTTTGACGGGCCGTCTGCAAATGGCGCTTGGTTCAAGCGTCGCAGCGGCGCTCCTCTTTTTTCGATCACCAAGGTGACGGTCACGGGCGATAACATCACCGTGTCTCTCGATAACGGCAGCGAAATCCGTGGGATCCTGGAAGGTGACAACTTCGAAGGTCGAACCTATCGCGACGGCAAGCCCATCGATCGTATCTACCTCGTCAAACGAACAGAGCCAATTGCCTGGGAGTCGAACTACGCGCTCTGGAGTGGCGACTCCTCGCGGCCTTCCTTTCAAATTAGTGTCGACCCAGCAATGCCGATGACCGCGCGTGACGGCACCGTGCTGATGAACTATGTGGCGCGGCCAGTTGGCGCCGGGCCGTTCGGCGTCGTGCTCGAACGCACACCGTACCTGCGCATCGACAAAGCGAATGGTGAGTTCTGGGCCTCACGCGGTTTCATCTATGTGAAGCAGGACCAGCGTGGCCGCGGAGGATCAGGTGGGATTCTCGACGTAAACGCAATGCAGGAACAAGACGGGTACGACGCTGTCGAATGGGCCGCGAAACTACCGGGCAGCAACGGAAAAGTCGGAGTGATTGGCGGATCGAATCCGGGACTCAACGCCTGGTACGTGGCCATCGCGGCGCCGCCTCATCTGGCTACGATCGCCCCGACCGTCGCGACCGCGGATCCTTTGCGCATCATGCCGTACATCGACATGGTCTTCTCGCCGACCGTCGTGCCTTGGCTCTGCCTGACGCAGGTGAAGGACAAGATGTCGGACATCAGCAATGTGAAAGACTCTGAGGCGTTTGCCCACCTTCCCGTGATCGCTGCAGCAGAATCGGCCGGCTGCGGGCGTCCGCAGTACTGGAACGATTGGTTCGATCACCAGAAAGACGACGCTTACTGGCGCGCGCTCAGCATTGAACGACATCTCGACCGGGTCAAAGTGCCGGTGCTCGGCATCGCCGGCTGGCACGACGATGCGCGAGGCACGATCCGGAACTACGAGATTATGAGCCGCTTACCGGGCGCGCCGCCGTACCACGTGGTGATGGACGCCAGCGCGCACAAGGGCATCGACTATGTGAACGGCTACTTCGGGCCACAAGCACGAATCGATCGGCGCGAGCTGCAACTCCGTTGGATGGACCACTACTTGAAGGGCATCGACAACGGCGTGGATAAGGAGCCTGCGCTCGACATCTTCGTCATCGGAGACAACACGTGGCGGAAAGAACGTGAGTGGCCGCTCGCCCGGACGGTATGGACCAACTTCTACCTGCGCCAGAATGGCAAACTCCAGACGACAGCTCCGGGTAATGAACGGGCGGACGAGTACACCTACGACCCCGGCAATCCCACTCCGTTCCTCGTGAACTCGCGCGAACTCGAGTTGAGCCTCAACGAAGACTATCGAACGGTGGACAGCGAGCGGAAGGATCTCTTGGTCTACACGACGGCAATACTCGACAAGGACATGGAGATGACTGGACCAATGACCGCGACCCTCTGGGCGGCCACTGAGGGGAAGGACACGGACTGGAATGTCATGGTGCAGCACGTCTACCCGGACGGAAGGGCAGAGCGCATTCAGGATGGCGTCATGAGGGCGCGTTTCCGTGACGGCTTCGACCGGCCGTCGCTCCTCAAGCCAGGCAAGGCTTACAAGTACGACATCGATCTCTGGTTCACCTCGCGGGTGATCCCCGCCGGGCATCGTCTGCGCGTCACCGTGGCCTCCGCCGCCTTCCCGAAATACGATCGCAATCTGAACACCGGTGGAGATAACGAGCGGGACACACACTACCTCGTGGTCAGACAGCGGATTCTGCACGACAAAGCGCATCCGTCGTTCGTGCGCCTGCCGATCATTCCTCGTTGAGTTCGGACCTTAGTCTCATCCGCAGATTTCGCAGATTACGCAGACAGGAATTACCCACAAAGCCACTAAGGCCACAAAGAATCGTTGATAATCTTTGTGCGTCCTAGTGTCTTCGTGCCTTCGTGGTTAGCCGTCTTATGTCTGCGTAATCTGCGTAATCTGCGTAATCTGCGGATACTTCTTTGTGTTCTCCGTGTCGCCGCGTCTCCCCGTCTCCCATCTCCGCGTCTCCCTGTCCGTGGTTCTGCGGATACCGTCTGCCTCCTACTTACTGCTTCCTGTTTGGAAACTTCATCAACTTAATTAGAGGTTTTCGGGCTCGTTCTCGCGTTTATGCATGACAGCCTAGTGGTGATGGCGCCTAGGAATCGCCGTCGTGCTGATGCGACATCAAACTGCAATGCCCGTCGAGTCACTACTAATGAAATGCGATTCTAACGGACGCTCGCCAATTGAAAGGAAACTATTGTCATGAAACACGAAGCCACTAAGCTCGTTCCCACTGCGAAAGCTCAGAGTCCTATGGGAATAGAAGTGTCAAATGTAGAGGAACTCTATGACGCTGTGAATAACCCGAACAATGCCGACAAAACCATTGTGCTAAGACCGGGAACATATGTGCTGACCCGTCACCGTGGTACCGATGAACGCAAAAACAACGGCCGGCTCGAACTTCAGCCGAATATGTCGCTCCGCGGCAGCGCCGATCCGTCAGAGTGTGTGTTACAGACCGCGCCGGCAGATCTGCCAAAATTCGACGTAGTCACTGGCGCGCGTTCCGGGATGATTAGAACCGGACGTGGCAACCATACGATCGAAAAACTTACGATTATTGCTCCGTCTCTCGCCGGCTCCGGCATCTCGACTGACTTAAAAGGTTCGCAGGAAACGACCATCAGGATAATTCACGTGATTTCCGGCGATCCGACCTCGGAACACATGACCCGGGGGGTTGACATCAGGAACACCGGCATTGATGTTCCGAAGCGCCACCTGAAAGCCTTCATTGAGAAATGTGAATTTCATGGCGGCAAGCAAGGCATCAGGATTGCGAATTTCCAGGGCGCGAATAGTTGCCAAGTCTCGGTAGAGATGAGCGGCAATCACTGTCACGACAATAATGCGGGCTGCTTGATCACAAACCACAAGTCAACGTCGGGAGTGATCGAAGTGAATTCAGACAAGGATCATTTCACGGAGAATGGGGTCGGGTGCACTGTTATTGGTTCGATACTCAGCGGATCATCTAATCGCACCAAATTCGTTGCCAATAAGATCGTGAGCAACGACAATAACGGGCCCGTGGACCTGGACACGCAACACGCGGGCGGCATCGTCGTTCGTGGTGCTAACACCCAGCAACCGAACCTGGCTTCAAACAACCAGTGCGAAGTTGTTTTTACAGATTGCAAAGTCAACGCAAACCAAGCCCCTGGTAATGTCACAGCGTACGGAGCTTTCTGTTCTACTACGGCAGGAATCGCCGGAAAGAATAATACGGTGACTATCTCGCTTCAGGGCAACAACAACTTCACTGTCGAATCCCACGACAGCGAGCCGCCAGAGTCGGGCACCCAGACCAACAAGGTGATCGTCACGCCTTGACCTGGCTCTGCGCGAGTTATCGGCGTCAGGCTGCGATTTGCGATTCTTTGGAACTCTTGCGGAAGGCTCTGGTTCCAACGAAATTGTAGGGCGACAGATCTGGAGTGCGCCGGCATAGTCCCGGGGCTGCCGGGACGACGACGCACTCCAAACGCTGTTGCTCGCTTAGCGGTCTCGATCTTTATTACTGGATAACTGTTCCTTGCGTCGCGAGTACTTGCCAGCGTCCGTCCCGCTTGACGAACACATCCGTAAAGCGCGTTCTTCGGTCCATCGACTGTCCCTTGTCGTCGCGTCCCTTCACATGGTTGACGCCCGTTACGATTGCAGTGTTCCCCTCAACTCGCACGTTCAGGTCAGAGAGTTCGAGCGAATCGAGCACGGCCTTGTCGGTTTTCATCGAGGCGAGTTCTTCCATCTTTGAGTGCACAGCACCGGTGCGACTACTTATGTCTGTAGCATCCTCGGCGTAGTTGCGCTCAAACCATGCGACGTCCTTGCTCTTGTCGGCATCGTTCCATTCGCGCTCCAGGTAGAGTAATTGCCCAGCGTCATTTAACGGGCCACCGGCATCGCTCACCACGCGCCAATCACTGCCGCGCTTTTCCAGAAAATGTACGCTGCGGGTATAGAAGGACTGATCCTTACCATCAGCCTTCGCCACTATCACGTTTCGGTGTGTGATGGTGGCTGAATTCGCCGAACAGGTGATGATGTAGTAATCGTGGCTAATTCTGTCAGGATTCGAATTGGTTTTGTTCTGCTCTGCTCCCTTAACGGCGTTCTCAATAGCCTGGGCCTTCGTCAACGCCCCCGTCGGAGTAAGGTTCAGATAGTCGTCGGCGTACACGTTCTGTAAAAAGGCCTGGTCACCGCGCTGGCCGGCATCGCCCCAGGCTCTATCGAACACTTCCAGCTTCTTTTTATCGGCGTCACTGCACTGACCAAAGGCAATCGTAGCTGCGGCAATTATTAACACTGATACTGCGATAAATCGTTTCATTCAGGGCTCCTTTAGACTGGTTTGGAAAAAGTTTGTTTGAAGAAACCAAGCGGTTTCCTACGCATTTCGTGGCTACAACTTCGGCCGCGAATCCGAACGTGACTGAATCAACAGGTTCTTGTTGGCTAAGTGCCTAGGAGCACTAATCAGGCAGGGTAACGGTGCAGCCACCTTAACACATGAAGGGATCAATGCCCACCGCGCATGGTGTCATTCTTATCGAATCATTGAATCAATTGAACGGCGCTGAAGACCCCCTCCACCTGCTCGCAAAGACCGGCCTCCGCTGGGGCTCACGCTTCTGCCTCCTGCCATCTGCCTCCTGCCGACTGTCGACTGGCGACTAAGCATCATCTCGAACGACCAGCTTGCTAACTGTCGATGAGGCCGGCTGGGCGGGGACAGGTGCTATCAGTAAGAGTGCTCCGACATAGAGTGCCAGCGCGAAGAACGAGATATATCCGGTGATAGGCGCAAAGCGCGGAACGTCGATCGAGATGCCTTGCAGTAACGTAGAAGCAATTGTTCTGAGCCACCCGCCTTCGGGAGCGTAGAGTGCGGACAACAGAAAGTGCTTGAGCACAAAGGCGGTACCGAACAAGACGATCAGGCTCTTCAACAAACGACGCGGGTCGAAGTTCGAAAACTGGTTAGTCCAAAGCGTCCAAAGAAAAAAGAAAGAGAACATCCAGTGCAGCAGCCCGCTCTCAGGTAAGACAGAATTGAATGCCTGTGCCGAAGCAAAGAAAAGCGCGATCAGCGTCAGCAGATGCGAGACGTTAGTGAGCATTGGTTGTTCGATCGCCAGCCAGCGATGCAGGTCAATCGCCCCGCCGCGCACAAAGAGCGCTCCTAGAAGAATCGCCAGCACCAACGTCACCAACGGCGGCGCAATAAAGATGAACTGTCTGGTTTGCCCGTCGATTCGCAATCCGCCCAGCAAGCCGGCGGTCAGCAGGATTGTGGGCAGCACGATAAAGTGCAGCAGCTCGCGATTTCTCTCAGCGGGGTTTTTCATTGGTAATCATGAGGTCAGTACCGGGAGCGGTAGCGACCGGGTTTCATCTGCCGATAAGATCTTGCTCGGCGTAACAACCACCCGGTCGCTACCGCTCCCGGTACTGACCTCATTCCCTTTTCATTTTCGTTGGCGAAAGAGCTTTACCGGATTGAGATCGTTCCAACCCGTTTCGAGTCCCTGTTCCAGCTCCGTCTTTAATTCGGCAGCACTGTGCATTTGCAAATTCGGATCGTCGACTACCAGCGTGCCGTTCGGCGCCAGGCCGATCGCCCGGTTGACGGCTTCCAGCCCTTGCTGGAAAAGCGCCTTGTCGTAATAGACGCGACCCCAGCCTTCCCGGTAGTAAGCGTAACCGATATAGAACTGTGTGCGCGCGTCTCTCTGTGCCGGATCGGCGCCCGCCCATTCGTCCCGCGCGGCGCGAAATTGTTCGCGACGAAACAAGTTGAGCCCGCTATTAAATTTTTCCTGATTGATTTCGTAAACGCCCGCTGCGACTTGTGAGTTCGTCGCTACCTCCTTAAACGAACGCGGCTCAGTCGCATAAAGCCAGACTATGACGCCGGCGTAAACGACAGTCCAAATAATCCCGGCGATCTGAATGAACCTTGGCTGCATTAATGGTGAATAGTAAATCGTAAATCGTAAATGGACGAAGGCTATTAAATCGTAAATCGTGAATAGGAGAAGGGCAACAAGGTGATCGTCACGCCTTGACTGGCTCTGCGCGAACTGTTGAGGGTCGGGCTTGCGATTTACGATTCTTTGGAACTCTTGCGGAAGGTCTCTTCGCTTCTTCACCCGGACAGGCCATCACTTATCAGATGCGTCGCGGCTTTGCCGCAGCACACTGCGGTAAGCCTCTGGCTTACCGGCAACTAATACATTCATCTTGCGGCTACGCCGCACTTCGAGGCGTAGCCTCGAATTATCTTTTAATAATCAGCGGAAAGGCAGAGCCTTTCCGCTATGTGCTGCGGCGAAGCCGCTTCTTCGATCAGCCGAAAAGTGATCACCGACGCCGACGCGTTAGTAGCCCGCGGAACGGGCGACAGAAATACTTGCGGGATTACTTTGCGACTGCTATCTCCTTGTCAGCACGACCAAGCGCCTGGACCACTGACCTGCGACCTGGTGCCCGCGCGAGAGCGACTTGGAGCGCGTCGCGCGCTTCCGGGAGACGGTGCAATTCCAGCAGGAGTTCGCCCACCAGTTCATCCGTCGGTTTGTAAACCGCCGGCGGTCCGAACTCAACGGACATGGCATCTTCCTTTGCGGCGATTCGCTTCAACTCACTGACGGCTTCCCCGCTCTTTCCCTCAGCGGCAGTAAGCAACGCCCGTAATTGTTCCGTGAGAATAACCAGACGTTGGTCTTTCCGGGGATCGGCGTACCGTTGGTCTTTCCCTGTCATCGATGCCCGCTGGCGATCGCTCTCGGCGCGCGCTACGGCTTCGCGCGCAACGGTGAGATCACCGCGCCGAATTGCCGCGAGCGCATTTGTGTAATCAAAAGCCAACTGGGCCATCGGATAATCGCCGGCCGGCAGAGTTGCGCGGACAACGTCGTCGTTCCAAAGCTGCGTGTCGATCACGAACATGGCGCGCATGTCAGCATACGAAGCCACCACGTCGCCCATTGACATCCGCATGCCTGCCATCGGTTTACTTCCTGGAGTGTTATCGCGCGGGGCCATCGCCCGCTCAACCGCCAGGCGACAGCCTTCCAGCATGCCGCGCGCATCGGCAACGCGTCCCTGCTGCAGGTAGCCATACTCCAACCACTCGTTGTAGTGACCGCACCTGCCCGGGGGCGCTCCCATCTTCTGACGAAGACGGTTGACCACCGCGACGGCAGTCTCGTTGGCCTTAACCTCGTCATCCCACATGCCCAGCGCCAGGAAGATGTGCGAAGTCATGTGCTGCGCATGACCAGCTTCGGGCGCAATCTTCGAGTAGATGCGCGCAGCGCGCAGGCCGAGCGGAGCATGAATCGAATCGTCGTAACTATGAATCAGATAGTGAACGACACCCGGGTGACGTGGATGTTGTGGAAAGACCTCTTCGAGCACCGCGGCAGCGCGCATGTAAGTAGCGAAATCGCGCCCGTGCTCCGCCGTGCCTAAGATAGCCAGCGCATAGAACGCCGCGCCATCGACATCTTCGGGAAACTTCCGGTGCAGGTCCGCGAGCACCGATTCGTAACGGCGGTCACGCTCTTCTTTTGTGCCATCACCGAAGAGAACTTCAAGGCTTTGAAGGTATAGTTTCTCTCGCTCAGTCGTTGCTTTGGCAAGCCGCGCCTCCGCAGTATCACCGAGCCGTTTCAGGATGAGACGGGCAGCCGGAACGTCCACCTCATGCCAGAGCGCATGATTCTTGGTCATGGCCTCACCCCAAAAAGCCATGGCAAAGTCAGGAGCAATCTGCTGGGCCTTGCGAAAGTGCTCGGCCGCATCGTCGTATTCGAAGTTGTGGAGCTGCGCCAGCCCATGAAGAAAATCTGCCTGCGCCGCCGCCGGCCCGGAATTCACAAAGCTAACTTCCCCAAACGCCTGCTGGGCTACCGAGACGCCGGGGAACAAAAGCGACAGAAACAGCAGCAACGTGAGCATCAAGATCTCGGAAATTCTTTTCATTGCTATAACCCTTTCGGAATGCGATTTACCAAGCGTGGTTCGTTCAAATGCTCACAGCTCTTCCTGATCGAAAGTCTCTGCTTAATCACGAAAGCGCGTCGAGTCTACACCCATTTGAGCGGATAGGAAGATACTGACGGGGCCAAGGCTGTGGCTACGGAAGAGTTCTGGACCTCAAGGGGCGAGGACTAAATCTAACTGTCTGCGAGATGTCGCAAGAGCACGGCGTCATAATTGCAAACGATGAATGATGAGAACATTGAGAACACTTTCGACCGGCTAAGAGTGGGATTGCGCGTTAGGGTTCTGGCAAATCATTCGTGTCTGACCGCGGCTCAACATTCGCACTACAACGTGCTTGAAGGCGACAACATTGTGGACCACTGCCAGACTCACACTCGATGGTAGCGAGTTCACCAAGAGACAATCGAGCTCGCGACCGAGGCGTATGTTCTTCTATTCACGATTCACGATTCACGTGTTTCTTGCCTCCATTGTAAATCTTCCAAATCCGCTCTATTTTCACCTCATGATCCGAACTGCTGTGGTCACTCTCATAAACCTATGTTTGTGCTTGAGCACAGTTGCGCAGAGCTCGACCAAGAGCACCGCAGAACAAGAAATCCGCGCGGCGTTTTGCGAAATTGACCAACACGCGTACGACCGGGCTCAACAGAGAATGGAGCGTCTGGTGCAAACGGACCCGGCGAATCTCAATGCGCGGAAGGTACTGCTTGGCATCCTTGCCGCGCAGATCAAGCCGGGTGACACCTCGCCCGAGAATATCGCGCTGATTAGGAAGGCCATCGACGCTTATCAGGAGGTGCTGCCGAACCCGCAGCTGACCGCCGACGAGAAACGTCGCATCGATAGTTTTCTCATGTTCCTTTACGGCCGTATCAGTCGCGACGAACAACGGAAAGAATTAGAAAGACGCGCGGTTGATCCAACACGTACTGCGAAGGATCGAAGTGAGCTTTACACGGTGCTTGCCGGGCAGTCGTGGGACTGCTCTTATAAGATAACCGAGCTGCCCGAAGTGAAACTGATGGTCGTCAAAGGCAACAACGCCACAGTCACTTACAAAAAGCCGGCCGCGGAAAAGGACTTTGAATCGGCCCAGGCCTGTGTCAAACGCGGGCTCGGTGAGGTTGAATCCGCTCTCAAACTTGATCCTGATAACGAATCGGCATGGTCTTACAAAGTGAATCTGCTGATTGAAGCGGCGAAGCTCGCCGAGATGGAAGGTGATTCAATCCACAAAGCGGCTTACCGGAAACAATCTGACGAAGCTAATAAGGTTTTGAGCGACATGGCCGCCAAGCGTCGCGCCGAAGAGGAAAAAGAGTGGGCCCGGCAAGAGCAGAAACAAAAAAAGGCGGACTCGTTTACGCCGGAAGAAGCAGCCGCATTTTCACGTGAGCTCGTCGAGGTCAAACGCGAAAACTCTCTGTCTGAAGCGATCGAAACACTCTTCATTCCGGATGTTGAGTTGACCACCCTGGTTGCTCCCATACCGATCCCCGAAGAAAAATCCGAGCCGGTTGCTCCGCCACCAAAACCCGAAAATAAATCCGAAGTCCCGTCAACCACCGCAACTCGTCCCGCTCCCAAGGGCTGTTTCCGTGAAGTCGATGGGCCGGCGCAGGTGCAGGAGAAGCGCGACTGGAAAATGTTCGCGCCGGCGGGCGAAGAGTTCGTCGCCGACTTGCCTGACAATGTTTGTCGCCGCAACGTTGGTGGATATATCGCCGCCAGTGAAGGCGTCATGTACTCGATCAACTCGATTCCTCGTCCCGCGATCGCTTTGGGTCCAGACATAGTTGACGGGGTGTTGAATACATTGGCGCGCACGTTTGCCAATGGACGCAGTAGCGCGTGGTTGGGCAACGGCGCCGGGAACAGTTTCGAGCTCAAACTGTTAAGGAAAGAGAACGTTGCCGGGCAGCCGCGCAAGCTCTACGCTTACGCGCAGATGTCTTGCCAGGTGCGGAAGGAAAGTGTGTTGCTGATTCAGGCAGCGAAGACGCATTACTACACGATTGATATCAACGGCGCCAACGAATCCGACCCGCGCGTCCAGCGCTTTCTCAAATCGTTGCAGGTGAAGTGAGCCCGTCTTCGTCCTCGGCATAACATCTGATTTCTGACTTTCTCCTCTTGCCTTCCCCCTTCTGCCTCCTGCCGTCTGCCTCCTGCTTCCTGCTCACTGCTTACTGCTTACTCGTTTGTCGTCTACCAGCACGCCGCTGTCACGAATATTATCGACGCGGTACAGCTTCCAGCCTTCCGCGGTCTTCCTCCACGTCTCGCGCTGCACTGCTCCGGCTTCGACTTTGTGGAGCGTATCGTCCGGGAAGCGCTGCATCCGCACAGTCTTCTGCGTTACGTCAGCGCTCGCCAGGTCACCTTCCACCTCGATCGTTCCGATTTGATTATCCTGTGAGATGAAATGGTCGATCCTGTCCAAAAAGCTAACGGTACGCGCCTGCATGTCGGCGCGCGTGTTTACTTTCCCATCCGGCGTAATCGTGTGAAAGTCATCAGTGCGCAGAGCCATGATCGCGGTCACGTCCTTTGCCTTAAACGCATCCATATTGCGAACGTACCAGTCCTCGATCGCCTTTCGCACAGGCTTGGATTTGTCTCGCTCTGTGGCCTTGGAGTTTTTGACTTTTACTTTAGTCTTGTCCCGCGAAGCCTCTGATTGAGTATTCGTAACGTCTGATTGAGCATTCGCTGAATGCGGGCCGACAAGTGATGAGCAAGTAAACGCCACAGCAAAAACTAGCAGGATTGATCTTTTCATTGCCTCCTCCGTCAAACGAGTCCCAGCAAGCACAACTCAGCCGATAAATGTTTAGACCTTTAGTCTTTCACGACCCGTCGAGGCTCTGGTTCCAACGAAATTGTAGGGGACAGATTTGGAGTGCGCCGGCATAGTGAAACGACGACGGCGCTTTGGATTATTGGTCAATCCAAAGCGGTGTCGCTCCCGATAAATCGGGAGCCCGGGTAATTCCCTCGGGGCATCGTCCGCGGATTGATCATCACGCCGCAGGCGTGAGATACAATAGCCGTGGACAACGTCCACGGATTAAAACACGTGAATGGGTCGCACACCGCCGGTGTGCAATTGAATAGCCGTGGACAACGTCCACGGTATAGAATCCGCCAACATCCCCGACCCTGAAAGGGTCGAACTAATGAAGGACAGCTCCCATGGCCCAAACCCTCGTCTCGCTCATGGTTCATGTGATTTTCTCCACAAAGAATCGCGAACCGTTCATTACGCCTGAAATTGAACCGGAGTTGCTTGCTTACATCGGTGGCATTCTGAAGAACCACGATTCACGGCTTCTCGACGCTGGCGGCACGGCTGATCATGTCCATCTACTCATCTCGCAATCAAAGAACGCTTCGCTGAGTTCGTTGATGAAGGATGTAAAGAAAGACAGCTCGTTATGGATCAAGACAACGGGTCGCCAATTTCGGAATTTCCATTGGCAAGATGGATACGGCGCATTCTCGGTTGGACAATCAGATATTTCTAAACTGAAGAAATATGTTGCTGGTCAAAAAGAGCATCATCGCAAGCGTACTTTCAAGGAAGAATTGATCGAGTTTCTGGAGGAGTACGCCATTGCGTACGATGAACGATATTTGTGGAAATGAGTTTGGTTTTCACGCCGCAGGCGATTTATTCGTCGCAACTGCGCGGTTGAATTTAATAGCCGTGGGCAACGCCCACGGATCGAACCAAAAGCATTTCGCGACCCTGAGGGTGTCGAACATTGAATCCGACCCTTACAGGGTCGCGGGGTCATTTCGAATATGTGTTCCGGTGGCGTTGCCACCGGCTATTTAATTCGTTCGCTTCGCGGACGCTTTGGTTAACCGCCCGGGTGATTCCCGCCGGGCATAGTCTCCGCATCGTCGTCGCCTCCGCGCCGTTCCCGAAATACGACTTCAATCTGAACACCTAGAAGTGTAGAGGCAGACGCCTCGGCATGAACTAATCACAAAATGAAGCTTTCCGATGACGAACTGAGACTACTTCATTCCAACCATGATGATCGTGAAGGAGCCGGGAACGGCGCGGCCGCGGCCGGGTCCCCCAGGAGTCCCGGGCGGTGGAGATGGGGGCGGTGGCGCGGCTTCCGAAGCCATCGCGAACAGATGACCCGTCTTGCTGTCGAACGCGATTGTGCGGGCGCCGTTTGAGGGCCACGTCTTCAAGTTCTGTTCGACCTCGAACCTGGTCGGGCTCTTCTCCTTGATGATTGTCATCGTGCCGTTGCCCTGGGTGCTGAACGCTTCCATCGTCGCAGGATTGAACGCTGCGCCGTCGGAGCCGCCCGCCAGCGGCAGCCGCGCGAGGATGGTTCCGTCTTTCGCACTCAAGACGACAAAGGTCTGCGGCGGCTTCGCGTTCGGATCGGGCGTCGACGGAGGTCCCGCCGGCGGCGCCTGACCTGGCGTCCCACGGGGCGGGGCCGGACCGATGGCGCTGCACGCCGCAAACAGAATCTGATTCCTGGTATCCAACGCCAGCCCATTGCACCCACCGTTCTCGCCGAACGGAAACGTCGCCTTCACCTTCATTGTTTTCGCGTCGATCACCGCTACGCCGCCCGGCCGCTCCTGTAGAACCTGGTAGATAGTCCCTTTGCCATCGGCGATGGTTTGCTCGGGCGTTCCGCCGAGATCGATGTTGCCGAGTACCGCCCCATCCTTCGCATCCACCACCATTAGGCTCTTGGTCGGATGGCTGCCGACGTAGACTCGATCGTCTGAGGTGTCGCAGTAAATGCCGTCGGCTCTGAATCCTGCCGGCACTGCAATCGTCTTAATGAGCTTCATCGTCTTGACATCGAACATCGATAAATCTGGATGGTCGCTGGTGAAGCCATGCCCGGTGTTCGGGCACACGGCCGCGCCGTTGCCACCAACGCCAGGAATCGTGCCGACCGGCGCGAGGGTGTCCAGATCGAAGATCGTCAGACGCTTTTCGAAGGCCGGCACTTCGGGCCTCGTGTCCGTTGCCGGTTGCGCTTGCGTCGCGCCGCGCGTGATATACAGTCGCCGGCCGACTGGGTCCGCGAAGATGTAATCCGTGCCGCCCTCGCCTCCGACCCTTGCGGTCTTGAGTACTTTATACGGACCGTCTGATTGGGCCTGGAACGCGAGGCCTAATGACGTCAAAAGGGCGACTGCGCCGGCGGCGAAAAGTGTGGTTCGTTTCACAGACACTCCCTGGAGATACTGTAGTGCTGCGTCTTGTAGCTCTTTTTCGTCGCGGGCGCAAACGAGGTCGGCAGTCGAGGATGGACGCGCATGACTCGGTCGTTTGCTTTTGAAATAAGGTGAAGGTCAGGGTCAGGCCTGCAATTTGTGCGATTCGTGTTTGACACCAGGTTAACGTGCCAACAAACGATTCGAGAGTCGCACGAATCGCCGGCCTGACCCCAGTTTCGAGTTTTCCTTAGAGTGCGATTGGCCTTCGGAAGCGGATTGCCTCGATCTTAGTCCTAAGTTTGACCTCGAGGGTGTTAGGTTTGTTCCCGTAGATCACAGCGTTGCGATTGCGAATGTCAAATGGAAGATCCTTCTCCGATTGAACGACAACAATGACTTCTTTTTTCATGGCATCCGCAAATCCAGCTTCGTAATAAGCATTTGGGTTGCCGCCATCTGCGACAAAAACCACCAACTTACTCTTGCTCACCAGCTCAAAAATAAACTCTTGGATCGGTCGCGTGTGCGGAATTCTGTCGACACGCACACAGTTAAGACCAGCGGCCATAACTCCTTTCCTAATGTAATTATAGATTGAATCTGTTCCCGATTTGAAAGGCATCGCAACAAAAGCATATTGACGCCTCTGCATTTCGCGAAGTTTACGGCACAGGTTCCTTTCAAATCGGTTTGCGCCATCGCTGATACCTTTTTCCATGAATTCACAAGATAACTCAGACACTGAGGCGAATGATGATGTTATGTAGCGCGATACAATCAAAGTGGAATTCGCTCCATAACGAGCTCGCAAGTCATCTGCTAGTCTGAGGCCTCCGAATTCAAATCCGCGGTATTCGAGTTTTGCATCGATCACGAGTAGATCAAACAACTGCCTTTCTGCCAATGCGCGGGCACGTATGCTATTTGTCTCTGAAGTCACATGCACACCCGCGTAGCGTTTAAGGCGATTTGAGTAGTAGCTGACTAAGTCCAGATTGTCGTCCAACAAGAGGACGCTCATGGGACGTTGTTTTGACATGATCGAGATTCAGCTGGGCCCTTTATGAAGCTTTGGGTATTGTGCTCAAGGCAAAATCCATGAATTCAGCGCTTGTCTTTATGCCGAGATGTTCCATGATGGTGTATTTATGGAACGCAACTGTTCGAGGCGATACACCTAACCTTTGGCCAACTTCCTTCATCGTCCGCCCTTCTGCGATCAATCGAAGAACCTCTTTTTGTCGCAATGTTAGGGTGTCGCTAGCTTTAGTTCGGTTTGACTTAGAAGGTTGTGTACCAGCGGGGAGCCTTGGCGGTTTTGCGTCTGCCACCTCAAGCCAGACGTCAACTCGCGCCCCACCATGCACGCTCGTACTTAATGCGACACCCCCGCCAATGCGTGACACCAGTCTCGACACATTCTGGAGTCCGAATCCACGATGAGTTCCCTTTGTGCTAACAGGACTCCCGCTTTTAAGCGCTAACTCGATCGCCTCGTGTCGGCCCTTCCACCCGATTCCATTATCCTCCATCCTTATTAAAAGTCTGTTGCCGGGCGTCTCGACAGAGCAGCTCAACCATATACACCCAGTTCCTCGTTTGGTTTCTGAGATTGCCTGTGCCGCGTTGTGAGCCAAAGGAACGAGCAGGTGACGAAGGAGGAGAGATGGAATCGACGACTCCGTTGTGAGTCCAGTGGAGTCAACGTGAATTGCGATGGTCGAATCTTGAATTGCCTGCGTGCACATTTCGCGGACGACAGTATCAAAGGATTCCCGAACTGCGGCTGAATTAAGCGCTCCCTCGAAGTAGTACTGACGTACGAATTGATGAAGTCCGCGTAATGTAACAGCCGCGGTTGTAGCGCCCTTGCGGGCTTCCGCATACCTACTTGTCTCCAAATTCACTAAACACGTATCTAAATCGTTACCGATGTCATGACAGAATCCGCCAACGATTTCTGCAAGTGCGCGGTCAACCAGATCTTCGAGGGTCAAGTTTGCAGTTGGCTGTTCTTGTCCACGCACCAAACCCTGCAACCCAGGCGAAAGGTATTGAACACCCCCAACAGCTGCTCGAATGGCTTCAATGAGTGTTGAACCGGCTGCACTCTTAAGAACGTAACCGTCAGCACCGAGGCTCAGTGCTTCATTGACCTTGTCTGGGTCTATTGACATGGTTAGAAAGACTATACGCGTTTCAGGCAGGGCGTTCTTAATTCGTTTGGCTACCGAAAGGCCACTTAAACCCGGCATTCCTATATCCAAAACAACAACATCTGGTCGCAGCTCACAGACTTCTTTTACAGCTTGAACCCCTTCGAGGGCATAACCCACAACTTCAAATTCAGGCTGAAGTAAATTCTTGACGGCATCGGCTAGTAGTTTATGATCATCTGCGACATAGATGCGGATGCGCCTCATGTGAGAATCCTAGAATTTACTGTCGCGAAAATCAATGTTTCTAATCAAGCCAAGTTGAGAGAACGAACCGGGGTCAGGCCTGCGATTTGTGCGATTCTTAATCGTCGCATCGACATTCCATTTCCTAGAGAATCGCACAAATCGCAGGCCTGACCCCGGTTCGATATTCCATTAATTTGCCGAGATATTCAGATGCCTGGGCCGCGGGCTTCAAGCACGAGTCAGAAACTGCTCCTCACCCTGAGCCGATAGCTCTTTTAGGGAGCAGACTGGGCGTGTTCGTCTTGCTGGAAAAAAGGAAGAATACTCACGCCTAAATCCGAAGCCGTGGGCTTTGCGACATAAAATAGCAGAATCCAGTTGACGTAATGTGAAACGACCTCAAGCTGAAGATAAATACTGAATACCTTTTCACAGAAAAGTATGTATGGCAGTTCATACTCGGTTCGGCCTCTTTCGTTTTCAACCCAATAGCGAACTTTGTCATTTGTAACATCATAATGCGCCGAGTTATGGCCAATACCGTTTCGCAAGCGATGATCTATGTAAGGAACAAAGAGTTCAGCGACCGGCGAACCCAGTCGCCGAAGTACGTCCGGCTTGTTACCGTTTCTCAGAACGTCGAACTCTCCTATTGTGAACTCACCTCGGGATTTGGGTACTACTGCTCTGCCCAAGGAATTGATACCCTCAACCGTCGCTGCTATCACGGATATTCGGCAAAAAGTCTCGAAGCTGTCGACATACAGCATCTTGAGATCGTCAAATCGTTTTTGAGCTAACGTGAATCCATCAAGCCGGTACCTTGAAGCATCCCAGTAATGTGTAGTGTAGAGTGCGGCCAGGGACGAAAACAGTTTCGCCCATTTTCGCCGAATATCGATCAACTGGGCATCGAGGGCGAAATCCTTATTCTGTGACTTGTAATAATCTACCAAGCGCCGAACTTCCGTACTGGAGCGATTTTCAGCCTTCGAAGTGTGTTCATATACTTCTGACTGTGCGGATTCCTTTTTGCAAAATAGGCGTCCATATTGCTCGAACGCCTCGTAAATTAACCTCCTCTTATCTGCAATTCCGTCGGGCGCTCGTCTTTTGAAAGTGCTCTGAAACTGCTTGTCAAACAGCACCCACTGCCGCCTTTGACTGTGGAGCCGCAACTGCTCCAACGCAGGCCACAAGTCAGCTGCGGCCTTTCTTCTGATCTGATTCATGGATTGAAATTCCTCGATGTGCTTTTCCATGAGACTGAAGGCCAAAAGGAAAGGTGAAAAATGTCTCGGTTTAGGTATCGCCACGAGGAATGTATCGTCCAAAATTTCAACGTTTTCGATTTGGTCATCACCCTCTGATAATTCGTCCTTCGACTTATATGTTATCCAAGTAGCATTAACCAGCTTCGTGTAGTTGGCCTCCGGAACATATGCTTCCTCGGGCAGTTTTGTGTCTTTCACCCAACGCTGAATATCATCTGCATTTGGAACTATCACCTCTAATCCTAACCGGATTTCCACACCGCACCCTGCACAAGCGAATGCGAATTCGCGATAAGGCCCATAGATGAGAGATACGCGCGTAACGGTTTTTGTACCGCAGACATCGCACCGCAAGTGGTTTCGGTTCGTCGGCATGTTTACAAGATGGGGTCAGGCCTGCTATTTGCGCTTCACCACGAATAGTCACCACGCTTCCGACCAATAGAATCGCAATTAGCAGCTGACCCCGTTTCCCTTTTCTCAATCCTCTGAAGAATAAGCGCGAGTTCCGAGCGCCAACTATATTTTAGCGCGCACCCGTTCTTGATAACGACGCCTCGAGGCCGGGATGCGGGTCAACCTGTACTTTGCTCCGGTTCATTAGTCTTCACATTCATGATCCTCGCGCTTCGCGGTATCATCCCTGCCAACTGGTGAATCGTAAATGGTAAATGGTGAATAGGAGGAGTCAGTGAACTCGACCCGTTCCAGCCACCTCAAATTACACCACCGGCGTCCGTAGTAGATTGACCATGACAAAACAGCCCGTCACACGAAGACAGTTTTTGGGAAGCGGTATTGCGGCCGCGGGAGCGATAACGATTGGCGGCGCGTTACCCGCAAACGCACGAGATTGGGAAGCGTATTCCGCGCGCTTTGACCGATCGATCAGCGATGGGTTGGCGGCGGGTCCACTGCGACCGGACGACGAGACTGCGTGGAAGGCGGTCGCGAAGAATTATGACGTCACAAACAAAATAACCAATCTTGAAAATGGCTATTGGGGAATCATGGCTAATCCGGTGCTCGCTGAATACCAGCGGCTCACCGAATTCATAAATAAGGAGAATACGACTTTTGCCCGACCGCGTTGGTCCGAAACGTACCGCGGTGTGAGAGACACGGTGGCGGGCTTTCTCAATGTTAGCCCGGACGAAATTGCTCTAACGCGAGGTGCGACCGAGGCGCTGCAGGCACTGATTGGCGGGTATAACAAACTCAAGCCCGGCGACACGGTTCTTTACGCGGACCTGGATTACTCGGAGATGAAAAACGCGATGCGTTGGCTCGAAGTTCGACGAGGCGTCAAGGCGGTGAAGCTGACATTTCCTGAACCAGCGTCTGATCGGCCGCTTCAGGAAGCAGACATCCTTGGTTTTTACGAAAAAGCTCTGTCAGCCAATCCGGGAACAAAGCTCCTGCTGTTGACGCATCTCAACAACTGGACTGGATTGATCATTCCGGTTGCGAAGATCGCGAAGATGGCAAGAGATCGCGGCGTGGACGTGATACTCGACGCGGCCCACTCGGTCGGTCAGGTGGAACTCAATCTAAAGGGACTTGGCTGCGATTTCATCGGCGTGAATCTGCACAAATGGGTGGGCGCGCCAATCGGTTGCGGCGTCATCTATATCAAGAAGGACCGGATCGATGCGATCGACCCCTACATGGGAAAATCGACCGATGTCTCGGACATTGACGGACGCATCGATACCGGAACACTAAATTTTGCGGCGCACATGACTATTCCGGCCGCGATCGCTTTCCACAACAAAATCGGGACCGCAGCCAAAGAGGCGCGGCTTCGATACCTCAGAAACCTTTGGGTCGGACCTGCCCGAAAAATGAAAGGGCTCATGGTTCTCACACCGGACGACGAAGACATGGTCGCGGCGCTGACCTCATTCCGTCTTGATGGCGTGACTTCAACCAGTGCGAACGACTCGGTCGTGAGGCATCTGGCCGAAAAATTCGGCGTGCTGACGGTCCGGCGCACGGGCCCAGCGGCGGGCGATTGCATTCGCGTGACGCCGTCTGTTTATACCTCGGCGGATGACGTCATGAAGTTGGTAAACGCACTGCATTCGATCACGGCTTCGCCAGGATCGATCGGAGTCTCGTGAATCGTAAATGGTAAATCGCAAATAGAAAGAACCGTCCCCGCCGGGGACGAATTCAATAGCCGGTGGCAACGCCACCGGGATCGGGTCACCACAAATCGATCCGACCCTGTAAGGGTCGAATTCATTGGGACACCGGATTGTGTTCGACCCTTACAGGGTCGAGACCACATTTCATTGTGTCGAGTCCGTGGGCGTTGCCCACGACTATTGAATCTCACGCCTGCGGCGTGACGAACACACGCATCGACGGCGATTTGGTATGGGGAACGGCCTTGACCCGGTCGCTACCGCTCGCGGTACTGACAGGAACGATAGCGGCTTGGAGCTTCTCATTCACGCCGCCGCTTTAGCGCGGCGTGGGTTGCGTTGGCTTGGAAATTGGAAACCGTTTCAAACGGTTTACGGTTTTGTTTCTGCCTTCCGAACACCGGGCTAAAGCCACGGTGTGAATGAGAACACCAAAGAGTGAACGTAACGTGAGCGGTATGGCGCAGGACATCATCGCAACCCTGTCAGGGTTGCGCCCTCTAAAAATTCCGCGTACCCAGCGTAGCGCTGCGCGCAACACTGGGCTGCAGGTTGAAAACCGCTTCGCGGTTTGTCGCGAAAACCGAAAATACACGTCACAACTCTGCCTTGCCGTTAGGCAGTTCGCTCAAGCGATGCGAACATGTTTCCATCGCTCATGGGTAAAACAAAACGAGTAGGCGTCCTAACCGGCGGTGGTGACGCCCCCGGTTTGAATCCAGCCATCAAGGGTCTGGTTTATCGCGGCTCAGAACTTGGCCTCGAGGTGATCGGTCTGTTCGACGGCTGGCGCAGTCTGCTCAATCCCCGGCCCGGCGTTTTGGCGCTCGACCGCGCGACTGTGCGGCGTTGGGATCGCGACGGCGGAACAAATCTCGGCTCATCGCGCACTAATCCCTTTCGCCAGGTCAATGAAGCAGGCGAGCATCAGGACCGATCCGACGAAGTCCTGGCCAACATCGAGCAGGTTGGGTTGGAGGCAGTTGTAGTATGCGGCGGCGAAGACACGCTCGGAGTCGCCGCGAAGCTGTCGGAGAAAGGCCTGAAGGTAGTCGGCATTCCGAAGACGATCGATAAGGATCTCGCGGGGACGGATTACACGCTGGGCTTCGACACGGCGATGCGCAACATCACTGAGATCCTCGAACGCTCGCGCACGCCCGCAGGTTCACACGGTTGGGTGCAAATCATCGAAGTGATGGGAAGACACGCGGGGCATCTCGCCTTGTGGTCCGGCGTCGCCGGCCAGGCGCACATCGTCTTGATTCCTGAACATCCATTCCGCTACGAACGAGTGTTTCAAATTCTCCACGATCGAATTGGCCCACCGGGACTGATTCCCGGACGAGCCGAACGACCGCGTTACGCAGTTATCGTCGTCGCCGAAGGCGCGCGCGCGGAAGACGGCGAGACAATCACGCTCGACGATCGACACGACGCGTTCGGCCATGCGCGTCTGGGCGGAATCGGAGAGGTGCTGGCACAAAGGATCTCAAGTGAAACTCCATACGAATCGCGCGCCGTGATGCTCGGGCATCCGCAACGCGGCGGTCCGCCAAGTGCGATCGATCGCATTATGGGTTTGTTGTTCGGAGCCCGTGCGGCGGAAGCAGTCGCCGGCAACGAGTTTGGGAAGATGATCTCTGCGCGCGGGGTCGCACCCGCATGCGAACTAAGCCTCGTGGATATTTCGCAAGTCGCCGGCAAGATTCAGACGGTTGACGTGGAACGTTATTACGATACCAGTCGCTATCATCTGAAGAATATTGGTATGTAATCGGTGAAACGTTCGGCGTCAACCGCGCTTTCAACGCGGAGGTCTTCGTCGCGCGTGGTGGCGCGATGAGCAAAGTAAGTGATGAGATGAAGAGCATTGCAAATTCTAAATTGAAAAATGCAAATTGAAAATTCTGAAGCCTGCGGAGCAGGCGTAAGCATAAAGCCTGGGGCGCAAGCCCCAGGATCGGGGTCACCAAAAGACAATCGAGCCCGCGAAGCGGGCGATAGTCCCCACACTAGATGTATCGTTCGTCGTATTCGATTCCATTCGCTTTCAAGAATTCAATAAACTCATCGCGAAAAGAAAACTTTCGGTGATGCTCCTTTTGTTTCGCAATATATCGACGTACGTCGTCGACGTTTGATTGACTGACCGTGAATGCACCGTAACCACGTTGCCACGAGAAGTGTTTGAGTGACGGAAACACATCGTGCATCCAACCGCTCGCGTTCGCTTTCAGATCGCGCAGCACGTCAGACACTGCGCGATCCGGTCGCAACTTGGCGAGCAGGTGAATATGGTCTTCAGTGCCGTTCAATTCGAGACAAATTCCACCTAGTGAACGAATCGTTCCACCGATGTAGTCATAAATTCGCGGCTCGTACTCTGACGTTATCAGCGGACGGCGATCTTTGGTTGAAAACACGATGTGAAAGAGAAGGTTCGTGTAAGAGTCGGACATGGGAGTCTCCTTTTGAGGCCGTCGCACGCTTCGCGCGCTCGATCGTGTTTGTGCTGTAATCCTGGGGCTCACGCCCCAGGCTTTATGCTATCGCCCGCTTCGCGGACTCACAAGAGAGACCCAACTTCCATATCCAGTCAAAGACAAACTGTCAGTTTTGACAGGCCCCTGACTCGCTAAATCAGGCAAGATGATTAGCTCGCGAAGGGGCATAAATGAAACCATCCATAATCCTGGCAGCCGCTCTGCTTCTCTTGAGCACTTCCGCAGTCTTCGGTCAAAACGTCAAGGTCGATGTCGATACGACCGTCAACTTTTCAACTTTCAAGACCTTTGGTTGGGCTGAAGGAATGGTGGCGCGCAACCCCATCATCAGCCAACTGATCGTCACCGCAGTGGAAAACGAGTTGACCGCGAGAGGTCTCACCAGGAGCGCCGACAATCCCGACGTCAAGGTCGCGGTCGTGGCTGCGGCAGGAGTGGATATTCAGACTGTGGGCCCGACCTGGAATGTGAACTATGCCGTCTGGGGCGGCTACACGAATCCTGCAGCGATGATGAACATAACCACCGGAACGCTTCTGGTTGACCTGCTCGACGCGAAGAGCGACCGGAGCGTCTTTCGCGGAGTAGCAAAAGAAACGCTGAACCGCTCCGCGTCTGCGGATCCGGCAGCCGACGCACGCAGCGTCGAGAAACTGATCAAAAAGTCTGTCAGTAAAATGTTCAAGAAGTACCCAACCACAGCGAACAAATAAACCGCTACACCGAAACAAGCGCCGACGAATCGGCGCAGCCCCAATCAACGAGACTTTGCCGGCGCACTCCAAGTGATCATCTAAGCGCTTTCGCTAGATCCCCGTCCCGTTTCTCCCAAAAGAAGGAACATCGAAGTTGGGCTCACCGAACTCGCACGCGCGCATCGGAAGCCCAAACCCGGTAGAATCGCGCGAGTGTCAGGTATGTATAGGCTGTTTTTAGTCTTCCTGCACAAACCTTCTGCTACATTGAGACGTACTACCAAGTTGAATGCTGGTAGTTTGAGGTGGCACGCGCATCTTGCGCGTGCTTTTCACGGGCGGGACGCCCGTGCCACTTTGTAAACTGAACCAGTACTACCAATTTGAATTGACTTGGTGTCTTCTAATCTAAGGTCTACGTTCCGCAACTAGTCCCACGACAAAGGAAACTCTTTATGAAACCCTTCGGCCGAAAAGTAGCGTGGTCAGTCCTCATAGCGATGATCCTGGCGTTCTGTTTCCCGCTCTCAGCCTCGAGTCAAAATCAATCCACCGGCGCGCCCGATCCTGCAGCCGCCGTCCAGAATACGCAAACCGTCAAATGGAGATTTGGGGGCAACGATGCGGGCAGCGGCACTTACACGCTACGCCCGGACGGAACCTTTGAATCGGTGACTGAACTCAATATCGTGGGCCAGAACATCAAGAGTCGGCTTACGGGAAAAATGGTGAACGGGCTGATCACCGAATTCGAGATGGTCACCCAACAAGCCGGCACCGAAGTGAAGACCTCAGCCAAAGACGGCAAGGCGAAAATCACGGTTGGCACGAACAGTCGAGACGTCGACTACAAACCCGCAAGCGTGCTGTTCGGGAACCTCCATCCGGTGCTCACCGCGACCTGGGCCAAAGTTCTCGATCCCACCAAAGATGGCGTTCAGAACATCGACGTCTTCGTGCTTGACGGCGCCGTCACGGTCACGGTTGGAGTTACGAAAAAGAAGGCGCGCACCGTTGAGGCAAATGGCAAAAAACAGGTCGCGAATGTTTACCTCGCGCGCCTCGCGACGGTCGAGTTCGATGTTTACCTCACTGAAGACGGGCAATTCGCGGCGTGGGATGTTCCATCGCAGAGGCTGCAAGCCGTGGCCTCAGGTCATGAAGGCTTCCTGGTTGATCCGACGACGCTTTATCCGGAACTGAGTCAACCGGTGATGACCACGCGGGCTGAGAAGGCGGTCAAGATCAAGATGCGCGACGGCGTCGATCTCGCCGCCGATATCGTGCGCCCGGCTGATGATGCCAAACATCCGGTCATCCTCGAGCGGACGCCGTACGGCCGCGAAATTATGTCGCAGCTGGAAGGCGAGTGGTGGGCAAAGCGTGGTTACGTGCACATCGTTCAGGATGTGCGCGGACGCAACGACAGCGACGGCGAATGGAAACCGTTCGTGCACGAGCGTCAGGACGGTTACGACACGATCGATTGGATCGCCAAACAAAACTGGTCCGACGGGAATGTCGGAATGATTGGCGGCAGCTACGTCGGATGGGTGCAATGGGCCGCCGCGGTCGAAGCGCATCCGGCGCTCAAGTGCATCGTGCCGCAGGTCTCGCCGCCGGATCCTTTTTTCAACTTCCCGATAGATCACGGCGTACCGCATTTGTTTGGCGCGCTCTGGTGGGCCAACTTCGTCAAAGACAAGAAGGTGCCCGCAGTCCCGGCAACGCCCAAAGACCTCGAGAAGCTAAAGACTTTGCCGCTATCAAAAGTCGACGACGAAGTATTTACCGACATTCCTTTCTTTAACGAGTGGCTCGAGAAGCAGACACCGTCAGCATTTGGCAGCGCGAACTTCATGGCAGACATGGACAAGGTGAAGATTCCCGTGCTGCACATCAGCGGATGGTGGGACGGTGACGGCATTGGCACGAAACTCAACTGGGCCAGAATGCGCGCATTAGGGAGTAAGAACCAGTGGCTGATTTATGGTCCATGGACTCACATTTTTAACAGCACTTCGCGCGTAGGCGACGTCGATTACGGTCCCGAAGCCATTATCGATCTCGATTCGATCTATCTTCGCTTCTTCGACACCTGGCTGAAGCATAAGCAGGTGAATTGGGAGCAGCAGCCTAAGGTCCGCGTGTTCGTCACCGGCATCAACCAGTGGCGTGAGCTGAACGATTGGCCTGATTCAAGCTCGCGCGAGATGAAGCTCTTTCTGAGTTCTCGCGGGCCCGCCAATGGAGTTACGGGCGTTGGCGAGTTGGTTCCGGCCGCTCCTAAGGCACAGAAACCCGATCGCTACACCGACGATCCGGCGACGGCGGATATTCCAAAAGAGATGAAAAACATCAAGGACTTTGGAGATCTGTTGGCCGCTGCCTCAACTGTGGTGAAGATCGATCCGAAGTCAAAAAGCGTCCTCATCTACCGCACTGCGCCGATGACCGAGCCGTTGGAGATTGGCGGTCCCATTGAACTCGACCTGCGCTTTGCGACGACGGCGCGCGACACGGACTTCTTTGCTTCGGTGGTGGATATTGATGAAAAGGGCACGATGCGTGCGATAGGCATCGGCGGAAAGATTCGCGCGCGTTACTTGTCGGGCTGGGAAAAGCCTTCGCTGCTGACGCCGGGCAAGGTCTATCAGGCGACCATCGAACTATGGGACACGGCACATCAGGTGAAGAAAGGACATCGCCTGGCGGTGATTATTACGAGCGAAGCGTTTCCCGGTTTCGCGCGCAACCTGAACACCGGCGAACCGCTTATCAATGCGACGCGGATGGTAGCCGCGCAGCAGACGATCTACCACGATGCCGTGCAGCCGAGCGCCCTGCGCTTTCGTGTGCTGACAAAGTAACGGGAGTAACAGGGAAATAACGCCGAAGGCTTACTGAAGCCCTCTCCCTTTGGGAGGGCAATGACATATTTGAGTAATCAACGGCTCGTGCATTAAACGCCGAAGGCGTTTGCTACCTTCAGCCCAGGGTTGCGCGCGCCAGCGCGCTACCCTGGGTAGTCAAGACAAAACAGGTCCCAACCCTGAAAGGGTTGCGAAATAGGTTTGCCCCAAGGTTCACGTTTTTGTGAATCCCAATTCAACACCGGTGTGCCTGCAGGGTTCCGCAACCCTTTCAGGGTTGCTGCCGTGTTGGCTCATTACCCAGGGTAGCCGCGCTAGTGCGCGTCAACCCTGGGCTGGAGGTGGTGAACGCCTTCGGCGTTCATGTTCGCGACGCTCAACACTTCCTGATTATTCAAGTATGTCATTGCCTTTGGGAGAGGGTTGGGTGAGGGCCTACGGAGCCCAAGACAGTTAGGAAACATTGCGAGAGATGAATCCCGACCGGTCGGGATTCATCTCTCGCCAATTGATAAGAATTGAATAGGTTGGCGCTAAACCCTCATCCCCGGCCCTTCTCCCAAAGGGAGAAGGGAGAACGTTAATACTCACCAAACCCTCACCCGCGCATCGGGCGCGAGATACAGTTTTCGACCGGGTTGAATATTGAAAGCCGTGTACCACGCGTCGAGGTTGCGCACCGTGTCGGCGCGATATTGATCCGGCGCATGACCGTCTGTCGCCAGGATCACGCGCAGGAACTCGGGACGCATCTTGCCGCGCCAGCTTTGCCCAAATGCGATGAAGAACCGCTGATCATCTGTGAGACCGTTTTTGTTTGCGGAAGGCTTGCCGGCATAAGCAGCGCGATACGCGTCATAGGCTGCGGAAAGTCCGGCGACGTCGGCAATGTTCTCACTCAACGTGAGCTTGCCGTTCACATGCAAGCCCGGCAGCGGCTCGTAAGCGTCATACTGCGCGGCCAGACGAGCAGCAGCCTCGCGAAAATGTTCGAGGTCCTGCGGCGTCCACCAATTGAACAGCCGGCCCTGGGCGTCGAACTGACTGCCTTGATCGTCGAAGCTGTGACTGATCTCGTGGCCAATGACCGCCCCGATGCTGCCGTAGTTCTCGAGCTCGTCGGCGTTCGGATCGAAGAAGGGTGGATTCAAAATCGCAGCCGGAAAATTCAAACCGTCTTGGATCGGCAGATTCAGCGCATTGACGGTCTGCGGAGTCAGCCACCATTCGGTCTTGTCGACGGGCTTGCGAAGTTTCGACAGCGTCCATTCATAATCAAACAACTCCGATCGCTCGGCGTTGCCCAGGGGATCGTCGCGCAACACCTTCAAGCCTGAGTAGTCTCGCCAGTGTTCGGGATATCCGACGCCGACATACAACGTGCTGAGTTTCGCTTTGGCTTTGGCTTTCGTGGCCGGGCTCATCCAGGTGAGACTGTCGATACGTTTGCCGAAGGCGGCGACAATGTTCCTGACCATCGATTGAATCTTCGCTTTGGCCTCAGGCGGAAAATATTGTTTCACGTAGAGCTCGCCGACCGCGTCACCCAGAGCGGCGCTGGTATTGTTCACCGCGCGCTTCCAACGTTCGGACTGTTGCGGAATACCGTTGACCGTAGTGCTGTAGAACTTAAATCGCTCGGCAGCGAAAGGTTTCGGCAACAGTCCCGACCAGCGGTCGATGACCCGAAACATTAGATAGTCTTTCCACAAATCAAGCGACTGACTCGCGACCAGTGCCGAGATGCCGGTGACTGCGCCGGGATGCCAAACGATAATCGTTGGTTGAGCCGAGAGACCGGATGCTTTGAAGAACGTCGTCCAATCAAGTCCCGGTGCTTTCTTTGCAAAGTCCTTCACCGGCCACGGATTGTTTGCCTTCTGTATGTCGGCCGAATCAGTTCGCGTCGCATGAACGGTCGCGATCATTTTTTCCAGATCGTAGATGCGCGCGGCTTTGGCTTCAGCATCGGCGATGTTTGCCAACTTGAGGATGGTGACGATGTGCTCGCGGTACTTGGCTTGGAGCTCAACGTCATTCTTTTCAGTGCTCAAATAGTTGTCGCGATCCGGCAACCCCAAGCCGCCCTGCAAAAGATAGGCGACGTTGTGAGTAGGATTGTTGAGATCCGGTGAGACCCAAATCCCGAACAGACGGTCCGTATAAAAGTTTGTGTTGTTGAGCGGGTCAACGTCGGCGCGCAATTGCGCACCGAGCAGACGCGCGAGCGCTGTCTTGTCGGCTAGCCCCACGATTTCATCCAGCTCGGCTTTGATCGGAGTGAGGCCTTTCTTTTCAATCGCGTCCTCGTTCATGAAAGCATCGTAGTAATCACCGATCTTTTTCGCGTCGGGTTCGCTTGATTTGCCGGCGCCTTTAATCAAGTCGGCGGTGCGCGTGCGAACCTTCTCAGCGATCATGTCGAACGCGCCGTAGGCGGGCCGATCGGCTGGAATCTCGACGGTTTTAAACCATCCACCGTTCGCATAACTGAAAAAGTCATCGCCGGGATCGACCGACTTGTCCATGCCGGCGAGGTCGATGCCTTGCGCTCTGGCCACGCGGCTCGAGAGCAAAAGATTGCCGTTGGCCAGAAGCAACGCGAGGCCAAGAACGGCGATCATCAAAAACGGTTTGCGATTTCTTTTCTTAATCATGTGGATCCTCGATCTCTATGTTTGGATTGCGACGACTAGTCGCGCTTCCAAAGCGCTGACGTCGGCGCACTCCATATTCAGTTTGTACGGGGAAAGAAGAGTGTAAATCACAGTGAAAAAACTCGGAAACGCTGCAGCTCATTGAAGCCCTCTGCCTTTAGGAGAAAGTTGGGGTCGAGACCTTCCAAGTGAATTCCGTCTTCTGAGGTGAGAGCTTGATTATAAAGAACTAGTCAGAGCAGCCTTCAACTAAATCATCTCCCTCAAGTCTGAGAGTCTCTAAAGCCGGGAAGGGCGGCTTGCCCCCGCCGATGACTATCGTTTCTGCTGCGACTGCTTGTGCCAGGCTGCCAGAACTTCGGCTTCGCGAGCGGGCGTGATTCCGGCGCGCATTTTCAACTGTCTCTCAGAAGTCTGTTTTCTAAACCATTCGAGTGTGGCCCTCGTCGTTTCCGAGAGCGGCCGGAACGTGAGCCCGTGCTTCAATGCCTTGTCAACGTTTGTAGTCAGGTAACTGATGTAGGGTCCTTTGCTTGAAGTCCAAATCGGAAAATCGTCGCTGATGTTTTGCGCTTTCAAAAAGTCGTCGTCGACCCAGGTAAGGCGAGCATCGGACTTCGTCGTCTTTTTCATATCGTCGAGCATTCGACCGAAACTCAATCTTGATTTGGGTCCGGTGGCGTTAAAGGCGCCGACCGTGCCTTGCTCAACCATGCGAATGGTCCATTCCGCTAAATCGCGCGCGTCGATGATCTGCATCGGATCGGAAGGACTTCCCGGCGCCAGGACTTCGCCGCCACGTTCGACGCGCACCGGCCAGTAAGTAAAACGATCCGATTCATCGCCCGGACCAACGATGTATCCTGGACGAATGACGAGCGTCTTGCCGGGAAACCACTTTTCGGCTTCAGCTTCCGAGACGGCTTTCAGCGGACCGAACAGTGCCATGTTGCTCGCGCGCATGGTCGCGTTTGTCTCTTTCATCGCATCCGCGCCCTCATACTTTACCAGGGGAGCGGTCTCGTCCATTCCCTGCTTGCTCGTGTCGGCATAGACAGCCGTCGAAGAAATGAAGACGTAGCGATCCGCGTTGCCTTTGAGAATTTGCGCTGCGTCGCGTACCCAAACCGGAAGCGTGGCTGGATTGTCGATAACGACGTCCCAGGTCCTCCCCTTCAAGGCGTCGAGCTGGCCGTTGCGATCGCCAATTAATTGTTCGGCTTCTTTCGGCAGCTCACCGGGATGAGTGCGGCCGCGATTGAAGACCGTCACCTTGTGACCACGGTCGAGTGCATACCGAACCTGGAAGGGTCCGGTAAAACCTGTTCCGCCTAAGATCAAAATGCGCAGAGGCTTTGTAGCTTTGTCCGATTTTTCTGCGGCCGATGAGCTGCGGGTAACGAGTCCGAGGCCGATGCTGCCGCCGGCCAGAGCTGAAAGCTTGAGAAAGTTTCGACGTGTTGTGGTCATTAATTTTGTCCTTGAATCAAGACAATGGTACGCAGAAGAAGTTAATAAGGTTTGTTAAGTTTTGAGGGCGCGCGCGGGTTCAAAGGATCGTTGAGATGAGTAGCTCCGGAGGAGCCGAATGTTTATAGAACCCGTTTGCTAAGAAGATAGTGCCGTAAGGAAGTGGCAATGCCACTTCCTTACGGCGAAGAGATTTTTTCGTATCACCGGCTATAAACATCTCGTCCCTACGGGACGAAAACTCCCGACGTACCCTAATTCGCCACGGCCACCTGAAACTGTTCAAGCTTGCCGTCAGGCATCTCATACGTCCAGGCGCGAATGGCTTTGTTGTTTGCGAAGCGCACGATGTAATTCCGGTAAACCATGCCGCCGCGCAGGCTCTGGCCGGTTTGATTAAATGATTCCCACTTGCCGAGCGGGCCAAGGCTGTCCTTGAAATCTTCCAAAGTCCGCTCATCGAAATAACCGTTCGCATTGTCCGTGAAGAGCGAACGATCGATCTGGCCCTGCTGTAATCCTTCGAGAATCTTTTTCGCTTGTTCGAGCTTCGCCGGCGTCGCCGGATCGTTGGTCGCGAATAAGAGTGGCGGAATGCTGGTCGCAATGGGACCAGCGGCGCCGGATGCATCCTGGTTCGTGAGCACGACAACGGCGGCGCGGTCATCCGGAAACACGAGGTTCTGCGCGACGAAGCCTGAGACCTCGCCACCGTGCGATAGAGCGCGACGGTTGAGCGCCATCGTCACATTCACGCCGAGTCCGTAGCCGGTGCCGACTCCATTGTTGAGCAATACTGCCCTGCCGAACTCGCGATAAGATGCGGGCTTCATCAACTTGCCTTCGATGATCGAGATGTCCCACTTCGCGAGATCTTCCGCAGTCATAGCCAACTCGCCGGCGGCGAACAGCCAGCCCTTCCCTTCCTTCGGCGCGACGCGCAGAGGGCCGAGCGCATATCGCACGTAACCCGTCGGATCGCTTTCAGTCAGCTTGGCTTCATCGATGCTCATCACGCTCGTCATGCCGAGCGGCTTGAAAATATTCTGCTGCAGGAACTGAAACAGAGGCACCCCCGAGACCTTCTCGGCAATCGCGCCGGCGATCACGTAGTTGGTGTTGCTATATTGCCACTTGGTGCCCGGCTCGAAGTCGAGCGGCTTCTTCGCCCATGTGTCCATGATCGCGCGCGCGGTTGTCGGCGACAGCATCGGCTTCATCACGTAATCCTGCGGCCAGTAATCCTGGTAGCCCGACGTGTGCGAGAGAAGCTGTCGAATCGTGATTTCATTCGCGCGCGTCAGGTCCGGAATATACTTGCCAACTTTGTCGTCAAGTGAAAGCTTACGTTGCTCTTGCAACAGCAGAATCGCCGCGGCGGTGAACTGCTTGCTGATCGAGCCGATGCTGTAACGCATCTGCGATGTCGCTGGAATCTTCGGATCGAGCTTCGCATCTCCGTACGCTTTGACATAAGCGATCTTTCCGTCTTTCACGACGGCTATCGACGCGCTGGGCACGCCAGTACGCGAGAGCGTTTCAGTAGCGAGCTGGTCGATCTTTGCTGTGATGTCAGGAGGAAGCTGTGTTTGCGCGAATGCCTGGAACGCCAGGACCAGTACGATGATGAACGAACAAGATAAAAGTTTGGGACGCACGTGAATCTCCTCTGCAGCGACGTTAATTCCGGTGCGGATTATACCAAGAGCCAGGTGTTTTCTGCTTCGCGCGAATATGTTTTTGGATAAAGACGTAATCGCCGTCACTGACCGCGTCAATTACATCTCGCATAATGCTTTGCGGGGACACGCGCCGACCACTAGCCATTTTTGCGCTGGGGTATCAATGCGTGGGCGGTGTCAGCGAAAGACCTACCGAGGCTTGGCTCAGCAAATTTTCGACCACTTGAGTAACGAGGCAAGAATTAGGAACAGACGAAAACAAGATGCGTTTCGGTGGCATCCTTGACTTTGCAATTGGTCTGACCCTTAGCTGACATCGCCGCCTCAGCGATTACGCAAGAGCTTGACAAGGCAAAGTCATATTAGACAAAATACGCCCTCTTCAAGAGGTCCCCTGACTAATGCCACGATTGAGTTCTGAGGCAACTGGTCAGACCAGTACCAACTTATTTCAAAAACGCGAGGTTTCAAATGAGCATTAGAACTATCCGCCGCACGCTTAGCGTAGCGCTGTTGATAATGTGGTTGTGTGCACTTGCGGCAGCCCAGGACTCCAGGGGTTCGATCACGGGCAAAATCACCGACCCAAACGGGGCGGTCGTCAGTGGGGCGACAGTGACAATTCAGAATTTGGGCACGAGCGTCTCCGAAAGCACGACGACTAATGACGAAGGCAGCTACAGTTTCCCATTGGTGCAACCGGGAAAGTATTCACTGACAATTGCGTCGCCCAGTTTCAAAACGGCCAGGCGCGATGACCTCGAACTGGCAGTGGCGGGCAAGTTAACTCTCGACGTGCAGATGGAAGTCGGTAATGCCAGCGAAACCGTAACTGTGTTAGCCGAAGCCGGGACGCTCGAGACAGGATCCGTCAACACCGGATCTGTCATTAGCAACAAACAGATTAGCGAGCTGCCCCTGATCGATGGCAGTCCTTATCAGTTAGCGACGTTGGCGCCGGGTGTTGTCTACACTGGAAACCCGCTGTTCACGAGTCCGACTTCGAATTCGAACCTGGCTTCGTTTCGCGTAAATGGAGCAACCGGTCCCAACCAGGTGACGTTGGATGGATCTCCGAACTTTGCGATTGATGGAGCGGTTGGATATTCGCCGCCGTCTGACGCGACGCAGGAATTCAAAGTACAGACCAGCGCTTTCGATGCGCAGCAAGGCTACACCGCGAACGCCACTGTCAACGTGGCGATCAAGAGCGGCACGAACGACTTCCACGGATCGATCTATTACTTTAATCGTGACCGCGGTCGCACCGCTGCGAATTTCTTTTCGAACAAAGCCGGCCAGCCAAAACCGGAGCGAACTTATCATCGTTACGGAGGCACTCTCGGTGGACCGGTTCGGTTGCCTGGTTACAATGGCCGTGACCGAACGTTTTTCCTGTTCGCCTATGAGCGGCTCAAGAGCAGTGACGCCGAGCCCCAATTGTTTACCGTGCCAACCGAAGCTTTTCGGCGCGGTGATTTTTCAGCTCTGCTCAACCTGACGCCCTTCCCGACCCGAATCTACGATCCGGGCTCGTCGTGCCACACGCCTTCGAGTTGCGCCATTACGCGCACTCAATTTACGAACAACGTCATTCCCGACGCGCGAATTAGCCCAGTCGCCAAGGCGTATCTGGCTCTCTATCCGCTGCCGAATATTGCCGGCAATAGTGACGGGACGAACAACTACTTTTCGAACATGTTGCGGAGTCAGAATTACCGATCGTGGATTACGCGTATCGACCACAAGATCAGCAATACCCAGAACATTTTCGGCAAGTACTATCACAGCTTCAATCCTGAAGATCGATACAACTGGCTCGAAAGCCCTCTGACCGAAGGTTTTGAGTTCAGGACGAACGACGGCGCCAGCCTTGATTATACGAATACGCTTTCCAGCAGCATGGTGCTCGACATCCGCACCAGCTTGAGCCGGTTTGTGCAGGAGCGGCAACCAGGCGCGGCCTTCGATCCGGCGCAGTTGAAATTCACGCCGGCGGCCCTGGCGACAATGAATGGCTATCAGTACTTAACGCGTTTCGATATTCGCACCTACGATCAAACGCGCCCGGTGCGTTCGACGCTTGGATCGAATCGATCCGACTACAATGAAGGTCTGCTGCGGCCCTTCTATACGTTCGATGTGGCGCCGATGATGACGCAGATTCACGGCGATCACACGTTCAAATACGGCTACGACTATCGTGTGCTGCGCGAGAACTTCTCGACAAACGGTTATCAGGGCGGCCGTTATTTCTTTGACGGAACTTACACTTCGGTCGACGGGACAACCACCACCAACAGCAGCAACGCCACGAATGCCAATCGCAATCGTAATGCTTACGGTCGCGACCTCGCGGCCTTTCTGTTGGGCATTCCGACGGCTTCAACCTCTCAGAGTTTGATCGACACCACGGGTATCAACTACTCAGCCCAGTCGCAGTACCACGGGTTTTTCTTCCACGACGATTGGCGCGCAACTCGGAAGCTGACTCTTAATCTCGGCTTGCGATACGAACTCGAACTTGGCCTGACAGAACGCTACGATCGATTTATCCGTGGCTTCGATACGACGACGCCGAGCCCGATACAAAATGCAGCGCAAGCTGCTTACCTAACCGCTTTCAACGCGAACCCATCGCTCTTCGTGGTAGCGCCGTCAAACTTTAAGGTGCTGGGCGGACTGCTTTACGCTAGTCAACACGACCACGGGTTGTGGGATGCCGACAAGAACACCTGGCAACCGCGTATCGGCGCGTCGTACCAGATTGACGATCGCACCGTGCTTCGTGGCGGTTTCGGAATTTTCATGTCGCCATTCCGAGTCATTCCCTCCGACATGATTCAAACGGGTTTCAATGCTCAGACATCGTTCATTTCAACCAACGACAGCGGCCGAAACTTTATCGCCACGCTCGACAATCCATTCCCGAACGGTTTTACCCAGGCGTTTGGATCGAACCTGGGTCTGCTGACTAGCTTCGGCCAGACGCTCGCTTCTTCGGATGCCGGCATCGTTCCAACAAATCGCAAGAATGCAAAATTCTCGCGCATCATTCTCGGCATCCAGCGTGAGTTGCCCGGCCAGTTCGTCGTCGAGGCAAACTATGTTTCATCATGGGGCTATGACCTGCCGGTCAATCGCAATCTCAATTTCGTCCCGCGTCAGTACCTGGCCGACCTGAGTAATGTGACCGACTTAGCGACGGCGACTGCTTTGGACGCCGCAGCCAACACCAATTTGACGAGTAGCACCACCAGCATCCCGAATCCATTCCGCAACTTGCTGAACGGAACGGCCGCCGCTTCGAGTCCCTTCAATACTGCTTCGACGATCACCCGCGCGCAAAGTCTGATGCAATTTCCGCAGTTCACTAATGTTTGGGTGCAGGAATACAACGGGACAAATCGCTACAACTCTCTACAGCTTCAGGCGACCAAACGCATGAGCAAAGACGTTTCGCTGAACGCGAGCTACACGTATTCACGTCTGCATGAGCGTTTAGGGTACCTGAATCCTTCCGATACCATTTTGGAAGATCGGATCGGCTTGGACGATCGACCGAATCGTTTCACGTTCGCGGCGACTTATGAATTACCCATCGGGCGCGGACGCCGTTTGGGTCATAACATGAACCGCGCGATCGACTACGTGATTGGCGGATGGCAATTCAACGGCACTTACGAGTGGCAACAGGGTCAACCCATCCAGTTCAGCACTTCGCTCTTCGACGCGGGCGACGTTAATCAATTACAGAGCCATGCCGGACAACGTGACGGCAACGGCCAAAAATACGGCGTGGCGCCATTACCGGCGTTCAATACGAACGGCTTCCTGGCTTTGACTTCATCGAGTCTGCGCACCTTCCCGACGACGCTCGACAACCTGCGGCATATGCCGTTCACCAGCGTGCAATTGTCGCTTGCCAAGAACTTCCAGATCGGTGAAGGCAAGAAGATTCAGGTGCGAGCGGAAGCTCTGAATGCGTTGAATCATCCGTACTTCATTGATTTGTCGTCAGATCCGAGCAACGCGAGCTTTGGTGTTTTCAGCACGCAACGGAACCTGCCGCGTGACATTCAGATCGGAGCGAAGTTCGTGTTCTAAGCCGCGTCCGGTTCGCTTCTTTTTCAATGGGCCGCCCAGGCGTAACAGCCGGGCGGCTCACTTTCAATTAATTACCAATGAAGAAAGCAAAACATTTCATCGTGCCGGCATTTGCGTTGATGCTGTGCTTGTCCGGCGCGGCGCAATCTGTGCAAATGCAGGCCAAATCTGCGGCTTCAAAGTGGCCGGACGTGCTTAAGAACGATGCCGCGTGGTTTGCGGGCGATGAAGCCGCGCGGATCGCCGATAACTTGTTGCTCTATCAACGCAGCTCGGGGGGCTGGCCCAAGAATATCGACATGGCGAGCGTCCTTGATGACGCAGCTAAAGCTGCTCTCCTGAAACAGAAGGGAGAAGTCGATTCGACGATTGACAACAGCGCGACGTACACGCAGCTGAAATTTCTGGCGCGCATCTACGACGCACAGCACACCGATAGATACAAACAGGCGTTTCTCAACGGTGTGGAATATCTGCTCAAAGCGCAGTATGCAAATGGCGGCTGGCCACAGTTTTATCCGATGCACCGCGGTTACTACACGCACATTACCTACAATGACGATGCGATGATTGGGGTGATGGAGTTGCTGCGCGACATCGCGAAGAAAAAGCCGCCATACAGTTTTGTCGATGAAACCCTCCGCACGCGCGCTTCATCGGCAGTCGATCGCGGAATTGAGTGCATCTTGAAAACGCAGGTCGTCGTCGATGGCAAGCTGACCGTGTGGTGCGCGCAGCATGATGAAGTTACGTTCAAGCCGGCTGCCGCTCGAGCTTTTGAACCAGTATCGCTAAGCGGTCAGGAAAGCGTCGGCATCGTCAGGTTTCTGATGAGGATCGACCATCCGAACGAACAGGTCATCACTGCAATCGAATCCGCCATTGCCTGGTTCGAGAAAACCAGCATCGTCGGATTTCGCTGGCAGGAAACGCCAACGGCCGGCGGCTTTGATCGCGTGCTGGTACGCGATGCGGGCGCGGGCCCTCTCTGGGCGCGTTTCTATGAAATCGGCACGAACCGTCCCATTTTTTCCGGTCGCGACAGCGTGATTCGCTACGACGTATCGCAGATCGAAAGCGAGCGAAGAAACGGCTACCGTTGGTATACGGACGCGCCTGAAAAGCTTTTGAAAGTTGATTTCCCGGCTTGGCAGGCGAAGTTGAAAAGCCGGAAATCTATTTGATCTCGCGCCAGTCACTCAACTCGGAACCAATCGAAATCAGCATAACCCATTTCGCGAGTTTGGCCTTTTCCGATCGCGAAGATGCCCACCTTCGCGCCAATCCATTTACCTTCACGCGCCGTGAACGTCTCGCCCACCGGCGAGAACTTTATTCCATCTGTGCTGTAACTAAAGCGACAGACTGCGCCATCGGTGACAGTCACGCGCAGAAAGAATGTGTCGCTTTTGAGCGGCGAGCCGGCACTCTCCTTCTCCGCTGAATGCTGGTCGGCGTCCTTACAAACGGTCTGCGAGAGATAAAGACCGTCAGACTTTTTCGTGACTGAGATGTACGCGTAACTTAAACCCATCACCATGAGTCCGGTTTTTTCTCCGTCAGCGCGAGGCGTGAAAGTTACTTTCGTGGTCACGGTGAAAGCCGGCGCCGGAAACTTCTGCAGCAACAAATTTGGCACGTCCCAGAAGTTTTTGTAGTCGTCCGGCAGCGGCAAATTAAACAATCGAGCGATGCCCCTGAACGGAGTCGGAAAAATCCAATTGGTCGCCGGATTCGCCGGCCATTGCCATTGCAGTCCCAGGTGATTGTCATTGAACTCGTCGCTGTCCGCGGGCGTAACCGCTGGCCAACTCCGACCGACGTTCGGCTTTTTGTACGTCAGCACCGGCTCGCCGGCCCCATCACCATCGGCGTCTGTTCCTATTAATGGCCAATCATTCACCCATTTCATCGGTTGCAGATGAATGACCCGGCCATACGCGGCTTTATCCTGAAAATGAATGAACCACGATTCGCCCGTTTGCGTTTCCACCCAAGCGCCCTGATGCGGCCCGTTGATCGACGTCTTGCCCTGCGCCAACACAACCTTCGCTTCGTATGGCCCGTAGATGTTCCTGGCACGCAGCGCTAACTGCCAGCCTGTCGATACACCACCAGCCGGCGCAAAAATGTAGTAGTAACCATTCCGCTGATAGAACTTTGGCCCTTCCACTGTCGGATTCTTATCGTGGCCGTCGAACACCATCACGCCCTCGTCGAGCAACTTTGTTCCGTCGGGACTCATACGGCTGACGATTAGCACGCTCTTGATTCCGGATCGGCTCGCGGCCATTGCACTCACGAGATAAGCTTTGCCGTCCGCGTCCCACAGCGGGCACGGATCGATCCAGCCTTTCGCCTCTTTGATTAAGAGCGGTTCAGACCAAGGGCCCGCGGCGTCTTTCGCCTTCAACATGTAAATCCCGCGGTCAGGATCAGGATAGAAAATGTAGAACTCACCGTCGTGAAAACGAATCGACGGCGCCCACACTCCGTTGCCGTGCTGCGGTTTGTTGAAGACGTCGTACGGGGGTTGATGTTTCAATGCGTGCCCGATAATTCTCCAGTTCACCAGATCCTTCGAATGCAGAATCGGCAGTCCCGGCACAGCATTAAAACTTGATGCGACCAGATAGTAGTCGTCTCCGACGCGAATTACGTCCGGATCGGAATAGTCGGCGTGGATGATCGGATTTCGGTAGGTGCCATCGCCGTTGTCGGCGACCCAGACTTTCGATATGGGATTATTTGAGGACTGCGCGAGTGCGGTGGGTGTGGAGCAGATGGCAGTTAACGCGATTCCAGCCGTCAGGAAGAATTTCGAGACATTCATCGCAATGATTGGTGAGAATTTTAGGCGGTAGCGGCCGACGACCGGGCGGAACGTACGGCTTCGACGTACGCCAGAGCGGCTTCGGTGACTTTGCTTGCATGGCCTGCGCGAATTGCTTTCACGTCGACCAGGTCAGCTCCCACGCCAATCGCGGCTGCGCCTGCCTGGATGAAACTCGCAGCAGTTGTTAGCGTCACACCTCCTGTCGGTACGAGTTCAATCTGCGGCAGTGGCGCCTTTAAAGATCTAATGTAACTCGCACCACCCATCGCGCCGCACGGAAACACTTTCACAAAGTCAGCGCCCGCATTCCAGGCGGTCACGATTTCCGTCGGCGTCAACGCGCCCGGCATCACCGGAATATTCTGTTCGCGACAATACGCGATCGTATCGAGGTTAAGTGCGGGACTCACGATAAATTTTGCGCCCGCGTCGATGCAGGCTCGCGCCGTTTCAGGATCGAGCACAGTTCCGGCGCCGACCATCGCTTCGTCCCCAAACCGTCGGGTTAATTGCTCAATCACCTGCACGGCGCCGGGAACTGTCATCGTGATTTCGAGCAGCGAAACACCGCCGGCACGAATCGCTTCGACGACTTGAACGGCTTCGTCGGCGGACGAGGCGCGGACAACGGGAATGATTCCAATGTCGCGGATGCGCTGGACGATTTCGGATTTGTTCATCTGTTTAAGCCCTCTCCCTCTGGGAGAGGGTTGGGTGAGGGTTTTAGCGCGAAAGAAAAGAAGAAATATTTTTCTTCACCGCCAATCGCGCCCTTCACCCCGTGGCCGCCCGCTGCGGAGAGGAAAACTACCTCGCCACTCTCGCGCCGCCGCCCTTCATCACGCGTTCAACTTCAGCGAGCGTGGCCATGGTGGTATCGCCCGGTGTCGTCATCGCCAGCGCGCCGTGCGCGGCACCGCACTCGACTGCGTACTGCGGACCTTTGCCCGCCAGCAATCCGTAAATCAATCCTGAGGCGAACGAGTCGCCGCCACCTACGCGATCCAAAATTTCCAAATTCTCTCGCGTCGGCGCCCGGTACAGCTCGCCATCCACATAACAAACCGCGCCCCAATCGTTAAGCGTCGCCGTCTTTGCATTTCGCAAAGTCGTAGCGACAACTTTGAAATTAGGAAACTCTTTGACAGCGCGCTCGATCATTCGCTGAAAGTTCTGCACGTCTAACTTCGAAAGATGCTCGTCCACACCTTCAACTTCAAAACCGAGACAGGCCGTGAAGTCTTCTTCGTTGCCGAGCATTACATCGACCAGCGGCGCGAGTTCGCGATTGACGTGCTGCGCGCGTTCACGCCCGCCAATCGATTTCCAGAGCGAGTCGCGATAATTCAAATCGTAAGACACGATTGTTCCGTGACGCTTCGCTGCTTCCATCGCTGCGCGCGCCACGAGCGGTGTCGTCTCGGATAACGCGCAGAAGATTCCGCCGGTATGAAACCAGCGAGCGCCTTCATCACCAAAGATTTTTTCCCAATCGATGTCTCCAGGCTGTAATTGCGAGACGGCGGTGTGGCCTCGATCTGAACAACCGAGAGCGGCGCGCGTCCCGAAACCGCGCTCAGTGAAGTTCAGCCCATTGCGAACGGTGCGGCCCACGCCGTCAAACTTCACCCAACGCACATGCGACTGATCGACGCCGCCCTGATACATCAAATCCTGAACAAGTCTGCCCACCGGGTTGTCGGCGAGCGCCGTGACAATCGCCGCGTCCAAACCGAAACAACGTTTCAGGCCGCGCGCTACGTTATATTCGCCGCCGCCTTCCCAAACCTGAAACGTGCGCGTGCTGTGAATGCGTCCTTCACCTGGATCGAGGCGCAACATCACTTCGCCCAACGACACAACGTCCCAACGACAATTTACTTTCGACTTGATCTGCAAAGATTCAGCCACCACGGGCCGAGGAAGAACTATTGATTGACTCCGCTCGCCAAGAAGCCGCCGTCGACAACTAACACTTCACCCGTCACAAAACTTGCGGCATCTGACGCCAGAAATACTGCCGCGCCCGCGAGCTCCTTAACGTCTCCAAATCGCTTCATCGGTGTGCGCATCTTGAATTCGCTGCCGCGCGGAGTGTTATTCAAGAGTTGCCGGTTTAGATCGGTCTCGAATACTCCGGGCGCGATCGCGTTCACATTCACGCCGTGCGGAGACCATTCAAGCGCCAGTGATTTCGTCAGCGAAGCTACGGCAGCTTTGCTCGCGGAATAGGCCGCGACTTCGAGCAGCGCCACGAAAGTAGAAAGCGATGCGATGTTAATGATTCGTCCATAGCCGCGCTCAACCATATGACGGCCAAATACCTGACAGGCGCGCAATGTTCCGTTGAGATTCGTCTCGATAATCGCGTTCCATTCCTGTTCGAGAAAATCCACAGTCGGTCCGCGCTTGGTGCGACCGGCACAGTTAACGAGAATGTCGACTTTGCCAAAGGCCTTGATCGCTTCATTCAGAACATTTTCCAGTGATGCGCGATCACCGACATCTGACGACACGCGCAAAGTGCGCCGGCCGCGTTCTTCGATTTCATTTGCGGCGACATTGACTTGTTCAATGCGTCGGGATGTCGGCACCACGTCCGCACCGGCTTCGGCGAGCCCATGCGCGATCGCCCGGCCAATGCCGGATGTGCCCCCGATTACGACCGCGGTCTTGCCGCCCAAGTCCAAAAGTGAGTAGCTCATAAAATGATAAAGGTCATACCACTGTCTGGTTGAAAAAGTGGATGTGTAACACTAGACAAATATCTGTGTCAAGTTAAAAACCCTGCGAGTTTTCAGCGAAACTAGCAACGTGCGCGCTCCCTTTTTGATGAACAATGCGCTTGTATTTCCGACGGCCCGTGTGATAAAAGTATGACTTCCTCCCGCCAATTGGTTAGACCAATTCGCAAAGCCGATGCGCGAGTTATCATCACCAGTTCGACAAAGTTTTGAACCTGCGTTAGCGCCGAAAAAAATTTCGCGCCGCGTCCATGATCAGAATACCTGGCTGGGCGACTCGGACCCAGTTCACGATAGACTAATGCGCACTCCCAATCATATCCAGCCGGAAATTCTCGACTCAGAAGAAGCGGTTGGGCGTGCACAACTGGAAGAGTTGAAGCGGATCGCCGACTCAAAAGAAGGCGACATTGTCATGATTCTTCTGGGTGGTCGCGGGGCGCAGGCGATGTATCGAATCATTGGCGAGGTGGCGAAGACATCAGAGCTCGATGACCTGCTGAAACGTCTTCATGTATTTACCCAGGATGCGCTCGCTCCGTTGCGCATGGATAACAGTCTCAGTTTCGTCCGCGACTTTGAGCGGCTTCTCGGTGACGCTTTCTTTCAAAAAGTAAAGAGCTTCACGCCGATGCAGACCGATACGAATGATCTCGAAGGCGAGTTAACGGGATACATCGAGAAGTTGGCAGCCCTCGGCGGAATCGATATCTTCTTTCTCGGCCTGGGTCCCGAAGCAAATTCGGCTTCGCATCTTTGCTACATCAAACCCGGCTGCGGCGCCACGGCTGCGGATATCGCCGGTGTCATTCCAATTTCGGAAAGCATTCTTGAGCACCACATCAACAAATTCAAAGTTGGTGGGAGTGCCGTTACTGAGCGTGATGAAACAGAATGTCGCGCCGCTACGCACATCCTGACGCTCGGCCCTGCCGCAATTCTCGGTGCGCGCAGAATCGTGCAATCGATCGTCGATGCCGGCACCGCTCCGGCAAAGCGCGAATGCTACGCGCGGTTTCTCGAAACAGAACTGAGCGACCATCCCCAAACGCGAGCGCGCCAATGTGATGAAAATCCCGGACTCTGGCTGCGGCTGCATCCAAACGTCAGATCGTTGGTGCTGCCGGACGTGATGAATTAAATAACTATGTCAACCGTACTTGAGCCATCTGCTTTAATTAAGGACTACGCGATCATCGTTGATCCGAAAGACAACGTTGCCGTCGTGAAGAATGATACTGCGCCCGGCCTCGAACTCGCGCTGCCGAACGGGAACACTATCGAAATGAAGGACGCGGTGTCGCCGGGACATCGTTTCGCCACGCGCGCGATTGCGCAGGGCGAATACGTCTTGCAGTATGGTCAGCCAATCGGCACGAGTCTCGGGATTGCTGCGGGAGAGCGGATCTCACACGCTAACATGACGGACGAAGTGCCGCAGGTACGTACGGTGGCTCCCGATCTTTTTACGCCGGCGCCCGAATACATTTCCGAGAGCGAACGGGCAACGTTCATGGGCTTTCGCAGACCTGACGGCCGCACCGGCACTCGCAACTTCATTTTGATCGTGCCGACTTCGATGTGCGCAAGTCACGAAGCGCAGCAGATCTCCATCATGTCGGAATTCCTGCACTACAAGCGTGACAAGTTTCCGAACGTTGATGGCGTGGTGGCGATTCCGCACAACAAAGGTTGTGGTTGTCAGGACGGCTCTACGCTCGACGTGATGCTGCGAACGCTTTCGAACTACGCTGACCACCCAAACGTCGGCGGTGTGATTCTGATCGACCTCGGTTGCGAAAAGACAAACCTGGCTTATGTTGAGCAGTGGCTGCAGAAGGAACATAAGTCCTTCAACAAACCGTTTGCCAAGATTGGAATTCAGGATGTCGGCGGAACGGAAGCCGCGATTCAAGCAGGCCTGGAGCACGTGCAACAGATGTTGCCCGAAGTGAATCGCGCCACGCGCGAAGAAGTCTGTATCAGCGAATTGGTGTTGGGTGTGAAGTGTGGCGGCTCGGACGGCTTCTCAGGCATCTCGGCAAATCCGAGCCTGGGACGCGCCGCCGACACGCTGGTACGCTCAGGCGGCACGGTCTTGATCACTGAAGTGCCTGAGTTCTCAGGCGCCGAACACATTCTCGCGGGTCGTGGAAAAGATGCGCAAACGGCGCGCGAGGTTTATCAACTGGTGGATTGGTACAAAGAGTACGCTTCGAAGTTTGGCGCGGTGCTTGGGCAAAACCCCAGCGCCGGCAACATCGCGGGCGGACTTCTGAACATAACGATCAAATCACTGGGAGCGATTGCGAAAGCCGGCACCACGCGCGTTGAAGGGGTAATCGAGTACGCTGAAACTCCAAAAGCGCGCGGGCTAAATCTGATGCAAGGTCCCGGATACGATCAGGAATCAACGCCTGGCTTGGTCGCGGCGGGCGCGACCGTCATTGTGTTTACCACCGGGCGCGGCACGACAATCGGTAACGCCATCGCACCGGTAATTAAGCTGTCCTCGAACACCCCTACCTTTGAACGGATGTCACGTGACATCGATTTATCAGCGGGTGGAGTAATCGACGGCACTGAAACCATTGATGAAGTCGGGGCGCGCGTTTTCGATCATGTGCGCCGGGTAGCCAGCGGCGAAATGCCGGCGAAGGCTGAAGAGCACAAACATCGCGAGTTTCAGTTCTGGGCCGAACAAACTGTATCTCTGTAAAACGCGAACCGTTCTTCACCGATTCGCGCGGATTTCCTCAATAAATAGTTGCTTTCCCAACCCGGCCCACCAATCTACCTCGGAGAATCAAAATAATCTTGTCGGAATTTTCGGCGTCGCATAGAATTGCGGTCCTCCTTCATATTCGCCCCAAGAAAGGAAACAATTATGCGAGCATCAAAGTTCATCTTTGCGGTTAGCGCCGCCGTTGCGTTGAGCGGAGTCTCAAACGCCGTCTATGCCCAGGAGCAGAATCTTCCGAATCACGTTCACTACAAAGAGCCCGCGCAACAGTCAGTTTCACCCACCGGTGCGGTCGCTCCGCGTTTGCAGAAACTGGGGAGTCACAAGTTCCCGGTTTCAACAAAGAACGCGCAGGCACAGCTCTTCATGAATCAGGGCTTGAATCTTTCGTACGCCTTCAATCACGCCGAAGCCGGACGCGCCTATCGCGAAGCAGCGCGGCTTGACCCGAATCTCGCGATGGCCTTCTGGGGACAGGCGCTCGCGCTGGGACCGAACATCAATGCGCCGATGGGTCCCGACAGTGAGGCGCCGGCGCTCGAAGCGATCAAAAAAGCGGACGCGTTGCGCGCCAACGCATCTCCACGCGAACAGGCGCTGATCGATGCATTGAAGTTTCGCTACAACGGGCGGCACGAAGACCGTCGTGCAAATGACGTAGCGTATGCCGACGCGATGCGCAAAGTGCATCTGCAATTTCCCGACGACGACGACATCTCAATGCTTTATGTCGAGTCGGTGATGGACCTGCGGCCGTGGGGATACTGGGAGCGCGACGGCACCCCTTACGATCGCACCCCCGAGGTTGTCGCACTCACTGAAAAGGTAATCAGCAAGAGTCCGAATCATCCGGGTGCGTTGCATCTTTATATTCACTTGATGGAAGCGTTTCAGGCTGACAAAGCGGAAGCTGCCGCCGATCGTCTGCTCACGTTGATGCCGGCTGCCGGTCACATGGTGCACATGCCCGCGCACATCTATCAGCGTGTGGGCCGTTATGCCGACGCGCAGAAGAGCAACGAGATGGCCATTGCCGCTGATGAGGATTACATCTCGCAGTGTCGCGCGCAGGGTCTCTATCCAATGGCGTATTATCCGCACAACCTGCACTTCCTCTGGTTCGCGTCGACCGCGGAGGGCAACAGCAAGATGGCGATTGAAGCAGCACGCAAAGCCGCTTCGCAGGTGAGCGACGAAACTTTGAAAGCAGTGCCGCTCCTGGCGGGATTTCGGGTCGTGCCTTATTACGCTTTGACGCGTTTCGGAAAATGGGACGAGATGCTTGCTGAGCCGGAGCCGCCGGCAATCAGCGTGTACCTAACCGCTCAATGGCATTACGCGCGTGCGACTGCGTTTCTCGGTAAAGGCCAGACGAGCGATGCCGAGGCTGAGTTAGCAAAGCTGAACGCTTTGATGCCGGACAAGTCGCTTGACCAGCCACTGTTCTCGCCCAACACGGCGCGAGCAATTCTTACGATTGCTGACGAAGTTCTGACCGGTGAGATCGATTCCGCGTACAAGAAACACGACAGCGCCATTGCACATCTTGAACGCGCAGTGAGATTGGAAGACGCGCTCGTCTATACCGAGCCGGCAGAGTTTCACTACCCGCCAAGGCTTTCCCTCGGCGCGATCCTTTTGGCGGCCGGCCGTCCGGCTGAAGCCGAGACCGTCTATTGGGAAGACCTGCGGCGAAACAAAGAAAACGGATGGGCGCTGTATGGCTTGATGCAGGCCCTGAAGGCCCAAGGCAAGAACGATGACGCAGCTTTAGTCGATGCGCGGTTCAAGAAAGCCTGGGCGCACGCGGACGTGACGTTGAATGCGTCGCGATTTGGGAGACAGGGAAATTAATCCGCAGATTTCACAGATTACGCAGAAACATCAGAACGCGAAAGAGGCCGCACTCGATCGTGAATCTGTGGAATCTGCGTAATCTGTGGATAAAGTTTCTTACCTCTTCACCAACGGCAACATAATTCGCGACGGATACTGCGCTGAGTGATAGACGCGCTCGGTGGCTTTCTGAAAGTCTGCGTCAGTTCCCTGCTTATAGTTCGCCATGAACTTCTGCGGGTTGCGCGCGACCAGCGGAAACCAGGTGCTCTGAATCTGCACCATGATGCGGTGGCCTTTCTTGAACGTGTGCACGATACCCGGCATCACGTAGGAAATTTTGGCGGGCCGATTCGCCACGAGCGGCTCCGGCTTTTCGAAGCTGTTGCGATAGCGCGCCGGAAACGGCTCGCCGCGCAGAAGCATCTGGTAACCGCCGGGCTTGAAGACCGAGAACGCCGAGTTCTGTGGCGGCGTCACCCGTTCCGGATCGCCATTGGGCAGTTTGTTGCCCGTCGTCGGAAACTGGTAATCATCCGGAAACACATCGATCAGCTTCACGACAAAATCTGAATCAGTGCCGCTCGACGACACGAAAATCTCCGGATTGATACTGCCGGCGATCGTGACGTCATCCGTCAGCGGTTCGGTTTGATAAACGAGCACGTCCGGTCGCGTCGCCGCAAACCGTTGATCTTCAGTCATGAAGTCGGCCGGATAATTTAGAGTGATTTTCTGCGTGTAAGGCACGGGGTTCCAGGGATCACTAACGTATTCGTCGAACCCAGGTTGCCTGTCCGCGCCCTTCCCCGGCGGTAACATTCCAGTTGACGGACGCTTGCCTTCGGCTCCATCACCAAAGGCTAGCTTGCCGTTGGACATCAGATAGAGTGAAGTATCCGTTGAACTCGCTGGCGACCAATTCGCGAAGTCTCTCCAGTCGCACGTGCCCGTATCGAAACCATTGACTTCTTTGATCTGCGAGATGTCGCCTTTGTCTTTCAAAAAATGATTGAAGAACGGCAGCTCATAAATCCGCCGGTAATCGAGACTGACATTCCCACCAAAATAAGCCGTTCCCAACCAACTTCCATCTGAGCGTTCCCAGCAACCATGGCACCACGGCCCCATCACCAGCACGTTGAAGATTCCCGGGTTCTGTTTCTCAATTGCCTGATAAGTGTTGAGCGCGCCGAACAGATCTTCATCATCGAACCAGCCGCCGACTGTCATAACTGCCGCATGAATATTCTTGAGGTTGGGCAGGATATTCCGCTCTTTCCAAAACTGATCGTAGTTCGGATGCAGAAGCATCTGGTCCCAGAACTTCGAACGGAACGCCATCTTCTGCCAAAACCAGTCGCCTGATTTTCCCAGCCCGCCCATGTCGAGATAAAACTTGTAGCCATCCTGCGTGCCCGACGCGAAGGGCTTCACATAGTCGTTGGTTCCGGTCGGCGCCGGTCGTTGCTGGCCGAAATAAGCAAAGAACGAATAGTTCTGGGCGAGAAACAGCGCGCCGTTGTGATTGATGTCGTCGCCATGAAACCAGTCAGAGACTGGCGCTTGCGGCGAGATGGCTTTCACCGCCGGATGTCCATCGATGCCGGCCATCGACGTATAAAATCCAGGATAAGAGATTCCCCAGACGCCAACTCGGCCGTTGTTATTCGGCACGTTCTTGATCAGCCAATCGACCGTGTCATACGTGTCTGTCGTTTCATCGATCTGATTGCCGGTCTTGTTCGGAATGTAGGGTCGCACATCTTCATAGACGCCTTCGCTCATGTAACGGCCGCGCACGTCTTCATAGACAAAGATGTAACCTTCGCGCGCGAACAGTTCGTTCGGACCCAGCAGCGTCTTGTAATTGTTCGCTCCATACGGGCCGACACTGTAAGGCGTGCGGTCGAACATGATCGGATACTTGTGATCTTTGTCCTTCGGCTCGTAGATGCAGGCGAAGAGCTTCACACCGTCGCGCATCGGAATGTAAACCTCGCGCTTGGTGTAATGATCTTTGATGTAATCAGCGAGTTCGCGCTGCTCTTTTGTCTGCTGAGCAAATGCAGCACCTACAGAGAGCACAATCAGCAGAACAGTTGCGGCCAATTTGAAGAAGCGACTTGGTTTCATATTCGTCCCCCGAACAAAATGCGATGTGAGAAGCAAATTGTAATCACGCTTTGGGGTTAGTCGCAAAGGCGGAGTTATAATTCTGTATCCCCGCTACAAAGCCTGCTGATTCGAGGAGAAGTTTATGGCTAGAGTCACCGAGCTAAACGTCAACGGCAAGAAGATGACTGTGGATGTGGACTCAACCGCGAGTCTGCTGTCTGTGCTGCGGAACGATCTGCAACTCACCGGCAGCAAGTACGGATGCGGCGAAGGACAATGCGGCGCCTGCACAGTCTTGTTGGATAACCAGCCGGTGCGCTCGTGTATCACGCAAGTCGCGCGAGCGGCCGCGAAACAGGTCACCACGATCGAAGGACTCGCGCGTGAAGGCACGCTTCATCCTTTGCAGGACGCTTTCATCAAAGCCGACGCAATGCAGTGCGCCTACTGCACTTCGGGAATGCTCATGGCCGCCGCTGGTTTATTAAAGAAAACGGCGAAGCCTTCGCGCGACGAAATCATCGAAGGGATGAACGGCAATGTCTGCCGCTGTGGAACGTATCAACGAATTATCGATGCGATTCAGATCGCGTCGGGTACTCAGGCCGCTGGCCTGCAGCCCGCGGAAGGCGTGCGTACCAAGGAGGCGTCGCGATGATCGACGAACAAAATATCAACGAAATCGAACTCGATCGCTTTGAGCTGTTTGAGCGGCCGCAACACAACTTTGCTTTGGACCGTCGTGACTTTCTCAAAGGCTTCGGTCTGGGGATTGTGTTCATTGTGCCGGTTACGCGCGCATTGGCACAGCAGCGCGGCGAATCAGGCCGAGGCGGCTTCAATCAGAGCCTTCCGAACGACGTGGGCGCGTGGATTCACCTCGACGAAGATGGCCGCATCACCGTTTTCACCGGAAAAGTCGAAGTTGGGCAAAACACGAGAACGACGTTGACGCAGTCGGTGGCGGATGAATTGCACGTTCCCGTAAATTCAGTTCATCTCGTCATGGGCGACACAGACGTTGTGCCTTTCGACATGGGAACGTTTGGCAGCCGCTCGACGCCGACGATGGCGCCGCAACTTCGCAAAGCCGCAGCCGCCGCGCGGGAAATGCTGATCGCGATGGCGGCCGAGCAGATGAAAATTTCTCCTGCTGATTTGCGAATCGTCGACGCGCGTTTCGTCAATCACGACAAGTCAAAAACGCTCACGCTTGCCGAAGTCGCCAAGGGTCGTAAGCTCGTCAAAGTAATTCCCGATGACATTGCGATTTTGCAGCCAAAAGATTGGACGATCGCCGGAACCTCAGTAACGAAGGTCGACGCAAAAGACTTCGTCACGGGCGCGCACCAATACACCACCGACATTCAACGTGAGGGAATGCTCTACGGCAAAGTCGTGCGTCCATCTGCCTTCAACGCGACATTGATTTCCGCTGACACAAAAGCGGCGGAAGCGATGTCGGGAGTGAAAGTCGTCACAGATGGAAATTTCGTGGGCGTGGCTTCGTCCGATCAGCAAACGGCGACCAAAGCCGCGACCGCGATCGTCGCGAATTGGAAAGCATCGCCACAACCGTCAAACGCCGAGCTGTTCGATCTGCTGCGCAAGCCTGCGGCAAACGCCCGCGGCGGTGGTGAAGGTGGCGGCGGCACGCGGCCTCAGGGATCAATTGCAACCGGACTAGCGGCTGCCGACAAGAAACTCGAACAGACCTACACCGTTGCTTACATCGCGCATGCTCCGCTCGAACCACGCGCCGCGGTTGCGGAGTGGAATGGCGACAAGCTGACAGTCTGGACCGGAAGCCAACGGCCGTTCGGCGTGCGCAGCGAACTCGCCGAAGCCTTTCATCTTTCGGAAGACAAAGTGCGCGTGGTCGTGCCGGACACCGGCTCGGGCTATGGCGGCAAACACACAGGCGAATGCGCAATAGAAGCTGCGCGGCTCGCGAAGTCCGCGGGCAAACCGGTTAAGCTCGTCTGGACGCGCGAAGAAGAATTCACTTGGGCATACTTCCGACCGGCGGGCGTTATTGACGTGAAAAGCGGCGTGAAGAACGACGGCACGATCACCGCGTGGGAGTTTCACAACTACAACTCTGGCCCGTCCGGAATTCAAATCAATTACGACATCCCCAAGACCGACATCAGGTATCACGCCGCCGATTCGCCACTGCGGCAAGGTTCGTATCGCGGCCTGGCGGCAACAGCGAATCACTTTGCACGTGAATCGTTCATCGATGAACTGGCCCACGCGGTCAACATGGATGCGCTTGAGTTCCGCCTCAAGAACACCAAAGACGAGCGGCTGCGCGGCGTACTCACAGCCGCGGCCGACAAGTTCGGATGGGGAAAAGCCAAGCCAGCCGCGAACCACGGTTTCGGGATTTCCTGCGGCTTCGAAAAAGGCGGTTATGTTGCCACGTGCGCTGAAATTGCGCTCGAGCCGGCGACCAGCAAGGAAGACCCCAAGAACAGGCGCGTGCGCATCGTGCGCGTGGTCGAAGCCTTCGACTGTGGTGCTGTCGTGAATCCGATGCACCTTAAAAACCAGATTGAAGGTTCGATTGTGCAAGCGATCGGCGGCGCGCTATTCGAATCGATCGAATTCAAAGACGGAAAGATTCTCAATCCCAAGTTCTCCAGTTATCGCGTGCCGCGATTCAGTGATCTGCCTGTCATCGAAACGGTGCTCGTTGATCGCAGAGATATTCCGTCGGCGGGCGCCGGAGAGACTCCCATTGTTGGATTAGCGCCGGCGGTCGCAAACGCAATCTTCAATGCGAGCGGCGTAAGGCTGCGATCGCTTCCCCTTGTCCCCCGCGGTTTGGAAGTGAAGAGTTGAAATTACGCTGGCCCGGCTCTTGTTTGAATGCTCGCAACGAATCGCCGCGCATCCTAAGCGCAGCATAGGTCGCCAGCGAAGCGATCACGATGCCGGAGATGTTGATGAGCAAACTTAGGGCACGTTGTTTCGCAGATGTCGGGCCATTTGGAAATCCAAGCACCGCTGCGAGTCCAAACCAGGTCGGGACAATGGCAACTTGCGCCGTGGCCGCCAGTCCAATCATCTCGCGCCGCCCCACGTCGTCCGTGGTCGCCAGACCAGCAGCGACGCCTACTGCCAGTGAAATCACAAAACCGGTGAGCAGCGAATTACTTTCTGCATACTGAATCGGTGGATGACTGAAGAATGCGACAGTTGCTCCGCCCGCCATCATCAGAACGATCGCAGTCAAGAGTGCGAGAATTGATTGCCCCAGCAATTTCCATTGGCGTGTCCAGATACTGAAACCTACGCCCAGCATCATCGGCAGCAATGGAATGAAGAGGAGACCGGCAATCATGAACAGCAGTCGATAATCCACGAGCCCAAATGCCAGCAACACCGCGCCGAGATAGATGCGGCCGACGAATCCCAAGGTAATCTGCGAAAACTGCCATAGTTCCTGAAACAAATCGCTGGTTGGTTCGACGAACGGACGTGTAAGAGTGCGAATGTCACGCGTCGAATAAATCGATCGCGGCTGGCGAATCGTGATCGAATAATCATGCGAATCGAAAAATGAAGTGGTGGTGAGTTTCTCGACGAAGGCTTTTGCCAGATGGGTCGCTGTTTCAACTTCGAGGTGGTCTTTGTTCTCGTCGGTATGATTGGACTTTAGCGCGCGTATCGTGTGGATCGATACGTCGTTGATACCAACGGAAAATGCGATCTGTGCGACGTCCTCAGCTTTGCCGGCCGGGGCTGTCACCGTAACTTGTCTCACCTGCTTCTACTCCTGCCAAAGTCTCGAGGGTTTGGATGTACTTCTCTGGTACGTTCGCGTTCGACGGACTGTCCAATTCCAAACCATCGTCGTGCGCTCGTTCTGCGCTTTCTTGCAGCCGTAACTTACGTGGGCAACCGCAATGCCAACAATTTGACGCTTCGTCGTGGAATCTGAATAACGGCCTTGCATTTGCTGCCCACCCGAAATGCAGAATTGAACTCGAACAACGGAGGAGAAGATGAACAATCAACAACTGAACGAACTTTTGTATCAGGCGTTGGAGACTGAACTGGGCGGCGTGGAGATCTACACCACCGCGTTGCGCTGCGCACAGAACAAAGAGTTGAAAGAAGAATGGGAAAAGTATCTCGAGCAGACGCGCACTCATGTGCAGATCGTCCAGAACGCGATGAACGAACTTGGTCTCGATCCGGAAGAAGAGACACCGGGCCGCGAAGTCGTCCGTCACACGGGCGAATCGCTGGTGCAGGCGATGGAGATGGCCCTGGAAGAAGGCAAACCCGAGGAGGCTGAAGTAGTCGCGGCTGAGTGTATCGTGTTGGCCGAGACAAAGGATCACTTAAACTGGCACCTCATCGGCGAAGCGGCAAAGAAAGCTAAAGCCGACGTGGCAAAAGTCTTGAAGGCCGCGCATGAAGAGGTTGAAGATGAAGAGGACGAGCATCTCTATCACACCCAGGGATGGGCGCGTGAGCTTTGGATTCAATCGCTCGGCATGAAGGCCGTGCTGCCGCCACCTGAAGAAGAAAAGAAAGTGAAGACGGCGATTGGCGCATCCCGCGCACAACAAGCACGTCAGGACATGCTCTAGAACCTGTAACAGAACCGCGAGCCTTAGCGAGCGGGGTTAATTGCTCAACTCATTTGGTTAAGTTGCGCTCTTATCTCGCTCGCTACCACTCGCGGTTCTGCATTGTTCGCCACTAGCTCGACACGGCAAACCTCGGTATCATTCCCGCCATGCTGAAAGTTGAAGATATGTCGCAGCCTGAAATGCATGAGCTGCTTGAGCGACAGAGTTTCGGTCACCTCGGTTGCGCCCGTGACGGGCGGCCGTATGTCGTGCCGATGAATTACGCCTTTGACGGCAAGAACGTTTATTTCTTCACGACCGAAGGAATGAAGACGCACTTCATCGAATCGAATCCCGAAGTTTGCCTGCAAGTCGAAGAGGTGGCCGACGCTTCACACTGGCGCAGCGTGATGGTGATTGGCCGCGCCGAGAAACTGTCGCATACGGAGGATGTGCAGCACGCAATGCAACACATCCTCCAGCGCAATCCTTCTTTAACGCCGGCCATCAGCGCTACGAGTCTCGACGCGTGGGGCCGCGCTGTCGACATCGCGCTCTACAAAATCACGCCGGAAATTATGGACGGGCGAAAGACCGTTTAGTTACGGCGCTTGATAAATCAACACGTGCTTACGCTTCCCTGCGCCAAACAGCAGACCGCCGAGTGCTCCGAATCCTGTTCCGAACGCAAGTCCTACGACTGTGTAGATGCCTCCGTCATCGAGCGTTTGTGAAGCCTTCACTGCGCCAATGCCGCCGCCCGCAGCGGCGCCAATACCGGCGCCAATCGCCGCGTACTTCGCTTTCTCCGCTTTCCGCTCAAGCCGATAGACTTCGGCAATTGTCGCTTTCGTAATCACCTGCTGCTTGCCTTTGCGAATGATGGTCAACTCTGAGTCATTTGCGCTTGAGAATTTGCCGCTGACTTTGTGGCCGTCTTTGAGTTTGATCGAAAGATCTTCATCTATCGCCACTGATTGCACAGCGGGCCAGTCGTTGGTTCGTTGCGCAAATGCCGCCGGCGCTGTCGTGGCAATAAGCACACTCGCCACCAGAAGCGTGGCGATTATTGATGTTGTTCTTTTCATTACTTTCCTCAGTCTGAAGGATTTGGGATGGCACGGGCGCCCGCGCCGTAAAGTCACGCGCAAGATGCGCATGCCACTTTTTTGTTCTCACGCCCTGACTTCGGCAACCAGAGTGCCGTGGAAAAGCGGCATGAATTAGGAATACTGCGGAGGCAAACGCAGAGAAACGCCGACACTTGGCGCGTCGTTTTGCTATGGAGGGGGAGTCAGGTCATGAAGAAGGCCGAGACGCATTCGCGACTCGGCCTTACTTATTCCAGCATTTGGCGGCGTGAACTATTGAATGGTGTCGGTTGATCCTTTGAATCCGTGCGCAGCCTGCTTCATGATCCACTTCAGCACGCGTTTGGTGTCGTAGCAGTAAGCGAGAATGTAATTGCACGTCGACAGGCAATGTTTAGAACATTCCTGCTTCATTTCGTCCAGTTGCGCGAGATCGAACTTCGGATTCTCAATCGCGCCCCAGTCGTGCGTAGCGGAATACATCGGGAAGCACGGCGCCAATGTCCCATCGGTGCGGATGATCAACGAGTTCTGTCCGGCTCGACACTTCCACGGCGGCACTTCTCCACGCATCAACTGTTTCATGTCCTGCATGTGCCGGCTTTGATTGACCATCTTGTAGCCTTCGTCGTGGCGTTTGGCGTCCAGATAGTCGAGCAAGTCGTCCACCTTCGACCAATCGTCAGGCGTGATATATGTGGCGTTCTCGTCGAGATGCTTGAAATGCGTCTGCTCAGTCATCGGCGATTCGTTGATGTGGTAGTCGGTTGCGATGCCGTGATCGTGCGCAATCTCGGTCAGCTCCTTAACGTCGTCCATGTTGTTGCGGCAGATGTTGATATTGAACATCACTGTGTAGCCATAGTGATGCTGCCGCTTCACGAGGTACTCAAAATATGGACGAATGGGATCGAGTGCCTTCGGCAGAGACTTTCGTTCTTTGACTGAATCAACGGCCAGGTTAACGGTCGCGAGTCCCGCGTCACCCAACCGATCGATCACATCCGGTTTCATCAGCCGCCCGTTCGTGGGCAGGTAGACGAAGATGTCTTTCATGGCGCTGTAGTAAACAATCTTGTGGATGAACTTTGGCCGTAGCAGCGGCTCGCCACCCATGAGCGCAAGCACACGCGATCCGATCGAATGCAACCAATCGATTGAGCGCTTGGCCGTGTCTTCAGTCATTCCCTTGACCGTATTGTCGTACGACCAGCAGTAATGACAATCCAGATTGCACTTCCACTCGGTGAACAAATATGGAATGACGGGCCGCAGTTCCTTGCTGAGCCAACGCGACTTGAAGTAAGGCGCGCCCCATGTCTTCCACGAACGAATCGCATTCATCTTCTGATATTCGGACTTGGTCATGGGCTGCGGATCCGGATGGATTGGATAGGGCGGCTCAGGCAAAGCGGCGACGTCAGCGACGGGTGCAGCCGTCTGTTGCTTTTCGGGTTTGTAAAGAATCTGATGAAGAGTTTGATCCAGCCGAAATGGCGGGGCTGAACTGGTAGGCGCGTTCTCTTGAACGATTTCACGAGACATAATTAAGTTCCTCGGTCGTAAGAAATTAATTGCCCCGAAACTCGAGCGATTATTAGTAAATCCTGCGAATACTGCACCTGACCAATCTAAATTGCAACTCATTTTTGACGGGCCCTGGCGGTTGCCCTCGCTGGCCATAAACGCTAAGCTTTGCCGTTCGCGGTCCTGAGTTCGCGTTTTCGGGTTTCTCAGCTTTACTAAGTGCCCTACTTTTAGGATTCGCCAGCGTATTTGGAGGTTTCGCCCCGGTTTGGCCCCTGCAATTCCCATTATCACCGCCGGATTAAGACCCGATCTATTCGCTCAAGTCGGAACGCGTTCGCTGAGTCGCGTGCTGCTCGCCACAATGTTGAGCATGTTCGTGGTGGCAGGCCTTGGCTTTCGCACCGTCGGATTGAGCAAAGAAGCTCTGAGCGAAGACGAATTGAATAAGCTCAACGCGGTCACTGAATATCGAGCGAAGGGGTTGACCGGCGCCAATGGCGAGCACCCTTTGCTGATGAAAGCCGCGTTGACCGTCAGTGTCATAGCGTGCGAGCGTTGGAACAACCTGTTCGCGTCGCATCCCGAAGTTTACATTCCCGTCGAAACTTCTCTGCGCATTCCAGGGGCGATTCTCGGAGCTCTGTCCGCAGTGCTCGTGTTTCTGATCGCGATGGAGTTGTTCGGCCTGGAAGTCGGGCTAATCTCTGCGGCGCTCTGGTCGTTCGATCCGCTCACAATCAGCTTCAATCGCATCGCCAAGGAAGACACATTTTTGGTTTTCTTCTTTCTGCTGATGAATGTGTTTTGGTTGCGCGGTCAACGCGTTGCCGAAAGCCAGCCCCATCGCAACGCCGATAAATTCTACTGGGCGGCGGCGGCATCATTCGGCGCCATGATGGCCTCGAAGTACGTTCCGCAATTGCTGTCCATTCCGATCGCGTACTATTGGACGTTCCAGGGCATGGACGCGACGCGCTGGCGCCTGGGCAAGAAGAAGTTTTTGAAATTCTTCATTGTAATAGGCGTCGCATTTCTGGTTTTCAACCCGACGATTCTCCTGCCCGAGACGTGGCGGACGATCGCGAAGTTCACAAACTACAAGTTGATGGGCCACGACAGCTACGAGTTCATGGGGGGACTTTATCCTCATCGGATGGCGGATTGGCTGCGTGGTGAGCCCTGGTATTTCTATTTTGTGCTGCTGGCGGTAAAGCTGCCGGTCGCGGCATTGATCGCGTTTGCGGGCGGTTGCGTGTTGCTGTTCAGACGCGCCACCGGAGACGGCCGTTACTTTTTGTTGTTCTGGCTATTGATGTGGGGACTTACCTTCGTTTTGGCCGGCGGCAAATTTACGCGTTATGCGACCTCTCTAATGCCGGCGGTAATCATGGCAGCGGCGCTCGCGATTCAGTTTGCCGGGCGGCACGTCGGCAGATTCTGTCGAAAGCTGTTCCAACAGAGCGCCATCGGAATTTACGCGCGCGCGGGGTTGGTATCGGCGGTGATCATCTCAACGATGTGGTCAGCCGCCAGCGCGTCGCCACATTTTCGCTTATACATAAACTCGATTAGCGGTGGCAGCGCAAAGGCCGGCGTACTTTTTCCACAAGATGAGTTTTACGACGCGTATATGATGGATGCGCTGAAACAGATTGCCGCGCGTGCGCAACCCGGCGCGCATGTCGGCACAGAAATTCCACTGCTCGCCGACTATTACGCAGACCGCGTGGGACGCTCAGACCTCGACTGCATCGAATTCTCATCGGCAGATGAACTCGCAAAACTGTCAGCCGGAGATTTTCTGATTGACGCGCGCGGTCGAACTTACTTGAGCAATCAATCGATGCTGGCACGTCTGCGGCAGGCCGCGAAACCTGCGTTTACTGTTTTCGTCGGCAGCACACCGGCGGCGGATGTATATGTTTTGGATCAGGCGTCGCTCGCAGCTCTCCGCGGTCAATGAACGAGCCACAGATACACACGGATTTGCACGGACAACAAAGCCAGTCGTTTCTGAATTCCTGATCTATGTACGTCGGTGTAAGTCTGTGGCTGATGATTTAGACGATTGTTTTATTTGGAATCCGCCTCCATCCGCGTTAATCTGCGGCCGTATTAACCATGCCGTCACTCGAAGAACTCCTGGACAAATCAATTCCCGAATTGAAGAAGCGTTACGTCGATCGCGCGCGCGCGGTGCCGAAAGGCCTGGTGGAAGCGCTGGAGACCGACACGCGGCAAGGGGCACATCAACTAGCCAAACAGATTCGCGAACGTTGGCGGAAGAACCGCGCGGAAGGTCAGCGGCTGCATAATCTGCTGCGCTTTGAAATCGATCTGTGGCAACAGGGATTCAACTTTATTGCGGGGGTTGATGAGGCAGGCATGGCGCCGCTCGCGGGTCCCGTGATCGCCGGCGCAGTCATCCTGCCGAAGAATTACAAGCTGAAGCGACTCAACGACTCGAAGCAGATCCTCGATGAATCAGTGCGCGCCGAACTGGCAGTGCAAATCAAGCAGGATGCTGTGGTCTGGTCGGTGGGACGGGCAGAAGTCGAAGAGATCGACACGCTGAACATCTATCACGCCGGATTGCTGGCGATGCGACGCGCCGTCGAGGGACTCAGCACTAATCCTGATTTTGTGCTCGTCGATGCGCGCCGCATTCCACATTGTCAGACGCCGCAACGTGGCATCATCAAAGGCGACGCGCTTTCAGCCAGCATCGCCGCCGCTTCGATCATTGCCAAGACCACTCGGGATGCGATTATGACGGAATTCGATTCTGTTCATCCGGGCTACAACTTCAAAACTCACAAAGGCTATCCCACGCCGGAACACTGCCGCTGTTTGCAAGAACTCGGCGCCACGCCCATTCATCGCCGCAGCTTTGCACGCGTGCGGCTGGCGCTGGGCCTCGATCCGATTCAGGATTCTTTATTCGAAGAGAAAGCGGAAGTTGCGACAGCTTAAAATTGAAACTGCGCTCTCAGGCTAACGCTTCGATTGCTCTGCGCTGAACTTGCGCCAAACGTGAACTGGCCCAAACCCGAAAGCGAATTCGATGTCCCGAACAAAGGTGAACTAAGGTTACCGATGGGCGTTCCCGCGTTCGTATGGTTGAAAACGTTCCCCACGAACAGAGAAATCGTCAGTCGATATGGCCGGTCTTCCGGCCGGGCGGGCGCTGACGCGGTCCGTGTTGATTGCGCCGGCGGGGTCTTCGCGCCATTCGCAGGTTGCTGCGCGACGCCTTTTCCCGGAGCTGTCGGCGCTTGCGCGCGCGCTGGACTCGCAGCAACTGAACCAAATCCGAAGGTCTTTGCCATGCGGAGATTCACCGAAAAGTAACTCGGTCCGTGGCCGTAGTTACGTGGAATGATCTGCGCGCCCGGAAGCGGCAGCAGATCAAAATTGCCGAACGGCGTCTGCCGCACCGAGGGCCGGTTGAGGTCAGTCGCAATAGCAGGCCGTTCAAGAAAGATCGTGTCGCCGTTTGTGTCCAGGCCGGTAATGATGTTGAAGGGTGCGCCTGATTGCGCGATGACTAACGGAAATAATCCAATTCCCCACTTTGTTTCGAAAGAGCCCGTCAGCGTGAATCGATGACGCACATCGAAACTCGATCGTCCGAAATCATTTTGCAGATCGTATGAATTAGCGGGAAACGATCCGGCGCCATCGGTATCGCCATCGGCCTTGCCCAACGTGTAGTTTGCGTTGAAGTTTATCTTTCGGTTAAACCGCGACTGCACATTGAACATGAGCAAGTGCTGACGATACCAGCCCGTAGTTTCGTAATCATAAATATTGAAGGCGCTACCGTAGGGGCGTATGCCTGTGCCAGGTGCAGGCGCATTTAGATTGCGCGAGCGCAATTGATGATAACCGCGCGTGTCGAGATAGCTGATGCTCAGCGTCGTGTTGCGCGGCAGGCTGTGCTCGATGCTCAAAGACGACTGGATGTAATAGGGCTGAGTGAGATCAGGAACTTTTCGCCAGATCGTTTGCGGTTGACCCAGAGCGGCCAGCGCGGCCGGCGGCGGCGTGTTTGGATACAGGGCAAGCAACGCCGGATCGGTGACGATGTATTGCTCCTCCGTCTGGCCATCATAACGATTCGCTTGCAACGTTACTGACGTACGAACCAGGTCGTAGAACATGCCCGAGCCACCGCGGATCACAGTTTTAGGCGGCCCCTTCGGATTCATCCAGGGCGTCCACGCAAACGAGAGTCTGGGCGCAAACATGAATTTGCTGTTCAGTTGTGTTTGATACTGGTAGCGAAGTCCAAGACTCAGGGTAAAGTCCTGGCGCATCTTCCAATCGTCCTGAATAAACGGACCAATGTCCCACTGCTTTACTTCCGCAAATGGATTGCCCGTCGCAATGATTAATTGACTCGGCGTTGACGCATGCAGCAGTGTCTGCCGGTAACGATCAAGGCTTGAGAAAACAAACGTGCCGCCAAAGTTGTTTGGCGCGATGTCGCTGATGTGGGCCCAACGCAACCGGCCGCCGAACTTGATGGTGTGCGCGCGGGTCGTGATCGAAAGGTAATCGCGCAACTCTCCCTCATGACGCTTAAACGAATAACCGCCAATTTGCTGGCCACCGCCGGAAAATGCGTCATTGACGATCAGTCCCGGACTCGCGTCCGCCTGTTGCTGTTTGATGTAGTACCAAATGTACTGAAAACCAAACTCATTCACCGTCCGCGGATTCACAATCGCCATGTCGACAATCTGTAAAATGTGCAGCCGATCGGAATAGTGGTAAGCGCGCGACGGCAAGGCGAAGCCGCCCACACCTTGCTTGTCCAGATCCTGTGTCGCGAGGTTGTAACGGATGCTGAGTGTGTTGTTCTTGTTAACCGCAAAATCGAATCGGGGTCCTAGGTTCCAGAAGGATTTCGGCGTGACCAGCGCCAGGTTCACTGGTTGTGGGTTAAGGCTTGCGTCAAGCGTGGTGGCAGCAATGACCGCCGCGTCTTCGATGTTGCGGCGGCTCACATTAAAAAAGAACGAACTGCGTTTTGAGAGCGGACCGTTAAGGTTTCCTTCGATGGTGAGGCGCTGATACGGCGGCTTGTTCAACGCATAGGGATTGCGCGAATTGAAGGCAGCATCGCTGAACGTTAACGCAGTGCCGCCGTGGAATTTGCCGGTGCCGGGCTTCGTGAAAACTTGGATCGTGCCGAAACCGATGCGCTCAAACTCGGCGGAAAACGGATTTTGATTGATGACGATCTCGCGAATCGTCTGCTTATCGGGAAGTCCATTAGACGCCGTAAACCCGTCGACGAAAACCTGAGTCCCGTTTGGTCCGGCGGCTGGTCCCGCTAGCGCGTCCAGTTGAGCCGCCAACTCATTAGGATCATCAGACAGCGCATTCAAATCCTTGCCGCTGATAACCCGTGCTGTCTTGTTGCTGTTGGGATCTGTGCTGACACTCCGCATGTCGTCCACTGTGACGCGTTGCTCTTCGAACGCAACGGCTAATTGAAAGTCATGCGTGTTCATGCCGGCAGACAATTGCAGCCCGTCTACGTTCGCGGCCGTGAAGCCCTTTTGCTCTGCGGCCAAGCTGTATAGGCCACTGGCAACATTCTCGAATCGATATACACCGTCGTTGTCGGTTTGCGCGGATGTCTTTTTGCCGTTCGTGTCGGTCAGCGTAACAGTCGCTCCGACGATCACTGCGCCAACCTGATCTGAGACCTGACCGCGCAATGAAGTTGGGCGTTGAGCGATCCCATTGATCGAGCAAACGAAAAGAACCGTGGCGATGGAAAATAATGATTGAAGTTTCATTTTCCCCCTGTAAGGGCAGGGCTTGTCCCTGCCCAGAGCGCGGGCAGCCACAAGGGCTGCCTCTACATTGAAGGTTAGTTCACCGGAATCACGCTGAAATCGAACACTGCAGGCAGCCCGGCGCTTAGCCGCACCGCCTGAGGTTTCCCTGGAGCCGGCGTTAACGCCTTCAAAACCAGATCGACACCCGCCGCCACCTTGATCGCCACAAGTTGCGACCCGGACTCTTCGACGGCGCCGGTCACAGCAAGGACATCTTCGGTTTTTAGATCGGTCAGCGAAATCGCCGGCAGTGTGTCGATCAGCTGCTGCACGTCGATGACAGGTGAATTAGGTTTCGCGCCGGCGGAGGATCTAGGCGCTTCTGCTTTCGCCTTTTGCGCGATTGCCGTGGCAACGGGCGGAGTGATGCGGCGCAGCATGGAATCTTTGTTGACGATAATCGTGACGGGCTTTTTCTGATCGAGCGTCGTGCCGCGAATCTCGCCGCGTTGCTGATCAATTTCCGTGACTGTGATTCCGATTGTTTTGAAGGCGCCGGAAACGATCTGTTCAGCCGCAAACTTTCCATCGCCCGTTTTGTCACCCAGCGCGCGCAATTGATCGCCGCTGCGTAATTCATTGAAATTACTCGCGCGCGCGTCCTCAAATTTGAGCGAGCCGGGAACGTACCGGCGAAAGTGTGCTTTCGTTGTCTCGATGGTGAGTGCGCCGGCGCCAGATCCACGAAGTTCGAGTGTTATGGTATGAGCTTCGGGATTCGTCGCCCGGACGATGCCGCCGATTCCCCGCTGCTTCCATTCGTCTAAGTCGTGCTGGCGCTTCTTCTCGACTTCGGACGCAGGCATAACGACGATGCGCTGTGCGACAAAGTTTTGTCCCGCGCGCGTGCCACTGCTGAGGATGCGATCGCCCGCCGTGATGTCTCCGAATTGGATCGCGACTGCGTTTGCGAGCGTGCGCTCGCCCGCAGGAATACGAAAGAGCGTTGTTTGGGAATCTATTTGAATCGAAACGCTGTCGCCCGCGTCTGTGCGAATGGTCAGCGCCGGGCGGCCAGCGTCTTTTTCTACTACGACACCGACGACGGTTTGAGGTTTCTCTTGCGCCCGCGAAACAGCGCCGGCTAGTACGAAGATCATGGCAATGCCGGCTATCGCGCGATACTTTTTCATGTTTGACATATACGCCCCCGGCGCTCGTGTGACAGTTAAGAAGTGCCAAGTCGCCGTTAAGAAGTGTCAAGGCCAGGAAGCCACGAGTAGTGCTTCGCTTTTAGTCTTTCTGTGTCTCAGTGAATCCTCGGTGTCTCTGTGGTGAACGGTTTGCTGAAGCTGTTTCACCACCGAGACACGGAGTTCGCACCGAGACACCGAGAACAACGAAATCAGGGCACTACCAAATGACGACCACTTGACAGTTCTTGACGCCGAAAAATATATCGACGTATAGAATGTTTCTTTCAGAACTCTTAATGACAATTAATCAGGACACGGGCGGAAAACGAATACTCGTCATCGATGATGACGTCGAACTGTGCCAGCTCGTTAACCGGTTCCTCACGCAGGAAGGGTTCGAGATGGAATCGGTCAACAGCGGCGGCGCGGGCGCTGAACGAGCGCTGTCGGAAAGTTACGCGTTGATTGTTCTGGATGTGATGATGCCGGAGGTAAACGGATTCGATGTGCTGCGGCGGATTCGGACGCAATCACAGATTCCCGTGTTGATGTTGACGGCGAAGGGCGATGCGCTTGATCGCGTACTCGGATTGGAGATGGGCGCCGACGACTATCTGGCGAAGCCTTTCAATCCGCAGGAACTGGTAGCGCGCATTCGCGCGATTCTGCGTCGCACTACATCACAGAACGAACCGAAGAGTCCGCGAACGCCGCTGGTTGTCGGCGATGTCGAAATGGATCGCGGCGCCCGCGTCGTGCGCCGCCAGGGCGAAATGGTGAATCTCACTTCGGTCGAGTTCGACCTGCTCGAGGCGTTGTTGCAAACTCCGGGTCAAGTTATTAGTCGCGAGAAGCTGACGCACGATGTGCTGGGCCGCGAGTTCTCGCCGTTTGATCGCAGCATCGACACGCACGTCTGTAACTTGCGGAAAAAGATCGGCTTGCTGCCGCAAGGAACCGAGCGCATCAAAGGTGTGCGCGGCATCGGCTACGTCTATGCGCTTCCTGCTGAAGTAGTCGCCTAAAATCTTTTGAATACTCTCTTCTTCAAAATCTTCGCCGGCTTTTGCGTCATCGTCGTAATTGTCGGCATGACGCTCGAGACGTCGAGCATCCTCGCCAACTATTACGAAATGAGTTGGCAAGGCGTGCTGCACAGCATCATGCCGATGGAGGCCGAAAAATGCGCGCGCATGTACGAACAGTCCGGCAAACAAGCCGTGCAGGACTATCTGGATCAAATGCAGGTGCAGAAGTCCGTTAGATTTTATTTCTTCGATGAGGACGGTAATCCACTTCTGGATCGCGGTGTGCCGGAATTGCCGCTTAAACTCGCAAAAAACAAGCGTGCGTTGGAAGAGACCGCCCGGCAAAACTTGTCGGTGGTCGATCCGCGACAAGGACTCGCTCTGCGGCTCGTGTCCGGCCCAAGTGGCAAACGTTACACGCTCGCATTTCAGCGATCTCCAACCGTCATCATGCCGGTCTCCGAGGCAATCGGTTCTCATCCTTACCTCCGCATCATCGCGATTGGCTTGTTGGGCGCGCTGCTCTGTTTTCTGTTGACCCGACATATCACCAAACCAATCTCGCGCTTGAGCGATGTCGCAACGTCATTGGCATCCGGCAAGTTAGAAACGCGTGTCGATCCCTCAGTCCGTAACCGCTATGACGAGATCGGCGCGCTGGGCCGTAATTTCGATCGGATGGCGGAACAGATTGAAGGCTTGGTGACGACGCAGAGAGATCTGCTCGGCGACGTGTCGCACGAACTGCGTTCGCCGCTGGCTCGCCTCACTGTCGCGCTCGGCCTGTTGCAGCACGCCTCGCCGGCGGAGATTTCGGAATACGCAAGTCGCATCGGCATCGAAGCTGAGCGGCTCGACAAACTGATTGGTCAATTGCTGACTCTCACCCGGATAGACAGTGGTGTCGAATTCACGCGCCGTGAGACTTTTGATTTGACCAATCTGATTCAAGAAGTCACGGCAGACGCAGATTTTGAAGCGCGGGCACATGAACGCGAAGTCAAAATCCTGCGAGCTGATTCATGTGCGATGAGCGGCTTTCCGGAAATGCTACGCAGCGCAATCGAGAATGTCGTGCGCAACGCAATCCGGTTTGCGCCGGCAGGCTCCGCCGTGGAAGTGTCGCTGCAAAGATCTGATTCCTCGAACAAGGACGCAATGGCAATCCTCAAAGTCCGCGATCACGGTGTAGGGGTGCCACCGCGACAACTCGTCGAAATCTTCAAGCCTTTTCATCGCATCTCGTCTGACGGTTCCGCTAACGACCACGGAGCCGGTTTGGGATTAGCCATTGCCGAGCGCGTTGTGCGCCGCCACGAAGGAAGCATTCACGCCTACAACGCTGCCGACGGCGGCTTGGTTGTGGAGCTTGTCCTGCCGATTAGTTCATAACCAAACATTCACACAGATAAACCACAGATTCGACAAACAGACGATTCTCAATCTGCGTAAATCTGTGTCCATCCGCGGCGGCCTTCGCCGCTTGAAACTTGGAACCTGAAACCTGAAACTAGATCCATGGGTCTCGCTGAATACAAAAAGAAGCGCCGATTCAACGTCACTCCGGAGCCGGGCCCGAAGGAAAAACAGTCCGAAATGGGCAACATTTTTGTCGTGCAGAAGCATCGCGCGACGCAACTGCATTACGACTTTCGTCTGGAGGCTGATGGCGTTTTGAAGTCCTGGGCCGTGCCAAAAGGGCCTTCAATGGATCCGACCGTCAAGCGACTGGCAATGCAGGTCGAAGATCATCCCGTCGATTATGCCGATTTCGAAGGCGTGATTCCCGAAGGCGAGTACGGCGGAGGCACCGTGATGGTTTGGGACTATGGTGTTTACGCGCCGGAGAACGTGAACAAAGTGTCCGATGGATTGAAGAAGGGTGATCTGAAGTTCGTTCTGCTCGGGAAGAAATTAAAGGGTTCGTTCGTACTCGTGCGCACCGGTAATCGCCAGTGGCTACTCATCAAACATAAGGACGAGTACGCCGAAGAAGGCGAAGACATTGCCGAGACGCAACCGTTCTCAGTCCTGACCAAACGCACGCTCGCCGAGATTGCCACCGATGAAGGCGGCGTCGTGGAAAAAGCCGCGACCGGCGATCCAAAAAAACTTCCTCGCCGCAGCGGTACCAAGCGCCGCAAGAAGCAAGCGAAGAAAAGAGTTTGGCACAGTAATCGATAGGCAAAGCAAAAGGCGGCAGGCTGCAGCAGGCAGACCGCAGGAATAAAACCACTAATCCGTCTTTCCTGCTTCCTGCTTCCTGCCGTCTGCGGTCTGCGTCCTGTCCTTACGCTGCCCGCCGCGCGTCCGGCTGTTGCTCAGCTCTCACGTCTCGAATCGGATGCAAGCCGCCGTCGTGCAGTAAATCGGCAAAGAGCGCTCGATAGTGCAGCATTGCTTCGCGCAACTTCTCCATGCCGACGTCTTCGTGATCGTGCTTCACCGCAATGTCGTGTGCGAGCCGATAGTTTTGCACTACGGCCGGATGATCAACTGACACGTCCGCAACGCGCTGTTCGAAATCCGCGACGGGATAACCGCGCGCATGCATCACTTCCTGCAGGAGCACGTCCGCATGAGCCACGGCCGCCGTCGGATTGTCTACGAATTCAGCCTGGGCTGACTCCCACGCGTCCGCAAATTCGTTTCGCTGTTCTTCGGTCAGCGGCTTGATGTCCAGCTTCTTCACGCGCTCCTGACGTTCCAGCAATACTTTCTCGGCCGCTGCAGTGCCACCTTCAGCTCGCGCCATCCGTTTGTATTCGGGCCCAAACTCTGACTGCAGTCGCTGCGTACGCTTGCGCGATGTGTACAACCAGACGCTGACCGCAATCGCGGCGATGACCGCCAGTGCCACAACCACAATGATCGCTATTGTTATTGGATTCATTCTTCGCCTCCTTCGCCCTTGCTTTCCAAAGCAATGAGCAAGCCAAGGAACAACGGCGTTGTGCGAAACGACTTAGAGCGCTGCCTGCGTGAGAAAAGTACGGATACGCGACGCTGAATCGCATCGAAGCAATACTCTCACTCGCTGTACAGCCAAGGCGACGGACCATATGATCGGAAAGTCGCGGAACGTCTGCGCAAGAGCATCTTCTCAGTCGGCAATACGATCGACCCGGCGGAAGCTTATCGAAATCTCCGTGGACGCGATCGGAAAGTGGAAGCACTGATGAAGAAGCGGAATTTAGTTCGTAAACAATCAACATCCGAAAAATAAAAAGGCCGGCGTGATGCCGGCCTTTCGTTTGGATGATGCGGCCAGTGATGGCCGCGGCCAGCAGGCAAGATGCCTGCGCTCCCCGCTTCTACCATGTCGGCGTGACGCCAAGGTTGTAAAAGAAGAAAGAGTAGATGTCGGCAGTCTGCTCCAGTTGCTTGGTCGTGCTGCTGGCGCCATGACCCGAGTTTGTGTCGATGCGAATGATCACGGGATTGTCGCCTGCTTGCGCTGCCTGTAGCGCGGCGGCGTACTTGAACGAGTGCGCCGGGACTACGCGATCGTCGTGGTCCGCGGTGGTTACCAGGATCGCGGGATATTTCGTTCCCGGTTTCACGTTGTGAACTGGTGAGTACGCATAGATCGCTTTGAATTGCGCCTCGTTCTGCTCGCTCGAGCCATAGTCCGAAATCCACGACGCACCGATCGTGAACTTATGGAAACGCAGCATGTCCATCACGCCGGCATGTTGATGAACCGCACGGAACAGATCCGGCCGCTGATTGGTGACTGCTCCCACCAGCAATCCGCCGTTGGAAGCGCCTTCGATGCCGAGCCTCGACGGCGATGTGTACTTCTCTTTGATCAAGTATTCGGCCGCAGCAATGAAGTCATCGAACACGTTTTGCTTTTGCAGCTTGGTGCCGGCTTCGTGCCACTTCTCGCCGTATTCGCCACCGCCGCGCATGTTCGCTGACGCGTAAACGACTCCCTGCTCGAGCAAAGCCACGCGCAGCGCACTGAAGCCGGGATTGGTCGTAATGTTAAAGCCGCCGTACCCGTATAACAGCGTCGGATTATTTCCGTCGAGCTTGATGCCCTTTTTGTAAGTGACGAACATCGGCACGCGCGTGCCGTCCTTGCTGTTGTAAAAAACTTCCTTCGTTTCGTAATCCGCCGGGTTGAAGCCGGGAATTTGAGCCGCACGAAATACCGTCGATTTCTTGGTCGCGATGTCGTACTTGAAGATCGTCGGCGGATAATTAAACGACGTGAAAGTGTAGAACGTGAATTTGTCGTCGTTACGACCGCCGAATCCACCGCCAGAGCCGGGGCCGGGCATTGCGATCTCGTTCTCCAGCTTGCCGTGGAGACTGTAAACGTACGCCTTCGTGGTGACGTCTTTCAGATAAGTTACGAACAACTTGCCGCCGACTGTGTTGGCGACTTCCATTGGTTCTGACTTTTCGGCGATCAGGTCTTTCCAGGTCTTGGCAACCGGATCGTAAATGACGATCTTGTCGTTGGGCGCGCCATGGTTAGTTTTAATCATGAACTTGCCGTTGATGTCATCAATCACGTTGTAATCGTCGTCACCGATGTCCGCGACGATCGGCGTCCAGTCTTTTTCATTCTTGGAAAGATCGCGGAAGTAGACTGAGTTTCCTTTCTTGCCGGTGGTTGAATCTGAGTGCGTCATGATCTCAAAGCGCTCATCATCGGTCAGGCCCACCCCATTGAACTGGCCGGGATGATTGTTATCTTCAAAGACCAGGACGTCGTCCGATTGTGGCGTGCCAATCTTGTGGTAGTAAGTCTTCTGGTATTCATTCTTCTGGGCCATCTTCTTGCCCGCCGGCGGCGTCGGATAGCGGCTGTAATAGAAGCCGTCATCGCCTTTCCATGAAGCTCCCGAGAATTTCACCCATTCGATTTTGTCGTCGAGCGGCTGGCGCGTCGCGACATCCAGCACGTGAAGTTCGTTCCAGTCAGAACCTCCCTGCGAAATTCCGTAACCGATATATTTTCCGCTTTTCGAAATCGTCAGCGAACCCAGCCGCGAAGTGCCGTCAGCGGAAAACTTATTCGGATCGAGCAGAAGTTCCGGCGCTCCATTCAGTCCCTTCTGGATGTACCAGACGCTCTGGTTCTGCAAGCCGTCGTTCTTGGTCGAAAAGAACCACTCACCACGACGCGTCGGCGCGCCGTACTTCGGGTAATTATAGAGTTTCATCAGACGATCTTTGATCGCCGCCCGATACGAAATTTGATCGAGATACGCGAAGGTAACTTTGTTTTGAGCTTCAACCCACGCGGCAACTTCCGGAGAGCGGTCGTCCTCCAACCATCGATACGGGTCGGGAACCTGCGTTCCGAAATAATCATCGACAACGTCAACCTTTTTCGTGGTCGGGTAAACAATCGGCGAGCTACCGCCGCCATCGCCATTCTTCTGCGCATGCGCCGTCCACTGCGATGTATTCAGCGACGAAAACATCGCCACGGCAGCCAGCAGCACTAAGACAAAACTGAATTTTTTCATGGAGCCTCCGGAAAAACTGGTGTGAATTCGTCTGGGCCGCGGATACTTTAATCGACCGTGGAGGAAAATCCAAAGCACGGCGACGGTGTTAGAAACTCTTTATTCCTGGCCGACCTATACGATATGATGCCGCACGAAACATCTCTCCTCAGCGAAACCTGTTCGGCGCTCGCCCCGTAGAACAACCAAACGCTCTCCTCGGTTCTCGACCAACTCTGAACCTGAAACGGAGGAGAAGCTCATGAAGCACCCGACTTTCTTCGATTTCCTAACCAAATCAAGCATCAAGACCAGGTTGACGGTTTTAGTGGCCGTCCTGGCTGCGGTGATATCTCTTCCCTTCCTGTTTTCGGCGCGTTCGCAGACGCGACCGCGGACAACCGCGAACGGCAATTCAAACACCGGACGACCGGACGAGGTCGTCAAAGTTGACGTTGACCTGGTTACCATCGACGCGTTGGTGCTGGACAAGAAAACCGCACGGGTCGTGGGTGATCTTCAGCAACACGATTTCGTTCTGTCCGAAGATGGAGTGAAGCAAACTATCACGCATCTCGGCCAGGACAGTTTGCCTTTGTCAGTCCTGTTGCTCGTGGATCGTGGCGGCTGTCTCGATCCTTTTGGAACCGAGGTGCGCCACGCGGCACATGATGCGATTGCGCGGCTGAAACCGACTGATGAAGTAGCCCTCATGACCTATCACGATGAGGTTGAGCTGTTGCAGTCTTTCACGCGCGATCGGGGGCTGATTTCCGAAGCGCTGGAACATGTGCCGCCGCATGACGAAGAAGCGCACCATTGCCTGAACAAAGCGTTCTTCGAGGCGGCAAATTACATTCAAAGTGCCGGCAATCCAATCGGCAGACGTGTGATCGTCGTGATTACCGGCGTGACCCGCGATTTCGATTGCCTGGGCGGACCATCGAACAAGACGGCATCGCAAGCTGTTTACGAATCGGGGGCAGTTGTTTCGGCAATTCTGCCGCGCACCGGGGAACAGCGTATGGAAAATGGAATCATGATATGGGCAACCCGAGTAGGAAGCTTGGGTGGCGCTCCCTACATGGACGTGCAAACGCTGGCGAACGAAACCGGGGGCGAAATTCTGCAGGACAAGCCTGAGAATCTCGATACGACATTCGCGACGCTCATCGGTCACCTGAGAACGCGGTACAACCTGGCGTTTGTCTCAACTAACAAAAAACGCGACGGCACCACGCGGAAATTGAAGATTGAAATGGGCCAGGCGACGCAGAAGTCCAGAGGCAAACTCGTCGTCAAAGCACGGCGCAGTTACGTGGCCCCCAGGACCTGATCGCGATGCCTAATCTGAGTGGTTTACTTCGTTGAAGATTTCGGCGGATTTGAGCTGATGCCGCTGCCGGCCGCTTGCGCGTTGGGCATTGCGTTTTCCGAGCGTTCGTTAGCGCCTAGATCGGCGGTCGCTACGATCACGAGCAGCGCCGTGACACCGAGCGTGGCCAGTACATATAACAGCTCAGTCATTTCGAAATAGATGAGTAGAAACACCACGACTGCCAGCAACGGTATCCAAAGATAAGTCAGGCTGCGGCGTTTTTTTGTCTTCGTAGGATTAATTCGTTGACTCATGTTTGTAATCGAATCTAAAACGGTATGCGCTGCGGAACGACGCCGATTGCACCGGTCGCCATGCCGCGAAACAGATCAATCATCCCTTTCGTGGAAAACGTCGAGACGCGACCCACGTCGATTATGTCGTACGGCTGCAACACCGGATCCGGCGCTTTGCCTCTCTTGATATCGTCGTAATTAAACTTCAGCGGTTCAATGCCGTCCTGTCCTTCACGTGCGCGATAGATATAGATGTCAGATTTTGCGAGCCGTTGCGGTCCGCCAGTCATGGCAATCGCTTGTCGCAGCGTCATATGTTCTTTCAAAGTTATCGGCCCCGGTTGAGTGACCATTCCGGTAACATAGACCGGCAAACCTTCCGTCACTGTCACAATGTCGCCGGGCCGAATGTACGGGTCATCTGATCCGAATCCTGTCTTAAGGCTATTAATTGATATGGTTCGAAGCTCTCCGATGCCGGGCTCTTTTTTCGGATTCTGCCCTGAGGTGTCAGAAACGGTTATCGTTGGAGCGGTTGAATTCTTGGCCATTAAGTTGTCTGCTATGTCTTCGGATTCCGGACATAACTCTGGCTCGGTATGCATGATCTGGATCGTGCCGCTCGCACTCGCTGTAATGCCACCGGCGGCGGCCAACATTTCGTGCAATCTGATTCGTCGCGTTAGCGGCAAACGCGTCGGCGTGCGCACTGCGCCAAAGATCGAGGCAGGTTGCCTGCTGCGCCGTTCGAGCACGCGGACACTAACGCGCGGCTGCACGAGGTACTTCGCATAAGCGTCTGTAATTGATTTCTGCAGCTCCTTTTCGTTGCGACATTTCGCAGGAATCGGCTCTTCAATGAACGGCAGAGACGAAACATTGCCGTCTTCGTCGACCTCAACGGTCGAATTCAGATCCGGTTGTGCGAAAACGCGAACATCAAGTAAATCGCCAGGGCCGAGGCGGTAACGACCGCCGCCCTGGTTGTCAACGCTTGTGGAAACGGATGGAACCTGAACCGTAGTCGCGGGACTTTGTGACTGGCTTTGTGCGAAAGCGGAGAAAATGCCTGACGCCGCGAGGATTCCGCCTAACAACAATAGGAGTTTCTTCATAACTACCTCAATTCAGCTGACAAGAGAACCAGTCCGAAACCAATCTAGAGCCGAAACTAAGCTCGCAATTAAGCGCGCCGCTTTGTTTTACGGGGGGACAATAGAATGCCGAATCCGGTGAATAACCAGTTGCAATGATCGCATAAAAGCCGGCGTATGCCAAACAATCGTAAGAACCACGGCGTCGGTTCGTAACCGCGACGGATCCTGCTGCTACCGCATTTTGGACATTTGCTGGTGATGCTTCGCAAGATTAGTTTTCTCTCGAATGTTTGGCCCGGCCCGATTCTGTCTCGACGACTTGATGAGTCGCCCGGCGCGCCCGCAGCAGCTCTATTTCTCGGGTAATCTGTTCGGCGGCCAACTGATGGTCGCCCTCGGCTCGCGTCAAGTAAAAGAGAGCATCTCGATAACAGTCGATCGCGCGTCCGTATCGGCCCTTGAAACTGGCTCGTTGGGCCAGTTCGATCCAGTGGGCGACCCGACTAGTTGTCATGAACTCTCGCACAGCGGCAGCCGAGCGATGCAGATCTTCTTCCTCTGGATATTTTCCCAGCGCCGTATCGATGCATTCGAGCGCTCGGTTGGCCGCCTCGATTTTTTCATGGAGCCGCGCCCGCTGTTGAGCTTCGTGCGTTAATGATTGAGCCGAGTTTCGCGCCCACGCGAGCATGTGATGTTTTTGCAGCGCCCGCACACGGTCCTGGCGAGCTCGGACTGTCAGGCGTCGTTCTGCCGAGATATTCGCCGCCGCCAACGATTTTTCAGCTAGCTGAAGGAAATCACCGCAGATCTCAAACAGCTTCAGATGTGCGTCTGGTAGCGATTTGCCGGAGTCTGCTTCCGCCGACTGTCTCTCAAGGCCCCGCAGGATCTCGCTTTGCGAAGGCGGCGGCGCCTGGCTGCGATATTCCGACGAATGCGACCGCTCGTGTCTGTTGGACCGCGGCTCATCGTCAAGCAGATAGCGCGTTAAGGCTCGCCGCATTATCACCTCGCGGGCCGATGCGGCCACCAGCATTACCACACTGGCAGCAAGCCCCGCTGGGACCCAGGGATTCTCTTCGCCCTGCAGCATCCACCACAAAACAAAAAACAGCGCCGCGGATGCAGCAGCGGCGGCGACCATGTATGCAGAAGTGGACGGAACGCGCCGACGTACTACCTGCGGTCGTGAGACGCGTTGGTTAATGGCCGCATTGCCTTTGTGTAAACGCCGCTCCACTGTGGCAGATAATAACAAGAGAAAAGACGCTCAACTAGTCTAAAAACCCAGATTTGGCGGCCACTACGGATGCTATGCCAATGGTAATCATTAAGTCGTTGTAGTAAACATAAGCGGCTTTCAGGCGATTGGACTGCTGCCGACGCGATGTCGGGACATAAAAACACGGAGGATTCTTAATGGACAACAGCTTTGCGGGAAAGTCTGTGCTGGTTACGGGAGCAACCTCGGGCATCGGTCAGGCGATCGCACGCGCGTTTACAAACAGTCAGGCCAACGTGACCGCGATTGGCCGCAATACCGTTGCGCTGAACGAACTATACGCTTCAGATAGAACGGTATTGACGATGACTGCCGACGTCACAGACCGCGAAGAAATGGCCACAGTCGTTGATGCAGCGCTGGAGCGGTTCGGCCGGCTGGATGTATTGGTCAACGCAGCCGGTCATATTTCGAGCGGCACCATCGAGGACACCTCGCCGGCAGCCTGGGACGCGATGATGAACGTTAATCTGCGCGCGCCGTTTCAGTTAATGCAGCTTTGCGCGCCGCACCTCGTCCGCACCAAAGGCAGCGTCGTGAACATATCCAGTGTCACCGGACTCCGTTCGTTCCCCGGCGTGCTCGCGTATTGCGTTTCCAAGGCCGGACTTGATCAGTTAACGCGGTGTGCAGCTCTGGAGTTGGCGGCGAAAGGCGTACGAGTCAATGCGGTTAATCCGGGCGTGGTGGTGACTGAAATTCACAAACGTGGTGGCATGAACGAAGAGGCTTATGCGAAATTCCTTGAGCACTCACGAACCACACATCCGCTCGGTCGCGTGGGAGCGCCAGCAGAGATTGCGGATCTTGTGCTGTTTCTCGCTTCGGAGAAAGCGGCCTGGATAACGGGAGCTACCTATTCGATAGACGGTGGCCGCGCATTGACCTGCGCCCGCTGAACTAGCGGTTCTTCGAGCCTTCGCGCAATAGACGATTAATCGTACTCGTAATTTCGTTCATCTGTTGCGGCTGCTTGAGAAATGCGTCCATGCCGGCGCGCCACGCGTACTTCTCGAAATCGTTTGAGGACATCATGATGATGGGCGTCCGGCGGCGATGCGTAATCTTTCGGGCTCGCTCTGCCAGTTCAAATGCGCTCAATCCGTTGACGGTATTTCCAATCAACAGCACATCGTAGTGCTCGTCTCCGGTCAGGATTCTGAGCGCGCTATCCACATCGGCACACAATTCCACCTTCCAGTTTTCGGCAGTCAACATGCCGCCCACCTCATCGGCAATAGGCTTCTGATCTTCGACGTGGAGAATGCGAATTTGAGAATTCGGCAGTCGCGATGCTGAGACCGTTTTTCGTTTGGTCTTTCGGGATTTCGAAAACAGGTGACTGCGCCGAGGGCGCACCGCCGATCGTTGGCTCAGCAGATCGCGATGGCGGCTATTGATAAGGGAAATCAAGCTCTGGTGGTGTTTGAAACCGAGCAAATGCGCGGCCTTCGTCACCGCGCCCCCCGAATCACGCAGCGCGCGTTCTATCAAAGATTTCTCGAATGCTCGAACCTGCTTCTTGACAGAGAAATTTTGCCAACTTTCCGTCAGCGTGGGTTCAGTTATCTGAGTAGAGCTTCGAAGCGCTTCGATGACAATCAATCCGCAGACAATCAATCGCGTGGTAATGGCGGGCTCCTGCGAACGCTTCAGCAACTCGACGGCCGCCTCATACGTCTCCGCCAGTTCTTGCGGCGAAGTTTGTGCAGTCAGCTCTTCGATGATGCTCAACTTCGCTCGTCCCGAGCCTTCCAGGTCACCGCAAGTTTCGGCAACCTGTATCGCCCGATCCAGAAGCTGGCGCGCGCGCACAAATTTTCCTAATTTGGCTTTTACGATTCCGTAAGTTGTCAGAGCTTCCGCAAGGTTGGCCTGTTCATCGCCGCGTTCCAGCACTCTGACCGCGGAACGAACCACCCGCTCGGCGTCGGCAAATCTTCCCTGGGCGAGAAATGCACGAGCCCGCGTGTCATCCGCCTGCGCTGCGTTCCCCCGGTGATTCAGTTCGTAATAAAGCGTGCGCGCGCGATCAAGGTGCATGTGCGCTTCAGCATATCGGCCGATGGTGAAAAACAAGAAGCCGAGATTATTTTCGACGCGAGCTAAAGCGCGGGTATTACCCACTTGTTCATAGTGAAAGCGCGCGGCCTCATATTCGACCAGAGCTCGATCCAGGTAATCTTCCCTGTTTTCCGGAGCTGCCAACCGGCGAAACAGTCGACCGTACTCGTTGTGCAGAGCGCCTTTCAAAGCGTGGTTGTCGGTGTGTTCAATCAGCACCGCGGCTTCGTCGTAAAGACGCATGGCGTCATTGAGGCGTTGAGTCGTCAGCTCGACGATGCCGGCGCGAATCAACAAGGTCGCGCGCAAATCAACATCGCCGTCCCCCAAGGTATCGAGCGCCGAGGACAGAGAAACGCGCGCCTCATCATGCGAACCTTCCCGCCAATAACACAGCCCCACATCGCCGCGCGCTTCCGCCACAAGTATCGGCTGATTCAATTTCTCAAATAGCTCAATGCTGCGCGTGATCAGATTCTTGGCGTTTTCTTGACTGCCGCCCTCCTGGTTTGCTGACCCTAACCAGCCCGCGAGCGCGCCAGTGCGAAGCAGGATATGAGCGCGCGCGAAATCGTCCAATCCCTCTAAGTCCGGAGCCGAGCTATGATCAGGCCAAAACTCCGTAAGAACCTCCGCAGCCAATTCGTAATTTCCCGCCTTCTCAAGCTGCTTTGCCACCCGACAACAATCGAGGGCATATTCGGGCCGCGGCAGATTCAGATTCTTACGTAAGCTGGTCAGTTCGGTTTGAATGTCCATTTGGATTGTCATATGAAGGCGTCCTTTCGGATCGTATGCTCAAGAGCTGACTAACGGTGCGCGGCATATTCCTACCCGGACACTTGAAGCGCCGTCCGCTACCTGCGTTTATGAGATGACTTTAATGATAGTTCTGGCAACGAACTTTCTTTTAGTGGAACCAAGACCCTTGCCGTTTAATGCAACCGCATTGAGCTGAAGATTTAGAGTTCGGAACCCAGAACCGCGTAGCATAGACTTACGGTGATTGGTTTGCAAGCACTATTGCAGCCCGTGCTCAACTGGTGACATCACGTTGTTTACAAGGCATCGCCAGCTTTGCCGCAGACCGGCACACTCGAACACCCCGCCGGTCGATACATCTACGGCGGCCGTTAAATTCGTGTCGCGAATTGGGGGTCTGCTACTAAATGACAGCAGCGAGGAACCAATCGTCGAGACCTCCGGAGTCGCAAAGCTCGTCCTTCAGAGCTGCCAACTTTAGTTTTTGGATATACTGGCTGCTGGACAATCTGAACAGCCCTTCCAATGAATGCTTTTACTCCACCTCCAACCGCTTTCCCGCAGATGGCGACTGCACCCAAGTCCAATCGATTTGGTGCAATAAAGATTATTGCGGCAATCGTAGCGATCATGCTCGCGCTGCTGCTCGCGCTGATCGTCCTGCTCGTGATTGGCTCGGAAACCGGTCTAGTGGAATTAATCATCGGGATGGTCTGCGCCATCCTGCCGGTGCCGATTTACGTGATTCTGTTACTGTGGATTGACCGCTATGAATCGGAGCCGCTCTGGATGTTGGCGACAACCTTCTTCTGGGGCGCGCTGGTCGCGATCTTTATCGCTCTCATCTTTAATACGGGTGTTGAAATCATCGCGGCCGTCGCTACCAGGAGCGAAGAGATCGCCGGTAATGTAGGCGCGGTTATTTCAGCTCCGGTGGTCGAGGAGTCGGCAAAGGCCCTGATTCTTCTTATTTTCTTTTTCTGGAAGAAGGACGAGTTTGATGGCGTGGTCGATGGAATCGTCTATGCAGGCATGGCTGGCCTCGGTTTCGCGATGACCGAGAATATTCTTTACTACGGTCGCGCGATTCAAGTGGGACCAGATGCGCTGACAGGCGTTTTCATTCTGCGGGGAATGGCAGCGCCTTTTTCGCATCCATTGTTTACCAGCATGACCGGCATTGGATTGGGTTGGGCACGACAATCGCGCAACGGCTTTATCAAGTTCGCGATGCCAATGATTGGTTTCCTACTGGCAATAGTAATGCACGCTACCTGGAACGGATCGGCGGCATTCGGCGGCAAGTTGGGTTTCTTCGTTACTTACTTCATGGTCATGGGACCAGCCTTTGTCATTATTCTAATGATCATTCACTTCTCGCTACGCCGGGAGGGCCGCATCATTCAGGAGTATCTTTACCCGGATTATCAACAGGGTTTCTTCGATCGAAACGAGTACGAAAGACTGTGCAGCATTCGTGGCCGAATGGGCCTGTCGATGGACGCCCTTTGGTCGCAAGGTATTGGTGGCTGGCGTTTGCGAATGCGCTGCAATCAAATGGCCAGCGAGCTCGCTTTCCATCGCAGTCGCGTGGCTCGCGGCATCGGCCGGGATCCAAAAGCTGCGCAGGATCGTGAAGCGGATTATCGGTACAGAATGCAGCAGCTGCGGCACCAAATTGCGCAGCGCCAGTCAGGTAACCGGTAGGATATTGAGCGCGAAAAACTTCGCGCGCGCGGAATTCTTGGCTTATACTTACGGAGCACTGCTTAGCGTCGCCTGCTAACTATCCCTTGAAGATTCAACTTCTACCCAGCTCGTTTGATGACGCCGGTCGGTCGACGCCAGCGCAACGCCTTACGTGTTTTTTAATCGATGAAAGAGTAACGGTCGATGCCGGCAGCATTGGGCTGGCGCTAACCGATGCGCAACGCCATAGCGTACGGGACATAATCGTCACCCACCCGCACATGGATCATATTGCCAGCCTGCCGATCTTCGTTGACGACTTATTCGGAGAGTTGACCGAGCCGATTCGCATTCATGCGACAAAGGAAGTTGTCGATCTGCTCGAGCGCGATGTTTTTAACGACAACGTCTATCCAAGGTTTGCTGAGTTGCGAAACCAGCATGGCGCTGTTATGCAGTACATGCCATTCAATGTCGGTGAGGAGTTCTCGGTTGGTCACCTGCGCGCTACTGCTGTCAAAGTGAATCACATCGTGCCGACTATTGGGCTGGTTCTGACCGACGGAAAATCCACCGTTGCGTTTAGTTCTGACACCGCGGCGACGGACGAATTCTGGACATTGATTAACAAAGCGCCCCAACTCGACGCCTTATTCATCGAAGCCTCTTTTCCCAATTCGATGGACGAATTAGCAAAGGCATCGAAGCACCTAACGCCGCAAACGATGGCTGAGGAACTCAAGAAGTTGAGCCACAACGGTATCGACATTCTTGCAGTCCATTTGAAACCCGCTTACAGAACTACCCTCGTCGACGAGATCCAAGCGCTCGGAATTAAGGGGCTAAGTGTTATGGAGGCGGGACGTATTTACGAGTGGTGACTGAGTTAAGTGCTAAGAGCAAAGCGCTGAGAGCATCGCCCGCTCTTTTGGTCCTTTGCCCTTAGCTCTTCGCCTATTTCACCGGCTCAAATTCTTTTTCCGCATGTTCGCCGGAGAAGTTTTCCAGCATAACGCGACCGCTCGGGAGTAGCCGCTCCACTCGAAAGGTTCGTTCAGACCCATCGCGGCCCGGCATTAGCTCCGCACGAAATATTACTTGCATGCCGGGGCGGGCCCAGATGTCCACATCGCCGTCGCGACGGCGTTTGCGGCCGCTATCATTTCGAATCATTAAAGCTCCAATCGCGCCTACAGTGCCTGCAGCCAATGCAATTCCACCCAAGACCCGCTTCGTCGCCTTTTTCATGGTGAGCCAATCTCAAGAGCGATTGTCGCGGCAATTAGAAAGCAAAGCAAACCAGGACTGAGATTAGTACGCCAGCAACACACGTTCCCAAATGAAAAGCGCGGCGGCCTAAGCAGGCGCCGCGCTCTATCGAATGCTTGCTGAATTACTGACACAATGAATCGAGTTTTCCAGCGCTGCTTGGGTAGATCGGCAGGCCGCTCGTCGCGCGTTCAGCATTCACAGCCGTAAACTGCGACCATTCCGAAGGAACTTTGTCCTCCGGGAAAATAGCTTCGACCGGGCATTCAGGCACACACGCGTCGCAATCGATGCAAGTCTCAGGATTAATCACCAGCATGTCGTCGTCGATATGAAAGGCATCAACAGGACAGACGACGGCACAATCTGTGTAGCGACAATTAACGCACGGCTCAGCGACCACGTAGGTCATAAACGAATCATCCTCCAGGTGTGACGCAGTTATTGCGGTCGATAAGATTAAAGCGCGGCCATCCTAACAGACCGGCGAATCGCGGTGCAATTCTATTTTGAAGGTTCAGGTTTAGTTTTCCAGGCCTGCACCGCCGCGCCGTCCTTGAAATCATAGAATTGAAGATCCACTTCCGCGAACATCTTAGCGAGCAGAATTATCTGTCCGGTGTGCATCGAGAAATGTTCGACGACATGCATGGTCGCGGCGAGTGCAGAAACTTCAAGCCCTTGAATCGTAAAGCGATCGAGCAGGCGCGTTTCGTCGAAGGCGGTTAGCGTTTGGTCTGCTTCACGAAGAGTCTCCTGTAAGAGACTTAACAGCTCTTCTCGCGGAACGACATCGCGCTGCGCAAACTCAGCATCCCGATCGCGAGTATCCGCTGACTTACCGAGCCCGACGACGATCCATTGGCGCACATTTCCGCTCAGATGCAGCAGTAAGTTTCCAATACTGTTCGATGCGGGGTTCGCGCGCCACCAGATCTGCTCGTCAGTCAGCAAGGCGAGGCAACGCTCGATCTTTGGCAGGTAGTCTCCTGACAGGAGCGATCGAGCTTCCGCCAGAAAAGATATCCCGACCGTGCTCATCGCTGGCGTCACTGTTCGTCCTCAGGCGGGCGCTTGTGCTTCGCTTTCCGGCCGGAAGGCCGGGCCTTTTCATCAGGCTTTGCGTGTTCAATCGGATGTCCGGGAGGCGCAACTGGACGACGGATTGAATCGATGATCGACTTCTGTCGTCGACGCCGCTTCGACCGTGCAGATTTCATGCTGGTGAAATTCCTGCAGCGATGCTAAGCCGCAGCACCGGAAGTGTCAATCAATTTTGGTAGGTGATGACGGAAGAAAAACGCGAGGATTACGCTTCGTTCGGCTGGCGAGCACGCATCAGGTTCTCAATCGCTTTTGAGGTTTCCACGCGCTGTTTCTGCTGGAACTCATTCACCCAGCTGGTGACCGTCGAGACCATGTCTGTGGGTCTCTTCCGCTTGTTATTTCGTGCTGCGCGCGCACTTGCTTTCTTCTGTACACGCTCTTCACGCTTAATTACTTTTACGACTTTCTTTTCTGACATTTCTCAAGTTTCAACGTCACTGCCGTGAGCAGGCCGTTGCTTTCTGTGATTAGATTTAACGAAAACTAGTGACGAAAGTTCCGATTGGAATTTGCCGTCTTTTCCGGGAAAGCACTACTTAGACGTTCAGCGGAGGCAGTTGGTTGCTGAACGTTAATTGTCTCTCGGGAAGCAGAATAACACGCTGCTAACCGAAAAAGCCAATGAATTATTGAACTTCGGCCCGTTGGCGCTTGACCTCCATGTCCAGGCGCCAAAGCCTGCGCTGTGCCCGAAACGCCAGAATCGCCAAAACGACCAGGGCGCCGAGGGCGAGATATGGCAGCACGCCCTTCACCGGTCGCGTGCCGAACTTGATGATGAGAGCGTTCATGACGATGAGCGCTACGCGCATTTCTGTCGGTCCGAACCAGCCAAAGCTGACCTTAAATTGTTCAGTTGTGGCCAGCAACAAGTACGTATGGAACATCAGCGCGCTGAAAACACAGAGCACCAGGAGCATATTGAAGAACGCGCGTTCTGGAATCAGCAGCGTATAACCTAGCAGGATCGAGCAGAGGAAGCCGTAATCAAACAAATGGTCCATGTAGAAGCCCCACTTGCACAATCCCGTGTCGCGATACTTGCCGAGCTTGCCATCGAAATGATCGGTGAAGTAGTGAAGCACGATCATCACGTTCACCATCCATAACCAGCGCAGGTTCGACTTCGCAAGATAGGCAAAGCCGACAATGCCGATTGACCAGAGTGGTGTCAGCAAAGTCAGATGATATGTCTCAATCCAACTCGGAATGCGGGGCAACACGTGACGCGCGAGTTTGCGCTCGAGCGGCACGAGCAACCCCGAGTTCGACTTCCCTGCTCCCGCAAACTTCTGCGGACCGTAAACTCGCGCCGACCAATCCGCCTCGTTGGTGGCGGCCATTGCTTCTGCTTGCATTTGTTCACCTCTTCAACATTTACACCAAGCCACTTCCGAGCAATCGTTGCGCCAGAATGTAAGACGGCGCCGCGCGAGCGTCCTGCAGCATCGACAGCAGGACCTCCGCTGCGCAAATGCTCCAATCGTCGCCGGATTCCGGCGGCAACCTAGATAAAGACTACAGACTGGGAACTGGGGATCTCGAAGCGCTTGCGGCAACTTGGATTCCGGCACGCGAGCATGTCATCGACACGCACCATGTAGTCGCGGGATTTTGAGAATTGGGCGCGATCCATTTCACTCGCGCCACGCGGCAGCGCCGATTTCTTCCTGCGTGTCAGCCAGCGGACATCGTAATCGGCGCGCTCACGACAAAAGGGACAGACGAAACTGGCCCGTTTGATTTCCTGTTTCTCGTTGAAAAAATCGCTTTCTCGCATTATTTGGTCCTGGCCGCGGCAGCGGCAGCGGCACGCTTCTTAGGCAAGCGAGCAATAGAATCAATTAGTCTTCCAGCGTCGAGCGGCGCGGGCTCAAACGCATCAGCTCCGGCTGAAAGTGCCAGCAAAGGTTTACCCGTACCCCACTGACCGACCACGACTACCGGCATAGCTTTGAAGGTTGTCACCTTTCGCACCTGTTTGATGAATTCGTTGGCATCAGCGGTCGAATTCAAATCTAATACGATGACGTCGAACGACGAGCGACTTAATTGATCAAATCCTTCCTGGCTGCTCGGTTCAAAGGTGACTGCGAACCCGCGAGCATTCATTGAACGGCGCAGCGCAATAGCAACCCGCGCCTTGCTGATAAACAGAATCCGATGGGCCGCCTTATTCTGCACTTTCTTCCCTAAGTCGTTCGCATAGGTCTCTCAAATACTGAAAGCTGTAGATGCCCGTTTCGTGACCGTCGCTCCAACGAAAGTTCAAGGCGTAACGTCCGACGATGCTTAGATCGCCAATCTCGATTTCATCCGCGATCGCTTGCGGCTTCAGAGTTCGTTCGCCGGTCCATTCGTCTACGCATTGAGCGCATGGGCAGGCCCGTCGCAACGACACCGCCGTGTAATCGCAAACATGGCCGTCGGCCCACGTAATTCGCAGTTGGGTGTTACTCTCCTGTGAAATCTCGCTTGGCTCGATCGCCTGTCGTCTTTGCGCCGCATCAATCATTCCTGCTCACTGCTCACTGCTTACTGAATTGACTGCTTCTTCAATCGCTTGTGCCTTAACGGCGTAATGCGAAGCGCTCCACACTACTTTGTCACCCCGCACAACCAAAGCTTGCGGCGTTTCGTGTTGAATTCCGAAACGACGTTCGATCTCATCGGAAACGTCGCGCGCCTGCTGCACTGTAACGATTCCCACCGGCCGCTCAACCTGTGACATTTCGCGATAGACGCGGGCGCTGATCCCGCATGTATTGCTGTGCTTGAAAACGATGGCAGGAGTCTCGCCAGCTTCCGAGATGAATCGCTCAAGCGACTCGACGTCCGCGATTTCAACAAACCCTTTGCTCGACATGTGTTGTTATCTTAGACGCATTCGGCTGCGCTGTCACCGATGGCGCTGCTGATTGTTCGTTCGTATGAGGCTGCGGCTAATGCTGAGGGAATTAACGCCAACGCTCTTGTGCTGCGCTCGCCAGTCGCCAGATAAAGCCGAGATAGTTTTGGGAAGAATGCGTCTTCTCTCGAGCAGTCACCGATTTTTTTCTAAAGGAGGTCCCGAAAATCTGATCCCAGAAACGGTTCGTAACTCCAAAATTTACGTTCTCGAATTTGTGATGGATTTGATGGTGCACATACAGCTTGCGAAATAGCGAACGACCGGAAGTGAAATGATGATGGATATGGTGAAGCGCGCTGTAAGCTAAATATCCGGTGACCAGGCCCGCCCAGAAAGTGACGAAACCGCGCGCCCGAAGCTGATAAGAAAACAAATACCACAGTAACCAGAGAAATCCTGTCGTCATGAACCAGGGCATGCCGATGAGCATTTTCGGGTGCTCGTGATGCATCCGATGCCCGGCATGCGCGAGCGTCTTGCCACGGTGATAAATCCAGCGATGAAAAACGTATTCAAAGAGGGTCCAGCTAAACACCCCAGCAAGGTAGGAAAACAGCAGCAGCGCCGCGGAGGTGTGCAGTCTCCATACATCCCAAACAACAAAGAAAAGCGCGGTCGCCGGATCGCTCACGAACCCAACCCAATAGTTTGATTCGTGCGCTGCCAGGCGCTCCAGCCATGGCTTTTGCACAGCTTGCTGTTCCGGGGTGTTGGACATCGCTATCTGAGGATGACGGCGCGAATTCTAATCACAACGCCATTCGTTGACAACAGGATTTTTCTGCAGCCGATCCACTCGACTCGCACGAGGCGCTTATTTCCACTCGCCGACCAGCACGAACGGCGCCCAGTAAAATGGTGCGCTGTACTTTTTCCCGCTAATCATTGCCAATTGGGCGTCGCGCATTGCAGCAACCGGCGGATGCGAGCCCGGCGATAACAGTCGCTTGTAAAAGTCAGCCATCAAATCCGCAGTCGATTTGTCGGCGACGGACCAGAGGCTGACGCCGACCGTCGGCGCGCCCGCGTACATAAACGCGCGCGTCAAGCCGATGACTCCCTCGCCACGCTTCTCTTTCCCGAGTCCCGTTTCGCACGCCGAAAGCATCACGAGCGCCGGGCGCATTTTCAGGTTGAAAATCTCATCGGTGCGCAGAAAGCCATCGGCGGTTTTGTTCCCTACCAGCGACAACACGACGCCGGTGAATTGCGGCCGCTCAACATCCAGCAAACCGTGCGTCGCGATGTGAACGATGCGGTAGTTGGCAACGTCCGCGCCGTCGATGCGTTCTTCGTTCGCGCCGAGGTCAATCCACGATTCCGATTTCGCTCCACCAGCGCGCGCGATGCCGGCGATGGCATCAGCCTCGGCGCGCGTGCCGGGCAATCTAGCCAATCGCAATCGACCGGCGGCTTCGCCTGTGACATCGCTGACGGCGGCGCCCAGCGCGAGACCGCGCAACTCGGACAAATTGTCAGCGGCGCGAGCGCCCTTCAGGCGTGGATCGTCCGGATTGAAAACCGGATCGGCGACGATCAGGATGCTATTGCCGCTGGCCGCTGCCGTGCTGTTGCTGCGGACTGCGGCAATCACGGATGCTGAAGGGGCATAGGCGATCTCATTCGACTTGAGCAAATAATCGAGCGAAGCATAGTCGGCGCCTTCGGTTTTCTTCACCAGCGCTTCAAACGGAATGTAACTAAGTGCCCCATCAGCGACGATCAGCAAACGATTGTCGGCAATTAGCGTTGCCGCCGGCTCGATCGCCACTTTGTAAAGCGCATTCGAGGCGGCTGCGAAGGCATCCACGTTTTCCGCAGGACCTTGCGACAAACCGAGTCCGCGCTGTTCTTCGGCTACATCGATTCCCACGATCCGTCGTTGCAGCTTCGGCGGGATCAACTGCCCGCGGAAATCCGTCGCTAACTTGTTGATGTCGGCTTTGGACGGCAGCTTGAAGATCGAAATTCCCGAAGGAGTTACCGCGAACAGGTATGACGAATCAGCACCAAGCGCATACTCGAGCATTACGGTCTTGCCGTCCAAAACCTTCTGCTGTATGTCGGCAAGCGATACCGGTTGCGTAGCCGTCAGCGCCGCGTAGCGCGGGCTGGCCGTGCGAATCTGGTTTTCGTTCGCGTCAAAATCTATCTGCAGTTGCTCAAGTTCTTTTTCCAGATCCGATGGCTTCTTCTGTTCGCCCGTCGCGACACTGACGCCCGTCAGTTGCGCCGCTATCTCCTGCTGGCGATCGAGATTTTCCTGCTTGCGCTTCAACAAATCGGCGGGCACGCCTTCGGTGATCTGCGCGTTCACCTCCGCCAGCATGTCGAGCAACGAACGCGCGCGGCCTTCTTCAGAAATCCGCAGCGCTTCGGACGCATAGTCGAGCGCCTTGCTGGTAAGCGCGCCCCCTGATCCGGTCGCACCCGGTACTGACAATGCCATCTCGGCATAGGCCGCAACGGCTTCGTCGTAAACGTCCTTTGTCGTCGCGAGAAATGTCGTGCGCGATTCGTCGGCGCGCAGACTGCCCGCGCGAATCGTTTCGACTGTCTGCAAAGCATCGCGATAAGACGCCAGCGCTTGCTCGCGAATCTTCGTGGCTTTGGCGTTGTCCCTCTCTTGTGCTGCGCTCAACCAAAGACTTCGCGCCGTACCACGTTGTGCCGGCCACATCAGATCGAGACGCTTGTCTTCCTTGGCGCCATCGGCGGCGTCCGAAAAAAGTTTAATGGCGTCCTTGTACCGAGCCTCTTTCAGAGCCACGTCGCCGAGGCTCGTGCGCGCGGCCGTCCGGAAGCGACGCGTCTGGCCAAGCTTCGCTACGATCGGCAATGACCCGCCACCTGCGTTCATCGCATTTTCAAAATGCTTCTTCGCCGTCGGCAGATCGTTATTCGCAAACGCGATTCGTCCCATGCCGAGTTCGTACGTCATGTAAACGATGGCAATACGATATTCGTCGAGCTCCTTCTTCGCCTCGAGCAAACCTACGGCCGCGCTGGTGGGCGCACCAACGTCGACTCGTCCGGTGGAAATGCTGCCTACGATGCCGCCCAGTCCGCCAAAACGGCGACCCGTTTTAGCCGCTACGCTTTCCGGCTTCTTCACGTACATCCGCGCGTACGCCGAGCCCGCATCGGACATTTGTCCAAGCCGAAAATTCGTATCGCCGATCTTCGCCAGCATCAGGTTGGCGTTGAATCCGTTGTCCGCAGCGCTCGTCGCCGTTTCCGTCGCTGCCGAAGCGGTCGAGCCCGCGCGACTCGCGACTGTGTTGGCCGCGGCGTCAGTTTTCTGATCACTTCCTGCGGCCACAGTGAAGGCATCGTACGCTTTCTGATAGTGATCCAACGCGACCGTGTATTGCCCCTGCACCAGATAAAGATCGCCAAGCGCATCGTGCGCAGCAGCTATTCCGCGCTGATTATTGGACTGCGTATATCCGCCCAAAGCCGTTTGCAGATATCCGAGCGCTTGATCGGCGTGACCTTGTTTCAACAGCGTGCGGCCACGCGATAGGGCGGCTGAAGCGTCGCCTTGTTGTTGAATGATGGCGGATGCGTCGCCCCTGTTCAGATGGGCACTGACAGGATTAGAAAATGAAAACCCAATTAAGAGTAAGAGAACGACGAGCGCCGTCGGCGCAAAATATTTATAGAACGACATTGCTTTTACTACCTATTTCAATCTACTGAACCTGTTTGGGAGCCACAACATATCTGGAGCGACTCATAACTATCGGGTTCTGACGTTGCGAGTCCGGAACCAGCGTAACAGATACGGAACGATCATTCCCCGCCTCTAATACCTTGGTCGGCTTGTATTCGATTGTATATTCGCGACCGACGAAACTTAACATTACACTCACTGCGGCTTTCATCTCCCCTTCAGATTTCGGAAAGAACGTGGCGCCGCCTGTTTCAGACGTGAGGGTCCGCAGCAAGTCCACGGACTTCTTCGGAATACTCTGATTTAGCGTTCCATCCTTATCAGTACCAAAACTGATCGCGAAAATCTGCACATCCATCTTGCGCAACAACTCTAACACCTGCGGCAAACTATAATAACTTGCGCGATCGTCTCCGTCTGTCAGCAAAATCAATACTCTACGGACCTTTCTTTCGGGGAACTTGTACGAGGCCAGCTTTTGAGCAGAGAGGTAGACCGCATCAAGTACGGCCGACTGTCCGTCTTCTACGAACAAGCTATCGAGGGCGTCATCCAGGCGCCGTTTGCTGTTTGTGAATTCCTGAATGTTTTCAATCTTGTCGCTGGAGATGAACCGGACCAGAAGCGCTTGGTCTTGTGCTGGCATTGCGTCGACGATCTGTTGGGCAGTTTTCAATACCGAATTAATAATTGGTCGCACACTTCCAGAAGTGTCAACTGAGATGCAATAAAACGCGGATGTTATCTGCTGTACCGACGATATTTCCTGCGGAGCGTCGTCTTCAAGAATTCTAAATTGGGCGGCACTCAAGCCATCGATCGGAACAGCATGTGAATCGAGCGCAATAACATTCAGTCTCACCGTGCCATCAGCCGCCACCGGAGTAATTGGTTGATAGATGATGTTGTAAAGATCCTGAGCAAGACTCGGATCAAGATCCTTCAAAATCTTGTATTCGGCAGCAGCGGATTCCTTTTTCTCGCGGTGAGAGTAAGCCACGCCCAGGTTGTAATGCGTCAATGGAGCCTTCGAGTCCAGACGAATTGATTGCTGGTAAGCTTCAATGGATTTGTTGTATTCGCTAGTTCCATAGGCGGTACCGAGGCCGTTATATGCGAGCGCGAAATCCGGCTGGTAATGAATCGCTTGTTTGTAAGCGTCGATGGCTTTCTTTACCTCTCCGAGTTCGCAGAACGCGTCGCCCAAATGGTAATAAGCCTCAGCATAATCTCGCTTCAGTTTAATCGCCGCTTGAAATGCCTTAGCCGCCTCTTCGAATTTTTCATCAGCCAAGAGGCTTAGCCCTTGCTGGTTGTAGACTTCCGCGGAATTTTGCGGCGGTGACGCGAGACTCGAAGTGGCGGAAAGACACAAGACAACTAGCGCGGTGAGAATGGGGATGAAGCCTCTGGGATGCATCGTTGAATCTTGGATTTCTCGTTACTATCTATGCATCAAATCGACAATCGTCACCAGGATCGCCTCTCTCGACGAAGCGTGGATGCGAATGACCGATGGTGGTGGAATTGACTTGTCCAATCCCAGCCCGCGAGTCATCGCCACTCGCTCGCGTTCGGTCTGCGCCTCGCCGAAATTTTTTGTAGTCGCGACCTTAACTTCAGCTTTGCTGGCGGTTTCGATCTTTTGCCAAACTTCCGCCGGCGGTTGCCAGGGACACTTGTCTTTGCTTGTGCCGCACAGCGCAACGAGATCATCACCGGTGGGCACAGTCGGCAGCGGCTCGCGAGTCGCAATGATGTAAATCCGATCGCCGCCCGGTTTGCCATAGAATTCAAACCAACGCAGTCGCTCTTCGCTTTCGTCGCTGGATGGCACTTCGATCGGAACGTGCGCCTCAATCCAGTTGTCGCCGCTGTCCAAGCGCGGGTCTGGGTAAATCATTTTCGGCGGCCCGCCGTCTTCGCTGTCAAAAATGTAGAGATATCCGTCAACGTTCGGCTCGAGCGCGAGACGGATGCGATCGCCCGTCTGGAACTCGTGCGTCGGCTCTACGCGAATACCGCGGCCGCTGGCGTCACGCATAAAAATTGTGTAGCCAAGGCCAATCGCGGCTGACATTCTCTTGGCATCGCTCCGGTTCGCCCCGACGACATTTGCGTTCGCGCTCACTTGCACGCCCGCGGATGTGTTGACGGCCGAGGTAGCGTTGGCATTCGCCGGTCGGCGCCGGTGCCGCCGCGACGGAGCATTCAGATTCGTCGACTTCGGACGGCTCTCCAGAAACGCGCCGCGCACATCTTCATCCTGTGCAGTGACTACGAAGACGCCGCATAAGAGCGACAACACCGAAAGCGCCACCAGCAATTTAAGTTTCATAGTTTGACCCCTATGAGCCTGCGGCAACACCGCTTCTAACACTAGCCTACTTGTGTTCTATGCGAACCGTGAAAACGACGGACGCATTTTCCGGCCCGTTTTGCGGCACTTTCAAGGCGGTTTGGGGCGTTGCGCCCGTTTTGATGACCTCGCTCGTGGCCGCGTTCGCCTTTGCCTGCGCCTGGAAATCGGCCCATTGCTTCAACTCGTCCGATGTTAATGGATGTTGCGATGGTCCGGCAAAAAATTCCGGAGTCGTAATCGGCGTCGGCGAAAACACAAAGGTGAATTCATCTGTCCCCGAGGTCTCATCCAGTCTGATGAAGTTGGCCTTCAGCATTGTGTCTTCTGGAAAAGTGAAGTTCATTCCGCTCCTGACTTCATTCGTGTCCAGTCCCGACATCGCGCCCGGCTGGCCAGACAAGAAAATCGTCGTCGCGTTTTTTTCTCCCGGACCAATGAGGTACAGGTAACCGCTTTCGTTCGGTGAGAAATGAAACTTGAGCTCCTGTCCCGAGCGCATTGAAATCAACTCACCCGCGCGAACTGAGTCACCCGAATTCTCAGTATTTACTTCGACCCAATACCGAGCGACTTCATGCATCGGCGCCGGCACATCGGCAGTTGTCACCGGCGGCTTCTCAGTTGGACGACGTCCTATGTAACGCACCAGTGCCACACCGGCAGCACCGACCACCAGCAATAAAACGATTACCACGGCGCCGATGATCCAGAGCACCGGAGAACGCCGCCTGCGTGGCCCAGCGTCGGCTTGCGATTGCGGCAGCTCGCGTCGCTTTGCTGCTTCACGCGCCGCGAGTTCTGCCGGACTTACTACAACCGTCGGAATTGTCGCAGACTGACTCGAAGCAGCCGGCGGAGTTTCGGCGCCAGGATCGAGAACGGTCACGCCACGTCCGTCGTCAACTGTCGGCGTCGGTCGATCGGCAACCGTCGCGAATCTGTCGTCGCGCGGCGCAGAACCGATAACAGTCGCCGGGATCGCTGCATTAACTACACTTGCGCCAGTCAAAGCAGATTCAAGCTCTCGCTCGAACTCGACGGCAGTTGCTTGCCGCTCTCCACGATCCTTTGCCATCGCGCGTTCGATAGCTTTGCTGAAGTTGATTGGAACAGTTTGATTCTCTTCGTGAAGCGGCCTCGGAATCTGGCTGACGTGTTGCTTGCGGAGCTCAAGCATCGTCATGCCGCTGAACGGCCGCTTGCCCGCGATAATCTCGTAGAACACCACTCCGAGACTGTAGATGTCCGCGCGTCCGTCGATTTCGGAGTGGCCGTCTTTGGGAAGTTCACCCCACTGTTCAGGTGACATGTAGTACGGCGTGCCGAGCATCTGTCCGGCCACAGTGAGATTTGTGCTGCCGGTTTTTTCGGCCCCGGCAACTTCCCGCAACTTTGCGATACCAAGATCGAGCAGCTTCACCACTGAGTCGCCGCTCGTCCCGGCCTTGCCGATCATGATGTTCTCGGGTTTCAGGTCGCGATGCACGACGCCCATCGCATGCGCGGCATTCAGAACGCTCATCACCGGTTTCAGCGTCGCTAACGCGTCAGCTGGCGAGAAGCGGCCTCGATTTTTCAATTCAACATCCAGCGTCGTGCCCTCGACGTATTCCATGACCAGGTAGATCGTGCCGTCGGTCGAGGTGCGCAGGTCGTAAACAGTTACCGCGTTCGGATGACGGAAGCGACGCGCGGCCTGACCCTCTCGTTGAAAACGACGCAGCCATTCAGTGTTGCTGCGCATTTCCGGCGGCAGCATTTTGATTGCGACGCGATCCCCGAGCAGAATGTGCCGCGCACGATAGACCGCGCCCATGCCACCGCGCCCGAGCAACGCTTCAATCTGATACTGGCCATCGAGGGCACTACCGACGAGCGAGTGCGGATCTTCCTCCAGGACTTCGCCGTCTCTGGGACAAAAACTTACGTTGTCGTCGTACTTGTTATTGCAGGAGGGACAAAACTTCATGCGGAACTAAGTCTACAACGAAAGCCCGACCGTTAGGGAGGGAACATTCATAAGAGATCAGCCGCGGATGCGCACAGATAATAACAATACCAAAATCTTTTTTCTCATCCGCGTTTGTCCGCGAGAGTCTGCGGCTAATCCAGCCCTCCCTCGCGGTCGGGCTTCTGACCCGGTCGAGCTAGTAAATCCGTTCCGCGTATTCCGCTGCCATGCGATCGCTGTTGAATGCCGGGACCAGCGTTTGCACGGCGCGTTTCATCATTGCCAACCACGCGCGTGGGATGCCGCCACCGTCGCGGTCATAGAATCGCGGAATAACTTGCTGTTCGAGGACCTCAAAAAGCGACTCCGCATCGCGAACGTCGGCCTGTTCATCACTGAGCTCGCTGACATCGCTGATCGCGAAACCGTTCTGTCCGTCATAACCCTCAAGCCACCAGCCATCGAGCACCGAAAAATTCAGCACGCCGTTCATCGCCGCTTTCTGGCCGCTCGTGCCCGATGCTTCGTAGGGCCGGCGCGGCACATTCATCCAAACATCGACGCCTTGCACGAGCTGCCGCGCCACTTCCTGATCGTAATCTTCAATGAATGCCAGACGCTGCCGCACAGATGGATCGCGCTGCCACTTCAGCAGTTTTTGCAGGATCACTTTCGCGCCCTGATCGTGCGGATGCGCTTTGCCGGCAAACACAAATTGAATCGGACGCTCGGCATCATTCAGCAGTTTCGTCAGGCGTTCCTCGTCGCTCAGCAGCAAGTCCCAACGCTTGTAGCCGGCGATGCGGCGCGCGAACCCGATCGTCAGTATGTCAGGATCGAACATTGTCCTCGCGGCTTCGATGTACTCGTCACTCTCACCACGCGCCAGGCGCGCGTCGAAACACCGATCGCGAATGAACGCAACCAGCCGCTGTTTCAGCAAAGTGTGCGCTTGCCAAAGTTCTTCGTCGGAAATTTTGTTGATCGCTACCGACCAGGCACTTGCGTGCCGCGCCATTTCCAGCCAGTCCTCGCCCGTGACCGCCTGATAAACGGAGCGAATCGCCGGGCCGACCCATGTCGCCGGATGCACGCCGTTCGTTACCGACGTGATGGGAACATCACCGGTCGGGCGATCGGGCCACATCTTCTGCCAAAGCTCGCGCGACACTTCGCCGTGTTTGCGGCTGACGCCGTTCGTTGAGCGCGCCATACGTAAGGCGAGTGGTGTCAGCCCGAAAGCTTCGTCTACACTCGCTTTGATTCGGCCGAGCGCGAGAAACTCATTTAATGACAGGCCGAGCGACTCTTCATTCCAGTTGCCGAATCCGAGTTTGATGAGTTCGGCACTAAACTCATCATGCCCGGCAGCAACCGGCGTGTGCGTAGTGAATACGCATCGCTCGCGAACCCGCTCGGCGGCTTCAGCAAAGGTAATGTTTTCGCTCTGCATTGACTCGCGCGCGAGCTCCAACGTCAGAAATGCAGAGTGGCCTTCGTTCAAATGAAACACCGACGGTTCGATGCCGAGCTTTCGCAGCAGTCGAACCCCGCCGATGCCCAGCATCATCTCCTGCACCAGCCGCGTCTCGCGATCGCCGCCGTACAAGTGACCAGTAATCAAACGATCGACTTCGTTGTTTTCGGGAACGTTCGTGTCGAGGAGATAAAGCTGCACGCGTCCAACGTTCGCGCGCCAGGCTCGCGCCTGGACCACTCGGCTACGCATCATGAGCTCGACAGTAATTGGCTCCCCGGTTTCGTCCGTGGCTAATTCCAGCGGCAGCTCGTCGGCGTACGTCTCTTTGTAAGATTCGGCTTGCCAGTCGTCGGTGCTGACACTCTGCCGAAAATAGCCGAAGCGATAAAACAACCCGACGGCGACCAGCGGCAGGTTCAAATCACTCGACGATTTCAAATGATCGCCGGCGAGAATTCCCAATCCGCCGGAATAGAGCGGCAATGAGCTGTGGATACCGTACTCTGCGCAGAAATATGCGACTGGTGCTTGTGACGAGACGCGATCCGACAACTTCAGCCCCGGCCACAAGCTCGTGTCGCTCATGTATGCGTTGAACCGGTTCGACAATTGCTCAACTCGATCGGCGAACGCAGGATCCGCAGCCATCTGCGTCAGCCGCAAATCAGTTATCTGGGCCAGCAACGCTTTCGGATTCTGCTCACACTGTTGCCACAGACCGGGATCGAGGTCGCGGAAAATCTCAGGGCCATCCGGCGCCCAACTCCACCAGTAATTGCCGGCCAACTTTGCAAGTCGTTCCAGCGTTGTCGGGAATTCACGAGCGCGCACCTGCGTCTCGCTTTTGTCGGTTTCGATGTCAGGAATCATGAAAAACCAGGAATAAGTGCAAAAGTAAGGCGGCCAACGCCGCCTCGAAAGAATGAGTGATTTTGCAGAAGATTGTCGGTCGCGTCAAACGCTGAACTTCTGATTCGCCAAAAACACTTCCGCATCACCCGACTGAAAGAACACCAGACGCACTTCGGTCAACTGATGATCAGTCGATAGAAAATTCTCGATTGTCTTCGAGCCAACTTCTGCGGCTTCATTCTGCGGATAGCCAAAGACGCCCGTTGAAATCGCTGGGAACGAAACGCTCGAAAGATTTTTCTCAACGGCCAGCGTCAGCGAGTTGTGATAGCAGTTCGCGAGCAGCTCGGCGTCTTCGCCGCGGTGCTCACCGTAAATCGGTCCGACAGTGTGAATCACGTAAAGCGCGGGAAGCTTTCCGCCCGTCGTGATCACGGCTTCGCCGGTCGGCAACCCATTCGGGAAACGGGTGCGGCGAATTTCTTTGCACTCTGCGAGAATCTCATCGCCACCCGCGCGATGAATCGCGCCATCGACGCCTCCGCCACCCAGTAGTGAGGCATTCGCGGCGTTCACGATCGCGTCCGTATCCTGCTTTGTAATGTCGCCGATGACGATGGTGACGCGACCGCTGAGAAAATGTTGTTTCTGATCAGCGTCCATCGGCATTAGTCGTGGCAGTACTGGTTCAGTTTACAAAGTGGCACGGGCGTCCCGCCCGTGAAAACCCACGCGCAAGATGCGCGTGCCACCTCAAACTGAACCAGCACGGTCTTGGCCAATCTCTTCTTCGCGAGGCTCAACATTAACCTCATCAAACATGTCCTGCCGGCGCAGCGCTTCCGCAACGCCTTTCGCCTTGTGCGCCGTCAAAGGGTGATCCGGATCGACGGCGGCAATTTCGAACACGCGGTCATCGAGCATCACGACGCCCAGCGAACCCAGCGTCACACCGGGCGTCACCTGAATGTCGTTCATGTTATGAACTTTGAAGTGACCGGTCTGTTCGACCCAGTCCTCGATGAATGGATCACGCAGCGCATGCTCGGCCTCTGATTCAGTCAGATAAGCGCCTTCCACGATTAGGCAGTATTCACCTTTGTTCTCAGTCATTATGTTGGAGAGCAGATGTCAGGGAGGCGATGCGTCGTCCGCCGCCTGACGAAGAAAGAGACCGTGCAACTGTCCTGGCAGTCATTGGTTAGGCCACCGTCGTTGCGATGTAAGTGGCCCGAAATGTGGGATTAATTTACCACTCAACCGCGCGTCAGCGCCACAATTTTAATGCGGCGATGTACAACGGGCTGCGAGCCGCGTGCAGAGGGTCGTCAGGCCGCCAGCCGCACACACAAAAGCGCCGCGTGACCAGTGATCGCGCGGCGCTCACGTCTTAAGGATGGACGGATTACTTAGGACGCGTAATGTCTATTCAGTTCATCGCGCAAACGCTTGAAATAAGAATCAAACGTCACAAAACCAGTCATGCCTTGGAAGAAGGCGCGGCCTTCGGTTTCGTCCGAGACGCGATTCAAGGAACTCTGACCGTAACTCGCGGCGAGGCGACTGTGACTGGTCAATCCAACGGACGGCGCATAGAAGGAGTAAATCGAAACATTACGCCGATTCGCTTCCTTGATCGTGCGGTCGATGTCGAGCGTATGGCCGGCCGCGGTCGAATCAAACCCACGCGAAGTATCAAGTCCGTCAGAAATCAACAGAACAGCGTTGTTTCCATCTTTGGAGTCGAATTTCTTCAGCGCCTCAATCACTTCGACATACGGATTGAAGGAAGACGCCGAATCACTAGCCAAAGGGATGCGCAGCGACTTGGCCGCCTGATTCAAATCGGTGGTGAATGATTGCCGCACTTGCAGGTTGCCGCTGGTGATGTACGCAACCATTACGCGGGAGCCTTGCGGCAGCGCTCGAATGAAATCTTTCGTGACGCCGATCTCATTGGCGACCTGCGAGGTCAGATCATCCTGGATTAGAATCGCGATATTCACCGGCACGCGTACCGGAGTGGCATCAGCCTCCTTCGCTGAGATTTTCGTCGCGCTAAAAGCCGCGACCAACAGTAACGCAGAAATAATGGAGGAAATTCTTCGAAACATAACTACACCTCTGAATCAGACTATCTTCTGTCTGATTCGTTCTTTTTTCTTTGTCCGGGTTGATTTTGAGATGCCTCTTGAGCAATTCAAGTTGCCCAAAACGGGCGAGTTATTGATGTAGTTTGCATACACCGCTGGCGTCGCAGGGAGGCGGCACACCGAACAACGTGTACCGACGCGAAGCGAGCCAGTGATAAAAAATCGGACCGAGCTTAGTGAACGGCCACACGGACATGAGGGGCGCCAGCCACTTCCAACGCGGCAACACGCGAATCACTTCAATCCATCCGAAGTAGCCCTTTCTCCATAAACCCGCCGGCAATCGAACGTGCATTTCGTCGGCTAGTTCTGCGCGCGTGTGTGGCGCGGCGCGCTTGAGAATCTCCGGATCGTTGTAGTCCAACCACTCAAGCCGCTGATCTCGATCCAGTGGCTCAACGCGCTCCCGCATCCAGCGACAGAGATTGCATTGGCCGTCTGTGTAGACTTCAATTTTGGTTTCGGGATTCAAACGTTTGCTGACGGTGCTCTGCTAAAATAACATGCACTCCTCGGAAAGCGCGCAACTTCTCGCACCAGGCGGGCGTTAACGAATACAAGTTTCTATTCCGTAACTCTGGAGTGCTGGAAATTGAAAATTAACGCAACCACTCAAAGGGTTCTCCTGCTTACTTGTTGTCTCGTCACATTCTGTGGCTGGGTCTCGATGGATGCGGTGGCGCAGGGCGCTAAATCAGACTCCATCGTTGACGCGGCGACGGCCCAGAAGTGGCGGGAAGATCTGCGTTATTTAGCGCAGGAATTGCCAAAGCGTCACAAGGATCTATTCCATGCAATGACCCGCGAACAGTTCGAAGTGGCGGTTAAGACTCTCGACGAACGAATTCCGACCCTGAGCCAGGAACAAATAATTGTTGAGCTTCAGAGAATCGTCGCGATGATCAGAGACGGTCATACGCGCATCCAGGACTTTCCGTTCGGCCCCAAAATCGGTTTTCGCTCATACCCGATTTACCTCTATCAATATAAGGACGGCCTGTTTGTTCAGGCAGCCGATCCCGCGTACAAGGATGCGGTCGGCGCGCGCGTTATTAAGATCGGAAAAGACTCGACGCAACAAGCAATCGATGCGTTGTCGCCGTTGGTTTGCCGCGACGGAGACAACGAGATGAGTATCAAGGCTATTGCACCAATCTTTTTGGTGACACCGGAAATCTTGCACGCGTTGGGCATCATCGACGACGTTGAGAATGCGCCTTTTGTCGTGGAGCGCAATGGCGAGCAAAAGACGATTTACCTCAAGCCCTCGCCGGATCAATTGATTGCTAATCATGGTCCGACGTGGCGAAAGCCGCCCAACTGGATTGATGCTCGTGATTCGGCGACTGCGCGCACGCCGTTATCGCTGAAGGACCCGCAAAACTATTTTTGGTTTGAATATCTATCCGACTCGCGAACGGTTTACTTTCAATACAACGCCGTCTCCGACAAGCCAAACGAGTCGCTTGCCGATTTTTCCCGACGCCTTTTCGACTTTGTCGATGGCCATCCCGTGGATCGCCTGGTAATGGATGTTCGCTTCAATGGCGGCGGCAACAATTTCCTGAATCGTTCGCTGTTGCTCGGGATTATTCGCACGAAGAAGATCGATCAGCCGGGAAAGCTTTTCGCTATTATTGGTCGCCAGACTTTTTCCGCCGCGCAGGATTTTGTCGATGAGCTTGAGAAGTATACGAACGTCATCTTCGTCGGCGAACCCACGGGCGAAAGTGTGAACCAATTTGGTGACCCGGTAGCGATCGTGCTGCCGAATAGCGGCATCACCGTGCGCGCTTCGACTCTTTGGTGGCAATTCGCAGATCCGCGAGACACGCGCAAATGGACCGGACCAAAGATAGCCGCTGAACTTACCTCGTCCGATTACCGCAACAACATCGATCCGGCATTAGACGCGATCCTGAAATATGTTCCGAAGAAAGAACTGGTCGATCAATTAAAGGAAGCGCTCGACACGAACAATACCGCTCGAGCAATCGATGCGTATCATGCTTTCAAATCCGATCCCGTAAATGCTTACGTCGAAACGGAAGCTGCGATAAACCGTCTCGGATACGAATTGATGGGAAAGAAGAAAATCGATCAGGCAATTGAAGTCTTCAAACTAAACGTTGAGTCATATCCGCTCTCCGCTAACGTTTACGACAGTCTCGGCGAAGCGTACATGACGAAAGGCGAAAAAGAGTTGGCGATCAAGAATTACGAGAAATCGCTCGCGCTAAATCCGGCAAACGCCGGTGCCGTGGACGCCTTGAAGAAGCTTAAGACTCCGTAATTTGCCGAAGGATTCATTGTAAGATTCTCCGCTCGATAGTCCCGTCGCACTCTGACCAAAAGAACGACGCTTCTCTTCGGCGCCGCTGGGACGGGAACATCCGGATGCAATAAGGGTCTAAGCAATCGCCTGCCGACTGATCCGACGTGCTGAAAATCAGTAATCTACAAAAGACCTATTCGAGTGGCGTACATGCGCTGAAAGGCATCAGTCTCGAAATTCCGCCTGGGATGTTTGGTCTGCTGGGACCAAACGGCGCCGGCAAGACAACGTTGATGAAGATTCTCGCGACGCTGCTTGAGCCCGATTCGGGCGCGGCGGAAATGAATGGGATCGATCTCATCGACGCGAAAGCAGAGACAAGAAAAATTCTCGGCTACCTGCCGCAGGACTTCGGGTTGTATCCGACGTTAACGGCCTTTCAGATGCTCGATTATTTTGCCAAGCTCAAAGGCGTGACGAACAAAAAGGAACGACACTCGCTGGTCGATGCGCTGCTCGAAAAAGTAAATCTATCAGCCGAGCGCAACCGGCGACTCGGCGGATTTTCAGGCGGCATGCGCCAACGCGTTGGCATCGCGCAAGCATTGATTGGAAATCCTGACCTGCTGATTGTCGACGAGCCAACGGCCGGTCTTGATCCTGAAGAGCGCGCGAGGCTGCACAATCTGTTGGCGGAAAGCGCGGGCGAGAACACCGTAGTGCTGTTATCGACTCATATCGTTTCGGACGTTTCGAATCTCTGCGACCGATTCGCAGTGATTCGCCGTGGCGAGATAGTCGCTGCTACATCCACCGGGGCAGCTCTAAAGCAACTGGACGGCCACGTGTGGGAAGCTACCGTGCCGCGTGAACACGTTGCTCATCTGGAAGAGGTTGGAAAAGTTATTTCTAAGCAGATGGCCGGCGGTAACACGCGTGTCCGAATACTCTCTGAAAATGGGAAGCCGGCGGCGGCTTTCGCACCCGTCCCTGCAACGCTCGAAGATTTCTACTTCACAGTAGTGAATCAGACTTAATGGGTAACGCAAACTGTTAGTTTGCGAGAAGGAAACTGGCGAAAAAGATCGCAAACTAACAGTTTGCGTTACATCACACGCCATGCGCCGATTCTCCGCCATCGCTTACAACGAGGTATTGCTCAACTCGAAGCGCGTCGCGCCTTATGTAGTGGCAGCTCTTTGTGCCGGAAATGCCGTGCTCTGGTGGGGTTGGGGACCGGCCAGCGGCCGGGGCTTGGCCGTCAACAGCGATTTGTTCATATATGGCGTTCTGCCACCCTACTCTTTTCTGTTCTTGCCTCTGTACACGTCACTGATGATGGCCGACCCACCGATTAGGGATCTTCGGGAGGGTATCACCCCGCTCATTTTTTCCAAGCCGATCACACGGGCCGAATATCTGCTGGGAAAATTCTCCGGCAATTTTTTCGTGCTGACGTGTTGTCAGTCGATGTTCGTCGTTACTTTATTTATCCTTCAGTGGGTCCCTAAACACGGCGTGACGGTACTAGCGCGAACGCAGTTCCTGGCTTACCCAAAACACTTTCTGGTGATGGTGGCCATCTCCCACATGTTTTTGGCCGCGATCTACTTTACCGTCGGCACTCTGACGCGCAACGCCAAGATCGTTTACGGCCTGGGAATCGGATTTTACCCACTCTACATTGGCTATCAGGTGATTCTATTGAAGCGCTTGCCATGGCGTTTGAAACTCGCCCTCGACCCTCTGGTCATGAACCGTGGGGGCGTTGACAGCGGTGAAGCGTTCGGACCTAACGCAATCAGACGTCACGTTCCTGAGTTGCTTAATCAGCTCGTCGTCGTTTACGACACCGACCTGATCGTCAATCGCGTCGTGATGATTTTATTGACGGCAATTTGTCTGACGATTCTTTATAGGTTCTTCTCGACGACCGAACGCGCAGGCAAGTTAGAAAAGTTGACAGTGATTCGCCTTTCAACCGCAGCCGAAGGCGTCTATTACCCGGATCCACCGGCGCTGGTCCTCGATGAATCCGAAAAGCGCGACGACAAAACGAGCCGCACTCCCGTCGCGCTTCCGGAAGTCAGCAGCACGAACGAAGGAATTCGCGCCACTCTGAATAAACTGATCGCCGCAATCGGAGTCGAGTTCCGCCTGTTGCGCGCTGAAAGAAGTCTGGTAGTGGTCGCGCCGCTGTCGATCTTTCTCTGTCTATTGGAAGTCGCCTTCTATCCTATCCACGAGGATGTTTCTCTTTCTGCCGCCTATGCCAGCAACACCGCCACTTCGTTATTAATATTCCTAATCGGAATGGCGGTCTTCTACACAGGTGAAGCGATGCATCGCGACCGCGAAGTCCGTATCGAACCTTTCCTGTGGACCACACCCGTTTCCAACAGCGTTTTGATCCTCTCCAAGTTTCTTTCAACTCTGCTGCTGCTCTTCGCTTTGATTGCGAGTGTCGGAGTAGCCGCGGTCGCTATTCAAGTCATCCGGGCGCACACGCCGGTTGATCCAGCCGCTTATCTAAAGATTTACGGGCTGATCCTCTTCCCTGGTGCATTCATTCTTACGGCGATTTCAGTTATGGGAAACGTGGTGCTACGGAGTAAGTATGTTTTCTATGTGGTCAGCATCGGCATCGCGTCGGGTCTTTTCTATCTCTACACAAGTGGCCACAACCATTGGCTCTACAACCCTGTTCTTTATCGTTTATGGAGCTATGCAGACCTCGCTTCGAACATGAAAGCCATCGTGCTTTACCGGCTAGGTTGGCTCGCGATCGCCGGAGTTTGTCTCATGCTGGCGCACCTGTTTTTTGAGCGCCGATCACGCCGTAAGCTCAACTTGCCTTTACCCTTCGCGCTCGGATAAATTATCCGTCAATCCGCCGATCAAACCTGCCGTTTTCATCAGAAATGAAGCCGGGGATGTCATCGGAATTCGATCTCTGAAAGGACAAATTTGCTCTTATGAAAGTCTACGACACTGAACACATTCGCAACCTAGCGGTCGTTGGACATGGCGACGCGGGGAAGACGCAGCTGATTAGTTCGCTTCTCCACGTCGCCGGCGCCACCCATCGTTGGGGTAAAGTCGATGAAGGCACGACCGTTACCGATTACGATGAAGATTCAATCGCCCGAAAAATCACTCTCAACACCGCGCTGGCCCATCTCGAACATAAAGAAACCAAAATCAATTTAATCGATACGCCCGGATATGCCGCCTTCGTGTCGCACGCACGACCCGCAGTGCGTGTCGCGGATTGTGGCGTGGTCGTGGTTGATGGCGTCAAGGGCGTAGAAGTGCAAACTGAAAAAGTTTGGAATTTTGCGAATGAGTTCATGCTGCCACGCATGATGGTCGTCACCAAATTAGACAAAGAGCATTCGGATATCGGAATAGCGCTCGATAGCGCCCACACCGTTTTCAAAAGAGCAATCGTTCCTTTCACCCTGCCGATTGGCAAAGAGCATAACTTCAAAGGCGTTGTCGATGTCGTGCACATGAAAGCTTATGAATTCGACGAGCACGGCAAAGCTAAAGAGATCGAGATCCCCGCGGAAGGTCGCGATGTGGTCGAAAAGACTCGCGAGCGCTTAGTTGAGCTGGTCGCCGAGTCGGACGACGCCTTGATGGAGAAGTATTTCGAGCAAGGGACGCTCGACGATGCTGACGTGGTCCCGAATATTACGAACGCGATTGCGCAGAGCAAACTGTGCCCGGTCTTCGCGGTTTCGACCATTACTTTGGTGGGGCTTTCGACGCTGCTCGATCACATTGTCGAGTTCGCTCCCGACCCCGCCCATCACGAAGCGGAACATGGCAAGAACGAAAAAGGCGAAGAAGAATCGCGCAAGTATTCAAGCAGCGAACATTTTTCCGCCTATTGTTTCCGCACGATTGCCGATCCATTCGCCGGTCGCATCAATGTTTTCAAAATTATCAGCGGCAAAGTCGGCACCGACGCAACTGTTTACAATTCGACGCGCGGCACTTCTGAACGACTCGGTGCGCTGCATACGATGCAAGGCAAGCAACTCGATAAAGTTCCGGAAGCGAACGCCGGCGACATTGTCGCCTGCGTAAAGCTGAAAGAGACGCAGACCGGCGACACGCTGTCCGACAAAGCTCACGCCATCATCTACGATTCGGTTCAATATCCCGAAGCCGCGATCGCTTTCGCCATCGAACCAAAATCCCGCCAGGACGAAGAGAAGATCAGCGTCGCAATTCACAAGATCCTCGAAGAAGATCCGGCCCTCTCATTTACGCGAGACGCGCAGACGAAGGAATTTCTGCTTGCCGGTTCAGGCCAAGTCCACGTGGAAACGATCGTCGACAAGCTAAAGAAGCGTTACAGCGTCGAAGTGATGCTGCATCCGCCGAAAGTTCCGTACAAAGAAACCATCACGCAGCGCGCCGAGGTTCAGGGCCGCCACAAGAAACAGACGGGCGGTCGCGGCCAGTTCGGTGATTGCAAAGTCATCTTTGAACCGCTGCCGCGCGGTGGTGGCTTTGAATTTGAAGACAAAATTTTCGGCGGCTCAGTCCCGCAACAGTTCCGGCCGGCAATCGAAAAAGGAATCATCGAGGCCGCTTCACACGGCGCAATTGCCGGCTATCCGCTCGTCGATTTCAAAGTGCAACTGATCGATGGTTCGTATCACAACGTCGATTCCGACGAGCACAGCTTTCGCGCCGCCGGCCGCAAGGCTTTTCGGAATGCCATGGAAAAGGTGAGGCCGACTCTGCTCGAACCGATCATGGACGTAGAGATCGACGCGCCTCAGGACTGCAGCGGCGACATCATGGGCGACTTGAATTCTCGACGCGGTCGCGTGCAGGGTATGGACTCGCGCGGGAAGAACACAGTCGTCAAAGCCCAAGTGCCGATGGCCGAAATGCTGAACTATCAATCGACACTGAATTCAATCACGGCGGCTCGCGGATCATTCCACATGCAGTTCTCGCATTACGATCCGGTACCGGGCCAACTCTCGCAGAAAATTATTCAGCAGGCGAAAGATGAAGGAAGGATTCGGGGCGAAGAAGAAGAGTAGAAATGGCTCCCACACGTCGAGATCAAATCCGAAATCGGGCGATGAAATAATCCGTTCCGAACCCAGCGGGATTCGGTATTCCGAACTGGAAATGTTTGGAATCTCGACGTAGTTTTCCTTCGAAAGCGTTATATGAAACTGGTTGAAAACGAACTCTTCTCTTAGTCAAGCAACTCAAAGAATTCTTCGTTCGTCAATCCGGCCTGTCGCATCACAATGCTTTTCACAATGTGCTTCGGCAGATCGAATCGCTTGTGATAAGGAATTGTTACTCGCCCGGGTTTGGTGGGATGTTTCATCTGCACATGTGAGCCACTGGTTTCGTGGATATAGAAGCCGCCCTTCTTCAAGGCACGGATAACCTCTTCGGGTTTGAGGTTCGCGAATTTGGGCGACATCGTGGGAGAAGTTACACAGCTATTTTCAGTTCTTCTACAATTGGATTGTCAGCAGTGAACGGGTCTTCAGGAATCTCTTCGTTATCCTTGAGCATGCCCTTCAGGTGACACGTGATTGCGTCCTGCGCCATTTCGCGGGCTTCTTCCAGGGTCCTGCCGTAAGTAACGATGCCCGGAAGTGCCGGCACAATCACTTGAAATCCTCCTTCCGTGAGCGGTTCGTAGATTACTCGATAACCACGTTCTGTCATTGGGCTCGACCTCGTCCTTTCTCAGAAGTCTAGCAGTCGATTGAAAATGAGAAAAGCCTGAGAGTTTTGCCCTCGTGTCATACAGAGTGACCTTTCTTCGCGACTAATTCTACAAATCGAGATCGAAAGTGACCATTCGCTTTCAATCGAGCAATTTTCTTAAGGAGTATCGACGTGAAATCAAACTGGAAAAAATTGAGTGCTGCAGCTGGAGTTGTCGCGGCCGTTTTGTTAACCGCCGCGGTCGTGGTGTTTTCGCAGAATCCGCCGCCGCGCCCTGACGGGCCGCCGGGACCCTGGCCGGACGGATTCCGACATCGCGGACCAGGTGGACCGGGAGGTCCGGGCGAGTTTGGGCCGCTTGCGGGCTTGAACCTGACTGATGCGCAAAAGGAACAAATCAAGAAGATCCACGAGAGTTTCGAGGAAAGCACTCAGGCCCTTCGCGATCAGATGCGCGCCCTGCACGACAACGACACCGCCGATCCATTGAGCGGCACGTTCGACGAAGCAGCCTTCCGTTCCGCCGCGGAAGCACGCGCCAAGATTCAAGTCGAAATGGAAGTGCAGCACGCGAAAATGATGTCGCAGGTGGCGAACGTCCTCACCGCTGAGCAGAAGGCACAACTGGCCGAAAGGCACGAACAGATGCGCCGGATGGGGCCACCGAAACCTCCTCCGCCGCCGAGAGAACCCGGGTTTTAACCGTTCGAAGGGAAGAGGCACTCCTCAGACGAAACGGCCCGACGGCAATACGCATCGCCACAAGATGTGGGTTGTCGCCCGGGCCATTAGTTTCCCAAGGCCCGCACGAAGCGTGTAGGAAACGCCCGCAAAATCGAGCGAAAAGTGCGATCTGGATGAAATCAAAAGGCTTCCAGAAAATTCTGTTGACCGAATAACGATCAATCAGCGAGAATGAAAACCGGCCTGTCGTCGCTCAGAACGGGCCTATCGGACGCAAACCCACCGTCCTACCTTCCTTGTAAGCAACATCAGAGTCCTCCAACGGGCTTAACTGTTTGCAGCAGCGCTGGAAGGAAAAATTCCGAGCGCAACTTCACAGGCCATCTCCCGACAGATGGAAAATACAAATCATGGAGAAATCGTCTTTGCCGGCCCCAATTTCATCCGACGATCCCGCCAACACTCCACGCAATTTCAAAGGTGACGTGATCGATCCGCGACGGATTGCTGACTCGCTGACAGCCGCGCTGTCGGGCGGAAATTTCGACCAGTTGGATCATGCGCGCGAGGCATTCGTGAAAGAACAGCGCCGAGATCGTGATCTGAATTTCCCCGATTTAGCTGCGCGACTCGAACGCAGATCCCCGCAACGAGCTGCGTCCTCAACACCCGTGTCTGACGACTTGCTGCGCCAGCAGGAAGAGGAACTTCGCCGCGCCGAGGAACAACTCGAACGGCGTCGACGAGAAGTTACGGCGGCGAAGCACCGGGCTGAGGAAGAGGCGAAGCGCTATGCCGCTGAAGCGCAGCGACGGGCACTTGAAGCCGACGCGCACCGCCGCGCTCAAGAACATGCTGAGCGGCTGGCTGAACTTGAAGTGATGCGCAAGGCCGCGGAAGCGGCGGCTTTGGAATCAGCTCGCAAGGAACAACTACTCAATACCGAGATCGACGGACTGAGACGCGCCGAACAGGATCAATTGGCGCGCATTGCCGCGGCGGAAACGCGACTGCTCGATGCGGTGGCCGCGTGCGACAGTGCCGAAGCTCAGGCGAAAAAATACGCCGAACGCGAAGCCTGGCTGAGCGCGGAATTGAAGACTCTGCAAGTTGCCGAACGCGGCGAAATCGATCGGTTGAAGACGATCGAGCAAGAGATTCTGGCGCAACTCGAAGCGAAGCACCGGGCTGAAGAAGCTGCGAGGCAGCGCGACGAACAACTGCAAACGCTCAACACCGCGATCGCAGACGCGCGGAAGCTCACCGAAGAAAAGCAGGCTTCGGTTGAGTCGATGCTCGCGCAAATCGGGAAACTTGAGGCGGATCGGAAAGCCGCAGAGGATGCAGTTTGGCAACACACCGAAACTGAGCGACAGCTCTGTGCCGACATCGACGCATTGCAGGAAGCCGGCCGACGCCACGCTGAAACCATCGAACAGGCGAAGCTGCAAGTTGCGGAACAAGAGAAAGCCCGCCAACAACTCGTCATTGACGCCGAAGGCCTGGCGCAATACGAACAGAACATCCGTAACGAGATCGTGGCGTTAACTCAACAGGCGACAGAGCAACGACAAACGATTACTCAACTCGAAAACGAAGCGCGAGAAGCCGAAGAGATGCGGGCGCAGACTGATCGGCGCCTGGCTGAACTGCGTCACAAAGAACAGGAAATCGCCGGCGAGATCGAAAGCCTGCGAGTCGCGGAACAAGAAGCGTTGCAGCGCCTTAGTGAAGTTGAGGCAAGACTGAAGTCCCAGGAGGAAGCGCACCTCAAGGTTCAGATCGAAGAACAGCTTCGGGCTGAACGCGAGCAGCAGAGACTTACGGAACTTGAAACGGAACGCGCAAAAGTGCGCGCGGAAGTTCAACAACGCACCGAGCGAGAGCACTCGTTGTTGGCGCAGATCAAGACGCTCGTCAAAGATCGCGACGAGCAGAGCATCCGGCTTACCGAAGTTGAAGCTCGCGCCCATCAGGCACAGGAAGAGTTCGAACGTTCCCAACACGAATTTGAGCGCGTCTCGTCAGAATACGAACGCCGTCTGGCTGAGTACGAGATAAAGCGCAGCCAGATGGAAGCGCAGACATCCGGACTGGCCGCGAAGGAACACGCACTCGACGAACAGCTGGCACAGTTCAGCGAGCAGGAACGCCAACAAGTCGAGAGAATTGAAGAGGCGGGGCGCCGGGTCGCCAATCAAGAGCAAAGTTTGCGCGAAGGTGAATCTCAGGTTGCGCAGCTAAACGAGAAAGAGCATTCGCTGCTGGCTCAGACGGAAGAGGCGAAGCGCTCGGAGCAGGAGCTGTTAAAGCGCATCGTTGAGGTCGAGTCACGATTTGTCGAAGCCACCAAAAAACGACAACAGGCCGAGCTTCAGGCAAAGGCCCAGGGCGAGCGAGAGGAACGCCTGAACGCAGAGGTCGAAGCCCTACAGGCGGCCGAGGCTGAACAGAATGAGCGCATCGCGCAAATGGCGTCGCGTATTCCCGAACTTGAGGCGGCGCACCGGGCGGCCACAGAGACAGCAGAGAAGCACGGTCAGCAAGAGCAACAACTCGTTTCAGCGCTGGACGTTTTACGCGATCAGCAACAGGAACAAACTCGAAGGTTGGACGAGATTCACGCTGCCCTGGCGGTGCAGGTTCAGGCTTGCTCTCGACTGGACGCCGAAATCCAGCAAAACGTCGAAAAAGAAAAAGAGTTGTTGACTCAGATCCGCGATCTTCATGCGGCAAAGACAAAAGGCACTAATCGGGTCGAGCAAGTCTCAATAGATCTACGTGCGCTCGCCGAGTCGCGCAATTACAGCGAAACCGAGTTGCGTCGACGGAGCGAAAGAGAACAGCAGCTTAACGCCGAGATCGAGGCCTTGCGCGTCGCTGAAACTGAGCAACTGAAGCGAATCGCCGAAACCGAAGCGCGACTGAGCGAACAAGAGCAGACGCGGCAAGCGGCGCGGGCCCGCGCGACGGAACTCGCTGAAACAGAACTGGGACTGCGCGAGGAACTGGCATCACTTACGGCGGCGGAGGAAGAGCAAGTCGCGCGTTTGAATTCGATTCGCGCACAAGTGGATGACAAACAGGCTACGATTCAATCGACCGCTATCCACGCCGAAAATGAGTTTGCCATCGGCGGCGACGCTGCACGACTGGCGGCTCCGGAAGACGCCCGGCATCTTGCGGAAGCTCGCGTCAGTGATTTGGCCCAGCAGGAAGAGCAGTTGAATGAGCAACTGGCATCTTTGCGTGCCAACGAAGAAGCGCAAATGGCCAGAATCGACGACCTCAAGTCGCGAGTGCGTGAACAAGAAGAAGCCCTCCGTCATGTGGTGAACGAAGCGCAACGACAGGCGGACGATGAAGAATCGCGCATTGCGGAATTGCAAAGAGTGCGCGCCCAAACAGAGATGCAAGCTCGCGAACGCGCGGCGAGAGCGGAATCACTGGCACACGAAATCAAGGCTCTCGAACCTGTTGAATCCGACGCCGTTCTGGAGTTGCTGGAGGAAGAGCATCCTGCGAACGTTAAAGGCATCGCACCGGTGGTCGCTCAGCCTTCGCTCGTTTCTAATCATGAAGTAAAGGAGATCGCGCCCATCGAAGTGCCGTGGCTGCAAATCGATCTCGACCATACGGACAATGGAAATGGCTCATCGGCTGCGACTCACGAAACGCTGTCGCCATCAATCGTTTTGCCGGGATTGGAACCTGCTTCGGCGGAGGCCAATGCTTCGGCAGGACTTTCGTCTAATGACGAATCGGCAATTTCGGGTCAAATCCTGAACTTACTAAACAGCGGTGCGTCCACCGACCGCGCGGCGGCCCTGGCGGACCTGACCGACGTTGGCGGCGAGGAAGCCTTCGACTTAATCACGAATTGTTTTGACGATGCGGCTGTCGAAGTTCGCAACGCTGCGGCCCGCGCGCTGTATGATTTGAATCCCGACCGCGCCGCTTCATTCACTCGCGCGCTCCGCGAAGCAACGCCAGAACGCCGGCGCAAGATTGGCGCTGCCATCGCTGGATCAGGACTGGCAACCAATGCCATCAACAGTCTGAGTGGCGAAGGACGCGAGCGCACTTACGATGCTTATTCGCTGTTGTTTTTGATGGCGAAATCTGGCGAGGTGTTCCCGCTGATGCAGGCCATTACCCGGCATTCCAATCTGGATGTGCGATTGACTTCGATTAAGCTGCTGGCGCTGAGTAATCAGCAACAGGTGCTCTCGTCGCTGCGTCATTTGGCTGCGCGCGAAGCGCTGCCGCCAGAAGTTCACTCAGCCGTCATGGAAGCGATTTATTCGATTAGCACCCAAGCGCGCGAACACGCGCCGTCACTGGCTTAGTACACTCAAACAGCATTAGTTTCGAAACGATCGGTCAATGCGATCGAGCTTGCGCAGCAATCCGGGCCACGTTAGCGCAGCACCCTGACCGGCCGTTACCGCGCCCATTTGTTTGGCGGTCAGATTAATTATGTTGTCCGGAACGTAGTGCAACTCGCCGCCGCCAGATTGTGCCAGTATTTGGATCCGGCAGGCGCGCTCAAGAATGTACATCGACAGAAACGCTTCAGCCGCTGACGTACCGATGGTAAGCAGCCCGTGATTGCGAAGAATCATGTAGTTTTTGTCGCCGAGATCAGAGACTAAACGCGGCTTCTCTTCTTCATTCAGCGCCAGGCCTTCGTAATCGTGATATGCGAGCGATGCGAGCGGAAACATCGCCTGCTGTGAAATCGGAAGCAAACCTTTTTCCTGAGCCGAGACGGCGATGCCAAAGTCTGTGTGCAGATGCATCACACAGAGCGCGTCCTCGCGCGCGGCGTGAACCGCACTGTGAATCGTAAAGCCTGCTGGATTGATGAAGTAAGGCGAGTCCGCGACCTTGTTACCGCTGAGGTCGATTTTCACGAGACTCGATGCGGTGACTTCTTCGAACATCATCCCGTACGGATTCAGCAGAAAATGATGTTCGGGACCGGGCACGCGTGCGGAAATGTGCGTGAAGATCAGATCGTCCCAGCCGTAGAGAGCTACTAATCGATAAGCCGCCGCGAGATCGACGCGCGTCTGCCACTCGGCTTCGGAAATCTGGTCGCTGATTGATATCGGTTTGGGTGTGGCACTCATTGAAATGGGAACGCGATATCCTGCGTTACAGAACCGCGACCGGTAGGGAGCGGGATAAAGACTCAAGGCTGAAAAGCGCGTTCTTCACTAGAACTTATGTAATGTGCATGTTGGGCGCTTATCCCGCTCCCTACCGGTCGCGGTTCTGTAAACGCATCCTACTTGAACTCAAACGACTTCAAATAGTCGTTATATGCCTGGTCCCACTTGGCAACTGTATTTGCAGGCCCGATGAGTTTGACGAAGTAGTTCCCTTTCGGAGTCTCGATCACCGCGCCGCGCAAGCGGTAATTGGCGTTGTTGTGGCGATCACCACTGCCTGGCGACATCTCGGCGGTGTAAATTCCCGTCACGTCAACTGTCGAGACCTTCAGGCCGTTGATAGTTTGGTCGGCGGTCTTTGCTTTGTCCTTGGACGCAGAGCCATCTGGTTGCTGCATCTGTCCAACCCAACGATCAATGTTCGCCTGGGTGGCACCACCCTGGCTCGCTCCGAAGTAAAACACCGCGAGCGAAGCATCTTCGGGATCGCCGTCCGCTTTCGGCAGCTTGTATTGCGCTACGCGCATGTTCGACGAAGGCTTCTCCGTCGTCCACGCGTCAGGAGCTTTGAAATGCAGCTCGCCGTTGGCCGGCAAATTGGATTGGTTCTGAGTCAGGCTGGCCCTGCTCGAGCATGCGACAAACAAAATTGCGCTTGCCAATGAAAGAGCGGTGTAGATTTTTCGATTCATAAGTGCCTCGGCAAAAGAATCTACACCCAGCGGAGTGGTTGGGCAAAGCCAGGCACATCAGACGCGGAGGGAATGTCTTTGCGTAACTTAGCGTCTTCGTGCCTTGGCGTAAAATCATGTCTCAGGAATCCATAGTTCACGCCAAGAAGCAAAGCCACCAGTGGACTACTGGCCGGTATATAAAGTTCTCTCATCGACAAAACACAGGCCGTTGCCCCAAGGGTCTTCGCAGTAAAATGAGATTTCACCCCAAGGTCGTTTCAAGATTTCGCCGGCATTCTGATCGTGATAACGATCCTTTGCCAGACAATCAAGCGCCTGCGCGCGCTCAAACACCTCTTCCAAATTATCGACGGCGAAATAGATGTAGTCCGGCGTCGGCTGTGGCGTTTCGCCTCCTTTAGCGACGTCGACCAGCGCGAGAATCATCGGGCCGCAATTGAAGTAATGACGCGAGCCGCGCGGAATCGGAATTCCCGGATCATCCAGCAGCGTGGAATAAAACGCGGCTGCGGCTGCGAGATCTCCGACCTGCAATGCGATGCGAAACATTCTTGGTGCGCCCATAATTTTCCTCTCTGCTTCTGCCGTTGATTCTCCGACGGTTTGTACTTGCGATGCGATGTACCACACGTTATCGAACGGGTCTTGAATCGACCCCATGCGTGCCCCGTGCGGCTGTAGCTTGGGCGGATCTTTCGCGATTGCGCCTTCAGCTTTCACCGCGCGTTCGTACCACGCGTCAACATCGTCAACGTACATCATGAAGACCGAAGGCATCGGCTGCCACTCATCGTGCGCCTCACCCATTTCGATCACGGAAGTGCCGACGCGCATTGAAGCGTAACGAACGACGTCGTCGGGTGAGCGGTGCACCAGCAGTTCCTCGGCGCCGAATGCTTCTTTGAGAAAAGCGATCATCTTTGGCGCGCCAACTGGCTGGAGCGAAGGCATCAAATTTGGCTGCCCGCGCGGAACAAACGACTCGCCCTGATGCGTCGCGACAAACCATTGATTGCCGCCGGGATCGCGAAATCCGCACTCGCGATCACCGTAAGGCCGACTCGCGGGCGCAGAAGTGTTCGTTGCTCCCGCTTGTACGGCCTTTTCATATATCGCATCCACGTCCTCCACGTAGAGATGGATGTATGTCGGGAGTGGCGTCCCCTTCCACTGCGAGCCCTCGCCGCCGCCGCCGACCATGATCATTGACCCGCCAATGTTGTATTCGGCGTGGAACCCTCCCTGCGATCCCAAGCCATGGATTTGACCAGTCACGCCAAACGTCTGCTGGAGAAACTCAGCTTCGGCGTGAACATCGGGCACGACCATGTACGGAGTGACGGTGCGAAATCCCTCACGCACGCCGCTTACATTTTCCGGAGCTTTCTTTGTTGCAGTACCCATCGCTGCTTCCCCTTCCAGTTCTCTTTGCAAGCGCGCTTTGAATTCGTCGCGCGGCAGACCGCGCAACTCGACCGCGATGCCGAGTAATTCGGCGACGCGTTCATCGACCTCCGCCGGCAGCACGCCGGCCGCCGCCATCATCGCGTCGATTGCTTGATCGAGTTGCTCTGTTAAATCAAGCTCTCTCATTGATTTCTTTCCGTGTTTTCTCTGTGTCCTCTGTGGTAATTTTTTGCCGTAGGTTCTGCAGCGCGCGAAATTGCAACTGCTTTATCGCGCCTTCACTGCGCCCGAGCTCCGCCGCGATTTCGTTAATCGACTTCTCTTCGGCAAAACGCATTCGCACCACGCGCCGCTGATCGTCCGGAAGTTCATCGACTTTGCGAATCACCCAGCTGCGCCGCTCGCTCTCTTCGAGGTCAGTCTGTTGCGTTTGCCGCGAGCTCGATTGCGTAAGTCCCCCGACCGTGAGCGAGGACTCATCCACACGGATGCCATCCTTCGCCTGACGCTTCGTCCGATCCGCAATCACATTCGACGCAATGCGCAGGAGCCACGCGCCGAATGGCGCGCCGGTCCATTTGAATCGATCAATGTTCGCCAGCGCTTTTCTGAAAACTTCACTGGTTAAATCCTCAGTCGCGGGGCGCTCGCGAACGCGGCGCGCCACATACCCATAAACCAGCTCGAAGTATCTTTCGTACACGTCTCCGAAACACGCGCGATCCTGCTGCGCCGCCTCGATTAAGCGTCGCTCTTCCGTCTCGTCCAACTTCCCGAGACGCACTTTCTTTGCAGGTTCGCTGCCCGCCATTGTTCTTCCAATTGTATAAACTGTGAGCGAGGAGAAAGGTTACGGCGCACGTACTCAGTGTTTTTTCTTTTTTACGCGGCTCTAATGAGCTTCAGTCCCGTGGTTAACTGTTAATGGGACGAATCTTAACGGTCGGCTGGCATTTCGACTGGAGCGTCTGGAAATTCTAACCTCAGATCTCGCCAGCGACTACTGCGTGTCTGCGATAGCACGAACAATGCTTTCCTTGTGTTTAGCATCTCGCATCCGTTCGAATCGCGAGTACTTAAGTTCTTTGTCGATCGTATACGGGAGCACGCGCTCAACCCATCCCGGATCCACCAGTTCTACATTCTCAGAAAAGATCAGAGCAGATAGAAAACAGTGATCAGCTCCTCCTCCAGCGTCTTCATTGTAAGATGTCTTCTGCTTCCATCCAGAGACAACTTGCCGCACGAAAGCGTGGGCGAGTGATACAGGTAGCCTCATGGTTCCAACTTCCAACATTTCCATCGCGCTGTGTGGATGCACATCCCAGTACGCGATCATCACCGGGACCAGTTCCTGCACAATGGCTTTCCACTCCTGCGCATCTTCTGTTTGCTCGAGTTCTTTACATAGCCTGCTTGCTTCGCTGCGCACTTCGTCGTTTGTCATTTGTTCCTCCTTAAGTCCTCCTTAGTCAGTGGATCGGCGGGTCGTGACTTATAGAATTGAAAACTTCAAATGATTGGCGGTCAATCCGTACAAGTCTCCACCATCTCCCATTTCCTTCTGACGGCGGTCGAAACACCAAAATGCACTCGCCAACCTTAATCGTGACGCGAGGCCTCACCGCGGCAAAATGCGCATTACTCGAATATGCATGGACGGCAAACTCCAGCACAACGGAGTCCGCATTCTTCCAGGTGATGATTTCAGCGTCACCACCCATCCTTACGTCGTTGTTCAATTGTGCCTCGCAGCCCTGAAGGAGAGCGTTGACGTGACTGTAATGAACGTGTTCCCGATAACCATCGGAGTCAGACACCCAACAATGCAAGTCGAGATCTACGTTGGATTGCCATGAGAGGCTCACTTGTCCGGATCGTTCTATATTCCAGACTGAGCCTGCCGTGGTCTTCTCGTCTTCCGTCGGCGTTGGAGCCAGGGCAGCTGACGGAACTATTGAGCGAACGATGCGCGCAAACGGGAACAATGAGGCCGTGGAGTCAGGTCTAAAATTGCCGATAACCTCAGTGCGACTCCTGAGCGCCGGTTCAAGTTCAGTTACTCTCTCTAATACGGACCGCGAGGTCGGGCCGTAATTTACGAGCAGAATGAACGCTTGCGGATGGGTCCTTCCGTAATCAACCAGTGCATTCGCAAAGTTCTGCCGGTTCTGACGAAGATACTGTTTACATTCAACCACCAGCACCGCAGAATTAGCGTCAGATGTGGGTTCGCGGAGCACTGTATAGTCAGGTTGAATTCCGCCTTTACGTCCTTTGCCTATTAGGTTTGATCCTTTGGTGCGAAGCTCACACCAAACATGCAAATTTTCATCATTCGATAATCGGAGCGTTGCGAGATGTGAACCACCGAAGGAAAAAACGATTGTTCGATTAACAGCATGGACCCGGACGAGGGGCCCCAACGTCTTCATGAGGTGGATTCCAACCCAAACGGAGTAGAATTCTGAGCGTCGGCTCCATACCGGGAGATTGAAGATTTCCAGGAGTTGTTCAATCAACACGGTAGTCTGAACGTCCGTCGTCTTGACGTTGCGAAATAGATCTCGAAGCCGGTCGAGCAGCATCTCGTCCCTCGAGTGTAGGAGGTAGGCGCCGCGAACAATTGTTCTGACGTCTTCGCGCGTGAGCGTCGTGGCCGCGTCATTCTCCGAAAACACTACCAGCGTAAGAAGCTGCCAAACCCTTTCAAGCAGAGAGCGTAGTTCTTCATTGGCAACAGTCGGCGGAGGAGGTAACGGAAGTATCCGCAGAGTATTACCCGTGCTTCGTTCTAACCATTCAACTAGATCCGACTCTGAAGGCAGCAATTCAGTCCAGGTCGATCCGATCATCCGATAAGTAATTCCCTGCGCGATGAATGCATGTCTGATCTGCAGCGCCTGAAGTTCATCGACTTCGTCTACTTTAATTGTGGTGAGAACTTGGCTAAAGCTCTTTTCCCAATCCCGAAAGTTCCTGAGATCAAAATCAAAATTTTCGGATAACTTGTCGAATTCAAAACGGAAACTGAGATTGTCGCCGGTCGCCCGCGCACCCGCCTGCGCGAAGAAGGCAAGAATGTCTTTCATCATTTTTGCGTAAGGCGCGATCAAAAAGATGAAATTGATAATCAACGTTTCAATAGTGATCCCGTTCTGCTCTAGCGCTTCGGCAAAATTAGTCGGTGAAATTCCGAGATTTGACGCCAACTCTTCCACGAGCGGCTCGTCATAGACTTCCACGTCCAGTCCCGCGTTCGTAACGATGGCCCGCCAAACGTCACTCGTGCTCGTGAGAATTGCTTTCTTCATCATTCCGTTGCGATTGGGGCACGACGCCTTCCAGCTGGCGTTTGGAACATACGGTACATAGTTCCGTGCTTCAGCCAATATGAAGCGCAAACACATCTCGCGACCGTCGAGGACGCGCGGTGAAATCAGAACTGAACCGTGGTCCCAGCGCTATGGCGCTAGGCCACATTCAAACGTCCGTTAACGCGGACTTAATGGCCGGTTGCGAGGAACGGGCGGATTCTAGCACGGATTGTTGCAAGCGAGACAAGGATCTCTAGGAATCCATCTCGTGCCAGATGCGCACGTGACGCGTCTCAGGCAGCAGGATCGACCCGACGAGAAAGGTCACTCCGGCCACTGAGATGGGATACCACAACCCTGAATAAATGCTTCCGGTTTGCGCCACGATGCTCAATCCGATCAGCGGCAGGAGTCCGCCAAAGACGCCGTTGCCGATGTGATAAGGCAATGACAGCGAGGTGTAACGGATTTTTGCGGGGAACGCCTCGACCAGATAGGCAGCGATGGGACCGTACACCATGGTCACAAAGATCACCTGTACGAAGACCAGCAGAATCAGTTTCCAGGCCACACTGCTGTGAAATAGATTTCCCAAACCTGTGTACGTCAGTACTTCTTTCGCGGGCTGAAGAACTCCATTAACGGATGTTTGCGGCGTGAGATTGATGGCGCCGGTCACGGCATTCCGTTGCGATACGGCGGTGACGACCTGTGACCCGGCGGCGGCTTGCATCGCGTGATAAATCGGCAAGTAGCTAAGCGCGGCGAGCAAACAACCGAGCATCATGATTCGCTTGCGCCCAAAACGATCCGATAACGCGCCGAACAAAACGAAAAACGGAATCCCAAGCAAGAGCGCCGTGGCCACGATGTAGTTCGCCGAGGTCGTGTTTACTTTGAGAATCGTCTGCAAGTAGAAGAGCGCGTAAAACTGTCCGGTGTACCAAACTACGCCCTGGCCCGCGGTCGCACCGAACAATGAAATCAAGACACGCTTGAGATTCTCCCAGCGCGTGAACGCTTCCTTCAATGGCTGGGCCGACGTCATCCCCGTCGACTTGATGTGCGTGAAGATCGGCGATTCTTTCATGCGCAGGCGGACGTACAGCGAAATGCCTACCAGGAATACCGACAGGATGAAGGGCAGACGCCATCCCCAGGAAGCGAACGCTTCTCTGCTCATCAGGTTCTGAGTGACGAGGATAACGAGAAGCGAAATAAACAAACCGAGCGTCGCGGTAATCTGTATGAAGCTGGTGAAGAAGCCGCGCCGCTCATCGGGCACATGCTCGGCAACGTAAACCGCCGCGCCACCGTACTCGCCGCCCAGCGCCAACCCCTGCAGCACGCGGATTAACAACAGAATAATCGGAGCGGCCACGCCATGCTCGCGTACGTCGGGAGAAAACCGATGAGCGCCGTGGCGCCACCCATAATCAGCAGCGTGACCAGAAAGGCGTACTTACGTCCGACCAAATCGCCGATGCGGCCAAAGAAGAGTGCGCCAAACGGCCGCACGACAAAACCGACTGCGAAAGTCGAAAGATAGGCGATGAGCGCGAGAGTGTTGTTGCCTTGCGGATAGAACAGCGGCGCGATGATCGTAGCCAGACTTCCGAAGATGTAGAAGTCATACCACTCGATCATCGTGCCGACTGAAGATGCGCCGATGATTTGCCAGATGCGAGTTTCTTTAATCACTCAGGGCGAGCTTTTTCACTTTCGTGGCAGCATTCCGGCGAGCATTTCGAACGAATCGTGCACGGCGCCGAATGACACTTCAAGTTGCGCGTCGGTGCCGCGCTTCGCGTCTTTGCTCAGACGTTCAAGCGCCGTCTTGAACTTCTTCAGTTCCGCACGAAACTCTTCGACGCTTTTTCCAGCCGTACCCTTCGGCACTCCAAGACGAACAACCACTTTGCCGCGACGCACCGACTCGCCCGCGTTCGACCGAATGCGCTGAAAATCTTTTGCGGGAAGAGCGTCGTGCTCCAAAGGGTGAAGGAGCTCGTGGAACGAGTTGTATTCCTTAACGCTGAAATGCTCCTGAGCGGCAGCGGCTGGCGTCAGCGAGAAAGCCAGCACCGCCGCGCAGGCAATTATTGAAAGTTTCTGACGTCGTTTCATGAGTTTGGTTGGTTACTAGTGAGTCGGTGGGTTAGGCGCGCGTCAACTGCCGATACTTAATTCGATGCGGCACTTCGGCCTCAGCGCCGAGACGCGCTTTGCGATCTTCTTCGTAGTCCGAATAGTTCCCTTCGACCCAGACGACTTTACTGTCGCCTTCGAACGCCAGCATGTGCGTCGCCACCCGATCGAGAAACCAACGATCGTGCGAAATAACGACAACGCAGCCGGCAAAATTCTCCAAAGCCTCTTCCAACGCGCGCAGGGTGTTCACATCAAGATCATTCGTCGGCTCATCCAGCAGCAAAACGTTCGCGCCTTCTTTAAGCATCTTGGCGAGATGCACGCGGTTCCGTTCACCGCCCGACAACATCGAAACTTTCTTTTGCTGATCTGATCCGGAAAAGTTGAAGCGGCCAACGTACGCTCGCGAATTCACCTCGCGATTGCCAAGCTTGATCGTATCCTGGCCACCCGAAATTTCTTCCCAAATGGATTTGTTTGCATCGAGCGTGCGGCTTTGATCCACATAAGCCAATTGCACTGTCTCGCCGATTTTTATCTGGCCGCTGTCTGGTGTTTCGTCGGCAGTGATCATGCGAAACAAAGTGGTCTTCCCTGCCCCGTTCGGACCAATGACGCCGACAATGCCTCCGGGCGGAAGCGCGAAAGTCATGTCTTCAACCAGCAATGTGTCGCCGTACGCCTTGCTCACCTTGTCGGCTTCGATGACGACGTCGCCGAGCCGCGGGCCCGGCGGAATGTAGATCTCCAGATCTTCGCGACGCTTGTCCGACTCTGCCGCCAAAAGGTTTTCGTAGGCGTTGATGCGCGCCTGGCCTTTCGCGCGCCGCGCTTTTGGCGACATGCGAATCCATTCCAACTCGCGCTGCAAAGTCTTTTGTCGCTCGCTCTCAGATTTTTCTTCGCGCCGCAAACGCTCCTGCTTCTGCTCCAGCCAGCTTGAATAGTTTCCTTTCCACGGAATGCCCTCGCCCCGATCCAATTCGAGAATCCAACCCGCAACGTTATCGAGAAAGTATCGATCGTGCGTCACCGCGATGATTGTTCCCGGATAGGTCTGCAAGTGATGTTCAAGCCACGCGACTGACTCGGCATCCAGGTGGTTAGTGGGTTCGTCCAATAACAGTATGTCGGGTTTTTGAAGCAGCAACCTGCAAAGTGCCACGCGTCGTCGTTCACCGCCGGACAAGACTTTCACTGGAGTATCAGGCGGCGGACAACGCAAAGCATCCATCGCCATCTCAAGTCGCGAATCCAAATCCCATGCATCCAGATGATCCAGTTTCTCTTGCACGGCGCCCTGACGCTCGAGCAGAGCGTTCATCTCGTCATCAGACATCTCTTCGCCAAACTTCGCGTTTACCTCCTCATATTCCTTCAGGAGGGTTACGGTTTCTTTCACCGCCTCTTCGACGACTTCGCGCACTGTGCGAGCATCATCAATCAACGGTTCCTGTTCGAGATAGCCGACGGTGTAGCCGGGCGAAATCACCGTCTCGCCGAGAAACTCTTTGTCAACGCCCGCGAGAATACGGAGCAAGGACGATTTTCCCGAGCCGTTCAGGCCGATCACGCCAATCTTCGCGCCGTAAAAATACGAGAGATAAATGTCTTTCAGGACGGGCTTCTTGTCATAGAACTTACTGACGCCGACCATTGAGTAGATGATTTTGTTTTCAGTGGACATGGGTTTTCGGAGCCACAGGTTACAGGGATTTCACAGAGATGGAAAAAGGCTGGAAGACGTATGGCCGAATAGTTCGGCCTCAGGACTTGAGCTGGCGCGATGCAAACGAGACTATAGCCTGATTGTCAGGGACTTACATCCCAACACGCCGGCAGAGTCAAAGTGTTGATTATTTTCGGCGCATCCGAGTCGCCCGTTCCAATAAACACCCTACTCGGAGTCCATTCACGTAGAACCTGATTGACGATCCTAGTGGCCTGAGTTCGAATACTTGGTCTGGCCTTTACAGGGACACGTTCATCAATACCTTCACTCGAATAGTCCAGAAACTTACGCTGGCAAAGGTGGAGGCTGCCACTGAGAATTTGTTGATCTCTAAACGAAAGAACGATGGAAAGCGAAGGTTGATCTGGATTGATGTAAATACCGCATGCGGATTCCGTTGCCCATGCAGGGTCCGTTAAACGCGTGACGACCGGTGGTTGCAATGTTCGACTAAAGGCCGTTCGGCAGCTCGGACAGTGCTCAACGGCTAGGGGCTGGTCTATCAGTGCCAGTTTTACCTTGGGCCCAATCGTAGCAAGCTCATCGAACACTTCGTCAGTCAGCCGATCAAGATCGCCATCAAGCAAGTGAAACGATCTCTTGTACTCGATTCTTTCGTCGGGCCATTGCATTACCATCTGGAGTGAATGAATTAGTTCCTCGCTCCCGAAAGCCGAAAGGGTTGCTATTACTCTTGGATTTGGCTGATTGGCTTCTACTACAAAGGCTTCCCACGAATTCTTAAGCCGAAGAATTTCCTTTGCATCCAACTCAAGATGATTCACCTGTGACTCGTATTCATCGGGTCGATGATGTCGGTCGTGATCCTCGACGCAAAGCACAGCCAAATTCTCATCGATTGTATTCGATGAGTTTCCATCGATATGGTGCAGGTGAAACCCAATGGTCCGTCGCTTGCAAACGCAGCAATGAAGGGCGTTTGCCTGAAGCAACCTTTCCTTTTGTGGGGAAGTTGGATTCTTGCGCGTCATTGTCGCGTGTTAGGTACTGAAATTCAGCTGATGCCCGCGTACCTATCTTGGTCAAATTGCATTCGGCAAGTCCACAAGCTTCTGTGCTTCATTCACGTTCTCCATGAATGAACCGCCGCCTTCCATGTTCAGCATCTTCACGATGTCGGACAGGTCGGCATACTGCACGACTGCTTGGGATGCTTGGTTAAGTTCGATCATTCTCGACGAGCTATGATATTCCACTCCCCATCCCTCAGATAAACCGCCGTGGCTCGAATTCGCCTCTCTTGAGATTGGCACGATTCGCAGATACGCGAAGCCCTTCAGGCGCGCGACTCGCCGATTCATGATGTGGTCTAGAACGAAACCAGTTAAGTCGACATCCGGGAATCCGCGGATGTACGCGCGCCGGTAAGCGGTGTAGTCGACGTGAACCCACACTTGCCTCGGGTAATGCAGGATTGTTGCGCCAGGGTGAAGCCAGATGCCCAAGCGGTCATCTGGTTCATCTGGTTCGTACGCCTCAACGAGCAGTGCTTTACTCGGCGAACCCCTTGCGAGCGGCGTGAGAATTCTACCGACATATGTCTCGATAGCGTTCGTGTCTCGGGCGGCGATTGGTATGTACAAGCATGGCAGCAGACCGGACTGCTGCGGGATACGCACGGCGTGCTGATCTATCGGTCTGCAAGTCATAGTGCGCTTGAGGACGCTATAAGTCACAAGCGACTCTGGGAGTCTCGCGCCGCCCAGCTACGAGCCGAAGGCGGAGCGCTTCGACGCGTTGCGTCGGATGATTTTAGCCGTCGCTTTCAAGCCACGGATTGTAGTCCGACAACACGCGATTCGTCGCGTCAGCGACGGATGATTCATCGCGTCGCTAAGCGACGCGTGAATAAACTGCCGTAATTGTTCCCGGCCTTGAAAGGCCGGGCTAAACTCAGATCGTCGGCTCTGCGACGAATTAACTTCATTTCTTGTCCGCTTCCAAAAGTCCAACGCTGGATCGAATTCACTTCGAGCATACCTGATTTTCCCCAACAGTCATCCGCAAGGCGGGAAACAACCGTCGCTACCCTCTTTTCTTATCGGGCCTCGGGAAAAAGCCGGGTTGCGGTTTGGGGTCCTGCGGGAAATTGGGTTTCGACTTCTGAGCGGGGTTGGCGCGTTCTAATTTATCTTTTCTTATTTCTTCCAACCGACGCTTTTTCGCGCGCTTATTCATGAAGAGATTATACCGTAGAAGAAATCGATCGCTTCAGCGCACGCGTGAGTCGCCTTTCGGATCTCGTCACGCAGTTGGAATGAACGTTCTGCAAGCTCCCTCACCGTCGAGGCTACCGCCCTGATTCGTGAAACCCGTGGGTCTTTAACCTCTTGACCGATATCTTGAGAAGTTTTTTCAGCGTCGGCAGATCGACATCCGAGAGACGCTTGATGTAAAGACACGACTTGCTGGTCGTGTGTTTGCCGAGCTTCTTGAAGAGGTCGGCGTGTTCTTCAAAGCCATACCACAAGACATACAGTGTGAGGTTCTGTTTCCGGGGCGAGAACCCGAGGATAGGCATGTCCCCTTCACGCCCGGTGGCGTATTTGTAATGGTAACTGCCAAAGCCGACGATGCTGGATCCCCACATCTTCGGCGGTTCGCCGGTAGCTTCACTCATTAACTTTGAAATCACGGCGCAATCGGCGCGCACCTGCTCGTCCGGCTGGCTTCTAATAAACTTGTCCACACTAAGCTTGGTAGGTTTGGTCTTTGCTTCCGCCATTGTTCCTTCGAGGCTTATCCGCAGATTACGCGGATTACACAGATTAGCGAAACCAGGAAACGGACCAGCAGAATCAGTTTCTATGTTGTTCTTTTGATTGCGCTAAAGCCAGTACTCCAGGACGCGGGCCATCTCCCAGGCGCAGCGCCGAAGTTGATTGTCGAGGTCGGTCGTTCTGCCTTTCGTCCTTGGAGGCAGTGGGGTCCCGTGCTCGTTCGTCTGGACGATCTTTTTAGGATCGACAGTGAACTGGCGCACGACTTCGCCGGTTCCCGGCATCAACAAGACGTAATCGATGTGTTCGACGGTGATGATTGTACGTAGATTCGCAGTGTCAACATCCATCGTTTCCTTTATTTCCATCCACACGACATAGTTGTCGGTTTCCTGCTTCGCGCGCGCGATCGCCTGCTCGCGTATCATCTTGCCGCCATTGAGTATTTGAGCCCGCAGCTTTAAAAAGTCGAACATGAACTTCATCTCATCCCGCACCTCGCCCACGTCATCGCTCCAATAAGACTTGCCGCCCTCAAGTTTCGTCTTGCCGGTGACGATGAAGGCCTTTGGATGAAAGGCTGTGAGCGTTTGCGCAGGCGTGGGCGATGGGTTACTTGAAGTTGTTTCCGTCGATGCCGGCATTGCCGGTGAGGGTGATGGCCAAGGTGCGGGCGTTTTGCGCCGGCCGGATTGCGCGACATGAATTTGCGCCGCGGCGAGCACAGTCACAAGGATTACCATCGGACGAATGAATCTCATATCAAAGAGGTACCAGTTCCGTCGTCGTATCTCTTCGCTTCTTTTCTTTGAAGCCCTCGACGAATACACGCGAGCCGGGCGTGGGAAACTTCTCCGCGTAGGCTTTATCGACGAGTTTCTTCAGCCGCTCACTGCGCGTGAAGACGGGCCGAACTTTGATTTGTTTGCCGTTAACCTCGATGACTCCGCGGGGATCTTCGCGGAAAGTTCGATACCAGCTTCGCTCTTTCAGGCTGTACGACCGGACAAACACGCGCCCCTCGACGACCACCGCCCAGATGCCGATGATGCGATGTGGTTTTGCGCCCGCGCGAATACCGAGAATCTTCGCGTCGTGAATAGCGTCGACAGTTTTCTTTGGAAATCTCTTTGGGCTATTCATGGATGATTTCGTTATCGAGAGTCAGCCGGCCGATTGCACCGCGCGCGCCTGCACTCCAACCGAACCAGGAATGCGGTGCGAAACTGAACGTATCAAAACCCGGACCCGGCAAACTGCTCCACGTGTGACCGTCGTCGCGGGAAATATCGCCGCCAGATGGTCCGAGGGCAATCAGCGTCGTCGTGCCGGGAACATAAGCAACCACCGAGCGAAAACCCGAAAGACCTTTTATAAGTTTCCACGTCACACCACCGTCATTCGTGATCGCGAGATTGTCCGTTGCTTCCTTTTCTTTTTGATAATCGCCACCGACGACGACGCCGTGTTTCGCATCGCGAAAGGCGATTGAAAAAATTCCGGACGATTGAGTCGACTTGATCGGCGTCTCGAAAACGTTCCAGCTTCGCCCGCGATCGGTGGTGCGCAGGACGCGAGCGCGCTCGGCAGAACCCAAACCGATCCAGGCGTAGTTCTTGCCATACACAGCGATGTTGGTGCCGCTCGCCGCAAACGCTCCTTCGTTTACCAACGCAGGCGGCAACTTGTTCGGCGCGACTCGCGTCCATTGCCTACCACCATTCGAAGTAATCAAGACGTAGAACTGCCGATCGATTGAATCGCCAATCACGATCCCGTGATTAGCATCCCAGAACGACATTGCATCGAGAAAGGCCTTCGGATCGTCGTTGCGAAATTGCAGCGTCCAGGTCATTCCGCGATCGACCGTCTTGTAAATGCGCGACGCCGCGCCGTTGCCGATACTGAGAACGTATGCGGTTTTCTCATCGATCGCATCAATGTCACGAAAATCCACCACATCTGCCGTCACCGTGATTCGCTGCCACGTTTTGCCCCCATCGTCAGTACGCAGCACGGTACTGCCCGATCCGCTGGCCCACGCGACACGATTGTTGACGGCGCTGACGCCGCGCAGACGCGCGCTGACCCCACTGGTTTGAAGTGTCCACTGAGGTATCGCGGCCGCCAAAGTTAAGAGGACTGCGAATAGTGCGTTCATTTTTGATTGGAAGTTTCCGAATCTGAGTGTCGCCTGACCACAGTAATTTGCAACACCCGTTCGAATTAAGGAGCCTGATAAATCAGGACGCGCTTTCGACCGCTGCGTCCGATGAAATAACCAACCGCAGCTCCGGCGCCGGCGCCCAGCACTGCGAGCCCGGCAGTCACGGCATGATCGAGCTTGTCAAAGCTATCGCCGCTGCTGCCTGCCAGACCAATCGCCGCACCCGCGCCGGCTCCGACGCCCATTCCGATCAGCGTTGCCTTGGTCGCGGATTTTTTTGTCACGTGGTGAACGCTGAAGATTTCATCTCGCTTCACATCGACCGGTTTGCCTTTTACCGAAAGCGACAACGCGCTATCTGAAACCGCGGTGAACTTCCCTTCGACAGTTTCACCGCTCTTCAACTTGACGGCTAGACGGTCGCCGGTTGGAACAGCGCTGACGGCCGACCAGTCGCCAGTTGTTTGTGACGCGCCGTTCGCTTGGGCAAATACGCCTATCGAGGAAGACAACGCTGCAGCAATAAGAACCACAGTGACGAATTGCTTTTCTATGGTGCGCATAGGAGTTCCCTTTCCGAGGTGTAGTCGTCGAAACAATCGACTGAGAAGCGGCTGACTCTATTGTCGTGAGTTGACTCGATAGCGCCACACGGTTTGTTCACCGGCCACGAGAAACTCCGAAGCGTCCGAAGAATCAGCGGGTGGCAGCACGACAATCGCATGGCTCGCTTCAGGCAAAACCTCCTGATAAACCAATTCACCAGAAGCTGTAAAGACGTCCAAGACCGCCCGGTCGATAGCCGCAAACTCACTAATTACTGCCAGATACTTTTGAATCTTTCCTGAAGTTAGCCAGACACCGCTTGATTTGTAAACGCTGGTGCCGTGAAATTCTTCTCCGTTGGGCCCTCGCTGCACCGTCTCAGGAAACTCGCTCAATGGTGCATTGAACTGGGCTACTGTCTTTCCTTGCAAGTCGATCAGCCAAAGACTGTTGTCCTGCACACTCAGTATTACGGGCTGCTTCTGTCCGGGCATCTGACAAAGCGAAAATTTGCCGAGATAAATTGGGATTTCCAAATTCTTGATGACGCGCCCGGTAGCATCGCGAACTTTCAAAGTGCCTCCCGCGGAAACGATCTCGTTCTTGCCATCGCCGTCTGTATCAATCACTTCGATCTGTGAGCCGCTATATTCCTCTGTCAGTTGCGACCTTTTATTTCCTCCCTTGTCAAAGACCTCTATGCCGTTCCAACTAACAACCAGCTCTGCGATGCCGTCCCCATCCAGATCTCCGGCCGTCAAGTCATCGATGGAAGTCTTCTCTTCGGTAAACTTTCCGTAGGTCCATAATAATTTTCCCTGATGATCGAATAGGCCGCCCCCATCCAAGCTCCCACGCATCAGGTATTCTGAGATGCCGTCACCTTCAAGATCAACCACCTTCACGTCACCCAGCATTGTTTGTTCTTTGTCGAAGGGAATTGGGCCAACCTTTTCTCTCACCGTGCGGAACTGAAAAACTGTGCGGGCATGTTGGACGCCATTAAGGTCGAACACGCGCACTCCGAAATTCCCGGCAACGATAACGTCCAGACCCGGACTGGGATCAAATTCACCGACGGCCACGTCGTCGATGCGCCCAATGCCCTTCACACTCTCAAGCCATGTGGTTTTGGCAAAGTTATTCCTGGTCAAGAAGCCCTTACCAACAACAACACGCGGCTCCTTCAAAGCATCAGGCGTTGGCGGTGGTTGGTATCCCAAGGACGGGCGAGTCAAAATTGTGTAAGCAGCCCAAGCGAAAAGGGTGCCTCCTCCAAGTAAAGCAAGGCAAACGCTTGCGACAATTATGACAGTGGTTCTGGTACGCAGAAGTTCGTTTCTCCGTTGGAGGATCGGCTACATCAATCGCCGATGATCTACCATCAGGCATCGATCCTGCACAACCTTGATGCCGGCTTTCGCCAACTCCTCGGCAGCAACCGAATGACTGATGCCCAGTTGCATCCAAACGGATTTGGGTTTCTTTGCGAGCAGGTCTTCGAGATGCGGCGGAATGTCCTGTGGACGGCGAAAGATATTCACCATGTCTACTTCTTCAGGGATGTCACTGACGCGTCGATAAACTTTCTCGCCGAGAATCTCCGTAACGTCCGGGTAGTAAACCGGAACCGGAATGATCTTAAACCCGAAGTTGTGCATGTACTTCGGAACATAGAAGGCGGGTTGATCCGCTTGCCCTTCCGTTTTGATCCCGAGCACTGCGATGGTTTTCGTCTGCGATAAGAGTTCGCGGATTTGTGATGAGTCGTGGATGAGATTGTCGCGCCAGTTTGAAGACATGTCAGCCGCAGATTAGCGCGGATAGGCGCGGATACAAAGCACGCAGACTTACATTCTTATCTGTGTCGACCCGTGTCCATTCGGGGGCCATTTTTTTCCGCGCTGTCCCCGCAAAAAGGATGGAACTCAAAGAGTTGATCAAGGCTTCGTCACTGAAGTGACTCTCGGATTTTTTCGATTGAATTCGGCAATGAACGCGGCCGTAACCTCAACCGTAGGGAGCGCCGTGAGAATCGCCGGCAACATCTTGCTTACATCAAGAGTCATGGTAATGCCGTGTTGAGCCGCGAACTGATCCAACTCTTTGCCGATTTGCTGAGAAACCGGGCCCATGACTTCGTTGTATCGGCGCTCGTAGTCCTCCTGAAAACGCTGCTTCTTTGTGTCGAAGTCCTGTTGCAGGCGCAGGCCTTCGTCCTGCTTCGCTTGAATTGTCTTCTGATCGACAGGATTCACCTGACGGAGCTTTCGAATATCTTCGACGAGCGTGTTGATGCGCGTCTGTTCCGCTTGCAACTCCTGCTGACGCCCTCGAAATTCGTTTTGCAAGCTCTTCGCCGCATCGATGACACGAAATATCCCCGCCTTTTCATCGCTGAAGACACTCGTATCGATCACCGCGATCTTACTGGGCGGAACGGCGACAACTAAATTCGGTGTTGGCTGCTGGGTCGGTGTTGGAGAAACAGTCGGGCGCGAGAGCAGGGGTGTTGGCGTGGGTCGCGCGGGCGTTGGCGTCGATCGCACTTGACCGCAGATCGACAGCGCTGAACAACCAACGATTGACAACAAAATAAATAGTCGTTTGGTCATAACGTTTTCTCGCTTTACTGATCGAAATATCGCGCGATTGCTAAGGTCAAAAGTTCACCCCTATCGCCGCCAACACCGCCAGTACCACTGCAATGATCGCTTCACCACAAATCAGCCCCGAAGCCAGAGGGATTCGATAGGCCTTCTCAGTCTCAGGGGAAAGTTTCGCCCAGATGAGTTGCGCCACGCCCCCAAGGATGAACGTCAACAAGACGGCTGCAGTAATCAACATGCCAATGCCGATTGCGGCCGGCGACGGCACGTACTCAGGCCACTTTTCCGCCAAGACTGTCAGGAGGATGCCGACGGCGATTCCGATCAAGAGTCCAAGAAGACAACCTGGCGGTAACGCCTTGAAACCTTGGGTGAGCAGCTCAGCAAACCCAGCCCACTTCACGCTGATGGGCGACGACAGGCCCTGCGGCCCGATGCCGAATTTCGCGCGCAGCACCGGATAAACGACCGCAGTGGCGAGCGCGCCGACTGGCGCGGCGATTAGTTGCGCAATCGTCAGATTCCGCGGATTCGACTTTACGAGTTGGCCGGCTTTGAAATCCTGCATCAACGCTTCAGACGTGACCGCAATCGTGCCTGTCAATCCGCTCGAAGACATGTTTATCGGCACGTTGCCAGGTGAGATAAACGCGAAGATCGCTTGCATCATGTTCGACATCGCGCTGATCGGTCCCCAGTTGGTCTCGCCCAGCACACGCAGTCCTACAAGCATGAGCGGCAGAGAGAAAACGATCGCGATTAGAGACAAGTACATCGGAATGCCCATGCTGAAATACTGGACCACGCAGAGCACGACCGTCATGATGATTGAGCCGATGACGACCCAGCGCATCGGAAAATCTCTGTGGGCCACCCCGGTGCTGCCTCTCAGTCCGCGAAACGTCTTAATGATCAGATTCCACTTCAGCGCCAGAGACGTTAGTCCCCCGGCAACCATCAATCCTGTCGCGGGCCACATCACCCAACGCAGCGTCGCCGGATAAGTCAGCGCGGTAATCATCCCGTGCGCGAAAAGAAATCGCGGCAGGATGAACCAGCTGATCGCCGTGCCGATGGCCATTGCCAAACAAATGCGGAATCCAACCAGTAGCCCGGAGCCGAAACTCAGCAGGCTGATGTTGAAACCGATATTCATCGCCTCTTTGCCCGGGATGAACCACGTGTCGCGAATCCACTTGAAATACGTCGTGATCAGCATCAGGAGACCTGACAACAACGTGCCGATGCCGAGCGCGGCCAGCGGTCCTCTGGCTGCTCCACTATCTCGACCTTCATGCAGGACCTTGATTGTCTCTCCCGCCGCCAAGCCATCGGCATACGTCAGGTTCTCTTCATCGATGTAGTGGCGGCGCATCGGCACCGCCAAAAGAATTCCTAGCAAGCTGGCACTGCAAAGCCACAGAAAGATTTGCCACGTGTTCAGATAGATCGCGGGCTGGAGAATTCCCTTCGCGTTCAGCATGTCGAAGGCGGCGAGCAACACCGCCATGAATGCGGTTTGGCCGGCGCTGGTTCCCATCGTTTGCACGATGTTGTTCTCGCGCGCGTTTGTGTCCGTCAGCCGCAGCACGAACACCAGCGGCACCAGGGCCATGAACCCGAAGAAAGCGGAAACTACCGAAAGATTCGGCCCAAAACCCAACTTCAAAACGCAGTATGGATAAGCGCTGCCGATGATCATTGCGACCACCAAACCAACGATGATCGCGCGCGCAGTTAGCTCAGGGCCTGTCGATGTTGCTGTTTTGGACTCTGCCATCAAATCTCCGTTCGTCAGCGTTTTGACCTGCGGCTTGAAGAGAGACAAACCAAGTTAAGGCCGCGGATGCTTAGGTTGATACAAACCGAGCTTCCCTCCGCCAGGCAGCTTGATGCCGGTGAGTGTGCCCCAGGGTGGCTCCTGCACATCCGTGCACTGAATGCCCTTTGCGTCCAGCGCCTCCATTGTTTCCTTCAGATCTTCACACATCAGATAAAGCTCGTGATGATCGTTTTTGTCGCCCGGATGACAGGCGACTTCCGCCGGTGGCAGAGCGAAAATCAACCAGCCGCCTCCGACATCGACTGAACGAAAGCCGAGTACGTCCTTCAAAAAGGCACGGTCGGCATCCGCGTCTTTGCTGTAGATGATCACGTGTGCTCCGTTAATCACAGCGTTCCTCCCGTTTGTGACCGGATGTCTCCCGTCTTTATACAGCAGCAAATCAGAGTCGCAAAATAGCGTTACAGAACCGCGAGCGGTAGCGAGCGAGTCAAAGAGACAGCTTCATGCGAAGCACCAACAAACGAAGCGTGATCGAGAGTCGTGACTTTTATCCCGCTCGCTCCCGCTCGCGGTTCTGTAACAATCTCCAATTTGTTATTGTGTGCGCATGACCGGTGAATCAAAGGTAGCGGTATTCGCAGCCATCACTGCGAACTTTGTGATCGCAATTACTAAGTTTGTTGCTGCTTCCTTCACCGGAAGTTCCGCGATGTTGTCGGAAGCGATCCATTCACTCGTCGATACGGGCAATGGCGCGCTGCTCCTGGTTGGCTGGCGGCAAAGTCAAAAGCCGCCGGACGAGACCCACCCCTTCGGCCACGGGAAGGAGCTTTACTTCTGGCCGCTCATCGTCGCGATTCTCGTCTTTTCCCTCGGCGGCGGCATGTCCATCTATGAAGGCGTCACGCACATCGTTCACCCACATCGCGGCGATCCAACCTGGAACTACATCGTCCTGGGCATCGCGTTTCTGTTCGAAGGTGTTTCGGCGTTCTTCGCGTTAAAAGCCTTCCGCAAAGAATTGAAAGGCGCCGGCGCAATAGAGACCATCAAGCGCAGCAAAGATCCAACGTCATTCACGGTTTTGTTTGAGGACTCAGCCGCACTCGCTGGATTGGTCGTCGCGTTTCTGGGAATAGCGCTGGGTGAACTGCTCGACAACCCTTATTTTGATGGGATCGCGTCAATAGTAATCGGCATCATCCTTGCAAGCGTCGCAGTCTTCCTGGCTTATGAGACGAAGGGTCTGTTAATTGGTGAAGGTGTCGATCCCGAAACTCTGCAGAGTATTCGCGCGATTGCTGGGGCCGACAACGCCGTCGAGAAAGTTAGGAAGTCTCTGACAATGCACTTCGGGCCATATGAAGTGCTGCTGGCGCTTGACGTCGACTTTAAACCGCAGCTTTCGTCGCAAGAAGTCGCCCATGCTATCAATCGTCTGGAAGCAGCCATCCGCGCCCAACATCCGGAGCTGAAGCACATCTTCATTGAAGCGAAAGCGCTCAGCCAAACGTGAACGCGGATGGACACAGCTTCACAAGTTCATCGCAATACTTTTGCAACCGATGGCGCTTAGAAACGGTTTAGCATCCGTTCATTCATTGATTCTCCTTGTGAGAACTGAGACTGAAGGGTAGGGCGCCAACTTTGGGGGAGGTTGGCGCCTTTGCTTTTATGTCGGTTCAGATCCCCACCGTCTGACAGCCGAGAGGCTTGCTCTTCTCCGATTTCCATAGATAATCCGTTCCCACATGCCTGAAAAGAAAATCGCTCCTTACGGCTCTTGGAAGTCGCCCATCACGTCTGACGTAATCGTTAAGGGGTCGATCGGCCTCAGCCAGGTGAAACTCGAAGGGACGACGGCTTATTGGATTGAGATGCGACCCCCAGAAGGCGGCCGGCAGGTGATCGTTCGGCAAGATCCAAAGGGTGATCGTCGAGATTTAAACTCCCAGGGATTCAATGCTCGCACGCGCGTCCACGAATACGGCGGTGGCGATTATGCGGTTGATGGCGATGCTGTCTACTTCTCGAATTTTTCAGACCAGCAGATTTATCGTGCAAGCGACGTCGGCGAACCTGCGCTAATCAGCCAGGACTGCCCTGACGATCGGGTGCGTTACGCAGATTACGTCATCGACAAAAGTCGCGACCGGCTGATTTGCGTGCGCGAAGATCATCGCCGCGATGCGCGTCAACCCGCAAATGAGATTGTCGCGGTGCCAATGCAAGGCGGCGAATCAACCGTCCTGGTTTCGGGAAGTGATTTCTATTCCTTTCCGCGTGTGAGTCCGGACGGCTCGCATCTGGCGTGGCTCGCCTGGAATCATCCGAACATGCCGTGGGATGGCTGTGAGTTGTGGGTTGGCGAATTCGCGACGGATGGATCAATTACCAAACAACGGCTCGTCGCTGGTGGACCAACGGAATCTGTATTTCAACCTGACTGGTCGGCTGACGGGCGCCTTTATTTTGTTTCTGATCGAACTGGATGGTGGAACATTCATCGTGACTCCGATGGCGTCGTTCAAAACGTTTGCGAAATGAAAGCAGAGTTCGGCGCGCCGGAGTGGGTGTTCGGAATGTCGACTTACGCTTTCGCTTCAGCCGATAAAATTGTCTGCACTTTTGTGGAGCAAGGTATTTGGCGCCTGGGAGAAATCGACACCCAAACGGGCGAGCTCACGCGCATCGACACACCCTACACAGACATTTCCTTTGTCGGCGCAGCCGGTGACCGGGCTTTGTTTCGCGCAGGATCGGCAACCACGCTAGTCGCAATAATTGATTTTGATCTGACCACACGCACGCCGGCCGTTTTGCAGCGCGCCAACAATATCGAGGTTGATCGCGGCTACATTTCGGAAGCGCAAGCGATTGAGTTTCCCACCGAAAACGGACTGATCGCACATGGCTTTTTCTATCCGCCAAAGAACGCAGACTTCAGCGGCCCGGCAGACGAAAAGCCTCCGTTGCTGGTGAAGAGTCACGGGGGTCCGACCGCCGCAACGACTGCGGTACTGGCCTTCAGCATTCAGTACTGGACGAGCCGCGGCATCGCTGTGCTCGACGTAAATTATGGCGGCAGCACCGGTTACGGAACCGAGTACCGTCGTCGTCTGAACGGCACCTGGGGAATCATCGACGTGGACGATTGCGTGAACGGCGCGAAGTTTCTCGTAGCCGAAGGAAAAGTCGACGGCGATCGTCTGATGATCGACGGAGGCAGTGCCGGCGGTTACACGACGCTATGCGCGCTGACGTTTCGCGACGTGTTTAAGGCGGGCGCCAGCCATTTCGGCGTCAGCGATCTCGAAGTCCTGGATCTCGATACACACAAATTCGAGTCTCACTACGATCACACTTTAATCGGGCCTTATCCCGAACGGCGCGACCTCTACATTGAGCGCTCGCCGATTCATTTTGTGGACCGCCTTTCATGTCCGGTGATTTTCTTTCAGGGGCTGGAAGACAAAGTCGTACCGCCGAACCAAGCCGAGATGATGGTTGAAGCTTTACGGAAGAAGAGCGTCCCGGTGGCGTACGTTGCCTTTGAAGGAGAGCAACACGGCTTTCGCAAAGCCGAGAACATCAAGCGTTCGCTCGACGGCGAGTTGTATTTCTATTCACGCGTGTTTGGATTTGAGTTGGCGGATGAAGTTGAGCCGGTGGTGATTGAGAATCTCTAACTATAGGTTAACCAACTGCGCGGATTCCAAAAACTGAAAACTCACCCACGTTTGTCACGTAACTTATTGAGCGGTCGTATCTCTAATTAACACCACGTCGCTGGTAACAGTCCCGTGCGAGACGCCGAGTTGCTTATTATCCGGTGACCAGTCGAACCAAAAAATCTTATCTGATTTGAAGTTGGTCATTTGGCTCGCGGGCCTTCCGTCAAGCGGCTGCACCCAAATATTCGAAACGCCCTCGCGGTTTACGATATAAGCCAGCGAGCTACCGTCAGGCGTCCATCTGACGAGCGAGCGAAACTCGACATCATTTGGAACCGCCATAGTCCTGACCGGTCGCCCCCCGTTGAATGGAATGATACCGAGCTTCCAGGGTGCCTTCGTCTCGAGACGATAATAAACCACAATCCATTGACCATCCGGTGAGACTACCGGACAGACTGACGGGTAATCCGTCAGTTGTTTGAGATCGGTGCCGTCCAACGAGACTTGCCACACTGTGCGAAAACCCTGCTTGGCGCTGTGAAAGATAACCCAACGACTGTCCGGCGAACACCAGGCCCATGAATCGTCTTCACCCGCGGTTAGCCGTCTTTGATTTGCCCCGTCGCTGTCCATTCTCCACACATTGGAAGGCCCGCTGCGATTAGAAATGAACACGATGTAGCGCCCATCGGCCGTCGTCGATGGAAAGGTGCTCTCGCGGAGATCGTTAGTCAGCTGGTTATTTCCATTTCCCGCAGTGCTCATCGACCAGATGTTTTCGTTTCCGGTGGCCAACGAGGTGTAAATGATTTGTCCGTTCGGCGCCCAGGAAAAGCGCGTACGTGAAGAGTAGAACGGATCATAAGTATCATCCTTCTTTTGCGAGTAAATCTGTTTGCCAAGATTCGCATCTTCTGCTGACGCTATCCAAAGATTAGAGGTCGTCTGCTGCTGCGTGCCGACGAGAGTTCTAGCATCGGCGGTTACACTTAATCCCTCATAGTCCTGCAAATCGCGAGTTACTCTTTGCGGCTCGCCGTTTGGGTAAGGCACGTACCAAACCTGTGAGGTGGATGGCACATCCATTTTGCTTCCCGTGAAGACAAGCCCGCTGCCGTCAGCCAACCAATTAATGCGCCCCACTGATTTCCACTGCTGACCGCTTAACTGTTTTAGCGAGCCATCGCTAACAGATACAGACACAAGGCTAAGGTACCGAACGTTCTGATCACCATAGGCAGCCGCGCAGGTAATCTGGGCGCCGTCAGGGGACCACGCAAGTCCGTTGAAAGCAAAGGCGTCATAGCCCATACGTGACGCAAGTTTCCGTTCTTTACGATCATCAACGTTAAGAATTATTACCGCTCGCTCGCCTGTGCTCCAACCTCTCACAAAAGCAATTTGTTTCCCATCGGGAGAGAGCGAAATTGGGCCATCGACATCGGCCACTACTTTCTCCGGAACACTTCCTCGCACGGAGACGCGATAAAGCTCTCCAATAGTGTTATTCCGTTTTAGATCGATGTAGTAAAGGTATGATCCGTCGCGCGAGAACGTACTGCCATAGTAAATCGTGTCGGCCGCCGAGACGATTTGGGTTTCGTGCGCGGTTGCCATTTCTCTCAGCCAGATGCTCTGTTTACTCTCCATCTCTACGACGTATGCTACGTACCTTCCATCCGATGAGATCGCTGCATCCTGAGCCTTGCCCGAGTTTGTAAGTCGGACCAGTTCGGTTGTTTGAAACCGTGACGAAGGTTTCGGCCCTGATCGATCTCGATGGGGCCACTGGTAAATGACGAATGCGAAGACGCCAACCATCAAGGTCAATGCCAGGGCGACCATCCACTTCTTCTTGAATAGTGTGACCGGTCGGGCGACCGGTTCGGCGTTCGCGGTTGGGTCGGCATCAGCGGTGTCTGTCCGAGTTACCCGAGCACCCGTCACGCCAGCGCCTTGTTGACCATCTCGCTTAGTTCTCTCGCGACTCGGAACGTCGCCAAGGAACGCCCTCGAATGTGCGTCAAGCTGAAGGCGTCGCTTAAGATTCTTCAATTCGCGACCGAGTTCACGTGCCGTTCGGTATCGTTCCGTTTGGTTCTTGCGTAGTGCCTTGTCCACAATCCGACCCAACTCAGCGGGTACACTTACGGAACTACTCAGCGGCCGCAATTCATCTTCCATCAACGACACCATCACATGGCTGGGAGTCTCACCATCGAATGGCACGTGGCCGGCCAGCAATTCGTACATCACGATGCCGAGCGACCAGATGTCGGTGCCGACCCCCACGTTCTTGGCGCGCGCTTGCTCGGGCGACATGTATTGCACCGTTCCCATCACCAGACCTGGATTCGATTGGAGCAACGTAGGGGTTTCAAGATCGGAACCTATGATCTGCTGTTCTGTCAGCTTCGCCAGACCGAAATCGAGGATCTTCACGTAGCCATCCCGGCGGATCATGACGTTCTCAGGCTTGATATCCCGATGAACGATGCCGGCCGCGTGGGCTCCACTAAGCGCGTCGGCGATTTGCATACTGACGTTCAGAGTTTCATTCAGCGTGAATGGCTTTTCGTTAATCAATTGCCGCAGCGTCTTGCCATCGACAAACTCAGTGGCGATAAAGTGAGTTGTTTTTGAGTGGCCGATTTCATAGATCGTGACGATGTTCGGGTGATTGAGGGCGGAAGCCGCGCGAGCCTCACGCTCAAACCGGCGCACGCGATCGGGATTGACCGTGAAATGCGGAGGCAGGAGTTTGAGTGCGACTTTCCGGTTGAGCCGAACGTCTTCTGCCAGATAGACCTCGCCCATGCCGCCTGAACCCAGTTGATGCACGATTCGGTAATTCTCGATTTGTTGTCCGTGTTCGAAGGTGGGCTTATGAATGCCGAGGAACTCGGCGGCGACGTCGCCGGCAGGTGTTTCAATGAAATCATCAGCTCCTTCGAGCGATGCCAGCAGCGACTCGACTTCGTGACGTAACTTGTCGTCGCCGGCGCACTGCTTCGCTAGAAACGTCGAGCGTTGCGCCGGCTCGCACGCCAAGGCGGCGTGGAACAACTCGTCAATCTGTTGCCACCGTTCGGCGTTCATATTTTGTAACGCAATCTGTCAGATTGCGGTGTCTTGGAGTGAAACGAACACGAGCCGCTAATTAATAATTTACGTTACACCCTCGCAATCAAACTTAACGCGAGAAACAAGCGAAAAGCTCTAGGCCTGCGGGGCCTCTGCGGACATTTCTCGGTGCAGCCAGGCCTTGGCCAATGTCCAGTCACGCATGACGGTGCCGGGCGAAACTCCCAGAACCTCAGCCGTCTCATCGATGCTCATTCCGCCAAAGAAGCGCAATTCCACGATCTGCCCCTTTCTGGAGTCGAACTTCGAAAGTTGTTCCAACGCTTCATGGACCGCGACAACTTCGGCGCTGCGTTCGTCAGAAACATAAAGGCCGTCGTCGAAAGAGACTGGATTTAGACCACCCCCGCGCTTCGCTGTCTGCCTGCCGCGCGCATGATCGACCAGGATACGCCGCATCAATTGAGCCGCAATTCCGAAGAAATGCGCGCGGTTCTGCCAACGCACATTCTTCTGATCCACCAACCTGACAAAAGCCTCATTGACCAATGCCGACGTTTGCAATGTGTGACCGGGAGATTCGCGCTTCATATACCGGTGCGCGAGCCGGTGAAGCTCCTCGTAAACGAGCGGCATTAGCTGCTCACGTGCCGTCTGATCGCCGTCGCTCCAGGCGGTGAGTAACTGAGTGACTTGCGGGGGATTCATTGTCCGCTTAGAGCCTTCAACTGCTGAGCTATTGGATTATACCGCTTCCCGCTCAAGTCAATAATCCTCAGCCCACAAAAAGATCCGGCACTGGTTAGAGGTTCGAACCGGCATTGTCGCGTTATTGGCTGAGGAACAACAGCGGCGTGACCGCGAACTGTTAGCGGGTATTCAGTGAACGGTTAGAGGTTTCGGACAGATTTCTCGCGTTAATTGTCGAATGCGCAACGTCCCGAATTACGAAACCAATAATAGGAACAGATTCCTTATTTGGGAAGGAGCTTCTTATGGCAATCGGTCAAGTTACGGTACCTTACATCCCCGGCTATGATTTTGGCATCGGCGCTGATCTTGCGACGGCAAGCCCATTGGGCAAGGTCGTAACTGGTGCGGAAACGACAGTGCAGGGGTCGGGCGGCTCAACAATCACTTTCGAAGTACAGCGCATTCAATCAACCGAAGAGTTGGAGAGAGCGCTCGGAATCGATGCGGAAGCAAGCTATGGCTCTGGCTCGTTCGGCGCCAATGTGTCGGCTCGCTTCTCCTATGCCAAAAAGACGAAGGTTCAGAGCAGTTCGCTGTTCATGCTCGTCACGACGCGGGTAGATCTCGCGTTTCTGTCGATTGACGAACCGGTCCTTAGCCAGGATGCTCAAGGTCTGGTGAGTAATCCTGAGGCGTTCAAGGCTCGCTATGGCAACATGTTTGTCCGCGGCATTGGCCGAGGTGGTCTGTTTGTAGGAAGTATGCGCATCGATACCCAGTCTTCCGAGGAATCGCTGGACATCGCAGCCGAGCTGAAAGGCTCCTACGGACTTTTCTCGGCGGAACTCAAAGGAAAATTTTCTGAGGTGCAGAGCAAACATAAAACCTCGACGTTTATCAACATGTATCACGAGGGCGGGCCGACGGATTTGCAGATCAAAGACCTAACCGATCCGCTCCAATTGCTAGAGAATGCTAGCCTCTTTCTGGATTCCTTCAAGACCGATCCTGACAAATATGCGGTTCCCTACTTTGTGACACTCGCCCCCGTAGCGATCGCTCAGGGTCCGTTGCCACCGAACTCGGTAGACATCGAACACGCTCAGGACGTTCTTGTCGCCTGTTCCAAGGCGCGTAGCCGTAACCTCGACAAGATAAATTTGCTCGATTACATCCTCGATAACCAGAGCCGTTTTGAATTCACCGGGGGCGCAGACCCGAATTCATTGCAGACGGCCTTGGACGACTTCCAGTCCGATCTCGAGCTGGTAGCGGACTGCGCGAGTTTGGCCATTCGTTCGCCGGAGCAGGCGGCGTTCCCCGCGATTCACGGTACGAATGTCGGCTCTATTTATCCCAAAGCGAAGCTGCCGGTTCTGCCGGTGCCGAAGGCGGCAAAGATGGTGGCGGTACCCAACGTTTTGGGCTGCAAGAACTGGGACGAGTGCAACCAGGCAATCGTAAACGCCGGTCTGGTGGCTGAGCAGGCTCACGCCAGCATCGAGCCGGGGGAAGTGTTCAAGGTGCTGGATGTATCGCCGCTGGCGGGAACAAATGTTCCGGAAGGATCGGTGGTGAGGATCGTGACGCAACCCGCGAAAGTAATTGTCTCCAACGATTCGCAGGTATTTGTCATCGGCCATTTGTTTCCGGGCGCAACACTCGCAACATGGAGTACCCATTAGCGGGATGACCGGTTCACGCTACTGACGAAGCTCAGTTCTATTCGGAGAAAACAATGCCAGATAATCGCAATGGTTTCAATCTGAACGATGACGAAGGGTCCTTCGGCGACTCGACCGAAGAGGCCGTGCGGCAATGTCAGAATGACAATGAACTTGATGTGACCGGCGTGGCCGGGGCTAACACGCTGCTGGCCTTAGGCCTCGACCATCAACGCCCACCAGACGAGGATTCTGTCATTCGCGACCATCGGCGTCGACCAGGGGAAACTTCTGTCATTAGGGATCATCGCAGGTCCCGCCACTCGAAATCAACTCCTGAGCAGAGCTCTGAAGCGGGCAGCTGCAAGTAATTCCGTGAGACAAAACCATGAGTGAAATCTCTGTTAATTGGATCGACGAATCGATCCTTGGTAATCGCCGCGACGAGTGGTTCGCCGCCAATAGTGCGACCAAGACATTTTTCGCAAACGAGCCGAAAACGAATGTCGATCAATTTGAGATTCCGCCATGGTTCGACGTCGGAGAATTCTTTGCCCGCTGTGCCGAGCTATTTGGCCAGGCAGCCGCAACTATATTGGGAGACCCTCAATTTCCGGTCAGCGCCCGCTATTTTGTGATTCATGATACCTCGGGCAATAAGGAACCGGACACGGCTTCAATAGATGCCGACTCAGATATGCGCGGTATTCACCTCTTTCTAGGAACCGAAAAAACAGTCTTTCGACCTCATAAGCAGCCCGGCATCGAAAACGATTGGCATGTGGTTGGTTGGGGGACGAGGATCGGGAATAAGCGTCCTGAGGAATTTGTTCACGTCGAGTTGTCCCCTTACAGCAACTATGAAACCTTAAGCAAAGAGAAGTATCAAGAACAACTGAGCATCGAAATCGATGGCATCATCGAGAGCGGCACGAATTTCACCCTGAGACAGTATGACCTTTTGACCATTGCCTACCTCAGTTGTTCAATTCGACGGGGAAGGCTTTTGACCATTACCACTCATCGTGAAGTCGACTTTAGCTACAGCAGTAACGCCCACGATGATCCGAGAGACTTCGATTTCACCTATTTCTATAACCTGATAGGTTCGTGTCTCGGCCTAACTGGTGTGACGTTCGGCATTCAGGCTGACCGAGCGAATTTTCATCATCAGATCAACCTTGACGGTTATGTCAATGAGTTTTGGCCTTTTGTGAAAAGACAGCCGGGCGTCGTCGCCGCAAACCAATACGGAGTTCCACAGAAATATCCGGGAGACCCAAACCACCTCTATGTGAACGAACCTTGATTCGTTTGCGACTGCTTACAGTGAATAATCTACTTTGAACCTCGGGGAAAGCCAAACGGGATGAGTTGGGAAGAGCAAGTTACGCAAACAAGCTGATGAGCTGCGGCCTGTGGCGCCGGAGCTATCAAGTAGAACTAGTCGCTGCCGTAACGGACTTCCATTCGTCGGATGCGAGAGCCGGCGGCGATTAGGACGATCGCGGTGACGATCAGTAACCCCGGAATGGCTATGTAAGCGGGTGTTGGTTCGGCGACTACACCGAGTGGGCCGACAGAAAGCGGTACCGGCATCAGCGAATTGAGATAGTGAATCACGCTGATCTTTTTCAGCAGCGGTGGCAGCAGAAAATTAATGGCCTCCCAGCCGTATAACACGAGCGCGGGGATAATCGGATTTCGCACGAAAAGTCCTACGACCAAAAAGAAGGCCCCATAGCCGACGCACGCGAGCAGAGTAATCAGCACATAAGCAAACAGTTGCGAGAGTCCGGGGCCGTCGAAAAAGAAACGCATGCTTGCCGAATAGAAATGCGGGAAGAACAGCAGCAGCATCGAAACAATCGTCACCCCCACGAAAACAACTGCCGCCGTTACCAGGCCCGAGATGTATTTGCCCGCGACCAGAACTTCGCGATGCACAGATGACAGGAAGTAGTAATGCAGGCTGCGATCGACAAGTTCGCCACGAAACAGATTCATGAAAATCCATGCGCAGCCAAAGAAAATCACCGTTCGTAAGATCAGCGCGTTGTAGAAACCGGAAAAGATCTTGGGATAAACATTGAAATCCAGCCACTCGCGCGCCACCGGCGGGAGAATCGCAATCAATAACAGCAGTCCAATCGGCATCAGCGCCAACAGGTAAACCAGAAACGCTCGCTTACCAAAGAAGTTCTTCTTCAGTTCAAGACGCATGATTGCGGCGATCTGGCGCAGCCAAAGTTTGACCGGCACTCGCTCGGTGGGCTTCGTCGATATGGTTGCTTCGGCTGAACTCATAAATCTGTCGCTCACTGCGATCCAATCAAATACTCATAAACTGCGCTCAGATCGTCGTCGACGGGTGCGACCGATTCGATATCGATCTCGCCCTGCGCGACGACGTCATTCAAAAGCAAATAGAATTTGTCGGGATCGCGTGTTTTCACAAACAATCCGTGTCGATCGTCGTGCATGCGTGCTTCGACCAGAGAGTCCGTCTTAAACATGCGCGCGGCGAGCACCGCAGGCTTGTCACAACGAATCAGAATCTGCATCGGGTGTTCAGCGTCCATCTCGTCGCGGACGCCGTGGATCGCGCCTTCGGCGACGACGTAACCGTTGTTCAGAAGAACCACCCGGTCAGACATCATGTCGACTTCATGCAGAATGTGACTCGAGATAATCAGGTGCAGTCCTTCGCCGGCCAGTTGTTTGAACAGCGCGATCGTCTCGGAGCGCACCATTGGATCGAGACCGTTCAGGGGCTCATCAAGGATTAGCACTGAAGGTTGATGCGCAATCGATTGCGCCAGCCGGACGCGTTGGCGCATGCCCTTGCTGTAAGCGGCGACTTTCCGATCGGCGGCTGACAGAAGATCGACACGCTCGAGCGCTTTCACCGTCAGATTCTCGGCTTCACTCTTTCCATATCCCGAAACCATCAGAAACGAGCGGATGAATTCGCGTCCTGTCAGTCCCCGCGGAAATGAATCGAACTGCGAGCAGTAACCGACCTTGCGAAACAATTCTTCCGGTTGATCGGTGGGAATGCCGAGCACCTTTACGGTCCCGCGGGTGGGCCGCAAGAGGCCGGTCATCAAGTTCATCAAAGTCGTTTTGCCGGCGCCGTTTGGTCCCACCAGACTCGTGATCCCGGGTGGGATTGACAACGTCACTCGATTCACGCCGAGTATCTCGCCATAAAACTTCGACACGTTATCGAAGACAATTTCGGATTGCGAATCGCGAATTGCGGATTGCTTGTTTGGTGAATCGTCTGTCATGCAATCATCTCTTCGTTCATCATCAATTCAAAATTCGCAGTTCGAAATTCGAAATTCATTTCACTACTTCGTACGCCTTCACTTTTCGCGAGAGCAGCGCGAGACAGGCCGCGCAAATCAGAAAGAGCACCAGCCAACAAGACCACAATGGCGGACCATTTAAAGCGGTGCCGAGTTGCTCCACGCCATTACGATCGATGTAAAACCTCTGTTCCTGGTATTCGCCGAACAATCCCGACCACACATTCCAAATCAACCACTGCAGCGACAATAGATCGCCCCAGTGAGTCGCGAAGATTTCATTGACGATACCCGCCAAAACCGTCGGGATGAAAAATACTCCCAGCAAAGCCGCCCGCGACGCCAGGCGCCAACGCACCCAGGCCGAGATTGCCTGGGTCAACAACGCCAGGAGAAGAATCCAGACCAAACTACCGATGAAGATCGCGCTGGCAATCGGAATGTTCGCCGAAAACCACGACCAGCCTTCAAGAGAGCTTTGCAGCAGAAACAGAATTAGTCCGGGTATCCACGTGATGGCGGACAAGAGAATAATTACGATCGACATCTTGCCCACCACGTATTCAGTGCGGGTAAACGGACGTGATAGATAAAGCGGCAGTGCGTTGTTTGTCAGGTCGCGTGAGACTTGAGAGGGAGCAACGAGCATCGCCAGAAAGAAACCCAGGTACCCCTGCGGCACGATGATCCACAAGCGGAAGAAACTCGAGTCAATCGACAGCAGGTCGCGCAGGGGAATCTGCATCGTTGCCAACGCGTTCACATTGTGGTGCAAGTAAATCAGAATCGCGCAAACGAGCGGCCATAAAAACGCGAGCGCAAACAGTCCGCTAAAGATCTTCGAGCGAAACACGTCGCGCAAGGCGTCGCGCGGAATGATCAGAAAGCGGCTCCACTCCGGCGCCAGTGTGCCGGCATAGGGTTTATATGTGCGTTCGAGTACCGCCATTTTGATGCTTGTTAGAGTAGCGACGCTGAGCCGCTAAACTGTTCCACTCTCCATCGCTTTCAAAAAGATATCTTCGAGCGAATCGCGCTTATAACTGAGCCTGCGAATTTGCACGTTCGCCTTCGCTGCGAGTTTGTAGATATCGCGAACCTCTGTGTGCTCCTGGAGAATCAATTTCACCCGATGATCTCCGGCGATTGCGTACTCACAACCAATGTCACTCATTACCGACACAAATGGTTTCAAGTCGCCCCGTGTTTCCAGCATCAGAAACTTTTTATTCGCGCGACGCTCTTCTTCTATGTTGCAGTAGGTGACCAGACGGCCGTCTTTCAGGATCACGATCTCTTCGCAACATTCTTCGACGTCGCGCAGCAGGTGCGATGAAAGTACGATGTTCGCCTCGCCGCTGTCGCGAATCTCGCGAATCATTTTGATCATACGCGTGCGCGCCGGCGGATCGAGTCCGTTCGTCGGCTCGTCCAGGAAGATTAGCTTCGGCCCATGCACGATCGCCTGCGCCAGTTTCGCCAACTGCTTCATGCCGAGCGAGAACGTGTCGAGATTTCGATAACGCGCCTCACCCAGACCCACGAAGAAAAGCGCTTCATGCGCTCGCTCAAGGGCGGCGCCCGGCGGCAAACCAGACAACTCCGCCATGAATCGCACGAAATGAACGCAGGACATTTTGGCGATGAAAGCGTCGCGCTCCGGCATGTATCCGATGAATCGTTTGATTTGATTCGCGTCGCCGCGGATATCGCGGCCAAAGATGTGCGCTGTGCCTGATGACGGCGCGTGAAAGCCCAACAACGTGTGAATCAGTGTCGTCTTGCCGGCGCCGTTCGGGCCCAGCAAACCAATCGCGCGTCCGCGCAATTCACCGTTTAGTTCTCGGAGAATCGGCCGGCCACCGAACGTGACCGACAGCCGTTGCAGATCAATAACCGGATGGTCGGCGTTCGTAGGTGGCGAGATTTTGATTGATTCGGCGGTGTCTGGCATCGAAGCGTTTCATCGCCCGCACGCTGCGGACTAATCCGGGACCATTCAAAATCAGCATGAACGCGCCCCAGAATAACCCTACGACGACCCGCACGAAAAGGTTTCCCCAAGTATCAAGAAGAAAAATCGAAACGCCGAGCGCGATTAACGTCACGGCGTTCGTGAGAACTCTGCGATCAGCAATGGAGATTGAGTCGATTGATAACATGGGTACCCCTGTAGAAAGTTTTAGTCAGAAGCCCGAGCGTTCGGAGAGAACTCGCGCACATCATCGGCCTTACCCAAGTCGTCTTGTCGGCCCGGGCTTCTGACGTGAAAGACTTACTTCTTCACACCCTGCTCAAGCACATGATGCAAGTCGAATGCGTTCGGCATTCCGAGCAGCGTCGCGGGGCTGAGGCCGAACGGCCCGCCTTCGGTGTTGGCGGCAACTTCAATGTGATCGCCATAGGCATAGGCGTAAGCCAACGTCGGCTCCATTGTCGCCGCCATCGTCATTGCTTGCTGAGGTCCCGACGGCATGTTCGCGCGCCCCAGCGTGTTGGCAAAGGGCTGTACCAGCGACGCGATGTTGTGATACACGAAGGCTGAGAAGTTCACTTGTCCATCAGCAGGCAAGCCGGCCGTAAACTTCGCCGAAGTCTTGAGCGTCACTCCCGAATCGTGGTATTCGAGCGCCTTTTCGACCAGTGCACGCGACGGACCGGCAATCAGGTAACCATTCGTGAAAACGTAATTCACTTCGAAACCGAAGTCAGCCGATCGTAGCGTGTAGAAGGTGCGGCCGCCGACATCTGCCTTGTCCCATTCCAGCCCCTTCTTCCCTTCCTTTGCCGCTTCCGCGTTTACTTCGTTCACGACCCGTTCGAACGTCTGCTGCAGATGCGTCGGATCGTTCACCTGGAAGACGAGCTTCCACGAAGGAATCGGCAGGATCGGGCCATCGATAGCGAAAGCATACTCACCACCGAGTGGCGCCGCGATGTCATTCCGCAAATTCAAACCGTGGTTCTTCTCCAGGTCCTCCAGATGTTTGTTGAGATCCGGACAGACTGAACTGATGACGCTGAGCAGATCGTCGACCACCGCGGTCGGATTCTTAATCACAAACCCCGCGGCGATATTGGCATCAGGCGAGATGTATTCGATCGAACGCATCGGGCCGGGCTGAGCCAACCATGCCGTGATTCCATGATCTGCCGGGTCGTAACCCAGCACCGCGCGGGTGTGCGTCTTGCCATCAGTCTTCTTCTGATCAAGCACGAAAGACTTCAGGTTCATCACGCCCAATTGAGTCAACGCTTGTTCGTGCTTGCCAGCGTCGCCCGTGTTCTTCTGCTGGGTCTTGACGCGCGCGAGGATCTTTTCGAGATCCGCGCCGACGACGATGCCCGCGCCTTCGCGATAGACATCGGCGATGCGACTGTAAAACGGAGTCGCAGCAAAACCGGATTGTGGCGTGTTGGCGATGCGCTGCAACTCTTCGAGCTTCGGCGAGGCAACAAGCACATCGCCATTGATCCAGACATTGACTTCTTTATCGCCGGCCTTTGCGTCTGTGGCCGCTTGGGCCGTCTTCGGATCGTCGATCCAGCGAATCTGCGGACGATCTTTGCCGCTGTTGTTCAGCTTCTCCATTTCCGAATCGAAGAACGCGTGGAAACCAGCCGGATTCTTCAACTCCGCCAACACAACCGGCGCGACGGGTTCGCCCTTTTCATCCATACCTGCGCCCACCGCGATTTCGTCGCCGAGTTGATCGCCGAAATCGCGAATCGCGGTCATAGCCGAGTTCATTCCCGGCTCGCGATGACCCTGAAACCAGTCATGCAGCGCCGGGTTCTGCTGAATCTTCTCTTCGATGATGCGATTCGACTCGACCAGCGTCGTGGCTAGATTCGGCACCGCGGCGTATAGCACGGTGTTCGCGGGCATCATGTCGAGCAACCGCGTCGAATGCCGCACGTCCGGCTGTTGGACGGCGTTCAGTTCTTTGTTCAGCGCTGTCAGCGCATCCAAAGTTTGCGCATACTGCTGGGCATTGCGACTCCAGGCAACTTCCTCTTTCACCGGAATCGTTTCGATCGTGTTGCTGGTGGTTGCTTGTTCGCCGGCTTTCAGCGTGCGCTCGTTGCCGTTGTGATCGAGATTGACGTGTCCTTCGATCACACTGATGCGCGAGCCCTTCGTTCCGGCATTCGCCGAGAAAATAGTGCCCGTTACTGCCACGAGCGAGTCGCCCGTGTCGAGATACAAATGGTCTTTTTGTTTCGCAGCTTCAACAATGACGCTGCCCGAACCGAGACGAATTGTAGTGCCGCGCAGTGTGTGATCGAGCGAGAATTCAGAACGATCCTTCATTTCAATCGTCGTCCCGTCGCCGAGCTTCACTACTGCGTGAGCGTCTTTCGCGGTTCGAATCACCTGACCCCGCGACAACTTTGCGCCATTTGCCAGCGGAATTGTCTTCGCGTCTTCGACGACATACACGGGGCCTTCAGCGGCTTGGACCGTCGCTTCAATCGAGCCGAACGGGACATAGCGCTGCACCAGTGGCCACGCCACCAGACCGACCCCAATCAACAACGCTGCGGCGATGCCCCAACGCAGAACCACAGGATTGATGTTGTAACGTGAAGCCTTTCGCGCGGTGCGTCGCGGCGCAACCGCCGCCGCCACCCGCGCCGTCCGCGCTTGCTTCAAAGCTCTGCGGCAAGGGATGCACTCATGCGTGTGATCGACCAGCAGCAACGCGCGCGCTTCGGACAATTCGCCGCGCAGGTAAGCCGGCATCAACGACTGAAAATCACCGCAGCCTTCGATGTGCTCCGCTTGGGCGGCCACATTTGCAACCGGCGCATCCGCATCAACTGCCGACATTTTCATCCAAACGCGCTCCGCCGCGCTTTTCACAGTCGCGGACTGAATTTCTTCACCGCTAATGTCAGCGCTAACTTTGTCCAGGATGTTGTCGAATTCTTTGTTGTTCATAATGTCTCCCAGCATGATTCCAGTATTTCAATCGTTTGAAGAATGCTTCTGTAAGTAACTTCCAATCTCTTTGCGCAAGCGCGCGCGCGCTCGATGCAACGTCACACCAACCACCAGCGCCGACGTGTTCATCATGCCGGCGATTTCACCGTTGTCGTAGCCTTCAAAGTAGCGAAGCGCAAACATCTGCCCAGCCGTGGGCGCGAGCTTCGAGACAGCATCGCGAATGAAGTCTCGCAACTCGCGATTCTCGTGCGTGGCAGCTGCGTTCGGCGTAACCAGATCCAGAGTCGCGCTGTCGCTTTCCAAATCATCAATTGCGACCAGGCGCGAACGCTTGCGCGCACGCAGCAAATCCAGCGAGGCATTCACGGCCGCGCGCGCAAAGTAACTCTCCGGATTATCTGGAACGGCAAATGGCTCGGCGCTTCGCGCCAGGCGGAGGAACACTGTCTGCAAAACGTCTTCGGCGTCCGCGGCGCTACCCGTCACGCGATACGCTGCGCGGAACACGCGATCGTGATGACGCTCGAACAGATTTTCGAGATTGGTTGATACCTCGGCCGAATCCAGCATCGTGCTTTCCTTGCGCACCGGCGCAGTCGAATTTATGCCGAAATCTGCGGTTTTGAGCGGTTTTACGGCGGCCAGCATGTGGTTACTCAGAATTCCTTCCGCCGGTAAAACGCCGCGACTCGCGCATTATTAACACTTTACGAGAAAACTTTTGAAGAAAGTTGCAGCTAACCCGCTTTTGACGCGCCTTTCGCTGATTCATATAGTTAAGAAGCCGTGACGCCCCAAACACTTAACGGTCACATCCCCGTCTTCGCATTTCAGGATGGCCTGAGCGCGATCAGTCGCGTCTGGCATTACCTCAACCAGTATTACGAAATAGGAAGCGTCAAAGTGTCGGTGACCAGCGTTGCCGAAGGCCTGTTGGTGCTGGTCATTACGGTCTTTCTGTCTCGCGTCCTGACTCGACTGCTCCAGCGCAGAATTGCCAAGCGCGCGTATCTCGACCCGGGTTTGCAGTACACGCTCGGCCGCCTCACGCAATATCTGATCTTCATCCTGGGCGTCTTACTTGCGATCAAGGTAGCTTCACCGACTATTGATCTCACGTCAATCGCAGTGGTCTTCACTGCGCTTTCGGTGGGCATCGGCTTTGGTTTGCAGTATATCGCCGCGGATATCGCCTCTGGATTTATCCTGCTGTTCGAGCGACCAGTACGCGTCGGCGATCGCATCACTATCGGCGAAGACGAAGGCGACGTGCAGAGCATCAATCTACGAACTACTGTCGTCACGACCAACGATCGCATTTCGATCATCGTGCCGAATTCGAGATTGGTGAGTCAGCGGCTGATTAACTGGTCGTATGGCGATCCGCGCGCGCGCATTGCGATTCTGGTGGGTGTCGCAACGGATTCAGATATTGAGATGGTGACGCAGACGTTACTCAAGGCAGCCGAGGACGTTGATAACGTCCTACCGGATCCACCGCCGAAAGTTCAGTTTCTAAAATTTGGCGACTGGTCGCTCGACTTTCGCCTGCTGGTCTGGACCAACCGCCCGCGGCTGCACACCCAGATTCGCAGCGACATCAATTATCGAATCGAGAAACTCTTTCGCGAAGCTCGGATCGAGATTCCCTTCCCGCAAACCGAACTGCGGCTGCGCAATGGCGCATTGCATCTGGATGCCGGCGACAAATTTGTTGTAGACGATCGTTCGGGAAACTGACTCCACCACTTGCCCGAACACTTACGGCAAGATACGCTGTCTTGCCGTCACTGAGTGACGATTCATTCAGTCATGCCCAAGACTACAAGCAAAAGATCCGCCAGCCGCAATTCGACCGCCGACAAGCGCAGCTCTATTCTTCGCTCGGCTACCCGCGTGTTCGCCCGCAACGGCTATTTCAATTCGAAGGTGGCCGATATTGCCCGCGCCGCTGACGTCGCCGACGGCACGGTTTATCTCTACTTCAAGAGCAAAGAAGAAATCCTGCATTCAATTTTCGATCAGAACATCGCGGATGCGATCGCGGCGGCGCGAGACCTCATCCAGAATGTCCGCGATCCGCGCGAGAAGTTGCGGCGGATTGCTTCCCTTCACCTTGAACGCCTCGGTGCGGATCGTGATCTGGCGATCGTATTTCAGGTTGAGCTGCGTGGTTCAACGAAGTTCATGCGCGAGTTCTCAGCCGCGGGCTTCGCCGAATACCTGACGCTACTTCGCGAAGTTTTCGAGGAAGGACAGGCGGCCGGAATGTTTCGCAAAGAACTGCACGCGAAAGCCGCTGCCAAGATTCTGTTCGGCGCGCTGGATGAGATGGCCACAAATTGGATCATCTCGAAACGGAGCTACAAGCTCGCGCCCATGGCTGATGTGGTGATGGATGTGTTTCTCAACGGAGTGAGTGTTTAGTTGTCCGACAAACTTTAGTTTGTCGCATTCGCGTTTAGATCTCCTATGATGCAAACGAGCGACAAACTGAAGTTTGTCGGACAGCGCGTTCCCCTCAACCGCGACGAACCGACCACGCTGCCCGAGATGTACGAGCGCGTCGTCCGCGACTATCCCAAGCCGAACACCCTGAATTACAAACGCGACGGCGTCTGGCATTCGATTTCGGCTGCCGAGATGGTGCGCCGCGCAAAAGAAATCGCGTTCGGTCTGCGGTCGTTAGGCGTCGCCCGGGGCGATCGCGTCGCCATTCTCTCCGAGAGCTGCGTCGAATGGGTCCTGGCGGATCAAGGCTGCTTATTCGCAGGTGCAGTGTCCGTTCCGATTTACCCCACGCTCACATCGCCGCAGGTTCAATACATTCTTGAGGACTGCGCGCCGAAGGTCTTGTTCATCGCGACGCAAGACAAGTTCGACGAAGTTTGTGCTGCGGTGGAGAGCTGCAAAGGTATTTCCGCCGTAATTCTTTTTAATCCTGATGGAAACAAACAGCCGGGCCACCTGACGATTGATGAAGTCGAACAGCGAGGGTGCGAAGTCGCCCAAGAGAACTCGAGAGTTGTTGACGAGCTAGCTGGCAGCGCTCAACCAGACGATCTCGCTACGATCATTTACACCTCCGGCACAACCGGCGAGCCAAAGGGCGTGATGCTCTCGCATGCCAACATGGTCTCGAACCTGATCGACTCGTCGAATCATCTCGATTTCGGGGCGCAGGATTCCGCTTTGTCGGTTCTGCCTCTGTCGCACAGCTTTGAGCGGCAGGCGATGAACATGTATTTGCATCACGGCATGAGTGTTTATTTCGGCGAACTTGAAACGCTCGGAGAATACTTGCGCGAAGTACGACCGACGGTGTTTGTCGGTGTTCCCCGAATTTATGAAAAGATTCTGGCGCGAGTTCAGGATCGCGCCATGGCTAAAGGCAAACTGAACGCGGGACTCGTGCATTGGTCGGTAGAAATCGGCAAACGTTTCGCACAGCACATTTCCGATCACAAGCCGATTCCGAGTCTCCTTTCGTTTCAGCATAAGCTGGCGGATTTAATTCTCTTCGACAAGCTGCGTAATGCGATGGGCGGCCGCATACGTATTCTCGTCTCGGGCGGCGCGGCTTTGTCGAATGATGTATCGCTCGCGTTTCTCGGAGCCGGCTTGCCGATTGTGCAAGGTTACGGCCTGACGGAGACTTCACCGGTAATTACGGCCGCTCAGCTTCACGACATTCGGGTGGGCACCTCTGGCAAACCGATTCGCAACGTCGAAGTTCGCATCGCGGCTGACGGTGAAATTGAAACTCGCGGACCCCACGTGATGCAGGGTTACTGGCACAAGCCGGATGAAACTCGAGCGGTAATCAGCGACGACGGTTGGTTCAAGACGGGAGACATCGGCAGCCTGGATGCAGAAGGATTTCTCACGATTACAGATCGCAAGAAGGAACTGCTCAAAACTTCAGGGGGCAAGTACATTGCGCCGCAGCCAATTGAGCAAATGATTAAGGGCTCGCGATTCGTGAATCAGGTCGTGGTCATCGGCGACGATCGCAAATTCGCGGCCGCCTTGATTGTTCCCGACTGGGACCAACTGGAAGTTTACGCGAAGTACAAAGGAATCGAAGGTCTTAAGTCGCGCGCCGATTTCTGTCACAGCGCGCGCATCATCGATCTGTTCGAGCGTCAAATCGCCGCACGCACGCAAACGCTAGCGCAGTTTGAGAAGATCAAGAAGATTGCGTTACTCAATCATGAGTTCACCGTTGAAGGCGGCGAGATGACTCCAACCTTGAAGGTAAAGCGGCGGGTGATCGATCAAAAGTATCGCGCGGTCATCGACAAACTTTACGCTGAGGGTTCGGGACGTGTTTGGAATGAAGAGAACGGCGGATAGGGTCTTTTCGGTCGATCACGCGCCTACGCGGGCGGCAAGCCGGTATCCTTAATTCCCAAGGCTGAAAGAATCCGCTCCGCTGCTTGTCGCGCTTCTTCTCGAATGACCTGTTCCAGGTAAATTGCGTCTCGGGCCGTACGGGGAGCGCCAATCCCGATGTTCCCTACACCACGCGTGCCATAAAAAACCTGACCGCTGGTTTTGACTTTCGCGGTGCCCGGTTCAAGGACCATGTATTTAACGTAATACTCGTCACCGCTGCCTCTGGCCGCGCGCCCCGTGTCGCTTGTCGAGTTTCCGACCTGCAACCAAGCGACAAATCTCGCCGTCTCTGCTTTGGCCGCTTTAACGGCGTCGCTTCGCGAGAGGCTGCGGGGCCCCGCGGTCACGTGCATACCCGCGGGTTCGCTCAAGCGGTGTACGCAGACACTCAGGACCGTATCGGCAAAATGAGTCGGCACGCCCGAGAGCGCATTCGGATCGTCAATTCCCACCAGTAACTCAATCGCTGGCGCTTTCTTGGACGCTGATTCAGTTGGAGCGGTTTCCGAGATCGCTGGTGCGCCCGGCGTCGGTGTTGTTGGTTTCGAACTTCGCCGGCCGGATTGCGCGACCACAGCAGTCGCAAATGCCAGGATGGCGGCGACAACGAAAACAGTTCTTCGAGCGGAGCGGGGTACCATCGGGACGCATTCTAACACCGGGCTCGACTCCCGTACATATTCTGCTGCATGCTGGCGACAGCACGTTTTCTGTTTCAATCCGCGTGGACTAAACTCATCTGCGAATGTCTTCCGCGCCGCCACGCCAACTCATAATCACCGGAATTCGCGAGCAAGCACGCGAGATTCGCTCATTCAATCTTACCGTCTCCGATGGCTCAGCCGTTGTTTTCAGGCCGGGACAGGTCGCGATCCTGCGCGTGCAGCAGGAAGAGCCGGCTTACTTTGCTTTCGCCAGTTCGCCGGAAGATACCGAACTCCAAATCCTGGTTAAGCGCACCATCGGCGCCAGCGTCGCACTGTTCGAAATGGATGAAGAAAGCTCTGTCGATCTTTTAGGTGTCGCCGGAAATGGCTTTGATTTGGATGCGCAAGTCGGCCGTGATTTGGTGTTCGTCGCGATGGGAACCGGCGTTGCGCCTCTGCGATCGGCACTTAGGTGTGTATTGAAGCGGCGGGAAAGATTCGGCCAATTAGTAGTGCTGTACGGCGCGCGTACCCCGGAGGAATTCTGCTATCGCGACGAAGCGGACGAGTGGGAGAAAGCCGGCGTCGAATTGCGGCGCGTCATCTCCCGTCCCGACGGTCACGACTGGTCAGGCCGCACGGGATATGTCCAATCGCTTCTCGATCACGTGCTGCCGGATTTGAAATCCCCGGTTGCTTTGGTATGCGGCTCACGCGAGATGATCGCGCAAACAAAAGATCGTTTGCAGCAGATGGGTTTTAGCGCGGAAGATATTCTGACGAACTACTAACTGCCAGCCACAAAAAGGCACAAAAAGCACAAAGTGAAAGCGGTTCTTCCAGCCGAGGTTTTTGTGCCTTTTGTGCCTCTTCGTGGCTGATTCTTAAATCTGCGTAATCTCTGTGATCTGCGGATTAGATTCAGTCATTGTGGCGCGCCGTTCCTGCTTGCTGCGGTACATTGCTTTATCGGCGCAATCGATTGCGCCGCTAAGATCATTCATCGATTCAAATCCACACACGCCTACTGAAACTGAAAGTTTCGTGGGCACCGCATTGGCGTGCTCGGCTGCCGTTGCCAGGATCGAATTCAGGCTTTCCATGCGACGGCGGGCCTCTTGCTCTTCCAATTTAAACATCAGCACCATGAATTCATCGCCGCCCCAACGGAACAACATGTCGTCGGCGCGTATCAGCGAACGGACGGAGCGCGCGACCGCGCGAATGGCTTTGTCGCCAACGTTGTGACCGAGCGTATCGTTAATAGGCTTCAAGTTGTCGATATCGATAATCGCTACCGACCCATCGACGTCCGGTTGCGGTTGGCCGTCGGTCTCGCCGCGACTCAATAACGAATGAAAGGCATGACGGTTGAGTGCTTCCGTCAGAGGATCCATGCGCGCCATCAACTCCAATTGATCGCGCGCGTTTGTCAGCTTGTGATTGGCGGCCTCGACTTCACTGCGCACAGCTTCGAGCAGCACCATGATCGTGCCGAAGCCCAGCAGAATCTCGAGAATCAGATCAATGATCGAGGTGTATTGCAGGTACACGCTGGGGACTGTGTATCCCCACAAACCTTTTCGCGCTCCGAAAACCGGAACGTAATGCAGAAAGTCGATCGCCAGAATCACGAGCGCCGCCAGCATGATGCGTAATCCGGGGCTGCGCTTCACTTTCGTCAAGGCCGGTCGCAGAGACCAGGCTGACGTCGCAAAAAGGATCGAGATAATTGTCGCATGGACCATGAATAGATCGTTGAAATCCAACGACAAGAACGGCAGCGCGACTGCAATGATCAACGCCCCCGCGGCGAAGAAAAGCGATCGTCGATTGACACGCGCGCCGCCGGCATAGTGACGACAGCCGGCCACGAACAGTAGGCCGAAGGCGTACTCACCAAAAAAGTACGATGAGAAAAGAATCTTCTGCGCCGACGTAACGTGAATGCCGACAAACAGGCTGATCAAGGCGAGAGCGAGACAGGCCCAAGCCGTAGTCCAGTACTTTATCGACGCGCTCTTGATCGAACCGCGCATCGACAAAGACAGCAAAGCGACGAGTACAATGCCTACGCATTGAATCGCCAGTCCAACATTAGCGTTCATCAGGTTTTTCCATTCGTGTGAGATACACCCAGGACGGATGTGCGAAGGAGGGGGAGGTGGCCCTGCTCGCCAGCAAGGATTGTAGCGAAACCGAGTGGTGGGACGCTAGAATTTTATCAGAGGCGTATTTTCGCGGCGGATCCTGGCGAATTTACACTGAGAAAGACCAGACTGAAGCGGGAATGTAACTCCCTCTTTTGTCCTTCTCGTGCCTTTTGTGGTTAGTTTCGTGGCTTTCTTATCAGTCTAATTGGCAGTCAATTCCTATCGCTGCATTTCACTCAACAGCTTTTTATTGAGCTCCGCATCGACATTCGCCAGCATACGGCTCTGCGCCATTGCGGCTTCGTGATCGCCAATTTCCAGATAAGCCAGCGCCAGATTGTAGTAAGCCTCGCCTTCCGCCGGCTGCAATCGCACGGCCTGCTGGTAGGCCGCGATCGCTTCGCTGAAACGGCCGGCGAAGAAATAAGCGTCTCCCAACTTGTTTTGGGCGTCTGCGGAATTAGGACGAAGCGCGATGGCGCGTTGGTACGCGCGAATCGCTTCGTCGTTTCTTCCCTGCTTCACTTTGCAGTAACCGATTTGAATCCAGGTTTCGGGGCGGCGCGGATTGCGGTTCGCAGCCGTCTCGAAATAATTGAGCGCGTTGTCGTAATTTCCCAGCCACATCGAATCGATGCCGCCGCGATACCAAAGATCGGCCAGCGCTTCGGGCTGGTTCGACCGGCCTTTCGACCCAATCTGATCGAAAGCAATCAATTGTCCTCGCTCTAGCGAGGCTATCCGCGAGGCGCCGAGAGCGAGGTTGATGTTTTGGCCGTTGGTAACTTTAACCGTGACGATCCCAATCACCTGGCCATGCATATTGAACAGCGGACTGCCACTGTTGCCGTGCGAGACTGGCGCGGTGATCTGAATGATGCGCCCCATCGCCGGCACTTCACGGATAGCCGAAACGATGCCATCGCTGATCGAGCCTTCCAGGCGCAACGGATTGCCGATCAGAAAGACCTGTTCGCCTTCTTCCGGCAACACCGTCGCGAGCGGCAGCGGCCGCGATTTTTCCTCCGGCAGGTTCACGCTCAACAACGCCAGATCAGCTTCCTCATCAATCGCCAGCGCCCCGGCCACAGGATACGTGCGGCCTTTGCCATCGAGCGTATGAATCTCGACGCGGTGCGCGCCTTTGATCACGTGCATGTTGGTGATGACTTCGCCAGCACGAATGAAAAAGCCACTGCCGCTGATGAGCGGTTCGTCCTTCGCGTCGTACGTCAGGATCGATACGACGGACGGCTTCACTCGACGGATGAGATCGGGCAGCGCTTCTCTTTGCGTTCCAACGGCCGCTGGCGCTACGAGGTCAGCAGCGGGCGCGTCCGTCGGTTTCGTGGCCGCAGCACGACCATCGGGAAGGCCGTTGCCACTCGATTGGGCGAGACCGATTTCACTGAACAATAGAAGCGACAGGACAACGACGAGGCGGGGGAAAATGCTTTTCACTGCAAACCTCCTGGCGAAAGGAAAAAGGTGCGCCTCATCCGGCAATTCCGCGGCTCCGGACATTACGCACTAACTGCAGTTTACTTGCTCGCTTGTTGGCCAGAACACGCGGCAGGTCGGGGGATTTCAAGGAGGCCGCGGGGACCAGCGCCTCGAGCCGCATCATAGCGCAAGAATCGTTACTTGAAAAGCACAATTAATTGACACATCAGGTTCCGGTTAACTAAGATGCGGGCGACCTTTCAGAGGCAATCCTCGCTTCGCCTGAAATTACTGTCGCCGAGACTCAGGTGCTCATCATTTCGCGACCAACTCAAAACGCTCGTCCCTTTCAACGAATTCAACGAATAGGAGCAGAAAAATGCAAAAAGATATGGTCGATCGGCTTTGGCAAGTGACAAGTTGTTTTATGTTCGCGCTAATCGTTATGTGTGCGGCCGCAATCACCGGCCACTCACAGACGCAGAGCACAGCGGGAACGATTGAAGGCACGGTCAACGACGAACAGGGCGCGGTCGTCCCCGGCGCCACCGTCGAAATCAAGAATCTCGATACGAACGCTTCGCGCACGTTGACGACTGACGAGACCGGCCGGTTTGTCGCGCTCGGTATGCAACCGGGCAACTATTCGGTCACCGTAACAAAACAAGGCTTCGCGACCGCCCTGGCCCCAAGGTTGGAGCTGACCGTGGGACAGGCTTTAAAGATTCCGGTGACGATGAAGATTTCCGGTGTTGAGGCGCAGGTCACAATCGCTGCCCCGACTGTCGATACAGTTAAGACCGAATCCAGCACGACGCTTAATGAACGTGCGGTGAACTCGACGCCAATCCTCGGAAGGAAGTTTGAAGATTTGCTGACCCTGACACCGGGAGTCAGCATTACACAGGGGCCGGACGGCGACGAGATTAATTTCGCCGGTCAACGTGGGGTCTTCAACAATGTCAGCCTGGATGGTGGTGATTACAACAACGGTTTTTTTGGCGAGCAGCTGGGCGGCCAGCGCGCGGCCATCGATATTCCGCTTGATGCGGTGAAGGAGTTTCAGGTTGTGGCCACCGGCGCCACCGCCGAGTTCGGCCGGACGGCCGCAGGCATCGTCAACGTGATCTCCAAATCCGGCGCGAATGACGTGCACGGCAGCCTCTTCTACTTTCAACGGCTCGAAGCGCTGACGGCTAACACCAAACCGGATAACAAGCAGTTGACCGATTTCAACCGCTCTCAATATGGAGGTACGGTAGGTGGTCCTTTCCGACGCGACAAGGCCTTTTACTTTTTGTCGTTTGAAGGAATCGCAGAAAAACTTTCACGCGACAATCTGAGCGTACCAATTGGCACCCCATGTTCGGTCACAACTCCGACAGTTCCCGCGAATGAGGCCCTGATAAACACAAGCGCAGATTGTCAGCGTCTTGCGCTGCTGAACTTCTTCCACACCAGCCGGAATCAGGAGGAAGGCTTGCCTGTCGAGCACAAAGTCAGGAATCAGGCTTTTCTCGGGAAGACTGATTGGACCCTAAATGATGCGAACAAATTGAGTGTCTCGTACAACTTCGATTATTCGAAGAACACCAATCAGACTTTTGACGTGTCAACCTATGGCAATTCCGCCAACGGAATTGAGGGCCCGTCGAAAATTCACAATCTGAACATCAACCTAAACAGCGTTGTTTCTGCAAACACGATGAACGAGGGTCATTTCTCGTACACGCGGGAAGACCGGCCACGCTCAGCGATTCCGTCAAATGTTCCGCCGGATACAGCGATGGGATTTGTCACCACATTCCGCTTCGGAAATCCTTTCTTCCTGGCGCCGACGGTCGATGAAAAGTTGTGGCGTACGCATCTCAGGGACAACTTCTCGATCATCCATGGAAATCACACGATGAAGTTTGGCGGTGAGTGGATTCACACGCTTAATGACCAGGTGTTCCGTGGCTTCTTCGAAGGGCGTTACATCTTCGACAGTGTGACCGGGTTCTTACGCTATGCGTCAGCGGCTGCCGCTGGAGGTTTTGGGCCTAACACCGTTGAGTGCCAAACGGCCGGCGGAGTGATTTCATTTGTGACGGCCCCGACCGCGTGTCCCGTCGGCACGACGGCGAACGGAGGACCGCTTCTTCTCTTCCTGCAAGGCGCAGGACGTACTGGCCCGGCGACGGACGCGGCGGGTGCATCAAGCATCAAGAACGAAGACTTCGCGCTGTTTGGGCAAGACAGTTGGCGGATTAGATCGAATTTCACCCTCAACTATGGCTTGCGCTGGGAAGCTCAGATTTTCCCGGACGTAGTTGTCGACCCGAGCCAAACGGCTTATGGAATATTTCTGAACGACCCGCGTTTTCCATCCGACGGAACCCTCCATAGTCCGAAAAAGGAGTTTCAGCCGCGCGTGGGCTTCGCATGGGACATCGGGAACAACGGACGTTCAGTTTTGCGGGCGAGCTATGGAATCTTTTATGGCCGCCAGAACATGCTTTCGCAGGTCGGCTCAATCACCACCAACGGTGTGCAGCAGCAGACGATCTTTCTTAACACGCCAATTATTTCATCCGGCGTGCCCGGACCAGTCTGGCCGGGCCTCGTGACACCAGCCGCCTCGTCCTGCACGTCAGGCGGCCGCACCAATCCATTCCCCTGCTTTAGCGGTGTGCGCGTCTTCAGCAAAGACTACGCAAATCCGCGCATCTACACGACCAACGCGCAGTTCGAGCAGGAAGTCGCGCGCAACCTGTCGATCTATTTCGACTTTACCCACTCGCAGGGCGTGCACATGACGAGGTTCCTGGACTTCAGCAAAAAGGGGACCGTGGCCCCCTTCCTGGGCGAGACAATGGTTACCAGCGCGGTGGGGAAATCCATGTACAACGGATTCACCGCCGGCGTGCGTAAGCGCTTCAGTAACAAATATCAATTCGAAGCGAACTACGTGCTCTCGAAAGACAAGGACGACGATTCGAACGAGCGCGATCCGTTTACGGATCGATCCTTCGACATCAACAATCTCCAGTTCGATTATGCGCTGTCCGACCGAGACATCAAGCACAAGTTCAACTTCTATATGTATTCGATATTGCCCTGGCACTTTGAGTTTGTGCCACGCATTCAGGCGCGCGGCGCCCAGCCGGCGACGCCGGCACCGCGGACGGCGACAAATCGGAACACGCTGCGCAAGGACAATGACTACTTCTCGTTCGATTGGCGGCTGGCACGCCCGTTCAAATTCGGCGAGCGTTACCAGTTGATTCCGACAATGGAGATGTTCAATACCTTCAACAACGACAACCGCATCAACTCGCTTTCGGGTGCGGGAAATCAAAACTCTTTGACAGCGCCGAGCCTCTTTAACTTTGACGGCTTTCTGCGGCAGGGAGTGGGCGATCCGCGACAGTTGCAGTTGGCGATTCGGTTCTTGTTCTAGTGGATCGTTTTCGTGAACTCGTTATCGGGCGCGGAGGATTAATTTCTCTTCGCGCCCTTTTTATGAGCTACTTAAACGGTTCGCGTTGCGGGCGCGCCGTAGGCGCGGAATATTTATAGTCCAGGAGTTCCAACCCCACTTATTGCGCGCGAGCGAAATATCAATTTCGCTCGCGCGCAGCACAAAAGGAATAATCGTAGCTATAAATATTTCGCCGCTACGCGGCTGACTGGGGGTGCTTCGCCTCTTATCCGAAGAGGGAGAATCTATGGACGAAGTCAGACAACAGATCGAAGAGATAGTGAACCGCGAAACGCGCGCGTGGGACACGGAGGACGTGGATCTCTTGATGACCATCTTTCATCCGGACATGGTCTGGCCCTGGCCGCGCACGCCTCAATCACACGATCCAATGGATTGGGTCATCGTGTGGGGCCGATATGACTATGACCGCTGGAAAAACGGCTGGCAGCAGTTATTCGATACGCATCGCCTTGTGCACAACAAACGGACCATTCGCAAGATCGAAATTTCCAAAGAAGGCGACGGCGCGTTCGCCGTCGTCGACATCGACACGCTGTGGATCGACACAAACGGTCAGGAGAACCATTGGCAGGGACGCGTCTGCAAAGTCTATGCAAAGGTGGGCGATGAATGGAAGATGACCATGCACACCGGCGTGCTGGATTATTCGTGATGCGAAGACAGCCGTCGTGTCAGAACGGCGAGCGGTAGCGACCCGATCAAGACTCAGATTGAGTGCTCGATCACACCCTTACCGCTCCGGGTTCTGACACGATGCTTTGCGTTCCCTTGCGTCTTTGCGCCTTGGCGTGAACTCTCTGTGTCCCAGTGAATTCTCTGTGTCTCTGTGCTGGGTTCTTCCACGACGAAATCCACCACAGAGGCACAGAGAAACGACTAACCAATGCTCGAGGATCCCGCGGCGGTCGACGTCCGCATGTAATCGGCAGGCTTCGAGAGCATCTCCTGTAACCGATCAAGATATCGCCCCACGGTAATGCCATCCATCATCGCGTGATGAACTTCGATTGAGAACGGCATCATGCGGCGTCCGCTCGCTTCGCCAATTTTTCCGAACGCCATTTTCGGGACGGAATCTTCACGACCCCAGTTTCGCGCGTGTGAAAAACTTGTAAACGAAATCCACGGCAGTACGCTGAAATGAATCCGATCGTCTTCCGGCCGCGGATCAAACGCCGCGGCACTGCGCTGCTCGTCGAGCGTTTTCGTCGCGTCACGCATGAACTGCCCGAAGTCTTCCTGGTAATCGAAGTACGCCATGATGAAGGTTTCATTCGGCAGCAAGAGCGTCGTGCCACCATGAATTACGTCGTGAACCAGGATTTGATCACCGCGGAGACGATAACGAAACGGCTCGGTCTCGTTCACGACACGCAACGCAAAATAGTGATAGGCGAGTGAAAGGCTGGCGCCCGGCCGCTTCTTAATTTCGGCGGCCAGGCTTGTCACGTCCAGTGACGTGCCCACGTTGAAGTAAGGCTTGTCATATCCGCGAAAGAACTCAAACGTATCGCGTCGCGGCCAGGTTGAGATGTCGAGATATCGAGGCATTGGGAAAGGATCATACTGCAAGGCCTGGCTACAAAGAAAAACCGGCGGGGCTTTCGCCGCGCCGGTCTTTGAACTTACCCGCCCACTGACGAGGCGGTTGTGACCTATCCTTTACTCTTCTCCCGGTTCGCCAACCTCAACCGTCTCTGGCGCCGGTTCGCTAACTTCACCAACGATATCACCATCGCCGGTGGTTGGAGTCACGGTGTGCGGTGATGGCGGAATCTCGATACCGCCGAGAACTTCCGGGAACTCCTCTTCGCGTTCGGCTTCGCCCACCGTCTCGTCGCGGTCGATATCGACGTTGCGGTAGTACTCCATGCCGGTGCCGGCGGGAATCAGGCGGCCCATGATCACGTTTTCTTTCAGGCCGCGCAGGTAATCCACCCGACCGGAAATCGCCGCTTCGGTCAGCACGCGCGTTGTTTCCTGGAACGAGGCCGCGGAGATGAACGAATCGGTCGAGAGCGACGCCTTGGTGATACCAAGCAGCAAAGGTTCAGCCTGTGCGACTTCGCCCTTCTCACTCTTCACGCGTTCGTTCTCATCCGAGAAGCGGAAACGATCGACCTGCTCTTCAAGCAGAAACTCGGTGTCACCGACTTCCTTAATCTTCACCCAACGCAACATCTGACGAACAATCACTTCGATGTGCTTGTCGTTGATATTCACGCCCTGCAGGCGATAGACCTCCTGAATTTCGTTGGTCAGGTATTCCTGCAAACGATTCATACCGAGCACGCGCAGAATGTCGTGCGGGTTGAGCGGTCCGTCCTGCAAAGCCTCGCCGGCGCGGACGCGATCGCCTTCCTGCACGTTGATGTGGGTACCGCGCGGGATGTCGTACTCGCGTTCTTCACCGTCATCGCCGGTGATGATTAGTTTACGTTTGCCCTTTGAGATCGGCCCGAGCTTGACCGTGCCGTCGATTTCCGACATGACTGCGGCTTCGCCGGGACGGCGAGCTTCAAACAGCTCGACGACGCGCGGCAAACCGCCGGTGATGTCCTTGGTCTTCGTGGTCTCACGGGGAATCTTTGCGATCACGTCGCCCGGTTCCACTTCGTCACCGTCGTTCACCAGCAGGTTCGCGCGCACCGGCATCTGATAAGTCTTCAGCACCTTGTTACTGGCGTTGCGGATTTCCAGACGCGGCTGTTTCTTTTCGTCGGGCGAGTCCTTGACCACCATGTGCGAAAGTCCGGTCACCTGGTCGGTCTCTTCTTCGAAGGTCACGCCTTCCTTCAAGTCCTGGAACTTCACCTTGCCGCCGACTTCCGTCAGGATGGCGAACGTGAACGGGTCCCAGGTCGCGAGCAACTGGTCTTCGGCGACCTGCTGGCCGTCTTCGACCAGAATGTGCGCGCCGTAGACGATCTGATAACGAGCCACCTCGCGGCCGCGCTCGTCAATAATCGTCAGAGCTCCGTTGCGATTCATCGCCACGCGCTCGCCCTTGCGGGTCTTCACGGTTTGTAGATCGATGTACTTGATTTTGCCTTCAACGCGAGCTTCGTGCTTCGAAGACTCTTCGAGGCGCGCCGTGCCGCCGATGTGGAACGTACGCATCGTGAGCTGCGTGCCGGGCTCGCCAATTGACTGAGCGGCGATCACACCGACCGCTTCGCCGATATCCACCGGACGACCGGTCGCCAGATTGCGGCCGTAACACTTGATACAGCAACCGCGCCGCGATTCGCACGTCAAAACCGAACGAATACGCACGCGCTGGACGCCGGAACGTTGAATTTCAGCCGCCAGGTCTTCGTCGATTTCCTGACTGGATTCGACGATGCTGGTGCCTTCAACCGGATCGATCACGTCGTCGAGCGCCGTGCGGCCAACGATACGGTCGCGCAGGCTTTCGATTTCCTCTCCGCCTTCAACAATCGCCGTGGCCGAAATACCCTTCAGCGTGCCGCAATCCGGCTCGCTGATAATCACGTCCTGGGCCACGTCCACCAGCCGCCGCGTCAGGTAGCCTGAGTCAGCCGTTTTCAGCGCCGTGTCCGCCAGGCCTTTGCGCGCGCCGTGCGTTGAAATGAAGTACTGCAACACGTTCAGGCCTTCGCGGAAGTTCGATTGAATCGGCGTTTCGATAATTTCACCCGAGGGCCGCGCCATCAATCCGCGCATGCCGGCGAGCTGACGAATCTGTTGCGCCGATCCGCGGGCGCCTGAATCCGACATGATCAGAATGGGATTCATCTCTTGCGAGGACTTCTCGCGATCATCCATCGCTTTGAACATTTCCTTGGCGACTTTGTCGGTCGCTTCTGACCAAATCGCGATGACTTTGTTGTAGCGCTCGCCGTTGGTAATGACGCCGTCGCGATATTGCTGCTCGACGGTGATTACGTCCTTTTCGGCCTTCCCGACAATCTCGGGCTTCGAAGGCGGCGTCACCAAATCGTCGATGCCGATCGAAATCCCGGCTTTCGTCGCGTAGAGGAAGCCGAGGTTCTTCAAGTCGTCCAGCATCTTCACAGTCATCTCGTGACCGAGACGGATGTGCGAATAGTTAACCAGCGACTGCAGACCTTTCTTGCGCAGCGTGCCGTTGATGTACGGCAAGCCCGTCGGAATCGCGTCGTTGAAAATCACGCGGCCGACGGTCGTGTTGATGACCCGCTTCACGTCTTCCTGGACAGTGCCGCGCAGGATGTCCTGCGTGTCGTGCTCCTGAGTCAGGTCGATCAGATCGCCGGTGATGCGTAGTTTGATCGGCGTCTGGGTGGTCACTTCCTTCGCGTCGAGCGCAAGAAAAACTTCGTCCATCCCCGAGAATACGCGGCCTTCGCCCTTCGCACCTTCCCTCTCGCGGGTCAGGTAGTAAATGCCGAGTACGATGTCCTGCGAAGGCACAGCGATCGGCTGGCCGCTGGCTGGACTGAGAATGTTGTTTGAAGACAGCATCAGCACGGCCGCTTCGATTTGAGCTTCCGGCGAAAGCGGAATGTGCACGGCCATCTGGTCGCCGTCGAAGTCCGCGTTGAAAGCAGTACATACGAGTGGGTGAATCTTAATTGCTTTGCCTTCGACCAGCACCGGCTCGAACGCCTGAATGCCCAGGCGGTGCAGCGTCGGCGCGCGGTTCAAGAGCACCGGATGTTCGCGAATGACTTCTTCCAGGATGTCCCAAACAACCGGCTCCTGACGCTCAACCATCTCGCGCGCCTGCTTGATGGTCGCAGCGTGCTGCTGCTTCTCGAGCTGGTTGTAAATGAACGGCTTGAACAACTCCAGCGCCATCTTCTTCGGCAAACCGCACTGATGCAGCTTAAGTTCGGGGCCGACAACGATCACCGAACGCCCTGAGTAGTCGACACGTTTGCCCAGCAGGTTCTGACGAAAACGTCCCTGTTTGCCTTTGAGCGTTCCGCTCAATGACTTCAGCGGCCGATTGTTCACGCCGCGCAGCACGCGACCGCGACGACCGTTGTCGAACAGCGCATCGACAGCTTCCTGCAGCATGCGCTTCTCGTTGCGCACGATAACTTCCGGCGCGCGCAGCTCCATCAGCTTCTTCAGACGGTTGTTGCGATTGATAACGCGACGATAGAGATCGTTCAAATCAGACGTCGCGAAACGTCCGCCATCGAGCGGCACCAGCGGGCGCAGCTCCGGCGGAATCACTGGAATGACATCGAGAATCATCCAGTCCGGATGATTACCTGACTTCAAAAATGAAGTCGCGACCTTGAGGCGCTTCGAAAACTTCAACTTCTTCTGCTGCGAAGTTTCTTCGCGCATGCGCCGGCGTAATTCGACGGCGAGTTCTTCGACGTTGACGGTCGCCAGCAACTCTTTGATCGCCTCGGCGCCCATCTTCGCGAGGAACTGGCCGGGATAGTCGCGGGTGAGTTCGCGATACCGCTCGTCGGTCAGCAGCTCTCGCTCTTTAATTTCTTTCAGATCACCCGGGTCAATGACGATGTAGGATTCGAAATAAAGAACTTTCTCCAGCTCGCGCAGGGGAATATCGAGCAAGTGACCGATGCGCGACGGCAGTCCCTTGAAGAACCACACGTGCGAACACGGACTCGCGAGATCGATATGACCAAGCCGCTCGCGGCGCACTTTTGCCTGCGTCACTTCGACGCCGCACTTGTCGCAGATCACACCCCGGTGCTTCATGCGCTTGTACTTGCCGCAGAGACACTCCCAATCCGCGACCGGGCCGAAAATGCGCGCGCAGAAAAGCCCGTCGCGCTCCGGCTTGAACGTGCGGTAATTAATCGTCTCCGGCTTGGTTACTTCACCGTGTGACCACTGACGGATCTTGTCCGGTGAAGCCAGCGAGATGCGGATCGCCTCGAAGTCAGGCGCGAGTTGCGTTTTCTCTTGATGAAATCGAAACATCTTTTCTCCGTTTTTGAAGTCCGACAAACTTTAGTTTGTCGTTTCTTCTGCCAAACTCAACTTGTCGACAAACTAAAGTTTGTCGGACATATGATTAAATTCCGCTCGTAATCAGCGGCTCAGCAATCGTCTCGTCCGGCGCGCCGTCCTTTTTCACCAGCTCGACGTCGAGGCAGAGTGATTGCAGCTCGCGCACGAGCACGTTGAAGCTTTCCGGCAAACCTGGATCGAAATCCGCTTCGCCTTTGACGATTGCTTCGTAAATCTTGGAGCGCCCGGCGACGTCGTCGGACTTGGCCGTCAGCAACTCCTGAAGAATGTGCGCAGCGCCATAAGCTTCCAACGCCCACACTTCCATTTCTCCGAAGCGCTGTCCGCCGAATTGGGCCTTGCCGCCCAGCGGCTGCTGCGTAATCAGCGAGTACGGCCCAATCGAACGCGCGTGAATCTTGTCGTCGACCAGGTGCGACAGCTTCAACATATAGATGTAGCCAACCGTCACCTTCTGTTCGAACGCTTCGCCTGTCAGACCGTCATAGAGAATGGCCTTGCCGGATGCGTTCACGATCTCAGGCAGGTTGAGCTCAGCAGCCCGCGCTCCTGCTTCTTCCAGCTTCTTCTTGATCTCTTTTTCTGTGGCGCCATCAAACACCGGCGTCGCGAAGTAGAGACCCAGCACGCGCGCGGCCCAGCCAAGGTGCGTCTCGAGAATCTGGCCCACGTTCATGCGCGACGGCACGCCCAGCGGATTGAGGACAATCTCGACCGGCGTTCCGTCGGGCAGATACGGCATGTCTTCTTCCGGCAGAATGCGCGCGATCACGCCTTTGTTTCCGTGCCGGCCGGCCATCTTGTCGCCGACCGAAAGTTTGCGCTTCATCGCGATAAACACCTTCACCATCTTGATGACACCCGGTGAAAGCTCGTCACCCTGACGCAGCTTCGCGATCTTCTCTTCGTAAATGTCCGAGAGAATTTTGACCTGCCGCTCCGTGCGATCCTCGTAGGCTTTGACTTCAGCCGCCGCATCAACGCGCGAGCCGGCGACCGTTGCCTTGCGCAGGAGTTTCGCCTCGATGCCTTCCAGCATTTCACGAGTAATCGTTTCGCCCTTCGGAATGACGACTTCGCGATGATCGCTTAGATCCGACGAAAGCTTGCGGCCTTCGAACAATTCGTAAATTCGCTCGTTGCGCTGCTCCTGCAGGATGCGAATTTCGTCTTCAAGGTCGCGCCGCAGCCGCTCTTCTTCCGTAGTTTCAATCGCCAGCGAGCGCTGATCCTTTTCCTGACCCTTGCGCGTGAACACCTGCACATCGACCACCGTGCCGTCGATGCCCGGAGGTGACACGAGCGAAGCGTCTTTTACGTCAGCGGCTTTCTCTCCGAAGATTGCGCGGAGAAGTTTCTCTTCCGCGGTCAGCTGCGTCTCGCCCTTCGGCGTGACTTTGCCCACCAGAATCGAACCTGGCTTGACCTGAGCGCCGATGCGGATGATGCCGCTTTCGTCGAGGTCGCGCAGCATGTTCTCGCCGACGTTCGGAATGTCGCGCGTGATTTCTTCCGGTCCCAGTTTCGTATCGCGCGCTTCGATCTCCAGCTCTTCAATGTGAATCGAGGTGTAGTAGTCCTCTTTCACCAGACGCTCGGAAACCAGAATCGCGTCTTCAAAGTTGTAGCCGCGCCACGGCATGAACGCGACCAGGATGTTTCGTCCCAGAGCGAGTTCGCCGCGATCCGTGCAGGGACCGTCAGCGATCACCTGGCCTTTGCTGACGCGCTCGCTGACGTGAACAATCGGGCGCTGATTGATGCAGGTGTTCTGGTTTGAACGCTTGAATTTGATCAGCGTGTAGATGTCCGCCGTCACTTCGCGTGAAATTGTGCCATCCACGTTGTGATCGGCTTTGACGATAATGCGTTCCGAATCGACGTAGTCGACAACGCCGTCGCGGCGCGCGATGACGACTGCGCCCGAGTCTCGCGCGGTAACGTCTTCCATGCCCGTGCCGATGTAGGGCGCTTCCGCGCGCAGCAAAGGCACCGACTGCCGTTGCATGTTCGATCCCATCAACGCGCGGTTCGCGTCATCATTCTCGAGAAACGGAATCAGCGACGCGGCCACCGAAACCAGCTGCTTGGGCGACACGTCCACGAACTCGATCTCGTCACGATGCGCGAGAATAAACTCTCCGGCTTTTCGCGCAGCATTACGCTCGTTGACGATGTAACCGTTCTCATCCAGTTCGATGTTGGCCTGGCCGACAACGTGCTTGTCTTCTTCCCAAGCCGTTAAGTAAAAGGGATAAGGCTCGTAACTCGCCTTACCGTCCGCGCTCACGCGCTTGTTTGCCTTCTCGACTTCTTCCTGAGACACGTGATCGTTCGGTTTGAATTTGGTATCGCCGCCGTTGCGGACACGCACAAATTCAGTCACGACGCCGTTTACCACTTTGCGATAAGGCGACTCGATAAAACCGAACTCGTTGATGCGCGCGTAACACGACAGGGACGAAATCAGACCGATGTTAGGACCTTCAGGTGTCTCGATGGGGCAGATACGGCCGTAGTGCGTGGGATGCACGTCGCGCACTTCGAATCCCGCACGCTCGCGGCTTAGACCGCCTGGTCCCAACGCCGAGAGACGACGCTTGTGCGTAATCTCCGAAAGCGGGTTCGTCTGATCCATAAACTGGGACAACTGGGACGAGCCGAAGAATTCGCGCACCGCCGCCGTGACCGGTTTTGCGTTGATGAGATCGCGCGGCATCGTCGTCTGCATCTCCTGATGGATCGACATCTTCTCTTTAATCGCGCGCTCCATGCGCTCGAGGCCGATGCGGAACTGATTTTCCAGCAGCTCGCCAACGGCGCGCACACGGCGATTACCGAGGTGATCGATATCGTCCGCCTGATAGATCGGCCGCTTCTCGTCATCGACGGGATTGCGCCGCATCTTCAGCACGTAATTCACGACTTCAAAGAAGTCGGCCGCCTGCAAAAGCGGATCGTCGATGCGCTCCCTCTCCTGCTTGCCCATCTTGATGTTGAATTTCAGACGGCCAACGCGTGAGAAATCGAACTTCCGCGGATCGAAAAACATGCCTTCAACCAAACGATAGGCAGTCTGCACCGTCGGCGGATCGCCGGGACGCATCTTGCGGTAGATTTCGAGTAGCGCGTCGACGGGTTTGGAAATCGTGTCTTTCTTCAGCGTCTGCGTAATCACGGTGCCTACGTCGTCGCCTTCAGGAAAGAAAACGGAGAAGCTGGGCACAGCCGCTTCGATAATCTCCTGAAGCTTCGCTGCCGTGATTTCATTGTTAGCCTCAACGATGACTTCGCCGGTTTCGGTATTGACGACGTCAGCGACGGCAAACGCGCCTTCGAACTGCTGGGCTTCGATTTCGACTTCGCCGATGTTCGCCTTGCGCAAGCCTTCGAGGGACGTGCGCGTGATGTCTTTCCCCTTGCGCACAATCGGATCGCCGCCGCGTCCTTTGATTTCGAAGTCCACCTTCATGCCGACAAGATTTGTCTTGCCGCTCTCCGGGACCTGCAACATCAAGCTGCCGTCGGCCACGCGCACCTCGTCGACGACATAGAACTTCCGCAGCAAGTGCTCGTCGGAAAAGATCGCGTTCTTCACCCCGTCTTCCAGTTGCGTGTCGCCGCCGAACGATTTGCTCTTGAAAGGCTCGCTCAGCCACACACCCAATGCGCGCAAAAAGATCGTGGCCAGGAACTTGCGCTTGCCGACGCGGACGTACAACAAATTCTTTTGATCGTATTCGAACTCCACCCACGATCCGCGATACGGAATGATCTTCGCGACAAACATCGCGCCGCGCTTGAAGAAAACGCCGGGGGAGCGATGGAGCTGGGAAACGATCACACGCTCAGTCCCGTTGATGATGAACGTGCCGTTGTCGGTCATCAGCGGAATCTCGCCAAAGAAGACCTCCTCTTCCTTGATGTCGCGAATCGACTTGATATTTGTGTCCGGATCTTTGTCGTAAACCGTGAGCCGAATCTTTACCTTGAGCGGCACGCTGTAACTCATGCCTCGCTCCTGGCACTCCTGCTGATCGTGCTTGTGTTTCAGGCCCACTGGCTCGCCGCAATTCGGGCACAGCTCGGGACGCACTGAATTGAACGTGCCGCAAATGTGACAGAGAGTTTCGCCGGGACGCAGTGGATCGACTTTGATCTTCGCGTCGCAATTTTTACAAGCGGCCCTCAGGTACTGGAGGCCTTCCAGGTTGCCGCACTTGCACTGCCAGTTGCCGATTTGATATTCGACAAAATCGAGCGTCGCCGTCTCGCGAAAATCCGAGATCGGAAAGACCGACTGGAACACGGACTGCAGCCCGGTGTTGACGCGCTCTTCCGGCAGCAGATCCATCTGCAGGAAACGGTTGTATGAATCGCGCTGAATCTCAATCAGGTTGGGAATCGGCACGGCGGTTTTGATCTTGGAAAAGTCCTGCCGCTCCGGCGCCTGACTTGTGCGCCGTCCCAATCCTGTGTTGATTGTTTCGAGAAGATTTGCAGACATGAATGCTCCTGATTTGTGTGCGACGAATTACAAGTTGAGGCCGCGCGACTAATTACGTGCAAAGACACATAATCGCGGCCGGGACGCACAATTACCCGGCCGCTTCAAAAAGTGAAACGCGCTTGCAACTCTGAAAGTTTTTGGGGAGTAACCCGCAGCCCTTCAATACTCCCTTAAGTTAAACCACCGAACGTTGAAGATCAAGCCACGCTCGATCTTTAGTTTGGGTCTTCGGCCTTTGCCGGCGCCTCGATCCTTTGTTTTGCGAACAAAGATCTAAGGCCCAGGGTCAAAGGCCGCATTTCTTACTTCACTTCGACGGTTGCGCCCGCGTCCGAAAGTTTCTGCTTGATTTGTTCAGCTTCTTCTTTCGATATGCCTTCTTTTACCGCTTTCGGCGCAGCTTCCACGAGGTCCTTCGCTTCCTTCAAACCGAGCGCGGTAACTTCGCGAACAACTTTAATGACGTTGATCTTGTTGCCACCGACGGATTGAAGAACGACGTCGAACTCGGTCTTCTCTTCGGCTGCCGCCGCGGCTTCGCCGCCGCCGGCTCCCGCGCCTGCCGCCGGTGCTGCTGCGACCGCCGCTGCTGCCGCCGAGACGCCGAAGGTCTCTTCCATCGCTTTGACGAGTTCGGAAGCTTCCAATAACGTCAAGCCTTTGATTTGATCCACAATTGCCTGAATGTCAGCCATGATTTGTTACGTTCTCCTGTATCGCTTTGCGCAAACTGTTTCTTGAATCTGGAATTTCTAATCTGGAATTCCGCCACAGCCTGCTTGTCTGTTCGGCATCCATCGTGGTTGCATCGCCGCGATTTCCGCCTTCTCTGGCCGTCCACTGACAATTAGCGACGACCGCAAAACCTATTTCGAATTTCGCAATTCGAATTTCGAATTTCTTATGCGCTCTGCGCTTCTTTCTGCGCGCGCACCTGATCCATGACCACCGCTAGATTGCGCGGCACGGCCTGAATCACAGTAACGAGTCTCTGCGCCTGCGCATTGATCAGGAACAGCATCTTCGAGATGAGTTCCTCGCGCGACGGCAGATTCGCGATCGCTTCGACCTGTTTCAGTTCGACAACCTTGCCCTCGACCAGGCCGATTTTGAAACTGAAGATCTCAGCATTCGCTTTGGTAAACTTTGAAATCGCTTTCGATAACCCGACGGGATCCGTCGTGCTGATTGCGACAGCAGTCACGCCTTTGAATTCATCTGCCAACGGCTCCAGCGGTGTTCCCGCCGCCGCTTTACGCGCCAAAGTATTTTTGACGACCGAATAATCGACGCCTGCTTCGCGCAGTTGCCGGCGCAACTCCTGGTCCTTGGCGACGGTCATGTTCTTGAAACTGACGAGTATCGCCGCGTTGGCATTTTTAAACTGCTCGATCAGCGCTTCGAGATTTTTTTGCTTTTGTGCTTTGGTCTTCATCGCTACTCCTTATCTCGCAAACGCGGTTTCATCGAGCAGAATGCCCGGGCTCATCGTCGCCGCCAGGTTAACTTTCTTCATGTACTTGCCCTTGGCCGTCGACGGCTTAGCTTTCGCCACAGCATCAATCAGGGCGCGCGTGTTCTCGACGATTTTGTTCTCGTCGAATGAAACCTTGCCGACGCCGGTGTGAATCACGCCGGTCTTATCGACCCGATATTCAACTTTGCCGGCTTTAGTTTCCTTGACCGCGGTCTTGACGTCGGGCGTCACCGTTCCAGTTTTGGGATTGGGCATCAAGCCGCGTGGGCCGAGCACCTTTCCCAATCCGCCCACAAAACGCATCATGTCCGGCGTCGCGATCACCGCGTCGAAATCGAGCCAGCCGCCCTTGATCTTGGTGACCAGGTCCTCACCGCCGACGAAATCAGCGCCCGCTTCTTCCGCCTCGCGAATTTTGTCGCCTTGCGCGATGACGACGACGGTTTTCGTTTTACCGAGACCGTGCGGCAGCACGAGAGTGCCGCGTACCAGCTGGTCTGCTTTCCGTGGATCCACGCCCAGCCAAATCGTCAACTCAACTGTTTCATCAAACTTGGCGAACGCGATCTCTTTGAGTTTCTTGACCGCTTCGTCGAGATTGTATTTGCGCCCTTCGTCGATCTTTTCGGCAGCGGCGCGATACTTCTTTCCGTGCTTTTTCATTTATTACCTCTGAGGTGCATGCGGAATTGTCGATTTCCAATTTCCGATTGCCGATTTGGCAATCCACCGGAAGTTCAATTCCTCCCTCTCAAAACCGAACATCGTCGTCCAACGTCCAAATCGGCAATTGGCAATCGACAATCGGAAATTACTCGACCGTCAGCCCCATCTGCCGCGCCGTGCCTTCAATAGTACGCATCGCGCTTTCGACGCTCGTCGTGTTCAAATCGGGCAACTTCGTTTTGGCAATCTCTTCGATCTTTGCGCGCGAGATCTTGCCTACCTTTTCCTTCTTCGGATTGCCCGCACCTTTGGCTATTCCTGCTGCTTTCTTCAGAAGGTCCGCCGCCGGCGGCGTCTTCGTTTCAAACGTGAACGAGCGATCGGCGTAAACCGTGATCACAACCGGAATCTTCATATCCGGATCCATCTGCGCGGTCTTTGCATTAAAGGCCTTGCAGAACTCCATGATGTTCACGCCGTGCTGGCCGAGCGCTGGTCCAATCGGCGGCGCCGGGTTCGCCTTGCCCGCCGGCACCTGCAATTTGATGTAACCTGAAATCTTCTTTGCCATTACTCTTCTTCCGTAAACGTAACCTTCTCAACGTCCAGAAAGTTCAACTCCACCGGAGTCGAACGTCCAAAGATCGTTACCGTGACTTTCAGAGTGGATTTCTCTTCATTAACCTCTTCCACCTTGCCGGTGAAACTCTGAAATGGACCTGATTTGATGCGCACCGTCTCGCCCGCTGCGTACGAGAACTTCGGTTTCGGCTTCTCAGCCGCCGCTGCCTGCTGATTCGCAATTTGATCGACTTCATCCGCTGTCAGCGGCGTGGGGTGCTGACCGCCGACAAAGCCGGTGACTTTCGGCGTCGAGCGAATCGTGTGGAACACGTCGTCCGGAATGTGCCCCTTATCGTCACAATCAATTTCAATCAACACGTAGCCGGGATAGAACATTCGCGACGATTCGATGCGCTTGTTGCCCCGCATCTCGACGACGGTTTCCGTCGGCACTAGCACCTGACTAATCGCAGTTTCCAGAGGCGTGCCGGCCACACGAGCCTTCAGGCTTTCGCAAACCTTCTTCTCGTGTCCGGAATAGGTATGAAGAATAAACCACTGCTTCATAAACTTGTTTTCAGCCTCCCAGCCATCCGCGCAAATGATCGATCAGATACGCCCACACGCGATCGACAGCAAACAAGTAGAGCGCGAAGAAGACCACCGCCACCAAAGTGATCAGGGTTGAGTTCTTGACCAGATTCGCGTTCGGCCACGATACGCGACGCATTTCGGCGCGAGTGTCGTGAAGGAACTGCTGAATCCGCGCAAAGAGTCCCGGGCCGGCAGCAGTCTTCTTCGGCCGCCGATCACCGTGACCGTCAGACGAAGCACGCGCAGTGGTAACTTTCGCGGGCGGTGCGCCTGCCGGCACGTCGGATGTTTCTTCCGCCGCTTCTGTCTCTGGATCGATCACTTCGTCGTCGCTCACAACTTTTCCAAACTCATTAGCCAATTCTTTTTAAGATCAACTGGCAGGGGTACCAGGATTCGAACCCGGACTTTCGGTTTTGGAGACCGACGTGCTAACCGTTGACACTATACCCCTGTGCACATTGTCGATTTCCGATTTTTGATTGCCGATTGGAACGCGAAGTCGCCGGTTATCTTCAATCGGCAATTGGCAATCGCCAATCGGCAATACGCTACTTCGTCTCCTTATGTGATGTGTGCTTACGACAACGACGGCAGAATTTGCTGAATTCCAGACGCTCAGTGGTCGTCTTCTTGTTCTTCGTCGTTACGTAATTGCGGCTCTTGCAATCACTGCACTGCAACACAACATTGTCACGCGGCATAGTCTATTTCCGAATTTCCGATTGCCGATTTCTAATTTCAATTAACGCCAGCCGCCAATCGGCAATCAACAATTGGCAATCGGCAATTCCCTATTCCACAACTTCGGCAACCGTTCCGGCGCCCACGGTGCGGCCGCCTTCACGAATAGCGAAGCGCAAGCCCTTCTCCATCGCGATCGGCGCAATCAACTCGATGTTCATCTGAATGTTATCGCCAGG